>OIEO01000001.1_pt1 | contig 933551 bp, 878 predicted proteins | sample 1581851 | NCBI WGS metagenome assembly OIEO01 (sample SAMN03281010, study PRJEB24777) | human gut metagenome | isolation source: fecal sample PR157 from 1 month old male Malay infant, caesarean delivered... | reverse complement strand
CTGGAATGCATGCTGAGTTTGATGCTCAGCTCGCCAGTCAGGAAGCGCGCTTCGATGCTTTCATTGAGCGATCTGGCTACCAGGTCATCGGTGATTATGCCGATGGTCCACTGACTATCACCGAGTATAATCAACTTATTCGCTATGGTAACGAACTGTGGAAACTTACGGCCGCTACTGATTTACCATACTCCACTGCAGGAACTACTGATGAAACATGGAATGCGACTGACTCTTTGCATTTCGTTTCTGTCGGGGATGCCGCTCTTCGCCAAAACCTGGGTTCAGGCGAAGATGGGATGGGGATGGCCTTAATTGCTTTGCTTAAAAAAGGGAATCTCTTTGATTTACTAGGCGAATGGACAAGTCCGGAAGCGTGGGGAGCAATAGCAAATGATGAATCGAAAGCTCATCATAATTCCTATTGCTTCTTCCTTATGTTCGAAAATTTGCGCGAAAGTGGCGGCGGTGTTGTGCAGTTTAAGCCTCGATCTGTTTATCACCTCGACTTCGTCAACTTCATTCCTGGCAATGTAACTATCCATGGTAATGGGGCAAAACTTATTTTTATCAATCCAACCTCCGCGTATGGCCGTGGTGGTCTTATTATTGGCAGTTCTCGTGAATTTAATTACGAATCAGCAAAAGATGCTTATAACTCTGGCGCTTATCCAACTTCTATACTAAACACCAGTGTCGTTGACCCAGTACAAAAACAGTATTTAAGAGATAATCAGCAATTTGTTAAGGCTGACACAGTCAGTATCGATAATTTAATCATTGAAGCAAAGTTCACATCAGAGACCAGTTGGGGCGGTTTTGCGATTAACTGTGTCAATGCGCAAAACGTAAATATCAGTAATATTTATACTATAGGGTGGACTGAGAGTGTTAATGCTGGCTCTGATGTTCCTCCCAATACTCCATCATGCCACAACATAAAAATACAGAACCTGACTGTAATTAGAGGCGATATTGTCCGCACTTATTATGCAGGTTTCTTTTTTGCTAACTCCACAAGTTGTGAGGTTTCAGGGGCTGTGCTTGAAACGCCATTAACTGACGGATCTGGAAATGGTAGCTTTGGCGCAACAAACTTTACCGAAGACTGTGTTATTCGTGATATTTCAGTACCATCGCTCGGGCGTACCGCTTCATCAGAGGGTATCCTCATTAATAATTCGAAGGGATGTCTGGTTGAGAATATAAGAGTTGGAAATGCTAAGTCAGCAGTATCAACATTTTATACCGATACTTCCATGAATGATGCAGCAAGACCAAATATTTTTGATAGTATAACAGGAGTGAATTGCGATCAGGTTCTTGGTGTTACAGGGAAGTATGGTATTTTTTCTAATATAAAATCCTACGGTTGCATTCAGGAATTGCTTTTCAGGAATGATAATGCCTCTAATAACACATTCAAAAGCATGCCTGAATCCATCACAATTGGTTCATCGGCTGGCAATCTTAAATACTGGTTTTTAATTAATAATAATATTAATGGGTGGCGGAGGGTTTACTCATGGTTACGTCCTCTTGATATTCTCCGTACTCCATTTTCATCATTGTCATCATGGAATGCTAATAACTCGGTAAAATTCAATAACGGGGTATCAGCAAGTTTTTTATATAAAATTCCGGATGTAGTAACCGCTGTATCTGGCTTTACAGTTTACGGAGATTTCAGCTCAGGTGCGGCGGCAGCGGCAACAGACTCAGTATGTACTGTTGACATCATCTCCATGTCTGCAGTTGATGGGAATCAAACGCCACCGGTTGTACTGTTAACGGCATCTGTTTCTGCAAAATCAAACGGTGATGGAATATGGTCATTAACAAGCAACGCACAATCCTCTGAGCCAGGATATTTGCCAATGGAGGGGGCAGTAGTTGGTATTGATAATACGATGTACTTGCGTATTACGTATACCAATGGAGTTGCTAACAATACTCTTAAAGAAATCGGTCTAAGAATATACAGGAGATAGCACATGAACGGTACCGAATCAAGAAAAGCGGATTATTTATATCGTGGAATTATTGACTATTACAGCAACATCAGCGGCCTCGATATTACACTTGAGCAAATGACTCAACGCAATAAATTCATAATGGATAGCGCCATCGTCTGTGATGACTCGCTGGACGAGCAGGTTTTGGCGCTTCAGGATGAGTATATTGCTGCGGGTGATGATGTTTCGGCTCAGAAGAATATTATTGAAAAAGCATTCTCGTTACTTAATTCATAAATCATGCCCGCCTTTATGGCGGGCTGTTTCATACACCCATCATGTCGTTTGCAAATAAAGTCAGGGTTGTCAGATGTGCCAGTGCCTGGTATTTCGGTGATTCTACTATTCATAATAATGACAGGCCTAAGTTATCACTGAGAATAGGGTATTTGATTCCGCTGGCATCATGCACTGGGAAGAACGCCAGACGACCTGTTTTAAGAAAAGATATTCGCCGCCTTCGACCCGGAGATTAACTGGTTGTCTGGAAACTCGATCTCCTTGGTCGTAGTGTGCTAGACCTCATCTTGTTGGTATCAGAGCTGCAGAATTGAGGAATTCATTTCCGCAGCCTGACTGACAGTATTGATACCAGTACGCCAGCGGGACGCTTTTTCGTTCACGTCATGAGCGCCTAGGCTGAAATGGAGCGAGAATTGATAGTGGAGCGTACACGGGCAGGATTAGCCGCGGCAAGAGAACAAGGGAGAATTGGAGGGTGCCGCCGGGTAATGACTCCGCAGGTTTTGGAGCGATGCCAAAGATTGCTGGAGAATGGGGTGACCCGGCAGCAGGTGGCTGATGTGATCGGGGGACGGGTGAAGACCGTTTATAAATATTTCCCAGCAAATTCTTATGAAGCATTGCGTTGCATCAGTGGCATTTATCAATAGACGATGCCTGTCTTGATCTCCAACCTCATAAAAACTACTGTATATAAAAACAGTATTAGCCGGGTACAGATCATGCTCAGACATTCAGACATACAGAACGCATTCAGAAATTCACTATCGCAGAACCCGAAGGGATACCTATTCCTTCGTACCAGTGACTTCATCAGAGAACTGAGAGGAAAAGGTGTTCACTTTTCAGATGATGAGGCCAACCGGTGGATTGAAAGATACCAATCGTGTTTTGCAGACAAGACACCAGACCACAGCAATAACCGCCTGTGGATTCTGCGTAACATGGGTATGGTTCTCTGATGGGCTTCCCATCACCCGCGTCGGACTATGTCGAGCAAAGACTGTCTGTTAACTCTATCTGCAATGTAGGCCCAAATACGCTCATCTTCGAGCGATCTGGCGGTTGCGTTGTGCTGGATATCTCCCTTAATCCAAGACAGGGAAGTCAACTGCTTATCCAGCATGGCGGCGGGATTGAGCTTGCCATACTGAGAGGAAAGGCGCTCATTACCGAAGATGGTGAAGCGATAGAAGGTGAGGCCCTTGACGATGTTACTGTCATCGGCGTCGTGACGTTTACTATCTTCGATGTTCATTCTGATAATTCTATTATTTAACTGGGGTATATATGGCGCTTAAACTATTAGCCAATAATAACGCAAAGAGTGTACTCGCTGCAGGTATTAGCGCATCTGCTACCGTTATTACTGTTGGTGCAGGGGCTGGTGCTTTATTCCCCTCTCCTGTATCCGGGGAGAGTTATTTTAAATTAACGATAACCGATGCGGCCACGAAAACGATTTCTGAAATTATGCACGTCACGTCTGTATCTGGTGACGTAATGACGGTTATTCGTGGTCAGGAAGGAACTACGGCACGCGTATGGTCAACGAATGATATTGTCGCGAATTTAATGACCGCTGGTTCATTATTATCATTTCTGCAGATCAGCAATAACTTGTCAGAAATTAAAGACGCCGGACAGGACTCGGTAAACCAGGCGCGGTATAACCTCGGAATTTCTGATTCATCAGGTTTTGTTGGTCGCCTTCTTGGGTCTCCGAAAACATTTTATGCCAACGGGACTTACACACCACCTGCGTTAGCTAAATATGCGAGAGTAACCCTTACCGGTGCCGGTGGCGGCGGTGGTGGCTGCCAGGCCTCCAACAATACAGAAACCTTCTCCGGTGCCGGAGGCGGTGCGGGCGCGACCATTATCGTATGGGTTGACCTGTCTGCTGCCAGTTCTTATGCGATTACTGTCGGCAAGGGTGGTAAGGGCGGAGTTGGCGCAGTAAGTGGTTCGGATGGTGGGGCCACCTCGTTTGCCAGCCTGTTCTCAGCTCCTGGCGGGAAAGGAGGAGTGAAGTCAGGCGTGTCCAATACCGCCGGCGGCGCCGGAGGTACGGCGGCGACCGGAGATATCAGGATCAACGGTGGTACCGGCTCAGATGGACAGACAGGGTCAAGCCTTCTGACGGGCAACGGTGGGGCGTCGTATTTTGGCGGCGGTGGCCGGGCGGGTTCTCAGGCCGGTATTGCTGGCGCAGCTCCCGGCTCCGGTGGTGGTGGCGCGTATGACCTCGGGTTTACCAGCACGGCTTATACCGGCGGCGATGGCGCGGATGGCATCCTGATCCTGGAAGAATTCGCGTGATGGGGCATGGGTGGGGCATGGTAAATCAGTGAATTTCGCCAAATATTGCAAACAACGCATGTTGGATGCTATCTCCAGCCATTGAAAATGGCGCTCCTGGACGATATTTGTCGATTTTTAAATTTACCGCGTCACGCAGTTAAAATGGCGGGCATACTCTTCAAGGCCGGTGATGCCAAGGCGCACCCATTTAGGGTGCGACCATTGCGGGAGCCCGATATAAATCATAAGGCGGCGAGAATGTCCTCAGTGCTGCGCACGCGGGCGATGCGCGGGAAGATATGGGTCATACTGCCCTGATGCTGTTCGGCGGAGGCGGCGCTGCATGCATCCTCGGCGATGACCAGACTGAAACCCAGTTCCCAGGCATTGCGGGCGGTGGATTCCACGCCGATATTGGTGGAGATACCGCAAAGAATAATGGTGTCGATACCGCGGCGGCGAAGCTGCAGTTCAAGATCGGTGCCGTAGAACGCGCCCCACTGGCGTTTCGAGACTTCGATATCGCTATCCTGTTTGCCGAGCGCCGGCGGATAGACCCACCAGTTTTCAGGTAATTTTACGGCGCCAGTCTGGGCATCTACCGGCTGTTTTAACGCTTCGGCGAAATCGGCGGACCAGCCCACTCGAACCATGATGACGGGCGAACCCTGTTGACGACATTTTTCAGCCAGCTTTGCCGCGCGCGTCACCACCTCGTCGGCGCGGTGCGGACCGCCGGCAAAAGGTAAAATGCCTTCTTGCAGGTCAATAATGACCAGCGCGGTCTTTTTCGCATTGAGTTCTAACATGGTATCCCCATATCTTGTTCTGTTGTCAGGCCGCTACAATACCGTTGCTAATTCAGCTCAAGGGTAACAAATTTTGTTAATTTATGTGAGCACAAGCAATAAGCGCGCAGCAAAGCAGCGTACAAACTGCGTCGGGCTTATCGTCAGACAGAATTTCCAGTATAATAGCCGCCTTTTTTCATTCAGTAGTGACATTCAGCAAAGCTGCGACCTCGTCGCCTGCAAGGCAGGCAACATCCGCCTGCGGCTAAGTTAAGGGATATCTCATGCGTACAGAATATTGCGGACAGCTACGTCAGTCCCACGTGGGGCAGCAAGTGACCCTGTGTGGTTGGGTCAACCGTCGTCGTGATCTCGGTAGCCTTATCTTCATCGATATGCGCGACCGTGAAGGCATCGTGCAGGTGTTTTTCGATCCGGATCGTGCGGATGCATTAAAACTGGCTTCCGAACTGCGTAATGAGTTCTGCATCCAAATCACCGGCACCGTGCGCGCGCGTGAAGAGCGCAACGTTAACCGCGAGATGGCCACCGGCGAAATCGAAGTTCTGGCGTCTGACCTGACCATCATCAACCGCGCGGAAGCGCTGCCGCTGGACTCCAACCACGTCAACACCGAAGAAGCGCGCCTGAAATACCGCTATCTTGACCTGCGTCGTCCGGAAATGGCTCAGCGCCTGAAAACCCGCGCCAAAATCACCAGCTTCGTGCGCCGCTTCATGGACGATCACGGGTTCCTCGATATCGAAACCCCGATGCTGACCAAAGCTACGCCGGAAGGCGCGCGTGACTATCTGGTGCCGTCGCGCGTCCATAAAGGTAAATTCTACGCGCTGCCGCAGTCTCCGCAGCTGTTCAAACAGCTACTGATGATGTCCGGCTTCGATCGTTACTATCAGATAGTCAAATGCTTCCGCGACGAAGACCTGCGTGCCGACCGTCAGCCTGAATTTACCCAGATTGATGTTGAAACCTCGTTCATGACCGCGCCGCAGGTGCGTGAAGTGATGGAAGATCTGGTACGTAAGCTGTGGCAGGACGTGAAGGGCGTAGACCTCGGTCAATTCCCGGTGATGACTTTTGCCGAAGCGGAGCGTCGTTACGGTTCCGATAAACCGGACCTGCGTAACCCGATGGAACTGGTAGACGTAGCCGATCTGGTGAAAGCAGTAGAATTCGCCGTCTTCTCCGGCCCGGCTAACGACGCCAAAGGCCGCGTTGCTGCCTTACGCGTACCGGGCGGTGCGGCGCTGACCCGTAAACAGATTGATGAATACGGCAAATTCGTGCAGATCTACGGTGCGAAAGGGTTGGCCTATATTAAAGTGACCGAGCGTGCGAAGGGCCTTGAAGGCATCAATAGCCCGGTGGCGAAATTCCTCAACGCCGAAATCGTGGAAGCTATCCTTGAGCGCACCGGCGCGCAGGACGGCGACATGATCTTCTTCGGCGCTGACAACAAGAAAGTGGTTGCTGATGCCCTCGGCGCGCTGCGTCTGAAGCTGGGCAAAGACCTGAATCTCACCGACGAGAACAAATGGGCGCCGCTGTGGGTTATCGACTTCCCAATGTTCGAAGACGACGGTGAAGGCGGCCTGACCGCGATGCACCACCCGTTCACCTCGCCGAAAGATATGACCGCCGCTGAGCTGAAAGCCGCGCCGGAAGATGCTGTGGCTAACGCCTACGACATGGTCATCAATGGCTACGAAGTCGGTGGTGGTTCGGTGCGTATCCACAGCGGTGAAATGCAGCAAACCGTGTTTGGTATTCTGGGCATTAACGAACAAGAACAGCGTGAAAAATTCGGCTTCCTGCTGGATGCGCTGAAATACGGTACCCCGCCGCACGCCGGCCTGGCGTTTGGCCTCGATCGCCTGACCATGCTGCTGACCGGTACCGATAACATCCGTGACGTTATCGCCTTCCCGAAAACCACGGCTGCCGCGTGCCTGATGACCGAAGCGCCGAGCTTCGCGAATCCTGCCGCGTTAGGCGAACTGGGGATTCAGGTTGTGGCGAAAGAGGCAAAAGAGTCTCCGGAGAACAACTAAGATGTCATTCAAGCTGCCCGTCTCCGTTCTGGTGGTGATTTACGCCGAAGATACGAAGCGGGTGCTGATGTTGCAGCGACGCGACGATCCCGCTTTCTGGCAGTCGGTTACCGGCAGCCTGGAAGAGGGGGAAACCGCGTTGCAGGCCGCCGCGCGCGAAGTAAAGGAAGAGGTCGCCATTGACGTTGCTCGCGAGCAACTGGCCTTAATTGACTGTCAGCGTACGGTGGAGTTCGAGATATTTTCTCACTTACGTCATCGCTATGCGCCGGGCGTCGAGCGCAATACGGAATTCTGGTTCCGTCTTGCGCTGCCCCATGAGCGCCAGATTGTTTTCACTGAACATCTGGATTACCGCTGGGTTAGCGCGTCGGATGCCGCCGCGCTAACTAAATCGTGGAGCAACCGGCAGGCGATTGAAGAATTTGTAATTAACGCCGGGTAACTTCCCGCGGCGTTTGCCGCGGAAAGACGGCTTTTTTGGAGAGTTTTTTATGGCAGGTCATAGTAAATGGGCCAACACCAAACACCGCAAAGCGGCGCAAGATGCCAAGCGCGGTAAGATCTTTACTAAAATCATTCGCGAGCTGGTCACCGCTGCGCGTCTGGGCGGCGGCGATCCGGCATCCAACCCGCGTCTGCGCGCGGCGGTAGATAAAGCGCTGTCCAACAACATGACTCGCGACACCCTGAACCGCGCCATCGCGCGCGGCGTCGGCGGTGATGAAGACGCGAACATGGAAACCATCATTTATGAAGGTTACGGCCCGGGCGGCACCGCGGTAATGGTTGAATGTCTTAGCGACAACCGTAACCGTACCGTAGCCGAAGTGCGCCACGCCTTTACCAAAACCGGTGGTAACCTCGGAACCGACGGTTCTGTGGCCTATCTGTTCAGCAAAAAAGGCGTGATCTCCTTCGAGAAAGGCGACGAAGACACCATCATGGAAGCCGCGCTGGAAGCGGGTGCTGAAGACGTTGTCACCTATGATGACGGCGCCATTGACGTTTACACCGCCTGGGAAGAGATGGGCGCGGTACGTGATGCGCTGGAAGCCGCAGGCCTGAAAGCCGATGCTGCTGAAGTCTCAATGATCCCGTCGACTAAAGCGGATATGGATGCGGAAACCGCGCCGAAGCTGCTGCGTCTTATTGATATGCTGGAAGACTGCGACGACGTGCAGGAAGTGTATCATAACGGCGAAATCTCCGATGAGGTTGCCGCAACGCTGTGATGCCGGTAGCCGGTATTGCGGGTGAGTTATTACTGGAGGCGCGTGATGGCCATTATTCTCGGCATTGACCCGGGGTCACGCGTGACCGGTTATGGCGTGATTCGCCAGGTCGGACGGCAGTTGAGCTACCTTGGCAGCGGATGTATCCGCACCAAAGTAGACGATCTGCCGTCGCGGCTGAAGCTGATATACGCCGGCGTCACCGAAATTATTACCCAGTTCCAGCCCGACTATTTCGCTATCGAGCAGGTCTTTATGGCGAAAAATGCCGATTCGGCGTTGAAGCTTGGGCAGGCGCGCGGAGTGGCGATTGTCGCGGCGACGAACCAGGACCTGCCGGTTTTTGAGTACGCGGCTCGCCAGGTTAAGCAAACCGTCGTCGGTATCGGTAGCGCGGAAAAGAGCCAGGTACAGCATATGGTGCGTACTTTGCTGAAACTTCCGGCAAATCCGCAGGCGGATGCGGCGGATGCATTGGCCATCGCCATCACCCATTGCCACCTCAGTCAGAACCTGGCTCAGATTAGCGAGACCCGGCTCAATCTGGCGCGAGGGCGGTTACGATAATCACAAATCAGGCTGGATATTCATCCAGCCTTTTTTTATGATAACGCATTAGACTTTCGGCCCTTTATTCAGGAGCGCTACGTGATAGGCAGACTCAGAGGCATCATTCTCGAAAAGCAACCCCCGCTGGTATTACTGGAAACCGGGGGCGTAGGTTATGAAGTTCATATGCCGATGACCTGCTTCTACGAGCTACCGGAAGCCGGGCAGGAAGCCATCGTCTTCACCCATTTTGTGGTACGCGAAGACGCGCAGCTGCTGTACGGCTTTAACAACAAGCAGGAACGCACCCTGTTTAAAGAGCTTATCAAAACCAACGGCGTCGGGCCGAAGCTGGCGCTGGCTATCCTTTCCGGCATGTCGGCGCAGCAGTTTGTGAACGCCGTTGAGCGTGAAGAAGTCGCCTCGCTGGTGAAACTGCCGGGTATCGGCAAGAAAACCGCCGAGCGTTTAATCGTCGAGATGAAAGATCGCTTCAAAGGCCTGCATGGCGACCTGTTTACTCCGGCCGCCGATCTGGTGCTGACCACGCCTGCCGGCCCAACTGCCGACGACGCGGAGCAAGAAGCGGTTGCCGCGCTGGTGGCGCTGGGCTATAAACCACAAGAGGCCAGCCGGATGGTGAGCAAAATCGCCCGTCCGGATGCTAACAGTGAAACGCTAATCCGCGAAGCGCTGCGCGCGGCGTTGTGAGGTAAGGGATGATTGAAGCAGATCGGCTGGTATCAGGCGACAGCATTGGTTTCGAAGAGGCCGCTGACCGCGCTATCCGCCCCAAATTGCTCGCAGAGTACGTCGGCCAGCCGCAGGTGCGTTCGCAGATGGAGATCTTTATCCAGGCGGCGAAACTGCGTGGCGATGCGCTCGATCACCTGTTAATTTTTGGCCCGCCAGGGTTGGGGAAAACCACGCTTGCCAATATCGTTGCCAACGAAATGGGCGTGAATCTGCGTACCACCTCCGGCCCGGTGCTGGAAAAGGCTGGCGACCTGGCGGCAATGCTGACCAACCTTGAGCCGCATGATGTCCTGTTTATTGATGAAATCCACCGCCTTTCACCGGTAGTGGAAGAGGTGCTGTATCCGGCGATGGAAGATTACCAGCTGGATATCATGATTGGCGAAGGCCCGGCCGCGCGCTCGATTAAAATCGATCTGCCGCCGTTTACCCTGATTGGCGCCACCACCCGCGCCGGCTCATTGACTTCGCCGCTGCGCGACCGCTTTGGTATCGTACAGCGCCTCGAGTTTTATCAGGTGCCGGACCTGCAGCACATTGTTGGCCGTAGCGCCCGTCATATGGGGCTGGAGATGAGCGAAGAAGGGGCGCTGGAAGTCGCCCGTCGCGCGCGCGGTACGCCGCGTATCGCCAACCGCCTGCTGCGCCGGGTGCGCGACTTTGCCGAAGTGCGTCACGATGGCACTATCTCCGCTGAGATCGCCGCTCAGGCGCTGGATATGCTCAACGTGGATGCCGAAGGGTTTGATTATATGGATCGCAAGCTGCTATTGGCGGTGATCGATAAATTCTTCGGTGGTCCGGTCGGCCTCGATAACCTCGCGGCGGCTATCGGCGAGGAGCGGGAAACCATTGAAGACGTGCTGGAGCCGTACTTAATTCAGCAGGGGTTCCTGCAGCGCACGCCGCGTGGCCGAATGGCGACGGTGCGCGCCTGGAATCACTTCGGTATTACCCCGCCGGAAATGCCCTGATGAAACCCGGTAGCTTTGCGCTACCGGGTAGCCTCTCAATCAACTCGCCGTTTTCTTCATCATACTCAGAACAAACAGCGCCGCTGCGCACAGCACAACCGAAGGCCCTGCTGGGGTATCGTAGAACGCCGAGAAGGTTAATCCCCCGGTTACCGCCAGCATACCCACGCCAACGGCTACCGCGGCCATCTGTTCCGGCGTGCGGGCAAAGCGGCGGGCGGTAGCGGCCGGGATTATCAACAGCGAAGTGATGATCAGCGCGCCGACGAATTTCATTGCCACGCCGATAGTCAATGCCGTCACCAGCATCAGCAGCAGCTTAACCCGCTGTAACTTCACGCCGTCAACAAACGCTAAATCAGGGCTGATGGTCATCGCCAGCAGGTTACGCCACTGCCAGAGCAATATCGCGACCACCACCACTACGCCTGATGCAATGGAGATTAAATCCTGTGGAGTAACGGCTAATAGATCGCCAAACAGATAGGCCATCAGGTCGACGCGCACGTTCGACATCAGGCTCACCACCACCAGACCGAGCGACAGCGCGCTGTGGGCCATAATACCCAGCAGGGTATCGACCGCCAGGTGAGGGCGTTTTTCCAGCCACACCAGGCCGCCCGCCAGCAGCAGCGTGACCACGATAACCGCATAAAACGGATTCACGTTGAGCAGCAGCCCAAACGCCACCCCAAGCAGCGAAGCATGCGCCAGCGTATCGCCAAAGTAGGACATTCTCCGCCAGACCACGAACGAACCCAGGGGGCCCGCCGCGCAGGCAAGCATCATGCCGGCTAACCAGCCGGGTAACAGTAATTCAATCATTAGCGGCCATTTCCCCGACGCAGTACAATCCGCCCCTGCAGGTCGTGGCGGTGATTATGTTGGTGACGATAAATCCCCAGCTGTTCCGCGCCGCGCGGGCCGAACATGGAGATAAATTCCGGGTGCATCGAGACCACTTCCGGAGTTCCGGAGCAGCAAATATGCTGGTTCAGGCACAGCACTTCATCGGTTTTGGCCATCACCAGGTGGAGATCGTGGGAAACCATTAAGACCGCGCAGTTCAGCTCCTGACGCAGTTGATTAATTAAATCATACAGCGCTACCTGCCCATTAACGTCGACGCCCTGGGTAGGTTCATCCAGCACCAGCAGTTGTGGCTGATTTAACAGGGCCCGCGCCAGCAACACGCGCTGGGTTTCGCCGCCGGAGAGTTTTTGCATTGGCGCATCGATAAGATGCCCGGCCTGCACGCGCTGCAGCGCCGGCATAATAACCTGCTTGCGCGTACCTGGACGCAGGCGCATAAAGCGGCTGACCGTCAGCGGCATAGTAGCATCAAGATGCAGTTTTTGTGGTACGTAGCCGATACGCAGATTTTTCTCGCGCTGGATAGCACCTTCGGTCGGCGTCACCAGGCCGAGCACTACGCGTACCAGCGTCGATTTCCCGGCGCCGTTCGGGCCAAGAAGCGTTAAAATTTTGCCTGGTTTTAGCGTTAGCGAAATGTCAGACAACACGCGCCGCTGGCCGTAGACGACCGCGACTTTTTCCAGCGTTACAAGATTCGTCATGTCAAATTAGGGGTTGCACTAGCGATTGAATGTTATAATATCACATCACTTTCGCTCATTACGATGATTAGTCGCATTATGTTACATAAAAATACGCTTCTTTGCGCTGCACTTAGCGCCGCTTTTTTGTTCGCTCATGCCCCGGTAGCTAATGCCGCCGTCGTCGCTTCCATGAAACCCCTTGGCTTTATCGCTTCCGCTATCGCCGATGGCGTGACGGAGACTCAGGTGTTATTGCCTGACGGGGCTTCCGAGCATGATTATTCACTACGCCCGTCTGATGTAAAACGCTTACAGAACGCAGACTTAGTGGTATGGATTGGTCCAGAAATGGAAGCATTCATGGACAAGTCAACGCAAAGCATTGCGGAGCAGAAAAAGGTCACCATCGCCCAGTTGGATGGGGTGAAACCGTTGCTCATCAAAGGGACGGATGATGACGATGACGAACATGGTCACGAACATGCTAATGGCGAAAAAAGTGACGGCGATCACCATCACGGCATTTACAATATGCATCTGTGGCTCTCCCCAGAGATAGCGCGGCTCTCAGCGGTTGCAATCCACGATAAATTATTGGAACTTATGCCGCAGAGTCGAGCCAAACTTGACGCCAACCTGAAGGAATTTGAGGCAAAATTAGCCGCAACCGACAAACAGGTGAGTAACGAGCTGGCGCCGGTGAAAGGTAAGGGGTATTTCGTTTTTCATGATGCCTATGGCTACTACGAAAAACATTACGGTTTGACCTCATTGGGACATTTTACCGTCAACCCTGAAATCCAGCCTGGTGCGCAGCGTTTACACGAAATAAGAACACAGTTGGTTGAGCAAAAAGCGACTTGCGTTTTTGCTGAGCCACAATTCAGGCCAGCGGTCATCGAAGCTGTTGCCAGGGGGACCTCCGTGCGCATGGGAACCCTGGATCCACTTGGAATCGGAATTAAGCTGGGTAAAGACAGTTACCCTCAGTTCCTGAGCCAGTTGGGGCATCAGTATTCAAGCTGCCTGAAAGGAGATTAACGAGGAAGTGAATACGTGCAACAGATAGCCCGCGCTGTCACTCAGGCATTCAACAATCTGCCGCGACCCCATCGCGTTATGCTGGGGTCGTTGAGCGTTCTAACGTTAGCGGTCGCCGTCTGGCGGCCCTACATCTACCACCCGGAATCAGCCCCGATAGTCAGAACGATTGAGCTGGAAAAAAGCGAAATCCGCTCTCTGCTGCCGGAAGCTTCCGAACCCATCGATCAGGCGCCGCAGGAAGAAGAAGCTATCCCGCAGGATGAGCTCGATGACAAATCCGATAGCGACTCCGGCGGCCATGAATATGTGGTTTCTACCGGCGATACGCTGAGCAGTATTCTTAATCAGTACGGTATTGATATGGGCGATATCGCTCAACTCTCCTCTGCTGACAAAGAGCTGCGTAATCTGAAAATTGGTCAACAGCTCTCCTGGACGCTAACCGCTGATGGCGATCTACAAAGCTTGACGTGGGAGATGTCGCGCCGTGAGACGCGTACTTATAACCGCGTCGCCAATGGTTTTAAAATGAGCAGCGAGCTGCAGAAAGGGGATTGGGTCAACAACGTCCTGAAAGGCACCGTTGGCGCCAGCTTCGTCTCCAGCGCCCGTGATGCTGGCCTTACCAGCTCGGAAATCAGCGCGGTCATCAAAGCGATGCAGTGGCAGATGGACTTCCGTAAGCTGAAAAAAGGCGATGAATTCTCGGTCCTGATGTCGCGTGAAATGCTTGATGGCAAGCGCGAGCAGAGCCAGCTGTTAGGCGTGCGTTTACGTTCCGATGGCAAAGACTATTACGCGATCCGCGCCGAAGATGGCAAATTCTACGATCGCAACGGTACGGGCCTGGCGAAGGGCTTCCTGCGCTTCCCGACCTCGCGTCAGTTCCGCGTGTCGTCTAACTTCAACCCGCGTCGCCTGAATCCAGTGACCGGGCGCGTCGCGCCGCATCGCGGCGTTGACTTCGCTATGCCGCAGGGCACGCCGGTGCTTTCCGTCGGCGATGGTGAAGTGGTGGTGGCGAAACGCAGCGGCGCGGCAGGCTACTATGTTGCCGTGCGTCATGGCCGAACCTATACCACCCGCTATATGCACCTACGCAAGCTGCTGGTGAAACCGGGGCAGAAAGTGAAACGCGGCGATCGTATCGCGCTGTCGGGCAATACCGGGCGTTCTACTGGCCCGCACCTGCACTATGAAGTCTGGATTAACCAGCAGGCGGTTAATCCGCTGACGGCGAAACTGCCGCGTACCGAAGGCTTAACCGGTTCCGATCGTACCGATTATCTGGCGCAGGCCAAAGAGGTTATCCCGCAACTGCGCTTTGATTAGCCTGAATAATCATTACAGAAAGCCGGCGTCCGTAATGCGCCGGCTTTTTCTTTTGTGCGATGAGTGACGTATCGCTAAACTAAGCCATTATCTTTATTGATTGAGCAGACCTTCTGCGGACCGGGCATGGAAACGAAAAAAAATAACATTGAGTTTATCCCCAAATTTGAGAAATCTTTTTTACTGCCGCGCTATTGGGGCGCGTGGTTAGGCGTTTTCGCCTTCGCCGGTATTGCGCTCACCCCTCCCTCTTTCCGCGATCCTATTCTCGGCAAACTGGGGCGTTTCGTTGGGCGTCTGGCAAAGAGCTCGCGCCGTCGGGCGCAGATTAACCTGTTGTACTGCTTCCCGGAAAAAAGCGAGCAAGAGCGTGAAGCGATCATCGATGCAATGTATATGTCGGCTCCGCAGGCAATGGTGATGATGGCCGAACTCGGCATGCGCGATCCGCAACGCGTGATGTCCCGCGTTGACTGGCAAGGGAAAGAGATCATCGACGAGCTGCAGCGTAATAATGAAAAGGTCATCTTTTTAGTGCCGCACGCCTGGGGCGTGGATATTCCGGCGATGCTGATGGCTTCGGGCGGGCAAAAAATGGCGGCGATGTTCCATAACCAGGGGAATCCGGTATTTGACTATGTCTGGAACACCGTGCGCCGTCGTTTCGGCGGGCGGATGCACGCGCGTAACGATGGTATCAAGCCATTTATTCAATCGGTTCGCCAGGGATACTGGGGCTATTATCTGCCCGACCAGGATCACGGCGCCGAGCATAGCGAATTTGTCGATTTCTTCGCGACTTATAAAGCGACTCTTCCGGCGATTGGTCGTTTGATGAAAGTCTGCCGCGCGCGCGTAGTACCGCTGTTCCCGGTGTATGACGGTAAAACGCATCGCCTGACGGTGCTGGTGCGCCCGCCGATGGACGATCTGCTGGAAGCTGATGATACGACGATTGCGCGCCGTATGAACGAAGAGGTTGAGATTTTCGTCAGGCCGCATCCTGAGCAGTATACCTGGATCCTGAAACTGCTGAAGACGCGTAAGCCGGGCGAAACCGAGCCTTACAAGCGCAACGAACTATTTCCGAAGAAGTAAGCTGTATGCTGCGCTGAGCAGGGCTACGGCGCCTGCATTTACCAGACCGTAGGCCGGATAAGGCGCAGCCGCCATCCGGCGCAAAAGCGGCTCTTTATCCGCGGATATTGCCCGGCGGCGCTGTGCTTGCGCGGGCCTACAAAACATTTCCGTATGCTACCATCGCCGGCATGTTGTGATGCCTGTATTTACCAGGATAACAAGCATAAAAAAGCCTCCGTAAGGAGGCTTTCCCATCACTGAAGGCGATTACTCAACGGTCAGGATACGGGTGGTGTTGGTGCTGCCGATGGTGCTCATCACGTCGCCCTGGGTGACGACCACCAGGTCGCCGGAGACCAGATAGCCTTTATCACGCAGCAGGTTAACCGCGTCGTGCGCGGCGGCAACGCCGTCGTTATGGCTGTCGAAATGAACCGGAGTCACGCCACGATAGAGCGCCGTCAGGTTCAGAGTACGCTCGTGACGGGAGAGGGCGAAAATTGGCAGGCCGGAGCTGATACGTGAAGTCATCAACGCGGTGCGGCCGGACTCGGTCATGGTGATAATCGCGGTAATACCTTTCAGGTGGTTGGCCGCATACATCGCCGACATGGCAATCGCTTCTTCGACATTGTCGAACTGGACGTCAAGACGGTGTTTGGAAACGTTGAGACTTGGGATCTTCTCCGCGCCCAGGCACACCCGCGCCATCGCGGCGACGGTTTCTGACGGATACTGGCCGGCAGCGGTTTCTGCGGAGAGCATCACGGCATCGGTACCGTCCAGTACGGCGTTCGCCACGTCCATGACTTCCGCGCGGGTCGGCATCGGATTGGTAATCATTGATTCCATCATCTGCGTGGCGGTGATGACCGAGCGATTAAGCTGGCGAGCGCGGCGGATCAGCGCCTTCTGGATACCCACCAATTCCGGATCGCCGATTTCCACACCGAGATCGCCGCGAGCTACCATCACCACATCGGAGGCGAGAATAACGTCGTCCATGGCGTCCTGGTCGCAGACCGCTTCCGCACGCTCGACTTTAGCGACGATTTTCGCATCGCAGCCAGCGTCACGGGCCAGACGGCGAGCGTAGTTCAGGTCTTCGCCGCAGCGCGGGAAGGAGACCGCCAGGTAATCAACGCCAATTTTTGCGGCGGTAACGATATCGGCTTTGTCTTTATCGGTTAACGCTTCTGCAGACAGCCCGCCGCCGAGTTTGTTGATACCTTTATTGTTAGATAGCGGGCCACCAACGGTAACTTCGGTGAAAACTTTCATCCCCTGTACTTCCAGGACCTTCAACTGCACGCGTCCATCGTCGAGCAGCAGGATATCGCCTGGAACGACGTCCGCCGGCAGGCCTTTATAGTCGATGCCGACTTTTTCTTTATCGCCTTCGCCTTTGCCCAGGTTGGCGTCGAGCAGGAATTTGTCGCCAATGTTGAGGAAAATTTTGCCTTCTTTGAAGGTAGAGACGCGGATTTTCGGCCCCTGCAGGTCGCCGAGAATCGCAACGTGACGGCCCAGTTTTGCTGCAATTTCACGGACTTTGTCTGCGCGGAGCTGGTGATCTTCCGGGGTACCGTGAGAGAAGTTCATGCGTACGACGTTAGCGCCCGCGGCGATAACTTTTTCGAGGTTGTTATCGCGGTCAGTTGCTGGGCCTAAGGTCGTTACGATTTTGGTTCTGCGAAGCCTTCTGGACATGTAATACTCCGTTGACTGAAACAACTTTGGTGTTGCGTGAACATGGATTCGGTAGCGCCAAATTCGCTAACGGGCGGAACTGCTACGCTACCGGGACATAATTGGTCTCTGACTTATAATGACTATTATTGTTTATCACTACTAATGAGTAGTTCTTTATCAAAGCGCGATTCCTTCAGCGCTTCCTTGACCCTCTTCAAGTTATCTCTGAATTTTGCTCCACGGCGCAGGGTAAAGCCGGTCGCCAGCACATCAATCACCGTGAGCTGGGCCAGGCGCGACACCATCGGCATATAAATATCGGTGTCTTCCGGAACATCCAGGGTAATGGCCAGCGTCGACTCCCGCGCCAGCGGGGTCCCGGCTGAAGTGATGGCAATGACCATGGCATCGTTTTCACGCGCTAACTGCGCCAGTTCAACCAGGCTTTTGGTGCGTCCGGTATGTGAAATGATGACCACCACGTCATCATCGTTACAATTCATACAGCTCATGCGCTGCAGGACAATATCGTCGGAGTAGATGACCGGGACGTTAAAACGGAAAAATTTATTCATCGCGTCATGCGCGACGGCTGCTGAAGACCCCAGGCCGAAGAAGGAAATTTTCTTCGCCTGGGTAAGTAGATCCACTGCCCGGTTGACCGCGGACATATCCAGCGCATGATGTACCTGATCGAGGCTGGCCATCGCCGATTCGAAAATTTTCGCCGTATAGGATTCGACGCTGTCGTCTTCATCGACATTACGGTTAACATAGAGGGTACCGTGTGCCAGACTTTGCGCCAGGTGCAGTTTAAAATCGGGGAACCCCCGGGTTTCCAGGCTGCGACAAAATCGGTTTACGGTCGGCTCGCTGACGCCGGCTTCCAGCGCGAGGGCCGCTATGCTTGAGTGAATGGCCTGCGCCGGTGTGGCAAGAATGACTTCCGCCACTTTGCGTTCAGATTTGCTAAGGTTTTCCAGTCGGGACTGGATTTTTTCCAGCATGTTCATTGTTTACAGGCGCTCATCAATGGAAACGATTTCATTAATGGGTGAAATCATCAGGCGTTTTAGCAAGAATATACCCCTCCGCAATCAGAAGCGGTGAGGAATGACGAGAAAAAATGTCGTTTTTTTTCATTACATGATCAGAGTCGTATTTTACTAACTGAAAACCAGACGAAACAACGAACATTCTTAGCCTGATGCCCAATTTGTCGGCGAACGCTTTTCCTCTATGTGCGGTAACGTCGGGAAAGCACCGCCAAGGGTTTCAGGAAATTCGTAAACACAGTACAGTGCAGCGTAAGAAAATTACAAATTTAGCCTGGCATAAGCACCAGACTATCAACTGAGGAGAATGACATGGCGGTAACGCAAACGGCCCAGGCATGCGATCTGGTCATTTTCGGCGCGAAAGGTGACCTCGCGCGCCGTAAACTGTTGCCTTCCCTGTATCAGCTTGAAAAAGCTGGCCAGATTAACCCTGAAACCCGCATCATCGGCGTCGGTCGCGCTGATTGGGATAAAGACGCTTACACCAAAGTTGTGCGTGAAGCGTTAGAAACCTTCATGAAAGAGAAAATCGACGAAGGTTTATGGGATACCCTGAGCGGTCGTCTGGACTTCTGTAATCTTGATGTCAACGATACCAGCGGTTTTACGCGTCTGGGCGATATGCTGGATCAGGAAAACCGCGTCACCATTAACTACTTCGCGATGCCGCCAAGCACGTTCGGCGCTATCTGCAAAGGCCTGGGCGAAGCGAAGCTGAATGCCAAGCCGGCGCGTGTGGTGATGGAAAAACCGCTCGGTACCTCGCTGGAAACCTCCCGGGAAATTAATGACCAGGTGGGCGAGTATTTCGAAGAGTGCCAGGTTTACCGTATCGACCATTATCTGGGTAAAGAGACGGTACTGAACCTGCTGGCGCTGCGCTTTGCTAACTCCCTGTTTGTGAATAACTGGGACTGCCGCACCATTGACCATGTTGAAATCACCGTGGCGGAAGAAGTGGGTATTGAAGGCCGCTGGGGTTATTTCGATCAAGCCGGGCAGATGCGCGACATGATCCAGAACCATTTGCTGCAGATCCTGTGCATGATCGCCATGTCGCCGCCGTCGGATCTGACTGCCGACAGCATCCGCGATGAAAAAGTGAAAGTGCTGAAATCGCTGCGCCGTATCGATCGCTCGAACGTGCGTGAGAAAACCGTCCGCGGTCAGTACACCGCCGGGTTCGCGCAAGGTAAAAAAGTACCGGGCTATCTGGAAGAAGAGGGCGCTAACAAATCCAGCAACACGGAGACCTTCGTAGCCATTCGCGTGGATATCGATAACTGGCGTTGGGCTGGGGTGCCGTTCTACCTGCGTACCGGTAAACGCCTGCCGACGAAATGCTCCGAAGTGGTGGTGTACTTCAAAACGCCGGAACTGAACCTGTTCAAAGAGACCTGGCAGGAGCTGCCGCAGAATAAATTGACCATTCGTCTGCAGCCGGATGAAGGTGTGGATATTCAGGTGCTTAACAAAGTTCCAGGCCTCGATCACAAGCATAATCTGCAGATCACCAAGCTGGATCTGAGCTACTCCGAAACCTTCAATCAGACGCACTTAGCGGATGCCTATGAACGCCTGCTGCTGGAAACCATGCGCGGTATTCAGGCGCTGTTCGTGCGTCGCGATGAAGTGGAAGAAGCGTGGAAGTGGGTTGACTCCATTACCGGCGCATGGGCGGCCGACGGCGATGCGCCGAAGCCTTACCAGGCAGGTACCTGGGGACCGGTGGCGTCGGTGGCGATGATCACTCGCGATGGCCGTTCCTGGAACGAATTTGAGTAAGACTAGCGTTAATCCGGGAGAGTTATTTTACCGGTAACATGATCTGGCGCAGTCTGGCGCATAATTTTTAATCTTTTAAGCCCCGGGAGGATTCACCCCCGGGGCTTTTTTTATTACACTGCCTGTAGACATTTTGCCCCTGAGCCCCAGTGGTGGTGCCATTTACACCATTATTCGTCGTCATCGCGCGGTGGCCGGACAGATAAATTTTGAGGAGCCTCTATGAATTCGACAATGTTACGGGTAACAAATCGCATTATCGAACGGTCACGCGAAACCCGCTCAGCCTACCTCGCACGAATTAATCAAGCCAAAAGCGATACCGTCCATCGTTCGCAGTTGGCCTGCGGTAACCTGGCGCACGGTTTTGCCGCCTGTCAGGCAGATGATAAAGCGTCGCTGAAGAGCATGTTGCGCAACAACATCGCTATTATCACCTCCTATAACGATATGTTGTCCGCCCACCAGCCTTATGAACATTATCCGGATATCATTCGTAAAGCCTTGCACTCCGCCAATGCGGTAGGGCAAGTGGCCGGTGGCGTGCCGGCAATGTGTGACGGCGTGACGCAGGGCCAGGATGGTATGGAGCTGTCGCTGCTGAGCCGCGAAGTGATTGCCATGTCTGCCGCCATCGGCCTGTCGCACAATATGTTCGACGGCGCGTTGTATCTTGGCGTATGCGATAAAATTGTTCCCGGTCTGACCATGGCGGCGCTCTCCTTCGGCCATCTGCCGTCGGTGTTTATTCCGTCTGGCCCGATGGCCAGCGGCCTGCCGAACAAAGAAAAAGTGCGCATTCGTCAGCTGTACGCCGAAGGTAAAGTTGACCGTATGGCGCTGCTTGAATCCGAAGCCGCCTCTTATCATGCCCCGGGCACCTGTACCTTCTACGGTACCGCCAACACCAACCAGATGGTGGTTGAGTTTATGGGCATGCAGCTGCCAGGTTCCTCGTTTGTTCATCCGGACGCCCCGTTGCGCGAAGCGCTGACCAGCGCCGCAGCTCGTCAGGTGACGCGCATGACCGGCAACGGCAATGAGTGGATGCCGCTGGGTAAAATGATTGACGAAAAAGTGGTGGTCAACGGTATCGTTGCGCTGCTGGCGACCGGCGGCTCCACCAACCATACGATGCACCTGGTGGCGATGGCGCGCGCGGCGGGCATTATCATTAACTGGGATGATTTCTCCGATCTTTCCGATGTGGTGCCGCTGCTGGCGCGTCTGTATCCAAACGGTCCGGCGGACATTAACCACTTCCAAGCGGCAGGCGGCGTGCCGGTACTGGTGCGCGAGCTGCTGAAAGGCGGATTGCTGCATGAAGATGTCAATACCGTCGCCGGCTTCGGCTTGTCGCGTTACACCATGGAACCCTGGCTGAATAACGGTGAGCTGGACTGGCGTGAAGGGGCGACCGCGCCGCTTGACGATCAGGTCATCGCTACCTTCGAGAAACCATTCTCCCGCCATGGCGGTACCAAAGTGCTGAGCGGTAACCTCGGTCGTGCGGTCATGAAGACCTCCGCGGTGCCGGTTGAGAACCAGATTATCGAAGCGCCAGCGGTCGTCTTTGAGAGCCAGCACGACGTACTGCCGGCGTTTGAAGCGGGACTGCTGGATAAAGATTGCGTAGTCGTTGTACGCCATCAGGGGCCGAAAGCGAACGGCATGCCAGAATTACATAAACTTATGCCGCCACTTGGTGTATTATTGGACCGCCGTTTCAAAATTGCGCTGGTCACCGATGGCCGACTTTCCGGCGCATCAGGCAAGGTACCGTCAGCCATCCATGTTACTCCTGAAGCCTACGATGGCGGGCTGCTGGCGAAAGTGCGCGATGGCGACATGATTCGCGTTAACGGGCAGACCGGCGAGTTGACCCTGCTGGTAGATGAAGCTGAACTGGCCGCACGCCAGCCGCATATTCCTGACCTGAGCAGCTCGCGGGTCGGAACCGGCCGCGAGATGTTCGGCGCGCTGCGTGAGAAGCTCTCCGGAGCCGAGCAGGGCGCAACCTGCATTACTTTTTAAGACGATTCGATTTGTAGATCTGGCGAGAGAAAACTCTGATGAAAAACTGGAAAACAACTGCAGAAGCAATCCTCACTAACGGCCCGGTCGTACCGGTTATCGTGGTGAAAAAGCTGGAACACGCGGTGCCAATGGCGAAAGCGCTGGTTGCCGGTGGTGTACGCGTTCTGGAAGTTACGCTGCGCACCGAATGCGCGCTGGAAGCTATCCGCGCTATCGCCAAAGAAGTGCCGGAGGCGATTGTCGGCGCCGGGACCGTGACCAACGTTGAGCAGCTGAAAGCCGTTACTGAAGCAGGCGCGCAGTTCGCTATCAGCCCGGGCCTGACCGAATCCCTGCTGAAAGCGGCGACCGGCGAAGGCACCATCCCGCTGATCCCGGGTATTAGCACCGTATCCGAGCTGATGCTGGGCATGCAGTATGGCCTGAAAGAGTTCAAATTCTTCCCGGCGGAAGCGAACGGCGGCGTGAAAGCGTTGCAGGCGATTGCCGGTCCATTCGGCCACATTCGTTTTTGCCCGACCGGCGGCATCTCTCCGGCGAATTACCGCGACTATCTGGCGCTGAACAGCGTGCTGTGCATCGGCGGCTCCTGGCTGGTTCCGGCCGACGCGCTGGAAAACGGCGACTACGATCGCATCACCAAACTGGCCCGCGAAGCGGTAGAAGGCGCGAAATAATTTCTGCGCCTGTAATGACAGAAGCCCGGTCCGCGTGAGCGACCGGGCTTTTTTTTATCCCTTCACGACGACCGCGGCGGCAGCGGTTTTGGCGCGGCTGATGGCTTCATCGACGTTGTCAGCAACCGCCAGGGTAACCCCCAGGCGACGCGCGCCGGCGATCTCCGGTTTACCGAACAGACGCAACTGCAGACTCGCGCCGACGGCGGCCTGTAGATTGCTAAAGGTCACGTTCTCACTGGTTAGCTGCGGTAAAATCACCGCCGATGCCGCCGGTCCATACTGGCGGATGGCGCCGATCGGCAGGCCGAGGAAGGCGCGAACGTGCAGGGCGAATTCCGAAAGATCCTGCGAGATCAGAGTGACCATACCGGTATCGTGCGGGCGAGGGGAGACTTCGCTGAAGATCACTTCATCGCCGCAAACGAACAATTCAACGCCGAACAGTCCATATCCCCCCAGCGCCAGCACCACTTTGCGGGCGATCTCCTGCGCGCGTTGCAGCGCGAGATCGCTCATCTGCTGCGGCTGCCAGGATTCACGGTAGTCGCCATCTTCCTGACGATGGCCTACCGGGGCGCAAAAGTGGACGCCGTCGACGGCGCTGACGGTGAGCAGCGTAATTTCAAAATCAAAATTTACCACCCCTTCGACGATGACGCGTCCGGCGCCTGCTCGCCCGCCTTGTTGGGCGTATTGCCAGGCGGCGCTGAGCTGGTCAGCCGAGCGGATAAAGCTCTGGCCTTTACCGGAGGAGCTCATCACCGGCTTAATGATACAAGGCAAACCAATTTCGTCGACGGCAGCGCGGAACCCCTCTTCACTGTCGGCAAAACGATAGGCAGAGGTGGGAATTTGCAGCTCTTCGGCCGCGAGGCGGCGAATGCCTTCGCGATTCATGGTGAGTTTTGCGGCTCTCGCCGTCGGCACTACTTTTTGCCCGGCCAGCTCCAGCTCAACAAGCGTGTCGGTAGCAATGGCTTCGATCTCCGGCACGATATAATCCGGCTTTTCTAAGGCGATCAGTTCACGCAGCGCGTCGCCGTGCAGCATATTGATGACGTGCGAACGATGGGCCACCTGCATCGCCGGCGCATCGGGATAGCGGTCGACGGCGATGGTTTCAATACCCAACCGCTGGCACTCAATGGCGACTTCTTTTCCGAGCTCGCCGGAACCTAACAACATTACCTTCGTGGCCGCGGGGCGCAGCGCGGTGCCTAATAAAGTCATAACCTACTCTCAGCGTAAACAGAACATGGCGCGCATTATAAACGAAAACGTTTGCGTCTGTCTTTACACGCGTAAGTTGAGAACAGCGGCGAAATTTGATATGCTGTATATAAATACAGTATAAAGAGGCTGCACAATGGCGGTTGAAATCAAATACGTCGTGATCCGTGAAGGTGAGGAAAAAATGTCTTTTGCCAGCAAAAAAGAGGCCGATGCTTACGACAAAATGCTCGATTTGGCAGAGGTGCTCAATGACTGGCTGGTCACGTGCCCGCTGGAATTGGATGAAGCTCAGCGTGACAATATGTCGATGTGGCTGGCCGAGCGCAAAGACGCCTTACACCACATTCTGAAGTCAGGGAAATTGCCGGAAGCAGAAGAGCATGCTGAGGCGGCGGCAGAAATGCCGGAGTCTGCGCCTACAGAGGATGAAGCTCAGCCTGGTGCCGCCGAAGAAGGCGCCGCGAAAAAGCTGCGCAAAGCAAAGGCCGCCTGATAACCGGCGAAGCGGAAATTTTCGCATCTTTAGCCAGTCATAACATTTCCTGACGTCTCGTCGTTTAGGCTGATGGCATTGCATCTCGCGCTATGAGGAATGTTATGGCTAACTGGCTTAATCAACTCCAGTCCCTGCTGGGCCAGCAGGGCAATCCCGTCTCCGCTGAAAAATCTTCATCCGCTAAAAACCTGCTGCCCGGCGCCTTGGGCGGCCTTGCTGGCTTGTTGGTCGCCAGCAAATCATCGCGTAAGCTGCTGGCGAAATATGGCACCGGCGCGCTGCTGGTTGGCGGTGGCGCGGTGGCCGGCAGCGTGCTGTGGAATAAGTATCAGCAAAAAATGCGCGGCCAGCAGGCAGATGTCGCGACACAGACATCAACAGCGTCAACCCAGGAACCGGTTGTGCTCGATGCGCGCAGCGAGCGGCTGATTACCGCGTTAGTCTTCGCCGCCAAAAGCGACGGTCATATTGACGAGCGTGAACGTCAGCATATAGAAGAGCAGTTGCGAGCGGCGAACATCGACGTGCAGGGCCGGGTGTTGATCGACAGGGTTTTAACCCAGCCGCTCGACCCGCAACGGCTGGCGCAAAGCGTGCGCGATGGGCAAGAAGCGCTGGAAATTTACTACCTCAGCTGCGCGGTAATTGATATCGACCATTTTATGGAGCGCAGCTACCTGGATGCGCTCGGTGACGCGCTTAAACTGCCTGAAGATGTCCGCGAAGAGATAGAACGCGATGTTCAGGCGCAAAAGCAGGCGCTTGATTCTTAAAAGAGAGCGTTCCGCTTGCATCGCTGGCCACTTTTGCCACCCTTATAGACACGACATCGTTCAGGGCGCACGATGCCCTGAGTGATTTTGTGATTCCATAATAAGACGCAGAAGAATAACGCATGCTACCGAAAGCTAAACGGATCCCCCACGCCATGACGTTACATGGCGACACTCGCATCGATAATTACTACTGGCTGCGCGATGACGAACGCGCGCGCCCGGAAGTGCTGGACTATCTCCATCAGGAAAATGACTACGGTAAAAAGGTGATGGACTCGCAAAGCAGCCTGCAGGAGCGGGTGCTGAAGGAAATCATCGATCGCATTCCGCAGCGGGAGGTCTCCGCTCCCTATAGCAAAAATGGCTACCGCTATCGCCAGGTTTATGAACCGGGCTGTGAATATGCGATCTACCAACGTCAGTCAGTGCTCAAAGAAGAGTGGGATGAATGGGAGATTTTGCTTGATGCCAACCAACGGGCGGCGAAAAGCGAATTTTACACCCTCGGCGGATTAGGCGTCGCGCCGAACAACCAACTGATGGCGGTGGCGGAAGATTACCTTTCACGACGTCAGTATGGCTTACGTTTTAAGGATCTGAGCAGCGGCGAATGGTCGGCGGAGATCCTGGAAAACGTCACGCCAGGATTCGCCTGGAGCAACGACTCGCGCTTCTTGTGGTACGTGCGCAAACACCCGACGACGCTGCTGCCGTATCAGGTCTGGCGACATGCCGTTGGTACCACCGCAGATAACGATGTCCTGGTCTACGAAGAGAAAGACGACACGTTTTATGTCAGCGTGCATAAGACCACCTCCCAGCAGTTTGTGGTGATTTACCTTGCCAGCGCCACTACCAGCGAAGTGTTATTACTTAACCCGGAGCTTCCCGATGCGGAGCCGGTGTGTTTTTTGCCACGACGCAAGGATCATGAATATAGCCTCGATCATTATCAGCACGCGTTTTATCTGCGTTCTAATCGCGAGGGTAAAAACTTCGGGCTTTACCGCACCGTGCTCCGCGACGAAGACCAGTGGCAGACGCTGATCCCGTCGCGTCCTGATGTGATGCTCGAAGGTTTTACTCTATTCACCGACTGGCTGGTGGTCGAGGAGCGTCAGCGGGGCTTGACCAGCCTGCGGCAGATCAACCGTAAAACGCGGGAAGTGGTTGGCATTGCCTTTGACGATCCCGCTTACGTCACCTGGCTTGCCTATAATCCCGAACCGGAAACGTCAAGGCTGCGCTACGGTTATTCATCGATGACCACCCCGGATACGCTATTTGAGCTGGATATGGATACCGGCGAGCGGCGGGTTATCAAGCAACAGGAAGTGCAGGGCTTTGACGCCGCCTGTTATCGCAGCGAACACCTGTGGGTGAAAGCGCGTGACGGCGTGGAGGTGCCGGTATCGCTGGTCTATCACCGCGAACACTTTCGCAAAGGGGCCAACCCGTTACTGGTGTACGGCTATGGCTCTTACGGCGCCAGCATGGACGCTGATTTTAGCGCCAGCCGTCTGAGCCTGCTGGATCGCGGCTTTGTCTTTGCAATAGCCCATATTCGCGGCGGCGGCGAACTTGGACAGCAGTGGTATGAAGACGGCAAATTCCTCAACAAGAAGAATACCTTTAACGATTATCTGGACGTCTGCGATGCGCTGCTGGCGCAGGGATATGGCGACCCTAAATTATGTTATGGCATGGGCGGCAGCGCCGGCGGCATGTTGATGGGCGTGGCGATTAACCAACGACCGGATTTGTTCCACGGTGTGGTGGCGCAGGTGCCGTTTGTTGACGTACTGACCACCATGCTCGACGAATCTATTCCGCTGACGACCGGTGAGTTTGAGGAGTGGGGGAATCCGCAGGACGAAACCTATTATCACTATATGAAGAGCTATAGCCCCTATGATGGCGTCTCAGCCCAGGCTTATCCGCATATGTTAGTGACCACCGGGCTGCATGATTCGCAGGTGCAATATTGGGAGCCCGCGAAGTGGGTGGCGAAGCTACGCGAGCTGAAAACCGACGACAATCTGCTGCTGTTATGTACCGATATGGATTCCGGACATGGCGGTAAGTCGGGACGGTTTAAAAGCTACGAGGGCGTGGCATTGGAGTACGCCTTTTTAATCGCCCTCGCGCAAGGGACTTTGCCCGGCAAGGTGGAAGTGTAGCGTTATTCGCCGAGATAGTGTTTGAGGGTCAGACGCAGTTCCGGGCTCATCCGGTCCAGGTTATTGAACAGCCAACGTAAATAACCTGGATCGTTTTCCGCCACTTCCGACACCGCTTTGCCGCGATATTTGCCGAAGGTAAAGGTAGTTAGCAGCGCCGGGCGGCCGGTTATGTCGGCCATTTCATCCGGCGACCAGCCGGAAACCTGCATGATATCCAACAGTAGGGCGGCGGTGATATAGCAGTCGTACAGCGCGCGGTGGTGATGCAAACCCGGCGGGGTGGCTACGCTCAGCTTGCGCGACTTATACAACCCCATATTGCTGTACTTAATCCCCGGCCACAGGCGGCGCGCCAGCTTCATAGTACAAATCCACTCGCCGTTCATTTCCGGTAATACCCGGCGATCAAAGCTGGCGTTATGGGCGACATACCATGGGCTGCCCTGGTAGTGCGGCACGATTTCTTCAATCCAGGGCTTATCGGCCACCATCTCTTCAGTGATGCGATGGATTGCCATTGCCTGCGGGCTGATTGGGCGGTCAGGGCGCACCAGATGACTCATGGGATTGGTTATCCGGCCGTCGATGATATCGACGGAGGCAATTTCAACAATGCCGCCCTGCAAACCGCAGGTTTCGGTATCGATTACGCGCAGCATGGCTTACTCCTCGCCAAAAACCCCAGCGTAATAGAATGTGCGGCGGTTGCCAATGGGGGGATCCTCAAGGAATGAGCAATCATTTCGCTTTCGGTTCATACGGCAGGCGGGAAAGTGACACGGATGCCAGACGGTGCGCGATCAATCGTTCACGAAACCAGTCGCGCAGGTGAGCCGGTTGCTCTCGCTCGACGAGATCGGCAACGACGGGCATATTGTAGCGTTCTTTAAAGGCGACGCCGGCCGCTGCGAGGTCAACGTTGACCTTGTCCATTTCATCTTGCGAAATTTTTGCCAGATTATTTGCCATCAGTACCTCCTTCATTACGGCGCAAAAGTTACTAAGCGTGACGCTGAAAGGCAAGTCCCGGATGCTTAGCTCGACTCTGCTATTATACAGGGTTATTCTCTGTCCAACATACATAACAAAAAGGAATGATGTTTATGCGAACCATCGCCGGACGCGCGCTAAGTGCCGCCGTATTTCTCAGCGCTATGTTAACCACCGCCAGCGCTTTTGCTCATGCTCATCTGCAACAACAAATCCCGGCGGCCGATTCGACGGTCTCCGTTTCGCCGCAGGCGCTTACGTTAACGTTTAGTGAAGGCGTCGAGCTCTCCTTCAGCGGCGTGACCCTCAACGGCCCGCAGAATAAACCTGTCGCTACCGGCAAACTGGCCCGCAGCGACGGTAATAAAGCGCAATTAACGCTGCCGCTGAATGAACCGCTGGCGGCGGGCGAGTACACCGTAGAGTGGCATGTGGTCTCCGTTGACGGCCATAAGACCAAAGGGCAATACCACTTCAGCGTGAAGTAATCCATGCTGTCGGGAGTGTATATCGGCCTGCGGTTTGTCCACTTCATCTCATTGATGACGGCCTTCGGTTGCGCGCTGTACGGCGCATGGTGGGCGCCAGTCTCGCTGCGTCGCCTGTTGATGCAGCGCTTTTATCCACTGCTGCGCTACCTGCTAATGATTAGCGCTATTTCAGCTACCTTGATGCTGATGGCGCAGGGCGGGTTGATGGGCGATGGCTGGAATGATGTCTGGCAACCCACAATCTGGCGCGCTGTTATCGGGACGCAGTTTGGCGGCGTTTGGCTGTGGCAGGTGGTGCTGGCGTGGATTGCGCTGGCGGTCGCGTGGATCAAACCCCGTCGCCCGGCGCGTCTATTGTTACTGCTATTTTGCGCGCAGTTGTTGTTGATGGCTGGCGTAGGGCATGCGGCGATGCATGATGGTTGGGTTGGCGCATTACAGCGCACCAATCACGCGTTACATCTGTTTTGCGTCTCGGCATGGGCCGGCGGGCTGTTGCCATTTGTCTACTGTCTGCGACTGGCGCGCGGGCGCTGGCGTCAGGTAGCGATAACCGCCATGATGCGTTTTTCACACTATGGGCATCTGGCCGTGGCTGGCGCGATTGCCAGCGGGATTGGCAATACGCTGTTGATACAGGGACAACTGATTGGCGACTCACCGTGGGGAACGGTGTTGTTGTTCAAATGTGCGCTGGTCGCCGGGATGGTAGCAATTGCGCTGGTGAACAGGTATGTTCTGGTACCGCGAATGTCAGGTAACGGCTCGTGGGCGGAACGAACTATTTTACGCACTACACAGCTGGAAATGGCGCTTGCCGCGCTGGCGATACTTGCCGTCAGCCTGTTCGCGACCTGGCAACCTAATTGAATTAACTGGCTAAATGATGAAAAAAATCGTTCTGACAATGTTATTACTGGCAAGCTCAGGCGCCGCGCTGGCGGCGCCGCAGGTGATTACCGTGAGCCGTTTTGAAGTGGGTAAGGACAACTGGGCGTTCACCCGTGAAGAAGTCATGTTAACATGCCGCCCGGGTAATGCGCTGTACGCCATCAACCCGAGCACCCTGGTGCAGTATCCGCTGAATGATGTCGCCGAGCAGGAAGTGAAGGCCGGCAAGACCAGCGCTCAGCCGATTTCTGTCATCCAGACCGACGACCCGCAGCATCCGGGACAAAAAATGAGCCTGGCGCCATTTATCGAACGTGCGCAAAAGCTCTGCTGATAATTACCTATATCACTTTGTTTTAAAGATAAAAAACCGCCGGCGTCTGGTAAGAAAACGCGGCGGTTTTTTGTTGGCGCAACGGATTTTGTCAGCAATTTTTCAACCGCTTTTGTCGCGGACTGGAAAACCTGTCACAGTCAACTATTCTTATAAGGCAAGGCGACTTAGCCTGCATTAATGCCAACTTTTAGCGCACGGCTCTCTCCCAAGAGCCATTTCCCTGGACCGAATACAGGAATCGTGTTCGGTCTCTTTTTATCTATTATTCAGCGAGTTATACACATCCATTGTTAATGCTCATCCGGCTGAACGCTGAGCTTTTTCCCTTATATCACAACAAAGTTATTCTTAACATTCCCTTTACAAAAAAACGTGACAATATAATCAATAGCTCACGGTAACCAATACCGTATCACTGTACACCCCAGCAGGTTGATTGCTCTGTGAGGCGTTCACCCGAGCTTTGAAGTTTGTTTGCTGTGCGTTGCCATTTCCCACCAGGCTGACATCTGCTGTTGGCGTCCAGGCGCTACCGTCGGTTTTATAAAGCTGATATTGCAGGTAATAATTTGTCGAATTAATCGTTTGGCTCATTTGCCGCCAACTGCCGTTAAGGGCGTTGATGCTGGAAAGGTTAATGCTGTATGCCGCATTCTGCGTGCAGCGGATAGTTAACTGCCCGCTGACCTCGCTAAAAGCGGCTACCAGAGCCGCTGTGGAGAAGGCGACATCGGGCGCGTCATCAATATAGCAATAGTTAGTCACGTTCATAGTTATAAGAACTTGTGAAGTTAACGTGCCATCGTCCGGTACGCAGATCCCCAGCGCGCCTATCAGGCAATAGTGATATTTCCATTCAATGGTCAAGGTGTCGTTATAGGTTCCCGCAGGGATATTACTTCCTGCTATTGTCTGGAAATAAAGCGGAATGGTTCCGTCACTGGTATTAAATAAGCCTAATAGATCAATCAACGCGTTAATGGTCCAGGGGATTGCACCATCAATTTGATACGACGGGTTACAGCCGGCATCTTTACAAACTCGATAGGGGATCCAGGCGTTGTTAGCGCTGTTATAAAGTCGAGGGATTTTGCCACTTTTATTTGCCGAATCTTTGAGCGTTGCGGTAATGGTGCTGGTTGAAAAAAGCGATAGTATGTTGGTACAGCTAAAGCCTGCACCGGCGCTTACCCCTTGCGGAGTTGCCGCCACATCAAACGATCTCACTGAGCCAAAATTAGGCGAGCTAGGCTTAATCTTGCAATCTGCGAGTATCAAGCCGCTGTAGCCTGAAATAACGAGTAATGAACATAACCAAAGAATCGCTTTCAAAGTCATCTCCGTTCATTCTTAGCCACAGCTTAGTGGGCCGATACGTTGTGGCACCGGCGTAGATTCCGGCAGCGTGAATAAAGCCCGGCATTCGCCGTTAGCCGTGTGAATAACTAATTGGTTTTGCTGGTTTAGATGGGTAAACCACACCAGACCGTCATAACCGACCACGCCAGACTGCTGGCTGGTAAGTTCCTCAACGGCCGTTCCCAGCGGCAAAGGATGACCCGTTTTATCAACCAAAGTTATCGAGGCCGAACGCACGCGTGTAACCGGGAAATCAACCAGCGCACCGCTGGCTTCCCGCACCGCAATGCGTTTCTCGACGACTTTAGCCTCAACGTCGGTTGGCAGCGGCAGAGTGTCGAGGGTCACTTTGCCCGGATACCAGGCGGCGGCCCACGGGATCAGCAGGTGCCCGCTATCGTCGGTAGTGCCGACTTTTCGATTTTCATAATTGACCGCGACGTCCGGATAGCCGACGGTCGAGACGACGATAAATGAATCGCTGATTCGTCGCGCGAAGAACAGGCTGCTATCCATCATTACCACCGAGCCTGCTGCTTCAAACCAGCCCTGATTATCATGCTGCGAACCGTAATAACCGCCGCTCAAGGTTGAAACATCATTCACCCAGGTCAGATCCGCCTGGCTGTAGCGATCTCCACTGATGGAGTGGGCTAAATTCCAGCCGAAACCGCCTTCCGCAGGGGCGGAACGATTGTAGGCGACGTTTTGCCCCCACTCGCCGGAGCTGGCGCGCTGGCTGCTTAACTGCAGTGAACCGAAACTGTCGAAGGGAATGGTTATCTGCATCATGCTGGAGTAGGTGTCTGCCTGCAAATCGCGGTTGATGCTCAGGTTAAAGCTGCTGTTCCGCCACAGGCTGCGGCTCCAGGAAAAGTTCATCAGCCGGGTGCGGCTGTTGTCCTGGGCCTGGATATCGAAATATCCGAGGCTAAATGCGCCAAGCACTTTTCCCCATGGGCTGAGACTTAATGTCGCCTGGTCTGACTGACGGCTGAGGGTTGTCGTTGAGCGATAGCTGGAGAGATTGGCGAAATTCTCGCTGCGTTGAATATGCTGATAGTTAATCCCCCAGATATTGCCGTAGTACGAATAGCCCGCGGAATACTGGTTGCCCTGCTTATCACCCTGGCTCGCACTGGCAGACAGGCTCAAGGTGCCAATCGTGCCAATAGTGATGTCGCTGCCGATACCGCCGTTGGTTAATCCTTGCCGGTCTTCAGTATGCGTTGACACCGTCAGCCAATTGGTCAAGCCATAGCGATAGATCGCGCTGACGGCGCCGGCACCGTAGTCGGCGTTTTTAGTGCCGTAATTATTACGCAACGCGCCGAGGGTAAAATCGAAATCGCTGAGTCCCTGGCGTAGCAGAGTGTTGGAGACATAAAAAGGCACGCTAGTGGAGACCTGGCGGCCAAGCGCATCGGTTGTGACGATAGTCGCTTCGCCGGCGCCGCTGATGTAGGGTACGTTGGTGAGAGTATAAGGGCCGCCGTTAATTTGCGTTGAGCTGGCTTTGTAGCCGTTGATAAAGAGATCGACACTGGAGGGGACCGCCGCGCTACCGGAAAGATTGAGCAAAGGGTAGGTGATCAGGTCAGGGCGTACCGCAAAGTTACGGCTGAGACGAATACCGCCAACACGTACTGAACTACTCCATGTTAAAGCATTACTTACCACATCCCCCGCCTGATAGCTGAGCAGACTTTCCGGGTCGCTATATTTCCACAGCGAATCGTAGCGAATATAGCCTTGTTGGCTATCGTCGTGACGAGATGACCAGTTCTGTCTGATCATCGCATTGTTTGAAAACACCCCGGCTGGGCCGAAAAGGCGAAATTCCGTCGAGGTGCTGGTGGTTCGCTCGCCGCCAGAAGAAGCCAGGCTATAGGAATCGTAGTTAAACAACAGCCCAGGGGTACTGATCGCCTGCAGATACTCCTGCTCGCGACTATTACCAATATGTTGCTCCGGCAGCCAATTATCCGGAACGGTTAATTTCAGCATTTGCCCGGGCTGGTCGTAAACGACCTTGACCTCCGCTATCTCTCCTACGTCAACCAGCGTTTTGCCGTCGGGAACAGGGATCCACATCTGCTTGAGTACCGCAGCAGAGATCCAATAACGATCATTAATCACTTTCACCGGCACGGTACCCACAGGCGTGTTGCCGTTGACGGAAATGCCGAGATACAGCACGTACTCCTGCTGTGTGCCTGGCGTGGCCGCAGGTGCGGGTAACGAATCATAGGTAGCCGCCCAGGCCGTTGCCGAAGCAATAGCCAGCAGACCACCGGTTCCGATGAGAAGCCTCATGGTTAACGCGCTGCCGGAATTTCCACCGCCTGACTATTATCAGTCAATTTCGCAAACAGGCGCATCCCGGATGCGTTCGCCGCGCGGCCTGATGTCGGGAAACAGACGCGACGTTTAGCCAGCACATACCCCAGTAAACCCTGAGTTTGTTCGACCTGCGGCTTTCCTGCTGATGTTGACCAGTAGACATTACTCAACCTGGCGTGTTGATTCCCGGCATTGTTAATACACAGATTCTGACCGCTAAGCGACCAGCTTAGCGCGGTTCGTATTGGTTCGACGCTGCTTTCCAGCTTCAGCGGTTGCGCGCCTTGCCCGTAGATAAACAAAGGCAGTACATAGCGCATGCGCATATTCAGGCCGGCGGAACTCTTGTCAGTCTGTTTTGTCGGCTGCGCCGCGGGAATTTCATCAATCACGATTCGATATGATTTTTCCTGGCCGCTGGCGACCGGAGACACACGCATCAGGCGAATAAGTTGACGTTGTCCTGGCTGAACATTGGCGAACGGGGGGCTGGAGACCACATCGTTTTGATCGGCATAAAGATCTTTAGATTCTTTTTGATCCCAACCGAAAATGCGTAGTTGTAAATTTACCGCCGTCGCGCCGCGGTTTTCCAGCCACAGTTCAGAGCCTTTATCGCTGGCGCTGATGGTTTGAAAAATAGGCCACACCAGCACCGAGCTGGCGGCCCAGGCGTTAAGACTTATTGATGAACCCAGCAAAACAACAATACAACGATGAATCATATTCAACCTGTCTTATTTTAATAGGTCAGCGTGACCGTAACGGTATCAGTGTATGAACCTTGCGCCGGGAAGCCATTCGTGGCAAAAAGGCGGCCATAAACCGTATAAGTTTGTGTCGTGTTGGGGAATGAGGCGACGCTGTAGGCTTGAGCGCCAGTCCCCCAAACGGTAGAGCGGTTAGCATCCTGAAAAAGCTGGTAAGCCAGCGTACTGCCGGTGGCGTTGGACATATAGCGTTGAGCCGCAGAGCCGCCGTTGACGCCATAGTCAAGCGCCAGCGAGATCGCCATCCCCGGCGTACACGCGACAACGATAGAGCCCGCGCCAGCGGAGCTGGCGACATCAACATTGCTATAAAGCGATGACATGGAGCCAAAATTTAAGGTGCCAAAATCAGCGCCAGGGGTCCCTGTTCCGTTGCCAAGCAGGCAGCCGGTCGTGATCTGCGCGGTCACTTTGAAGGTTTTCTGCGCACTGTCAGCCCAGACGGCTGTGGTCGAAAAAAAGAATATGAGTAGCCAAATTGCGCGCAACATGACATCCGTTTCTCCACAGCGTTACCAGGTTAATGTTGCAGTGACCACGTCCTGGTAGAAACCCTCAGCAGGGGCGGTTACGCCGCCTTGATCTGCCGGCAACACCCGGGCATAAATCGGGATTTCCTGAGCGCTACCCGTCCCCGTGATACCGATACCGGCACTGGTAAATTCAGCCTGACGGGTGCTATTTGAGTAAAGCCGGTAGGCAATTTGATCGCCGTCGGCGCTTTGCATTTGGCGCAGTCCGGTTGTCCCTACATGCTGACCGTTATTCAATGTCAGCGTTGCGGGAAGGTTATTGCTACAGATGATTGAGACCGCGCTGGCGCCGCCGCTGCCAATCAGATTGCTATCTATGGCGTTAACCAAATCGCTATAGGTGCCGAAATCAATGGTACCCCAGCTGTTTACGCCGCTTGCGCTGGAACCATTGGTGACGGTACATCCCGAGCCGATAGTCAACTGCACCCCGACCTGACCCGTCAATGTACCTGTGGTTAGCCCTGCTGCAGCGACCCATGGCGCCTGAACGAGAAGCGCTGTTGTGATAAAGATACCAGGCAAAGTGCGCGAAAAAGTGTGGACGTTCATGATGAACCTCTGGATTGAAAGCCGCTAAGTAAAACCCTGTTTTTGTGAAGATGAGATTAATCCCATTAATCAACATATAATCGCTGTCTGGAAAAATGCTTATTTTTTTATATTTGTCTGTTTTATTGTTATTAATGGTGTTTTGAGCTGGTTTCTTGTTTTTATATGGTTTTAACTTCTTGTTTATGATTGTTTTTCTGTGGTTTGCTCTGAATTTTATGAATAGCAGAAAGGAGGACTTAGTATAATTTTTGCAATTGTCGTGTTAGCGCATATTTTTGGCGAAATGCCAGGGAAGAAGTTAGTAGGGGGGGAGAGTAAAAAAACAACAGAAAGAAGACACCTGCACGCAACCAGACCCATAGTGCAGGTGAAAGGTGGGTCTACATCGGAAGCCGCTAGTATACATATTTGTATGATAAATAAAATAAGGCAATGATGGAATGCTATACCATTAATGCGGTTTGCGTGTTGAGCGATGGAGTTATTCTGGGGTGATTAACGTTGGATAGAGTGAAGTTTCCAGATAGCTGACCAATACCCATATCTCGTCACTGAAAATAAACCACAGGGCACTGCCTAAAATAAGCAGGATAATCAGTAGCAGGAAAATTTCAGTTTTACTCATGGTGTCAATGGCCAACTTAAACCGATTATCAACAGGCCACGATATTAACCAAAGTATCTGCAAATGAAAACGCCGTTATTTAAAACGGCGAAATTTTTTCGTAATAAGAGATGAATATTTATTTTACGCGTAGCAGATTAGCCACCTGTACGGCCATATCATCCATTAACTGGAAACGGCGGCGATATTCGGCGCGTTTTTTGCTGGCGATACTTTCCAGCGATTTCCTTTCCAGCTTCAGCGGCAAGCGCCAGCGGTAACTATCGTCACGCACACCTTCAATTGATTGCCAGAACTCATCGTAGCTGGCATGGAAGTGCCGACCTTTGCTCAAACGATAGCGCAGAGCGCGGAATACGTGGCCATTATCGCTGACGGCGTAAATAGCCTGAATATTGCTTTGGCCGGCCAACAGCCAGATGAATTCCAGCAGCAGACGTTTGGGGAACAGGCCGTAGCAGGTGCGGGTCGCGTGTTTAATTGCGTCATGAGAGACATTGCGGCGCGGTCCCTGCAGTCCGCCGATGACCAGTTGCCACTCTCCTTGATGGTGAATCACACTAAACGTAGCGCTGGCTAACAGTTGCTGCTGGCTATCGCGAAGCCAAAGAGTCGTTTCACCTTCTCGTTCGGCTTTGCCGGCTGACGAGGCAAAGAGCGTGAAGGCCGCATCATCTTTAGCGGACAGGGTCAGTAACGGTCGTTCTGACGGCGATATCATGGCCGTTGCCAATCGGTTCTCGCCCAGCGAGTCGACGTACTGATAGTGGCTAATGATAGCCTGGGAACGCTGACGGGCGTTAAGGTCGCGCACTAAATACTGGCGATGTACTTTACCTGGCAGCGTAGCCTGCGCCGCCAGCAGTTGGCGGAAATCACCACGCGCAGAAAGGGTGTCCAGCATCTCGCGGGTCGGCTGATAGAACAGTGCCGTACGCAGCAAAAATTTAAGCCGATAGTTGCGCTTTTGCCAGATAGGCGCGGGCGTGATACGCCCCATTACCAGATCGGCAATCAAATTTGAGCGTTGCTGAAGTGTGCATGATGAATGCAGGCTATTGTCCGTCACGATGTCATACCTCGTCATTATTTTATCTTTATTCTACGGATGTCGCGGGACAAGCTTAATGGCTCGCCAGACTATATTTACGCCTTGTTTAACGTTGATTGACGTATGAATTTACGACCACGCCTTCAGTAATATTTTGTATAATTAGCCGAGGGGGTGAAATATGTATCAGCGATTGGCAGGTAGCACCTGGCGTAATATTTGGCTGGTGGGCGATCTACATGGTTGTTTTGCTTTATTAATGTCTCACCTGCGCCAGCTAAAATTTGACCCCTGGCAGGATCTTCTTATTTCTGTTGGTGATTTGATTGACCGTGGGCCGCAAAGCGTGGAATGCCTGGGTCTGCTCGGTTACCGGTGGTTCAGAGCGGTGCGTGGTAACCATGAACAGATGGCGCTTGATGCGCGGGCGAGCGGGGAGATGGCGCTGTGGACGTTGAACGGTGGCGACTGGTATCAAACGGCCTCACAAGAACAGAAACGGTTGGCTGATTTGTTGTTTATCCGCTGTCTGGAATTGCCGCTAATCATTGAACTGCGCTGCCAGGATGATACCACCCACGTGATTGCCCATGCCGACTATCCAGCCAGCGTCTACCGTTGGCAGTTGCCCGTGGCGGAGCATCAGGTACTCTGGAGCCGCCAGCGTTTGACCGATCATCTGGCGGGGCGGCACGGTGAGATCGCCGGGGCCGATCACTTTTGGTTTGGCCATACGCCGCTTAAACATCGTTACGATAGCGATAACCAACATTACATTGATACCGGCGCGGTATTTGGCGGCGAGTTAACGCTGGTGCAACTGCAGTCGGCTGTTTAAAAGTCGCTATATTCCGTCGCTGGACGCCAGAAGCCGTCGATAAAATCTTCTACCGGGAAACAGCCGCCCTGGCGAATTCGCTGATCGTCCATCGCGACGAGGCATTGTCGCTCGCTATTGTAAACATCAACCACGATGTCTTCGCACCCGCCGTCCAGATAGCAAATGAATAATACTAAGGCGAACATCCAGCCCTCATAAGCGAATAAACATAAGGTAAGTGTAGGGGAAGTTAGCGCAGCGGGGGAGGGATATAAATAACCCGTCTCAGGCGACGGGTTCATTTGAGTCAGGCAAGGCGCATGACCCAGGCATCGGATTGGCGATCGTAATGTTTACGGTAGAGTACAGAATGTTCGCCATTGAGAATGGCGGGAACGCTGGTCTCGGCATCCCAGGCGTCCAGTTGCATGCATAAGTCAGGATCGGATTTACAAGGAATGCTTAACGTTCGCTCACCCTGTGATTCGCCGTGCAGCTCGGCGTCGTCGATTTCAAACGCGCCGATTCGTACGTTAGTTTTACTCATCATTCACCCCGTTTGTCTGCTGAGTTGTGGTACGACCAGTTAGGCCGTCATTTTTCAGCGTAGACAACGGGGAGTAAATCGCCAGTCAAAAAGTGCGCTTTTTAGCGCGCGATCACGACTTTCCGGCGAAGAGTTTGCCGTCGCGCACCAGTTCGCGGGGATAACTATTTTTCAGACGTGACCCTATGCGTTTAGCGAGCCCTAATGGCATTCCCTGGAAAGTGACGATGACATCGTCCTGCTGCGGCGGCGCTTCGGGATACACATCGCGTCCACGGTACCACTCCTCCGCTTCCGTTAAGGTGAGCTCAAAAGGAGCCTCTGGCGTGGCCAGTGAGATCACCGCTTCATGTTGCCAGCGGTAGCCTTTGTTATGTGTTTCAGCGAGACGAATCCCAATGCGAGAAAAACGAACCCTGCCGATTAACGCTTCCAGTTCTTGCGGGAACAGCCAGATTTCTTTATCGCGTTGCCATAAACGAAGATGCTCTGGCCATTGCAGGCCAACAGCATTAGCGGCGGCGGCGACAGCGGCGGCTTCCCGGCCCTTCATCGGTGCGAAGGGGAACTTGCCTACTTTATAGCCAGGCGCAGGCAGCGGATTGATAGAGGCGGTTTTACGCAGGCGGGCAACGAAAAAACCCTCACAATCAAAAATCTGCGGGAATACGTGCAGGAAACCTTCGTCGGTGAGCGCTTCGCGAGCCTGCGGGAAGAGTGAATCCAGCGTCAGGACTTCAACCGCCTGCGGGTAGGTTTGCAGCAGCCAGTTAACCACTTCCTCGTTTTCTTCACGGTTCAGCGTACAGGTGGAGTAGACGAGGGTGCCGCCAGGACGCAGAGCATGAAAGGCGCTGTCAATGAGCTCACGTTGGGTGGCGGCAATCTCCTGATTACTTTCCGGCGACCAGTTTTTCAGCGCGTCGGGATCTTTACGCACTACTCCTTCGCCCGAGCAGGGGGCGTCGAGCAAAATGGCATCAAAGCATTCGGGCAGCGCGGCGCCGAAGACGCGCCCGTCGAAGTGGGTGAGGGCAACGTTATTAATGCCGCAGCGGCTGATATTGGCGTGCAGCACTTTCACCCGGCTGGCAGAAAATTCGTTGGCCAGGATCGCTCCGTGGTTGCCCATCCGGGCGGCTATCTGTGTGGTCTTGGAACCCGGCGCAGCGGCGACGTCCATCACTCGCTCGGGCATTTCACCATCGGCGAACAGCGCCGCCACCGGCAACATCGAGCTCGCTTCCTGAATATAAAATAGTCCGCTCAGATGTTCGGCGGTGCTGCCCAGCGGTAGCACATCGTCATCATCACGCTCGATCCAGAAACCCTCGGCACACCACGGAATCGGCGTTAACTGCCAGCCATAAGGGGCGACCAGTTGCAGAAAATCCGCGACCGTTATCTTCAACGTATTGACGCGAATGCTGCGGCGCAGCGGACGCTGGCAGGCGGCGATAAAGTCATCGAAAGAGAGATGCGTTGGCATAGCCGCACGCATTTGAGCGAGGAAGGGTTCCGGAAGATAGACAGCGTTTTGAGCCACGAGCAGCGCACCACAAGAAAAAAGGGTGCGCAGTTTATCATAAACGCCCCGGCGCGGGACACCGGGGCGTTTATGAGGCATTGGGAATTAATTAGGCAGTGCCGTTCCCCAATCGCGCCACTCTTTCGGCTCGCTTTCCAGCAGCAGGAAGTGTTTGCCATCCTGCGCTTTTGGCGCCAGTGGCGTTCCCGGCGGGGTGGCAAAGGCGATACCGCCGCGGATAAACTGGTTAAAGGTACCCGTCTTCACCACTCCGCCAATCAGGCCGAAGTCGAGGCTATAGCCGGAAGCCAGCCAGAACACCGAGTTATTGCGCACTAAGTACTGGTAGCGCTTACTGATACGCAGCTTAACCATTACGCGGTCGGACATCGAGCCCAGCGTCAGCCCGGTCACGGTACCCACTTCCAGGCCGCGGAACAGCACCGGCGTACCAATATCAAGCGAACCGGCTTCCGGCACTTCGACGATAATACTCAGGCCGTCGATGTAGCGCGAATCGGTGATGGTGGTGTCCTGAATCTCGAAGTCGCGGCGCGGCGAACCACGTCCAGGTTCAACGTTGATATATGACTGGAAGATCGTGTCCAGATGTTCAACGCCGGCGGCAGAGATCTGCGGCGTAATCACCGAGAAGCGGGTGCCGGCACGGGCAAAGGTGCCGACATATTCCGGATAAAGCACCGCTTTCGCCTGAACTTCATTTTTTGCCGTAATCAACTCCAGCGACTGGATCTGGCCGATGTCGATACCGAGGTAGCGAATCGGCATGCCCGCCGCCATTTTACCGGCATCGAAAGCGTGCAGCGTGATCTGGCCACCCACCGCGCGGGCGGCGGTTTCGGAGGCGTACAGAACACGCTTATTGTTCAAGCGCGCGTTGGCGCTGCTGCCGTTGAGGTTATCAAAGCTGATCGCGCCTTTCAGCGCGCGCGCCAGCGGCGACGCCTGCACGGTTAGCCCATTACCGTCGAGTTTTACCTTCGCGCCGCCTTCGGCCCAGAAGACGCTGTTATTGGTCAGCAGGTGGCGATATTCCGGTTTGATATGCAGATCGATATCGAAAGCATTACTACGAGGTTTCACCGAGATGATCTCACCGACGGCGAATTTGCGATACAACACCACGGAGCCTGCCTGCACATCGGGCAGCGTTTCCGCGGAAAGGCTCAGCGTGGTGGTCGGGATTTCACTGAGGCTATTTTCCTGCGCTTTTTCCAGGTTGGCATACAGCGGATAGCGACTCTGCATTTCCCCTTTTTCGCCGGGGATGATGCGGATCCCGCCATCGACCCATTCGCTGGCGCTGGCGCCAAGCACCTGCACGCCATCCAGCCCAACTTTCACATCAAGGCGGCTGTTGACGACAAATTTGCTATCGCCGCGTACCAGATTGCGATACTCCGGCGCAATGGCGACCTGGAAAGTGACACCCTCTGCGGTTAGCTTGCGTTCCAGTACCTGGCCGACTTTAACGCCGTGCAGCATCAGCGGCTGGCCGGCGGAAACGCCATAGCTTTCCGGCGCCGATAAAGTAACGGTGGCGACGTTCGGCTCTTCCAGTAGCGCTTTATCGGCTGGCATCACCATAAAGTGATTGCGCGGCTCGCCGTCACCAGGGACCAGTTCAAAAGTATTGCCGGTGAGCAGGGCGCTAACGCTTGGGTTATCCAGTGAGATTTTCGGCTTCTTCATTTGAATCAGCGTCTTATCCCGAAGCAGGGTGACCACACTCGGGTCGACGGTCATCTCACCGGTAACTTTACCGCCAGGATTGAGATTGAGTTTGGTTAACTGTCCCACTTCCAGCCCCTGGTACATCAGCGGCGTAGAACCTGCTTTCAACCCATCGCCGTCGGGTAGCTCCAACGTCACCAGCACCCCGCGCTGGCTATGCGCCAGATCTTCGTACAGATTGTACTCGTCGTTTTGCGCCGCCGCTTTGGAGTCGTCAGGCGAGTCAAAGGCGATGGCGCCGTTAACTAACGCGGAGAGGTTTTCCAGCTGGACTTTAGCGCCGCTCAGGCTGACGTCGGCTTTAATCCCGGAGACGTTCCAGAACCGGCTGCCTTTTTTCACCAGGTTAGTGAAGCGACGTTCGATTAATACATCAATCGTCACTCCCTGATTGTTGGCGTTGAGCGTGTAGTCATACACCCGGCCAACCGGGATTTTACGGAAATAGACCAGCGATCCGCTGTTCAGCGAACCAAGATCCGGCGCCTGCAGATGAATCATCAGTTCGCCGTTGTTGATGCGGTATTTCGGTTGAGTATCCAGGGCGACGAAATGATCTTCCGGTTCGCCTTTGCCCGGCATCATACCGATATAGTTACCGCCGACCAGCGCATCCAGCCCGGAAACGCCGGCCAGAGAGGCTTTTGGCGTCACCAGCCAGAACTGGGTATCTTTGCGCAGCGCGTCTTTCATATCGCTCTTCACGCTGGCGGAAACTTCAATCTTGCTGAGGTCCTTACTCAAAGAGATATCCTGTACCGTACCAACCTCTACCCCTTGATAGCGGATAGGGGTACGTCCCGGAACAATCCCGTTTGCGGACTGGAAATCGATGGTAATCGTCGTTCCCCGACCTTCAAAGCTGGTCCAGATGAGCCATCCGGCAATCATCAGCGCGATGACCGGCAACAGCCAGAATGGCGAGATACGGCGTTTGGTTTTTATTTTGGCTTCAGTCGGCGAAGCGGGCGTTTCCTGACTCATGAGCGTCCCAAAGTAAGCGGCTGTCCAGCCATTCAACTGCAAGGATAGTTAAAATCACCGCGCCGCCGAAATAGACCGCCGCCGGCCCCATGGTAAAGGCCAGGAGCTGATCGCGGTTTATCAACGACATGGTTAATGAGATAACAAACAGATCCAACATCGACCAGCGGCCGATCCAGGTAATCAGCCGCAGCAGCAGGATACGCGTACGTAGCCCCTGTTCGCACTTGAATTGTATGCTGACCAGCAGGGTAAATAACACTATAACTTTGGTGAATGGTACCAAAATACTGGCGATGAACACTACGCCGGCGATTGCGATGTTGCTGTTGGCAAGTGAAATGATCCCCGAAAGAATCGTATCTTCCTGGCGCGCGCCATTGACGTAGATAATCGAAATTGGCAGCAGGTTGGCCGGCAGCAGGAAAACCAGCGACGCAATCAAGGCCGCCCAACTGCGCTGCAGGCTTTGCGGCCGGCGATGATGCAGCGAGGTATGGCACCGGCGGCAGCGGCCGCGGGAGTCGCGATAACCGGTATAGTGACAGCCGGTGCAAACCTGAAGATTGGTGTCGTAGCGCATGGCCGGACGTTCGGGATAAAAACGCTCCCACAACTCCTCAACGTTCATGTGGATGAGCGTCAGGATGCTGAGTAGGGTCAGCGCGATAAAGGCGATCAGGCCGATGCCGGGCTGCAGGAAAGCATAGTCCTGGACCTTAATGGAGGCGACGCCGATACCGACCAGATAAATGTCCAGCATCACCCACTCTTTCAGTTTGCCAAGCATCAGCAGCACCGGACGTAGGTTCATCCCCAGCACGTTGCCAAGCCAAAGGTAGGCGATGGAGACCACCAGCAGGACGGGCGCAACCACCGCGCAGAAGAGCACCATCGCGGCGGTAATGGGATCGCCCTGGTTGGTCATCTGCCAGATCCCCTGCAGGACGTTGGCGTCAATACGCACGCCGAGCAGATGCAAACGCAGTAGCGGCTCGCTCCAGGCGAACGGCATCAGCAACATCATTGTAAATGCCATACTGGCGAGCCGGGAAAGGGACCAATCGCGGCCGTCGCGTACCTTCGCGTTGCACCGTGGACACCAGGCGCATTGATTTCGTTTCACAACCGGTATGCGGAACAGCATGTCGCACTGCGTACAGCGCTGATAGTGCGCATGCGGCGTTGGCGAACTGACCGAATGAACGGTAATCTTCTTCGTCGGCGTGATTGAGGGTGTTTTTATCAGCATTTATTACGTTCGGGAATGAATGTATCCCACTATATTAACCCAGGAATGAATTCATCTTGAGCCCGAAGGCATTTAATGCTTATTTTAGTAGGCATCTGCAGATGAGATAGTAAGACAACTAAGTGATTAAAAAATGAACAAAACAGAATTCTACGCGGATCTGAACCGCGATTTTCAGGCGCTTATGGCAGGCGAAACCAGTTTTTTGGCAATGATCTCAAATACCAGCGCGTTACTGTTTGAACGCCTGGAAGAGGTCAACTGGGCCGGTTTTTATCTCCTGGAAGGCGATACGCTGGTGCTGGGGCCGTTCCAGGGTAAGCTGGCCTGTGTACGTATTCCGGTCGGCCGCGGCGTGTGCGGTTCCGCCGTGGCGCAGAACCGCGTCCAGCGCGTGGAAGATGTCCATGCGTTTGATGGCCATATCGCCTGTGACGCCGCCAGCAATTCGGAAATCGTCTTTCCGTTGCAGGTGAATAATCAGATTATCGGCGTACTGGATATCGATAGCACGGCGTATTCCCGCTTCACCGCAGAAGACGAACAGGGGCTTGCAGAGCTGGTCTCGCGCCTCGAAACGCTGATTGCGGCGACCGATTATCAAAAAATCTTTGCCCACGTCGCAGGATAATCAACGGATAACGTAGCATTTAGCGATGACGTCATTATAATGACGCCTGTTCATGCCTGCGGCTTGTTGGCTACGTCCGTTGTAATCAGGAAATTTCATGGAAAATCAACCTAAGTTGAATAGCAGTAAAGAAGTAATCGCGTTTCTGGCCGAACGTTTTCCTCAGTGTTTCAGCGCTGAAGGCGAAGCGCGCCCCCTGAAAATCGGTATTTTTCAGGATCTTGTAGAGCGAGTTGGCGGCGAGATGAATCTCAGCAAAACCCAACTGCGCGCTGCCTTACGTCTTTATACTTCGAGCTGGCGTTATCTGTACGGCGTGAAAGCGGGAGCGATTCGCGTCGATCTCGACGGCAACCCGTGCGGTGAACTGGAAGAGCAACACGTTGCTCACGCCCGTCAGCAGCTCGAAGAAGCCAAAGCTCGCGTTCAGGCGCAGCGCGCCAGCCAGCAGGCTAAAAAGCGCGAAGCCGCTGCCGCGGCAGGCCAACAGGAAGAAGGTGCACGCCGCGAGCGTAAACCGCGTCCTCAGCCGCAGGCTCGCCGTAAAGAAGGTAGTGAACAGCGTAAGCCGCGTCCTGCAGCTGCCAAAGCACCGCGTGAAGAGCAACGTCTTACCCCGGTGTCTGACGTCTCTGTATTGAGCGTCGGTCAGGCTCTGAAGGTGAAAGCAGGCAACAACGCAATGGACGCCACCGTTGTGGAAATCACCAAAGATGGCGTTCGTGTACAGCTGACTTCTGGTATGTCAATGATTGTACGCGCAGAACACCTGGTGTTCTGAAACGGAGGCCGGGCCAGGCATGAACAAACTTTTTAAGCTCACCGCGCTTGCGGGCCTGCTAGCAATAGCAGGCCATGCCTTCGCCGTGGACGATATCACCCGAGTCGATCAAATTCCCGTGCTGAAAGAAGAGCCGCAGCACGCGACGGTGAGCGAGCGCGTTACCTCGCGCTTTACCCGCTCCCATTATCGGCAGTTTGATCTCGACAACGCCTTTTCGGCAAAGATTTTCGACCGCTATCTGAATCTGCTGGATTACAGCCATAACGTGCTGTTGGCCAGCGATGTTTCTCAGTTTGCGGCGCAAAAAAATAAAATCGGCGATGAACTGCGCAGCGGCAAACTGGACGTTTTCTACGACCTGTACAACCTCGCGCAGAAGCGTCGCTTTGAGCGTTACCAGTACGCCCTGAAGGTACTGGATCGCCCGATGAATTTTACCGGCAACGACAACTTCAACCTCGATCGCAGCAAGGCGCCGTGGCCGAAGGATGAAGCCGAGCTTAACGCGTTGTGGGACGCCAAGGTGAAGTTCGATGAGCTGAGCCTGAAGCTGGCGGGTAAAGACGATAAAGAAATTCGTGAAACCCTGACCCGGCGTTATAAGTTTGCGATTCGTCGCCTGGCCCAAACCAACAGCGAAGACGTCTTCTCGCTGGCGATGACCGCTTTCGCCCGCGAAATCGACCCGCATACCAACTATCTCTCCCCGCGTAACACCGAACAGTTCAATACTGAAATGAGCCTGTCTCTGGAAGGTATTGGCGCGGTGCTGCAGATGGACGACGACTACACGGTGATCAATTCACTGGTTGCCGGCGGCCCGGCGGCGAAGAGCAAAGCGATTAGCGTTGGCGACCGTATCGTCGGCGTTGGTCAGCCGGGTAAGAGCATGGTTGATGTTATCGGCTGGCGGCTGGACGATGTTGTCGCGCTGATCAAAGGGCCGAAGGGCAGTAAAGTTCGCCTGGAGGTTCTGCCAGCGGGCAAAGGGGCGAAAACCCGTATTGTTACTCTGACCCGCGAACGTATTCGTCTTGAAGATCGCGCGGTTAAGATGTCGGTCAAAACCGTCGGTAAAGAAAAAGTCGGCGTGCTGGATATCCCGGGTTTCTACGTTGGCCTGACTGATGATGTCAAAGTACAACTGCAGAAGCTGGAAAAACAGAACGTCAGCAGTATCGTCATCGATTTGCGCAGTAACGGCGGTGGGGCGCTGACGGAGGCGGTTTCGCTTTCTGGTCTGTTTATCCCATCCGGCCCGGTAGTACAGGTGCGTGATAACAACGGTAAGGTCCGCGAAGATAGCGATACCGACGGTGTGGTTTACTATAAAGGCCCGCTGGTGGTCTTAGTCGATCGCTTCAGCGCTTCCGCATCGGAAATTTTTGCTGCCGCGATGCAGGACTATGGCCGTGCGCTGATCGTCGGCGAGCAGACCTTCGGTAAAGGCACCGTTCAGCAGTATCGTTCGCTGAACCGTATCTACGATCAGATGCTGCGCCCGGAATGGCCGGCATTAGGTTCCGTGCAGTACACCATCCAGAAGTTCTACCGCATTAACGGCGGCAGCACTCAGCGTAAAGGGGTTACTCCGGACATCATGATGCCAACCGGTAAAGAAGATCGCGATACCGGCGAGCAGTATGAAGATAACGCGCTGCCGTGGGATAGCATCGATCCGGCGACCTACGTGAAGTCCGGCGATATGAAACCGTTCGAACCTGAACTGCTTAAGCGCCATGAAGACCGTATCGCAAAAGATCCGGAATTCCAGTACATCATGAAGGATATTGCGCGCTTTAACGCCATGAAAGATAAGCGCAATATCGTTTCTCTGAACTACGCGCAGCGTGAGAAAGAGAATGAAGAAGATGATGCGATTCGTCTGGCGCGGGTAAACGATCGCCTTAAGCGCGAAGGCAAGCCGCTTCTCAAAAAGATAGACGATCTGCCGAAGGATTATCAGGAGCCGGATCCGTATCTTGATGAAACCGTGCATATCGCGATTGACCTGGCGCAACAGGAAAAAGCGCAGCCTCCGGTAGAACCACCGGTTAGCAAATAACTCCTCAACGGGCACAAGTGATTGTGCCCGTTTCTTTTTCTGTCCTCATCCGGCTGTCGACTTTATTCAACAAAATTGTCAACACTCGCCTGGGGTGTCAGCGATATGCTACAAAATGTAAAGTTGTGTCTTTCTCGTGACTTAGCGGGGTCTGATCGTTGAAAATTAGCATCTGACCCATACGATATGGGGTATCGCATAGTGCGTTTTGTTAAATCGAGGTAAAAAGAATATTATGATGCGAATCGCGCTTTTCCTGCTGACTAACCTGGCAGTCATGGTGGTGTTTGGCCTGGTGCTTAGCCTGACGGGGATCCAGTCGAGCAGCATGACCGGCCTGCTGATCATGGCGCTGCTGTTTGGTTTTGGCGGCTCGATCGTTTCGCTGTTGATGTCGAAATGGATGGCGCTGAAGTCGGTTGGTGGGGAAGTTATCGAACAGCCGCGTAACGAAACTGAGCGTTGGTTGATGAACACCGTCGCACAGCAGGCGCAGCAGGCAGGCATCGCCATGCCGCAGGTGGCGATTTATCACGCCCCTGACATCAACGCCTTCGCCACCGGCGCGCGCCGCGACGCTTCTCTGGTCGCCGTGAGTACCGGTCTGCTGCAGAATATGAGCCGTGACGAAGCGGAAGCCGTTATCGCTCACGAAATCAGCCATATTGCTAATGGCGACATGGTCACCATGACGCTGATTCAGGGTGTAGTGAACACCTTTGTTATCTTTATTTCCCGCGTTATCGCGCAGATTGCGGCCGGTTTCCTCGGCGGTAACCGTGAAGATGAAGGTGAAAGCAGCAACGGTAACCCGCTTATCTACTTTGCGGTCGCTACCGTACTGGAACTGGTATTCGGTATTCTCGCCAGCATCATCACCATGTGGTTCTCGCGCTATCGTGAATTCCATGCCGATGCAGGTTCCGCCAAACTGGTCGGTCGTGAGAAAATGATTGCTGCATTGCAGCGTTTGAAAACCAGCTATGAACCGCAGGAAGCCAGCAGCATGATGGCGTTCTGTATCAACGGTAAAGCGAAATCGATGAGCGAACTGTTCATGACCCACCCGCCGTTGGACAAACGTATTGAAGCGCTGCGTAGCGGAGAATACCTGAAATAATCTGCCGTGCAGACGCTGAAAATAAAAATCCGCAGCTTTCCGGCTGCGGATTTTTTTTGGCCGCTCGTTATCAGGCGGCGCGCGGTTGAGTTACACGTAGACCGCTGATGGCGGCGGCAATGACCGCCAGGGAACCGGCCAGCAGAAGCGCGGTGTGGGTGCCGCTATTGCCTGCCAGGTTAAACAGCAGGGCGACCAGCGCGGCGCCGCTACTTTGCCCCAGTAAGCGTGCGGTACCCAGCATACCGCTGGCGCCGCCGCTGCGATGGCCTGGCGCAGAGGAGACAATGGTATGGTTGTTTGGCGACTGAAACAGTCCGAAACCTGCGCCGCACAACGCCATCCGCCAGATAATATCGAGATCGGAAGGTGAAGAGGGTAATAGCGCAAGGCCAAACAGGCCGCAGGCCATGATCAGCAGTCCCATTGCCCCCAACAGCCCGGCATGAACCTTTTCGATCAAATAACCCGCCAGAGGGGCCATCACCATGGTCGCCAACGGCCACGGCGTTAACAGTAACCCGGTCTCTACTTCGCTGCGTCCGATAACGGTTTGCAGGAAAAAGGGCAGGGAAACCATCGCCAGCATCTGCGCGCAAAAAGAGCAGATCGAGGTGCAGATAGAGAGCGAAAAGATTGGAATGCGCAGTAAATCAACCGGCAGCAGTGGGACCGGCATGCGCAACTGCCGGCGAACAAAGAAGAAGCCGATAATCAGCATAGCAATGACCTCGGCCAATACCAGGTAACCGGATTGCCCCTGGGCAAAGCCGCCGAGCGCCGTGATGAGCAGCCCGAAGGTGAGGGCGTTCATCATCGCGCTCGGCAGATCGAAACGGGTAATCTTGCTGGCGCTGCTGTTGGGCGGTAAAAAGCGCATGGCGAGGAAGATGGAAATAATCCCCAGCGGTACGTTGATTAAAAACAGCCATTGCCAGGAAGCAAGCGAGAGGATAGCGGCGGCAATGGTAGGCCCCGCGGCGGAGGAGACGGCAACGACGAAAGAGTTGATGCCCATTCCGCGACCTAGCTGCCTCTTAGGATAGATAAGGCGAATCAGCGCCGTGTTGACGCTCATCAGCGCCGCGCCGCCCAGGCCCTGGGCCACACGCGCCAGCGTTAACATCTCGAGACTTCGGGAGAGAGCGCAAATCAGCGAGGTGATGGTAAACACTACCAGACCAATTTTATAGATTCGTCGATAGCCAACCATATCGCCAAGAAACGAGAGTGGCAGCAGGGCGATGACGATAGCGATTTGATAGGCGTTGACTATCCAGATTGAAGATGCCGGCGAGGCATTCAGGTCGGTGGCGATAGTCGGCAGGGCGACGTTGGCGATAGCGCCGTCGAGGACGGCCATCGTCAGGCCTAATACAATCGTCAGAATGGCGCCGTAACGCTGCGGAACCGGCAGGCCATCCAAAAGTTTTTTTTCCATGTGAAGTTTAAGTCTTAGAGGAAACTATTTTCTGATTAATGATTTTAGCATTGATTATTCAACCATAAGTCGCAGATTTGTAACCAACTCGCAGAACAACGATTGCGACGGTCATAATGTGAATTTATAATAAAAAACAGTTCTGAATTTTATAAAACAGTTACGATGAGGTGAACAATGGCAGCTGCTGATATGGATAAACAGCCAGATTCTGTCTCTTCAGTATTAAAAGTTTTTGGCATCCTGCAGGCTTTGGGCGAAGAGCGTGAGATTGGTATCACCGAATTGTCACAGCGTGTGATGATGTCTAAAAGCACGGTGTATCGTTTTTTACAGACTATGAAGTCACTGGGCTATGTCGCACAGGAAGGCGAGTCTGAGAAATATTCTTTAACGTTGAAGTTGTTCGAGCTTGGCGCGCGGGCGTTGCAGAACGTTGACCTGATCCGCAGCGCGGATATCCAGATGCGTGAAATTTCTCGCCTGACCAAAGAGACGATTCACCTCGGCGCGCTGGATGAAGACAGCATCGTTTACATCCACAAAATTGATTCCATGTACAACCTGCGGATGTATTCGCGTATCGGCCGACGTAATCCGCTGTACAGCACCGCCATTGGCAAAGTGCTGCTGGCGTGGCGCGACCGGGCGGAAGTCGAGCAAATCATGGATGGCGTCGAGTACAAACGTAGCACCGAGCGAACCATCACTGATACCAGCGCGCTATTGAAAGTGCTGGACCAGGTGCGCGAGCAGGGCTATGGCGAAGACAATGAGGAGCAGGAAGAAGGATTACGCTGTATTGCGGTGCCGGTCTTCGATCGCTTCGGCGTGGTGATTGCCGGCCTGAGTATCTCCTTCCCGACGCTGCGTTTCTCTGAAGAACGTTTGCACGAATATGTGGCGATGTTGCACGCTGCGGCGCGTAAGATTTCCGAGCAGATGGGTTATAACCGTTACCCGTTCTGATAGTGAATGATGAGCTACAGCGTAATACCTTACCCTGTAGCTCCTGTCATTTTAACCTTGGTCGATAACCTTCACGCTTTTGCGCAGAATAGGGCAGTTGGTAATACCAATAATACCGCTATCAGAATGAACATATTGTGCGGTGGTGATACCCTGCGCTGTCAGGTATTTGCATTGCAGTCCCAGCCCGCCAGCATTCTGATTGCTGCCAATTAACACGCCATAACCGCTTAATAATACGCCAATCCAGACAATCGCCAGTATGACAATAGAGCGAATGATCAATCGCATTTTTGCCTCGTTATTTGTATGATCCTGCCGTGTATTCTGGCACGAACACTATTTGATACAAGTCTATGATTCCTAAACTTGCCTTTCGTATTACAGTTAGCCGCGGTTTAAGAAGATCGTGTTATCCTGGCAACATCTGATTATGGTACGGAGTGTGGAGTGAAAAAATTACGCTGGGTTTTGCTGATCGTTGTCATAGCGGGTTGTTTGCTGCTGTGGACTCAGATGCTTAACGTAATGTGCGATCAGGATGTGCAATTTTTCAGCGGTATTTGCGCTATTAACAAGTTCATCCCCTGGTAAGACATTTTTGTGCCGACGGATTTTCTTCTGCCGCGCGGGTGGTAGAATGAACGCCTTCTCTTTGAGGTGGTGAAATGAGTGAGTTACTGAATCCTGGGATTGTAAGTCTGGCGTCTCTGGCGCTTTCCGTTGTACTGCTGTTGGTGGGGCTGCTGTTATGGTTCTTTGTGAATCGCGCCAGTTCACGTAGCAATGAGCAAATCGAACTGCTGCAGTCGCTGCTGGATCAACAAAAGCGGCAAAATGCGCTGCTGCGCCGTCTCTGTGAAGCCAATGCGCCGCACAAAGAAGAGGTTGCTGAACCTTCAGCGGATGAGAAGGAGAAAAACGACGACGATTTCATTCGTCTCGTTGCCGAACGTTAAGTTTGAAGAACAGGTGTGCACATCGCGTGCGCGCCTGTGAGTGCTACAAAATTTTGCTATAACTTATTCTTATGTAATTCCCCATTTCGCGGCCGGTCGTTACCGTTTAATGAATTAAACATCCACGCTCTATTTCACATATTGAATAATCTTTTGAGCTAATCAAAAAAAGTAATAACGAAACGTTTCTATTGCCTGACGGCAATACTTTGTCATTAATATTTCATTATTAAGGGCTATTTTAGCGGATATTTGGGCTGTAACGAGTTAGGGGTTTAATTAACACTACTACGCGGCGAGTGAAGGCGATTTCCTCTTGTTCTTTAAAGTTATTTGCGCATCATTATGCACATGATGCCGCAACGCCCCCTCAAATATGGCAGTTCGTATACGTACGTACCTGGACGAACAGAAGTTGTTGAGCTATGGTAAAAAAGTTGCATTTATCAGGCATACGTTATTGTGTGTTTGGTAACGATGCAAAGATAAGCCAGGCGCGGCAAAGACGCATAAATGTGCAGGCGATCAAATGATTTCCTGATAATTTGTGCGAACGATCGTGACACGTTTAAAAATGGCTTGCCATTATTTACGTTGTGTGTGATAACCCGTTTCGGGTTAAACGAGGTACAGTTCTGTTTATGTGTGGCATTTTCAGTAAAGAAGTCCTGAGTAAACACGTTGTCGTTGAATACCGCTTCTCTGCCGAACCTTATATTAGTGCCTCATGCAGTTATGTGTCAGTTTTATCTATGTAAGCACCTGCGGGTGAAGAAAACAGTTTAAGGAATTTTGCAAATGGCAAAGATTAAAGGTCAAGTTAAGTGGTTCAACGAGTCTAAAGGTTTTGGCTTCATTACTCCGGCTGATGGCAGCAAAGACGTGTTCGTACACTTCTCTGCAATCCAGGGTAACGGCTTCAAAACTCTGGCTGAAGGCCAGAACGTTGAGTTCGAAATTCAGGACGGCCAGAAAGGTCCGGCTGCAGTTAACGTAACTGCTATCTGATTCAAGACCACTCATCTTGTAAGAAAGCCTCGCAACCGCGGGGCTTTTTAGCATCTGTTGCAAAGTATTTCCAATATTTCCCCTCCGACGCGCTTTGTTGCAAAACATCACCCTTATTAGCACTGTTTAGCAGTCTGTTTTGCCAATTTTCTGTTAAATCAGGTGGTTGCAAAAAAATGCTGGAGCTACGGTGCAAAAGAATAAAAGTAAGTCCGCCACAAATTTTCTCCCTATCCGTTTTGGGTTGCTGTGTGTGGCGATTTTGGGATGTCTTGGATTTCTGCTGGCGAGGGTAGGTTGGCTGCAAATCGTCTCTCCGGATAATCTGGTTAAACAAGAGGATATGCGTTCGCTGCGCGAAGAACCCATCGACGTGATGCGCGGAACCATTAGCGATCGTGAAGGACGCCCGCTGGCGGTGAGCGTGCCGGTAAGCGCTATCTGGATAGATCCGCAGACCATGCTGGAAAAGGGCGGCGTCGGCTATGGTCCGCGCTGGCAGGCAATGGCGGAAGCGTTGCATATTGATCTTATTGACCTCTCTCATCGGGTGCAGTCACATCCGCATGCCCGATTCCTCTATCTCGCGCGTCAGGTTAATCCGGAACAGGCGGAGTGGATCGATAAATTACACCTGCCGGGCGTTTATCTGCGCGATGAATCACGCCGCTTCTATCCCGCCGGGCACGTCGCGGCGAACCTGCTGGGCTTTACCAACGTGGATAATCAGGGGATCGAGGGGGTTGAAAAAAGCTTTAACAAACAGCTCATGGGAACCCCGGGGCGTCGGCTGGTGCGTAAGGACCGCCATGGCCACGTGATCGAGAATATTACCGAGCAGGCCGCTGTGCCGGCGCATAACCTGCAGCTCAGTATTGACGAGCGCCTGCAGACGGTGACGGAAGATGCGTTGGATAATGCCGTACGGTGGAATAAGGCGGAATCCGGCGCGGCGGTATTAATCAAGATTGATACCGGCGAAATCCTGTCGATGGCCAGCTACCCGGACTTCAACCCTAATAACCGCGACAGCGCCCAGCTCGATGATTTTCGAAATCGCGCTATCAGCGATACCTTTGAGCCGGGTTCAACGGTCAAACCGCTGGTGATTATGACCGCGCTGCAGCAGGGGATTGTGCAGCCGGATAGCGTGGTTGATACCCATCCCTTTACCCTTGATGGTCATCGCATTCGCGATGTGGGTTATTATCCTGAGTTGACGCTCACCGGTATTTTGCAAAAATCGAGCGATACCGGGGTTTCGCACCTCTCACTGGCAATGCCGGTGCAACACTTGATCGACACTTATAAGGCCTTTGGCTTTGGCGACCCGACCGGGCTTGGCTTGACCGGCGAAAGCTCCGGGTTAATGCCGCATCGCCGTTATTGGGGTGAGCTGGATCGCGCCACCTTCGCCTTTGGCTATGGACTGATGGTAACCCCGCTGCAGCTGGCGCATGTCTATGCGACGATCGGCGGCTACGGCATTGAACGCCCACTGTCGATAACCCGTATCGATCCGCCGGTTATCGGTACGCGAGTTATGCCACAGGAGATCGTGCATGAAGTGGAACATATGATGGAGAGCGTGGCGCTGCCGGGTGGGGGTGGGACGAAAGCGGCGGTACGCGATTATCGTATCGCGGTGAAAACCGGCACGGCGAAGAAAATTGGCCCCGACGGGAAATACATCGATAAATACGTCGCCTACACCGCCGGCGTGGCGCCGGCCAGTCAGCCGAAGTTTGCGCTGGTGGTGGTGATAAACGACCCCAGCAACGGTAAATACTACGGTGGGGCGGTATCCGCGCCGGTGTTCAGCCAGATCATGGGCGATGTGTTACGTCTGGAAAACGTGATGCCAGACGGTATGCCGCAAGGCTCTGAGAATCTTATCGTCATGCATAAGCGCGAGGATTCGGTTCCCGCGCTGTAACAGTGGTCTGCGAGGGCGAATAGCGCTACACTTTCGCCCTTTCAGCGCCACCGGAGTTATCATGTCTTATACCTGTCCACTATGCCACGCGCCGCTTAGCCGCAGCGAAAATAGCTATATTTGCCCGCAGCGGCACCAGTTCGATCTGGCAAAGGAAGGGTATGTCAATTTACTGCCGGTGCAGTTCAAACGTTCGCGCGACCCGGGCGATAGCGCTGAGATGATGCAGGCGCGCCGCGCCTTCCTCGATGGCGGATATTATCAGCCGTTGCGTGAGGCGATTTGCAGCTATCTGCGGGCTTTCGCGCCGGGCGAGTTGCTGGATATTGGCTGCGGAGAGGGATACTACACGCATGCTTTCGCCGCCATTGCCGCACGCAGTTTCGGCCTCGATGTCTCAAAATCGGCGATCCGCGCCGCCGCTAAACGTTACCCGCAGGTCGAATTCTGCGTTGCTTCCAGCCAACGGTTGCCTTTTGCCGATCGGTCTCTGGATGCGGTGGTGCGTATTTATGCGCCCTGTAACGCGGACGAATTAGCGCGTGTAGTGAAAGGCGGCGGTTGGGTGATTACCGCTACGCCGGGGCCGCGCCATTTGATGGAGCTGAAAGGGCTGATCTACGATGAAGTTCGTTTGCATGAACTGAACCGGGAAGCGATGCCGGGCTTTACGCTGCGTCATGAGCAGCAGTTAGCCTATCCGATGCAGTTGACCGGCACGCAGGCGGAAGCGTTACTGCAGATGACGCCGTTTGCCTGGCGAGCGAAACCGGAGGTACGAGAATTACTGCGCCAGCAGGAGACCTTTGGCTGCCAGACCGATTTCATGATTCACTGCTGGCAGCGCGAGGCGTAAGGGCTACGGCGCGAAATGACCCCACAGAATCTGCGCGCCGATACCGATTAGCACGATACCGCCGAGAATTTCGGCCCGTTTGCCGAGCAGCGGGCCGATAAAGCGGCCAACCATAATTCCCAGCGTTGACATGGTAAAGGTGGCGCAGCCGATAGCCAGCGCGGTGGCGATAATATTGACCTGCAGGAAAGCAAGCCCCACGCCAACGGCCATCGCGTCAAGACTGGTAGCGAATGCGGTAGTCACCAGCAACCAGAAGCCGTGGCGACGCGGTGCTTCACATTCATCATCATCACCGCCGCGAAAACCTTCAATCACCATACGCCCGCCGAGAAACACCAGCAGCACGAAAGCGATCCAGTGGTTCCATTCCAGTACAAACTGGCTGGCCAACATGCCCAGCCCCCAGCCGACCAGCGGCGTCAGGGTTTCGATCGCGCCGAATATAAGACCGGTGCGCAGCGCTTCAGAAAATTTAGGTTTATGCAGGGTGGCGCCTTTACCGATAGAAGCGGCAAACGCGTCCATCGACATACCAAAGGCAAGAAGGATAGTGGCAGAAATATTCATGAGCGTGTCCTGACCGGGGAATATCCATATGACACATCGCTGCCCCCAGTAAACATACGCGGAGCCTGAGCATAACGTACAGCAGTGATGTATCTATGGTCTCGCCTGATTGAACGACCGCTCAACCCGTACGTGCCACGTTTTGCAACGAGTATGTTGACACGTACATTTTCCACCTGCGGAAAATCGGCTACTCCCCAACGACGGGCGCAACCTTAACATATTTTGAGAAGGTAAAACAATCACAGAAAATAATATTAGCTACAATAAATGATAACGATTTTCATTTAAAAAATAAAGTGAAGGATTGGTTAAATAATATAACGAGGTGAGGCGGGTAAATATAGCCATGGCTATATATTCCCACAGTAATGACTGGCGGAAATATAGCGCAGGCTATATCTGTAACTTATTGACTGGTAACGAGTAGTTTGTATATTTTTTCCAGATCGTCGATATTTCGTACGCGAATAAGCAGGCGCCGCTGCTCTAATTGCATCACCAGTACGCCATCTTCAGACAAATTCATCGCTTTAATCCGCGGATATTCAATCCACACGTTGGCAAAGAAAAAACCGCTCTTTTTGAACAGAATTCGCGGCGTACGGATCCAGAACAGATATAACCCCATTAATGCCAGCGCAGATAATAACCAGGTGGTGATTATTTCGCCGTGGCTGGCAATATTGTTGTAAATGAGAATCGCCGTCAGGCCGACGAAAATCATCCCGTCGACGCGTCCACGACGCAGCAGGGGGATTGACAGCAGGGTGGGGCCATTGCGGCGTGGCATGATGAATTGGTCGTAGATAGCGAAAGCCACCAGGGCGACGATAAACAGAATGAGCACCAGCTCCGTGATTGCCATTGATCCTCCAGCCAGCGTGGACCTGCATACAGGTACACGTTTTAACGCTAAAAAAAAGCCGGGGACAAAGCTGTCCCCGGCCTACAACGTGATGATTATTGACCCAGCAGGCCGACCGCGTAGCCGGCGATACCGATGACGAAGAAGCCAACGATGATCCACAGCGGGTTGACTTTCTTACGCAGCAGCCACATACAGGCGAAGGTCAGCAGCAGCGGCACCAGTCCCGGCATCAGCTGGTCAAGGATGGTCTGCACGGTGGTCACGCGAGTCTGGCCATCCTGACCGGTGATCGTGGAAACCACCAGCGGGATATTAACGTGCGTCCATTTGTTAACCAGGGCCCCCATGACAAACAGGCCGAGGATTGACGCCCCCTCGGTCAGTTTCTGCAGGAAGCCGCCGCCCATATCCTTAACGATGTCCACGCCTTTACGATAGCCGTATGCTACGCCGTAGTAGCGGGTCAGCAGACGCACGGCATTGAACAGGATGAAGAACAGTAGCGGACCAAGCAGGCTACCGCTCATCGCGATACCGGCGCCGAGCGCGGCGAATACCGGACGCACGGTACCCCAGAAGATCGGGTCGCCGACGCCTGCCAGCGGCCCCATCAAACCGACTTTGATACCGTTGATTGCGCCATCGTCGATTTCCGCGCCGTTAGCACGCTGCTCTTCCATCGCCAGCGTTACGCCGAGTACCGGCGCCGCGACGTACGGATGGGTGTTGAAGAACTCAAGGTGACGCTTAATAGCCTGCTTACGCGCATCGTTGTTCTCCGGGTACAGGCGACGGATTGCCGGAACCATAGAGAAGCAGAAGCCCAGCGCCTGCATACGTTCGAAGTTCCATGAACCCTGGAACAGGTTAGAACGAATGAACACGCCACGAATATCACTCTGAGTGAGTTTTTTCTCGGTGGTATTTTTAGTCATATCAACCATTTCGCTCACCTGTTAGTCCAGTTCGTTATCGAGATCGTTGTTACCAGCCGCCTGAGCCGGGGCACCCGCTACGCGGTTATATTTCGGGCTCAGCTGAATGTAGAGAATGGCCATAACGGCACCAATCACACCCAGGGCAACCAGGTTGAAATTGGTGAAGGCCGCGGTGACGAAACCGAGATAGAAGAACGGCATCAGATAGCCCGCGCGCATCATGTTGATGACCATCGCGTAACCGACGACGACGATCATGCCGCCCGCGATATTCAGACCGCCAGTCACGACTTCCGGAATGGCATTCAGCAGACCCTGAACTTCGCTGGTACCGACAGAGATGGCTACGATAACCGCCGGGATGGCGATACGCATTGCCTGCAGGAACAGCGAGGAAACGTGCAGCCAGGAGATGGCCGTCAGGTTACCGTTTTCAGCGGCTTTATCCGCCGCGTGCTGGAAGGCAACGGTGATGGTACGAACGATAATGGTCAGAACCTGGCCTGCCGCCGCCAGCGGGATAGCCAGAGCGATACCGGCGCCAATGCTTTGGTGACCGGCGATAACCAGTACGGTAGAAATAATGGATGCCAGCGCGGCATCAGGCGCAACTGCCGCACCGATGTTCATCCAGCCCAGAGCGATCATTTCCAGCGTACCGCCGATGATGATACCGGTTTTCATGTCACCGAGAACGGCGCCAATTAACGTACAGGCGACCAGAGGACGGTGGAACTGAAATTCATCAAGTACCGACTCCATACCCGCAATACACGCGACGATGAACACCAGCACAATCTGAAGAAGGGTAATCTCCATTGTACTTCTCCTGTTGATTAAGTCTTAAAGTGAAGGTTGGCTCGCGAGCGCCGGGTTAATTACCCACCTTGGCGATCAAATCCATCATTTTCAGTTTCTGGTCGGTGGAAACTTTACGCGCTTCCAGTTCAATACCGCGGGCATTCAACTTCTTGAATGCTTCGATATCTGTCGCATCGACCGAAATCGCGTTATTGACCTGCGTTTTACCCTGGCGGAAAGCCATACCGCCGATGTTGACGCTGGTAATTTTCACGCCGCCTTCAACAATACGTTCAACGTCTGTTGGGTTAGTGAACAGCAGCATGACGCGCTCGCCGGCGTATTTCGGGTTGTTATAGACGCGAATCATCTTCGCGACATCAACAACGTGAGCGGTCACGCCCGGAGGAGCCACCTGGGTCAGCAGCGTCTTGCGCACCGTGTCGGCGGCAACTTCATCGCTGACCACGATAATGCGGGTGACGTTGGTCTCTTTGGTCCAGCGGGTCGCAACCTGGCCGTGGATAAGACGGTCATCGATACGCGCCAGGCCAATCACCATGTAATCATTTGGACCCATCGGTTTAGCGGGCGTTGCCGCTTTCGGCGCGGCAGCCTGAACCGGCGCCGCTTTTTCAACCGGTTTGGCTTTCAGCGCTTTCACGCCTTCGCTACCGGTTTCCACCGCCAGCGCCACCAGCTCATCAAACGACGGATCGTCATCGCGGGCCATGAAGGTTTCAACCAGCATCGGGACGTTGACGCCAGCGATCACTTCATAGTTTTCTTTATCAACAACAATGCGGCTTGCCGCGTTAAATGGACTACCGCCCCACGTATCAACGAGGAACAGCACGCCTTTTGTGGTATCCAGTTTTGCCAGCTGTGCATTGTACTTTTCGATCAGCGTTTCGGCATTTTCGCCAGGAACGAAATCGATCCAGCCAACGTTTTCCTGCTCGCCCAACAGCATTTCTGCGGTTTTCAGCAGTTGTTCTGCAGCCCAACCATGTGTGCCTATTACAATAGCAATCGTCACTTGCTACCTCCGTTATTATGGTGAATGCATCATCTGGTCTGATACATCCTGAATCACTCTTGTGGAAAAATCGATTCAGTAAGGGTGTAAGATCTAAATTAATTACTACCGGGAATTATTTTAGATAGTGAAAAAATAATTAATGTGATGGAGCTCCGTAAATTACGCTTCAATAATCAATAATTTCGCAGCGCAAAAAATAGCCTTAGCTATTGCAAAGACAGGTAAATTTTTGCCAATTCTGCGCTATATTTTGCTATGTTTATCTTCCGTTTAATTACTCAGGAGTATAGGGCATAGCCCGCCGTATGGACCGTCATCGACGTCTTTTCACCCTCAGGCACTCGTCTGCCGCCTCAACCACACACGCTTTTTTACCAGCAACCATTGTTTCGCCGGTGCATGACATCGCGATGACTACCGCTGTCGTTAACGGGAGCCGCTCATGGAATTCTTAATGGATCCCACCATCTGGGCTGGCCTGCTGACGCTGGTAGTCCTCGAAATTGTCCTGGGTATCGATAACCTGGTCTTTATCGCCATCCTTGCCGATAAACTGCCGCCAAAACAGCGTGATAAGGCACGTATCATCGGCCTGTCGCTGGCGCTGATTATGCGCCTGGGACTGCTCTCGGTTATCTCGTGGATGGTCACGTTGACCAAGCCTTTGATAAGCATAGGCGATTTTTCGTTCTCCGGGCGCGATCTGATCATGCTGGTCGGCGGTATCTTCCTGCTATTCAAGGCGACGACAGAGCTTCATGAACGACTGGAAAACCGCCAGCATGATGCCGGTCACGGCAAAGGCTATGCCAGCTTCTGGGTCGTCGTGCTACAAATTGTGGTGCTGGATGCCGTCTTCTCGCTTGATGCGGTGATTACCGCCGTCGGCATGGTAAACCATTTACCGGTGATGATGGCTGCGGTCGTTATTGCGATGATCCTGATGCTGCTGGCCTCGAAGCCGTTAACCCGCTTCGTGAACCAACATCCGACGGTTGTCGTGCTGTGTCTGAGCTTCCTGCTGATGATCGGTCTGAGTCTGGTGGCAGAAGGCTTTGGCTTCCATATTCCGAAGGGTTACCTGTACGCGGCGATTGGCTTCTCGATTACCATTGAATTCTTTAACCAGGTGGCGCGGCGTAACTTTATCCGCCACCAGTCGACGTTGCCGCTGCGCGCGCGTACCGCTGATGCGATTCTGCGCTTGATGGGCGGTCGCAAACAGGCGACCGTGGCGCACGATAGCGATAGCCCGGCGGCAGTGCCGGTGCCGGAAGGGGCGTTTGCTGAAGAAGAACGCTATATGATTAACGGCGTGCTGACCCTGGCGCAGCGCTCATTGCGCAGTATCATGACTCCGCGAGGCGAAATTAGCTGGGTGGATGCTGAGCAGAGCGAAGACGAAATTCGTCGCCAGCTGCTTTCTTCCCCGCACAGCATGTTCCCGGTTTGCCGCGGCGAACTTGATGAAATCATTGGTATTGTACGCGCCAAAGAGATGCTGGTGGCGCTGGAAGCGGGCGAGAACGTTGCCGCGATGGCATCCGCTTCCCCGGCGATTGTGGTGCCGGAAACGCTGGATCCGATCAATCTGCTGGGTGTGCTGCGCCGGGCGCGCGGCAGTTTTGTCATCGTCACCAACGAATTTGGCGTGGTGCAGGGTCTGGTGACGCCGCTGGACGTCCTGGAAGCCATCGCTGGTGAGTTCCCGGACGCCGACGAAACGCCGGAAATTGTGCTGGATGGCGAAGGTTGGCTAATCAAAGGTTCAACCGACCTTCATGCGCTGCAGCAGGCGCTGGGGCTGGACGACCTGGTCAACGAAGACGATGATATCGCGACCGTTGCCGGGCTGGTTATCTCCGCGAACGGTCATATCCCGCGGATAGGCGATGTTGTCGAACTGCCGCCGCTGCAGTTCACCATCGTTGAAGCCAATGATTATCGCGTCGATCTGGTACGGGTCATTAAAACCGTCCACGATAACGACGAAGAAGAGTAATGCCGAACCCGCCGGGCTAAACTTGCCCGGCGGGTTGTTTTTTACCCCCAGTCGCCGCCAGACGGTGCTTCTCTTCCGCCAGCCAGCGCGGAAAATCCTCCACCGGCAACGGGCGGGCATAATAATATCCCTGTAGTAAATCCACGCCGTGGCTACGCATGTAAATCTTCTGTTCCTGAGTTTCGACGCCTTCGGCAATGGTGACGATTTTGAGCCGGTGCGCCAGGGCGATAATCATATCGGTCACCGTCGCGTTGACCCCATCAATGCCAATAGCACCGGTATAAGATTTATCAATTTTCAGTACATCCGGGCGAAGTTTTTCCAGCCAGGATAGCGAACTATTACCGGTGCCAAAGTCATCAATGGCCAGCTGGACGCCTTTAAAATGCAGGTGCTCCGCCATGTGATGATCGCCTTCACGCAGAACATCGCGTTCGGTCAGCTCGACCACCAGCTGCTGTACCGGATTAGCGCTGAACCAATAGGTGTGCAGATCGCGCAGCAGCTCGCCGTTGCTGAAATGACGCGCCGCCACGTTAATACCAATATGAAAATTGGCATCCTGCGGGAAATAATGCAGCCGGCGGGCGGTTTCAGCGATGACGTAGCGGGTCAGGGGGACTATCAGGTTGTAGCCTTCAGCAATCGGGATAAAAACATCCGGCGAGATATTTCCGCGGCGCGGATTGTTCCAGCGCAGCAAAATTTCCACGCCACAACACTCCTGAGTACGTAAATCCTGCAGCGGCTGGCACCATACCTCGAACTCGTGGGCGGCGATACCCAGGGTTATTTCGCGCGAGAAAGTCATTCGTCCTGCGGTCGTCAACCAGGCGATACCGGTCATCAACAGGCTGAACATCAGCGCCAGCGGTAATTCGGCGGGCAGCTCTTCTAAGGCTACCGCGGAGGCTCCCGGGCCGCTGATGTTGATGGTAAAGGGAAACTGGCTGGAACTTTGCCGGTAAATTATCGGCAGACCCGGCAACCGATCGCTTGCAACAACGCCAACATCGCTGAGAAAACTCTTGTTGCCTACCGTGAGGCTGATGTCGCTTATCAACGATGATTTTTCTTTTAGAATCAATTCGCCAAGCAGCTCAATATTGATAATTAACAACGCGCCGTCGGCACCGCTTACGGAGGAGGGATACCACTGAATCAGTACCGGTGTGCCTTTGAGCAGCGAGTTATCGGTTGAAAAGGCCAACAGCGGGTTGACTGCCGGCAACGTTGGCTGCAGTTGATGAATGGCCACATGGCGCGGGCCAAAAATGCTGGAGCAGTAGGCCATCCCGGATTGAACAAGGATGATTGAGCGTACGGTCTGCAGTGTGGCCGCGGTTTTACGCAGCTCAAGATGCACATCCTGACAGGGTTTGCCCACCATACTCAGCAGGGTAGCGTGTTTTGCCGCCAGCGGCTGCAGGATATTGTCCATCGCGATCACCATATTGCGGGTCACCGTCTGGATGCGCTGTTGATTTTGGCTACGCTGTGAAATAAATCGGATTGTCAGGGTGACGGCAAGTGTCAGAAATGCAACGGCCAGGCACACCAGAATGCGCTTGCGGCGGTATGTCGAAATGACCTTCTGTGCATTTTGCATGCGAGGCGCCCTGTCGGCTAAATAGAGGAATAAGAGTAACAGCCGGCTTAAAGCAAGTGTAGTGGGTAAGATAAGTTGGTGGGAAAAAAGAAAAATGCGCCCGGAAAGGGCGCATTTCACAGACGTGTTTTAGTCACACTGGACTTTGATCGCCAGGCCGCCGCGAGAGGTTTCGCGATATTTGGCGTTCATGTCTTTACCCGTTTCGTACATGGTCTCGATAACTTTATCGAGAGAGACGCGCGGTTCGCTGGTGCGGCGCATCGCCATACGCGCGGCGTTAATCGCCTTCACGGAGGCGATAGCGTTTCGCTCGATGCACGGCACCTGAACCTGGCCGGCGACCGGGTCGCAGGTCAGGCCGAGGTTATGTTCCATGCCGATTTCCGCCGCCACGCAAACCTGCTCCGGGCTGGCGCCAAGCAGTTCAGCCAGGCCCGCCGCCGCCATTGAACAGGCGACGCCGACTTCGCCCTGACAGCCGACTTCCGCGCCGGAAATGGACGCGTTCATCTTGTACAGCGCGCCAATCGCGCCGGACGCCATAAAGTAGCGAATATAGATATCCGGGCTGACGGACTCGATAAAGTGATCGTAGTAGGCGAGCACTGCCGGAACGATACCACAGGCGCCGTTGGTCGGCGCGGTAACAACGCGGCCGCCTGCGGCGTTCTCTTCGTTGACCGCCAGCGCGAACATGTTCACCCAGTCGACAACATTCATCGGGTCGTTAGACAGCTTATCGCTGGCGACCAGCAGACGACGCAGCGCCGAAGCGCGACGCGGCACGCGCAGCGGCCCCGGCAGCACACCTTCGGTGTTCATGCCGCGATCGATACAGGCGCGCATGGTTTGCCAGACGTTTTCAAAATAGGCCTCGATCTCTTGCTTGCTGTGCAGCGCCAGTTCGTTTTGCATCACCATGCCGGAGAGCGACAGACCGGTTTCTTTGCAGTAGCCCAGCATTTCCTGTGCCGATTTAAACGGATACGGAACCTGCAGTTCGCTCGCGTCTTCTTTGCCGAAATGCTCTTCGTCGACGATAAAACCGCCGCCGATTGAATAGTAAGTCTTGCTGTAGATTTCTTTCTCGCCGGCCCACGCATGGATAGTCATGCCGTTTTCGTGCAGCGGCAGGTTGTCGCTACGAAAACGCATGCCGTCATCCGCCGGGAAGTCGACTTCGTGTTGCCCGTTTGCCAGCAGCAGACGGCCGCGGGTTTCTACGTCGCGGATAAATGCCGGGATCGCGTCAATATCGACCGTCGCAGGCAGATTGCCCGCCAGTCCCATGATAATGGCGATGTCCGTGTGGTGGCCTTTGCCGGTTAATGAAAGCGACCCATAGACGTCAACGGCGACGCGCGTCACTTCATTAAGCAATCCCTTTTCGACCAGGTCATCGACGAACTGTTTACCGGCCTTCATCGGCCCTACAGTATGGGAAGATGAGGGACCAATCCCCACCTTGAACATGTCGAATATACTAATCACGATAACACTCCTGACAGGGTTACCGCGGTTGCGGTAACGATGTAATAACTGCGCATAGTGTAAGAGGGAACCGGGTTGTCAGCTTAACTATTCACATGAATTAAACTAATGGATAACCTTGGTTTTACTAATAGTGAGAGCGGCTTCTCATTACTTATTATAGCTAAGGGCGAGTGCCGATTTGCAGCGCCAGCTCGCGAATAATGCCGGCGGTCATTCCCCAGACAAAATAATGTTGGTACCACGATAGCCAGACGCGATGTGAATTACCGCGCCGATGGATGTCCAGCGGGTGGTAACGACCCAGGCGCAACGCCTCTTCCAGCGGCATTTCAAACACCGCAGACACCTCGTCCTGACTGGCATGATAGTGCAGGTCCGGGGGGATTATGCCAACAACCGGCGTCACCTGAAAGCCGGTGACGCTGTCGACAGGCGGCAGCACGCCGATCACTTCAACGGCTTCCGGCGGGATCGCCACTTCTTCCTGCGCCTCGCGCAGCGCGGTGGCAATCAATGTAGCGTCGGTGTTATCTACTGCGCCGCCGGGGAAGGCGACCTGGCCCGCGTGCTTGCGCAGCAGCGGCGAACGCTGGGTCAGCAACAGTCCCGGCTGCGGCCGACGGACAATCGGCACCAGTACCGCCGCCTGGCGCTGGTTTAGCGACTGCGGCGAGGGCTGCGGGCGCAGCAGTTGAAAACGGGATAGAAAGTCGTCCAGATCGAGGGCGTTAGCCGCCATGTTCTAGCTCTCCAGTTGATGCAGGATACGGTTAACTTTATCAAAAGTTTCCTGATATTCCGCGGCTTCTTCGCTGTCCGCCACGATACCGCCGCCCGCTGAGCAGTACAGTTGGCCCTGCCAGGCGGTGATCGTACGAATAGTAATGCTGGTATCCATATTGCCGCACAGGCTGAGATAACCAATGCTGCCGCACCATGCGTTGCGTCGCTGCGGTTCCAGTTCATCGATAATCTCCATGGCGCGAACTTTCGGCGCTCCGGTAATGGAGCCGCCAGGGAAGGCCGCGCGCAGCAGATCGCTGGCATCAAGCGTAGCAGGCAATCGTGCGGTGATGGTGCTCACCAGGTGATGCACCGCCGGGAACGGTTCGACCACAAACAGTTCCGGTACGCGAACGCTGCCCGGCACGGCGACGCGGCCGATATCATTGCGCATCAGATCGACAATCATTAAATTTTCGGCGCGGTCTTTCGGCGAGTGGGCAAGCGTTGCCGCCTGGCGTGCGTCTTCCTGCGGGGAATCGAGTCGCGGCAGCGTGCCTTTAATGGGGCGCGTCTGGATGTCACCCTGATGCAGTTGAATAAAACGCTCCGGAGACAGGCTTAAAATCGCCCCTTCCGGCAGGCGAATAAAGGCGCTGAACGGCGCGCGGTTGGCGGCATTAAGCTTACGAAATGCCTGCCATTCATCGCCGCGGTAGCGGGCCTGAAAACGCTGCGCCAGGTTGACCTGATAACAGTCGCCGCTGCGCAGGTACGCCTGTACCTGGCGGAATTTTTCGCCGTACTGCTGGCGGCTCATATTCGACTGCCAGCAGGAGGTCAGGGAGAAAGGTTCAGCCGGCTGGCATGTTTGCGATTCCAGCCACTGCAGGCGCCGTTGCGGATCGTCATAGCTCAGCAACGACACCTGCTGGCGTTGATGATCGACGATCAGCGCCCAGTCATAAATGCCTACCGCCATCTCCGGCAGGGCAATATCAGCCTGCGCTTGCGTCGGAAGACGTTCAAAGCGGCGGCCAAGATCGTAGCCGAATAGCCCCAGCGCGCCGCCGAGAAACGGCAGGTTATCATCGGCCTGCGGCGTTAACTGACAGCGAACCAACTGCTGTTGCAGCAGCTGCAGCGGATCGTCCTGCGAGACAAATTTGCCTTCACCGTCGTTGACCCAGGTTTGCTCGCCGCGGGTAACCAACGTCGCGCGCGGGTCGGCGACGATAATATCGAAACGGCTATACGGATGGTCGGCGAAGCCGGAGTGCAGCAGCATCGCCCACGGCGTGGCGCTTAACGGCGCGAAATAGCGTTCGGCGGCATCCGGGCGCCAGGGCAGGGTGATAATAGCGGGGGACAACATTAACCTCGATCCTAATGTGCCGCCCACTGGCGAAATGGCGGACGGCGTGAAATAATTACGCCCCACAATGTAGCAGGAGTGAGTGATGTTTGCAGGTTTACCTTCGCTGAGCCATGAGCAACAGCAAAAAGCGGTCGAACGTATTCAGGAATTGATGGCGCAGGGAATGAGCAGCGGCCAGGCAATCGCCCTGGTGGCCGATGAACTGCGCGCCACGCACACCGGCGACCGGATCGTAGCGCGCTTCGAAGATGACGACGAAGACGAGTAATTACGCCGCGGCGATGATTTTAATCTCAACTTTATACTGCGGCTTCATCAGGGTCGCCTGTACGGTGCAGCGCACCGGCGCGTGACCGGCGACTACCCAGGCGTCCCAGGCTTTATTCATCGCCGCAAAATCATCTTTATTGGCGAGGAAAATGGTGGCATCAAGAATACGTGACTTATTGCTGCCCTGTTTTTCCAGCACCGCGTCAATTTGCGCCAGGGTGTTGGCAGTCTGCTCAAACGCGTCGGCGTCGAGGTTTTCCGGCACCCCGGTGTAGTAGATGGTCTGGTTGTGAATCACCACATCAGACCAGCGGGCTTCGGCATCAATACGCGTAATTGTCATTTATCTTTCCTCTTTGTTCTATCCATTTGGCTGCGGCAAGACTGCCACAATGTTCCGTCCGCGTCACTACCCGGGCTGGCGAAACGCCGTCCTCCCTGACATAATCACTGTCCAAATAACCAGGGGGCAACGTGATCGACGATTTTGCAGCAGACGGCCAGCTGGCCATGGCGATACCGGGATTTAAGCCGCGCGAACCGCAGCGCCAGATGGCGATCGCGGTAAGTGAAGCCATTGAAGCCTCCCGGCCGCTGGTGGTGGAAGCAGGGACTGGCACCGGTAAAACCTACGCCTATCTGGCGCCCGCGCTGCGCGCGAAGAAAAAGGTGATCATCTCCACGGGTTCGAAAGCGCTGCAGGATCAGCTCTACAGCCGCGACCTGCCGACCGTCGCTAAAGCACTTAAATTCACCGGCAAACTGGCGCTGTTAAAGGGGCGCTCAAACTACCTGTGCCTTGAACGCCTTGAACAGCAGGCGCTGGCGGGCGGCGATCTGCCGGTACAAACGTTAAGTGACGTAATTCTTCTGCGCTCCTGGTCTAATCAGACGCAGGATGGCGATATCAGCACCTGCGCCAGCGTCGCCGAAGATTCTCAGGCCTGGCCGCTGGTGACCAGCACTAACGATAACTGTCTCGGCAGCGACTGCCCGTTATATAAAGATTGCTTTGTGGTGAAAGCGCGTAAGAAGGCGATGGATGCTGATGTGGTGGTGGTCAACCATCACCTGTTCCTGGCCGATATGGTGGTGAAAGAGAGCGGCTTTGCCGAACTGATCCCCGAAGCGGAAGTGATGATCTTCGATGAAGCCCATCAGCTGCCGGATATCGCCAGCCAGTATTTTGGCCAGTCGCTCTCCAGCCGCCAGCTACTGGATTTGGCCAAAGACATCACCATTGCCTACCGTACCGAACTGAAAGATACCCAACAGCTGCAAAAATGCGCCGATCGTCTGGCGCAAAGCGCGCAGGATTTCCGTCTGCAGTTGGGCGATCCGGGCTATCGCGGCAATCTGCGCGAACTGCTGGCGGATAGCCACATTCAGCGCGCGCTGCTGCTGCTCGATGACGCGCTTGAACTGTGTTATGACGTCGCCAAACTCTCGCTTGGCCGCTTGGCGCTGCTCGACGCCGCCTTTGAGCGCGCGACGCTCTACCGTGGCCGCCTGAAGCGGCTTAAAGAGATTAATCAGCCGGGCTATAGCTACTGGTATGAATGCACCTCGCGGCATTTTACCCTCGCCCTGACGCCGTTGACCGTCGCGGAGAAGTTTAAAGAGGTGATGGCGCAAAAGTCAGGAAGCTGGATCTTTACCTCGGCGACGCTGTCGGTTAATGACGATCTCCACCACTTTACCGCCCGCCTCGGCATCGATGACGCGCAGACGCTGCTGCTGCCAAGCCCGTTTGATTATCAACATCAGGCGCTGCTCTGCGTTCCGCGCAATTTACCGCTGCCGAACCAGCCCGGCGCGGCGCGCCATCTGGCGTCCATGCTGAAACCGCTGATCGAAGCTAACGACGGCCGCTGCTTTATGCTGTGTACCTCGCACGCCATGATGCGCGACCTGGCGGAGCAGTTCCGCGCTACCATGACGCTGCCGGTACTGCTGCAAGGGGAGACCAGTAAAGGTCAACTGCTGCAGCAGTTTGTTAGTGCCGGCAATGCCCTATTAGTGGCGACCAGTAGCTTCTGGGAAGGGGTCGACGTGCGCGGCGACGCGCTGTCGCTGGTGATTATCGATAAGCTGCCCTTTACCTCACCGGACGATCCGCTGCTCAAAGCGCGAATGGAAGACTGTCGACTGCGCGGCGGCGACCCGTTCGATGAAGTGCAGTTGCCGGATGCCGTCATTACCCTCAAACAGGGCGTCGGGCGCCTGATCCGTGATATTGACGATCGCGGCGTTCTGGTTATCTGTGACAACCGGCTGGTGATGCGCCCTTACGGCGCCGTGTTCCTGGCCAGCCTGCCACCCGCGCCGCGTACCCGCGATATCCGCCGGGCAGTGCGCTTTCTCGCTGTACCGCCGGCAAGGTAATCCGTCGCAAAATGTGGTAAGCTGCGCGCCATTTTGTAAATCAGCTATCCCCAATGGATTTCGGGCGGTGCGGCGGCGGTGAGTCCGTCAGTCGATGAATTTACCGCCCTAAAGCCTGGAATATGTAACGAGAGCGTGACCACCCATGCGAATTTTGGCTATCGATACCGCCACGGAGGCGTGCTCCGCGGCGCTGTGGAATGATGGCGCCCAGAGCGCCCATTTTGAAATTTGTCCTCGCGAACACACCCAACGTATCCTGCCTCTGGTGCAGGAGGTCCTCACTGAAAGCGGCACTACGCTGAATGAACTGGACGCGCTGGCCTTTGGCCGCGGTCCGGGCAGCTTTACCGGCGTACGTATTGGTATCGGTATTGCGCAAGGACTGGCGCTGGGCGCTGAGTTGCCAATGATCGGCGTCTCTACGCTGGCGACGATGGCCCAGGGCGCGTGGCGCAAAACCGGCGCTACTCGTGTGCTGGCGGCTATTGACGCGCGTATGGGCGAGGTCTACTGGGCCGAGTATCAGCGCGACGAAGATGGCGTCTGGCACGGTGAAGAAACAGAAGCGGTCCTCAAACCGGCTGCGGTTGCCGACCGTCTGGCGCAGCTTTCCGGCGAATGGGCTACCGTCGGCACCGGCTGGCAGGCGTGGCCGGGTCTGGCGAAAGAGAGCGGGCTGACCTTGAGCAGCGGCGAGGTCGAACTGCCGGCGGCAGAAGATATGCTGCCGCTGGCCATTCAGCTGCTGGCGGCGGGAAAAACCGTGGCCGTTGAGCATGCGGAACCCGTTTATTTGCGAAACGAAGTGGCGTGGAAGAAACTTCCTGGCCGCGAGTGAATCTCAGTAGAGAGAAGACTGAGAGAAGGAGTCGCATTATGGCGGGTCAAAAACAGGGCGTTCGTTGGCTGTTAGCCGCGGCGGTTGCCGTTGCGCTAAGCGGCTGCGTATCGGTGCCGGATGCTATTAAAGGCACCAGCCCTACGCCGCAGCAGGATTTAGTGCGGGTGATGAACGCGCCGCAGCTGTATATCGGCCAGGAAGCGCGTTTTGGCGGTAAGGTCGTCAACGTGCAGAACCAGCAGGGGAAAACCCGCTTAGAGATTGCCACCGTACCGCTGGATAGCGGCGCGCGACCGGAACTGGGCGAACCTTCGCGCGGCCGTATCCTCGCCGACGTGAGCGGTTTCCTCGACCCGGTCGATTTCCGTGGCCAGTTGGTCACCGTGGTTGGGCCAATTAGCGGCGTTGTCGACGGTAAAGTTGGCGCAACGCCGTATAAATTCATGTTGATGAACGCCACCGGCTATAAGCGCTGGAACGTGGTGCAGCAGGTGGTGATGCCGCCGCAGCCCATTGACCCGTGGATGCTCGGCCCTCGCCCCTGGGGCTACGGATACGGCGGCTGGGGTTGGTATAACCCGGGCCCGGCTGAGGTCAGAAATGTCGTAACGGAATGATTTTGTTGTTTTTATAATGGAATAGAAACAGCGGCTAGCCCGCTGTTTCGTGTTTTTAAGTCTCATAAGAAAAATAAATAGTGACGCGCTTCGCAACCTGAAAAACGCCTAATTAATAAACTGGTACGCCGAGTTAATATAATGTTAACAAAATGTTTGTTGATCAGGGGCTGTGATGACGACGAATAACTATTTCAGAGGTGAAGCAGTGAAAAAGGTTTGGCTAAACCGTTATCCCGCCGATGTTCCGGCGGAGATAAATCCTGACCGCTATCAATCCCTGGTTGAATTGTTTGAACACGCCACCACCCGTTATGCCGATCAGCCGGCATTTATCAACATGGGCGAGGTGATGACCTACCGTAAGCTGGAAGAGCGCAGCCGCGCTTTCGCCGCTTATCTCCAGCAAGGTTTAGGGCTACAGAAGGGCGATCGCGTCGCGCTGATGATGCCTAACCTGCTGCAATACCCGGTGGCGCTGTTTGGGATCCTGCGTGCCGGAATGATTGCCGTCAACGTTAACCCGCTGTATACCCCGCGCGAACTGGAGCACCAGCTCAATGACAGCGGCGCGGCGGCGATTGTGATCGTTTCCAACTTCGCACATACCCTGGAGAAAGTCGTTGATAAAACCCAGGTAAAACACGTCATCCTGACGCGAATGGGCGACCAGCTCTCCACCGCTAAAGGGACGTTGGTCAACTTTGTGGTGAAGTACATTAAGCGGCTGGTGCCGAAATATCATCTACCGGACGCCATCTCATTTCGTAGCGCCCTGCAGCATGGCTACCGTATGCAGTACGTGAAGCCGGAAATCGTCGCGGACGATCTGGCCTTCCTGCAGTACACCGGCGGTACCACCGGCGTGGCGAAAGGGGCGATGCTGACCCACCGCAATATGCTGGCTAACCTTGAACAGGTGAATGCGACCTACGGTCCGCTACTGCACCGCGGTAAAGAGCTGGTGGTGACCGCGCTGCCGCTCTATCACATCTTCGCTTTGACCATGAACTGCCTGCTGTTTATCGAACTTGGCGGGCAGAACCTGCTGATTACCAATCCGCGCGATATTCCGGGTCTGGTAAAAGAGCTGGCAAAATATCCTTTCACCGCGATGACCGGGGTGAATACCTTGTTTAACGCGCTATTGAACAATAAAGAATTCCAGCAGCTTGATTTCTCTTCGCTGCATCTTTCCGCCGGCGGCGGCATGCCGGTGCAGCAGGTGGTAGCGGAGCGCTGGGTGAAACTGACCGGCCAGTATCTGCTGGAGGGTTACGGCCTGACGGAGTGCTCGCCGCTGGTGAGCGTCAACCCGCATGATATCGACTACCACAGCGGTAGCATCGGCTTGCCGGTGCCATCGACCGAAGCCAAGCTGGTCGATGATGACGATAATGAAGTCGCGCCGGGTGAGCCGGGCGAGCTTTGCATCAAAGGGCCGCAGGTGATGCTGGGCTACTGGCAGCGTCCGGATGCCACCGATGAAATCATTAAAGATGGCTGGCTGCATACCGGCGATATCGCGGTGATGGATGATGAAGGCTTCCTGCGGATTGTCGATCGTAAAAAAGATATGATTCTGGTTTCCGGTTTTAACGTCTATCCGAATGAAATCGAAGATGTTGTGATGCAGCACTCCGGCGTACAGGAAGTGGCCGCCGTCGGCGTACCCTCCGGCAGCAGTGGCGAAGCGGTAAAGATTTTCGTGGTGAAGAAAGACGCTGCGTTAACCGAAGAGGCGCTGATTACTTTCTGTCGTCGCCATTTGACCGGCTACAAAGTGCCGAAGCTGGTGGAGTTTCGTGATGAACTGCCGAAATCCAACGTCGGCAAAATTTTACGACGAGAACTGCGTGACGAAGCCCGTGCTAAAGTAGACAATAAAGGCTAAGCAACGAGTGAGTCGCCCTGCGCCGGCTAAGCCGGCGTTTTTTATGGGCGCAAGTTAAGAGAGTATGATTTGAACTATCAGATGATCACCACCGACGATGGCCTGCGCGCTATCTGTGAAGCGGCAAGTTCGGCACCCGCGGTTGCGCTGGATACCGAGTTTGTTCGCACCCGCACCTACTATCCGCAGCTTGGTTTGCTGCAGCTGTTCGACGGCAAACAGGTTTCTCTGATCGATCCGTTGACCATTAACGACTGGGCGCCGATGCGCGAGCTGCTGCTTAACCAAAATGTCACCAAATATCTGCATGCGGGCAGCGAAGATTTAGAAGTCTTCCTCAACGCGTTCAACCTGATGCCACAGCCGCTGATCGACACCCAGATTCTGGCCGCTTTCTGTGGGCGTCCGATGTCGTGGGGCTTTGCTTCGATGGTTGAAGAGTATTCCGGCGTCGCGCTGGACAAAAGCGAATCACGCACCGATTGGCTGGCCCGACCGTTGACCGAGCGTCAGTGCGAATACGCGGCCGCCGATGTCTGGTATCTGTTGCCGATCGCCAGCAAATTAATGGCGGAAACCGACCATGCGGGCTGGCTGCCGGCAGCGTTGAACGAGTGCCACCTGATGCAGCAGCGCCGTCAGGAAGTCCTTGACCCGGCGGAGGCGTGGCGGGAAATCGGCAATGCCTGGCAACTGCGTACGCGGCAACTGGGCTGCCTGCAGTTGCTGGCGGAGTGGCGTCTGCGCAAAGCGCGTGAGCGTAACCTGGCGGTGAACTTTGTGGTACGCGAAGAGCATCTGTGGAGCGTGGCGCGCTATATGCCGACCAGCCTCGGTGAGCTTGATAGTCTGGGTTTATCCGGGAGCGAAATTCGCTTCCATGGCAAAACGTTGATTAGCCTGGTTGAGAAAGCGCAGGCCTTGCCGGAATCGGCGCTGCCTGAGCCATTGCAAAACCTGATCGATATGCCGGGATACCGCAAAGCCTTTAAAGATATTAAAGCGCTGGTACAGGAAGTGAGTGCCGAGAAGGGCGTGAGCGCCGAACTGCTGGCATCTCGACGCCAGATAAACCAATTGCTGAACTGGCACTGGCAGCTGAAAACCAAAAACGGCGAGCCAGAGCTGGTTTCCGGCTGGCGCGGTGAATTGATGGCCGATCGTCTGAAAGCGCTGCTCAACAACTATCCTCGCTAGCGCCTGGCGCTATTCAGGCCATAAAAAACCGGCCGCGCGTTGCGTGGCCGGTTTTTTTAATGCTACGGCGAGATGCCGTTAATTCGACAACAGGGTCAGGGTTTCGACTCTTCAGCTTCTGGCAGGGTCACGTTCAGCTCGAGAATCGAAATATCACCATCGCGCTGTTCCAGCTGTACGCTGACCATCTCTGGGTCTATCTGCACGTATTTACAGATGACCTCCAGGATATCTTTGCGCAGCTGCGGCAGGTAATGCGGTTCCGCGTCGCCGCGGCGGCGCTCCGCGACGATGATTTGCAGGCGTTCTTTCGCAATGTTAGCCGTGTTCTTTTTTCGCGAGAGAAAAAAGTCGAGTAATGCCATAATTTATCCTCCGAACAGGCGTTTGAGGAAACCTTTCTTCTCTTCTTCGATGAAGCGGAAAGGACGTTCTTCTCCGAGCAGACGATCCACAGTATCCGCATAGGCTTTACCCGCATCTGAAACGGTATCCAGAATCACCGGCTCGCCCTGGTTCGATGCGCGCAGTACAGACTGATCTTCCGGAATCACGCCCACCAGGTTGATGCGCAGAATTTCCAGCACGTCTTCCATGCTCAGCATGTCGCCTTTGTTCACGCGGCCTGGGTTGTAGCGCGTCAGCAGCAGGTGCTCTTTAATCGGCTCGTCGCCATTTTCCGCGCGACGGGATTTGGAGGCCAGAATGCCAAGGATACGGTCGGAGTCGCGTACGGAGGAGACTTCCGGGTTAGTGGTGATGATGGCTTCGTCAGCGAAGTACAGCGCCATTAGCGCGCCAGTTTCGATGCCTGCCGGGGAGTCGCAGACAATAAAATCGAAATCCATCTTTTTCAGTTCTTCTAGAACTTTATCTACGCCTTCACGGGTCAGCGCGTCTTTATCACGGGTCTGAGAAGCCGGAAGGATATAGAGATTTTCAGTACGCTTATCTTTGATTAGCGCCTGATTGAGAGTGGCATCGCCCTGGATAACGTTGACGAAATCATAAACCACCCGACGCTCGCATCCCATAATCAGGTCGAGGTTACGCAGGCCGATATCGAAGTCGATAACGACAGTTTTCTTTCCCTTCTGGGCCAAACCAGTAGCGATGGCCGCGCTGGAGGTGGTCTTACCAACGCCTCCTTTACCCGAAGTCACAACAATAATGCGTGCCATAGAAATTCCTTGTTAAAAAGGGATTAATTGAACGGTTGAATTGTCAAAGCGCCGTCGCCTAAACGCAGGCGCGCCGCTTTGCCATAAAATTCAGCTGGGATGTTATCGCTCAGCCAATATTCCCCTGCGATGGACACCAGTTCCGCCGAGAGGTTAGTACAAAATATTTGGGCATCTCTGTCGCCGCTTGCGCCAGCCAGCGCACGTCCCCGCATCATGCCATACACATGGATGTTACCATCAGCGATAAGTTCCGCTCCGGCACTCACATGGTTTGTAACAATTAGATCACAGTGTGGCGCATAAATGCGCTGACCGGAACGTACCGGCAGATCAATCAAACGCGTTTTTGTGATCGGCGTAGCAACTGGTGGCGGTTCAACGGGTTCCGGCGGCGGCGCCTGACGAACGATTTTCTCTTTTCCTTCCGTCAGTAGCGGGATCCCGGCGCGGTCGATTTCCGTTTTCAGGCGGGAAATTTTACAACCGCTCACCCCCATGATGCGTAAACCGGTGGCGACGATAGCTTCATGCATCGGGCGCCAGTCGACGCTCTCTTCAATACTGCTGATGTTGACCACGACCGGTGCATGACGTAAAAAAGCGGGAGCCTGGGCGATTTTGTCTTCTAACGCCTGACGAATAACCTCGGGATTTGCATCGTGCAAATGAACGACAGATAAGGTGAAGCTACTGCCCTTAAGTTCGATTGGCGTATTTGACATCCTGGCCTTACTCAATTTGCTGTTTATCATCCGCCGAAGTGCGGTGATATTCCGAAGACTAAAAGGCATGTTATAGTCACTCATATATTGAGGCAAGTGACCACGGGTCTAATTCCGAGTAAAACTATGTTTTGTGTGATCTATCGAAGTACTAAACGTGAACAAACCTATTTATATGTCGAAAAAAAGGACGATTTCTCGCGCGTCCCGCCGGAACTGATGGCAAGCTTCGGCACCCCGCAGATGACCATGCTGCTGCCGCTCGACGGGCGCAAGACGCTGGCTAACGCTGACCTCGAAAAAGTAAAACAAGCGCTCGTCGATCAGGGCTATTACCTCCAACTTCCTCCCCCTCCTGAGAATCTACTTAAGAAACACCTCGCGGAACAGGGGAATAAATCCGATTAACCCATTGAGGGAAAATAATGTACCAACATCATAACTGGCAGGGTGAGTTACTGGATTATCCAGTGAGCAAAGTGGTTTGCGTTGGCAGTAATTACGCAAAACATATTAAGGAGATGGGCAGCGCGATGCCGGAAGAGCCGGTGCTGTTTATTAAACCTGAAACGGCGCTATGCGATATCCGCCAGCCGTTGGTACTTCCTGAAGGATTGGGCTCGGTGCACCATGAGGTTGAACTGGCGGTGCTGATTGGCAGTACTCTGCGTCAGGCCAGCGAAGACCACGTACGCAAGGCGATTGCCGGTTATGGCGTAGCGCTGGATCTCACCCTGCGTGATATTCAGGGCAAGATGAAAAAGGCCGGGCAACCATGGGAGAAAGCCAAGGGGTTCGATAACGCCTGTCCAATCTCCGGTTTTATTCCTGCCGCCGAGTTCAACGGCGATCCGCAAAATATGCCGCTAAGCCTGAAGATTAATGGTGAAGTTCGCCAGCAGGGGACGACTGCGGATATGATTCATAAGATCGTACCGCTCATTGCCTATATGTCGCGCTTCTTTACACTGAAAGCGGGCGATATCATTCTGACCGGGACCCCGGAGGGGGTCGGGCCGCTCGCCAGCGGCGATGAGCTGGAAGTCGGCTTCAATGGTTTGACGTTATCCACCCGCGTGCTGTAACGTCCGCTTGCCGCCTTTTGGGGCGGCAAAACTTGCATCGGCGTGCCAGACTGGTTATAAGGTGCACCCTGAATTGTAATGACGGACATCCCAATGAGCGAACAACCTTTCTGGCAACAAAAAACACTGGATGAAATGACCGACGCGGAGTGGGAATCACTGTGCGACGGCTGCGGACAGTGCTGCCTGCATAAGCTGATGGATGAAGATACCGACGAGATTTACTTTACCAACGTCGCCTGCCGTCAGCTCAACATTAAAACCTGCCAGTGCCGTAACTACGAGCGTCGCTTCGAGTACGAACCGGACTGCATTAAACTCACGCGTGATAATCTGCCGACCTTCGAATGGCTGCCGCACACCTGCGCCTATCGCCTGCTGGCGGAAGGTAAAGCGCTGCCGCACTGGCACCCGCTGCTGACCGGCTCAAAAGTGGCGATGCACGGCGAACGTATTTCCGTGCGCCATATTGCGGTAAAAGAGTCCACCGTCGTCGACTGGCAGGATCATATTTTAAACAAACCAGACTGGGCGCAATGACACGTTGAAATGAAAGGGAAAAATGGTTACTGATTTAGTGCCTGGGGCATGGATGGGGCAAAACCTCCAAAATTTGCGTTGAGTATCGCCATCTGATTACTGTTGTTGTCAGTCATCTATTGTCCGTAAACGTTGTAAACCATTTGCGCTGACGTGTGGCCCTGCTGTGAGGCAATGAAGTTGAAACTGTGATAATAGCACTAAAGTGTATGATGGTTTTAACCAGTATGTACATAGTGTAAAGGTTATGCCGCTAACATTAAAACGGCTGACGGTGAAACTCAGCAAAAGTAGGTGCGAAAAAAATTTAAACAATAACTTCAGGATAATTATTTACTGGCCTTGGGTGTTAAATACTAGAGAGGAAGCGAGTACTTTTTTGTTAAGCGATGGGAGCAATATCGCCCCCATCAAGTTTAACATCATGCAACTTCTTTAACTTTGCTGGATGTAGGTTTGATAATTTTCCTGCCTATAGCTATGCCTTTTACTTCGACATTTTTATAAAGCCAGGTTGATATAACATAAGTAATCGGAACTGATATTGCAGTCGCGATAATAAATCTCAATATAGGGTTGAGATTTATAAATGTTGGATACTCAATAAGTATACCTATTGTTGGAAGTACTATCATCAAATGGAGTAGGTATACTGAGTATGAGACTTCACCAAGAAATCGACTAAGCTTTATGGATAGAAACGCTTTTGTGGTATCTGCTATCAATTTGAATGGGGATTTATTTTTATGAGGGTAAAGTAAAATGGCCATGCCTGCTACAATAATTATCTCAATCACCATTCTGGTAGGTGTGATTAGGAATCCGATGCCCAAGGCGCTGATTGGTGCAATTAAAGCTATCAGTGAATAATATATTTTACTATCCGATGCTGCCTTATATATAAGCATTCCAGCAATGAATAGAGGAAGTTTGAAGGCAATCATTGATGGCCTGGTGAATTCATTAAAATATCCAGGCGCCAGTTGCGAGGCAACAAAACAACTTGCCATTATAAATAATGATGTCTTAATATACCCAAAACGCATAATTATTAACATTATGAAGGGGAATAGAGCATAATACTGCATTTCAAGACCGATACTCCAGTCTGGTATTGTTGTTCTGGCAGAATAATAGGGGAGAAAACCAAAAGCAAAAGAAATATGTGCGAAGAAATTAACTATGGAAGTATCAGCGTACTTTTCAGGATCAGTTTGCGTTGAGGCCCATACGTTACCAATAGCTTCTCTGTAATTACCGAATTGCTCGCCTAAGAGAAGTGCGATGATAAGTAAAACATAAAACAATGGGGCAATTCTGAAAAATCTCCGCATCCAGAATGATGTCATTGTTTTTACTGAGTTCCATGGTTCTACATGCTGCCTCTCAGTGTAATTTTTAGCCATCAGATAGCCAGATAAGAGAATGAAAATATCAACACCAATGCTAGGGCTACTTAAAATTGGAATATTGCATTCCGTTAAATTACATAGATGACCAAGCACAACCCAAAGTGACGCATAACCTCGCAAACCATCAAGCTCTGGAGACCAATTTTTGCTCTGAGACATTTGCTTTACCAGTGAGATTAAATTGAAATGGTTACTCAATGGTAACAAAAAGGTAAGTTAATTGTAAGTATTTATTTTGCTGCGTCTGGTTTTGTAACTATTTGTTTTATATATAAATTTATATCCCATGCATTAATTGTGGGAAATTGCCATATGTTACCGGGTTAGAAAGGAGTTATATGTAGTTAGGATGATTTAATTATTTTGCTACATTACTTTTATGCGTTGAAGATGGTAAGAAGTAAATAACCTATCGATTCTTGATGGAGCTATCAATATAAGCTCTGAGGATTTTACTCCAGACTTCGTATCCAGAGGTATTAAGGTGAGTGCCATCCGATGTATACTCCATTTTTAAAACACCATTTGGCGATAAGATAGAGTTTAAATCAAGGAATGGGGTTCCTGATTTACCTGAGAAGGCTTTAAGTAAGTCGTTAATTTTATTGATTGACGTATTTTTTCTTTTCCTCTTGTCGCCAGAGAGAATTGTAGACTGGATAACCACATTAATGTTTTTTTGTTTCATATGATTAGTCATGAGAATAATGTTTTTAGCAATTTCTTCAGGAGGGACTTTTCTGGTTACATCGTTAGTACCAGCCATTATAAACACCGTTTTCGCGCCAGTCCTTTCAATGTCATTAATCCTGTCAAGCATGCCGGAAGTGTCATCTCCGCTTATACCTCGATTTCCTATTAAGTAGCCGGGGATTAAGTTATTCCATTTTCCATTTTTAGTTATGCTATCGCCAAACATAATATAATCATATTTTCCAGGGTGTTGGGAATATGTTTTTTTGACATTTAAATATGCGGCACTGTTCTTTACTGAAGTATCTGCATTAGAGTGATTACAGGAAAAGCATATAAAAAGTAAGGTTGCTATAATATTTGAGTGTTTAAATTTCATAATTCCCATTTTAATCTTAATAAACTATGCACTTAAAGCTATTATGAATTATTTAATGTGCACTAATTGTATTCGATTAGTCAACGTTTATATAAAGGTTGTTATGTTTTTCGGAATTGTTGAGACGGACTGTGCAGGAAAGGTTATCCATTTGGTGACTCATTACTCATAATGAGAAGCCAGTGAGGCGATGGATGTCGATTCCATCTCATCCCCCCTGAAATCTGAGAATGCCATATCAGACAAGAATGTCAGGGTCGTACGCCTTATGAAAACGATGCGAACCCTTTCATCCGACGTGAGTTAGATTACCAGGTGAAATATGCGGGCGTTTGATGAAATATCTGGGCTTGAGCAGTTATCAACCACGTAAAATTACATATCGAACGCCCACAATGCGTCAGAACTCATCATTATAACGGTGGGATGACACCCTTAGAGTAGGTAAAAAGGTAGCAATCCTAATGTAAAACAGAAGGTTAGAATTACTTAAACACGACAAAATATCAAAACCGGGCATTCCCTGCCTGCGCGGCCCGGTTCTTTGTTCGCATTAATATCCCATCATTCTCAATGCCAGCCAGATAATCCCCGCCCACAAGAAAGCGCATGGAAAAATAACAACACTAAGCGAACGCCAGCCGTTTCTACTCATCGGAAACCCCACATTTAAGTCATCATCACCAGGTGTGTTTGGCATTTCATCATCGGCGCGGGGGCGGGGAACTTTAGGAATATTTGTAAAGCAGTTGTAGAAAAAAATAGACCCGGCGCGGTGGCCGGGCTGAGAGGGCGTTGACGAGCTGCCAGGTCACCCCGGCGCGGTGACTGCTTGCGGCGATCAGATGGGCAGGAAACTCATCATTAAATACGCGACGACAATGCAGATTAGCGTCATATACCAGACTATGCTCATGGTGACTTATCCCATTTCAGACTCAAACAAGACGAGCCTTTCGGATAACGACTTTAAACATCCGGACGTCGATGATCAACCGCTTGCGCATCAGGGGATTAGCTTTTCTTTGCGTGGAACAGGCCGTCTTCGCCGTGGCTTTCATCCTCAACCCAGAAGTTAATATTGAACTGGGCATCATCGCTGAGCTCGATACGGTGCCAATACTGCGGTGGGCTGGTGGCGAACTGCCCGGCGTTAATGACGACCTTCACCTCCGGCTCGGTAGCCTGCTCGTCATGAAAACCGTAGTAAGTTACCGTTCCTTCCATGACGCACAGCTGACCGAAAACGTTAGCGGCAGTATTGTGATGGGTGAGCAGCGCCGCCGGAACATTTTCCTTAGTGAAGAACGGAGTGGAGCGTTTAACTTTCCAGTTAGCCGGGATACGCAGGTGAGACATGGTGAGCTCCTCAGTGGATGCATATAAAGTGTATTTAATATGCATCTTTAAAGGGGCGTCGTCAACTTACAGGCATAAAAAACGCCCCCGAAGGGGCGTTTACTATCTGGCAGGATAAATTAACGGCCGAACAGATCGCGTTTTTTAGCCTTAAATGGCTGAGCGATCAGCACCAGCAGACCGATGACCAGATAAGCGGCAAAGATGCCTACCAGCCACTGCGGCATCTCCAGCGTCAGGAATTCCCACTGGCGCACGGAGCAGTCGCCGGTGGCGACGAATACCTGCGGCAGCCATTTATCCAGCGGCAGCCACGTCGGGAAACGCGCGGCGAAATCGCAGGTCTGGAACGGAGAAGGGTGCAGCTGAATCATGGTGTGCTCCCAGGCTAACTGTAGACCGCGCAGGGCGCTGTACAGCCAGATCAGCAGCGCGACGTAGCGCAACGGGGTTTTCGGCGCGATAGCGCCCACCAGACCGGCGCCCATAATGCCAAACAGAGCGCAGCGTTCATAAATACACAACACGCAGGGCTGCAGCAGCATCACGTGCTGGAACCACAGCGCCACTAATTCAAGTATAAAAGCGGTTAACGCCATCAAGAGCCAGGCGCCGCGTCCCCGTGAGCACTGGTTTAAGTATTGCAACATAATCATTTCCCTGGAACATGCTAAATCATGGCAGTGTAAACGAAAACTACCGCGACGCCATCCGCTAGTCGGAAAATATTACGTAAATGAATATTCGTTACCCGGGGTGAACCCGGGTAACGGGCTGCGCAATTACGGCAGTATTGGGGTGGTCAACCAGCCGTGGCTGAGCATCCACTGGGTGGCCGGCATCAACAGGGTTTCGACGCACAGCAGGCCGACCAGCGTTAACACGATGGTATAAGGCAGCGCCATCCACACCATTCTGCCATAAGAGAGGCGGATCAGCGGCGCCAGCGCCGAGGTCAACAGGAACAGAAACGCCGCCTGGCCATTGGGGGTGGCGACGGAAGGCAGGTTAGTACCGGTATTAATGGCGACCGCCAGCATTTCAAACTGCTGCAGGCTGATAACGCCATGCTCCAGCGCCGCTTTTGCTTCGTTGATATAGACCGTACCGACAAAGACGTTATCGGAGATGGACGACAGCAGGCCGTTAAACAGATAGAACAGCGATAGCTGAGCGTGCGGCGAAGCCTGCAGGACGAACTCAATCACTGGGGCAAACAGATGCTGATCGATAATCACCGCCACGATAGCGAAAAACACCGTCAGCAGGGCGGTAAACGGCAGCGCTTCGGTAAAGGCTTTACCGATGGCGTGCTCGTCGGTCACGCCGGAAAAGGTGGTTGCCAGCACGATAACGGAGAGGCCAATCAGGCCAACTTCCGCCAGATGCAGGGCGAGGGCGGCAATCAGCCACACGCCGATGATACCCTGGGCGATAAGGCGCATCCGATCCTGGCGGCTGCGGCTCTGGCGGCTACGGTCGTCGAAATCCTGCAATACCTTGCGCACCGGTATTGGCAGCGGCTCGCCGTAGCCGAACAGACGAAATTTTTCCAGCAGCAGGCAGGTCATCAGACCGCACAGGATAACCGGCAGGGTTACTGGCGACATCCGGATAAAGAACTCACCGAAGTGCCAGCCGGCGGCTTTGGCGATAATCAGGTTCTGCGGTTCGCCGACCATGGTCATCACGCCGCCGAGGGCGGTACCGACGCCGGCGTGCATCATCAGGCTGCGTAAAAAGCTGCGGAACTGTTCGAGCACGTCGCGGTAATGCTGATCGATGTGGCTGTCATCAAGCATGTCGTTATCATCAGGCCGCGCGGAGGCGACGCGATGATAAATGCCGTAAAAGCCTACTGCCACGCTAATGACCACCGCCACGACGGTGAGCGCGTCGAGGAAGGCGGAGAGAAAGGCGGCCGCAAGGCAGAAGGCCAGCGACAGCAGCATCTTGCTGCGGATCCCCAGCAACAGACGGGTAAAAATAAACAGCAATAGCTGCTTCATGAAATAGATCCCGGCCACCATAAACATCAGCAATAGCAGGACTTCGAGATTATTGGCTATCTCTTCGCGGATATGTTCGGGGCTGGTCATACCGATCAGCACCGCTTCTATCGCCAGCAAGCCGCCAGGCAGTAGCGGGTAGCATTTGAGCGCCATCGCCAGGGTGAAGATAAACTCCACCACTAACAGCCAACCGGCAACAAATGGTTGCAGATAAAACGCCAGCGGGTTAACCACCAGGAAGATAATCAGGAGAAGCTTGTACCAGTCTGGCGACTGGCCAAGAAAATTGCGCCACAGGGCGCGGCCATAAGACATTTCCACGACAGAGGTCCTTCCGTCAAACAACATGATTTTATGCGTAACTATTGCAAGATTACCAGTTGAGTAAAAAGGGAAGCAACTTTCTTCGCGGCGCATGACAGGTAATGGAAGGCGTTAAGCAAAAGCTGAAAATGAAACGGCGATCCCCTTTTAATTACTTTCAGATGCTATCTGGCGTATGACTGCTCTGGTATGATGAGTGCAATTTGCAACGCTGTGTAATGGAAATCTTACTATGGTCATTAAGGCGCAAAGCCCTGCGGGTTTCGCGGAAGAGTACATCATTGAAAGTATCTGGAATAACCGTTTCCCGCCTGGATCTATTCTCCCTGCTGAACGTGAACTTTCTGAACTGATTGGTGTGACCCGAACAACTCTGCGCGAAGTGTTGCAACGTCTGGCCCGTGATGGCTGGCTGACTATCCAGCACGGTAAACCGACGAAGGTGAACAACTTCTGGGAAACCTCCGGACTGAATATTCTTGAGACGCTGGCGCGCCTCGACCACGATAGCGTACCGCAACTGATTGATAACTTGCTGTCGGTGCGAACCAATATCTCGACGATTTTTATTCGTACCGCCTTCCGCCAGCACCCGGACAAAGCGCTGGAGGTACTGTCTACCGCCCGTGAAGTTGAAGATCATGCCGACGCTTTCGCCGAACTGGATTACAACATCTTCCGCGGTCTGGCGTTTGCCTCCGGCAACCCCATCTACGGTCTGATCCTCAACGGCATGAAGGGGCTGTATACCCGCATTGGCCGTCACTATTTTGCTAATCCGGAAGCGCGTAGCCTGGCGCTGGGTTTCTATCACCAGTTGGCGAAAGTGTGCGAAGAGAGTCAGCACGATAAAGTGTACGAAATCGTCCGCGCCTATGGCCATAACAGCGGCGAGATCTGGCATCGGATGCAAAAAACGCTGCCCGGCGATTTAGCCATTAATATGCGCTAAGTACGGCTCACTCTATAAAAATGCCCGGATAATCCGGGCATTTTTTTTTAGCCTTACAGCGCGTTCTGCCGCGGCGGCGTGCGATCCAACAGCTCAACGCTGCCGTCGGCATTCTGCTGCTCAAGGATCACGTCAAAGCCCCACAGGCGGTGAACGTGTTTGAGTACCTCGCGGCGGCTCTTATCCAGCGGCACGCGGTTGTGCGGCACATAGCGCAGCGTCAGCGAACGGTCGCCGCGCAGGTCAACGTTCCAGACCTGAATATTCGGTTCGAGGTTGCTGAGGTTATACTGCGCCGACAGCTTAGAACGAATTTCCCGATAGCCTTCCTCATTATGAATGGCGGAAATCTCCAGGTAATTATTGTGGTCGTCGTCGAGTACGGTGAACAAGCGGAAATCGCGCATCACCTTCGGCGACAGGAACTGGCTGATAAAACTCTCATCTTTAAAATCGCGCATGGCGAAATGCAGCGTCTCCAGCCAATCGGAACCGGCGATATCCGGGAACCAGTAGCGATCTTCTTCCGTTGGCGACTGGCAGATACGTTTAATATCCTGGAACATGGCGAAACCCAGCGCGTAGGGGTTGATCCCGCTGTACCACGGGCTGTTGTAGGGCGGCTGGAACACCACGTTGGTGTGGCTGTGCAGAAACTCCAGCATAAAGCGCTCTGTCACTTTTCCTTCGTCATACAGATGATTGAGGATAGTGTAGTGCCAGAATGTCGCCCAACCCTCGTTCATCACCTGAGTCTGTTTCTGCGGATAAAAATACTGGCTGACCTTACGCACGATACGCAGGATCTCGCGCTGCCAGGACTCAAGCAGCGGCGCGTTCTTCTCCATGAAGTACAGCAGGTTCTCTTGCGGTTCGGAAGGATAACGGCGGCTCGCCTCGATGGCTTTTTCCTCTTCCCGTTTTGGCAGAGTACGCCACAGCATGTTCACCTGGCTTTGCAGATACTCTTCGCGGCTTTTCTGTCGCGCCTTCTCCTCCTGCAGCGATATTTTCTGCGGGCGTTTATAGCGGTCGACGCCGTAGTTCATTAAGGCATGGCAGGAGTCGAGCAATTTTTCGACTTCATCGACGCCATAACGCTCTTCACATTCGGTAATGTATTTACGCGCAAAGATCAGGTAGTCGATGATTGAGCTGGCATCGGTCCAGCTGCGGAACAGATAGTTGTTTTTAAAGAAGGAGTTGTGCCCATAACAGGCGTGCGCCATCACCAGCGCCTGCATGGTAATGGTGTTCTCCTCCATCAAATAAGCGATACAAGGGTTGGAGTTAATGACTATCTCATAGGCCAGACCTTGCTGACCGTGTTTATATGCCTGCTCGGTTTCGATAAATTTTTTGCCGAACGACCAGTGGGGATAGTTGATCGGCATCCCGACGCTGGAGTAGGCGTCCATCATCTGTTCGGAGGTGATCACCTCGATTTGATGCGGATAGGTGTCAAGACGATACAGCTTCGCCACCCGATCGACCTCGGCGAGATAGGTTTCCAGCAGTTCAAAAGTCCAGTCGGGTCCATCGCTTAACCGGGTGGTGTCCCTGTTCATGGAATCAATCGTAGCCATTAGCGCGCCCTCGTTGTTGGTGGTTCTCTCTTTGTGGAGAACCTCTTATCAAGCATAGAACACGCCATAACAAACTGCGTCTGCGGGTAATTTCTTTTCTTCGCGATTTCACAATCCTAAAGGCCTTAATTTAACATTTGAGCAGCATTTTATACTGAGGAAAAATAAAGCGCAGCAGGAGATCGTAAATCTCTGGTGTCAGTGCTGGTGCGGTTTGGTGTGAGATAAGTCACCATAAATAAAGCGTATGTTGAATAATATTTTCATCTGGGTTATCAATTTGTAATTAGATGATTGTTCTTTAACTATTACGGAGTGGCTATGCGAGTCGTCATACTGGGAAGTGGGGTGGTTGGGGTAGCGAGCGCCTGGTATTTAAGCCAGGCGGGACATGAGGTGACGGTTATCGACCGTCAGCCAGGGCCCGCTGAAGAAACCAGCGCCGCCAACGCCGGGCAGATCTCTCCCGGCTACGCGGCGCCGTGGGCGGCGCCGGGCGTGCCGCTGAAGGCGATTAAATGGATGTTCCAGCGCCATGCGCCATTGGCGATTGGCCTTGACGGCACGCAGTTCCAGCTCAAGTGGATGTGGCAGATGTTGCGTAACTGCGATACCCGCCACTATATGGAAAACAAAGGGCGTATGGTGCGCCTGGCGGAATATAGCCGTGATTGCCTGAAAGCGCTGCGTGAAACCACCGGTATCCAGTATGAAGGCCGCCAGGGGGGCACCCTGCAGCTTTTCCGCACCGAAAAACAGTATGAAAACGCCACTCGCGATATCGCCGTGCTGGAAGAGGCCGGTGTGCCGTATCAACTGCTGGAAGCCAATCGCCTGCGCGAAGTCGAACCGGCGCTGGCGGAAGTCAGTCATAAACTGACCGGCGGCCTGCGCCTGCCAAACGATGAAACCGGCGATTGCCAACTCTTCACCACCCGTCTGGCGGCGATGGCCGAGGCGGCAGGGGTGACTTTCCGCTTTAATACCGCCGTCGATGCGCTGCTTTACGAAGGCGATCAAATCGCCGGTGTGAAATGCGGCGAGGAAATTATTAAGGGCGACGCCTACGTGATGGCGTTTGGTTCTTACTCCACCGCGATGCTCAAAGGGCTGGTGGATATCCCGGTCTATCCGCTGAAAGGCTACTCGTTGACTATTCCGATTGCCGAAGAGAGCGGCGCGCCGGTATCGACTATCCTTGATGAGACTTACAAAATCGCGATTACCCGTTTCGATAAGCGTATTCGCGTTGGCGGGATGGCGGAAATTGTCGGCTTCAATAAAGAGTTGCTGAAGCCGCGCCGCGAGACGCTGGAGATGGTGGTTCGCGATCTGTTCCCGCGCGGCGGCTACGTTGAGCAGGCTACCTTCTGGACCGGCCTGCGGCCGATGACGCCGGATGGTACGCCGGTGGTTGGCCGTACGCCGTACAAAAACCTGTGGCTGAACACCGGGCACGGTACGCTGGGCTGGACCATGGCCTGCGGGTCCGGGCAGCTTCTGAGCGACCTGATCTCCGGGCGTACGCCGGCGATCCCTTATGATGATCTGGCCGTGGCGCGTTACAGCCCGGGCTTTACGCCGGCTCGCGCTCAGCATCTGCACGGCGTGCATAACTAAGGAGCCTCCATGTCTCGTCCGGTAAAAGCCAGCATTGATCTGTCGGCTTTACGTCAGAATTTACAGATTGTTCGCCGCGCCGCCCCTGGGGCGCGCGTTTGGGCGGTGGTCAAGGCGAATGCCTATGGCCACGGCCTGGCGCGGATGTGGCAGGCGCTGAACGCCGCAGATGGATACGCATTGCTCAATCTCGAAGAGGCAATCCTGCTGCGGGAAAAGGGCTGGAAAGGACCGATTCTACTGCTGGAAGGGTTCTTTCACGCCGATGAACTGGCGCTGCTTGATAAGTATCGTCTGACCACCAGCGTACACAGCAACTGGCAAATTAAAGCCCTGCAGCAGGCTAAACTGCATGCGCCGCTGGATATCTATCTTAAAGTGAATAGCGGTATGAATAGGCTGGGCTTTATGCCCGAGCGAGTGCATACCGTCTGGCAACAGCTGCGATCGCTCGCCAACGTCGGTGAAATGACGCTGATGTCGCATTTCGCTGATGCGGAAAACCCGGAGGGCATCGCGGAGCCCATGCGCCGTATCGAACAGGCGGCGGAGGGGCTGGACTGCCCGCGTTCGTTGTCGAACTCAGCGGCCACGCTGTGGCATCCGGAAGCGCACTTTGATTGGGTGCGTCCGGGAATTGTGCTGTATGGCGCATCGCCGTCGGGCCAGTGGCGGGATATTGCCAATAGCGGCCTGAAACCGGCGATGACCCTCAGCAGTGAAGTGATTGCCGTACAGACGCTGAAAAGCGGCGAACGGGTGGGTTACGGTGGGTTGTATCAGGCCGCAGGTGAACAGCGCATCGGCATTGTCGCCTGCGGTTATGCCGACGGCTATCCGCGCGTCGCCCCAAGCGGCACGCCGGTGCTGGTCGATGGCGTACGCACCACCACCGTCGGGCGTGTTTCGATGGATATGTTGGCGGTAGATCTGACGCCTTGCCCGCACGCGGGTATTGGCGCGCCGGTCGAGTTATGGGGACAGGAGATTAAGATTGACGATGTCGCTGCGGCCAGCGGCACCGTCGGTTATGAATTAATGTGCGCCCTGGCGCCACGCGTGCCGGTAGTGACAGTGTAACTTTGTGTGAGGCGGATCACTCCGCCTCATCTTCCGCGACCCGCACACCCACCTTCAGTACGTGATCGTCCTCTTTTTCCGCGACCGTCCACACCATACCGGCAAACTCCACCTGATCGCCAACGACCGGCGCGGCGCCTAACAGTTGCTGTATCACATCACCCAGCGACTGCTGATGCTCGCGAAACTCCTCGCCGCCGTCGAGGCCGTAGATCTGCGCCACGTCGGCGAATTTAGCTTCCGCATCGAGGATGAAGTCGCCAAAGAATCGCTGATCGAGAGAAACCGGGGGCGACTGGCTAAACATTTTACCCAGCGCCGGCAGGTCGCGCTCGCGGCCGATAACACAAAGAATATCGCCATCCATCAGCCGCGTGCTGCCGGTAGGATGCAGCAGTACGTTGTCGCGGAAGAGTGCCGCGATGCGCGTCTCCGGCGGCATGTGCAGGTCGCGCAACGCTGCGCCAACGCACCATTTATCATCACCCAACTGGTAGACAAACTGTTCCCACGGATTTTCCGGATGGATATCCAGCCCGACGCGTGAGATAGGCCAGCCGACCGGTGGTACTACGACTTTCGCTTTTTTCGCCGCCCAGGAGAGTGAGGTGCCCTGAAGTAGCAGTGAAATCAACACCACGAAAAAGGCGACGTTAAAGAACAGCCGCGCGTTCTCAAGCCCGGCCATCATCGGGAAAACAGCGAGGATAATCGGCACCGCGCCGCGCAATCCGACCCAACTGATAAACACTCGCTCGCGCAGATTAAAACCGCGGAACGGCAGCAGGCCGGCGAATACCGACAGCGGACGCGCGATGAAGATCATCCACATTGACAGCAGTAGCGCCGGAATCGCGATCGGCCACAGGTCGGACGGCGTCACCAGCAGACCCAGGACGAGGAACATGGCGATTTGCGCCAGCCACGCCAGGCCGTCAAAGTTTTGCAAAATGCCGTGGCGGTTGCGAATGGGTTTATTACCGAGCAGGAAACCGCAGAGATAGACCGCGAGGATACCGCTACCGTTAAGAGAGGTGGTGACGGCGAAAATCATGATCCCGCCGCTTAGCGCCAGTAGCGGGTAGAGCCCGGTGGGCAGGACAATACGGTTAATCATCTGCAGCAGCAAATAGCCGCCGCCAAGACCAATAGCGATGCCCAGACCAAACTGTTGAATGATATGCACCACAAACATCCAGCTCAGACCGGCTTCATGCTGCTGGATCATTTCAATCAGGGTAATGGTGAGGAATACCGCCATCGGGTCGTTACTACCGGATTCAATTTCAAGGGTCGAGCCGACGCGCTCGTTAAGCCCTTTACCGCCGAGCAGCGAGAAGACCGCTGCCGCGTCGGTGGAGCCGACAATGGCGCCGATCAGCAGCCCTTCGATTAAATCGAGCTTGAACAGCCATGCCGCCATCATCCCGGTAAGGGCGGAGGTTATCAGCACGCCGACCGTCGCCAGCGATAGCGCTGGCCAGAGCGCCACGCGAAACGAACTGGCCTGGGTGCGCATACCACCGTCCAGCAGGATCACCGCCAGCGCGAGGTTACTCACCATATAGGCGAAGGGATAGTTATCGAAAGGAATGCCGCCGATACCGTCAACGCCTGCCAGCATACCGATAGCGAGGAAGATAACCAGAATCGGGATGCCGAGGCGTGAGGAGAAAGAACTCAATAAAATACTGCAGGTTACTAAAACAGAACCCAGGATAAACAGACTAATGACCGCAGCGGCGTCCAATGTTCACGTACTCCTTGTCAGCGTGAAGGGGTGAAAATTACACCATTTTAACAATCCGCGCGTTTTCAGGATACTCGCGCAGAGGAATTTTTATTCCGCCAGCACCGGATGGCCGCTTATCGTTAACGTTGCGACAGAGGCGTTGTTGACCAGCCGTGCCCGTGCGCCGAGAGGCAAAGTCACGGTGCGCTGTTCATGACCGAATTCGAGTCCGGTGAGCAGCGGGATGGCGAGTTGCTGACGTAGCCAGGCGTAGACGGTGGGTAGATCGTAACCGTCGTCGTAGTCGTTGGGTTGCGCCCCGGTAAAGCTGCCGAGCACAATGGCCCGCTGGCGGGCAAGGATCCCGCTGTTGAGCAACTGCAGCAGCATACGCTCTACGCGGAACGGGTGTTCGTTGATATCCTCAAGCACCAGAATACCGCCGTCAATCTGCGGTAGCCACGGCGTGCCGATGAGCGACGTGACCATCGCCAGATTGCCGCCCCACAGGGTGCCTTCGGCGCGGCAGGTTGGGCCATCGCTTTGCCATTCGAGGGTAAACTCCGGTTCGCGCAGCGCCTGCCAGAAGTGATGTTCAGTAAACGCATTCAGGGTTTCAGCGCCGAAATTGCCCGCTAACATCGGCCCACTGAAGCTGATAGCGTTGGCTTTAGCCAGCAGTCCCATCTGGATGGCGGTGAAATCACTGTGGCCGCAGATAAGCAGCGGATCCTGCCGCTGGCGCGCGGACAATGCCTGCCAGTCGATTTGCGGTAGTAACCGGGTGGCGCCATAGCCGCCGCGTACCGCCAGCACGATGCGGTTTTTTCCCTCGAGGGCCGCAAGTTGGTTAATATCGGCCAGGCGTTCGCTGTCGCTGCCGGCGAAACGCTGCTGTCGACGGGAGATCGCCTGTTGGTTCAGTACCTGATGACCGGCCTCCTGCAGACGGGCCACGCCAAGGGCCGCAGCCTGTTGATTGATACAGTAACCGGAAGGGGCGACCAGATAAAACTGAGACATGGCAATTCCTTGCAAAGAATGAAAGGGTTATCATGCCGCCTGGAACGTGTATTGTCATCTCCGTGCGGCAAACTTCAGCCAATAAGGATAGATGTGTGAAATTGAGATGGTTTGTTTTTTTATTTGTATTGTTGGCCGGTTGTAGCTCGAAGCACGATTACACCAATCCGCCGTGGAACCCGGAAGTCCCGGTGAAGCGGTCGATGCAGTGGATGCCGATCAGCGAAAAAGCCGGCGCCGCGTGGGGGGTAGACCCGCAGCTGATAACGGCGATCATCGCGATTGAGTCCGGCGGTAATCCCTCGGTGGTCAGTAAATCCGGCGCGGTCGGGCTGATGCAGTTGAAGCCGTCGACCTCCGGGCGTGATGTCTATCAACGGATGGGGTGGCGTGGTCAGCCTTCGGTAAGCGAACTGAAGAACCCAGAGCGCAATATCTCGATGGGGGCCGCTTACCTGAGTATCCTGGAAAACGGCCCGCTGGCGGGGATTAAAGACCCGCAGGTGATGCGCTATGCGGTCGTGGTCTCTTATGCCAACGGCGCGGGCGCGCTGCTGCGTACTTTCTCGTCGAATCGCCAGGACGCTATTGACGAGATTAACGATCTCGATGCCGATGAGTTCTTTGAACACGTGGCGAAAAAGCATCCTGCCCCACAGGCGCCGCGCTATATCTGGAAACTGCAGAAAGCGCTGGACGCGATGTAATTCCTATCCTTGCGTTGCCTCCGGGAGGTTCCCGGAGGCAACGTTGTCAGAAATCGTAGCCCACGGTTGCCGTGACGCTGCGTTCAGCCCCCCAGTAACAGTTGCCGGTGCCGTAGCAGCCGGAAAGATATTCACGATCGCCGATATTATTCGCGTTAACCTGGATATAGGCGCCTTTCATCGCTGTCGACCACGCTCCGAGGTCGGCGCGCGCCATCGCATCTAGCAGGGTGACTGACGGTAAACGTTCGGTATTGGCGTCATCAGCCCACTGTTTACCGATATAGCGCACGCCCGCGCCAACAGTAATGCCCGCCGGCAATTGATAGCGCGCCCAGAACGAGGCCATCTGATCTGGCGACAGCTGCGGCGTATTACTATCGGTGCCGTCTTTCGTGTCCTGAAAGCGCAGACGATTCCAGGTATAAGAGGCAATAGTGCTCAATTGCGGCGTAATCTGGTTATGTGCTTCCAGCTCTACGCCCTGCGAATGCACTTTCCCGGCGGGAATATAGGTGGCGGTGGCAATGTTCGGGTCGCGGGTGGCGACATCCTTTTGCATCAAGTCGTATATCGCGATGCTATACAAATCGCTGCTGCCCGGCGGCTGGAATTTCAGGCCTGCTTCCACCTGTTCGGCGGTGGTAGGTTTTAATAACGTACCATCGGCGCCCGGCAGCATCGCCGGGGTAATCGCCTGGCTGTAGCTTAAGTAGGGCGAAAGGCCGTTATCGAGCGCATACAGCAGCGAGGCGCGGCCGCTGATGTGATCGTCGGAGCGGCGGTTCGACGTGCCTGAGGTGTCGCTAACCTGCTGTGAAACGATGCGGTCGTAGCGCCCGGAAACATCAAGATGCCAGCGGTTCCATACCATCTCATCCTGCAGATAAAGCCCGGTCTGGTAATAACGGCGGTTATTATTATCGCTGTAGGTGATGGTATGCCCGGTTTGCGGCGTATAGCCGGTGAACGGGTTGAGTGGCGCCGCGTTGCCGGCGCCGGTCCACAAATCGTTGCGGAAGCGATGATACTCAGCGCCGAGGATTAGCGTATGCGCCAGTTCACCGGTCATAAAATCGGCGCGCAGGCGGTTATCGGTTGACCAGGCGTCCAGCGACCCGCGGGAACCGCTGTAGCCGCGGGAAAGCATGTCGCTGTCACCTACCCAGCCAACCTGATAAACCTGATCCAGCGAGACATTTGTATGGGTATAGCTGCCCGCGGAGTAGGCCGACCAGACATCGTTAAACTGGTGGTTGAACTCGTAACTGTAGATCTGTTCGCGGCGCTGGTAGCCATCGCCCGGATCGCCTTCATTGGTGCTGGGTGAAAGTTTACGGCCGTTGTGCGCGTAACGGGTGCCATCCAGCGGCAGAGAGCCGTGGTAGCCGCCTGAGGGATCTTTTTGCAGGTAGGCGCGCAACAGCAGTGAAGTATCGCTATCCGGCTGCCACAGCAAGGAAGGCGAAATCGCGTAGCGCTCTTCGCGGGTATGGTCATACTGCGTATCGCTGCTGCGGGTCATGCCGATGAGCCGCCAGGCCCACTGGTCATTGATGGCGTCGGTATAGTCAAAGGCCGCGCCCTTGGTATTTTGCGTGCCGCCGGTCAGGCGAAAGTGACCCTGCTGGCTGAACTGCGGCCGTTTGGAGGTCAAATTGACCACCCCGCCCGGTACGCTTTGGCCATAAAGGGCGGAAGAGGGGCCGCGGATGACGTCGACGCGCTCAATAAACCATGGATCGATCTGCAGCACGTTATGGCTGCCGCCATCGCTCATCAGGCGCATGCCGTCAAGGAACAGGTTATCGACGTCGCCGCCGTGGTAGCCGCGCAGCGAGATGGTATCAAAGCGCGTCGCGCCGCCGCCAAAACTGGAATAAACCCCCGGCGTATACTGGAGCGCCTGGCTTACGGTATTGGCGCCCTGATCGGCGATCTGCTGGCGGGTGATCACCGATACCGACTGGGCGGTAGTTATCAACGGCTGATCGGTTTTCGTGGCGCCGGTTGACGTTTTGGCGCTATAGCCTTGTGTCTGCGCGCTGGCGGAGTCGTCAGGCTTTGCGGTAACGATTAGAGTATCTTCCGCCTGCGCGGCGAGAGGGAAGGCGGCCGCGAGGGCGCACACCAGCGCGGAGCGTTTGAAGTAAACAGAGGAGATCATGCCATAATCCTGAATAGCGCGGTCTGGCACTCCTGTGCGCCGCCGCGGAAATAAACGAAATGCTTTTTCGTTAAAAATAATGCGAATTATTATCGTTTGCTTTTGCGTGATCAAGCAAAATAGTCCTCCTCAGAGCAAGAAGACATTTTGCTGGCTGTCGAGCGGATGGTGGGGTGACGTCGATGGGAAAAGCGCGGCGAAGATATCGCCGCGCGCAGGGGGATTACTGGGCTTTTTTCTCCGGAGCCGCCACGGCATCGTTCGCGGCTGGCTGTTGGCCGGTGGCGCTTTCTGTCTGCGTCGGTCGGGTCGCCGGCAGGGCATCGCACGGTTTTTCCTGCGGGCAAACCAGGTCGAGCATCTTTAATGTCACGCCATTGGTCCAGCCAAAGCCGTCCTGCAGCGGGTATTCACCGCCGCCGCCGCCGGTACCCGTTGAACTCACGTCATATTTCTCTACCAGCTTCTGCTTGCTGTCATAGGTGTGCTGGACGTTGCTGAGGAAGCGCCAGGTGACCTCCATGGCCACCTTTTTCTGACCGTAGTTCTGCAGGCCTTCCACCGCCACCCACTGCAGCGGCGCCCAGCCGTTTGGCGCGTCCCATTGCTGGCCGCTATTGACCGTGGTCGTGGTGAGGCCGCCGGGCTTCAGCAGGCGGCTTTCGGCGGCGGCGGCGACTTTCGCGGCGCGTTCGCTGGAGGCCGCTTTGACGTACAGCGGGAACAGCGCCGCGGCGGTCAGCTGATTACGGACTTTATGGCTCTTCAGATCGTAATCGGCATACCAGCCTTCTTTATCGTTCCACAGATATTTTTCCAGCGCTTTCTGACGGGCGTTCGCTAGCGCATCGTACTGTCCGGCTTTGGCGCTGTCGCCAGCGGCCTTACTGGCGCGGGCGATGGTTTTTTCCATGTGGAACATCAGCGCATTGAGATCGACAGGAAGGATGCTGGTGGTGCGGATAGTCCCCAGTTGCTGCGGATTATCCATCCAGCGAGAGCTGAAGTCCCATCCGGAAGCCGCGGCGGAACGTAGGTCGCGATAGATTTCGGTGGCCGGGCGGTTAGGATTGTTTTTGGCGGTGGTGACATCGTCCAGCCAGGACTCCGGGCGCGGCGTATCGTTATCATCCCAGTAGCGGTTAAGCAGCGCGCCATCTTCCATACGCACCACGCGTTTATTGGCCTTGCCGGGCGTTAGCGCATCGGCGCCTTCCATCCAATAGCGATACTCTTTTTCCATCTGTGGCAGCCAGGTCTTCAGCGCCCGATCGCCATCGTGGCTGGCCAGCAGCTCAACCATAAAGGAGAAGAACGGCGGCTGCGAACGGCTCAGATAGTAGCTGCGGTTGCCGTTTGGAATATGGCCCCAGCGGTCTATTTCGGCGGCGAAGTTGGCCACCATGTCTTCCACTTTATCCCAGTGCCCGCTTTCGGCGAGGCCCAGCATGGTGAAATAACTATCCCAGTAATAAACCTCGCGGAAGCGTCCACCGGGTACCACATAAGGTTTCGGCAGCGGCAGCAGCGAATCCCATTTCTCGACCTCGACGGTGCTGCGGGTTAATACTGGCCATAGCCCATCGATGTGTTGACGCAGGGTTTGTCCTTTCGGGGGTACGTATTGATCGTTATCACGCGGCAGGGTGAAGTTGATCTCAACGAAATGGCGCAGATCGAAGCTGGCCTGGCTTTTTTGCATTCGATAGTCGGCAAGGATCATCAGCGGATCGCTGTTCGGTACCGCATCAGCGAAGGTTTTTTGGTCAGGGAAGAGTTTCGCGCTCTGCACGTCGTTAAACAGCGGGCCTAATAGTTCATCAGGCGATTGCGGTACCGGGGAGGTGTTGTCATCTGCCTGCGCGGTGAATGTCGCCAGGCTTAATATTGCGCCTCCCAGTGCCAGTTGAATAAGGTAGGTCAGGGTTTCCGGGCGACGTAGAACCGATCTCGTCATCGATAATTCTCCATTTTTGCGTTTTGCTGACTTCGCGCCACTGCGAACGGCCATCAGAAAACCTTAGCCGAATATCGGCCGCTTCGCGTGTTGGAGTTAACATTTTGGCCGAAAACAGACTATTTACCTGGCGATGTATTGTCCGGGGGTTTTGCCGGTCTGGCTGCGGAAAAAGTAGATAAAGGCGCTATCGCTGGCAAACTCCAGCGCCTGGGCGACATCCGTAATGCGTTGACCGCTGGCCAATAGCTCAACGGCTTTCATCAACCGCCACTGTTGGCGCCACTGCTGATATGACATGCCGGTTTCACGTTGAAACAGGCGGCTGATGGTCTTTTCTCCGGCGCCGCATTGCGCCGCCAGTTGCTGAAGCTGCGGCGGGTGCCCATGGCCGTTGAGATGGCGCAGACGTTTATCCTGCGGCAGCGTTAGCATCATCTGCTCATGTTTTGCCGCGCCGATTTCCGCCACGCAGAGCGCCGCCAGGTGCCGGGCCGGACCCTGTTGCCAGTCAGTATCCCACGGGCTGGCGCTAATGCGTTCGAGCAACTCGCGCAGCAGCGGGGTAACGTTGAGGATGGCCGGGGCGGCGGGTAGCTCGGGATAATGCGTATTAGCGAACCACACCGAACGGTAATCAACGATGTGCTGCATTTGGGCGCGGTGCGTCACGCCTGCGGGGATCCACGCCGCGCGGGTCGGCGGTAACATACACAATAGCGCGCCATCATTTAGCGTCAGCCGGATACAACCCTGACGGGTAAATAACATCTGCCCCATTTGATGACGATGCAGACCGTCGTCATGATCGCCGTTAAGCGTGGATTGCACGCCAATCAGCGGCGTATTGAGCGTATCAGGGTCAAAGGATGCATCCGCGCTGAGCCATGCCATAATGTCTGATTCTCGATGTTAAATGTCATTATATTTATAATCGCCGTTTTTGCCGCTCCCTACAATGGCGCCTTTGACGAGGGAGGTGGATATGTTAAGTCGTTCGGCGATGGCGCTGGTTACCGCATTACTCATGTTTCCGCAAATCGCGGAGACGATCTATAGCCCGGCGCTGACTGATATCAGCGCACATTTTTCCGTTAGCGCCGCCGATGCGGCGCAGACGCTGGCGGTCTATTTTATCGGCTTTGCCGTTGGCGTGCTGTTCTGGGGCTGGTTCAGCGACCGGCGCGGGCGGCGGCCGGCGTTATTGCTCGGTCTGGCGGTGTATACCGCAGGTTGTATGCTGGCGCTGGCGGCGCCAGATTTTAGCGTACTGCTGGCGGCTCGTATCGTGGCGGCTTTCGGCGCGGCAATCGGGTCGGTGGTTGGGCAAACGGTGCTGCGGGATGCGTTTGATGGCCGGAGGTTGGCGGCTCTCTTTTCTTTTGTCGGCATGGCGCTGGCTATCAGCCCGGCAATTGGCGTTTATCTTGGCGGCGTGCTGACGGCCTGGCGCGGAATGAACGGCGTCTTCGGCGCACTGGCGTTGCTGGCGGCGGCGCTGTTGCTGCTGTGCGCGGTGATCATGCCGGAAACCCGGCCGCCGCGAACGGGGGATCAGGCGCTCTGGCCGTTAATGCTGCGCATGCTGGCGGATGCGAAAATCCGTTTTGCGGTGGCGCTGGTGGCGGCATTGAATATCGGTTTGTTCAGCTATTACAGCCAGGGACCTTTCCTTTTTGCCCGCCTGGGGCTGGATGCGCGGACCTTTGGCTATAGCGGCATGGCGCTGGCGGCAGGGGCGTTGGTTGGCGCGCAGGGCAATCGTATGTTGCTGCGACGTGGAGCAGGGCAGCGGCCTATTTTTATCTGTGCCGGTCTGCTGTTATTGCTCGCCAGCGCAGGCGTATGCCTGTTAGCGGATTCATGGTTCTTTTTGCTGCCGATGATCGCAGTGGCGACAGCCTATGCCATGGCGATCCCCGTAGTGCTGGGAACGGCGCTTAGCGACTACGCTGATTGTCGTGGTAGCGCCGGAGCGCTGTTCGGCCTGACCTATTATTTGGTTATCGGCTTGGGGCTGGCATTCGTGGGGTGGGGGCAATCGCTCGGCGTCGCGTTGGCAATCTGTGCGGTGATTTGCGCGTTAACCGGTTGGTGTTATCTGCGATACATTGATGATTAGTTTCTGGATTTGTGATGATTAGCACAAATCACTATTTAGCAGGTTTGTGAGTGGATGAAAAATCGATATTGATTTTAATCAAGGAATTACCTGCTACAAAATAGCCAAAAAACGAGGTTAAAATGATGTTGTAAATGATAATTTATTGTTTATTTTTGTTTTCGTCTAAATTAATGAAATATATCTTTACATACAAATAAGGCGAAAAATTGTGACCTCATCCCGTAATAAATCGAAATAAATACAGTTTTCTCATTTTATTTGATTGTTTACACCTGAGGTTTAATCAGGAATTAATGTGAAATATTTCCTTTTATTGCTTGAAAATTACCCTTTCCCTGCTCGCGCTTAGCTTAAAAATTAACCTTTTTTATCCCCATAAATATTTTTTATCCCCTCATATTTCTTTGACTAAAATCATGCTTAATTTCATGTTTTTGTTTTTATATTATTGATTTTAGTTGTTTTATTTTGTTTCATGGATGAGGTTGATTATAGGTGAAAGTGCTTTGTGAGTGGTCTCACACAACCATCGGATCATCATTTGATACACTTTCCGCCGTCAACAAAGTCATTAACGTGGATAACCAATATGAATACTATTCCGCTCCCTAAAACTCAGCACCTGGTTGTATTCCAGGAGGTGATCAGAAGTGGTTCGATTGGTTCGGCAGCGAAAGAGTTAGGATTAACTCAACCTGCAGTCAGTAAAACGATTAATGATATTGAAGACTATTTCGGCACTGAGCTTATTGTCCGTAAAAATACCGGTGTTACGTTGACGGAGGCCGGACAGGTGCTGTTGAGCTGGTCGGAGTCGATTACCCGCGAAATGAAAAATATGGTTAACGAAATGAACAGCATGACCTGCAGTACCGTCGTTGACGTCTCTTTCGGTTTCCCGTCGCTGATCGGCTTCACTTTTATGTCGGATATGATCCATAAATTCAAAAAGTTATTTCCCAAAGCACAGGTCTCGATGTACGAAGCGCAGCTTTCATCGTTCCTGCCGGCGATTCGCGATGGCCGTCTCGATTTCGCCATTGGCACGTTGAGTGATGAGATGAAGCTGCACGATCTGCATGTCGAACCGCTATTTGAATCGGAGTTCGTGCTGGTGGCCAGCAAATCGCGAACGCGGAGCGGCAGTGCCACGCTGGCATCGTTACAGCACGAACAGTGGGTATTGCCGCAAACTAATATGGGTTACTACAGTGAACTCCTCGCCACGCTTCAACGCAGCGGCATCAACAATGAAAACATCGTTAAAACAGACTCTGTCGTTACTATTTATAATCTTGTTCTCAATGCTGATTTCCTGACGGTTATTCCTTGTGATATGACCGCACCTTTTGGCTCTAATCAATTTATTACCATTCCTGTCGAGGATGCGTTACCGGTGGCGCATTATGCTGCGGTGTGGTCGAAAAATTATCGCATTAAAAGCGCGGCCTCGGCGTTAGTTGAATTAGCGAAAGAATATTCAGCCCATAGCGGCTGCCGACGACGACAATTAATTACCGTGGACTAATTGTCTTTTTATATTAATTGAAACTTAAGCTGCGATCTGTTTATCAATCGCTGCCCATTAACGCTATTTTTTAATTCCAGGTTAAGAGGTTCTCATGCATATTACATACGATCTTCCGGTTGCTATTGAAGATATCCTCGAAGCGAAAAAAAGATTGGCAGGTAAAATATATAAAACGGGGATGCCGCGCTCAAATTATTTCAGTGAACGATGCAAAGGCGAAATCTTCCTTAAGTTTGAAAATATGCAGCGCACCGGTTCTTTTAAAATTCGCGGCGCGTTTAATAAACTCAGCTCGCTGACCGATGCCGAAAAGCGCAAAGGCGTGGTGGCGTGTTCCGCCGGTAACCATGCGCAGGGCGTTTCGCTCTCCTGCGCTATGCTCGGTATTGACGGCAAAGTGGTGATGCCGAAAGGCGCGCCAAAATCGAAAGTTGCCGCCACCTGCGACTATTCGGCGGAAGTGGTGCTACATGGCGATAACTTTAACGACACCATCGCCAAAGTCAGCGAAATTGTCGAAATGGAAGGGCGGATATTTATTCCACCATACGACGATCCGAAAGTGATAGCCGGCCAGGGGACTATTGGTCTCGAGATCATGGAGGATTTATATGATGTCGATAACGTTATTGTGCCGATTGGCGGCGGCGGTTTAATTGCCGGCATCGCGGTGGCAATTAAATCGATCAACCCGACCATTCGTATTATTGGCGTACAGTCGGAAAACGTTCACGGCATGGCCGCCTCGTATTACGCCGGAGAAATTACCAATCATCGCACTAATGCCACCCTTGCTGACGGTTGCGACGTTTCTCGTCCGGGAAATATTACCTATCAGATCGTGCGTGAATTAGTCGACGATATTGTGCTGGTCAGCGAAGACGAAATTCGCAACAGTATGGTCGCACTTATTCAACGCAATAAAGTCATTACCGAAGGGGCCGGGGCGTTAGCCTGTGCCGCATTATTAAGCGGTAAGCTGGATAGCTATATTCAGAACCGAAAAACAGTCAGCATTATTTCCGGCGGCAATATCGACCTGTCTCGCGTATCGCAAATTACTGGTTTAGTTGACGCTTAATCTTTTTGATGAGGATAGGATATGAGTACTACAGATAGCATTGTATCCAGCCAGACAAAAGAGTCGTCCTGGCGCAAATCGGACACCACCTGGACCCTGGGCTTATTCGGCACTGCCATTGGCGCCGGGGTATTATTCTTCCCGATCCGCGCCGGCTTCGGCGGCCTGATCCCCATCTTACTGATGTTAGTGCTGGCCTACCCGATCGCCTTCTATTGCCACCGGGCGCTGGCGCGACTGTGCCTTTCCGGCTCAAATCCTTCCGGCAACATCACCGAAACGGTAGAGGAGCACTTTGGTAAAACTGGTGGGGTAGTGATTACCTTCCTTTATTTCTTTGCGATTTGTCCGCTGCTGTGGATTTACGGCGTGACAATCACTAATACCTTTATGACCTTCTGGGAAAACCAGCTGCAGTTGCCGGCGCTGAACCGCGGTTTTGTCGCGCTGTTCCTGCTGCTGCTAATGGCGTTCGTCATCTGGTTCGGTAAAGACCTGATGGTGAAAGTGATGAGCTATCTGGTATGGCCATTTATCGCCAGCCTGGTGCTGATTTCGCTGTCGCTGATCCCTTACTGGAACTCCGCGGTCATCGATCAAGTGAATTTAAGCGAGATTTCGCTAACCGGTCACGATGGCATTCTGGTGACCGTCTGGCTGGGTATTTCGATTATGGTGTTCTCGTTTAACTTCTCGCCTATTGTCTCTTCATTCGTGGTTTCCAAGCGCGAAGAGTATGAAAAAGAGTTTGGTCGCGAGTTCACCGAGCGCAAATGTTCACAGATTATCTCTCGCGCCAGCATGCTGATGGTGGCCGTGGTAATGTTCTTTGCCTTCAGCTGCCTGTTTACGCTGTCGCCGCAGAATATGGCCGATGCCAAGGCGCAGAATATCCCGGTGCTCTCGTACCTGGCGAACCACTTCGCCTCGCTGTCCGGCACCAAATCCACCTTTGCCACGGTGCTTGAATATGGCGCATCAATCATCGCGCTGGTGGCGATTTTCAAATCCTTCTTCGGTCACTACCTCGGCACGCTGGAAGGCCTGAACGGTCTGGTGCTGAAGTTTGGCTACAAAGGCGATAAAACCCGCGTTTCCAGCGGCAAGCTCAACACCATCAGCATGATCTTTATCATGGGCTCAACGTGGATTGTCGCCTACGCCAACCCGAACATTCTCGACCTGATTGAAGCGATGGGCGCGCCGATTATTGCCTCACTGCTGTGCCTGCTGCCGATGTACGCCATCCGTAAAGCGCCATCGTTGGCGAAATATCGCGGCCGCCTGGACAACGTCTTCGTCACGGTAATCGGTGTGCTGACCATTCTGAACATCGTTTACAAACTGTTTTAATTAAGCTCAGGACGAGCGGAGTGATGACATGAATGAATATCCGGTAGTACTGGTCATTAACTGCGGCTCGTCTTCAATTAAATTTTCAGTACTTGATGCCGCCAGCTGTGAAGTATTAATGGCTGGTATTGCAGATGGCATTAATTCTGAAAATGCGTTCCTGTCAATAAATGGGGGAGAGCCGGCTAAGCTGGCTCACCGCAGCTATGAGGGCGCATTGAAGGCGATCGCATTTGAATTAGAAAAACGCGATTTAGTTGATAGTGTGGCGTTAATTGGCCACCGTATCGCGCACGGCGGCAGCATATTTACCGAATCGGCGATCATTACCGATGACGTTATCGACAATATTCGCCAGGTGTCGCCGCTGGCGCCGCTACATAATTACGCCAATCTCAGCGGTATTGAATCAGCGCAGCAGTTATTCCCCGGCGTACTGCAGGTGGCGGTGTTTGATACCAGCTTTCATCAGACGCTGGCGCCAGAGGCATTTCTTTACGGCCTGCCGTGGGACTATTACCAGCGCTTGGGCGTGCGTCGCTATGGTTTCCACGGCACCTCGCACCGTTATGTGGCTCAGCGCGCGCTGGCGCTGCTTGATTTACCCGAGCAGGATAGCGGGCTGGTCATTGCTCATCTTGGCAACGGCGCGTCGATTTGCGCGGTACGCAACGGCCACAGCGTGGACACCTCGATGGGCATGACGCCGTTGGAAGGCCTGATGATGGGCACCCGCAGCGGGGATGTCGATTTTGGCGCGATGGCGTGGATTGCCAGCGAAACTAACCAGACGCTCAGCGATCTGGAGCGCGTGGTGAATAAGGAGTCCGGCCTGCTGGGGATATCCGGATTGTCATCCGACCTGCGGGTGCTGGAAAAAGCCTGGCATGAGGGGCATGAACGCGCGCGGTTGGCGATTAAAACCTTTGTGCATCGTATCGCCCGCCACATTGCCGGCCATGCCGCCTCGCTACGCCGCCTTGACGCGATTATTTTTACCGGCGGCATCGGCGAAAATTCGGTATTAATCCGCCAACTGGTGATTGAGCATTTAGCGGTATTTGGCGTCAGCCTGAACGATGCGTTAAATAAACAACCCAACTCCGCCGGCGAACGCATTATCTCTTCCCGCGAGTCTCGAGTGATATCTGCAGTCATACCCACCAATGAAGAGAAGATGATTGCGCTCGATGCTATTCATTTAGGCAAAATTAATGCATCCCTGGAATTTGCTTAATTACGTTGTTGTCCTGTAGAGAGATTATTTTTCATGAAGGTAAATATCGATACCAGCGATATGCTGTACGCCGAAGCATGGCACGGATTTAACGGTACGGACTGGAAAGAAGAAATTAATGTCCGTGACTTTATTCAGCACAACTATACGCCATATACCGGGGATGAATCGTTCCTCGCACAGGCGACGCCGGCGACGACCGCGCTGTGGGAAAAAGTGATGGCCGGCATTCGCGTAGAGAACGCCACCCACGCGCCGGTTGATTTTGATACCAATATCGCCACCACCATTACCGCTCACGATGCCGGCTATATCGACCAGGCGCTGGAGAAAATTGTCGGTCTGCAAACGGAAAAACCGCTCAAGCGCGCGCTACATCCGTTTGGCGGCATTAACATGATTAAAAGCTCGTTTGATGCCTATGGCCGGGAAATGGATAGCCAGTTTGAATATCTGTTTAGCGAGCTGCGTAAAACCCACAATCAGGGGGTATTTGACGCCTATTCGCCCGATATGCTGCGCTGCCGTAAATCCGGCGTGTTGACTGGCCTGCCGGACGGCTATGGCCGCGGGCGTATTATTGGCGATTACCGCCGGGTGGCGCTATACGGCATCCGCTATCTGGTGCGGGAACGTGAGCTGCAGTTTGCCGATCTGCAGGCAACGCTCGAGCGCGGGCAGGATCTGGAAGCCACTATTCGTCTGCGTGAAGAGCTGGCGGAGCACCGCCGCGCGCTGCTGCAAATGCAGGAGATGGCGGCGAAATATGGCTGTGATATCTCCCGCCCGGCGCGCAACGCCCAGGAAGCGGTACAGTGGTTGTACTTCGCCTATCTGGCGGCGGTGAAATCGCAAAACGGCGGCGCGATGTCGCTGGGGCGCACCGCCTCTTTCCTCGATATCTATATCGAGCGCGACTTCCACGCCGGGATCCTCAATGAACAACAGGCCCAGGAGCTGATCGACCACTTCATTATGAAGATCCGCATGGTGCGTTTCCTGCGTACGCCGGAATTCGACACGCTGTTCTCCGGCGATCCTATCTGGGCAACCGAAGTGATTGGCGGGATGGGGCTGGATGGCCGCACGCTGGTGACTAAAAACTCTTTCCGCTATCTGCATACGCTGCACACCATGGGCCCGGCGCCGGAGCCTAACCTTACCGTATTGTGGTCTGAAGCGCTGCCGATTGCCTTTAAGAAATACGCCGCCCAGGTCTCGATCGTCACTTCCTCGCTACAGTATGAAAACGATGACCTGATGCGCGCCGATTTCAACAGTGATGATTACGCCATTGCCTGCTGCGTCAGCCCGATGGTCATCGGCAAACAGATGCAGTTCTTCGGCGCGCGCGCCAACCTCGCCAAAACGCTGCTGTACGCAATCAATGGCGGGGTGGATGAGAAACTCAAAATCCAGGTCGGGCCGAAAACCGCACCGCTGATGGACGACGTGCTGGATTACGACAAAGTGATGGCCAGCCTCGATCATTTTATGGATTGGCTGGCGGTGCAGTACATCAGCGCGCTGAACATCATTCATTACATGCATGATAAATATAGTTATGAAGCCTCGCTGATGGCGCTGCACGACCGCGATGTATACCGAACCATGGCCTGCGGGATTGCCGGTCTGTCGGTGGCGGCGGATTCGCTTTCGGCTATTAAGCACGCGAAGGTGAAACCCATCCGTGACGACAGCGGCCTGGCGATCGATTTTGAGATTGAAGGCGATTATCCGCAGTACGGCAATAACGATCGGCGCGTTGATAGTATCGCCTGCGATCTCGTTGAACGTTTCATGAAGAAAATTAAGGTGTTGCCGACCTACCGTAACGCGGTGCCGACGCAGTCGATTCTGACGATTACCTCAAACGTGGTGTACGGTCAGAAAACTGGTAATACCCCGGATGGCCGCCGCGCCGGTACGCCGTTTGCGCCGGGGGCAAATCCGATGCATGGCCGCGATCGTAAAGGGGCGGTCGCTTCGTTGACTTCCGTGGCTAAGTTGCCGTTCGCCTACGCGAAGGACGGGATCTCTTATACCTTCTCGATTGTCCCGGCGGCGTTAGGCAAAGAGGCGAGCGTCCGGCAAACCAACCTCGTCGGTCTGCTTGATGGCTACTTCCACCACGAAGAGCGGATCGAGGGCGGTCAGCATCTGAACGTCAACGTGATGAACCGCGAGATGCTGCTGGATGCCATAGCTCATCCGGAAAATTATCCGAATCTGACCATCCGCGTCTCTGGCTATGCGGTCCGCTTTAATGCGCTGACCCATGAACAGCAGCAGGATGTCATTTCGCGAACCTTCACCCAGGCGCTGTAACGCACGGGGCGACGATCATGGTCGCCCCATTTTTTTCGTGGCTATGAAACCTGGTCTTCACTACACGGTAAACCGAGGTGTGAATATGATTAGCGCTTTCGATATTTTCAAAATTGGTATTGGCCCTTCGAGCTCCCATACGGTGGGGCCGATGAATGCAGGAAAAAGTTTTATCACCGAGCTGGCGACCCGCGGCAACCTGACGCAGACTACGCGCATTGTCGTCGATCTGTACGGTTCGCTATCGCTGACCGGCAAAGGACACGCGACCGATGTCGCCATCATCATGGGGCTGGCCGGAAATAGTCCGCAGGATGTCGATATTGACGCCATCCCGGCATTTATTCAGCGGGTGACAGAGAGCGGCCGTCTGCCGGTGGCGAAGGGGAGCCGACAGGTCGATTTCCCGCTGCCGGAGAGCATCGTATTTCATGATAGCGCGCTGGCACGCCATGAGAACGGTATGCGCATCAGCGCCTGGGATCATCAGCAGCCGCTACTCAGTAAAACCTATTACTCAATTGGCGGCGGGTTTATCGTTGAGGAGGCATGTTTTGGCCAGACTCACGATGTTGCAACGCCGGTCCCCTTTGATTTCCGCTCCGCCCATCAACTGCTTCAGCTTTGCGAGCACAATGGCCTTTCGATTTCCGGTCTGATGATGCAAAACGAGCTGGCGCTGCGCGATAAGGGACAAATCGAGGCCGGTTTCGCCGCTATTTACGCGGTGATGCATAACGGTATTGAGCGGGGAATGAATACCGAGGGCGTACTGCCGGGGCCGCTCAACGTACCGCGCAGAGCGGCTGCGCTGCGCCGACAGCTGGTGGCCAGCGACAGCCTTTCCCGCGACCCGATGAACGTTATCGACTGGATCAATATGTTCGCGCTGGCGGTGAGCGAAGAGAACGCCGCCGGCGGCCGGGTCGTCACTGCGCCGACCAATGGCGCTTGCGGGATTATTCCGGCGGTTCTGGCCTATTACGACAAGTTTCGCCGCCCGGTCAATGCCAACTCGATTGCCCGCTATCTGCTGGCTGCGGCGGCTATCGGTTCACTGTATAAGATGAATGCCTCTATATCTGGCGCAGAAGTTGGCTGTCAGGGCGAAATTGGCGTGGCCTGCTCTATGGCGGCGGCAGGGCTGACAGAACTGCTTGGCGGCAGCCCGGCGCAGGTATGCAACGCCGCGGAAATTGCGATGGAACATAACCTCGGTCTGACCTGCGATCCGGTGGCCGGACAGGTGCAAATTCCCTGCATCGAACGCAATGCCATCAATGCGGTGAAGGCGGTAAACGCCGCGCGGATGGCGCTCCGTCGTACCAGCGAGCCGCGGGTCTGTCTCGACAAGGTTATTGAGACGATGTATGAAACCGGCAAAGATATGAACGATAAATATCGCGAAACCTCGCGCGGCGGGCTGGCGATAAAAGTGATTTGCGCCTGACGAATCAGAAAGGGCTGGGCTGGCGCGCCGCTATCGCTTCACCGCTGATCGGATGGTGAAAATGCAGTTCGCTGGCGTGGAGCATCAGGCGTGAGGCCTGATGTGCCGCCAGCTCTCCGTAGAGATCGCAGCCAAGAATCGGATAACCGAGATGCTGGCAGTGGATGCGTAGCTGATGGGTGCGTCCGGTTTCCGGCAGCAGCCGTACGCGCGTTACCGCCAGCGAACCACTGGTTATCGGCAACCATTCCCGTGATAGTACCTGATAGCGCGAACGCGCCGCTTTACCATTACGCGCGCTAATCGCCATGCGCGGAAACAGCGCCGGATCCTTGGCAATCGGCGCGTCTATAATCCCTTCATCTTCCTCTGGATGCCCGCACAACAGGGCGTGATAGACCTTGCATACCGCCCGCTGGCTGAACTGCTGACACAGCGCGGCGTTGATCGTTTTGTTACGCGCGACCACCATCAGCCCGGACGTCCCGAAATCGAGTCGATGCACCAGCGTGCATCCCGGAAAATCCCGCACCAGGCGATGATGAACTGAATCCTGGTTCTGCGGGTTCTTACCCGACAGGCTGAGCAGGCCGCTGGGTTTGTCGATCAACAACAAATGCGCGTCCTCGTAGAGGATCTTAATCTGCGCGGAACAAGGTGGGGCGATAAAGGTATCAATGACGGTGGACATGGGCAGGCGCTGCTTAAGGGTGATGGGGGATGATAGCGAAATTACGGGCTACAGGCGAATGAATTTGATGGCTGTCAAAGGAGAGTGAATCAGCTAACAATTCGGATTGTGCTAATGAACGTTATTAGATATTCAACTTGCTGCGTTAATATTTCGCGGCGAATGAAAAGGATTATTCATGGAATTGCTAATTAAGAAAGGTATTTATTCTTGTGTTAAATGGTTAATGTTATTAATTAGCCTTACTGCAGGGTTATCCGCTGCGGCAAGCGAAAATATGCCGGATAATTTTTATCGCGTCACCCCTGAGTTGTATCGTTCGGCGCAACCCAATCACCTGCAGATGCAGAGCCTGGATCGCATTGGGATACGCTCGGTGTTGAATTTGCGCCAGTGGCACAGCGATGCAGACGAAGCGAAGGGCACGGGGCTTATTCTGTATCGGGTGCCGATGAACGCGGCCGCGATTAACAACGATGATGTGGTGATTGCGCTGAGTTTTTTACATCGTGCGGCAAAACCGGCGCTGGTGCACTGCTGGCACGGCAGCGATCGTACCGGGATGATTGTCGCGCTTTACCAACTGCTGTTTAGCCACGCAACAAAGTCAGAAGTGTTGTCAGAGCTGCGCCGCCCGGAATATGGTTACCATCAGCAATTTTATCCTGACATTGCCCGATATATTGCGGCGATTAATGTAGAAGAACTGCGTGCGAGGGTGCTGAGTTTATCCGCAGGAAAATTATAACAGCTACCAATAGGCGATACTGCGGAAAAATAACCAGGCGGAAAAACCGACCATCACCGTACCAACAACAATATAAAAAAATATATTGACGTAAAAACCAAAATCACCGCGGTAATAATAATCTTTTATCGGTGATGATTTCCGCGTTTCGATAATCACGCCTTTCTGATAGCCCCGTATCCCGTGCAGTAACATCCAGATGGCGGTAACCAGCATTAAACAAGCAATAATAGCTGCAGTGTAATCCATACGTTCCTTTTATGAATTTGCTGAATATTTAAATTGTCATTATTTTAATGTGGGTATATTACCCGAAGCGATTGTAAAAAATCTACGTCTGTAGAATTGCAGTCGGTCGGGGAACATGGTACAACAAATGTTATGTTATAACATTCAATTTAATGATTATGAACCAACCTATACCTGAACTCCTGCATGTTGACGGGGTCAGTCTTCTCGCCCGGAGTGGTACGACGATACTTAATGATATCCAGTTCGCGCTCCGCGCTGGCGAGAAGCTGGTGGTCATTGGTCCCAACGGTAGTGGTAAATCAAGCCTGCTGCGGACGATCATTGGCGACGCTCGACCGGATAAAGGAACGCTGTACTGGCAGGGGGGGCCACTACGGCATCTGTCGCCACAAGCGCGCGCGCGGAATATTGCCTTCCTGTCGCAAAACGATATCCCCGATTTACGCCTGACGGTGGAAGAGTATGTTCAATTGGGCCGTTTACCGTATCGCGAATCACCGTCCTCGGCGCAGGGACAGCGCATCGTGGATAGCGTTATTAGTGATACGGGTCTGCAGCCTTTACGCCATCGCCCGCTGGGCAACCTCTCCGGTGGTCAGCGTCAGCGCGCCGCGCTTGCCCGCGCGCTGGCGCAATCCCCCGAATTGCTATTGCTGGATGAGCCGACCAATCACCTCGATCCGCTGGCGAGAAGCGAGTTGCTTACCCTGGTAAAGCGCACAGAGGTGGCGGTGATTGCGGTGTTACACGATCTTGCCGCGGCTGAAGCCTTTGCCGACCGAATGCTGGTTATCCACCACGGCAAGCAGGTGATTTGCGACGTACCCGAGGCTGCGCTGCACCCCAGCGTAAGCTATCCGGTTTTTGGCATGGCCAGTTTTCGCGTGGCGCATCCCGTGAGCGGTAAAGCGCTGCGCATTTTTGAAGTTCCTCATCGCGCTTAATGACCTCGAGTAAATATGAATAGACTTTTAACTATTTTATGGCTGCTGTTAAGTAGCCCGTTCGCGTTAGCGAATCCATTTCCCGTTACCGTGGACAGCTGCGGTAAACCCATCACCTTTAATCAACCCCCACAGCGTGCGGTAATTAACGATCTTAATATGGCGGAAATGGCCTTTGCGCTCGATCTCCAGGATCGGATTGTGGGGCTAACCGGCATCACCGGCTGGTATAAACTAACACCACAGTTCAAAGCAGCGATGGGGGCCATCCCCGAGTTAGCGCCTAAATACCCGTCGCTGGAAACGCTGCTGGCGGTCCGGCCAGACTTTTTCTTCGCCGGCTGGAACTACGGCATGAAAATTGGCGGCGATGTGACGCCGCAGACGCTGGCGCCATATGGAATTAACACGCTGGTATTGAGTGAAAGTTGCGTACAGGCCGGCGGGCAGGCAAAGAAAGCCGACATGAGTTTGCTTTACAACGATGAACTCAAGTTGGGTAAGATTTTTGGCAAGCAACAACAGGCCGAGGCGTTGGTGGAAGGGTGGAAACGTCGGCTGGCGAACCTGCCTGTCAGGCCAGCGAATACGCCGCCGCAGCGGGTCTTTGTCTATGACTCCGGCGAGGATAAACCCTTTACCAGCGGCAAGTACGGGATGCCGACGGCCATTATCGAGGCGGCCGGGGGACGCAACGTGATGGATACTCTGGACGCGAACTGGACCACGACGAGCTGGGAGGCGGTGGCGGCCAGCGAACCACAGGTGATTATTCTGCTCGATTACCAAACCGGCACGGGAACCGCGGCGCTGCAGCGTGTACTCGAATCTCATCCCCTGATGAAACAGACGCCCGCCGTCCGGCAGCAGCGTTATCTTAAGCTACAGTATGCTGAATTGACTCCGGGTCCGGCGAATATTGCGGCGGTTGAGAAGCTGGCGCACCTCTTATATGCCACGGACGTGAAATGAGGCCGTCAATGCAACGTTTTGTTCTATGGACTGCGCTGGCATCCGTCGTTTTATGCGGCATGATGATAGCGAGTCTGCAGTGGGGAAGTGTGGAACTCTCGTGGCGACAGGTGCTATCCGCGTTGGGCCTGGCATCCGCTCCCGTTGCCGAAATAGTGAAAACTATCGTCATTGACTTACGCCTACCGCGAGTCCTGCTGGCGGCGCTAACCGGCGCGGGGCTGGCGATCGTCGGCTTGCTCTTACAGACCACGACACGCAACGAACTGGCCGATCCGTTTTTGTTTGGCCTGTCTTCAGGCGCTTCCGCTGGCGCGGTGCTGGTGATCACCCGCTTCGGCGATGTACTGGGGCCACTCACGCTGCCGGGCTCGGCTTTCGTCGGCGGGATATTATCCGCGCTGGCGGTGATGATATTGTTTCGCGTCAACCAGCTAAGGCGAGCGGAACAGTTAATCATCTGTGGCCTGGCGGTGTCGTTTCTTTTCAGCGCGTTGACCAGCTATCTGGTCTTTTCCGGCGACCAGCGGGCGGCTGGTTCGTTGCTATTCTGGTCATTGGGCGGTCTGGGACTGGCGCGATGGGACAACTTGTTCATTCCGTTATTGAGCCTGGCGTTGTTAAGCGGATTTACCCTGCGCCGCTGGCGGGCGCTGGATGCGCTGTTGGCGGGGGAGCAGACGGCCTGCTCGCTGGGCGTCGAGGTTGAGCGGTTGAGAAGCGAAACCTTCCTCTGCTGCGCGTTGGCTACCGCTTTGCTGGTTTCTATAACCGGGGTTATTGGTTTCGTCGGCCTGATGGTGCCTTATCTGGCGCGTCGGGCCGTTGGCGTCAGGCATCGAATGGCCGTGCCGATGTGCGGTTTGCTTGGCGCGATATTGCTCACTGGAGGCGATATACTCAGCCGAAGCCTGATAGCGAATCAAGAATTACCGATTGGTATTATCACTGCCGGGCTTGGCGGCGCGTTTATTGTCGGTTTGCTGATGCGGGCAACAGGATAAGCCGAGTCAAGGGAAAAAAAGAGATTGACCCATTATTGCGCGTAAATAATGGGTTCTATTATTTAAATGAATATTACTTGCCGGTAATAAAATCATTCTCCACTGTAGAAGGGAGATTTCTCCTGCTAGTGCGCTTTCAGACGAGGTAGAGTGTTTGTAAATAATTCGCCAAAAATATAATTGTGGCAAAAAGCCTTTCAGGCCAATATTGCTGCGGCCTGGCGATAAGTGATGATTTATATCAATGGAATAGGCATCATTGGCGCATGCCCCGTCCGTTAGTAAGTTTCAGGTTTAATTTACTGCGAAAAGCACCTATTGCAACGCAATATATTGTCATATTGCAATTGTCAGTTGCTTTGTTTTTTATTCTCTCGGTGAATATTCTTGATATCAATCTAAATATAGTTCATTAATCTGGGTGGTTAACTAAAACCAGCGATTCATTCTGAAACAGTTCGGATATATAAGGAATGTAATGAACGACGCCTTTCCGGGTGAGCGACTCAGTGCCCGTATTCATTCACAATTGGCACTGCATAACGAAATTGAACAGAGGGTTGTCGAGCTGTTGCTTAAATCCCTGAGCGTGAGTCGTTTCAGTAATATTAAAACCCATCCGCTAATCATTCAAGAAAAAATAAATATCAATAATAATAATTCAACTTTTCTCTTTCGAAATACCGTTCGCCAATCAGTTAGCGTGGTGAAATTAAATATCGGATTGATGAACGCCTTATTGAAGAAGCAAGAGTAACGCACAGGAGGTGCGATGAAGACATTACGACCACTGTGGGGCAGGGGCCAAATGATCTCCCCACAACATTTTCAACAACAGGTGAATCAGGCGGCCTGGCAAAGCGAATGTATCGCCCGTCTGGGCGTGATGAATCCCTGGGGGATTATCCGCGTCGAATTTGACGCCGCATTGCTAAAACAGGGGAAGCTGAAGGCCAGCCACCTCTATATACGCTTTCCTGATGGAACGCTTATCGACAGCGATAATGCTGATGCGCTGCCTGAGGTCATGGTGTTGCCGCAAGCGGAAAGCCGCGAATTAACGGTGGTGCTGGCGCTGCCTCATGAGCATGAAAACGGCGGCAACTGCCTGCAGATGGAACAACGCGCAGAGCGGCCGGTACGTTGGCGTTTGGCCTGGCGAGAAGTACGCAACAGATACGGCGAAGACAGTCGACAAATTGCGGTGATGCTTGCGCAACTGACGCTGCGCACAGCGGATGACAATAACGGCGATTATCAAACCGTCGCCGTCGCCAGATTACGTCGCGACAGTCAGGATTGCTGGTCGTTGGATGAGGACTTTATCCCGCCGCTGCTGAAAGTGTTGGCCAGCCGCTGGCTGCACGAACAAACGGAACAGCTGACGAATCAACTGGGTGTGCGCCTGCAACGCCTGATGGCCATGCGTAGGGAAAGCAACGCCAGGATGGCGGATTTTGCGGTAGCGGATGTATCGCTGTTTTGGCTGCTGAACGCGCTTAACAGCGCGGAGCCGGTGTTGAACCATTTCCTGCGCCATCCGCAGGTACATCCGGAACGGCTGTATGAAGCGCTGGCCAGCCTGGCGGGCAGCCTGTTGACCTTCTCCCTTGACCATACCACGGCGGATATTCCGCCCTATCGCCATCAGGCGTTGACGGAAGTCTTTCCACCGCTGTTCAAATTACTCGGCGTACTGCTCGAAGCCAGCCTGCCATCCCGGGTTGTGGCGATTGAAATGACGCACGATGACCGGCGTAAGCGCTGGCATGCCCGTCTGCACGATCCAAGGTTGCGCGAAGAGGCCGATTTTTATCTCTCGGTGCGTTCCGCGCTACCTGCGGCGCAACTGCTGGAGCAGTTACCGCAACAGTGTAAAGCCGGTAGCCCCGATGAGGTTGACCGGGTGGTCAACGGTTCGCAGCCCGGCATTCCGCTGAAAGCCATGAGTCATGTTCCCGCCGCCATCCCGCTGCGCCTGGAGAATCAGTATTTCACCCTTGATATGACTCATCCGGCTGCGCAGGCGATGCTGGCGGAAGGGAGTTGCGTCTTTTACGTGCCCGGCCTGCTGGGCGACCCTGAACTCGAACTCTATGCGGTGCTGCGCTCATGACCCAGGATATCAATATTGATGCTCTGCTGGCGGATAGCTGGCTAACGGTGACGGAACTGCGCCTTGGCGCCAAACTGGCCGAGGGGGAGGGGAAACATCTCTGGCAGCGTTGTGTAGACAACATTGAACAGGTGATGGCGCAGCTGGTGACCGCTGATATCAGCGAGGCGAACCGTCAGCATATCCTCTATGCGTGGTGTGCGCTGCTGGATGAAACCGCGAAAGGGCGCAATGAGGAAGATGACGCCTGTATCGCCTGGTACGATCGGCCGCTTGAGGTTAAATATTTTGGCGGCATGGAAGCCGGAGATGCGCTCTATGAGCGCATCCGCCAGGTGCTGCGCGAGCCGGCGCCGGATAATCTCGTTTTGACTTGTTTCCATCGGGTGCTGGCGCTGGGGTTTAAGGGGCGGTATGGCCTCAATGATCCGGCGCGCGCAGCGCTCGTCAGCGCGCTTGGCGAGCGTGTACCGCCGTTTGCGGGCGATCCTCAGCAGCCGATTCTGGCGAATCTATCCGGCCGCCGCGGTCTGGCAGACTGGTTGCGTCGTTGGCCGGTCAGTATTGGCGTGTCGCTGGTGCTGGTGGCCGCGTTATGGTTGGGGTTGAACTACTGGCTGGATGCCCTGGTGGCGGCGTTGCGACTGGGAGGCGGACAATGAGCGCGCGCTATCAGCGCCTGCTCTGGCTGTGGGGCGGTCTGCTGGCGGTGTTGATGATCCTGCTGTTTCTGCCGTTATCCACCGGTGGCCGGGTGCTGGCTGTTGGGTTGACGGCGGCGGGCGTAGCGGCCGGGCTGGTCTACGTCGGGCGCCAACAACGTGAGCGGCCTGCGGATGCCGACTGGCTGGTTGAGCTACCGTCGGCGCCGTATCGACTGCCGATTGTGCTGGTCTGCGGCGACACGGCGGACTGGCCGGGAGAAAGCGCGGTTTATCGTACGGCTCAGGGTTGCTGGCTGAGACTCGCCACCGCCGCGTTGCAGCAGACGGTGCGTTATGTGCGCAATGAGCGCCCGGCGCTCATCGCGCAACTGGCGGTGATGTTCTGCATGCAGCCGCAACAACATGATGATGACGCGGCGCTGGCGGCGCGGCTACGCGAGTTGCGCTGGCAGCTTGCCCAGGTGCGGGGCGATACCCGTCGGGCGATACCGTTACTGCTGAACAGCTCTCTATCCGGCGCATCGCTGGAACCGTTATGGCAGACAGCGCGTGCCGGAGAGACGTTGCAGGTGTGGCTGCCTGACGGCGTGCCGTGCAGCAGCGCAAGCTGGTTGATGCAGGCTGATGGCGCTCATCGCCTGGCGGCGCAGCTAAGGATAAATGCGCTTGCCCGCTTTACGCAGCAGATGGCGTTAAGCGTACTGACGGCGGCCACCGACGATGTTCCCCCGATCGCTCCGGCGGTCGTACTGTATCATTTCACGCCAGCCGGGGCGCCTGCCATGGCGGATAATCTATGGCAGCGTTGGCTGTCTGAGCATACTTCCCTCAACTCACTACCGGGCTGGTTACCGGAAATTGCTGCAGAAGCGCGGAAACTGCCGGATTTCATTTTACCGATACTGGCGCAGGGCGGCGGCATCACGCCGAAAAGCCGTGCTCTGCGGCGGGCATTCTGTCTGTTCTCCCTCGCGGCCCTGATTGCGCTGTGCTGCAGCGCATGGAACAACCAGCAACTCCTCCAGCGGGTTGGTTTTGATGTTCAGCGCTATGAACGGACGGCGATGGACGACCATGCCGCAAAAGCCCGCGCCGTACAGATTTTGCGTCAGGATGCGGCGCAACTGGACGCCTTCGCGCGTGATGGCGCGCCGCTGGCGCTGGGCCTTGGGCTCTATCGCGGCGAGCGTCTGCGTCAGCCGGTACTGGCAGCAATTCGTTCCTACGTCCCTCCGCCTCCGCCGCCGAAAGCGGTAGAAAAAATCGTACCGAAAATTGTCCGTCTCGACAGCATGTCGCTATTCGACACCGGCAAGTGGACGCTTAAACCGGGGTCCACCAAGCTGCTGGTGAACTCGCTGGTGGGGATCAAAGCCAGGCCCGGTTGGCTAATCGTCATCGCCGGACATACCGACAGCGTAGGCGATGATAAATCCAACCAGACACTCTCCCTGAAGCGTGCCGAATCGGTGCGTAACTGGATGCGCGATACCGGCGACGTGCCGGAAAGCTGTTTTGCGGTGCAGGGTTATGGCGAAAGCCGTCCGGTTGCCAGCAACGATGCGCAGCAAGGCCGGGCGCTGAACCGCCGGGTCGAAATTAGCCTGGTGCCGCAGGCCGACGCCTGTCAGGTTTCGACGAACTCCGCTTCAACTCCGGCGGATGGCGCTTTCTAAACCGACCATCTCATGACTCTTCGTACGGACAGGTTTTCCTGTCCGTCGTTTTTGTTGCCGGGTACCGGGGTCAACACAATCTGCCCAACCTTGTGCGCTTTTGGGCTCCTTATCAACAGGAAACAGCGACGGGCGGTAGCGTGGCCGAAGGCGACGGAAGGGAGATAAAGAGCATGGCGTTTGATACAGGAAAATAAATCATGAGTGACATAAAGCCTCTGTTGTTCAACCACAGCCATCATCTGTTACAGGTGCATGGTTGTAACTCGTTGCTGGACGTTCTGTGCTTTGAAGGCGAGGAAAACTTAAGCGAGCCTTTCCGCTATACCATTGAATTTACCAGCAGCGATAAAGCTATCACCCCGCAGCAGATGTTGCTGCAAAATGCCTCGCTGACCTTGCAGGCGCCGGTTGACCAGGGATTTGGCATTAAGATCCAGCAACCGGTGCGCGTTCTTCAGGGAGTGATCACCGCTTTTGAACGGCTTTCCACCGCAAAAGAGGAAACGCGCTACGCCTTGACGTTACAGCCGCGTCTGGCGCTACTGTCGAAGAGCCATCAGAACCGGATTTATCAGGATATGTCGGCGCCGCAGATTGTGGAGCACATTCTCAGAACCCGTCACCAGATGCGCGGGGAAGATTTTGTCTTTCAACTGGCGCATGAATACCCGCAGCGTGAACAGGTGATGCAGTACGGCGAGGACGATCTGACCTTTATCTCCCGCCTGTTGGGTGAAGTGGGGATCTGGTTTCGCTTTACCGCCGATACCCGGCTGAATATTGATGTGGCGGAGTTCTACGATGACCAGCAACACTACGAGATGGGACTGTCGTTGCCTTCGGTCGCTCCCTCCGGGCAGCATGACGGTGGGAGCGAATCGGTGTGGGACTTACAGAGCCGATACCACGTGGTTGAGCGTTCGGTCTTTACTCGTGACTATAACTACCGTAACGCGCCAGAGGATATGAATCTCAACGTCAATGTCAGCCGCGGCGATAGCACCACCTATGGTGAAGCCTATCACTGGGCGGACAACTATCTGACGCCGGGTAATCGCTTCCAGCATACTCCGGACCCGGAGAGCGGGGCCTTTTATGCCCGTATTCGTCATGAGCGTTATCTCAACCAGCAGACGCGGCTGAATGGGGAAACCAACTGCGCGGCGCTGGCTCCCGGCCAGCTGCTAAAAGTGAGCGGCGGCGAAGAGGTGACGGACGTCTGGCGCCAGGGGGTGGCGATCGCTGCTATTCACTGTCGCGCCCGTCGCGATCGCAGCTTCGTCATGACGTTTCAGGCTATTCCCTGCGTAGAGACTTACTGCTTTCGCCCGGCGGTCATCAGCAAACCCAGAATGGCCGGGACGCTGCCGGCGCGCGTCACCAGCACCAAAATCAACGATCTCTATGGCCATATCGATCGCGACGGACGTTATCGGGTGAACTTATTGTTCGATCGCGATCGCTGGCAGCCGGGTGAGGAAAGCCTGTGGGTGCGCCAGGCGCGCCCTTACGCCGGTGAAACCTTTGGTCTGCATCTGCCGTTGTTAGCGGGCACCGAAGTGGCGATCGCTTTTGAGCAGGGGGATCCCGATAGGCCCTATATTGCCGGCGCGCTGCACGACTCCACGCACCAGGACCACGTGACGCTCTACAACTACAAGCGTAACGTGCTGCGCACGCCGGCGAACAACAAGATTCGCCTCGATGATACACGGGGTAAAGAGCACGTTAAGGTCAGCACCGAATATGGCGGCAAGAGCCAGCTCAACCTCGGCCACCTGGTGGATCATCAGAACACGCCACGCGGTGAGGGATTTGAGTTACGCACCGACAGCTACGGCGCGATCCGCGGCGGGAAGGGAATATTTATTACCGCCGATGAACAGCTGAAAGCGATGGGCGCGACCGTGGAAATGGATCCCGCGAATCAATTGCTCGGCAGTGCCGTTGTTCAGCTCAACGACTGGCAGGAGATAGCCCGCACCCACTACAACACCCCGCCGGATGTCAGCACGTTAAAGCAGTTCGTCGGCAAAGCCGTCAACCTGGCGAGCCCCGTCCTGCTGATGAGCGCGCCGAAAGGCATCGGCATCGTGACGGCGGAAACGACGCTGCTACAGAGTGGTAAAGGGTTGTACCTGCAAAGCGCCAGCGATATTGCGCTGGCCAGCGGCAACCGGCTGTCGGTGAATACCAAAAACGCAATCTCGCTGCTTTCCCACCGCGAAGGGATGCGTATGGTATCGGTGAAAGGACCGCTGGAGATAGAGTCGCACGGCGACACGCTGGCGCTCACTTCACTGAAGGATATTACCGTGCAGTCAACGCAGGGACATCTGCAGCTTACCGCCAAAAATGGCATCACCCTGGGCTGTGGCGGCGGCTACATTCGCCTGACGCCGCAGGGAGAAATCCATCTTCACAGCCCGAGTCTGCTCAGTTTTAAAGGCTCGCATAAGATGCAGGGGCCGGCCGGCGAGACGTTTCCGCTCCCCGATCTTCCCACATCGATATGTAAAGACTGCCTGATTCGTGCGCAAGAACTGGCTCAGGCTTTTGTGCCACGTGCCGCCTGACAATCGCTCATTGATATAACTTACCCGGAGGAACAGACCTTGAAACCCATTATTCGGCAGGGTGATACCTTGCGTGAGCATGGCGGTACGGTGATCGGCGGCCATTATCTCTGTTTTGGTAAAGGCATCGCCTGCAAAGGCGACCAGGTGAGCTGCAATGAACATGGCCTGACGGTCATAGCCGAAGGAAGCTCGCTGTATGAAGTGGATGGTTCTCCGGTGGCTCTTGACGGGCATCATTGCGCCTGCGGCTGTACGCTGGTGAGTTCACGCCCTGATTGCGAAGTCGCGCTATGAGACAGCTAACCGACTATCTGCCTTACAAAACCGCCACGCCGCCCCACAACGGACGGTGGTTGTCCGTCGGCGCGGGGATGACGCTTATCAGCGGAGGAGGCGCGGCGTTAATGCCTGCCGAAGCGCGTGGCGGGGCGTTAATAACCGTCGCAATCGTTAGCGCCATGCTTTTGGTCCTCATCATCTGGATGCTGCGTCTGCTTTATTACCGCCTGTCGGTTCACTACACCCAGTACTACCAGCGGTTGATCGATTTCGATCATCAAACGTGGTGGGCCCGGCATCAATATAGCGTTGGGCTGGTGGAAACGGTGCTGCTGGGGCCGGTGGGATGTGAACCCGAGCGCTGGCAGACGCTGCTGAAGCGAGAACATCAGCCGCCAAAAGAGAAACTGGAGTCCGGTGCGCGGGCGCTGCGACTGATCCACTCGGACATCGTGGATATCGACCTGCGTGAACAGCAGCTAGCCCGAATGCTGGCGCAACAATGGCTGGCGCAACGCGGCGAACATCAACTTCCCGGCCTGAGCGGCTGTTACTGGCAGGGCAGCGAACCGGCGTGGCGAGAATTTTGCGCCGAGCTGCGCAAGCGCTGTCCCACCGCTCAGTTGCCGCATATGGCGGAACCCTGGCAGGGCGAGGCCAGCTTATCGGAGATTACCGCGCGAATTAATGAGGCCGATGACGAATGTTTCATTCTGGTGGCGGGGTGCCAGTCGGTGGCGGCGACGGCGGATTCGGCGAGACCGGCGGGGGAATCAGCCGCGCTCTGGTTACTGGCCCGGGAGGGGGAGGCGCGGCTGACCCGCGGCGAGGTTTATGAAGGCGCCGCGGTGGAAAATATCCAGCAGGTCTGTCAGCGGGCAATGCAGCAAAGCGGGGCTGAACGTCCTCCCGATCCCTGTATCGCATTCACTCAACCGCAAATCCCGGAACTGGCGCAAAGCGGCTGGAACAGCAACCAACTGCTGCAGGATGAAAACTGGGGTGAGACGGGGCAGATGGAGCCGCTCATCACCATCGCGCTGGCGGCGATTTTTGCCCGCCGTTTTCAACAGTCTTGCGGCTGGATCGCCCGCGATCCGCGTCACCCTCTCTCACTAGGCATCGTCACCGCAGCACTCCCGGCACCGCAACCTCAAGACAAGAAGGAATGAACATGTCGTTAATGAATCAGGAATGGATTAGCAAGCTGGAACAATTTGCCCGAAAGCTCGCGCTGCGCGACGTCTATCTCATTGCCGATCAAGGCGTTTTAGACAACCCGTTATTGGATGGCTTAAATAGACTTTCTCCTCCGGTGCAGTGGTTCTCACTCTATCAGGGGCAACCGGAAGAGCCGCTGCTGGAGATGGCGCCTTTATTGATGCGGCTGGAGCCAGCCTGCTGGCAGCATCGTCAGTGGATCGCCGATCTGATCGCCGCATTTTCCTGCAAGCCGGGTCTGCTGATCTTCCTCTCACCGCTGAGTTTTTCAACGCTCGCCGCCCACCTGCGCAACCTGGCCGACGGCGCATGGGAAGACCGTTCTGGCCTGGTGCGTTATTACGACACCCGTATGTTCCCGTTGCTGATGCAGCATGTGCTCACTGAAGAGCAAAAAGCATGGTTTTTAGAACCGGTTTATCTCTGGAGCTATCGCGATAGAGACAACAAGATCTGCTGGCTGGAAGGCGAGTGCTCGCCTGTTCAGGCAACGATCCCGGAGGCGATCAAGATTAATTTCAGCGATGAGCAAATGATGAAACTGGATGTCGCTATCGATGCCCAGCAATTTACGGTTTCTGAAAAATTCAGCACCTTTTTTACCACCCAGGAGGAGAAATTTAACACTCTTTGGCAGCTCGGCTGGCAGGCGCATCAGCAGAATTTTAGCGGTGATTTAGCTTCCTGGTTTGAAAGCCACTTTGAGGAATGAAACATCCTCCTTGTTGATCATCAATAGGTGATTATCAGTTCTGTAAGGACACATCAATGATAAAGCATATCCGTATTTTGCCCGGCGGGCTGGCGGTGCTGGCCGCCGCTTTTCTCTGCCTGCTGACGGCCTGTCGCGACCACAGTCGCGACGGCATGAGCGGCGCTGACATAACGTTGTTAAACCATGGTCCGGACGCCATCGTTTCGGTGCAGGTGAACGGCTACGGCGGGCCAGGCGCTAACTCCTACGGCGGCGGCGGCTTCTGCTGCGTGATGGTGCCAGATGTCTGGCGCCCGGGGCTGACGGCAAAAATTACCTGGACCTCCGATCCTAACGCCTGGATGAAATCCAGTAATATGCCTGACAACTATTCGCAATACTATCAGCGCCATGGGCCAATTACCGTCCCCATTGAACGCTGGGAGAAGGGGCAGGCCTGCGGTTTTGACGTGCATATTTTCCCCTGCGATAAGGTGCGGATAGTCCGTTCCTGTATTCCGCCGGGACAGCCGGGGTATCCGGTGCCACCTTCCCCTCCGGACTGGAAGCAAAGAGCACAAAATATCATTATGAAAAATATTAAGGAGGAAGTTGTATGTCCGACACCGCAGACTCCACGCTGAATGCCCTGAAGGCGCTTATTGCGGCCTTCCAGACCGGCGCCACTCCGGTCACGGTTAAAGCCTCCACCGCGGAAGCGGCCAGCTTACCGCCAAAGTTTCCCGGGCCGGATGATGAAAAGGAGAAAACGCCCGCGGATAACTCCACGCAGCAGAAAACCGAATACAACAAGCGCGGCCGTCTGCCGGCGAGCAGAACGCAGACCGAAGGAAACTATGCCTCTTAGCATACACAATTCGCCGCTGACTAATATTGCCCGGCTCTAACCTCTGGAAAACCGGTATTAATGTCTGTAGCGACCAATTTTATTTGACCGCTACAAATATCATTACCAGTTATATATGGGGGTTCATCTATTAGCATAAATACAAGCATTTAATGACGTCATTTATTAATAAGTCATCACTTTAAATTTGTAAGGACACATCAATGATAAAGCATATCCGTATTTTGCCCGGCGGGCTGGCGGTGCTGGCCGCCGCTTTTCTCTGCCTGCTGACGGCCTGCCGCGACCACAGTCGTGACGGCATGAGCGGCGCCGATTTAAACCTCTACAATCACGGTCCGGATGCCATCGTTTCGGTGCAGGTGAATGGCTACGGCGGGCCAGGCGCTAACTCCTACGGCGGCGGCGGCGGCTTCTGCTGTGTGATGGTGCCTGATGTCTGGCGCCCGGGGCTGACGGCAAAAATTACCTGGACCTCCGATCCCAATTACTGGATGAAATCCAGTGAGATGCCGGATGATTATGAAACTCACTATCAGCGCCATGGGCCGATTATTGTACCTATTGAACGTTGGGAAAAGGGACAGGCTTGCGGCTTTGACGTGCATATTTTCCCCTGCGATAAGGTGCGGATAGTGCGTTCCTGCATCCCGCCGGGACAGCCGGGATATCCGGTACCCCAGTCGCCGCCAGACTGGAAGGAAAGAGCCAAAAATATACTTTATAAACATATCAAGGAGGAGATCGTATGTCCGATAACGCAGACTCCACGCTGAATGCCCTCAAGGCGCTCATTGCCGCCTTTCAGACCGGCGCCACTCCGGTTACGGTTAAAGCCTCCACCGCGGAAGCCGCCAGTTTACCGCCAAAGTTTCCCGGGCCGGATGACAAAAAGCCCGCGGATAAATCCGCGCAGCAGAAAGCCGAATACAACGAGCGCGGCCGCCTGCCGGCGAGCAGAACGCAGACCGAAGGTAACTACGCCAGGCAGTACCTGGAAGGATATGTCGGGGAGTCAGAAGATCCCTCGGACAAAAAAACGGAACCGGGCTGCCCGGCCAGCCTGCATATCAGCCTGTTCTTCGACGGTACCTGTTGTAATGAAGAAGATGGTGATGAAGTGTATGGCTCGCGAAACCCGCCGCTGACCAATATTGCTCGGCTCTAACCTCTGGAAAACTGGTATTAATGTCTGTAGCGGCCAATTTTATTTGACCGCTACAAATATCATTACCAGTTATATATGGGGGTTCATCTATTAGCATAAATACAAGCATTTAATGACGTCATTTATTAATAAGTCACCACTTTATATTTGTAAGGACACATCAATGATAAAGCATATCCGTATTTTACCCGGCGGACTGGCGGTGCTGGCCGCCGTTTTGCTCTGCCTGCTGACGGCCTGCCGCGACCACAGTCGCGACGGCATGAGCGGCGCCGATTTAAACCTCTACAATCACGGTCCGGATGCCATCGTTTCGGTGCAGGTGAATGGCTACGGCGGGCCAGGCGCTAACTCCTACGGCGGCGGCGGCTTCTGCTGTGTGATGGTGCCTGATGTCTGGCGCCCGGGGCTGACGGCAAAAATTACCTGGACCTCCGATCCCAATTACTGGATGAAATCCAGTGAGATGCCGGATGATTATGAAACTCACTATCAGCGCCATGGGCCGATTATTGTACCTATTGAACGTTGGGAAAAGGGACAGGCCTGTGGCTTTGATGTGCATATTTTCCCCTGCGATAAGGTGCGGATAGTGCGTTCCTGCATCCCGCCGGGACAGCCGGGCTACCCGGTACCCCAGTCGCCGCCAGACTGGAAGGAAAGAGCAAAAAATATACTTTATAAGCATGTTAAGGAGAACATCGTATGTCCGACACCGCAGAGTCCACGCTGAATGCCCTGAAGGCGCTTATTGCCGCCTTTCAGACCGGCGCCACCCCGGTCGCGGTCAAAACGTCCACCGCAGAAGCGGCCAGCTTACCGCCAAAGTTTCCCGGGCCGGATGACAAAAAGCCCGCGGATAACTCCACGCAGCAGAAAACCGAATACAACGAGCGCGGGCGCCTGCCGGCGAGCAGAACGCAGACCGAAGGCAACTACGCCAGGCAGTACCTGGAGGGGTATGTTAAAGAGTCCGATCATCCCTCGGACAAAAAAACGGAGCCGGGCTGCCCGGCCAGCCTGCATATCAGCCTGTTCTTCGACGGTACCTGCTGTAATGAAGAAGATGGTGATGAAGTGTATGGCTCGCGAAACCCGCCGCTGACCAATATTGCTCGGCTCTAACCTCTGAAAAACTGGTATTAATGTCTGTAGCGGCCCATTTTATTTGACCGCTACAAATATCATTACCAGTTATATATGGGGGGCATCTATTAGCATAAATAAAAGCATTTAATTACGTCATTTATTAACAAGTCATCACTTTATATTTGTAAGGACACATCAATGATAAAGCATATCCGTATTTTACCTGGCGGGCTGGCGATGCTGGCCGTCGCTTTTCTCTGCCTGCTGACGGCCTGTCGCGACCACAGTCGCGACGGCATGAGCGGCGCTGATATAAACGTCTTAAACCACGGTCCGGATGCCATTGTCTCGTTGCAGGTGAACGGCTACGGCGGACCAGGAGCCAATTCCTACGGCGGCGGCTTCTGCTGTGTGATGGTGCCCAACGACTGGCGGCCGGGGCTGACGGCAAAAATCACCTGGACTTCCGACCCTAACTCCTGGATGAAAATAAGCGATATGCCTGACAACTATTCACAATACTATCAGCGCCATGGACCGATCACCGTTCCCATTGAGCGCTGGGAGAAGGGACAGGCCTGTGGCTTTGAAGTGCATATTTTTCCCTGCGATAAGGTAAGAATTGTTCGTTCTTGTCACGATCGCTCATCTCCGGAATATCCGATACATCGTGCGCCCGATGAGGATGAAAAAGCGAAAAAAATATTATTTGACCATGTTAAGGAGAACATCGTATGTCCGACACCGCAGACTCCACGCTGAATGCCCTGAAGGCGCTTATTGCGGCTTTTCAGACCGGTGCCACTCCGGTCGCGGTCAAAACCTCCACCGCAGAAGCGGCCAGCCTACCGCCAAAGTTTCCCGGGCCGGATGACAAAAAGCCCGCGGATAACTCCACGCAGCAGAAAACCGAATACAACGAGTGTGGGCGCCTGCCAGCGAGCAGAACGCAGACCGAAGGCAACTACGCCAGGCAATACCTGGAGGGGTATGTTAAAGAGTCCGATCATCCCTCGGACAAAAAAACGGAGCCGGGCTGCCCGGCCAGCCTGCATATCAGCCTGTTCTTTGACGGTACCTGCTGTAACGAAGAAGATGGTGATGAAGTCTACGGCTCGCGAAACCCGCCGCTGACCAATATCGGCCGTCTCTACCATGCAGCAAACTGGTTAGATAAGGCGGAGAATGATGGTTACTTTTGTTACTACTTTCCCGGCTGTGGCGCACGCTTTCCGGAGATTGGTGAAGAGCACTACTCGCTGGACGGCGAGCTGTTTGCCAACGGCGGTGAGGATCGTATCAACCAGGCGCTGCTTAAAACCTACAGCAGCATTTGCTATGCGGTGAGAAAGGAAAGGATCGAAGACAGCGAACTGGATATCTTTCGGCCTCAGATGGCCACCGTCTGGCCCTTCTCGCGGCTGACCCAGAAGTTCAACCGTAAAAGCGCGCTTGACAAATTCTGCGACGACCATCTGGGGTGCGTGGTCAACCAGTGGCCGCGGCAGCCAACGCGGTTGCATATCCAGCGCTCGCAGCGGCGCATCGCCAAAATCAAGCTCTTTGTCTACGGCTACTGCCGGGGGGCCGCCACCGCCCGCGCCTTCGCCCGCGGACTGGAGTCGCTGCTCGATGACGCTAAAATGCCGCTTGATGCGACAAATATGCTGCCGGCGGGCACCGTAGTATCCGGCGGCCCGACCCTGCTGGGCATTCCCATCAGTATCGAGTTTATGGGGCTGCTGGATACGGTCTCTGCGGTTGGCGTGCCGCATATCCTGCCGTCGGCCACCGGGCATCTGGGCTGGGCGGCCAACAGCCTGCGGCTACCGACCACCAAAGGTTTCTTAAAAAGCTGCTACCACTTTGTCGCCGGCCACGAGCAGCACGGCGACCTGCCGCTGGACTCTATCCGCGGTCCGGACGGGAAATACCCGGCGGGAGCGGTGGAGGTGGTCTATCCCGGGATGCATGCCGATGTTGGCGGCGACTGTAAACCCACCGAACTCGGTAAGGTGCAGACCGACTCCCGCAGCCTGCTGTCAAAGATTGTGCTGCATGATATGTATGCCGCCGCCTTCGATGCCGGGGCGCCGCTGAGCGTACCTGAAGAAGTATTGCCCGGTGGGGCTCAGGACAAAAAATATCGTGTTATGCAAGGCTACGTTGCTGATTATTTCAAAATCTCCGCCCAGGCCATCGCCCTGTTTAACGCCTGGCAGCAGGCCGGGGCGCAGCAGGCGGGGGCGAAGAGCGAAACGCCGGCCATCAACGAAGCAGAGGTGGTGGCCATCGCCGTGGCCCAGGGGCGGGATCCGGTCGCCGCGCTGAAGGCAGCTCACGACAAGGCGGATGGCGATAAGGCGAAAGCCGCCGCCGCCGCGAAGCCGCCGGAGAACGGCCCGATGGGCAAACTGCCGGATCCGGTGTATGTGCCGCTGAAGGCCAAAGCGCTGGAGGTGATGCTGGCGGACCAGCTGAGCTGGATCACCGCCTGGCGCACCGAGCGCTTTGCCAGCCCGCAATACGCCGATAAGTATTATCAGCGTAAGCCTTTTTATCAGCAGGCGCTGAATGAGTCGTCCGGCGCGCTGCCGTCGGCGGGGGCGCCCGCGGAAAGCAAAGGGCCGCGTGAAGTGCCGTTTATCGATAAGGATCGGCTTGACCGCGCGGCGTGGGGCTATGACTTTGCCCATACCGGTATCGTGGCGCTGCTGGCCCAGGTGCTGCTGGATGTGATCCCCACCACGCAAACCAACCAGCTTGGCGGTCCGCTGGTGGCGGCGCAGGAGTCGGAATATATCCAGATCAAGAAAAGCGGCGATGCCCGGCGGGCGGCGCTGATGGGCTCGCCGACGATGCTGGATTTTTACGATAACTACGTGCATGACACGCTGGCCAAATATAATCACGACCCGCTGCACTCCTCGTTTTCACACGGTTATTTTGCGTCGCGGACGATTTACGATAACGATGACGATACGTGGGATTCGGTGAAACAATTTGGCCAGCGGGTAAAAGCGATTATAGATATTAATGTTGGCGATATATTAGTGCAGGCGCGAACGGATATGAAAGATCTGAATACGGTATCGGGCGTGTTGGGTAAAATATATCGCGATATAAAAAGCGAGGCTTTTAAAATACTGCTGCCTTAATTCGTTATCGCCATATTCATTATATCCGCTAAGTATCCTTAATAACGCTATACGGGCGTGATGATGCACGCCCGTGGCTAAGGGAATCATCAATTTTATGTTCAAGGAAAAAAATGCCGCGGTAATGACCGTAGCGGCTACCGCGACCCTGTGTCTTGCCGTCTGGACAATTGTGGTCCTGCTGAGTGGTCTGGGATGGTGGAACTGGCACGCCAACCGCACGCTGCAGTGGACGGCGATCCGCGAGATAGTGACCGTCTGTGGCCTGATCTGGGCGTATGGTCTCTGTCTCTGGATACTGGGCTTTATTGCTTTCCACCTGTTTATCAGGCAAAAAGCCGATGGGCAACAGCGTCAGACGCGGACTTTTATTAGCCAGCAGACAAAACCGGCGCAGCCGTTTGCGTCCTTAAAGCACTTTCTCCGTCGCCGCTACGGCCGATTGTGGCGCAATAAGGTCCGCCTGCTGTGGGTCGCTGGCGAGGCGGCGCAGATTGCCGCCATCGCTCCAGGCCTTGCGCAACAGCAATGGCTGGAGGGCCGCGGTACGGTGCTAATTCACGGCGGTAGCCTGTTGGCTGAGGTGGATAACGAGCGGCTCAGTGCCCTGCGTCGGCTGCGCGGCCGCCGGCCGCTGGATGGTATCGTGCTGGCGCTGGACAATGCTCAGGCCACCGCCGCGACCCTGGACGGGTATTTGCGAACGCTGGAGCAGGTTGCGCAGGTTCTGCGCTACCAGCCGCCGGTCTATCTGTGGCAACTCCACGACAGCGACTGGCTGCAGGATACGCGCATTACCCAGACGCTGGGGGCGTTGTTCCCGCCGCGGGCCGTCCCGCAGGATGTTGAACGGCAGCTTCGCGCCATTCTGCCCGCCATGCTGGCGCAGGGGACCCAGCAGTTGTGCGCTGATTCGTCCCACGATTACCTGCTGCGTGTCGCTAAATGGCTGAAGGAGGGCGGTATCAGCGGCTGGAAGACGCTACTGACGCCGTGGCTTACTGGGTATCTGCAACAGATCCCGCTCCGCGGTCTGCTGTTCAGCCCCTCGTTAAAGGCGGAAGAAGCGGTGGACAATGGGCTCTATCCCCACCGTTGGCCGGCCCCGGCCGTCTGGCAGGGGATCATCGCAGACTGCGGCCGCGCGCGCGGCGTGCCGGTGGGGGTGGCGTGGCGCCGCTCCCTCGGCGTCGGCCTGCTGGCGCTGTTTGGCTTGTGGGCGGCGGGAAGCCTGCTCTCTTTTATCGTCAACCGCCAGCAAATTGTCAGCGCCACCCAGCGGGTACAGCTGCTGCGGCAGCCCGTCGTTAACGACCAGCAGCTGATCGATTTGCAGGTGCTGCGCAACGATATCGGCCGTCTACAGAATCAGCTCGCCAACGGCGCGCCCTGGTATCAGCGCTTTGGTCTTAATCATAATGCGCCGCTTTCTGCCGCGCTGCTGCCGTGGTATGGGCGGGCTAACCAGCGTCTGATCCGCGACGCCGCGGCAGAAGCGCTCACCCGGCAACTGACGGTGTTGGTCAACCTACCGCCGCGCAGCCCGCAGCGGGCGCAGCTGGCGAAAGCGGGTTATGACCAGTTAAAGGCCTATCTGATGATGGCGCGTCCGGACAAAGCCGATGCGGCGTTTTACCGCCAGGCAATGACCGCCGCGCAGCAGACGCGTCAGGGAGTCGCCCCGGCGCTATGGCAGAGCATCGCCCCCGATTTATGGGGCTTCTATATGGACAACTTGCCATCGCAGCCGACGTGGAGAATCACCCCGGACGCCGCGCTGGTGACGCAAGCGCGTCAGGTGCTGCTGGCGCAAATCGGGCGGCGCAACGCCGAAAGCACGCTTTACGAGAACATGCTGCTGCAGGTGCGCCGTAACTATGCCGACATGACGCTGGAAGACATGACGCCGCAGACCAATGCGAGCCGGTTGTTTACCACGGAAGAGGTGGTGCCGGGGATGTTTACCCGTCAGGCGTGGGAGGGCGGCGTGCGCGAGGCGATCGATAAGGCGGTGGCGACCAGGCGCGATGAGATCGACTGGGTGCTGAGCGATAGCCGCCAGACCGTCAGCGGCGACGTCTCCCCGGAGGCGTTGAAACAGCGGCTGACCGATCGTTATTTCACCGATTTCGCCGGGGCGTGGTTGGGTTTTCTCAATAGCATCCGCTTGAATCCGGCGCGCAATATTGCCGATGTGACCGATCAGCTGACGTTGGCGGGCGACGTTCGTCAGTCGCCGCTGATTGCGTTGATGAATACCCTTGCCTGGCAGGGGCAGACCGGGCAGCAGCGTGAGGGCGTGGCGGATTCGCTGGTGAAATCGGCAAAAAGTCTACTCGATAAGGATAAGCAGCCGTTTATCGACCAGCAGGCCGGCGGCGTGCGCGGCCCGCTGGAGAGCACCTTTGGGCCGCTGCTGGCGCTGATGGGCAAAAATCCCTCTCAGAGCGTGGTCGCCGCAGACAACACCCTCAGTTTACAGACCTGGCTGACGCGCCTGACCCGCGTACGCCTGCGGCTCCAGCAGGTGGCAAACGCCCCCGACCCGCAGGCGATGATGCAGCAGCTGGCGCAGACCGTGTTCCAGGGTAAAAGCGTCGACCTGACCGACACCCAGGAGTACGGCAGCCTGGTGGCGGCCAGCCTCGGCGAAGAGTGGAGCGGTTTCGGCCAGACCATGTTCGTCCAGCCGCTGACGCAGGCCTGGGAAACGGTGCTGCAGCCATCGGCTGCCAGCCTGAACGAGGCGTGGCAGCGTTCTGTGGTCGCTAACTGGCATTCGGCTTTCGACGGCCGCTATCCGTTTGCCGCGGGCAAAAACGATGTCTCGCTACCGATGCTGGCGGCATTCATCCGTCGCGATAGCGGGCGAATCGACCAGTTTCTTGCCCGACAGTTGGGCGGCGTGCTCAACCGGGAGGGTAGCCGCTGGGTGGCCGATAGCGCGCACAGTCAGGGGCTGACTTTCAATCCGGCCTTCCTGAAGGCGATTAATCAACTGAGTTCCTTGTCCGACATCCTGTTTACCGACGGCAGTCAGGGAATGGGGTTTGAACTACAGGGGGTGGCGACGCCGGGGATCGTTGAAACGCAACTCACCCTCGACGGCCAGAATCTGCACTACTTTAACCAGCTTGCCGAATGGAAAAGTTTCCGCTGGCCGGGGACTATCAACAAACCCGGCGCGATGCTGAGCTGGAGCTCAGTGGCGGCGGGCGCCCGGCTATTGGCGAACGACAGCGGCCCGTGGGGCACGCTGCGTATGCTGGAGAGAATGAAGCGCCAGCAGATCGGCGATGGGCTGTTTCGTCTGACGGTCAATACGCCGGATAACCGGCAACTGCAGTGGCTGCTGCGTACCGAACTCGGCGATGGCCCGCTGGCGTTGCTGAAACTGCGAAACTTCACGTTGCCGACACAGATTTTCATCGTGGAGGCCTCCCGTGCGGAACCGTTTGCTGACGGTGACGTAGAGGAATAAGGGCCGACATTCACGCTGCAAGCGCTGCTTTACAAGCAGCGAGTTTTTCAATTCTGACATCTGAGATATTCCATGGACGATTTAACTCTGCGTTATTTTGACGCTGAAATGCGCTATCTGCGTGAGGCTGGCGAGGAGTTTGCCCGCGCCCATCCCGATCGCGCCGCGGCGTTAAACCTCGATAAAGCCGGCGCCCGTGATCCCTATGTTGAGCGCCTGTTCGAAGGCTTTGCTTTCCTGATGGGGCGGCTGCGCGAAAAGCTCGACGACGACCTGCCGGAGCTGACCGGCGGGCTGGTGAGTATGATCTGGCCGCATTATCTCCGTACCATTCCGTCGCTGGCGATGGTGGAGTTCAGCGTCGACTGGCGGGAGATGAAAGAGCCGCAGCGGCTGAAGAAGGGAACGGAAGTGATCTCCCGGCCCATCGGCGAGACGGGCACCCGCTGCCGTTACACCACGACCCAGCCGCTAACCTTACAGCCGCTCGCGCTCTCCCGCGCCAGCGTCAGGGCGCAGGCCGACGGCCGCCAGGCGATTTGTCTGCGTTTTGACTGTAGCGCGCTGGTGGACTGGCGGGCGCTCGACCTGAGCCGTATTCCGTTGTATCTGAATGCCGATGCGCCATTGGCCTGCGCGCTGCATGAAGCGCTGACCCTGAATGTGGCGCACATCGGCATACGTCTGGCGGGGGAGGCCGATAGCAGGCCGCTGGCGGCCCATTTTGCCGTTTGCGGTTTTGGCCATGATGATGCGCTGCTGCCCCAAAGCGGCGGGTTCAGCGGCTACCAGTTGCTGCTGGAGTATTTCAGCTTTCGTGAAAAGTTTATGTCGGTCGCGCTGTGCGGGCTGGAGAATATGACGTTTCCTGATGCGCCGGGATGGTTTGAGATCGAGGTCGTGCTGGATAAACCGTGGCCGCAGGAGTATGCGTTGTCAGAGAAACATCTGCGTTTACACTGCAGCCCGGTTATTAACCTGTTCCCGCTGGAGTCGGATCCGCTGCATCTGGATTCACTACAAAGTGAGTATCTGCTGCGCCCCATGCGCGTCCAGGATGGACACACCGAAATCTATTCGGTGGAGTCCGTCACCTCTTCACGTCTTTCCGGCACCCAAGTGTATGTGCCGTTTACCAGTTTTCGCCACAAAGGCGGCATGTTGCGCCATGATGCGCCGGAATATTATTACCACACGCGCGTTAAACGTGGCCCGTCCGGGCTGCATGATACCTGGCTGACGCTGGGCGGCGAGGCGTTTGACCAGCATCGCGTGCCGCAGAATGAAACCCTGTCATTGAGCCTGATCGGCACCAACGGCCAGTTGCCGCGGCGGGCGCTGCAAAGCACGCTGCTGGACACGGTGGTCAAATCCACGACGTCGCGACTCCAGGTGCGCAATCTCAGCGCGCCGACGTTGCCGTGTTATCCACCGGATCGCGACCGTTTTCACTGGCGGGTACTGAGCCATCTCGGTAGCAGCTTCCTGTGGATGATGGATAACGCCGAGGTGTTGCGCGGCGCGCTGGCGTTGTACGACTGGACGGACAACGAAATGAACCGCCGTCGCCTGCAGGCGATCGTCGACGTGAGCCACTGTGAGGTGGAACGTTTTGCCGAGGGGCACTTTCTACGCGGCGTGCAGATAGAGGTGACGCTCGACGGTAACGGCTTCGCCGGACACGGCGACATCTGCCTGTTTGGCGAGCTGCTCAACCGCTTCTTTGCCCTGTATACCGACATCCATCTGTTTAATCGTCTGATTCTGATACTGCAACCTACCGGAGAGCGTCTCGAATGGCAGGAGAACCACAAACGCCGCATTCCCGGCTGAGCCCGCGGCTGGAGCGGGATATTCAGCGCATCAACTTTTACCGTTTCTGCCAGCTACTGGAAAAATCGCGACCTGGCGCGCCGGCATTAGGCAGCACGCTGAACCCGGCGGATGATCCGGTACGCTTTCGCCCGCATCCGGGGATGGGTTTTCCGGTCAGCGAACTCAAAGCGGTGGAGTATGATGAGGCGCATCCCGACGCGCCGCCGACGCTGCGCACCACCTTTATGGGGCTATACGGTGTCGATTCGCCGTTGCCCACCGCCTGGCTGGATGATATTGCGCAGCAAAGAGAAGGGCATGAGGCGCAGGAAGCATTTCTCGATATTTTTAACCACCGCATTCTGAGCCAGTTTTATCGCATCTGGCGCAAATACTCGTATCCGGCAACCTTTGAAGACGGCGGTCGCGACCGTACTTCGCAGAGCCTGCTGGGGCTGATCGGGCTGGGCATTCCCGGCACCGCTCAGCATATTGCCGCGCCGGTATCTCGCTTTCTGGCATTACTCAGCGTGATGCGCCTGCCTGCGCGTACCGAAGAGGGAATTCAGGCGCTGGTACGATTGTTGGCGCCCCATACGCGGGCGGAAGCGTCGCCGCACTGCCCACGGACGGTGTACCCGGCGCAGCCGCTGGGTTTTTACGGCGATAACGATTTCCTGCTTGATGGCTACACGGTGCTGGGCGAGGAAACGACCGAGATTGCCAGCCAGTTGCTGATCGCGCTGTACACCGATGATATCGCCGAGGCCGCAGGCTGGATGCCGGAAGGGCAAATCTATGCGGACTTTCTGGTTCTGCTGCGGGTTTATCTCGGCTGGCGCTATAAGGCCAAAATCACCTTAACGCTTCCCACGCCGCTGTTACCCGCGCCGGTACTTGGCGAAACGCCGTTTATGCTCGGCATAAGCGGCGTTCTGGGCATGGAGGGGGACGCGGTTCCGCCGGATTTACCGGCCACGTTTACCACGGAACTGGGCGGCTACCGCGGCATGCCGCTTGCATCATTATCACAAGGAAACCAACGTGTTGAATATCACTTCGCTTAAACTATCCGCACTGATTCTTCTGCCGTTCATGCTGGCGGGTTGTGGGCTAACACAGAAAATCAGCGACGGCGCTTCGTCCGCCGTAAAGTCAGTATTTTATCGCCAGGTGAAAACGCTGCGTCTGGATTTTAGCGCGCGCAATGCGTTAAACACCGATAACCGCGAGGATAACAGCGCCTCCCAGCCGGTGATGGTGCGGGTCTATGTGCTGAAGGATCGCAAGACTTTCGATAAGACGGTTTACCAGCAGCTGGCGGCGGAGGGGGAGGAGATATTAAAAGACGACCAACTGGCCAGCCGCAGCCTGGTGCTCAAACCGGGAACGGCGATGAGTCTCACCATGCCGCTGGATGAACAGGCGCAGTATGTTGCCGTGGTGGCGCTGTTTCGGGCGCCGGATCTGACGAAAAACGACTGGAAGCTGGTGCTTGCCCGTGAGGATCTTGACCCGGACCGCGCGCGCGTCATTGAGGCCAGCCATCATCAACTTGTTCTGCAACCGCGGAAGGAGAAGTGAGAAACGCGCTGCGCAATTTTATATTCCATAAATAACCTGACGGACGCCATGATGGCCAAACCTTTTATCTAAGGTTTGGCCTGTGAGAGCTCTCATTTAACCGTGGGCAGATCGCTATATCGGGTAGTGTATCGCGGGGAGAGCATTTCCCGCTTCATCTGCCACGGTTGCTGGATACCCTGGCCGGCGAAGTAAAGCGTCCCACGTCCGTCCTCAGCATTCAGGCGGTCCAGTACCTCCATCAGTTTTTGGCTATTTTTTCGCGGCGCATTTTCGTCAAACAGATTAAGTTGCGCGACGCCCTGGCTATAAAAATCGCCCAGCATCACCCCGGCTTTCTGGTACCGACAGCCACTTTGCCAGATGGCATCCAGACAACGCGTCGCGGCGGCGATAATATCTCTGCTGTCCTGCGTTGGGGTAAGCAGGGTGACCGAGGCATTATTGGCGTAATACCGTTCATCAGGCGCGAAGGGCGACGTTTTTACAAAGACGGAGATAAACCGGCAGTATTGATGTTCCTGACGAAGTTTCTCTGCAGCCCGGGAAGCGTAACTACAGATGGCCTGACGCATTTCTTCGTACTCGGTGATGCGATGGCCGAACGAACGGGAACAGATAATCTCTTGCTTTACCGGGGCAAACTCTTCCAGCTCGAGACAGGGCTCGCCGCGTAATTCACGGACGGTTCTTTCCAGTACGACATTAAAGTGTTTCCTGATGAAGCGGATATCCGTGTCAGCCAGCTGCAATACCGTCCGGATCCCCATCGTTTCAAGCCTCTTCGCTATGCGTCGACCCACTCCCCAAACCTCTTCCACCGGTAGCGCCGCCATCAATTTTCTTTGCCGCTCCGCATTCGACAGGTCAACCACGCCTCCTGTCTGCTGTTGCCAGCGTTTTGCCGCATGATTCGCCAGTTTAGCCAGCGTTTTTGTCTGGGCTATTCCGACGCCCACCGTCAGGTGTGTGCGTTGCCGCACCGTGGCTCTGAGCTCATGTCCAAATTCGGTAAGAACGCGGCAGTTACGCACGCCGGTAAGATCGCAAAAAACTTCATCAATGGAGTATTTTTCACAGCGAGGCGACATCTCTTCAAGCGTCGTCATTACCCGGTTGGACATATCGGCGTAGAGTTCATAGTTGCTACTGAAGCAAACCACGCCATGATGTCTGAAGATATCTTTTTGTTTAAAGTACGGTTCACCCATTTTCACAAACGGTTTGGCTTCCGCAGAACGTGAAATCACACAACCGTCATTATTGGACAAAACAACCACCGGGCGGCCGCGTAAGTCCGGGCGAAAGACGGTTTCACAGGAAGCATAGAACGAGTTCACATCACACAGGGCAAACACGATCAGCCCGCCGATTTCACGATATAGGTCACCACGCCAAAAATTTCCAGACACTCTTCACTGCCTGGCATAATCGGCTGGTAGGCGGGATTATCAGGTTTGAGCATGACAACAGGATGTAACTGGAGGCGCTTAACCGTGAATTCTCCATCCACTGCGGCAATAACGATGCTGCCATGGACGGCCTTGCGGGAGCTATCCACCACCAGTAAATCACCATCGCCAATGCCAGCGCCAATCATTGAGTCACCGCTTGATTTCACAAAGTAGGTGGCGCCTGGATGCTGAATCAGCAGTTCATTCAGGTCGATACGCCGTTCAACATAATCCTGCGCGGGGCTAGGAAAACCGCAGGGAACAAGATCGCTGAACAGGGGGAGTGCCACGATCTGGCGTAGTTCGGTTAGTGTGAAAAACTGCATGATGATCACCGATTATCTTTACTGTATGTATATACAGTATTGTAGATCGATGGCAGAGATCAAGAGGGTCGTACCTTATCAAAACCTGCGCCAGCGCCCGGCAGGCGGGGGTTTTATGTCTGAAGCCGATTGATAAACAATAGATTATCTCATCGCTAATATTAGCGACTGCGCCGTTTAGCGGGCGAAAATAGCGCGACGATTTTATGTAAAAACAATCTGAATATGACTGAGGTAAAGGATCTGATATTAACGAGACAGGGGATGTCTGAGCGATTAACGACCAGGGATTGCTCACCGGCCGACCGTATGCAAGAGCAGGCCGGTGAGCAAATGGCTGTGATGGCAGTTCGCAGCCGCGGTTATTTTAAAGCGTCCGGGCCGGTTTAAACATATTTCTTCGCGCCAGGAGACTATTTTCAGACTTACCTCATTACCGTTTCTAATAAGTCAAACCAGTAATTAACGCCTGTTAAGAAAGCTCCACTACTAATAATGACGGTATAAAGATGAACAAAAGCACAGAGTTGAATAATTAAGAGTATTCCTGGGTGAAATCTCGGGCAGAGAGATGACTTCTGATAAATATTCAGGATAATTTATTAATCTTAAGGAATTAGCCCCGCGGCTGCCTGCACCATAAAGGAATCCATATGGTTAATCGGATATCGATCCTGTCATCTGTCGACAGCTCCTCGTTATTATTCTGGAAATTCAGCGGGCAGGAGAAACTGTCCGAACCTTTCCACTTTCAGGTCGATTTACTCAGCCAGGATTTTGCTATCGACCGTCAGGCCATGCTCGGCAAAAACATGACGGTGGCGGTTCCCGGCCAATGGGGACAGGAGCGTTATCTTTCCGGCAAAATCACCGCCGTTACCGTACGCGCCGAAGATCTTGGCGAGACGCGCTACGCCGTCTATCAGACCACGCTGGAACCCGATTTCTGGCCGATGATGCGCGACCGCAACTTCCGTATTTTCCAGCAGCAGCGGGTGCCGGATATCGTGGCCAAACTGTTTAGCGAGCATAACGTTAAGTTTGAGGACAAACTTACGCGTAGCTACCGGCAGTGGGATTATTGTGTACAGTACGCGGAAAGCAGCTTCCATTTCATCAGCCGTTTGCTGGAGCTGGAAGGTATTAGCTATCTGTTCCGCCACGATAAAGACGGCCATACCCTGGTGCTGATGGATGACTATCAGCAGACTGAATCCTTCCCCGGTTATGAAACTATTCCCTGGCATGCGCAACCGGGCGGCGGCGCGGTCGGCGAAGAGGGCATCAGCCAGCTGATGGCGAGCCACGTCGTCACGCCGGGGCTTTACAGCACCGATGACTATGATTTTCGCAAGCCCCACGCCTGGATGCTGCAAACGCTGCAGAATCCGGTCTCGCCGACACCGGGCAAAATCGACGTTTACGACTGGCCGGGGCGCTTTATGGAGCACGGCGACGGCGAAGCCTACGCCCGTATTCGTCAGCAGTCCTGGCAGGCCGAACAGCAGCAAACGCAGGGTATCGCCACCGCGACCGGTATCGTCCCGGGACACACGTTTACCCTGACGCATGCGCCTAACATGGCTGATAACGCTAAATGGCTGGTGGTGGGCGCCCGCTATGATTTTGAAGAGAATCAGTATGCCTCCGGTGGCGGAAATACCGCGCAGCACCGCATCGCATTCACCGTTATTCCCGCCGCGACGCCATTTGTCCCTGCGTCAAGGACCGACTGGCCGCGCACCTACGGGCCGCAAACCGCCCGCGTGGTAGGGCCGAAAGGAGAATCGATCTGGACCGATAAATATGGCCGGATTAAGGTGAAATTCCACTGGGACCGCGAAAGCCAGGGCGATGAAAATAGCTCCTGTTGGGTGCGCGTTTCCAGCGCCTGGGCCGGCCAGGGTTACGGCGGGGTGCAGATCCCACGCGTCGGTGATGAAGTGGTGGTGGACTTTATTAACGGTGAGCCGGACCGGCCGATTGTCATTGGCCGCGTCTATAACGAAGCCAGTATGCCGCCGTGGGCGCTACCGGCGGCAGCCACGCAGATGGGTTTTATGAGCCGTTCAAAGGATGGTTCGCCGGACAACGCCAACGCCCTGCGTTTTGAAGATAAACCCGGCGAAGAGCAGCTCTGGCTGCACGCCGAGCGCAACATGGATACTGAAGTCGAAAACGACGAGACCCATGATGTCGGCAATAACCGCACCAAAACCGTCGGCAAAGACGAAACCAGCCATATCAAACAGAACCGCACCCGCACGGTGGATGGCAATGAAAGCGTTACCGTCGGCAAAGATCGCAGCAAAACCATCAATGGTAATGAAACCACCACCGTTGAGCAGAACCGTACCGAAAGCGTGAAGGGGAATGAGACCCTAAGCGTTGAGCAGAACCGCGATGAAACCATCAGCGGCAACCATACCACCACGGTGAAAAGCGACCATACCGCGACCGTCGAAGGCAAGCAGTCACTGACGGTCGTACAGGATCGCACCCGTCAGGTGCAGGGTAACGAAAGCGTCAGCGTCCAGCAGAACCGTAACGTGCAGGTCACCGGCAACCAGACGCTAGGAGTGACCGGCAATCACGATATTTCCGTGACCGGTAAGCAAACGCAGACCATCACCAGTAAGCAAGAGGTGACGATCGGCGCCGGGCGTACCCTGAGCATCACCGGCGGTGATACCCGCTTTACGCAAGGGAGCGTAACCGACAGCGCTACCGATACCGTACATATCAACGTGGGCGAAAGCGGCATTCTGATAAGCAACGGCAGCGTGGAGATTACCGCTGGCGGGTCGACGATCACCATTAACGCCGCCGGCGTGATGGTGAATGGTAAGAAGATTGAGCTCAATGCCTGACAGGGAAAGGGAATGAACGCGGCGAAGAATCCGACCGAAAAAGTAATGAGCGAGCTTGAGCTTAGCTGGCTGGACGCCAGCGAGCAGGCGGAGCAGATCCGCTTATTTATCTGGCGGACGCCTGCCGGCGGCGAGTCGCTGCTTGATGGTTTTATCGCGCTGCAGCAGCATCCTGAAGGCCGCTCGCTGCCGGATCTGCTGCTGGGGCTAACCACGCCGTTTGAGACCGGCTATGGCTACAGCGAGGCGCTCGGGCGCGAGTTTGTGGAACACTACGAAGCGACGCCGGATGCCGCTATATGGGATGCCGAACGCTTTCTCCCAACCTATAGCCCGGCGCAGTTGCGGCAGATGCTGCAGGATTTTGCGACGACATTTCATGACGATTTACGTTATCTGGTGTTGGTGCTGAAACCCTCCGCCGTCAGCGATGAAAAGGCGTTGAACCGCTGGTTGAACGGCTGGCTGGCGCAGGAGGCGTGCAACGCCAGACTGTTACTTATCGACACGCTTGAGCAACCGATTTGGCAGCCGCTGTATGAGGCGCATCCGCGCAGGGTACGGCTGCTGACCGATGACGTCGACAGTATGAAAGTGATGCATCAAACCGCGCGCGGGCAGAGCGATCCGAATCCCGATCGCCTGCTGTTTCGCCGCTATCTGGCTGACGCCATGCTGCTGCTGGAAAAAGGCAGCGCCGCGCAGGTGGCCGCGCGCGGCGGTATGGCGCTCGGCGTCGCCCAGCGCTGCGGTTGGGCCGACCAGCAGGCGATGATGCATAACCTGATCGCCGGCGGTTGGTTGAAAGGTAACGATCATCAACGGGCCGTCGAACACTACCGCCAGGCGCAAAACATCAGCGGCGAAATTGCCGACCCGGCGCTTAAAGGACAACTGCGTACCCAAAGCACTTTTGGCGAGGCCGGCGCCTGGTTCGCGCGCAAAGAGTATCTCCAGGCGGCGAAAGGCTATCGGCGGGCGGCGGGCGAAGCGCAAACCATTCCACACCCGGTATTTGCCGTAGAAGGCTGGCGGATGTCCGGTTTTTGTCTCAACCTCGCCGGGCACCGGGCAAAAGCGATGGAGGAGTATGCCCACGCCATCCAGGCGGCGGAGCCGATCCCACGGCAAGAGCGCGCTCAGACCACGCTGCCGCTGGCATTCCAGGATCTGCTGCGCATCCATGATAAACGACGGACCGAGGTGCTTGAGGCCTGCGCGACACGCTGGCAAAGCGAAAAACAGCGCTTAATCCAACAGGCGGAAGACCGCTTGCCGCGGCAACCCGCCGTCGAACAGGTAAAACGCGTGGACCGGCAGTTACAGCTACAGCTGGAAGCCGCGTTCGCGCTGATCCGCGAAGCGCGGGAAAAACTGATCCGCGGCGGCGATGACAGCTTTCGCCGCGTGATCCGCCTGGCGCGGGAGAAGCTGCATCCGCACTGGAACGGCCTGCCGGAGATCGCCCACCCCTTTGATGCCCCGCCGGGTGAATGGCAAAGCCTGCCTGCCTGGGGAAATACCGATGCATCATCCACTGAAAATGCAGGGAGCAACCCGCTATGAAGACCCGGATTATTATTATTGTTGCCGTGACGCTGCTGGCAATCCTGTTTTTAAGCCTTTCGGACGGCGGGTTCGCCACCGAAGTGCGCACCTTCCTGCGCGCGCTGCTGCGCGCCATGTTCTGAGGCGCGTCTGATGCACTCCGGGGCTCACTTCGACCCGCAGCTTGGCCTGGATATCCATACTTATCCCTGGCCGCTGCCGACGCCGCATATCGGCATCGTTTTCGACGTGTTTGATTATCTGCCGCTGCTGGGCACTACCGTACACGTCAACAGCATCAAACGCGCCAGCGCGGGGACCGGCGGTATTGCGGTACATATTCCGGTCGGCGGCGTGTGGGTGCCGCCGCTGCGCGCGCCCGGCGGCCCGCAGATGGAAGACGAGCTGTTTATGGGCAGCAAAACCGTCGCCGTCGATGGCGAACCGTTTTCCCGCATCGGCATGCCGGTACTGAGCTGTAACATCCTCGGAATGGTGCCGCCGTTCCGCCTGAAGCGGCTGAGCAAACCAAAGCCGCTCTCGCTGACGCTGCCGCTGACGTTTAACCTCGCGATTCCCAACAACGTGATTGTCGGCGGGCCGCCAACCATCAACCTGATGGCGCTGCTGATGCGCGCCGGGTTAAGCGGGTTGGGCAAGGGGTTGAAGAAAGTTAAAAAAACGCCGCAGTGGCGGCTGTTTATGCGGCGGTTTAAAAAGCTGCGCCAGAAGCTGTTTCGCAACATGGATCCCGGCGTCCTGAAATGCCGGGTGCTACGCGCCGAACCGGTTGATATCCGCGACGGTAGCGTGAGCCTGGAGCATGAGGATTTTCTGTTACCCGGCCGCCTGCCGCTGGCGTGGACGCGAAGCTACTCGTCGGCGGATCTCGATGAAGAAGGGCTGTGCGGTTACGGCTGGTCAACCCCGGCGGACACCCGCCTTGAAATACTGGCCGATGAAGGCGTCGCGGTGCTGACTCAGCCGGAAGGGATGACGCTGTTTGCGGCGCTGCCGCAGTCCGACGGGCGCGAGCAGGGTATTGTCGGCCTGCCGGACGGCAGCCGCCTGTGGCGGGAAACCCGCAATGGCGAATGTTTCTGGCATGTTGAGCAGGAAGGGAGCGCGCGGCTGCAATTTCGCGGTAAGTGCGGGCGGCTGGCGATTTACCGGCTGGCGGACCGTAACGGTAACGGCTGGCAGTTCGACTGGCAGGGGCGCGACCTTGAGCGTATTCGCGAGTTCAGCACGTGCGGCATGAGCGGCAGGGAGATCCTCGTCACCTGGCAGAATAGCCGCCTGCGGGCGCTACGCCTGCGCAACGCGCTGGATGACGAGATCACGCCGCTGACCCGCTATGAATACGATAGCGATAATCAATTGAGCGCGGAGATCGATGCGCTTTCGCATCCGCGGCGCTTCTACTATCAACAGCGCCATATGACCAGCCATGTCGACCGTAACGGCCAGGGCTTTCATTACCAGTTCAATGACGAGTGGCGGGTGGTTCACGCCTGGGGCGACGGCGGCGTATGGGATTACCATTTCGCCTGGCACGACTTGCTCAACGAAGTGGAAATCACCGATTCCAACGGCCATGTAACGTCTGTCAGCTTTGATGATAACGGCCTGCCGGTTTCGGAGATCGATCCGACCGGCGGCAATACCGTCTTCCACTACGATGATTTTGGCCGCACCGTCGAACTCATTGAGCCGGACGGCAGCACGCGTCGTTGGGAGTATGATGAACAGGGGCGAATGATCGCCGAACATCTGCCGGACGGTAGCCAGATTCAGGCGGCCTACAATGAAGACGGCGATCTGCTGACGCTGATTGATGAGAAAGGCGCCTGCTGGCGTTCGGACTACGACGAACGCGGCAACCTGCTGGCGGGAACGGACCCTACCGGCGTCACCTCGCGCTATCAGTATGATGAGTACGGGCAGCTGAGCGCGGCGGACGTGCCGGGTTCCGGGCAGAGTCGCTATCGCTATGATCGGTTTGGTTTTTTGCAGGCGCTGAGCCAGGCCGGCGCGGGAACCACTCAACTGCGGCATTCCGCGCGCGGCACCCTGCTGGAGCGTATTGACGCCGGCGGCGGCAGCAGCCGTTTCCACTGGGACAGCAAGGATCGGCTGGTGGCGATGGTCAATCCGCAGGGCGGCGAAATTCGCGTCGCTTACGACCGGGAAGATTCACCGCTTCACTTCACCGATGAAGCCGGCCAGATAACCCGTTTTCGTTATAACCGCACCGGAATGCTGGCCGCCTGCGAGACGCCGGATGGCGCGACGCTTGGCTATCAGTACGACCTGGAAGATCGCCTGCTGGCGGTGATCAACCAGAACGGTCAGCGCTGGCAGCTGGACCGCGACGCGCTGGGGCGCATCGCCGCGGAGACCGATTACTGGGGACAGGTAACCCGTTATGGCTGGGATAAAGGCAACCGGCTGATCAGCCGTGAGGATCCGCTGGGGCGGCTGGTGCGCTACGGTTACGACCGCGGCGGGCGGCTAAGCGAGCGGCGCAGCGGCGATACCCTGCAGGCGAAGTATCATTACGATCCCTGCGGACGGATGGTGCTGTGTGAGAATCCGTGGCGGCGGCTGGCGTGGCGCTATGATGACGCCGGGCGGGTGCTGCTGGAGGAGCAGGACGGTTTTCAGCTGCATTATGGCTATAACGAGCGCGGCCTGCTGGTCTCCCGGCGCAGCGACAGCGGTCATCAGGTGCGTTACGCCATGGATGAGTATGACCGGCTGAGCCAGATCCAGCTGAATGACGATGCGCCAATCGTGCTGGGTTACGATGAGGCCGGGCGGCGGGTCAGCGAGCAGCTGTCGGCGGAGGTGACGCGTCATTTCACCTACGACCGGCTCGGCCAACTGACGTCGCAGCAGGTGTTGCAGAATGATTTACCGCTGTTCGCCAGCGGCTTCAGCTGGGATAGGCTGGGTAACCTGACCCGGCGCGATGACAGCCTGTGGGGCAGCGATCGTTACGCTTACGATCCGGTGGGGCGCTTGACGGCCCATACCGCGCCGGACGGTACGCTGCGGCAGTTTGTGCAGGATGCGGCGGGCAGCCACCTGCAGACGCAGACCCGGGCGGTGAATGAGAGCGCCGGAGGCTGGTTCCGCGAGGGGCAGCAGCGCGGGGTGCGTTATGTATTCGATCGCGCAGGCGAGCTGCGACAGCGGCGCGATGTCCGGCATAACGGCGAGAAAGAGGATTTCAGCTGGGACGATAACCGCCAACTGGTGGCGGTGCGCAAGGGCGAGCGGCTGGTGCGTTACGGCTATGACGGGCTGGGGCGCCGGGTGTTCAAGCAGACGGCGGAAGAGACGCGCTGGTTCTACTGGCAGGGCGACGCGCTGGCGGGGGAAACGGTCACTATCACCCGCGAACCGCTGGCGGCACAGAGCATTTTTGATACCGGCAGCCGGCTGCAGCGGCAGAAAGCGCAGGCCGCGCTGTTCGGCAGTATGCGCGAGTACGTGTACTATCCGGGAAGTTTTCAGCCGCTGGCGCTGCTGACGCAGGAAGCGGGCAGGAAGGAGAGCTGGCACTATCATTGTGACCCGAACGGCGCGCCGGTCCGCCTGACGTCATTACAGGGCGAGATAGTGTGGTCAGAGAAGACGGGGGTATGGGGAGAGAAAGGGGCGGTCTACGCCGATCGTATCAGCAACCCGCTGCGTTTTCAGGGCCAGTATTTTGACGCTGAAACGGGGCTGCACTATAATCGACATCGTTACTATGATCCTGAAATTGCGGGATTTATTAGCCAGGATCCGATTGGATTAGCCGGCGGGCTGAATGTTTATCAGTATGCGCCGAACCCGCTGGGATGGGTGGATCCGTGGGGATTAGCTAAGTCATGTGGTGGAACAACAAAATTTTATCGTTCAATGAGTCATGAAGATTTCGAGTATTTACGCACTACAGGTAAATTAAGAGGAACATCTGAAACATTCATTTCACCAAGAAGAGCATTCTCTGAGAATTACGATGGAGTTTTAGTGAGGTTTTACCTTAAAAACGATGCATTATCAGAACTAAAATCAATTGGGGTTAAAGATTCAGCAGTACTTACCAGTATTACTTATCCGGACATGCCAGATGTAGGGAAGGGATGGAAGGAGACAAGTGCATTCTTTAAAGCTGAAGGGGAACAGATTAATATTGGATTAGGTAAAGGTAAGGCATTAGATATATTCAATCAAGGGATTCAGCGATTCGAGAGGTTAAATTAACAGCATATGAAAATGGATAAAAAACAATTAATTGTCTCTTTAATGAAAAGAGAAATTGATATCTCAAAATTTTATAATGATTTCAATGCATTTTACGGTGAACTTAACATATGCTATGAACTTGAATTAGCTCGTCAAAATAGAGATGCTGAATTAGTTGATGTTTTTTTATATTTGTCAGCTCTTATTAATTATGATTTTAAGTGTATAGATTTATTGAATGAATTGATAATAGCTGATTGGCATAAAAAACATGAGGATTTAGCAACGATTCTAAATTACTATCATAGTGAGACTAGTGTTGAATACTTATATCAAGCGGCGTTGTTAGAACTAAATTATAGAGACTATGATGAGGATTATGTTCTGGCAGATAAATGTATTAGGGCGCTAGCCAAAATAAACAATAAAAACTCAATCGAAAAATTGGAAAAATTGGCTATGGTAGAAAATGAAAAAATAAAAAAAAGCGCAATGAAACAATTAAGTAAAATTAGTTGAGCTAATGGGTGTTAAAAGTCGCCTGTCCATTACAGGCGATTTAGAAAAATATTTAAAACTAATTTAAAGTTGGAAATGATATGTTTTTTCTGTAGGGATAAGCGTTTTCGCCTTGCAAAAATCGCCTAAAGAGACGAGGTTGTGAATCTCCTGTACCTGATGGGTGATATCATGTAGATTAACAATCCATTCATTACAAAAATTAATGACTGCTTGGTTTCGAATTCCAATTTGTATTGTACGGTAATTAAGTTTATTTAGATGAATATCTCTCTCAGGATCCCACTGAAATATAATATCTGAATTCTTTATTTTATCTTGCCATTCTTCTTTATTTTGAAAGGTTGATGCTGAATGATAATCACTTGGCACCCCTAAATGAAGAATTTTTTGGAATGCGTCATGACTCAAGTCTATAGCTAATATTCTCGTCTGATTGCTGTCTTTTTTCCCCCAGCCAGAGCGATACATCATCCATAAAAATGATGGCTTAATCCATGTCATTCTAGTCAGGCTAAATGGGGGAGAAACGAACGTATTGTTTTTAATCGCACTATCAGCTATTTCATCGGAATATGCCTGATAGACACGGATAAAATCTTTTGTGAAGAAGGCTCTAATTTGCCGTTCTGGGATTGAGTACTTTGGTAAATGCTTTTCCATCAATAGTTTTAATTGAGTTAATTAGTTAAATAGATATTATACATGGAAAGTTACTCTGATAAAAATGTTTCGTATTGTTGAAACAGGCTTTTCCCAGAAAATGCTACGACAGAATTCATAATAATATATCAAGCAGACGGTGGAAGAGACGCGCTGGCGGGGGAAACGGTCACTATCACCCGCGAACCGCTGGCGGCACAGAGCATTTTTGATACCGGCAGCCGGCTGCAGCGGCAGAAAGCGCAGGCCGCGCTGTTCGGCAGTATGCGCGAGTACGTGTACTATCCGGGAAGTTTTCAGCCGCTGGCGCTGCTGACGCAGGAAGCGGGCAGGAAGGAGAGCTGGCACTATCATTGTGACCCGAACGGCGCGCCGGTCCGCCTGACGTCATTACAGGGCGAGATAGTGTGGTCAGAGAAGACGGGGGTATGGGGAGAGAAAGGGGCGGTCTACGCCGATCGTATCAGCAACCCGCTGCGTTTTCAGGGCCAGTATTTTGACGCTGAAACGGGGCTGCACTATAATCGACATCGTTACTATGATCCTGAAATTGCGGGATTTATTAGCCAGGATCCGATTGGATTAGCCGGTGGGCTGAATGTTTATCAGTATGCGCCGAACCCGCTGGGATGGGTGGATCCGTGGGGGCTAACTTCGGTAGACGCCACAGGATATAGTGTTTACGGTTTATTTGAGTCTGGTGCGAAAGAACCTTATTACGTGGGTATCACTAATGATATGGATCGAAGAAGAGGAGAGCATCTTGATACAGAAAGATTATCACCAGATTCGAGGATGGAACCTCTTGATCGAAATGTAACTTATGGGCAAGCCAGAGGTTACGAACAATATTACATTGAAAAATATAAAACGAGAACTGGGAAGATTGGCGAAGCCATATCATCAACCAATAGGGGTAATAAGTATAATTCATTTGATCATGGACGGAAAGATGCTCGTGCGAAGTCATTTAAACATGCTTATAATAGTAAAAAGAATGGGAGGAAATGTTGATGAGTAATTTTAAATTTTGGGGATGGGATAAAAAACCAAGAACCATGTTACGCTTTGTAAAACCAGGAGACATATTTTGTTTAAAGTTTGATGAGAGTAATTATTATTTTGGTAGAGTCATATCTAAAATAATCACTGGCCACGTAGTTGAAATTTTTGATTTTGTATCTACTACTCCAGAGTTAACCGAAGAAGATATATCAAAAAGAATCATTCCTCCAATTGTGATTGATACATATACATTATTTGATACAAAGAAAGAAAAGGGGAGTGACTGGAGAATTATCGGACATCAAAATGATTATGTACCTGAAAATGTTGATGACGTTTATTTTGTTTATGGGGTAGGTGATTCATGCAAGAAAGTGGATGTTTTTGATAATGAGTACAATATATCTGAAAAAGATGCGGATAGTTATCCTCGCCTGACACCACATGGTGATCATCAGGTTAAATCTTTATTGAAAACTGGAGGCCGGTGAGATATAAAATCCTTTCGACTTTCTCTAATGAGTTTAAAAGGAGGGAGGATTACAATCTCATTATGAATCACAACTTAGATGGGCGATAAATAACTTTTCAAAATAGGAATATATCATTGTGATCCGAACGGCGCGCCGATCCGCCTGACGTCATTGCAGGGCGAGATAGTGTGGTCAGAGAAGACGGGCGTATGGGGAGAAAAAGAGGAGGTCTACGCCGATCGTATCAACAACCCGCTGCGTTTCCGGGGCCAGTATTTTGACGCTGAACGGCTGAATACCTTACTTACCTCTCACGCGGCGTCGCCTTCTTACTACTGTACATCGCTTTATCTGCACTGTTCAGCAATGTATCGGCATCCGCGGCATCGTGAGGGAAAAGCGCAATGCCGATGCTGCCGGAAATCGTAATAACATGCTCGTGGATCAAAAATGACTGGGTTAGCGCATTGCTGATTTTTTCCGCCGTTTGTCGGGGGAGCGGATCGTTTGCCTTTAAATCGGGGAGCAGGGCGATAAACTCATCGCCACCGAGGCGGGCCACCGTATCACCTTCTCGTAAAACGCTTTGTAGACGAAACGCCACCAGCCGCAGCAGTTCGTCACCCACGGCGTGGCCGTAAATGTCATTCACTGGCTTAAAGCGGTCGAGATCGATAAAGAGCAGCGCCACTTCTGTCTCATTGGCGATGGCCTGCGTTATCGCCAGCTCCAGGCGATTACTCAACAGTCTGCGGTTTGGCAATCCGGTCAGCGCGTCGAAGTTTGCATGCAGCCAGACCACCTGCTCCCGCTGTTTACGGTCGGTGATATCGCGAATAAACGCGGAGAAAATCTGCTTGCCTGATTGCTGATGCGGCCAGATCGACAGTTCTATAGGGAATTTGCCTTTAGTTCGATGCAGGGCGGTAATTTCGATGGTGCGATTAAGGATATTCGACGGCTGAGCCGCCTGAAAGCGCATTAAACCACGCGCATGCTGCTCGCGAAACTCTTCCGGCACGATCATCTCGCCCAGGTTGTTGCCGATAGCTTCCCCAGCGGACCAGCCGAACATTCTTTCCGCGGCCTGGTTCCAGTTAATCACCACCCCTGCATGATTGATGGTAATCACCGCATCCTGTGCAGTCTCAACCAGCTGTCGATGGTTCTCCTCGCTTTCGGCCAGCGCTCGCTGCATCGACTCAATCTCGCTGATGCTCTCCTGCAGCTCACGATGCATTTCCGCAAGCGAAAGCGAGAAAAAGCGAATACGCTCTTCTACTGACATATTTTTCATTTCGGCGTACAGATCGCTGGCGCTACGTGGTGGCATAAGGCGTTCCTGATGGGTCGAAGAGAATATTCAGCCAATTTAACAATAAGTGTAGTTAAAAAAAGATTGGCTGCTGACATCTCAGCTATTTTATCTATTAAATAAAATCTATTGTAAATTTGTCCAGATTTAAATTTAACGCTTAGTTACAGATGGATCATATTCCGGCGGTAATAATCCGCACTCTTTATAAAGCGTATTAAGGACAATTTATCGTGAATACTTTCTTGCGTAACACCCTGGCTGCCGTAGTGATGACTGCGGGTCTTTCCGTTGCCGCTCAGGCCGCGACGACAGCCGAAGTGCCGCCGTTATCCCAGGACCCGGTGGTACAACATCTCAAGCTGAGCAACGATCAGGTCAGCAAAATTCAGGCCCTGCGTCAGGAGCTGGAAACAAACCTCAAAAATATCAAAATTGGTGGTTACCAGGATGGTGCTCTGGTGGATGTGATTCAGTCCGGTAAATGGGACGATGCGAAAGTAAAACAGCAGCTAGCCGCTTTTGCGCAATTGGATCAGCAGACGCGTTATTACCGCGTGAAATATTACTTCGGCATTAATCAGGTGCTGACGGCTGAACAACGTGAGCAGGTAAAAAAAGATCTGCAGCAGGCTCTCAACTAAGCAACGTTCGCATGCTCCGCTACCCAGCGGAGCATAGCTAATGACTTTCCTCAATGAAAAGACAAGGGTGTCATCATGAAGAAGTTTCTCTTTATTGCGCTGGGAATGGCCGCGTTGTTTAGCCAGGCTGGCGTCGCCGGGACTAAAACGTTGGTTGATTATGGCGTCGTACAGGAAAGCCATATTATTAGTACTCCGCATCAGCGCCAGCCGCTTCGTACGCTCGCGGCAGGAACGCTGGGCGGCGTGGTCGGCCATCAGTTCGGCAACGGAAAAGGCCAGACGGCAATGACCGCCGCAGGCGCTCTGGCCGGAGCTGGCGCTTCACGCTATCACCAGGATCGGCAGCAGGGCGCTCAGCAGGTTGAACTGCTAATCAAAACCAATAGTGGGCAGGTGATACAGGTGCTACAGGGTTACGACGGTCGGCTTATCTTCAACAAGGGAGATAAGGTGCGTATCCTGACGTCGGGAAATGATACCCGGGTGGATAAATCGGTGTAATGCGCCAAGCGGGAGCCAATATACTCCCGGTTGGCGTGACACGTTATGCTGATTTCAGCATATCAAAGCGGATAATCCGCGAACGTCCCAGCTCTTTCGCCCGATACAGCGCGGCATCTGCAGCACGTAGCAGGCTGTCGCTTTGCGCGTGTTGCGGATAGCTGGCGATACCGATAGAGACATTCACCTGGCCTATATCCGTCAGCCCGCAGCGTAAAGTCATATTTCTCACGTTGTTGTAGATTTCAGTCGCGCAGGCTTCTGCGCTGGCCTCATCGCTGCCGGAAAGCAACACCAAAAACTCTTCGCCGCCATAGCGGAATGCCAGGCCAAGATCGCGTACCGCGCGCTGGATGATCGCCGCGACGTTTTTAATCACCAGATCGCCCGCCTCATGGCCGTAATTATCGTTAACCGCCTTAAAGTGATCGATATCGATCATCAGGCAGCTCAGCGGGCTGTTGTTGCGCACCGCCAGATTCATCTGCGTATGCAGCGCTTCCTCAAGATGATGGCGGTTTCGCAACCCGGTCAGAGAATCAAACAACGCTTTTTCCAGCAGAGCATTGCGCAGACGCTGGTTGGATAGCGCCAGGCCCAACGCTTCCGCCATGAGTTCAAGATAAGCGCGAGAGGGGGCTGTCTCACTAGTGACATTACGAAAAGAGAGCAGGCCAATGGCTTCACCCTGCGCGATAAGTGGAACGCACAATGATTGCTCGTTGCATTCTTGCGGCAGATGATAGCAGGCGATGTCCGGTTCGCCGTTAACCGGCGGATGGCTCAGGCCTCGACGTACTGCCCAGCACTTATCGGGATAAAACACGGCCGCCTCGTCCGGCGGCGAAAGCCACTGCGCGACGCAGCGCATTTGCCAGGGATCGGTATCAAGAATATACAGTCGGCCAGGAACGTCCGGCGCGATATTGGGGGCGAAAAGTTCAGCGACCTTCACCACATCCTCAAATGATTCACATCCCTGCAAGCGTTGAGTCATTCGCGCCAGCAGTTCACGAACGGCCCAGTCGGCATCGCGTTGTTGTTCAAGACGCTGGCGGGCAAGGCCATTTTCGCGAAAGATACGGATCGCCTGCGCCATATCGCCGATTTCATCAATCTGTTTGAAGTGCGGTGGTTCGACGGCATAATCCTGCGATGCCAGACGCTGTACCACATCGCTGAGTCGTACCACAGGGGTGAGCACCCGGCGTTTGAGAATAAAGCCGAGAACAAATAAAAACATCAAGGCGGTCAGGCCAACCATCGCTTCCGAAAGCGTCCGCCAGAGGCGTGATTTTTCAGTCGCTTGCTGCATGGCGTTGTTTGTTCGTCCTTCCAGCAGCAGGCGGAAATGATCGATTTGCGTTTGCACCCGCTCCAGCTCCTGCTCATAAGGCTTACCGTAAACCTGCAAAATCGCCTCTTTCTCTTCGCCACGAGCGACGCGATCGATGGCGGCCTGCTGTTCATCTTGTAATTCATCGACAATACGCAGACCATCGTGCAACAGCGCCAGCTCCTGCTGGCTGGCGCCAACATCTTTTAGTTTAAGCAATCGGTTTTCAATTGATTCGAGCGTTTGGACCTGCTGATGATACTGTTGCAGCGTCTCCGGTTGTTTTTCGATGACATACAGTCGCACGAGATCCGAAAGCTCCCACGCGTCGCGTTCTATCTCATCGACAAGACGAACGAACGTATCCCGTTGTTGTACAGCCTGGCGTTCAGCGCGATCGGCGCCGGAAGCGATTAGCATCGCCATACCGGATGCAATGGTCAGCCCTACGGTGATCCCGTAGGCCCAGTTAGTCATGGTGGCGATTCTCACCGGGTATTTCCTTGCAGGCAGATGAACGAGAAATGGGTATTTTTATTATAGAGCCCCGTAGCCAACCGGAAGGTTCAGACGCGCGGTATGCGGGTGACGAGGTGATGTAGCGCCTGGGCATGCTGGCGCAATACAAGATACACATCGTTATCCAGAGCGCCATTTATAACATCAGCTTCTATAAGATGTAACGCCTCCTGATACGGCATACCGAGCCGATACGGGCGATCCTCAACGAGCGCGGTGAAAATATCCGCAACGGCGATAATTCTGTCCGGAAGTTGTAAATAACGATGATTTAAATTCAGCGGGTAGCCGCTGCCATCGAGTTTCTCATGATGGTTAGCGGCCCAATCGATGATTTCCCCCAGATCGGTGAAATCTCGTAATATTTCACCGGTCATATAGCTATGCTCGCGGATCAATTGTGCTTCGTCATCGCTAAGTTCAGCCTGTTTTTCGAGGATCGCCAGTGGAATATATATTTTGCCGATATCATGCAAATAGCCGGCAATTTCAATTTTACGGCACACCAGCGGCGGTAAATTCATATAGACGGCGAGGGCATAAGAAATTTCGCCAACCATGATGCTGTGGCTGGCGGTGAAACTACTGTAGGTATCAACAATTTTCGCGATCAGCAAACAAATATCTTTCAGACCATCGATGTCAATATATACGTCGTTAATCGGCCCCACAATTTCCAGCAACCGCTGAATATGCTCTGCTTGCATATGGCGCCAGAAGGTAGGGTGTTGCGCTAGTTCACGCAGAGTATCGCAAAGTGGTGGATCGATATCGCGATAGTCAGCGACAAAGCGGGCGACGAGCGCCTTTTGTTGGTCTGGAGCAACGACGCCTTGCGTAGGAAGGAGACGCTCAAAGCAGTCCGCAAAATAGACGATATGCTGCTCCAGAGTGCCTTTGCGGGTTGGATCAAAGTGATGATCGCCAATAATAGGGCTGATAGGGGTAAAAGTATCCAGCCCGGCAAGCATCTGTACGCCACGGATTTGGTGCGGGTCATAAAGGTTGTCTATCGCGTTTAGCGAATCAATGCGCCGCTTATCGCCAAGCACGCCGATATCATGTAGCAGCGCAGCCAGAAAGATGGTTTTTTGTTGCGACGCAGGAAGATCCAACGCCAGCGATAATTTGTAGCTTATCAGCGCCGTGCGCTGTAGATGCAGATCCAGCCTTGGGTTGATGGCGTTAATGACGCGCGTGACCAGCATTAAAGCCGACTTTAAGGCAATACGCATTTTTCTCTCCGTCCATGCAATCCGCTGTTGCCGTTAATCCTGTGGCGCCGGCAAGCACGATCAAATCCCCCTGGCGCCTGACAGGTGAATCGACGCCAGACTCAAACGCCACCCACTTATGTGAACAACTCATTTTAGCTCACATAGTCGCTTTCATTGTGGTAATAGCGTGATGAATCTCTTCACAGTTTGATTCATATCTACCTGTGATGAGAAGTGATTGCTTTTACATCACCTTTCGCGGCGCTGTAAGGGCGGGTTGGAGCATGTGCAAATCGGCTCTCATGTTCTGTTCGCCTCTATTTGGCGAGGAGGCATTGGTCATGGAGTTTTATTGCCTGAAAAGGGCGAAAAATAACAGTAATGGGACAATTTTATATTGTTGCAAACGTGACTATTAGTCTCAATTATATACTTTTGTCAGTATTCATCAGTAAGTATAAATAATCCTGTTCTTATTTATATTTTACAATAACTAAAATTATAATTAGTCAGTGCATCCTGCAAATATTATTATCTGCAGTGATGATTTTTAGTGAATGCATTCGATATTTGAATGTTTGTTGGCCGTTTGAGTTCGGGCTGTGATGTGCCGGGAGGCGGCGTCAGCAGTGGCCTGCGTGAAGTTGTGTTTGTAAAATCGCCAGATAGCAGTTTAAGTCCATTCCTATATCGGAAAAAATCATTAGCGCGAAAATGATTATCAGCGTAAATATGAATGAACGGACTTCATTTTTACTTTACATTTTGTAACATCTGTGTATCTATTATGTATTTTAGCGTTAAGTGTAATTTTTTCTTGCTGCCGTGAATTTACCAGGATTACTATTGTCTTACTCGTTGTATCGCCTAATGACAGATGAAGGGACTCGTTTTTTCCTTAAGCGTTACCCTATATTTTAATGTTTACAGGAAAAACCATGTCTTGCGCCTTTAAAAAAAATCTACTGCTTCCCCGCTATTGGGTGACCTGGTTTGGCCTGGCCATTCTTTGGTTAATCGTCCAACTACCTTATCCCGTTTTACATACGCTCGGCACCAGCGCAGGGCGACTATCCCGTCGCTTCCTGAAGCGTCGGGAACACATCGCCCGGCGTAACATTGAGCTGTGCTTCCCGGAAATGTCCAGCGCGGCTCGTGAAAAGCTGCTGGAAGAGAACTTTATGTCCCTCGGCATGGGGCTTATCGAAACGGGTATGGCGTGGTTCTGGAGCGATGAACGCGTTAAGAAGTGGTTTGACGTCGAAGGCATCGCCAATCTGAACAATGCGCTCAGCGCCGATAAAGGCGTGATGGTTGTTGGCATCCACTTTATGTCACTGGAGTTGGGCGGCCGAGCAATGGGCTTGTGTCGTCCGATGATGGCGACGTATCGCCCGCACAACAGCCCGCTTATGGAGTGGGTGCAGACTCGCGCTCGTCTGCGCTCGAATAAAGCGATGATCGACCGCCGTAATCTCTCCGGGCTGGTGCATGCGCTGAAATCCGGCGAGGCGGTGTGGTTTGCGCCGGATCAGGATTACGGCCCGAAGGGCAGCGTATTTGCGCCGTTTTTCTCGGTTCCACAGGCGGCGACGACTAATGGTACCTGGGTGCTGTCGCGCCTCTCCGGTTCAAAAATGCTGAGTATCAGTATGGTGCGCAAGCTGGATCGAAAAGGCTACAGCCTGCACATCAGTGAAGTGATGAATGATTACCCCGGCGAAGATAAACAGATTGCCGCCAGTTATATCAACAAGGTCATCGAACGAGAAATCCTGCGTGCACCAGAGCAATACCTGTGGGTGCATCGCCGGTTCAAAACCCGCCCGCTTGGCGAAACCTCGGTATATTAGTACAACACTTGCGCTCCACGCTTTCAAAATGACCGCAGTTGCGTTAACGTGAGCCGGATCATACTTTTTGTTGAAAGCGAAGGAGTGCAGCGTGTTCGCTGAGTTTGGTGTTTTGAATTATCTGACCTACCTGGTCGGGGCTATTTTTATCATTCTCGTACCAGGTCCCAATACTTTTTTTGTACTGAAAACCGGTATCGCGCACGGCGTTAAAAAAGGATACCTTGCCGCCGCTGGCGTGTTTATCGGCGATGCGGTTCTGATGTTCCTGGCTTTTGCTGGCGTTGCGACGCTTATCAAAACGACCCCGGTGCTGTTTAATATTGTGCGCTATCTTGGCGCGATTTATCTGCTTTGGCTGGGCGCCAAAATGCTCTACTCGGTATTTAAACAGCGCGAGGGGCAAGATGCCGCCGATGCTGAGCCGGGGAGCGCTATCCTCAAACGCTCGTTAACCCTGAGCCTGACTAACCCGAAAGCGATTCTTTTCTATGTCTCTTTTTTCGTCCAGTTCATTGACGTTAATGCGACATCGCCGGGCATCGCGTTCTTTATCCTGGCGCTGACGCTGGAGGTCATTAGCTTTGTCTATATGAGCTTCCTTATCCTTTCTGGCTCGTTTGTGACGCGCTATGTGAAAACCAAAAAGAAACTGGCGAAATTGGGCAACAGCCTTATCGGTCTGGTCTTTGTGGGTTTTGCCGCCCGCCTGGCGACGCTGCAGTCCTGATCCCGGAAACGATCTGCCAGCGATAATCGCTGTGTTGTAACAAAAACCCTTCAATTTTTATTGCATTGGTGTTACATATACAGCCGATTATCGCTCACAGAGAAGGGAACCCGGATGATTCTGCAAAAAATCCTCAGTAATAAAAACGGCAAGAAGTTTCTGTTGTCGATGGCGACAGTTTTTGCCATTGCGCTTGCCGTCGTGGGCCGCGCAACGTTCGGTGGCGTGGTGAGCGAGTACAACATGCCGTACTCGGAGTGGACAACCTCGATGTTCTTCCTGCAGGGGGCGATGGTGATGGTTTACAGTACCGTGTTCACCGTGTTATTTGCTATCCCGCTGGGCTTTCTGTTTTTAGGTTCTGACCGTCAGGACTAAATGCAAAAAAGGCGAACTCTTGTTCGCCTTTTTGAATGATCCTATCTGTCACCAGCCACGATCATGATGATGGTGGTGGTGGTGTCGATGATGATAACCATCATCCACGATACATCCCGATAACAGCGTGCACAGCGCAATAATCAACGGTAACACCATCGGTTTTTTCATTACTCACTTCTCCAGTTAATGCCCGCTTTGCTGCATAAACACAGCGAAGCGGCTGATGAAATGAGTGTATCGTCTTAACTTATTGAGTAGATAAGACAACTCCGCAATACCGGGGCGGCGGGAAAATTTGAGATTACCACCAGCCCAATTCGGTGCCGGCGACCACCACGATGGCGACAATAATCATAATGATGGTTGTCTTTTTCATCATGCCCCCCCTGGCGCCGCATAGCCGCCAACAAAAAACCAGCCCAGAAAGACCACGGCGACAATGAAAATCACCACCGGAAAAAGAATACCCAATTTCATGCTTAGTTCCTGTCTCTTAACGTAATGTTATCTATCATACTGGAAAGTTATGCTTTCTGGTCGATATCGAAAATGGTCAGCATGCGGCGTGCGTTTTTGTCGTGGTACATAGCCTCATCCGCTGCGCGTAGCGCCTGTTCAACGTCCATATTCTGCGGATCGACATCGATGACCCCAAAGCTGGCGCCAGGGTATTCTATACCGTATCCGGCCAGGCGGTAACGCCCGGTAAGCTGCTGGCGCAGGTGGGCAATAAACGCTTCCTGCTCAGGGGATTCAAGTGCCGGGCCAATGATTAAAAACTCATCGCCGCCGAGGCGGCCAACGGTATCTTCGTTACGTACGTTGGCACTTAATCGTTCACCTATCTGGATGAGAAAACTGTCGCCGCAGGGGTGGCCCAGTTTATCGTTAATCGCTTTAAAATCGTCGAGATCGATAAAAATAAGCAGGAGCCTGCGCTGCTGGGCGCGAGCTTGGGTAAACAGCGTTTTAAGATGTTTAAACAACGCGCGGCGGTTGGCCAGACCGGTCAGTTCATCGGTATTGGAGTGCATCTCCAGCGCCGCATTTGCGCTACGCAGTTGCTGAACCAGCGTCTCTTTCTCCACGTAATGGGAGATCAGGCCGGCGAACAATGTCATTACCTGCTCGCCTTCCAGATTATAGGGCTGTTTGACGCGGCTTGTGGCGCACAACGTACCATATAACGAACCATCGGCAAGATGGACGGGAATACTAAAGAACGTGGCGATCCCGAGTTCCTGCGCGGCGGTGCAGGACCGCCAGCGTTGGCCAACCTCGTTGCAAAATATACAGTTATCATCGATTGCGCGTTTGCAAAGCGACTCGTCCCAGGGAACGGAAAAACCTTCCGGGATCTGCATTTCGCTGCTGTTGTGGGCATACATGACTAACTGGCGCTGCGCTTCTAAATCAATCCGCGTCAGGTATGTGGACTCCATACGAGTCACCAGTTCCAGCATTTCCAGCAGTTGTCGCACCAACGTTTCGAGCGTTCGTTCGGTAGCAAGCGTCTGTGAGACGCGGGCAAGAATGAAATCTGACATGAATGAAACGGCCCCCGGAGGTTAGCGCAGCACTGCGAGCTGGCGCAGCGAACAGCTAATAACAAACATATTTATAACGAATGTATCACATTTAGCAGGGGGATATCTGCTATCGCGACGGTAAAAAAAAAGCCCCATCGGGGGCGATGGGGCAAAACTCATTGATTATGGAATGATCTGTTCTCTGGTCAATTCGAGAACGAGCGCTACTCTAAAGGGCAAAAGTGTAGTTAAAATGGAGAAACCGTGGAGATTCAGGGCGAAAGGTCGCTTTGAATAAAACAGGAGTAATTATGAAGTGGATAGTAATGATGTTGCCGCTGATGCTAGCGGGCTGCGCTCAGTCACAACAGCCTGATGCGCCGCCGCCGCCAAATTCGATCGGTATGGCCAATCCGGCCGCCGTCTATTGCGACCAGAAGGGCGGTAAGCAGGTTCCGGTCCAGACACCTCAGGGGGTGCGCACCGACTGTAAACTTCCCAGTGGTGAAACGCTCGATGAATGGGAACTGTGGCGGCGCGATCATCCGGCGAAGAAATAATTCGCTGCCGTTAGATTAAGCTTTTCAGCCACTCCGCCAGCACCAGCGCATGGTTTTGTTGTGTATCTTTGGCCGCGTAGAGCAGCGTTAAGGGTTGCTGATTGGCCAATTTGGCGAGCCGTAGCCCTTCATCGCGATGGGTTTCAAGCTCTTCGCGGTACTGCTGGCGGAAGTGAGAAAAGTCAATCACTTCTCCGTGAAGAGCCTTGCGTAAATCGCTGGAAGGCGTCAGGGTTTTACACCATTCGTCATAATGCAAATCCTCTTTTTTTATTCCGCGTGGCCACAGGCGATCGACCAGCACGCGGTAACCATCGCTGCCCTCTGTAGGGTCATAAACGCGTTTACATTGAATCATCATTATTCTCCCGTCGTTATGTCTATCTGGCGGCTTGCCCGTGCCGTGTGCCGCTAAATAACCATTGTGTTCCGCGAATGATATCGCTAATCTGAGGTTCCTTGTGTTGCCCGATAATCCTCAGACATAAGGATCCTGCTATGAACACCCCTTTGCGCATTGCCCTTGTTGGCGATTATAACCCTGATGTGATTGCCCATAAGGCGATTCCGCTGGCTATCGATGACGCTGCCGCGGTTCTGGAACAACCGGTGAGTTATGACTGGATAGCCACCAGCGAGATTACCAGCACAGACCGGCTCACCGATTATGACGCCATCTGGGTGGTTCCCGCCAGCCCGTATAAAAACGCCGAGGGCGCATTTATCGCCATTCGCTACGCCCGCGAAAATAGCATTCCGTTCCTCGGTACCTGCGGCGGCTTCCAGCACGCGATTATCGAATACGCCCGTAATGTTATGGGATGGCAGGATGCGGCGCACGCCGAAACCGATAGCGAAGGGCGAATGGTCATTGCGCCATTAAGCTGTTCGCTGGTGGAAAAATCAGACGCTATCGAGCTGCGCGCGAACACGCTGATTGCCCGCGCTTATGGCCGTGACAGCATTGAAGAGGGATATCATTGTAACTACGGCATTGCCGAAAGCTTTGCCCATGAACTGGAGCAGGGCGCGCTGCGGGTGACCGGTTGGGATGAGAACGGCGAGATCCGCGCCGTGGAGTTAACTACCCATCCGTTCTTCGTCGCCACGCTGTTCCAGCACGAGCGCAACGCGCTGGAAGGGCGTCCGGCGCCGCTGGTACAGGCTTTCCTGCACGCGGCCCGGCAATAAAAAATCGGCAGCCCTGGCTGCCGACTCTTGTGATTAATGAATTTCGCGCGCCCTTCCGGCAAGGGCGCCGAACAGCGCCATGACCACTGCGATGAGTGCGACGATGATTAACGGTATATGCCAGTCGCCGTAAGCATCATGGATTTTACCGATGAGCGGCGGTCCGCAGGCAGCCAGCAGATAACCAATAGTCTGCGCCATGCCGGAGAGGGCCGCGGCCTGATGCGCTGAGCTGGCGCGTAGACCAATAAACGTCAGGCCAAGGATCATGGTGGCGCCGGATCCGAAGCCAAAAATCAATGTCCAGATCACCGCCTGACCGGGCAGTAACCATAATCCCAGCGTGCTTACTACGCACATTAAGGCTACCAGCACGGCGATGCCGCGCTGATCTTTCAGGCGATGGAGTACCAGCGGGATGGCCAGGCCCGGCGCGGCGGTTGCCAACTGCAACAGGCCATGCAGAGAGCCAGCCTGCGCTTCGCTGTAGCCCATACTCTGCAGGATTGCGGGCAGCCAACCGACGATAACGTAATAGACCAGTGAGTTAATCCCAAGGAACAGCGTGACCTGCCACGCCAGCGCTGAACGCCAGATCCCCCGATTGTGCGCGGCACCCGATCCGGTCATCGGCGTGGTAGCCTGGCGGCGTGCCTGCGGCAGCCAGAGTAATAGCGCCAACAGCGGGAAAACCATCAGTAGCAGCAGTGCGCCGCGCCAACCAAAACCCGCCAGCGCCAGCGGTACCACCATCGCGGAACCTGCCGCCGCCGCTGCGCCCATGGTAATGGAGTAGGCGCCGGTCATACGGGCGACATGGCCGGAAAAATCACGCTTAATTAACCCTGGCAGCAGCACGTTGCCCAGCGCGATTCCGCAGCCAATGAGCGCCGTACCAATATACAGCCAGGCTGCTGAGGGGAGCGAACGTAATCCGATCCCGAGGCAAATAATCACCATCGCCAGCAGCAGGCTACGCTCTATGCCGAATCGGCGGGCGACGCCGGCCGCCAGCGGAGAGACCAGCCCGAAGGCCAGCAGCGGCAGGGTCGTGAGCAGCCCGGTTTGCGCCGTCGTCAGTTGGTATTCAGCGCGTATCGCATCCAGCAGTGGGGCGATACCGGTGAAAGTTACCCGTAGCGTGGCGGCGATAAATAAAATTCCGACAATCAGCAGCAGTTTGTTGCCGTTGGCAGAGGAAGAAACAGGACTCATAACGTTCTCAGACTAATAAACAGGGTCGTAACAATAGCTTGTTTAACGGTTGTTTGAATCAAGCTAAAATGACAGATTATCGCTAATATAGGACAATTTGATGATTGGACTGGGTTTAGACGGCTATGAACCAGACAGCGGACATGAAGCGGCGCTGGCGTTTCGCATTCAGGTGGTGGACGACGAGCAGTTCATTCCGCGCCATCAGCACCGCAAAGGTCAACTGATCCTCGCGTTACACGGCGCTTTAACCTGCGAAGTGGATAACGCCATGTGGATGGTGCCGCCGCTGTATGCGGTGTGGGTACCAGGCTTGCTTCCACACAGCAATCGCGCAACGCCAGGGGCACAGGTGTGCTTTTTGTTCATAGAGCCGGGGGCGGCGCCGATGCCTGAGCATTGCTGCACGTTAAAAATCTCCCCCCTGGTGCGAGAGTTGATTATGACCCTTGCGGAACGCGGCAGGGAGGCGCTTGACGCGCCGCCTACGCAGCGCCTGGTGCAGGTATTATTTGATGAGCTACCGCAACAACCGCAAGAACATCTGCAATTGCCGGTTTCAGGACATCCGAAGATCCGCCGGATGGCCGACACCATGGCCCGCGATCCGGCACACTGGCAGACGCTCTCGCAGTGGGCGGCGGCGTTCGCTATGAGCGAACGCAACCTGGCGCGGCTGGTGGTGAGGGAGACCGGGCTTAGCTTTCGCCGCTGGCGGCACCAGCTTCAGCTGATCCTGGCGCTGCAGATGCTGGTGCGCGGACAGACGGTACAGCAAACCGCCCAGACGCTCGGTTACGATTCAACAACCGCCTTTATCACCATGTTCAAAAAAGGGTTAGGGCAAACGCCGGGCCGCTACCACGCCAGTTTGGCTAAGCCTTTCCGATAAAAAGCGAAATAATACCGGCGGCGATAAGCGGCCCGACCGGGACGCCGCGAAATAGCGCCACGCCCAGCACGGTACCCACCAGCAGCCCGGCGACCAGTTGAGGCTGCGAACCCATGAGCGCGACTCCGCGTCCGCCAAGCCACGAGACGAACACGCCCACGGCAATCGCCAGCAGTGACTTCCAGTTGACGAAAGAGTGAATCAGCGTCGAGGGCGGTAACGTTCCGCTGGCGATGGGAGCCATCACGCCGATGGTCAGAATGATGATACCGATGCTCAGCCCCTGCTTTTCAATCCAGGGGAAGAAAACGTTAAGCGGTGTCACCCGTACGATGATGAGCACCAGTATTGAGATAGCGACAGTGGTGTTATGGCTGATAAAGCCGAGTGCCGCCAGCCCCAGCAAAATAAACAGGGTTGTATCGAACATGCCAGAGGTCCTTGCCAAAATAAAAAAAGAAAACCTGCTTACTCTACGCATAATCGCGTGAATAAACAGGCTTTTAATTTATTTGCTGCAAATAAGGCTACCAGCGCCGCCCGCGAACCTTGTCGCATACCGACGATGCGCTAAATGACGCGACGGAACGCGACCAGCTCAGGGCGGGCGATACGCAGATAATCCTCGGTATTCATAATGATCGATTTTTCCAGCAGGCCGGCATTAAAGGCTATCTCTGTAAAACGTTCGAACAGCAACGGGTCGGCGACCAGTTTTAGCTTAGGGTGGAAGCTAAAAGGCGGAATGGCGCCGAATACGCAGGCGGTAAGGGCATCGACTTCTGCCGGGCTGGCGAGTGAGGCTTTATTGCCGCCGATATGCTGAGCCAGGCGAGATAAATCGGCCTGCTGATCGGCGGCAAGGATAGCCAGCACGTGCTGGTTTACCCCATTACCTTTCACTTTACAGACCAGCGCTTTGGCGCCCTGTCCCAGCGCGGTACCGCGGATTGCAGATACGGCTTCACATTTACCAACGGCTTCATGTTCCATGACCCGATAGCGGGCCTGTTGCTCATCAAGGAGGCGGCATAATTGCTGGTGTATGTCGGCGGTCTCTGGCGATTGCATGTTGCGATGGTTCCTCTACAGAAAAGGCAAAGCTTAACCCCGCGCGGCGGTAATGAAAACTTATCTGCGAATGCCGGGGCTTTTTTTCTGCTTTTTGTTCATATACAGGCGCGCATCGGCAGCTTTCATTGCTTCGCTGAGCAACTGTTCTGGCGCAAGACTTGCTGCGCCCCAGGAGAAATCGACGCGCTGTTGATGGTCATGAATCGCCAGATATTGCCGGATCCTCGCCGGGATATTTTCCGCTTCAGCTTCCGGGTAATCGATCAGAATTAGAAAGAACTCATCGCCTCCTAAGCGCACGCCATAATCGCTGCTACGAATGGATGCGGAAATAGCCTGCGCCAGTAGAATAATCGCTTCGTCGCCGGCGTTATGCCCCCAGGTATCGTTGATCTTTTTCAGTCCATCGCAGTCAAGGGCCATCGTTACCACGTTAACCCCTTGCGCGGTAAGTCGTTGCAGGCGCGACTCCAGCATCGGGGTAAGGATTTTACGATTATAAAGACCGGTCATGGTATCGCTGATATTCTCTTTCGATACCGAGTTATAAAGGCGGAAATGAACCCGCACCAGATGCAGTAATGCGGCGGTAGAGAGTAAATAAAACAGGAAGAGTTTCCATGAACTAAGCAGAAAATACATAACATCCAGAGACAGCGTTATCCGTAAGTTTTCTGCTACCTGATGGGTGTAATGGGCGTAATTCAACAGGTGCGTTTTACTATGATGTACCTCAATGAGTGCGCCGGTATCGGAATCCTTCAAGGTAATATCCAGATAGCGCCACACCAAAGGTCGGTCGCTGGTGTATAACAAGGCCTCAATCTCTGGCGCGGTCACATCGACCATCACTACGCCTTTCAGCTTATCCTTGAAATACACTGGCGTTAAAAACGATAAAATATTCTTTCCCGTCATCGCATCAACATACACGGTCGAGATGAGCGAACGACCCTGTTCTAAACCATCAAGGCTGGCCTGGCTAATACCCAGTTTACTGTCCTGAAGAAAATTCCAGTTCTGTATCGGATTACTTTTAATTCTGACGGGCGCATAAAAGTAGATGTATTTATTTACAAGATCTATGTAATAGCGAAAGCGTTTTTCTGATTTGAGCGTAGCAGGAACCTCTGGCTGCCAGCTATCATTTTTGGCAACCGCGCGATCGAATGCCTGGAGTGCAGGAATATCGCCCCGCCACTTGCCGCAGTCGGCATGCGCGGCGCTTAGCGTGCCATGCAACTGGGGATAGGTATATCCGGCGATATTCAAACCACTGACATCCCCGTTGTGTTGTACGCTATTGCAGACCTGTTCTACCTCTGTTTGGTTTGGGGCAGTATCCAGCTTACGCAGAAACTGAGAGATGATGAGTTGATTCTGATACTTATCATAGAGAAAGGTCGATTCTCCTTTTTCTATGATGTATCGCATATAGCCTGACATATCGCGGTGGGTAGCGATTAATTCGTATACAAGAAAAGAAGACGTCAACACCACAACGCCTGCGGAAATAACATGTCGCAGTAATTTATTCTGTAATTTCATGATGTTTGGATTCGTCTTACCCGTTTAGCTGATTTTATCATAGTGGATAAACAGGCTACCAGAGCGTGGGTGAACGAACGGCTGGTCAGATTAACTATGCTGACAGGTAGTGTAGGTGTGGAGAATGAGGCAGGGCAGACTAACTAAAATGCGGCACTCTTCATGACGAGTGTCTGAAGAGTGCGCAGGACTGGCCAAAGGCCACTCATGAGGCGGCGGAGGCAAACATTTTGCTTCCGGCGAGTTGTGACATGACAGGCTGATAAACATCGATAGATTCGATATTGTCAAAAGTCACCATGTCGGATTTGCAAAAAATGCATTTCGCGCCGAAGGGGTTTTTTTCGCTCACGTCAAAATGTGAGGTTCTGTATTGTGACCCATGGCAGCACGGGCATCGGAAATGAATATTGTTAATCATAATTTTATCCTTTTATATTATTATGTTTTTTTACATTTTGTCACTTACCCACAGATGAATATGTAAATTTCTGGTGGGCTGAACTGCAAAACGGAAAAATATTTTGCGTTACTACTAAAAATAGCATAGCTGACAGATTATGTTATCAATTTATGCCATTTTGTGTTGATTTGAATGAGATGCTTCTTATTTATCTACTCAGGTCAAAGCCGTCATCGTTATCGTAAATCAGAAGTTCGCATCAAATTTAGCCGGCGTTTAACCGTTTTACTAAGTCATAACTCTTATTAGTCATCTTCTATCCAGTTTTTTTTAATGTATCAAAGCATACAGGATTTGATTTGCAGAAGAATCTTAATACTATTGGAGAGACTCAGGAAAGGTGGTATCAGCGATAGCGCCTGGAGGTGTGAGTAACTGCTTGGGTAATATCTTTCTGTCTTTCAAATCGACGTAGCCATTAACGCATAGTAGAAAAAATAGTGCAAGATTTATTTTAGCCGTCCAGAGGCCCAATGCGTAAAGGATTAATTCGACAATTATCGAAATGTAAATGAACGGAACTGTGGCTGGCTATTAATGTGTTTTAGTTACAGAAAAATCAGCCAGAACGGGTATTTATCTGGCTGATTTATGAGGCTAAGTATTACTGGTCGCGCCTTGTTTATGAAACAGTTCGCGGAACACCGGATAAATATCTTCCTGATCGCGAATATGCTGCATAGCAAAATTCTCAAACGTCGCCTGCAGATGTTCATATTCGCGCCACAGAGTCTGGTGAGCGCGGCGGGTGATTTCGATATAGCTGTAGTAACGAACCACCGGCAATATTTTCTTCGCCAGCAGTTCATGACACAGCGGCGAGTCGTCTGCCCAGTTATCGCCATCCGACGCCTGCGCGGCGTAAATATTCCACTGCGCCGGGTCATAGCGGGCTTTAACAACCTCATCCATCAACTTCAAGGCGCTTGAAACAATCGTACCGCCGGTTTCCTGGGAGTAGAAAAACTCATGTTCATCCACCTCTTTCGCCTGGGTGTGGTGGCGAATATAGACTACTTCAACGTTTTTATAGGTCCGGCTGAGGAACAAATACAGCAGAATGTAAAAACGTTTCGCCATGTCTTTGGTGGACTGATCCATTGAACCAGAAACATCCATCAGGCAGAACATCACCGCCTGACTTGAAGGCTCCGGTCGTTTCTCATAGTTTTTATAGCGTAAATCAAAGGTGTCGATAAACGGCACGCGCTCAATTTTAGCCCGTAGTTCCGCAATCTCTTTACGTAGCCGCTCCTCTTCCAGCAACTGCGCTGGTTCGCTTTTGGCAATGGTATCGAGATCGTCTTCCAGCGCCCGCAGTTCGCGCCGTTTACCGGCGGTCATCGCGGTTCGCCGCGCCAGCGAATTCTGCAATGAACGCACCACGCTGATATTGGCCGGCACGCCGTTGGCGGTAAAACCCGCACGATGGGTTTTGAACTCGTTCAACTGGCGTTGCTGGTTCTTCTTCAGGTTGGGAAGGGCCAGATCTTCAAACAGCAGGTCAAGATATTCATCTTTCGAAATCTGAAAGACGAATTCATCCTGGCCCTCGCCATCGGCGCTGGCTTGCCCCTGACCACCGCCGCCTCCGCCGCCGCCGCCCTGAGGGCGTTCAATACGGTCGTTCTGCACAAAGTGATCGTTGCCGGGATGGACGCGATTACGAAGCCCGCCGCGCCCCTGATGAAACATCGGCTCGTTAATATCGTCCGTCGGAATGGAGACGGATTCACCGCTGTCGATATCGGTCACCGAACGTTTATTGATGGCTTCGGAGATCGACTGCTTTATCTGCGCCTTGTAACGGCGCAGAAAGCGCTGACGATTGACAGCGCTTTTGTTCTTCCCGTTCAGGCGTCGGTCTATGAACCAGGTCATATGCCCTCCTGTACTGCATTTGCCAACTGTACCCTGATGTTGATTAGGGTAGATGTCTTTCGTTATACGAGCAGTGGTGCTGAAACCCGGCAGCCGCGGCTACCGGGTTGGTCGCTATCAGGACGATTTACGTACCCGCAGGTACCATTCGCACAGCAGGCGTACCTGTTTACGGGTATAGCCTTTTTCCATCATGCGATCGACGAAGTCGTCGTGTTTTTTCTGCTCGTCGGTAGACGTTTTGGCATTGAACGAAATGACCGGCAACAGCTCCTCGGTATTGGAGAACATTTTCTTCTCAATAACCGTGCGCAGTTTTTCATAACTGGTCCAGTTCGGATTACGTCCGCTGTTATTCGCTCTGGCGCGCAGCACGAAGTTGACGATTTCATTACGGAAATCTTTCGGGTTGCTGATCCCGGCGGGCTTCTCGATTTTCTCCAGTTCCGAATTCAGCGATTCACGGTCGAACAGTTGCCCGGTATCCGGATCGCGGTACTCCTGATCCTGAATCCAGAAATCTGCATAAGTGACATATCTGTCAAAAATGTTCTGTCCATATTCGGAATAAGACTCAAGATACGCCGTTTGGATCTCTTTGCCGATAAATTCGGCGTATTTCGGGATCAGATAGCCTTTGAGGAATTCCAGATAACGTTCGGCCTGCTCTTGCGGGAACTGTTCGCGTTCGATTTGCTGTTCCAGTACGTAGAACAGATGGACCGGGTTGGCCGCCACTTCGGCATGATCGAAGTTAAACACCCTTGAGAGAATTTTAAAGGCAAAACGGGTAGAGAGACCGTTCATCCCTTCGTCGACGCCAGCGTAATCACGATACTCCTGGTAGGATTTCGCTTTCGGGTCGGTATCTTTCAAGCTTTCGCCGTCATAGACGCGCATCTTCGAGTAGATGCTCGAGTTTTCCGGCTCTTTCAGGCGCGACAGAATAGAGAAGCGCGACAGCGTTTCAAGCGTTCCTGGGGCGCATGGCGCATGGGTCAGCTCACTGTTATTCAAAAGTTTTTCATAAATACGGATCTCTTCCGAGATGCGCAGGCAATAAGGCACTTTGACGATATAGACACGGTCAAGGAACGCCTCGTTGTTTTTGTTATTACGGAAGGTCACCCACTCGGATTCGTTGGAGTGCGCGAGGATAATGCCGTTGAACGGCAGGGCGGAGATACCTTCGGTACCGTTATAGTTGCCTTCCTGGGTCGCCGTCAGCAGTGGGTGCAATACTTTAATCGGCGCTTTAAACATCTCGACGAATTCCATGATCCCCTGGTTGGCGCGGCACAGCGCGCCGGAGTAACCATAGGCATCCGGGTCGTTTTGCGCATAGTGTTCCAGTTTACGGATATCCACTTTCCCTACCAGCGCCGAAATGTCCTGGTTATTTTCATCACCGGGCTCCGTTTTGGCGATGGCAATCTGTTCGAGGATTGACGGCCACACTTTCACGACGCGGAATTTAGTGATATCACCGCCGAACTCGTGCAGGCGTTTAGCCGCCCACGGCGACATAATTGTGCCGAGATAACGGTTAGGAATGCCGTATTCTTTATTGAGGATCTGCGCGTCCTCCTGCGGGTTAAACAGGCACAGAGGGTGATCGTTGACCGGGCTGCGTTCGCCATTCGCGCTCAGCACATAGATTGGCACCCTTTGCATCAGCGATTTCAGGCGTTCCGCCAGCGAGGATTTACCGCCGCCAACCGGCCCCAGCAGATACAGAATCTGTTTTTTCTCTTCCAGACCCTGCGCAGCATGTTTCAGATAGGAAACAATCTGCTCGATGGCATCTTCCATACCATAGAACTCTTCAAACGCCGGATAGCGTGCAACAACCCGGTTTGAAAAGAGGCGGGACAGCCGCGGCTCCAGGGCCGTATCGACCATGACTGGTTCACCAATGGCCGTCAATAGCCGCTCTGCCGCGTTGGCATAAGCACTGCGATCTTGCCGGCAGATGGTAAGAAACTCCTGCAGTGTGAACTCTTCGTCCTTGGCAGCTTCATAGCGCTGGCGATAGTGATCGAATATATTCATGGCATGCCGTCCTTTCGTTTTTTAGCACAGGTTGAGAGCCGTTCATATGAATAGTAGGGGCCCCCGGAAGGAGCAGGCTGAACGACATCCTTTACTTATCAGCAACCCTCGTGCCAGGTTACAGAAGCGATTTGGATAACGTGCTCTGCGACTACACCTTCTAAATTTAAGCGTAGATGCATTTAGAAAACTTGCATGCCGCTAAAACTCAATTTCAATGACATATCAATAACTCATCCGGAAACCAGGCAATTTTTCGCATATCTTGCCAAAGCCTTTCATCAATGTGTCATGAAGTCGCAAGAGGGCGGTCATCAAGCAGTGGGAAATTGTTCGGTTTAGTGTAAGAGCAAGTAAAGCATTTGAGGCATGACCTCTACGACGTTAAACTGCACGCGCTAATTATTTGACAACAGGAATATGGATCGTGACTAAAATCAAACTTCTGGCACTGGGTGTGTTCATCGCGACGTCAGCTAGCGCAGCGCACGCTGACGGGAAGTTAACGCTGGGGGCCGGCGTGGGCGTCGTCGAGCATCCTTATAAACAATATGATGCAGATGTTTACCCGGTACCTGTCATTAGTTATGAAAGCGATAACTTCTGGTTCCACGGTTTGGGTGGTGGCTACTACCTGTGGAATGATACCAACGACAAACTGTCCGTGACCGCTTACTGGTCGCCGATGTATTTCAAGCCGGGCGACAGCGACAATTCGCAGATGCGCAAGCTGGACCGCCGCAAATCCACCATGATGGCGGGTTTGAGCTACGTTCATAACACTCAGTACGGATTCCTGCGTACGACGCTGGCCGGCGATACGCTGGACAACAGCAATGGCATTACCTGGGATATGGCCTGGCTGTACCGTTATACCAACGGCAACCTGACCCTGACGCCGGGTATTGGCGTGGAGTGGAACAGCGACAATCAGAACGAATACTACTACGGCGTCTCGAAGCATGAGTCGAATCGCAGCGGCATGCGCAGCTACGATCCTGACAGCAGCTGGAACCCGTATCTGGAGCTGGCGGCGAACTATCGTTTCCTCGGCGACTGGAGCGTTTACGGTATTGCCCGTTACACTCGTCTGTCTGACGAAATCACCGATAGCCCGATGGTGGACAAATCCTGGAGCGGCCTGATTTCGACCGGGATCACCTATACCTTCTGACAGTGCACTTCAACAGACTTTTTTGTGCATCAAAACAGGGCGTTATGCCCTGTTTTGCTATATTACAATTCGCGTTTAGGCCGGGTGGCGGCTACGCCTTACCCGGCCTACGGGTCGAGCCCACTGTCTCCTGGAAAACACGGTGTTAAGTAGGCCTGATAAGCGAAGCGCCATCCGCTCACGTCAGACGCTTGTCGGTCTTAACGCTTCACAACGCGAATAGTCTGCGCCAGGCGAGTGGGTTTCTCTTCGCTGGCTTTCTGCGGCACGGTCACGCAGCAGGTTTCCACGCAAACAAAAGTTTTGTAGCCATCATCCGGCATATCGCCCATGCTGACGGAAAGCGCCGGGCCCGGGTTCCAGGCAACGACGTTACCGTGATGGCGATGGATCACGTCGATGTTGCGCTGCAGGACGTCATCATGAATCACGCTGCAGGCTTCGGCATTGAGATAAACGCGGTCGGTGCGGTCCGGGAAGGTCTGGATGCCGTCCTTCAGCACACCTTCTTCGGCATTCAGCACTTTATCGACATAGCGATCGCCAAGGCCGCTCACTTTGACTGCCGTGATATCGCCAACGTTGAAGTAGGTGTGCAGGGCGGAGGTGGTTTCAAACTCGCCGTGGGCTTCCAGTTCGATCTCGCAGGTCTTACCCAGCTTGAAGCGCGCATACAGCGTGAAGTCGTGAGGCCAGTATTTGCGGGTTTCGTCACTGCTCTGCAGTTCGAAGGTCAGCATCACGCCGTTTTCATCTTCGTCCTGGCATTTTAGCGCCCACGGCAGGTTGCGTGCGAAACCGTGCGACGGCAGTCCCTGTTGCGCTGACGGACCGAACCATGGCCAGCAGATGGGTACGCCGCCGCGCAGGGCGACACCGCTTTTAAATGGGGTATTGTTGCTCAACCACAAAACTTCTTCTTCACCGGCCGGTTGCCAGGAGAGCAGGTGAGCGCCCTGCAGGGCGACGGAAGCTTTTACCTGCGGGTGGTCAACGACGATAAGTTCAAGATCGTCCAGCTTGCGGCGGGAGAATGCAGGAGAAAGTTGTTCAATCACCGGGAGAGCAAAAATTTTATTAATCATTACGCCATCCTCTTTCGGGCAAAAAAAAGAGCGACCGAAGCCGCTCTTAGTGATTACTTATTCATCTCAACTTATTTGGAGATGTGAGCAATCAGGTCCAGAACTTTGTTGGAGTAACCAGTTTCGTTGTCGTACCAGGAAACCAGTTTCACGAAGTTGTCGTTCAGTGCGATACCAGCTTTAGCATCGAACACGGAAGTGCAAACTTCGCCGTTGAAATCGGTAGATACAACGTCGTCTTCGGTGTAACCCAGAACGCCTTTCATTGCGCCTTCAGAAGCCGCTTTGATTGCTTTCTTGATTTCTTCGTAGGACGCTGCTTTTTCCAGACGAACGGTCAGGTCAACAACGGATACGTTCGGAGTCGGAACGCGGAACGCCATACCGGTCAGTTTGCCGTTCAGTTCTGGCAGTACTTTACCTACCGCTTTAGCAGCGCCGGTAGAGGACGGGATGATGTTCTGCGCTGCGCCGCGGCCGCCGCGCCAGTCTTTGTGAGACGGGCCATCAACGGTTTTCTGAGTTGCGGTGGTAGCGTGAACTGTGGTCATCAGGCCTTCAACGATACCGAAGTTGTCGTTGATGACTTTAGCCAGCGGAGCCAGGCAGTTGGTGGTGCAGGATGCGTTAGAAACGATGTCCTGGCCTGCGTAAGTGTCGAAGTTAGCGCCGCGAACGAACATCGGAGTGTTGTCTTTGGACGGGCCAGTCAGAACGACTTTTTTCGCGCCAGCGGTGATGTGTTTACGAGCGGTTTCGTCGGTCAGGAAGATACCGGTTGCTTCAGCAACAACGTCAACACCAACTTCATCCCATTTCAGGTTAGCCGGGTCACGTTCAGCGGTAACACGGATTTTTTTACCGTTAACGACCAGATGACCGTCTTTCACTTCAACGGTACCGTCGAAACGACCGTGAGTGGAGTCATACTTCAGCATGTAAGCCATGTACTCTGCGTCTAACAGGTCGTTGATTGCAACGATCTCGATGTCAGAACGTTTCTGAGCAGCACGGAAAACAATGCGACCGATACGGCCAAAACCGTTGATACCTACTTTGATAGTCATATATTCCACCAGCTATTTGTTAGTGAATAAAAGGTTGCCTGTAAAATTACAAAAACCTTACGCAGCGTCAAGCGGAATCGTGTCAATCATTGCGACAAATCAATCCTGAGCAGACCTTTGCGCGATTGATTTGCCTCACTCTCCCTTTGAGCCCAATTCCATATGGGGACTGCGTCCGGAATTTTAAAGGTCATATAAGATAAAAATGTGATTAGTATCACAATTATCTGGCTGCCTGATGGCATCGGATAAGTTTAGAACAAAAGTACAGGTTTCATTGTTAATGTTTTGTTAGAATCGACGGGTAAAGTTGCCCTTTCAAAGCGAGAAGTAATCACATGGCTAATAAACCATCTCCTGACGAGCTCAAACAAGAATTGAGCGAGATGCAGTTTTATGTGACGCAGAATCACGGTACCGAACCGCCGTTTACCGGACGGTTGCTGCATAACAAAAAAGACGGCATCTACCACTGCCTGGTCTGCGATGCGCCGCTATTTCACTCACAATCCAAGTATGACTCCGGCTGCGGCTGGCCAAGCTTCTATGAGCCGGTGAGTGACGACGCGATTCGTTATCTCAATGATTACTCCCACGGGATGCAGCGTACTGAAATTCGCTGTGGCAATTGCGATGCGCATCTGGGGCATGTCTTCCCGGATGGCCCGCAGCCGACCGGCGAGCGTTTTTGCGTCAATTCGGCCTCTTTAAGCTTCACCGATGAGCAAAACGGCGAGCGAACTAAAGGCTAAGAAACGATTCAGCAAATTATTCCAAGACGGATGAGCAGAAGATGGATATCGAGCAAATTATTGCCAGCATGACGCCGGAACTGTACCAACGTTTAGCCACCGCGGTGGAGTTAGGAAAATGGCCGGACGGCGTTGCGCTGACCCCGGAACAAAAAGAAAACAGCATGCAGCTGGTGATGTTGTGGCAGGCGCGCAACAACACGGATGCGCAGCATATGACCATCGACACCAACGGTCAGATGGTGATGAAGAGCAAACAGCAATTGAAAGAGGATTTCGGTATCGTGCCGAAGCCGATTGCGACGTTCAAACCGCAGTAACCTGCCGCACAGAGCGCCCGGTTTAGCCGGGCTGCTCTCCATGTTACCCCGGTCGCGCAGTGCTTCCGGGGTGTGTGTTTTACTGCGTCTTGATACCTAGCGACTCGGCCAGTTGTCGGGCAAGCTGGTTTTTGTCATCTGCGCCATATTCCCAGAACATGCCGCCCGCTAACCCTTTGCTCTTGATGTAATCGGCTTTGATCGCCACCGAACGTGGATTCTCGTAGGAGAGGGCGAAAAGCGCTTTGCCATCGGCAGAGTTTACCGATAACCACGGCACCTTCGCTTCGTCATCCCAGTGCTCAGTAAAGCGTTTCTGCGGATCGTTGAGCAGTTTGGCAACAATATCGTTGTATTTCACATAGGTATCTTTGCTCAGGTCATAACCCAGCGATTTAAACAACTCGATTTGCTGCGCCCCGAAGTAAGGTTGGGTAGCCGGGTTTTTCTGCGCGTCTGGCTTACTCCAGTCAATCCCTGGCTCGACGGCACGTTTCGGTACCCGGCCATAGAAACCAATGCCGAGATTCATCTGGCTGGGTTTGAGGCCAGCAGCCAGATAGTTATTCACCACAAAATCGGCGCTGTATTTATCCGCTGCGGCGACGGTCGGCCAGTGGCGGGAGTCATACAGATTTGAGTTGAAATATTGTGTGCCGTAGGCCATGTCGTAGGTCATCAGATTGATATAGTCCAGCAGTGGGGCGACCGCTTTCACGTCGACCCAGCTTTTTGGACTTTCAACATTGGCGCCCACGGCGATGGTCACCAGTTTCTTAGTGCCAACGGCGGCACGTAGTTCTTTCAGCAACGCGGTAAAGTTATCGCGATCCGCCGGCTGGCTGGCCACCAATCCCCAGGCGCCGTTAACCGGAAACTCCCAGTCAAGATCGATGCCATCAAGGCCATATTGGTCAATGACCTGCTGAACCGAACGGATAAACACCGCCCGGCTTTCCGGCGTGGCCGCCGCGCCGGAAAATCCACGCGCGCCCCAGCCGCCAACGGAGAGCAGGACTTTCAGATCGGGATTCTGCTGACGTAACGCCGGCAGTTTTTGTAAATCCGCCTGTACTTTTGGCGACAGCCAGATTTGATGGAGATGCTCAGGATCTTTCAGCGCCTCGTTGGTCTCGTCTTTTTCATCGTTGTAGATAAGCCCGAACGAGTAGTTAAGGTGGGTTATTTGTCGGACATCCAGCTTGTCGATATCGCCGCCGGGGCCTGCGGTGACGTCGCCGCCGCCGTTGAAGTAGCCGACCGACATGAAAGATTGCGCGGAAACGACAGAGGCGCAGAGCAGGGGTAATGCTGCCAGCAAGGGCAAAAGTTTCATCGGAGTTCCTCTTTGACAATAAAAAAAAATGCACACGCCACGGAAATGGCGTGGCGAAAAAACAGCCTGTCTACAGTATCAGCCCTTATCCGAGGAAACTGCGAGACAGCTCAATTTATCGAGGTCAACGAGGCGGTAAATAGCGCCCGGCGTGAGGTGCGCCGGGCGTGAGGTCAGGGCTGGGTTTCCAGCCAGTCGTCGAGGGTGTAGAGCGTAGCTCCGGCGGCGGCCATTTCCATAAAGGCAACGGCGCTGTCCTGCGGCTGCAGGTTGACGCCGCGACAGCCGTCGGTGATCACGTTGACGGTGTAGCCCAAATCCAGCGCATCAAGCACGGTAAACTTAACGCAGTAATCCGTCGCGAGACCGAGAATGTTCAGCTCCGTCACGCCGTGCGCGCGCAGCCAGCCATCGAGTTCGGTTTTCTGCCGGTGACCGTTGTCGAAAAAAGCGCTGTAGCTGTCGATTACCGGATTTTGCCCTTTATGAAACACGGCGTTAATAGCCTGCTGTTTGAGTAGCGGGTGCAGCGCGGCGCCATCGCTATGCTGCACGCAGTGATCGGGCCAGAAAGTCTGCGGCAGGCCATCAAGCTCGCCCTGGGCATAGGGTTCCGCCTGATGCTGACTGGCAAAGCTACCATGGTTGGCCGGATGCCAGTCCTGGCTTGCGATGATGGCGTCGCCGCGCGCCAGGCTCCAGTCGATCAGCTGATTTGCGATATCAATGGTGCTGTCGCCTTCGGGGACGGCGAGTGCGCCGCCAGCGCAGAAATCGTTTTGCAGGTCTACCAATAGCAGCGCGCGGTGGCTCATAGCATGTTCCTTATTCATCAGGGGTCAGCTCGCCGCGCAGGTTTTGCTGCATGGCGTTTCGAATGGCCGCACCATCAAGGTTCTGACTGAGCAGATAGTGTAGCTTGGTCAGCGTCGCTTCCACGGTCATATCAAAACCGCTAATGACTCCGGCCTGCGCCAGCGCGTTGCCGGTGGCATAGCCGCCCATATTCACCTTACCCGACATGCATTGCGTCAGGTTCACCACCACAATACCGCGCTGGCTGGCTTCCGCCAGGACCTGAATAAACTCGCCGTTCTGCGGCGCATTGCCTACGCCATAGGAGCGCAGGATCAGCGCTTTCACCGGCTGACGCAGGAAATTACGCACCACATCGGCAGAAATCCCAGGATAGATAGTGACCACGCCGATAGGCTGCGGCGTAATGGGGTGGACGATCAGCTCGCCCTTTCCGTGCGGCGCGGGCGGGGTACCGAGACGGCGGATATGGATGCCGGCTTCCAGCAGCGGCGCCAGGTTTGGCGAAGCAAAGGCATCGAAACCGTCTGCGTGGGCCTTGGTCGTGCGGTTGCCGCGATACAGACGATTATTGAAGAATAGCGAAACTTCATTGATCGGGTAGTTGGCGGCGACATACAGCGCATTGAGCAAATTGATTTGCCCATCGGAACGCAGCTCGGCTAGCGGGATTTGTGACCCTGTCACAATGACCGGCTTACCTAAATTCTCCAGCATGAACGACAGCGCCGAAGCGGTGAAGGCCATGGTGTCGGTGCCGTGCAGGATAACAAAGCCATCGTATTGGTCGTAGTGGTCGCGAATATCGTCAGCGATATGCTGCCAGTCTTCCGGCGTCATATCAGACGAATCCATCAACGGCGCATATTCATGAATAGTAAAGTCCGGCATCTCCGGGCGGTGGAACTCGGGCATCAGCGCCAGCTGACGCTGCAGGTGGCCGGAAACGGGGATATAACCGTGATCGGAGCGCTGCATACCGATGGTCCCACCGGTGTAGGCAACGTAAATCGATTTCTTTTGCATAGCATCGCTTAGGTTGGACGTGAACAGGCGCAGTATAAAGTGGCAGGCAAAAAAATAAAGCGCTAACCCTGGGAGTTGCAGAGAAGCGCTTGAATTTAATGTCGTTGAAACGCTGCCCCACGGCGGGGGCAGACGGGGGATTAACGAATATTGGCGCAGGTCAGACAGAAGGCATAGCGATTCTGCGGATCGTTAAATGCCGCCAGTTTATCGCTTTCCGTTTTCACAACGTCCGCGGCTGCCGCAACCGGCGCAGGCAGGTATGCTTGAATCGCGGCCGGCAGAGCCGCGCGCACTGAACCGGTCAGGCTATCCATCACCATCGCGAAGAACGTGGGTTCTTCCTGGTACCAGGTGATATGCCACTGTTTCAGTTTCGCCAGCTCCGCGGCTTTCGCCACCGCATCGTCGAAATCGCCGAGGCTATCTACCAGACCATTGGCCTTGGCGTCTTCACCGGTCCAGACGTGGCCTTGCGCGATTTGGTCAATCTTCTCCGGCGTGCTCTTACGCGCGTTAGCCACCAGGGTGATAAAGCGCTTATAGCCGTTTTCGATGCTCAGCTGTATTAACTGCTGCACTTCCGGCGGCAGCGATTTGGTGGTTGAGACATCGGCCAGTGGCGAGGTGGCGACGCCATCGGTATGGACTCCAATTGAACCGAGCGTATTTTCCACCGTGTTAATCACGCCAAAGATACCGATGGAGCCGGTAAGGGTGCTCGGGTTCGCCACGATGTAATCCGCAGGGGTGGAGATCCAGTAACCGCCGGATGCCGCCATGCCGCCCATTGAGACCACCACCGGTTTACCCGCCGCTTTCGCCGCCGCCAGTTCTTCGCGGATGACCTCCGAGGCGCTGACGCTGCCGCCAGGACTGTTGACGCGCAGAACGATCGCTTTTACTTTCGGATCCAGGCGCGCGTCGCGGATTTGCGCCGCGGTGGTGTCGCCGCCGACGTTACCCGGCGTTTCTTCACCATCCATGATGGCACCGTTCGCAAAGATAACCGCTACCGCTGAACCCTGTTCAGCAGGCGCTTTGACGTTGTAATCGTAGTAGCTGATGGCGCGATAGTTGTTATCCGCTTTGCTCCAGCCAAACTGCTTAGTCAGCGCTTTTTCCACTTCCGTCGAGGTGGCCAGCTCGTCGACTAGCTTGTTATCCAGAGCGTATTTCGCGGTATCGCCATCAACTTTACGCAGGCCGTCGATCACCCCCTGAGCGCCGGGGAACAGCTGCTGCGCGGTGATCTGGCGGTTAGCGGCAATGGTGTTGAGATAGTTCTGCCACAGTTCGCCGATCCAACGGCTGTCCGCTTCACGCGCAGCCGGCGACATGTCGTCGCGAATAAATGGCTCGACGGCGGATTTGTAAGTACCGACGCGGAAAACGTGGGTCGAGACTTTTAGTTTATCCAGCAGCGACTTGTAATACAGGCCGTTGGTGGCAAAGCCGTGCAGGTCGACTTCACCCTGCGGCGAGAGCCAAATTTTATTGGCGAAGCTCGCCAGGTAGTATTGCCCCTGGGTGTAGCTGCTGCCGACGGCATATACCGGTTTACCGCTGTCGCGGAACTCGCGTAGCGCTTTACCGATGTACTGCATCGAAGGCTGATCGCCGCCGACGAAGTTTTTCAGATCCAGTACGATACCGGTGATATTACGGTCGTCTTTCGCCTGGCGAATCGTCTGTACGATATCGAACAGTGAGTTCTCCTGCAGACGATCGGAACTGGCGCCGAACAGCTGGCGGCCGATGACCCCGAGCTTGCTGCTGGCGGAAGGCTTATCAACGACCACGCCGGTGATGTCCATCAGCAGCGCGCCGCGTGCGGTATGTTCCGCGGTGCTGCTGCTAAACTGTGCCCAGATGCCGACGCAAATCAGCACTAACACCAGGAACACCAGGTTCAGCGCGAATTGGCGAATGAAATTGAGTATTCGCCATGTCCATTTAAAAAATCCGGCAAGAAATCGCCAAAGGGTTCGCATGTATTCTCCCTAATATTTTGATGATGGGTCAGCCGCAGGGGCTGCCGCGTCTGGCTATCCTAAAGAGAGTGCCGACGCTTGTCAGCAGGAATCACCCATCGGGCTGTAACAAAATCCATGCGCATGTTAATTTTATGCAAAATGACATCACAGGAGTTACACAGATGGATGCTCTCGAACTACTGGTAAATCGCCGCAGCGCGTCGCGCCTGACCGATCCGGCTCCGGCTGGCGAACAGCTGGAAAATATCCTTCACGCGGGGATGCGCGCGCCGGATCACGGCACGTTACAACCGTGGCGGTTCTTTATTATTGCCGATGATGGCCGCGAACGCTTTAGCCAACTGCTGGAAAAAGGGGCGATGGCCGCCGGGCAGGATGAAAAAGCCATTGAAAAAGCACGTAATGCGCCGTTCCGTGCGCCGTTGATTATCGCGGTAGTCGCACGCTGCGAAGAACATCCGAAGGTACCGCTGTGGGAACAGGAGATGTCCGCGGGATGTGCGGTGATGGCGATGCAAATGGCCGCAGTGGCGCAGGGCTATAACGGTATCTGGCGTAGCGGCGCGTTAACCGAGAGTCCGGTTGTCCGCGAAGGCTTTGGCTGCCGCGAACAGGACAAAATTGTCGGTTTCCTCTACCTCGGCACGCCGCAGTTAAAAGCATCAACCACGTTTACGCGTCCGGATACCGCGCCGTTCGTCACGCGCTTCTGAGTCAGTGCTTGTTACGCCGGTGGCGCTGCCGCTTACCGGGGCTACAGCGCTGTGCGATTTAGTAGCCCGGAGAAGGCGCGTTAAGCGCCGCCTCCGGGAGTTCAACGGCGATGACGTTACTTCTGCGTTTTGGCGAATTCATCCTTTGCTTTCTGCAACTGCTGTTGGAAGGCCGGGTTGGTATGCAGGGTCGCCACCACCGCCGAGCCGACTATCCGCGCCGCATCGACGTCGCTCTGCCAATGATAGCCGCAGATAACCCGGCTTTCGCCCAACTCATAGCCGCGTTTGAGAATTTCGTTTTGCCGCTGCGGATTGATCTCCGCCAGTACCAGTGCGGTTGCCCAACCGATAGAGGTATGGCCGGAAGGGTAAGATCCGTTTTTCGACAGCTTGTCCTGCTCGGTAGTGTTACAGGTTGAAACGCCGTAGAACGCAAACGGGCGAATGCGCATATATTTCTCTTTCGCGCTGCGGGTGGCCAGATCGCCGGCATCCTCAATCATATTTGTCAGCAGCTTATGTAACTGCGGCGCGTCTTGTTCGGTGATAGGCGAACCAAAAGCGCTGGAGAAGGCATTCGCGACGCCGCCGGCGCTCAGGTTAGCATCTTCAGCCGCCAGCTTGCCGCGTTCGGTATTGCGCAGCAGCCGTCCTTTCTCATACATCGCCTGATCGTTTAAAAATGCGATGCTGCCAACTTCCGGTGGCGGCGGCAACAGCGCCAGGCTATCGATGGCCTGCGCATTTTTCAGATAATAGAGATCCGGTTTGGTGGTCGCATCATTGCCGGCAGGGACCAGCGCGAAAGCGTTAACGGAAAACAGGCTGGCGAGGCAGAGGGCGAGAACGCGCTTTTTCATCTACATTTCCTTACGGTGTTATATATCCAGAACAATGGTTTTGTTTTTAGTCACATTTTTGTCATCTGTAAGTAAAAGTTAAAATGGCGTTGAAAAAATTGTTCGGTATCGCAAAAACGCATATTTGTCTGCTTAATGAGCAACCACTCGCGATTTCGGACTGTCGCACTTATCACCTTGCCGTTTGGGCGCTACCATAGCGGGATTGCAATGACAGGAGATGTCCATGAGCGAGCAAGCTATTCGTTTAACGCAATACAGCCACGGAGCCGGTTGCGGTTGTAAAATTTCCCCTAAAGTGCTGGAAACCATTCTGCATAGCGAGCAGGCGAAGTTTGTCGACCCGAACCTGCTTGTCGGCAACGAAACCAGCGACGATGCGGCGGTCTACGATCTGGGTAACGGGACGTCGATCATCAGCACCACCGATTTTTTCATGCCGATCGTCGATAACCCTTTTGATTTTGGCCGTATCGCGGCGACTAACGCCATCAGCGACATTTTCGCCATGGGCGGCAAACCGATTATGGCGATTGCGATACTTGGCTGGCCAATCAACACGCTGGCGCCGGAGATTGCTCGCGAAGTGGTTGAAGGCGGGCGTTTTGCCTGCCAGCAGGCCGGGATTGCGCTGGCGGGCGGTCACTCCATCGATGCGCCGGAACCGATTTTCGGGCTCGCGGTGACCGGCGTGGTACCAACCGAACGTATCAAGAAAAACAGCACCGCGCAGGCGGGCTGCAAGCTGTATCTGACCAAACCACTGGGTATTGGCGTGCTGACTACCGCCGAGAAGAAATCGTTGCTGAAGCCGGAACATCAGGGGCTGGCGACGGAAACCATGTGCCAGATGAACCTTGCCGGCGCCGCGTTTGCCAATATCGAAGGGGTAAAAGCGATGACCGACGTCACCGGTTTCGGCTTGCTGGGGCATCTCAGCGAAGTCTGCCGCGGCGCGGGCGTTCAGGCGCAACTAAACTACGCCGATATCCCTAAACTCCCGGGCGTTGAAGCTTACATTGCCGCCGGAGCGGTGCCGGGCGGCACCGGACGCAACTTTGCCAGCTACGGTCATTTGATGGGCGAGATGCCGCCGGCATGGCGAGATCTGCTGTGCGATCCGCAAACTTCCGGCGGCCTGCTGCTGGCGGTCACGCCGGAAGCCGAAGCCGAAGTCCAGGCCGCTGCCGCGGAATTTGGCATTAAGCTTGCCGCCATTGGCGAGCTGGTCACCGCCCGCGGCGGGCGTCCAATGATCGAGATCCGTTGATTAGATGCGGTTGTTTATTGCAGAAAAACCGAGTCTCGGTCGCGCTATCGCCGATGTGTTGCCGAAACCGCATCGCAAAGGCGATGGCTTTATTGAGTGCGGCAACGGGCAGGTGGTCACCTGGTGTATCGGCCACCTGCTGGAGCAGGCGCAGCCGGATGTTTACGACGGACGCTATGCGCGCTGGAACCTGCTCGATCTACCCATCGTTCCAGAAAAGTGGCAACTGCAACCAAAACCGTCGGTCACGAAACAGCTGAACGTCATCAAGCGCCTGCTTGGCGAGGCGCAGGAAGTGGTTCACGCGGGCGACCCGGATAGAGAAGGGCAACTGCTGGTCGATGAGGTGCTGGACTACCTGCAGCTGGCGCCGGAAAAGCGCCAACAGGTGCAGCGTTGCCTCATTAACGACCTCAACCCACAGGCGGTTGAGCGGGCGATTAACCGCCTGCGCGCGAATAGCGAGTTTGTCCCGCTGTGCGTGTCGGCGCTGGCCCGCGCTCGCGCCGACTGGCTGTATGGCATCAACATGACCCGCGCCTACACCATTCTCGGGCGTAATGCCGGCTATCAGGGAGTGTTGTCGGTTGGTCGCGTACAGACGCCGGTGTTGGGGCTGGTGGTGCGTCGCGATGAAGAGATCGAGAACTTCGTCGCCAAAGATTTCTTTGACGTCAAAGCGCATATTGTCACGCCGCAAGACGAGCGGTTTATCGCCACCTGGGTGCCGAGCGAAGCCTGCGAACCCTATCAGGATGAAGAGGGGCGTTTACTGCATCGCCCGCTGGCCGAGCATGTGGTTAAACGCATTGAAGGCCAGCCGGCAATCGTGACCGGTTATAACGATAAGCGCGATTCCGAACCGGCGCCGCTACCGTTTTCGCTGTCGGCGTTACAGATCGAAGCGGCCAAACGTTTCGGCTTCAGCGCCCAGAACGTGCTGGATATCTGCCAGAAGCTGTATGAGACCCACAAACTGATTACCTATCCGCGCTCGGATAGCCGCTACCTGCCTGAGGAACATTTTGCCGGCCGCCATGCGGTACTGAATGCGATTAGCGTCCATGCGCCGGATCTGCTGCCGCAGCCGGTGATGGATCCGGAGATCCGCAACCGCTGTTGGGATGATAAAAAGGTCGATGCGCACCACGCCATTATCCCGACCGCGCGCAGCAGTCAGGTCAAACTCAACGATAACGAAGAGAAGGTATACAACCTGATCGCTCGTCAGTATCTGATGCAGTTCTGCCCGGATGCGGTGTTCCGCAAGTGCCAGATTGACCTGGATATTGCTAACGGCAAATTTGTCGCCAAGGCGCGCTTCCTCGCCGAAGCGGGCTGGCGCGCGCTGCTTGGTAACAAAGAGCGCGACGAAGAGAACGACGGTACGCCGCTGCCGGTGGTCGCCAAAGGCGATGAGCTATTGTGCGAAAAAGGTGAGGTGGTGGAGCGACAAACCCAGCCGCCGCGCCACTTTACCGACGCGACGTTACTGTCGGCGATGACCGGTATTGCCCGCTTTGTGCAGGATAAAGAACTGAAAAAGATCCTCCGCGCAACCGACGGTCTGGGGACGGAAGCGACCCGCGCCGGGATTATTGAGCTGCTGTTTAAGCGCGGTTTCCTGAATAAAAAGGGGCGCTATATCCACTCATCGGATGCCGGTCGGGCGCTAATCCATTCTCTGCCGGAAATGGCCGCGCGCCCGGATATGACCGCCCACTGGGAATCGGTATTGACGCAAATCAGCGAAAAACAGTGCCGCTATCAGGACTTTATGCAGCCGCTGGTGGGGACGCTGTTCCAGCTTATCGATCAGGCGCGGAGCACGCCGGTGCGCCAGTTCCGCGGGCTGGTCGCGCCAGGCGGAGCGAAAAAGTCGTTTAGTAAAGGGAAAGGCAAGCCGAAAGGGAAAAAGCCGGCGGCGGACATCGCGCCGGAAAGTCCGCAATAATTTTCTTCGCCCCTCGCCACGAGGGGCTTAGCTAAAACGCACTTCCGCCTGAGGGCGCTAAACCCGGATGAGGGTTTTCCCACATATCATTTCCGCCTCCCTGCTCTAAAATAGGGTTATTGATGTTAAAGAAGGGATAAAAAGGAAAAGATGATGAGCGAACAAATCAGTAAACAACCGCAAGTTGACCACGCTGAAGAGAATGCTTTTTTCCCTTCAGCCTACTCCCTTAGTCAGTTTACCAGCCCAGTGTCCGATCTCAGCGGCGCTGATTATGCATCAGGGTATCGCGGGCGGCGGAAAGTGCTGGTTATCGCCGCCGATGAACGTTACCTGCCTACCGATAACGGCACGCTCTTTTCGACCGGTAATCATCCGGTAGAGACGCTGCTGCCGATGTACCATCTGCACGCCGCAGGTTTCGATTTTGATATTGCGACGCTCTCCGGGCAAATGGTCAAGTTCGAATACTGGGCGATGCCGCGCGAAGACCAAAAGATTATGCCGTTCTTCGAGCGTTATCTGCCGCAGTTCCGCCAGCCGCTGGCGCTTTCAGATGTTGTGGGGCAACTGGGGGCTGATAGCGACTATGCGGCGGTATTTATTCCCGGCGGCCACGGTGCGCTTATCGGCCTGCCGGAGAGCGAAGCCGTCGCCGAAACGCTGCGCTGGGCGCTGCGGCACGATCGGTTTGTGATTTCGCTCTGTCACGGCCCGGCGGCGTTTCTCGCATTACGTCATGGGGAGAATCCGTTAAACGGTTATGCCATTTGCGCGTTTCCGGATGCCGCCGATAAACAAACGCCGGATATCGGCTATATGCCCGGTCACCTGACCTGGTATTTTGGCGAAGCGCTGAAAGCGATGGGGCTGGAAATCGTAAACAGCGATATTAAAGGTCGTGTGCATCAGGATCGTAAAGTGCTGACCGGGGACAGTCCTTTTGCGGCAAATGCGCTCGGTCAACTGGCGGCAAAAGCGTTGCTCGACGAATATGCAAAGTAACAGCAATCTGATGAGGGGGAGCAGTGAAATATATCTCAATTAGTCACCCGGGCGGCCCGGAGGTTCTTCAGATTGGTGAAGGCGACATCCCTTCGGTTGGTGATAACGACGTCCTGATCCAGGTGAAAGCCGCTGGCGTCAATCGGCCGGATATCTTACAGCGGCAGGGCGTTTATCCGATGCCGGAAGGAGTAACGCCGATACCCGGGCTGGAAGTCGCTGGACTGGTTGTGGCGGTAGGAGCGCAGGTGACGGATTTTCATCCCGGCGATAAGGTTTGCGCCCTGACCAACGGCGGCGGCTATGCGGAGTATTGCGCGGTACCGGCGGGGCAAACGTTGCCAATACCGCCTGGGCTGAGTTTTAGCGAAGCGGCGGCGATACCTGAATCTTTCTTTACCGTGTGGGCCAACCTGTTTCAGATGGGCAGGGCGCAACCTCATGAAAGCGTGCTGATTCACGGCGGGGCCAGCGGCATCGGGACAACGGCGATCCTGCTGTGTCATGAGTTAGGTATGAAAGTCTATACCACCGTTGGGCAGGAAGAAAAAGTGGCGGCGCTGCGTCCTTATGCCACGGCTATCAATTACAAAACCGATGATTTCGCTGAGAAAATCAATCAGCTGACCGATGGTAAAGGCGTCGACGTTATTCTCGATATCGTGGGTGGCCCCTATTTTAATCGTAATCTGGAACTGCTGAAGCGAGATGGGCGGCTGGTGATTATCGGCTTTATGGGCGGGCGAATCGCCCATGATGTTGATATTCAAACCTTGATGCTCAAGCGCGCGACCGTGACCGGTTCAACGATGCGCGGACGAAGCGCGGAAGAAAAAAGGCAGATCGCTCAGGCGCTACAGCGCCATGTCTGGCCGCTGCTGTCGCAGGGTAAATGTAAACCGCTGATTTACGCCAGCTATCCGATGGCTGAAATCGCGCAGGCGCATGCCTGCCTCGATAGCGGTAATCACCTGGGGAAAGTGGTGATTACCATGGATTAGCGTTGATATCCCCGACGCCGGGCGTCGGGGATAAAGACATAGATTAAATCACACCCTGCGCCAGCATGGCGTCAGCGACCTTGACGAAGCCGGCGATATTGGCGCCGCGGACATAGTTGGTCTGCTTCTCTTCACCGCCGTATTCGACGCAGGCGTGGTGAATATCCAACATGATGTGATGCAAACGCGCATCCACTTTCTCCGCTTTCCAGCCCATACGCGCGGCGTTCTGCGCCATTTCAAGGCCGGATGTGGCGACGCCGCCGGCGTTGGCAGCTTTGCCCGGCGCGAACAGCACGCCAGCATCGAGGAACAGATCGGTGGCGGCAATGGTGGTGGGCATGTTGGCGCCTTCGGCAACCGCTTTAACGCCATTGGCGATCAGCATTTGCGCGGCATCGACATCCAGTTCGTTCTGGGTCGCGCACGGCAGCGCGATATCTACCGGCACTGACCACGGCTGCTGGCCTTCGAGGTAGGTGAGACCGAATTCGCGCGCGTAGTCGGCGACGCGACCGTGGCTGCGCTCTTTAATATCGATCAGGCGGGCCAGTTTCTCTTTGGTGAAGCCGGCTTCGTCTACCACCGTACCGTTGGAGTCGGAGGCGGTAATGACGCGCGCGCCGAATTCCATGGCTTTCTCAATGGCGAACTGCGCCACGTTGCCGGAGCCGGATACCGCGACGCGCATCCCTTCGAAGCTCAGACCGTGGCGCTTGAGCATCGCTTCTGTAAAGTAAACCAGACCGTAACCGGTAGCCTCCGGGCGGATGAGACTGCCGCCGAAGGAGAGACCTTTGCCGGTGAAGACGCAGGCGCTATTGTTGGAAAGCTTGCGCATCATGCCGGCCATAAAGCCGACTTCGCGGCCGCCAACGCCGATGTCGCCCGCCGGAACGTCGGTGTCCGGGCCGAGGTGACGATACAGTTCCGTCATCAAGGCCTGGCAGAAGCGCATCACTTCGCCGTCGCTTTTACCTTTCGGGTCGAAATCGCTGCCGCCTTTACCGCCGCCCATCGGCAGCGTGGTGAGGGCGTTTTTGAAGGTCTGTTCGAAGCCCAGGAACTTAAGGATCGACAGGTTGACCGACGGGTGGAAGCGCATGCCGCCTTTGTATGGGCCAATCGCGGAGTTGAACTGCACGCGCCAGGCGCGGTTAACCTGCACCTGATTGCGATCGTCAACCCAGACGACGCGGAACTGGATGACGCGCTCCGGTTCGACCAGGCGTTCCAGCAAATTGAGCTGACGATAGCGCGGATTCTGTTCAAGGAACGGCCACAGAGTGGTCATCACTTCGCGGACGGCTTGGGCGAATTCAGTTTGATGCGGGTCGCGCTGTTGAACGCGGGCGAGAAAACTTTCCAGAGTACACGCCTGATCCATAGATGTAATTTCCCCTTACGGTTGTGGTTGCTTGTTATTTTTTATACACGGCCTTGAAAAAGCCGATTTTCCGACTATAACACCGGAAATAGTTAGGCTGACAAGGAAAAATTGAGCGCGGAGAAAAATTTATAATCCGACAAGGGTCATAACTAAAAACGATGACCCAGGCCGAAGATGGGAGGAGAAACTAACCTGCCTGTTGAGCGATAAAGGCATTCAGCAGAGGAATATCCGCCGGCGCCAGATCAAATTCTAATGCTTGCGACGGCGTACACCAGCGCAGTTCGCTATGGTAATGAGCGACCGGTTCACCGCTAAACTCGCCAATCCACCAGGCATGCAGGTGGATCAAACGTCCGGAGACTTCCCGTTGATGGCTGGCGATATAGCGGGTTGGCCTCGCAACGATAGCCAACTCCTCTTCCAGTTCGCGCGCTAACGCCTGCGGCTGGCTTTCGCCATGTTCGACTTTGCCGCCGGCGAACTCCCACAGCCCAGGCTGATCGGCATGCGGCGGGCGCTGCGCCAGCAGGATTTTACCGTCGCGTTCGATAATCGCGGCGACAACATCAATGATTTTTTGCATAGTTGTCCTGAATCATTCAAATACCGGCCTTGCTTATAATGGCGTATTATCTCCGTCTTTCCCCTGTACCGACAACCTTTTAGCCTGATGGAGCGTCACCGTGCTTGATAGCCGCCTGCATCCCCGATTGAAGCCCGTCCTGAATGCCATCGCCCGCGGGCTCGATCGTCCGGGGATCTCCCCTGACGGCCTGACGCTTTTCGGTTTTGCTATCGGCGTGCTGGCGCTGCCGTTTCTGGCGCTCGGCTGGTACGGCGCCGCGCTGGCGGCCATTGTGCTGAACCGGTTGCTGGATGGCCTGGATGGCGCGCTGGCGCGGCGGCGTGGTCTCAGCGACGCCGGCGGATTTCTGGATATCTCGCTCGATTTTTTGTTTTACGCGCTGGTGCCGTTCGGTTTTATTGTTGCCGACCCGGCGCAAAATGCGCTGGCGGGCGGCTGGCTGCTGTTTGCGTTTATCGGCACCGGCAGCAGTTTCCTGGCGTTTGCGACACTCGCGGCAAAGCATCAAATTGCCAATCCGGGCTATGCGCATAAATCATTTTATTATCTTGGCGGGTTGACTGAAGGAACGGAGACAATCCTGCTATTTGTGCTGTGTTGCCTGTTTCCGGCGCACTTCACCTGGCTGGCGTGGTGTTTCGGCGCGTTATGCTGGCTGACGACCTTCACCCGTATCTGGAGCGGCTACCTGACGCTGAGGGAGGCGCAAAGCCACAACCTCCCTCAGTAGGCGGATTATTTGCTGCTGTCCGGGCCGCGTTCGCCGGTGGCTACCGGATTTTGCGGATTACCGCTCCATTCGTACCAGCCGCCGTCGTAAACGGAGACGTTTTTCCAGCCCATCGCTCTGGCGTACATGAAGGTCTCTGAGGCTCGCCAGCCTGTGCCACAGTAAAACGAGACCTGCTGGTTGGGCAGAATGTTCCACTGTTTCCACATCGCCGCGATATCGTCGGCGCTGCGCATCGTGCCGTCCGGATTATGGAAGTCTTCCATATGGGTGGAATCGCTGCCGGCATGGCCCCAGCGGGCGCCGGCAATATCGCCCTTCGGCTTGATGTAGCTGTAGCCGCTGGTGGTGCCGATAAATTCCGGCCACGAACGGACGCTGACCAGCGACGCATCCTGGCGGTGTAGTAACCCACGCGCCTGTTCGGTATTGAGCATTAACTGCGGCTGACCGGGGATCGGCGCGCCGAAATCCGTCACCGTTTTTTCTTTCGCTGGCATGCCGCGCTCGACCGGCAGATTCGCGTCGGACCAGCTTTTCCAACCGCCGTCGAGCAGGCGGACATCTTTCACCCCGGCATACAGCATGATCTGCGCGACGCGCGCGGCGGCGTAGACGTCGCGACCGTACAGAATCACCGTGGTGTCATGGCGAATACTGTGTTTAGCCAGCATCGCTTTTAGCTGTTCATCGGACACTTTGTTCCACAGCGGCTCGCTTTCCACTTCATTGGTATCGATATAACCGGCGCCGGGAATGTGATTCAGCAGATAAAATTTCGGCGCGCCCCAGGCCACTTCAAACAGTTTCCAGTCGCCCTGCGGGGCGGCGGTAACGGTTTTACCTTGCTGTAAATCGTGGATCCACTGCGGATACACCAGCTGCTCAAAGTGCGGCAGCTTCTGCAGGCGCTCGCCCTGACTGAAAGCGTCGCTAAGGGTGCTGAGTTTGGTGAATCCGGCTTCTTTCAAGCGCGCCGCAACCCTGGCGTTATCGTCAGCGCCGCCATATAACGCGATTGGCGTATCGGCCTGCAGGCGGTGCTGAGTAGCCCAGGCACGCAGTTGTTCGTCGCTCATTGCGCCAAGCCAGGTAGCGGAGAGGTTTAGCGCCTGCGGTTCATGGCCCTGTGGGCCGTTGGCGCTTTGCGGCCAACCGTTATAGAAAGCGCTGAGGCGGGTATCTATCGCTACGCCGTGCTGCTGTTGCAGCGTTGAAAAGTCCAGCGTTGGCATGGTATCAGCGGCGAAAGTAGAGGAAGCAGCAAGCCCCATGAGCAGGGCGAGTGCGGTCAATTGAGAAACACGTTTCATCGAAATGCCCGACGGTAGAAAGAGGAGGGCTCATTCTCTGCTCCTGATAAGGGAATTTCTTTGCGATAACGCAGGTTAGGCGGAATTTGCCTGCCAGGCGGCAATATTAATACAGCGTCCGCCCGGTGGGAGATCCTGGCTGTCGTGAGTCACCAGGACCGCCGGGATTGCCAGCCGGTCAATTTCCGCAAACACCCACTGGCGAAAATCGGCGCGAAGTTCTGCATCCAGGCGATTAAAAGGCTCATCCAGCAGCAGCGCTTGCGGCCTCGCCAGCAGGGCGCGCAGCAGGCTGACGCGCGCGCGCTGTCCGCCGGAGAGCGTGGCCGGATCGCGCGAGGCGAACCCCGGCATGCCGGCGCGCGCCAGCGCTTGCTCAACTTCGCTCTGGCGCGCCGCGCCGCGGATCTCAGCGGGCAGGGCGAGCTGTAAATTGTGCCCCACGCTGAAGTGGTCAAACAGTAGCGCATCCTGAAACAGGATGCCAATGCGTCGCGCTTCAGTGGCGAGCCCGTCGCAGCGGCGTTTGTTGAGCCATAATTCACCTTCGGCGCGAAAGGTGTCGGCAAGCGCCCCGATCATCCAGGCGAAAAGGGTTGATTTACCGCAGCCGGAAGGGCCCATCAAGGTCAATACTTCGCCGGGGGCGACAGAAAAATTTACCCCACACAACAGCGGTTGGCGGTGGAGGGTTAATGTCAGATTGTGAACGGTTAGCATTAGCGTAATCCCCGGCGGCGACGGCCTATACACCAGGCTATCAGCGCAGTAACCATAAAGCAGATCGCCGGTAGCAGCAATTGCCACAGCGCTTGTGCGGCAAGCCGCGTACTGTCGCCGCCGCTGCTCAGCGCGACCGCTTCGCTGGTCAACGTCGGCGTCCGTCCGCCGCCGAGCCACACGGTCGGCAGATATTGCGCGATACTCACCGAAAACCCGACCGCCAGCGCGGTAAGCAGCGGTCGCGCCATTGACGGCAGTTTGACCCACCAGAACAGGCGGCCGCGCCGCCAGCCAAGCGTACGGGCAATCAAGAGCAACCGTGGATCCAGATTGCGCCACGCCGGGGAGAGGATAAACAGCATCCATGGCACGACCCATAACAGATGCCCCCATAATACCGTCATCAATTGACCGTCGAACCAGCCCACGAGCGCTAATTGATATTGACCATCGGCTAGCGGCAGCGTTGGGATGATTAATGGCAGCCAGAGTCCGTTATATCTGGCGGGACCGAACTCCAGCCACAGCAGGCATAGCGCGGCCCCCAGTATCGCCGCGCCTAACGCCAGCCAGAGGCTGTTGCCGATCGCCTCAGCCGTTGGCTGCGTCCATTGTGAAATGCCAGCCAACAACAACGCGCAAACCAGACCGCAGGCGGGTACCGCCTGCGCCAGGATATGTCCGGTCGCTGCGTTGGCAGGGGCGGCTCGTTTGCCGCATAGTGCTGGAATAGTTTGCCGCCAGCGGCGCCAGCCTACCGATGCGATGGCCGCGAAGATTAACGTGAACGCCAGCAGCAGCAGGCTGGCCAGCGCGCCTTTCGCCTGTTGCAGCGGATCGCCCAGATTAAGCCACTGCCACGCCAGGACCGCCAGCGTTGGCGGATTTCCCGGACCGATCACCAAAGCGACATCCACCGCCGACAAACTCCAGGCGACGGTGGCCAGCAGAACAAGGCTCATCGATGGCAGCAGTGCCGGCACAATAATCCACTGCAGACATTGCCAGCGGTTGTAGCCGAAGGTTTTCATCACTACGCTTTGGGCTGCCAGCTGTTTTTCACCCAGTACGCCATACGCCACCCACAGTAAAAAAGCGCTCTCTTTAACCGCCATCGTCAGGCCCAGCCCGATACCGTAGCGATCGACCGGTGGGCTCAATGCGGGAAACAGACGATACAGCCAGCCGCCTTCGGCAAATAGCAGCAAGGCGGCGGTGGCGAAGGCGACATGGGGTACCGCCAGCAGCAGCGGTAATCTTCTCGCCAGGCGCTGCCAGCCAGTAGCTGGCCATAATGCGCCAATCACCATCAGGGTGATGAACAGCGCGCCGCCCACCGCCAGCAGCGTAGAGACTAGCGTCGCCGCCAGCGCCTGCGGCAACTGCGGATCGCTAAATAGCGCCCGCCAGGCCGCGGCGTCGACGGCAGGTATCGCCATCAGCGCGGCGGCGGGAAGCAGGGGGAGGTAGATAAGCGCTATCGCTCCCCACGTCAGCGCAATTAGTGGGTACCGTAGCGGCGCAACCATTCCTGCTCCAGCGCGTCAACCCAGGCGGCGTGCGGTTCAGCCAGCATTGGCGGCGTCGCTTTCGGTTGCACGGCGTAAAATGCGGCGCGCTGGGCGTCGTTGAGTTTTTCGGGATCGAGTACGCTGGGATCGCCCCAGATTTGCGGATCGGCTTTGCGTAGCTGAGCCTGCGGCGACAGCAGGAAGTTAGCCACCACCTGTGCGCCCGCCGTCGCGCGGGCGTTGGCGGGGATAGCGACAAAATGCACGTTGCCGAGCATCCCTTGTTTAAAACCGAAGCTATAACTGTCTGGCGGAAGTTCGCCGCTGGCGGCTTTTTGCTGCGCATGCAGCGGATTGAAGGTCAGCGATAGTTGTAGCGTGCCTTGCGCCAGCATCGCGTCCATCCGCGCCGGCGACAGCGGAAAATCGCGGCCCTGGCGCCAGAGCAGCGGGTGTAGCCTGTCGAGATAGGCCCAAAGCGGCGCGGTCACCGCGGCGAAACTTGTCTCCTGCGGCGGCTGGCGCAGGGCCTCCGGCCGATCGGTCAACGCAACCAGCAACTGCTCAAGGAAAGCGGTGCCGGTAAAATCCGGCGGCCGCGGATAGGTGACGCTGCCTGGATGTGCTGTGGCGAAAGCCAGTAGCGCCTGTGCGCTGTCCGGTGGTTGAGCCAGCTGCGATCGGCGGGCGATAAAAGTCAGCTGCGCGCTGCCCCACGGGGATTCCGCGCCGTCGGTGGCGAGGGAGAAATCTTCCCGAACCGGTTTTCGCGTATCGACGTAGCGCCAGTTAGGCAGCTTCTCGGCCCAGTCGCTGCGCAGTAAATTCGCCTGCTTCAACGTGCGGAAATTCTCGCCATTAATCCACAATAAATCGATTGAACCGCCGCGGGAACGCCCGGCACGCGCCTCGGTCTGAATACGCTTGACCGCATCGGCGGCATCGGCGATATGTACAATACGCAGATCGACGGCGTAATCCCGTTTCACCTCGGCGCTGACCCAGTCGAGGTAACGGTTAACCGCCGGGTCGCCGCCCCAGGCGTTGAACCACACCGTCTGGCCGCGCGCCTGCTGGCTGATGCTTTGCCAGTTCTCGTCGGCGTTGGCGAGAGTCGGGGCCAGCAGCAGTGCGGCAAGCCAAATTAAACAATAACGCAGACTGCGCATATTGACTCCTTAGGGATGAGTGTCGGAAACATCGGGCTTCGGGATTTGGCACAGGCCTTGCGCCGGGATCGCCAGCGCAGAATTAAAGCGTGCGGATAAATTTTGCAGGCCGATCAGCGCGGTTAGTTCGGTTAACGCCTGAGCATCGAACTGCTGCGCCAGCCGGGCGCGCAGTGCATCATCGACGGCGGGCGGCGTCATGCTCGCCGCTTCGGCATATTCCAGCGCCAACCGTTCGCTATCGCTGAATAATCCGCTATTGCGCCAGTCGTTAACCGCCAATAGTTTTTCGCTGCCGCCGGCGCGCTGCGCCAGTTTCATGCTGGTGATATCAATGCAAAATTCACAGTGACACAGCTGGGCGATACGGGCGCTCACCAACGAGCGTAGCAGCGGATCGAGCGGCGAGCGTCGGCGTTCCAGATATCCGACAAACATGGAGACCAGATAAAACGCCAGCGGGATGCGCCCCCACCAGCGGATAGGGCTGAGCACCGCGCCATAATGGCGACGGTGTAGCCACGCCTGCGGGCGCAGGATCAATGGAATCGACGTTAACGGCGGTAGATTCATGGCGATTTCCTGTTGTGATGCGCAACGTATTGCGCTTTGACTATCGCGACTACGATAGCTAAAGCGAACAAAATAGATAAACCGCTGAGCAGCCAGAACAGCCCCCCCGTCAGCAGGCTTCCGGCCCACGAGTAGACGATAGTCGCCGGTAATTGGCCGACGCCGGTGGCAAACATAAAATGGCGAAAGCGGATTGAGGTTAGCCCAGCGGCGTAACTCACCGGATCGAAAGGGACGAAGGGCAGCAGGCGGCAAACCAGGATGGTGTGCTTGCCGTAGCGCCTAAAAAAACCATCTACGCTCTGTAATACCGCCTTGCCGGTTAGTTTTTCTACCACTTCACGGCCCAGTACGCGGGCAATAAAAAAGCACAACGCCGCGCCAGCCATCGCGCTGACCCATGACAATACGCCGCCCCACAGTGCGCCGAACAGCGAAGCGTTGGCAAAGGTAATTAAAAATGCCGGCAGCGGCGCGACAATCGCCTGCAGGATCATCAGCCCGAAAGAGACCAGGGCTGCCAGCGGACCATAAGCGTGAATAAAACGCTCCAGCGCTTGCTGATCGAGGGTGGCAAACGCGCTGAAGCTATGTTGCACAAAGGAGCGTACGCCCGGTATTAACCACCAGCCGACGAGCGCTGCCAGTGCCAGCAGGATGATAGCGCCGCGTAAGAGCCACAGCCGTTTTCTGTTATCCATTTTTATCGCTTACCGCGGATGTTGCGACACTAATGCGTTTATAGCGGCCATAACGTCTGGCGGCCTGAGTTAATACAAAGAGCATCAGGCCGGCAATGCTGAGTTTGCCAATAAAAGCCAGGGTGATGCCATCGCGGGCCAGTTCGCTAGCCATAAAAGTATAAATAAACAATCCCGGTAGGGTGGCGATGGTGGAGATAAACGTAAAGGACCAGAAGGGGATCGCCGTCAGCCCATAGGCATAATTCTGCAGATTATAAGGGAACAGCGGCACCAGCCTGGTGAAAATCAGAAAATCGAAGCCGCTGCGGGCAATACCGCGCTCGAAAGCCTGAAAAACGGCGTGGTGACCGCAATAGCGCTGCAGCGCTTCGCGGCCCAGCCAGCGGGCCAGCAGGAACGACAGCGATGAGGCGACAGTCGCGGCGATAAGCGAGAGTAGCGTGCCCAACCAGGGGCCGAATATCATACCGCCGACGATGACTAACGCGCTGCCTGGCATCAGACATAAGGTGGCGATGATAAACAGCAGGATATAAAGCGCATAACCTGCGCTACCGCTGTGCAGAATAAGCAATTGAAGATCGTGAAGGTGGCTGAACAGTCTCGTCAGCCCGGCGTGCTGAACAAGCCATGCCAGCAGGGCAAACAGGAGTACGGCAAACAGCAGTTTATAGCGTGTCGGGTAACGGCTTCTTTTGCATGAGGGTCTCCTGTCTTCGTTTTGTCCGGCAGGAAACGCCGGGTGCGCGCGACAGTATAGTAAATTGCCGCGAGCGACAATGTATACCGTTCACTTTATTGATTTTGCTCAGGATAGCGGGGCTCCGCGCCGGAGCCCCAAAGAAGAGTTATGGTTTAAAGGTTGCCCATACCGGCGCATGATCGGAAGGCTTTTCCATCCCGCGGATGTCGTAATCGATGCCGGTTTCGACGCAGCGCTGAGCCAGCGGCGAGCTTGCCAGCAGCAGGTCGATACGCAGACCGCGATTGTCATCGAAACCTTTAGAGCGGTAATCGAACCATGAGAAGCGGTCATGATTATCCGGGTTGGCGTGACGCCAGGTATCGACCAGGCCCCAGCCCAGCAGGCGATCCATCCATTCACGCTCTTCCGGCAGGAAGGAACATTTACCGGTGCGCAGCCAGCGCTTACGGTTCTCTTCGCCAATGCCGATATCAAGGTCGGTAGGGCTAATGTTCATATCGCCCATGATAAGCACCGGATTTTCTTTGTTCAGCTCGGTATCGAGGTAGTTCTGCAGATTCTGATAAAACGCCGCTTTCGCCGGAAATTTAGTCTCGTGGTCACGGCTCTCTCCTTGCGGGAAATAGCCGTTAATTACCGTGACATTACCAAACGGCGAGGGAATTTCCGCCATGATGATGCGGCGTTGCGCATCTTCGCCGTCGCCCGGGAAGCCGCGACGCACGGCTATCGGAGTCTCTTTGGTCAGCAGCGCGACGCCGTAATGGCCTTTTTGCCCATGGTAAAAGACGTTGTAACCCAGCTTTGCCACCTCTTCGAGAGGAAACATATCGTCGTGTACTTTGGTTTCCTGGAGGCCGATAACATCGGGCTGATGTTTATCGACGATGGCGGCCAGTTGATGGGGGCGGGCACGCAGGCCGTTGATATTAAAAGAGATGAATTTCATAGTCGCTGCCACTGTGCAAGGTGAATAGTGCAAGGATGTTAGCAGAATTTCATCATGGTGGCTGCCGACAGGTGGTTAATTCTACCGATTACTGCGGTTGGCGAGCGAATCGCACAAATTATGCACCGTTTTGGCGCATGTCGCGCCAAAAAAGCGCAGATATCTACGATAAATTTCGTAGAGGATCACAATTACAGAATTATATCTTATCGCTGCATAACTTCTCGTCGTTTTCCTCTATCCAGCGCCGTTTATTTGATGATTATTCACTAATTATGCATTTTTATTGAATAGTTAGTATCTGTAACTCATTGATATCGCGTGATTGAGCTCAATTTATGCATTTTTGCCTCTGGCTGGCACGATGCGTGCAATCTACATTTACAGCGTAATAACTCATAAATTTTAACATTGTGCTTACTTTTAATTTACCGGAAGAGGTCGATATGTCTCAGTCAATTACGCGTAGCAATTTTGATCAATGGATGATGCCGGTATATGCGCCGGCGGCTTTTATTCCGGTACGCGGCGAAGGTTCACGGTTGTGGGATCAGCAGGGGAAAGAGTATATCGATTTTGCCGGCGGTATCGCGGTGAATGCGCTGGGACACGCTAATCCACAGCTAGTAAAAGCGCTGACCGAGCAGGCGGGAAAATTCTGGCATACCGGTAACGGCTATACCAACGAACCGGCGCTGCGCCTTGCCAAAAAGCTTATCGACGCCACCTTTGCCGACCGCGTTTTCTTTTGTAACTCCGGCGCCGAAGCCAACGAAGCGGCGCTGAAACTGGCGCGTAAATACGCCCACGATCATTACGGCAGCCACAAAAGCGGCATTGTCGCGTTCAAAAACGCCTTCCACGGACGCACGTTGTTCACCGTATCTGCAGGTGGCCAACCTTCCTATTCGCAGGATTTTGCGCCGCTGCCGCCGCAGATCCAACATGCTACCTATAACGACCTCGACTCGGCGCGGGCGCTGATTAATGACGACACCTGCGCGGTGATCGTCGAGCCGATGCAGGGCGAGGGCGGCGTGGTGCCGGCGAAAGCGGAATTTTTGCGCGGCCTGCGTGAACTGTGCGATCAGCACAACGCGCTACTGATTTTTGATGAGGTTCAAACTGGCGTCGGTCGTACCGGCGAATTGTATGCCTATATGCACTACGGGGTGACGCCGGATGTCCTGTCGACGGCGAAAGCGCTGGGCGGCGGCTTCCCGATCGGCGCGCTGTTGGCGACGGAAAAATGCGCCAGCGTGATGACCGTCGGCACCCATGGCACGACCTACGGCGGTAACCCACTCGCCACCGCTGTTGCCGGGGAGTTACTGTCTATCGTCAATACCCCGACGCTTTTGAACGGCGTTAAACAGCGTCACCAGTGGTTTAGCGAACGCCTGAGCGCGATTAACGCCAAATACGGCCTGTTCAAGGAAATTCGCGGACTGGGGCTGCTGATTGGCTGTGTACTGAACGACGAATATGCCGGGAAAGCTAAAGCCATTAGTACCCAGGCGGCGGAAGACGGGCTGATGGTACTGATTGCCGGGGCAAACGTCGTTCGCTTCGCTCCGGCCCTTAACGTGAGCGAGGAAGAGGTGAACACCGGTCTCGATCGCTTTGAGCTGGCCTGCCGTCACTTCCTTGCGGGAGTTTCATCATGATGGTGATCCGACCGGTTGAAAAAGCCGATTTGCCGGGGCTGATGGCCCTGGCGGGAGAAACCGGCGGCGGCCTGACGTCGCTGCCGGCGGACGAACCCACGTTGGCTGCCCGCATTGAACGCTCCCAGCGGACCTGGCGCGGCGAACTGCCTAAAAGCGAGCAGGGCTATGTCTTTGTGCTGGAAGATAGCGTCAGCGGCGCGGTCGTTGGGATCTGCGCGATTGAAGTCGCCGTTGGGCTCAACGATCCCTGGTACAACTATCGGGTCGGCACGCAGGTACATGCATCAAAAGAGCTCAACGTTTATCACGCGCTGCCGACGCTGTTCCTTAGCAACGATCACACCGGCTGTAGCGAACTCTGCACGCTGTTTCTCGATCCGGCATGGCGTAAAGAGGGTAACGGCTACCTGTTGTCGAAATCGCGACTGCTGTTTATGGCCGGTTTCCGCGACCGCTTTAATGACAAAGTGGTTGCCGAGATGCGCGGCGTGATTGATGAGCATGGCTATTCGCCGTTCTGGGAAAGCCTCGGCAAGCGCTTCTTCGCGATTGAATTTTCCCGCGCCGACTATCTCTCCGGCACCGGTAAAAAAGCGTTTATCGCCGCACTAATGCCAAAACATCCGTTATATATCGACTTTCTCTCCGATGAAGCGCGGGCGGTCATCGGCCAGGTTCATCCGCAAACGGCGCCTGCGCGTGCGGTACTGGAAAAAGAAGGCTTCCGTTTTAACAACTACATCGACATTTTCGACGGCGGCCCGACGCTGGAGTGCGAAATCGACCGGGTGCGGGCGATACGCAAAAGCCGCCTGCTGACGGTGGAAGAAGGGCAGCCTGCGCCTGGAGAGTGGCCGCAGTGTCTGGTCACCAACGAGCAGTATCAGCAGTTCCGCGCCATCCTGGTCCATGCCGACCCGGATAGCGAAACGTTGCTGCTGAGCGCGCGTGAGCTGGATACGCTGAAATGCCATCCAGGCGACCGCGTACGGATGGTCCGCCTGATCCCGGAGGAGAAAGCATCATGAGTTTATGGATTAACGGCGAATGGCAAAGCGGGCGTGGCCCGCAGCGCAGTAAATATAACCCGGTCAACCAGGCGCTGCTGTGGCAGGGAAATGACGCCGACGCCGGGCAGGTCGCGCAGGCGGTTAGCGCCGCGCGTCAGGCTTTTCCCGCCTGGGCCCGCCTGCCATTTAGCGCGCGTCAGGGGATCGTCGAGAAGTTTGCGGCGCTGCTGGAAGCGAACAAAAGCCAGCTGACGGCGATTATTGCCGCTGAGACCGGTAAACCACGCTGGGAGGCGGCCACGGAAATTACCGCCATGATAAATAAGGTGGCGATCTCGGTGCGCGCTTACCATAGCCGCACCGGCGAGAGCGAGACGGCGATGGCCGACGGCGCCGCCACGTTGCGCCACCGTCCCCACGGGGTGCTGGCGGTGTTCGGGCCGTATAACTTCCCGGGCCATTTACCTAACGGACACATCGTACCGGCGCTACTCGCCGGTAATACCATCGTCTTTAAACCCAGCGAGCTTACGCCGCAAAGTGGCGAAGCGGTGGTTAAACTGTGGGCTGAGGCGGGCTTACCCGCTGGAGTCGTGAATCTACTGCAGGGCGGCCGGGAGACCGGCGAGGCGCTGAGCGGGCAGGCGGATATCGACGGTCTCTTGTTCACCGGCAGTTTCGCGACCGGCTTCCAACTGCATCGTCAGCTGGCCGGGCAGCCGCAAAAAATCCTCGCCCTTGAAATGGGCGGCAATAACCCGCTGATTGTTGACGAGCCGCAGGATATTGACGCAGCGGTTCACCTGACTATCCAGTCGGCATTTATCACCGCCGGGCAGCGTTGTACCTGCGCGCGCCGCCTGTTGGTTAAGCGCGGCACGGCGGGCGACGCGTTTTTGCAGCGTTTAGTGACGGTGTCACAACGTCTTATTCCCGGCGAGTGGGATGCGCAGCCGCAGCCGTTCCTGGGCGGGCTGGTATCGCCGCAGGCCGCGCAAAAGGTGCATCAGGCCTGGCTTGGGCACGTGGCGAGCGGCGGACAGACGTTACTGGAGCCGCGTCTGTTGCGCGACGGCACTTCGCTGCTGACGCCGGGGATCATCGACATGAGCAACGTGCAGCAGGTGGCGGATGAAGAAGTCTTTGGCCCGCTGTTGTGCGTGTGGCGCTATGACGATTTCGCGCAAGCGATCGCGATGGCTAACGCCACCCGTTTTGGTCTCTCCTGCGGATTGATTTCCTCCGAGCGCGATAAGTTCGAGCGCCTGTTGCTGGAAGCCCGCGCCGGGATAGTCAACTGGAACAAGCCGCTGACCGGCGCCGCCAGTACCGCGCCGTTTGGCGGAACCGGCGCCTCGGGAAATCATCGTCCAGGCGCCTGGTACGCCGCCGATTATTGCGCCTGGCCGATGGCCAGCCTGGAATCTGCCGAACTGGCGCTACCGGAGACGCTCAGTCCGGGTCTGGATTTTTCATTGCAGGCAAGTTGATGAAAGTTCGCGGGGCCGGGATTCTCGGCCCTGCGAGTTTTCCTCGATCCGTTTCAGTAATAGAGGAGGCGTCGTGGACGACTTTCTGGCACTAACTCTGGCGGGGCGCTGGCCGCATCATTTTCATGGCGAAACCGCCCATTTTCGTTGGCACTGGATCGATTGCGGCATCCTGCTGCTGACCCCGCATGCGCGCTGCGAACGTTCACTGGTACTCTCCTGCGGTATTCACGGCAATGAAACCGCGCCGGTGGAGATAGTCAACGCTTTGCTTCAGCAGTTGTTTAGCGGCGAACTCCCGCTGCGCTGGCGTGTGTTGGTGATATTCGGCAACCCGCCGGCGCTGCGGCAAAATAAACGCTATCTCGATAGCGATATGAACCGCATGTTCGGCGAACGCTGGCGCAAGTTCGCGCCCAGTGGGGAAACGGTGCGGGCGCGGCAGTTGGAAAGCGCTGTGACGCGTTTCTTTAGCGATAGCCATGGCGTGCGCTGGCATCTGGATATGCATACCGCTATTCGCGGCTCGCTGCATCCGCGCTTTGGGGTGTTGCCGGCACGCGAGGAGCCGTGGAGCGAAGATTTTCTCAGCTGGCTTGGCGCGGCCGGGCTGGAGGCGCTGGTGTTCCATCAACAACCGGCGGGAACCTTTACCCACTTTAGTTGCGAACGTTTTGCCGCGCTGGCCTGTACGCTGGAGTTGGGCAAAGCGCTGCCTTTTGGCGACAACGATTTAACCCAGTTCTCAGCGACGCAGCGGGCGTTAAGCAGGCTGTTGGTGGGCGATTTGGCGGTGGAAGAAGCGACTGCGCCGCTGCGCTACCGGGTGGTGCAGCAGATCACGCGCCACAGTGACCAGTTCCAGTTGCATATGTCGGGGGAGACGCTCAATTTTACGCCGTTCAGCGCCGGGACGCTGCTGGCGGAGGATGGCGAAACGCGCTATGTCGTCGAAAAGGCGCAAGAGTACGTGCTGTTTCCCAACCCCGGCGTGGCGCCAGGGCTACGGGCTGGGCTGATGCTGGAGCGGTTGTAATTTCCTTTCTTAACTATTCACAGCCGTTGTCGTTCGCGGTTGTGAATATCGAGTGAAATATCACTGCGCGCCGATCTTATTTATTTGTGCCATTGATATGGTTTGCAGATTATTCCTGGTTAAATGCTTTGTTTTTAATCTCCACTGTTTTATAATCTTCACAGTTTCCTTATAAAACAGCCTGTTATTTATTTTTTGTTGCATATCCCTCCTCATTTTCCTTATTTTCTCCACAATTGGTGAGAAAATGTTTTTTACACTTTCATTGTTTTACGCTTGCACTGACTAATTGACGATAAAGCGCGTAAAGTTAATCTCGTCAACACGGCAATGCGCCGTCAGAATAACTGATAGTAAGGACATAACCATGAAGAAGATTACTGCTCTGTTTGTTGCCTCTACGCTGGCTCTGGGTGCTGCTAACCTGGCTCACGCAGCCGATACTACCGCTACCACCCAAACCGACAGCAAACCGATGATGCACCATAAAGGTATGCCGGGTCATCACGATATGATGTTCAAAGACCTGAACCTGACCGATGCGCAAAAGCAGCAGGTTCGCGACATCATGAAAAGCCAACGCCAGAACATGAAACGTCCGTCCCTTGACGAACGTCGCGCCATGCACGATCTGATCGCCAGCGATACTTTCGACAAAGCGAAAGCCAGCGCGCAGATTGATAAGATGGAAGCACAGCATAAAGAGATGATGCTTTCCCGCATGGAAACCCAGAACAAGATTTACAACATCCTGACGCCAGAACAGAAAAAACAGTTCAATGCGAATTTTGAGAAGCATCTGACAGAACGTAAAGCGCCGGAAGGTAAAATGCCTGCACCTGCTGAGTAACTCAGCGCGCGGAATGAAGACCGCCGGTCTTGCCCAATCATTGCCATTAAGGCTTTGGGCAGGGCCGGCGGTTTTTTACGTTTGCCATATCATTAGCCAAGAAGGTGCAGCGGATACTCACCGCTGAGCAATGGCTTACAAAGAATCTTGTAGCCATCGTGATCGAAACCGGCAGGCAATGTGGTGAGTTCAGCGGCTTGCGCCAGTGAATCTACCGCGCCCAGCCACAGCCAGTTATGAATGATATGGTACTGAACCATATCCGGGCCGCGCTCTTCCAGCGCCACCGGACCCGCCCACGGCCAGCATACCAGCTGAAGCTTACTCATTTGCGCCAGCAGCCGCTGGTTATGATCTTCGACGCTCTCTTTACCACAGCAGGCGCCGGCGCAGCGCCCCAGTGCGGAACGAAAACAGGCGCGCCCGCGACTCAGCGGCTCCAGCCCCAGAATGCCATAACACAGACGGTGCTCATCGGCGATGGTTTGTAGCGCCTGTAATGCCGCGCGGCGGTTAGCGAACAGGCCGTACAGGTGCTGCTGATGGGAGAAATCGACTTCTCGCGCATACACAACTTGCGGTTTACCCGACTCCAGCAGCCAGGAGCAGAGCTGTTTATTACGCCGCAGTCGTTTATTAAACAGCGGCTGCTGTTCTTTAATTAACCGCGCTTCAAGTAACAGCGCGCCTAATTCACCGGCGGTGCGTTGCCAACTGATGCGTCGCGCCTGGCGCAACATGGAGGCCTCATCTGCGGTACGCAAATGCGACAGCACACGGCTGCGGATATTCACGCTCTTACCGATATAAAGCGGCAGCGTCTCGCTTTCACCATGGAACTGATACACCCCAGGCAGCTTTGGCAGGGCCTCCAGCCATGGGCGCAAATGTTCGGGATACTCATAGATTGCCGCCGCTTCAAACTCCAGACGCGGGGCAGATTGTTTTCTGGCCACAACAACTCCTGATACTGTTCATGCATCCAGTATAGCAGGCGAGTTTTGCGGCGAAAAGGACAAAAAATAACCCCGGCGCTGGCCGGGGTGTCGGGAAGCCGTTACTTCTTCCAGAAATCGTCGAAGACGGTGATTGGCGGGCGGCGCTTATGCTCGGTTTTCAGATACCAGCCTTCGATGGTTTTGGCGATGTTCTCATCCAGCGTTTTGCCTTCCAGATAGTCATCAATATTTTCGTAGGTTACGCCCAGCGCGACTTCATCCGGCAGAGAAGGACGGTCATCTTCGAGGTCGGCGGTCGGCTGCTTCATATAAAGGTGCTCAGGACAGCCCAGCTGAGCCAGTAGCTGTTTGCCCTGACGTTTATTGAGACGGAAGATCGGGTTAATGTCGGTACCGCCATCGCCGTATTTGGTAAAGAAGCCGGTGATCGCTTCTGCGGCATGGTCTGTTCCCACGACCACGCCTTTGGTCATGCCGGCGATACTGTATTGCGCTTTCATTCGCTCACGGGCTTTCTCGTTGCCGCGAACAAAGTCGCTCAGCTCAATACCCGCTTCACGCAACGCCTGCTCGCTGGCCAGCACCGCGCCTTTGATATTGACGGTCAGCACACGGTCAGGCTGGATAAATTCGATGGCATCCTGGCAATCCTGCTCATCGGCCTGGATGCCATAAGGCAGGCGTACGGCGATAAATTGCAGGCTCCGATCGCCGCTTTCAGCCCGCAGCTCATCGATCGCCATCTGGCATAGTTTGCCGGTAAGGGTGGAATCCTGGCCGCCGCTAATGCCGAGCACCAGTGATTTAATGAACGGATAGGTCTGCAGATAGGATTTCAGGAAATCCACGCTGCGTCGAATTTCGCCTTCGACATCAATCTGCGGCTTCGCGCCCAGCGCCTGGATAATTTGTTGTTGAAGCGTCATTACGCCCTCCGGAAAGTGAGCCTGTATGGCAACCAGCATGGTCTAAAACTACCTCTTTGCTGCCGAAACGACAAGGCTGGTACCGCTGACTGACGGAAAAGAAGGCAACCAATGGCATAGCATTTATTTATGGTACGGGAAAACATCGGTAGTGGAGTACGTTCCGTCGCTGATTTTTTGCTCACATCTGGTTACCAGAAAAGTTCTGAATTTACATGAATTCGACGTTTGGCTTGAAAAATAACGCTTTTTATTCCAGGCTTAAAACACGCCGATTACATAATGAGGACGGAATATGAACAAAAAATTAGCAGGATTGATGGGCGCAGCAGCAGTATTAACCATGCTGGCAGGGTGTACGGCCTATGACCGCACCAAAGACCAGTTCACACAGCCAGTTGTTAAGGATGTCAAAAAAGGCATGACCCGCAGCCAGGTTATGCAGATTGCCGGTAAACCGTCGTCTGAAGTCACCATGATCCACGCGCGCGGAACCTGCCAGACTTATATCCTGGGTCAACGGGATGGTAAAATTGAAACCTACTTTGTCGCGCTGGACGAGACCGGCCACGTGATGAACTCCGGCTACCAGACCTGCGCCGAGTACGACACCGATCCGCGTAACAACAAATAACTACGCGTCACAAGCTGAGAGCTACGAAAGCCCGACCATTGGTCGGGCTTTTTTATGGCGGCTAATGCTTATTTAATTGCGCGAATTATTTGGGGGAAATGTGAGGGTAGTCAAAACGCGAGGTCAATGAGAGACAATTCTGTTCAACAGGGAATTATCCTGCCGCCAAATGTTGCCGTATACTCAATGCATAAACAAAACTAACCGAAAGTTACCAGTCTTACCGGCTCTCAGCCATTGCTGAAGCCCAGGTCCTACACATTGAGGAAGCGTTCATGGAAAAGAAACATATCTATCTGTTCTGCTCGGCTGGCATGTCCACTTCATTACTGGTCTCCAAAATGCGCGCCCAGGCGGAAAAGTATGAAGTCCCGGTAATTATTGAAGCGTATCCTGAAACGCTGGCCGGTGAAAAAGGGCCGGAAGCTGATGTCGTATTATTAGGGCCACAAATTGCGTATATGCTGCCGGAAATCCAACGTTTGCTGCCGAACAAGCCGGTAGAGGTCATTGATTCCATTCTGTACGGTAAAGTTGATGGCTTAGGTGTATTGAAAGCGGCCGTCGCGGCCATTAAGAAAGCTGCTGCACAATAATTTTATTTTTTAAACTCGCGATATTCTGGCGTCTGGTAGTTAATTAATACTAGCCGCCACTATATTCAACAGTTTATTTTCCCGTCAAAGAGTAATTTCATACATCATCGCCGTAATATTTTATTGCGGCTTTTAAGGGTATTGACTATGAGTAAAGTGATCGATTCGCTTGAAAAGGTACTCCTTCCTTTTGCAGTTAAAATAGGAAAGCAACCGCACATTAATGCGATTAAAAACGGCTTTATTAAATTAATGCCGCTGACCCTCGCCGGGGCCATGTTCGTATTAATCAACAACGTTTTTCTGAGCTTTGGTGAAGGTTCTTTCTTTTATTCAATGGGGATTCGCCTGGATGCCTCCACCATTGAAACCTTAAACGGCTTTAAAGCCATCGGCGGTAATGTTTACAACGGTACGTTGGGCATTATGTCGCTGATGGCGCCGTTCTTTATCGGCGCCGCGCTGGCCGAAGAGCGTAAAGTCGACCCTATGGCAGCTGGTCTGCTGGCGGTCGCCGCCTTTATGACCGTCACGCCTTATAGCGTGGGTGAAGCCTATGCCGTCGGCGCCAACTGGCTCGGCGGGCAGAACATCATCTCCGGGATGATTATCGGCCTGGTGGTGGCGGAACTGTTCACCTTTGTCATTCGCCGCAACTGGGTCATCAAACTGCCGGATAGCGTGCCGTCATCGGTATCGCGCTCCTTCTCGGCGCTGATCCCGGGCTTCCTGATTTTGTCGGTCTTCGGCATTATTTCGTGGATTTTGTCAAACTACGGCAGCAACTTCCATCAGATCATCATGGACTCCATCTCCACGCCGCTGGCGGCGATGGGCAGCGTCGTTGGCTGGGCGTACGTTATCTTTAACTCCCTGCTGTGGTTCTTCGGGGTGCACGGTTCGCTGGCGCTGACGGCGCTGGATAACGGCATTATGACGCCGTGGGCGCTGGAAAACATCGCGCTGTATAACCAGTATGGCTCTGTCGACGCGGCCATTGAAGCCGGCAAACAGTTCCACTTCTGGGCGAAGCCGATGCTCGACTCCTACATCCTGCTGGGTGGTTCCGGTGCGACGCTGGGTCTGATTATCGCCATCTTCATCGCTTCTCGCCGCGCCGATCATCGTCAGGTGGCTAAACTGGCGCTGCCGTCAGGCATCTTCCAGATTAACGAACCGATTCTGTTCGGCCTGCCGATCATCATGAACCCGGTCATGTTCATCCCGTTCGTGCTGGTACAACCGATTCTGGCCGCGATTACGCTGGCCGCATACAGCCTGGGCATTATCCCACCGGTGACCAACCTGGCGCCGTGGACGATGCCAACCGGTTTGGGGGCCTTCTTTAACAGTAATGGTAGCGTTGCTGCCCTGTTGGTCGCGCTCTTCAACCTTTGTGTCGCTACTGCCGTGTACCTGCCGTTCGTCATCCTGTCGAACAAAGCGCAGAGCACCATCGAGCAGGAAGAAAGCGAAGAAGATATTGCTAACGCACTGAAATTCTGATGTCGAGCGGTACGGGCTCTCCCCGTACCGCCTGAGAAACGAGGGAAATATTATGTTTGATCTGGATAACATCGACGCGGTAGAAACCCCGGAAAATGACCTCGAAGAGGTGGTGATGGGGCTGATTATCAACTCCGGACAGGCGCGTAGCCTGGCCTATGCGGCTCTGAAGCAGGCGAAGCAGGGAGATTTTGCCGCCGCGAAATCGATGATGGAGCAATCGCGGATGGCGCTGAGTGAAGCGCATCGCGTCCAGACCCAGCTTATTGAAAGCGATGAAGGCGAGGGCAAGATGAAGGTGAGTCTGGTGCTGGTTCATGCGCAGGATCATCTGATGACCTCAATGCTGGCCCGTGAACTGGTGGCCGAATTGATCGAGCTGCACGAGAAGGTACAATAGGCTATCCGAACGATGAGGCAGCCGAAAATGATGACCACAGAGATCAGTACCGCCAGGGAACAACAGCTCTTCAACGGGAAAAACTTTCATGTGGTCATCTATAACAAAACGGAGAGCGTGAGCGGGCTTCACCAGCATGATTACTACGAGTTCACTATCGTTTTAACCGGGCGCTATTATCAGGAAATTAATGGCAAACGGGTGCTGCTGGAGCGCGGGGATTTTGTCTTTATCCCAATGGGGTCGCACCATCAGAGCTTTTATGAATTTGGTGCGACGCGCATTCTTAACGTTGGCATCAGCAGACGCTTCTTTGAGAAACATTATCTGCCGCTGCTGCCGTTCGGGCTGGTCGCCTCTCAGGTCTATGCGGTGCAAAGCGCCTTTCTCAGCTATATCGAGTCGGTTATTGCTTCACTGAATTTTCGCGAGACTGAATTTGACGAATTTATTGAACTGGTCTCGTTTTACACCATTAACCGCTTACGTCATTATCGTGAAGAGCCCGTTGAAGATGTGATCCCTCACTGGCTGAAAAATACCGTAGAGGATATGCACGATAAAAATAAATTTGGCGAAAGCGCGCTGGAAAATATGGTGCAATTGTCCGGGAAAACGCAAGAATATTTAACCCGGGCGACCCAGCGCTATTATGGTAAGACGCCGATGCAGATCATTAATGATATCCGCATCAATTTCGCGAAAAAACAGCTGGAAATCACCAACTATTCGGTCACTGATATTGCGTATGAATCAGGATATAGCAGCCCAAGTCTGTTTATTAAAACGTTCAAAAGGCTGACCTCATTTACGCCAAGCAGTTATCGCAAACAACTGACCAATATTAATTAACTCGCAGCGGTATTTACCGCGCGGTTTATTCATTCAAGTTAACTGTCCGCATTTATGCGGAGAGCGGTCTACGTCTACGCGTAGCGCCTAAGGGAGAAAGATATGAGCCAGAAATTAAAAGTCGTGACTATCGGCGGCGGCAGCAGCTATACCCCGGAATTACTGGAAGGTTTCCTCAAACGCTATCATGAGCTGCCGGTAACGGAACTGTGGCTGGTGGACGTGGAAGAGGGGCAGGAAAAGCTCGATATCATCCATGCACTGTGCCAGCGGATGGTGGAAAAAGCCGGCGTGCCGATGAAAGTCTACAAAACTCTCGATCGCCGCGCGGCGCTGGAAGGGGCGGATTTCGTCACCACGCAACTGCGCGTTGGCCAGCTGAAAGCGCGTGAAAAAGATGAACGTATCCCGCTAAGCCATGGCTATCTTGGCCAGGAAACCAACGGTGCGGGCGGTCTGTTTAAAGGTCTGCGTACCATCCCGGTGATTTTCGATATCGTCAAAGATGTGCAGGAAATTTGCCCCGATGCGTGGATCATTAACTTTACCAACCCTGCGGGTATGGTCACCGAGGCGGTATACCGCCATACCAATTTCAAACGCTTTATCGGCGTGTGCAACATTCCAATCGGTATGAAGATGTTTATTACCGATGTGCTGCAACTGAGTCCGAGCGATGAGTTGAATATCGATCTGTTCGGTCTCAACCACCTGGTGTTCGTTCGCGATGTGCTGGTCAATGGCGTGTCGCGCTTCGATGAACTGCTGGACGGCGTGGCTTCTGGCCGTCTGACCGCGAACTCGGTGAAAAATATCTTCGACCTGCCGTTTAGCGAAGGGCTGATTCGCTCACTGCGCCTGATCCCATGCTCATATCTGCTTTATTACTTCAAGCCGAAAGAGATGCTGGCGATTGAGATGGGCGAGTACTACAAAGGCGGCGCGCGCGCTCAGGTCGTACAGAAGGTTGAAAAGCAGCTGTTCGAACTGTACAAAAATCCGGATCTGAACATTAAGCCGAAGGAGCTTGAGCAGCGCGGCGGCGCTTACTACTCTGATGCCGCCTGCGAGGTGATTAACGCCATCTACAATGATAAACAGGCCGAGCACTATGTGAATATTCCGCACCATGGCCATGTTGATAATATTCCGGCCGACTGGGCGGTAGAAATGACCTGCACGCTGGGCCGCGACGGCGCGAAGCCCACGCCGCGAATCACGCATTTTGATGAAAAAGTGTTGGGGCTGATTTATACCATCAAAGGCTTTGAAGTGGCGGCCAGCCAGGCGGCAATGAGCGGTGAGCTCAATGATGTGCTGCTGGCGCTCAATTTAAGCCCGCTGATTCATTCAGATCGTGATGCCGAGCAGTTGGCGCGGGAGATGATCCTCGCCCATGAGAAGTGGCTGCCGAACTTTGCAGCGACTATCGAAAAACTGAAACAGTAACGGGAGCGGCCGATGGAACGCGTATTGATCGTTAACGCCGATGATTATGGCCTGAGCAAAGGGCAGAATTACGGCATTATCGAAGCCTGCAAGAATGGACTGGTGACATCGACTACGGCGTTGGTCAACGGCGCGGCTATCGGCCACGCCGCCCAATTAAGCCGTAGCCTGCCTGAGCTGGCGGTGGGCATGCACTTTGTGTTGACACTGGGCGAGCCATTATCGGCGATGCCGGGGTTAACCCGCGACGGGCGGTTGGGCAAATGGATTTGGCAGATGGCGGAAGAGGACAGCCTGCCGCTGGATGAGATCGCCCACGAACTGGAGTGTCAGTACCGGCGTTTTATCGAACTGTTTGGTTGCGAACCAACGCATATCGACAGCCACCACCATGTGCATATGATCGCGCAGATCTATCCCATTGTCGCCGCCGTTGCGCGCGAAAAGGGCGTCGCTTTGCGTATCGATCGTCAGGTGGCGGCGCTGAATGGCCTCGACCAGGGTGCGGCGCGCAGTAGCGATGGCTTCAGCAGCGAATTTTACGGTGAAGCGGTTTCACAAGCGCTGTTCCTGCAGACGCTGGATGCGTCGATTGAACGGCAGGAAAACTCGCTGGAAGTGATGTGTCATCCGGCATTTGTCGATAACACCATTATGTGCAGCGCTTACTGCTATCCGCGGCTGACCGAACTGGACGTGCTGACGTCCGGCGAACTGAAGTACGCTATTGCGGAACGTGGCTACCGGCTCGGAAACTATCGCGACGTATAAAGAGAGGAAAGCCCGGCAGCCATAACTGCCGGGCTTTTTGTTACGCGGGTATGGCCGCAACTTTACTGCTTCTTGACCAGACGCGATGCGCGGCCAGTAGCGTCAGCAGTTTATCGACGCTAAGCGTGTTAATCGCGTCGCATTCGATAACCCCTTCTTCACCCGTAGCGGGCACCTGTAGCAGCGAACTAAACTGCCGCGCATCGCCCGCCAGTAAAATGGGCTTCAGATGCTTATAGGCTTCCAGCAGATAATAGCGGGCATCGCCGTTATCGCTGATGCTGCTCAGATCGCCGCCGGGAACGATAACCGCATCAACCGTCAACGACGGCGAGCCGGCGAAGGTTCCGGCGATCGGTAGCTGCGATCCATCATCGGCGCTGACTTCGCCCATACGCGAATAGAGCAGTTTGCTGTGAACGCCTCTGGCCTGTAGCGCCTGTAGCAGGTTGAGTACATCCTGCGCGCAGGTCTTCTCGTTGAGTAATACCGCGACAATTCGTCCTTTTACGTCGCCATCGCCATCGGCGTAAAGGCTGAGGGTCGGGTCTTTCTCCACGCCGTTAACCGGCGCAGGCGGCGCTATGTTACGCTGCTCATCGCTCAGTTCGATACCGAGATTGTTGGCTACCGCTTCCGCCAGCCCGATATCAATATGCGCCAGATGATCGACCACCCGCTCGCGGATCCAGACTCTGACCACTTTGCTCAGCTCAAAACTAAAGCCGCCGATAATGTGCTGCTGCTCAATCGGCGTCTGGCTGAGCCAGAACAGGCGAGGATGGGCGTAGTACTCGCCAAACGAGGGACTACGGTTACGGATTTTCTCGCCATCAACGCGTTCCGCCAGCGATTCAAAGCCGCCGCGTTTCGGCGCCGGCGGCGTTTCACGGGGCCAGTTATCGTTGATAGAGTTGGGCTCATAGTTTGCCGGATTGGTATCAATCTCCATTCGGTGCATGCCGTCACGCTGGAAATTATGATACGGGCAGGTAGGGCGGTTAATTGGAATTTCGTGGAAATTTGGCCCGCCGAGGCGGCTAATTTGCGTATCAGTATAGGAGAAGAGTCGCCCTTGTAACAGCGGATCGTTACTAAAATCGATACCCGGCACAATATGACCCGGATGGAATGCCGCCTGTTCGTTCTCAGCGAAGAAGTTGTCGGGGTTACGGTTAAGCACCATTTTGCCGACTCGTTGAACGGGCACCAGCGCTTCCGGAATGAGCTTGGTCGGATCCAGCAGATCGAAGTCAAAATTGAACTCGTTTTCCTCCGGAATTAACTGCAGGCCGAGCTCGAATTCCGGATAATCGCCAGCCTCGATGGCTTCCCACAGATCGCGGCGATGGAAGTCCGGATCGCGGCCTGTTAATTTCTGCGCCTCATCCCATACCAGTGATGCTTTACCGGCCACCGGCTTCCAGTGGAAGCGCACAAAGGTAGCCTTCCCTTCGGCATTAATCAGGCGGAAGGTATGAATACCGAAACCTTCCATCGTGCGATAGCTGCGCGGCAGGCCGCGGTCGGACATCGCCCACATGACGTTATGCAGCGTTTCCGGCTGTAGCGAAACATAATCCCAGAAGGTGTCATGGGCGCTTTGTCCCTGCGGGATTGCCCAGTGCGGTTCGGGTTTCACCGCATGAACAAAGTCGGGAAATTTAATCGCATCCTGGATAAAGAAAATTGGTGTGTTGTTGCCCACCAGGTCGAAAATGCCCTCTTCGGTATAGAATTTGGTGGCGAAGCCGCGGATATCGCGCACGGTATCGGCTGAACCCGCGCCGCCCTGAACGGTGGAGAAGCGGACGAAAACAGGGGTGATTTTTTCCGGCGCGGACAGAAAATCGGCTTTGGTAATCTCTTTCAGGCTTTTGTAAGGCTGGAAATAGCCGTGCGCGGCGGAACCGCGAGCATGAACGATACGCTCGGGAATGCGTTCATGGTCAAAGTGGGTAATTTTCTCACGTAAGATAAAATCTTCCAGCAACGTTGGCCCGCGGCTGCCGGCGCGTAACGAGTTTTGATCGTCGGCGATGCGTACCCCCTGATTGGTGGTCAGCGGAAAGTTTTCACCGCCTTTACGCTGTGGCTCGAGGGTATCTAATTTAATGCTGTGGGTATCCGGCGCTTTCAGGCTACCCGGCGCCGTCGGCTCCTCCCCTGGCGCGGTTGGCTGGGGGGTAGGGCGCCATTCACGGTCTTCCGGCGCCAGTGAATCGAGGCCCGGTTTTGCTTCATCGCTATCGTGTACCGGAGCCTGTCGGCTGTGTGGGTCGTGGTGCTTATCTGACATCTGCTCGTCTCCTGCTTTCATTGCTAAAAGTGGTCGTTGCTAAACCAAAACCCTTCTAACTATAGAACATTGTGCTGAGGATGCTGCTCAGGCAGGAATAGAGTTATCCTAAAATGCGCATCGTGCCAGGAGGGGCGACGAAAAGGGGGGCAATCGGCTATGATAGGGGTTTATGTTCCCGCTTTGCTTAGTGAATCCATCTGTTATGAAATCATTGCGCCAACAAAATCGCCCTATCATTAGCTACGTGCCGCGCGTCGAGCCTGCGCCGCCGGATCATGCCGTTAAAATGGACCATTTTCGCGATGTCTGGATATTGCGGGGCAAATATGTCGCCTTTGTACTGATGGGCGAGCGTTTCCGCCGCTCGCCGGCGTTCACCGTGCCGGAATCGGCGCAGCGCTGGGCTAATCAGATTCGCCAGGAAGGTGAAATAGAGGCATGACCTCATAGGAAAATAAAAAAGCCGCTGAAATTCAGCGGCTTTTTTGTGGCTATTAACGTTAGCGATGCGCCAGTTCAGCGTCTTCTTCGCTATCGAGGATGGCTTTATCCGTCTGGCGCAGCCACTGGCTGGTCAGCGTGCCGGCGGTCATTGAACCGTTAACGTTGAGGGCGGTACGGCCCATATCAATCAGCGGCTCGACGGAAATCAGCAGTGCGACCAGCGTGACCGGCAGACCCATCGCCGGCAGCACGATCAAGGCCGCGAAGGTGGCGCCGCCGCCAACGCCGGCTACGCCCGCGGAGCTCACGGTGACGATACCCACGAGGGTGGCAATCCACATTGGATCCAGCGGGTTGATGCCAACGGTTGGCGCGACCATTACCGCCAGCATTGCCGGATAGATACCGGCGCAGCCGTTCTGACCAATCGTCGCGCCGAATGAGGCGGAGAAGCTGGCAATGGATTCCGGTACGCCCAGACGGCGCGTCTGCGCTTCAACGTTCAGCGGAATAGAAGCCGCGCTGGAACGGCTGGTGAAGGCGAAGGTAATCACCGGCCAGACTTTACGGAAATACTTCAGCGGACTGACGCCATTGACGGCTAACAGCAGACCGTGCACCACAAACATGATGCCCAGCGCGATGTAAGAAGCCACTACGAAACCGCCGAGCTTGATGATGTCGTGCAGGTTGGAACCGGCAACCACTTTGGTCATCAGCGCCAGCACGCCGTACGGAGTTAACTGCATCACCAGACGCACCAGCTTCATCACCCAGCCCTGCAGCGTGTCGATGGCGGTCAGGACGCGTTGGCCTTTCTCCACATCGTCTTTCAGCAGCTTCAGCGCCGCGACGCCAAGGAACGCCGAGAAGATAACGATACTGATGATCGAGGTCGGGTTCGCGCCGGTCAGATCGGCAAACGGGTTTTTCGGCACAAACGACAGGATCAGCTGCGGAACGCTCAGATCTGATACTTTACCGACATAGTTGCTCTGGATGGCGTTCAGACGGGCGGTTTCCGCGCTGCCCTGCACCAGGCCTTCAGCGGTGAGGCCAAACAGGTTGGTCACCAGTACGCCGACCAGCGCGGCGATAAGGGTGGTGAACAACAGCGTACCGATGCTCAGGAAACTGATTTTACCCAGCTGTGAGGCATTGTGCAGGCGCGCCACCGCGCTCAGAATAGAGGCGAAGACCAGCGGCATAACGATCATCTGCAGCAGTTGCACATAGCCGTTACCGACGATATTGAACCACTGAATAGAATCTTTCAGAACCTGGCTGTCGGAGCCGTAAACCAGCTGCAGGCCGAGACCAAAGATAACGCCGATAACGAGACCGACCAGTACTTTTTTAGCGAGGCTCCACTGTTTGTGGCGGGTTTGAGCCAGCGCAAACAGTAAAACCGCGAACACGACAACGTTCGCTATTAATGGAAAATTCATCCCCGTTCTCCTGATATCTTGTTACCTGGGTTGGTCTGAAACCAACTCTTATGGCGCCAAGAGTAGCAGAAGGCCTTATTGCTTTCTTATACTCAAATGGAATGGGTTATAACCAAAAAATCATTTAGCGTATTTATCGTTCAGCCTGATGGCTAATAAAGCGATTAAAGGTTATTTGCAGCGAATTAATCATATTTGATGACCAGCGCACGGCGCTATTTTCGGCCATGCTTTGCGGCATCCAGACGGCGTAAATGAACAGCGCCATGCACAGCGCGCGTTCTAATTGATTGCCTTTGCGCGGCGCGAGGATCGGTAGGCGGAACCGCCAGCGGCAGGGCCACAACAGCGGTACGCCGGCCGGGGTGAGCATATCGGCGAGTATATGACTGAGGTAGCCGAGCACTAAACCCTGCAGCGCATCGGCCGGGATAATCCAGCTATCAGGCACTTTAAGATAGAACAGCGCCAGCGCGCCGAATACCGCCAGCAGGCTGTGGGTAAAACCGCGATGGCCGAAGGCGCGGGCTACCGGTTTTGAGACCCAGCTTAAACGCTGCCCGAGGAAAGATTTCGGATGATCGATATCGGGCAGCAGGCAGGTCAGCACGGCGGAAGGAACGATATGCCACCAGTCCCCCTGCGCCAGCACGGGGGTTAATTCTGCATTTTTTGCAAATACCGCACAGGCGATAGAAAAGAAGAGGTGGCCTTCCGCCGTCATGATAAAAACCCTAAACTGTCAATTCATACAGTATAGGGTTTTTATACAGTATACGGAAGAGGTGACGGTGTAACTCTTTGTCACAAGGTTGACACATTTTGACGACGCCAATGTCAGCGCACGCCGCTTAGCCGCGCAGATCTGCTACCGTCAGCTGCTGCAGAGACGTCAGTTTCACATCGGCCAGTACAAAACGCGGATCGCGGCTGTTTTCTGCTTCCGGAACCACAATTGAGCGCATTCGCGCCGCTTTGCTGGCGATCATGCCGTTAACAGAATCCTCCAGCGCCACGCAAGACATCGGCGCGATGCCAAGCTTAGCGGCGCAATCGAGATAGACCTGGGGGTGCGGTTTGCTGTATGGCAGATGTTCGGCGGAAGCCAGCGCGTCAAACTGGTCGCGTAGTTCAAACATTTCCAGCACTTTTTCCAGCATATGCAGCGGCGACGCCGAAGCGAGACCGATTTTTAGTCCCTGGGCTTTACACAGCGCCACGGCTTCACGCACGCCGGGCAGCAACGGCCGCGACTCCTCGACCAGTTGAATGGCGCGGCGGATAATGCTGGCGGTTACCTCTGCGCGGTCCGGGCCGCGCCAGGGCTGTTGCGCAAACCACAAATCGACCACCAGGTCGATGCGCAGCCCCAGCAGGTCCGGCAATTCATCACGGCGGCTAATATCCACTCCGAGGCTGTCCAGTACCTCCAGCTCTGCGCGGTCCCATAGCGGCTCTGAATCGATAAGCAGGCCATCCATATCGAAAATAGCGGCAAGAATCTGACGCTTCGCTGACATAAGTTCCTCTCCATTGGCGTAAGTAGATAACGAAATTGTCCATATGGTATATCATACCGCGCTGAAGCAGGCGAAATTCGCTGACGAAGATAGACTTATACCTGACTCTATGGCGGCATGGAGAGTCTGGCGTTTTAAACAAGGGGAACTCATGACGTATCAACAAGCTGGACGCATTGCGGTCATTAAACGCATTTTGGGATGGGTCATCTTCATTCCAGCCGTGCTGTCTACGCTGATTTCCGTACTGAAATTTATGTACGAGCATAGCGAAAAGAAACCGGGTATTGATGCGGTGATGATGGATTTCGCCCACCTGATGATTGAGATGGTGCGTTTTAATACGCCGTTCCTGAATTTCTTCTGGTACAACTCGCCGCTGCCGGAGTTCAAACATGCGTTGAACATCGGTTTCTGGATTATCTACGCGCTGGTGTTTGTTGGCATGGCGTTGCAGGCTTCCGGCGCGCGGATGGGCCGCCAGGCGAAGTTTCTACGCGAAGGGGTGGAAGATCAGTTGATTCTGGAACAGGCTAAAGGAGCGGAAGGTCTGTCTCGTGAACAGCTTGCCGAACGTATTGTCGTACCGCGTCATACCATCCTGAAGCAGTATTTTACGCTTTACGTGCTGCCGATTGTGGTGATTGTGATTGGCTATGTTTTCTTCTCACTGCTTGGCTTCCTGTAAATAGACAAACGGCCCGGGTAACCGGGCCATTTATCATTCGGCAGGCAGCGCTCGCGGCTTGCCTTCATTGTCTACCGCCACATAAATAAACAGGGCTTCCGTTGCCTTATAACGCTGGCCCAGCGGTTCCGTCGATACTTTTTTCACCCATACCTCAATATTAATGGTGATTGAGGTGTTACCGCGTTTTACGCAGCGGGCATAGCAGCACACGACATCGCCAACGGCGACCGGGCGTAAAAAAGTCATACCATCAACACGGACGGTCACAACGCGGCCGCGGGCAATCTCTTTGGCCATAATCGCGCCGCCGATATCCATCTGCGACATCAGCCAGCCGCCAAAAATATCGCCGTTCGCGTTGGTATCCGCCGGCATGGCCAGGGTGCGTAAAACCAATTCGCCCTTCGGGGCGAGATCTGTTGTTGTCATTCTATACTCTGTACTAGTCAAAGAAGATCAGGCGCGATGCTACTATGAAAACGGCGCAGAGAGAATAGGGGAATACGCCCGTCGGTACGGTTAAAACGGGGTTTTGGAAAAGGTCGGGACGCGAGTTGATAAAAGAAGGCGGTACGCGCCGGCCAGCGCGTACCGTAGAGAGGGATTAGTGCTTATCGTCCTGCGGCATGTGGCGGTAGATATAGACGCCGCTCAACAGGGTAAAGACCAGGGTCAATGCCGTTAAACCGAAGACTTTGAAGTTGACCCAGATATTTTGCGGCAGCCAGAACGCGATGTAGATATTGGCCAGCCCGCAGAGAATAAAGAACAGCGCCCAGGCCAGATTCAGCCGTGACCACACCTGCTGCGGCAGCGTCAGCTCTTTGCCAAGCATGCGTTGGATAAGCGGTTTTTTCATTACCCACTGGCTGAACAGCAGGGCGCCGGCAAACAGGGCGTAGATGACGGTCACTTTCCACTTAATGAATTCATCGTTGTGGAAGAAGATAGTCAGACCGCCGAAGACGGCGACCAGCACAAAAGTGATCAGCGCCATCTTTTCAACTTTACGATAGCGCACCCAGCTATAAATGAGGACCACCGCGGTGGCGACGATCAGCGCGGTGGTTGCGGCGTAGATATCGTAAATCTTATAAAAAGCGAAGAAGACTACGAGCGGTAAAAAATCGAGAAACTGCTTCATACATCAATTCCGTCGTTCAGGAAGGGCCGGAATACCCGGCCCAGATTAAAGTTAGTTGCGAATAAGCATATACAAGCGGAACAAATAGATCAGCAACAGCGCAGAGAACAGATTGCTGATGGTATTAATGACCACCGCGGCGACGTTTGGCGACAGCGTTGCGAAGCTTGAAGCAAGCAGCAGCAGCGCCGTTTTTGCCAGCAGCCAGCCGAGTACCGCTGGCGCCACCAGACGCATATTAGCCCACGCCAGACGCATACTGCCGCGCATTGCGCTAAAGATGCCGATTTTATCCTGCACCAGCATCACCGGCGCGAACGCCAGGACAATCGCCAGCAGCACGCCCGGCACCAGCACCAGCATCATCCCCATCTGTACCACGAAGGTGGTGAACAGGATAAGCAGCAACAGTTTCGGCAGAACCGGCGCCGCGGCGCCGATCGCCCGCAGCGCGCTGACGCGATGCCCGGCGGAGATCAGCTGGATCAGCAACAGTACGCCGCCGACGAGGATGGCATTCCCCACCAGGCCGGAGAAGGTTGAGGCTGCCGACGCGCGCAGCAAGATCTGCTGCTGTTCCGGCGTCATGTTCTGCACCAGCTCAAACAAGCCGGCGCTGCCCGCCAGGTTATCGCCTTCGCTGAGGATCGATAACTGCTCGTCACTGGGCGAAAAGGCATGGCCAATGACTACCGTGATGAACGCGCATAACAACGCAATCAGCAGAATAGTAACGAACTGATTACGAAAAAAATTCCCCGTGTCACGGTAGACGGACTTCGCCGTGATAGACATGCATTCTCCTTGAGTCTTGCAGGTGTTTTAACTAGCCGGGGATTGTACCGCAAAACGTGGTTGGGTAGCAGTCTCTGCCGCTGTCACGGTAAGTATATCTTTGTAAAGAGTTCCCAGCGGCGGCAGGCCGTAGCGGGCACGGGCGCGATCGCACGCTTCGTTGAGTTCGCCGCCTTCGCCTGACATAGCAAACTCGCGGCAGGGGGAAGGCCGCTGATGATAGATGGTGCAGTGCACCGATTCGCCGATTTCGCCGCTTAAGGCTGTGCAGCGGCTTTGCCGCTGATTGGTGCCGCTCATGCAGCGCAGAAAAGGGGTAAGGGGTTCGGTGAGCTGCGTAGGTACCACGCCGCCGGCGTCGTCGGCTTCAGCCCAATAGAAGGAGACTCGAAAATACGCACAACAGGCACCGCACGTCATGCACGGGTTGATTTCACTCATAATTACACCTGAAAAAAACGCATCAACACAAATTGTCGGCAATTAAATTAGCTATCCGCACGATCGGCGACAAGAGGGGGACGCAAAAATTTTTCTCACGGGTAAAAATTGATGTAAGGACAAATCAGAACGTTACTGAGTGCTGCAAAAATTAATCTGGATCAATAAATGTTAAATCTAATGGCCTGGTGTGATCTAAAACAGATCAAAACTAACTCATTGTAGGTATATTTGCTGCCGCTGATAAAAACCATAATGGGGACATGGATATGAAGAAAATTGCAGCGGCGGCATTGATCTTAGGTACGCTTTCTGGTGGTAGCGCCTGGGCGCATGAAGCGGGGGAGTTTTTTATTCGCGCGGGTTCGGCGACGGTTCGCCCGACTGAGGGTTCTGACAACGTACTGGGTAGTCTCGGCGGTTTTAACGTCAGTAATAACACCCAGTTAGGTTTAACCTTTACCTATATGGCGACCGACAATATCGGTATCGAACTGCTGGCGGCAACGCCGTTCCGCCACAAGGTCGGTACCGGGCCGACCGGCACCATCGCTACCGTACACCAGTTGCCGCCGACGCTGATGGCGCAGTGGTACTTTGGCGATGCGCAAAGCAAAGTGCGCCCGTATGTCGGCGCCGGTATTAACTATACAACCTTCTTTAACAATGATTTCAACGATACCGGTAAGGACGCCGGGCTTTCCGACCTGAGCCTGAAGGATTCATGGGGCGCGGCAGGACAGGTTGGCCTGGATTATCTGATTGACCGCAACTGGCTGCTGAACATGTCAGTGTGGTACATGGATATCGACACCGACGTGAAATTCAAAGCCAACGGCGTTAACCAGAAAGTCAGTACCCGTCTGGATCCGTGGGTGTTTATGTTCTCCGCGGGCTATCGATTCTAATGGTTTAAAAAAACTGGCCGCTTGCGGCCAGTTTTATCCTCTTCAGACCAACCGATGGGCGTGCAGTTTGGCGCTTTCCATAATGCTATCCATTATCACCTGCACGCGATGCGGCAACACGCCTCGTTGACGATAAATCAACCACGCCTGCATATTCACGCCGCGTTCTCGTGGCAGACAGGGCTGTAGCGTACCCGCTTCTAATTCCGCCGCGACGGAGTAAAAAGGGGCATATACGATGCCCAGGCCCTGCTTGGCAAGCTCGATAGCCGGCAAAATGTTATCGCATACGCTGGAACCGTTGACCTCTACCTGAATACTCTCACCCGCGGCGTTATAGCAATGCCAACTGTTGCGGATCCCGCCCAACGTACGCAAAGTGATGCAGCGGTGCTGCGCAAGCTCATCAACATCGTGCAGAGGCGACTGCACAATATAATCCGCGCAGGCAAACAGCCCCATGCGAAAGCGAGTGAGTGGCCTTGCGATCAGGCTTTCGTCCTGCGGTTGGAAAAAGCTAATCAGCAGATCGCAATCGCTATCGAAAAGCGTCCCGTGTTTCTGTTCGCGCTCGTCGGGATTGCGGGTGAGAATATTGACGGTTAATTCCGGCGCCGAACGTAGCACCGGCGGCAAAAGGTATCGGGCAAGGAAAGCCTGAATGCCGATCGGCGCGCCGAGCGTCACCATGCCGTTGAGGCTGCGTTTCCAGGTACCGGACATATCAAGCAGATCATTATGCTTATCCAGCAGAATATCCGCCCGGCGCAGGAACTGCTCGCCAAACTCGCTCAGGATTAACGCCCGTGGATGGCGGATAAAGATCTCTAACCCCAGGCGCCGTTCCAGCGCATTCAGCGCCCGCGACACATTCGACTGCGGCATGTCAAGTAGTTGGGCGGCTTTGCTCACGCTTGCCGTTTCGGCAATCATGCGAACGATGCGGAGTTCGTCAATGCGCAGGTCTTTTTCTTTCACAAGGTTGGTTCTTTTGGTTTGCTATATCAAAAATGATATACATCTTTGCCGTCATTGTCATATGACTTCTGGCCAGTAGCTGGGTATTATTTGCGTGGATTATTTATTACAGCCGAAAAATACAGAGAAATAATTCGATGAAAATAACAACAATGGCTGCGTTATCTGCAATTTTGCTGCTGGCGGCGTGCGCTTCCAGCGTAACCGAAAAAGAAAAACATATTGAATATGACGATATTATCAAGGGACTATCGGTTTCGGCGGAAGAGATATTATTCCGGAAAGATAAAAGTACTGATTTTTACCGTTATCAATATTTGGTCTATCAGTCGGAAAATGATTATTCTCGGAACAGCTGCACTATTACAGTGAGTGGCATTGCTAATTATAAAACAGCGTAGTTAGTACGGTTTACCTTTTTTATTACCAGGTGTTATTATGTTTCTCGACTACTTCGCCTTAGGCGTGTTAATTGCCGTGTTTTTAATTTTATTTTACGGCATTATTATTATTCATGATATTCCCTATTTATTGGCCAAGAAACGCCAGCATCCTCACCAGGATGCAATTCATGTCGCCGGCTGGGTGAGCCTGTTTACCCTGCATGCGATTTGGCCGCTGTTATGGATCTGGGCCACGCTGTATCGCCCCGAGCGCGGGTGGGGAATGGCGCATAAAGGCGAAGATAACGCCGAAATGCATCAGCGAATCAGGCAACTTGAAAGCGAGCTCAAGCGTCTGCAGGAACAACAGATAACTGTTACGACAAACTCGTCAAATAACCGCTGAGGCCAGTGTATGGATTTACTCATTATTCTTTGCTATGTGGCGTTGGCCTATGGCGTATTTAAAATTTTCCGTATCCCGGTAAATAAATGGACGGTGCCAACGGCAGTCCTTGGCGGCGTGTTTATTGTCGGCGCGCTAATTCTGACCATGAATTATAATCACCCGTATACCGACCGCGCGCAAAAAATAGCATTGTCGATCCCGATTGTACCGCAGGTGTCGGGGGCCATCGTAGAAGTTACCGATAAAACGAATGTGTTATTACGCAAAGGCGAGGTGCTGTTTCGTCTTGATGATAGCCGTTATCGCGCGCGACTGAATAAACTGGAGGCGGATCTCAGTGCCGCCGAAGCGGATATCAGAACCCGGAAAGCGGCATTAAGTGAATCCGCCGCCAACGTCCAGCAGATGACGGCGGAATATGAACGCGCCCGTCAGGATTATCAGCGCTATGCGAAAGGCGCAGCGATGCCGGTAAATCCTTTTTCCGAGCAGGATGTGAATCACGCCGAGCAGCAATATCAAGCGCAATCTGCGGCCCTGCGGGCGGCTAAAGCCCAGTATCAACAGCAGTTCGAAAGACTTTCGGCGCGTTTCAATGGCGAGGATGCGCAAATCGCCAGCCTGAAATCGCAGATTGCCGAGGCGCGTTATGACCTTGAACAGACGGTATTCCGCGCGCCCAGCGATGGTTATGTCACTCAGGTGCTGGCGCGTCCGGGAACCACGGCAGTTCGTCTGCCGTTCAAACCGGTGATGATTTTTATTCCGCAGCAGAAACGCCAGGTGGTGGCGGTATTTCGCCAGAACGCTATCCTGCGCCTGGAGCAGGGGGACGAGGCAGAGGTTGTGTTTAATGGCTTACCGGGGCAGGTGTATGCCGGCAAGGTCACAAAGGTACTGCCAACCATTCCCGACGGTAGTTACCAGGCGAGCGGCGCATTACAGGGTTTAAGCGCCACGCCCGGTCGGGAAGGGGTTTATGTGATGATTGACCTGGCGGCGAGCCGCGATCTTGCCCATTTACCGGATGGGGTCAGTGCCCAGGCGGCGGTGTATACCGACCATTTTGCCCACGTGTCGGTGATGCGTAAGGTGCTGTTACGGATGACCAGCTGGCTGCATTATCTGTATCTCGACCACTAAAAGCTGAAGTTGAGTCAAAAAAAAGCCCGCGATAAACGCGGGCAAAAATACTGGAAGCAATGTGAGCAATGTCGTACCGAATACCTGAGTTGTTCACTCAACTATTCGGTAATGAGAAAGATAATATTTCTCATTTAAGATATCAACCCCAGAGTTTGTGCGGAGGCGCATTTTTTTAATCAAGGGTGAAAACCGTGCGTTTCTGGCTGTTATCACGCGGCCATGCCGCAGCGACATCGCGGAGCGGCAGCGGCGTGGTGGCGATGGTAAAATGACCGGGAACCGCCGCCTGCAGCATCTCCCCGGTTGCCGCCAGTAGTTGCGGCATGGTCAGGCTGCCGATGCCGCTACCCATGAGCTGTAGCGGCGCGGCGCGAAGCACCGCGCCATTTAACGCGATATCCGCCCCGGCAAGGGAACCCACCTGCACATAACGTACCGGCTTATCGCCAGGGGTGTATTTCGCCAGCATAGGCAGCAGCAACTCTGCGCTGCGGCCCCACAAATAATCCACAACCACATCTATTTGCCCGGCGCTGGCGGCGGCAAACTGCGCGTTTAGCGTCTGCTCATCGGCGGTTAAATCAATACACTCATCGGCTGCGAGGGCAGCCAGCGCCTGCGTATTACGCCCGGTAGCAATGATTTTTTTTGCGCCGAGGTAGCGGGCAATTTGTACTGCCAACTGCCCGGCGCTGCCGGTGGCGCCGTTAATCAGTACCGTTTCTCCGGCCTGAAACTGCGCCCGTTTGACAAGCGCAGCCCAGGCAGACATGCCCGGATTGGCCATGGCCGCAGCGCTGATGTCATCAAGTGCATCCGGCAGCGGCAGGCAATTCTGCAGCGCGACCGGCGCGCGTTGCGCCATACTGCCGAACGGCGCACTGGGGAAAGCAAAATAGACGCGCTGACCGTCAGAGGTCATACCGACGCCATCGATACCGACGACAAACGGCAGCGTGCCGTCAAAACTATAATGACGTCCCGATGCCCGGCCCTTAACTACGTGGCTAATAGCGGCGGCGCGAACGTCGATCAGCGTGTATCCGGCTGCAGGCTGCGGTTCGGTAAAATCGGCCCATATCGGACCTTCGTTAAGATCAAACACCACGGCGGCTTTCATAACATTATCCCCTGATGATAATTATGTGTAATATGCACATATTCTTCAGGAGCACTATACGCGGTTAACTAATATATGCAAGATGCACATAATAATTACGACATCACCGACTTTCACGGCGCGCTGTTAGACATCATCAGCGTGATGAATCAACCGCTGCGTGATGAGCAAATATTGCAGGCGGCAGGGGTACAGCTTGAACAGATGCTGTTTCCACTACTGGTGGCGGTATGGCGCTATGGCCCGGTGGGGGTAGTTGAGCTGGCGGATCATTTAGGCCGCGATTACACCACCGTCAGCCGGCAGGTGAAAAAGCTGGAGGCTCAGGGCCTTGCCTGCAAGCAGGCCAATGCCAAAGACCGGCGGATTAGCGAGGTGACGCTTAGCGAAAAGGGGCAGCGGATGATCGACGCTATTGCCGTTGCGCGGCGGCGGTTAATGAATCAGGTGCTGGCTGGATGGTCAGAAGATGAGGTGCTGGCGCTGTTTCGCTTAACGCGAAAATACGCCAACAGCCTGCAGCGGAAATAGCCGCCCGGCGTGAGGCCGGGCGACAAAGGGTCAGGCGGTTTTGGTCGCTGCTTTCAAACTGTGCACGAAGGTTTTTAGCTCTGCGAGCATGTTTTGCGGCTGCTCAAGGTTACGCTCGATAATCTTGACGATGGCCGAGCCGGATATTGCCCCGGCGGCACCGGCGTCAATAGCGGCCGAAACCTGCTCCGGCGCCGAGATGCCAAAGCCCTGCAGCGGCGGCGCGGCGTTGTATTCCGCCAGTTTTTCAATCAGATGATGCAGCGGCAGCGCGGCGCGGTTTTCCGCGCCTGTCACGCCAGCGCGCGATAGCAGGTAGGTATAGCCGCGGCCATAGGAGGCAATCTGGCGCAGTAAATCGTCATCGGCATTTGGCGGGCAGATGAAAATCGGCGCAATGTTATGGCGCAGCGCTGCCTGACGGAACGGGGCGGACTCTTCGACCGGCACGTCGGCGACCAGAACCGAATCCACGCCGACACGCGCGCATTCGGCGTAGAACTCATCAATGCCCGGGCTGAACACCAGGTTCGCGTACATCAAAAGGCCGATTGGGATTGTCGGATGCTTGTGGCGGATCGCCGCCAGCATTTCGAAGCACTGCGCCGGGGTGACGCCGGCGGCAAAAGCGCGCAATGTGGCACCCTGAATCGTCGGGCCGTCGGCCAGCGGGTCGGAGAAGGGGATCCCCAATTCCAGCGCATCGGCGCCGGCTTCAATCAGCGCATCGATGATTTTCAGCGACTGCTCCGGCCCCGGATCGCCAAGGGTGACGAAGGGAACAAAGGCGCCTTCCTGGCGGTTTTTTAACTGTGCAAATAGCGTCTCGTAACGTTCCATCAGATTTCCCCTCGCGCTTTCAAAATGTCGTGTACGGTGAAGATGTCTTTATCGCCGCGGCCAGACAGGTTAACCACCAGCAGCTGCTCTTTATCCGGATTCTCGCGCATCATCTTCAGCGCGTGCGCCAGAGCGTGCGACGACTCCAGCGCCGGAATAATGCCTTCATGGCGGGAGAGCGCTTTAAAGGCATCCAGCGCTTCGTTGTCGGTAATTGACACATACTCGGCGCGCCCGGTGCTGTTAAGGAACGCATGCTGCGGACCCACTGACGGGAAATCCAGCCCGGCGGAGATAGAATAAGATTCTTCGATCTGCCCGTCGGAAGTTTGCATCATCGGCGACTTCATGCCGAAATAAATGCCGACGCGACCGTGCTTCAGCGGTGCGCCGTGCTCGCCGGTTTCGATACCGTGGCCGGCAGGCTCGACGCCAATCAGGCCAACGCGGGATTCATCAATGAAATCAGCGAACATGCCGATGGCGTTAGAACCACCGCCAACGCAGGCGATCACCGCGTCCGGCAGGCGTCCTTCTTTCTCAAGGATCTGCGCTTTGGTTTCTTCGCCGATCATGCGCTGGAATTCACGCACGATAGTCGGGAATGGATGCGGGCCAGCGGCAGTGCCGAGCATGTAGTGCGCCTTCTCGTAGCTGCCGGACCAGTCGCGCAGCGCTTCGTTACAGGCATCTTTCAGGGTGGCGGAACCGCTGTGCACTGGAATGACCTCCGCACCCATCAGGCGCATGCGGAAGACGTTCGGCGACTGGCGCTCGACGTCTTTGGCGCCCATATAGATGCGGCATTTCAGACCGAGCAGGGCGCTGGCCAGCGCCGAGGCGACGCCGTGTTGGCCGGCGCCGGTTTCGGCGATAATTTCCGTTTTGCCCATACGTTTGGCGAGTAGCGCCTGGCCCAGCACCTGGTTGGTTTTGTGCGCGCCGCCGTGGAGCAGATCTTCACGCTTGAGGTACAGCGTGGTGCGGGTGCCTTCGGTCAGATTGCGGCATTTGGTCAGCGCCGTCGGACGACCCGCGTAGTTTTTCAGCAGGTCGGTGAATTCAGCCTGAAATTCAGGATCTTTTTGCGCGCTGACGAAAGCTTCTTCCAGCTGGCGCAGGGCGGGCATCAGGATCTGCGGAACGTACATACCGCCGAATTCGCCGAAATACGGGTTCAGTAAAGTGCTCATTATTGCATTGCTCCTTAATATGCGCGCAGCGTCTGGAAAACGGCAGCCACCAGGCTTGCCTCTTTTATTCCCGGCTGCGACTCTACGCCTGAGTTGAAATCGAGTCCGGCACAGCCGCTTTTCGCGGCTTCTACGCAGTTATCGGCGCTAAGGCCGCCTGCCAGCATCACGTTACGCAGGTCCTGGCCCTGCAGCAGCGACCAGTCGAAACGTTGTCCGCTCCCGCCCTGACCGTTGTCAAAGACATATCTGGCCACATGGTTCAGGTTACGCGGCGGCAGCGTTTCGCCTACGCTCAGCGCCCTCCAGATTTGGATCTGCTCCGGCAGCGCCGCGCGCAGGGCATCAATCCAGGCCTGATCTTCGCTCCCATGAAGCTGTACCGCGGCGAGTTTCAATTTGGTCGCGCGGGTGACGACCTCTTCAATGGCTGCATCACGGAACACGCCAACGTAGCTAAGCGGCGCGGCGGCCATTACCGCCTGTGCCTGCTGGTCGTTAACGGCACGCGGCGAACTATCGACGAAAATCAGGCCGCCGTAGATGGCGCCCGCCTCCCAGGCGACTTGCGCATCCTGCGGACGAGTCAGGCCGCAGACCTTGTTCTCACCTAACAGCACGCGCTTCACCGCAGCGCTGAGGTCCGGTTGTTCCATCAGCGCCGAGCCAATCAGGAAGCCGTTGGCGAAGTGGCTAAGCTCGCGGACTTCGCCATAGGTATGGATTCCGGATTCGCTGATCACGGTGACATCCGGGCCGAGACGCGGCGCCAATTGCCGCGTGCGGTTCAGATCAATCGACATATCGCGCAGATCGCGGTTGTTAATGCCGACGACTTTGGCCTTCAGCGCAATCGCGCGCTCCAGCTCCTCTTCATTGCTGACCTCGGTCAGGACGCCCATATTGAGACTGTGGGCGACGGCGGCGAGCTGGCGATATTGATCGTCATCGAGCACCGAAAGCATCAACAGGCAGGCATCGGCCTGGTAGTAACGCGCGAGGTAAATCTGGTAAGGATCGATGGTGAAGTCTTTACACAGAATCGGCTGCGGCGCGACTTTGCTGACGATCGGCAGAAAATCAAAGCTGCCCTGAAAATATTTCTCATCGCACAGTACCGAAATTGCCGAGGCGTAGTGCTTATAAATCCCGGCGATGGTCGCCGGGTCGAAATCTTCCCGAATCAGTCCCTTCGACGGCGACGCCTTTTTGCACTCGAGAATAAAAGCGGTGCGGGCGCCGGCCAGCGCATCGTAAAAATGGCGTTCGGACGGCACGATGTCATTCTGAAAACTGGCTAACGGTTGTTGTTGTTTGCGGGCTTCTACCCAAATCGCTTTGTCGGCAACGATTTTTGCTAAAACGGTCTGCATTATTTACCCTCTTGCCGCTAATGCGGTCACTCTGTCATAGGCCGCTCCGCTGTGCAGCACATCCAGCACCTGCCGGGCGTTGGCTTTCAGGTCTTCATGCCCGTGTAAACGCATCAACATGGCGACGTTGGCGGCGACGGCGGCTTCATGAGCGGCTTCACCTTTACCTTGTAGCAAGCGCGTGAGAATGTCACGGTTTTCTTCCGGCGTGCCGCCGGCCAGTTGATCCTGATGATATGGCGTCAGGCCGAAGTCGGCGGCGGTCAGCTGATAGCTTTGGATTTCGCCGTTATTGAGTTCGGCGACCACGGTCGGCGCATGCAACGAGACTTCGTCCATGCCGCCGCTGTGTACCACGGCGGCACGTTGATAACCGAGTACGCGCAAGGTTTCTGCAATCGGCAACACCAGTTCCGGGCTGTAGACGCCAATCAACGCCAGCGGCGGGTGCGCCGGATTGATAAGCGGCCCCAACACGTTAAACAAGGTGCGCGTTTTCAACTGCTGGCGGACCGGCATCGCGTGGCGGAAACCGGTGTGGTATTTCGGCGCGAACAGGAAGCAGACGCCCAGTTCATCCAGCGCGGCGCGCGATTTATCGGCATTCATATCCAGGTTGATGCCAAACGCGGCCAGCAGATCGGACGAGCCAGATTTACTGGAGACGCTGCGGTTACCGTGTTTCGCCACCTTTAAACCGCAGGCGGCGGCGACAAAGGCGCTGGCGGTTGAGATATTGATACTGTTGCTGCCATCGCCGCCGGTACCGACGATATCGGCAAACTGATAATCCGGGCGCGGGAACGGCGCGGCGTTTTCCAGCAGCGCGGTAGCGGCGCCGGCAATTTCCTGTGGTTGTTCGCCGCGCACTTTCATGCTTACCAGCGCGGCGGCCAGCTGTTCCGGCTTCACTTCGCCGCGCACGACGGCGGAAAACAGCACGTGGCTCTCCTGCTGGCTCAGCGTCTCGGCCTGGTACAGTTTTTCCAGAATCGGCTGTACGACATTGGTCTGCTCCAGTTTCTGCAGCGCCCATGCCAGCGTTTGCTCCAGCAGTAGCGCTCCCTGGGTAGTCAGAATCGACTCCGGATGGAACTGGAAGCCGCAGACGCGATCGGCGTCGTGGCGAACCGCCATCACCATACCGTTGAAATTGGCGTTGATGGTGAGCCCGGCCGGAATATTGCTGCCGACAAGAGAATGGTAGCGGGCCACCGGCAGCGGGTTGGCGAGACCGGCGAACATCGCCTGGCCGTCATGCTCAATGCTTGACGCTTTGCCGTGAAGGATTTCTCCCGCCTGGCCGACATAGCCGCCGTAGGCTTCCACGATGGCCTGGTGGCCGAGGCAGATACCGATAATCGGTAACTTGCCGCGCAGGCGGGTCAGCAGCTCGGGCATGCAGCCGGCTTCGCTTGGGGTTCCCGGCCCCGGAGAGAGCATCAGCACCGGATTATCCATGGTGCCGATACGTTCAATCAGCGATTGCGCCGGTACGGTATTACGATAAATAACCACGTTGTGGCCGTTAGCCCGCAGCTGGTCGGCGAGGTTATAGGTAAAGGAGTCGATATTATCGAGCAGCAGGATGTCGGCCATTAGAAAGTCTCCTTCGCGTGGTGGGCCTGAGCAATGGCGCGCAGCACGGCGCGAGCTTTATTACGGGTTTCATCCGCCTCGGATTGCGGAACGGAATCGAGCACGATACCGGCGCCCGCCTGCACGGTGGCAATGCCATCCTCAACGTAGGCTGAGCGGATCACGATGCAGGTATCGAGGTCGCCATGGGCGGTAAAGTAGCCGACCGCGCCGCCGTAGCTACCGCGACGCTTGCCTTCCGCGGCGGCGATTAGCTGCATGGCGCGAACTTTCGGCGCGCCGCTAAGGGTGCCCATATTCATGCAGGCGCGGTAGGCGTGCAGGACATCAAGGTCGCGGCGCAGTTCGCCGACCACGCGGGAAACCAGATGCATCACAAAAGAGTAGCGATCGACTTTGGTCAAATCCGCTACGTAGCGGCTACCCGGGGTACAGATGCGGGCCAGATCGTTACGGGCCAGGTCAACCAGCATCAGATGTTCAGAAAGCTCTTTGTGGTCGGTACGCATCTCCAGCTCAATACGGCTATCGAGATCGCGATCCAGTGAACCATCGGCGCGGCGGCCGCGAGGACGGGTGCCGGCAATGGGGTAGATCTCAATCTGGCGGCTGACGGCGTCGTATTTCAGCGAGCTTTCCGGCGATGCGCCGAACAGGGTGAAATCGTTATCCTGCATAAAGAACATATACGGGCTGGGATTGCTCTTTTTCAGCACATCGTACGAGGCCAGCGGCGACGGGCAGGGGAGGGAGAAGCGGCGCGACGGCACGACCTGGAAAATTTCGCCCGCGCGAATGGCGCGCTGCATTTTGCGCACCACGGCGCCGTACTCTTCATCGCTCTGATCGACGTCGCAGCGCATTTCGGCAACCGTCGTTACCGGCAGCGGCGCGGGCGGTTCATTTAACTGCTGGCGAAGCTGGGCGATACGTTGCAGAAGACGCTGTTTCTCATTCTCCAGCGGCGTGAACAGGCTCGCCTGAATGCGGGTGCTTTTGGTCTGGTGATCGATGACCAGCAGCGTCTCCGCCAGGTAGAAACAGTAATCCGGGCAGGCAGTATCGGTATTGAGCGGGGGTAAATCCTCAAAACCGGCCACCAGGTCGTAAGCGAACAGGCCGCCAAAGAACATCGCTTCGCGCTCGGCCTGCGGGACGCTGACTAAATCCTGTAACAGACGAAACGCATCGAACACCGATAACGAGCACAGGCGAGCGTCTTCATCCAACAGGGCGCTAACCGGTGGGAAGGTGAGTACCCGGCTGTTCGGCTGGCGCAGATTCTCAATGCCGGACGGCAATGCATTATCCAGCAGTTCAAGCAGCGCGGCGCCGTTCGCTGAAAGCGCCTGGACAGTGACGGTATTGCCAAGAGCGGTAATGCGCAGGGCGCTATCGACCAGCAGCAGGCTTTTTAAATCGTCTTTACTATCGATGTCGGCCGATTCCAGCAGCAAGGTTGCCGGACGCGCGCCGCATAATTGATGGAATAACGCCGTCGGGTTTTCGCGATAGATGGCGTCGCTGGTGAGAAGCTCGAGCGCTGGTTTTGATGTTTGCATTATCATTCTCGCCTGTTCTGTTCATTATTTCGTTCAAAAAAAAGCCCGCTCAGTGGCGGGCCCGGTATCTGTTTGCTGAGTGCAAAACGCGATCACGCCGCCCGATTCCAGGAACGACGCCACCAGCTATGAAGAGTAATAATTTGCGCTTTCATCAGAGATACCCGTTGTGTGAACTTGCGTACTAGTTAACTGGTCCATGAAAATAAAGTCAACCCTTGTTTGCAGATTTTCTTTCTCAGTCGTTATCATAATGCGCTTATTTCAGTTCAGGTCCACCAGGAGCCATTTTGAGCGACACTAATTACGCGGTCATTTATGACCTGCACAGCCATACCGTCGCCTCCGATGGGCGATTGACTCCAGAAGAGCTGGTACATCGCGCGCATGAGATGCGGGTGGGGACGCTGGCAATCACCGATCACGATAGCGTGGCGGCCATTCCGGCAGCGCGTGCCGAAATTGCGCGGGCTGAACTGCCGCTCACGCTTATCACCGGGGTAGAAATTTCCACCCTGTGGGAAAACCACGAAATTCATATCGTCGGACTGAATATTGATATCGACCATCCGGCGATGACGCAACTGCTCTGTGAACAGAAAGCGCGGCGCAACCAGCGCGGGCAGATGATTGCCGAACGGTTGGAGAAAGCGCGTATCCCCGGTGCCTGGGAAGGGGCGTTAAAGCTCGCCGATGGCGGCGCGGTCACCCGCGGCCATTTTGCCCGCTTTTTAGTTGAAGCCGGCTTTGCGAGCAATATTGCCGATGTATTCAAAAAATATCTCGCCCGCGGGAAAACCGGATACGTTCCGCCGCAGTGGTGTACAATAAAACAAGCGATTGATGTCATTCATCATTCTGGCGGCAAAGCGGTGATCGCCCATCCGGGGCGTTACGATCTTTCCGCCAAATGGCTGAAACGGCTGTTGGCCCATTTTAGCGAGCAGGGCGGCGACGCGATGGAGGTCGCCCAATGCCAGCAGGCGCCGCATGAGCGCGCGCAGCTGGCGAGCTACGCGCAACAGTTTGGTTTGATGGCGTCGCAGGGTTCGGATTTCCACCAGCCCTGCCCGTGGATTGAACTGGGGCGCAAACTTTGGCTACCCGCTGGCGTGGAAGGGATCTGGCGCAGTTGGGAAGTGGCCGCTGAACAAATTGAGAGGGAAGTATGAGCCAGTTTTTCTATATCCATCCCGATAATCCGCAGGCGCGGTTGATTAATCAGGCGGTGGAAATTGTGCGTAAGGGCGGGGTTATCGTTTATCCAACGGACTCTGGCTATGCCCTGGGTTGCAAAATCGAAGATAAAGGGGCGATGGAGCGGATCTGCCGTATCCGTCAGTTGCCGGATGGCCACAATTTCACCCTGATGTGCCGCGATCTCTCCGAGTTATCGACCTACGCGTTTGTCGATAATGTGGCGTTTCGTCTTATCAAAAACAATACGCCGGGCAACTACACGTTCATTCTTAAGGGAACGAAAGAGGTGCCGCGCCGCCTGTTGCAAGAAAAGCGTAAAACCATTGGGATGCGGGTGCCGGCGAACCCTATCGCCCAGATGCTGCTGGAAACGCTTGGCGAACCGATGCTCTCGACATCCTTGATGCTGCCAGGTAATGAATTCACGGAGCCCGATCCGGAAGAGATTAAAGACCGTCTGGAGAAGGTGGTCGATCTGATTATTCACGGCGGTTATCTTGGCCAGCAGCCGACGACGGTTATCGACCTGACCGAAGACGCGCCGGTGGTGCTTCGTGAAGGCGTCGGTGATATCAAACCCTTCCAGTGATGCTTCTCGCGGGTGGCGTTTCACGCGTCGCCCGCGGCTTAAATTTATTTTAAAATCCTTTCCGCATTGAGTCGCTCCTTTCTTATTTATATTATTAGTCCGCTTACGATATCACTCACTGATATTGCTTCCAGAAAGAAATTCAACATTATGCATAAGCTGACTATTCAACCCTCTGACGCGTTTAAGAGGAAGAAAGTACTGTTAAATTTTTTCATGCTTTCTAGTGTTACCGTTACCTTATATCTGGTGGGTAAAGTCATACATTAAGCTCTGGTGGTATTCAGTGATAATAATCTTATAATAGTGATTACATACCGTTAATATATGCCAAAGCTGACCCCAAATACCTATCCCATCACCCTGGTAAAAAGCGTGCTGGTGGTTTCACTGCTGGCGCTAATACTGATTATTATCAGTTTGACTGGCTTGTTTAACTATCAGTCGCGTCAGGTCAGTAGTGCCATTGATAAAAAAATCATTGGTTCTCAGTATGCGTTTATTCAGCATAAACTTGAGGATGCCGTCGATCGCCCACGACAAATAACGAATCTATTTTTACAATATATTCAGGGCGAAAATAACAACATCGATAAGGATACTTTAGTTCCTGAAATGGTGTATTTGACTGCGAGCGCGTTTAAAACCATGCCCGCCTTCCAGAGCCTGTCGTGGTTTGCGGAAAATGGCTCCAGTATTGCTGTTATTCGTGACAATCATAGTAATCAAATTTATTTACAACGAACCCAGCGTGATAATCATCACTCCCTGGTTAAATACAGCGGGTTAAGCCCGCAGACCAATATTGTCAACGTCAATAACGCGTTTAATGTTGCTGATTTACCGCAGTTTCGCCGCGCTCGCCAGCAAACGCACGGTTTCTGGCAACGCTCTCTCTCTACCGGCAGTTTGATCATGAGCTGGAACCAGCCAGTGTACGATAAACAAGGCCGCTTCGTCGGGGCGATTGCCAGCGGCGCCACACCTGCAGATATGACCGCTTATTTACAGAGTCTCCTGCCGGATAAAAGCTATGCTCTCCTGCTTATCGATGACAACAATCGCATTGTCGCGCGTTCCGGCAACCAACATAAATGGCAGCAAGATCGCCAACTGATAGCAAAGCTTACCTCGGCGCAGCCGTCGCCGACGTCATTTTCCTTGCGTACTGAGGACGAGTCTTTGTTGGCGACCGCCTTTAGCGTGCAGGACCGCCAACATCTGCTGAACTGGAAGGCGGTACTTATCGCGCCACAGCATGCGGAAATGGCGGAAATGAATAAACAGCGTTTACTTGTGACCTTCACCACGACACTGTTTATTTTTATTCTGATGTTGGTTCTTCTGATGATTATTTCTCATTTCACCGGCGCCTTAAAGGACGTTGCAGATAAAGTGCGTCTGGGGTTAATGCCGTGGAAGAAACCAACTAAACGCGTATTTCCGGAAATAGCCTCGTTGGATGCAGCATTGAGCAACCTTTATGCAATTATTCCAGACACTTTCGAATCTAAACGCCGCAAACTGGAAGAAGATAGCGAAACCGGTTTTTTAACCCGTAGCGGTTTACTGCATTGTGAGTCGCTGTACCGTCATCGCAATATGCTGGCGATGGTACACGTTAACAACTACAACTCGGTTAAGAATGTGCTCGGTACGACTCAGGCCCGACAGTTTATTCACCAGTTTACTTTACGCCTTCGCAAAATATTGCCTGAAGGGGCACTATGTTGTCGTGATCGAGAAGACTTGTTCATTATCGCTTTTGATGGCATGTATGCCGAAAAGGATGTCGACTGGTACAGCGCGCTACTTGCTTCTGTTTTTCGTATGTCTGCTTCTGATATGCCCGGCGAATCGCATATATTTACTGGCCATATTGGCATGTTGATTGAATCATTAACCCCAGAGAACATCGGCGAATGTCTGATGAATGTTAGTCTGGCTTTACAGCATGCCCAGATGGAGCGTAGCGGCACGAGTAAACTTTTCATGGCCGCCATGCGTGAAGAGGAAGTGAATAATCTGCGTCTGCATCAGGCGTTATGCGACGATCTCCATTCGGAAGGTTTCCATCTGGTTTTGCAGCCGATCGTTTCATTTGAATCGCAGCGGCCTTGTAAAGAAGGTGAATGCCTGATCCGCTGGCAATCAAATGTGTTGGGTTTCGTGCCGCCCGACAAATTTATCGCCCTTGCCGAGCACACCGGCATGATTGTGCCGTTAGGGAAATGGATAATTGAAACCGCCTGTCGTGAACTTGCCGCGTTTATCACGCGCGGCGCGGCGCGTGATTTTAAACTGCACGTCAATATCTCGGCAATTCAGCTTCAGCAACCTGATTTTGCTCAGCATCTGCTGGAATCAATTCACGCTAATGATTTGATGAACAGCAATATTTGTCTTGAAATCACCGAAAGCGTCTTGCTGCATGACACGTGGCGAATTGTCGAAATACTGGCTTATCTACGTCGTCTTGGCGTATGTATCGCGATTGATGATTTTGGTTCCGGTTATTCCAGCCTCTCGTATCTGCATTCGCTGCCATTTGATTGTCTGAAGATTGACCGCGGGTTTGTCAGCAATGTGCTTGATGATAAAAAAAACGAAGCGGTTATCGCCTCGGTGTTAATGTTGGCGCGAAGTTTTTCCGTGCCGCTGGTGGCCGAAGGCGTTGAAACGCGCGAAATGGCAGAAAAACTGCAGGAGATGGGCTGTGATTTGGCCCAGGGATATTATTATTCCCGGCCGAAAACGTTTGATAGTTTTGACGTCGCCAATGGGTTTTTCGTTGTTGAACCGGAATGATGAGATAGACCAACGGCGATAATAACGATGCAAATATTAAAAAAACAGCTTTCGGTCAACAGCTACCCGTTCACCCTAACTCAGGCCATCATATTTACCTTAGCCACGACAATTCTCGTCGTGCTGCTGACGACATATGCTTTTCTCTACTACGAAGGTTATGCTTTTTTTGATGAGGTGAGTGAGGATATTCTGCGTGCGAAAAGAGTCAATATCGAGGAAGTCATCCACGATTATATTGATGTTCCCGCGCAATCGAACGCGATACTGGTTCATGCGATCGGACGTCAATCCAGTACTGCGATCCCGGTTCGCAGCCTGATCGGCGAAATGGTCAATACCACCAATAACGTCTTCAGCAACAAACATTATCTGAATCTGGTCGGATTTGGCGCGGTCAATGGCGATTTTATTCAAGTGGCGCGCGGCCAGGCCGAGTCGAATGATTATCTTGCGGTAAAAGATGCGCAAACAGATCACCATCTGACGGCGTATAGTCACCTGACGGTGAACTCATTGGAAAAAGCGGTGCTTGCGGATTATCAAATAACGCAGCGCGAATGGTATGCGGCGGTTGCCAAAGACCAGCGTCCGCACTGGACAAAACCCTTTCGCGATTATGAATATGAAAATGAAATTGGCGTTGCGTTCAGCTCACCGGCATTCAATCGCCAGGGACAGTTTGTTGGCGTCGTCGCCAGCGAGTTGCACCTCAACGAACTAAATAAAAGTCTGGAAAAATTTAAACCCCATCCTGAAAGTATTCTGCTGATTGTTAATGAAAAAAATGAGCTCATTTCTTCATCAGTGCCATCATTGACGCGAAATATGCTGGCCGGGGGAAAACACTCACGGCTGAATCTACAAACGCTTGAAAACACTCATTTACCGGTTGTTGTGGCAGCCAGTCGCACGTTAAAAGCGAATCACCATACGGGATTGCAGTTTTTCAGTTCCGGCAAAGAAGAATATTATGTTGATGCTTTTCCAATCACCGACCGAGATGACATATTGCACTGGACGGGGATTGTGATTAGCCCGGCGAGAATGATTACCCATACCATCATTAAATATATAGCCATTACCATGATCATGCTGTTTGTCATTTTTGTACTTGGTCTGCTGGTGGTTTTCTATGGCCTGGCGAAGGTGGTAAAACCGCTGCGAGATATTGTCCGTAAAGCGGATCAGCTTGCGACGCACCGCTGGACGCCGCCAGATAATAAGCGTCATTTCCCGGAAATAGCCTCTCTGGAAACCACATTTATGGCGCTATCGCATAAGCTGGCAGAAAGTTTCGACGCCCAACGGCGTGAAATAGAGGAGGATAAAACCACCGGGTTATTCTCACGGACAGGGTTACTGCGTCAGACATCGCTATATCAAGGTAGAAACCTGCTCGCGCTGGTGCATATCAGTAATATGAACGCTATTATCAATTCCTTAAGTACGGAGTATGGTGAAAAATTTATTAGCGATTATATTCTTCGCCTGCATAATTTACTGCCGACGAATACGCTGATTGCCCGCGATACAGTGGATAAGCTCATCGTGGTTTTTCCAGGACAAACTCAGCCAAAAGAGCGTCAGCGCTACAGAGAACTGCTCTCCTCACTATTTATCGACGTCAATAATGAAGCGTCTCCTACGGCAAGCAAATACGTTTATACCGGCAATATTGGCCTTGTGACGACTGAGATCCACGCAGAGAATATTGAACAAACGTTGCGTGAGGCATGGATTGCATTACGCCATGCGCAGAAACAGGGAAACGGCGTTGCGACGTTTTACAGCTGCGAGATGCATGAGGCTGAGCTTTATAATATCCAACTCCATGAGCATCTTCATGATGCGATCCAGCAACATGAATTTCATCTGATGCTACAGCCAATTGTGGATTTGCAGGATCAAAGCGCTTTTCAGGAAGGAGAATGTTTGCTTCGCTGGCGCTCCGAAACGGTAGGCGAAATTCCTCCCGATCGTTTCCTCCCCCTGGCGGAAGAGAGCGGGTTGATAATCCCGCTGGGACGCTGGATTATTGAACAGGCCTGTCGGGAACTTTCCGCGATGATTCTCCGCGGGGCGCCGGCAAACTTTATTCTGCATATCAACGTATCGGCGATTCAACTCCTGCAACAGGATTTTGCCTGGCATTTAATGGATGCGATTTATCGTCATGGGCTGGTCACGGGCAATATTTGTCTTGAGATAACCGAACGGTTATTGATGAATGATGCTGTGCGAATTAGCCGGATGATTGCTTATCTCCGCCGCCATGGTATTGCCGTCGCGCTGGATGATTTTGGCGTCAATTTATCCAGTTTGCCTTATTTACATACGCTGTCATTTGATAGCATCAAAATTGACCGCCGTCTGATTTGCCAATTTGCCGATGATGATAAAGCAGAATCGATGATTGCATCGCTGATTGTGCTGGCTCAGGGGTTTAAGGTACCCGTCGTTGCTGAGGGTATTGAAGATGAGGCGATAAAAAACCAGTTACGCGACCTCGGTTGCCAGAAAGCGCAAGGTTATCTGTTTGGTCACCCGGCGCCATTTGCCGACTTTCCCTTCCTGGCAAGTGCATTGACGGCGAGCGATAATCTATAGACAGAGAAATGTATCGCAGTGAAGCATTCATTTTGAAGTTAGTGTAGTATGTTCGCCCACGCAGGCGCGCGCGCTGTTTTACAGTGCTGACGAATGGCGCCTTAAAATGTGTAAAGTATTTATATAACAACAGGTTGGTGGTTTTATATGGCCTGTTGTTGCCAAAGCATATCAGACGCCTGGGAAGGCGACACCTAAAGGAAGCTCTATGAGCGAGAAATTACAGAAAGTGCTGGCTCGTGCTGGCCATGGCTCCCGCCGCGAAATTGAAACTATCATCGAAGCTGGCCGCGTCAGCGTGGATGGTAAGATCGCAACCCTCGGCGATCGTGTTGAAATCGTACCTGGTTTGAAAATCCGTATCGACGGTCATCTTATTTCGGTAAAAGAATCTGCCGAGCAAATTTGTCGGGTATTGGCCTATTACAAACCAGAAGGCGAACTCTGCACCCGTAACGATCCGGAAGGGCGCCCAACGGTTTTCGACCGTCTGCCGAAACTGCGCGGCGCGCGCTGGATTGCGGTAGGTCGCCTCGATGTGAACACCTGCGGCTTGCTGCTGTTTACCACCGATGGTGAACTGGCGAACCGTTTGATGCACCCAAGCCGCGAAGTTGAGCGTGAATACGCCGTCCGCGTTTTCGGCCAGGTCGATGAAGACAAACTGCGCCAGCTGGCGCGTGGCGTACAGTTAGAAGATGGCCCTGCAGCGTTTAAAACGATTAAGTTCACCGGCGGTGAAGGGATCAACCAATGGTATAACGTTACCTTGACCGAAGGGCGCAACCGCGAAGTGCGTCGCCTGTGGGAAGCCGTCGGCGTTCAGGTCAGCCGTCTTATCCGCGTACGCTACGGCGATATTCTGCTGCCGAAAGGCCTGCCGCGCGGCGGCTGGACTGAACTGGATCTGGCGCAGACCAACTATCTTCGTGAACTGGTGGAGCTGCCGGCGGAAACCGAAAGCAAAGTAGCGGTGGAGAAAGATCGCCGTCGTATGAAAGCGAATCAAATCCGCCGCGCCGTCAAGCGTCATAGCCAGACCAGCGGCAATCCTCGCCAGGGGAATAACGGCAACCGCCGTTCCAGCACCCGCAACAAGACTAACGGCTAATGCTGTACATTCCGGCGGGTTCCCGCCGGAATGCTCCTCTTTTTCCCCTCGCTTGTGACATTTTTCACACTTTCGCATAAAGACAAGAAACAGGAATTACGCAGACAAATAACGCAAAGTGATGTTATTAGCGTCGCCATATACTGTCGGCACTGATTACAAAACAGGTAGCCCGCAATGAGTACAACAACAAAGTTATCGGCAAGCTATGTGGTCATCGGCGTAAAAGAAAAGATAGGCTATGGCTTAGGCGATTTCGCCTCTAATTTATCGTTCGGTTTTGTCTCGTTATTCTTACTGTTTTTTTATACTAATGTTTATGGCATCAGCGCGGTACAGGCGAGTCTGATCTTTGTGATTGCCCGGGTGATTGACGCAATTTTTAATATCCTGATTGGCTTTGCAATTGATAAAACGCAGAGTAAATATGGCAAATTGCGTCCCTGGCTATTATATGGTGCGATACCGTTAGGCTTTTTAACCGTGTTGTGTTTTGTGCCATTTGGCGGGGAAGCTAAATTTTATTTCGCGCTGGCCTCCTATACCATCTATTGCCTGGCCTATACGGCGGTTAACACACCTTATTCGGCATTGACCAACCGCTTGACGCAGCATGAGGCCTCGCGTTCGTCGCTGTCGGTATATCGCTTTGTGTTGGCTATTGTCGGGTATCTGATTGTTTCCACAACGGCAGACTGGCTGATTTCGCCCTTTAACGACAAACAAATGGGCTATGTCTTTGCCGTTTCCTGCTTTGCGCTGTTAGCGACTTTTATGTTTCTTGCCTGTTTTGGCATGACCAAAGAACGCGTTGGTGAAGAGGATAAAATGAATGCGCCGACGCTTCGCGAAATGTTCCGTGCGGTATTAGGTAATGCACCACTGATTCATCTTTCATTATTTACCGTGTTTTTCTATATCGCCTATACCGTATGGATGGCGATCGCTATTTACTTTATTAAATACATTATCGGTAGCGAAGGGTTTACCGCTACTTTCTTCATGATTCAGTCTGGCGCTTATATTATTGGAACCATTATCTCTGAGAAAGTGATTGCGTTAATGGGGAAAAAGAAAATGGCGCTTCTGGCGTTGTTAATTGGCGTGCTGGGGGTACTGATGCAATATTTCATCGCTGGTAATAACCTGTGGCTGATAATGATCGGCGTGTGTCTTTACAGCATTACGCTTGGCATGGGCTTTGTCGCCATGTGGTCGATGATTGCCGACACCGTCGAATATGCTGAATGGCATCACGGTGTACGCTCTGAGGGGGCCATCTACGGTTTCTTTAACTTCATCACTAAAATTGCGATGGCGATTGGCGGCGGCTGCGCGGGCTGGATGCTGGATCTTTATCACTATGATGCGGGTAATGTGACCAGCGATGCGATTAATGGCATCAATATTCTGATGACGCTTTTCCCCGGCGCAATGTTCGCCATCAGCGCCATCTTCGTGGCCTGCTATGCGTTAGATGAAAATACCTATCGCGATATCGTGCAGAAAATCAGCCTGCGTAAGCAAAACGCGCTTTAACCTCAAGGAGTCAGAGAGATGAACAACGATTTTAGTACCGTTATCGCCGCCATGTCGGTAGAGGAAAAAGTGGCGCTGCTGACCGGCAGCGGCCTGTGGCGCACGGCATCGATGCCGCAGCACGGTATCCCCGATATCGTGATGACCGATGGTACCTACGGCGTGCGCTATAGCAGCGCGCAAATAGATGGCAATGAAAAGTGGAGCATGGATGACTTCATCTCGGTGATTACCCAAACCGCCGACCAGGCCAGCGCCGACGAGCCTGTCGCCAAGGGCGGCAGCGAAGCGTTGTTCAGCGCCTCGCTGCCGGCCACCTGTTTTCCGAATGGCTCCAGTCTGGCCTGTAGCTGGGATGTTGAACTGGTACGGGAGATGGGCGAAGCGCTGGGTCGCGAATGCCAACAGATGGGGGTGGGTATTCTATTGGGGCCGGGAATTAACATTCGGCGCACCCCGCTGGCTGGACGCGGCTATGAATACTATTCAGAGGACCCGGTCGTTAGTGGGGATATCGCCGCGGCGCTGATTAACGGCTTACAGGCCGAAGGCGTCGGCGCCAGCCTTAAACATTTTGCCGCCAATAACTCCGAGTATCGGCGTACCGAAATGGATTCGATTATTGAGGAGCGGGCGCTGCGTGAAATCTATCTCGCCGGATTTCAACGAGCGATCGCCAAATCCAAGCCCTGGACGGTGATGTCTTCTTATAATCGTCTTAATGGCGTTCAAACATCGCAGGATCCGTTCTTACTGACCCAGGTATTGCGTGATGAATGGGGGTATGACGGTCTGGTGATGTCCGACTGGTACGGTATTAAAGATCGCCCGGCATCGCTGCTTGCCGGCAATGACCTGGCAATGCCGGAAACCCGCCGGGACAAACAAACCCTGCTGGCGGCAATCTCCTGCGGCGAGGTACCGATGCCGGTGGTCGACCGGGCGTGTCTGCGGATGCTGGAACTGGTTGATAAAGTGCAACGACATCGCCGGCCGCACACGCGTGCTGACTTTGCCGCACACCATGCGTTATCGCAGCGTTTAGCGGCAGAATCCATCGTATTGCTGAAAAATGATGACAATCTGCTGCCGCTGAAGCCACACAAAACGCCGCGCATCGCGGTGATCGGTAAACCCGCTCAGGAGCCGGTTATTCAGGGCTCGGGTTGTGCCACCACGGTTCCCTATTTACTCGACCGTCCGCTGGATGAGATTTTCGATCTTGCCGGGGATGACTTTAAGGTCACTTGGGCGCCGGGCGCGCCAGACGACAATCAAAGCGACGAGCAGGCGCTGGCGCAGGCGCGTGACGTCGCCGGAGCCGCCGATGTGGCAGTGATTTTTGTCAGCACGGCGGTCGGTGAAGATGGCGAGAATGGCGATCGCCAGGATCTGAATATTCTTCCCGCGCACGAACAGCTGATCCGTGAGGTCGCCGGGGTACAGCCAAACGTGGTTGTGGTGTTGGCCAACAGCGATGCGGTGGTGATGCCATGGCTTGGCGAATGCCGGGCGCTGCTGGAAACCTTCTTCGCCGGACAGGGGATGGGGCGCGCTGTGGCTGAAATTCTCTTCGGTAAGCGCAACCCCTGCGGTAAGCTAACCGTCACGGTGCCAAATACTCTCGAAGAGACGCCTGCCTGGCTACAGTATCCGGGGGAAAACCTGCGCCATCACTATGGCGAGGGCCTATTTGTCGGCTATCGCTATTACGATAAACGCCTTCTTTCGCCGCGTTTCCCGTTTGGCTTTGGCCTGAGCTATACCCAATTCAGCTATGCCAATCTTGCGCTTTCCGCATCGCGGCTTGCCGAAGGCGAAACCCTGCATGTCGCCTTTGATTTAACGAATATCGGCGATTGCGAGGGCAAGGAGATTGTACAGCTGTATGTTACGGCCCCGAAAGGGGAGCTGATCCGCGAGGTTCGCGCGCTGAAAGCCTTTAGCAAAGTGTCGTTGCTGGCAGGGGAAACGCGTCGCGTTGAGCTTGCGCTGCCCGTCGCTGATTTAGCCTGCTATCATCCAGGGCTGGCGGATTGGCTGGTGACCCCAGGGCAGTGGCAAATCTACGTGGGTGCCTCGTCTCGCGATCTTCCCTTAACGGCAAGCGTTGAGATTGATTGCCCTGCGCGCTACGTACCGCTGCGCGACGACAATTCTCTGCAGCAGCTTATTCAACAGCCAGAAGCCTTTGCCCGCGTGGTAGCGCTGATATCGGCGAAGAGCGGGGTAGCGCCAGACCTGGTACGTGAAAAGCTTATCCGCTTGGCGCCAGATCTGTTCTGTGGTTTGCTGATTGCATTGACTGAGTTCCTGGCGCTGGATATCGATCGCGACGAACTCAATGCCGTGCTGGCGGGTCATTAATCAACAAAAGTTCAGGAGGTACTCCGTGTTCCCGTTTTCAGTGACGCATCCCCGTCAGGTGACACAAAGCGGGCAGCCGGCGACCAATAGCGGCTACGAGCTGATCGCCTTCGACGCTGAGAAACTCAACGTCTTCGCCGCCGAGGTGCGCTACTGCGAACCTCACTGGCACCCGGCGCCGGAGCTTATCACCGTCCTGCATGGCGGTTTCACGCTGGCCGTCGGCCAGCGGGAGTGGCAATTGCGCGCGGGCGATATGTTGTATATCAACGCGGAGGAAGTGCATTCACTCAGCGCGGAGATGCCCGGTAGCCAACTGGTCACAGTGCAGTTTTCGCCAGGTCTGTTTGATGAAATGCATCCTTCTCCGCGGCTGGAGTGGTGTACCGCCGGGCGTATTGCGCAGAGCGTGGATTGGCAGGTGCGCCAGCGGTTAACGGCGCTGCTGCAACAGCTTGTCGATAACCGTACGCCATTCCAGCGTATCGCGGCGATATATTTGCTGCTTGATGCGCTAGTGACGGCAGGAGAGCCGCAGGAGCGGGAGGAGAGCTCGCTACGCGAAGAGTCGATGATTAAAAAAGGCATTGATTATATTAATCTGCATTACGACCGGCCATTGACCTTGAGCGAAGTGGCAGAGCACAGCGGCATGAGCTATTCGTGGTTTTCCCGGCTGTTTAAGCGGGTGAGTCGTTACAACTTTAAAGAGTATCTGACCCTGGTGCGGCTGAATAAGGCTCGCAATCTACTGCGTGATACGCGTACGCCGATCACCGAAATCAGCCATAGCTGCGGTTTTCAGGAGCACAAATACCTGATCGCCGCCTTTAACAAATACTGCGGACTGACGCCGACCGAGTACCGCAAACGCTTTGTTTCGCGGCAAAACGTCCTCGACCAGCAGCTGGCGCTCGGCGAGGACTGCGTATGCCTGCCATTAAACGGCCAACTGCTGGCGAGGCTGGCGGTTAGTAATCAATCCCCATCTGCGCTTTGACCCCGGCGTCAAAGGCGTGCTTTACCGGGCGTAGTTCGCTGACGGTGTCGGCTATCTCGATAATCTCGCGGTGGCAGCCGCGGCCGGTAATCATCACCGTTTGATGCGCTGGGCGGTTGCGCAGCGCCGTCAGCACCTCTTCCAGCGGCAGATAGTCGTAAGCCACCATGTAGGTCAGTTCATCCAGTAGTACCAGATCCAGGCTATCGTCGGCGAGCATCCGGCGCCCGTGCTGCCAGACATCGAGGCAGGCGGCGGTATCGCTGTCGCGATTTTGCGTATCCCAGGTAAAGCCGGTGGCCATCACCTGGAACTCGACGCCGTGCGGCTCCAGCAAATTACGCTCACCGTTAGGCCAGGTACCTTTGATGAATTGCACCACGCCGGCTTTTTTACCGTGTCCAACCGCGCGGGTGACGGTACCGAAGGCGGCGGTGGTTTTGCCTTTGCCGTTACCGGTAAATACCATGATCAACCCGCGTTCTTGCTGGGCGGCGGCGACCCGCGCATCGACTTTGTCTTTTACCCGCTGCTGGCGCTCGCGGTAGCGTTGATCGCTCATTGGGAGATCCCTGGTTTACGCCCCGGCTGGGCATCGAAGGTCATACCGGTTTTGCGCCGGCTATCGTCGCCCATCAGCCATAAATAGACCGGCATGATATCGGCGGGGGTTTTCAGCTTTTGCGGATCTTCTGTCGGGAAGGCGCTGGCGCGCATTTTGGTACGCGTCCCGCCGGGATTAATACAATTTACCCGCAGATGACGGCTTTGGTACTCTTCGGCCAGGACCTGCATCATCCCTTCGGTAGCGAATTTAGAGGCCGCGTAGGCGCCCCAGTTGGCGCGGCCCTGGCGGCCAACGCTGGAAGAGGTAAACACCAGCGAGCCGGAATCGGACTTGAGTAATAAAGGAAGAAGCGCCTGGGTGAGCATAAACGTGCCGTTAACGTTTACCTGCATCACCTGCTGCCATACCTCAGGATCCTGCTGGTCCATCGGACAGACGTCGCCAAGCAGGCCGGCATTGTGCAGCACGCCGTCAAGGCGCGGGTAGTGAATCGCGATTTTCTGCGCCAGCTGCTGGCACTCCTGCGGCGTGCAGGTCAACAGGTCGAGGGTGAACCAGCGTGCCGCAATACCGCCAGCCTGTTCAATTTCTTGCGCGACGCCGCGCAGTTTTTCTTCATTGCGGCCAACCAGGACCACGCTTGCGCTGTAGCGCGCATAGGTGAGGGCGGCTTCACGGCCAATGCCGTCGCTGGCGCCGGTGACCAGAATGATACGGTCTTTAAGTAGGTGATATTGCGGTTGATAGTGCACGGCGACTCCTCTGCTGGCCTGCGTACGGCCATGTCTTATTCGGTATCTTACTTTTGCGCTTTATGCCTCAAACGATTGATGATTGCAATCAGTCAAAGGGAAACTCTTCGCAGAATTAATATCTTGCAACGATTTCATTGCGACAAAAAAAACGGGAATGCGCCTCGCAGCGCACGGAAAGCGCAGAGACTTGATGATAAAGGCTGATGTACACTGTGCGTCAACGTCAGTGCTTTACACAAGGTGAAAACGTGGAATTACTTGCTCAGTACGGCTTATTTTTAGCCAAGGCTGCGACTATCGTCGTCGCCATTGCGGTTATCGCCGCCATTATCGTTAATCTGACTCAGCGTAAGAAGCAGCGCGGCGAGCTGCGGGTAACGAATCTTAGCGAGCAATATAAGGAGATGAAAGAAGAGCTGGCGGTGGCGCTACTGGATGGCCCGCAGCAAAAACTCTGGCATAAAGCGCAGAAGAAAAAACATAAGCAGGAAGCCAAAGAGGCCAAAGCGCGGGCAAAATTGGGTACCGCGGAACCCAGCGGCAAGGCGCGTGTCTGGGTGCTGGATTTCAAAGGCAGTATGGATGCTCATGAGGTAAGCGGCCTGCGTGAAGAAATTACGGCGGTGCTGGCCTCGGCGAAGGCGCGCGACCAGGTGGTGGTGCGTCTGGAAAGCCCTGGCGGGGTGGTTCACGGCTATGGCCTGGCGGCTTCGCAGCTGCAGCGCTTACGTGATAAACAAATCCCGCTAACGGTCGCGGTCGATAAGGTCGCTGCCAGCGGCGGCTATATGATGGCCTGCGTGGCGAACAAAATCGTCTGCGCGCCGTTTGCTATCCTTGGCTCGATTGGCGTAGTGGCGCAGATCCCCAACATCAATCGCTTCCTGAAAAATAAAGACATCGATATTGAACTCCATACCGCCGGGCAATATAAACGCACGTTAACCATGTTGGGCGAGAACACCGAGGAAGGTCGACAGAAGTTCCGCGACGATCTCAATGAAACCCATCAGCTTTTTAAAGATTTCGTCCATCAGATGCGCCCGTCGCTGGATATCGAAAAGGTGGCGACCGGCGAGCACTGGTACGGTGTGCAGGCGCTGGAAAAAGGGCTGGCGGATGCGGTACAGACCAGCGATGAACTCCTGTTGAGCATGATGGATAATCACGATGTGATTAGCGTGCGTTATCAGCAGCGTAAGAAATTGCTCGATCGCGTTACCGGGAGCGCGGCGGAAAGCGCTGACCGTCTATTGTTGCGCTGGTGGCAGCGTGGACAAAAACCGTTAATGTAATAAAAACAACGCGAGGCTGATACCTCGCGTTGTTGTTTCTGGCTGGCTTAAGCCGAGAGCCGGCCCATCAATGACTGGCGGTTAATCAACCAGGTGATACTTATCTGACAACTCATGAGCGAGATACTTGAACATGTTAAATACGGCAGTGCTCTTCGCTGTCGGCAAACCTTGTTCATCAAGATAAAACTCGCCGCTGAACACCAAAACCCCGTTACGCTGAACGACGTTGGTGGCTTCAATTCCGGCTAACGTATCTTCATGATCGCGAATGAGTTGGTTGGCAATTTCAAGTAACGCCTGGCGTTCGATGGGTTGGGTTGTACCTTGCATAACGGACTCCTGTAGTTCTTCGCCGGTAGTCTACGCCGCGAGAGGGCAACGGGCAAATTTTCCATTGATTGTGCAGGGGTAATTGCAACTGGCTAAGAAACATCACTTTACTGGCGGAGTTAGCTTTTGCATGCTAATAAAGTTGCGTAACGAATTTTATCAGGTACAGTGTGACGCTTTCAGCGATCTGGCAACAGATTTGCTTGACATTCGGCCAAAAATTCTTCGTGCTATGCAACCTGGCTCGCAAAAGCCAGCAAACTCAGCTATCTGGTTTTATGGATGTGAAACTGGGCGTGCAGAGGGTTGATATCCATCGACGTGGCCGCAACATATCAGGCACGTCGCTAGTGGATGGTGAATCAATGTGCGATGTATTCCTGGATGAATTAAATTAGGTAAAGGTGAATATGGGTAAAGCTCTCGTTATCGTTGAGTCCCCGGCAAAAGCCAAAACGATCAATAAGTATCTGGGTAATGACTACGTGGTGAAATCCAGCGTCGGTCATATCCGCGATTTGCCGACCAGTGGCTCAGCTTCCAAAAAGAGCGCCGACTCTACCTCCACCAAAGGGGCTAAAAAGCCTAAAAAGGATGAACGTGGCGCTCTGGTCAACCGCATGGGCGTGGACCCATGGCACGACTGGAATGCGCATTATGAAGTACTTCCGGGTAAAGAAAAGGTAGTTTCAGAACTCAAACAGTTGGCGGAAAAAGCCGACCACATCTATCTCGCAACCGACCTTGACCGCGAAGGGGAAGCCATTGCGTGGCACCTGCGGGAAGTTATCGGTGGTGATGAGCAACGGTACAGCCGCGTGGTGTTTAACGAAATCACCAAAAACGCGATTCGTCAGGCCTTTGAGAAGCCGGGCGAGCTGAATATCGATCGTGTTAATGCCCAGCAGGCGCGTCGCTTTATGGACCGCGTGGTGGGGTATATGGTTTCTCCACTGCTGTGGAAAAAAATTGCCCGCGGTCTGTCCGCAGGACGCGTGCAGTCTGTCGCAGTCCGCCTGGTCGTTGAACGCGAGCGCGAAATTAAAGCCTTCGTTCCGGAAGAGTTCTGGGAGATCGACGCCAGTACTACCACGCCGGGCGGCGATGCATTACCGCTGCAGGTGACTCACAAGAATGACAAGCCGTTCCGTCCGGTTAACCGCGACGAAACCATGGCTGCCGTCGCGCTGCTGGAAAAAGCGCGCTATAGCGTGCTGGAGCGCGAAGATAAGCCGACCAGCAGCAAGCCGGGCGCGCCGTTTATCACCTCCACGCTGCAGCAGGCCGCCAGTACCCGTCTTGGCTTCGGCGTGAAGAAAACCATGATGATGGCCCAGCGTCTTTATGAAGCCGGCCATATTACATACATGCGTACCGACTCAACCAACCTGAGTCAGGATGCGCTGAACATGGTTCGCGGCTATATCGGCGATAACTTCGGCAAAAAATACCTGCCTGAAAACGCGAATCAGTACGCCAGCAAAGAAAATTCGCAGGAAGCGCACGAAGCGATTCGTCCTTCTGACGTGAACGTGATGGCGGAATCGCTGAAAGACATGGAAGCCGATGCGCAGAAATTATATCAACTGATTTGGCGTCAGTTCGTCGCCTGTCAGATGACCCCGGCAAAATACGACTCAACCACCCTGACGGTACAGGCTGGCGAGTTCAAACTGAAAGCCCGCGGACGTACGCTGCGCTTTGACGGCTGGACGAAAGTGATGCCCGCGCTGCGTAAAGGCGATGAAGACCGTACGTTACCGGTGGTCAATCAGGGCGACAGCCTGAGCCTGGTGGAACTGACCCCAGCGCAGCACTTCACCAAACCGCCTGCGCGTTTCAGCGAAGCCTCGCTGGTGAAAGAGCTGGAAAAACGCGGCATTGGTCGTCCGTCCACTTATGCGTCGATCATTTCGACCATCCAGGACCGCGGCTATGTACGTGCCGAGAACCGTCGTTTTTACGCTGAAAAGATGGGTGAAATCGTCACCGACCGTCTGGAAGAGAACTTCCGCGATCTGATGAACTACGATTTTACCGCTCAGATGGAAGACCGCCTCGATCAGGTGGCTAATCATCAGGCCGAGTGGAAACAGGTACTGGATAACTTCTTTGGCGATTTCACTTCCCAGCTACAGACGGCTGAGAAGGATCCTGAAGAAGGCGGCATGCAGCCGAACCCAATGGTGCTGACCAGTATCGACTGTCCGACCTGCGGGCGTAAAATGGGCATTCGTACTGCCAGTACCGGGGTATTCCTCGGCTGCTCTGGCTACGCGCTGTCGCCGAAAGAGCGTTGCAAAACCACTATTAACCTGGTACCGGAAAACGAAGTCCTCAACGTGCTGGAAGGCGATGATGCCGAAACCAACGCGCTGCGCGCTAAACGTCGCTGTCAGAAATGCGGCACCGCGATGGACAGTTACCTTATCGATCCGAAGCGCAAACTGCATGTCTGCGGCAACAACCCGACCTGCGATGGCTATGAGATTGAAGAGGGCGAGTTCCGTATCAAAGGCTATGACGGCCCTATCGTGGAGTGTGAGAAATGCGGCTCCGAAATGCACCTGAAAATGGGGCGTTTTGGTAAGTACATGGCTTGTACCAACGACGAGTGTAAAAATACGCGTAAGATCCTGCGTAATGGCGAAGTGGCTCCGCCGAAGGAAGATCCGGTGCCTTTACCGGAACTGCCATGCGAGAAGTCCGACGCTTACTTCGTCCTGCGCGATGGCGCGGCGGGCGTTTTCCTGGCGGCAAACACCTTCCCGAAATCACGTGAAACGCGTGCGCCATTAGTGGAAGAGTTGTACCGCTTCCGCGATCGCCTGCCTGAAAAGCTGCGTTATCTGGCCGATGCGCCGCAGCAGGATCCGGAAGGCAATAAAACGCTGGTACGCTTTAGTCGTAAGACCAAGCAACAGTACGTCTCCTCCGAGAAAGAGGGCAAAGCGACCGGCTGGTCCGCTTTCTTTATCGACGGCAAATGGACTGAAGCGAAAAAGTAACCTTCTGAATGGGCCGCAATGCGGCCCATTTTCTCTCCGATTATCCACGCGCACCGCCTCGTCGCTCCCGCTTTATAACCGACTTATTATTTTTTGTTACCATCTATACACTGTAGATATAAATGATATAGTGGTTATAGAGAATCACTTTTTTATTATCAAATCGTCTTATACATCATCGGTTTCAGGACGCGTTGTGGCGCTGGTTCGGCGCGCCGCAGGGAATGTCTGGCATTTTGCCGCCAGCAGGCAGCAGTCTGAACGTAATGTGTATTAAGCGGATTCATTTTACGCGTTTACGGATATCAGCCATGAAACTACAGCAACTCCGCTACATCGTTGAGGTTGTTAACCATAACCTGAATGTCTCCTCTACCGCCGAAGGTTTGTATACTTCGCAGCCAGGCATCAGCAAGCAGGTGCGGATGCTGGAAGATGAGTTAGGGATTCAGATATTTGCCCGCAGCGGCAAGCATTTAACTCAGGTCACTCCAGCCGGGCAGGAAATTATCCGCATCGCGCGCGAAGTGCTGTCCAAAGTTGAGGCCATTAAATCCGTGGCAGGGGAGCACACCTGGCCGGATAAAGGCTCATTGTACGTCGCCACCACCCATACTCAGGCGCGTTACGCGCTGCCTGGGGTGATTAAGGGCTTTATTGAGCGTTATCCGCGGGTCTCTTTGCATATGCATCAGGGGTCGCCGACGCAGATTGCTGAAGCGGTTTCGAAGGGCAATGCCGACTTTGCCATTGCTACCGAAGCGCTGCATCTGTACGACGATTTGGTGATGCTGCCGTGCTACCACTGGAACCGCTCAATTGTGGTGACCCCGGATCACCCGCTCGCTTCTAAAGGCTCGGTGACCATTGAAGAGCTGGCGCAGTACCCGCTGGTGACTTATACCTTCGGCTTCACCGGACGTTCCGAACTGGATACCGCGTTTAATCGCGCCGGGCTCACTCCGCGTATCGTCTTCACCGCGACTGATGCCGATGTTATCAAAACCTATGTGCGTTTAGGGCTTGGTGTTGGGGTCATTGCCAGCATGGCGGTCGATCCAGTGTCCGATCCGGACCTGGTAAAACTTGATGCCAATGGTATTTTCAGCCACAGCACCACCAAGATAGGCTTCCGCCGAAGCACCTTCCTCAGAAGTTATATGTATGATTTTATTCAGCGTTTTGCGCCACATTTGACGCGGGATGTGGTAGACACAGCCGTGGCGCTACGTTCGAATGAGGATATTGAGGCGATGTTCAAAGATATTAAACTGCCGGAAAAATAATCGTATTGCTAAATGGCATTTCCTCCGGGGAGTGCCATTTTCTATTATGGACCTTATCAGAACTTATAAACCTCGTTGTAATCACATTTCTGCGTATTTCACTTCATTACTTTTTCATTATACCCGCTGCGATCAAAATAACGGCTAAAAGCCTTTTACCTGTTCCTGAATTAGCTGGATCTATTTTATATATCTTATTAAGATTTATCTGTACCTGATGATTTTAGCAATTGGTGGTGATGAAATGATAAACAATATCGATTATACAAAGCTCGCGATGGCATACCAAAGTGACAAAGCGGAAATCGATCCAACGCTGCGCAGTCAGGTCTGGGGCTCACTGCTGGTGGGGCTTAGCGCTTTCTGGTGCATCGTTGCATTATTCATCTGGATTATTAGCTAAAGCAGTTTATCAGAGAAAGTTATATTTCACTTTTGTGACAAAAGGAGGTTGGTAAAATTAGCACCCGGAATTGTGAAACACTGTGGAAGAAATTATTTTCCGACTTATCAGCTTTAAATGTTAATCCATCCTGAGCTAATCACGACAAACCGTGATTAGCTCTTTTTTGATCACACTTCTTTAGCTGTTTGGAACTTACTTAACCTCATCAAATATCTCCTCGTTGTAATATCGCTATCATCAAATTTTCTGAATCGTACGGTTTTGTCAATTTTAGCAATTTGAGTTGTTATCAAAGTGTTATGTCAGGTTTGTGTTATCTTTAATAAAGACCCTGAGGAGTTCAGGGCATGCATCCCTGTGATAAAGGAGGAGCTATGTCGTCAACATTACGAGCAGCCAGTAAGGATACGCTACAGGTCAAAGACAAAACCTACCATTACTACAGCCTGGCGCTGGCCGCTAAACAACTGGGCGATCTCACTCGACTGCCCAAATCTCTCAAAGTTCTGCTTGAAAACCTCCTGCGCTGGCAGGACGGCGATTCGGTCACCGAACAGGACATTCAGGCGCTGGCCGGCTGGCTGGCGACAGCGCATGCTGACCGCGAAATCGCTTATCGCCCGGCACGCGTGCTGATGCAGGATTTCACCGGCGTACCGGCGGTGGTCGATTTAGCTGCCATGCGCGAAGCGGTAAAACGTCTGGGCGGCGATACGGCGAAAGTGAATCCGCTCTCGCCGGTTGACCTGGTGATTGACCACTCGGTGACGGTGGACCGTTTTGGTAATGAAAACGCTTTTGAAGACAACGTGCGTCTTGAAATGGAGCGGAACCACGAGCGTTATGCTTTCCTGCGCTGGGGACAGCAGGCCTTTAGCCGCTTTAGCGTTGTGCCGCCGGGTACCGGGATCTGCCACCAGGTGAACCTTGAATATCTCGGCCGTGCCGTCTGGAGCGAACTGCAGAATGGCGAATGGGTGGCGTACCCGGATACGCTGGTGGGTACCGATTCGCACACCACCATGATCAACGGCCTTGGCGTATTAGGGTGGGGCGTCGGTGGGATTGAAGCGGAGGCCGCGATGCTTGGCCAGCCGGTATCCATGCTCATTCCCGATGTCGTTGGTTTCAAGCTGACCGGTAAACTGCGTGAAGGGATCACCGCGACCGACCTGGTGCTGACAGTGACCCAGATGCTGCGCAAACACGGTGTGGTAGGCAAGTTCGTCGAATTCTATGGCGATGGTCTCGACTCGTTACCGCTGGCCGACCGGGCGACCATTGCGAATATGTCGCCGGAATATGGCGCGACCTGCGGATTCTTCCCGATCGATGCAGTGACCCTCAGCTATATGCGCCTGAGCGGGCGCAGCGAAGAGCAGGTGGCGTTGGTTGAAGCTTATGCCAAAGCGCAGGGTATGTGGCGGCAGACGGGCGATGAGCCGGTCTTTACCAGCACCCTGGCGCTGGATATGGGCACGGTTGAGGCCAGCCTCGCCGGGCCGAAACGGCCGCAGGATCGCGTCGCGTTGGGCGATGTGCCGAAAGCGTTTGCCGCCAGTAACGAACTGGAAGTGAATCAAACGCAAAAATCGCGCCAGCCGGTTGATTATACGCTCAATGGGCAACGCTATTCGCTGCCGGAAGGCGCGGTGGCGATTGCGGCAATCACCTCATGTACCAATACCTCCAACCCGAGCGTGCTGATGGCCGCCGGCCTGCTGGCGAAGAACGCCGTTGAGCGCGGCCTGAAACCGCAGCCGTGGGTGAAAGCCTCGCTGGCGCCGGGTTCGAAAGTGGTTTCTGATTATCTGGCGCATGCCGGGTTGACGCCTTATCTTGATGAGTTGGGCTTTAACCTCGTAGGGTACGGTTGCACAACCTGTATCGGTAACTCCGGGCCGCTGCCGGAACCTATCGAAGAGGCAATCAAAAAAGGTGACCTGACCGTCGGCGCAGTGCTCTCCGGCAACCGTAACTTCGAAGGTCGTATCCATCCGCTGGTGAAAACCAACTGGCTGGCGTCGCCACCGCTGGTCGTGGCTTATGCGCTGGCTGGCAATATGAACATTGACCTGACCCGTGAACCGCTCGGCGTCGGTAAAGACGGTAAGCCGGTGTTCCTGAAGGATATCTGGCCGAGCGGCGAGGAGATTGCTCGCGCGGTGCAGCAGGTTTCCACCGACATGTTCCGTGAAGAGTATGCCGAAGTCTTCGAAGGCACCGAGGAGTGGAAAGCGATTCAGGTTGAGCGTTCCGATACCTATCGCTGGCAGGATGACTCTACCTATATTCGCCTGTCGCCGTTCTTTGATGAGATGGAGGTTGAGCCGAAACCGGTAGAAGATATTCACGGCGCCCGGATCCTGGCGATGTTAGGCGATTCAGTGACCACCGACCATATCTCTCCGGCAGGAAGCATCAAGGCAGATAGCCCGGCAGGACGCTATTTGCAGGAGCACGGCGTGGCGCGCGGTGATTTCAACTCTTATGGGTCGCGACGCGGTAACCATGAAGTCATGATGCGCGGCACCTTTGCGAATATCCGTATCCGCAACGAAATGGTGCCGGGCGTGGAAGGGGGGATGACGCGTCATTTGCCGGACACGCAGCCTATCGCCATCTACGATGCGGCTATGCTGTACAAAGCTGAAGGTACCCCTCTGGCGGTGATCGCCGGTAAAGAGTATGGCTCAGGCTCCAGCCGCGACTGGGCGGCAAAAGGGCCGCGTCTGTTGGGCGTGCGGGTGGTCATTGCCGAGTCCTTCGAGCGTATTCACCGCTCCAACCTCATTGGCATGGGAATATTACCGCTGGAGTTCCCGCAGGGCGTGACGCGTAAAACGCTACAGCTGACCGGCGAAGAGCGGATCGATATCAGTAACCTGCAGGCGCTGCATCCTGCGGCAACGGTTCCAGTCACGATTACCCGCGCCGATGGACAGCAGGAGGTCATTCAGTGTCGCTGTCGTATCGATACTGCGACAGAACTGACTTACTATCAGAACGACGGCATTCTGCATTATGTGATTCGTAATATGCTGTAAAAGAAAGGGCCAGCGAATGCTGGCCCTGATTCATTCTGGAGCTGATTTATTTATTCAGCAGATGCCCCATCTTGGCAGCTTTGGTATCGAGATAGTGTTCGTTTTTCGGGTTACGCCCGACGATCAGCGGCACGCGCTCGACGATATTGATCCCCGCTTCAGTCAGAATTTCGACTTTCTTCGGGTTGTTGGTCAACAGGCGAACCTGCTCTACGCCGAGCAGTTTGAACATGTCGGCGCACAGCGTAAAGTCGCGCTCATCGGCGGCAAAGCCGAGCTGGTGGTTGGCTTCGACGGTATCGTAGCCTTGATCCTGTAGCGCGTAGGCGCGAATTTTATTCAGCAAACCGATATTTCGGCCTTCCTGACGGTGATAGAGCAGGATCCCGCGCCCCTCTTCAGCGATGTGCGACAGCGCCGCTTCCAGCTGAAAACCGCAATCACAACGCAGACTAAAAAGGGCATCGCCCGTCAGACATTCTGAGTGTACGCGAGCCAGTACCGGGGCTTGCCCCGAAATATCGCCATACACCAGCGCGACATGATCCTGCCCGGTTGCCAGTTCTTCAAAGCCCACCATCAGGAAATCGCCCCAGGGGGTTGGCAGTTTGGCTTCTGCCACACGTTTAAGCTGCATGTGATTCTCCAGATTCTGACAGCACCTGAATGTGCTTTCTGTTTACTACTATTTTGCCACAACGCCGCGACGTTCTCCTAATTACCAACGACCGCCTGCGCGGAAAGCTCACAAACGATCTACTTTCCGTTATGATATTCAGAAGGAAAGAGAAGGAGATACGATGCTGTTGATTGCCAAAAGGACCGCCATCGGGGCGGCGCTATTGCTTGTTATGCCCGTTATAGTCTGGCTCTCCGGCTGGCAGTGGCAGCCGGGTCAAGCACCGGCTATGTTGAAAATGTGGTACTGGGTGACTGAAACCGTCACCCAGCCGTGGGGAATAATTACTCACGTAGCGCTATTTGGCTGGTTTTTGTGGTGTTTACGATTTCGTCTGCGCGAAGCGCTGGTGCTGTTTCTCATTCTCGGCGCCGCTATCCTGGCAGGACAGGGGCTTAAATCCTGGATCAAAGAACGGGTGCAGGAACCACGGCCGTTTGTGATTTGGTTAGAACGAACCCAACAGGTTCCGGTGGCGCAATTCTATGAGTTAAAACGTAAAGAACGCGCTAAACTGGTGCATGAGCAATTGGCTGAACAACAGACAATACCGGGGTTCTTGCGTAAACACTGGCAAAAAGAGACCGGTTTTGCCTTTCCGTCCGGCCATACCATGTTTGCCGCCAGTTGGGCGCTACTGGGGGTAGGGCTGTTGTGGCCGCGCCGGCGCTGGGTAACTATCGGTTTGCTGTTGGGTTGGGCTACTGCGGTCATGGGCAGTCGTCTGGCGTTGGGCATGCACTGGCCGCAGGATCTTATCGTGGCGACCAGCCTTTCATGGCTGCTGGTTACCGCAGCGACCTGGCTCACGCAGCGTTTTTGCGGCCCGTTAACCCCGCCTGTTGAAGAGGCGAGCGATATCAAAAAACGCGCAACCTGACGGCGTTTATGTTGAATTTCGCGGCATCTGGCCGCATATCATGATGGGTGTCATGCTTTTCCATTTCACCACTGCGGTGAAAATGATACTTTATAGGGCTTGAACGCGTTTTACTCGCGCCACCCACAGAACGGGAAGTCATGTGAAATATTTACTTATTTTCTTACTGGTATTAGCTATCTTCGTCATCTCTGTGACGCTGGGCGCGCAAAATGACCAACTGGTCACGTTCAACTATTTGCTTGCCCAGGGTGAGTTCCGTATCTCCACGTTGCTGGCGGTACTGTTTGCTGGCGGATTTGCCATTGGTTGGCTGATCTGTGGTCTGTTCTGGCTGCGGGTACGTGTGTCGTTGGCGCGCGCCGAGCGTAAAATTAAACGCCTGGAGCAGCAGATCGCGCCAGTGGCCGCGGCGCCCGCTGATGCCGGCGTCCCTGCGGTCAAGGAATAACCTTCTATGCTGGAGTTGTTGTTTCTGCTTCTTCCCGTTGCCGCTGCCTATGGATGGTATATGGGGCGCAGGAGCGCACAACAGTCCAAACAGGACGATGCTAGTCGCCTGTCGCGTGATTACGTGGCCGGGGTCAACTTCCTGCTGAGCAATCAGCAGGACAAAGCCGTAGATCTGTTCCTCGATATGTTAAAAGAGGACACCGGCACCGTCGAAGCTCATCTGACGCTTGGCAACCTGTTTCGTTCCCGTGGCGAAGTTGACCGCGCCATCCGTATTCACCAAAGCCTGATGGAGAGCGCCTCGCTCACCTACGATCAACGCCTGCTCGCCGTCCAACAGTTGGGGCGCGATTATATGGCCGCTGGCCTGTACGATCGCGCGGAAGATATGTTCAAGCAGCTGGTGGATGAAACCGACTTCCGCCTGGGCGCGCTACAACAACTGCTGCAGATTTATCAACTGACCAGCGATTGGCAGTCCGCGATTGAAGTCGCCGAACGGCTGGTAAAATTGGGCAAAGAAAAACATCGCAGCGACATCGCCAACTTCTGGTGTGAACTGGCGCTACAGCAGATGGCCAGCAACGATCTCGATAAAGCGATGACGCTGCTGAAGAAAGGCGCGTCTGCGGACCGCAACAGCGCCCGCGTCTCGATTATGATGGGGCGCGTGTGGATGGAAAAAGGCGACTACGCGAAAGCGGTAGAAAGCCTGGAACGGGTGATTGGCCAGGATAAAGAACTGGTGGGTGAAACCCTGGAAATGCTGCAAACCTGTTATCAGCAGTTGGGTAAGCATGCGGAGTGGGAAGCGTTTTTGCGCCGCTGTGTAGAAGAGAACACCGGTGCGACGGCGGAACTCATGCTGGCGCAGATTATCGAGCAGCAGGAAGGTGCCGAGGCCGCACAGAGCTATGTTACCCGCCAGCTTGAGCGTCACCCAACGATGCGCGTGTTCCATAAACTGATGGACTACCATCTTAATGAGGCGGAAGAAGGGCGCGCGAAGGCGAGTCTGGGGGTTTTGCGTAACATGGTTGGTGAACAGGTGCGGAGCAAACCGCGCTACCGCTGCCAGAAGTGCGGTTTTACTTCCCACACCCTGTACTGGCACTGCCCGTCCTGCCGCTCGTGGGCGACTATCAAGCCGATTCGCGGCCTGGATGGTCAGTAACTTCTAAAAAAAGCCAGACTTTAGTTACAACATACTTGTCTGAGTTTTACCATGCCCAATTCTGTTGCCGCGTGCCCGCTTTTGTCTGTAGAGGGGCAAAAGCAGCCTGTCATTTTCCCCACTTCGCAGGTAGAATGCTGCCCGTTTACCTTTTTTGCGCCCTGGCGGCGCTCATCCACAATTAAGGTCCGGTCATGACGTCTACTGCTACCTCTTCTCCTCGTGTTATCACATCCTCTCCCGTCGTTGTTGCGCTTGATTATGATAACCGTGACAAGGCGTTAGCCTTTGTTGATCGAATCGATCCCCGCGACTGCCGGTTGAAAGTAGGTAAGGAGATGTTCACGCTGCTGGGGCCGCAGTTTGTTCGCGACCTGCATCAACGCGGCTTTGAAGTGTTCCTCGACCTGAAATTCCACGATATTCCTAATACCACCGCACGTGCGGTCGCCGCTGCGGCGGAACTCGGCGTATGGATGGTGAACGTTCACGCCTCAGGCGGTGCGCGCATGATGACGGCGGCCCGCGAGGCGCTGTTGCCGTTCGGAAAAGAGGCGCCGTTACTGATTGCGGTCACCGTATTGACCAGCATGGAAGCCAGCGATTTGCAGGACCTTGGCATCACGCTTTCTCCTGCCGATCATGCCGCTAAACTGGCTGCGCTAACCAAACGCTGTGGTCTGGACGGCGTAGTTTGTTCCGCGCAGGAAGCCGCCCGCTTTAAGCAGGAATTAGGGCAGGAATTTAAGTTAGTCACGCCAGGGATCCGCCCCACAGGTAGCGATGCAGGCGATCAGCGCCGAATTATGACCCCGGAACAGGCGCAGCAGGCGGGGGTTGATTATATGGTCATTGGCCGCCCGGTTACCCAGTCCGCCGATCCGGCGGCAACGCTTGCCAGTATCAACGCATCGCTGAAGCAGGGGGCGTAATGAGTGATTCAAATAGCCGCCTGGTTTACTCCACCGATAGCGGCCGTATCGAAGAGCCGAAAGCGGCGCCGCAACGAGCGAAGGGCGATGGCATCGTGCGCATTCAACGCCAGACCAGCGGGCGCAAAGGAAAGGGCGTCTGCCTGATTACCGGCATCGATCTGGATGACGACGCGTTAGCGAAGCTGGCCGCTGAGCTGAAAAAGAAATGCGGCTGCGGCGGTTCACTCAAGGAGGGAGTGATTGAAATTCAGGGGGATAAACGCGACTTGCTGAAATCGCTGCTGGAGGCCAAAGGGATGAAAGTGAAATTAGCGGGTGGCTAAGATAATTTCTATGAAATAAACAACAAGGCCACGGTATTTACCGTGGCCTTAATTATTTGTAGATGCGTGAGTCAGTAACTACGAAATTATTATTAATTTAATATGCGGGGTGGTTATTTGCCAACCTGGTGGCCAATGATGCCGCCAACCGCTGCGCCACCAAGGGTGCCCAGGGTGCTGCCGTCAGTTAATACCGCGCCGCCCAGTGCGCCGGCGCCTGCGCCGATTGCGGTGTTACGGTCGCGTTTAGACCAGTGAGAGCAAGCGCTCAGTGACATTACTACAGTAACCGCCAGTACGGCCGCAGCCATTTTTTTGCTCATCGAAGTCATCATTTTATTCTCCTGAATAATCTATTCATGGATACAACTTCCTTTAAGCATAGCAACAGGCTATGACTTACGGGTTATTCCATGAAACTTAAGTTGCGCAGGTGTTGCTCTAATCACGCAGGTGATAGTCACTTCCTGTTATATCGCTAATAATAATTCTACTTATTTTAAAATTTAACGTCAGGTAAAAAATCTTAATTGCGGGTCGGAATACTCTCAGACGCAGAAGGGACGCCAACGCCATTTTATCGGGCGCTGGCGGAAGCGATCAGGCGGGGTTAACAATATCGACGGTTAAACCGCTGTCGGTGAGCTGCTGGCGGATAGTGTCGTGCAAATTATTATCGGTAATGATGCGATTGAAACGGGAAATCGGGCCCAGCGGATAGGGATGCACAACGCTGAATTTCGAGCTGTCGCTCAGCACAATAGCCTCGCACTGTTTTTCCAGCACCGCATTAACCACATCGGCGCGCATCATGTCGCGGCCGGTGAAGCCGGTTTCGCTCTGCCAGCCGTCAACGCCGATAAATGCCTTGCTAAAGTGTACCTGCTGAATGCACTGGCGGGTTAGCGGGCCGACCATGCTTTCACTGCGCTTCTGATAAATACCGCCCAGCAGAATCACCTCGCCCGGCGTTTCCTTGAGTAAATGCGCGATATAGCTGCTCACGGTGATGATGGTGATATCGCCGCGTTCCGCCAATGTGCGAGCCAGAAGGGCGTTTGAACTGCCATTTTCGATGAACACCGTCTCTCCGGCTGCCACCAGCGACGCGGCGCGCGCGGCGAGTTCACGCTTAATGGCAAAGTTGGTCATCATCCGGGTTTCGACGTCTTCACTATCCAGCGGTACCGCAAAGCCGTGGGTACGGCGCAGGTAGCTTTGTTTTTCCAGCGAATTCAGATCCTGACGAATAGTGACTTCTGAGACACCGGTCATCCTGGCCAGATCGGCTACGCTCATACGGCCTTTATCGATGACCATTTGCAAAATACTTTGTTGTCGGGCGTTCATAGCTACATCACAGTTAGAGGTCTATACGGCGCCCAGCAGGCCTTAAGGCGTGCTGGGGGACAGGAATGAATTAGATTTCCCACGGCGCTTTCGATTGCCCTGAGTCCTTCTCTGGCTCGTCGTGAGACAACGCCTGCAGCTCGGCTTTGAGGATCTCCAGATTATGGATCGCCGAGTGATAATCTCCGGCAACCAGAATATCCAGCACGGTATCGATACGTTGGGCGAGCAGGCGGGCATTCAGATCAGACATAGCATTATCCTGGTTACAAAAATGAATGAAATCAATGATGCAAAAAACAGTTGCAAAAGAGAAGCGAAAAAAACGCACATCCTTGCGCGGCTGGCGATATTCACTCAAAACGAGAAATGTATGGCCCCTGGGCAGGGGCCATAAAAGCGTTACGCCGCCGGACGGGCGATGACGCTGCGGGTTTCCATACGGACTTCAGCGATAGTCACGTCGATAACATCGGTGACTTTGTAAACGACTTCACCTTTAATCTGTACGGTTCCGTTCTCCTGGCTGCAGACCAGTTCATCGCGCACCGCGTGCAGGAAAGGTGCCGGGATAAAGGCGACAGCGCCGTTATCGACCAGGCGCACGCGCATGCCGCCGCGGCTGACATCAATGATTTCTGCCGCGTAGCGGGTATCGGTCCCGGCTTTATCATTGAGGAAGCGAGCATACAGCCAATCTGCGACGTCGCGTTCCGCCATCCGGTTCAGACGACGGCGTTCCGCCATCTGTACGGTGACGTCATCCTGCGGGCGACCAATGGTCTCGCCTTTAATGACGGCTTTTAACAGACGGTGGTTGATCATATCGCCGTATTTACGGATTGGCGAAGTCCAGGTGGCGTAAGCTTCCAGGCCAAGGCCGAAGTGTGGGCCTGGCTCGATACTGATTTCGGCGAACGACTGGAAGCGGCGGATGCGGCTATCAAGGAAACCTGAAGACTGAGCATCCAGTTCGCGGCGCAGTTTACAGAAACCGTCGAGTGTCAGGACTTCCTGCGGATCGACGTGTACATCGTGCGTCTTCAGCAGCGCGGCCAGTTGCTCGGTGTTAGCCGGATCGAAACCGGTGTGCACGTTATAAACGCCAAAGCCCAGGTTATCGCGCAGCACGCGTGCCGCGCAGATATTAGCGGCAATCATTGACTCTTCAACGATGCGGTTGGCGATGCGGCGCGGTTCGGCAACGATATCCAGCACTTCACCTTTCTCACCCAACACGAAGCGATAATCAGGGCGGTCTTTGAATACCAGCGCGTGGGTTTGACGCCATTCGCTGCGGCGCTGGCAGACTTCCTGCAGCAGTTTGATTTGCTGCGCGATAGCGTCATCAGCAGGCTGCCATGAGCCGATATTTTCCAGCCAGTTGGAGACGTCGTCATAAGCCAGTTTGGCTTTAGATTCGATAGTTGCGGCGAAGAATTCGATATTATCTTCAATGGCGCCGTCAGCCGCCAGAGTCATGCGGCAGGCGAGCACCGGGCGCACTTCGTTGGCGCGCAGCGAGCACAAATCGTCAGACAGCTCGCGCGGCAACATTGGGATATTAAAGCCCGGCAGATAGTTGGTGAAGGCGCGGATTTTCGCCGCGTTGTCCAGTTTACTGCCCTCGGCAATCCACGCTGTCGGATCGGCGATAGCGACGGTCAGCAGCAGTTTACCGTCGTCCGTGCGCTCGACATACAGCGCATCGTCCATATCTTCGGTGCTGGCGCTGTCGATGGTTACGAACTCAAGCGCCGTCAGATCGCGGCGTTCCAGTCCTTCATCGAGCATCTCGGTGGCAACGCCATTCGGCGCTTCTTTTTCCAGGTTATGACGCGCCAGCGTCACCCACCACGGCACGAAATGATCGTCGCTAAAGGTGATGAATTGCGTTAATTCGGCATAGAAACCGCGGTCGCCTTTCAGCGGATGGCGACGCATTTCAGCCACCGCCCAGTCACCCTGTTTGAAGTCATGTTCTACGCCGCGCGCGGCGCGGCAAGGGATGGCGTCTTTCAGCAGCGGATGATCAGGAACGATAGACAGACGATCGTCTTTTTTCTGCACTTTACCGACAAAACGGGTCAGGAAAGGCTCAACCAGCTCTTCCGGCTCGGCGCTTTCACGTTCTTTTTCGGTATGGACCACGGCGATAATACGATCGCCATGCATCACTTTTTTCATTTGCGGCGGCGGAATGAAGTAGCTTTTTTGCGAGTCGACTTCAAGGAAGCCAAAACCTTTTTCCGTACCTTTAACGACCCCTTCAACGCGCGGAGTCTGGGAATGCAATTGCTGTTTAAGCTGCGCTAGCAGCGGGTTGTCCTGAAACATAATTAGGTTTTTTCGTGGCTAAAAGAGCGGCTGACATTTTTACGCGAATATGCCTGCCTCAGCAAGCGCTGTTTCAGCATTTTACGTCGCTTGACGTACCTCGCCGAGGGCGATTTTAAGCCGGTTCAGCCACCCGCAGAGGCCGCACCACGCCAGCAGATCGATAGCCTCAACGCGGGAAAGCCCATATTCAGTGAGGGGAGTTAGCTGCGCGGCGCTAAAACGATCCGGCGCACGAGTCAATAGCTGCGCCGCCTGTAGGAAAACGTGTTCCAAAGAATGGCTTCGCGCCCAGTGCTGAACCGTTCGTTCATCGCCGCGCAATGCCTGCAACAATCCGTTGTCACCTGTCCAGCGAGCTCTCCAGGCGTTAAAACAGCTGACGCTGCCGTTGATTCGCGCCGCGAGTAACGCCGCCATTGCGCCTAAGGGCTGAGCAGAATTATCCAGTTGATTCAGCAGTTGATGTAGCAGGGCTAACGCGCCTTCATCCGTTGCCAGAAGGGGGGCGAGAGGCTGCAGGCCGGGATGATGGTGCCATGCGGCGAGCCTGGCTTGCCTGTCATCATTGGCATAACGCAGGTCGGCATCATCGATATCCAGGGACCACTCTCCAGTAACATCAGTAAAGCGTTCTGCCGGGGCATCATTCTGCTGCGGCATACCGGGAAGCCAGCGTACCGGTTGGCCGAGCGCGGCCTGAAATGCGGCCACCGCGCGGGCCTGAAAGCCCACGAAGCCGATAATTTGGTTAATTAACACAATATCGCGGCTGGTCAGCCCGACCTCCTCAAGCTGGCGGCGGGAGACCTCGTTGATAACCGAAGGAGAACTGGCTAACTGGCGGGCGTACTGGGTTATCTGCGCCAACCGGTGATTACTTTCTCGTGAGGAGTCAGGGCCAGGCAACGGCGCCAGACGGGCGGCGTAGTGGTTACACAAGCGCTGTACGCCGTAGACCTGAGCGACGGTCAAGGCGGTGCTAAGACGGTCGTAGGCGCTGAAGGTTTGTAATCGGGTTACCGTGACGTTGTCCGGGAAAAGGACCTTTGTCAACTGACGCGCGGGCGCCAGCCAGCCTTCATGAGGGTGGCTGAGATCGGCTGCGAGTGGCAGATCGAGCAAAAAACGGTCATCAACGTCAGCGGCCTCCGGGACCAGAGGAAGAATCTCGACCGGGCTATTGGTTGACTGGGTCTCGTGATACCAGTGGTTTTTGCCATACACGCGGCGTTGCTCCATGGGCGTTCCTTGTTCGGTAGGTGGCGAACCGCCGTTTCGCGGTACCTCTATGCACAACTATCCTGGCGTAACCCTGAAGCAGGAGAAAATATTGATACGTACTAACAAATAGCGGATTGGAATAACAGAAGAGAAGCGTAAGCAGAGAAAGGAGAGAGATCCTCCTCACCGGGGTGAGGAGGATAGGGAACTTATTTCAGTTCCAGTTCGTTCATCGCAGCGATGCTGAAACCGCCGTCAACGTGAACGACTTCACCGGAGATGCCTGCAGACAGGTTAGAGCACAGGAAGGCCGCGCTGTTGCCGACGTCTTCGATGGTGACGGTGCGACGGATCGGGGTGACCGCTTCGCAGTGCGCCAGCATTTTACGGAAATCTTTGATACCGGATGCCGCCAGGGTGCGGATCGGACCCGCGGAGATGGCGTTCACGCGAATACCTTCCGGACCCATCGCGTTCGCCATATAGCGTACGTTGGCTTCCAGAGACGCTTTTGCCAGACCCATCACGTTATAGTTCGGGATAGCACGCTCAGCGCCCAGATAGGAGAGGGTCAGCAGCGCGGAGCCCGGGTTCAGCATCGAGCGGCAAGCTTTCGCCATCGCCACGAAGCTGTAAGCGCTGATGTCGTGGGCAATTTTGAAACCTTCGCGGGTGACGGCATTGACGTAGTCACCATCTAACTGGTCAGCCGGCGCATAACCGATAGAGTGCACGAAACCATCAAATTTCGGCCATACTTTTTCAAGCTCAGTGAACAGCGCGGTGATGCTTTCGTCTTCAGCCACGTCGCACTGCAGCACAATGTTAGAACCCAGCGCAGCAGCAAACTCTTCTACGCGGCCTTTCAGTTTTTCGTTCTGATAGGTGAATGCCAGTTCAGCCCCTTCACGGTGCATTGCTTGCGCAATACCGTAGGCGATGGACAGTTTACTGGCCACGCCAGTGATCAGAATGCGCTTACCGGAAAGAAAACCCATAGCTTTAATCCTTATCGTTATTGCTTATTTTTACTCTAACAATCAAACGGTTAACGTTGTTATTTCAAAATAACTCAAATTTAGCCGGGAATTATATCCCACTGAAGACCCCTTGTGTCACGATTTTTTGTGCCGCCTATCGCAACGCAGCGCGTAATGATAAATGCGCTTACCCCAGTATATCACTGGATAATCACTACGTTTTACCGTGAGATCACGACGCGTTACCGATATTTCTGCGGTTAACGGCGCACGATCGTGGTGAGTAACAGTAGGGCGTCCGTCGTGAGCGGCGCGAGTTCGCCCGGCGTTTGCTGATGCCAGAAAATACCCGATTGCGCTTCACATTGCCGTTCACCAAGTTGCCAGCGCCCTTGTAATACCCAAGCGACGCCTTCGTCGCCAGGAGTCTGTATATCATCAACGACCCGTACCTCGGCGGCGGCGCGGTTGCGCAGGGTCATGATATTAAAGTCGAGACCGGGTTCGCGGATCCCTTCGCTACGCAAGGGCCACTCGCCGGCAAAAGCCCAGGGTTGCCAAAGCGTTAAAGCGTGATCGATAGCTTCGCCTTTCAGGCGCAGCGGCTGCCCGGCCAGTAGAGTAATGACCCGGTCGACGCCGGGAAAGCAGGAAAACGGACCATCATTTTGCAGGGTGGCAATGCTGGCTCGCCATAAAAAAGGGGCGTCAGGAGAGGGGACACAGACTATCTCACGGGTCTCGCCTGCGCCATTTTTCCAGGGCGTGACGGGCAGAGTGGATAGTTGGACAGGAACGATCATGAGCGTTACACCTCGGTTTGGCGCGGTATGCGCAGGCGTTTATCAACGTTATTGTTATGGTTTTGTTACTTTTTGCAATACAAAGAATTTACATATTCATCACAAAAATAGGATGCGTGCGGTGCGGGCAGTTGTCAATGCTTGTATATACAGGATCGGTCAGATGGGGAGTGAATAAATAATAATAGCGAGGTACCTATGTCTTCTTTTTCATCTACAGATGGGCAGTCAAAAAATAGTCAGGCTGGATTAAGTGAAACGCGGTCGATCGATTACATCCCCGAACGCGAGAGGCATGGGCATCCGTTTAGCCAGTTTACCCTGTGGTTTGGCGGCAACCTGCAAATTACCGCTATTGTCACCGGCGCTTTAGCCGTAGTGCTGGGCGGCGACGTGGTGTGGTCGCTGATAGGTCTTCTCCTCGGTCAGGTGCTGGGGGCGGCGGTAATGTCGCTGCATGCGCTGCAGGGACCACGGCTGGGTTTGCCGCAGATGATAATCAGCCGCGCCCAGTTTGGCGTCTTTGGCGCAGTAGTGCCGTTGGTACTGGTCTGCATTATGTATGTCGGTTTCTCCGCCAGCGGTACCGTACTGGCGGGGCAGGCGATGGCAAAGCTGTTGAATATCAGCAATGTCGCTGGAATGCTGCTATTCAGCGCGATTATTATTGTTATTGCGGTGCTGGGTTATAAGGTGATTCATAAGCTGGGTAAACTGGCGAGCATTATCGGCATTCTGGCCTTCGTCTATATGTTCGTTACCCTGCTGATGTCGGCGGATCTCGCGGCCCTGGCGCAAAATAACCATTTCTCCCTGCCGATGTTCCTGCTGGCCGTGTCGCTGTCCTCGTCGTGGCAAATCGCGTTTTGCCCGTATGTGTCCGACTATTCGCGCTACCTGCCACGCAATGTATCGGCAACGAAAACGTTCTGCTCGGTGTTTTTCGGTACCGTATTGGGAACCCAGACATCTATGACGCTGGGGGTGTTTACCGCCGCGATTGCCGGCAGCGCTTTCCCCGGTCATGAAGTGAGTTATCTGGTGGGATTGGGTAAAAGCCAGGTGATGGCGATGGTTATCTACTTTGCTATTTGCTTTGGCAAGATCACCTTCACGACGCTTAACGCCTACGGCAGTTTTATGTCTCTGACCACCATTGTTTCCGGTTTCCGTCGCCAGACGGTGTTGTCGCAGAAATGCCGCGTTGCTTTCGTCGTCCTGATGGTCGCGGCTTCGTGTATTATCGCGCTGCTTAGCGAACCGGCTTTCTTAAAGCACTTCACCCATTTCCTGTTATTCCTGCTGGCCTTTTTCGTTCCCTGGAGCGCCATCAGCCTGACCGATTACTACATTATTTCTAAAGGCGCGGTCGATATTCCGGCGCTTAGCGATCCGCATCAGCGCTATGGTTTCTGGAATTTGTATGCCATTACCATTTATATCATTGGCGTGCTTATTCAACTGCCGTTTATTGAGAACCCGCTGTTCCATGGTTCGCTGACGTGGATATTCGCCGGCAATGATGTGTCATGGATTATCGGCTGGGTAGGTACCGGATGGTTGTATTATGCGCTGCGCCGCTTTGACCGCCGACCATTACCGGCGCAGAGTGTGTTTCCGCAGTGATAAATAGCAGGGGCGGCTATTATGCCGCCCCTGAAGGAAGGTTAACGCTATTTACCATCTTTTCGCCAGGCGTCGGCAGTCAGCGCCTCGCCGAAATGGCCGGCGATCAGCCGCTTGGTCAGTTCGTGGAGCGGCGAGGCGAGCACATCGGCGGTGCTGCCGCGTTCGACCACTTCACCCTCATGCATCACCAGCACCTGATCGCTGATATGCTTCATCATCCCCAGATGCTGGGTGACATAGATGTAGGATATTCCCTGTTTTTCCTGTAGTTCCAGCATCAGGTTGATTAGCTGCGAACGCATTGACATATCCAACGAGGCCAGCGCCTCATCGCAGATAATCACTTTCGGACGCAGGATCAAGGCACGAGCAAGACCCAGGCGCTGCTTTTGCCCCGGCGCCAGCATATGCGGATAGTAGCTGACGTGGTCCGGTAGCAAGCCCACCATGCGCATCGTCTCGATAATCTGCTTTTCCCGGGCTTCCGGTTCGAGATCGGTATTGAGGCGCAGCGGGAAATCGAGGATTTGCGAAATACGCTGACGCGGGTTAAGCGAGGTCGAGGGATCCTGAAAAATCATGCGAATACGCTGGCTGCGGAATGAGTAGTCGCCAAACTCCAGCGGATGGTCGTCAATCAACAGTTCGCCGGTGGTCGGCTCAACCATCCCGGCCAGCATTTTGGCCAGCGTTGATTTACCGGAGCCGTTTTCACCAATAATCGCCAGCGTCTGACGCTCGCGCAGGGTAAAGCTCAGCGGCTTCACCGCCTCTACCGTCTGACGGTGGAACCAGCCGGTGCGATAGCGAAAGGTCTTACTCAGATTGCGAACTTCCAGCAATGTTTCGACCATTTCACTCTTTCTCCATGTTCAGCGGGAAATGACAGGCGTATAGATGATTACGCGCGCCGGTCAAACGCGGCGTGACGATACACTCGCGTTGCGCATAGGGACAACGCGGTCCCAGCCGACAGCCGATCGGCAGTTGTTCCAGCAGCGGAATGGCGCCGGGCAGGGTATTCAGCCGGCTTTTATGCGGCATTGAGCTGCCGAAATCCGGGATGGCGCGAATCAGCGCTTGAGTGTAGGGGTGATGAGGGATGGTCACCAGCTCTTCGCTCGGCGCGGTTTCCACCGTCTGCCCGCAATACATGACGTTAATTTTATCCGCCCATTTGCTGAGCATCTGCATATCGTGACTGATCAGCAAAATAGTGGTGTTGTTATTCTGGTTGAGCCGGGTCAACAGGCGAATAATCTGCGCCTGGGTGGTTGGCTCCATGGCGTTAGTGGGTTCATCAGCAATCAGCAAGCGTGGCTGGTTGGCAAGCGCGATGGCGATCATGACCTTCTGACATTCGCCGTCGGTCAGCTCGTAGGGGAAGCTGCGCATAATATCTTTGTGATCTTTAATTCCCACCCGGTGCAGCAGTTCAATAGCGCGGCGCTTACGCCAGCCAAAGCGTTGCCACCAGTGGCCTTTAAAGGTCCAGCCGGGGATATTTTGCATCAACTGCAGCCCAATACGCTCGGAAGGATCGAGACAGGATTGCGGCTCCTGGAAGATCATCGATACGTTGTGGCCAATCAGTTTTCGGCGCTCGCGGTTAGAGAGGCGCAGCAGATCGATATCATCAAAACGCATACGGTCGGCGGTGACCCGCCAGTTATCTTTGGTGACGCCGCAAATCGCCTTGGCGATTAAGCTTTTGCCGGAACCTGATTCCCCCACCAGGCCACGGACTTCACCTTCAGCCAGCGTCAGGCTGACCCGATCGACGGCCTTTACCCAGCCCTCGTTGGTTTTAAACTCAATGGTGAGATTACGAATATCCAGTAACGGCATTATTGAACCCCGGCAATAATTGCGCGGCGAATACCGTCGCCCAGCAGATTGATGAGCAGTACGCTTATCATGATGGCCGCTCCCGGCAGCATGACCGTCCAGGGGGCGACGTAAATCAGTTCCAGCGCGTCGCCGAGCATGGCGCCCCATTCCGGAGAGGGTAGCTGAGCGCCGAGGTCGAGAAAACCGAGCGCGGCAATGTCGAGGATCGCCATCGACAGCGCGCGGGTTATTTCGGTGACCAGCCCTGCGGTAATATTAGGCAGAACCGCAAACCAGAGAATATTGAGCGTGGAAGCGCCGTCAAGGCGGGCGGCAATCACGTACTCTTTTTCCAGTTCATCGTGCACCATGCTGTAGACCGAACGCACCATGCGCGGCAGCAGCGCCAGCCAGACGGCAAACATCGCATGGCTCAGATGCGGCCCGGCAAAAGCGACGACGATAATCGCCAGCAGCAGCGACGGAATCGACAGCAGGGTGTCGAGAATGTGGTTCATTACCGCTGAACGCAAACCGTGGGTGGAACCGGCAATCACGCCAAGCACCAGGCCGAACAGCGCGGCGCCGAGCGTGACCACAAAGGCGCCGCCGACGGTCGGCGCCGCGCCGCTGAGCAGGCGACTTAGCACATCGCGACCAAGATCGTCGGTCCCGAGGAAGAACGACACTTCGCCGTAGCGCGACCATGAAGGCGGCAGCAGCTGGTAGCCGAGGAACTGCTGATCGATGCCATAGGGCGCAAACCAGCCGCCGAATACGCACAGCAGCACCAGCGCGCCGCAGCCGTATAAACCAATCATCGCGGTGGTATCGCCGTAGAATTTACGCCATACGGTGCGCAATGCGCCGGGCGGGCGCTTTTCGAGATAGACGCTATCGTAGGGCATACCATTCCTTATGTTTCAGTGGGTTAGCCATGGCTCCTAAAATATCCGAGATCACGTTGACGATAATGACCAGCGCGCCGATCACCATCACTCCGGCGGAAATCGCTGCGTAATCCTGTTGGCGGATGGCGTTGATCAGCCAGCGCCCCAGTCCCGGCCAGCTGAAGACCATTTCGGTAATCATTGCCAGCGTTAGCATGGTGGAGAACTGCAGTCCCAGGCGCGGGATCACCGGCGGCAGGGCATTGTGCAACACGTGACGATGCAGAATCGTCCTGCGGGTAACGCCGCGGGTCGCCGCCGCTTTAACATAGTTAGTATCGTAGACTTCACTGGTGCTGATACGCATCAGGCGAATCACTTCGGTGGTCGGCGCGACGGCCAGGGTCAACACCGGCAGCACCATATGCCGCGCGGCGCTGACGATCATCTCATGGCGCCACGGCGAATCAGAGAGCCAGGCGTCGATGAGCGCGAAGCCGGTCACCGTTTTCACTTCGTACAACAGATCAAAGCGGCCGGAGACGGGCAACCAACCCAGCGTTAACGAGAAGAACAGGGTAAATAGCAACGCCAGCCAGAACACCGGAATGGAGAACCCCACCAGCGCCAGGGCGCTAATGAGCGTGTCCGGCCATTTATTACGCATAATTCCGGCAATCATCCCCACGGGAATGCCGACCAGCAGCGCAAAACCAAACGCCAGAATGCACAGTTCCATCGTGGCAGGGAAGACCACCTTCAGCTGTTCGGAAATCAGCTGGCCGTTGATGCTGGAGACGCCAAAGTCCCAGTGCAGAACCCCTTTGAACCAGAACAGCCAGGCATTCCATAGCGATGCGCCCTGCAGCGGCGCGTGCGGCGTAAAGTAGCTGAGGCTAAAGCCGATAAAGGTGAGGAAAAACAGCGTCACAAGTAACAACAGCAGGCGGCGCAGGGTAAAAATAATCATGGTTTTTTCACCTCTTCTTTTTCGCGCGACACGCCTGCGAAGGAGGCGTTGCCAAACGGACTCAGCACCAGTCCTTTCATATCATAGCGATAAGCCTGCAGACGCAGCGAAGAGGCCAGCGGCAGCACCGGGAGATCGCGGGCGAGAATATGCTGCGCCTCTTTGTAGGCTTCGATACGCGACGCCAGCTGTTGTGAAATCAGCGCTTTTTGTAATACCTCGTCAAACTCGCGGTTGCACCAGTGGGCGAGGTTGGTCTGAGAACCAATCGCCGCGCAGCTTAACAGCGGGCGGAAGAAGCTATCCGGGTCATTACTGTCGGTGGCCCAGCCGGAAAGCGTTAAATCGTGGCTCATGTCCATCAATCGCGCCTCCTGGAAACGACCTTCTACAGGAATAATAATCACTTTGACACCCACCTGCGCCATATCCGCCTGTATCAGCTCGGCGGTTTTCAATGGGCTGGGGTTCCACGCCTGGGAACTGGTCGGCACCCACAATTTTAGCGTGAGATTACTGAGACCCAGCGTCTGCAGGCGACGGCGCGCCTCCGCGGGGTTGTATTCGGTAATTTTAGCGTCGTTATCATAAGCCCACGAGGCGCGTGGTAGCATTGAGGCCGCGGTTTCCGCGGTGCCGTAGTAGATCGATTGCATCAGACGCTGGTTGTTGATCGCCAGCGCCAGCGCGTGGCGAACTTCCGGATTATCCAGCGGCGGTTTAGCGGTGTTAAAAGCCAGCCAGGCGATATTCATACCCGGGCGCAGCGTCAGACGCAGGCGCGGATCGTCGCGCAGGATGGTGAGCTGGCTGGCGGCGGGCCAGGCCAGCACGTCGCATTCGCCGGTTAGCAGTTTTGACAGACGGCCGGTGCCGCCGGAACCGAGATCCACCACCACCTGCGGCATCAAGGGTTTGCCGCGCCAGTAGGCCGCGTGGCGCTGCAGGCGGATATACTGCCCGGTGCGATACTCTTCCAATTTAAACGGGCCGGTACCGACGGGCTGGCGGTCGAGTTGTTCTTCGCGGTCGCTTTTGGTCAGCTGCGCGGCATACTCCGCCGACATGACTGAAGCATAGTGTGTTGCCAGGTGCCACAGGAATGAGGCATCCGGGCGTTTCAAGCGAAACTCGACGGTATGGTTATCCAGCTTACGAACGCTTTCTACGGTGTCGGCGAACTGCAGGCTATCGAAATAGGGGAAGCTACTGCCGTTGACGCTGTGCCACGGGTCGTCGCGATTAAAGATGCGCCCGAAGGTGAAGATGACATCATCAGCGTTAAAAGCGCGGGTCGGTTTAAACCAGTCGGTAGTCTGGAACTGGACCTTATCGCGCAGGTGGAAGCGGTAGGTGGCGCCGTTATCAAGCACTTCCCAGCTTTCCGCCAGTTCAGGCACCAGACGATAGGTATAAGGGTCGACGTCGAGCAGGCGATCGTAGATCTGGGCGGCGAGGGTGTCGACAATCAGGCCGCTGCTGACTTTTTGCGGGTTAAAGGTATTTACCTGCCCGCTGACGCAATAGACAAACCCGCTATCGCGGATATCGGCATTAGCCGGCAGAGCCGGGGCCGGTGCGGCAAAAGCCTGCCCGCACAGCATCGAGGCTGCCGCTAAAAGAGAGGACAATTTCAGGCGCATATTTTCTTTTTGATCATAGAGCAGAGCTCTATCTTATTAATATTAAATGACATTTACCACCACCTTTACGACATCGAGGGGGATAATGCGGTCACCGGCAGCGCATGTTGTCCAGCCAGTTGGTCAAAATAGTGTCGGAAATAAACCAGTATTAAGAAACATGGTATCTTTTTATTGCCGATTTCTCCAGTTAGCCATCTGTATGCGTTCTGTAGAGGGGAGGTGTGAATTGCGGGATCAGAGCGGAAGGAGTTGATTATAGCGGGCGATATAATCCTTTGGCGTGATCTCCAGTTCTCCGCCGTCGCGATGGATAGCGACAAAGGTACGCAGCACCAGTCCGCTTTTACGTTCTGATATTTCCCATCCTTGTTCGCTGTAAGCATCGCGCGTGGAGCGCACGCAGAGATCCGAGAAAATCATCATTAAAGAGAGGGCTGGGGCATGATGATTTTTCATGGTGTGGATCAAACTGGCATGGGCGGCATAGCGGGTTAGCGTATGAGAATTAACCGGAATCACGTGAATTTTCAGTCCATTGAATATAATTGCCGCCGATGATAATTCACATTAAGACATCTTACCAGTTACATATTATTAACTCCTCGCGTTTTCATACATGAAATGATAGTGACGTTGTCACGCTTCAATCATCCAGCGGTGTGAATTCATATAATGCCAGCGCATTGCTCTGCAGTGAATCCACCCGAAGCCAGCCATCATCCATCAGTTCCTCATGCACGCTCAGCGCCGGGCGGGCGTGGTGCTGGAGCCAGCGATAATCTTCTTCGTCCGGGCCGCTGCGGCTGCGGAATGCCTCAAACAGCGGAAATAGCGCGCCGTGATGTTGATCGAACAGATGCTGTTTGATGCGCCAGCGTCCCTCCAGCCCTTCAAGCCGCAGGGTATAAGGCTGGCGAAACCGCTGAGTAAAGGCCTCTTCGCTCGACAGCCAGGGGTTGAAAATCACCGTATTGCGCAGCAGCAACTGGTAGTGTCCGTTATGGCGCAATAACAACAGGTTTTTGTCATTGATTAAGACTTCGCCGCGCAGACGCCGCCACAGCCATAATACCCAGTAAACCGGGCGCGGCAGACCATGCAGGTAATGCAGCGCCAGGCTGGAGGTGTCAAGTTTACCGTTGTCCCGCGCCTCCCCCTGCAGCCCGGAATTAAGCCAGAAGCCGGCCAGCCACACCTGTTCGGCAATGCCCAGCAGGTTATCCATCAATAGCGCGCCGCGGAAAAAACGTCCGTTGGTATCGCGGGTATCGCCGGTCAACGTATTCCACGATAGCAGCCACAGCGGCAACGAGAGCTGCCGTTGCCGTAGGGCATTATGTATTTGGCGTAATTTCTGTCGTGGATAGCTTTCACTGGCGGCCAGCTTGCTGCTATCGGCCTGCGCCAGGTCAAGCAGTTCATTAGCATCCGCCTGACAGGCGAGAAAATCGGCTTCGCTGAGCAGCGGGGAATGCAGTAGCGGATCGTCGGCAATATCGCTTTGCGGGAAACGATGCCAGATCCCCATTTGCGGTTGTTGCAAGGTGGACGCGAGCACTTCGCGCTGTTGTCGCCAGGCCTGCTGTCGCGCCGCTTCACTGGCCTGCGGCGACCAGTGCCAGACAAAACGCCAGCTCGCAAGCGTCGTGGGTGAAAAGTGATTGGCGGCAAGTTGCAGAAAACGCTGTAGTAAATCGCAGCGGGTGGTTAAACCGGTGTGGAGTAGCACCGTCCAGCCTTTCTGCGCCAGCCAGCTAAACAGCTGCTGAAGATTGTACCAACAGGCATAACCCGCGAGCGTCGGGTCGTCCCAGCCTTCGCCAAACAGGCGGCTACTGAGAAACGGATCGTGAATATCAATGCCGTAGACGGGTAGCGTCTGCTGCAGTTGCTCCAGCTCGCGGCGGACATCTTCGCGGAGTAAATCATCAAGTTCGCGAACGGTGACGATCGTACGGGTATGGCGCAATAACGGCGCGCGCGCTGGCAACTGGCGGATATCCACCAGCCTGGTCTGACGCGGGTTGAGCAGCAGCGGCGGCGTATTATCGCTGTTTTTTTCCGCCTCATTCAGGCGGGCGTAAAGTCGCTCAACCGCGACCGGATGCCAGACTTCGCTGGCGCTGACTCGTGGGCGGACGGCGGGCTGCGGCTGCTGTTGGCGAAATTGCCGCGGTGTGACGCCATGCTGGCGCTTAAACAGATCGCTCATAATGCGGGCACTGGCGAAACCGTTGTCCTGCGCCACCTGCTGAACCGAGCGGCGGGTGGCCAGCAGTTGCTCGGCGGCTTTGCCGAGACGCAGGGCGGTAATGTACTGCACGAAGCTGACGCCGACCTCTTTATGAAACAGGCGGGAAAGCCAGGCCTCCGAGACAAACTCAGCGGCGGCCACTTCCTGCAGCGAGATCCGCCGCTGATAGTTGGCTTCAATGCGCGCTACTACGTTGATAATTCGTCGGCTCCAGTTTTCGGCGCCGCGGCGCAGGCTGGGTACGATGGGCTGCGTAAAGCGGGTCGCCAGCAGCAGGGCGATTTCGCTGAGCCAGCGGTTGGCCTCTAAGCGGTAACGCGACTGATGATTAACCAGCCCGGCTACCAGCAACTGGCGCATCAGCTGGCGCAGGTTATCTGCCGCATCCATGTTTTCGCCGTTAACCCGAAAATCACAGGCAAAAAAATCGCTATCAAGGCGGGTGAGCCAACCAGCGGCAAGGTTGAGGATCATGACCGCATTGGCCTCTTCGCCGGTAATCTGCCAGCGCTGGCGGCGGTTAACGATCGCCAGTTCATCAACCCGCATCGGTTGCGGCGCTTCGCCGAGTTGCAACCGCGCGCTGCCTTCCAGTAGCCACAGCAGCGTTAATCCGTCGCTTTCCGGCGGGCTGAGGTGGCGAATATCGCGCACCGTTAGGCTGAAATCGCCGAGATGGTGTTCCATGCGCCGCTCCTTAAAAGACAAAAAATAACAGGGTGTTTTTTGTCATAACAGAATTGTATAGAAAACAGTCATTGATAATTCGTCAATATAAAACAAAAAAGCGCATTTTAAAGCCGGGTGGGGCGCATAAACTCGAAAGTGTCGTGCAAACACAACACAGGAATAATAAAAATGACACATCCATTGATTGAATCTTTGCAAGTTAATGAAGCGCAGTTTGTGGCGTTACGTCGCCGCTTCCACCAACAGCCCGAGATTGGCTTTGAAGAACATAAAACCAGCGATGAAGTCGCCAGGCTGCTTGCTGAGTGGGGGTATGAAGTGCATCGCGGCCTCGCCGGTACCGGCGTGGTCGGGACACTGAAAGTCGGCAGCGGCGAAAAACGTCTGGGTCTACGCGCGGATATGGATGCGCTGCCGATGCAGGAAATGAGCGGTAAAGCATGGGCAAGCCAGGTCGACGGGCGTTTTCACGGCTGCGGCCATGACGGTCACACCACCACGCTGCTGTATGCGGCGGAATATCTGGCGCGCACGCGTCAGTTTAACGGTACGCTGCAGTTAATTTTCCAACCGGCAGAAGAGCTGCTGTACGGCGGACGGGTGATGGTCGAAGATGGCCTGTTCACAAAATTCCCCTGCGATGCCATCTTTGGCCTGCATAACATGCCGGGCCAGAAGCTGGGCAAAATCGGCCTGCGCGACGGCGCGATGATGGCCTCTTCCGATACGCTGCATATCGAAGTGAAGGGCGTTGGCGGCCATGGCGCGGTACCGGAACATACCGTCGACGCGACGCTGGTTGCCTGCCACATTACCCTCGCGCTGCAATCGATCGTTTCACGCAACATCACGCCATTTGAACCTGCGGTAGTCACCGTCGGCAGCATTCAGGCTGGTCACGCGCCGAACATCATCAACGATAAGGTATTGATGAAGCTGACGGTCCGTACCCTTAACCAGCAGGTGCGCGAAACCGTGCTGCAGCGCATTCACGATATTGCGGTCGCTCAGGCGGAAAGTTTTAACGCCAGCGCTACCTTGACCCACGTCAACGGCAGCCCGGTATTGCGTAACGATCCGGCGGCTAATGAGCTGGTCCGTGAAGTGGCGACCTCGCTGTTTGGCAAAGAACAGGTTGGTACCGTGAATCCATTTATGGGCAGCGAAGATTTCGCCTTCATGCTGGAGAGCAATCCCAACGGCTGCTACTTCACTATCGGCGCGGGTGATGAAGCCGACCGCTGCATGGTGCATAACCCGGGATACGATTTTAACGATCAAATCCTGCTTACCGGCGCAGCGCTGTGGTGCGGCCTGACGGAACGCTATCTGCGTTAACCTATCGCGACGGGGGGACCCGATTATGAGTTCTGTATCGTTAAGCGAATCTCGTTTCGTCGGTAGCGATCGCCTGCTGGCGGGTATTGTGCTCAGCGTGCTGACGTTCTGGCTGTTTGCGCAATCGGTTATCAATGTTGTTCCGGCGATGAAAAGCAGCCTCGATATTTCACTGGAGACGCTAACCCTGGCGGTGAGTCTCAGCGCCTTATTTAGCGGCTGCTTCGTGGTGGCCAGCGGCGGGCTGGCGGATAAATTCGGCAGGGTGCGGATGACCTATCTCGGCCTGGCGTTGAGTATTATCGGCAGCGCGTTTCTGGCGGCGTCGCAGGGGCCGGGGCTATTTATCACCGGCCGTATCCTGCAGGGGCTCTCGGCGGCCTGCATTATGCCGGCGACGCTGGCGCTGATTAAAACCTGGTATGAAGGTAGGGCGCGGCAGCGGGCGGTGAGTTTCTGGGTCATTGGTTCCTGGGGCGGCAGCGGGCTTTGCTCGTTTGTCGGCGGCGCGATTGCCACCGGTCTTGGCTGGCGGTGGATCTTCGTGTTCTCGATTGCGGTGGCGCTGCTGGCGTTGCTGCTGCTGCGCGGCACGCCGGAGAGTCGAAGCGCCAGCGCCGATCGGCATAAGCTGGATGTGGGCGGATTATTAAGCCTGATCGCGTCGCTGGTGCTGCTTAATCTGTTTATCAGCAAGGGCCATCAATGGGGCTGGAGCAGTGGCTTATCGCTGTCGATGCTGGGCGGCGCGGTAATTACGGGTGGTTTGTTTATCCGTAGCGGTTTGCATAAAGGTGAAGCGGCGCTGATCGACTTCGCTTTATTTCGCAACCGGGCCTACGGCGCGGCGGTGCTGTCGAACTTCATGCTTAATGGCGCTATCGGCACCATGATGATCACCAGCATCTGGCTGCAGCAGGGGCATCATCTTACCCCGCTGGAAACCGGCATGATGACGCTGGGGTATCTGGTGACGGTACTGGCGATGATTCGCGTCGGGGAAAAGTTGCTCCAGCGCTACGGCGCGCGGTTGCCGATGATGACCGGGCCGGTCTTCACCGCCATCGGCATTTTGCTGATCTCCTGTACCTTCCTTGATAAGTCGCTGTATATCGGGACCGTCTTCTTCAGCAATATTCTGTTTGGCCTCGGGCTCGGCTGTTACGCCACACCTTCGACCGATACCGCCGTCGCCAATGCGCCGGAGAACAAGATCGGCGTCGCGTCAGGGGTTTATAAGATGGGAAGCTCGCTTGGCGGCGCGATGGGTATTGCCGTGACGGCGTCACTTTTCGCGCTGTTCCTGCCGTTGGGAATGGCCAGCGCCGCACAATACGCGTTGTGGTTTAACGCCGCGCTGTGTTTAGGCTCAATGGTGGTGAGCGCGACGATGCTGCCGCGCGCCGCTCATAGCTGATGCTTCTTCAACAAGGCGCGTAGCTGGTGGTAGGTTAGCCCCAGCAGCTCCGCTGACTGCTTTTGATTGTACTTCGCCTGCTGCAGGCTCAACTGCAGCAGGCTTTTTTCTTGCTCCAGCTGAAAGGCGCGCAGGTCCAGCGGCAACGCGGGAAGCGCATGTTCAATGACCGGTGCAGGCGCAGGCGTCGCGCTGTTAAATGGGTTGATAATGATATTATCCAGCTCGCTTTCACTGCTGCCGTGACGGTAAACCGAACGTTCAACCACATTTTTCAGCTCACGAATATTCCCCGGCCAGCGGTATGCGAGCAGCGTGTCGACGGCTCGCTCGCTAAAGCCGGGAAACAGAGGAAGCCCCAGTTCGCGGCACATCTGAATGGCAAACTGGTTGGCAAGCAGCATGATGTCGCTCTGGCGCTCGCGCAATGGCGGTAGTTGCACGACATCAAACGCCAGCCGGTCGAGCAGGTCGGCGCGGAAATGACCTTCCTCGACCATTTTGGGCAGATCGGCGTTGGTGGCGCACACCAGCCGTACGTTAACCTGCAGCGGCTGGCTGCCGCCGACGCGTTCCAGTTCGCCGTATTCAATTACCCGCAGCAATTTTTCCTGCACCAGCATCGGAGCGGTGGCCAGCTCATCGAGAAACAGCGTGCCGCCGTCGGCACGTTCAAAGCGCCCCGAATGTCGTTTGCTGGCGCCGGTAAAGGCGCCGGCTTCATGACCGAACAATTCGGAATCGAGAAGGTTTTCATTCAGCGCCGCGCAATTCAGCGAAATAAACGGTCCCTGCCAGCGCGAAGAGAGAAAGTGCAGTCGGTTGGCAATGAGCTCTTTGCCGGTCCCGCGCTCGCCGATCACCAGCACCGGTTTATCCAGCGGTGCCAGCTGCGAGACCTGTTCGAGCACCTCCAGAAAGCTGTTAGCCTCGCCCAGCAGGTTATCCTTGTATTCCGCCATGATGAATTTCGCCATTAAGTAGTGTGATTCGCCAACTCACTGTAGCAAGCAGGCGGCCATATCTCAACCACCTTGTTTAAAATCAATAAGATAAAAAGTTGGCACGCCATTTGTATTAACTACTGCACAGGCCGCTGCCTGCTATCAGAACTATGAGGATTGAAATTATGGGTATTTTTTCTCGCTTTGCCGACATCGTGAACGCCAACATCAACTCCCTGCTGGAGAAAGCGGAGGATCCGCAGAAGCTGGTCCGTCTGATGATTCAGGAGATGGAAGACACGCTGGTTGAAGTGCGTTCTACCTCCGCCCGCGCGCTGGCGGAAAAGAAACAGCTGACCCGCCGTATCGAACAGGCGCAGGCGCAGCAGGTGGAATGGCAAGAAAAGGCCGAGCTGGCCCTGCGTAAAGAGAAAGAAGATCTGGCGCGTGCGGCGCTGATCGAAAAACAGAAGCTGACCGACCTTATCGGCAGCCTGGAACACGAAGCGCAACTGGTGGATGAAACCCTGGCGCGAATGAAAAAAGAGATTGGCGAGCTGGAGAATAAGCTCAGCGAAACCCGCGCTCGTCAGCAGGCGCTGATGCTGCGCCATCAGGCGGCCAGCTCTTCGCGTGATGTTCGCCGCCAGCTGGATAGCGGTAAAATGGATGAAGCGATGGCGCGTTTTGAGTCTTTCGAACGCCGTATTGACCAAATGGAAGCCGAGGCGGAGAGCCATCGTTTTGGCAAACAACAATCGCTGGATCAGCAGTTTGCCGAACTGAAAGCGGATGATGAAATCAGCGAGCAACTGGCAGCGCTGAAAGCCAAAATGAATCAGAATAACCAGTAATGCATATTGCGCGGCGCGGTGTTGCGCCGCGGCTCACCACCTGTAAGGAGTACACATGAGCATGCTTTTTCTTGCCATCCCGCTCACGCTGTTTGTGCTGTTCGTGTTGCCGGTCTGGTTATGGCTGCACTACAACAATCGCTCGGCGGACGGGGCGTTAACCCAGAACGAACAGCAGCGCCTGCTGCAGCTGACCGATGACGCGAAACGGATGCGCGAACGCATTCAGGCGCTGGAAGCGATCCTTGACGCGGAACATCCGAACTGGAGAGACAAATAATGGCCGGATTGGACTTTAATAAAAAACTGTGGCGTATCCCGCAGCGCGGAATGGTGAAGGGGGTCTGCGCCGGTATCGCGCAGCACCTGGATGTGCCGGTGAAGCTGGTGCGTCTGATAACCGTACTGGCGATGATTTTTGGCCTGTTCTTTTTCGTGCTGGTGGCCTACATCATTCTGACTTTCGCGCTGGATCCGATACCGGATAGCGAACTGTACGGCGAAAAAGGGCCGAGCAATGGCGATTTACTGGCCGCCGTGGATGCCGAACTGGCTTCCGGCGAACAGCGCCTGCGTGATATGGAGCGTTATATCACCTCCGATACCTTCACGCTGCGCAGCCGTTTTCGTCAGCTGTAAAATTTTTCCATGTAACTAACGAGGCAACGCATGAATATGAAATGGCAACAGGCAGGGCAAAAAGTGAAACCGGGTCTTAAGATCGCCGGTAAGCTGGTGCTACTGACCGCGCTGCGATACGGCCCGGCGGGCGTTGCCGGTTGGGCGGTGAAATCGGTGGCGCGTCGGCCGCTGAAAATGTTGCTGGCGGTCGCGCTTGAGCCGCTGCTCAGTCGGCTGGCCAATCGTTTTGCCCGCGGTATGAAATAATTCCTCAGGGGAGGAATACCGGCGCGCTTTATATTGGCCCTGATTATCCCCATTTAAATAGCTTATCATTAAACGACATTCCTTCTGGGCATAACGGACTGGCGATGAAGCGACTCAAAACTGAATTCAATGCGCTGGTCAACCGCGGGGTTGACCGGCATTTACGTCTTGCCGTGACCGGACTCAGCCGCAGCGGCAAAACGGCTTTTATCACCGCGATGGTTAATCAACTGCTGAATATCCACGCCGGAGCGCGACTACCGCTGCTGAGCGCGGCGCGCGAAGAACGTCTGTTGGGTGTGAAGCGGGTTCCGCAGCGTGATTTCGGCATTCCGCGTTTTACCTATGATGAAGGCCTGGCGCAGCTTTATGGCCAGCCGCCGGCCTGGCCGACGCCGACCCGTGGGGTGAGCGAAATTCGCCTCGCGCTGCGCTATCGCTCTAACGATTCTCTGCTACGTCATTTCAAAGACACTTCTACTCTGTATCTGGAAATCGTGGATTATCCGGGAGAATGGTTGCTCGACCTGCCGATGCTGGCGCAGGATTATTTAAGCTGGTCACGGCAAATGACCGGGCTGTTGCAGGGGCAGCGCGGGGAGTGGTCTGCCCGCTGGCGGCAGCTGTGCGATGGGCTCGATCCACTGGCGCCCGCCGACGAAACCCGGCTGGCGGAGATCGCCGCCGCCTGGACCGATTATCTGCATGCCTGCAAGCGCGAGGGGTTGCACTTTATTCAGCCGGGGCGTTTTGTGCTACCTGGCGACATGGCGGGAGCCCCGGCGCTGCAGTTCTTCCCCTGGCCGGATGTCGATGCGGTTGGCGAAGCCAGGCTGGCGCAGGCGGACAAACACACCAATGCCGGAATGCTGCGCGAGCGCTTCAAATACTACTGCGAGAAAGTGGTGAAAGGCTTTTATAAAGACCACTTTCTGCGCTTTGACCGCCAGATTGTGTTGGTGGACTGTCTGCAGCCGTTAAACAGCGGGCCGCAGGCGTTTAATGATATGCGTCTGGCGCTGACCCAGTTGATGCAAAGCTTCCATTACGGCCAGCGAACGCTGTTTCGCCGCCTGTTTTCACCGGTTATTGACAAGCTACTGTTTGCCGCCACTAAAGCCGATCACGTGACCGTCGATCAGCACGGCAACATGGTGTCGCTACTTCAGCAACTGATTCAGGACGCCTGGCAGAATGCCGCCTTTGAAGGCATCAGCATGGATTGTCTGGGGCTGGCATCCATTCAGGCTACCCAGGGCGGGCTTATCGAGGTTAATGGTGAGAAGATCCCAGCGCTGCGCGGCGATCGTCTGAGCGATGGGCAACCGCTTACCATTTTCCCGGGGGAGGTGCCGGCGCGGCTGCCGGGCCAGGCCTTCTGGGAACAGCAGGGCTTCCAGTTTGAGAACTTCCGCCCGAGAGCGATGGATGTCGATAAACCGCTACCGCATATACGCCTTGACGCGGCGCTGGAATTTTTGATTGGAGATAAATTGCGATGAGCGAGCCGATAAAACCGCGGATCGATTTCGATGGCCCACTGGAAACGGAAAAGAGCCAGACTTTAAAATCGGCCCGCGCCTTTGACGCGGCGGATGCGCAAACCTTCTCTCCGATGCTGCCTGAAATGGTTGCTGAAGAGGAAGGGGCCGCCGAAGCGGTGGTGGAATCGGTACTGCGCCCGAAACGCAGCCTGTGGCGGCGGATGGTTAGTGCCGGGCTGGCAATTTTTGGTATTAGCGTGGTGGCGCAGGGCGTGCAGTGGACGGTGACGGCCTGGCAGACTCAGGACTGGATTGCGCTCGGCGGCTGCGCGGCCGGGGCGCTGATTGTCGGCGCGGGCGTGGGGTCGGTAGCGACTGAATGGCGTCGCCTGTGGCGTCTGCGCCAGCGCGCGCACGAACGCGATGAAGCGCGGGATCTGATGCATAGCCACGCGGTGGGCAAAGGGCGCGCGTTCTGTGAGAAACTGGCGCAGCAGGCCGGGCTGGATCAATCGCATCCGGCGCTGCAGCGCTGGTATGCGGCGATCCATGAAACGCAAAACGATCGCGAAGTGGTGAGCCTGTACGCGCAACTGGTGCAGCCGGTGCTGGACGCGCAGGCGCGGCGGGAAATCAGCCGCTCGGCGGCGGAATCGACGCTGATGATCGCCGTCAGCCCGCTGGCGCTGGTCGATATGGCGTTTATCGCCTGGCGTAACCTGCGGCTGATTAATCGTATCGCCACCCTCTACGGTATTGAACTCGGCTATTATAGCCGCCTGCGTTTATTCCGCCTGGTGTTGCTGAATATCGCCTTTGCCGGCGCCAGCGAGCTGGTGCGCGAAGTCGGAATGGACTGGATGTCGCAGGATCTGGCGGCCCGCTTGTCGGCGCGCGCCGCACAGGGTATCGGCGCCGGATTGTTGACCGCCCGCCTGGGGATTAAGACGATGGAGCTGTGTCGTCCGCTACCGTGGATCGCCGATGATAAACCGCGGCTCGGCGATTTCCGCCGCGAACTGATCGGTCAGTTAAAAGAGACGCTGCAGAAAAGCAAAACCGGCGCGGAGAAATAGCGTCGGCAAGCGTAAATGCCGGGTGGCGGCTGCGCCTTACCCGGCCTACGGTTCGTGCGACCTGCCTTTAATGTCTTCACCACGCTGGATCCCCCGGTGGCGCTGCCGCTTACCGGGGCTACAGCGCTTTGCGATTTGGTAGCCCGGAGAAGGCGCAACGCGCCGCCTCCGGGAAAACCCCTGGCGCCCAGCGCCCTCTGTGCCATGCGAGCCATAACGCAAAAGAAATGCCCGCATAACTTTACGGCATAAAGCCCATTTTTCCGCCATACTGTCAATAATTGTTGACAGCTATCTTCCCGTAAGCCCATATCTGTCCTATCATTCATCCGTCATTGGCCTTTTTAGGGTGAAAACTCCTATGCGTCTGGAAGTCTTTTGTCAGGACCGTCTTGGTCTGACCCGTGAATTACTCGATTTGCTGGTGCTGCGCGGTATTGACCTGCGCGGTATCGATATCGACCCGATTGGCCGAATCTACCTTAATTTCGCCGAGCTGGAGTTCGCCAGTTTCAGCAGTTTAATGGCGGAAATCCGCCGTATCTCCGGCGTAACCGATGTTCGTACCGTGGCGTGGATGCCGTCAGAGCGGGAGCATCTGGCGCTGAGCGCGCTGCTGGTGGCGATGCCGGAACCGGTACTGTCGCTGGATGCCAAAGGCAAAGTAGAGCTTGCCAACCCGGCCAGCTGCCAGCTGTTTGGTCAAACTCAGGCACGCTTACGCAGCCATCCGGTGGCGCAACTCATTACTGATTTCAACCTGCAGCGCTGGCTGGAAGGCAACCCGCTGGAGTCGCATACCGAGCATGTGGTCGTTAATGGCCAAAACTTTATGCTGGAAGTGACACCGGTGTATCTGGAAGGCGAACACGCCGAGCGTGTGCTGACCGGCGCCGTGGTGATGTTGCGCTCCACCGTACGTATGGGGCGTCAACTGCAAACGCTGACGACCCAGGATACCAGCGCCTTTAGCCAGATCCTCGCCGTTGGGCCGAAAATGCGCCACGTTGTTGAACAGGCCCGCAAGCTGGCGATGCTCAGCGCCCCGTTGCTGATTGTCGGCGATACGGGTACCGGTAAAGATCTGCTGGCCCATGCCTGCCATCTGGCCAGCCCGCGCGCTAGCAAACCTTATCTGGCGCTGAACTGCGGTTCGATTCCGGAAAATGCGGTAGAGAGCGAGCTATTCGGCGATGCGTCGCAGGGGAAAAAAGGTTTCTTTGAGCAGGCCAACGGCGGCTCTGTGCTGCTGGATGAGATCGGCGAAATGTCGCCTGGCATGCAAACGAAGCTGTTGCGCTTTCTCAACGATGGTACTTTCCGTCGCGTCGGTGAAGATCACGAAGTGCATGTTGATGTCCGGGTTATCTGCGCGACGCAAAAAAATCTCGTCGAGCTGGTGCAGAAAGGACTCTTTCGCGAAGATCTTTATTATCGTCTGAATGTGCTGACGCTGAACCTGCCGCCGCTGCGCGATTGTCCGCAGGACATCATGCCGTTGACCGAACTGTTCGTCGCGCGCTTTGCCGATGAGCAGGGTATCCCGCGGCCAAAACTCTCTGCCGACCTTAATACCGTGTTGACCCGCTATAGCTGGCCGGGCAACGTGCGTCAGTTGAAAAACGCAGTGTACCGAGCGTTAACCCAGCTCGAGGGCTTCGAACTGCGCCCGCAGGATATTCTGCTGCCAGATCACGATGTGTCGTCGCTGCCGGTAGGTGAAGAGGCGATGGAAGGATCGCTCGACGATATTACCCGCCGCTTTGAGCGTTCGGTATTGACCCAGTTGTATCGCAGCTTCCCCAGCACGCGTAAATTAGCCAAACGTCTCGGCGTTTCGCATACCGCGATTGCTAACAAGCTGCGCGAGTATGGTCTGAGCCAGAAGAAAGGCGAAGAATAAATCACCGGTGCGGCCGGCTCGGCGCGGCCGCGATTTTCAGCGTTTTTTCAGCGATATCTCTGTATATACTTATTTTATTTTTCTTTTTCCGGGAAGGTGACGGTTGGCGAAGCAACGGGATTGGCCTCAGTGGATGATATTACTGGCACTCTCCGCCGTGCTCTCCTTTGTGCTGTTCCGGCTCCATCTTCCCGCTGCGCCGCTGCTTGGCCCGCTTATCGCCGGAATTACCCTTAGTCTGCGCGGCGCCACGATTCGTCTCCCTCGTCCATTCTTCATCTCCGCTCAGGCTATCATCGGCTGTATGATCGCCCGCGCGCTAACCCCGTCTATTTTCGGCGTTCTGGCCGCCAACTGGGCGCTGGTGTTGATTATCCTCCTTTCCACGCTGGCTATCAGCGCGCTGACCGGCTGGCTGCTGGTGCGTTACAGTTCGCTACCCGGGGCAACCGGCGCGTGGGGAAGCTCGCCGGGCGGCGCTTCGGCGATGGTGGTGATGGCCCAAGAGTATGGCGCCGACGTTCGTCTGGTGGCCCTGATGCAGTATCTGCGGGTACTGTTCGTGGTTGGCGCGGCGGTAATGGTGGTGCGTTTCGCGCTCGGCGGCGAGGCGCAGGAGATGACCCAGCAGATCGTCTGGTTCCCGCCGCTGACTTTTAATCTACCGTTAACGTTGCTATTGACTGCGGTCGCCGGTTGGTTAGGGTTACGTTTACGCATCCCTTCCGGGGCAATGTTGTTACCGATGCTGGCCGGTGCGCTGGCGCAGGGTGAAGGCATGCTATTGCTGGAGCTACCGGAATGGTTACTGGTGCTGGCGTATACCGCGCTTGGCTGGACGGTTGGCCTGCAGTTTAATCGCGAGATTTTTATGCTGGCGCTGAAGACGCTACCGCAAATCATCGCCGCCATCGTCGGCCTGATCGCGCTGTGCGCGCTGATGGCTTTTGCGTTAACGCACCTGCTGCCGCTGGATTTTCTCACCGCCTATCTGGCGACCAGCCCCGGCGGTCTGGATACGGTGGCGATAATCGCCGTCGGTACCCGGGCGGATATGTCTTTTATCATGGCGATGCAAACGCTGCGCCTGTTTACCATATTGCTCACCGGCCCGGCCACCGCGCGGTTAATTTCGCGCTATGCGCCGCGCAAAGAAAAAAGCCCCCGTTGAAGGAGGCTTGATAACAGAAGGGAAGCGATTACGCTTTCAGCGCAGCCAGCGCCGCATCGTAATCCGGCTCTTCGGTGATTTCGTTAACCAGCTGGCTGTATACCACCTGGTCGTTTTCATCGATAACAACGACTGCGCGTGCAGCCAGACCAGCCAGCGGGCCTGCGGAGATAGCAACGCCATAATCTGCCAGGAACTGCGGCGCGCGCAGGGTGGACAGGGTGACCACATTGCTCAGGCCCTCTGCGCCGCAGAAACGGGACTGTGCGAACGGCAGGTCAGCGGAGATGCACAGCACCACGGTGTTGTTCAGCTCAGAAGCCAGTTGGTTGAATTTGCGAACCGATGCCGCGCAGACGCCGGTATCGATGCTTGGGAAAATATTCAGTACTTTACGTTTACCAGCGTATTGGCTCAGCGTGACGTCAGAGAGATCTTTGGCGACCAGCGTAAACGGCTGCGCCTTCGCGCCAGCCTGCGGAATGGAGCCCTGAACGGACACTGGGTTACCCTGGAAATGTACGGTTTGCGACATGGTTATCTTCCTGTTTACATATAGTTAACGTCGTAGTTAGTGTATGACATCAGCCAGCAACACGGCAAACTCTATTTAACATTTACCTAAGAGGCCCAGGGAATGCGCAACCTTCGAGTTTTTGAAGAATCATGGCCGCTTCACACGCCGTTTGTTATCTCTCGCGGCAGCCGCAGCGAGACCAAAGTCGTGGTGGTGGAAATAGAAGAGGATGGGGTAAAAGGGGCCGGAGAATGTACGCCTTATCCGCGATACGGGGAAAGCATCGCCTCGGTGATGGCGCAGATTATGGCGATCGGCGAGCAGCTTGAGCGCGGCGCTACCCGCGAGCAAGTGCAACAGCTACTGCCGGCTGGGGCAGCGCGCAACGCCGTCGACTGCGCGTTGTGGGATCTGGAGGCGCGCCGCGCGGGGAAAACGTTGCCGCAGCTGCTTGGCGTCAATCTGCCGCGCGAAGTCGTGACGGCGCAAACCGTGGTAATCGGCACGCCGGAACAGATGGCGGCCAGCGCCGCCGCGCTGTGGGAGAAAGGCGCGCGGCTGCTGAAGGTCAAGCTCGACGATCATTTGATTAGCGAGCGGCTGGTTGCTATTCGCGACGCGGTGCCGCAGGCGACGTTGATCGTTGATGCTAACGAAGCGTGGCGTGGCGAAGGTCTGGCGGCGCGCTGTCAGCTTTTGGCCGATCTCGGCGTGGCGATGCTGGAGCAGCCGTTACCGGCCGGCGCGGATGAGGCGTTGGAAAACTTCATTCATCCGCTGCCGATCTGCGCCGATGAGAGCTGTCATACGCGGGAAAGCCTACCGGCGCTGCAGGGTCGCTACGAAATGGTCAACATTAAGTTGGATAAAACCGGTGGTCTGACCGAGGCATTGCTGTTGGCGCAGGAGGCTGAACGGCTGGGTTATAAGAGGATGCTGGGCTGTATGCTTTGTACTTCACGGGCCATTTCCGCCGCGCTGCCGCTGGCGCCGCTGGCCCGTTTTGCGGATCTCGATGGCCCGACCTGGCTGGCGGTAGATGTGGAACCGGCGCTGCAGTTCAGCACCGGCATGCTTCATCTGTGAGTGTGCCAGTGTAGTAAATCGGTCATCGCCGCGAGGTACTTTTCTGTCGCTTCGTCGGCGGAGACCGGCGGAAATTCGGCGGTAATGCACGGCAGGCCGATATCGGCGCACCAACTGCCAAAAGAGCCCGGCGTTTCGTAACCGACGCTGCCCACCAGCGGTAAATTAAAAGCCCCGGCGAGCCATTGTCCCAGCTCGCTGTGGCCGGGGTCCTCAATGCAGGCCAGCGGATCGTGGAAGGAGACTACCCACGCCGGATGGATCTGGTGGATCAACTGGCACAGCGCCTGGGTTTCGGGCTCCGAACCGGGTTTTTCACCGGTCAGCAGAACCACATCACGCTCTTCGGCTGCACTATTCCAGCGATACACCGTTTCTCCCGCCTTCCAGTTAGCGGCCGGGAAATTACGATTGAGATCGATACCGCGGGCGTTGGCGCGTAACCCTAGCTGACAGCCGTCAGGGTTGACCGTTAATACCACGTGATGGCGACGCAACTCCGGTTTTAGCGTGCGCAACGCGCAGGAGAGGGTGACGATCGACGAGTTTTCGTCGCCGTGCGTGCCGGCGATAATCAGACCGCTGCGGCTATCTGCCAGCGGAGCGGGGAACCACAGCAGCGGCGCGCCGAGATGCGACTGGCCGTAACGTTGCGTGCCTGGCGGGAAAGCGCCGCGCAGGGGGCGAGGGCGTGAAACGGGCATAGGGTATCCTGTCATCAGGTTATTGTTAGCAGTGTTGTAGAAAAGCGTCCCGGAATCAAACGCTTTCCCTCTCTGGCGAAAAAACTCGTCATGTCAATTTTCTATCATAAGCCGTTTGCAATTTCAGGTGGGGAAACAAATAATTATCGCTCTGCCAGCACTGGTTTGTTCATTTAAAAGGGGATCTCATGAAGTATCCTGTCAAATTGACATGCGGCGCGCTGTGGTTAGCCAGCGTTTCTTCTCTTGCCTGGGCGGCGGACGTGCCTCCGGGAACCGTATTAGCTGAAAAACAGCAGCTGGTACGCCATATAAAAGACGAGCCCGCTTCATTAGATCCCGCTAAAGCCGTCGGCCTGCCGGAAATTCAGGTTATCCGCGATCTGTTCGAAGGGCTGGTGAACCAGGACGCGAAGGGCAATATCATCCCTGGCGTGGCGACCCGCTGGCAGAGCAACGATAACCGCGTCTGGACCTTTACCCTGCGTGATAACGCGCGCTGGTCCGACGGCACCCCGGTGACGGCGCAGGATTTCGTCTATAGCTGGCAGCGGCTGGTGGATCCGAAAACCACCTCGCCTTTCGCCTGGTTTGCCGCCTTAGCGGGTATCAGTAATGCGCAAAATATTATTGATGGTAAAGCGGCGCCGGACACCCTCGGGGTGACGGCGGTCGATGCCCACACGCTGCGCGTGCAGCTGGATAAACCGCTGCCGTGGTTCAGCAACCTGACCGCCAGCTTTGCGTTCTATCCGGTGCAGAAAGCCAACGTCGAAAGCGGCGCTAACTGGACGCGCCCGGGCAGCCTTATCGGCAACGGCGCCTATGTGCTGAAAGACCGGGTGGTGAATGAGAAGCTGGTTGTCGTGCCGAATACACAATACTGGGATAACGCCAAAACGGTGATTAAGCAGGTGACTTTCGTGCCGATTAACCAGGAATCTTCGGCGACCAAACGTTATCTGGCGGGTGATATTGATATCACCGAATCCTTCCCGAAAAATATGTATCAGAAGCTACTGAAGGATATTCCCGGACAGGTCTACACGCCGCCGCAGTTAGGTACCTATTATTACGCTTTCAATACCCAGAAAGGGCCAACCGCCGATGAGCGTGTGCGTCTGGCGTTAAGCATGACCATCGACCGGCGGATTATGGCGGAGAAAATCCTCGGCACCGGTGAGAAACCGGCCTGGCGGTTCACCCCTGACGTCACCGCAGGCTTTACTCCGCAGCCTTCGCAGTTTGAGAGCATGAGCCAGGCCGAGCTTAATGCCCAGGCTAAAGCGCTGCTATCGGCGGCAGGATATGGCCCGGACCGTCCGCTGAAGCTGACGCTGCTGTACAACACGTCGGAAAATCACCAGAAAATCGCCATCGCCGTGGCGTCGATGTGGAAGAAAAACCTTGGTGTGGATGTGAAGCTACAAAACCAGGAGTGGAAGACCTATATCGATAGCCGTAATACCGGTAATTTCGACGTTATCCGCGCATCGTGGGTAGGGGATTACAACGAGCCGTCGACCTTCCTGTCACTGCTTACATCGACGCATAGCGGCAATATTTCGCGCTTTAACGATCCGGCATACGATAAGATCCTCGCCCAGGCGGCGCAGGAAACCTCGGAAAAAGCGCGTAACGATGATTACAATGCGGCAGAGAAAATCATCATGGCCAAAGCGCCTATTGCGCCGATATATCAGTATACCAACGGCCGCCTGATCAAGCCGTGGTTAAAAGGATACCCGATTACCAATCCGGAAGACGTGGCCTACAGCCGCACGATGTATATTGTGAAGCATTAATCAGTAGCGGTTGCCTGATGGCGTCAGGCAACCATCGCTAACCTCAGAACTGGCGCGGCTTACAGCGCCAGTTTCTCCTTCTGACCATTACCCGCCACAGCAGAAAGCATAACTTTTCTAACGCATAGTTATCCTGCCGTATTCGGTGGGATAACAAATCAATAAATATGTCGCCAACGCTACTGCTTCCTGGTGCTGGCGCGAACTTGTAACGCTGAGGGTAATTCAATGAATTTATCCGTCGAATTACCCGCCAGCAGCTCAAGCAGTGTTTGTCCTGCGAGGGTTCCCGTTTCACTCCAGGGGAATTCGACGGCAGTCAGCGCCGGTGAGCAAACGGCGGCAAGAGTCCCCCCGCTCAGGCTTGCCAGTGCCAGAGAGTCAGGCACTTTTTGCCCCGCGCCATGGCAGGCCATAATGCAACCGCAGGCGATTTCATCGGATGTGCAAATCAGCGCATCAAGCTCAGGCCAGGTGATACGAATATCGCCGAGCAGGTTCAGGCCGGTCGTAATGCCTGCCGGCAGATGAGAGGTCACCACGCGATGCGGGGAGTGGTTAACGGAGAGCATCGCGCTGTTCCAACCGCTTAGTACCTGGCGAAACATAATGTTATTGGAAGCCGTGCAAAGCAGGCCGATATTTTTATATCCGGTCTGTACAAGCGATGTGACCAACTTTTTGATGGCTGCGGCATAGTCAACGCCAATGCTGACCCAGCTCGCATCGCGATTGATGGCGCCAATCTCAACCACCGGCACGCCGGTGTTACTTATCATTTGCGAACAACTGCTGATGTTATCAATATTGAATTGAACAATCGCAGCCGGGTTGTAAGCGAGCATTTGCGCAAAAGCTTTTTCTTCACTCTGTCCACCCTGACCGGACTCGATAAACATCATGCTATAGCCCTGGGTCGTGAGCACGGTCTGTAGTGTTTCGGAGACGGCAAGAAAGCCCGGGGAGGAAAAAGAGGGAACCACGCCCATCACCAGACTGGAGTCAGCAGAGGCAAGGTTGCGGGCCTGCAGATTTGGCACATAGCCCAGCTCGCTTACTGCGGCTTCAATGCGTGTACGCAGTTCAGGATTCACTTTTTCAGGCATGCGTAACGCGCGTGACACGGTCATCGTGCTCACGCCGACCAGTTTTGCCACTTCAGCAAGCGTAATTTTACCGGTGTTTTTCCTGCGTTTTTCTCTCGCGCTATCGTCCGCTTCTAACGTCTGCACTGGTGTCCTCCTTTCGCCTGACTGGGCAGCCATTGTAAATGATGTTTGGCATTTTACGCATTGTCCAACTGCAAAGTAATGATAAGTATGGATAACAAAGTTAGCGGTAACAAGAATTTTAACATTGTTGCCATGTTAGCGCTAACTTTGAGATGAAGATCACGGTAAGCCGCGAAGAGATTCCACTATAGTAGGCTCACTTTCAATGCTATCGGGGAATTTATGATCACGACCTGGTTACCAACGGAAAATATCCAGATTGTGGATTCAGTCAGTGACTGGAAACAGGCAATTACGTTATCGGCTCAACCCTTATTGGCGAAAGAGGCGATTACTGAAGATTATATTCAGGCCATTTGTAACAGCCATGAAAAACTTGGTCCTTATTATGTTTTAGCGCCTGGTCTGGCGATGCCTCATGCTCGCCCGGAGCAAGGTGCAATTAAAAATGGTTTATCGCTTTTGCATATTAAAAAAGGCGTTTCTTTTGGCTCGGAAGAGAATGACCCTATTTACGTCGTGATTATGCTGTGTGCGCTTTCGGGAGATGAACACATCAATATGATTACAGCCCTGGCAGACATTTTTAGCGATGATGAACGACTCTCAGCACTGCTGAAAGCCTCATCAATGACGAAAATTCAAGCCGTTATCAATGGATAGTGAGGTAGAGATGAAAAAGGTTCTGATTGTTTGCGGTAACGGTTTAGGTAGTAGCTTTATCGTTGAAATGAACGTGAAAAAAATCATTACAGAGTTAAATAAAGAAGCAGAGGTTTCCCATACCGATCTGACTTCAGCAAAAAGCGAAACTGCCGATATTATTCTTAGCGCCAGGGATATAGCTGAACATCTGTCCAGCCATTCTGCACAGGTTTTTGGTTTATCTAACCTGCTGGATAACAATAAAATCAAAGAAATTCTTTCCGAGAATCTCTGATTAATTATTTGCGGCCTTACGGAGTCATTCTATGCTGCAGTTTATTATTCATGATGTGTTGGGCACACCAGCAATACTGGTCGGTTTGTTTTCCCTGATCGGCTTATTATTGCAGAAAAAAGCAGTTTCCGACGTTATTTCCGGAACCCTCAAAACCATTATGGGGTTTGTGATATTAACATCCGGGGCGGCGATTGTCGCCACGACGTTAACGACATTTAGCCAGCTGTTTGAGCACTCCTTCCATATTCAGGGTGTTGTCCCCAATACTGACGCCATGGCGGCGCTGGCGCAGAAAAACTACGGTACTGCGACAGCCATGATCATGGTGCTGGGGATGTTGTTTAATATTGTTCTTGCCCGTATTACGCCGCTGAAATACATCTTCCTGACAGGCCACCACACGCTGTATATGTCGGCGATGCTGGCTGTCATTCTCTCTGTCGGCGGTCTGTCGCCGTTCTGGGTGGTACTGGTGGGGGCGGTAATCCTCGGCATCATGATGGTGGTCTCTCCGGCTATTCTGCAGCCATTTACCCGCAAAATTACCGGCACTGATGACCTGGCGCTGGGCCACTTTGGTTCAACAGGGTATCTGCTGTCGGCGCTGGTGGGAAAAGCGATCGGTAAAGGCAGCCCGTCGATTGAAGAGCTGAAGGTGCCGAAAACGCTGAACTTCCTGCGTGACTCCTCGGTGGCTATCTCGCTGACGATGATGATTCTGTTCCTGATTCTGGTACTGGTCGCAGGTAAAGAGTTTGTTGAGACCAGCATCAGTGGTGGTCAGAACTTTATCATCTTTGCCATTATCCAGTCGCTGACCTTCGCGGCAGGCGTGTGGATCATCCTTGCGGGTGTTCGCATGATTATTGCCGAAATTGTTCCGGCCTTTAAAGGCATCGCCGACAAGCTGGTGAAAGACGCGAAACCGGCGCTCGACTGTCCAACCGTCTTTCCGTTCGCCCCGAACGCGGTGATCGTCGGCTTCCTGTCAAGTTTTGCCGCTGGTCTGGTGAGTATGTTCCTGTGTCCGCTGCTTGGCCTGAGCGTCATTGTTCCCGGCCTGGTGCCGCACTTCTTCTGCGGCGCGACGGCGGGCGTTTACGGCAACATCTGCGGCGGTCGTCGCGGCGCGGTGGTGGGGGCATTCGCTCACGGTCTGTTGATTTCTTTTTTGCCCGCGATTTTGCTGCCCCTGATGGGCGACCTTGGCTTTGCATCCACCACCTTTGGCGATGCGGACTTTGGCGTTGTTGGCATCATTCTTGGGCATGTCGTGTCACTGTTTAACTAACTAATTTTATAGAGGTGAGGTATGGCAGCTAAATTTTCGCCCTCGTTAATGTGTATGGATTTAACGCAATTCAGAGAGCAAATTACGGCAATGAACGGTCGGGCTGATTTTTATCACGTCGATATTATGGACGGTAACTATGTGAAGAATATTACGCTATCACCGTTTTTTATCGAAAACCTGAAAAAAATTACCGATGTGCCGATCGACGTACATCTGATGGTGAATCACCCGGAAGATATAATTCCAATGTGTATTGATGCCGGGGCCGATATTATCAGCTTCCACCCTGAGACGGCGAATAACAAAATATTCCGGCTGTTGAACCAGATTAAAGACGCGGGTCGTCGCTGCGGCGTAGTGTTGAACCCAGCTACTCCGGCGGATGCTATTAAAGAGTACGCGCACCTGCTGGATAAAGTGACCGTCATGTCGGTTGACCCGGGCTACGCAGGTCAGAAATTTATCCCAGAATCGCTCAATAAAATTAAACAGCTGATCGCGATGCGCGAAGTGCATGGTTACCACTATCTGACCGAAATTGATGGCTCCTGTAACGAGAAAACTTTTAATGTTATCTCCCAATCGGGCGTTGACGTCTTTATTGTGGGAACCTCGGGCCTGTTCTCCCTGGCGGATAATGTCAGCGATGCATGGGATAAAATGGTCGATATCTATCAACGCGAAATCGCTGCCTGAAAATTGCAGCGCGCTCAGCCGTATTGAGCCATTGCGCAGTGCAAAGTGTCTATTTAACCGGTCTGTCTCTTTGCCTTCGCGTTAGATTTATATGGTTGAGAGCGCTGTAACCCTTTTTATATCTGGAGTTCGCTTGCGACGCCTCGTCGTACGCTTGCGGATGCTATCTATTATGCTGTCCGGCCCCGACGGGTTTGGCAGACTACGTGGTGGCAGAAGCTGGTATCGCTGATTACAGATGATTATTTATGTTAACGAAGGTAACTTATGGACATTTCGAGTGTACTGAACGTAAAAAATATTAAATTAAACATGATGGCTAAGAGTAAGGAAGAAGCAATTGAAGAATTAGCCGACTTATTAGTACGTGATGGAGTTGTTATTAATAAAGATATTTTTCTGCAAGATGTTTGGTTACGCGAAGAACAGGGCTCCACTGGATTCGAAAATCATATAGCGATCCCTCATGGTAAATCCTCAGGCGTAGCCCGTACAGCATTGGCCATTGGACGAACCCAACATCATATCCCTTGGGAAACTATGGATGGTAGTGACGTTCGTTGTATTATTTTATTTGCTGTATGCCTGGAGGATCAAAATACCACCCACATCCGATTATTATCCCAGGTTTCAGGTTCACTTGCCGATGAAGAGATAGTAGGAAAATTACTGATGGAAGATTCCCCGCAGAAAATCATTGATCTTTTAAATGCTGAAGGTGTCAGCGCTTAATTTAATTATCATAGCATCGAAAACAATTAACCCTGGAGAATAGTTATGAATATTGTTGGAATTACAGCCTGCACTGTAGGTATTGCACACACTTATATTGCGCAAAAGAAAATTGAAATAGCAGCAAAAAAGGCCGGTCACAATGTCAAAATCGAAACGCAAGGCACTATAGGTATCGAGAATGCCTTGACCGCTGAAGAAATTGCACAAGCCGACATTGTTCTGTTAGCCGCCGATGTTAAAGTTTCAGGTGAAGAAAGGTTTGCCGGAAAGAAAGTCGTCAAAGTACCAACGGAAATGGCAGTTAAATCACCAAATAAGCTTATTGAAAAGCTTGGTGAATTAGTCAATTCATAACACCTACCTATGCGTATCCTATATAAAATAAAGGGCGTAATTTATGAATATAAAAGAAATATGGAAAGCAGCAAACCCTAAAGGTCATCTGCTGACTGCCATCTCATTCTTGATTCCGATTGTCTGTGGTGCTGGGTTTATTATTGCCATCGGTATGGGTTTTGGCGGGACGGTTCAGGACACTTTAGTATCGGGTCAATTTGATCTGTGGCAGGCTTTCGCTACCATGGGAGCTAAGGCGCTCGGACTATTGCCCGTCGTTATTGCTATCGGAATTTCCGGTTCGATCGCAGGTAAGCCCGGTATTGCCCCTGGTTTTGTTGTCGGTCTGGCAGCTAATGCTATTGGTGCGGGTTTTATCGGGGGCATGATCGGTGGCTACATTTCCGGGTATATTGCTCTTGCTATCATTAAAAATGTGAAGGTTCCTGGCTGGGCCCGGGGTTTAATGCCGACATTGATTGTGCCATTTTTTGCATCCATTTTCAGTGCTCTGCTCATGGTCTATATCATCGGCACGCCTATTGGTATTTTTACCGATGCACTCACATCGTTCCTGAGAAGTATGGGAACTTCATCTAATTTAGTATTAGGTGCTGTTATTGGGGCGTTGTGTATCGTTGACTTTGGTGGGCCGATCAATAAAACGTGCTTTGCATTCGTCTTAACTCTCCAGGCACAGGGTATAAATGAGCCAGTTACGGCCCTTCAGTTAGTCAACACGGCAACACCTATCGGTTTTGGGCTTGCATTTTTTATCGCCAAACTGCTTCGCAAAAATATCTATAATAACGAAGAAATCGAAATGTTAAAGTCGGCGGTTCCTATGGGGGTAGTGAATATTGTTGAAGGGTCTATCCCTATAGTGATGAATGATATCGTTCGCGGTATTGCAGCAGCGGCAATCGGCGGTGCTTGTGGTGGTGCAATCACCATGGTGTATGGTGCGGATGCAACTGTACCTTTTGGCGGGGTATTGATGCTCCCAACAATGTCAAATCCCATGGCAGGTATTATGGCATTGATAGTTAATATATTAGTAACAGCAACCATTTATGCTGTCATCAAAAAAGATGTTCCTCGCGATGTTGTTATCAATAACGATCAAGAAGAGGAAGATATCAACTTCGATGATATTAAGATTAGTTAGATATATGCATAATGGCATGCCGTAACATGATGTCGCGTTCACAATGAATGTTATTATTATCGCGACATATATTATTTCTGCATTGTGTTCTAATCGCCACGAGTAACAAATGGGTCGCCATGGTGGCCTATTTGTTACAGGCATGTTATCAGAATTACTTAAAAAGACTATCTAATAATCAATTACGGCCCTGACGATTAACGTTGGGTGAAGAGCATGAGGGTAAAAAGCAGCAATATTTTGTGGTTCACTCTTACTCGTCGTTTCCATATCCGGCATTAATTCGATACGTTCGCCGCTCTGTAGCGTTGCGCCAATCAACCTGCCTGTATTTATGAATTCAATGCATAGGTCAAATCAGAAATGACAGACTAATCATGGTGGTGTTTCCGGCCTAAAATGGTGTTTTAACATGACAGGGGCCTTGCCGTGAAATATTCAGTATTAAGTAACAACCTCAGAATGCCGATGGTCGGCTTTGGCGTGTTTAAGGTCACCGATAAAGAAGAGTGTAAGCAGTCGGTGTTAAGCGCTATTCGTACCGGTTATCGCCTGATTGATACCGCTGCCATCTACGCCAATGAAGATGCCGTGGGTGATGCGGTTCGCGAGGCTATCGCCGAAGGGCTGTGTACCCGCGAGGAGTTATTTATCACGTCGAAGCTGTGGGTTCAGGACATGGCCAACGGCGCTGTGGCTAAAGCCGGTATTGAGGCGTCGCTGAAAAAATCGGGCCTGGAGTATTTTGATCTCTATTTATTGCATCAGGCCATGGGCGATTATTTCAGCGCCTGGCGCGCGCTGGAAGAGGCTTATGAAGCCGGTAAACTGAAAGCCATCGGCGTGTCCAACTTCTACGCTCACGTGTTAGTTAATTTCTGTGAAACCGTCAGAATTAAGCCCATGGTGAACCAGGTCGAATTACATCCTTATTTTGCGCAACCCGCCGCGCTGGAAACCATGAAGCGCTATAACGTTCAGCCCGAAGCCTGGGCGCCGTTAGGCGGTGGGAGACATAAACCGTATGAAGATGAAATGCTGCAGGGGATTGCCGCTGCCCATCAAAAAACCATTGCCCAGGTTATTTTGCGCTGGAACGTGCAGCGCGGCGTCACGGTAATTCCTAAATCCACCCGGCAGGAACGTATTGCAGAAAACTTTGATCTCTGGGATTTCTCCCTAACCGATAACGAAATGGCGCAAATTAACGCACTGGATTTAGGCTATGTGGGTGAAGCGGTGAAACATTTTAATCCGGAATTTGTTCGCGGTTGTCTGGGCGTTAAAAAGCAGTAAAAAAGTCATAACGAGACGGTGGGGGAACCCACCGTCCTGATATAAACATTGCCAATCCACAGATCTTCGCTTTCTTCTTACCGGGTTAATCTGCGCCAGGTTGACTATAAAAGACGTTCATCAAACTAATCAGCACGTAGCTCGCCAGCCTCCCAACTATAAACATCCGTGCCAATTAACGAGTCGCCAAACTCTTGATAATCGAAATGATAAAATTCAGCGCTGGCGCCGTAGCCTGAGTAGTCTACTGCCGCAAGACCTACAAATGCACCGGTAAAGAACCCGCCATAGCTTTGCAGAACATAGTCATCGGAAAGGACGGCGGCATCTAAAACTACCGGAATTTCAATAAAATCGACGCCGTCAAAACTATACTCATAGCTATAGGTCTGCTTCCTGACTTTCGTCCGTAACCACACGTATTCGACGTCGTCAGGAATCTTAATCGCGTTATCTTTCAGGTACGAAGTATATTTTCCACGATTGTTCTCGGCGACCTCGATGACTCTGCCGTTAATTTCATTCCAGGTAACAAAAGCAAAGCTCCAGTGACGGTCGTTGTAGTAATTGGTTAATCCGGCCATTTGTTGGTAGCTGAAAGGATTAAAGGCGACTTTAACTTCAGCATTAAAATAAAAGGCTTGCCAGCGGCGGGCAATCAACGACAGATCATGGGTATTCGCTAATGAACCCTGGCCGATTAAGGTGAGCTTTCCATGGCCTGTGGTACCCATTTTTTCGCTAAAAGGCACCCGCAGGGTATTCCAGTTAAGATTAAGCGCTGGCGTAGTAAATTCATCGTGCTGGCTATTATCTTTCGCGCTTTCGGTATAAATGGCGTCTTTCGGGCCCTCGACAAACGTTTTACCGCCGTGACCGCCTTCAATACGCGGCCAGCCATCTTCATCCCAATATACTTTTTGGATGGCCGTTTCCCGGCCAAGGGTAGACCAGCCGCGAGGATCATAGATTGATTCTCCGGGGCGATTCCACGGACGAGCGCACAGCGAAGCATAATACCATTCGCCTTCGGGCGTCGAAACCAAAGCGCCGTGTCCTTGCTTCTGGATATAGCTGTCAGGGGTATCAACGTTAGTTAAGAATACTTCTCCAGGCTCGGTTTCAAAGCTGTCGGCATTTAAAGTGGTGGAACGGGCCACCACCTCCTGATGAGTAAATACCGTCCCCCCTTGAGCGGCAAAGAGATAGTAATAACCGTTCAGTTTATAGAGATGCGGCCCCTCAACGAGCGCTACTGCGGTACCGCGATAGATGGTCCGTGCGGTTTCCGGCATTAATTTTAAAGTTGTTGTATCAAGCTCTGTTAAGGTAATCCCATCAAAAGGATGGTGGTACTCCCGATGATCCCACGTCTGTTGCACAATATATTTACGGCCATCATCGTCATGGAAAAGTGAAGCATCGAAACCCACGCCATTCAGTTTTATCGGCGCACTCCACGGGCCGCGAATATCTGTTGCGGTGGTCAGGTAGTTTGTCATGTCTTTAAAGGCACCTTCGGTGACTTTCACATCGGTATACACTAACCAGAATTTACCATCCGCATAAGAGAGCGCCGGAGCCCAAATACCGCCTGAAGACGGATTCCCCTTCATATCTAAGAGGGTAGTGGTTGACAATGGCGACGGCAGAAGATTCCAGTGCTTCAGATCTTTTGATTCATGTAAACGAACGCCAGGAAACCACTCAAATGTCGAGTTGGCGATATAGTAGGTGTCCTCAACACGGATAATGCTGGGGTCGGCATTAAAACCACGTAATATAGGGTTTTGGATAAGGGACATATTATTACACCTTTATAAATTTAAAGTTTACTCTGTATTGGATTTACACCCGAATCTCATCAAGCTGGCGGTTAATGTCGCTGACGTGTTTGTCTGAGATGGGATAAATTTGCATGACGATCATTGCTACAATCGCTAAGGCGATGGGGATCCAGACCGCTGTCATCATGATCCCATCGATAGCGCTCGCGCTTTGCTGCGCGCCGGTTTCATTAAATCCATAGACGGCCAGCAGCCACAGAGGAATGGCGCCGCCAATGGTAAAGCCAATCTTGAAAAACAGTCCCATAATGGCATTAATAATTGCTGCATTTCGCTTACCAGACTTTAATTCACCATAAGCAATAACTTCAGGAACCAGCGCCCACATAAATCCGGTGGCTGAGGTTAAGCCCCACTGTTTAATGAATGTGGCGATGTAAGCAAGCCACAGCGCATCGTGCATGCCTTCACGCGACCAGACGTAAGTTAATAATTCACCAGCAATAAACATTCCCAGGAAAATGTGGAAGAAGCCTTTTTTACCAAAAATCTTTTTTAGTTTTGGCCAAAATATGGGGAACGCAATGCCGGGTATAGAGGCGACCAGCCCAACGGCGCCCATCCATTCGGAGTGACCAACAACATACTGATTGAAAAAGCCGTTAACCGTGTTCATAAAGAACATGAAGGTAAAGGCCAGCATGAAAAACAATCCAAGAATGACGAGTGGACGATTATTTTTAAGTTCAAGGAACAGATCGGTTGTTTTAACGTTGGCGGTCTGTTCCGCGGTCGCAACAACGCGTTCTTTAGTGAATTTATAGCAAATGAAAAGTGCCACCGCACCTAATAACATATACACGGAGTAGACGCCGAACCAGGCGTAATTTGCTGATGGGTCGGTATAGTTTCCCAGATTGAGTTCTATGCCAAAAAAACCGGTATCCTTCAGGTTACGGTCTTTTGGTGAGGCCATTTGCACGAACATCGGAAAAAGGGTATACACCAGAAGATTGGCGCTATTAGCCAGCATCATTCGCGTACTGGTTAATTTATCAATAGATTCCGGATCTCTTGTCAGTGAGGCATTAAGAGAACCATAAGGGATATTCACCAGGGAGTAGACTAAATCCAGCGCTAAATAAATGATAAAGGCGAACGGTACGGAACCTCTCACGCCAGGAATGGGAGCAAAAAGCAAAGCGGAAAGGATCACCAGCGGCACGCCGGCTCTTAACAGCCAGGGACGGTATTTACCCACGACTGACGTCCTTTTGTCTACATAGGTTCCAACCATCGGATCCCAAAACACATTGATTATTCGTACGAAAAGAAAAATGAACCCCGCAGTGGCCGTACTGATCGTATTCACCGTCAACATATGTAGAGCAAGAAAGCCGCCTATTGTGCCGAAAACCAGGTTTTGCGCAAAATCGCCCATCCCGTAGCCAATACGTTCCCCACGAGTTAACTTATGATATTCATCATTGCGACTTTGCATTATTTTTTTACCCATTCTGAGCAGACTCCGGTTTGTTGTGTGAGTGTGAAACACTTTCTGACACAAATGATCTCGAAGAATCTATTACGTTTTTAAATTAATTAATTATGTTTTTTTACTTCTGTGATCCTCAGAGCAACAGCCACTTGACACAATCTATGTACTCTATATGGATTTTCTCGCATTAAATATTTGAAAGTAATATTTGCGAGGTGGCTCACATTTGAGTGTTTTCTCAATCGCTGAGTGAAATAACGTAATTGAGTAACCGGTTTATTGAATACAGGATGTGTCATAGTTGTTACATCTCTTACATTCACCAATGTCGGAGGCATTATGCCATCTTAGTTTAGGCGAAATACTATCAAGGGTTTTACTCACCATATAATGATGCCCACGCGGTAGAACCTCTGTGGCGATGATTTTTCTATCAGCGCTAATCATTAATTTCGATTGTGGAGAAAGAATTACGATACTAGTTTAAAACCTCTGTAACGGTACAAAATAAAAATAAATTGTTCTCCCAATAGCGACATATTCTGCGTAGCCAGAGTAAGGTTGTTATTGTCTGAATAAAATTAACCTCAATTGAGATAATGATGACAATGATTAGAAAGCTTCCATTAACTATGGCGGTTATCGCCGCGTTTTCTCCGCTTACCTCTGTAATAGCCCAAGAATTTACCCAGGAGCAGATCGACGCCATCGTCGCCAAAGCGGTTGATAAAGCGCTGGCCGACCGCCAGGCTAAAATTGATGCCGCGGCCGATAAAAAGGTCGACGTGATGACCAACCCGCAAACCACCGCCGCTTCGCCGGATCTGGCGATCCCTTTCGGCCTGAAATTTAGCGGTTACGCCCGCTATGGCGCCCACTTCCAGACCGGCGACCAGAAATATGTCGGCGTCGACGGCTCCTATAACGGCGCCTCGGCGATTGGCCGTCTCGGTAACGAAAGCAACGGCGGCGAATTCCAGATCAGCAAAGCGTTCAAAAGCGCGCAGGGGGCCATCTGGGATCTTAACGTCATGTTTGACCACTGGAGCGACGAGGTTAACCTGAAAAAAGCCTACGTCGGCGTCACCAACGTCCTCGAATCCAACCCCAACGCCTATATCTGGGCCGGCCGCGATTTCCACCAGCGCCCGCAACAGGGGATCAACGACTACTTCTGGATGAACCACGACGGCCAGGGCGCGGGGGTGAAGAACTTCGATATCGGCGGCGTGCAGTTCGACGTGGCGACGGTGTCGCAGGTGAAATCCTGTAGCCCGGAAGTGATGGCCGATGAGACCAACCCGTCGCGCATCACCTGTACCGGCAGCTCCGATACCGGCGATAACGGCCACTACGCGCTGACCACCAAAACCCACAACATCAAAGCCGGGCCGATCGACGTCGAGGTGTACGCCAACTACGGCTTTGACTCAAAAGCGGTGGACAGCGACGCGCGCCTCGATGCCTGGCAGGGCGGGCTGGTGCTGAGCCACACCAACGACAGCGGGGTGAACAAGGTTATCCTGCGCTACTCCGACAACTCGGATAACAGCGTCTACAACAAAACCGACGACCTGACCACGGTCTACGCCAGCTTCGAGGGCAGCCATAAATTCACCCAGCAGGCGCAGATCGAGTATCTGCTGGCCTTCCACGACTACGACAACGGCAAGGATAATACCGATAACCGTAAAAACTACGGCGCGATCGTCCGGCCAATGTACTTCTGGAACGACGTGCACTCGACCTGGCTGGAAGCGGGCTACCAGCGCGTTGACTACGACCAGGGCGGGGATAACCACGGCTGGAAGCTGACGCTGTCGCAGAACATCGCCATCGGCATGGGTCCGGAGTTCCGCCCGATGCTGCGCTTCTATGTGACCGGCGGCCAGGTGAATAACGAACACACCGCGAAAGTAGACAGCACCAGCGACGAGCGGTTGGATTCGCTGAACATCGGCGGTATGTTTGAGGCCTGGTTCTGAGAGAATGTGTTTACGGGAATACCAGACTGGCCTATGCCAGTCTGGTAGTTTTTGGCGCCCAGAACGCTATTTTATTAACTTCTATATTAATAGTTCCTTTTAATAATTCCTTTATTAAAAGGAATGAGTTTATGTCGATTCTGAAAGTTGAATTTATAATATTTAAATAGTTTCCATCTGTGATTGAGTAAATTACATATTGGTTGTCGTGTTGAGATTGCATGAGTTATTGGTTGAAATTATTGCTTGCCAGCGATATTGATCTATGCCAATTAAATGACTCGTTATCTCTGGATCTTCGTATCTGCTGGTTGATATATTACCCTGGTTTCTTTAAACATAACGTTGTGAATAAAACGAAATTTACTCCACAATCATTCCTTAAGGAAAAGGGACCGCTATGGCTGATTCATTCCAGAATGAGGTGCCGAAGGCACGTATTAATTTAAAATTATCCTTACATACCGGGGGGGCGCAGAAGAAGGTTGAACTACCGCTTAAATTGCTCACCGTTGGTGATTTCAGTAATGGAAAAGAGCATCGACCATTGGCCGAGCGCCAGAAAATAGATATCAATAAGAATAATTTTAATAGTGTGCTTTCTGAATTTAACCCAGAGATCAATCTCACCGTTGAGAATACGCTGGCCGGTGATAACTCAGAAGACAATGTTAAACTGCGTTTTTCCGATATAAAAGACTTTGAGCCCGAACAGGTTGCCCGGCAAATCCCTCAACTCCGCGCCATGCTGGCGATGCGTAATTTATTACGCGATCTCAAATCGAACCTGCTAGATAACGCTACTTTCAGAAAAGAGCTTGAGAGAATCCTTAAAGATCCAGCTCTGTCCAGCGAATTACGCGCCGAAATGAGTGCCCTTGCCGGGAAGTAAACGGCGGTCATCTCTTTTAATGGATTAACCGGGAATATGCTGATGTCTGTAAATACTGAAACGAACCCCGCGCAGGGGCAAACCGCCGTAATGAACAAAGAAAGCGTTTACGCTTCTCTGTTTGAAAAAATCAATCTGAGCCCGGCATCAAGCCTTGGCAATATTAATGTCTTTCTGGACGATGCGGCGCTATCAGAGGCCACTGCGGGGGAACGCCTGACCGCGGCGATGCAGGTTTTTATGGACTGCATTCGTCAATCCGGTCAGCAGGTGGAGAAACTCGATAAAACGCTTATTGACCACCACATCGCGGAGCTGGATTTCCGTATCAGCCGTCAACTCGATGCTGTTATGCATCACCCGGAGTTCCAGAAGGTGGAGTCTCTGTGGCGCGGCCTGAAGCAACTGGTAGATAACACCGACTATCGCCAGAACGTGAAAACCGAAATCCTCGATGTGTCCAAAGACGATTTACGTCAGGATTTTGAAGATGCGCCAGAGCTGATACAGAGCGGCCTGTACTGGCATACTTACACCGCCGAATACGACACTCCCGGCGGCGAGCCGATAGGCTCGGTAATTTCAGCGTACGAGTTTGACGCCAGCCCGCAGGACATGGCGCTGTTGCGTAATATTTCGAAAGTCTCCGCTGCGGCGCATATGCCATTTATCGGCGCCGTTGGGCCGAAATTTTTTCTCAAGGATTCAATGGAGGAAGTCGCGGCGATTAAAGATATCGGCAACTATTTCGATCGCGCTGAGTACATTAAATGGAAATCGTTCCGCGATACCGATGACTCGCGCTATATCGGCCTGGTCATGCCGCGGGTATTGGGCCGTCTGCCGTATGGGCCGGACACGGTTCCGGTGCGCAGCTTTAACTACATTGAGCAGGTAAAGGGGCCGGATCATGAAAAGTATCTGTGGACCAGCGCGTCATTCGCCTTCGCCTCGAACATGGTACGCAGCTTTATTCAAAACGGCTGGTGCGTGCAAATCCGCGGCCCGCAGGCGGGCGGCGCGGTGAAAGATCTTCCCATCCACCTCTATGATCTCGGCACTGGAAATCAGGTGAAAATCCCTTCCGAGGTGATGATCCCGGAAACCCGTGAGTTCGAATTCGCCAATCTGGGCTTTATTCCGCTGTCTTATTATAAAAACCGTGACTACGCCTGCTTCTTCTCGGCTAACTCAACCCAGAAACCCGCGCTGTACGACACCGCGGATGCGACAGCCAATAGCCGTATCAACGCCCGCCTGCCGTACATCTTCCTGCTGTCGCGCATCGCCCACTACCTGAAACTGATCCAACGCGAGAACATCGGCACCACCAAAGATCGTCGCCTGCTTGAGCTGGAGCTCAATACCTGGGTTCGTGGCCTGGTTACGGAAATGACCGATCCGGGTGACGAGCTGCAGGCCTCACATCCGCTGCGTGATGCGAAAGTGGTAGTGGAAGATATCGAGGATAATCCAGGCTTCTTCCGCGTCAAGCTGTACGCGGTGCCGCACTTCCAGGTGGAAGGCATGGACGTCAATTTGTCTCTGGTTAGCCAGATGCCGAAGGCGAAAGGGTAACACGCCTGTCACTATCCAGGTCGTCTGGCTCGACAGGCTACAGCCTGTCTGGCGACAGACAACACACCCGCGCCATCTCAGGATGATGGCGTGTCAAAAAATGAAATGGAGTAATTAACATGGCAATACCAGTCTATTTGTGGTTGAAAGACGACGGCGGGGCGGACATTAAAGGTTCCGTGGATGTGAAAGATCGGGAAGGCAGCATCGAAGTGGTGGCGCAGGAGCATAACCTGTACATCCCGACCGACAACAACACCGGAAAGCTAACCGGCACGCGTATCCACACGCCGTTTCTGTTTACCAAGGAAATCGACTCCTCAAGCCCCTATCTCTACAAGGCGGTGACTACCGGCCAGACGCTGAAGTCTGCCGAATTCAAGTGGTACAAAATCAATGATGCTGGTCAGGAAGTGGAATACTTCAACACAAAACTGGAAAACGTGAAAGTGGTGAAGGTCAATCCGCTGATGCACGACATCAAGAACCCAGCCTACGAGAAGCACAGCCATCTTGAGCAGATTGAACTGCGCTACGAAAAAATCACCTGGACCTATAAAGACGGCAACATCATTCATTCCGATTCATGGAATGAACGAACGACAGCCTGACGCCCGAAGCAGGCGGTTCGCCGTCTGCTTTTTTGCTAAGCGCCTGTGACCGCTGGCTTTTAGCAAAAAACAATCAGCCTGCCCGATCTTGCGCGCTTTGGTCTCCTGCATCACGGGAAACGGCGATGGGCGGTAGCGTGTCCGGAATCGACAAAGAGAGAGCCTCATGGAAAACCCAGCCATCCTGTTACGCCGTTTAAACCCTTACTGCGCCCGCGCCCTGGAAGGCGCCGCTTCGCTGTGTCAGGCCCGCGCGCATGCGCAAATCCTTCCCGAACACTGGCTGCTAAAGCTACTGGAGCAGGGCGAGGGAGACCTGACCGTTTTAGCGCGGCGTTATGAGTGGGATATGGACGCTATCTGGCAGGATCTGCTCTCTTTTCTGGAAACGCTTCCGCGTTCGGTACACAGCCGGCCGCAGCTGTCCGGCAGCATCCAGAGCCTGATGCAGGAGGCGTGGCTGCGGGCTTCACTGGCGGGGGAGACCTCTCTACGCAGTGTTCATCTACTGATGGCGTTAGTCAGCAACCCAACGCGGGTGCGCTGTGACAGTCTGTGGCCGCTGTTAACGTTGGGACAAGCGCAGCTTGAACACCTGCGACCATTATTAGATATGCAGTCTGATGAGCGCCCGGAATTACAGCCAGATGAGCCTGGCCACGCTGGCGATGTGGATTTTGTCGGTCGCCCCGTGGAATCGGCCGTGAAGTCCGCTGAGATGAACCCTGCATTACAGAACGCGCTGGATAAATTTACCCTTGATATCACTGCGCGTGCCCGTGAAGGCAAAATCGACCCGGTTTTTGGTCGCGATAACGAAATTCGTCAAATGGTGGATATCCTGTCGCGCAGGAGAAAAAACAACCCAATCCTGGTTGGCGAACCCGGTGTCGGCAAAACCGCGCTGGTCGAAGGGCTGGCGTTGCGTATCGCGGAGGGCAACGTGCCGGACAGTCTGAAGCCGGTTTCATTGCGTACGTTGGATCTCGGCTTACTGCAGGCCGGAGCAGGCGTCAAAGGGGAATTCGAACAGCGGCTTAAGAACATTATCGAAGCGGTACAGCAGTCGCCTGTCCCGGTGCTGCTGTTTATCGATGAAGCTCATACTATCATCGGCGCAGGCAACCAGGCCGGTGGCGCGGATGCCGCTAATTTGCTCAAACCGGCCCTGGCGCGCGGCGAACTGCGAACTATCGCCGCCACGACCTGGAGTGAGTATAAGCAGTACTTTGAGCGTGATGCCGCGCTGGAGCGCCGCTTCCAGATGGTCAAAGTCGACGAACCGGACGATGACACCGCCTGTCTGATGCTACGCGGGCTAAAATCTCGCTATGCTCAGCATCACGGGGTACATATCACCGATGAAGCCATTCGCGCCGCCGTGACACTTTCCCGACGCTATCTCACCGGCCGCCAGTTGCCAGATAAAGCGGTGGACCTCCTGGATACCGCATCGGCCCGCATTCGCATGGGAATCGATACGGTGCCGGAATCGTTGACGCGTATGAAAGCGCAAATCACGGCGCTGGAAATGGAAAAACAGGCGCTGCTGGAAGATGCCATGGTCGGTAGCGGTAGCGACGAAGCGCGGCTGGCGGCAATTGAGCTGGAAGAATCGCGTATTATTTTACAGCTTGACGATCTGGAAACGCAGTACGGCCTGGAACTGAAGCTGACCGAGCAACTGCTGAGCTGCCGAGCCGATCCTTCCCGCCGCAAGGAGATTGGCGCATTACAGAGCCAACTTGCCAGCGTCCAGAATAACCATCCGCTGCTGGGGCTGGATGTCGATTTACGTACCGTAGCAACGGTGATTGCCGACTGGACCGGGGTACCGCTCTCTTCATTGCTGAAGGACGAGCAGACGGAACTGCTGGGTCTCGAATTTCATTTGGATAAACGAGTGGTGGGGCAGGATATGGCGCTAAACGCCATTGCCCAGAGACTGCGGGTGACCAAAACCGGGCTTGCGCCGGATAATGGCCCGCAGGGCGTATTTCTGCTTGTCGGTCCGAGCGGCTCTGGAAAAACGGAAACCGCGCTGGCGCTGGCTGATGAGCTGTTCGCTGGCGAGAGATCGCTGATTACCATCAATCTTTCCGAATATCAGGAGCCGCATACGGTGTCCCAACTGAAAGGGGCGCCTCCCGGTTATGTCGGCTACGGTCAGGGGGGGATTCTCACCGAAGCGGTACGCAAACGTCCGTACAGCGTGGTCCTGCTTGATGAAGTGGAAAAAGCGCATCGCGATGTGATGAATGTGTTCTACCAGGTGTTCGACCGTGGCTTTATGCGCGATGGCGAAGGACGCGAAATCGACTTCCGTAATACGGTGATCCTGATGACCTCAAACCTCGGCAGCGATCGGCTGATGCAGATGCTGAAGGAACATCCGGAAGCGACAGAATCCGATTTACATGAACTGTTGCGCCCGGTGCTGCGAGAACATTTTCAACCAGCGCTGCTCGCGCGTTTCCAGACCATTATTTACCGGCCGCTCAGCCATCCGGCAATGCGCAAAATTGTCAACATGAAACTCAACCAGGTCAGCCAGCGTTTGTATCGTCATTACGGTATGACAACCGATATTGCAGAAGGCCTGTACGATGCGTTGACGGACGCTTGCCTGCTGCCGGATACCGGCGCGCGTAACATTGACAGCCTGCTTAATCAACAAATTCTACCGGTGCTGAGTCAGCAACTGTTGAGCCATCTGGCGGCAGGGTTGAAACCACTACATCTGGCTCTGGATTGGGATGAAGAAGAGGGGATTTCACTGATCTTTAAAACGGGAGAAAACCCGCCTGGTTTAGCTATTCGGGAAGGATGCAAGTAATGGCGTCCATTGAAACCCTGATTTCTGCCTGCCAGCTGCAGGTTAATGAGCTGGAGAGGCTGGCACAGACACATATTATCCTGTGGGAACGCTGGCTGCAGCCGATTGCAGATGGTGAGCCCGTCGGAGAGGAGCCGGGTTACGATGATGATTTCCAGCAAATACGCGAGGAAGTGAATAAACTTTCTGGCGCGGATACCGAACGCATTCTGCTGCTGGCGGAAAAACTGCTGACCGCCACCGCGAAGGATATTCGTGTCGCCACCTACTACGTTTGGGCGAGACTACATCGCGATGGCGAAGCAGGGCTTGCGGAGGGGCTGGCGTTACTGGCTGGATTACTACAGAGTTTCGGCATGAAACTTCATCCCCAGCGGGAGCGCAGTAGAATCGCGGCGCTGGAGTGGCTGTGCAGCGGTCGTATGCTTGACAGCCTGTCACTCTATCCGGAAGTGACAAAAGAGGGGACTGGCCGTATTGCCGCGGCGTTATGGGAGATAGAAAAGCGCCTGGCAGACAGTGAAAGTAAAGAACGACCCCAGCTTAATAGTCTCTATGCTGCACTGGAGTCGCGGGTTTTGAAATCTGGCGGTATGGATGCCCTGGTGCCACAGAGCATCGGTGAATCCTCAGGCCAAACGTCGGTATCGGGGGATGTACCCACACTGAAAGGTATTGCCTCGGGCCAGGAGCTTCTCGCTCAGGTACGCACCCTGGCGCAGTACCTGAGAAACCAATCAGATGGTTGGCTCGCCGCTCACCGACTGATAAAAAATCTTCGTCACGACACCCTGCACCAGCTACCGTTGTTGACGGTCGAGGGTAAGACCCGCATTGAACCACCTAAACCAGAACAGCGGGCACAGCTCAAGCGCCTCTATCTGCAGCAGAGCTGGCGGGAGCTGCTGGAGGAGGCGGACAGCCTGTTGGCGCGCGGGTCAAATCATCTGTGGCTGGACGTGCAATGGTATCTGCATCAGGCGTTGATGAAATCCGGGCAGGAAGCCGAGGCGGCCATTATTCAGGACGATCTGAAAGGGCTGCTTTCACGGCTAAGAGGGTTGGAAACACTGGCCTTTAACGATGGTACGCCATTCGCTGATGAAGTGACGCTTAACTGGATACAACTGCAGGTCATGGATGAACCTGGCAACTGGCAGGACGAGCCTGCCACCACGGCGTCCGGTGAGAACGATATCCTGCAACTGGAGCCGGAGGCGCTCGCCCTGGCCGACCGTGAGGGGACCGAAGCAGCGCTTACGTGGCTGCAAAATCGTCCTGATGCTAACACTCCCCGCCATTGTTGGCTGCTGCGCTTGCTGATGGCGCGTATTGCAGAACAAAACGGTAAAAATGAGCTTGCGCTGCACCTGCTGGGGGAGCTGGACAGGAACGCCGCCAGCGTTACGCTCTCGCAATGGGAGCCGGATTTGCTGTTCGAGGTTAAAGCGCGGCGATTAAAACTATTACGCATGAAGGCCGGACGTAGCGAAGCAGAAAAAAAACGCCTGCAAGCGGAAATGGAACAACTGCTCGCGGGGCTTATTGCCATTGAGCCTGCGCGGGCGGTGGTGCTGTGCGATTAGTCAGGAGAAAAACAATGCCGCGCCCCTCACTTTACGACACCCTGTTTGGTAATTTCTCCGGCGGTCTCGATCTGCATCAGATCGGTGAAGAAAATCAGGTCATTTTATCGGTGCTTGATAATATGCAGCGTATCCTCAACTGCCGGGCTGGCACGCTGGCGCATCTTCCGGATTACGGTCTGCCGGATATGGCAAAAATTCTCCAGGGGATGCCGGGTAGTGCGCACCAGTTAATGACTACGCTGTCCGCGGTACTGCTCAAATACGAACCGCGGCTGAAGAGCCTCCGTGTGGAGATGCTCGAACAGACACAGCCGGGCGAACTGCATTATGCCATCGACGCGGAACTGAAGGAAATTGGTCTGGTACGCTATGGCACGGAATTTATGCCTGAAGGCAGGGTTCTCCTTCGCCATCTGAAACAGCAACAGTATCTGAATGCCCGCACCGCTATTTAGCCCTCACTCTGGTTACTCCTATGACAACTTATCCTAAGCGTCACCTGACTACCGGCGGCGATCCGCGCACGCTGGCAGACTACGCAAAGCTGCGTGAAGAAATGCATAAACTCAGCCACCCGGCGCGCCCCGACGTTGACTGGCTATACGCAGAACGGCTTTGCCTGACATTGTTTGACCGTAACGGCGTAGAGCTGCAGACTGCGGCCTGGTATACGCTTGCCCGTACGCAGTTAACCGGCTTATCCGGGCTGAATGAAGGCCTGGCTATCCTGGAAACGCTGATTACCCGTCAGTGGGGGAGCCTTTGGCCACAGCCGGTACACGCGCGGATGGAAATCCTCTGCGGTTTGGGTAAACGGCTACAGCAAGCGCTACGTACGCTAACGCTGACCTATGCCGATCTTAGTTTGATTTATGAGGTGGAAGCGCATCTGAAAGCGCTGGATGCTGCGCTACAGCGTCTGGAATTAAAGCATGCCAGTCAGTTTGATGCGTTGCTCAATTTAATGCATAACGCGGCGGTACGGCTGGAGAATAGCGATGGTGTAACTAGCGTTGATACCCTACCGCACGTAGTCGCGATGGAGAATGCTTCCACCCATTTGGATGAGCGGGTTGAGCGAACGAAGTGGGTTTATATTGCGCCGCCGGAAACGCTACCACACGAGCAAGCCGGCAATGAGCGTCAGAATTCTGAAAAACGATGGCGACCTTTTGTGGCCGGTATGCTGACGATGCTGGCGCTGGCCGCTGCGGCGGGATGGGGGTGGCAGGCGATGGCTAAACCAGAGCCGGAACAGCGGCAATTCGCTCTCAGTCTGGCGCCATTGCCGACGGTACTTTCGCCAGATCAGTTACGCTCCTTTTCTCAGCACGCACCGCCGGCAGACGGTGGGATAAAGCAGACCCGGCAGCAGCTGTCAGATCTGGCCCAACTCAAGCCGAATTGGGCCATCGACTATAGCGAGCAACTGGTACAACAGGCACAAGTGCTATGGCCGGAGCAGGCGAAAACATTGTCCTCGCAGTGGCGGCAGCAGATCATAGCCGCCGCGCTGCCGGCGGAAAATCTCACCGGGTGGTATCAGGGAATGCAGCAACTGCAGCAATTAACTCAGCGTCTGGATGCCCTTGATGAACAGAAGGGCAAATACATGACGGTTAGTGAACTGAAATCCGCGGTGTTCGCCATTACTCAGTCTTTTAATCGAACCGTCCCGGCTGAAGAACAGTTACGCCAACTGTCAGCGATGACAGAAGGACAAATCAGCCGCGCCGCGCAGCAACAACAGGCGGAACAACACCTGCAGCAGCTGATAGTCTCTTATGCGCTACTGAAAAGTAAAATGGCGGAATAGCTTCGCGCAAGGCGTAAGGGCTGGGGCATATCGTAGCGTAGCGACTCCAGCCCCGGAAAAGGCGTTTACCGCTGCAGCACCTCGGCAAATTTAGCAAGCCATTGCGGATGGGCGGGCCAGGCGGGGGCGGTGACCAGATTGCCGTCAACGTGCGCCTGGTCGATGCCAATATCCGCATAATGCCCGCCGCTGAGTCGCACTTCGGGAGCGCAAGCCGGGTAAGCGCTACAGGTACGGCCTTTAAGAATACCCGCGGCGGCCAGAAGCTGCGGGCCATGGCAAACGGCAGCAATCGGTTTATGCGCGGCGTCGAAAGCCTGGACCAGTTTAATCACCTGCTCATTCAGGCGCAGATATTCTGGCGCGCGGCCGCCGGGGATCAGCAGGGCGTCGTAGTCCTGTTCTCTGGCGCTGGCAAAATCGGCGTTCAGTACGAAGCGGTGACCGGGTTTTTCGCTGTAGGTCTGAGCACCGTCAAAATCATGAATCGCCGTCATAATATAGTCGCCTTTGCTCTTATCCGGACAGACGGCATCAACCTGATGGCCGATCATCTGTAATGCCTGAAACGGTACCATGGTCTCGTAATCTTCAGCGTAATCACCCACCAGCATTAAAATTTTCTTGCCCATATTCTTGTTCCTCCCACGATAAAGATGAATAAGATATAGACTGCCACAAGAGAGAAAGCGAACCGTGAGGGCGCTCAAAAATGGTTATTGATGACATTTGGCTGCCGGGATTTAACCCGAGGGGAATGCGTTGCCGCAGCTAACGGCCACGGCAACAAAAAGCGGTCAGAGTTAATCCACGTTAGTGAAGTAGTCGCGAGCAACCGCTTCTACACGCTTCGCTTCCAGGCCGGTCTTTTCGCTGATCCCGGCGATAAACGGCTTGAACTGCTCGGTCATCACGTGGCCGCCGTCCCAGTGGGCGACGTAGTAACGGCACTGATAGCGATAAAAGTGGAGGGTCTTTTCTCCTAACGTGTAATACATGACATTCTCCTGTCCAGTGTGTCGGGCTGCGTCCGCAGAAGCTAAGGGCGTACCACAATAATCAGGTATTTGATTATATCCTGCTCCCAAATGTGGCAAATTTCCAGCAGCCAATTGGCGATCGAGAGAGATTTTCCTTGGGAGGGTTTTCAGCAGAAGAGAATATGTAGCGGCTGAAGAATACGACAGCCGCCAGGGAGAGCTTACTGAAGCCCGGCCAGTTCGTTGGCGGTTAACGCCAGCTTCTGCACGCTGCCGCTTTCTGACGAGGCAACGGCAGCTTCCAGCACCGCCATCACTGCCAGCGCCTGTAGCGGAGGCACCGGGTTGGCGATTTTGCCCAGCAGGGCATCGCGAACCTGAATATAGTACTGGCGCTGATCGCCTTTCGGCGTGGCGAGCGTGTGCGCCTGCAGGCTGGCGTCGAACAACGTCATGCTGTCGTCATCCTGGCCCCAGCTTTCACTCCCTGGGATGACGCCTGCCAGCAGCTGGCTCTCCTGCTGGTCTGCTTTCAGTTTCACGACGCTGCCGCTATCTCCGTGGACCGTGAAACGCGAGACGCCGCCGGCCACCAGCATGCTACAGTGCAAAATCACTTTGTGCTGTGGATAGTTCAGTACCACATGTGCCCAGTCGTTAATCTCTGCGCCCTGGCGCAGGGTGGCAATATTACCCTGTACAGTTTGCGGCAGGCCGAAAAGTTGCAGCGTCTGGTCGATCAGGTGCGGGCCAATATCAAACCACAGGCCACTACCCGGTACGTTCTGTTCGCGCCAGCGGACGCGAACCTGCGGGCGGAAGCGGTCGATATGCGACTCGAAATGCTTAACCTTGCCGATCAGCCCCTGCTCGATGGCCTGCTTAATGCCGAGATAATCGCTATCCCAACGGCGGTTATGGAAGACAGAAAGCAACCGTTGCTTTTCTTCCGCCAGCGCGATCAGCTCGCGCGCTTCCTGCATATCGAGAGTAAAAGGTTTATCTACCACTACGTGCTTACCGGCATTGAGCGCCAGGCGAGCCAGCGGGGCGTGGGTGGCGTTTGGCGAAGCGAGTACCACCAGATCGACGTCCGGATGCTGAATGGCCTCTTCCGGCGAAGCGATGACCGCGACATCCGGCAGATCCTGCTTCACTTTAGCTTCGTCGCGGGAGGCGACGATGGCAAGCTTTAACCCTTCGACCGAATTAATGAGCGGCGCGTGAAACGTTTTGCCGACAAATCCGTAGCCGATCAGCGCAATATTAATGTGCTTACCTGCGCCGTTGATAACTTTATGCATGACTTTCTCCACGTTATTCAGCGTCAGCAATGCTGACCTGCATTGAATTGTCTTCGCCAAGCGCGTGCCACGGCTTGTCGAGGAATAGACGATCGATGTGTTTCAGTTCGGCGACCAGGTAAGGCTCGCAGCGATTAAGTTTCAGATGATCAGCCACCAGCCAGTGCTCGACGCTGGCAGCCAGCATGGCGCGTTTCACTTCAGCATCCGCTTCCTGGCTGGCGCTAAGCCCTTGCCGCGCATGGATCGCGCAGGCGCCGAGAATGGCGATATCCGCGCGGTAACGAGAAAGCAGCGCCAGCGTGGCGCTACCGGCAAACAGCCGCTGCCGCATATCCCATTTCCCGCCAAGTAAAACCAACTCGATATCGGGCCGTTCGCTAAATAGTTGGGCAATATCCAGCGAAGGGGTGATGACCGTCAGCGGTCCTTTTAGATGCGCGGCGACGGCGAGTACCGTGCTGCCGGCGTCTAAAAATAGCGTTGCACCCGGTGGGACTTCACGCGCGACCAGCGCGCCAAGGCGTTGCTTAGTCTCGGGCAGCAGCGCATTGCGCCCCTGGCGATTCATGGCCGGAAGATCGAGGGCGATAGCGCCGCCATGGTTTTTCTGCACCAGTCCGCGTTTTTCCAGGTCACTTAGATCGCGGCGAACGGTATCGGGCGAGACCTGCAATCGTTCAACCAGTTCGCTGATGCTAATTTGACCGTTTTCGCTCAGTAGTTCGAGCAAAAACTGTTGTCGGGCGGTTTTATGCATAATTGCTGTTCCTGCAAAATACTGCAACAACCTGCATAATACAGCATGATGTGAGAATGTGAATCGCAAAAAACAGCAAAAAATGCGTTGCCAGTTAAAAGGGGAGATGGAGCATCGCTTTTTGGGAAGGGGGACCGGCTCAGCGCAGCCTGTAGAGCGTTAAACCGGTCTATTCAAGGTAATCCGCTCAGCGCATTACCCAGTGCTGATTACCGACTTGTTCGTAGCGACGGGTCGGCGGCTGCCAGTCTTTATCGCGAAACGGCGACGGCAGTTCATCGTTATTGGCTTCACGCAACAGATGGCGACGAGACGGATCGGTCTTTGGGATCGCCGCAATCAGCTTTTGCGTATACGGGTGCTGCGGATTGGCGAAAATGGCCTGCCGCGGGCCAATTTCGACGATTTCACCGAGATACATCACCGCCACCCGGTGGCTGATCCGTTCAATCACCGCCATATCATGCGAGATGAACAGAAAGGCGATTTTCATCGTTCGTTGCAGTTCGATAATCAGGTTGACCACCTGCGCCTTGACCGACACATCCAGCGCCGACACCGACTCGTCGGCGATAATCACCTTGGGATTCATCGCCAGCGCGCGGGCAATGCAGATGCGCTGGCGCTGACCACCGGAAAATTCATGCGGATAGCGGTTAAGTACCGCGACGTTGAGCCCCACTTTCTCAATTAATTCATGGGCGCGCGCCAGCGCCTGCTGGCGGGTGGCAAGGCCATTTTCCAGCAGCGGTTCAATCAGCGTTTCCTGGATTTTCAGCCGCGGATTCAGACTGGCGAACGGATCCTGAAATATCATCTGGATATCCTGACGCATCCGCTTTTGCTGCTGGCGCCCGGCTTGCAGGACGTCATAACCATGGAGACGAACATGACCGGATTGTGCCTGGACCAGGCGGATAAGACTGCGACCGGTGGTCGATTTACCGCAGCCTGATTCGCCCACCAGCGATAGCGTTTCGCCGGGCCATAAATCAAAGCTGACGTTTTCTACGGCGTGTATATGCCCGGCTAACTGATTAAAAAAGCCTTTTTTGACGGGAAAACGGGTGACCAGGTTTTTGACCGACAGCACAGGTTCGTTGCTGGTCAGACTGAGATCCGCTTCTGGCGGATAACGATGAATTTCTCCGGTTTGCAGGTTCACCGATGGAAATTTACAGGGGGTCGAGCTTACATCCATTTCACCTGCCGCAGGTACCGAGGCCAGCAGCGCGCGGGTATAGGGCTGTTGAGGTGCGGCGAATAGCGTCGGCGTGCGCTCGCATTCGATGGCGTCGCCGCGGAACATCACCAGCGTATCGTCGGCGGTTTCCGCGACCACGCCCATATCATGAGTAATAAACAGCACTGCGGTATTGTTTTCTGCCTGCAGAGTTTTAATCAGATCGAGGATTTGCCCCTGGATAGTGACGTCCAGCGCGGTAGTAGGTTCATCGGCGATCAGCAGTTTAGGCTTCAGGGCCAGCGCCATCGCGATCATCGCGCGCTGGCGCATACCGCCGGAAAACTGATGCGGATATTCATCGAAACGCTGTGCGGCATGCGGAATGCGGACTTTTTCCAGCAGGGCGATGGCCTCCTGCTTCGCCTGGCGCGCCGATAACCTCTGATGGCGGATAAAAACTTCCGCTATCTGATTGCCGATGGTAAATGCCGGATTAAGACTGGTCATCGGCTCCTGAAAAATCATCGCTACCTCGGCGCCGCGTACACGACGCATCTCCTCTTCAGGAAGCTCGAGCAGGGATTGGCCGCCGAGCAACACCTGTCCCTCGGTACGGCTATGGCGGGCAGAAAGCAGGCGCATGATGGCCATCGCCGTCACGCTTTTGCCTGAGCCCGATTCGCCGACAATCGCCAGCGTCTTACCTGGATAAAGGCTAAAACTGATATTACGCACCACTTTCTGCCAGCTATCGCCGTGGCGGAATGAGATGCTCAGATTGTTGACGGCCAGTACTGGCGCAGGCGTTTCCCGGTTCATGACTCAGGACTCCCTGGCAAAGGGCGCGCGGGCGGAAACCCGCACCTGTGGGGTGAATTCGAGGTCACGCGTAAACGGCCAGGTCGGGGTCAGCATTCGCCGGCGGGCCACCCGTTCAATATCCTGATCGACGACCCCTTCCGAGAGCGCCATCAGGTTCGGATTGGCCAGCGGCGCCAGTTCCGGCGATAAATAGCCGGATTTTACCACCAGAATTTTCACCTGCCGCGGGTCTAACCCCAGCGCGCTAAAGTCAGCAATGTCATGATACGGACGACGACGGTCAGCCACCACCACGGTAATACCGCCGGTCTGCAAAATCGCCTGATTGGCCGGGCGCTGCGGGCCTGCCGCCAGCAAACCTGTCACGGTAAAACGCGCGCTCGCGCTGACGCCCGCCGGATCGAGGTTAGCGCCGAGTGTTAGCTGTAGTTCAGCGCCAATACCGGCTTCAAAGGCCGCACGCGTTGCCGGCGCGTCGGTAATGCCGGCAACCAGAGTATTTTGCGCCTGTTGGCGTAGCAGTTCGGCGAGCACATCGCCGCGATCGCCGACGCCGCCGCCGGTTGGATTATCGCCAGAATCCGCCAGGATCACCGGGCCCGTGGCGCTGGCGATAGCCTGAGTGACGCATTCGGCTACGCTGCCCGTCCTGCAGCCGAAAACAAAATCTTCCCGCGCGTCCCAATATGCCTGAGCCAGTTTTGCGGCCTGTTGCTCCAGTACCGCGCGATCGGTGCCGGTAAAAATGGCCGCGGCGGTGGCGCGCGGTTCATCGGCCCATACGTAGCCGACCATTAATGAGCTATCGAGTACGCCGTCTATCTGGTCGCTGTGCGGCAGCATGGCGTACAGGCTTTTTGCCGGTTCATCATCCGTACTGGTTCGTTCGCCAGGCAGTAATACCGGGATGGGCGCCCACACGACGCCCGGGCGCACGCCGCTTTGCAGACTATTCACCAGCATACTGACCGAACGGCGCATGGTCTCTTCGATATCGATATGCGGCGCGGTGCGATAGGTTGAGTAGATGTCGATGGCGTCGATGATGCGCTGGGTCACGTTACCGTGTAGATCGTAGCTGACGGCAATCGGGCAGTCATCGCCAACGCAGGCGCGGGCGGCGGCGACCCAGTCTCCTTCGGCATCTTCCATACCTTCAACGAACATTGCGCCGTGCATCGCCAGGTACAGGCCGTCGATCGGCAGTTGCGCCTGTAGACGGCTTAAGAATTCAGCTTTGAACTGTTCATAGGTCTCTCGCGCCACCGGGCCGCCGGGAATCGCCCTGGTGTGCAGCGTCGGCAGAAACGTCGCCGGATAATCACGTAAAAACTGAAAGTGGGGCGCCTCCAGCAGGGCATCGCCCTTGACGGTGCGAAACTCCGCTTCATGAGTCAGTACTGGGTTAAACGTGCTGCATTCAATATGTATTCCGCCAACGGCAATGCGCATAGGGACCTCGAAATTAGGCTGGGAAAAGAACGTGAGTCAGCGCGACGCTCGCCGCGGCGAGCGCCCAACTGTCCTGCGTCAGCGGGCGATAGATAAGCGGTGTGTTTCCCGCCATCCCCGGCAGCAGGTTGGTTTCTATAGCTTGTTGCATCACGGTATTCAGTAAACCGTTAAAGCTTTCCGGCTGATGGGCAATCATGATCGCCGCCGGATCGTGGGTCTGGATCTGATGTGAAATAGCCAACCCTAAGGCGTCACCGGCCCGATGCAAGATCTGGATGGCGGCAGTGTGGCCCTTGCGCGCCATGGCCTCCAGTTCATCCAGTTGGTCGGTGTTGATACCGGCCATGCGCGCCTGTTCAAAGATAGCGGTGAGAGATGCAATGGTGTCGAGACAGCCGCGCTTCCCGCAGCGACAAGGCGTGCCTGCAGGCACAATGGTGCAATGGGCTATTTCGCCTGCGCCGCCGTGGGCGCCGCGCCAGATTCGGTCATAGATGACCGCCGCGCTGCCGATGCCGCTGCCGTGGGAAATCACCACTGCGCTCTCCAGCTTGCGCAGATGACCAAACGTTTTCTCCCAGTTCGCCAGTGCCCGGGTGTCGTTTTCAATAAATACCGGGATCCCGCCGGTCGCGTGGCTTAACAATTCAGCTAGCGGCACCTGATGCCAGCCCAGCAGCGCCGACTGTACGCAGACCGCTTTCGCGGCGTCCACAAAGGCAGACAGGGCAAAACCGATGCCGACCAGCCGTTGGCGCTCGATGAGCGTATCGTTTAATAAACTGCGGATTTCACCCGCCAGTTGCTGGATTACGTCGGGGATTTCAAGCTGTGGCGTGAGCAGGCGCTCGGCGATTTTCTCGCCGCTGGCATTCATCAGCACCAACACAAGCTGATTATCAATCAGTGAGATGCCGATGGCGTAAGCAGCGTCCGGCGCCAGTGACAGGGTGACGGAGGGGCGTCCCTGACCTCCGGAAGCGGCCATATCGCTCTCCTGTAGCAGACCATCAGCCAGCATCTCTTTTACCAGCGCACCAATGGCCGCTTTACTCATACCCGTCAGACGGGCGAGGTCAGCGCGGCTGGCGCCTTCCTCGCTACAGACCAAATGAATCAATTGTTGGTGGAGTTTGTTCAGCATAGTTACTCAGCCATAACGCTTTTTTCTGAACATAATCGCGGGCTGGCGCTTTAGCAACCACTTTATTTTCAAAAATAACTAAACCATCACATATAAGTTAAATTTATTACCTAATTAAGCGTTATTCATGGCTAATATCACATTTATGGGACTCTGTTTTAGGTAAAAAGAAAACCTAATCGCAACATAAAAGCCACAACTGGCGACATAACAGACAGGTAGGGGTTAACGGATGAAGGCAATTATGAATAAATATCGACTTGCCATTCTGGCAGGCTTACTGGCGGCTGGTGGGGCGACGGCGCTGCAGGCGGCGACGCTGAACGTGATGCAAAACGAACCTCCGCGTAGCATGGACCCGGGCGATCAAACCGCGACCTTTACCGATACTGTATTAAAACCAATGTACGAAGGACTGGTAGATTTATCGCCGGATTTCAAGATAGCGCCCGCGCTGGCCACTGCCTGGAAGGTGAGCGATGACGGTAAAGTCTGGACGTTTACCCTGCGTAAAAACGTCACTTTCCATGACGGCTCGCCGTTCAATGCCGATGCGGTGGTCGCCAATATCGAACGACATATCGACCCGAAAGGCGGTCTGGCCGCGAGTTCGCGGATGCGCAACGTTATCGCTTCCGTGAAGAAGCTCGATGATAACAACGTCGAGATTACGCTGAAAAAGGTCTATCCCTCTTTCCTCAATCTGTTGACCGGCGGCTCGGCGAAGATGGTGAGCCCGGCGGCGGCGAAAGCCGGCACCATTGGCCGTAAAGCGGACGGTACCGGCCCGTACATGCTGCAGGAGTATAAAACCGGTGAATACGTGCTGGAGAAGAAAAACCCGAAATACTGGGGCGAGAATCACGGCCCGGATGAGATTAAGTGGACCTGGAGCGCGGAGCCGTCGGTGATGAACATGGCGCTGCTTTCCGGCCAGGTCGATGTGATTAACCCGGTACCGCCACAGTTTGGTCGGCAGTTGAAAAGCAACCCGCAGGTGAAACTGGAGCAGGGGCAGGGAGCGTCGGTATTCTGGGTAGCGCTCAATGTTGAGCAAAAACCGCTGAACGATGTCCGCGTGCGTCAGGCTCTGAACCTGGCGACTGACAAAGAAGCGCTGCTGAAGGCGGTGATGTTTGGCTTTGCTTCTGCCGCCAACTCGCCGCTGGCGCCGGTGAACGAAGGATATGATAAAACCCTCAACGACTATCCGTGGGATCTCGATAAAGCGAAAGCGCTATTAAAAGAGGCCGGTTACCCGCAGGGCTTTGAGATGAACATCGCCGTGCAGGGACCGGATGCGCGTACCGCGCAAATCCTGCAGGCGATGTGGGGCAAAGTCGGCGTGAAGCTCAATATCCAGCAGATGGAGAGCGGCGTCTGGAGCAAAGCGGCGTTTGCCCCGGCGGCGGAAAAGTTGGCCAACCGTACCGATGCGGTGCTGGCCTCCTGGTCCTCCGGCCTTAATGGGTCTGATTTGCAACTGCGCCCGCTGTACTACTCACAGAGCGCCGCGCCGGCCGGGGCTAACCTTGGCTTCTACCGCAACCCACAGGTAGATGAGCTGTTAGATAAGGCCGCTACCACCATGGATGACAACGCGCGTATCGCTGAATATGTGGCGGCGCAAAAGGCCATTATGCACGACGCACCGCATGTGATGCTCTACTTCCAGGACGATCTGTACGCCACCCGCGCCACCATTAAAGGCGTGCGGATGGAGCCGGGCGGCGAAATTATCGTTACCGAAGCGCAAAAGCCATAACGTCGAGGTCAGGGTGGAGTTGTTATGAAAGCTTATGTGATTAAAAAACTGCTTTCTTTGCCGCTGATCCTACTGGGGGCATCGCTGATTGTCTTTCTGGCGATCAGAATGCTCCCCGGTGACCCGGCCCGCCTGATGGCCGGGCCGCAGGCCACCCAGGATGATGTCAGCCGTATGCATACGCGCCTCGGTCTGGACGATCCGCTGGCGGTGCAGTATGGCCATTTCGTTAGCGGAATGCTGAAGGGGGATTTTGGCACTTCGCTGAAGTCCGGTCAGCCGGTCTCCGCCGAAATGAGCGAACGGGTTCCTTATACTTTAGGCCTGGCGCTGCTGGCGTGGATGATGGCGGTGATCCTCGGTATTCCCATGGGGATGTGTGCGGCGATTTACCGCAATCATGTTGCCGACCATGTGCTGATGCTGGTGGCGATTGCCGGCGCGTCGATAGCCAATTTCTGGCTGGCGCTGATCGCCATGGATACCTTTTCGGTGAAGCTGGGCTGGCTACCGCTACTGGGCGCCGAAGGCTGGAAAAGCTATATCCTGCCGTCGGTTTGCCTGGGGATTTTCCCGATGGCGGTGATGTCGCGGATGACCCGCTCCAGTATGGTTGATGTGTTAGGCGAGGATTACATCCGCACCGCGAGGGCCAAAGGGCTGGCGCCGTTTCAGGTCTATTTCAAGCATGCGCTGCGCAATGCGCTGATCCCCATCGTGACGATTATCGCACTGAACTTCGGCAGCCTGATCGGCGGCGCGGTGGTGACCGAGTCGGTGTTTAACTGGCCGGGGATAGGCCGCTATCTGGTGGATTCGGTACGCTATCGCGATTATCCCGTCATTCAGGGAGTGACGATGATTACGGTGGCAAGCGTGGTGGTGATGAACCTGGTTGGCGAGATGATTATCGCCAGAATCAACCCGAAAATAAGGTTTGACTGATATGTCGGAAATTTCACTCGCCAAATCGCGCAGCGGTGTGCTCAGCGGCCTGCGCTGGGGGATGGAGCATCCCTCGCTGACCCTCGGCGGCATCATCGTCGCCTTAATCGTGGTATGTGCCCTCTTCGCGCCGTGGTTAAGCCACTACGATCCCTATGCGCAGGACCTGCTGAATATTCTCTCCGCACCGTCGGCCGACCACTGGCTGGGCACCGATGACTATGGCCGCGATATCTTTTCCCGCACCATTTACGGCGCCAGGATCTCGCTGATTGAAGTGGTGGTCAGCGTGGCGCTGTCGCTACTGATGGGGCTACCTCTGGGCATTATCGCCGCCCTGTGCGGTAAAAGTGTCGACCACCTGATTATGTGGGTGATGGATGTCATTTTCGCTTTTCCCGGTATCGTGCTGGCCATCCTGCTGGTCAGCGTCCTCGGCGCAGGGTTGATGAATATGCTGCTGGCGATCGCTATCTTCTCGGTGCCGGTTTACGCGCGCCTCAGCCGTAACCTGACGTTGGGCATCAAGAATATGGAGTACATGGAAGCGGCACGGGCACTGGGAATTGGCTATCGCCGGCAGATAATCCACTACATCCTGCGAAATACCCTGGGGCCGATTACCGTGCAGGCGACATTGACCGGCGGCTCGGTGATCCTCGCCGCGGCTTCGCTCTCCTTCCTCGGCATGGGCGTGCAACCGCCGATGCCGGAGTGGGGGACAATGATGAGCGATGGGCGTAACTTCCTGGGTATCAGCCTGGGGATTTCGCTATGGCCGGGGCTGGCTATTGTCTTTTCGGTATTAGGCTTCAACCTGCTGGGCGATGGCCTGCGTGATTTAATGGATTCGCGCCTATGAGTAACAGCGTGCTTTGTCTGGATATTGGCGGCTCCTTTATTAAAAGCGCGGTTTCTCCGGCGCTGGGGCAACTTGTTATGCCGCGCCAGCGGGCGATGCCGCTAAGCTCCTGGCCCGCCTTCGTTTACGCCGTGGAGGAGATTATCGCGCAATATGGCGATGCGATTAGCGAACAGAGTCCACTGGCGCTCTCCTGCGCCGGCGTGGTAGATGTTGCCAACGATCGTATTCTGTCGAGCAACATTCCGCCGTTTGCCGATATTGATATTACCCAATCGCTGCAGACTGAGCTCGGGCGCCAGGTGGCGATGGCTAACGATGCTGACTGTTTTACCTTAGCCGAGGCGCGTTTCGGCGCGGCAAAAGATCTGCCGGTGGTGTTGGGCGTGATCCTCGGCAGCGGGATCGGCGGGGGGATTGCCATCAATGGTAACATCCTCTACGGCAATCAGGGGATCGGCGCCGAGTGGGGGCACGGACCCATTACGCGCACTCATCTGCGGGGAATTGAGTTGCCGCGGCTGGCCTGCGGCTGCGGACAGCAGGGATGCCTCGATACGCTCGGCGGTGCAAAAGGGATGCAGCGGCTGCATCAACTGCTCAGCGGTCAGGCGTTAAGCAGTGTCGAGATCGTGAAGCAGGGTATGGCCGGAGAAGAGACAGCGGCGTTGACCCTTGAAGTATGGCTTGAACTGATGAGCGAACCGTTGGCTCATGCGGTAAATATCCTCGGGCCGCATAAAATCGTCGCAGGCGGCGGGCTGGCGAGCGAAACGACGCTGCTGGCGCGCCTTGATACAGCATTGCGGGCAAAGATTCTGCTGAAGAGCGCTGAGCCACTACTGGTCGCCGGGCAATTTAGTCGCGAAGGGGGATTACTGGGGGCATCGGTGCTGGGCTGGGAAAAATTTTAGCCAGAAATGTGGCGAATTTGACGGAAGCTTCTAGGATTAGAGCCTATCCCAGTAGGCGTAATTGGCACAGCCAGTTTGAACACGGACAGCGCGCAGAAACCGGAGCGTACACGTAGTACGTGAGGATTTCGAGCACTGCCCTGGTTCAAAATGGCAAGTAAAATAGCCCTAATGGGATAGGCTCTTAGTCTGCTTATAAAAATGGAGTAATAACCATGTGCACTAATTTACACGATAACGCCCGCCGCTATGCGGAAGAGAAAAAATGAACGCTTGCTACTAATCCTGTCCTGTGCCCGCCCAGACGACGGCAAAGGTTAATACAGTGGATTAGCCGACGACTGATACGAACGAATAAGAACCCGCCAATGGCGGGTTCTCCCTTTCTGGCGGCCTGAACAACTTTTGTGCTGTAGTGCCATTAGCGTCATTAAAAACGGTGCGCTGTCTACTTGTTAGGCGATTGCGACGATTGCGGGAGGCGAAATGCAGCCGAATAGCGTACCTTATGGATTATTCACGCTTTTTACAGACATGCATTAATGGAGGTTCAGTGGACGCGATTAAGGGCTCGGAGCTGAAAGTGCCGGACGCCATCTTTGCATGGGTGCTCGACGGGCAGGGCGGCGTAAAGCCGCTGGCTGATGACGATATTATCGATAAGAGCAGTCCCTGCTGGCTACATCTCAATTATACCCATACCGACAGCGCCGACTGGTTAGCCGCCACGCCGTTGTTACCGAATAATGTTCGCGACGCGCTGGCCGGTGAAAGCACGCGCCCGCGGGTGACGCGTATCGGCGATGGCGCGCTGATTACCTTGCGTTGTATCAACGGCAGCACCGATGAACGCCCCGATCAACTGGTGGCGATGCGACTGTATATGGACGAGCGGCTAATCGTTTCCACCCGTCAGCGTAAGGTGCTGGCGCTGGATGATGTGCTGGGGGATCTGCAGGAAGGCAACGGGCCGACGGATTGCGGCAGCTGGCTGGTGGAAATTTGTGATGCGTTGACCGATCACGCCAGCGAGTTTATTGAACAGCTGCACGACCGGATTATCGACCTTGAAGATGACCTCCTTGATCAGCAGGTGCCGCCGCGCGGTTTTCTGGCGCTACTGCGAAAGCAGCTTATCGTCATGCGCCGCTATATGGCTCCGCAGCGCGATGTCTACGCCCGTCTTGCCAGTGAGCGTCTGCCGTGGATGAGTGACGATCACCGTCGGCGGATGCAAGATATTGCCGACCGTCTTGGCCGCGGTCTTGACGAGATTGACAGCTGCATTGCCCGCACAGCAATCATGAGCGATGAAATCGCGCAGATCATGCAGGAGTCGCTGTCGCGGCGGACTTACACGATGTCATTGATGGCGATGGTTTTTTTGCCCAGCACCTTCCTGACCGGTCTGTTTGGCGTCAACCTTGGCGGCATTCCTGGCAACAGCTGGCATCTTGGCTTTTCGATATTTTGCGTAATGTTAGTTGTTCTAATCGGTGGTGTTACCTGGTGGTTACATCGTAGTAAATGGTTGTAAGAAATTGTCTTTTCAGGTGATTTTGCCGCTGAAACTCCGGCAATATTTGAGCGAAATCAATAAACCATCTACCCATTCAGGGCAATATCTCTCTCGCAGGTGAATGCAACGTCAAGCGATGGGCGTTGCGCTCCATATTGTCTTACTTCCTTTTTTGAATTACTGCATAGCACAATTGATTCGTACGACGCCGACTTCATTGAGTCGGCTTTTTTTTGCCCTCTGCCAGCTAACTTCTACGCTTAAAGAATAGTCCTGTAAAGAGAGGGGATAAAATATGCGTAACATGGCGCTGTCCTTGCAGTCGATACCCATCGGCCCTGAGCCCAATGACCCGGTGCCGGTGCCCGATCCGCGGCCTCGCCCGCACCCGCTTCCCGACCCGCCGCCGGACGATGACCCGATTAAATTGTCGCATCAAGAGCGGAGATCTGCGAGGATACGCGCCTGCAGATTGTCCGCCCTTTAATGCGAGAAAACATTGTGACCGCTTTTTCAACACTGAACCCTTTGCCCGAAGCTCAACTGAACAACCTTAACGAACTGGGATATCACGCAATGACGCCGGTGCAGGCTGCCGCATTGCCTGCGATCCTGGGCGGAAAGGATGTGCGCGTACAGGCGAAAACCGGCAGCGGTAAAACGGCGGCCTTTGGTCTGGGATTGCTACAGCACGTTGATGCTGGTCTGTTCCAGACCCAATCACTGGTGCTGTGCCCGACCCGCGAACTGGCGGATCAGGTTGCCGGCGAGCTGCGTCGTCTGGCGCGTTTTCTGCCTAACATTAAAATTTTAACGCTCTGCGGCGGGCAACCGTTCGGCGCGCAGCGCGATTCTTTGCAGCATGCGCCACATATTATCGTCGCGACGCCTGGCCGCCTGCTTGACCACCTGCAGAAGGGGACCGTAACGCTGGACGCGTTGCAGACGCTGGTTATGGATGAAGCCGATCGCATGCTCGATATGGGCTTTAGCGATGCTATCGATGAAGTGATTCGTTATGCGCCAGCTTCGCGCCAGACCTTACTGTTCTCCGCGACCTGGCCGGAAGCTATCGCCGCAATCAGCGGGCGGGTGCAGCGGGATCCGCAGACGATTGAAATCGATAGCGTTGATGCGCTGCCGTCTATTGAACAGCAGTTCTTCGACGTTTCGCAAAGCGGTAAAATCAAGCTGCTGCAAAAATTGCTCAGCCAGCATCAGCCCGCTTCCTGCGTGGTATTTTGTAACACTAAACGCGATTGTCAGGCGGTATGCGATGCATTGAATGCTGCCGGGCAGAGCGCGCTGTCGCTGCATGGCGACCTGGAGCAGCGCGATCGCGATCAGACGCTGGTGCGTTTTGCCAACGGTAGCGCGCGCGTGCTGGTCGCCACCGACGTGGCGGCGCGCGGCCTGGATATCAAATCGCTGGAGCTGGTGGTTAACTTTGAACTGGCGTGGGATCCTGAAGTTCACGTTCACCGTATCGGGCGTACCGCGCGCGCAGGCGAAAGCGGCCTGGCGATTAGTTTCTGCGCGCCGGAAGAGGCGCAGCGCGCTAACATTCTTGCCGAAATGCTGCAGATAACACTCAACTGGGTTAACGCGCCGGCGGGTAATCATATTGCGCCGCTGCAGGCGGAAATGGCGACCCTGTGTATTGATGGCGGCAAAAAGGCGAAAATGCGTCCGGGCGATGTGCTGGGGGCGTTAACTGGCGATATGGGGTTTGATGGCGCGGATATCGGTAAGATCAATGTTCATCCCGCGCATGTTTATGTCGCTATCCGTCAGGGCGTGGCACAGAAGGCGTATAAGCAGCTGCAAAACGGCAAGATCAAAGGCAAGTCCTGCCGCGTACGTTTGCTGAAGTAAGGGCGGCAAGTGACGGTCTCCGGCGCTTGCCGGAGACGTGTTGCCTGTTATTTTACTTCAACCACATTCAGACGCAGTTCATCTAACTGAGCGTCTTCTTCTTCCGGCTGCCAGCCCGCAGGCTGCAGCGGGATCTCTTCGCGGTCAAAGGCCAGATCGCCGCCGTCAACCACCGCAGAACCGTGTGTGATGGATTTAAAATCAAACAGATTGACGTCGCTCAGGTGCGACGGCACCACGTTCTGCATTGCGCTAAACATGGTTTCGATACGGCCAGGATAGCGTTTATCCCAATCGCGCAGCATATCGGCGATCACCTGACGCTGCAGGTTAGGCTGGGAACCGCACAGGTTGCAAGGAATGATCGGGAAGCCTTTGGCCTGCGAGAAGCGTTCGATATCTTTTTCGCGGCAGTAGGCGAGCGGGCGGATAACGATATGTTTGCCGTCATCGCTCATCAGCTTCGGCGGCATACCTTTCATTTTGCCGCCGTAGAACATGTTGAGGAACAGCGTCTGCAGGATATCGTCGCGGTGATGGCCGAGCGCGATTTTGGTCGCGCCCAGTTCGGTCGCCGTACGGTAGAGAATGCCGCGACGCAGACGAGAACACAGTGAGCAAGTGGTTTTGCCTTCCGGGATTTTCTCTTTAACGATGCCGTAAGTGTTCTCTTCGACAATCTTATACTCAACGCCCAGCTGTTCCAGATACGCCGGCAGAATGTGCTCCGGGAAGCCCGGCTGTTTCTGATCGAGGTTAACGGCCACCAGCGAGAAAGAAATAGGCGCGCTTTTTTGCAGGCTGCGCAGAATTTCCAGCATGGTATAGCTGTCTTTACCGCCGGAAAGACAGACCATAATACGGTCGCCATCTTCAATCATGTTGAAGTCGGCGATCGCCTCACCGACATTGCGACGCAGTCGTTTCTGCAGTTTGTCGATGTTGTATTTTTCTTTTTTACTAATTTCTTGATTTTGCAGCATTTAATAGTGGCTCAATTCATAGTGTGGCATCAGAAGAGCACGCGTTGTGCCAGTCGCTGGATCTATCCCCGCTGGCGCGTAGCAATGAGTGAGGTCTGATAGAAAACCGTGGCGTGTATGGTACGGATTCGGGGGGGCAATGTCAGCATCTTTCCGGCACTTTAATACGCGAGGAGTAAAGATAATAAAGCCCGCCGGGCGGCGGGCTTGGGATTACCTGACGACCAGCACCGAGCACTCGGCATGGCGCACCACCGCCGCGGCGTTAGAGCCGAGCAGATAGGTAGTAATGTCCGGGCGATGCGAGGCGATAATGACCAGGTCGGCGGGCAGCGATTTAGCCAGCGCCAGAATCTTATCTTTTGGCGAGCCCTCGGCAACGTGGAAATGCATTCTGTCTTCCGGAATGGCGAAGCCTTTTGCCAGCTCACGCAACTGCGCTTCCGATTCGGCGCGTAGTTCATCCATAGCCGGCAGTTCAGCGGTATAGGCCATGCCCAGGGAGGCGTAGTAGGGTAGCGAAGGGATAACGGTGAGGAAATGCACCTGCGCGTCATCGACGCGTGCTTCGGATTCAACGTGGCGGATCACTCGTTGAGTAAATTCTTTATCAGAAATATCGATGGGTACCAGAATCATTCTACTCATAAAACCTCCTGTTTTAATAACCACCAAAACAGTATGCCATCAGGATTGAGGTTCTACTACAGCGTGAATCACAAATTGCTACGGGAACCGCTATTTTATTGGCGGTTGAAGCGAAATGCCCGCCGCGAGCGGCGGGCGCAAGCATTAGAACTGATATACCAGACCCAGTGCTACGATATTGTCGGTAGAAATACCGTTGTCTTTATAGAAGTCGTCATTACCGTCGAGCAGGTTGATTTTGTAATCAACGTAGGTGGACATATTACGGTTGAAGTAATAGGTCGCGCCGACATCCATATATTTAACCAGATCTTTATCGGAGTACTGACCCATATAACTCAGGTCTTTGCCTTTGGATTGCAGGTAAGAGATCGCCGGACGCAGGCCAAAGTCGAACTGGTATTGTGCGGTGACTTCAAAGTTCTGCGTCTTATTGGCGATACCACCGCCATGATCGCTGTTGGTAGAACCATATGGCGTCATATTGCGGGTTTCAGAATACATAGTCGCCAGATAAACATTGTTGGCGTCATATTTTAGACCTGCAGTCCAGGCATCCGCTTTGTCGCCCTTGGCGTAGCGATCGCCAACAGTATAGTTTTGCTGGGCGTTAGTACGATCGGATGAGGTATATGCTGCGCCAGCGCTGATGCCCATGCCTAAGTCATAGGTAGCAGAAAGACCGTAGCCGTCGCCGTTGTCATAGCGCACATCATTGTCGTCAATGCTGCCACGGTTGTTGGTACCAACGTCTTCGTTAGTCCCTTTACTTTCGTTTTTACCCTGATACTGGAGCGCGAAGTTCAAGCCGTTAACCAGGCCGAAGAAATCGCTGTTACGATAGGTCGCGACACCGTTGGCGCGGCCGGTCATAAAGTTGTCGGCCTGAGTATAAGAGTCGCCGCCGAACTCCGGCAGCATATCGGTCCAGGCTTCGACGTCGTACAGGACGCCATAGTTACGGCCGTAATCGAATGAACCGTAGTCGCCTGCTTTGATCCCGGCGAAAGCCAGACGAGTCCATGCCTGATCGCCAGAGCTTTCAGTATTGTTAGCCTGAACGTTGTATTCCCACTGACCGTAGCCGGTGAGCATATCGTTAATTTGCGTTTCACCTTTAAAGCCGAAGCGCAGGTAGGTCTGATCGCCGTCTTTACTGGAGTCGCTGGAGAAATAATGTAAACCGTCTACCTTGCCGTAGAGATCTAATTTGTTGCCATCTTTATTATAAATTTCTGCCGCGTGAGCAGCGCCGGCAGCCAATAATGCCGGGATAACCAATGCCAGTGCTTTTCTTTTCATTTGGATATTCCTTTAACTATTTTTGTTTTAACTTCCTGGGTGGAAGTACGGCCATGCTAAAGGAGCGCATTCTGATATGATAAGTATCAATTGTTACAATATAAGTAAATTCTAAAGCAAATAAATATACAGTAATGATAATTTCCCGCATGAATATAATGTGAGGATGTATATAAAATAAAAATTATACATCATCGTTTGAATATCGTATTCTGCCTGGGTTATATGCCTTTATTGTCATTTAAAATTTATATTGTTGCCGTCTCATTCATATCGAATGATTAATTCGTCGGAAAATGACAAGCCCGAATAGTTTTACTATTCGGGCTTTTTTTATTGCGCCAGATATCCGTCAGCCGGGTTAACTTTCGGTGGTCGGTTTCTCCGCTTTACCTGCCAGCTGGGCCAGGAAGTCATAGCGTTTTTGCAGGTCGGCGGCCGCGTCCTTCCACAACTGCTCGGCGACTTCCGGCTGCTGGGCGTTCAGACGACGGAAGCGTTGCTCGTTGAGCAGCGTTTCCGCCAGCGCATCCGACGGCGGACGCGAGTCCAGCGCCAGCGGCAGCTTGCCTTCATCGGCGCGACGCGGGTCGAAGCGGTACAGCGGCCAGAAGCCGGTTGCCGTCAACTGGCGCATCTGGTCGTGGCTCAACGCCAGGTCATAGCCGTGCTCCTCACACGGGCTATAGGCAATTATCAACGATGGACCCGGATAGGCTTCCGCCTCCTGAATCGCCTTCACCGTCTGGTTAAGCTGCGCGCCGAGTGAAATCTGCGCCACATAAACATGACCGTACATCATCATGCTTACGCCGAGATCCTTGCGCGCCTTACGTTTGCCGTGCTCGCCAAACTTGGTGACTGCGCCGAGAGGCGTCGCCTTCGATGCCTGACCACCGGTATTGGAGTAACATTGCGTATCGAGCACCAGGATATTGACGTTTTCGGTCAGGCTCAGCACATGGTCAAGACCGCCAAAGCCAATATCATAGGCCCAGCCATCACCGCCGATAAGCCAGACTGATTTCTCGACTAACGCATCCGCATCGGTGAGCAGCTCTTCGGCCCCTTCGACCCCCGTCAGCGCCTGACGCAGCTCGGCGACCTGTTGGCGGCGCGCTTCCGGCGACGCTTCCGTATGCAGCGCGGCGTTCAATTCGGCCGGGAGTTTATCGGCAAATTCGCTCAACAACCGCATCACGCGCTGGCGGTGTTGGTCGACGGTTAAGCGGAAGCCCAGGCCGAATTCGGCGTTATCTTCAAACAACGAGTTGGCCCACGCCGGACCACGGCCGTTAGCGTCAGTGGTATAAGGCGTTGAGGGGAGGTTGCCGCCGTAAATGGACGAACAACCGGTGGCGTTGGCAATCAACATCCGATCGCCATACAGCTGGGTCAACAGTTTGATATACGGCGTTTCGCCGCAGCCCGAGCAGGCGCCAGAGTATTCAAACAGCGGGCTAATTAGCTGCGAGGTGCGAATATCAATGCGCTCAAGTTTGGTGCGATCGATTTCCGGCAGGTTGAGGAAGTAGTCGTAATTGACTTTCTCTTCTTCAACGTGCTCAAGGCGCGACATCATATTGATGGCCTTGATGTCCGGATTCTGGCGATCTTTCGCCGGGCACACTTCGACGCACAGGTTGCAGCCGGTGCAATCTTCCGGCGCGACCTGCAGAACGTATTTCTGCCCGCGCATATCGCGGGATTTCACATCCAGCGAGTGCAGGCTGGCTGGCGCGTTTTCCATCTCTTGCGGAGCGACCACTTTGGCGCGGATCGCCGAATGCGGACAGGCGGCGACGCAGTGGTTGCACTGGGTACACAGCTCTTCCTTCCAGATCGGGATCTCTTCGGCAATGTTGCGTTTTTCCCAACGGGTGGTGCCCATGGGCCAGGTACCATCTGGCGGCAGCGCGGAGACCGGCAGCGCATCGCCAAGGCCGGCAAGCATCGCCGCGGTGACGGTTTTGACAAAGTCCGGCGCGGCATCGGAGACCACTGGCGGACGGTTGGGGCTGCTGGCGTTAACCGGCTGCAGCGGCACTTCCGCCAGCGATTCGCGGGCCAGCGCCAGCGCCTGCCAGTTGCGTTCCACCAGCTCCTGGCCTTTGCTGCTGTAGCTTTTGGCAATCGCACCCTGTAGTTCGGCCAGCGCGCTGTCGCCCGGCAGGATTTGGGTTAAATGGAAAAAGGCCATCTGCATAACGGTGTTGATGCGCGCGCCAAGGCTGCACTCACGGGCGATTTTCGCCGCGTTAACCACATAAAAGCGCGCCTGCTTTTGATTCAGCGCGGCCTGTACTTCCTGGGGCAGGCGGGACCATACCTCATCAGCGCTGTAGGGGGTATTGAGCAGGAAAATGCCGCCGGGCTTCAACCGCTCTACCATCTGATATTTATCGATAAACTGCAGTTGGTGGCAGCCGACGAAATCGGCCTGCGAGATCAGATACGACGAGCGGATCGGTTTTTCGCTGACGCGTAGGTGCGAGACGGTCAGGCCGCCGGCCTTCTTCGAATCATAGACAAAATAGCCTTGTGAGAACCACGGCGTGGAGTTGCCAATAATCTTGATATTGTTCTTGGTCGCCGAGACGCTACCGTCGCTACCGAGGCCGTAAAACAGCGCTTCCAGCTTCGCTTCCGCCGGTAGCGTATTTTCCGCCAGCGGCAGCGAAAGGTTAGTCACATCATCATAAATGCCCACGGTAAAGCGGGGTTTTGGCTGTGCGGCCTGTAATTCATTAAAGATGGCCAGCACGCATTCCGGGCCAAATTCTTTGGACGAGAGACCATAGCGGCCGCCGATAGTACGCGGTAGCGTTTCGCGCTCGCCGCGGTTGAAGGCTTCCGCCAGCGCGGTCATCACGTCGAGATACAACGGTTCGGCAAGCGCGCCAGGTTCTTTGGTGCGATCCAGTACGGCAACCGCGCGGGCGCTCTCCGGTAGCGCCTGCAGCAGATGCGTGGCGGAGAACGGGCGATAGAGGCGAACTTTCAGCACGCCGACTTTTTCCCCACGGCTCAGCAGTTCATCCACGACCTCTTCACAGGTGCCGATAGCGGACCCCATGATGACAATTACCCGTTCCGCCTGCGGGTGACCGTAAAATTCGAACGGTTTGTACTGGCGACCGGTGGCGGCGGCGAAATCATTCATCGCCGTTTCAACGTGTTCGTATACCGCGTCGTACCACGGGTTGGTCGCTTCACGGGACTGGAAATAAGTGTCCGGATTGGCGGAGGTGCCGCGAATGACCGGATGCTCCGGGTTAAGGGCGCGTTGGCGATGCTCGGCGATTTTATTCTGCGGCAGCAGGGAACGAATGGTGTCATCCGCCAGCGGCGCGATTTTGTTGATTTCGTGCGAGGTGCGGAAACCATCAAAAAAATGGATAAACGGCACCCGGCTTTGCAGCGTGGCGATATGGGAGATCAGCGCGAAGTCTTGCGCTTCCTGGACGCTGCTGGCGCACAGCATCGCGCAGCCGGTCTGGCGCACGGCCATCACGTCGGAATGATCGCCGAAAATTGATAGCGCGTGGGTGGCGACGGTGCGGGCGGCGACGTGCAGGACAAATGGCATCAACTGGCCGGCCAATTTATACAGCGTCGGGATCATCAGCAGCAGGCCCTGCGATGACGTAAAGGAAGTGGAAAGGGCGCCGGTCTGCAGCGCGCCGTGCACGGCGCCGATAGCCCCGGCTTCCGACTGCATTTCGACCACGCGGGGGACATCGCCCCACACGTTTTTCAGCCCATCGCCAGACCAGGCGTCAGCCTGCTCCGCCATCGTTGAACTGGGCGTAATCGGGTAGATGGCGATAACTTCACTCGTGCGAAACGCGACTGAAGCGACCGCGCCATTACCGTCAATCGTAATCATAAGAAGACACCCTTACATTGCGCAAAAAGAAGGGACCCGTGAAACGGCGACGAGTCCTGTAATTATGCTTTCATTTTAGCAAACGCCCGCCGCGGCCATTTTCGCATTTGTGTCCTTGGGAATGTCCTTATCTATGTTTGGATCAATTTTTTGGCGGAAAAACAAAAATATGACTGGTAAAGGGTCGAAGAAGGTGTTGACGGATACCTACGCTGCACCGCTTAAACAAAGCAAAATCTATTTTTAAATTTAATAGCTTTTAGCCAACCGGCAATCGCGTGCTATTTATTTGCTGCGGTGAATTCCCCTCTGCGGCGGAGCGTTCAGTTCAGTCTCCTGTTGGCGAAAATTAGCACGCGAATTAGTTCGAACTGGCTAATTCACCGGGAGGCACCCGGCACCGCAATCACCATTCGCAAACTATGAAACCCGATCGCTGCAAGCGTGATTTTTTCGTCGGGAAAATATTTAGCGCTGGAATGAAAGCCGCGCTGCTGCGGCGCTTTGCCTGACGAGATCAAGCTTTAAGCGGAAAATTTGCTAGAAAATGTTAATGAGGCGCATAAATACGTATTTCGCCTCTCGACGGCAGGCGCTGCGCTGCCTATTATTCTTGAGTTTGTTTATTCTAAGATGTTTCTGAAGGGGGAGAGGATGCGAGCTGCGTTTTTAGTGGGATGTGCGGCATTATTACTGTCGGCTTGTAGTAACGAGCCGGTGCAACAAGCCACCGCGGCACACGTACCGCCCGGCATGCGCGCGGCGATGAGCGACAGCGGCCAGGCGAATTGCGCGATGGTTGGCGGTTCATTATCGGTTGCCCGCCAGCTTGATGGCACCGCTATTGGCATGTGCGCGCTACCGAACGGTAAACGCTGCAGTGAGCAGGCCTTAGCGGGCGGAAGCTGCGGATACTACTAATACGCAAGGCGTGTGGTTACATTAAATCGGCGAGTTTATATACCAGCGATTGGTCGGCGGTCGCCAGCGTGAGCTGATTCTCCGTCAGATCGACCTGCGCGCCATCGCGCAGCATTTTGCTGAGGGTATTATCCAGCGCGTTCCGTTGTGGATCCGCGCACAGCTTACGCGTCATCGCCAGCTGTTCAACTTTTAGCTCGCCGTCTGACAGCTTGCCCTCGCCGCTGAAGCCATTGCACATCGTGCCTGACACATACATTTTTTCGCCGAAGCTAATTTCCGGCGGCGGCGTCTGGCTTGCCGGTAGCGCCTGGCCGTTAACGCTGGTCAGCACAAAACGGTGATGTTGTAGTTGTTCGGCGTTGGTAGAAACTTTGCTGTTGTATACGCAGCCCGATAGCAGCATGCCCGCCGCCAGCAGTGCAGCAAACTTATTCATTCGTACTCCAAAACATTTGTCATATCAATAAAACGAAAAACAGTGTAACTGTAATGCAGGCAGGATCTGTGGGGATTGTCTGAATGTGCCCCCCGTTAGCGGGGAGCACAAAAGGGGAAAGAAGCTTAGACCAGCGCGTTCGGGCAGGTTTCGCCCTTAGCTACCTGCTGCAGATTGCCAAGCGTTGTCTCGGAAATACCGATCAGCGCCTCAGCCGTCAGGAACGCCTGGTGCCCGGTAAACAGGACGTTGTGGCAGGCGGAGAGCCGGCGGAACACGTCATCCTGGATGACATCATTCGATTTATCTTCAAAGAACAGATCGCGTTCATTTTCATACACGTCCATTCCCAGTGCGCCGATTTTCTGATGCTTCAGCGCGTCGATAGCCGCTTGTGAATCTATTAGCGCGCCGCGGCTGGTATTAATGACCATCACGCCGTCTTTCATCTGATCGAATGCCGCCTGGTTGAGCAGGTGATAGTTTTCGTTGGTAAGCGGGCAGTGCAGGGAGATGACGTCGGACTGCGCGTACAGCGTCGGCAGGTCGACATATTCAACGCCGAGATCCAGCGCCGCCGCGCTCGGGTAGGGATCAAACGCCAGCAGGCGCATACCGAAACCTTTGAGGATCCGCAGCGTCGCGACGCCGATTTTACCGGTGCCGATCACCCCTGCGGTTTTGCCGTACATGGTGAAGCCAGTCAGCCCTTCCAGCGAGAAGTTGGCATCGCGGGTACGCTGATAGGCGCGGTGAATGCGACGGTTCAACGACATCATCATACCGATGGCGTGTTCAGCAACGGCTTCCGGCGAGTAGGCCGGGACGCGCACGACGCGCAGGCCCAGCTCTTTAGCGGCATCAAGATCGACGTTGTTGAAGCCGGCGCAGCGTAGTGCGATGTATTTCACGCCGTGGGCTTTTAGCTCTTCCAGCACCGGGCGGCTGCCGTCGTCGTTAACGAAGATACATACCGCTTCACAGCCGTTGGCCGTTTTCGCGGTCTTTTCGGTCAGCAGGAAGTCGAAAAATTCCAGTTCAAAGCCGTATGCGTCGTTAACATGCTGCAGATACTTTTTATCGTACTGCTTGGTACTATAAACAGCGATTTTCATAAGGCTTTCCTCTAGTGATAATACCGTCACGGTAGCATAATTAAAATAATCTTACAAATATTAAAAATTAGTTTAATCATCAGGTTATGATATTAATTCTAGAGCATATCGTAGTCTTAAGAAATCTCTTTAAAAGACAATACGTTTCACCAAATACTGAGGCTGAATGCCCCCGGCGCCAGCAGGATCAATGGCCAGAGTAAACCCGATGCCACATTGGCAACCTGGAAACGCCATAGCGGTGTACCGCTGGCGCCGGTGACCAGCGGTAACGTTGCGCGCAGCGGCGACAGAAAACGGCCGAAGAAAACCGCCCAACCGCCGTGACGGCGCAGGAATAGCTGGCTACGCAGCACGCGTTCGGCGCTGAGCCAGCGCAGGCGTTGCAGATGATGCTGATAGCGCCGGCCAATTTGCCATGAGAGCCAGAATCCGCCGATTGCGCCCAGGCTGGCGCTTAGCCACATTAACAGGAAATGACCGATGCTGGTTGAGGCAAGAGCTCCGAGCACCAGCAAACCCGAGGTACCGGGGATCACAAAAGAGATGAGGGCGCAGGATTTACTGAAGGTCAGCAGAAAAACAATCAGTAATACCAATGAATAATGGCTCTGGGCGCGTTCGATCAGCGAGATAATGAGCTCCACGGAATAACGGCTCCTTATTACCTGTTTTTCCAAGTGTCGCAGGCACAATTTAAACGAAGTCTAAATAGTTATTCAGCAGAAATGAGTGCGACTATCCTTAATCAGGACGTTAACTTTCACTCGCGGGTCGAACGTGCCACAATAGGCGCCTATCGGCTTTTACTTAGAATCAGGATTTGACTGCCCATGAAGGGTAAATATAAAGCCGCTCTTGCGCTGTTATTAGCTCTAATTTTGCTGCCGTTGGCCCTGTTGGCCACATTAACGCATTGGGTTCCGACGCTGGCGGGTATCTGGCTGCCGGTCGGCACGCGTATCTCGCTTAGCGAAAGTCCGCGCCTGACGCGCTCCTCGTTGATTATCCCCGATTTACGCTACCTGGTGGGCGATTGTGAAATTGCTCGTGTCAGCAATGCGCGCCTTACCCGTCCCAGCCGCTGGCGGCTACACCTGAGTGAACTGGATATCAATAGCGCCTGCCTGGCTAAGCTCCCCGCCAGCGAGCCGCTCTCCGGCGCGCCGCGAACCCTCGCCGAGTGGCAATCGATGTTGCCTTATAGTTGGTTAACTATCGACAATCTGCGCCTGTCGCCGTGGGAAAAATGGCAGGGGAAACTGGTGATGTCGTTGACGCCTGGGCAGCAGGATATCGGTTATTCAGGCAAAGAGGTCACATTACAGGCGAAACTGCGCGGCCAGACCTTAACGGTCAGCAATTTCAGCGCGCGGCTGGTAGAAGATCAGGCGCCGGTTAAGCTGGTCGGTGAATTCGAAATGCCGCTGGTGCCGGATGGCCTACCGGTCGATGGCCATCTGGTCAGCACCTTCGAATTCCCGCAAATGCCGGGTCTGGTGGATGCGGAACTGGAATGGCAGAAAAACCGCGGCCAGCTGCTGGTCACGCCGCGCGGTGAGGTCGAGCCGATGCTCGACCTGCCGTGGGAGATCACCCCTGAACGTATCACCATCAGCGATGGGCGCTGGAACACGGTGTATGCCGGCTATCCGCTTAGCGGGCGGGTGGCGCTTTCGTTTGGCGACTGGCAGAAAGGCACCGAGGAGATGGAAATCAGCGGCCGGCTCAACGTGTTAACGCACGGCGAAGCGGGTAAAGGCAACGCCGTGCTGAATATTGGCCCAGGTAAGCTAAGCATGGACCACAGCGACATGCCGCTCAGCCTGACCGGCGAGGCCAAGCTCGACGATATGATTTTTTATGCCGTGCTGCCCGCAAAACTCAGCGGCCCGCTGATGACGCCAGAGCTGGCTTTCCATCCCGGCGCGCTGCTGCGTTCACGCGGGCGGGTGATTGACTCGCTGAACATCGATGAGATCCGTCTGCCGTTGGCGGGGGTGAAAGTGACGCAGCAGGGGGTGGATGGCCGCCTGCAGGCGATACTGCGCGCCCATGAACAGGAAATGGGCGATTTTACCCTGCATCTGGATGGGCAGGCCGACAATTTTATGCCCGACCGCGGTCGCTGGTCGTGGCGTTATTGGGGCGATGGTCACTTTTCGCCGATGCAGGCGCGCTGGGATGTGAAAGGCGCCGGTGAGTGGCGGGATAGCGCCATTATTCTTAACAGCCTGTCGACCGGGTTCGATAAGCTACAGTACGGCACCATGCTGGTCAGCACGCCGCGCCTGACCCTCGATAAACCCATTCACTGGCTGCGCAATGAACAGCATCCAAAATTCAGCGGCACGTTGTCGCTGGATGCCGGTAAAACCACCTTCAGCGGCGGCAGCGTTCTGCCGCCGTCAACGCTCAAATTCAATATTGATGGCCGCGATCCGACCTGGTTCCTGTTTAACGGCTCATTGCACGCGGAGAAAATCGGCCCGATTCGTCTGACCGGCCGTTGGGACGGCGAACGCTTGCGTGGCCAGGCATGGTGGCCGAAACAGGCGCTAAGCGTATTCCAGCCGCTGATCCCGCCGGACTGGAAAATGACCCTAAGAGAAGGTGATATGTATGCGCAGGTAGCCTTTTCCGCAGCCTCCGGGCAGGGCTTTGAGGCCGGGGGCCATGGCGTCTTAAAAGGCGGTAGCGCCTGGATGCCGGACAACCAGATCAACGGCGTCGACTTTGTTCTGCCATTCCGCTTCAGCGGCGGGAGCTGGCAGCTCGGTACCCGCCGTCCGGTTTCACTGCGTATTGGCGAAATCGTCAACCAGTTCACCGCCAAAAATCTGAGTGCCGATCTCCAGGGAACATGGCCCTGGAGCGAGCAGGATCCGCTGGAATTGAGCAACGTTAATGTTGATATCCTTGGCGGCAAGCTGTCCATGCAGCAGCTAAGGATGCCGCAGCATCAACCGGCGCTGCTGCGTCTGCAGAATATCTCCAGCAGTGAGTTGATAAGCGCCATCAAAGTAAAACAATTTGCGGTCTCTGGCGCGTTTAACGGCGCGTTACCGTTATGGCTGAACAACGATAAATGGATCATTAAAGACGGCTGGTTTAGCAACCCCGGCCCGATGACCCTGCGGCTGGATAAAGACACCGCCGATGCGTTGGTGGCCGATAACGTCTCCGCCGGCGCGGCAATTAACTGGCTACGCTACATGGAAGTCTCGAAATCATGGACGCGCATCAACCTTGATAATCTCGGCAAGCTGACGATGAGCGCGGCGATTAGCGGCACCAGCCGGGTGGACGGAAAAAGCAGCACCGTGCATTTAAACTATACCCATGAAGAGAATATTTTCGATCTGTGGCGCAGCTTGCGCTTCGGCGATAATTTGCAGGCATGGCTTGAGCAGAATGCGAAACTGCCCGCCCCGCGCTGTACGGATACATGTAAGGAACCAAAATGATAAAACTGTTCGCCGCGGCGCTGGCGACCCTGCTGCTGGCAGGCTGTACGCCGCGTATTGAAATCGCCGCGTCCAAGGAGCCGATCACCATCAATATGAATGTCAAAATTGAGCATGAGATTCATATTAAGGTGGATAAGGATGTCGAAAATTTGCTGAAGTCACGTAGCGATCTGTTCTGAGGCGATAATGAGAAAACGACTGCTGACTGCCACCCTGGCGTTAATGCTGTTGAGTAGCCCGGCGCTGGCGCTGACCTTGAATGAGGCGCGGGCGCAGGGTCGAGTGGGGGAGACGCTGAACGGCTATCTGGCGCCGCTGAAACAGGATGCGCAGACGTTGGCGTTAGTTAAACAGATTAATGCCGCGCGCAGCGAAAGCTACCAGCAACTGGCGGACGACAATAATCTGCCGGTGGATGAGGTGGCGAAAATGGCCGGACAGAAACTGGTCGCCCGCGCACAGCCGGGAGAATATGTGCAGGGGATTAACGGTAAATGGTTGCGCAAATAGTTAACGATAGCGCTTGCGGTATTCGCCAGGCGACACGCCGAAGCGCTGCTTAAACGCCGTTGAAAAATGGCTATGGTCGCTAAAGCCCCAACTGTAGCCAATTCCCGCCAGTTTCTCTTCGTCGTGCGCGTTTTGTAACGCCCGGGCGCACAGGTCAAGACGCCGGTTTTTAATATACTGCGCGACCACCAGACCCTTATCGGCAAACAGGCGGTACAGGCTGCGTACCGACATGCCGGTTTCCCCGGCCAGCCACTCCGGACGCAGCTGTTCCGACTGTATCGACTCATCTATCAACGCCATGATCTTTTGAAATTGCTTGTCGCGGCGCGTCGGCGGCGCGTCCTGTTGCAGCAGCATTGGGCGTAACAGGCAGATGATAGCCTCCAGCGCCGCTTCGCCTTCGCTTTCTGAGAGCGCCGGGCTGCGTAAACTTTCTTGCAGCAACCGCTGGCTGAGCTGGACCATCGGCAGCGTTTTATTCAGCCGGGTGGCGATGCTGATGTCGCCGCCGTGCAGCTGGCTTTCCACGAGCTGGCGGGGCAGCAGCAGCGAAGCCTGTTTTGACGTGTGTTGCCAGAAGATAGAACAGGGACGCGAGGCATCAATGAGCGTGATATCGCCGGCTTCGAGCGCCACCTGGCGCTCGTCCTGCTCGATAGCCGCCTGGCCTTCGAGCTGAAAAACGGTATAGAACCAGGCGTCGTTGTCGCGTTTGATTTCGTTACGGGTGCGGTAAAGATTGACGCCGCGGGCGGTGACGGTACTGACTTTGAGACTACCGGTATAGCTTGCATCAATCTCGCCATGGAATTCGTCGCCCAGCGGACGGGCGGCAAAATGGCCGCATACCTGATTAATCTTCGCTAACCAACGCTGATAGTCCTGCCCGCTTTCTACCGTCGCCATTGTCTGCACCTTGTAATAATGATGTTTCTGCATTGTTGCATTTATGCTGTGAGTGGCAAGAGCGCAGCGTGGAGTATATGAAAGAACTATTACCTGCGGCACATTTCACCGCCTTTCTGGGTGCTTAATTGCGGGACCTGTCACAGCGGCAACAACGATTGTCACAGAGAAAAAAGCGCAAATGGCTGACCCGTCCTAGACTGTGTTCACTTATCCGCGAACAATAAGGAAGTCGCATGTCCACATCACAGGTCGCGCTGCTCGCCAGCGTACAGCAGTTTCTCGACAGACAGCATGGCTTATATATTGATGGCAACCAGCAGGCGGCGCAGAGTGAAAAACGCTTAACCGTCTGGGACCCGGCCACCGGCCAGGCGATTGCCACTACGGCAGATGCTAATGCCGCCGACGTTGACCGCGCGGTGATGTCCGCCTGGCGCGCTTTTGTTGCCCGGAGCTGGGCCGGGCGCACGCCGGCCGACCGCGAGCGGATTCTGCTGCGTTTCGCCGATCTGGTGGAACAGCATGGTGAAGAGCTGGCGCAGCTCGAAACCCTTGAACAGGGGAAGTCGATCAATATTTCGCGCGCGTTTGAAGTCGGTTGCACCCTCAACTGGATGCGCTACACCGCCGGGCTGACCACCAAAATCAGCGGCCGTACGCTGGACGTTTCCATTCCATTTCCGGAAGGCGCGCGCTATCAGGCGTGGACCCGTAAAGAGCCGGTTGGGGTGGTGGCGGGGATTGTTCCGTGGAACTTCCCGCTGATGATCGGCATGTGGAAGGTGATGCCGGCGCTGGCTTCCGGCTGTTCAATTGTGATTAAACCCTCCGAGACGACGCCGTTAACGTTGCTACGGGTAGCAGAGCTGGCAACGGAAGCCGGGATCCCGGATGGCGTCTTTAACGTCGTCACCGGCAGCGGCGGCGAGTGCGGCGCCGCCTTAACCACCCATCCGCAGGTGGCGAAAGTGAGTTTCACCGGTTCGACCGCCACCGGCAAGCATATTGCCCGCGCGGCAGCTGACCGTCTGACCCGCGTAACCCTTGAACTCGGCGGCAAAAACCCGGCCATTGTGCTGAAAGATGCCGATCCGCAGTGGGTGATTGAAGGGTTGATGACCGGAAGTTTCCTCAATCAGGGGCAGGTATGCGCCGCCAGTTCGCGGATCTATATAGAAGCGCCGCTGTTTGATAACCTGGTGGCAGGCTTTGAGCAGGCGGTTAAGTCGCTGCAGGTGGGGCCGGGAATGGTTGAAACGACGCAGATTAACCCGGTGGTGTCGCAGGCGCACTGCGCCAAAGTGGCCGCTTATCTGGATGAAGCGCGTCAACAAAACGCCGAGCTGATTAGCGGTAACGTTGGGCCAAATGGCAACGGTTTTTATATTGCGCCGACGCTGGTGATTAATCCGGATGCCGGGCTGCGCCTGAATCGCGAAGAGGTGTTCGGCCCGGTGGTAAACCTGGTGCGCGTCGCCGATGGCGAAGAGGCGCTACGTTTAGCCAACGACAGTGATTTTGGCCTCACCGCCAGCGTCTGGACCCGCGACCTGACCCAGGCGCTGAACTATACCGATCGCCTGCAGGCCGGTACGGTATGGGTTAACAGCCATACGCTTATCGATGCCAACCTGCCGTTCGGCGGAATGAAGCAGTCCGGGACCGGACGCGACTTCGGCCCGGACTGGCTGGACGACTGGTGCGAAACCAAATCGGTGTGCGTGCGCTACTGATTTTTTGTCGAATGGCGCTACGCTTATCCGACCTACAGCGCAGTGCGCTTTGGTAGCCCGGAGAAGGCGCAATGCGCCTCTTCCCCCTGAGCGCTGATTTGCTATGATCGGCGCTCTTTTTTCTGATGTTGCCCCGCTATGTGGAATGATGCGCTTTGCTATCAGCAGTACGGCGCGCCGGAAACGGTGCTCGCGCTGTATCACCTGCCGTTGCCGCCGCTGGCGCCCGGACTTGTTCGGGTACAAATGCGCTATGCGCCGGTCAACCCTTCCGATCTGATTCCCATTACCGGCGCTTACCGCCATCGTACGACGCTGCCATCGGTGGCGGGCTATGAAGGTGTTGGGGTGGTAGTTGAAGACTCGACAAACGGTCGCCCACTTCTGGGACAACGGGTTCTGCCGCTACGCGGCGCCGGAACCTGGCAGCGTTATCTCGATATTGACCCGCGCTGGGTGGTGCCGGTCGCTGAAGATATTGATGACATCCTGGCCGCGCGCGGCTATATCAATCCGCTGACCGCGATGCTGATGCTCACGCGCTGGCCGGTAGCGGGGAAACAGGTACTTTTGACCGCCGCTTCATCGTCCTGCGCCAGCCTGCTGGGACAGTGGGCGCTCGCCATGGGCGCGCGTTCGGTCAGCGGTATTATTCGTTCGCCGCAGCACATCGCGCGCTTACAGCAATATGGCGTCTACCCGCTACTTGAAGGCGATAGCGCGCTGATTGAACAAGTAAGCCAGTACAGCGATCTGGTGTTTGATGCGGTGGGCGGTGAGCTGGCGAATTTTCTGCTGGCGGTACTGCCGCAGACGTCAACGCTGGTCTCTTACGGGTTATTATCCGGTAAACCGCTCACCCAGACGCGAGGCTGCGCAGCGGTACGCAAATTTCATCTGCGGGAGGCCTTACCGACACTCAGCGTTGATGCGTGGCAGGCGGCGTTTGCCGGGATCTGGCGACAACTGCCGACCACGGCGCAGCCCGCCGCGCAGGTGATAAAGCTGTGCGACTGGCGTGAGGCGATTGTCGCCGCAGGCCAGCCAGGAAGAGGCGGTAAAATCCTGCTCGATTTCACCGCGGGCTAAGATTACTTTTTCTTCTCGCCAAGCGTTGGGGTTTCGTCAAAGAAGTTCCACGGCTTGAGTAGCGCATGCGCCCATTCGGTCGGCATGATCGGCCACTCTTCGGCGCGCGCGACGTGAGTGGTGCCGGTGGTAATCCACACGACGTCGTCGTGGTTAGTCAGCGACTCATCATCCTTCGCGTACTGGCCTAAGCCGGTATCCTGGGCGGAACGGTTAGGGTATTTCCCTTCCGGATAACGCTCTGTCGGGTGGTAACGCGTCACCCACAGCTGTTTATCCATAAAGCTCAGACGATGATATATCCACTCGTCCGGGGCGAACTTCGCGCCGGTCGCCGCCGGATGCGTGCCGCCGGCATAAGGGATAATCTGGTAAGAGACCGGGTTACCCATGCGGTTCTCTTTGCTGGTGTTGCTCAGCAGGCGGATAGTGCCAGGGTCGAATTTCTGCGCCGCTTTCTGCTCGCTATCGATTGTGTACTGATTCACCTGCATGGTGCTGGTGCGCGGGCCGCCGGCGGTGTTTGGCTTCACTTCAGGATCCATCGCCACCAGGGTGTTGTTTTCGCCGTCCACGTCGAGATCGAGGCGGAAATTATAAATATGCTGGTGGGTGGTGCCGACAATATTATGGTCGATCAGCGTTCCGTAGCGGGTATCCTCTTTGGCGCTGGGATCATGCATGGTCTTCGCCAGCACGCCTTTCACCGCTTCAATGCCGGTGGCGCCGGCATCGATACCGATGGTGCCATTGTCGTGGAACACCCAGTCAAAGATATAATCATAGTTCCCGACGGTACTGATCCAGCGTATCACCAGTTCCCGGCGTTCGGTGCTGACGTTGGGTTTGCCCATTTCCAGGTGCTTATACTCAGGCCCGGCATAGCGTTCGAATATGGCGACCGCACCTGGAATAGTGGTCGGTTTGCCGGTGTAATCGGCGATAGTTTCGTCCAGCAGTACCGCATTTGACGGCGCATCTTTACCGCGAACAATCGGCGATGTTAGGGTGCCCATGCCGTAATCGCCGGAGTCCAGATAGGCTTTGAAATACCAGCCGACGTCAGGGTCGCCGTAGGGGACGATCATCCCGCCGAGTGAACCTTCATACATTACCTGGCGTTTTGTGCCGTTGTCGTTGTAAGTCACCGTCGAGAGAATGGGCCCGACGCGCGAGTTCAGGCGCAGATGAAAATCCCAGTTCCGCCAGTGAATGGTATCGCCGGTGATCGTGTAGTTTTTGCCTTCCGGTTCGGTTATCTCCAGCGGTTTCACCGCCGGGGCGTTGCGGTCGCGACCATCATACGGACGTGGCTCCATCGGTACCGGGATCACCGGGCCTTCTTCGATTTTGATGATTGTCTTCGCTTCAAGGTCGACCACCGCCACCAGGTTTTCAATCGGGTGCGCCCAGTAGTTGCCGTCGCCGGTATCCAGATAACTGACGACTTTCAGCAGACGCGCATCCTGCTGCAGGCCATCTTTGCCATCAAAGTAGCCGACGGTGAGCGGGGTGGTGACCACCTTACTGGGATCGGTAATACCGTGCTTTTTCAGCACCTCAGCGAACTCGCTGCTGGCATTGATAATGTTCTGCACGCTGACGAAGTCATCAAGCAGTACCATCCCATGGGCGCCTTTAATCGGCGTCCATGAGAGGATTTTTTTGTTTTGCAGATCGACGACGGCTTCAATGACATGTTTGCCATCAAGCATCACCACATCGGCGGTGCGGGGGGAATCAACGGGCGTTCCCTGCAGGGCAAAGGCCCATACCGCCGCTTTATCCGGCTCGTGTAAGGAAATCTCAGTAAAGCGGGTATTCGGCTGGAACTCCGGCGCGGCTTTGACAATGGTCACTGCTTCACCGATTTCCGCCGCCGAGAGCGAATTTAACGGGTGAGGGCGTTTTTCTACCTGGAAGGTCTGATCGAGACCGGACTGGAATACATCGTTGATAAAGGTATCGGAGACCCAGGCTTTACCTTCCTTCATTACCACCGGCACCTGTAGATCAAGGGGTTTACCGTTGACGATCGCCGTTTTGGCGCCGGGTTTTACTTTGACGTAAGCGCCGTCTTTTATCAGGGTGAACATTTGCGCGTAGTCATCCCACTGCACATCGGCGCCGAACGCCTGCAGCGTTTTATCCAACGGCACCATGTGCGCTTCGCTACCGTGAGCGAAGACCGGTGATTGCCAGGCGCAAACCACCGCGACAGCCAGCGCCAGCGCGGTTTTACGAGGGGAAAACATCAAGCCGTTTGCCATTGTGACCTCATCTTATTGTTGTGTTGTTGCCGCTGCGAATGTCGGCTTTGTTACGCTTACCCTAGCAGTCTGCCGCCCGGGAACGTTTGTCTGCTTTTGCCAGCTTGTTTGTCAGTTTTGCCAGACGGACGTAAAAAATGCCTCCGTAGAGGCATTAAGCGCGTGGGTGGTGCGTGTTGACTACGCCGGGAAGTCTCCCTGCTGGCGCGCCACCAGGGTTAGAATGGAATACAGCGCCACCGCCTGCTGGTGCTGGTTGAAAATCTCGACAGCCCATTCCACCACGCCGGTGGCTTTCTCATCGGCGCTGCGCTGACGTTTGACCGTTTTCCGCTTACAGGTCAGGCGAACCTGAATGGTGTCTCCCGGTTTGACCGGCTCAATAAAGCGCAGGTTTTCCATGCCGTAGTTGGCGATAACCGGCCCGACGCCGGCATCGACGAACAGCCCGGCCGCAGCGGAGATCAGGAAATAACCGTGGACCACCCGCTCGCCGAAAATCGACTCAGCGGCGGCGATTTTGTCCATGTGCGCGTAGAAATGATCGCCGCTCAGGCAGGCGAAATTAACGATATCCGCTTCGGTCAGGGTTCGGCGCGGGGTTAATAAGCTATCGCCAGGCTGGATCTCTTCGAAGTATTTACGGAACGGGTGAATGCGGTCTTCATGCACCTGAGCGCCGCGCACCCACTGCTGGCTTATGGTCGCCAGCATCGTTGGGCTGCCCTGAATCGCGGTACGCTGCATATAGTGTTTCACCGAACGCAGTCCACCGAGCTCTTCTCCGCCGCCAGCACGGCCGGGGCCGCCGTGTACCAGCTGGGGCAGCGGCGAACCGTGGCCGGTTGATTCTACGGAGGATGCTTCATTCAGTATCTGAATACGGCCATGCGCGCGCGCGGCGCCAAGGATAAACTCGCGCGCCAGCTCGCCGCTGGCGGTGACCAGCGTACCAGCCAGGCTACCGCCGCCGGCGCGTGCCAGCGTGAGCGCATGCTGGCCGTCGCGATACGGCATCAGCGTCGCTACCGGGCCAAAGGCTTCAATGGCGTGAACCTCTGGCGTTTCATCCGGCTGCGGGCAGTACAGCAGGGTCGGCGGGAAGAACGCGCCATCAGCATTAAGATCTGCCTGTCCGCCGAGCAGCGCTTCACAGCCGGCGGCAATCAGTTTATTGACGTTATCCTGCACATCCTGACGCTGTTCGCGATTAACCAGGGCCCCCATCTTAATGCCCTCCTGCGCAGGGTCACCGACGGTTACTTTATGCAGGCGGGAGATCAGTGCATCGCTAACCGCATTAATCTGAGCCAGTGGCACGATGATTCTGCGGATAGCGGTACATTTTTGCCCGGCTTTCGCCGTCATCTCGCGGACCACTTCCCGAATAAACAGCGCGAATTCCGGTTGCTCCGGCGTGACGTCTTCACCTAATACGCAGCAGTTGAGCGAATCTGCTTCCATGGTAAAGGGAATAGATTTGGCCACCAGGTTAGGGTGCGTCCGTAGCTGCTGGCCGGTGGCGGCTGAGCCGGTAAAGGTCACCACATCCTGGCTATCGAGATGGTCGAGAAGATCGCTCGCGCCGCCGCAAATCAGGCTGATGGCGCCTTCCGGCACCAGGCCGCTGTCGACAATCGCTTTCACCATTGCCTGGGTGAGCTGGGCGGTAGCGGTTGCCGGTTTAATGATCGCCGGCATGCCGGCAAGCCAGGTCGGCGCCAGTTTTTCCAGCATTCCCCAGCAGGGGAAGTTGAAGGCGTTGATATGGACGGCGACGCCTGATTTTGATGTCAGCACATGACGCGCGGCAAAACCGCCCTGTTTGGAGAGCGGGATCAGCTCGTCTTCCGGCCACAGAATATCGTCCGGCAGTTCGCGGCTACCGAGCCCGGCATAAGTGAACAAAGTACCGATACCGCCTTCAATATCCACCCAACTGTCGGCGCGAGTGGCGCCGGTTTGCGCGGAGATGGCGTAGAACTCGTCTTTCTGCTCCAGCAACCGTTTTGCTACCGCTTTCAGCATCGCGCTGCGTTCAATAAAGGTCATCGCCTGCAGGGCTTTGCCACCGCGTTCAATCGCGAAACGACGCGCCTGCGCCATATCCAGGCCTTCACTGGTCACCTCCCAAAGCGCCGCGCCGGTGATGGCGTGATGGATAGTACGGGCGCGGCCCCGGCCGGTCTGCCAGGCGCCGGATAAGTAACTGGCTAACTGCTGCATCGCAAATCTCCAAATGTGTTACGCATGATTACTATAAATAGTTCTTTTATGAATCATAAAATGCAAGTCTATATTTAATATTTTATTAACATTGTGATCGGTGGTTAATTGGGGTTTTTACTTATGTTACTGTTATGAATGCTATTTACAAAAGGTTTTGCGGTTATCATCACAAAAAGAACAAACAAAATTTGTGGTTTTATTTAACTAATATGTAACCTTCAATAAACAAAGTGATTCACATAAATGTTTTTGTTGTGAATATCGGAATCATAAAGGTGATGACGTGACAGAAGAACAACGCTTTGACCAGCGCATCGCGCAGGAAACGGCCATCGAACCGCGGGACTGGATGCCGGATGCCTACCGTAAGACCTTGATTCGTCAGATAGGTCAGCACGCGCACTCGGAAATTGTCGGCATGCTGCCGGAAGGCAACTGGATCACCCGCGCGCCGACGCTGCGCCGTAAAGCGATTCTGTTGGCTAAGGTACAGGATGAGGCCGGACACGGGCTGTATCTCTATAGCGCCGCGGAAACGCTGGGCTGCGCCCGGGAAGACCTGTATCAGAAAATGCTCGACGGGCAGATGAAGTACTCCTCCATTTTTAACTACCCGACCCTGAGCTGGGCCGATATCGGCGTGATCGGCTGGCTGGTCGATGGCGCGGCCATCGTCAACCAGGTGGCGCTGTGCCGGACCTCTTACGGCCCCTATGCCCGGGCGATGGTCAAAATTTGCAAAGAAGAGAGTTTTCACCAGCGCCAGGGATTTGAAGCCTGCATGGCGCTGGCGCAGGGCAATGACGCGCAGCGGCAGATGCTGCAGGACGCTATTAACCGCTTCTGGTGGCCGGCGCTGATGATGTTTGGCCCTAACGATGACAACTCGCCGAACAGCGCCCGCAGCATGGCGTGGAAAATCAAACTGCACTCCAACGACGAGCTACGTCAGCGCTTCGTCGATAACACCGTGCCGCAGGTAGAGATCCTCGGTATGACCGTACCGGACCCGGATTTGCAGTTTGATGAAGCCAGCGGCCACTACCGCTTCGGCGAAATCGACTGGCAGGAATTTAACGAGGTGATTAGCGGCCGTGGCATTTGCAATCACGAGCGGCTGGCCGCCAAGCGTAAGGCCTGGGAAGAGGGCGAATGGGTGCGCGAAGCCGCGCTGGCCCATGCGCAAAAACAGCAGGCCCGCAGCGCGGCATGAGGAGAGACAACATGAGCAAAGTTTACTGGCCGTTATATGAAGTGTTCGTTCGCAGCAAACAGGGGTTATCCCATCGTCACGTCGGCAGTCTGCACGCTGCCGATGATCAAATGGCGTTGGAGAATGCCCGCGATGCCTACACCCGCCGCAGCGAAGGCTGCTCAATTTGGGTGGTGAAGGCCAGCGAAATCGTTGCTTCGCAGCCGGATGATCGCGGCGAATTCTTCGACCCGGCGGAAAGCAAAGTCTACCGTCATCCGACTTTCTATACCGTGCCGGACGGCATGGAACATATGTGAGGCGGTGATGAATAATCCTAACCCCGTAGCCACCTACGCCCTGCGTCTTGGCGACAATGGTCTGGTTCTGGCCCAGCGTTTAGGCGCCTGGTGCGGCCATGCTCCCGAGCTCGAGATCGATCTTGCGCTGGCCAACATCGGCCTCGACCTGCTCGGCCAGGCGCGCAATTTTTTAAGCTATGCCGCCGAGCTTAACGGCTGCGGCGACGAAGATACGCTGGCCTTTGGCCGCGATGAGCGCCAGTTCAGCAACCTGCTGCTGGTGGAGCAGCCAAACGGCAATTTTGCCGACACTATCGCCCGCCAGTTCTTTATCGATGTCTGGCACGTCGCTCTGTTCAGCCGCCTGGTGAACAGCCGCGACACGCAGCTGGCGGCCATTGCCGCTAAAGGGCTGAAAGAGGTGCGTTACCACCAGCGCTTTAGCCGCGGCTGGCTGGAGCGTCTGGGTAACGGCACCGAGTTATCAAATCGCAAAATGCAGCAGGCGGTCGACAATCTTTGGCGCTTCACCGGCGAACTGTTCCTTGCCGATGAAGTGGAGCTCAGCCTGGTTGAGCAGGGCATTGCGGTTGATCCGCGCGAGCTTCAGGCCGAATGGCAAAGCGCGGTACACACGGCGCTGCTCGACTCCGGCTTACAAATCCCGCAGGAAGCGGCCTTCCGCAGCGGCGGCAAACAGGGGCTGCACAGTGAACATCTCGGCCCGCTGCTGGCGGAGATGCAATATCTGCAGCGTTCGCATCCCGGACTGCAGTGGTAAGTGAGGTGACTATGCAACGTCTTGCCGATATCGCTCCTGCAGAGGTTCGCACCATCTGGGGGTTATTAAGCGCGATCCCGGATCCGGAAGTGCCGGTACTCACCATCACCGACCTCGGTATGGTACGCAGCGTCGTGCGCCATGGCGACGGCTGGGTGATTGGCTTTACCCCGACCTATTCGGGCTGTCCGGCGACGGAGCATCTGCTGGGCGAGATCCGTACGGTCATGAGCGAGCATGGCTTTCTGCCGGTGCATATCGTCCTGCAGCTGGATCCGCCGTGGACCACCGACTGGATGAGTCAGGATGCTCGCGAGCGCCTGCGCCAGTACGGCATCAGCCCGCCCCAGGGGCACGCCTGCCATGCGGACATGCCCGCTGAGGTGAGCTGTCCGCGCTGCGGCAGCACCCATACTTCGCTGATTAGCGAATTCGGTTCCACGGCCTGCAAAGCGCTCTATCGCTGCGACAGCTGCCGGGAACCTTTTGATTACTTTAAATGTATTTGAGGTTGCCATGACGACGTTCCATTCGCTTAAGGTGGCGAGAGTCGAGCCGGAAACCCGCGATGCGGTGACCATCACTTTTGCGATTCCGCAAGCCCTGCAGGCGGAATACTGTTTTCGCCCGGGCCAGCATCTGACGCTAAAAGCCCGTCTGGGCGGCGAAGAACTGCGCCGCTGTTACTCCATTTGTCGCAGCCGCACGCCAGGCGAAATTAGCGTCGCGGTCAAAGCCATCGACGGCGGGCGCTTCTCGCGCTACGCCCAGCACGATATCCAGCAGGGTATGGAGCTGGAAGTGATGGTGCCGCAGGGGCATTTCGGTTATCAACCGCAGGCCGAACGGCAGGGTGAGTATCTGGCGATTGCCGCCGGTTCCGGGATCACGCCGATGATGGCGATCATTAGCGCGACGCTGGCGACCGAGTCGCAAAGCCGCTTTACGCTGATCTACGGCAACCGCAGCAGCCATAGCATGATGTTCCGCCAGGCGCTGGCCGATTTAAAAGACCGCTATCCGCAGCGCCTGCAGGTGATACACCTGTTTAGCCAGGAGTCGATGGACAGCGATCTGCTACAGGGGCGCATTGACGGCGACAAACTGCGCCAGCTCGCTGACCATCTGCTGGATTTCAGCCGTTTCGACGAGGCCTTTATCTGCGGGCCGGCGGTGATGATGGACGAGGCGGAAGCGACGTTACGTGAACTTGGCGTAGCGGAGAAATCGATTCATCTCGAACGCTTTAATACCCCAGGCGGCAATGTGAAGCGGGCCGCTGGAGTGCAGGCGGAAGGGCGCACGGTGACCATCCGTCAGGACGGGCGCGATCGGCTTATCGCCCTCAGCGCCGAAGACGACAGCATCCTGGATGCCGCATTGCGTCAGGGCGCCGATCTGCCGTTCGCCTGTAAGGGCGGGGTATGCGCCACCTGTAAATGCAAAGTGCTACGCGGTGAAGTGGCGATGGCCGCCAATTACAGCCTGGAAGCGGATGAGCTGGCGGCGGGCTACGTGCTGAGCTGCCAGTCGTTGCCGACCAGCGGCGATGTAGTGGTCGACTTTGACGCGCGGGGGATGGCATGAGTGACCTGCTGATCCACCGTCATGGCCGGGCGCTTCAGTTGACGCTGAACCGCCCGCAGGCCCGCAACGCGCTGAACAATGCCTTATTAACCCAGATTGCCGAGGTGCTGGAGGCCGCGGCAGTTGATGACAGCGTCGGCGTCTGCGTTATCAGCGGTAACGCGCGTTTTTTCGCCGCCGGGGCTGACCTCAATGAAATGGCGGAAAAAGATCTGCCTGCCACCCTTGATGATATTCGCCCACGGTTATGGGCGCGAATCGATGCCTTTACTAAACCGCTCATCGCTTCGGTCAACGGCTACGCGCTCGGCGCCGGCTGCGAGCTGGCTCTGCTGTGCGACCTGATTGTCGCCGGCGACAACGCCCGCTTTGGCCTGCCGGAAATTACCCTCGGCATTATGCCGGGTGCTGGCGGCACCCAGCGGCTGATCCGCAGCGTTGGCAAGGCGCTGGCCAGCCGGATGGTGCTGAGCGGCGAGAGTATTGACGCCCGCCAGGCGCAACAGGCCGGGCTGGTTAGCGATATCCATCCGGCGGCTTTAACCGATGAGTATGCCCTGAAACTGGCAACCACCATTGCCCGCCATTCGCCGCTGGCGCTACGGGCGGCAAAACAGTCGCTGCGCCTGTCGCAGGAAGTCAGCCTGCAGGCCGGTCTGCAACAGGAGCGCCAGCTGTTTAGCCTGCTGAGCGCCACCGAGGACCGCCGCGAAGGCATCGACGCCTTCTTACAAAAACGTACACCGGAATTTAAAGGACGCTAATCGTGGAAGCTTTCATTCTCAGCGCAGTGGAACAGGGCGTCATGACCATTACCCTCAATCGCCCGGACCGTCTCAACAGTTTTAACGATCTGATGCATCAACAGCTGGCGGAATGTCTGAAGCAGGCCGAGCGCGATGATGGCGTACGCTGCCTGCTGATCACCGGCGCCGGCCGCGGCTTTTGCGCCGGCCAGGATTTGAACGACCGCAATGTCGACCCCAGCGGCCCGCCGCCGGATCTCGGCATGTCGGTAGAACGCTTTTACAACCCGTTAGTGCGCCGTCTGGCGGCGCTGCCGAAGCCGGTTATCTGCGCGGTCAACGGCGTTGCCGCCGGCGCTGGCGCCACCCTGGCGCTGGGCTGCGATATCGTGCTGGCCGCGCGTTCGGCCAAATTTGTGATGGCGTTCAGCAAGCTCGGCCTGGTGCCGGACTGCGGCGGTAGCTGGTTCCTGCCGCGGGTGGCCGGCCGCGCTCGCGCGATGGGGCTGGCGCTGCTGGGCGATAGCCTCAGCGCGGAACAGGCCGCGCAGTGGGGGATTATCTGGCAACTGGTGGACGATTCAGAACTGGCGGATACCAGTCTGCAACTGGCGCGCCATCTGGCGGCGCAACCGACGTTTGGTCTTGGGCTGATTAAAAAGGCGCTGCTGGCTTCTGAAACCAACAGTCTTGATGCGCAGCTGGATCTTGAGCGCGATTATCAGCGCCTGGCCGGGCGCAGCGATGATTACCGCGAAGGGGTCAGCGCGTTTCTGGCCAAGCGGCCACCACAGTTCAGCGGGAAATAGGCCATGACAACATCCTTAGCCACCGTGGCGGTGATTGGCAGCGGCACCATGGGAGCCGGTATTGCTGAAGTAGCCGCTGCCGCCGGACATCCGGTGCGTATTTTCGATATTAATCAAACCGCGATTGCCCAGGCGATCGACGGCATTGCTATGCGTCTGGCATCGCGGGTCGAGCGCGGCAAACTGGCGTCAGAGCAGGCCGACGCGCTGCTGGCGCGCCTGCATCCGGCCCACGATTTAGCCGCGCTTGCCGACGCGGATTTAGTAATTGAAGCGGCCTCTGAACGCTTGGAGGTCAAAACGACGCTGTTCGCGCAGCTGGCGGAGATCTGTGCGCCGTCAACGTTGTTGACCAGTAACACTTCGTCTATTTCGATTACCGCCATCGCCGCCGGGGTCAAAAACCCGGAGCGGGTGGCCGGGCTGCACTTTTTTAATCCGGCGCCGGTGATGAAGCTGGTCGAGGTGGTGAGTGGCCTGGAGACGTCTGCTGAGGTGGTAGAGCAGCTGTGCCAGTGCGTAAGCGGCTGGGGGAAACAGCCGGTACGCTGCCGCTCAACGCCGGGATTTATCGTTAACCGCGTAGCGCGTCCGTTCTACGCTGAGGCCTGGCGCGCGCTGGAAGAACAGGTTGCCGCTCCTGAGGTTATCGATGCCGCTTTGCGTGACGGCGGCGGTTTTCCGATGGGACCGCTGGCGCTGACTGACCTGATTGGCCAGGACGTCAACTTCGCCGTGACCTGTTCGGTGTTTAACGCTTTCTGGCAGGACCGCCGCTACCTGCCATCGCTACTCCAGCAAGAGCTGGCGCTGGCCGGGCGGCTGGGTAAAAAGAGCGGCCACGGCGTCTATCGCTGGCCCGCGGAGACGCAGCCGGACGCGGCGCTGCCGACGGTATCTATTGGCGCTCAATCCATTACAGCTATAAGTGACAGTGTCACAGAGCTCGATGAGCTCTTATTGCTGGAGACCGAAGGCGAGACCGCGCTGGCGCTAAGCGTTAAGCATCACCGCCCGGTGGTGGTATATGACCTGTGCGCCAGCGATACGGTGGTGCTGGCAGCAGCGGCGACCAACGCGCCTGCGGCCACTGATAAGGCCGTGCATTACTTCCAACAGCAGGGCAAGAAAGTTCTGCGTATTGCCGATTATCCCGGCCTGCTGGTGTGGCGCACGGTGGCGATGCTGATTAACGAAGCGCTGGATGCGGTGCAAAAAGGGATCGCCAGCCCGCATGATATTGATACCGCGATGCGCCTTGGCGTCAATTATCCGCACGGCCCGCTGGCGTGGGGAGAACGCCTTGGCTGGCGGCGGGTGCTGCAACTGCTGGAGAACCTGCAACACCATTATGGCGAGGAGCGCTATCGCCCCAGTTCCCTGTTGCGCCAGAAGGCGCTGATGGAGAAGCACCATGAGCAATGATCCGTGGCGCAACGCGCGCGTGATGTACGAAAAAGATACTTGCGCCAGAAAGATGGGGATTGAACTTATCGAAATGGACGACGGTTTTGCGCAGATGAGCATGACCGTCTCGGCGGACATGCTTAACGGCCATCAGACCTGTCACGGCGGCCAGCTATTTACGCTCGCCGATACCGCTTTCGCTTACGCCTGTAACAGCCAGGGGCTGGCGGCGGTGGCTTCGGCGGCAAATATTGATTTTCTTCGTCCGGCGTTTGCCGGCGACAGGCTGGTCGCCACCGCAAGAGTCAAACAGCAGGGCAAGCTGACCGGCGTCTACGACATCGAAATTGTTAATCAACAGCAAAAGATTGTGGCCCTGTTCCGCGGCAAATCGCACCGTATCGGCGGCACAATCACGGGAGAAGTGTAATGCGCGACGCCTTTATTTGTGACGGGATCCGCACGCCGATTGGCCGCTACGGCGGAGCGCTGGCCGGCGTCCGCGCCGACGATCTGGCGGCGATCCCGCTACGTGAGTTGCTGAGCCGTAACCCCGGGCTCGACCCGGCAGCGATTGATGATGTGATTTTCGGCTGTGCGAACCAGGCCGGTGAGGATAACCGCAACGTGGCGCACATGGCGACGCTGTTGGCAGGTTACCCGCATACCGTGCCGGGCACCACGATTAACCGCTTGTGCGGATCGGGTCTGGATGCGATCGGTTTTGCCGCCAGGGCGATCAAAGCCGGCGATGCCGATCTGCTGATTGCTGGCGGCGTGGAATCGATGTCGCGCGCGCCGTTCGTGATGGGAAAAGCCAGCACGCCGTATCAGCGTCAGGCGGAACTCTTTGATACCACGATTGGCTGGCGTTTTGTGAACCCGCTCATGGCGCAACAATTCGGAACTGACAGCATGCCGGAAACGGCAGAGAATGTAGCTGAATTGTTAAATATCAGCCGGGCCGACCAGGACGCTTTCGCCTGGCGTAGCCAGCAGCGCACGGCGCAGGCCCAGCGCGATGGCATTCTGGCGCAGGAAATCGTGCCGGTGCAGATCATCGGCAAGAAAGGGGCGGTCAGCGCGGTACGCGATGATGAGCATCCCCGCCCGGAAACCACGCTTGAGCAACTCGCACTATTAAAAGCGCCGTTCCGTAAAGGCGGAGTCATTACGGCTGGAAATGCTTCTGGCGTTAACGATGGCGCAGCGGCGCTGATTATCGCCAGTGAACAGCAGGCCAGCGTACAGGGGCTCACGCCGCGCGCGCGTATCGTGGCGATGGCGACGGCGGGTGTTGAACCGCGCCTGATGGGGCTGGGGCCGGTACCGGCAGTGCGTAAAGTGCTGGAGCGAGCCGGACTCAATATTAACGATATGGATCTGATAGAGCTGAATGAGGCCTTCGCCGCGCAGGCGCTGGGGGTGCTCAGACAACTCGGCGTGCCGGATGATGCGGCGCACGTGAATCCCAACGGCGGCGCCATCGCGTTAGGTCATCCGCTGGGCATGAGCGGCGCGCGACTGGCGCTGAGCGCCAGCCTTGAGCTGCAACGCCGGGGCGGGCGTTATGCGCTGTGTACGATGTGTATTGGCGTGGGTCAGGGCATTGCCATGATCCTCGAGCGAGTGTGAGCTAATTTACCTGCGAGTACCCTACAATGATAACTACTACAAAATTAGATCCGATTGAAACCGCATCGCGTGATGAACTGCAGGCTCTGCAAACCCAGCGCCTGAAATGGACGCTGAAGCATGCGTATGAAAATGTGCCGATGTATCGCCGCAAATTCGACGCCGCCGGCGTACACCCTGACGACTTTCGGGAATTAAACGATCTGAAATAATTCCCCTGTACCACTAAACAAGATCTGCGCGACAACTATCCCTTCGATACCTTTGCGGTGCCGATGGAGCAGGTGGTGCGCATTCACGCCTCTTCCGGCACCACCGGCAAACCGACGGTGGTGGGATATACGCAAAACGATATTGATAACTGGGCCAATATTGTCGCCCGTTCGCTGCGTGCGGCCGGTGGTTCAGCAAAAGATAAAATTCACGTCGCCTACGGCTACGGCCTGTTTACCGGCGGCCTTGGCGCGCACTACGGCGCGGAGCGTTTAGGGGCGACGGTGATCCCGATGTCCGGCGGACAGACCGAAAAACAGGCGCAACTGATCCGCGACTTTCAGCCGGATATGATCATGGTGACGCCGTCTTATTGTCTGAATCTGATTGAAGAGCTGGAGCGCCAGATGGGCGGCGATGCCCGCGGCTGTTCATTGCGGGTCGGCGTCTTTGGCGCTGAGCCGTGGACGCTGGCGATGCGCGCGGAAATCGAGCGCCGCCTGGGTATCACCGCACTGGATATTTACGGTCTGTCAGAGGTGATGGGGCCTGGGGTGGCAATGGAGTGCCTGGAAACCGTTGACGGCCCGACCATCTGGGAAGACCACTTCTTCCCGGAAATCGTCAACCCGGACGACGGTACGCCGCTGGAAGATGGCGAGCATGGCGAACTGCTGTTTACCACGTTGACCAAAGAGGCGCTGCCGGTGATCCGCTATCGTACCCGTGATCTGACTCGCTTGCTGCCGGGAACCGCGCGGACCATGCGCCGCATGGATCGCATCAGTGGACGCAGCGACGATATGCTGATTATCCGCGGGGTTAACGTCTTCCCATCACAGCTGGAAGAGGAGATCCTCAAGTTTGAACACCTGGCGCCGCACTATCAGTTAGAGGTCAATCGCCGCGGTCATCTTGATTCGCTGGCGGTACGCGTTGAGCTGAAAGAGAGCGGGCTGGCGTTAAGTCATGAACAACGCTGCCAGATTTGTCATCAGTTGCGTCACCGTATTAAGTCGATGGTCGGGATCTCCACCGATATTACTATCGTCAACTGCGGCAGCATTCCTCGCTCTGAAGGGAAAGCCTGTCGGGTATTCGACCTACGTAAAGCGGTGGTCAGCGGTTAATTCTCTCCCCGGTAACCCGGCTGAGGCCTTTACGCCATAAGCCGGGGTTTTCCTGTGCTATGATTCATAAAGGAAAAATATAACAACAGAATGAATCAGATGAGTAAACTCGACGCCTTTATTCAACAAGCGGTGACGGCGATGCCGATCAGCGGTACGTCATTGATTGCCTCGCTGTATGGTGACGCCTTATTACAACGCGGTGGGGAAGTGTGGCTGGGTAGTGTCGCGGCGCTGCTGGAAGGATTAGGATTTGGCGAGCGCTTTGTCCGCACTGCGCTATTCCGTCTCAATAAAGAAGAGTGGCTCGATGTCGTGCGTATCGGCCGGCGTAGCTTCTATCGCCTGAGCGATAAAGGGCTACGTCTGACCCGGCGCGCGGAACATAAAATTTATCGGGCGAACGCCCCGGAATGGGACGGAACCTGGCTGCTGCTATTGTCGGAAGGGTTAGAAAAAACGGTTCTGGCGGAAGTCAAAAAGCAACTGTTATGGCAGGGATTTGGCGCGCTGGCGCCGAGCCTGCTGGCCTCGCCGTCGCAAAAACTGGCCGATGTCCAATCGCTGCTACACGAAGCGGGTGTTGCCGAAAACGTCATCTGTTTTGAAGCCCATTCGCCGCTGGCGCTCTCAAGGGCGGCGCTGCGCGATCGCGTAGAGGAGTGTTGGCATCTCACCGAACAAAATGAGATGTACGAGGCGTTTATCGCATTGTTCCGGCCGTTACTGCCGCTGCTTCGCGACAGCGATCCGTCAGAGTTGACCCCGGAGCGCTGTTTCCAGATCCAACTGCTCCTTATCCATTTCTATCGCCGTGTGGTGCTTAAAGACCCGCTGCTGCCGGAAGAGCTCCTGCCGGCGCATTGGGCCGGGCAAACCGCGCGGCAGCTGTGCATCAATATTTATCAACGCGTGACGCCAGGCGCGCTGGCCTTCGTCGGCGAAAAAGGCGAAAGCTCAGTTGGCGAGCTTCCCGCCCCGGGTCCGCTTTATTTTCAACGCTTTGGCGGTTTGCCGGGCGTCTAAGGAGGTTGCATGCCGATTTATCAGATTGATGGGCTGACGCCAGTGGTGCCGGATGAGAGCTATGTTCATCCGACGGCGGTACTCATTGGCGACGTGATTCTGGGAAAAGGGGTCTATGTTGGGCCTAATGCCAGCCTGCGCGGCGACTTCGGCCGTATTGTAGTAAAAGACGGAGCCAATATTCAGGATAACTGCGTCATGCACGGCTTCCCCGGCCAGGATACCGTGGTGGAAGAGGACGGCCACATCGGCCACGGCGCAATCCTGCACGGCTGTGTGATTGGCCGCAACGCGCTGGTGGGAATGAGCGCGGTGATTATCGACGGGGCAGTAATTGGCGAAAATAGTATTGTCGGCGCTTCCGCCTTCGTAAAAGCGAAAGCGGAAATGCCTGCTAACCATTTGATCATCGGCAGCCCGGCAAAAGCGATTCGTACGCTGAGCGAACAGGAGCTGGAGTGGAAAAAACACGGTACCCGTGAATACCAGGTGCTGGTCGAACGCTGTAAGCAGTCGCTGCATCAGGTGGAGCCATTAAAAGAGATGGAGGCCGGGCGCAAGCGTCTGGAATTTGACGAAAACCTGCGGCCAAAATCCTAAACCTGAGGGGTAACTATAATGGCAGAGAAATTATCCGCTCACTGTCACTGCGGTGCGGTGGCATTTACCGTTGAGCTCAGCGATGGCTTCAACACCGTTCGTCGCTGTAACTGTTCATATTGTCGAATGCGTGGGGCGGTCGCGGTCTCTTCGCCGCGTTCAGGAATAGAGGTGGTACGCGGAAGGGATAAGCTCACAGAATATCGCTTTAATACGGGGGAAGCCGTGCACTTTTTCTGCTCGGTATGCGGGATCTACACCTTTCATCAACGGCGATCAAACCCGCAGCAGTATGGGGTAAATGTGGCCTGCATTGATGGCGTTTCGCCTTTCGATTTTCCTTGCGTGGAGGTCAACGACGGCGTGAATCATCCAAAAGATGGCGGCGGAGGCGTGGTGGGGTATTTGCGCTACGAGAAAAAGTAAAACTCTCCTCCCGCAGGCAGCGAGAGGAGTCAAATATTAGGCTGCAACTACGCTGTCGATAGCCGCTTTGGCATCGGACTGCGCTTTGGCCGCAACTTCTGGACCATAAGCAATACCTTCAGCAAATACGAAGTTCACGTCGGTGATGCCGATAAAGCCAAGGAAGGTGGTCAGATACGGCGTAACCAGATCGGTCGGCGTATCTTTATGAATACCACCGCGGCTGGTCAGTACTACCGCACGTTTACCGGTGACCAGGCCTTCCGGACCTTTCTCGGTGTAACGGAAGGTGACGCCTGCGCGGGCAACCAGGTCGAAATAGTTTTTCAGCTGAGTCGGGATGTTGAAGTTATACATCGGCGCGGCGATAACAATCACATCGTTAGCTTTCAGTTCAGCGATCAGTTCATCGGACAGCGCCAGCGCTTCCTGTTGACGTGCGGTCAACTGTGCATCACTCGGACGCAGCGCGCCAACCAGTTCACCATCCAGAACCGGAATCGGGTTTGCCGCCAGATCGCGCACGGTGATAACGTCGCCTGCGTGTTTTTCACGCCATTGTTCAACAAAATAGTCGGACAGCTGGCCGGATTGCGAGTACCCTGCAAGAATACTGGACTTCAGAACTAATACTTTGCTCATGGGTGTTTCCTTTTAATGTGATTGACGGGTCAATGCCCTGGTGCTTGTTGACACTGTATTCACAATCATGCCGCAGAGATAGCGCAATATATCGAATCCTATGTTCAATTTTTTTGAACAAGGCATGAGTTCTACAGATGTGGTAATCTACAGCAATATTTCATGAGAGATTTTTCCGGCAGAGCGCTGCCCGATAACGTTATGACAGAACAACAAAAAATCACTTTCTCGCAGCTCTATGAACGGCTCGATGGTCTGATGCTGCGCGATAAATCGCGCTATAGCCGCCGCCTGCATGGCGCAAAGAAGGTTAAAAATCCTGATGCCCAGCAGGCCATTCTGCACGAGATGGCGCGGGAGATAGAGCAGGCAGCAGGGAAAGTCCTGCTACGCGAAGCCGCGCGTCCGGCAATCACCTATCCGGAAAACCTGCCGGTTAGCCAGAAAAAACAAGAGATTCTCGAAGCGGTGCGCGATCACCAGGTGGTGATCGTCGCCGGTGAGACCGGTTCTGGTAAAACCACTCAGCTACCCAAAATCTGCATGGAGCTGGGGCGCGGCCTGAAAGGCCTGATTGGCCACACCCAGCCGCGTCGACTGGCGGCGCGCACCGTCGCTAACCGTATTGCCGAAGAGCTGCAGAGCGAGCCGGGTGGCTGTATCGGTTATAAAGTCCGCTTCAGCGACCACGTCAGCGAAAACACCATGGTTAAGCTGATGACCGACGGTATCCTGCTGGCGGAAATCCAGCAGGATCGCCTGCTGATGCAGTATGACACCATCATTATTGATGAGGCGCACGAGCGCAGTCTGAACATTGATTTTCTGCTGGGCTATCTGAAAGAGCTCCTGCCGCGCCGCCCGGACCTGAAAATTATCATTACCTCGGCGACCATCGACCCGGAACGTTTCTCAAAGCATTTCAATAATGCGCCGATTATCGAAGTCTCCGGGCGGACTTACCCGGTGGAAGTGCGCTATCGGCCGATAGTGGAAGAGGCGGACGATACCGAGCGCGATCAGCTACAGGCGATTTTTGATGCGGTTGACGAACTGGGGCGCGAAGGGCCCGGCGATATCCTGATCTTTATGAGCGGCGAGCGGGAAATCCGCGATACCGCCGAGGCGTTGAATAAGCTCAATCTGCGTCACACCGAAGTGCTGCCGCTGTATGCTCGTTTATCCAATAGTGAGCAAAACCGGGTCTTCCAGTCCCATAGCGGGCGGCGTATTGTCCTGGCAACCAACGTTGCCGAAACCTCGTTGACGGTTCCGGGCATCAAATACGTTATCGATCCGGGTACCGCTCGCATCAGTCGCTACAGCTACCGTACAAAAGTGCAGCGCCTGCCTATCGAGCCAGTATCACAGGCCTCCGCTAATCAGCGTAAAGGCCGTTGCGGACGTGTGTCTGAAGGCATCTGTATTCGTCTTTACTCGGAAGACGATTTCCTGTCGCGGCCGGAATTTACCGACCCGGAAATTCTGCGTACCAACCTGGCCTCGGTCATTCTGCAAATGACCGCTCTGGGGCTGGGCGATATCGCTGCGTTTCCGTTTGTCGAAGCGCCGGATAAGCGCAACATCCAGGATGGCGTTCGTCTGCTGGAAGAGCTCGGCGCCATCACCACCGATGAGCAGGCAACGGCCTATAAGCTGACCCCGCTGGGCCGCCAGCTCAGCCAGCTACCGGTGGATCCGCGTCTGGCGCGGGTGGTGCTGGAAGCGCAGAAACATGGCTGCGTGCGTGAAGCGATGATCATCACTTCCGCGCTGTCGATTCAGGATCCGCGCGAGCGCCCCATGGACAAGCAGCAGGCATCCGATGAAAAGCATCGTCGCTTCCACGATAAAGAGTCTGATTTCCTTGCTTTTGTCAATTTGTGGAACTATCTCGGCGAACAACAAAAGGCGCTCTCCTCGAATCAGTTCCGCCGCCAGTGCCGGGTGGATTTCCTCAACTATTTACGCGTGCGTGAATGGCAGGATATTTACACCCAACTGCGCCAGGTCGTGAAAGAACTCGGTCTGCCGATCAACAGCGAGCCAGCGGAGTACCGTGAGATTCATACCGCGCTGCTGACCGGTTTATTGTCGCATATCGGGATGAAGGACTCCGATAAACAGGAGTATACCGGCGCCCGTAATGCCCGGTTCTCTATCTTCCCCGGCTCCGGTCTATTCAAGAAGCCTCCGAAGTGGACGATGGTTGCGGAGCTGGTGGAGACCAGCCGCCTGTGGGGGCGCATTGCCGCCCGCATTGAGCCGGAGTGGGTCGAGCCGGTGGCCCAGCATCTGATTAAACGTTCATATAGTGAACCGCACTGGGAGCGGTCTCAGGGCGCGGTAATGGCGACAGAAAAGGTCACCGTCTACGGTCTGCCAATCGTCGCCGCGCGTAAGGTCAACTATAGCCAGATTGACCCGGCGCTGTGTCGTGAGCTGTTCATCCGCCACGCGCTGGTAGAGGGCGACTGGCAGACGCGGCATGCTTTCTTCCGCGATAACCTGAAGCTGCGCGCTGAAATCGAAGAGCTGGAGCATAAGTCGCGCCGTCGCGACATCCTGGTGGATGACGAGACGATGTTCGAGTTTTACGACCAGCGCATTAGCCACGATGTCATCTCCGCTCGCCACTTTGATAAGTGGTGGAAGCAGGCCAGCCGCGAAACGCCAGACTTGCTCAATTTTGAAAAGAGCATGCTGATTAAAGAGGGGGCGGAGCAGGTCAGTAAACTGGACTACCCGAATTTCTGGCATCAGGGCAATCTTAAACTGCGTCTTAGCTATCAGTTTGAACCCGGTGCGGATGCCGATGGCGTAACGGTTCATATTCCGCTGCCGCTGCTCAACCAGGTAGAGGAAGCCGGGTTTGAATGGCAGATCCCTGGCCTGCGTCGCGAGCTGGTCATCGCATTAATCAAATCGTTGCCGAAACCCGTTCGGCGTAATTTCGTCCCGGCGCCTAATTACGCCGAGGCGTTTTTAGGCCGCGCGACGCCGCTGGCGTTGCCGCTACTGGATTCGCTGGAGCGTGAGCTGCGTAAAATGACCGGCGTGACCATCGACCGCGAATCCTGGCAGTGGGATCAGGTGCCCGATCACCTGAAAATCACTTTCCGGGTGGTGGATGACAAAAATAAGAAACTGCTGGAAGGACGCTCTCTGCAGGTCTTAAAAGACGCGCTTAAAGGTAAAGTTCAGGAGACGTTATCGGCGGTGGCCGACGATGGTATTGAACAGAGCGGGCTGCATATCTGGAGTTTCGGCACCCTGGCGGAGAGTTACGAACAGAAGCGCGGTAATTATAAGGTGAAAGCCTGGCCGGCGCTGGTGGACGAGCGTGACAGCGTTGCCATCAAACTGTTTGATAATCCACAGGAACAGCAGCAGGCGATGTGGCGTGGTCTGCGCCGTTTACTGTTGCTCAATATTCCGTCGCCGATTAAGTATCTGCACGAGAAACTGCCCAACAAAGCCAAACTGGGACTCTATTTCAACCCTTATGGCAAGGTGCTGGATTTGATTGACGACTGCATCTCCTGTGGTGTTGACAAGCTTATCGATGAAGCCGGCGGCCCGGTGTGGACCGAAGAGGGCTTTAGTAAACTGCACGATAAAGTGCGCGCCGAACTGAACGACACGGTGGTCGATATCGCGAAGCAGGTCGAGCAGATCCTGACGGCGGTATTTAACATCAATAAGCGTCTGAAAGGGCGGGTAGATATGACGATGGCCCTGGGGCTGTCGGATATTAAAGCGCAGATGGCGGGTCTGGTTTATCGCGGCTTTGTTACCGGCAACGGTTTCCGCCGCCTCGGCGATACGCTGCGTTATCTGCAGGCAATTGAAAAACGTCTTGAGAAGCTGGCAATCGACCCGCATCGTGACCGCGCGCAGATGCTAAAAGTCGAGAGCGTGCAACAGGCGTGGCAGCAGTGGTTGAATAAGCTGCCGCCGAATCGCCGCGATGACGACGACGTACAGGAGATCCGCTGGATGATCGAAGAGCTGCGCGTCAGCTTCTTTGCTCAGCAGTTGGGTACCCCGTATCCGATCTCGGACAAACGCGTGTTGCAGGCGATGGAGCAAATTACGCCGTAGCCTGGCTGGTTGTCCCCGGAGGCGCTGCGCTTACCGGGGCTACTCGCTTAAGCGTTTACCCACGCCAGAGTAAAGCCGTCCCAGCCTTTAGTGCCCACGGTCTGCAGCGCCGTTGCCGTCAACCGTGGCTCGGCGCCCATCATCTCAATGAATTGACGCACGCCCTGAACGCGCTCGTCGGCGCTCTGTGGGTTGACCACTTCACCGTCGCGTACCACGTTATCGCCAATAATTAAGGTTCCTGGGCGGGAATAACGTAGCGCCCAGCTCAGATAGTGGGGATTATTCGGCTTATCGGCATCGATGAAGATCAGGTCGAAAGCGGGACATTCGCCAAGCGCCTCCAGAGAATGTAGCGCCGGCCCCTCTCGCAGCGTGACCCGCTGGTCAACGCCCGCCAGCTGCAGATTCTCCCGCGCCACCTGGGCATGATGCGCGTCGGCCTCCAGCGTGAGTAGTTGGCCGTCGGCAGGAAGCTCGCGCGCCATCCAGATGGTGCTATAGCCGCCGAGAGTACCGATCTCCAGTATCCGCTTAGCCTGGGTAAGTCTTACCAGCAGGGCGAGAAACTGCCCCTGATTGGCGGCGACATCGTGTGCCGGCAGCCCGGCTCGATGGTTGTTTTCCAGTACCCGATCGAGCACAGGATCGCCGGGGATTAAGGCCTCAATCAAATAATTGTCTACTGCCGACCACTGTTGTTGCATATTACGCTTCCCCATTTAGCTCCCTGATGAGTCAGACCAGCCGCCTCCCAGCGCCCGGTACAAATCAATCTGCGCCAGCAGCAGGTTATTTTTCACCTGCACCACGCTCAACTGAGTGGAGAATAACGTACGTTGCGCATCCAACACGTCCAGATAGGAAGAATAGCCGTTACGATAGCGGTTCTGCGCGATACGCAACGTTTCTGCGGCGACCGATTCCTGCTCCTGGAGCTCGCTTAACTGTTCGCCGTAGCGGCTGATGGCATCCAGGCTATCGTTCACCTCTTTGAACGCGCCGCGTACGGTTTTCTCATATCCGTATAACGCCTGATTTCGCTGGGCCATCGAGACATCAACCTGCGCATTTAGCGCCTGGCGGTTGAGTAACGGCGCCAGAATACTGCCGCCAAGGCTCCATAACCGCAGCGGGTTGTCGAGCAGATCCGGCAGCGTTCTGTCCTGCAGGCTGCCGGTGGCGGTCAGGTTGATGGAAGGCAGCAACTGCGCCTGCGACGACGCGAGGGTGGCATCAGCGGCCACCAGTTGGCGTTGAGCTTGCACAATGTCCGGACGGCGGCTCATTAGCGTCGAGGGTAACTGTGAGGGCAGGCGTAGCGGGCTAAGTTGTGCGAACTCGTTACGTTTTAGCGCACCGGGATTGTCGCCCAAGAGAACGCTCAGGGCGTTCTCTTGTTGCGCGATTTGATGCTGCAATGGCGGGATCTGCGCCCGCGTCGAGCGCAGTTCGGAATCCGCCTGCATGAGCTCCAGGCGCGAGGTATAGCCGGTTTCATACTGCCGTTTAGCCAGATTCCACGCATCTTCTCGCGATTTCAGCGTTTGGCGGGTGACTCGCAACTGCTCGTCTAATGACAACAAGGTGACGTAGCCGACGGCGACCGATGTCGCCACGGTCAGATTAGCGGCAGCGGCTTTCTGCGCTTCAAGGCTGGCTTCGGCTGCGCTGGCGGCGCTGCGGTTGGCCCCCCAAATATCGACGTCATAGCTGGCGGTCAGGCCCCCTTTGTACAGCGTGCTGTGGATGGGCAGACCGGTCGCGGCGGACTGTGCGCGAGCGCGGGTACCGGTCAGGCTGGCATCAAGCGAGGGGAATAAGCTGCTATCAGCAGCGTACGCGCGCGCCTGATACTCGTTAACCCGCTCGCGGGCGATCAGGACGTCGCTGTTGTAGCGCAACGCCCGATCGACATACTGATTAAGCGCGCTATCGTGAAAATTGCGCCACCACACGCCTTCCACCGGGCTGGAGGGACCCACATCGGCACGCCAGGCGGCGGGGATCGCCAGCGTAGGCTCCGCACGTGGGACATCGGCAGACTGACAACCGACCAGCGCCAGCGCCACGGCAAGGGTTAACGGGCGGATCATTGTTTATTCTCCGCGCGGGTATCAATCGTCACCTGCACCGACATCCCCGGACGCAGACGATAGCTGTTTTTCTGTCCCTCATCGACCGCGATACGGACAGGGATCCGCTGGGCGATTTTGACAAAGTTGCCGGTCGCGTTATCCGGCGAGATCGCGCTGAATTCGACGCCGGTCGCTGGCGAAATACTTTGTACTTTGCCGTGGAAGGTTTCGCTGTTCAACGCATCGACCGAGAAGGTGACCGGCTGGCCGACGCGCACCTCGGCGAGCTGTGTCTCTTTCAGGTTGGCGATAACCCAGTGCTGAGGCGGTACCAGCGAGGTCAAATGCGTACCGGCGCTGACATAGGCGCCGAGGCGTACGGAGATCTGCCCCAGTTGCCCGGCCGTCGGGGCGATAATCCGCGTATTCTGCAGGTCGATTTCGGCAAGCTCCAACGCCGCTTTGGCGCTGGCCACATCGGCCTCCAGCGAATCGCGATTGACGATAGTGGACTGCAGATCCTGGCGCGACATCTCCAGTGTGGCTTTCGCCTGTTCGATATCGGCTGCGCCTTGAGCCGCGCTGGCCCGCGCAGAGTCGCGTTCGCGAATGGATAACGAACCGTCCGCGGTGAGTTCCTGTACGCGTTTTAAATCGGCTTGGCTTTTCTGATTCTGCGCGCGGGCGTTTTGCAAGGCGGCCTCGTTTTTGACGATGGTCGCTTCGGCGCTTTTCCGCTGCTGCTGGTTGTTTTTCAGCGCCGCCTGTTTCATCGCCAACGTTGCCTGCGCCTGGTGCACCCGCTGTTTATAGATGCGATCGTCAATCTGGAACAGCACCTGTCCCGGCTGAACGGTATCGAAATCTTTGACGTTCACCGCGGTGATATACCCGTTAACCTGCGGGCTGATAAACGTCGTCTGACCACGCACGTAAGCGTTATCGGTAAACTGACTATGCCGAGTGAAAGGGGGCAACTGCCAGGCGTAAAGAATAACCAATACGCCGACGATGCCGATCGCCGCGGCGGTAAAAATAGACACCACGCGGATGTTGTTTCGGGTATTGGCCTGTTGCCTGGCCGCGTCCTGCTGACTCATAACCACTCCAGAGTAAAAATTATCTTATTATTTGTTGCCGGTTGCGCGTTTTAACGCGATACGGGCGGTGATTCGCAATCTGATTAAGCGCCAGAAAATCCACACCAGCGTTGCGGCAGAGATCGCCGCCGTCAGGAGATAAGTGTCATTGTAGGCGAGAATATTGGCCTGTAGCGTCGAGGCGTTTTGCAGCAGCGTGGTAGCCTGCACGTTCAATAGCGTGCTGTCGCCAATCTGGCTTTGATACATCTGGCTGTACTGCTGCAGTCGCTCGGCGATCAACGGGTTCAGCGTGGTTATCTGATCGGCCAACTGGCTGGAATGAAATTTTTCGCGCCAGGTCTGAAAAGTACCGAGGATAGCTGAGCCGAGCAGGCCGCCGATATTTTGGCTCATGCCAAACAGAACCGAGAAGCTGACCAGATTCCGCTGGTCGGCAATCACCCCGCCAATTCCCGCCAGCATGGCCGGCGCGAGGAAGAAGGCACTGCCGAAGCCAAGTAAAAACTGGCTGAACATCAACTGTTCCGGACGGGTCAGGGCAGTGGACTGGCTATCAAGCAATGACGCAATCATAATCAACGCCAGCGCGGTCGCGGTGGGCCAGTAGAGGCGCTGCGGGTTAAGCGTCAGGCAACTGGCGACGATACCGCAGACGATACCGGCGAAAATCGACCATGCCAGGTTGGTCATCTGCTCGTTTTGCAAGCCGACGTACTGCAGCCAACCGATGACCCCGGTATTCTGTTCCGCCAGCACGATGCGAATCAGCAACATAATCAGTCCCAGACGAAGGATACTGCCGCTGGAAAGCCATTTGGTGTTAAGCAGCGGGTTAGTGCGATTATGCTCGAAGGCGATAGCCGAAACGATCAGCACCACCGCTCCCGCCAGCGACCAGCCAAGCCACGGCGCCTCAAACCACCAGTCCAGACGGCCCAGCGACAGGACCGCGCAGACTAAAGCCATACCGGGCGCCAGCAGGAAGAAGGTAATAAAGTCCTTCTTCTCAAACACCTTTTTGCGGTCGCTTGGCGGCAGTTTCAGCGCGATGACGCAGGCCAGCGACACCAGCGCCAGGCCGAGCTCAAAGAAGTAGAGCCCGCGCCATTCGTCAATCTGCAGCAGTTCGGTCGAGAACAGACGCGCCAGCGGGATCGCCAGCGACGATCCGGTGATACCGATGGTCAACGCCTTCAGGCGGTGGCGCGCCGGCCAGGCCTGCACCTGATAGTAAATTCCCAGTGAACTCAACGCCGCTGCCACCATGCCGTGCGCCGCGCGCACCATCATTGCCGAGCTGAGGTCGTTGACGAACAGGTGGAAGAAAGTGACCAGTACATACAGTACCAGGAAGCCTTCGGTAAAGGCGCGCAGGCCGAACTGTTGGCGAAATTTCACCAGCAGCAGGTTGATGGAAACGTTAGTCATAACGTAGACCGCCGGCAGCCATGCGATTTCCGTCGACCAGGCGGCAAAAGTGCCCTGCAGCAGCTGCAGGTTGGCGGTAACGACGGCGTTACCCAGCGCGCCGGTCAGGCACACCAGCAGCCCGACGATGCCGTAAGCGACGCGTTTTGGCGTACTGTGAATCGGCGTCGACGGCGAGCCGAGCATCGCCGGTTTTTCATGCGGCGCCCAGTCGTGGGGCACATAAGGATTAGCTTCGCGACGAGGCATTATTTCTTTTCCACCTCGTGCAGCAGCTTTTCCAGTACCCGGTGGGTTTGCTCACGCTCTTCCGGAGTAATGGCGGTGAGGATCTCCTCGCGCAGGTCGTCGGCGACCGCTTTCACCTGATGAAAGAGCGCCATCCCTTTGGCGGTGGCAACCAACAGACGCTTACGTTTATCGCTGTCAGGCTTAACGCGCTCCACCAGTTCAAGTTCGACCAGGCGGTTAATGAGCGGGACGATGGTGGCGCTTTCGACACCCAGTTCCTGCGCCAGTTCGCTTTGCGAGAGGGGCTGCTCGTTGCGGGCAATGGCTGACACCGCCACCCATGACGCCTGGCTCATGCCTAGATTTTTTAACCGCCGGTTAACCGCCAGCCGCCAGTGATGCGCGGTTAAGTATAAGAGATGGGAAAAGTTAAGCTGTCGGTTATCCATGTTCCGCCTGCAAAATCATTAGAGCTCTAATGATTTTAGGCGCGGCGATTTACTGATTTCAAGTCACGAAGATAAAAATAGGTTAACGCAATGTGCGTTTTTTGTGGGAAAGGCAGGCTGGCACGTGGAGAAAAAAATAAAAAACCCGGGCGAGCCCGGGTTTCGTATCTGGATTACCTGGACATTAGCCCGGATAGATGCCGCGATCTTTACGCGCCAGCAGAATGCGCTCGCAGGCGACGATGTAGGCCGCGGTACGCAGAGAACACGCTTTCTCGGCGGCTTTATCGCAGACGTGAACAATAGCATCCGTCATGATGCGGTCCATCTTGGCGTTGATCTCTTCTTCGCTCCAGAAGAAGCTTGCCATGTCCTGCACCCATTCGAAGTAGCTGACGGTCACGCCGCCGGCGTTACAGATAACGTCCGGAACCACGATCACCCCGCGGTCGGCCAGCACGTCGTCGGCGTCCGGATAGGTCGGGCCGTTGGCGCCTTCGAGGATCAGCTTACAGCTGATTTTTTCCGCGCGTTCACGGGTGATTTGGCCTTCCAGCGCCGCCGGGATCAGGATATCCATCTCGGTGGTCCAGAAATCTTCTTTGGCGATTTCACGCGCGCCCGGGAAACCAGCAATCTTCTTGTTCTCGGCCTGCCATGCGGTCAGCGCCTGCATGTCGATGCCGCCTTCGTTGAACAGGGTCGCGGTATGGTCCTGGATCACGACAATGCGCGCGCCAACGTCTGCAAACAGACGAGCGGCTTCGCTGCCGACGTTACCAAAACCTTGCAGCGCCACTTTCGCGCCTTCGATTTCGATACCGTTGCGACGAGCCACTTCACGACCGGTGACGAAGACGCCGCGGCCGGTGGCTTTTTCACGGCCCAGCGAACCGCCGAGATGAATCGGCTTACCGGTAACCACGCCGGTGATAGTGGTGCCGTGATTCATGGAGTAGGTGTCCATCATCCACGCCATCACTTTACCGTTGGTGCCAACGTCCGGCGCCGGGATATCTTTCTGTGGCCCAATGATAATGCCGATTTCGCTGGTATAGCGACGAGTCAGACGTTCCAGCTCGCCTTCAGACAGTGAGAACGGGTCGACGCGGATGCCGCCTTTGGCTCCGCCGTAAGGAATATTGACCGCGGCGCACTTAATGGTCATCCAGGCAGAAAGCGCCATTACCTCGTTAAGATCGACATCCGGATGGTAGCGAACACCACCTTTACCCGGTCCACGCGATAGATTGTGCTGTACGCGATAGCCTTCGAAATGGCGGATGGTGCCATCATCCATCTGCACTGGAATATCAACGATCAGCGCGCGTTTCGGGTGACGCAGAGTTTCCACCCAGTAGGCGAGGTCGCCCAGATACGGCGCGACGCGGTCGATCTGGCGCAGGTAAGTGGTCCATGGAGATGTACTACTTTCAGATGCGTAAGATAACTTTTCCATAAGAGTCCTGTATCTCAATGTTATTTGTGTCGTGTAAAACCGTGGAATAGGTACAGCAGTAAAATCTGTGTGATGAATGTTATCACCAATTTTATAAACCAGTATTTGACGGCTATTCCGAATTTTACATTTTTGTTAGTTTTTTGGGGTTGCATTTGAATAAATAAGCACGACCAGGTGCCTGTATGTCATGCATGGATATGCATATTTTATGCAGATAAGTGAATATAGAAATAATTTTTTCATATTTTTCATTATCTTGATGATCCTCTAAAAGTGAATAAAATGATTCATGGTTGTATTGACTTTGTTGCTCGTCAGGGCCCAGCATTAGCTCACGCAATACACAAGGTATTAACCGTGAATTAACATATATCCATACAAATAAAATGGCTTATTTCAGTTGTGGTGAAAATATTTGTCATCGCAGCGGGACGTGTGCGCCCTGAAAACGGCTAAAGGGAAATTGTTAAATTCGACTATTCACGATTGGCCAATTTATGCCGCCGATCCTCGTTCCGGAGAATTGTTATGTCAGGCAGTATCACTCGCGAAGATTTTGATGCTTATATGGTTCCGTGTTTCGCTCCCGCGCCGTTTATCCCGGTGAAAGCGGCGGGCTCCCGTGTCTGGGACCAGCAGGGTAAAGAGTACATTGACGTGGCTGGCGGCATTGCGGTTAACGCGCTGGGTCATGCGAATCCGGCGCTGGCTAACGCGCTGAAAGCGCAGCTGGATAAGCTGTGGCACATCGGCAACGGCTATACCAACGAACCGGTACTGCAGCTGGCGAAAACCCTGGTGGAGTCGACCTTCGCCGATAAAATTTTCTTCTGTAACTCCGGTGCTGAAGCCAACGAAGCCGCGCTGAAGCTGGCGCGCAAGTATGCTCACGACAAATTCGGCGCCGACAAGAGCGAAATTATCGCCTTCAAAAACTCTTTCCATGGCCGCACTCTGTTTACCGTAACCGTAGGGGGGCAGCCGAAATACTCCAGCGACTATGCGCCATTACCGCAGGACATCACCCATCTGCCGTATAACGATATCGACGCGGTGAAAGCGGCGTTCTCTTCCCGCACCTGCGCGGTCATCGTCGAGCCGATTATCGGCGAAGGCGGCGTCATGCCAGCGGATCCGCAATTCCTGCAGGCACTGCGCGAGCTGTGTGATGAGCATGAAGCGACGCTGATTTTTGATGAAGTGCAGACCGGCGCCGGGCGTACCGGCCAACTGTATGCTTACCAGCACTACAACGTGGTTCCGGACATTCTCACCAGCGCGAAAGGGCTGGGCGGCGGCTTCCCAATTGGCGCGATGCTGGCGAAAGAGGCCTGGGCGCAGGTGTTCCAGCCGGGTACCCACGGCACGACTTTCGGCGGCAACCCGCTGGCGGCGACCGTCGCCAATAGCGTGCTGGCGCAAATAGATAGTGCGCTGCTGGCGGGCGTGGGCGAACGCCATACCCTTATCGTCGATAAACTCAATGCGCTGAACGCCAAATATGATCTCTTTAGCGCCGTGCGTGGGATGGGGCTGCTGATTGGCGCCGAACTGGCAAGCCATCTGCGCGGCAAAGCCAAAGCGCTGACCAATCTGGCGGCGGAAGAGGGACTGATCGCGCTGATAGCCGGGCCGGACGTACTGCGTTTCGCCCCGGCGCTCAATATTCCCCTGGCGGATATTGATGAAGCCTTCGTGCGCCTTGAGCGCGCCGTCGCCCGCTTAACCAGCTAATCCGGGAGACGGCCTATGATGTTATTTCGTCCCGTACGGGAAAACGACCTCGATGATATTGTCCGCCTGGCCTCCCGGGCGGGCGTGGGAATGACCTCGCTGCCCAATGATGCCGTGCGCCTCGCCGCACGGATCAAACGCAGCGTGGAGACCTTTGCCGGCAAGCTGACGCGCGGCGAACAGGGGTTTCTGTTTGTTCTGGAAGATACCGAACTGAGCCGGGTTGTCGGCGTCAGCGCCATTGAGGTCGCGGTGGGGCTCGACGAACCGTTCTACAATTTTCGTATTCAGAAAACGGTACGGGCATCCAAAGAGCTTGGGGTTTACAAGCATCAGGATTTGCTCAATTTAAGCTACGACCATACCGGCCACAGCGAACTCTGTACCCTGTTTCTGGACCCTGAGTACCAGAAGAACCGCAATGGCCTGCTGCTTTCCAAAGCGCGGTTTGTCTTTATTGCCGCGTTCCGCGAGTGGTTTTCACCGCATCTGTTCGCCGAGCTGCGCGGGCGCAGCGACGAGCAGGGTAATTCGCCGTTCTGGGATGCGTTGGGGCACCACTTTTTCGATATTCCTTTCGCCGATGCCGACCGCCTCACCGGTACAGGGATGAAAACCTTTATCGCCGAATTGATGCCGGCTTACCCGATTTACATCTCGCTGCTGCCGGATGATGCCCGCGAGGTGATAGGCCAGGTTCATGCTAATACCGCGCCGGCGCGGGCTATTCTCGAAAAAGAGGGGTTTGGCTGGCGCGGGTCCGTCGACATCTTCGATGCCGGCCCGGTACTGGAAGCAGAAACCGATAATATTCGCGCCATCAGAGAGAGCTACTCGCTGCCGGCGCTGCAACTCATGACGCCGCAGGCGACGCCAACCATCGTCGCCAACGGACAGTTTGATAATTTCCGCGCGGTGCTCATCGCGCAAGAGACGCCGGGAGCGCTCGATCAGCAGGCGCTGGACGCCCTGCAGGTCAATGCCACCGACCGGGTTCACGCGGTGACACTCAATCCAGAGGAAAACAGATCATGGCGGTAAACGCACAGTTTATAGCAGGTAAGTGGCAGCAGGGCGCAGGCGCGCCGTTAACCAAGCTGGCGCCGGAAGACCAGTCTATTTTATGGCAGGCGAGCAGCGCCGGCGCGGCCGATGTGCAGGCCGCCTGTACTGCCGCGCGCGAGGCGTTTTATAGCTGGTCGCATCGCCCATTAAGCGAACGCATTGCCGTGGTTCAGCGTTTCGCTGCACTGCTGGAAGAGAATAAAGAGGCGCTGGCGACGTTAATTTCCCGTGAAACCAGCAAGCCGCTGTGGGAAACGCGTACTGAAGTACAGGCGATGATCGGCAAGGCCGGGATTTCCATTGATGCCTACGCCGAACGTACCGGTTATCGCGAGTCCGCTATGCCGGACGGCAAAGCGCTGCTGCGCCATAAGCCGCACGGCGTGATGGCGGTGTTTGGCCCTTACAACTTCCCGGGGCATCTGCCGAATGGCCATATTATCCCGGCGCTGATCGCCGGTAACACCGTGGTATTTAAACCGAGCGAATTGACGCCCGCGACCGCGGAACTCACCGTTCAGCTATGGCAGCAGGCCGGGATCCCGGATGGGGTGCTAAACCTGGTGCAGGGGGCGAAAGATACCGGCCAGGCGCTGCTGGAAAACCGCGATATCGACGGGGTGCTGTTTACCGGGAGTGCCGCCGCTGGCTTCCATTTCCACCGCTACCTCGGCGGCCAGCCGGAGAAAATGTTGGCGCTGGAGATGGGCGGCAATAACTCGCTGATCGTGGCCGACGTTGTCGATAGCGTTGCGGCGCTGAACGTGATTATTCAATCGGCCTTTATCTCCGCCGGGCAGCGCTGCACCTGCGCGCGTCGTTTACTGGTACCGCGCGGCGAACAGGGCGATGCGCTACTTGAACAACTGATTGCTGCCAGCCGGCAGATCCGCGCCGGTAAATGGGACGCCGATCCGCAGCCGTTTATGGGCGGGGTGATTTCGCAAACCGCCGCGCAGGGCATGCTGGCGGCGCAGGCGAAGCTGGAAGCGCTGGGCGGCAATGTTCTGCTGCGCATGAGCCAGCCTGATCCGCGCTCAACCGTGCTGACGCCGGGAATTATCGATGTTACCGGGATCGCGGTACCGGATGAAGAGTACTTCGGCCCGCTGCTGACCGTGATTCGTTATGACCAGTTCGATGAGGCGATCGCGATCGCCAATAACACCCGCTACGGCCTGGCGGTGGGGCTGATTTCCGCCGACCCGGCGCTGTTCGACAAGCTGGCCGACGAAGCGCGCGCCGGGATTGTTAACTGGAACAAACCGCTCACCGGAGCCTCCAGCAAAGCGCCATTCGGCGGTGTCGGCGCCTCCGGCAACCATCGCGCTTCGGCGTGGTATGCCGCCGATTATTGCGCCTGGCCGATGGCTTCTCTGGTCAGCGAAACGCTGACGCTGCCGGCGACGACGTCGCCAGGTCTGCCATTCTGATAACCGTTTTTGTGAGGACACTATGTCTGGATTTGAAGCGAATTTTGACGGCCTGGTGGGGCCAACGCACCACTACGCCGGGTTGTCGGTAGGCAACGAAGCGTCACAAAACAACCGCGACGGTTTATCTAACCCGAAGAAGGCGGCGCTGCAGGGGCTTTATAAGATGAAGACCCTGGCCGATCGTGGCTTTGTTCAGGGCATTCTGCCGCCGCAGCCGCGGCCAAATATGACGATGCTGCGCAGTATTGGTTTTCAGGGTAGCGACGAGCAGGTTATCCAGCGTGCGGCTAAAGAGGCCCCGCAGCTATTGTCGGCCTTTAGCTCCGCTTCCTCGATGTGGACCGCCAACGCCGCCACCGTGTCGCCGTCGGCCGATAGCGCTGATGGAAAAGTGCATTTTACGGTGGCGAACCTCAACAATAAGCTGCACCGCATGCAGGAAGCGCCGATCACCTCGGCCATCCTCAGGGCCACCTTCGCCGATGAGCGCTACTTTGCGCATCACGCGGCGCTACCGCAGCATGGCGATTTAGGTGATGAAGGGGCCGCTAACCATAACCGTTTCTGCGGGGATTATGACCGCCAGGGCGTGCAGTTTTTTGTCTACGGTAAGCGCGCCAGCGGCGGTGTTACGCCAGCAAAATACCCCGCACGCCAGACGCTGGAGGCCAGCGAAGGGGTGGCGCGTCTGCATCAGCTCGACCCGCAGTACACCGTATTCGCTCAGCAAAATCCGCAGGCTATCGACCATGGCGTATTCCACAATGATGTTATCGCCGTCAGCAACCGCCACGTGCTGTTTCATCATCAGCACGCCTTCCTGCAGCAGCGGGAGGTGCTGGCAACGCTGAAGGAGAGCAACGCCAGGCTGAATATTCCATTCACCAGCGTTGAAGTGCCGGACGAGCAGGTTAGCCTCGATGATGCGGTGGCCTCTTATCTGTTCAACAGCCAGTTACTGAGCAAAACCGATGGCAAAATGCTGATCGTGGTGCCGGAAGAGTGCCGTCAGCGTGAAAACGTCTGGCGTTATCTCTCCGCTCTTGCCGCCGATAGCGCATCGCCTATCGATGAAGTGGCGGCATTCGATCTACGTGAAAGCATGCGCAACGGCGGCGGCCCGGCCTGTTTACGTCTGCGGGTGGTGCTTAACGATGCTGAGCGTGCGGCGGTCAACGCTCACAGCCTGATGAATGACGAACGCTACCAGCAACTGACAGCGTGGGTTGAAAAGCATTATCGCGATCGCCTGCATGCCAGCGATCTCGCCGACCCGCAGCTGCTGCGCGAAGTTTATCAGGCGCTGGATGAGCTGACGCAGATTTTACATCTGGGCGCGATTTATGACTTCCAGCGATAAGGGGCCGGGAATGGAACAAAACGTCAACGATTTACTGCATTGTAAACTGCAGACATGGACCTTTCCGCCGACTATCGAAGCCAGTTGGTTAGGCGATGGCATTCTGCAACTGCTGCCAAAAACGTCATGGCGACAGGCGACGGTGCTTTCTGCCGGGGTGCACGGTAACGAAACCGCGCCGATTGAAATGTTGCTGCAGATCCTGCAGGGATTAAGCCTGGGCGAGCAGCCGCTGACCCACGCGCTGCTGGTGGTGTTCGGCAATCTGCCCGCCATTCGCGCCGGCCGTCGCTATCTGCATAACGATCTCAACCGGTTGTTTGGCGGCCGCCATCTGGCGGCGATGCCGGGTAACGAGTCGCGTCGCGCTTTTGAACTGGAGATGGCCGTACAGGCCTTCTTCCGTAGCGCCGATGCCCACGGTAAGGTGCCGCGCACGCATCTCGATCTGCATACCGCCATTCGCGGGTCAAAATATCGGCAGTTCGCGCTGCTGCCCGCTCATGATGGCGACTACAGCGCGGATTTTTATCAGCTGTTGCAGGCCAGCGGTATGGACGCCATCGTGCGCCATACCGAACCGGGCGGCACCTTTACCCACTTCACCAGCGAGAAGTTCGGCGCGCAAAGCGCCACGCTGGAACTGGGGAAAGTGATGCCATTCGGTGAAAATGATTTGCGCTTGTTTGCCGCCACCGAACTGGCGATCGGCGCGCTGATCGCCGACGGCATCATGCCGCCGCGGAGCAAAGCGCCGGTCGAATACTTTGTGGTGCAGCAGAGCATCATCAAGAGCGAGAACGGTTTTACCCTTAATCTCGACCCGAAAATTGAAAACTTTACCGCGCTGCCGGCAGGCTATGAAATCGCCCGTCAGGCACAGAAAACCTGGGTGGTCAATGCCGACGCCCCCTACATCCTGTTTCCGAATGCGGGCGTCGCCGCCGGTCAACGCGCCGGGCTGTTGCTGACCGCTACCGCGCCAAGCCTTTCCATGCCTGCTTGAAGGAATCAACATGACTGAACATCAACGTGAGGGGCAGGTTCATCCTGCCACCGACGGGGAGTGCCCGTCGCAGCTCAAACGCGGCCTTGGCGCCCGGCACATTCAGATGATTGCGCTGGGCGGCGCTATCGGCACCGGACTGTTTATGGGGGCGGGCAGAAACATCGCCGTCGCCGGAACATCCATTCTGCTTATCTATCTACTGGTAGGTTTCTTTACCTATATGGTGATGCGGGCGATGGGGGAGCTGTTGCTGACCCGCCTGGATTACCGTTCGTTTGCGGATTTCGTCGGCGACTATCTTGGCCCGCAGGCCAGTTTCTATCTGGGCTGGACCTACTGGCTTAGCTGGGTGGTGACCTGTATCGCCGACGTGGTGGTATGCGGCAGCTATATGCAGTACTGGTTTCCGGAGATGTCGGCGTGGATGCCCGCGTTGAGTACGCTTGGGATTCTGTTCTTGTTTAATTTGTTGTCGGTAAAAATGTTCGGCGAGGCCGAATTCTGGTTTGCGCTGATTAAGGTCATCACCATTATTGCGCTGATTTTAACCGGCGCGTGGATGATTGCTATCGGCTGGACTTCGCCGGACGGCGTGAAGGCTTCGTTAGGCCATCTCACCGACCCGACGGCCTTTATGCCGCACGGGGTGACCGGTTTCTTCGCCGGTTTCCAGATAGCGATCTTCTCCTTCACCGGTATTGAGCTGCTCGGCACCATGACGGCGGAAACGCGCGATCCTGAGCGCATCCTGCCGAAGGCGATTAACGCGCTGCCGCTGCGCATCATTATTTTCTATCTGCTGTCGATGGTGGTGATTATTGCCGTGGCTTCATGGCCGGGCGTCTCGCCGGATGCCAGTCCGTTCGTGACCCTGTTCGCCAAGGCCGGGCTACCTGCCGCCGCCGCGGTGATAAACTTTGTCGCCTTGACGTCGGCAATGTCGTCGGCGAACAGCGGCGTTTATTCCAGTACCCGCATGCTGTACGGCCTGTCGGTGGAAAAACATGCGCACTGGCAGTTCCGTATACTATCGCGTAATACCCGCATTCCGGTACGTAGCCTGCTGTTCTCCTGCTTCTGCATGCTAAGCGGTACGTTACTGCTGTTCCTGGTGCCAAACGTGATGACGTTGTTCACCATCGTTTCAACGCTGGCGGCGATCATGGTGGTTTTCAGCTGGGGTATGATCCTCGTGGCGTACCTGGTGTATCGCCATAAACGCCCGGACCTGCACGCGCGGTCGAAATTCAAAATGCCGGCGGGAGTGGTGATGTGCTGGCTGAGCCTGCTATTTTTCGCCTTCTCAATCTTCATTATGATTTTCGACCCGGATACGCTGCTGGCGCTGATGGCCTCGCCGCTGTGGTTTGTTGCGCTATGGTGCTTCTGGAAAGTGAAACAGAAGCGCGAAGGGCAACTGGCATTGGATAACGCCAGCGCCTGATGATACCCGGCAGCTGAAGCGTGGCTGCCGGATTTTCCTTTTCGCCGTAGCGCGGTTTATGATGTCGCCCGACACTTCATTGTTGGATCAGGACAGAAGAAGGAAAGGGTATGACAGAGCATTTCCCGGCGCTTTCACACGACACGTTAGCGGCGGCCAATCTCATCGGCGACTGGTTGGCGCAGGATGATTTGCCGCAGAATGCGCAGCCGCAGATTGCGGTGTTGGCCGGTAACGCGGTGATCCCGACCATTGACGCCGCCTGTCGGCTCGCGGCTCAGAGGCAGATTCCACTATTGATAAGCGGCGGTATTGGTCATTCGACGACCTTTCTTTACGACGCCGTACAAAAGCATCCGCACTATCAGGCGCTGCAGGTAGAGGGGCGTCCGGAATCGCATATCCTGGCGGACATCGCCGAACAATTCTGGCAAATTCCGCGCGATCGCATTGTGGTGGAAGACCGTTCAACCAACTGCGGCGAAAACGCGTGGTTTACCCGCCGGTTACTGGAAGAGCGTGGGCTGGATCATTCCTCTGGCGTGGTGATTCAGGATCCGACGATGCAGCGTCGGACGATGGCGACCTTTGCCCGCGTCTGGCAGGAGGCACCGGCGCAGCCGCAGTGGTGGAGCTATCCCGGTTGTTCGCCGCGGCTTGAAAACAGCGCTGCTGGCCTGAGATTCAGCGGAGACGATAGTGGATTGTGGCCGGTGGGGCGTTATCTGGCGCTGCTGCTTGGCGAGCTGCCGCGTCTGCTGGATAACGCGCAGGGTTATGGCCCCAACGGTAAAGGGTTTATTACCCACGTCGATTTCCCACACGATGTTAGCGCGGCGTGGCAATGCTTGCGTGAAGATACGCTATTGAGCGAGGCGCTGAACGCCAGAACGCTGGGGTAGGGAGAAAGGCGGATAGCCGCAGCTATCCGCTGGTTCTGAGTTTACTTCGCGAATTTATCCAGTACGCGGACAAGCTGGGTAACAAAGCCGTACTCGTTATCGTACCAGGCCACGGTTTTCACGAGCTGTACGCCGCCGGCTTCCATGATCTCCAGTTGAGTCGCATCATAGATTGAGCCGAAATGGCTGCCAATAATGTCGGAGGAGACAATTTCCTCTTCGGTGTAGCCAAAAGATTCATTGTTCGCCGCCGCATTTTTCATGGCCTGATTAACCTCTTCAGCGGTGACTTTCTTCGCCAATACGGAAACCAGTTCCGTCACTGAGCCGGTTTTAGTCGGCACGCGCTGGGCGTGACCTTTCAGTTTCCCGCTGAGTTCCGGAATCACCAGACCAATGGCTTTTGCCGCGCCGGTGGTGTGCGGAATAATGTTTTCCGCCGCCGCTCGCGAGGCGCGCAGGTCTTTGCCACGCGGCCCGTCCACCAGCGATTGCGTACCGGTATAAGCGTGAATAGTGGTCATGGTGCCCACGGTAATGCCGAAAGCATCGTTGAGCACTTTAGCCATTGGCGCCAGACAGTTGGTGGTGCAGGATGCAACCGAAATGATGGTATCATCCGGGCTCATGGTGTCGTCGTTAACGTGATAAACGATGGTTTTCATCTCGCCGGCAGGGGCGGAAATCAGCACTTTCTTCGCGCCGGCGGTCAGGTGCGCCTGCGATTTTTCCGCCGACGTATAGAAACCGGTACATTCAACAATCACCTCAGCGCCTGCGGCTTTCCACGGAATATGCTGAGCCTCTTTTTCCGCATAAACGGTGATTTTTTTACCATTAACGATCAGCGCATCTTCTGTAAAATCAACGCTCCATGGGAAAGGACCGTAGTTAGAGTCATGTTTAAGCAGGTAGGCTAAGACTTTCGGTGAGGTGAGATCGTTGATGGCCACGACCTCCAGCGGGCTATTTACTTCTAACAGGCGGCGAAGTACTAAACGTCCTATACGACCAAATCCATTAATCCCAAGTTTGCTCATGGATATTCTCCTGGTGGTGAAGTTGATACGTTAAAACTTCTTCAGGCAGAGCGGGGAGAGTAAACTATTTACTTTCAGCGGCTTAGCAGTTCACCTGCGGTGTTTCTATTGCTAAGTTACCTGCCTGAAGCGTCTTCAGTAACTGTCACGTGGAGCCAGATGGTGCGAAGGAAGTATAACGCCGGGTCGGAGGTGGTTCCAATGTTCTTACCGCGACAGCACAACAAAAAGAGTGCCTACCATTGTTCGCTATTTCATGCGGTGTTGAGTGGTAAATATGATCTACATCACAATAACAGAAATTAGAAAAAGCGCAGAAGGATATAGCTACATCGAGGTTGTATTGATAACTATAGCGGTGGTTCAGCACAATATCGATAATGAGAATGAATATCATTCATTGACATCTGGTCATATTAATGTAACCTTGCATTAGGAATAATACAGGGATGAATAGAAAATGGATTGCGGCCTGAGGAATAATTATCAACCCATAGCTTAAAAATTTAAAAATCATGCCGAAATTCCATCCTGCTGGCATGAAATGCGGGGAGGAAAATCTGCAGGGTAAATCATAATGCGGGTGTTTAAAGATATTATCCTTGCCGGGAGCATTCTCTTTTCTGTCTTATATTCTGTTTTCTCGTTGTGCGATGTTTTGTTGATTATGCAGATATTTTATTGGCACCCAGAGCACTACTGTCTGTGTTTGCCATTGGATGTGTATATTTTCTGAGCAATGCTTATTTTTGGCTATTGAATTACATAAGGAATATGAAAGATGAAAGAGCTAACAAATAAACAGTTGGGTATGGTCTCCGGTGCAGGGGGGGATATTGGGCGGGAAATTGCTCAGGGAATCGGCGCTGGAGCTGGCACATTTGTAGGCGGAACTCCTGGTGCTATAACCGGTGGGATCGCAGGGGGACAGGTTTATGACTGGGCTGCAACAAAAACACCGGACCCAGCGATGTCCCCATCTGGTCTGGGCGGAACGCTCAAACAAAAACCCGCTAACCTTCCATCCGAAGCGTGGAATGCAGCAGCAGGCAGAGAATGCTACTGGAATCCGAATAACCTCAATGATATTTGTTACTGACAGATGCTGATTGGGGTACGGGTATAAACCAGTCTAAAAGCCAATAAGGATAGCTGTTAGCGTATGGAAGAGCATATTATCAGCTCTTCCATCTCTTAACCTTTAAAACTAGCCATAATTAAAGTTTGTCAGTCGAGTGGGAGTCGTCCACGCCTTTTGGCGCCGATGGAATAAAAAATGAACGTTGACGGATATAACCGCGAGTACAATATTGCAAGAAACAAAGCCGTAACCGGCTGTTTTGCCATGTTTGCGCTATTTTTTAGCATCACATGTTTGCCGCTTTTTTTCGAGGGCAGCAAAGACCTTATGATAACGGGATATCTCTATCCACTACTTTTCGGACTAGAGTTCCTGGCAATTGCCCCCCTTTATTATCTCTATTTCTACAAACGCGAGGGTATGGGGAGAGGAAATTTTCATTTCGGCATTTTTATTATACTTTTCCTGTGTATTCTGTTGATCCAATTTCTGTTGCCTTTTGTCACTGCAGGCTATCAGACTGAAAACTGGTCAGCTTCACAGATGCGACTGGATGCGCATGTATTCTGGCTAAATGCCATTGTGATGATTCTATTGGTTCCTGTTTATGAAGAGATGGTCTTCCGCGGCTGTCTTTTCAGTGTGTTTAAATACTGGCTCGGGAATAACAATTATGCGGCGGCTGTCGCTGTGTCTGTTGTATTTTCAGCCTGTCATTTACAGTACATAGACTGGCGATCGTTCCTGATATTATTTCTGGTTTCGCTGATGCTGGTTATCGGGAGAATAAAAACCGGCGGAATACTGATGCCAATTATTCTTCATGCGCTGATGAACGCGGTCGTAATTGGTATTCAGTATGTGTCATTCCTCCAGTATTCCGGAGAGGCTTAGCTATAGCGGGAATGAAATATGTTTCGTAAGGAAGCGCTCGAAAACAGGGATAAAACATGGTGTGGCAAAGCAGTATTACTACCGGGAATCTCCTCTCGGCTGGTTATAATTACCAGCGCGCTTTTTTTCGTCTGCTTCATTGTTTTAATTAGCACCGGCACTTATACACGACGTATTAGCGTGCAAGGTGAAGTTACCACCTGGCCGAGACCGGTTAATGTCTATTCCGGTGTCCAGGGATTTGTCGCGACACAGTTCGTCCGGGAAGGGGACCCTGTAAAAAAGGGTGATCCTGTTTATCAAATTGATGTCAGTAAAAGTACACGTAGAGGCGTGGTCAATGAGACTCAACGACAGGATATCGAAAACCAATTGAAGCGCATCGCCGAGATTATCGCTCGCCTTAGAGAGAGTAAGGAAACCACTTTGCGGATGCTTGAGCAACAGAAAATACAGTATAGCGCCTCTTTTGAACGCTCGGCAGGCATTGTCAGGCGTGCTGAGGAGGGAATAAAATTAATGAAAAATAATATGGATAATTACCGACGGTACCAGCAGCAGGGGTTGATTAATAAGGACCAGTTAACCAGTCTGGTGGCCTTGTACTACCAGCAGCATAATAGTTTGCTCAGCCTGAGCGCGCAGCATGAACAAAATGCTCTACAGTTAACCAATCTGGAAAGTCAAATTCAGACGCAGGCGGCGGAATTTGACAATCGGGTTTATCAGATGGAACTGCAGCGTTATGAGCTACAGAAAGAGCGGATTAATACTGATGCGGGAGGCGATATTATCATTCGTGCCTCATCAGACGGCAAAATTGATTCATTAAGCGTCACCCCAGGTCAGATGGTCAGCGAAGGCGACAGTCTGCTGCAGATAATTCCAGAAAAAATACAACGCTATTATTTGGTTCTTTGGGTACCCAATGAAGCCGTTCCATATATTTCAGTCGGTGATAGGGTGAATATCCGCTACGAAGCCTTTCCGGCTGAAAAGTTTGGTCAGTTCTCGGCGAAAGTCACACTCATTTCCCGGACGCCAGCTTCCTACCGTGAAATGCAGACCTATACGACCGCCCCGATTAACTCTACGGCAGGTGCGGCTGCTTACTACAAAGTTGTGATTAGTCCAGAAAAGCAGGCTGTCAGCTACGCCGGCAAGCGTCTGCCTCTGGAAAATGGCATGAAGGCACAGAGCACGTTATTTCTGGAAAAACGTAAAATCTATCAGTGGATGCTCTCGCCATTCTACGATATGAAGCGCAGCGTTACGGGGCCGATTCATGAACCGTAACCACTTCATATCATCCATCGAGGAGAAATTGGATCTGAAATTTCGGCGGCGAGTCCCGGTCGTTCATCAGATAGAAACGTCAGAATGTGGACTGGCCTGTCTGGCGATGATATGCGGACATTATGGTCGTAATATCGACATGATCGCCCTACGTCGCCAAATAAATCTGTCTGCCCGTGGAGCCTCGCTTGCCAGTGTTCAGCAAACCGGGATTGAGTTAGGGATGGAAAGCCGGGCATTGTCACTGGATCTCCATGAACTTAATGCTCTCAGAATGCCCTGTATCCTGCACTGGAATTTTAATCATTTCGTGGTGCTCGTTAGCGTACGTAAGAATCGGTTCGTGCTTCATGACCCTGCGAGGGGGCGAAGAACTGTCGGGAGTGATGAAATGTCACAGTGCTTCACCGGCGTGGCGCTGGAGGTCTGGCCCGGCAGTACATTTGTGCAGGAAACGATGAAGAGCCGAATCGGAATTCGGGCGTTAATCAGCAGCGTGCAGGGTATCCGGGGCGTACTGAGCAAAATTTTCTGTCTGTCGCTGATTATTGAAGCTATCGGCCTGGTGATGCCTGTCGGTACGCAATTGGTGATGGATCATGCTATTCCTGCGAATGACCGGGGACTGCTCATGCTTATCTGTGGAGTCCTGATGTTTTTTATTTTGGGGCGTACTTTGGTTAGCGTGATCCGCGCATGGTCATCCCTTGCGATGGAGTCATTGATAAATGTGCAATGGCAGTCGGGGCTATTCCGTCATCTGCTTCAGTTGCCGTTGACCTATTTTGAGCGACGAAAGATGGGCGATATTCACTCCCGCTTCAGCTCGTTGGATGCGCTTCGCGCCACGTTTACAACCTGTGTGGTGGGGGCAATGATGGACAGCATCATGGTTGCCGGTCTCTTGTTGATGCTTATCCTGTACGGTGGAAAATTGACGGTTTTTGTACTGGGCTTTACAGCGGTATATGTCTTCATTCGTATATTGACCTATAGCCGGTACCGCCAGCTGTCGGAAGAAGCGTTAATCGCCGGAGCCCGTGCTGGTTCATATTTTATGGAAACACTCTACGGAATAGCTACGGTTAAAATGCAGGGAATGGCAGAACGGCGTGGGAGCCACTGGCTGAACCTGAAGATTGATGCCATCAATACCGGTATCAGACTCAGCCGACTTGATATGTTCTTCGGCGGCATTAACACGTTTGTGGCGACGTGCGATCAGGTGACTATTCTGTGGCTGGGCATCAGTCTGGTTATGGAGAACCAAATGACTATCGGCATGTTTGTGGCATTTGGCGCATTCCGCGCGCAGTTTTCTGACCGGGTAGGATCGCTGGTCAACTTCTTATTACAGCTGCGTATGATGAGCCTGCACAACGAAAGGATTTCGGATATCGCTTTGAATGAAAAGGAAGAAAGAAAACCGGATTTAGGATTAAAGGCAACCATGTCTCCGGCTAGTCTGGAGATTAAAGCGCTAAGCTTCCGTTACGACAGCCAGTCAGCACCCGTCTTTAGCGGCCTTAGTTTCAGGATCCGAGCCGGCGAGAGTGTGGCCATTACCGGGCCCTCAGGTTCGGGGAAAACCACGCTGCTCAAAGTACTGTGCGGCTTGTCTGAACCGATATCAGGGACTGTCTTAATGAATGGTACGGATATCAGGCAACTGGGGATAAATAACTATCATCGCTTGATTGCCTGCGTAATGCAGGATGACCGGCTGTTTTCTGGCTCAATTCGGGAGAATATCTGCGGATTCACTGAAAATATTGATGATGCCTGGATGAGAGAATGTGCCCGGACAAGCCGTATTCATGACGTGATATTGGCTCTGCCAATGGGGTATGAGACGTTAATCGGAGAACTGGGGGAGGGGCTATCTGGGGGTCAGAAACAGAGGATTTTTATTGCCCGGGCGCTTTATCGCCGTCCGGATATATTATTCATGGATGAAGCCACCAGCGCACTGGACGCAGAGTGTGAAAAAGACGTCAGTCTGGCAATGAAAAAGTTGAATATAACCCGAATAATTATTGCTCACCGTGAAACGACCCTGCAAACCGCGGACAGGATCATCACCCTCGGCGAATCCAATTAACAGCCAATATCCTAATCCACTGCGGCCATTTGGTTTGCGATGCGGTTGAATAATGAACACAAAGCGGAATGGCAGGAGTGGCAGGGCCTGCAGTGAGTTATCCACAAACTATGCGATCTGATACCGACTCGTTTTGTGGATAACCTCAAATCTTTCGGGATACTTAATTCACTCTGCGTTATAAGTTTGCGCTATACATCACGATAATCAATGTCTTCACTCGGTACCCTTAATATAAGAATACTTAAACAAGGGGAATAGCATACCAATGAAAAAGAGCATTGCACTGACGATGGTGGCGCTGGCCTGCCTGGCGGCTAACGTCCAGGCAGCAGAGAAACTTGCTGGTAATGAAATACTTGCCGTACAGAAAGGCGGGGTGCCGGATAAAGTCTATACCCAACATCAGCCGAAATTACGTATAGCAACCTATAATATCGGCAAGAATGAAGCGTCTGATAATGTGGCCGATTTTACGGCACTTAATTCAGCGATTAAAAAAATTAACGCCGATATTATTGCCGTCCCGGAAGTCGATCACAAAACTCAGCGCAGCCAGAAAATCGATCAGCTTAAGACGATTGCCGATGCTAACAATATGCATTATGCCTTTGGTAAAGCGTTAGATTTCGACGGTGGCGAATACGGACTGGGGCTGCTGTCAAAATATAAAATCCTGCATTCTCAGGTGGTGAAGCTGCCGTCAGGCAATGCGGAACAGCGCGTGGCGCTACTGGCGCAGGTTGATGTACCGGGTTTTGATTCCGCGCCGATTATTATGGTGACCCATCTCGACTGGCAAAAAGATCCCACCATGCGTACCGAACAGGCTCGCTATCTTCTTGATTTGAGTATTGGCGATGCGGCGTCTGATTTTAAAGATATCGCCTCTTCAATTAAGATCCTGGCCGGCGATTTCAATTCAACCCGTGAAGAACAGCCGGTGAAAGAGATCGGTTATTTCTTTAACGAAGTGTCGAAGCAGGGGACGGATACGCGTAGCTGGCCTGCCGTTAACCCGGCCATTGATATCGACCACATTTTCACCTTCAAAGGACAAAAGTGGGATGTGAAGAAGCTGGAGATCCCGCATAACTCGCCGGAATTTAACTGGTCAGCGGCCAGTGACCATCTGCCGGTCATTGCTGAACTGCAACTCACCGAGCAGTAACATTGCCCAGGGCTCTTTGCAAAAGAGCCCTGATGCTATTCAATTCGCGCTAACGCAGTTTTTTAAGCCTCGGTAAAGGTTAATGAAAATTTAAGGGAAGGCGGTTATGTTAACAACATCACACTTCCATTAAGGTTTGTTCATGCGCGATAAATATTCTGGCCTGCAGATAGGAATACACTGGCTGGTCTTTTTACTGGTTGTCGTCGCCTACGCGGCGATGGAACTGCGCGGCTTCTTTCCGCGCAGCGACCGTCCGGTGATAAACATGATCCACGTCTCCTGCGGTATTTCCATTTTTGTCCTGATGATCGCACGCCTGCTGGTGCGCCTGAAGTCTCCGGCGCCGCCGATTGTTCCTAAACCCTCGCCGATGATGACCGGTTTCGCCCATCTTGGCCATCTGGTGATCTATCTGTTGTTTATCGCGCTACCGGCGATTGGCATGGTAATGATGTATTACCGCGGTAACCCGTGGTTTGCTTTCGGCCTGACGATGCCCTTTGCGGCGCAAAGCAACTTCGCTTTGGTCGACAGCCTTAAGGGGCTGCACGGCTTACTTGCCAATATCGGCTATTTCGTGATTGGCCTGCACGCGCTGGCGGCGCTGCTGCATCACTATTTATGGAAAGATAATACGCTGCTGCGCATGATGCCGCGCAAGCGCTGAGTATCACGCCCGGCACTCCTGAACCCGCCCACCGGCGGGTTTTTTGTTTCCGTAACTCGCCAATAAATGATTCGCAAAATGTTACTTATGCTGCAAATTTGTATCGAATATGTAAATAAAAATGTCTAATCGAAACGAAAGGTTCTATAAGAATCTCAGTGCGGTGGATTGAATCCAGCCGGGAGGCCGTCGAAACGACACCCAGGCACGTTCAGCGGTATCCGCAGCGTCATTGGCTAAAACGCCTGCTTTTTCAATACCGATGAGCAAAAGGAAAACCTGACATGACCGATAATATACCGGCCGCTTCTCCCCCTGTCGCCGATGTGGGGGGCGCTGAACGCCTGAGCCCGCGCGAGCAGGTGGTGATCAATAAATTGTTCCGCCGCTTAATTCCTTTTCTGTTTCTCCTTTTTATCTTTTCGTTTCTTGACCGTATCAATATCGGCTTTGCCGGGCTCACCATGAGCCAGGATTTGGGGCTGAGTAGCACTATGTTCGGCCTCGCGACGACGTTGTTCTACGCGATGTACGTCATCTTTGGTATTCCCAGTAACATCATGCTGGGGATCGTTGGCGCGCGCCGCTGGATTGCGAGCATTATGGTGGTGTGGGGAATCGCATCGACAGCGACCATGTTCGCGACTGGGCCAAACAGCCTGTATCTGCTGCGCATGCTGGTGGGGATTGCCGAAGCCGGTTTTCTTCCGGGGCTTCTGCTCTACTTAACCTACTGGTTTCCGGCCTACTACCGGGCGCGCGCCAATGCGCTGTTTATGATTGCTATGCCGGTGACGATGGCGTTGGGCTCGCTGGTCTCCGGCTATATTCTCAGTATGGATGGCATGCTGACGCTTAAAGGCTGGCAGTGGTTATTCCTGCTGGAAGGATTCCCATCGGTGTTGTTGGGGGCGGTAGTCTGGTTCTATCTTGACGACAGTCCGCAAAAGGCCAAATGGCTCACCGATGAGGACAAACGTTGCCTTAGCGAGATGATGGAGAAGGACAAACTACGGCTAGTGCAACCGAACGGTAGCGCCAGCCTGAGCGCCCTGCAGCAGGGGAAAGGCAGCCTCTGGCGCGACGTCTTCACCCCGGTGGTGTTGATGTATACGCTGGCCTATTTCTTTCTCTGTAATACCTTAAGCGCGCTCAGCGTCTGGACGCCTCTAATTCTCAAAAGCTTTAACCAGGGCAGCAGCAATATCGCCATCGGCTTGCTTAGCGCCGTACCGCATATCTGTACCATTGTGGCGATGATTTGGTGGAGTAAACGTTCTGACCGCTTACAGGAACGTAAGCTGCACACGTTATTGCCCTACCTGTTTGCCGCCGCGGGCTGGATGCTGGCGGCGCACGGATCAAATAGCATCATGCAACTGTTGGGGGTGATTATGGCCTCGGCGGGGGCCTATGCGGCGATGGTGATTTTCTGGACCACGCCGGATCAATCCATCAGCCTGCGCTCGCGAGCGATCGGCATTGCGGTGATTAACGCGACGGGTAATATGGGATCGGCCATGAGTCCGCTGTTATTCGGCTGGCTGAAGGATTTAACCGGCAGCTTTAACGCCGGATTTTACCTCGTGGCCGGGTTCCTGGTATTGGGGGCGCTGGTGGTATCGCGCATCCCGATGAAGGCCAGCCGTCCGCGAGCGACGCCATAAAAAAGATAAAGGAGTAGTGATGAGAGTGAGACGCGCGGTACCCGATGAAGCCCCTGCGTTGTGGAATATCCGTAATCAGGCGATTCGCCATGGCTGTCATCAAAGCTATGGCGCTGAAGTGATTCACGCCTGGACGCCGGAACTGATGCCCGAAGGGTATCGTCACGCCGTTGCCGATAATCCGTTTTATATCGTGGAAAATAGGCTGGGCCAACCCGTCGCTACCGGCTATCTCGATATTGAGTCCTTAAGCGTGGAAGCGATCTTTACGCTGCCGGAGTGGGGCGGGCAGGGATGCGCGGATTTGATCATGAGGGCGGTTATTGCCGAAGCTCGCCGACGGGGGCTCGAAACCATTACGCTTGAGGCGACCCCCAATGCGGCGGGCTTTTATCTACGCCATGGCTTTGTTTCACATGGTGAAAAGAGTCATTATTCGAAAATGGCCAACGCAGAGCTACGCTGTATAGCCATGAGCCTCACTCTCGATTAACGGTAAACCTGCGCCGCTATGCTATGGTTGTTAGCGGCGTTTCAATTTGCCACTTTAGTTAAATAAATATAGTATACCCCCCTATATTATATGGAGGGCATCTCGTGCCACATTCACCAGAAGACAAGAAGCGTGCGCTTAGCCGCATACGCCGTATTCGCGGGCAGGTTGAAGCGCTGGAACGTGCGCTGGAGTCCGGCGAACCCTGCATGACTATCCTGCAACAGATTGCCTCCATTCGCGGCGCCGCCAACGGTTTGATGGGCGAGCTGGTGGAGATGCATCTGCAGGATGAACTGGTTAGCGGCGATACCACCCCGGACCAACGCGCCGCCCGCATGGCGGAAGTCGGTCACCTGCTACGATCCTATTTAAAGTAAAATCACGACGAGGAATGGACAGTATGAAATCACGTGCAGCAGTTGCCTTTGGCCCCGGCCAGCCGTTAAAAATCGTGGAGATTGACGTCGCGCCGCCAAAGAAAGGCGAAGTCCTGGTCAAAATCACCCACACCGGTGTTTGCCACACCGATGCTTTTACTCTCTCTGGCGACGACCCGGAAGGCGTGTTCCCGGCGGTTTTGGGCCATGAAGGCGGCGGTATCGTCGTTGAAGTCGGCGAGGGCGTGACCAGCCTGAAACCTGGCGATCACGTTATTCCGCTGTATACCGCCGAGTGCGGCGAATGTAAATTCTGCAAGTCTGGCAAAACTAACCTCTGCCAGGCGGTCCGCGCCACCCAAGGGAAAGGTCTGATGCCAGATGGCACTACGCGATTCTCCTATAACGGCGAGCCGATTTATCACTATATGGGCACCAGCACCTTCAGCGAATACACCGTCTGCGCCGAGATTTCGCTGGCAAAAGTAAACCCGCAGGCGCCGCTGGAAAAAGTATGTCTGTTGGGCTGTGGCGTGACCACCGGTATCGGCGCGGTACATAACACAGCTAAGGTGAAAGAGGGCGACAGCGTCGCGGTGTTCGGGCTGGGCGGTATTGGCCTGGCGGTGATTCAGGGAGCGGTGCAGGCGAAGGCCGGACGCATTCTGGCGGTCGACACTAATCCGGATAAATTTACCCTCGCCAGGGAGATGGGGGCTACCGACTTCATCAACCCGAACGACTACGATAAACCGATTCAGGACGTGATTGTCGAGCTAACCGACGGCGGCGTTGATTTCAGTTTCGAATGTATTGGTAACGTCAACGTCATGCGCGCGGCGCTGGAGTGCTGCCATAAAGGTTGGGGTGAGAGCGTTATCATCGGCGTTGCTGGCGCCGGCCAGGAAATTAAAACCCGTCCGTTCCAGTTGGTCACCGGCCGGGTATGGCGAGGTTCCGCCTTCGGCGGCGTGAAAGGGCGTAGCCAGCTGCCGGGGATGGTTGAAGACGCGATGGCGGGTAAGATTCGCCTCGATCCGTTTATCACCCACCGGTTACCGCTCGATCAGATCAACGAAGCCTTCGATCTGATGCATGAAGGTAAATCGATTCGTACGGTTATTCACTTCGGTGATAACTAAGTATTGCTGATAGCGAAACCCGGGCCATTTATCGCCCGGGTTGACTTCTGGCCGCGTTAATACTTGCGCCAGTGCTCATAGCCGGTTTGCCAACGACGTTGCTCTCGCCGTTCTCTTTCACGCTGAATATCGGACTTTTGATCTTCCCAGACTGGGCAATCCGGGCCGCTTGCCACTTCGCAGGGGGCGGAGATATCGTTTAGCGGATTGACCTTTTTCTCTTCCCACAGCTTTGGATCGCGTAAATCCACTTCTGGCGCTTTCAGCGCCTGGGCTGAGGTGGTTGCGGCTAATAAGAGTGCGCCGATCGGCAGGTGATGGAGGGCTCCTTTCATCTTTTATCCTTGTTATGTTGTTATTGATAACCATTCGCAATAATAACATAACGCAATAGAACATTCTAAAATTAGAGCCTGCCGAAGGCACTTATAGTGCTGACGCAGGGATCACATTGAGCTTGAATTCCCCCGGAATAGTGGAAATCGCCTCTACGGTTAAACCGTTTTTATCGGTTCTGCCCTTGAATATTTTGCCGTCTGGCGTGGTGATTTGGTAGGGCAGATACGGAATAGGTTTGCCAGTCAAAGGATGTTTAATTACAAAATCATGGCGATAAAGTTGCTGAGGCTGGTGATGCGTACAACCTTGCAGCAACAGGAGAAAAATCAACGCGGCAGCGCCTTTCATTAAAGACATTATGGCTTCTTCCCTGATTATCGAGCCGGAAATATAAGACGCTAGTGTAACAAAGGCGTGCGGATCGGCACCTAAATGGAATCTGAAAGCGGTGAAGAAAAAAAGGCCCCTGAACGGGGCCCTGGTTTTATTTTTTATCGGGTAACGCGTAGGCGATGATGTAATCGCCGCGGTCCGGAGACTGGCGCGCGCCGCCGGCGTTGATAATGATGTACTGCTTACCGGTTTTCGGTGAAACGTAGGTCATCGGGCCGGATTGGCTGCCCACCGGCAGGCGAGATTTCCAAATCTCTTTGCCGTTGGCGGTATCAAAGGCGCGCAGATAGAAATCCTGGGTGCCGGCGAAGAACAGCAGGCCAGACTGGGTAGACAGCGAAGCTCCCAGCGTTGGCATGCCGATAGGGATCGGCATATGCATGCGGATACCCAGCGGACCGGTATCTTCTACCGTACCTACCGGAACCTGCCAGACCAGCTTACCGCTTTTCAGATCAACCGCCGACATGGTGCCGAACGGCGGCTTCTGGCAGGGGATACCCAGCGGCGACAGGAAACGTTCGCGCATCGCGCCATACGGCGTACCTTCCATCGGCACGATACCCATTTCGATACCGCTGGCATCTTTAGCCACTTTCGCTCGCGGTACCATGTAGTTAGCCAGTCCAAGGCGCATGTCATTGACGAACATCAGGCCGTTATTCGGATCGACCGACACGCTGCCCCAGTTCATTCCGCCAAGCGAGCCCGGATACTGCAAGGAGCGGTCTTCACCCGGCGGTGTAAAGACCCCCTGATGGCGCATCTCTTTGAACTGAATACGGCACAGCAGCAGGTCAACCGGGGTGGCGCCCCACATATCCGATTCTTTCAACGTTTCGTTGCCGATCATCGGCATGCCGACGGAGTAGGGCTGCGTCGGCGAGTAGCGTTCACCTTTGACGTTGCCGGCCGGGACAGGGCGTTCTTCCACTTTCGCCACCGGTTCACCCGTCGCGCGGTTAAGCATGAAGATCATGCCCTGCTTGCTGGTTTGCACCAGTACCGGCGTCGTACCGCCTTTACCGTCCGGCAGATCGTACAGCAGTGGTTGCGAAGGCAGGTCGAAATCCCACAGATCGTGATGGGTGGTCTGGAAATGCCAACGCACTTTACCGGTGGCGGCATCGACCGCAACGATTGATGAGCTGTATTTATCATCCAGCGCCGTACGTTCGCCGCCGAAGAAATCTGGCGTGGCGTTACCGGTTGGCAGATAAATGAGATTCAGTTTGGCATCGTAGGACATCGCGGACCAAACGTTCGGCGTCCCGCGCGTGTAGGTTTGTCCTTCCGGCGGTACGCCGGTCAGCTGCGGGTTACCCGGATCCCAGGCCCAGGCCAGTTTACCGGTCTGCACGTCAAAAGCGCGAACTACACCCGGCGGTTCACCGGTGGAGTAGTTATCCGCGATGCGACCACCAACGACAACAAGGTTACCGGCCACCAGCGGGGTAGAGGTCTGCTGATAATAACCAGGTTTGATTTCCCCCATGCCGACGCTGAGATCGACGGTACCGTGTTCACCAAATGCTTCACAGGCTTTACCGGTATCGGCATCGATTGCGATCAGGCGCGCATCGGTAGTCGGCAGGAACAGGCGGCGGGCACAGGCGGCAGGCTGAGTCCCGGCCACGGCATTAGCCTGTGCCTGGCTATCTTCGTAGTAGCCTAAACCGCGGCAACGTTGCCAGTTCGGCGCCGTCGCTTTTGAGTCATAGCGCCATTTTTCTTTGCCGCTATCGACATCCAGCGCCAGGACTTTGCTATATGGCGTACATACATACAGCGTATCGCCAATCTGTAGCGGCGTATTCTGGTCTTCCGCACCGGAACCGTTACTCTGCGGAATATCGCCGGTATGGGCAATCCAGGCAACCTGTAGCTGGTTGATATTGTTTTTATTGATCTGATCCAACGCGGCGAAACGGTCGCCGTGAGTGGTATTACCCCAGTGCTCCCAGTTTTTTTGTTCTTCACCTGGCTGTACCGGTTTTACCGGAACCGCTTCGCTGGCGCTGACCAGCGGCTGGGATTTAAACATCCAACCAAAACTGACCAGCAGTACCACGGCCAGCACGCCCGCGAGGGTGAAGGCCGCGCCTTTTTTTGCCGGTGCGCTGGAAAGGAAAGGCCAAACAATGGCGCACAGAAAAGCCAGAACGCCAAGCGCAAACAGGCGTGAGAACAGCGGCCAGTAGGTCCAGCCGGCGTCGCTGATCGCCCAAACAATGGACGCCGCGAAGGCGACGGCATAAAGAACGATGCCGCCGCGACGATTGCGGAAAATAAGCAGGGAGGCGATAACCATCACCAGTCCCATAATGGCGAAATACCAGGTGCCGCCGACGCTTGCCAGTTTGGCGCCTAAAATGCCGATTGCCAGACCGATGATTAACATCAGTCCGGCGAGTAGCCACTGCAGGATCCGGGGGAATCCGCGCGGCACGTTGCCCGTAGCCATGTTGTCTCCTTATACCACCCCTTGCCAGGCGTGTACCAAATGAATCAAGTGCAAATAGAAATTGCTTTTGAGTGAAGCTGTTCAAAGCTTCATAAATGTGATTTCAAAAGATGAATTCATTTCACATGAACCAAATGGTGAAATCATGGCTATGATAAATCTGTTAATGAAATGAGCGCAAATGTTAATGAATGATTTCGCACTAATTGATTAGCGCGATGTATATATTAAGTGGCAGAAGAATGAACGTAGCGGTGCCGTTACCTCAATGTGCTGATTCGGGGTAACGGCCACTGAGAGTCAGCCAGGCATGGATTTGCGTATCGCGCTCAGTAGAGTTTGCGCCCCCTGCGACAGGCTGGCGTCCACCCGGGTAAGAATACCGATCGGCTCGCCGGCGCCTTCGGTGGCGATAGGTAATGAGGTTAACAAACCGCGACGCAGGTCGTCTTTCACCGCGCCGGAAGGGACGAACCAGACATAGTCGTAATCGACGGTGAGCTGGCGTGAAAGCGAGGCCGACAGCGTTTCAATACAGCCGGGGGGAATTTTACAACCCTGGCTTTGCAGTAGCGTTTCCGCATTCTGCCGCGGGATTGTCCCTTTCGGTGAGACCACCACCGGCCATTCCATCACCCGGCTGAGCGTTACCGTCTCCTGCAGCAGCGGGTGGCCGGGGCGGACGACCAGCTTTAGCGATTCAAGAAACAGCAGTTCATAGTTGAGGCCGCTCATCAGTTCTGGATCAGACATGCGCCCGATACCAATATCGACATCGCCGGATTTTAGCCCCGCCAGCAGCATGGTGTTATTCATGGTGGCGACCTGTAAGGTGATGTCTTTTTGCTGTTTATGAAATTGACCAATCACCGTAGGTAAAATACCGAGCGCCGCGGTTGGCAGGGCGCCAATCCGCACCACATCGCTATTCATGCCTTCTTTACGATTGAGAGCCTGGCCTGCGGTATTGAGGGCATCCAGTACCTTAACCGCGTGGGTAAGAAACTGTTCGCCTACCAGCGTCAACTGCGCGCCAAGCCGCCCGCGCTCAAAGAGACGGGTACCGGTCAACTGCTCCAGCTCGTTGAGCGTTTTTGATAGCGCAGGTTGGCTAAGATTCAGGGTTTCTGCCGCCCGCCCCAGGGTTCCCTGCTGTGCGACGGCGACGAAAGTATGTAAATGGCGCAAGCGAATGCGCTGACTGAAGAGACCATTTTTTTCCATAATCGATGTTAAAAACAGAGCTGTCTCGGTAGCAAGCGAAGTTGTTTAATTTTGATAACTAGTTAGCAAAATATTATTAACATTTGATCTTATTGTCTTACAAGTCATTTCTGTCAGGCGCGATAAAAAGCCCCGCACTCGGCGGGGCTGGAAAAAAGGGATGTTTTGGTGGGAAATTAAATATCGAAGAACACGGTCTCTTTATCGCCCTGTAAATAAATATCAAAGCGGTAGACGACTTCATCTCCACGCACTTCACGTTGCGCGATAAGCGTCTGGCGGCGAACTTCCCATTCAATCAGATTCAATACCGGATCCTGTTCATTTGCCGCCTGCTCATCAGCAAAATACATCCGCGTATTCAGGCCGATGTTGATACCCCGCGCTACCACCCACAGATTGAGGTGCGGCGCCATCATGCGTCCGTCACGGCCGACGACCGCGCCGGGTTTGATGGTTTGAAAGCGCCAGACGCCGGATGCAAAGTCTGAACACGTGCGCCCCCAGCCGCGGAAGTTTGGGTCCAGAGTCTTACTCTGCTGACGGTCGTCGGGATGGTTATAACGCCCGTCGGCGTTAGCCTGCCAGAGTTCCAGCAGCACGTCGCGTACCGGCGTTCCGGAACCATCGAAAACCCGGCCTTCAATCGTAATACGTTGGCCTTTGGTTTCCGCGCTCACTAAGTTGGGGCCGAAGTTTTTTTCGAAAATATGAAACCCTGCAGCGTCCGGCGCCAGACCAATATGCACATAAGGCCCGGCAGTCTGCGAGGCGGTTTCAGCTAAATAGTCTTTCATTGGGCGGCCCCCTGAGTACGATTTTCGAACAGCGTGGCGCGATGGCCGCGCAGCACAAGATCAAAACGATAGGCCAGGCTGTCGAGCGGCACGGCGGCGTGGGTATCCAGCTCGGCAATCAGGGTACGCACGGCATCATCGTTATTGATGGTTCTGACAATCGGACACTGTTTAATAAGCGGATCGCCTTCAAAGTACATTTGGGTAATCAGCCGCTGCGCCCAGGCATCGCCGGAGAGCGAAAAGTGAATATGCGCCGGGCGCCAGTCGCTAACCTGATTACGCCACGGATAGGGGCCGGGTTTGATTGTGCGAAAACAGTAATAACCGTTTTCATCGGTCAGCACCCGTCCACAGCCGCCGAAGTTGGGGTCAATCGGCGCCAGATACTGGTCTTTCTTATGGCGGTAGCGGCCGCCGGCATTGGCCTGCCACACTTCCACCAGCGTATTTTTCATTGGTCGGCCAAAGCCGTCGCGCACGTAACCGTGAACAATAATTCGCTCGCCAATCGGCAGGCCGTCTTTGGCGTAGTTGAGGATGAGATCGTTATCCAGCAGGCCAAGGTCGTCGCTGCTGAACACCGGACCGGTAATTTCAGAAAGTGAATTTTGCAGGGAGATGAGGGCATTACGCGGCGAGCGCAGCACACTAGTTTTATATCCCGGTGCCAGCGCCGGCGGATGGCTATTGTAATCGCGATGTACAACCTCGCGCGGTGACCATTTATTATTCATAGGGTACTCCATCAATCGGAAGAGAGGCATGTTGTTGTAATGTCGCCAGAAACAGTCTCTGTAAATGTTTTGTTAATTTAAAGTGAAATTAAATCTAATCTTTCATAACCCTTGGTTATGATTTGTGCAGGCGAAACGCGGTAGCAGGTTATCCGCATCACAGTTTGTAAATTCTTCCCGCCACTCTTAACGCGCTTTCCTACACTCCAGGAAGTATTCACTGGAGGTAAGACATCATGGCGAACACCATCACGGCTGATGAGATTCGGGAGAACTTTTCACAGGCTATGTCGGCAATGTACCAGCAGGAAGTTCCGCAATATGGAACCCTCCTGGAGTTGGTGGCGGATGTGAATCTGGCGGTCCTGGAACATAACCCGAAATTACATGAACAATTGGCTAATGCCGACGAGCTGGCACGGCTGAACGTTGAGCGCCACGGCGCGATCCGCGTGGGAACGGCGGAAGAACTGGCGACCCTGCGTCGCATGTTTGCCATTATGGGGATGTATCCCGTTAGCTATTACGATCTGTCGCAGGCTGGGGTACCGGTTCACTCCACCGCATTTCGCCCGGTCGATGACGCGGCGCTGGCGCGTAACCCGTTTCGCGTTTTCACCTCATTGCTGCGCCTTGAACTGATCGGCAACGAGGCGCTGCGCCAGCGAGCGGCGGATATTCTCGCCCGTCGCGATATATTTACGCCTCGCTGCCGTGAACTCATTGCGTTACACGAAGATCGAGGAGAATTCACGGCTGCAGAAGCGCGTGAATTCGTCACCGAAGCGTTGGAAACTTTCCGTTGGCACCGTCATGCCACCGTTGACGAGCAAACCTATCACGCGCTGCATAATGAGCACCGGTTGATTGCCGATGTGGTCTGTTTCCCCGGTTGCCACATTAACCATCTGACGCCGCGCACTCTTGATATCGATCGAGTTCAGGCGCTAATGCCGCAATGTGGTATCGAACCGAAAGCGCTCATTGAGGGGCCGCCGCGCCGCGAGGTGCCGATTTTACTGCGGCAAACCAGTTTTAAAGCGCTGGAAGAACCGGTGATGTTTGCTGGTGAACATAAAGGCACACACAGCGCGCGCTTTGGCGAAATTGAGCAACGCGGCGTCGCGTTGACGCCGAAAGGACGAGCGCTGTATGACCGCTTACTGAATGAGGCCGGGGTCGGTAAAGACAACCTTAACCACCAGCGCCATTTGCAGGAGGTCTTTAGCGAATTTCCTGACAGCGAATTTCTGCTGCGTCAGCAGGGGCTGGCGTGGTTTCGCTATCGCCTGACGCCTACGGGGGAAGCGCATCGCCATGCTTTTGGCCCCGGCGACGATCCGCAACCGCTGATCGAGCGTGGTTGGGTAGTCGCGCAGCCGATTGTTTATGAAGATTTTTTACCGGTGAGCGCGGCGGGGATCTTCCAATCGAATCTGGGCAACGAAACGCAGGCCCGCAGTCACGGTAACGCCAGCCGTGAAGCTTTTGAAGCGGCGTTAGGCTGCGAGGTCTTCGATGAGTTCGAGTTATACCAACAGGCGGAGGAGCGGAGTAAACGCCGTTGCGGTCTGCTCTAAAATCGGTACTCTGCATGGCATAACTTGCAAAAGGACGTTGTTATGCAGAATTCATCTACGCCGCTGGTGAAAACGCGGCAGGGCACGTTATCCGGCACTAATGAACAGGGGATCCATATCTGGCGCGGTATTCCCTACGCGCAGCCGCCGGTGGGCGAGCTGCGTTGGCGTTCGCCGCAGCCTCCAGAGCGCTGGCAGGGCGTGCGTCAGGCCGATACCTTTGCCGCCGCCAGCTGGCAGGATATAGAGTATTGTCGTGAACTTGGCGGCGGCGATCCTGGCCGTTTCTCGGAAGACTGTCTCTATCTCAACGTGTGGGCGCCCGCCGCCCGCTCGCAGCCGCTCCCGGTGATGGTCTGGCTTCACGGCGGCGGCTACACCATTGGCGCCGGCAGTCTGCCGCCCTACGACGGTAGCGCGTTGGCCAGCCGCGAGGTGGTTGTGGTCACCGTGAACTATCGTCTTGGACACCTCGGCTTTTTCGCCCATCCAGCGTTGGAAGGCGAAGAGGGCGAGCGGTTGTATAATTTTGCACTGCTCGATCAGATAGCCGCGCTGCGCTGGGTGCAGGATAATATCCACGCCTTCGGCGGTGATGCCGCCAATGTCACCTTGTTCGGCGAATCCGCGGGGGCGCGCAGCGTCCTGTCGTTAATGGCGTCGCCGAAAGCGAAGGGATTGTTCCATAAAGCGATCGTGCAAAGCGGTTATACCTTACCGGATTTACCGCGGGAAAAGGCGCTGGCCAAGGGAAAGCTGCTGGCGGAACATTTTTCTCTTGCCGATGCCAGCGCGGAACAGCTGCGGGCAATCCCCGCCGATGCCTTTTGGGCGCTAACTGCGCCGCTGAATATCGGCCCGGCGCCGATTGTCGGCGATGCGGTGCTGCCGGAGCCCATGCTCGACACGTTCTTTAAGGGACGTCAGCATGCGATGCCGGTGATGATTGGCTCCAATAGCGATGAGGCCAGCGTGATGGCGGTATTTGGCGTCGATATTGCCGGTCAGATTCAAAAACTGCGCCGCGAACGCCGTTTTGGCCTTGGGCTGATTAAACTACTGTATCCCGGCGTTAAAGGCGATGAGGCGTTAGGGCGGGAAGTGTGTCGCGATATGGCGTTCACGACTTTAGGGTATGTTGTCATGCAGGCGCAGCAGCGTCTCGGGCAACCGTGCTGGCGCTACTGGTTTGACTATGTGGCCGAAGCGGAACATGAAACTTATCTCCATGGCGCCTGGCATGGCAACGAAGTGGTTTATGTTTTTGACAACCTGGCCCGCGCCGAGCCGGTATGTCAGTATGCCAGTGAGGCGGATCAAGCCTTCGCCGCGCAGGTCGCCGACTACTGGGCTAATTTTGCCCGCCAGGCGGGCAATCAGTGCAGTGAGTTAACCGGCCCGGTACGCTGGCCTGCCTGCCAGCGCGGACGGGACCGTTTATTGCGTATCGGCCTCAACAAGCGCGCGGGCTTTAAAGTGGAGAACCGGTTTATGCGCGCGCGGCTGGCGCTGTTTCGTCGGGTGATGAAGCATCATGTGACGCTGGATTAACCAGCGCGGCGCGAAAGCGCGCCAGCCCGTCGGCCTTGCTTTGCGAGCGGCGAACAACCAGCCGGTAGCTGGCGCCGGTTTTGACGCTAAGCGAGAAGGGGCGACATAGTCGCCCGGTTCGCAGATCCCCGGCAACCAGTGTTTCGTCCGCCATGGCCACGCCGAGCCCCTGCATCGCGGCGGTGATCGCCAGATCCATGGTGTCGAAATATTGGTTTTTATGCATTTTTAGCGCAGTTTCATGCGGGAAGTGCGCAAGCCACAGCAGCCAGTCGGTTTTATCGCGCGTCGGATGGAGAAATGTAGTGCCTGATAGCTGGGGATCGCACGGCGTATCGGGACTGGCCACCGGCGTGAGGGCCTCCTCAAACAGCAAGTCGCCGGCGCTTTGATGGGTGCCGAAGATAATCGCCGCGTCGTAGGGTTCAGTCTTAAAGTTGACGCTATGCTCGGTGGTGGTGGTCAACGCCACCTGCAATTCCGGATAACGTCGTTCTATCTCCAGCAGTTTCGGCACCAGCCAGCGGATCGCGCAGGTAGGCGCTTTCAGGCGCACGACAGTTTGCTGCTGGCGCGCCTGCTCGGCCACCGTTATCAGGCGGCCGAATGCCGACTGTAGCTCAGGATAAAGCGCGCTGCCCTGCGGCGACAGTCGCAGGCCCCGGGCGTGGCGTTCAAATAGCGGGAAGCCGAACCAGTTTTCCAGCGCGGCGATCTGTCGGCTGACTGCCCCCTGCGTCAGGCATAGCTCCTGTGCGGCATGGGTTAGGTTGAGATGCCTCGCGGTTATCAGAAACGTTTCTACGGTATGAAAAGGCAGGGCGCTACGCGACATGTTGGCTCCAGCTATGCATTTTGATCATGGGCAGTATGCCACGCATCGTTGCGAAATTGGGACGATGCGTTCCGTTTTTGCCATCTAATCGTCATCCGCTGCTTACACTATTATTAATCTCGTTGATACAACGTTTCTCACCGATTAGTTGATGTGTATAAAAGGAGCCACCATGTCTAAACCTTACGTTCGTCTGGATAAAAATGATGCGGCAGTATTACTGGTTGACCATCAGACCGGCCTGCTCTCACTGGTTCGTGATATCGAGCCGGATAAATTCAAGAACAACGTCCTTGCCCTCAGCGATCTGGCTAAATACTTTAAACTACCGACTATTCTGACCACCAGTTTTGAGAATGGCCCTAACGGCCCGCTGGTGCCGGAACTAAAAGAACAGTTCCCCGACGCCCCTTATATCGCTCGTCCCGGCAATATTAACGCCTGGGATAACGAAGATTTCGTTAACGCGGTAAAAGCCACCGGTAAGAAACAGCTGATTATTGCCGGTGTCGTCACTGAAGTGTGCGTGGCCTTCCCGGCGCTGTCGGCGATTGAAGAGGGATTCGACGTCTTTGTGGTGACCGACGCGTCCGGTACCTTTAACCCGATCACTCGTGATGCGGCGTGGGATCGTATGTCGCAAGCGGGCGTGCAGTTAATGTCGTGGTTTGGCGTGGCCTGTGAGCTGCACCGCGACTGGCGCAACGATATTGAAGGATTGGGAACCCTGTTCTCCAACCATATTCCGGATTACCGTAACCTGATGACCAGTTTTAACCTGCTGAGCAAGAAATAAACAGCTGGCGGCCAGTTTTCAGGCCTGGCCGCCGTTTCAATCAGACGGGATTATTCACTTATCGAGGCGACATGGTGCGACTTGGCACTTTGATGTTTCAATAGCCGCGATGCCAGTACGCCCGACATCATCGACCCATTCACATTCAGCGCGGTACGCGCCATATCGACAATTGGCTCGATGGCGATAAAAATGCCGACCAGCGCCACCGGGAAGTTGAGCGTAGACAGGACAATCAACGCCGCAAATGTCCCACCGCCGCCGACGCCTGCGACGCCAATTGAGCCCAGCGCGATAGCAGGAAGTAAGCTGGCTAAAAACGAGAAGGACAGTGGGTCGATACCCAGCGTTGGCGCAATCATGGCCACCATGATAGCCGGATAGATCCCGGCGCAGCCGTTTTGCCCCATACTGGAACCAAAAGAGGCGGCAATATTGGCGATGGTATTCGGCACGCCGAATTTTTCCTGTGCGGTAATGGCTAATGGAATCGAAGCCGCGCTGCTGCGGGAAACAAAAGCGAAGGTAAGCACCGGCCACACCGTTTTAAAGTAGCGCAGAGGATTTTGACCGCTAATAGTCAGCAGAATCGCATGCACGATAAACATCATGGCGACCGCCAGATAACAGGCGGCGATAAAGCCAAGCAGGCTGGTGAATTGCGCTAGCTGATAGGTCGAAAAGACTTTTGCCATTAATGCGAGGACGCCGTATGGCGTCAGCGCTATCACGATACGCACCATCTTCATCACCCAAATTTGAATCGCGTTAATCCCGCTACTTAGTTTTTGACCTTCCTCCGGCGCCTCTTTTTTCACCTTCAATAACGCGACTCCGGCCAGCAGGGTAAATATAACGATGCCGATAACCGATACGCTGCGCGCGCCGGTCAGGTCGAGAAAAATATTTGTCGGGATCAGTGAAGTGACCAGTTGGGGTAACGAAACGGCTGCGGTTTTGCTGACGTCTTCGGCGGTCAGCGTCGATTGCATATGGCTAAAAGCGCTGGCGTTAAGGCCGAGTAAATCAGCGGTAAACAGTCCGACCCAGCCTGCCACCATCACCAGACATAGCATGCAGGCAACAATGGTTAAGGACATTCGGCCAATACCGGCGCTATTTTCGAGTTTATTAATCGCTGACAGAATTGAAATGAAAATCAGCGGAACCGCGACAAGTTTCAGCAAATTAACATAGCCGTTGCCGACGATACTGTACCAATCAATGACCGTTTTTCGCGGTTCGTTGGCAATGAAATGGAGTGATAATCCGAGAAGGGCGCCGAGAAAGATGGCGATAAAAACGCTTTTTGATAACGAGTGGCTTTTTTGTTCGAGTTTAAAAAGTCCCCATGATGCGATTAAAAATAACGCGATATACGCTGGCGTAATAAACATAAGATGTGCCTCTTGCCCCATTCAGCACCTGAAATGCCGGAAAGAGATTTATTCCAAATTTCTCTAAGGCTGTGAAAAACCTTAGAACCGCTGGGGATTATAAAGAATTGAATAGCATAAGGCATATAAAAATTGTGGTTTATGTCCTGAGTGTTAGTCCTGTCATATTTCAGCAGGGGCCCTGGGAGGCATGATCGAAATGCATAGCTCTTATGATAACAATTCGCTTGTCGCTTGAAGGCGCTTTAGTTTGAATGGATATGCAAATAAAACGAGAAAGGATTAATCATGGCTCTTAGTGCTTCGGTCACCACCCGCTCGAAATTGCCGGATGTCGGCACCACGATTTTTACCGTTATCGGTCAGCTCTCCGCGCAGCATAACGCGATTAATCTTTCTCAGGGCGCGCCTAACTTTGCCTGCGACCCACAGCTGGTGGCCGGCGTGACGCAGGCGATGACCGCCGGACATAACCAATACGCGCCGATGACTGGCCTGCGGGCCTTAAAGGAGCGTATTGCTGATAAAATCGCCACGTTGTACGGCACGCAATATGATGTCGATAGTGAAGTGTTGGTCACCGCCAGCGCCAGCCAGGGGATCTATTCCGCCATTGGCGGGCTGGTACATGCTGGCGACGAGGTGATTTACTTTGAGCCATCGTTTGATAGCTATGCGCCGATCGTGCGTCTGCAAGGCGCGACCCCGGTGGCGATTAAGCTCACCGTGCCGGATTTCGCTATTAACTGGGACGAGGTACGCGCCGCGATTACCCCGCGGACGCGGATGATCATCATTAATACGCCACATAACCCAAGCGGCCAGGTATTATCCGCCGATGACCTTAATCAACTGGCGATGCTGATCCGCAATACCGACATTGTGGTTTTGTCCGACGAAGTCTACGAGCACGTAGTCTTCGATGGCGAAAAGCATCACGGCATGGCGACCCATCCGCAGCTGGCGGAACGCAGCGTGATTATCTCTTCCTTCGGCAAGACCTACCATGTGACCGGCTGGCGCGTTGGCTACTGCGTGGCGCCAGCAGCGCTAATGGATGAGATCTGCAAGGTACATCAGTTCCTCATGTTTTCTGCCGATACGCCGATGCAGTACGCTTTTGCAGAGCATATGCAGAACCCGGCTTCATGGCTATCGCTGGCCGCTTTTTATCAGCAAAAGCGTGATTTGCTCCAGCAACTGCTGCAAGACTCGCCGTTCCGCTTATTGCCGAGCGCCGGCTCTTTCTTCATGCTGGCGGATTATCGCCATTTCAGCGATGAGCATGACAGCGAGATGGTTAAGCGGCTGATTACCGAATACGGCGTCGCCACGATTCCGCTATCGGCATTTTATACCGATGGTACTGATAACAAACTGATTCGGCTCTCTTTTGCCAAAGATGAAGCCACATTGCGGGCTGGCGCGCAGGCGCTGTGCCGCGTTAAGCCGCGTTAAGGAGCCAGACGATGAAAATAAAAGCCCTAACTCTAGCTTTGGGAATGCTGTGTACCGTATCAAGCTTTGCCGCCAGCGAGTTGCGCTACGGCGTGGAAGCGGAATATCCGCCGTTCGAAAGCCGCAACCCGGCAGGAGAGCTGCAGGGTTTTGATATTGATCTCGGCAACGCGATTTGTCAGGCCGCGCAGTTGAAATGCAGCTGGGTCGAAACCTCCTTTGATGCGCTCATTCCGGGACTGGTGGCGAAGAAATTTGATGCGATTAACTCGGCGATGAACATTACCGAGCAACGTCGCAAGAGTATTGATTTCACCCAGCCGATCTACCGTATTCCTTCACAGCTGGTGGGCAAGGCCGACAGCGGTATGCAGGCGACGCCGGAAGGGCTGAAGGGCAAAACCATCGGCGTGCTACAGGGCTCGATTCAGGAGACCTTTGCCAAAGAACACTGGGAAAAACACGGCGTCACGGTAGTTTCCTACAAAGACCAGAACATGGCATGGGCCGATCTGCTTAACGGCCGTATCGACGCCTCGCTGGTGATGTCCGCGGCCGGGCAGGCCGGGTTCCTCAGTAAGCCGCAGGGTAAAGGATTCGGTTTTATCGGTAAGCCGGTGGCTGATGATACGATTCTGGGCAGCGGTATTGGCTACGGCTTGCGCAAGGGCGATGAGGCGACCAAAAAACAGCTCGACGCGGCAATTGATAAAGTGCGCGCTGACGGCACTATCACCCGTCTGGCGGCGAAGTACTTCCCCGGTATCGATGTCAGTGTGAAATAATCTTTATTTGCGGCTCTTTGCTGCGCAAAGAGCCGCCCGCATTACATCAGCACCACCGGTTTGATGACTTTACCGGAAGCTGAATCTGCGAAAGCCTGATTAATCTCTTCGAGCGGATAGAACTCGATAAGCTTATCAATGGGGAATTTCCCTTGTTTATAAAACTGTACCAGCTGTGGGATAAACAGCTGCGGTACGGCGTCGCCTTCAATTACCCCTATCAATGATTTACCTTCCGCCATCAGATCGTTTTGCACATTAAAGGTGATATCGCCGGTAAAGCCGACGACCGCCACCGTGCCTAACGGCTTAATCGCGTGGATCGCCTGCAGAACGATGGCGGCGACGCCGGTCGTTTCGATGGCGTAGTGCGCCCCTTTACCGGTCAGTTGGCGAATAACCGCAACGCTATCTTCCTGTTTGCCATTGATCACGTGGGTTGCGCCGAGTTCACGTGCCAGCTCAAGGCGGTTCGCGTGAATATCGACGGCGATGATTTGGCTACAGCCGGTGAGCTTTGCAGCCATAATGGCGCTTAAACCAACCGCGCCGCAGCCGAATACCACTAACGATTCCCCGGCCACCGGTTTTAGTCGATTTAACACCGTGCCGCTCCCGGTTTGAATTCCGCAACCCAGCGGACCAAGAAGCGAAAGTTCGACATCACGGTCGACAACAATAGCATTCGTCGCTTTGGTGACCACATACTGACTAAACGAAGATTGGCCGAAGAAGACGGATAATTCTTGATCATCCAGACGATAAGGGGTGGTGCCATCGTCTAAGCGTCCACCAAAGTTTAAGTCATTGAAACTTTCGCACGCGGAAGGATGGTTGGTGAGGCAGTTTTCACAGTGATGGCAGGCGGCGTAGCTCAGTACCACATGATCGCCAATTTCGACCCCACGAACGGCATCACCGACGTTAACCACGATACCTGCGCCTTCGTGGCCCAGGATGGCGGGCATCGGCAGGATCCCGGCGTTATCGCGGATCACCGCGTCGGTATGACAGACGCCTGTAGCGACAATTTTTACCATCACTTCGTCTTTTTTAGGTGCGCTAACCTGAATATCTTTAATGCTAAATGGTTGTTGATAACCCAACGTCACGGCGGCTTTTACTTTCATTAGATACTCCTGACATTTTTCCCTGGAGAGTAGAGATTACACCTGGCGTGATGAAAATTTATCCTGTTCGTGCTGAAAATAAACAAAGCGGGGGTAAAAACGCTGAGGTCTCGGGTCGCGCCTGTTCGCCAAAACAGCTCAGCGATAGCGATCGCTGGGTGGTTATTCAGTCTGTTCCGGTGGACATCTTTTTTTTCATGCTTTTCGCCTGCCAACAATTGGATTATCAATCATTTTTGTCTAGAGTGAGCGGAATTCACGACGCAGATGTTTGCAACGTTGCGTATCCGTCGAACTCTCAAAAAGGACGCTTTTCCAGGCATGAACCGCAGACGTTTTCTTAAATCATCCATGGCTGTTGCCGCCGTATGCGGAACGTCAGGAGTCGCCTCGTTATTCACTAAAGCGGCTTTCGCCGCGGATTCTGCTATCGCCGATGGCCAGACGCGCCGCTTTGACTTTTCCGTCCTGCAGGCGATGGCTCATGACTTAGCCCGCCAGCCGTGGGGCGGCGCGCCGCGTGACCTGCCGCCGACGCTGGCGAATCTGACCCCTCAGGCCTATAACAGCATCCAGTATGATGCGGCGCATTCGCTGTGGAATAACGTTGAAGAGCGCAAGCTGGATATCCAGTTTTTCCATGTTGGTATGGGCTTCCGCCGCCGGGTGCGCATGTTCTCGCTGGACGCGCAGTCTCAGCAGGCGCGGGAGATACACTTCCGTCCGGAGCTGTTCCAGTACAACGACGCCGGCGTTGATACCAAACAGCTGGAAGGGCAGACCGATCTCGGTTTCGCCGGTTTCCGTGTGTTTAAGGCGCCGGAACTGGCGCGCCGCGATATCGTCGCTTTTCTGGGCGCCAGCTACTTCCGCGCGGTCGACAGCACTTACCAGTACGGCCTGTCGGCGCGCGGTCTGGCCGTTGACACCTTTACCGATACCCCGGAAGAGTTCCCGGATTTCACGTCATTCTGGTTTGAAACCGTCAAACCTGGCGCGACGGTGTTCACCGTCTACGCGCTGCTCGATAGTCCGAGCGTCACCGGCGCCTATAAGTTCACCGTGAATTGCCAGCAAACGCAGGTGATCATGGATGTCGAAAATCATCTCTATGCGCGCAAGGACATTAAGCAGTTGGGCATTGCACCAATGACCAGCATGTTCAGCTGCGGTAACAACGAACGCCGGATGTGCGATACCATCCATCCGCAAATCCACGATTCTGACCGCCTGTCGATGTGGCGCGGCAACGGCGAGTGGATTTGCCGTCCGCTGAATAATCCGCAAAAGCTGCAGTTCAACGCGTTCCAGGATAAAAACCCGAAGGGGTTTGGCCTGCTGCAGCTGGATCGCGATTTCAGTCATTATCAGGATGTGATGGGCTGGTATAACAAGCGCCCGAGCCTGTGGGTGGAGCCACGTAATCAGTGGGGAAAAGGGGCCGTTAGCCTGATGGAAATCCCGACTACCGGCGAAACGTTGGACAATATCGTCTGCTTCTGGCAGCCGGAAAAACTGGTAAAAGCGGGTGATCAACTGGACTTTAGCTACCGCTTGTACTGGAGCGCGCAGCCGCCGGTACGCTCTCCGCTGGCGCGAGTGCTGGCGACACGCACCGGAATGGGCGGCTTCCCGGAAGGATGGGCGCCGGGTGAACACTACCCGGACAAATGGGCGCGCCGATTTGCTATCGATTTTGTTGGCGGCGACCTGAAAGCCGCGGCGCCGAAAGGCATTGAGCCGGTGATTACGCTCTCCAGCGGCGAGGCTAAGCAGGTAGAGATCCTCTACGTCGAGCCTTTTGACGGCTATCGTATTCTCTTTGACTGGTATCCGACTTCAGATTCCACCGATCCAGTGGAGATGCGCATGTTCCTGCGCTGCCGTGGCGACGCTATCAGCGAAACCTGGCTATATCAGTACTTCCCGCCTGCGGCGGATCGGCGTAACTACGTTGATGACCGGATTATGAAATAACCCAGGTCATTGAAATCCGCCCGCGGCGCGCTTCTGCGGGCGTTGTTGTTTATCAGTGAGATATCGTCATGACTGCCGAAAACAGCCCCATCATCGAAACTATCCCGGTCAACGAACAGCTGGAGCTGCGTGCGGTTGACGAACGTTACGTCAGCGAACTCCATCAATTGGTGCTCAAAAACCGTGACTGGCTGCAGCATGCTTTAAGCTGGCCTGCGGAGGTGTTGAGTGAAGATGAAACCCGGCGCCACGTGCAGGGAAACGTGATGCTGCACCAGCGCGGTTATGCAAAAATGTTCCTGCTGTTTTTACAGGGGCAGATGATCGGCGTCCTGTCATTTAACCAGATTGAACCGTTGAACAAGACGGCCTATATCGGTTACTGGATCGATCAAAGCCATCAGGGGCAGGGACTGTTGTCGCAGGCGTTACAGGCGTTTATCCATCATTATGCGCAAACGGGCGCCGTTCGCCGTTTCGTTATTAAATGCCGGGTCGCCAACCAGCGCAGTAATCAGGTGGCGCTGCGTAATGGTTTCCAACTGGAAGGTTGTCTGAAGCAGGCCGAGTTTTTAAATGGCGCATATGACGATCAGAATATCTACGCGCGGATTATTGACCCGCAATAATCGGCTATAGCGAACCCAGCAGCGGTGTGCGGGTGATATGCTCGTCGCCGCTCACGATTTTGCGCCCGCGAAGATGAATTCTGTCACCCTCCAGCGCTTCGATACAGGCGTTACCGCAGATTTCTACCTGTTGTTCGATAATCACATCGCCTCGAATCGTCGCATGTCCTTCGATAAGTATCTCGTCATCCAGCAGAATGGGGCCGCCGATAAGATGGGCGTGCCCGCCGACCATGACACGATGCTTTAACAGGCAGTTGCCTTCGACCACGGCGTTTTCGCCCACCTGGGAACTGTAGCGCAGGGTCGGGATCTGATCCTCGCCGCGCCCGGCGACCAGCCGCGCGCGATCGTAGACCCGGGCGTTGTCACAGATCCATACATCGTTATTTTCATTACCTTCAATACGTGCGTTATCGAACACTTCGGCACGGTGTTCAACAAAAGCATGCTCAACCACGGCATCGCCGTAGATTTGCGCCTGGTGAACAATCCGAGAGGCGCTGACCGTGGCGCGCTGATATATTTGCAGCACTTTGTCGATATCAGAAGTGAGTCCCAGAGCGGCAATCACCAGACAGTGGGGGAGAATACGCGCCTGGTCGGCGATTCGGCAGACGCCACGGATTTGCGATTGTTTTATAGTGACGTTGTCACTTATCCTGGCGCCGTGACTTACCTCAACATTATCAAGCCAGGCGTTGTCGCTAATTGTCGCCCCGTGGCTTATCACGCAGGTGCCGGTCAGACGGGCGTTGTCGTCAACGCGCGCGCCAGCGAAGACGACGCTATTGGCATCATATATCCAGCAGTCGCCGCCCTGGCTTAACGCGGCTTCATCATCAAGCCAGCCGCCTTCGCTACCGGCCTTAACGTCCGAGAAATCAGTCAGCGCCACGATTTGCCGCAGAGTTACGCTATGTTTAATTCCGTCTTCTTCAAAGTGATACAGGCGGACGTGGTCGCTCAGACGATATTTCTTCATCAGCATTTCTCTTTACTGTTGGTTAACATAAACATAGCAAAAATCTCCGTAGCGCGTTTTATAAGGTTCCTTTAAAATGCAACTTAAAATTAAATTGAAACTTTAAATAAAATGAATAAACACGTAACGGGCGGCCAGGTGCTGAATCTACCGGCTGGCTATTTTGGTATGGTGCTGGGGATAATCGGCATGGGCTTCGCCTGGCGTTATGCCAGTACCATCTGGCCGGTGAGCAGTATTATTGGCGATGCGCTGGTGGTGCTGGCGACAACTATCTGGGCGCTATTAATGATAGCGTTTATTGCGCGGGCTATTCGTTTCCCGTGGAGCGTGCGGCAGGAGATGCGTCATCCGGTGGCCAGCAGTTTTGTCAGCCTGATCCCGGCGACAACGCTATTGGTGTCGATCGCTTTTGCTGGCTGGCATCGCCCGTTGTCGCTGGCGTTATTTGCTGCGGGGGTTACGCTGCAGCTTTGCTATGCGGCCTGGCAGAGCGCCGGGTTGTGGCGGGGTAAACATCCGGGAGAGGCGACGACGCCCGGTTTATATCTGCCGACCGTCGCCAACAATTTTATCAGCGCCATGGCCTGCGGCGCGCTGGGATTTAATGATGCCGGACTGGCGTTTCTCGGCGCTGGCGTCTTTTCCTGGCTCAGCCTGGAGCCGGTTATCCTGCAGCGGCTGCGCAGCAACGGCGAGCTACCGGCGGCGTTGCGGACGTCGCTGGGCATCCAGCTGGCGCCGGCGCTGGTGGCCTGTAGCGCGTGGCTCAGCGTCAATGGCGGCGAAGGCGATACGTTTGCCAAAATGCTATTTGGTTATGGGCTGTTGCAGTTGCTATTTATGCTGCGCCTGATGCCGTGGTATCTGCAGCAGCCGTTTAATGCGTCATTCTGGAGCTTCTCGTTCGGGATTTCCGCACTGGCGACCACCGGCCTGCATCTGGGTCACGGCCAGCCGCACGGATTTTTCCATACTCTGGCGATCCCCTTATTTATTTTTAGTAACCTGATTATCGGCCTGCTGCTGCTGCGTACCTTTCTTCTGCTGGTGCGGGGTAAACTGTTAATTCGCGTAGACCGTGCCACTTTATTGCCAAACAAGGATTAATCATGACGACTCGTGACGAAAACTACTTTACTGAAAAATATGGCCTGACGCGCACCCACTCAGAAGTGGTGTATGCCTCCTCCCAGATGCAGCCGGGACAGACGCTCGACCTTGGTTGCGGCAATGGACGAAACAGTCTGTATCTGGCGGCAAAAGGTTACAACGTCACCGCGTGGGATAAAAATCCCATGAGTATCGATAATCTGGAGAACATTCGTCAGGCCGAAGGGCTGGAGAACCTGCAGACTGCGATAAAAGATCTGAATACGCTGAGCTTTGATGGCGAGTATGATTTTATTCTTTCTACCGTGGTGATGATGTTCCTGGAAGCCAAAACCATCCCTGGTCTTATCGCCAACATGCAGCGCTGCACTAAGCCTGGCGGCTATAACCTGATTGTTGCCGCAATGGATACCGAAGATTACCCTTGTACCGTGGGCTTCCCGTTCGCCTTCAAACCTGAAGAACTGCGTGACTATTATGCTGGCTGGCAGTTCCTCAAGTACAACGAAGACGTCGGCGAACTGCACCGCACCGACGCCAGCGGAAACCGCATCAAGCTACGCTTCGCCACGATGCTGGCGCGTAAACCGGCTTAATCCGCCGCCAGCAGGCAGAGTTGCAGGGCGGTTAGATAGGAGGCCTCAAAGGCGCGCAGCGGCAAAAATTCGAATTTCGAATGGAAATTGTGCGCGCCGGTGAAGAAGTTCGGCGTCAGCAGACCCTTTGCCGAGAGCGCTGCGCCGTCGGTACCGCCGCGCATCGGCGTGGGTTTTGGCGTTATACCGAGGCTTTCCATCGCGGTGAACATCAGGTCAATAGCCCGGCGGTCTTCGCCAATGGCGTTACTGATATTGCTGTAAGTATCGCTGATAGTGAATTCAACCCTGGCAGTAGGGTACTGGGCGGCGATTTTCTCTGCCGCTTCGCCAATCTGTTGTTTACGGCGGTTAAAGCTGTCCAGATCGAAATCGCGAATGTTTGCCTGCAACCTTGTGCTGTTCTGATCGCCATGAATACCGTTAAACCATACGTAGCCTTCGCGCCCGGCGGTGTGCTCCGGCGTCTGCTGGCGGTCGAAATAGCTCATGAAGTCGGTAGCCATTAACAGCGGGTTGACCAATACGCCTTTGGCGGACATCGGGTGTGCGGTTACGCCGGTAAACCGTATCTCCGCAGAGGCGGCGTTAAAGTTTTCATAAACGATCTCGCCGAGTTCGCAGCAGTCGATGGTCCAGGCAAAATCGACGGCAAAACGCGATAAATCCAGCGCTTTTGCCCCGCGAAGGCCAACTTCTTCGTCCGGGACGAACGCCACGACGATATCACCATGCTTATGTTCGGCGGTCAGGTTTTCCAGCAGCGTCATAACAACGGTCACCGCTGCTTTGTTATCGGCGCCCAGTACGCTGGTGCCGTCGCTGAAAATAATCTCTTCATCACGATAGGCCAGGATTTCCGGATGCTCGTCAACCCGTAGCCAGATTTGCTGTTCCGGGTTAAGGCAGAGATCTTCGCCAGTAAATCGCAGGATTTGTGGATGAATATCCGGCGACAGTCCGACATCAACGGTATCAATATGCGTGATAAAGCCGATCCGCGGCGCACCGGGGACGGTGCCTTTTTTTACCGCCGTGACGGTCGCATGCTCGTCGACAACGATATCGTCAAGGCCAAACTGACGTAGCTCGTCGGCTAACGCCCGCGCCATCTGATGTTGTCCGGGCGTTGTGGGTAACGTGGTTGCTCGTGGATCGCTTTGGCTGGTGATAGCCAGATAGCGAAAGAAGCGCTGGGTTAATTGTCTGGTTAAGGGCGAGGCCATAGTGTTTCCTTCTATATACCCGTCATACTTCAAGTTGCATGTGCGTTGGCTTTCCTCACTCACCCCAGTCACTTACTGGAGTAAGCTCCTGGGGATTCGCTGCGTCGCCGCCTTCCTGCAACTCGAATTATTTAGGGTATAGTTATTTTTAAGGTGTTTGCAATCTGGCTTTAGTGTTATCTATGGGCAATAAAACAAAAAGCTATTCATTAGTCAAAAAATGAAAAAGGGAAACGCATGCAACGCACATCTACTTCAATAGCTCTGACGATAGCGGCATTAGCGGTGAGTTCCGCCGTGAATGCGAAAACACTGGTTTATTGCTCTGAAGGCTCGCCGGAAAACTTTAATCCGCAGCTTTATACTTCCGGGACCAGCGTCGATGCCAGCGCGGTACCGATATATAACCGGCTGGTGGACTTTAAAGTTGGCACCACGGAATTGCAGCCCAGCCTGGCGGAAAGCTGGGAGGTGAGCGAAGATGGTAAAGTTTATACTTTTCACTTACGCAAAGGCGTTAAATTCCAAAGTAATAAATATTTTAAACCGACCCGTGATTTTAATGCTGATGACGTTATTTTTTCGTTTATGCGGCAAAAAGATCCGAATAACCCCTATCATAATGTCTCTAATGGCAACTACTCCAATTTTGAAAGCCTGGAGTTTGGTTCGTTAATTACCGCAATTGATAAACCGGATGAATATACGGTGCGTTTTACCCTCGCGCACCCCGAGGCGCCTTTTGTCGCTGACCTCGGCTGGTATTTTGCTTCAATCCTCTCTGCGGAATATGCCGATGCGATGCTAAAAGCCGGAACTCCGGAGCGCGTCGATATGGATCCCATCGGCACCGGGCCTTTCAAGCTGGCGCAATACCAAAAAGATTCGCGGATCTTGTTTACCGCATTTCCTGATTACTGGCAGGGAAAAGCGAAAATCGATCGTTTAGTATTTAGTATTACGCCTGATGCCTCGGTGCGTTACGCTAAGCTTGAGAAAAATGAGTGTCAGGTCATGCCATTCCCCAATCCCGCCGATTTACCGCGGATGAAAAAGAACCCGCAGATCAATCTGATGAACAAAGCCGGGCTTAATACCGGTTTCCTCGCCTTCAACACGCAGAAAGCGCCGCTGGATAATGTGAAGGTGCGCCAGGCGCTGGCGATGGCGATCAACAAACCGGCAATTATCGATGCGGTGTTCCACGGTACCGGTACGGTAGCGAAAAACCTGCTGCCGCCCGGGGTCTGGAGTGCTGATGCCGATCTGCAGGACTACAGCTGGGACCTGGAAAAAGCCAAAGCGCTGCTGCGCGAATCCGGTGTGAAGAGTCCCATCACCATCGACCTGTGGGCGATGCCGGTTCAACGCCCCTATAACCCGAATGCGAAACGGATGGCGGAAATGATCCAGGCTGATTGGGCTAAAATCGGCGTGCAGACCAAAATCACCACCTATGAATGGGGCGAATACCTTAAGCGGGTGAAAGACGGCGAGCATCAGGCGGCGTTAATGGGCTGGACTACCGCGACCGGGGACCCGGATAACTTCTTTGGCCCATTATTTACCTGCCAGTCGGCCAACGGCGGTTCTAATTCGGCCAAATGGTGCTATGCGCCGTTTGATAAAATTATCGCCGAAGCTAAAACCATCACCGACCGGCCGCAACGAGAAGCTTTGTATAAACAGGCACAGCAGATGATGCACGATCAAATGCCGGCCGTGATGATTGCGCACTCAACTATTTTTGAACCGGTGAGTAAATCGGTGACCGGGTATGAAATCGACCCATTTGGGAAGCATATTTTTTATCAGGTGGACGTAAAATAAGCACCGTAAATAAATCCGCCGCATTGGCGGATTTATTTTTTGCAAGGAGTTGACGGACCACCATTTTTGTCACAAAACTAAGCGTGAAATTTTGTTATAAACCTTGCCGACAAACTGCATTTACAGGGATTATCCATGCGTACAAAAATGTTATTTAAAGTAGCCGCTCTGGGCGGGCTACTGGCATTAACTGGTTGTGCATCCAAACTGGCGCAACCGGAGCAGTATTCCGGGTTTTTAAAAGATTATTCTAAGTTAAAAGAGACCACTTCGGCTTCCGGCAAACCAGAACTGCGCTGGATCTCCCCGGACTACAATCCGAGCAACTATGACAACGTCGTCTACCGTCCAATCACCTACTACCCGGTGCCGAAACCAACGACCCAGGTAGGGGAGAAAGCGCTGCAGGACATCCTCAATTACACCAACAAGCAGATGAAACAGGCCATCAGCGAACGTAAGCCGTTGGCGACCACGGCTGGCCCGCGCAGCCTGATTTTCCGCGGCGCAATCACCGGTGTTGATACCAGTAAAGAAGGGCTGCAGTTCTATGAAGTGATCCCGGTGGCGATGATTGTCGCGGGTACCCAGGCGGCAACCGGCCATCGCACGATGGACACGAATCTCTACTTCGAAGGCGAACTGATCGACGCGAAGACCAATAAGCCGGTTATTAAGGTAGTGCGTAAGGGCGAAGGTAAAACGCTGTCTAATGAGAGCACGCCGCTGACCGCTGATACGTTGAAGCAGGTGATTGATGATATGGCGATCGATGCGGTGAAATTCGATCCGTCGCAGAAGTAATTGATGCGTTAAGCCCGTCTTGCGTGTTGCCTGACGGGCTTAGTATTAAGCCAGCCGGCGGCGCATAAACAGCTGTTCGGGGCGGGCGAACATCACCAGATTTCCTACCAGTATTAACGCCAGACCTATCACCGCGTTGCTATGCCAGACGTAACCTTCGTAGAAGGTGGAGATAGTTAATGCCACCAGTGGGAAAAGCAGCGTGCTATAGGCCGCTTTGCTGGCCCCGATACGGCCTACCAGAGTGAAATAAGCGCCGAACGCGATCACCGAACCGAACAACGCCAGATACAGCAGGGCGCCCATATAACTCCAGGTCCACTGCGGCGTAAAGTTATCGCCGCGCAGCAGCGCGATCGCGCCCATCACCAGGGTGCCGTAAAACATGGCCCAGCTATTGGTGGTCAATGTCTCAAGCCCGCGGCGTTGGTGGCGAATACTCAGCATGTTGCCCAATGAAAAACCGTACGTTCCCAGGGCGCTCAGGCCGATTCCCCATAGCAGCGACGCGTTCAGACCATTGGCGAGGAGATCGTCCCAGAAGAGGGTGACAATTCCTGCGAGCCCCAGCGCCGCTGCCAGCCAAAAGCGCCCCGGCGGCTGCTGGCGGAAGAAAATAAAACTGTTGATCGCGTTAAATAAGACCGCCATCGAAAAGATGACCGACTCAAGGCCGGTATTGATATGCGCCGCGGCGGTATAAAAACACCAGAAGTTAAAGCAAAAGACGCAGCAGCCTTGCAGCATGCAAAAGAGATGATCGCGCATTGCCAGCGGGCGCAGGCGGCGGGTCATCAGCAAAATCGTCAGCATTGTGACGCTGGCGACGGCAAAGCGCCAGAAAATCGATACCGGCGCGGCGACTGGGCCCTGTTGTAAAAAGATTGCAATCCATGTGGTACCCCAGATAACCACCACCAGCCCGTAGAGTAATGCGTTCAAAATGTCTCTCCTTTAAAATGCCTGGCGTAAGTGTGCGATTTTTCCAGGCAAAGCGCTGTCACCGTTTTGTTGCTGACTTGCAAAATCTTGCGCTTATTTTTCACAAGCTCATGGTCAATGCTGGTAAGCGGTGATGACAATTCATAGACTAGAGGTCTGCGGATTAAAAACGATGTGAAGGCTATGGCATACGGGACGTTCGAAACATTACAACAACAAAATGCGGTGCTGCGGGGGACCGTGGAACTCAATTCCGGGATCCAGCTTGCCGCGTGGTACAACGACCTTGACCGGATCACGGTGCGCAGCGACCACCACACGTTGAGCCTGTATGTCGCCGATGGTTACGAAAGCTACCAAAAAACACCGTACGGCTGGAAGAATGGCGGCGGGCCGGACCGTTTTTGTCTGATGCCAAAGGGCGATGAAAGCACCTGGGATATTCGCGGCGATCTCTCTTTCGTTCATCTCTATTGCACCGATGAGCACCTGCGTCGCGTCGGCGAGCAAATTTGGGATCGCAGCCCGGCGTCTTTCAGCTTGCAGGAAAAAACCTTTGCCAGCGATGACAAAATTACCGCGGTGTATCGCCAGTTTCTGCTTGATAACGACTGGCGCCAGCAGGCTAATCAACTGCTATTAAGCTCCGCCAGTACGTTGCTGTTAACACATCTGATTCAAAACTATTCGAACGTGCAGTGGCGCCTGCCGACGGTTACCGGTGGCCTGGCGCCGCATCTTTTGCGTAATCTGTTGGCGTGGATTGAGGAGCACCTCGAGCAGCCGCTTACGCTTGCCGATCTTGCCGCACAGGCGTCGCTTAGCGAGTACCATTTTGCGCGGATGTTCCGCCAGTCAATGAATATGGCGCCGCACCAGTATGTGATGCAGCGGCGGATGATTAAGGCGCAAAATCTGATTTGCCACACCCAACAGCCGTTGACCGAGATTGCGCTGGCCTGCGGATTTAGCTCCGCCAGCCACTTTAGCCACCGGGTTAAGAGCGCCACGGGTCTTACGCCAAGCCAGCTACGTGCGGCGCAGCGTGGTTAACAGCATATAGCTGATACCGCCGAGGACCAGCCCCCAAAAGGCCGAGCCGACTCCTGCCAGAGAGACGCCGCTGGCGGTGACTAAAAAGGTTACCACTGCGGCATCGCGCTCGTTTTCTTGCCCCAGCGCTTGATAGAGGCTGCCGCTAATGGTTCCTAACAATGCCAGCCCCGCCAGCATCTGGATCCACACCGGCGGTAGCGCCGCCATAAGCGCGGTTATCGAACCGCCAAATAGCCCCGCCAACAGATAAAACACACCGGCCGCCGCTGCGGCGAGCCAGCGCTTATCCGCATCCGGATGCGCATCCGGGCTTTGACAGATCGCGGCGGTAATGGCGGCGATACACACGGAATAGACGCCAAATGGTGAGAATAACAACGCCAGCGCGCCGGTAAATACGATAAGCGGCGAGACCGGAACCCGATAGCCTGATGCCTGAATGGTCGCCAGCCCCGGCGCATTCTGTGACGCCATGGTGACAAGGAAAAACGGTACACCGACGCTGAGCAGTAGCGAAGGGGTGAACTGCGGCGTAATCCACTGCGGAGCAACAAAAACCATATCGTTTGCCACTGGCGACAGCGCGCCGGTTAGCAGGGCAATGATCCCGCCTGCCGCTAACGCCGCAACGACCGCAAAACGTGGGTAGAGCGCTTTGCATAACAGCCAGGCGGCGAACATCCCGCCGCATAGCGGGAGATTATCCTGCAAACTGCTAAATGCCTGCAGACCAAAACGCAACAGGATCCCCGCCAGCATTGCCGCCGCCAGCGAATGCGGAATGATCTTCATGAGGCGGGCAAACAGTCCCGTCACGCCGCATAGCAGGATCAGCGCGTTGGCGAAAACAAATATTCCCACCGCCTGCGCTAGCGTCGCTCCCTGTAATCCACTGACCAGTAAAGCCGCGCCTGGAGTTGACCATGCGGTGAGGATGGGGACTTTACGCCATAGCGTTAATACCAGCGTGCTGACGCCCATCGCCAGGCCAAGGGCGGTCATCCAGCCGGCTATTTGCCCGGCATCGGCGCCAGCGGCGGCGGCCGCTTGCCAGATAATGGCGGCAGAACTGGCATAGCCTACCAGCACGGCGACAAATCCCGCGAGCAGCGTGGGGATGGGAAGGGTAAAGGAGCGCATGAACACCTCTTGTGCGTTATAACATACGACGAAGGTAGCATTGTGCGTTATAGCGTACAACTGGTAATATCAAGAAAATGATGAGGAGCCATCCATGAATATTGCGCAACATCTGGCAACGACGCTGAAAAGCCTGCGTCAGCAGCGCGGCTGGAGTTTGTCGCGGCTGGCGGAAGAAACCGGGGTATCGAAAGCGATGCTCGGGCAAATTGAACGTAATGAATCCAGTCCAACGGTCGCGACGGTGTGGAAGATAGCCACCGGCCTTAATGTGGCGTTTTCGACGTTCATCGTTGCCGATGAGACGGCTGCGCCCGCCGCCTTCGACCCGCAGCAGCAGGCGATGGTAGTGACGCCGATTTTTCCCTGGGATCCTGAGCTACGTTTTGACCATTTTTCAATTACCCTCGCCCCAGGCGCGCTGAGCGAATCGACGCCGCATGAGACCGGCGTCATTGAACATGTCGTGGTCATTAGCGGTTCGCTGGATTTATGTCTGCAGGGGCAATGGCAGACGTTGCAGGCGGGAGAAGGGCGGCGCTTTGCCGGCGACCTGACGCACGCTTACCGCAATAGCGGCGCGCAGACGGCGCACTTTCATTCACTGATTCATTATCCAAAAGAAAAAGCCGCGGACTAATCCGCGGCCAATCAAGATGACTGAGACTAAAATTCACAACGTGACGAGGAAAATCCGGAATACGCAGCCACTGTAACCTTGCCGGGTTTTCATGAGAAATAGCTTTTTCTTCAATGCTTTGCCGATTTCTGCAAATTCGCTGTGCGGGCGCGGCGGAAAATGTTTTCGTCTACGCCCAGTTCTGACTACAATAGCCGCCATTTCGACCCCCTATAACGGATAACGACGAGCGTATGCGCCTGCAAAACCATCATCTTGAACTTCTTAGTCCTGCCCGCGATGCCGGGATCGCCCGTGAAGCGATTTTACACGGCGCCGACGCGGTCTATATCGGCGGGCCGGGCTTCGGCGCGCGCCATAATGCCAGCAATAGCCTGAGCGATATCGCCAACCTGGTGCCGTTTGCGCATCGCTTTGGCGCTAAGGTGTTTGTGACGCTGAATACCATTCTTCATGATGATGAACTGGAACCGGCGCAACGTCTGATTACCGATCTGTACGAGACCGGCGTTGATGCATTGATCGTGCAGGATATGGGGATAATGGAGCTGGATCTGCCGCCGATTGAGCTGCATGCGAGCACCCAGTGCGATATCCGCAGCGTTGAGAAAGCGAAGTTTCTCTCTGATGCGGGCTTCAGCCAGATTGTTCTGGCCCGCGAACTCAACCTCGATCAAATTAAAGCGATCTACGATAATACCGACGCGACTATCGAGTTCTTTATTCACGGCGCCTTATGCGTAGCCTATTCCGGTCAGTGCTATATTTCTCACGCGCAAACCGGACGTAGCGCCAACCGCGGCGACTGCTCTCAGGCTTGCCGCCTGCCTTACACCCTGAAAGACGATCAGGGGCGCGTTGTGGCCTATGAAAAACATCTGTTGTCGATGAAAGATAACGATCAGACCGCCAACCTGGCGGCATTGATCGACGCCGGCGTGCGCTCCTTTAAAATTGAAGGGCGCTATAAAGATATGAGTTATGTGAAAAATATCACCGCTCACTATCGTCAGATGCTGGATCGTATTATTGAAGATCGCGGCGATCTCGCGCGTTCTTCCGCCGGGCGCACAGAACACTTCTTCGTGCCGTCGACCGATAAAACGTTCCATCGCGGCAGCACCGACTATTTTGTTAACGCGCGTAAGGGCGATATCGGCGCGTTTGATTCGCCGAAATTTATCGGCCTGCCGGTAGGCGAAGTATTAAAAGTCGGAAAAGATTATCTCGATGTTGAAGTGACCGACGCATTGACGAATGGTGACGGCCTCAATGTGATGATCAAACGTGAAGTTGTCGGCTTCCGCGCCAATACGGTGGAGAAAACGGGGGAAAATCGTTATCGCGTCTGGCCAAACGAAATGCCGGCAGACCTGCATAAAGTGCGTCCGCACGAGGCGCTTAATCGTAACCTCGACCATAACTGGCAGCAGGCGCTACTGAAAACTTCCAGCGAGCGCCGCATTGCGGTTGATATCGCGCTGAGCGGCTGGCAGGAACAGCTGGTGCTGACCATGACCTGCGAAGACGGCGTCAGCGTCACGCATACACTGGATGGCGAATTCGCCGAAGCGACCCAGGCGGAAAAAGCGCTGGCCAATTTACGTGATGGCGTGGCGAAGCTCGGCCAGACCATTTATTACCCGCGTGATGTGCAGATTAATCTGCCGGCGCTGTTTGTTCCGAACAGTATGCTTAACCAACTGCGCCGTGAAACCGCAGAGATGCTCGATCAGGCGCGCCTCGATGCCTGGCAGCGCGGAACGCGTAAACCGGTCTCCGTACCACCGCCGGTGTATCCGGAAACGCATCTGTCGTTCCTGGCGAACGTTTATAACCACAAAGCGCGCGCTTTCTACCAGCGCTATGGCGTTCAGCTGATCGATGCGGCGTATGAAGCTCATGAAGAGAAAGGCGACGTGCCGGTGATGATTACCAAGCATTGCCTGCGATTCGCCTTCAACTTGTGTCCGAAGCAGGCCAAAGGTTCGATAAAGAGCTGGAAGGCGACGCCGATGCAGCTGATTCACGGTGACGAAGTGTTAACCCTGAAATTTGATTGCCGTCCATGCGAAATGCACGTAGTGGGTAAAATCAAAAATCATATTCTCAAAATGCCCCATCCGGGCAGCATCGTCGCCTCCGTCAGTCCTGACGAACTGATGAAAACGCTGCCCAAGCGTAAGGGCGCGTAAGAACCATTCTCACGGCGGGCAGTTATGCGCCTTTGCTTTGCGCGCGTACTGCCGGTGATAATGTTCGCGCAGCGAGCTGGCGGTGTCCTCAGCCCGGCTGCGTAGTTCATCGCAATCAGCCTCGTGCAGTAATCGCTGTTCGAGGCTTTGCACCGGGAAATAATCATGCCCCTGATGCTGGGCGAGCAGATGCCCGGAAAATAACCCACATATCAATACCACTGCCGCTATTCCTCTCCGCCACATATCATTTTCCATATCAATAGATAACGCGGGATCAATATGATTGATTTAATATTAGTTTTTTTATGGCGTTATCAAAGAAGCGCAAGGCTTTGTCAGGCGTGGCTGAAGAGGATGAAAAAAGCCTGACGCGATGAGCGCCAGGCTGGAGATGTGTTATATCAGGCACGAAGCCCGGCGGCGTTCATCAGCAGGCGGAAAATCATACTGACGGCGCCCAGTGCCAGCACGCTAGCGCCCCATATGGCTGCCAGCCATAGCAGACGTTTTATCCATGAATGCGCCATCAGTGATATCCCTCGCCAGTTTGAACTTTGCCGCGGAAAACGTAGTAGCTCCAGAAGGTATACCCAAGAATGACGGGAATAATCAGTAACGTGCCAACCAGCATAAAGCCCTGACTTTGCGGCGGCGCCGCGGCCTGCCATAACGAAATCCCTGGCGGAATAATATTCGGCCAAATGCTGATCCCAAGTCCGCTAAACCCAAGGAAGACGAGCCCCAGCGTCAACACGAACGGCAGGGTGTGAGCATCTCGTTGCCCAAGCGTGCGCCATAACCAGACGCTGATGGCGATAACCAATAGCGGCACCGGCAGCAGGTAAAACAGATTCGGCAGACTAAACCAGCGCTCGGCGATCGCCGGCTGGGAGAGCGGCGTCCATAGGCTAATCACGGCTATTATCATCAGTAAGGCCAGCAGCAGAAGGCGTGAAATTCTGCGCATGATATTCTGCAGCGGATTCTCGCTCTTCATTACCAGCCAACTAGCGCCCAGTAACGCGTATGCAACGGTGAGGCCGAAACCGCAGAATAGGGTAAATGGCGTCAGCCAATCCCACATTCCACCGCTAAAGCTGCGACCGCTGACCGGAAAACCATGAATGACCGCGCCGACGACCATGCCCTGGGTGAATGTCGCCAGTAGCGATCCGCCCAGAAAAGCTTTATCCCAGAAAGGACGGTGCGAAGGGGTCGCTTTGAAGCGAAACTCGAAGGCCACACCGCGAAAAATTAGGCCAATCAGCATCAGGGTTAAGGGTACCGACAGCGCGTCGATAATCACCGCATAGGCCAGCGGAAAGGCGCCGAAGAGACCAGCGCCGCCAAGCACCAGCCAGGTTTCATTGCCATCCCATACCGGGGCGACGCTGTTGACCATCACGTCGCGCTCATCGCCGCCGCGTACGGCGGCAAACAGAATGCCGATCCCTAAGTCGAAACCGTCCATGACGATATACATCAGGGTGGCAAACACGATGATAACAAACCAAATAACCGATAAATCAATACCCATTAGCGGGATTCCTTGTGCTGAAAACCATCCGTCGCGGCAGAAAGCGGACGCGCCGGCGTACCTGATGGCACAGGCGTCTGCTCTTGCGGACCTTTGCGGATCAGGCGCAGCATATAGCTATAGCCAACGCCGAATACCGAGCTGTAGACGGCAATAAATGCCAGCAGGCTAATGGTCATATGCAGATCACCGTGAGCTGATACGGCCTCGGAGGTGCGCTGTATACCGTAAACGACCCATGGCTGGCGTCCGACTTCGGTGGTCACCCATCCAGCAAGAATCGCAATCAGGCCAGAAGGTCCCATCCATAACGCGAAGCGCAGGAAAGGTTTTGAGGTATACAGACGCTGCCGATAGCGCAGCCATAGGGCAATGACGCCGAGCAGAATCATTAACATTCCCAGTCCGGCCATCAGACGAAATGACCAGAACACAACGGTTGAGTTGGGGCGATCTTCCGGAGCGAACTCCTTCAGCGCCGGTACCTGTTTATCGAGGCTGTGAGTCAGGATTAGGCTGCCGAGGGCAGGGATCTCCAGCCCATAGCGGGTACGTTCTTGTTGCATATCCGGCCAGCCAAAGAGCAGCAGCGGCGTCGGTTCGCCCGGCGGATTTTCCCAGTGGCCTTCGATGGCGGCAATTTTCGCCGGTTGATGTTTCAGGGTATTTAGCCCATGCATATCGCCGATCATTGCCTGAATGGGGGCGACAAGCAGCGTCATCCATAGCGCCATAGAGAACATCGCACGGATGGCGGGGGTGTGGTTGCCACGAAGCAAATGCCATGCGGCTGATGCGCCTACGAACAATGCGCTGCTAAGAAACGCCGCGACGGACATATGGAATAAGCGATAAGGGAAAGAGGGGTTAAAGATAACGGCGAACCAGTCAACGGGTACGACCTGACCATTAACGATTTCGAACCCTTGTGGCGTTTGCATCCAGCTGTTTGAGGCAAGGATCCAGAATGTGGAAATGATAGTGCCCAGCGCCACCATGCAGGTGGCGAAAAAATGCAGGCCGGGGCCGACGCGGTTCCAGCCAAATAACATCACGCCAAGGAAACCGGCCTCAAGGAAGAAAGCGGTAAGAACTTCATAAGTTAGCAGCGGGCCAGTAATGCTGCCTGCGAACTGAGAGAAACCACTCCAGTTGGTGCCGAACTGGTAGGCCATAACCAGCCCCGAGACCACCCCCATACCAAAGTTGACGGCAAAGATTTTCGACCAGAAATGGTATAGCGAGCGCCAGACTGGATTTTTTGTTTTTAACCATAATCCCTCAAGCACCGCCAGGTAGCTGGCAAGACCGATGGTGATCGCGGGAAAGATGATATGAAATGAGACGGTAAAGGCGAATTGGATCCGCGCCAGATGAAATGCATCAAGACCGAACATGCTGGACTCCACAACAAAATTGATTCAACGCAATTTTAAGGGGTGGCGGGGAGTGATAGCAGAGGCAGAAATGGGGTTTTTTATGATAACAGTTATAGACTGTTATCCTTTTTATACATATTTCATATTTATGAAATTAGTATTTATGTCATCATGAATAATGAATTGCTGGTTGTGATCTTTTTTTAATGCTACTTCACATGTTTTTTTACGATTTTCCTTAGTGCTTCTCCTGCTTTCTATTAATTACTCTGGTAGATTGGAAATGTTTGGTGTTTAATGCAAACGCGAGGTTCAAGTATTTACATTTTATATGTGAATTCTTTATTTATTGTTTTTTGATATATTTAGTGAGTGGAGATAAGGGAGGCGACTTGTCACAGAACGGACTGCGAAGTTTGTGTATCACATTGGCTCTAATGAGTATCTTTTGGCTGGTTGTGTTTGGCGGACTCTATCTTATTTTTTGAATTCAACGGTTACATCCAGAAGAGATTGAATCCCCTGATGTGTAATTAATTTGTTTTATATCAGTGTTTTGTCGTTTTTTTATGCCAGGTGCATTGTTCAATAGATAATGGTTTAGGTGCGTTAAATTATGTCAAAAAGACTGGCGAGGAATGAATTTATCTTATTGTGAATTTTCCTTAGTGGAGGAGTTGTTGATTCATAATTAAATATCAAGGCGTGTTTACGTTGGCGCCAGTTGGGATCTCAACGATAGACCATGACGTATGGTTCATAAATCAAATGAATATTGGTGATTATGAAGCGTTTATCAATGTAACCTAAATGCGAACATTATATTAACACTAGTAGGGTTTGATGGTATTTCAGTAGTAAAGTTAACGCGCGAATATTATTCCTGCACTGGTTCAAGAAGCACATTGTTGTATATCAGTTATTAGAACCTGCCATTTTTAGTCAACTGTTATAAGATATGAGTCTCGATTGTTAAATGGATGCGGTAATGAAAAAGTATCAGCAGCTTGCGCAACAATTAACCGACCAGATCGCCCTCGGCGTTTGGCAACCCGGCGATCGGCTGCCCTCCTTACGCGAACAGGTTGTCAGCAGCGGAATGAGTTTTATGACCGTCAGCCATGCCTACCAGTTACTGGAAAGCCAGGGACGAATTATCGCTCGTCCGCAATCGGGTTATTACGTTGCGCCGCAGCCGGTGAAGCAGCGCCAACCGGATCCCCCGGCGCAGGTGACGCGTAATGAATCCGTTGATATCAACACCTATATTTTCGACGTCCTGCAGGCCAGCCGTCAGGCGTCGATGCTGCCTTTTGCTTCCGCCTTTCCCGACCCGCGGCTGTTTCCTCTACAGCAGCTAAACCGTTCTTTGGCGCAGGTGAGTAAAACCGCCACCGCCATGAGCGTGATCGAGAACCTGCCGCCTGGCAACGATGAGCTTCGTCATGCTATTGCCCGGCGTTATGCGTTGCAGGGAATGAACGTGTCGCCGGATGAGATCGTCATTACCGCCGGTGCGCTGGAGGCGTTGAACCTCAGCCTGCAGGCGGTGACTGAGCCCGGCGACTGGGTCGTCGTAGAAAATCCGTGCTTTTACGGCGCGCTGCAGGCACTCGAACGATTGCGGCTTAAGGCGCTATCGGTGGCCAGCGATGTGAAAGAGGGGATCGATCTGGCCGCGTTGGAACAGGCATTACAAAATTATCCGGTTAAAGCCTGTTGGCTAATGACCAATAGCCAGAACCCGCTCGGATTTACGCTGACGGCAGAAAAAAAAGCGCAACTGGTGGCGCTATTGACGCGCTATAACGTGATGCTGATTGAAGATGACGTTTACAGTGAGTTGTACTTTGGACGGGAAAAACCGCTACCCGCAAAGTACTGGGATCGTGATGAGATGACGCTGCACTGCAGCTCATTTTCCAAATGCCTGGTTCCAGGTTTTCGTATCGGCTGGGTCGCCGCTGGCCGACATGCCCGCCGTATTCAGCAACTGCAGCTGATGAGTACGCTATCGACCAGTTCGCCGATGCAACTGGCGCTGGTGGATTATCTGTCTACCAAACGCTACGACGCACATTTACGCCGGTTGCGGCGTCAGCTTGCCGAGCGAAAACAGCTGGCCTGGCAAGCGCTACTGCGTTTTTTACCCGCCGAAGTCAAAATTCACCATAGTGACAGCGGTTATTTCCTGTGGCTTGAGTTGCCCGCCGGCGTCGATGCTGGCGAACTCAGTGCTCTGGCGTTACGGGATAACATCAGTATTGCGCCGGGTAAAATGTTTTCTACCACCGCTAACTGGACCTCATTCTTCCGTTTTAATACCGCATGGGGCTGGGGAGAAAAAGAGGAGCAGGGAGTCAAACGGCTCGGCGAACTTATACGTCAACTTTTGCCTTAGTTTATTCATCGCTGTTTTTTTAATTGCCGGTTTATTTTTCCCGGCAATTAATTTCCGGCATTCTCGTATACATTAATCAGGGTTAAATACCCGTTAACACCGGGCTGTCATAGGGAATATGCATACTCAACCCTTTGCCATAACTCCTTGTCTATAATCCATATTATCGAATCGTGGCGGCGATTTTTGCGGAATGCGCCCCGGGTCACAACCTGAGTAAATTTCCCCAGAGCCCCGCAGGCCGCCGTCTACCCTTATTAAGGGAGATATTTTTACGGCACGGCTGCCGCTACCTTTATTCTGACAGGAGTAAGTTCAAATGAGCAAAAAATTTGCCCGTGGCAGCCTGTGCGTGCTGAGTATGGTTTTTGTTACTGCGCAAGCCGCAGAACCGCCGACATCGCTGGATAAAGGTGAAGGTCGGCTCGATATTATTGCCTGGCCGGGTTATATCGAACGCGGCCAGACGGATAAGAATTATGACTGGGTAAGTCAATTCGAAAAAGAGAGCGGCTGCCAGGTTAATGTGAAAACTGCCGCCACCTCCGATGAAATGGTCAGTTTGATGGCGAAGGGCGGCTACGATCTGGTCACCGCATCCGGCGACGCCTCGTTGCGCCTGATTATGGGCAAGCGTGTACAGGCGATTAATACCGCGCTGATCCCCAACTGGAAAACGCTTGACCCGCGAGTTGCTAAAGGCGCGTGGTTTAACGTCGGCGATAAAGTGTACGGCACGCCCTATCAGTGGGGGCCGAACCTGCTGATGTACAACACCAAAACCTTCCCGACGCCGCCGGATAGCTGGAAAGTGGTTTTCGTCAAACAGGATTTACCGGACGGAAAAAGTAACCAGGGGCGGGTTCAGGCCTATGATGGACCGATTTATATCGCCGACGCGGCGCTCTTTGTCAAAGCAACGCAGCCGCAGTTAGGAATTAACGATCCCTATGAACTCACTGAAACGCAATATCAGGCGGTGTTAAAGGTTCTGCAGGATCAGCATCCGCTGGTTCACCGCTACTGGCACGATGCGACCGTTCAGATGAGCGACTTCAAAAACGAAGGGGTGGTTGCTTCCGGATCCTGGCCATATCAGGCCAATGGCCTTAAAGGTGAAGGGCAGCCCGTTGCTACCGTCTTCCCGAAAGAAGGCGTGACCGGCTGGTCTGATACCACGATGTTACATAGTGAGGCAAAGCATCCGGTATGCGCTTATAAGTGGATGAACTGGTCGCTGACGCCGAAAGTCCAGGGCGATGTCGCCGCCTGGTTTGGATCGCTGCCAGTCGTGCCGCAGGGCTGTAAGGCGAGCACGCTACTGGGAGACAAAGGCTGCGAAACTAACGGCTACAACCAATTCGACAAGATTGCGTTCTGGAAAACGCCAATTGCCCAAGGCGGCAAATATGTCCCTTATAGCCGTTGGACTCAGGACTATATCGCGATTATGGGTGGCCGCTAAGCGCCTGGAGACTGAACATGACGTACGCGGTAGAGTTTAATGACGTTTCGCGTCTGTACGGTGACGTGCGCGCGGTGGATGGCGTGAGCATCGCCATTCGCGATGGTGAATTTTTCTCTATGCTGGGGCCGTCCGGCTCCGGCAAAACTACCTGCCTGCGCTTAATCGCAGGCTTCGAACAGCTATCCGGCGGTTCGATTCGTATTTTTGGCCAGCCTGCCAGCGAATTACCGCCATGGCAGCGCGACGTGAACACGGTTTTTCAGGATTACGCGTTATTCCCTCATATGTCGATTATCGACAATGTCGCCTACGGGCTGATGGTGAAAGGCATGGGCAAAAAAGAACGCCACCTTCGCGCCCAGCAAGCATTAGAAAAAGTGGCGCTTGGCTTTGTTCACGCGCGTAAACCTTCACAGCTTTCCGGCGGCCAGCGGCAGCGGGTTGCCATTGCCCGCGCGTTGGTTAATCAACCGCGGGTGCTGCTCTTAGATGAACCGTTGGGAGCGTTGGATTTAAAACTACGTGAACAGATGCAGGTGGAGTTAAAAAAACTACAGCAATCGCTGGGTATCACTTTCATTTTTGTTACCCACGATCAGGGTGAAGCGCTATCGATGTCCGATCGCGTGGCGGTGTTTAATAATGGTCGCATTGAACAGGTCGACTCGCCGCACGATCTCTATTTACGTCCTAAAACCGCCTTTGTCGCCGGATTCGTCGGCACCGCGAACGTTTTTACCTCTGAAATTTCTCAGAGGCTATGTGGCTTGTCCGGCGCCTGGTCGTTGCGCCCGGAACATATCCGCCTGAATAGCGGCGGTGATATCCAGGTACAGGGGACCGTCCAGGCGGTACAGTTTCAGGGCGCGTCTACGCGTATTGAACTGAAACTCGCTGCGGGCGATAAGCTGTTAGTCAGCCAGGCCAACGTCGATGGCGGGGCGGCGGTTGGCACACCGCAGTTGGGGCAACAGGTATCAGCCGGCTGGTCGCGTTCGGCGATGGTTTCCCTGGAAAACGGAGGCTGAGATGACGATGGCGCTTGTGCAACCGACGACCGGGCGAGTGTCAGGACTGTTCTGGCGAAAACCCTCATTGGGCCTGTTTTTACTGCTGCTGGGGCCGTTGATGTGGTTTGGCATCGTCTATCTGGGATCGCTCCTGACGCTGTTATGGCAAAGCTTCTATACCTTTGATGACTTTACGATGTCGGTCACCACGGATTTGACGCTCGCTAACCTAAAGGCGCTGTTCAATCCCGCCAACTACGACATCATTATCCGTACCCTGGTGATGGCCATCTGCGTGACTATGGCCAGCGCAATCCTGGCATTGCCGATGGCCTGGTATATGGCGCGTTATACCCGCGGCAAGATGAAAGCTTTCTTTTATATCGCGGTAATGTTACCGATGTGGGCAAGTTATATCGTCAAGGCCTACGCCTGGACGCTATTGCTCGCGAAAGACGGCGTGGCGCAATGGTTTCTCGGCCATCTTGGCCTGGAGAGCGTGTTAAATATGGTATTGACCATCCCGGCGGTCGGCGGCAATACCTTGTCGACCTCCGGGCTCGGGCGATTCATGGTATTTGTCTATATCTGGCTACCGTTCATGATCCTGCCGGTGCAGGCGGCGCTGGAACGTCTGCCGCCATCGCTGTTGCAGGCCTCCGCCGATTTAGGCGCCCGCCCGCAACAAACCTTCCGCTACGTGGTATTGCCTTTAGCCATACCGGGCATCGCGGCGGGGTCTATTTTTACCTTTTCCCTCACCCTTGGCGATTTTATTGTCCCGCAACTGGTGGGACCGCCCGGTTTCTTTATCGGCAACATGGTCTATTCGCAGCAGGGCGCGATTGGCAATATGCCGATGGCAGCGGCGTTCACGTTGGTGCCGATTGTTCTGATTGCACTCTATCTGGCGTTTGTGAAGCGCCTGGGAGCGTTTGATGCACTCTGAACGCGCGCCGTTGATTCTTAAAATCGCCACCTGGGGGGGAGTGATATTTCTCCATTTTCCACTGCTGATTATCGCCCTGTATGCCTTTAACACAGAGGATGCCGCTTTTAGCTTCCCGCCGAAGGGGCTGACTTTACGCTGGTTCAGCGAGGCGGCAGCTCGTGCCGATATCATTGAATCGGTGACGTTGTCACTTAAAGTCGCCGCCTTATCCACGGCAATTGCGCTGGTGTTAGGTACGCTCGCCGCCGGGGCGCTGTGGCGGAGCACGTTTTTTGGTAAGAATGCCGTGTCGCTGCTGTTGCTGTTGCCGATTGCGCTTCCCGGCATTATTACCGGTCTGGCGCTATTGACGGCATTCAAAGCCGTCAATCTTGAGCCAGGGTTGCTCACTATCGTAGTGGGTCATGCGACCTTCTGCGTGGTGGTGGTGTTTAACAACGTCATTGCCCGATTTCGCCGGACATCATGGAGTCTGGTGGAAGCATCAATGGATCTTGGGGCAACAGGCTGGCAAACCTTCCGTTACGTGGTGCTGCCCAATCTGGGTTCGGCGCTGCTGGCGGGCGGCATGCTGGCCTTCGCTCTTTCCTTTGATGAAATTATCGTCACTACCTTTACTGCCGGACACGAACGGACGCTTCCGCTGTGGTTGTTAAATCAGCTGGGGCGTCCGCGCGATGTGCCGGTCACCAACGTGGTCGCGCTGTTGGTGATGCTAGTGACGACTGTACCCATCCTGGGGGCCTGGTGGCTAACCCGTGACGGCGAGTATAACGCCGAAAGCGGAAAATAATACACTTTACAGGATCATGCTATGCAACATAACCTTTTGATAAACGGTAAATTAGTGGCGGGTGAGGGCGAAGTACTGCCGGTATTCAATCCTGCCAACGGTGAAGCGATTATTGAGATTGCGGAGGCGACCGAGGCGCAGGTCGATGCCGCCGTCAATGCTGCAGATCGTGCGTTTGTCAGCTGGAGCCAGACAACGCCGAAAACTCGCGCCGAATGTTTACTGAAAATGGCTGACGTTATTACCGAACATGCAGAAACGCTGGCGAAACTGGAGTCCTTAAACTGCGGTAAGCCGCTGCATTGTGTTATCAATGACGAAATGCCGGCGATTGCCGATGTGTTTCGCTTCTTCGCCGGCGCCGCGCGTTGTCTGCCGGGAATGGCGGCAGGAGAGTATCTGGAGGGGCATACTTCGATGATCCGCCGCGATCCAGTCGGCGTAGTGGCCTCGATTGCACCGTGGAACTATCCGTTGATGATGGCGGCCTGGAAGCTGGCGCCCGCGCTGGCGGCTGGTAACTGCGTGGTCATTAAACCTTCGGAAATCACTCCGCTTACGGCATTGAAGTTGGCGGAGCTCGCAAAAGATATTTTCCCGGCCGGGGTCATTAACGTGCTTTTTGGCCGTGGTCCAACCGTTGGCGATCCGCTCACCGGCCACAGTAAAGTACGCATGGTTTCCCTGACCGGCTCGATCGCCACCGGCGCCCATATCATTGGTCATACGGCTTCTTCGATTAAACGTACCCATATGGAGCTGGGTGGTAAAGCGCCGGTTATCGTTTTTGATGATGCCGATATTGATGCCGTCGTTGAAGGCATTCGCACCTTCGGTTTTTATAACGCCGGCCAGGACTGTACTGCCGCCTGTCGTATCTATGCGCAGCAAGGCGTCTACGATCGGCTGGTTGAAAAATTAGGCGCTGCCGTGGCCAGCCTGAAAATGGGGCAACCGGACGATCCGTCTACGGAGCTGGGGCCGGTGAGTTCTCTTGCGCATCTGGAGCGGGTGACAGCAGCGGTCAACGCCGCACGCGCTTTACCGCATATTAAAGTGGTCACCGGCGGCAGTCGCGCTGCGGGTAATGGTTACTATTTCCAGCCCACGCTGTTGGCTGGCGCCCGGCAGCAAGATGCTATCGTACAACGTGAAGTTTTTGGCCCGGTAGTCAGCGTTACGTCGTTTAGCGACGAGGAACAAGTGTTAACCTGGGCTAATGATTCGCAGTATGGTCTGGCCTCCTCGGTATGGACGCAGGATGTTGGTCGCGCTCATCGTCTGAGTGCGCGATTACAGTACGGTTGCACCTGGGTAAACACCCATTTCATGCTGGTTAGCGAAATGCCGCACGGTGGGCAGAAGTTGTCTGGATACGGCAAAGATATGTCGATGTACGGCCTGGAGGATTACACGGTGGTTAGGCATGTGATGGTGAAACATTAAACATTAACGTACCGGCAGAATTATCAGGCTAATAGTTGCAATAGCAACAAATGTTAAAACAGATAAGGGGTAATATGAGAGTATTCTTATACCCCTTCAAGAGCTAAGCCATTGTGAGTGCCGGAGATAAGCGCCGGATGGGGTGTAAACCATTAAGAGTCTGTTCTTAATCATTATGAGATCCCTGCAGATTAATGCGGGGATTTTTTTTGCGAATCGCCTTTTATATCGATGCCACAATTAACGTTTGTCTTTTTTAGAAGGCAAACCCGAATGGCGGCGCTCACGAATATAAGAGAGAAGGCTGTAGATAGCTACCACCAATAAAACTAATGCTATTAATAGCGCTGCTATTCCTGACATAAGCAACCTCAAAATAAGTAAGAGAAAAAGCAAATACGTTATAACGAATAGTCATGAACCTATGCGGAAAACCGTGAATTTGCAAATAATAATTTCTATCACTTAATCGAATAAATAGCACAAATTAACAAATGAAAATGTCGAATCCGCATTACCTATATGGTTGAGGAAGTTGTTTGTTGATTATCTGCACAAGCCAATTTAAGAAAATTCTCACCCCTTAAGTCCATTGTAGCCAAATATGTATAACACCGTACGAGGAGTGTCAGATCATTTTGTTATTGCCAATAATATAAATATCCTTCCGCTGGCAAGAGGTCATAGGGCGGATAGCACTCGATGCTTTCTATACCGGAAGACAATAATTGTAGCGATAATGTTAAATTCACGGCATGGATCGTAGCAGTAGCGGTGACGGGTGTGTATGTGATTTGACTTTGTTGGGGCGCTCATGAGAAAATTTTACATAATTTGTTATTCTGAAGTTGAATTGGTTTGAAAAAGCTAGCATATCTCTTGTTACTCATCGGCGTAAGCGCAATGCTTTACGGTAATCTCCCTGCCCAGCGTATTAGTCGCTGTGAAAGCCAGGGGGCAACTGTGGGCGTTTGCGCAATGGTTGAATGGGATAGCGAAAAGCTAAATTTCTTGCCGCAATATAACCCTGAAAATCATAAGATTATCGCGGTGCTTCAGCAACAAGATGCTGGGGAACGCGCGACAATAAAATCATAAAAAAAAGCAGCCATTGAAGCTGCTTTTTTAGGTTTAGTTGCTGAAAAAATTACTAAAGCCAACCAAAACGAACGGATAACAGGCTAATAAGCGCAAGCGCTGCGCCGACATTAATCAGAATTACGGTTTTGCTGGAAACATCCATAACGCCACCTTTATGAGTAAGCCCCTACATTTATAGTCGGTCGCATAGAGTTGCGCTATCGGACAACACTGAATCGATCGTTATTCCATGGTCTTTGCAGCGGTTTGTTTTGTGAGGTATTGATCTCTGACGTCCTAAGTGGTGCGGGAGATGGCGCGCATTGCGCGACGTCTGACAGGGAAGGAAAAAAATGACTTTATACCAGAAAATGCTGGTTTTTTATGCCGTAATGGGCTGTATCTGCGCGTTGATAAGCTGGTTTTTAACTAAGGAAAGCCGTTGTATTCGCCTGCTGGCTGCGTTGCTGATTGGTGCCACCTGGCCATTCAGCTTCCCTATGGCGCTGCTGGTTTCTCTATTCTGAACAACAGAAATGGCTGGCCTAATTGTCTTGATGGCTGTATATAAATACAGTTAAAAATAATAAGGATGCCATCTGATGAACAGCTTCTATTCGCATTTAGCCGGTGCAACGGTCCGTTGGTTTGATTTCCAAGGCCAGGGGGACCCTATTGTGTTCATTCATGGGTTAGGTTGCGCCTCTTCATACGATTACCCGCCAGTGGTTTCTAACCCTATATTGAATGGGCGCCGGGCCTTACTAATTGATCTTCCAGGCTATGGTTACAGCGATAAACCGCTTCAGTTTGGCTACCGAATTGCTGACCAGGCTGCGGTCGTTGTGGAGTGGCTGAACAAATTACAGGTCAGCCGCTGCATTCTCTACGGCCATAGTATGGGGGGCAGTGTGGCTATTGAGGCAGCGCAGCGGCTGGGCAAACGCGTTGAGGCCTTAATTGTCGCCGAGCCCAATCTCTATGCCGGTGGGGGATTCTATAGCTGTAAAATCGCCGGGCAGACGGAAGATGATTTTATCGCCAACGGCTATCAGTCGATGCTGGCGGAAGAAACGTCCCCATGGAAAGGTTGCCTACAAAACAGCGCACCGTGGGCGTTATGGCGGGGAGCTACCAGCCTGGTAGTAGGCGCTTCTCCCTCGTGGTTTGAGAGTTTTATTCACCTGCAATGCCGCAAGACGCTTATCTACGGTAGTTTATCGCTACCCTCACAGGAAGCGGAAGATGTCGAAACTGCGGGTATCGCATTGGCTGTCATACCACAGGCGGGGCATTCGATGGCATGGGAAAACCCGGCCGCGCTGGCGCGCGTGATTGCCGGGTTGCTCTGAAAGCATTGCGGGAAATCAGAACGGTAATTCGCGCGGGCGAGTTTGCATGGTTATCCAGCGAAGTTCGGTGAATTCAGCGATCCCTGCGCGTCCGCCGAAGCGGCCATAGCCGGACGATTTACAGCCGCCGAAAGGCATCTGTGCTTCATCATGTACGGTAGGGCCGTTAATATGGCAAATACCGGTTTGCAGGTTCTGCGCCACATTCCAGGCGCGAGCGGTATCGCGGCTATAAACCGCTGCCGCCAGGCCGTATTCGCTCTCGTTAGCGACGGCCAGAGCCTCCTCCTCGCCGTTGACACGAATCACCGATTTGACCGGGCCAAAAGATTCTTCATGCCATATTCGCATCTCACGCGTCACGCCATCCAGCAGGGTGGCGCGCATTTGCGTTGATTCCGCCTTTCCACCGCAGAGCAAACGAGCTCCCTTGTTCAGTGCATCATCAATCAACGCGTTGCAGCGTTGTACCGTTTTCATATCGACCACCGGGCCGAGAAGCGTAGAAGGCAGCGCGGCGGCGCGTTGGCTGATTAATGCGACGAACTCATCCGCGATGCTCTCATCGACAATTATGCGTTCGGTGGACATACAAATCTGTCCGGCGTTAGCGAAAGCGCCAAAAATCGCGCCCGCCGCCGCCTGCTGAAGATCGGCATCATCCAGTACCAGTAGAGGCGCTTTGCCACCCAGCTCAAGAATTGCCGGTTTAAGGTATTCTCCACAGGTGCGGGCAATAATGCGCCCAACGGGGGTCGACCCGGTAAAATTCACGCGTCGTACGGCGGGGTGAGCGATCAGCGTTTCCACCAGCGCAGGCGCGTCGGCTGGCGAGCAGGTGAGATAATTCACCACGCCGTCGGGAAAGCCCGCCGCGGCGAGGGCATCGATGACTAAGCTATGCGTCGCGGGCGAGAGTTCCGAGCCCTTGAGAATCACCGTATTGCCGCACGCCAGCGGCGTGGCGATGGCTCTGGTGGCCAGAATCAGCGGTGCGTTCCACGGCGCCATAGCCAATACGATGCCTGCGCCCTGACGCAAGCCCATCGCCAGATTACCCGGCACATCAGAGGGAATCACTTGTCCTTCTATTTGGGTGGTTAGCGCTGCAGCTTCGCGTAAGATATCTGCCGCCAGATGCACGTTAAATCCGGCCCAGTGCGCCGTCGCGCCGGTCTCCGCCGCCATGGTAGCAATAAATTTCGCCTCTCTAAGCTGCATTTGCGCGGCGGCTTCCAGCAACAGCCGGCGACGCTCGGATGGGGCGCTGTCCCGCCATGAAGGGAATGCGGCGGCGGCCTTATCTGCACAGCAACGGGCGTCATTGAGGCTGGCCGCTGCGGCGGTAGAGGCTGTCTCGTTATTTTGCGGATGGCGACGGATAAAAGTGGCGCGGCTTTCGGCATCGTGCCAGCGGCCGCCGCTATATAAGCTGCAGGTTATAGTCATTAGCGTAACCTCATTGGTCTGCGGAGTGTCGAGTCTACCGCCATACCTCATTGCGCAGCGGCGAAAGGGCGGTTATCGCACAACTTTTTTGCAGATTTCTCAGCGGGTCACAACTTAATAAGATAATAATGACGAACAGAAAAGCGAGGACGGACACATCAGAAATAGAAGTGCCGCAAACAGCGCTAACCTTATGAGTTAAAGTGTGAATCTAATAGCGATTCATTATTTGCTGGTTGTATTACGCTGTGCTGTTATTAGTGGGCATATAACAAATTTATAAGGTTTATAACCATGTCTACAGGGAAATCACTACTTGCACTGGCACTAAGCGCACTGCTGCCAGCCGGCACCGCGTTGGCTGCGGCCAACGACACGCTGGTCTACTGTTCGGAAGCCTCGCCGGAATCCTTTAACCCGCAAATCGCCAGCTCCGGTCCTTCCTTCGTTGCCAGCTCGCAGGTGCTCTATAACCGCCTGATTACCTTTGATCCGCTTAAAAACACACCGATTCCGTCGCTGGCGACCGAATGGAATGTGTCCCCGGATGGTAAAACCTGGACCTTTACGCTGCGTAAGGGCGTGCAGTTCAACAGCAATAAATACTTTAAGCCGACCCGCGATTTCAATGCGGATGATGTGCTGTTCTCGGTGCTGCGCCAGCAGGATCCGCAGCATCCTTATCACAACGTGTCGCAGGGCAATTATGAATATTTCCACGACGTTGGTCTTGATAAGCTGATTAAAGAAGTGAAGAAGATCGATGATTACCAGGTTCAGTTTGTGCTGAGCGAGCCCAATGCGGCGTTTCTCGCCGATTGGGGGATGGACTTCGCTTCGATTCTTTCTGCTGAATATGCCGATGCGATGTTGAAAAAAGGGACGCCGGAATACGTCGATAGCTGGCCTATTGGTACCGGCCCCTATGCGCTGCAGCAGTACAAAGTGGATTCACAAATCCGCTATATCGCCAATCCGCATTATTGGGAAGGTGAGGTGCCGACTAAACATCTGATCTTCTCCATCACGCCGAACGTTGAGACTCGTCTGGCTAAGCTGCAGACCAACGAATGCCAGATCATTCCCGCGCCATCGCCGGTACAGTTCCCGGTGATTAAAGGGAATAAAGATCTGGCGTTACACGCGGTGGAGGCGTTGAACGTGGGGTATCTGGCGTTTAATACGCAAAAGAAACCGTTTGATAACGTGCTGGTACGTCAGGCGCTGAACTACGCCACCGACAAGCAGGCGATTGTGAAAGCGGTCTTCCTGGATTCCGGCAACGTGGCGAAATCGCCGATCCCGGCCAATATGCTCGGTTACAAAAAGGATCTGCCGGATTACGACTACAATCCGCAGAAAGCGAAAGCGTTACTTAAGCAGGCCGGGTTGGAGAAGGGCGCAGAAGTGACCCTGTGGTCGATGCCGGTACAGCGCCCGTATAACCCGAACTCGAAGCGTGTCGCTGAAATGATTCAGAACGACTGGAGCAAAGTCGGCATTAAAGCGAAAATCGTCAGCTATGAGTGGGGCGAATACCTTTCCGGTATGCGCAAGGGCGAGCATGATAGCGCGCTGTTTGGCTGGATGTCCGATAACGGCGATCCGGACAACTTCGCTGGTACGCTGCTCAGCTGTGATAATATCAAAACCGGCTCCAACGTAGCGCGCTGGTGCGATAAGTCCTATGACGCGCTGGTGAAAAAAGCGCTTCTGGTGAGCGATCCGCAGGCCCGCGACAAACTCTACCAACAGGCTCAGGAAATTTTCTATCAGCAGGCGCCGTGGATCACGCTGGCGACGGGTAAAACTTTCTACGCCACCCGCAGCAACGTCAGCGGCTATAGCGTGAGTCTGATGGGAAGCAATTTTTCCAAAGCTAAGCTGAATTGATCGAAAAGGAGAACAGGATGGCACATCTGGACGATGTCATTGCCAGGGTCGATGACACCATTGCCGGGGGCGTGATTGCCTCTATGAACGAGCTACTGATCGCGTTAAGCGACGATGCCGAACTGGGCCGCGATGAGCGTTATACCCAGCAGCAGCGCCTGCGGACAGCGATAGCCCATCACGGGCGGCAACATCATGAAGATCAGGAAGCACGCCGCGAGCAGTTAACCAAAGGCGGCGAGATCCTTTAAGGATGACGTCAGAACTGGCGCCTGGCCACCAGCCAGGCGCCCACCACCAACATCACCGCCCCGCATACTGGCCCGATTAACGCCCGAAACGGCACGCCCTGGGCGCGAATCAAATCAATAACCAATCCGCCAACCAATTGGCTGGCCACCAATACCGCAATGGTTGTCGCCGCGCCCACGTTTTGATAGCCGCTGATGCTGGCGAAGACGAAAAACGAACCCAGCAGGCCGGGAATCAGGGTCCACCATTTGACGTTGAGCGCCAGTTCCTGAAAGCCTGCCGCGCCGTGGCGCAGGAGTAAGATAGTGACAAAAAGCACGATCCCCACCAGCGAATTGAGCAACATGGCGATAAGAATCGTCGAGGCGGATTGGGTAATGCGGACCATCAGGGTGTTTTGCAATACCAGACCGACGCCCGCCGCTATCAGGCAGGCAAGGGTGAGCGACTGATTCATGCCTCGCCGTCCGGATCCTGGCGATCGTCGAGCTGTAGCTGCATAAAGGTCAGATCCAGCCAGCGGCCGAATTTGGTTCCCACCTGCGGCATCTGTCCGCTGGTGATAAAACCAAGTGATTCATGCAGATGTAACGAAGCATGGTTGCGGGATTCAATTCCGGCCACCATCACATGTTTGCGCAGACGCCGCGCCTCAGAGATAAGCGCGACTAACAACTTACGGCCAATCCCCTTGCCCTGGTGATCGGGATGGACATACACCGAATGTTCAACGGTATGGCGGAAACCGTCAAAAGCGCGCCAGTCGCCGAACGAGGAGTACCCGGTAATGACGCCGTTTTCTTCACTCACCAGCACTGGATAGCCGGCAATCTGCCGGGCCTCAAACCAGGCAATACGGTTATCGATATCGACGGTTTTGTCATTCCAGATGGCAGCGGTATGCAGTACGGCGTGATTATAGATTTCGGCGATCGCCGCGCAATCGTCTTTACTGGCATGGCGGATGGACATAGCAAGCCTCAAAGTCTGTACACTATAGTGGTACGGTATTATTACAATAATGAACGGCAGGCTGTCATCAGTTTTACGATAAATTTTACGTGGAACGTGGCAATATCGGGGATGGCGGACAGTTGTGTAATACGGTAGTGCGCACTATATTGTTACGTCATGAATACTATAGAAGACAATCTCAACCAGCGCATTAGCGCACGCATTCGTATCGAACGCGAGTCCCGCGGCTGGTCGCTGAGCGATCTGGCTGAACGCGCAGGGGCCTCGCGGGCAATGGTGCATAAAATTGAACGTGGCGAAAGTAGCCCCACCGCGGCGATGCTGGGCCGACTCTCCGGCGCGTTTGGCATCAGTATGTCGACGTTAATTGCGCGTGCAGAGATGCAGGAGGGCAAGCTTTTGCGCTTTGCCAACCAGCCGGTGTGGCGCGATCCACAAAGCCACTATTTGCGCCGTCACGTCTCGCCGCGTAGCGATCTGCCGATCGATCTGGTGCAAATAGAGCTGCCGGCCGGCAGCGATGTACCGATGCCTGCTTCTTCGTATGCGCTGGCGCGACAGCTCATCTGGCTACAGCAGGGTGAGTTAGTTTTTGTAGAAGGGAACACTCGCCATCAGATGCAGGCGGGGGATTGTCTGGAACTGGGGCCGCCCAACGATTGCCGGTTTATTAATGAGTCCAGCGAGACTTGCGTCTATCTGGTGGTGCGCCTGAACCAATCCGGCTCATAATGTTAAAGCGCGTTAAGCATAAAACGGCTAGCCTCAGTACAGGCCGTTAACAAGAGGAGTTTGCTATGACCGCTAATCCACAACGCCATCACCGCTGGGTATTGGCTTCACGCCCGCACGGTGAACCTACCGCCGAAAATTTCAGACTGGAAGAGGGTGACCTCCCGACGCCGGGGGCGAATCAGGTCCTGCTGCGGACTATTTATTTGTCACTCGACCCTTATATGCGTGGACGGATGAGCGATGCGCCTTCTTATTCGCCGCCGGTGGACATTGGCGCGGTGATGGTCGGGGGGACAGTAAGTCGCGTGGTGAGCACTAATCACCCTGATTTTAAACCCGGTGAGTGGGTGCTTGGCTATAGCGGCTGGCAGGATTATGCGCTTTCCGATGGTAGCGATCTGGTTAAGCTCGGCGACAATCCTGAGCACCCTTCGTGGGCGCTGGGGGTGTTAGGCATGCCGGGATTTACCGCTTATATGGGGCTGCTGGATATCGGCCAGCCGAAAGCGGGAGAAACGCTGGTGGTGGCGGCAGCAACCGGGCCGGTGGGGGCCACCGTCGGGCAGATCGGCAAACTTAAGGGTTGCCGTACCGTCGGCATTGCCGGCGGCGTCGAGAAGTGTCGTTATGCGGTAGAGACGTTAGGCTTCGATGTTTGTCTTGATCACCGCGCTGCGGATTTCAGCCAGCAGCTGGCGCAGGCCTGCCCACAGGGCATCGATGTCTACTATGAAAACGTCGGCGGTAAAGTCTTTGATGCGGTCCTGCCGTTGTTGAATACCGCTGCGCGGGTTCCCGTGTGCGGACTGGTTAGCGGCTATAACGCCACCGCGCTGCCGGATGGCCCGGATCGGCTGCCGCTGCTGATGGCGACGATCCTTAAAAAACGTATTCGTATGCAGGGCTTTATCATTGGCCAGGATTACGGCCATCGCATCGCGGAGTTCCAGCAGCAAATGGGGCGCTGGGTGCAAGAAGGTAAAATCAAATATCGCGAGCAGCAGGTTGATGGCCTGGCGCAGGCGCCGCAGGCGCTGATTGGCCTGCTGAAGGGAGAAAACTTCGGCAAAGTGGTGATTAACGTCGCAGCGGAGGAGTAACGTTACCGCCTTATCTAACGCCCCCGAAGACGCGTGCGGGGGCGGTTTCGTCGCCTCTAAGCAAAAAAATGACTAATCCATACTTTTATTAATGGTTTGCTTTTCCGTGAGCGGCTTTTTATCCTTAAGGAAACTTAAGAGGTTAATGCGATGAAAGATGTAGTTGATAAATGCAGTACCAAAGGCTGCGCCATTGATGTTGGCACCATTATTGATAACGAAGACTGCGTTTACCGGGTCGAGAAACTTTTCTCTACCCGTGAAGAAGCGGAGTCTGCGGTAGCGGCCATTCGCGAACGCGCCGTTGCCGCCGCCAGCGAAACGCCGAGCGTGGATTACACGATTGAGCCGGTGGGTAATGAGGCGAAACTGGACGCGGCGGTGAATTTCTCCTGCCAGGCGGAAAAAATTATTTTCGAATTGTCTTTAAGAAGCGCGTTCTAACAGAATGTGGCGGAATAAAAAGGGATCCCAATTGGGATCCCTTTTTTTATCATTACTCATTGGGTGGCGTCATCATTCGAAACGCCAGGCGAGATTCATACCGATGCCGAAGTTACGGCCCGGCGCCGGTTCGTAATAACGACCATTGGATTCATTAACAATCACCGAGCCAACGTAGGTGCGATCGAACAGGTTATCGACGCGGCCGAACAGATCCATATCCATTTTCCCGTAGCTCCACTTATAGCCGGTGGTCAGGCTAACCACGGTCCACGATGGCGCTTTGGCGGTGTTGGCGTCGTTGGCCATAATGTCGCCCATATAGCGGATATCGCTACCCGCGTACCAGCCCTGTTCCGGTTGGTAGCCGAAAGAGGCATAGCCCATATTGCGGGCAATACCCGGAATGCGATTGCCGTTGCAGTCTGAGGAGCCGCAAACGTTCGTGCGATAGGTGGCGTCGAGCCAGGTCCATGCTGCTTTTAATTTCCAGCTGTCGCCAAACTGCTGGTCGAGACCGAGTTCCACTCCCTGACGACGGGTTTTACCGGCGTTTTTATAGCTGGTGCGGCCGCCGCTGCTGGAGTCGACCACAATCTCATTGTCGGTATCGGTCTGGAACAGCGCGGCGGTGAACAGTCCGTTGCCTATCCGCGTTTTGCTGCCGATTTCCACGGTTTCATTTGTGGAGGGTTTAAGATCGAAGTTTAATCCGCTCTGATTGCCGGAACGATACGAGAGTTCATTGATCGTCGGCGTTTCAAAACCGCGTCCGGCGGAAAGATAGATATTCCAGGCATCCGTGACGGCATACTTCAATGAACCGGCTGGTAGCCATTTGTGGTAGCTGGCATCGCCGCTATCATCGCTGTTACCCGGAGTGACGTAATAGTCGTTAGAGTCAAACCAAACGGAGCTGTAGCGGACGCCAGCATCGAATGTGAGCTTGTCCGTCAGCTGCCACTGAGTCTGCAGGTAGGGATCAAGGTTCCACATCAGATTACGTTCATTACGGCGTAGGTTGCCCTGTTCGCCATATTGCGGCGCGCCGTGCACCAGAACGTAGTTTTCATAACCTTTACGCCGTTCGCTCATATTTTCGTAATCAAGACCGGTGGTAAAGGTCACCGGCACCAGTAATTCGCCGCGGTGGGTCCAGCGGGTGTCGATCCCCTGATAATGGCGAGTTAAATCGATGACTCCCCCGGAATGCGAGGGCTTCAGCTGCGGCGCCATCGGGATTGATTGGTACTGAGTGGTTTCGCGCTCGCCGGCGTACATCATCACGCTCAGATCGTCCTGCTGGCTAAGCTGGCGCTCATAGCGTAAACCGGCCTGGGTCTGTTTCACCGTTTTACGCGTGTTGTATTGATCGCCGCGCGGCGATTGCTGAGGATTATTACGCCATTCATCATATGTCAATCCGCCCGGGTCGTTCGCTTTGATATCTACGCTATTGAACAGCAGCGTTAATTTACTGACGTCGTTTATACGCACGCCTAATTTGGCGTTGGCGAGATTTTTACGCGCCCCGCTATGGTCGCGTGAACCGTGGGTAGTAAAACGGTTGGTCGACACCGTGTAATCGACATCACCTGCCTGGGTGCCGTCGCCGACGGCGCCGGTGGCCTTCAGTCCGTAATGCCAGGTGCCGAAGCTGCCGTAGTAGCTGCTGGCCTCGATTGTCGGCGGCTGGCTGCCAGTTTGGGTATTGACGTTAATGACGCCGCCGGAAGAGTTGCCATAGAGCGCGGAAAAAGGTCCGCGTAACACCTCGAGGCTATCGATACTGCCGATATCGATATTCGACGTCTGGCCCTGGCCATCGGGCATGGTGGCCGGGATACCGTCAACGTATAGCCGCAGGCCGCGGACGCCGTAGGTGGACCGGGAACCAAAACCACGAATCGACAACTGCAAATCCTGAGCATAGTTTTGCCGGTTTTGTACCTGCAAACCGGGTACCGCGCCGAGCGATTCCGAGAGGTTAATTCGCGGGGCGGCCAGACGCATATCATCGCCATTCACTACGCTGACGGCGGCAGGGGTATCCAGTTCGGAAATCGCGGTAGGCGTCGCCGTAACGACCATGGTTTGTTCGTCGTTCGTGCTGGCGTGCACGTTGGCGACGAGAGGGAGTAATAAAGCGGGGAGCGCGACCGTGCGCATGGCAATAATCTTCATCAAAGCGACTCGCAAAGAGAAACGTACCAAATGGAACATATGTATATATGTTACACCGTTTGTAAATTCTTTGAAAAGAATTAACTAACCGGTCGTTAAGTAATAGCAAGTGAAGGTGATTCTTTTAACCAAAAACAACAATTAACGCTCCACATTACGATAAATAATGATTACTATTCTCATTTACAAAACGAGTGAAGGTAAACTTCACGCTGTGGAAGCCATCTCTAACCAGTAATTAATTGTTCTATAAAGGGAATCGTTATGTCATTACGTCAGTTATCCGCGCCGCGTCTGCGTCGTTCTCTGTTATTAACGTCGTTACTGTTGGCTGGCAGCTTCAGCGCCCACGCCGCCGAGGAGCTCTTGCGTAAAGCGGTCGGTAAAGGCGCGTACGAAATGGCGTATAGCCAGCAGGAAAATGCGCTGTGGGTTGCCACCTCGCAAAGCCGCTCGCTGGATAAAGGCGGTATCGTCTATCGTCTGGATCCGACTACGCTCGACATCACCCAGGTTATTCATAACGACCTGAAACCGTTCGGCGCCACCATCAATCACACCACCCAGACGTTGTGGTTTGGCAACACCGTTGATAGCAGCGTGACCGCAATAGATGCCAAAACCAGCGCGGTGAAAGGGCGACTGGTGCTCGATGACCGTAAACGTAGTGATACCGTGCGCCCGCTGCAGCCGCGTGAGCTGGTAGTGAATGAGAAAACCAATACCGTATATATCTCCGGCCTGGGTAAAGAGAGCGTCATTTGGGTGGTGGATGGCGACAAGCTGACGCTGAAAGATACCATTGCCAATACCGGCGCGATGGCCACCGGGCTGGCAATCGATGCCGACGCTAAACGTCTTTACACCACCAATGCCGATGGCGAACTACTGACTATCGATACCGATAGCAATAAGATCCTCTCGCGCAAGAAGCTGCAGGATGATGGTAAGGAGCATTTCTACCTGAACCTGAGCCTGGATACAGCCGGTCACCGTGCTTTCATTACCGACAGCAAGCAGCCGGAAGTGCTGGTGGTGGATATTCGTGACGGCAAAGTGCTGCAAAAAATCGCCGCGCCGGAATCCCTGGCGGTACTGTTTAACCCAGCACGCAACGAAGTCTACGTCACCCATCGCAAAGCGGGTGAAGTCAGCGTGATTGATGCTAAGACTTATAAGGTCGTTAAAACCTTTAAAACGCCGACTTTCCCGAATAGCCTGGCGCTGTCCGCCGATGGAAAAACGCTGTTTGTTAGCGTGAAGCAGGAGTCAACTCGTCAGAAAGAGGCCACCGCGCCGGACGACGTTATCCGCATTGCCCTGTAATCTCTCAAGGAGGGGGAGCCCCCTCCTTACTCCGGGTCTCATCCTCTGTTACAAACCGCTATTAGCCTGATTACTATAAAGGTTATACACTTACTTTTTCCCGCGCGCGGCGGGAGAGTGGTAATCATTCTGGAGAAATTATGAAAAAGCCATATATGGTGATCTGTGCGGCGGCAATGCTGGCGCTTCTGGCTGGCTGCAGCTCTAATTACGTCATGACGACAAAAAGCGGGCAAACTATCGTGACCCACGGTAAACCGCAGTTAGATAAAGAAACCGGCATGACCAGCTATATCGATGAGTCTGGCAACAAACGCGAAATCAACAGCAGCGACGTTGCTCAGCTGGTGGAAGATAATTAATTTTGCGGTGACGGTTTGCCCGCTGAGGGGCAAACCGTTATGGAGAGGCGCTTAGCGTTTTTCAACGCCCGGCGCCGTGCTGTGAACATCAGCCACGCGTTTACGTACGCCGAACCAGCCAGCGATCAGCAGCACCGCCAGCAGCGGAATGGAACCGATGGTATAGGTGCCGTTCGGGTAGTCAAAAGCCATCAACACCAGAACGCTCAGCAAGAACAACAGCGTTAGCCATGAAGTAAATGGCGCGCCCGGCATTTTAAAGCTGACATCCGCCGCTTTTCCTTCCTTGATAGCCTTACGCAGACGCATCTGGCAGATCACGATAAAGCCCCATGAGGCGATAATCCCCAATGATGCGACGTTAAGTACGATCTCAAATACCTGCGACGGTACCAGATAGTTGAGGAAGACCCCCACCACGTAGACCGCCAGCGTCGCGAGGATCCCGGCGTAAGGGACGTGATGACGGCTCATCTTTGACATAAACTTCGGCGCTGAGCCACCCATCGACATCGAACGCAGAATTCGCCCGGTGCAGTACAGGCCTGAGTTCAGGCTGGAGAGGGCGGCAGTTAACACGACGATGTTCATCACGCTGCCGATGTACGGTACGCCGAGCTTCGAGAAGAAGGTGACAAACGGGCTTTGCCCTGCCTGATAGGCGTTCCACGGCAGCAGCAGCACCAACAGCACCACGGAACCGACGTAGAACAAGCCGATACGCCAGATCACGCTGTTAATCGCTTTCGGTACCATGGTTTCCGGGTCTTTACATTCGCCTGCCGCGGTACCCACCAACTCGATGGAAGCGAAGGCGAAGACGACGCCCTGAACCAGTACCAGAGCCGGTAACAGACCGTGCGGGAAGAAACCGCCGTTGTCGGTAATCAGATGGAAGCCGGTGGCATTGCCATCCAGCGGTTTGCCGGTACCGAGGAAAATCGTGCCGACAACCAGGAACGCGACGATAGCCAGTACTTTCACCAACGCGAACCAGAACTCCATCTCAGCGAACCATTTCACGCCGATCATATTCATGGTGCCGACGATCGCCAGCGCGCCAAGGGCGAAGACCCACTGCGGAACATCGCCGAAAGCGCCCCAATAGTGCATATACAAGGCGACGGCGGTGATATCGACGATACCGGTCATTGCCCAGTTGACGAAATACATCCAGCCGGCAACGTAGGCGGCTTTTTCACCGAGAAATTCGCGAGCGTAAGAGACGAAACTACCGCTGGAGGGGCGATGGAGAACCAGTTCGCCGAGGGCGCGAAGGATGAAGAAGGAGAAGATACCGCAAACCAGATAAACCAGCGCCAGCGCCGGGCCTGCCATTTGTAAACGCGCCCCGGCGCCGAGAAACAGACCGGTCCCGATGGCGCCGCCAATGGCGATCATCTGTACCTGACGGTTGCCCATTGCTTTGTGGTAACCCGATTCGTGCGAGTTGAGCCAGTGGCGTTTCGCGGCATGATGTTCCGCCGCGTCAGTGTGTTTGTTATTCATTGATGTACCCATTTTCCTGTCAATGTCCATGAGTGGTTGTCGTATCGCGCAGCGGCGATACATCGTGCTGGCTTTCTCACTATTCTGTCGTAGAGATAAATCATGCACGGCGCTGCATCCTACACGTAACGTGATAGTGACGCACGTAAAACATTTCACAACAGCACTTACTTAAATATCAATGAGTTCAATGACGCAACGCGTCGACGAGTAGCGCAAACGCAGCGGTATGCTGACGACGGCTGGGATAATACAGATGATAACCAGGGAAGGTGGGTGTCCAGGCATCGAGTACCCGTACTAAACGACCGGCAACCAGCGCCTCCTCGACGCAATCATCCGGCACATAGGCCAGGCCGAGACCAGATTCAGCGGCATCAATGCGTTGCGGTAAGCTATTCAGCGTCAGTTGACCCTCTACATAAACCTGAAAGCCTTTACCATCGTCGGTGAATTCCCAGGCGTAAATCCCGCCGCGGGTTGGTAGCCGCATATTAATACAGCGGTGCTGATCCAGTTGATAAGGCGTCTGCGGGGTGCCGTAGCGTTGTAGATAGTCGGGCGAGCCCACGACGACCATGCGCATGTCCGGGGCGATGCGTACCGCAATCATATCCTTTGCCACCTGATCGCCGAGACGAACGCCGGCGTCAAAACGGCCATCGACGATATCGGCCAGGCCGTTATCGACGGTAATTTCGATATTGATATCCGGATAACGCAACATAAATGGCTTTAATGCCGGCCACAACACCGCGCTGACGGCGTGTTCACCGGCGTTAAGGCGAATATTACCCGCCGGAAGGGCGCGGCTATCCCTCAAGGCGCCGAGCTCGCGTTCAATTTCCGTGAGATGCGGACGTAAATTCTGGAACAATTTTTCACCCGCTTCGGTGGGGGCGACGCTGCGGGTGGTACGGGTCAGCAGACGAACATCAAGCCGGGCTTCGAGGTTGCGCATCGCATGGCTCAGCGCAGATTGCGATACCCCAAGTTGGGCAGCGGCGCGGGTGAAACTGCGTTCGCGGGCGACTACCATAAACGACAGGAGATCGTTGAAGTTATCCTTTAACATGCTGTTACCGTATTTAATTTAGCGAATTCATGGCAGGAAATTGAGTCTAAACGCGGTAGACGGCTTTCGCCACAAGGATCTACGCAGCTGAAGAGAGTATATGCTGACTATCGGGAGAAAAAGGGGCTTGAAATCATCATGAAAATCAATGTGGTAGGCACTAGCGGCGTAGGGAAGTCGACACTTGCGCAACGCCTGGCGGCAGCGCTTTCTTTGCCCTACATCGAACTGGATAGGCTCTACTGGCGGCCAGAGTGGGAGGGGGCGCCGGATGAAGAGTTTTTCGCCAGCATCGCGCAGGCCACGGCCTCTGCTGGCTGGGTTCTTGATGGCAACTATAATCGCAGTCGCGCAGTCAAATGGCGTGATATTGATCTGGTGGTATGGGTAGATTATAGCTTTGTTCGCACACTATATCAGGCCATTCGCCGTGCGCTGAGTCGCGCCTGGCACCAGCAGGAGCTATGGCCGGGTACCGGTAATCGCGAAACCTTTCGTCGCACCTTCTGCAATCGTGATTCGATAATTTTGTGGACCATGAAAACGTGGCGCTCTAATCGTCAGCGCTATTTAGCGGATATGCATTCTGCGCAGTATGGTCATATCCGTTTCGTCCGTTTACGTAATCAGCGACAAACAGAGCGCTTTATTGCTGAAATTGTCCATCAGCAGGCAATGGCTGGCAGGGTGCATATCTAATTTCCGGCAGAGTACATGTGAATAAATTGTTTCTCAGTACGCGCTGCAGATTCTAATAATGCAGGCATGTTAATTAAAACGAGCCTGCGAAATGTCTTATCGAATCAGTATCCTGGATAAAAGCCCCCTTGCTCCCGGTGAAACGGCCGCTCAGGCGCTGGCGCGTACGTTAACGCTTGCGCAACAGGCAGAACGCTGGGGATATCATCGTTTCTGGATTGCCGAGCATCACAACGCGGAACAGCTGGCGAGCCCGTCGCCGGAGCTATTGATTGCCTGGATCCTCGGGCAAACCAGGCAGATCCGCGTCGGCTCCGGCGGCGTGATGCTGCAGCACTATAGCCCCTACAAAGTCGCCGAGAATTTTAATCTGCTGGCAAGCCTTGCCCCAGGGCGTGTCGATCTCGGCGTTGGCAAAGCGCCAGGCGGTTTGCCGCTTGCCACTCGCGCATTACAGCAGGGCATTCATCAGCACGAAAAGGGCAGTTTTGCTGAGCAACTTACCCAGCTTGATAACTGGCTAACGTTGACCGAAAACCAGGGCGAGGAGAGCCTGCGCGCGACCCCCATTCCACCGCGCCGTGCGGACGGTTTCCTGCTCGGCGCCAGCGTCGACAGCGCCCGTCTGGCGGCCAGTCTGGACTGGAACTTTGTTTTTGCCGCGCATCTCAATGGCGATAAAAACTTGTTGCAGGAGGTGCTGACGAACTGGCGCGAATTGAGCCGCCGCGAGGTGATCGTGGCCGTACAGGTTATCGTTGCGCAAGACGCCGCCAGCGCGGCCGATCTGGCGAAGCAGGTAGAGGTCTGGGGCGTCGAGCTGGCAAACGGTCAGCGGGTGACGGTGGGTAGTGAATCTCAGGCGGCAGCTTTTGCCCGTCAGGCAGGTAGCCCGCCGACGCGCATTGAGCGCCGCGAGTCCTCGCTGTTGTTCGGTACCGCAGAAGAGGTTAAAGCACAACTCGATGCCCTTCAGGCGCAGTGGGGCATTGATGAGTTTATTATTGATACCCCTATTGCCGAAGGGCGTGCGCGGCTGGCGTCGTTGGGATTGCTGGCGCAGGCGCATCTTGGCGCGGAGGTAACGCCATGAATTTCGAGCAACAGTTGATTAGCTGGCGGCGCGAACTGCATCAGAATCCGGAACTCTCATTACAGGAAGTGGCAACCACCGCGCGTATCCGCGACTGGTTGCAAAGCGGCGGCCTGCCGTTACTGCCTTACGAGTTAACCACCGGCGCGGTGACGGAAGTGGGCAGCGGCGATAAAATCATCGCCCTGCGCGCCGATATTGACGCGCTACCGATAGAAGAGGCCACCGGACTGCCGTACCGCTCGCAAAATCCCGGCGTCATGCATGCCTGCGGTCACGATATACATACCAGCGTGATGCTTGGCGCGGCGTTGCTGTTAAAGGAACGAGAAGCGCAACTGCCGGGGCGGGTGCGGATCCTGTTCCAGCCAGCGGAAGAGAGTTTCGGCGGCGCAAAAACGTTGATCCGCGCCGGGGCGCTTGACGGCGTATCGGCAATCTTCGGCATGCACAATGAGCCCAATTTACCCGTTGGCGAGTTTGCCACCCGCGGCGGCCCGTTTTATGCCAACGTCGATCGCTTCGTATTCAAAGTAACCGGCAAGGGGGCGCATGCCGCCCGGCCGCATGAAGGCAAAGATGCCATCCTGCTAGCGAGCCAACTGGTGACGCTGCTACAGAGCGTCGCCAGCCGCGAAGTGAATACCCTGGATTCGGTGGTGCTCAGCGTGACGCGGATCCAGGGGGGAAATACCTGGAACGTCTTGCCGGAAAGCGTAGAGCTCGAGGGAACGCTGCGCACCCACAGTAGCGAGGTGCAGCAGCGGGTTAAGGCGAGAGTCAGCGAAATCGCCGCCGGCTTCGCCAGCGCCTTCGGCGCGCAAATCGATGTCTTCTGGTACGCCGGGCCAACGGCGCTGGTCAACGATGAACAATGGGCGGCGTTCGCCAGCGCGGCGGCCGACCGCTTCGGCTACCGCACGCATCACGCCGATTTGCATCTGGGCGGCGAAGACTTTGCCGTCTATCTGCAGCATATTCCGGGTGCTTTCGTCAGCATAGGGAGCGCCAGTGAATTCGGCCTGCATCATCCGGCCTTTAATCCGGATGAAAACGTCATTGCCCCAGCCGCGCGCTATTTCGCGGATCTGGCGGAACAGGCATTACACCATATTTAATTTTTGACAGGGTAAGGGGTCACTATGTCTGAAAAACGGCAATTACGTCTGGGGACGATTTTACATGGCGCCTCAGGAAATATGTCCGCCTGGCGTCATCCGGCGGCGCTGGCGGATGCCAGTATTAATTTTGAATTTGTGAAAGAAACGGCGCAAAAAGCCGAGCAGGGGAAACTCGATTTTATTTTTGTCGCCGACGGGTTATATATTAACGAAAAATCCATCCCGCACTTTTTAAATCGTTTTGAGCCGTTAACGGTATTATCAACGCTGGCGGCGGTGACCGATCGTCTGGGGCTGGTCGGCACGCTCTCCACCTCCTATAGCGAACCGTTCACGACCGCGCGACAGTTCGCCAGCCTTGACCATTTAAGCCACGGGCGCGCTGGCTGGAACGTGGTGACGTCGCCGCTGGAAGGCTCGGCGAAAAACTTCTCTCGCGCCCAGCATCCCGATCATGCGCTGCGCTATCGCATCGCCGACGAATATCTTCAGGTGGTTAAAGGATTATGGGATTCCTGGGAAGACGGCGCTTTTGTGCGTAATAAAGAGAGCGGTCAGTTTTTTGATAAAAATAAACTGCATACGCTTAATCATCATGGCGATTTCTTTAAAGTCGCTGGTCCTTTGAATATTGCCCGCACGCCGCAGGGACGGCCCATTATTTTCCAGGCCGGCGCCTCCGATGACGGCAAAAAATTAGCCGCTCGCCACGCCGATGCCATTTTTACCCACCAGGAATCGTTAGCCGAGGCGCAGGCGTTTTATCAGGATGTCAAAAGCCAACTGGCTGCCTATCAGCGCAGTGCGGATCAACTGCATATTTTCCAGGGCGTCAGCGTAATCGTCGGTGACGACGCGGAGGATGCGGAGCGTCAATACCAGACCACGGCGGCGCTGGTCTCGATCGACGACGCGTTGAATTACCTGGGTCGTTACTTCGAGCATCATGATTTTGCGCAATATCCACTGGATGAACCCTTCCCGGATATTGGCGACCTTGGGCAAAACAGCTTCCGCAGCACCACCGATGAGATTAAACGCAATGCCCGTGAACGGGGATTAACCCTGCGCCAGGTGGCGCTGGAGGCCGCCAGCCCACGCCCGCGCTTCTCCGGCACGGCCAGCGACGTCGCCGACGGCTTACAGCTGTGGTTCGAGCAACGCGCCGCCGATGGCTTCATTATTCAGGGCGGCACGCCGGAAACCTTCCCGCGTTTCGTTGATGAAGTGGTGCCATTGCTGCAGGCGCGCGGATTGTTCCGCCGCGACTATCCAGGCACCACGCTGCGGGAAAGCCTGGGGCTGGATCTGCCCATTAACCAATTCGAAAAATAATAAAAGAGAACCGCGCTATGCAGAAATCAACGCTATTGCTGGCCTTCGCGTTGGCAATTAGCGCCCCGTCGTGGGCGCAGGACGTCAATATCAATGGCACCGGAGTTAGCCTGGAAGCCAATAAAACCCCGATTCATACGGCAAAAAATCCGCAGGCAATTGCGCTGTTGCCGAAAGATCTGCACCTGGCGGTGCCGGGGAAATTTACCGTCGCGGTTGCGGCGCTAAACTCGCCGCCGCTGACGGTGTTTTCTGATGATAACAAAACGTTGCTCGGTAGCGAGGCGGATATTGCGCGTCTGGTGGCTGACAGCCTCGGCCTCGAAGTCAACGTTGTTCCGACCTCGTGGGAAGACTGGCCGCTTGGCGTCGCCTCCGGCAAATATGATGCCGCGATCAGCAATATTACCGTCACCAAAGAGCGCAAAGAGAAGTTCGATTTCGCCACTTATCGTAAAGATTCGCTGGGTTTTTACGTTAAAAGCACCAGCCCACTGAACAAGATCGACAAAGCGGAAGATATTGCCGGGCTGAAGATTATCGTCGGCTCCGGCACCAATCAGGAGGCAATCTTACTCGCATGGAATGCGGAAAACGTTAAGCGCGGGCTTAAACCGTTTATACCGGTCTACACCAAGGATGACGCCGCACAGACGCTGGCTCTGCAAACGGGCCGCGCCGATGCTTACTTTGGCCCTAACGTCATAGGCGCCTGGAAAGCGGCCCTTACTGGCAAAACCAAGCTGGTGGGCAGCGTGGACGGCGGCTGGCCGAAGGCGGCGCATATCGCGGTGACGCTGAAGAAAGGCAGCGGGCTGGTCAATGCCGTCCAGGCGGCGCTGAATGGCGCTATCGCCAGCGGCGATTATGCCAAAGTGCTCAATCGCTGGGGCGAAGGCGTGGAGAGCATTCCACAATCGGAAATTAACCCCGCCGGGCTGGGCGATTAACAGGAGGCGCTATGAGCGAAGCATTCCGTGATATTTCTCCGGACGCGCCGGAGCTACAGCCGATTATTAGCGGCCTGTTTGCCGAGTACGCCACCCGTTACGGCGACTATTTTTCTCGTGATGCGGAAGTGGAGTTAACCGAATGGTATCTGCCGCCGCAGGGGCTGTTTATTGTGCTGGAGCGTGACGGCGAAATCATCGCCACCGGCGCTTACAAGCCGAAAGATCCGCACACCGCGGAAATTAAGCGGATCTGGACGCATCGTCGGCTGCGTCAACAGGGGCTGGCAGCCAGGGTTGTACAGGAACTCGAGCGCCGGGCGGTGCTGGCAGGTTATAGCCATATTTATCTCACCACCGGTTTTCGCCAGCCGGAAGCGGTAAAGCTCTATTTAAGCCAGGGGTACGAAGCACAGTTTGACCTCACTCGCGACCCGGAAGAGTACAGCCGCCCGCCCTATGATGGGCGGTTGCGGTTCACTAAAGCGCTGGCGGTTAGCGCCCTCAGCCACAGCGCTTAAGGAGGCGTCATGCAATCATCTGAAACGATTAAAGTGGTTCCGGCTCGCTATCCGCTGCGCGTCGCCGGGGCGGTATTGGCCCTGCTGGTGCTGGCGGTCGTCGTGCAGTCGGTCGCGTTCAATCCGCGCTGGGAGTGGGGGGTGTTCGCACACTGGTTCTTCGACCCGGTGATCCTTGAGGGGTTGGGGCAAACGCTGCTGCTTACACTACTTGGTACCTTTTTAAGCGTCATCTTCGGCGGCCTGTTGGCGCTGGCCCGCTTGTCGTCGTCGTGGCTGCTCAGCAGCCTTGCATGGGGGTATATCTGGCTGTTTCGTTCGCTGCCGCTAATCGTGGTGTTGATCATTCTGTACAACTTTTCATATCTCTACGACAGCTTATCGTTGGGGATCCCCTTCACCGGCATAACCTGGGCGAGCTACCAGACTATCAATGTACTGGGGCAGTTCTCCACGGCAGTAGTTGGCCTGACGCTGGTGCAGAGCGCCTATACTGCCGAAATTATCCGCGGAGGCTTTTTGGGCGTGGATCACGGGCAGTATGAGGCCGCCGCCGCGCTGGGACTCCCCGCCTGGCGACGTACGCTGCGGATCATTTTGCCGCAAGCGCTGCGCACCATTCTGCCTGCGGGGTTCAATGAAATCATTAGCCTGGCAAAAGGGACGGCGATGGTTTACGTGCTGGCGATGCCGGAATTGTTCTACACCATTCAGATGATCTATAACCGCACCCAGGAAGTGATCCCGTTACTGATGGTGGGCGCCGCGTGGTACCTGGTGATTACCAGCGTGCTTTCTGCAATTCAGTACCTGGTCGAACGCGCGCTGGCGCGCAGCGAACGGCGCTCAGCGGTGAACAGCGTGCGTAATAATCGCGTTAACCAACCGGCTCGTCAGCCGCAGGAGGCCGTCCATGCTCAACTCTCGTAATGGTCATATTTCGATAACCGGGGTCAGTAAATACTTTGGTCGTCATAAAGCGCTGGATGATGTCTCCCTGGAGATTGCGCCGGGAACGGTGACGGTGATCCTGGGGCCGTCCGGTTCGGGAAAATCGACGCTGCTGCGCACCATTAACCATCTTGAACGGGTCGATGAAGGGTTTATCCAGATTGATGGCGACTATATCGGTTATCGCCGTCAAGGCGACAAGCTGTATGAGCTGAAAGAAAAAGAGATCCTCCGCCAGCGGGTTAACGTGGGCTATGTATTTCAGAACTTCAATTTGTTCCCGCATCTGACGGTGCTGGAGAATCTGATTGAAGCGCCGATTGCCCATAAACAGGCCAGTCGCAAAGAGGCGATTGCTCGTGCGTATGAATTGTTGGACATTGTCGGTTTGCGCAACAAAGCCGATGCCTGGTCACGGCATCTTTCCGGCGGTCAGCAGCAGCGCATCGCCATCGCCCGCGCGCTGGCGCTCAATCCGCGCGTGATCTTGTTTGATGAACCTACCTCGGCGCTGGATCCGGAACTGGTTGGCGAAGTGCTTGATGTGATCAAAAAACTTGCCCGCTCCGGGACGACGCTTGTGGTGGTAACGCATGAAATCGGCTTTGCCCGTGAGGTTGCCGACCAGGTGGTGTTTATGGTCGATGGCAAAATCGTTGAACAGGGCAGCAGCGATGAAGTGTTAAATAATCCGCAACACCAGCGCACCCGGCAATTTTTATCGCGGGTGCTGGCATGAGGAAATTAGCTGCCGCTCTCATGCTGCTCCTGAGCATCGGCGAGGCGCGCGCCGAACTTGATTTGCGCGCCAATGAACGGCCATTGCCGGTGACGCGAGATGATAACGCGATTAGCAAAATCCCGCCTAACTATCGTTTTGTGGAGCCCGGCGTGCTGACGGTGGCGATTTCGGCGTTAAATTCGCCGCCGCTGGCGCTGCTGGCCAGCGACAACCGTACGCGCATCGGCAGCGACCCGGACATTGCCCGTTTACTGGCGGGTAGCCTTGGGCTGAAACTGAAGTTGGTGCCTACGGCCTGGGAGGACTGGCCTTTGGGGATCGCGTCAGGGCGTTATGATGTGGCGTTGATTAACATTGCGGTGACCGAGAAGCGCAAAGAGAAGTTCGATTTCGCCACCTACCGCGTTGACTCGCTGGCCTTTTCGGTGAAATCAACCAGTGAGATCACGCGGATTTCAAATGCGCAGGATCTCTCGGGGCGTAAAGTCATTGTCGGTTCTGGCACCAACCAGGAGCGGATCCTGCTGGGGTGGAATGCGGAAAACGAAGCCGCCGGCCGTCAGCCGGCGTTACCGGTTTATCTTACTGACGATGCCTCCGGCAATTTGTATATTCAGTCGGGAAGGGCGGATATCTTTTTTGGCCCGCAGTCGGTGGCCTCTTATAAGGCTGCATTAAACGGGAAAACTAAAGTCGTCGGGCTGGGACCCAAAAAAGCCTGGGTGGCGACGACTACTAAAAAAGGCAATGGGCTGGTATATGCGCTGCAGGCGGCGCTAAACGGCGCGATCGCTCGCGGCGAGTATCAGCAGGTGCTCGCGCGCTGGGGGGAACAGGGGGAGGAAGTCAGGCAATCGGAGGTCAATCCGCCGGGGATAACCTATTGATGCAATGATTATTCATAGCAGGGATTGCTATACTCATGGCTACATCGTGTGTCTTTTTAATGGATTAATCACTGTGGCTGAAAACCAACTCTTACTGGAGCAACGCTGGCTGCACCATCGTGAACCCGCGTTGCTCGCCGCTTCCGGCGGCGCTATCGACACCATCAGCTTCATCACCTTGTTTGGCCTGTTTACCGCCCACGTCACTGGAAACCTGGTGGTGGCCGGTGCAGCACTGGCCACCAACAGCGAAGGTATTTTATCCAAACTGCTCGCCATTCCTGTTTTTATGCTGGCAGTGGCGCTCGTTACGCTGGTTATCAAACGTCGAAAAATTATCACGCCACGCTTCCTTGGCGGCTTGTTCGTCGTCGAGATCCTGCTGTTACTGCTTTTCGGCCTGTTGGGGCTGCTGTGGCAGCCCTTTGTCGGCGCGGATAGCGCGACCGCGTTAATCACCGGCATGGCAGGCGTAATGGCGATGGGGGTGAGGAATGCAACCACCCGTTTATTATTACCCACCACCAGCCCGAGTACGATGATGACCGGCAACGTCACGCAGTTAACCATCGATGTGGTGAACTGGTGCCAGGCGCCTAACCGCGAGAATAGAGAGAAAATCAAAAAATCGGGGGCTTCGGTGCTCGGTTTTCTGCTGGGCGCAGGGCTCGGAGCGCTGGGCTACATCCTGGCGGGCTTTTACTCGGTACTTATTCCGGTGGTACTGGTGGCCATCGTCGCCTGGCGCGAATTCAGCGCCGCGCGGAATTAGTGCTACGCTAAAAGTTTTCTACGCGGGAGCTGACGATGATGAAATTGTATGGCGTGCCGGGGTGGGGCTCGGCGATAAGCGAGATGATGCTAACGTTGGCCAATATCCCTTATCACTTTATCAATGTCGATGGCTTTGACCAGCCAGGCGCGCAGCGAGAGAAACTGTTGGCGATCAACCCGCTGTGTCAGGTGCCCACTTTGCTGCTGGCTGATGGCAGCGTAATGACGGAGTCGGCGGCGATAGCGCTGATGATCCTCGACGAGCGCCCGGATCTGGCGCCGCCAGCCGGTACGCCACAGCGCCGGCAGTTTCAACGTTTGCTGATCTGGCTGGTGGCTAACGTTTATCCTACCTTCACCTATGCCGACTATCCCGAACGTTGGACAGCCTCAGCGCCTGACGAACTGCGTGAGAGCTGTCAGCAATACCGCAAATCACTGTATCTATGGCTGGAACAACAGCTGGCTGCCGCGCCTTACGCCTTGGGCGGGGATATCACGCTGTTGGATTGCTATATTGCCGCGATGTACAGTTGGGGGCCGCGCCGAGAGTGGTTCGCGGCGCATACGCCAAAGTTTGCCGCCGTGGCGCAGGCGGTTTATCGCCGTACGGAGCTGCAGCAGGTACTGCATGACAACAATCTTCTTTAAAGCACTAATTGTGACTTGCATCAGGAAACCTGTGATAGTTTTAAATTCCCAAGAATAAGGAGCCTGCTATGCCACATGTCGATATTAAATGTTTTCCCCGTGAACTGAGCGAAGAGCAAAAAAATGCGCTGGCTGCGGAAATCACTGAAGTTCTGATCCGCCATCTTAGTACAAAAGACAGTTCAGTTAGCGTTGCGCTCAATCAGGTGCAGCAGAGCGACTGGCAGCAGGTATGGGATAATGAAATCGCGCCGCAGATGGATTCTTTGATTAAGAAACCGGGATACCGAATGTAAAAGACCGGCCGCCGTTAGCGCATTTTCGTCACGCTAAATAGACTACCATCGGCCGAGGTCAATTTTACTTGAGCGAAAGATATGCCACTTTATTGATCCAGATCAATAAAAGTGGCTTTTTTTTGATTTCCATACCTTTCATTAATTTACCTTTTGTAAAGTAATTGGCCATTTAAGAATAATCCTAATCAACATAAATAACTGATAATACTGCACTATATAGTGCATTGCGCTTTATATGTATTTAAATGTAGTTTTATGTTTTGATTATTATGCATATCAAAATTGTTTAGGCGATTGCTGATTTGCCATGTAACCTGCCTTTGAAATGATGATTTTTATCATGGAGAGATGAATGATAATAGGTAGTGCGTTACTTGGTTACCAATTAGAGGATGATTTTTTTTACTTCTTGAAGTACCGGGAAATAGCTACTGTAAGTGGTAATAGAAAAAACATCCGTCTACGAAAAACGATGGCCTGTTTAATTGAGTATTTATTTGAACATGGTCTTGAAAGAATGGTTAGTGATGAAGAGTTGATGGTACATGTCTGGGAGAAAAATGATTTAAGGCCCTCATCACAACGTTTATGGCAAGTGATGCAAAATTTACGTCGGATCCTGAAGGATATCGGCATCGAACAAGAGATTATATTACGCGTTAAGACTCAGGGTTATTATATCAATAGTCATTACGTTACGAGTGTTTATTCGGTAAGAACTCATAAACCATTCTGCCAGAATAATGATGCGACCGTTCAGCTTTGTGAGCTGTCCGAGCTAAATTAATAGCCATAGGGTCTGCCGTATTCAAGGTATGCCTGTCGTTTTCATGTTAAGGTTATAAAATTGAAGGTGATAATTAATAGTAAGGATATTTGGTTCCGACTGGGCGTGGAACACTGTCTGCAACAGATAGCTTCTGACGATAATGAGATCGATTACGCTGATTTGGATTTTTGTAATCATTCTATACAGCAAGCGGATCTCATTATATTGCCGTTACATGGCTATCAAGATTACAAGCATATTTATGCGCTATCTCAATTTTATCAGGGCATGATTCTGGGTGTGAGCACCTCCAGAAACGTTCACTCACGGCGGCTTTTATTTCGCCAAAATATATTATGGATAAGCAGTCGTGAAACCATAGACAATGTTCAAAAATTATTGTTAACGATCAAGCATCGGCAATTATATCATCATGATGGTCAACCGGATTTTAGTGTAATGAAGGCAAAAGATGGGGCTCCGCTCAGCGAAAGAGAAATGATGATTATTGATCATGTCGCCAAAGGCACTCCGGTGAACGCCATTGCCAGAGCGTTGGGACTGCGGGTAAAAACCATTTATGCGCATTTAGATAAAATTAAAGCTAACTTCAACCTTAAAGGTGGAAGTCACTTTCATCGCTTCATGATAAGCCCGCCGTCTTATCACTTACTCTAAAAGATGGTGAAAGGGAATGACGGCAGAGTTGCCGTCGTTCTGTTAATTATGTGGCGTATTCGCCTGCACGTGACGGCCGCTGGCGACAAAATTGCCGGTACCGAGATGGTGAATAGTATTGAGTTTGTCATCATCAAACTGCCAGCGCCCGCTGACGAAGGCTCGTTCATCGGCCGCGGCGGCAACCACTTCGCCAAACAGCGTATCGTATTGCTCTTGTGCCGCGGTGGCGGGTAGCAGACGGCATTCCATCCACGCCAGGCATTTCTCTTCAATTAACGGTAGCCCCAGTTCGGGCCCATTCACCACCGGGATACCGTAAGCATTGAACTTATCTTCATCACGCCCGCTCACGCTGCCGACCGCATAGACCCAACTGGCGGCGGCCACGCCCGGCACCACAATGCCAAAGGCGCCGTTACGCTCAATGATCTCCCGCGTCCAGGTGCTTTTATCCACCACAATAGCCACTCGCGGCGGGGCAAATTCAACCGGCATCGACCAGGCGGCGGACATCACGTTACGCCGTCCTGACTGCGCATCATAACTGGTGATCATAATGGTCGGGCCGTGGTTGAGCAGGCGGCTGGCGTACTGAAGTTCCACGTGGCGAAAACGGCTCATAAGCGTTCCTTGGTGAGTGGGCGAATGCCTGTAAGTAGTTTATTCACAATACAAAGGTAATCAATACATCAACGGCTATGTAAATCAGATATCAGCTGGCGCGATCGCACAAAATACACCGTCGCGGGGAAAAAATAGGCTATAAATGTCGGACACCAAAAGCTGGAGGCGTTGATGACCCCATTTTTAAGCGCGTATTTTACTCGTCTGGCCTGGACGGGAACCCCCGATGTTTCCATTGACACCCTGCGGGAGTTGCATAGCCATCATAATAGCGCGATCCCGTTTGAAAACCTGGACGTTCTGCTACCGCGTGAAATCCACCTTGACGATCGGGCGCTGGAGGAAAAGTTAATCACCGCCCGCCGCGGCGGCTACTGCTTTGAACAGAACGGGCTGTTGCAGCGGGCGCTAAGCGAGATCGGTTTCTCGGTTCGCAGCCTGTTGGGCCGCGTGGTGCTGGCGAATCCGCCGCAGATGCCGCCGCGCACCCATCGCTTGCTGCTGGTGGAGGTCGAAGGCGAACGCTGGATTGCTGATGTCGGCTTTGGGGGGCAAACCCTGACCGCGCCGATTAAGCTGCTGGCCGATATTCCGCAGCATACGCCGCATGGTGTTTACCGCCTGGTGCATGAAGGCGATGAGTGGACGCTGCAGTTTAATCATCATGAACACTGGCAGTCGATGTACCATTTCGATCTGGGGCGACAATATGCCTCTGATTATGTGATGGGTAACTTCTGGTCGGCGCACTGGCCGCAGTCCCATTTCCGCCATCATCTGCTGATGTGTCGTCATCTGCCGGACGGCGGAAAAATGACGCTCACCAATTTCCATTTTACCCACTGGGAAAATAACCATGTAGTGGAGAAGGTGGATCTTGCGGACGTGTCGGCGCTTTATGAAACGCTGCAAACCCGCTTCGGACTTGGTGTAGATGACCCGAAGCACGGCTTCAGCGAAGCCGCGCTGGCAGCAGTGATGGCGGCGTTCGATACCCATCCGGAAGCCGGGAAGTAACGCTGATGACGACGGCGAAGAAAGCGCAGTTTCGCCGTTGTAGGCCGGATAAGGCGTAGCCGCCATCCGGCATAAAGGCTGGAGCCGGGGCTGATGAATATGACCCGGAGTCGGCGCAGGCGCCTCGTCCGGGCTATTGGTAAACGGGCATGGCTGGGGCCGCCAGCGCTCAGCGCCGGGAGCGCACCACCTGGTAGCGGCGGGTGAAATACTCTATCGGCGCGCTCCAGACGTGAACCAGCCGGGTGAACGGGAAGATAAGGAAGATAGTCATTCCCAGCACCAGATGGACGCGATACACCCACGCGACGCCGTCCAGATGCGCCGATGCGCCGCCGTGGAAGGTGACTACCGCCTGCGCCCAATCCACCAGTTTCAGCATTTCGCTGCCGTCCGGATGCTGGGCGGAGAACGGGATGGTCGTCAGCCCCAGCGCGCACTGAATCAGCAGAATGCACAGGATCAGGATATCCGCAGTGGTGGAGGTGGCGCGAATGCGCGGGTTGGTCAGGCGGCGCGCCAGCAGGCCAATACCGCCGACCAGAGTCAGTACGCCGCAGACACCGCCCAGCACCATCGCCATTACCTGTTTCTGCGACATCGGCAGGAACCATGAATAGACCCAGTGCGGCGTCAGCATCCCGAAGAAGTGGCCGAAGAAAATGCCGAGGATGCCGATATGGAATAAGTTCGACCACAGCACCATGCCCCGTTTATCGAGCATCTGGCTGGATGACGCGCGCCAGGTATACTGCCCGTAGTCATAGCGCAGCCAACTGCCCACCAGGAACACGGTGCCGCAGAGATAAGGGTAGATATCGTAAAAGAAGACGTTTAAGTACTGTATCATTTCGGGCCTCCGGCGCGGATGTCGACGTACTGCGGCGCCACATCCTGGCTAAAGCGTCGTTGATAAGCTTGCATTGGCGAGCTATCGCAAGCGGTTGCATTATCTTCAATAAACTTCACCTGTTCCTCTTCCCACACCGCATCCAGCGCCTGGCGGGTGTCGTCACGCTTCTCACTCGCTACCTGCTTGGTGACACTGTCACTATTAAGTGGGCTATCCGCCAGCGCAAGAAGGGTGTCAAAGAGTTGATAGTAATCGCATTCGCGCTGCTTTAAGCGTCCACCGAGCAACGCCAGAATAGGCGCGACGTTCTGCAGTCCTTCACGGGCATCGGCTAATGGGAGAATGCTGAGGTATTCAAGATATAAAGGCAGGTGGTCCGGCAGTTCGCGACAATCGATCTGCAGGCCCGCCTGTTCATACTGGTTCATCAGATCGACCATCGCCTGGCCGCGATCGCGTGATTCGGCGTGAACGTGTTCAAACAGCAACAGCGAGGTGGCGCGACCGCGTTCAAATACCTCACACCATTCGGCCTGGCGGTCGAGCAGCGGCGCCGCCAGTAATCGCCTAACAAACGGCGTCAGGGCAGGCGCATCGGCGCTGACCAGCGCCAGCGCCTCCTCGCGGTTATCCCACAGCGCGTCGTCGGGATACTCCAGCAACAGAGCAATGACTTTGAGGATCCGCATTACTCTCCCTCCCCATGTCGACGAACGTCCCCGACGTCAATAGCGTCGATGCGACGACTGTTGAACAGGTTGAATTTAGTATCAGAACCATGGCAACCATCGCCGAAGGTAAAACCGCAGCCGTTGCGTTCCGGGAAGGCGTCCTCCGCCAATTCGCGGTGGCTGGTGGGGATCACGAAGCGGTCTTCATAATTGGCGATCGCCAGGTAGCGATACATCTCTTCCACCTGTTCGACGCTGAGGCCCACTTCTTCAATCGCACGGGTATCGGTCACGCCTTCGACGGTTTGCGAACGTTTGTAATGGCGCATCGCCATCATGCGTTTTAACGCGCGCAAGACCGGGCCGGTATCACCGGCGCTCAGCAGGTTCGCCAGATACTGTACCGGTATACGCAGGCTTTCTACCGCCGGCAGGATGTTACCGTTACTCGGCAGGCCGCCAGCGTCGGCGACCGACTGAATCGGCGACAGCGGCGGCACGTACCAGACCATCGGTAAGGTGCGGTATTCCGGGTGCAGAGGTAACGCCAGTTTCCAGTCCATCGCCAGTTTATACACCGGTGATTTCTGCGCGGCGTCGATCACGTTATGTGGAATACCCTGTTTCAACGCCTCTTCGATGACCGCCGGATCGTTGGGGTTGAGGAACACATCACACTGGCGCTCGTAGAGGTCGGTTTCATGTTCAGTGCTGGCCGCTTCTTCGATACGGTCCGCGTCGTACAGCAGCACGCCAAGGTAGCGGATGCGGCCAACGCAGGTTTCTGAACAGACTGTCGGTTGCCCGGACTCAATACGCGGATAGCAGAAGATGCATTTTTCCGATTTGCCGCTCTTCCAGTTAAAGTAGATTTTTTTGTACGGACAACCGCTGATGCACATCCGCCAGCCGCGGCATTTATCCTGGTCGATCAGCACGATACCGTCTTCTTCACGCTTATAGATGGCGCCGCTTGGGCAGGTAGCCACGCAGCTCGGATTGAGGCAATGTTCGCAAAGACGCGGCAGATACATCATGAAGGTGTTTTCAAACTGGCCGTACATCTCTTTTTGCATCGCTTCGAAGTTACGGTCTTTGGCGCGTTTTTCAAACTCGCCGCCGAGCAGTTCCTCCCAGTTTGGCCCCCAGGTGATCTTATCCATCCGTTCGCCGCTAATCAGCGAACGCGGGCGGGCGGTAGGCAAGTATTTGCCCTCCGGCGCGTTGTGCAGGTGCTGATAATCGTAGGTAAAGGGTTCGTAATAATCGTCAATCTGCGGCAGCACCGGGTTGGCGAAAATCTTCGACAACACGCTGACGCGGTTGCCCAGGCGCGGAGTGAGCTTGCCGCTGATACCGCGGATCCAGCCGCCTTGCCACTCGTCCTGATCTTCCCAGTTTTTGGGGTAACCGATACCAGGCTTGGTTTCCACGTTGTTGAACCATGCATATTCCATCCCTTCGCGGCTGCTCCAGACGTTTTTACAGGTGACGGAGCAGGTATGGCATCCGATGCATTTATCCAGATTCAGCACCATTCCGACTTGTGAACGTATTTTCATTTCTTCGCCTCCTGTACCTGGTCACGACCTTCGCCATCCAGCCAGTCAATATTTTTCATTTTGCGGATCATAATGAACTCGTCGCGGTTGGAGCCGACGGTGCCGTAGTAGTTAAAGCCGTAAGCCAGTTGGGCATAGCCGCCAATCATATGCGTGGGTTTAGGACAGACGCGGGTCACGGAGTTGTGGATGCCGCCCCGGCGACCGGTCACCTCCGAACCTGGAATGTTCATAATGCGTTCCTGAGCGTGATACATCATGGTCATGCCCGGCGGCACGCGCTGGCTCACCACCGCACGCGCGGTGAGGGCGCCGTTGGCGTTGAAGGCTTCGATCCAGTCGTTATCTTCAATCCCCAGTTCTTTTGCGTCGGTTTCGCTTAGCCAGACGATGGGCCCGCCGCGCGACAACGTCAGCATCAGCAGGTTTTCGCTATAGGTCGAGTGGATACCCCATTTCTGATGCGGGGTCAGGAAGTTCAGCGCTTTTTCCGGGAAGCCGTTTGGCGGCACTTCCTTCATCTGGCTGACGCTGCGCGTATCGATCGGTGGGCGATAGGCCACCAGACTCTCGCCGAAGGCGCGCATCCAGGGATGATCCTGATACAGCTGTTGCCGCCCGGAGAGGGTACGCCACGGGATCAGTTCGTGAACGTTGGTATAACCGGCATTATAGGAGACATGTTCGCTTTCCAGACCAGACCACGTTGGGCTGGAGATGATCTTGCGCGGCTGCGCCTGAATATCGCGGAAGCGGATTTTCTCATCCTCTTTATTCAGCGCCAGATGAGTGTGGTCGCGGCCGGTAAATTCTCCCAGCGCTTGCCAGGCTTTCACCGCCACCTGGCCGTTGGTTTCCGGCGCCAGGCTTAAGATGACTTCACTGGCGTCGATAGCGCTGTCGATACGCGGACGGCCTTTGGCCGGACCGTCTGGCTTGACGTAGTTAAGTTTGCCGAGGAAGTCGACCTCGCTTTGCGTATTCCACGAAATGCCTTTACCGCCGTTGCCGAGCTTATCGAGTAACGGCCCCAGCGAGGTGAAGCGTTCCCAGGTGGCCGGGTAGTCACGTTCAACCAGCGCAATTGACGGCGCGGTTTTGCCTGGAATGAGATCGCATTCGCCCTTGCGCCAGTCGAGGACATCGAACGGCTGTGACAGCTCCGCCGGAGAGTCATGCTGCAGCGGTACCAGTACCACATCGGTCTCTTTATCAAGGTGGCCGACGCACACTTCAGAGAAACTTTTGGCGATGTCCTTGTAGATTTCCCAGTCGCTTTTCGCCTCCCAGGCCGGGTCGACGGCGGCGGAAAGGGGGTGGATAAACGGGTGCATGTCGGAGGTGTTCATATCGTCTTTTTCATACCAGGTGGCGGTCGGCAGGACGATATCGGAGAACAGGCAGGTACTGGACATGCGAAAATCGAGGGTCACCAGTAGATCGAGTTTGCCCTCAATCGCCGCGGTCTGCCACTCGACTTCCTCCGGCTTCACGTCAGCGGTGGAGCCAAACTCCTCGCCCTGAATACCGTTATCGGTACCGAGCAGGTACTTGAGCATGTACTCATGGCCCTTACCGGACGAACCCAGCAGGTTCGAACGCCAGATAAACAGGTTGCGCGGGTGGTTGTTGCCGCTATCCGGCTGCTCGGCGGCAAAGCGAATATCGCCTGCTTTTAACGACTGGACGGTGAAATCGGCCGGTGACAGCCCGGCGGCCTCGGCCTGCTGCCTGATGCTCAGCGGATTAACGTTAAGCTGCGGCGCGGAGGGCAGCCAGCCCATGCGTTCGGCGCGAACGTTGAAGTCGATCATATGGCCGCTGAATTTGCTGGCGTCGGCCAGCGGCGACAGCAGCTCCTGAGCGGTCAGTTTTTCATAGCGCCACTGGCTGGCGTGGTTGTAGAAATAAGAGGTACTGTTCATCTGCCGCGGCGGACGAGTCCAGTCCAGCGCGAACGCCAGCGGTAGCCAGCCGGTCTGCGGGCGCAGTTTCTCCTGGCCGACATAGTGCGACCAGCCACCGCCGCTCTGGCCGACGCAGCCGCAGAACACCAGCATGTTGATCATCCCGCGGTAGTTCATATCCATGTGGTACCAGTGGTTCACACCGGCGCCGAGGATAATCATCGAACGGCCATGGGTTTTATGCGCCGTATCGGCGAACTCGCGGGCGATTTGTTCGATATGTTGACGCGGCACGCCGGTGATCTGCTCGGCCCATGCCGGGGTATAGGCTTTGACATCCGCGAAGTCGCGCGCGGCATTGGCATCGTCAAGACCGCGATCCAGACCGTAGTTAGCCAGCACCAGGTCATACACGCTCACCACCAAAGCGCTCTCACCATTGGCCAACGGTAGCTGTTTAGCTGGCAGCTGATGAAGCGTTACCGGCTCCTGCTTCACGCTGCGGAAATGCGGGTTTTCGTTGCCGCCGAAGTAGGGGAAACCGACCGACACCACGCTATCGTGCATATCCAGCAGCGACAATTTTAATTCGACGTCCCGGCCGTTAGCCTGTTGTTCGAGATTCCATTTGCCTTTTTCGCCCCAACGAAAGCCGATGGATCCGTTCGGCGCGACCAGCTCGCCTTCGGCGTTATAGGCGACGGTTTTCCATTCCGGGTTATTACTTTCTCCCAGCCCGTCAAGCAGGTCGGCGGCGCGCAGCATACGGCCAGGCGCATAGCTGCCGTCGTCACGACGGTCGAGCATTACCAGCATCGGCATATCGGTATAGGTACGGCAGTAGTTGAGAAAGTAATCGCTTGGGTTATCGAGGTGGAAGGTTTTGAGGATCACGTGGCCCATCGCCATCGCCAGCGCGCTGTCGGTACCTTGCTTCGGCGCCAGCCACTGGTCGCAGAGCTTGGCGACTTCCGAATAATCCGGAGTAATGGCGATGGTTTTGGTGCCCTTGTAGCGCACTTCGGTGAAGAAGTGCGCGTCCGGGGTTCGGGTCTGCGGGACGTTTGAACCCCAGGCAATAATGTAGCTGGAGTTATACCAGTCGGCGGATTCCGGCACGTCGGTCTGTTCGCCCCAGGTCATCGGTGAGGCGGGGGGTAAATCGCAGTACCAGTCATAAAAGCTCAGGCAGGTGCCGCCGATCAACGATAAATAGCGGGTACCCGCGGCGTAGGAAACCATCGACATCGCCGGGATCGGCGAAAAGCCCGCGACGCGATCCGGACCGTAGTTTTTGATGGTCCAGACGTTGGCTGCGGCGATCAGTTGATTTAACTCTTTCCAACTGGAGCGAACAAAACCGCCTTTACCGCGGATTTGTTTGTAGCTGCGGGTTTTCAGCGGGTCCTGCATGATGCTATCCCAGGCCTGTACCGGGTCGGGATGTTGTGCAAGGGCTTCGCGCCACAGCTCAATCAGCCGTTTGCGCGCCAGCGGGTACTTCAGGCGGTTGGCGCTGTAGAGATACCAGGAGTAGCTGGCGCCGCGCGGACAGCCGCGCGGTTCGTGATTTGGCAGGTCCGGTCGGGTGCGCGGATAATCGGTCTGCTGGGTTTCCCAGGTGACCAGACCGTTTTTGACATAAATTTTCCAGCTACAGGAGCCGGTACAGTTCACACCGTGCGTGGAGCGGACAATTTTGTCGAACTGCCAGCGTTGCCGGTAGCTATCTTCCCAGTCACGGTTATTGTCGTAGACCTGACCGTGGCCGTTGGCAAAGGTCTCGCGTTTCTGCTTAAAGTAGCGAAAGCGATCCAGTAATTTACTCATGACATTCCTCCTGCTCCGCTAATGTCCGGCATCGTGCCATCCGGTAAATAGGTCGTTATGGTTGTGCTGGTTTACGGCGGCCATAGACCAGCCAGGTCACCAGCACGCAAACCACATAGAAGACAAAAAAGACTTTCATCGCGCCCACCGGCGAGCCGGTCATGGCCAGCGAGGTACCGAAGGCTTTTGGAATAAAGAAGCCGCCGATGGCGCCAATTGCAGCGATGAAACCGAGCGCGGCGGCGGTATCGGTCACCGCTTCATGCTGGGCCTGTTCGTCGCTGCCGCCGCGCTTTTTCACGCTATCAATGGTGAGCTGGCGGAAGATCACGGCGATCATCTGGAAGGTGGAACCGCTGCCAAGCCCGGCGGTTAAGAACAGGCCCATAAACACCACGTAGAAGGCGAAGAAGCTGCCGGAACCGGAGCCCGGCAGGGTGAGGAAAAGCAGCCCGGTAAAGACCGCCATCAGAATGAAGTTGACCAGCGTCACCCGTACGCCGCCCAGACGGTCGGAAATGATACCGCCGAAGGAGCGCGCCAGCGCGCCGATAAACGGGCCGAAGAAGGCCAGTTTCAGGATATCGACATCCGGAAACTGGGTTTTCGCCAGCATCGCGAAGCCGGCGGAAAAGCCAATAAACGAGCCGAAGGTGGCCAGATACAACAGACTTAGCAGCCACATATGCGGGCGTTTCAACACCGGTAGTTGATCGCGAATTGAAGCTTTGGAACTGGCAATATCGTTCATGCCAAACCACGCGAAAACGGTGGCGATAACCAGTAACGGCACCCACAGCAGCGGTGAGTTGCCAAGCCACAGCATGGCGCCGCCAGGTTGCTCTACGCCGCGAACGCCCAGAAAGGTAAAAATCGGCAGGAAGACAAAAATAGGAGAGACCAGTTGCATCACGCTGACCCCGAGATTGCCGAGCCCGCCGTTAATCCCTAATGCGCTGCCTTGTTTGGCCTTGGGGAAGAAGAAGCTGATGTTGCCCATACTGGAGGCGAAGTTGGCGCCGGCAAAACCGCAGAGTAACGAAATTGCGATAAATACCCAGTACGGGGTAGTTGGATTTTGTACTGCCAAACCCAGCCATAAACAGGGAATCACCAGAATAACCGTGCTAATAACCGTCCAGTAGCGCCCACCCATAATAGGTACCATAAAGGAGTAGGGTACGCGTAATATTGCGCCGGAAAGCGAAGGTAGCGCCGTTAATAAAAAAAGCTGGTCAGTAGTGAAATTAAAACCCACTTTATTGAGGTTGACCGCAACTGCGCTAAATAACATCCAGACGCAGAAGGCGAGTAACAGACAAAATACGGAAATCCATAAGTTCCTGCGCGCAATCGCTTTTCCTTTATTTTCCCAGAAGGCTTCATTTTCTGGTCGCCAATCTTTTAAAAGATAATGATTCTTTTTATCACCTTCTATCGACATAACACCCTCACTAAAGCGTACGAGATCAAAAGGATAAATAAAAAACAGCTGAAACTATGCAGGCTGGAATTAAGCTTCAGCTGTTTTTAATAATTGTATTGTTTGAGGATAGATAAGAATCGAGGCGTGAAAGAATTCACGCCGACAATGAAGGGCGGTCAATTGTTACTAAATGTAACCTAAGCCTGAGGGAGTTCTAGCGCGATATAATGTTTTAAGTAACGGATAAATGCCGCGTCGTCAATCGCTTGCATCCCCAACGCGTAAATGCCGTCCAGCCCGCAAACCAGGGCAATCAGACGCCAGGCGATATTTTCTGCCGTATCCTGCGGCTGAAATTCACCGGCTTCGGCGCCGCGGTTAATCGCCGTGACCGTTTCATCATGCCACATGCTCATGGTAAGCAGATATGCGGCCTTAATTTCCTCATCGCTATCGGACAAAATCTGCGCTTCCCGCCACAGGCGGATATAGGGTTCGAGACGGCCATCTTCGCTGCCAAGTAATGAAAACAGGCGTTCGCTCCAGGAGGCGTCATCGGTCAGCAGCTGAATATCGAGCATTTCGCGGATCAAACGGATAAAGGCCTGAGCTTTTAGCTCGCCGGTCGAGGCAAAATGATGATGTAACTGACCTGCTGCGACGCCGGCGTCGCTGGCTATCTGGCGCACGGTCATGGCGCTGAAGCCGCCATTTAGCGCCACTCGCATGGCGGCCTGCATGATAACTTCCCGACGCGCTTCCCGATTTAAATAGTGCATAGCGACCTGTAACCAAGAGGTGATGGGATGATGGTAACAAAAAGTTGGACAGGCGTTCAACAATCCGGCAGGATCGCAATCCTGGACGCGTGTCCAATTTGATAAATTGAGGAAAAGAAGTATGTCTCGGCAATGGTTAACGCTGATGGCGATTTTGCTGGTTTATATCCCGGTGGCGATTGACGCAACGGTGCTGCATGTGGCCGCCCCGACGCTCAGCGTCGCGCTTGGCACCAGCGGCAATGAGCTACTGTGGATCATTGATATCTATTCGTTGGTGATGGCCGGTATGGTGCTGCCGATGGGCGCATTAGGCGATAAAATCGGCTTTAAGCGCCTGTTGCTGCTCGGTAGCGCCATTTTTGGCATCGCTTCGCTGTGCGCCGCGCTGTCGCCGTCGGCGATAACGCTGATTATTTCCCGCGCGCTGCTGGCGGTTGGTGCGGCGATGATTGTGCCGGCGACGCTTGCCGGGATCCGCGGCACTTTCTCCGAAGCCAGCCAACGTAACATGGCGCTGGGATTATGGGCCGCCGTGGGCTCCGGCGGTGCGGCATTTGGCCCGCTGGTGGGCGGCATGCTGCTGGAACACTTCTACTGGGGATCGGTGTTCCTGATCAACGTGCCAATCGTGCTGCTGGTCATCGCCATCAACGCTAAGGTCGTTCCACGCCAGCCCGCACGCCGCGAGCAGCCGCTGAATCTGCCGCAGGCGCTGATCCTGATTGCGGCCATTCTGATGCTGGTATTTAGCGCTAAGTCAGCGTTAAAGGGGCAGCTGGCGCTGTGGCTGATTGTGCTGGTGGCTATCGGCGGCGCGGCCATGTTGACCTGGTTTGTCCGCAAGCAGCTGTCGATGCCGACGCCGATGGTGGATATGCGTCTCTTCACCCACCGCATTATTTTGAGCGGGGTGATGATGGCGATGACCGCGCTCATTACGCTGGTCGGTTTTGAATTGCTGATGGCGCAGGAGCTGCAGTTTGTGCATCAGAAAACACCGTTCGAGGCCGGGCTGTTTATGCTACCGGTGATGGTCGCCAGCGGCTTTAGCGGGCCGATTGCCGGAATGCTGGTATCTAAACTGGGGCTGCGGCAGGTGGCGACCGGCGGTATGTTGCTGAGCGCGTTGAGTTTCCTGGGGCTGTCGATGACCGACTTCAGCACCCAACAGTGGCAGGCGTGGGGGTTAATGACGCTGCTGGGCTTTAGCGCCGCCAGCGCGCTGCTGGCGTCAACGTCGGCGATCATGGCGGCGGCACCGAAAGAGAAGGCGTCGGCGGCAGGCGCCATTGAAACCATGGCCTATGAATTGGGCGCGGGGCTTGGTATTGCGCTGTTCGGCCTGATCCTGACCCGTAGCTACAGTTCGGCGATTGAACTGCCTGCCGGGATTGGCGGTGAGGCAGCGGTACAGGCCTCATCGTCCATCGGCGAGGCGATGAAGGTGGCGCAATCGCTCCCCGCGATACCGGCAGATTCACTGATTGCGGCGGCGAAAACCGCGTTCATTAGCGCCCATAGCATTTCGCTGGCGACGGCTGGCGTTCTGCTGTTGTTGCTGGCGCTGGGGATCTGGCGTGGGCTGACCAATACGCCGGCGCCACGGTAATGTCATAGCTGAAGAGAAAGCTCCATCGCCGCGCGACGCAGCGGCGCGAGGGCTTTCTCCTTCAGCGCCGCGGCGCTCATCGAAGAGGCGGGGACGCCAACGTTGAGCGCTGCCACCACCTGGCCGCTGCGCGACAGCAGCGGTACCGCAAGCGAGCATAATCCAACTTCAATTTGCCTGTCCGCCAGCGCATAGCCCTGCATGCGAACTTTAGCTATTTCCGCGCGTAATGCCGTGGGGTCGCACAGGGTATGCGGGGTGTAGCGCATAAGATGCGCGCGTGACAGTGTCACTTCAAGTTGTTCTTCTGGCAGCGCGCTCAGCAATACCCGTCCCATAGAAGTCGTCCATGCCGGGAGGCGACTGCCGCGTCCCAGATCGACGCTCAGTAAGTTATTGACCGCCGCGCGGGCAATGTACAGCACGTTGTCGCCATCAAGCGTGGCGGCGGAGCAGCTTTCTCCTAACGTCTTACCAAGATTATCCAGCGCCGTTTGCGCCACTTTCGCCAGCGGGGTTCCCGCCAGATAGGCGTGGCCCACGGCCAGCACGCGCGGTAGTAGTTCATAGCTGCGGCCGTCCGGGCTGTGCACCATCCCCAGCGCCGCCAGGGTATACAGGCAGCGGCGCACCGCCGCGCGGGAAATTTGCGTTTTTTGACTTAACTGCGAAATGGTCAGCCGCTGGCGCTGCGGAGTAAAAGCATTGAGCACTTCCAGCCCGCGGGCGAGAGACAGCATAAAATTGGGGTCGTGCTCGGCCTGCCTGGCGCTCAGCGTAGTGGGGGTATTGTCGCTCATTGCATCTTTCTCCGTTGCAACGTAAAGCTCACGGGGAATTACTATACCGCGCGCAAACCAGGGCGCGCCGAATTGTGCCTGTTTTACCACCTCGATCACATTATTAACCGCAATTTAACAAGCGTGCCGATAATCGCACAACATTTCGATTATCGCCGTTGACCATCCGCCAGGCTGGACCCTATTGTCAAAGCACAGACATCCCCGTTATGGATGTGGGTACAAAAAGTTATGCATCTTTCAGGAACAAAAAATGACTGCGACCGTAGAACGCATTGAGAGCTGGTTAGTGGATGTACCGACTATCCGGCCACATAAATTATCGATGACCACCATGGGCTGCCAGACGCTGGTCATCGTGCGCATTACCCGTTCCGATGGCGTATGCGGTATCGGTGAAGCGACGACCATCGGCGGGCTGAGCTACGGCGTCGAGAGCCCGGAGTCCATCGCATCGGCCTTGACCCATTATTTGACGCCGCTGCTGAAAGGGCAGCCGGCCGATAATCTGAATGCGCTGACGGCGCGTATGAACAGCGCCATTAAAGGCAATACTTTCGCAAAGTCTGCTATTGAAACCGCGCTGCTGGACGCCCAGGGGAAAGCCTTAGGCTTACCGGTCTCGGCGCTGCTCGGCGGCGCGCTGCAAACGTCGTTGCCGGTGCTGTGGACGTTAGCCAGCGGCGATACCGCAAAAGATATTGCCGAAGGGGAAAAGCTGTTAGCCGAGCGCCGCCATCAGGCGTTCAAGTTGAAAATTGGCGCGCGGGAATTAGCCACCGATCTCCGCCATACCCGCGCCATTGTCGAAGCCTTAGGCGACCGTGCCAGCATTCGCGTTGACGTTAACCAGGCCTGGGATGCCGCCACCGGCGCGAAAGGCTGCCGCGAGCTGGCGGCGATGGGGGTCGATCTCATCGAACAGCCGGTGAGTGCGCAGGACAATGCAGCGCTGGTGCGACTGAGCCAGCAAATCGAGACCGCGATTCTGGCGGATGAAGCGGTCGCGACCGCATACGATGGTTATCAACTGGCGCAGCAGGGTTTTACCGGCGCTTACGCGCTGAAGATCGCCAAGGCGGGCGGGCCGAATAGCGTGCTGGCGCTGGCCCGCGTCGCGCAGGCGGCGGGGGTTGGCCTCTATGGCGGCACGATGCTGGAAGGGACCGTGGGTACCGTTGCTTCTCTGCATGCCTGGTCGACATTGCCGCTGCAGTGGGGAACCGAGATGTTCGGCCCGCTGCTACTCAAAGACGATATTGTCAGCGTTCCGCTGACCTTTGCCGACGGTCAGGTGGTGTTGCCGCAAACGCCAGGGCTCGGGGTGGAGCTGGATGAAGACAAGCTGCGCTTCTATTCCCGTAAAGCATAACAGGAGAAAATAATGCTATTTAAAGTTGATATGACCGTTAATATTCCGATCGGTTTTCCTGCCGCCGAAGCGGATGAAATTAAACAACGCGAAAAAGCCTATTCGCAACAATTACAACGTGAAGGCAAGTGGCGACATATCTGGCGCGTCGCCGGTCTTTACGCCAATGTCAGCATTTTCGATGTAAAAGATGCCGAAGAGTTGCATCAAATTTTAATGGGATTGCCGCTGTATCCATTTATGGATATTCGCGTAGAGGCGCTGTGCCGTCATCCCTCGTCGATTCGTGAAGACGATAGCTAATAATAATAACGTCGACCTCATGCCGGGTGCACCTGGCAAATATCCTACAATGATAAGAGAGAATAATTATGAGTAATGCTTTCGTACAACAAGAAGCCGTGCAGAAATTATTACGTGAAGGCGCGGGTTTAAATGTCCCTGGCGGTAATGAACGCTTTAAAGCCATTGTCCACCGTTTACTGGAAAATATCTGCACGCTGATCGATGACTATAACGTCACAGAAGAAGAGTTCTGGCACGCGGTAAACTATTTGCATGAGCTGGGTGGGCGCCAGGAAGCGGCGCTACTAGCGGCGGGTCTTGGTCTTGAGCACTTCCTCGACCTGCGTCAGGACGCTATCGACGCGGCGGCGCATCGCGAAACCGGTACCCCGCGCACCATCGAAGGGCCGCTGTATGTAGCCAATGCCCCGCTGGCCGACAGCCATGCCCGCATGGATGATGGCACCGATGCCGGCGAAGTAATGTGGCTGCACGGTCAGGTTAAAGATAATCAGGGCCAGCCGATTGCTAACGCCATCGTTGATATCTGGCACGCCAATACCCTGGGTAATTACTCGTTCTTCGATCAGAGCCAGAGCGACTACAACCTGCGTCGTCGTATTCGCACCGGCGCCGATGGCCGCTATAGCGTGCGCAGCATCATGCCATCCGGCTACGGCTGCCCGCCGGATGGTCCAACCCAGAAGTTGCTGGATCAACTAGGCCGCCACGGCAACCGTCCGGCGCACATTCACTTCTTCGTCTCCGCGCCGGGCCATAAACATCTGACCAGCCAGATCAACCTCAGCGGCGACAAATACCTGTGGGATGATTTTGCCTTTGCCACCCGCGATGGTCTGATTGCCGACCCGGTGAAAGTGAGCGACCGCGAGACGATTGCACAGCGTGAACTGGACGGCGAGCACACCGAAGTGCGCTTTGATTTCACCCTCTGTAAAGCGCTGAGCCCCGACGAAGAGCATCGCGGCGCCCGTCTGCGCGCCAAAGAATAATCTGCTTTAGCGGCCCCGGTCACGCTGCTGGCCCGGGCCGCGCTCTACACCCGATAGTCACCACATTCGCCAAATATCTTTAATCCTGAATCCTGCAGGAGGAGTTAACTCATGCAAAAAACGCTATCAGCGCTTAAAGACAAAATTAACAACGCGTTAATTGTCGACCGTGAAAATCATATTTACCGTTGCCACCGCTCTATATTTACCGACCAGCAGTTATTTGATTTTGAAATGAAACATATCTTCGAAGGAAATTGGGTTTTTCTTGCCCATGAAAGCCAGATTGCCGAGCCGGGAGATTATTATACCCTGACGCTGGGACGGCAGCCGGTCATTATTACCCGTGATAAAAAGAATGAATTGCATGCATTAATTAATAGCTGCGCCCACCGCGGCGCCATGTTATGCCGACGCAAAACCGGGAATAAAAATTCGTTTACCTGTCCATTCCACGGCTGGACCTTCAGCAATAACGGCAAATTATTAAAAGCCAAAGATGAGAGCACCGGCGCCTATCCTGACACCTTCAAACATGAAGGGTCTCACGATCTGCAAAAACTGCCGCGTTTTCAGTCTTACCGCGGTTTCTTATTCGGTAGCCTCAATGCCGACGTGCAGCCGCTGGAGGCGTATCTCGGCGAAACCAGCAAAATCATCGATCTGATCGTCGATCAGGCGCCGGAAGGGCTGGAAGTGCTGAAGGGCTCGTCGAGCTACGTTTACGAAGGCAACTGGAAGCTGGGCGCGGAGAACGGCGCCGATGGTTATCACGTCAGCGTGGTGCACTGGAACTATGCCTCAACCATGTCACGCCGCAACTATGAAGCGGAAGGGACGCATGCGGTTGACGCCAACGGTTGGTCAAAGAGCGTCGGCGGCGGCTACGGTTTTGACAATGGCCACATGTTGCTGTGGACCCGGGCGCTGAACCCGGAAGTGCGCCCGGTCTATGCCCACCGCGAGCGCCTGCAGGCGGAATTCGGCGAACTGCGCGCCGACCAGATGGTCAATGAAACCCGCAATCTGTGCCTGTACCCCAACGTCTATCTGATGGATCAGTTTTCTACCCAGATCCGCGTGATCCGCCCGATTGCGGTCGATAAAACCGAAGTCACCATTTGGTGCTTTGCGCCAAAAGGCGAAGCCGACCAGGCGCGGGCGTTACGCATCCGCCAGTACGAAGATTTCTTTAACGTCAGCGGGATGGGGACGCCGGACGATCTGGAAGAGTTCAGCGCCTGTCAGCGCGGCTATCTTGGCGAAAATCTGGCATGGAGCGACCTCAGCCGCGGCGCGCTACGTTGGGTCGACGGCCCGGATGAACACGCCAGGCATGCGGGCTTTACGCCGCGGCTAAGCGGGGTGAAATCGGAAGATGAAGCGCTGTATATCGCCCATCATCACCATTGGCAAACGGTCATGCTGGCGGCGCTGGAACAGGAACAACAGCGTTACGACCAGTCCATTACCCAGCGCGTGGAGGTGGCCTGATGTTGAATCTCGAACAAGTTCGCCAGTTTCTCTATTACGAAGCCCGTCTGTTAGATGACCGTCAGTGGGATGAGTGGCTGAGCTGTTACAGCCCGCAGGTGGTCTACTGGATGCCGGCATGGGGCGACGATGACCAACTGACGCGCGACCCGCAAAAAGAGATTTCCCTTATCTACTACCCCAACCGGGAAGGACTGGAAGATCGCGTCTATCGCATTAAAACCGAGCGTTCCGGCGCCAGTACGCCGGAGCCGCGCACCACGCACATTATCAGCAATGTCGAGCTGATGGGCGAAAGCGATGAGGGGCTTGCGGTGCGCTACAACTGGGTTACGTGGAGCCATCGCTATCAACACACGGATGCCTATTTTGGCTCTACCTGCTGCACGCTAATTGAGCAGGACGGCAGGCCGCAGATCGTTCGTAAAACGGTACGCCTGAATAACGACTATATCCGTCAGGTTATCGACGTTTACCACATTTAAGAGGCGCTTATGACTTTTAATATTGCTCTTAATTTCGAGGACGGCATTACCCGCTTTATTCAATGCCATGCCGGGGAGAAGGTGCTGGATGCGGCCTATCGCCAGAAGGTAAACCTGCCGATGGACTGTTCGGACGGCGTTTGCGGCACCTGCAAATGCCATTGCGCCAGCGGTGAATACGATCTGGGTGAAGATTATCTCGACGAGGCGTTAAGCGACGACGAGGCGCAGGCTCGCCAGGTGCTGACCTGCCAGATGGTCCCGACCAGCGATTGTGTGATCGATGTGCCGGTGGCCGCCGCGCAGTGTAAAACCGCGCTGACCGACACCGGGGCGCAGGTGCGGCAGGTGAATTTACTGTCCGATACCGCTATCGAACTGGTGGTCGCGCTGGATGAGCCGCTGGCTTTTCTGCCGGGGCAATATATCAATATTCAGGTGCCGGGCACGACTCATGTGCGCGCCTACTCATTCAGCTCGCTGCCGGGTTCTCACGAAGGGCGTTTTCTGATCCGTAACGTGCCTGGCGGCATGATGAGCCAGTGGTTAACCCAGCAGGCGCGGCCCGGCGAGCGCCTGACCCTCAGCGGCCCGATGGGCAGCTTCTATTTGCGCAGCGGCGAACGTCCGCTGCTCATGCTGGCGGGCGGTACCGGGCTGGCGCCGCTGCTGTCTATGTTACACACCCTGCAGACACAGGGTAGTCAGCGTCCGGTAACGCTACTGTACGGGGTGACCCGTGACGGCGATCTGGTGAAAACCGATGCGCTGGACACCTTTGCTCAACAGCTTACGGGGTATCGCTGGCTGCCGGTGGTGGCGGATGAAAGCAGTTCCTGCCCACAGCGCGGCTTTGTCACCGAACATCTGGATGACGCGATGCTGAATAACGGCGACGTTGACATCTATCTTTGCGGACCGCCGCCGATGGTGAATGCGGTCGCCACGGCGCTGCGCGAAAGGGGAATTTCCCCGGCAGGGTTCTGGTATGAGAAATTTATCGCCAGCCAGAGCGCGGCGGCATAAGGAGGCATGATGCGTTTTACCGATAAAGTCGTCGCTATCACCGGCGCGGCGCAGGGGATTGGCAGGCAGACCGCGGAGCAGGCGGCAACTGAAGGCGCCGCCCTGTTGCTGATTGACCGCTCGCCTTACGTACACGAACTGGCTGCCATTTTAGCCCAGGCCGGAAGCCAGGTACTGGCGCTGGAGGCTGACCTTGAGCAGTGGCAGAGTACCGAACAGGCGTTTGCCGCCGGGGTCGCGCATTTTGGCCGCCTCGACGTGCTAATCAACAATGTCGGCGGTACCATCTGGGCGCGACCTTTCGCTGAGTATCAGCCAGAACAAATTGAGAAAGAGATCCGCCGCTCGCTGTTCCCCACCTTGTGGGGCTGCCGCGCGGCGCTCCCCTGGATGCTGAAGCAGGGGAAAGGCAGCATCGTCAATATCTCGTCGGTGGCGACGGCAGGGGTGAACCGGGTGCCTTATTCGGCGGCGAAGGGAGGCGTGAATGCGCTGACCCGCTCGATTGCCATGGAGTACAGCGGTAGCGGCATTCGGATTAACGCCGTCGCGCCGGGCGGTACGGAGGCGCCGCCGCGCCTGACGCCGCGCAACGAAGAGCTGCCGAGCGAGCAGGAAAAGGCGTGGTATCAGCAGGTTGTCGATCAGACGGTGGCGAGCAGCCTGATGCACCGTTACGGCACGCTGGCGGAACAGGCGAATGCGATCCTGTTTCTCGCCAGCGATGAGGCCAGCTATATCACCGGCGTAACGATACCGGTGGCGGGCGGCGATCTCGGCTAGCGGCGAGTGGCATACCAGCAGAGCAGGGAGCCGAGACACACCATCCCGGCCCCCTGCCAGAATGACCATGAGAGCGCGGCGCTGAGCAGCACCGCCGCCAGCGCGGAAGAGAGCACCGGCGTGAAGTACGACGCCGCCGCCAGCAGGCTGACGTTGCCGTGCAGGATGCCAACGTTCCATGCCGCGTAGGCCAGCCCCAGCGCCACGGAGACCGTAATCAGCTTAATGACTACCGGCCAACTGAACAGCATCGGCGGCTGCGCGCTGGCAAAAAATTTCAGCCACAGGGTCAGCGCCGTTAATAAGACGAAGAGGGTAATGCCATTTTTGCCTTTGGCATATTTCGCGGTAACCGTGCAGTAGACCGCCCAGATAAACGCGCCGATAAATGCCAGAAAATAGCTCAGCGGACTGGAGATGACGTTATTGATAATTTCATCGAGGTTGAGTCCGTGTTCGCCGCCGAGCACCCAGCTCACGCCTAACAGCGCCAGCAGTAAGCCGGGGATCACCAGCCAGCTGCTTCTCTGACCGTTAAAAAGAATGGCGAATAAAATAGTCAGGCTGGGCCACAGATAATTGACCATCCCCACTTCGATAGCCTGCTGGCGGGTGGCGGCGAAACCCAGCGACAGGGCGAGGCAGATCTCGTAGCTGACAAACAGCACACTGCCGGCCAACAGATAGCGGCGCGGGACCTGGCGCAGGTTGGGAAAGCCAACGGTGAAAATGAGCAGCAGGCCGCTCAGGCTATAAATCATCGCCGCGCCGCCGACAGGGCCAAGCCCTTCGCTAACGCCACGGATCAAACCGACCATCGTGCTCCATAAGATAATGGCGGCGAAGCCGATTGACGTCGCTCTCTTTTTTTCCATGTTTAACCTGATAGTGACTCAAACGCAGCCAGAATTTATAACATCTTTTCGCTCACGGCAGTCGATCTTTTCCGTGCCACCTAACTCTTTGGGGTTAGTCAAACTCGCCACCGCTGACTCTTAAGGGGGCGAGCGTTGGCGACCTTGATTTGACGCAATAAAAAAAGGGATATTGCTGTTAGTTTCCTCCGCGCGATGAACTAACATCCTGCATGGAGGAATCAATGGACGTCAGCCGCAGAAAGTTTTTTAAAATCTGCGCAGGCGGTATGGCCGGAACAACAGCTGCTGCACTGGGCTTTGCCCCTAAAATGGCGCTGGCTCAGGCACGCACTTTCAAATTGCTGCGCGCAAAAGAGATCCGCAACACCTGCACTTACTGCTCCGTGGGCTGCGGGCTATTAATGTATAGCCTGGGCGACGGCGCGAAAAACGCCAAAGAAGCGATTTATCATATCGAAGGGGATCCGGATCATCCGGTAAGTCGCGGCGCCCTGTGCCCGAAAGGCGCCGGTCTGCTGGACTACGTCCACAGCGAAAACCGCCTGCGGTATCCGCAATACCGTGCTCCGGGCTCGGATAAATGGCAGCGCATCTCCTGGGATGAAGCTTTTAACCGCATCGCCAAATTGATGAAAGCCGACCGCGACGCCAACTTTATTGAAAAGAACGAGCAGGGCGTGACGGTTAACCGCTGGCTTTCCACCGGCATGCTGTGCGCCTCGGCGGCGAGTAATGAGACCGGCATGCTGACGCAAAAATTTGTGCGCTCGCTCGGCATGCTGGCGGTAGACAACCAGGCGCGCGTCTGACACGGACCAACGGTAGCAAGTCTTGCTCCAACATTTGGTCGCGGTGCGATGACCAACCACTGGGTTGATATCAAAAACGCTAACGTCGTGATGGTGATGGGCGGCAACGCCGCGGAAGCGCATCCGGTGGGATTCCGCTGGGCGATGGAAGCGAAAAACAATAACGATGCCACGCTTATCGTCGTCGACCCACGCTTTACGCGTACCGCGTCGGTGGCCGATATCTATGCGCCGATTCGTTCCGGTACCGACATTACGTTCCTGTCGGGCGTGCTGCTGTATCTGATCGAAAATAATAAGATCAATGCCGAGTACGTTAAGCATTACACCAACGCCAGCCTGCTGGTACGGGATGACTTTACCTTCGAAGATGGCCTGTTCAGCGGCTACGATGCGGAAAAGCGCCAGTATGATAAATCGTCCTGGAACTACCAGTTCGATGAAAATGGCTACGCGAAACGCGATGTAACGCTCAGCCATCCGCGCTGCGTGTGGAATCTGCTCAAGCAGCACGTTTCACGCTACACGCCGGAAGTGGTTGAAAACATCTGCGGTACGCCGAAAGAAGACTTCCTCAAAGTGTGCGAGGTGCTGGCTTCAACCAGCGTCGCGGATCGCACCACCACCTTCCTGTATGCCCTGGGCTGGACGCAGCACACCGTCGGCGCGCAGAACATCCGCACCATGGCGATGATCCAGCTGCTGCTTGGCAACATGGGCATGGCAGGCGGCGGCGTCAACGCCCTGCGCGGACACTCCAATATTCAGGGTCTGACAGATTTGGGCCTGTTGTCGACCAGTCTGCCGGGTTATTTGACGCTGCCGTCCGATAAACAGAGCGATCTGCAAAGTTATCTTAGCGCCAACACGCCAAAAGCGACGCTGGCCGACCAGGTGAACTACTGGAGCAACTACCCGAAATTCTTCGTCAGCCTGATGAAATCGTTCTACGGCGATGCGGCGCAGAAAGAGAATGACTGGGGCTTCAACTGGTTGCCGAAATGGGATCAGGCCTACGACGTTATCAAGTACTTCAATATGATGGATAACGGCAACGTCACCGGCTATATCTGCCAGGGTTTCAATCCGGTAGCGTCCTTCCCGGACAAAAACAAAGTGGTGCGTAGCCTCAGTAAGCTGAAATATATGGTGGTTATCGACCCGCTGGTGACCGAAACCTCCACCTTCTGGCAGAACCACGGCGAGTCTAATGATGTCGACCCGACCGCGATTCAGACCGAAGTCTTCCGTCTGCCGTCGACCTGCTTTGCCGAAGAGGATGGCTCGATCGCCAACTCCGGGCGCTGGCTGCAGTGGCACTGGAAAGGCCAGGACGCGCCGGGCGAAGCGCGCAACGATGGCGAAATTCTTGCCGGGATCTATCACCGTCTACGTGAGCTGTACCGTCGCGAAGGCGGTAAGGGCGCGGAACCGTTGCTGAAAATGAGCTGGAGCTATAAGCAGCCAGATCATCCGGAATCGGAAGAAGTAGCAAAAGAGAACAACGGCTATGCGCTGGCGGATCTCTACGATGGTAATGGGGGGCTGCTGGCGAAAAAAGGAGAGTTGCTGAATAGCTTCGCGCTGTTGCGCGATGACGGCAGCACCGCGTCGTCCTGCTGGATCTACACCGGCTGCTGGACCGAGCAGGGTAACCAGATGGCGAATCGCGACAACGCCGATCCTTCGGGACTTGGCAATACGCTGGGATGGGCCTGGGCCTGGCCGCTCAACCGCCGCGTGCTGTATAACCGCGCATCAGCCGACATTAATGGCAAACCGTGGGATGCGAAGCGGATGCTGATCCAGTGGAACGGCAGTAAGTGGGTCGGTAATGATATTCCGGACTTCAATACCGCGCCGCCGGGGAGCAGCACCGGACCGTTTATTATGCAGCAAGAGGGGCTTGGGCGCCTGTTTGCGCTCGATAAACTGGCAGAAGGGCCGTTCCCGGAACACTACGAGCCGATGGAAACGCCGCTTGGCACCAACCCGCTGCACCCGAATGTGGTCTCCAGCCCGGTTGTGCGTTTGTATGAAGATGATGCCATTCGCCTGGGTAAGAAGGATAAGTTCCCGTATGTCGGTACTACCTATCGCCTGACCGAACACTTCCATACCTGGACCAAGCATGCGTTGCTTAATGCAATTGCGCAGCCAGAACAGTTTGTCGAAATCAGCGAAGGGCTGGCGAAAAGCAAAGGTATCGCTAATGGTGACTGGGTGAAAGTCAGTAGCAAGCGCGGCTTTATTCGCGCGGTTGCCGTAGTGACCCGTCGACTGCGCACGCTGAACGTCAACGGCCAGCAGGTAGAAACCGTCGGTATCCCGCTGCACTGGGGCTTTGAAGGTGTGGCCCGTAAAGGCTATATCGCCAACACCCTGACGCCTAACGTCGGCGATTCCAACTCGCAAACGCCGGAGTATAAGGCGTTTCTGGTCAACATCGAGAAAGCGTAAGGAGCGATTAAATGGCGATGGAAACACAAGACATTATTAAACGCTCCGCGACCAACCCGATAACTCCCGCGCCACGCGCGCGGGACTATAAGGCCGAAGTCGCCAAGCTTATCGATGTCTCCTCCTGCGTAGGTTGTAAAGCCTGCCAGGTGGCCTGTTCCGAGTGGAATGACATCCGCGATGAAGTAGGGCACTGCGTCGGTGTGTATGACAACCCGGCGGATCTCAGCGCTAAATCCTGGACGGTAATGCGCTTTAGCGAGACCGAACAGAACGGCAAGCTGGAGTGGCTTATCCGCAAGGATGGCTGTATGCACTGCGAAGAGCCGGGTTGCCTGAAAGCCTGCCCGTCCGCCGGGGCGATTATTCAGTACGCCAACGGCATCGTCGATTTCCAGCAGGAAAACTGCATTGGTTGCGGCTACTGCATTGCCGGGTGTCCGTTTAATATTCCGCGCCTCAATAAAGAGGATAACCGGGTTTATAAATGCACGCTGTGTGTGGATAGGGTCAGCGTCGGTCAGGAACCGGCCTGCGTGAAAACCTGTCCTACCGGCGCAATCCACTTCGGCACGAAAAAAGAGATGCTGGAAGTGGCGCAGGAGCGGGTGGATAAGCTTAAAAAGCGCGGTTATGCCAACGCTGGGATCTACAACCCGCAGGGCGTAGGCGGCACCCACGTGATGTACGTACTGCATCATGCCGACCAGCCGGAGCTGTATCACAAGCTGCCGAAAGCGCCGCAGATCGATACCAGTATCAATCTGTGGAAGGGGGCGCTGAAACCGCTGTCGGCGGCGGGCTTTATTGCCACCTTTGCCGGGCTGATTTACCACTACATCGGTATCGGGCCGAACAAGGAAGTTGATGACGATGAGGAGGAGCATGATGAATAAATCGAAAATGATAGTGCGCACCAAATTTATCGACCGCGCCTGTCACTGGACGGTGGTTATCTGTTTCTTCCTGGTGGCGCTGTCGGGGATTTCGTTTTTCTTCCCGACCCTGCAGTGGTTGACGGAAACCTTCGGCACACCGCAGATGGGGCGTATCCTGCACCCGTTTTTCGGGGTGCTGATTTTTGTCGCGCTGATGTTTATGTTTGTGCGTTTTGTCCACCACAATATCCCTGATAAACAGGATATTCCCTGGCTGAAAGGCATAGTGGAAGTTCTGAAAGGCAACGAACATAAGGTCGCGCGCGTCGGTAAATATAATGCCGGGCAGAAGATGATGTTCTGGACCATTATGAGCATGATTTTTGTGCTGCTGGTGACCGGGGTGATTATCTGGCGCCCATATTTTGCGGGATATTTCCCGATACCGGTTATTCGTTACAGCCTGCTGATACACGCCACTTCGGCGATTATCCTGATCCACGCGATCCTCATCCATATGTATATGGCATTCTGGGTCAAAGGGTCGATTAAAGGCATGATCGAAGGCAAGGTGAGCCGCCGTTGGGCGAAGAAACATCACCCGCGCTGGTATCGCGATGTCGAACGCCTGGAAGCGCAAAAAGAGAGCCGTGAGGGAATGAAGTAAGCCTTTACGGGGGAAACCCGCTCCGAAGATATTGGGGCGGGCTCCCCGCATTCAGCAGTTAGTGATAAGTGTATCGATTGAATCAATCACCCCCTGACGCGCACAACTCAGATTACATACGAAATCCTGTAGCTGGATTCGTTTATTATTTAAATTACTGATCATCGGCGTACAAAGTAAAAAGCTGTCAAACTCTATATTTATCCTTGGGACGACATGCTGATGCCAACGAGGTAACTGTCGCGCCCGTATTAAAGGAATAATGACTCTAGTGGCCAGGTCAGCATAGTAATCATTCTACACTATCATATAATACGGCAGGGTGTTATTTGTTTGCGCAGAACAATTTCGATAGACATTGAATTGTTCAAGCATCATAGTACCCTGAAAAATTCATCATCTGTGAGAGTACCTTTTTTTGCAATAAATTCATTCATTGCGGCAATGAATTCCTTATGCTGTCGCTGCTTATCGACTTCTCGTAAATCCTTTCCTGCCTGCGCTGACTCCTTCCGGGTTGGCACGTCAATACATTTTTTACGTAGCGTATTACTTTTCATCGTAGGCTCCTTGCTGGTGGTTCAGTGATTATTCTCTTTACTCACTTAAAAATAAACCTCAGCAGTAATTTTAATATTTATTTTGCGAGGCGGATTCCAGCGCAACGCAACAGATGAAATATTAACGTTTATTGTAATAATCCTTTGCGCAGGGGTAATACTGCGCAAAGGTGATAAAGCTATTCCTTCAAAACTTCTCAGGAATAAACCGGAAAGGAAAATGGGTCGGTTTCACTTTGCCAATTTTACGTTTCGGTAAGGTAATGTGTTCCGTTGGCAGAGACTCGTAGGGGATCTGCGAAAGCAAATGGGTAATAATATTCAGACGTACGCGTTTTTTATCTTCCGAACGGGCGACAAACCACGGCGCCCAGGCGGTATCGGTGGCGGCAAACATCGCATCGCGCGCTGTGGTGTAGTCATCCCAGCGGTTGAAGGATTTTATATCCATCGGCGATAGCTTCCAGATTTTGCGCCCATCATCGATACGGTCGCGCAGGCGCCGTTCTTGCTCCTGCGGCGTCACCTCCAGCCAGTATTTCAGTAAAATAATGCCGGAATCAACCATCCCTCTCTCCACCATTGGCGCGCCGTCGAGGAATTTTTGCACCTCCTCCTCGGTACAAAATCCCATCACCCGCTCAACGCCGGCCCGGTTGTACCAGCTGCGATCGAAAATCACTATTTCGCCGGCGGCGGGAAGATGCTTGATATAGCGCTGAAAATAGAGCTGGCTGCGTTCGCGCTCGGTTGGCGCGGGCAGGGCGACGACGCGGAAAACCCGCGGGCTGACGCGTTCGGTTATCGCTTTGATGGTGCCGCCTTTGCCGGCGCCATCGCGACCCTCGAAGACGATGCATACCTTAAGCCCTTTATGCACGACCCACCGCTGTAGCTTGACCAACTCGACGTGCAGTTTACGCAATGCCTGCTGATATTCTTTCTCGCTTAACGGCTCCGTTTTGGCGGGTATGACGGGCGCAACGGCTTTCTTCTTGTTTCCCATGGCTGTCCTCATGCGTGGTGGCCTGAAAGGCAGGTCGCTGTTTAAAGTGTAATCAGAGCCAGGCAAAGCGGCGGAAAACTTCTCATCCAGTGGAGGGCGCAAGATAGCCATTAAGCGCATCAACTCACTGTTGATTAATGAGGAATCGGGTAGGATAGTCTCGTCAATTTACTAAAATCATTCAGGGAGAGAGTATGTCGAATAAACTTCTGCAAGTGCACTTTGCTTTTAGCGGACCGTTTGGCGATGAAATGTCGGCGCAATTAGCCGAACTCGCGCAATCTATTAACCAGGAGCCCGGTTTTATCTGGAAGATCTGGACGGAGAATCGCGCCACGCAGGAAGCCGGCGGCATATATCTGTTCGAAGATGAACAGAGCGCGCAGGCTTATGCGACAAAACACGCCGCACGCCTACGGCAATTTGGCGTGCAGGAGATGTTCTTCAAGATTTTCGACGTCAATTTACCACTAAGCCAGATTAACCACGGGCCGCTCAATTAATATGGGACCGTGGTTACATATAGCGCTCAAACTGCCATGCCGCCACGGCTTCGAGGATAAACAGCCCGGATACCACAACACCCGCCACGCGATGGCGGGAATAGAAAAGTATTCCCGCGACCACGGCTAACACCGGTAACGTAATGGGCCAGCAGGCGACAATAGTAATCCAGGCGATGATCAGATAATCCTTCATCATGGCGAATACTCCATGGTCAACGTTTACCGGCGCGAACAATGCGCCGGTATAAATCAGAATTCGACGACGCCGCCTTGTTCAATACGGTCAATATCATTGGTAACGGGGTTCACCTTTTCGTTGTAATAGGTGTAGGCGTTAACGTCGGGGGTCATCGTTAATTTTGGTTGTTCCGTTTTCGATTCAGGCGATTCCGTAGGTGGATTAGCGGCAAGGTCTGCCGGTTCCGGCGGCGTATAGTGTAACTGGTCGGCGAGACTCCCCGCCGCGAAGGCGCAGGCGTTAATAGAAAGCGCGCTGAAGGCAATAATAATTAATTTTTTTAAAGTCATGATTTTCATCCATGAGGCAAAACCCGCCACGGCGGCAGGTAAAAAGAGCAAGGCTTAAGATAATACGTAAAAGAAGTTAATGTTTCAAAGCGTAAACGCCGTCTGGTCGCATAAAATTGCTACTCCTCGATAATTCTTTATGGTAGCTGCCTGTAATACCGAGCATTCCCCATCACTTGTCATTGATTTCACATTAATGCAGCAAAATTTTCACTAGTTTTGATCATCTCCGCACTTTTGCACCAGCCCGGTGCGCAAGGTTGCTAAAGACGTTCTATGTTTAGCTCACTGTCGGTATGGACACCAGCGTTCCCGGCAGGCCACGTGACGGCAACAGACCTCCTGACCTGTAAAGACTGGCGCATCGCCGGGGTGGTACCGATTGCGGTCACGCTACGCGACTATTAGTAATCGATCTGGCGATACCTCTCTTCCTGGCGGGTTTTTTGCTTTATCTACCGAAGCCGCTACGGCTTATTCCAGCATTGGCACGTTACGCTGTAAGTGGTTTTTACTGCGCCAGTTTATGGCGTCTGTTCGATATCGCTGAGGACTATCCGAATGTCTTTAAAACTTAAAAAGTTGACTCTGCATTTTGCAATAGCAGGTTGTTTGAGCGCGGCATTTTATGCACAGGCGGATGTGAAGATTGGCGTGGCCGGCCCATTTACCGGGCCGAATGCGACCTATGGCGCCCAATACTGGAAAGGGGCATCGCAGGCGGCGGCGGATATTAATGCCGCCGGGGGAATTAAAGGCGAAAAAATTGTGCTGGTGCAGGGTGATGATGCCTGTGAACCCAAGCAGGCAGTGGCGGTGGCTAACCGCCTGGTTGATGATTCCGGCGTCTCGGCGGTGGTGGGCCATTTCTGCTCTTCCTCGACGATGCCCGCCTCCGAGGTCTATGACGAAGCCGGGATCCTGACCATCACGCCGGGCTCCACCAATCCGCAGATCACCGAACGCGGAATGAAAGATATGTTCCGCATGTGCGGGCGCGATGACCAGCAAGGGGTGATTGCCGCCAACTACATGCTGGATGTGCTGAAGGCGAAGAAGATCGCCGTCATTCACGATAAAGATACCTACGGTCAGGGCTTAGCCGATGCGACGCGCGCGGCGCTCGCTAAACGCGGGACGAAAGAGGTGTTGTATGAAGGCTTATCCCGCGGGGAAAAAGATTTCAATGCCCTGGTAACCAAAATCGGCGCCCTGAAACCGGATGTGGTTTATTTTGGCGGCTGCCATCCGGAAGCCGGCCCGCTGGTGCGCCAGATGCGCGAGCAGGGCGTCCAGGCTAAGTTCTTCTCCGGCGACTGCGTGGTGACCGAAGAGTTGGTTACCGCCGCGGGCGGGCCGCAGTTTACTAATGGTGTGTTAATGACCTTCGGTAAGGATCCGCGCACCATTCCTGAAGGTAAAGCGGTGATCGACAAATTCCGCGCCAGCGGTTTTGAACCGGAGGGCTATACCCTTTACGCCTATGCGTCCATTCAGGCTATCGCCGCCGCCTATAACGCCGCCGGTACCGATAATGCCAAAGCCAGCGAATGGCTGAAAAACCACAGCGTCGATACCGTGATGGGGAAAAAGGCCTGGGATGGCAAAGGCGACCTGAAAGTATCGGATTACGTGGTTTATCAATGGGATGATAAAGGCAAATATCATCAGCTGTAACCCGGGATTGTAGTGCGCATAACGCCCTCATCAGAGGGGCGTCGTACCACCGTAAGCAGCAGACGTTAAGGCCTCTGCGTCTGCTGCACCTTGACTGGCAGGATGGTTCCTATGGCGGCATTCTTTCTGCAACAACTGATCAATGGCTTAACGCTTGGCGCGGTATATGGGCTTATCGCCATTGGCTACACCATGGTTTATGGCATCATTGGTATGATTAACTTCGCCCACGGCGAGGTATATATGGTCTCAGCCTACCTGTGCGCTATCGGGCTGGCGCTGCTGGCCTACTTCGGTATTCACTCTTTCCCGCTGCTTATTTTCGGCACGCTGGTGTTTACGATTATCGTCACCGGGGTGTACGGCTGGGCCATCGAACGCATTGCTTATCGGCCGCTACGTAACTCAACGCGTCTGGCGCCGCTGATTTCGGCTATTGGCATGTCGCTGATTTTACAAAACTACGTCCAACTGAGTCAGGGCCCAAATCAACAGGGGATCCCGACGTTGATGCACGGCGTACTGCGGCTTACGGTAGGAGATGGCGTGGTGCAAATCACCTGGACCAAAATCTTCATCCTGCTCGCCGCCTTTATCGGCATGGTGGTGCTGAGCTGGATAATCAACCACACGCAGTTAGGTCGGGTTTGCCGCGCGACCCAGCAGGATCGGCGAATGGCGGCCATTCTCGGCATTAACACCGATCGGGTGATCTCGCTGGTGTTTATGATTGGCGCCGCCATGGCGGGCCTCGCCGGGGTGCTGGTGACCATGAATTACGGCACGTTTGATTTTTATATCGGCTTCATTATCGGCATTAAGGCCTTCACCGCAGCGGTACTGGGTGGGATAGGTTCGCTGCCGGGGGCGATGCTTGGCGGCCTGCTGTTGGGCGTCGCCGAGGCGCAGTTCGCCGGGTTAGTGAACTCGGATTATAAGGATGTCTTCTCGTTCGCATTGCTGGTGGCTATCCTGATTTTCCGTCCGCAGGGGCTTCTGGGCCGTCCTGTGGTGGCCAAGGTCTAAGGGGGACATATGACCGATATTTCCCGTTTAGACGGCATCGACGTCAAACGAAGCGTTATCGATAGCGTATTGGCCGGTTTATGCGCGCTGATAGTCTTTGGCCCGATCGTGGGGATCGTGCTGAAGGGGTACAGTTTTACGCTTTCCCCGCAGCGCGTCTTCGTGCTGGTGGCGGTGGTGATGGCGGGGCGTCTGTTGCTCAGCCTGCTTTTGCAAACCCGCGGGGGGAAGCGGTTTATCGGACGTTTTGAAGGCAACGATCAGGGGGTATTTGTCCGTCCCCCCGGCTATCGTAGTCGGCTGCGTTTTGTCCTGCCGCTGCTGGCGATCGTGGCTATCGCTTTCCCGTTAATGGCCAGTAAGTATCTGCTCACCGTGGCGATCCTCGGGCTTATCTACGTCCTGCTGGGGCTGGGATTAAACATCGTGGTGGGTCTCGCAGGGTTACTTGATTTGGGGTACGTCGCCTTTTACGCCATTGGCGCCTATGGCCTGGCGCTTGGCTATCAATACCTTGGCTTAGGTTTCTGGGCAATGCTGCCGCTGGGGGCGGTGATGGCGGCGCTGGCAGGAGCATTATTGGGTTTTCCGGTATTACGAATGCATGGCGACTACCTGGCTATTGTTACCCTCGGATTCGGCGAGATCATCCGTCTGGTGCTCAACAACTGGGTAAGTTTCACCGGCGGCCCCAACGGCGTTTCGGTGCCGTCGCCAACGCTCTTCGGCCTCGAGTTTGCCCGGCGAGCCAAAGAGGGCGGCACCCCGATTCATGAATTTCTGCATATCGCCTACAACCCCAACCTTAAATTTATTTTTATCTATGCCGTGTTATTTATCGTGGTAATGATGGTGCTGCTGATAAAGCACCGCCTGACCCGAATGCCGATTGGCCGCGCCTGGGAGGCGCTGCGGGAAGATGAAATCGCCTGCCGGGCGATGGGGCTGAATCACGTACTGGTTAAGCTGTCCGCGTTTATGCTCGGCGCGTCGACGGCCGGCATCGCCGGGGTCTTTTTCGCCACTTATCAGGGGTTCGTGAACCCGACCTCGTTCACCTTTTTCGAGTCGGCGCTGATTCTCGCTATCGTGGTATTAGGCGGCATGGGCTCGACATTAGGTGTGGTGCTGGCGGCTTTCGTGCTAACGGTCACGCCGGAGTTACTGCGCGGCTTTGACGAATACCGGGTTTTGCTCTTTGGCGTGCTGATGGTCCTGATGATGATCTGGCGCCCGCGCGGGCTGGTGCGCACCGGGCGTACCGGGGTGGAAATCCGCAAAGGAGTCGCGCCATGAGCGATGCAATATTGCAGGTCGAGCATCTGATGATGCATTTTGGCGGGATTAAAGCGCTGAATGATGTCAACCTTGAGGTTGAACGCGGATCGATTACCGCCCTGATTGGCCCGAACGGCGCGGGGAAGACCACGGTGTTCAATTGCCTGACCGGGTTTTACCGCGCCAGCGGGGGCGCCATTCGGCTTAATGCCCGGCAACGAATGACCGATGTGATTCAGGTTCTCGGGCAGAAACTGCATGCCGATGATTTTTTCCATCCCGCGCGTCTGGGACGGCGGATGTACTACAAAATGTTCGGCGGCGCGCATCTGGTCAACCGCGCCGGGCTGGCGCGTACCTTCCAGAATATCCGCCTGTTTCGCGAAATGACGGTGATTGAAAATCTGATGGTGGCCCAGCATATGCAGGTTAACCGCCATCTGATCGCCGGGATCCTGAATACCCGCGGCTATCGCCAGGCGGAGAACCGCGCAGTAGAGCGGGCCTTTTACTGGCTGGAAGTGGTGGAGATGGTTGACTGCGCCAATCGACTGGCGGGAACGCTCTCTTATGGCCAGCAGCGGCGGCTGGAGATCGCCCGCGCGATGTGTACCGGGCCGGAAATACTGTGTCTTGACGAACCCGCAGCCGGGCTCAACCCGGCGGAAACGCGTGCCCTGAGCCGGATTATTCGTTTTCTGCGTGAACATCATGGCGTCAGCGTACTGTTGATAGAACACGATATGAGCATGGTGATGGAAATCTCCGATCGCGTGATCGTGCTCGACCACGGCGATGTTATTGCTCATGGCACCCCGGCCGAGATCCAGGCCAACCTGAGCGTGATCGCCGCATACCTGGGTACCGATGAACAGGAGATCGCCTGATGAGCCAACCGTTGCTGGAATTTCGCGAGGTGAACGTCTATTACGGGCAAATCCAGGCGCTGAAGTCGGTATCGCTAATGGTCAATGAAGGCGAAACGGTGGCGTTAATCGGCGCTAACGGCGCCGGAAAATCCACGCTGCTGATGTCGATTTTCGGCCAGCCGCGGATTACCGATGGCAGTATTATCTATCGCGGACATGATATCAGCCGCCAGTCGACGCACTATATCGCCACCAACGGTATTGCTCAGGCGCCGGAAGGACGGCGTATTTTTGCCGATATGACGGTGGAAGAAAACCTGCTGATGGGCACTATTCCCATAGGTAATCGTTATCAGAATGAAGATAAGGCGCGGATGTATCAGCTGTTTCCACGGCTGGAAGAGCGTCGCGCGCAGCGGGCGATGACGCTCTCCGGCGGCGAGCAGCAAATGCTGGCAATCGCCCGAGCGCTGATGAGCCGGCCAAAGCTATTGCTATTAGACGAACCGAGCCTGGGTCTGGCGCCGCTGGTGGTGAAGCAGATCTTCAGCGTTTTGCGCGAGTTGACCGACCTGGGCATGACGCTGCTGCTGGTGGAGCAAAATGCGCACCACGCGCTGAAACTGGCTAACCGCGCTTATGTGCTGGTCAACGGCGAAATTCGTCTGAGCGGTAGCGGCGCAGAGTTGCTGGATAACCCGGAAGTCAGAAATGCTTATCTGGGGATGGGTTAAGTTGTCGTCGGTCGTAAGGGGAGAAAACAGGGTGTGAAATCGGTTACACTAGCGTCGTGAACGCACATTAAAGTGACCGAATAGATGAAGAAAACGATTTTTTCCTTAGCGCTGGGGACCTTTGGCCTCGGAATGGCGGAGTTCGGCATCATGGGGGTATTGCCTGAAATCGCCCATGATGTCGGCATTACCATCCCCGCGGCCGGCAACATGATCTCGTGGTACGCCTTTGGCGTGGTGTTTGGCGCGCCTGTCATGGCGTTGTTTTCCAGCCGTTTTTCGCTGAAATCAGTGATGCTGTTTCTGGTGGCGCTGTGTGTGGCAGGCAACGCGTTGTTTACCTTCTCCTCAAGTTATCCCATGCTGGCGCTCGGGCGCTTTATTTCCGGTTTTCCTCACGGCGCTTATTTTGGCGTCGGAGCGATTATCTTGTCGAAAATCGCCTCGCCGGGCAGGGTTACCGCGGCGGTCGCCGGGATGATAGCGGGTATGACGGTGGCAAACCTGCTTGGCGTACCGGCGGGCACCTGGCTTGGCCATCAGTTCAACTGGCGTTATACCTTCACGGCCATCGCGCTATTTGATGTGCTGGTGCTTTTGGCGATACTGCGCTGGGTGCCAACGCTGTATGACAAATCAACCACCCGGCTCAGTGAACAATTCCATTTCCTTAAATCCCCGGCGCCATGGTTTATTTTCGCCGCCACGATGTTCGGCAATGCCGGCGTTTTTGCCTGGTTTAGCTATATCAAGCCCTTCATGATAAATGTCTCCGGCTTTAGCGAGGCGGCGATGATGTTCATTATGATGCTGGTGGGATTGGGGATGGTTTTAGGTAATCTCTTTAGCGGCAGGATCTCTGGGCGTTACAGTCCGCTGCGTATTGCGGCGATGACCAACGGCGTCATTGTTGCGGTGTTACTGCTCATCTTTGCCTTTGGCATACAGCCGCTGGCTTCGCTGGTGCTGGCGTTTATCTGCTGCGCCGGGCTTTTCGCGCTCGCCGCGCCGCTGCAAATATTACTGTTACAAAATGCCAGAGGCGGCGAAATGCTCGGGGCGGCGGGCGGTCAGATAGCGTTTAACCTCGGCAGCGCGATTGGCGCCTACTGCGGCGGGATGATGATTACCTTTGGCGCGGGTTGGCGTTCGGTCGCGCTGCCGGCGGCAGCGCTGTCGTTCCTGGCGATGAGCTCGTTGCTGCTGTATGCGCGATACCAGCGGCGGGTAACGCGTCATCGCGTTACCCAGGCAGAGCAGGCCTGATTAATCTCGCCACGGTTCGCCAAGGGTTAGCATCAGGCGGTTAGCCCAGGCGAAGAATGCCGTCGATTGCAGCAGGTCCAGCTGTTCGACGATATCCAGACCCTGCTGCTCCAGCGCGCTGAGATGCGCTGGGGTTATCGCGGGCGGGGTGACGGAAAGCGCGGCGGCGGCGTCAATCTCCGCCTGCCAGCGCGGCCCTTGGCCATCGCTGAGATTCTCCCCAGGCGTTACCGCCAGCAGGGTCTCCACCGCTCGCTCATCTTTGGACAACTGCGCCGCCTTGCGCGCGTGTACCGACGCGCAGTAGATGCAGCCGTTGATTTTACTCGCCACCGTGGCCGCCAGTTCACGCTCGGCGCGCGGCAGGCCGCCCGGCGTATAGAAAATCCCTTTATCGGTCAGCGTGCGCTGTTCAAGCACCGGCTGATTGCGCGCCAGTAAGCGAAAGTAGGAGGAATCAGTGTGGCCGAACTGCGCCAGCAGCGCCTGCTCGGCGGCGTTAAATTCAGCGAGAGGCTTATCGGCAATCCACGGTTCCCAGTGTAATTCATCACGAGTAAAGGCCACCGGCGCAGGTTTACCGCTAACCGTCCGGGGATTAGTGTGCCAGTAGCCGGCAACCACCGGGGTCCCGGCTGCGGAAATTGGTTTGCCATTTAACAATCGTAATCCGCTCAGCAATCGGCTTTGAAAACTGACAAACGCAACAAGCTGCGCCAGCGTCACAATACCGCGCAGGCTCCAGCCCGCGTCGCCCAGCGTTTGCAGCGCCGCGGGCGTCGCTTCCACCGGGGTGAAGGTCAACAGGCGGGCAAACCCCAGCGCAGCGGCAAGCCGTGGGGTTGTCGGGTCGGCAATACCGAAACCGGCGTAATGCGCCGCCAGCGCGTCTGCCTGATGAAGTCTGGCCACTTTTGCGGCGACGGCGAACCGTTCTTCGAGCGGAAAATCCTCATCCTGTTGGCTAAATAGCACCTCGTAACTTCCCTGGGCGTGGCGGGTCGCAGCCTCGCGCAAAGCGCGGGCCTTGCCCAGCGCTGAATCGGCGGCGATCTCCGCCAGTTCAGCCAAAATATCCTGACTTAAGCTCATAGCGACTCCTTATCTGAATTGCGGGGCAATGTGTTTAGCGATGAGTTCGATAGAACGCAGCGTGTCCTGATGCGATGGCTCCACCGAATGGACCTGAAACGAAATGTCAGTTACGCGGGCTAGCACGCTGTCTTTAGCCAGCGATGCAAGCACATGTGGCGCATCGCCAATGTGGGCATCCAACTGGCGAGCGTAATCCGTGACGGTGTCACCAATAATCTCATGACCGGCGGCGCGATGGGCTGCCGCCTGTTTACTTAATCCCGGCTCTGCGGCCTGTAGCGCGTACCCCTGACTGTCGGCAATAAACGCGGTGCGGGAAGCCAGAATTCTCGGCGCCACGCCGGCTGGCAGCGCGGCGAGGTAGGCGTCGATAATCGGGTTCTGAATCGCATCCAGCGGCAGCTCGCTTTGACCAGGCGGACGCGGCTGTGTGCGCGATAGCATCAACCCGTGGCCGGATTTCGCGGCCCGAATAGCGCCTTCAATCGAAAAGGTGGCGATCCAAATCCGTTTTGCCAGCTGCGGCGCGGGCGGATAAAGATGGTTGTCCGGATGAGCCAACGTATCGCCGCGCCAGGCGCTTTCAATCAAATGCAGATGATCGGCGAAGACCGCGCCGCGTTGTTCGCAGGCCAGGCCAAAGGGGAGAAAAGAGGTTGGCGTCCCGCCGGAACCAAAACCCACTTCCAGGCGACCCTCTGCGAGTAAATCCAGTACTGCCGCATCTTCTGCGACGCGCAGCGGGTTTTCCATCGGCAGCGTAATGATGGCGGTACCGAGACGGATCCGTTGCGTATGGGCCGCCGCATGGGCAAGAAACACCAACGGCGACGGTAATCCGCCTTCATTTTCATGAAAATGGTGTTGCGCCACCCAGGCGCTATCAAAGCCCAGCCGTTCCGCGTGGCGGATCTGCTCCGTCGCCAGTTGATAGCGCTCTTGCGGCGTGGCGTGGTCGAGTAAGCGGGTAAAAAACCCCAGGCGTTTAGGCGTCATGCAACCTCCGTGCTCGGTGCGTGATAATGAGGAATGGCGGCGAGCAGCTCGCGGGTATAGTCGTGCTGAGGCGCGGCGAACAACTGCTTAACCTCGCCCTGTTCGATGACTTGCCCGGTGCGTAGCACCGTCACGCTATGGGCGATGCGGCGTACCGTCGCCAGATCGTGGGTGATAAACAGATAGCTCAACCCGAGCTGTTGCTGTAATTGCAGCAACAGGGCGAGAATTTGCGCCTGCACCGTGACATCCAGCGCTGAGGTGGCCTCATCGAGCACCAGAATCGTGGGGTCGAGGATCAATGCCCTGGCGATAGCGATCCGCTGTCGCTGGCCGCCGGAGAGCTCACGAGCGGTTCGGTAGAGTAGCTCCGGCGCCAGCGCGACACGGGCGGCGACGGACTCTACCCGTTGACGCCGAGCTTCTTTGGACAGGCGCTGAAAATTCTTCAGCGGCTCTTCGATAATGTCGAACAGGGTTTGGCGAGGGTCGAGTGAGGCGAAAGGGTTTTGATAAACAAACTGAATTTTGCGCCGCAGCTGCCGCTGGGCCTCGCGGCTCAATTGTCCGCTGGCAATACCGTCGATGGTCACCTGTCCGCTATCGGCCTGCTCAAAACCCAGCAAGATACGGGCGAGGGTGGTTTTTCCTGAACCCGATTCGCCGACCAGCGCATGGGTACTGCCACGCGGTAAAATAAAGCTTACGTTATCCAGCGCCTGGAGATGGCTGCCCCCTAACGCAAAGCGTTTGCTCACGCCTTCAACCCGAATTGCCGGCGTAACAAACGGGCGAATCGTGGTGGTTAAGTGCAGGTTCTGTCCCTGCAGATCGCACAGCAACTGGCGGGTATAGCCGTGCTGCGGGGTGCGAATAACATCACCCGTATTGCCCTGTTCCTGAATTTCACCGTGACGAAAAACCACCAGCCGGTCGGCACGCTGCGCCGCCAGCGCGAGGTCATGGGTGACAAATAGCACCGCGGTGCCGGATTCACGGCGCAAATGATCGAGCAGATCGAGGATTCTTTTTTGTACCGTCACGTCGAGCGCGCTGGTCGGCTCATCGGCAATAAGCAAATCCGGCTTCAGGGCGATGGCAATGGCGATCAGCACCCGCTGCTTCATACCACCAGAGAGCTGGTGCGGATACTGGTCGAAACGCTGCTCTGGATGGCTTAAGCCGACTTTTTCCAGCAGGGCGATAACCTGCTGTCGACGCTCGGTTTTACTGCTTTTTTGATGCAGGCGGAGTATTTCGCCGACCTGCGCGCCAATGGTTTGCACCGGGTTCAGCGAGTTGCCGGGATCCTGCGGCACCAGGCTGATTCTGGCCCCGCGCAGGTTATCCAGCCGTTTGCCTGACCAGCGGCTAATCTCTTCACCGTTGAGACGAACCGTCCCGGCATCGAGGCGGGCGTTTTCCGCCAGCAGACCGATAATCGCCTGGGCGGTGGTGGTTTTTCCCGAACCGGATTCGCCGACGAACGCCAGCATCTCGCCGCGTTTAATCGTAAAACTGACCCGGTGAACCACTTCGCGCCACAACCCGCCAGAGCGGTAGCTGATGGTGAGGTTTTCTACGCTAAGCACGTTCATCGGCGCTCCCTATTGAGTTGTTGGCTGATACGATTGGCTGCCAGTACCACGGCAATGACCGCGATCCCGGGGAAAGTGGTGAGCCACCAGGCGGTGGAAAGATAGTTGCGCCCCTCGGCGATAAGTAATCCCCATTCCGGCACCGGCGGCGGAGTGCCGTAGCCGAGAAAACTCAGGGTTGAGAGGGCGAGAATAGCCTGGCCGAATTGGAGGGTGGCGAAAGCCAGCACCGGCGAAAGCGCGTTAGGCAGAATATGCCGCCAGAACACGGCCAAAAAGGTTCCCCCGCTACCATAGGCTGCTTCGACATAGTCGCTGTGACGAATGCGCACGACTTCGGCGCGCGACAGTCGGGCGAAACTGGCGATCGCGGCAACGCCGACCGCCATGGCGGCGTTCAGAGTGCCAAAACCAAGCAGTATGATTACCGTTAGCGAAAGCAGGAGCGAAGGAATCGCCAGCAGAATATCGACAATCCGCATGACGACCGCTTCGACCCGCCCGCCCAGCGCGCCGGCAACGGTGCCCAACGCCGTGCCGAAAACCAGGCCCATGGCGACGGCGGCCAGGGCCGCGGAAAGCGAATGTCCTGCGCCGTAGACGATGCGGCTCCACACATCGCGACCGAGTTGGTCGGTACCTAACCAGTGTCCCGCCTGCGGCGCCAGACGTTGGGCGCCAGCGATGCCGTCGAGTGGATTAAACTCGGTGAACCATTGCGGCGCGAAAGCCATTAGCACCGCAACCGTCATTACCAACCATGCCAGCCACAGCCCCGGCTGCAAGGAAAAACGGCGCCAGTTGACCGGACGGCGTCGCACCGCCGAAGCGTAATCGACCAGACTCATAGCGCACCTCCGCGCAGGGGTTTTAAGCGCGGGTCGAGCATCGGCATCAGCAGATCAACCAGCAGATTGATGACGACGAAGCCCAGCGCTGAAATCATCACCACTGCCTGAAGAATGGCAATGTCCTGATTATTCACCGCCTGCTGCGTCAGTTGGCCGAGCCCGCTGCGGCCAAAAACGGTTTCGGTAATTAAGGCCCCGGCGATCAGTTCTCCCAGCAGCAGGCCGGCAATGTTTAATGTCGGCAACAGAGCATTGCCGGTGACATGCCGCCATAACACCCGCGTTTCGCTCATTCCCTTGGCGCGAGCCACGGCAACGAAGGGTTGTGCGGCGATGTGATCCATGGTGCGTAACAGAATTTGCGCCAGCGGCGCGGAAATCGGTATCGCCACCGCGATAACGGGTAGCACCAGGCCTTGCAGAGGTCCGGGATTGATAACCGGGACCCAGTGCAATTGGAATGAAAAGATTTGGATTAAGGCGATGCCGAGCCAAAAGGTCGGCAGTGAAATAAACAGCACCGGCAACGACTGTAGCAGATTGCTGATACTGCGTAGCCCCGGCAAACGCGAAGCGATAGCGATCGCAAAGGCCAGCAGAACCGCCAGCGCAAAAGCCGGCAACGCCAGCGCCAGCGTGTCGGGTAAATTGCTGGCAATCAGGGAGCTAACAGGCAGTCCAGCCTGCAGTGAATAGCCGAAATCCCCCTGCAGCATGGCCAATAAGGTGTGGAAATATTGCTGCCACAGCGGGCTGTCAGCACCGTAGACCACACGCATTTCGGCGATCTGTTGCGGGCTCAGCCCCAGATCGGGGTTCTGAAACTTAATCAAAATCGCGTCGCCGGGAAGTACCTGCAGCAGAAAAAAGGTCAGGGTGAAGGCCGCCCACAGCACCAGCACGCCTTGTCCCAACCGTCGCCAAAGATAGTGGCTCATGGCGCCCCCTTAGTGTTTATCCAGCCATACGCCGTAAAACGACGGACGTCCCACGGCTTCAAAACGTACGCCTTTTACCCATGACGCGCCGGCAAAGACCTGCGGTTCTTCAAAGATGGGAATGACGTAGGCGTTATCCAGTAGGTAACGCTGTGCATCGCCAGTTAGCTGCAGACGCTTTTGCCCATCCACTTCGGCAGAGATTGCGGTTAACAGGGCGTTGAGCTTATCGTCACGGAAGGATTTTACTTTGTCGCTCGAACCGCCCTGTTGCAGCAAGGCATCGCGATTAGCCGGGAAGAACATACTCTTCACCACGTCCGGGTCGGCGCGACCAACTTCAGAAACGGTTAATGGCGTTTTTAGCGGGTCGAGATTATCCAGTACCCGGCTGCCGGCGTCGCCGGCTTTCACGCTTAAGGCCACGCCAACCTGACGCCACTGCTGCGCGACCAGCTGTAGCACCTCTTTGTTCTGCGGCTGCGGCAGGGATTCATAGACCGTGAGCGCCAGCCGCTGTCCCGCTTTTTGTCGGATACCATCCGCGCCTGGGGTCCAGCCCGCCTCATCCAGCAGCTGTTTGGCTTTCTGCTGATCGAAGGCCAGTTTGTCGCTTAAATCGACGTATCCCGCCGCGGTGCGGGCGATAACGGAACTTGCCTGCGGATAGTTTGGCGAGAAAAGGGTCTCAACAACCTGTTTGGCGTTGGTAGCATGCAGTAGCGCCTGGCGTACCCGCTGGTCGGCAACCAGCGGATTATCCGGACGGAAGCTCAGGCTATCGTTAACGCCGCGCGTCGGCGCGGCGTAAATATTAAAGCCCTGGTCGGTTGCCTGTTTTTCATCATAGGCCTGCACCTGGCGAATAAACCCGGCCTGTCCCGCCAGTAGCGCGCCAATACGTACGCTATCTTCCGGCGTTACGATATAGGTAATGCCGTCGAGGTTCGCCGGGCCTTGCTGAGCAAGATTTTTCGGCCCCCATTGATAATCTTTCCGCGCCACCAGCGTTAATTCGCGTCCGGGTTTTTCATCTTTTACCGTAAAGGGGCCGGAACCGATGATATTGCGGGCATCGCCCAGCGCCTCAAAGCTCCGCGCCAGAGTGCTGAGGGAAACCAGCCCGGAGCCAATTGTCGCGGTACCTTGCAGGAATCCCGGGGAGGGCTTTTTGAAGTAGAATTTGACGGTCAACGGATCGATGACTTCACTACGATCGTAATTGTTGATCACTTCGGAAACCGGTAGACGCAGTGCTTTATTGCCCAGACCGTAGGTATCAAAGTTCTTTGCGACCGCATTGGCATCGAGTGGGGTACCGTCAGAGAAGGTGACGCCAGGCCGCAGCTTAAAGGTATATTCGGTCTTATCGTCGTTGCTACTCCAGCTTTCGGCGATCCACGGCTCGATAGCTAGCGTTTCCGGGTTCTGCCAGGTCAACTTGTCGGTTATCTGATTGAGGATCCCGCCGTTAGGGTAAAAACCGCCGGCTGGCGGATAGAGATTGGTGTGCGGCTGTTGTTCCAGATAAATTAAGGTGCCGCCTTTAATCGGCGTTTGCGCGGCCGAAACTGAAAATGCGCCTGCGATAAAAAGGGCGGCAAGCGTAGGCAGGCGAAAGCGATTTTGCATGGTGAATTCCTTTGTTATCTATTGTCTTGCCATCATCGGGCGCGACGGAATACAAAGGAACCAACGATTTGCGCTAAGCATTTGCGAAATCTGACTATTCCCATCATGCGGGAATAGTCAGCAGGTTAGGCTCTTTCGTCTGGCATAGTCAGACAGAATTAACGGCGGAAATCGATAACCATACGGCCGCGGATTTGACCCTGTTCCATCTCCTTAAAGATGGCGTTGATATCGCCGAGCGGGCGCAGAGTGACTTTCGGCACCACTTTGCCTTCGGCGGCAAACTGGAAGGCTTCAATCAGATCCTGACGGGTACCTACCAGTGAACCTACTACTTCAATCCCGTCCAGCACCAGACGCGGAATATCGAGGCTCATCGCTTCCGGCGGTAGGCCAACGGCGACGACGCGGCCGCCGGCGCGAACCGCATCCACGGCAGAGTTAAATGCCGCTTTAGCAACGGCGGTAACCACGGCCGCGTGGGCGCCGCCGGTTTTCTCCTGAATGATTTTGGCGGCGTCTTCGTTGCGGGAATTTACTGTCAGGTCGGCGCCCATCGAGGCGGCAAGCTCCAGCTGCCCGTCGTTGACGTCAACGGCGATCACTTTGGCATTAAAGACGTTTTTGGCATATTGCAGCGCCAGGTTACCCAGGCCGCCGAGGCCATAAATGGCAATCCACTGGCCGGGCTTGATGTGTGAGACCTTCACCGCTTTATAGGTGGTGACGCCGGCGCAGGTGATGCTGCTGGCGGCGGCGGAATCCAGTCCATCCGGCACTTTGACCGCGTAATCGGCGGTGACGATACACTCTTCGGCCATCCCGCCATCGACGGTATAACCGGCATTTTTCACCGAGCGGCACAGGGTTTCGTTGCCGCTGTTACAGTATTCGCAGTGGCCGCAACCTTCAAAGAACCACGCCACGCTGGCGCGATCGCCCGGCTTCAGCGACGTCACGCCAGGGCCGACTTTTTCCACGATGCCGATGCCCTCATGGCCGAGAATGACGCCGGTTTTATCGCCGAAATCGCCGTTTTTCACGTGCAGGTCAGTGTGGCAGACCCCGCAGCATTCCATTTTCAGCAGCGCTTCGCCATGCTCCAGCGGGCGTAACTTTTTATCGGTTACATCAATCTGGTGGTCGTGGGTGACTACAGCAGCTTTCATGCGTTTCTCCTTGTTAATGATACGAAGGTGCTAACAGCGAAAATAATACTCATTAAGGATTAGATCTTATGTCGCTAATTACAAGCGGTATGGTTGGGAATGGGGGGATTTGCCGCATATTTGGCACAATATTCATCCGTTTATACCAATTTTAGGGGGTGGAACCCGAAAGGATCTGAGTATGCCAGGGTCATTGACAGGGCGTGTTGATAATGGTTGTATAATGCAACCACCTTTCGCGGATATGACCATGCCTGACACTTTACTTATCAATCAAATTCGTTCCGCATCACGATTGATGGTGCGCGAGCTCGGCTTTATGAACAGCACGCTGGCGGCGACCGACTATTCACCTTCAGCGGTGCATGCGCTGCTGGAGATTTCTACTCATGGCGCGATGACCGCCGCGCAACTGGTGCAGGTATTGGGGCTGGACAAATCGAGCGTCAGCCGAATGTTATCGCGCCTGCAGACCGCTAACGAGATAGAGGAAAATGGTTGTGTTGATGACGGGCGTTTTAAACAACTCTCATTGACAACCAAAGGGCAGGCGACGGTCGCCCGCATTCATGAGTACGGCGCCATGCGGGTGATTGAGGCGCTGGCGCATTTGGATAGCGCACAGCAGCAGATCGTTGCCGAGGGGTTGACGGCCTATTCGTGGGCGCTTGAGTGCTGTCGTCAGCAGCCGGTCACGAGCAGACCAAACGACATCACGATAGTAACCGGCTATCAGCCGGGAATGATTGGCCGCATTGCGCAAATGCACGGTGAGTATTACGCCCGTCATTACGACTTCGGGCATTTTTTTGAAGGTAAAGTCGCCAGCGGTCTGGCTGAATTTTCTGGCAGGCTGAACAATCAACGTAACCAGATTTGGCTGGCGGTCAAAAATGGCGTCATCGTCGGCTCTGTCGCCATTGATGGCGAAGACCTCGGGAATAATGAAGCGCATCTACGTTGGTTTATTCTCGGCGATGGCTGTCGGGGCAACGGCGTGGGGCGCCGCTTGCTGACTGAAGCTATCAACTTTTGTGATAATCAGCGCTTCGATGCGGTTCAGCTATGGACGTTTAGCGGCTTGCAGGCGGCGCATAAATTATATGAATCCTTTGGGTTTACGCTGAGTAAAGAGTGGCAGGGCGAACAATGGGGAAAGACCATGCTTGAGCAGCAGTTTACCCGCCGCTAAAGCCGTCATGCCACCGGGGCCCTAAAGCTCCGGTGGCATAAGCGTGTTAACTCAACTGTATATTAATTTCCTCAATCTCCTGACGCCACTGCGCCTGTAGCTGCGGTTTCTGATGCTTCGGCTTACGCTGCAGATCGTCCGCCAATAACTGCTCCAGCATCACCAGACGTTCCAGCAGATCCTCTTGCAGGTCGTCGACGGGCGGCGCCTGCGGCGGCGTTTGCGTCGCCGGGCTTTGAAGGCGCTCGTTGCCGCGCAGACGGGCGTACACCTCGTCGACGTCGTGCCACTCGCTTAACCCGTTTTCATCAATTAACCAGAAGCGGTTACAGCTCTGGCTGATGAGCTGTCGATCGTGGCTAACCAGCAGCAGCCCCCCGGGATACTCCCGCAACGTCGCCGCCAGCGCCTCTTTTCCCTCCATATCCAGATGATTGGTGGGTTCATCGAGCAGCAGCAGGCTATAGCTCGCCAGCGACAGGCCGACAAACAGCAGCCGTGAACGTTCGCCGCCGCTGAGGGTGCTGACCTTCTGCCCGTGTCGCGCCCAGCCGAAGCCGGCGGAAATCAGCGCCCGCTTGCGCGTTTCCGGCGAAGGCTCAAAGGGCTCCAGCGCCTCCAGCAGGCTGGCCTCATCCGCCAGTTGATGCAGGGTTTGATCGTAATAACCCGGATGTAGTCGAGGATGTAAACGCAGCCCGGCTTCGCTAGCCGGTTGCTGCATTTGTCGCCATAACAGGCGCAGCAGCGACGATTTCCCACCGCCGTTGCGCCCCATTATCGCTACCCGGTCGCCGCTTTGCAGCCGCGCCAGACCGGTGGTGAACAGGGCGGGGAGACCGGGCGCCGGCGGCACGGGGAGATTTTCCATCTCCAGAAGACGGTCGGCGCGAACGGCGTCGCCATGCACCTCAAGACGCCACGGCGTGCCGGCGGTGAGTTCCGTCTGGCTATCCTTCAGGCGTGAAACCTGCTTTTCCATCTGCTTGGCTTTACGCGCCAGATCTTCGTTATCGTAAACCCGACCCCAGATGGCCAGCCGTTTGGCGCTGGCAGCGACGCGGTCGATCTCCTTTTGTTCCGCTTTGTGGCGCAGAGCATCGCTTGCATCTTGCTCCTGCAGCGCCTGACGGGCGGCGCTGCAGGGTAGTGAGAAAGCGTGCATCGTGTTATCACGTAAAATCCAACTGGTATTAGTTACAGCATCCAGTAAGAGGTTATCGTGCGACACCACCACGAAGCTCCCCTGCCAGGTTTGCAAGAAGCTTTCCAGCCACAGCAGGGTCGGCAGATCGAGATGGTTGCCTGGCTCATCCAGCAACAGCAAATCGGGTTGTTGGATCAACGCGCGGGCGAGCAACAGACGAGTATGTTGTCCGCCGCTCAGGGTGGCGGCTTGCTGTTGGGTCTGTTGAACCGTAAAACCCATTTCAGCGAGCAGTCGCTCCGCTTGCCAGCGCAGCAAATCCCGTTCGCCAGGCGCCAGTTTTTCCAGTACCACCTGCAATAGAGGTTGGCTGAGTAGGGCGTCAGGCAGATGTTGTTCCACGCGCGCCAGCAGGCAGTGATTAGCCCGCGATACGCTGCCAGAATTCGGCGTGAGAGTGCCGTCCAGCACCTGCAATAACGTGCTTTTCCCGCAACCGTTATAGCCAATCAGGCCAATGCGATCGCCTTTTTTCAGGGTAAAGGAGAGGTCGTTGAAAAGTGGGCCAAAGGCCGTATCAACGTGGAGAGATTGTGCGCTTAAAAGTGTGCTCATTGTGAACTTACTCAAGAGTTACAGGCATGAGAATGCCTCGTCAAACATCGCTGACGATAACCCGGTAAGCCCGAGGAAGGGATTTAGTCGTTGGCTTCTTCGCTCAAGCTAAAGTTATCGCAGCACGATACCGATAACGCTTGAGCTGGTGCGATCGCCAAATGTATGTGAAACATTAAACAGTTCACAGTACAGCATGGGGATCCTCCTTATTTTTTCAGTAGGTTGATGGATGCAGGGAGTGTAGTGGCTAAATTGTCTTTTGACCAGATACCAGCATTGAGGATCGCGCCGCCGGTCTTATCGGCGGCGGGTATGACGATTAGGCCGGAGCCACGGTGAGTAGTAGGTTGGCAAAACGACGCTGTTCGCCGGAAGCGATGACCAGTTGGGTCAATGGCAGCCGGGACTTTGCGTAGAAAGCTTCGCGTTCGACATATTCAAGCGGGCAGTTTGTCGGTAGAAACTCCCGGTATTCACTGGCAATGGTGTTAGTGAATTCCGCTGGTGATGCCATCAGCGTCGCGTGTTCGACATTAACGCAGGTAAGCAGTTTTTCGACGATATAAGTTGCCGGTACCATGCCTGGCGCGAGGTTGAGCTGAATCAACGTGGCATCGGCATTGGCATTAACGCGACAGGCAAAATTGCTATCCGCAATGAGAATTTGTGATTTATGGCCGCAGCTCGCCAGAGCAGCCAGCAGTTGTGGATGGATAATTTCGAATTTGATCATCAGGAACTCCCTGTCGGGCGGCGATTTCTGGCCGCCCGGTTTGCATTACATGCGATAAATTCCGCCGTTAATATCGATAGTGGCGCCGGAGATAAATCCGTCATACTCGCCGGCAAGGAAAGCAATGGCGCGGGCGACGTCATCGGGCGTTCCCGCGCGCTGAAGCGGAATTTGCCGGATGGTTTCGTCAGCCGAAGCCTGTGTGGTGTGGCGGTTATGAAAACGGGTGCCGAGAATAAGCCCCGGCGCAACCGCATTGACGCGCACGCCGTGCTCGCCCAGTTCAGCCGCCAGCGAGCGTGTCCAGGTCAGGATGGCCCCTTTTGTGGTTGAATAGGCGAGAGAACCAGCATGCCCCCCGGAGCGCCCCGCCAGCGAGGCGAGGTTAATGATGCTGGCGCCATCCGTTGCCGATTTAAGCCAGGGAAGCGCCGCCTGGGTGACGTTAAGCATGGTGGTCATATTGACGTCTAACACCGTTTGCCAGAACTGACGGTCAATTTCGCCAAGCCACTTACGCCCGACGATACCGCCGACGTTATTCACCAGGATATCGATACCGCCGAGGAATTCCGCGGCGGCCTGCACGCAGGCGGTCGCGTCCTCAGTGTCAATTAAGTCCGCATAGCGCCAGGCCGCTTTTTGCCCTCGCGCGCTGGCGATAGCCGCCAACTTTTGCGGGCCTTCTTCACCGCTGTGATAGTGCAAAAAGACATCGCATCCCGCCAGAATCAGTTTTTCCGCCGTAGCCCAGCCGATACCTTGTTCAGAGCCGGTGATAAATGCTTTTTTTCCAATAAGAGTTCCCATGATGTTTCCTTAAATTTTCAGGATTGAATGACGCCTTCGCGCTGTTTAGCGCAGTAGAAAATGCAAATCAGGCCGGTGATCAGCAGGCACATGGCGAGGAATATCAGGCCCGGCGTGCTGCTGTGGCTGAAGTCGTTAAGGAGGCCGACCACGTAAGGGGCGACGAAGCCGCCCAGGTTGCCGATGCAGCTCACCACGGCGAGACCCGCGGCCGTCGCTGCGCCTGCCGAGACGTTGGCAGGCATCGATAAGAAACACGGTACCGCGGTATAGATACCAATGGCGGCAATGGTCAGGAATGAGAGTGAAATCGCGACGTTGAACTTAAAGAACACCACCGCGCCGGCGAGCCCTAATGCGGCGACGACCATACTGATACCGGCAAAAACGGCGATTTTGCGTGTTTTACTGGCCAGCATACTCCATGGATAAACCAGTAGCGCCGCCAGGCCGTAGGGGATAAGGGCAATCAGGCTTACGCGAAGAATATCATCGCCGGAAATAGCGGTAATAATCGACGGTAGCCACATCCCGAAGCCGTAAATCCCACACACCATCCCGAAATTCAGCAGAGCATAAAGCAGGTATTTGGGATTTTTAATACCGCTGGCGAACTCAGCCAGCGAGACTTTACTCCCTGATTTTGAACGGTTCGTACTACTCATTAACCACGCCTTTTCTTCAGCGTTGAGATAGCCGACTTCTTGCGGTGAATTCTTAATAATAAAAGGGATGAACAGGCCGATAACGATCGGCGGAATACCTTCGAGGATAAATAACCACTGCCAGGATTCAAGGCCAAACCAGCCGTTATCGATATGCAGAATTAAGCCTGAAATCGGTGAACCCACGGCGTTGGATAGCGGCTGGACAATAATGAACATGCCGAGAATTTTGGTCCGCCAGGCTGGCGGAAAAAAGATCGTGAAGTAGTACACCACTGAAGGGAAGAAACCGGCTTCGCACACGCCGAGCATAAAACGACAGATATAGAGTTCGGTCGGCGTTCTGACGAACCCCATCAAAGTGGCAAATATTCCCCAGGTGATCAGAATACGCGCGAACCACAGCCGCGGACCGAACTTAATCGTGCCGGCGTTGCTGGGAATTTCAAACATAAAATAACCGATGAAAAATATTCCCGAAGCAAAGCCAAAGGCGGTGGCCGTCAGGCCAAGGCTATCTTCCAGCGCCATTGCGGCGTAGGCCATATTATTACGGTCAAGAAAAGCCAGAAAATAAAGCAATATCATTAATGGAACAATATGCCATGTCAATTTCTTAATGGCGCTCTTTTCTATATCTTGCGCAGATTGTAGGTTCATCATTATTTCCGGTTATACTCGTTAAAGTACAAAAGAATGGGATGGAAATCCCGACATTAATATGCGTTTTGAATGTAATAGGGTATAGGTCTCCCTGCAGATAATAACTATTATCTGCACCATGCTATTTATTTATAAAAACAACTAGGGTTGCTTTATTTTTACCGACTGACGCTGTATCACTTCCGGTGCAAAGATAAATTCGTCGGTTTGTAATCCCGGCTCAGTAATTCTCTGGACAAGCCGCTCAACCATCATCGACGCCATTGCCGAAAGCGGGGCCATTACCGAGGTGAGGCCCGGTGACGATAACGCCGACAGGGAGATGTTATCGATGCCAATCACCGAAATATCTTCCGCTATTTTCAGGCCCTGCGCGCGTAGCCCAACCATCAGGCCGATGGCTAAAGCATCGTTAATCGCTACCACGCCATCCACTCGCGGCGTTAAGGCGCTAATTTTTTGCGCCAGGCTTACGCCCAGTTCGAACATCTCGGCGTCGCCGAATTCCCGATTGCCTTTGCCTTCTATCACCACGCCTCTGACCGCTGTACCGCTTTGGGAAAGCGCGGACTGAAAGCCGAGGATTTTATGGCTGCGTCCCAGCGTTAACCCGCTTTCGGTGGCAAAGACGATATTACGGCAACCGTTGTCCAGCAGATGTTGCGCCGCCAGACGTCCCGCTTCAACGTTGTCCATTGAGACACTATCGAAGTAGCGCGCCCGAGGCGGGACGCTTTCGGCCAGCCGGTTGTCATAGCTAATAATGGTCATGCCTTGTTCCGCTGCGCGCACAAAGTGGGTTTTGCGTACGTCGCTGGCGGCAACTATCAACCCGCGCACGCCGTGGGAGAACATATCCGCGATAAAGGCTGACTCCTCGTCGGCATCGCGGCAGCAAATGCCTAATAACAGCCGGTGGCGAAACGCGCGTGCCGCAGTATCCAGTTCATGCGCCAGCGCTGAAAAGCTGGGATTGACGATAGACGGTACCATCAGGCCGAGCATTTTGGTTGCTGAATCGGCGACCGGCGGAGCGCAACGCGCAGGGCGGTAATTTAGCTCAGCCATCGTTTTGACTATCCGCTGTCGGGTCTCTTCGCGCATCTGTTGCGTGCGATTATTAAGTACGTTGGACACGCTACTAATTGAAACTCCAGCCCGCCGGGCGACATCACGAATATTCGCCATACTTAAACCTTCTGTTTTCTGCTGTGCGCTTATTTCAGCGCCGCGGTATCTGTTTGCTAATTTATCGGTGAGCGAACAGGCGGGCAAGGTATTTACCTCCCGGCAAGCGAATGAAATAAAGCATCTGTGAAGCGCCTCGTAAGGATGGGCAGGTGTTTAGTAAACAAAGGGGAATAAATAACGGCAAAGGGCGGGGATAAAAAAACGGGCCCGATCTCCGGGCCCGTTGAAATAAAGCGTTAAATTGAGGTTCGGCGATAGTTGCGATATTCCGGCTGCCAGAAATTATCGCTAATGGCCTGCAGCAGCGCTTCGGCCGATGTTTTCACCGCCACGCCCTGTTCCTGAGCCACTTTACCGACCGCAAACGCGATAGCGCGCGACACGGCCTGAATATCTTTCAGTTCCGGCAGTACCGGGCCTTCGCCGTTATTCACCAGCGGCGAGTGGTTAGCTAAGGTTTCGCTTGCCGCCATCAGCATTTCGTCGGTGACGCGTGATGCCCCCGCAGCGATCACGCCAAGGCCGATGCCCGGGAAGATATAGGAGTTGTTACACTGCGCGATGGCGTACTGCTTGCCCTTAACCGTCACCGGGGTGAACGGGCTGCCGGTGGCCACCAGCGCTTCGCCGTCGGTCCAGGTCAGGATGTTCTGCGGCGTGGCTTCAACGCGGGAGGTCGGGTTCGACAGCGGCATGACGATCGGCCGCGGGCAGTGCTTGTGCATTTCACGAATAATTTCTTCCGTGAACAGCCCCGGCTGGCCGGAGACGCCAATCAGGATATTCGGCTTCACGTTACGCACCACGTCGAGCAGCGAGAGCGCTTCGTTGGTCGTATCCCAACCTTGCAGGTTTTCGCGTTTCTGCACCAGCTTGCTCTGGAAAGACAGCAGATTCGGCATACCGTCAGTCAACAGGCCGAAGCGGTCCACCATAAATACGCGTTGGCGGGCTTCTTCTTCGCTTAACCCTTCGCGCATGATTTGCGCGATGATCTGTTCAGCAATACCGCAACCGGCGGAACCCGCGCCGAGGAAGACAATTTTTTGCTCGCTGAGCTGGCTGCCCGCGCCACGGCTGGCGGCGATTAATGTACCGACGGTGACCGCTGCGGTGCCCTGAATATCATCGTTAAACGAGCAAATCTCGTTACGATAGCGGTTAAGCAGCGGCATGGCGTTTTTCTGCGCGAAATCTTCAAACTGCAGCAGCACGTCCGGCCAGCGGTTTTTGATGGCCTGGATAACGTCATCAACGAATTGATAATACTCGTCGTCGGTCACGCGCGGATGACGCCAGCCCATATACAGCGGGTCGTCGAGCAGTTGCTGGTTGTTGGTGCCGACATCCAGCACGATAGGCAGGGTGTAGGCCGGGCTGATACCGCCGCAGGTGGTATAGAGCGACAGCTTACCGATAGGGATGCCCATCCCGCCGATACCCTGGTCGCCGAGACCGAGAATACGCTCGCCGTCGGTCACCACGATCACTTTGACGTTATGGTTCGGTACGTTTTGCAGGATATCGTCGAGGTTGTGCCGATTCTGGTAGGAGATGAACACGCCGCGCGCGCGACGGTAGATTTCCGAGAAACGCTCACAGGCGGCGCCGACGGTGGGGGTATAGATAACCGGCATCATCTCATCGAGATGATTGCCAATCAGGCGATAAAACAGGGTTTCGTTGGTGTCCTGGATGTTGCGCAGATAAATGTGCTTATCGATCTCGGTTTTAAATCCCTGATACTGGATCCACGCGCGTTCAGCTTGTTCTTCGATGGTTTCGACCACTTCCGGCAGCAGGCCCAGCAGGTTGAAGCTGCTACGCTCTTCCATGCTGAAGGCGCTTCCTTTGTTGAGTAACGGAAACTCAAGCAGAACCGGGCCAGCGTAGGGGATATAAAGAGAGCGGTTTTTTTTATAGATGAATTGCATCGCACTAACTCCTTGATGTTCACTTCAGACCCGGGCGCGGCGATAAGCGATCGGTCTGGCAGGAAATGCAGCGGGCAGAGTATAAAGCAGATGGTAACAAAAGAAGGATGCGAAGCGTGGGATTGTCTTAAAAAAACACCATCCCGTTTGGCGGATGGTGTTTTTATCATCACTCAGCTGAAAAATTAACCACCGCGGCGTTTGCGGCCCGTAGCATGGATATGGTTAACGGTAGTTTCTTCGTCGCCTTCGAGCACCACTTTTTTCTGGCGGGAAAGCTTGTAGTTCAGACCGAGAAGATGACGTGCCTGATGGTTCGATTTCATTCTTACTCCTTAATCCTGTTCTGGTTTCAAGGACAAGCCCGACGCAAGCCGGACGAAACGTAACCCTAAGTACGCCGCGCTTTTTAACGCGACGGGATTATCGTGGTCCATTTTTTTGCGAATAGCAACCTTGCGTCGGCAGATTAAGAGCGTTCTCGTTTCAGGCGTGGCCGATTACCACTTCATTTCGCCGGTGTTCACTTTCGCGCTCAGCTCCAGCGAACTTTCTTCAGCGAGACCCGGATATTGCGCCTTCATGGCTTTGATGACGCTGGCGGAATCTTTATGCGCTTTCAGCGCCTGCTCGAATTTCTCCAGATAGTCGCGGGTAAAGACGATAGCCTTGTCGCCCGCCGGCGGCGTGCCGAGATAGTGGCCCGGGATCACCTGTTGCGGATGCAGCGCGGCCATATCGCTAAGGGTCTGGCGCCACTGCTGACGGCTCGCCGCGCTTTGGGTATCGGCGGTCCAGACGTGCATGCCCCAGGCGACGCCGGTGCCGCCAAGAATCGCTTTATTCGCCGGGATCCAGACGAACGCGGCGTAGTTCTGCGGCTGACGAATTTCCACTTTCTCGCCGTCAATGGTGAAGCTATCTGCGGCTAATACCTGTGGAACATAGACCTGCTTCGGCGCGCCGTCTTTCATCTGTGGGCCCCAGTATGCCAGCTTCGCCGCTTTGGTCTCTTCAATATGCTTAACCACTTGCTCGGTTGCCACCACTTTGGCCTGCGGGAAGGCTTTCACCAGCGGCTCGAGGCCAAAATAGAAATCCGGATCGCCAGAGGTGATCACAATGTGCGTGAGCTTCTTACCGCTTTTGTTGATCATCTCAACCAGCTTTTCGCCATCTTTAACGCTGAACTGGGCGTCAAACAGCACCGCTTCGTGCGGGCCGGAGGCCAGCGTGGAGTTCACCGCGAAGATCGCGTTCTCCTGCGGGTTGTAGGTTTGCAGGGTCAACGGCGCGGCAAAAGCGGTGGTGCTGAACAGGGCGGTGGCGATAGCCAGGGCAGATACTTTCATGTTGGTTTTCTCTCTTTCAGGTGAATAGGTTCATTTTACGTCATTCTTGATTTGCGAAAATTCCTGAAAAAAGAGATGCTGAGTTTCATAAAACGTGCAGATGGATACGGATATGGATCGAGTTATCGCCGCCCAGGTATATATGCGGATATGCGAGCTGGGCAGTTTGAGCGCGGCCGCCAGGGCGCTTGGTATGTCGCGGCCGATGGTGAGTCGCTATCTGGAGCAGATGGAACACTGGGCCGGTACCCGGCTCATTCATCGTTCGACGCGCAAACTGACCTTAACCAGCGCAGGCGAAAAGGTATTGCAGAAAACGCGTAGCCTGACGCAATTGGCGGATGAGATAGCGGGGCAGACGGAACGCGCGGTGCCGAGCGGCACGTTGCGGGTCGCCTGCGCGCACTTTACCGCCATGCAGTTGCTCTCACCGCTGCTACCGGAGTTTTTGGCCCGTTACCCCCAACTGCGCCTCGAACTGGATATCAACAACCATCCGGTGAGCCTGATTGGCGAGCGTATCGATGTCGCCATCCGAATCACCGATAATCCGGAGCCGGGGGCGATAGCGCGGCGGCTCGGCATTTGCCGCTCGGTGCTCTGCGCCTCGCCACGGTGGCTACAGCAGCATGGCCAGATAAATTCGCCGGAGGAGCTTAGTCAACATAACTGTCTCCACTATAGCCATTTCGCCACCCCAACATGGCAGTTTACCGATCCGCAGGGCGAACCCGTGTCGGTGGCCGTCTCCGGCAACCTGAGCGCCGGGATCTCCTCTCTGCTGATGGAAGCGGCGGTGGCGGGGTGCGGCATCGCCATGCTGCCGGAACTGGAAGCCCGGCGCGCGCTAAACAGCGGCGCGCTGAAACAGGTGCTGCCTGGCTATACGCCAAAATCCCTGGCCGTCTATGGCATCTATCTGTCACGAGATTATCAGCCCAGCGCGCTGCCGCTGTTTCTGGAGGCCATTCAGCAACAGTTGTCCCAGGTCAGCTAGAGCTGTCTATACTTACTCCTTTAACGTCAAAAAGGAGTGAAACGATGGCAATTCATAAGAAAGGTCAGGCGCATTGGGAAGGGGATCTGAAAAGCGGTAAAGGCACCGTCTCGACGGAAAGCGGCGCGCTTAACCAACAACCTTATGGTTTTAATACCCGCTTTGAAGGCGTTAAAGGGACTAACCCGGAAGAGCTTATCGGCGCGGCCCATGCCGCCTGTTTCTCAATGGCGCTATCATTAATGCTTAGCGAAGAGGGCTATACGGCGACCTCTATCGATACCGTTGCGGTGGTCACGCTGGATAAGAGCGGCGGCGGCTTCGCCATCACCAAGATCGCGCTGCAGAGCAATATTGTCCTGCCGGGTATCGATAAAGCGGCCTTTGATCCGATTATCCAGAAAGCCAAAGCTGGCTGCCCGGTTTCGCAGGTACTGAAAGCCGACATCTCCCTCGATTATCAGCTCAACGCTTGATCCGTGGCGTGCCCGCGGGAACGCGGGCGCGTTGGCGTTTAAAGTCACCGTCGGCAAATGCCAGCCGCCGCGAATGGTGTTATGTTGGTGGCGTTACGGATAGCGACGGGCAACGCAATGACCAGCATACGCGGCATGATTGAATCACAGGTCCTGGGTTTAACCGGGATGGCGTTAAAAGAGATTGATTTTGAAAACCCGAAGGGCGAGCCGGGCTTATTTGGCCCGCGGTCGGCTATCTGGCAGGTACACGGCGACTTTACCTCAATGCTCTGCGGCGGCATTAGCGCGCTACTGTTACAGATGCTGCATCCGCTGGCGCTGGCCGGTGTGTGGGATCATTCGCGTTTTCGCGAGGATATCTTTGGCCGTCTGCGCCGCACCAGTCAATTTATCTCAGCCACCACGTTTGGCGCTACCGCGGATGCCGAAAGATTAATCGCTAAAGTGCAGGGGATCCATCAGCGCATCAGCGGCGTTGCGCCGGACGGCACACCCTATCACGCCAGCGATCCGGCGCTCTTAACCTGGGTTCACGTGGCCGAATGCAGCAGCTTTATGGCTTCTCATCTGCGTTATAAGCGCACCATCGTCACTGCCGTCCGTCAGGAGCAGTACTACCGCGAAGCGGCAGAGATCGCCCGGCGACTTGGCGCCGCAGACATCCCCGAAACGCCACGTCAGGTGGCGGAGTATTTGCAGGATATGCGCCCCCAGTTACGTTGTGATGAACGAACGCAAGAAGTGGCGCAGGTGCTGCTCACCACCCGTCTGCCGGGCCGGCTAAGCCAGCCGGTAGGGCGCTGGATGATGGTCGCCGGAATCGATCTGCTTCCCGATTGGGCGCAGCAGATGCTGGCGATCCCCATCAATCCGCTGCAGCGGCGAACCGCCAGAGTGGCGGTCAATGGCGTGGCGTGGGTACTTCGCGCTTCGGTGCGCAATGGGGCTTATCATTGCGCTATGCGTCGAATGGCAACGTCATAAAAATAAAAAATAGCCACTCAATGTCGGCTATTTTTAAAGCGCAATCATTCGCATTTATATATTATAACTCAGGCTATTTATTTTAAATTTATTATCAACGAGCTATTAATATTGAATATCGCTGATTCATATCAGGCTATCATCCATACTTTATTCGGGAGGGATGATGGCAAATAAAAATCTACAGAATGATAATAAATATCATCAGCGTTCACAGGCTGCACGTAAAAGCACCCTGGTTAGCGTCGTGGTTAATCTGTTTTTATCGACCGGGCAAATTATCGCCGGCCTGTTTTCAGGGTCGCAAGGGCTTATTGCCGATGGCATCCACTCTCTTTCCGATTTAATTGCTGATTTTGTGGTTCTGATTGCCAATAAGAAAAGCCGTAAACCTTCCGACAGCGATCATCATTATGGCCACTGGCGCTATGAAAATGGCGCGTCGCTGATATTGGGCGCGATTTTAATGATTGTCGGCGTCGGCATGTTGTGGTCGGCGGTGGATAAACTACTCCATCCGGAAACCATTCAATCCGTGCATGTAACGGCATTATGGGTAGCCCTTGCAGCGCTGATCGCAAAAGAGACGCTGTTCCGTTATATGCTGGCGGTAGCAAAGCGCATTCAGTCGTCATTATTAGTTGCCAACGCCTGGCATGCGCGCTCGGATGCGGCGTCGTCGGTAGTGGTGGCGGTGGGGATTGTTGGCAACCTCGCCGGTATTGTCTGGTTGGATCCTGTAGCAGCATTGTTAGTAGGGGTATTGATTTCCCGAATGGGTTACACTTTTGCTGGCGATGCTTTACATGATTTAATGGATCGTTCGGTCGACGCGGGAACCCAAAACGCAATACGTGACACCATCGCCGCAACCTGCGGCGTTGTGGGGCTGCACGATCTTAAAACCCGCAAGGCGGGCGACCTGATCCTCGTCGATGTCCATATTGAAGTTCCGGGCGAGCTGTCGGTTCGTGCAGGCCATGCTATTGCGCTGGCGGTGCGGGAAAATGTGCTCGCGCGCCATGAGGTGCTACAGGTGATGATTCACATTGATCCCTACGAAGCGCCCGGCGGTGAACTGGCTCACGCGTAAACAACTTTCGACTCCTGCCTGCAGGAGCCAACGCTACCTTGCCGTTAATTGGCAATAACAGAGGATGATATGAAAATTAACGAACCTCAGGCGATTACTTTACCGCTGCCGCGAACGGCGATATTCATCGTCGCGACCGTAGCGCGCAGCGCTGAGAGCCTGAGCCGCGTGCGCGACTGGTGCGATGATTTTGCCGCGGTGGTGCGTTCCGTTGGTACCCGCATGCCGGAGGCGGGGATTTCCTGCATCTGCGGATTTGGCGCTGAGATCTGGCCGCAGTTGTTTGGTCAACCCACCCCGCAGCAACTGCATCCTTTCCGCCGCGTGGGCAGCGGAGAGCGCGTGGCGGTCTCTACGCCGGGCGATCTGCTGCTGCATATCCGTTCCGATGATATGGGGCTTAGCTTCGAGCTGGCGACGCAGTTGATGGATAAGTTGGGGGATGCCGTAACGGTCGTCGATGAAGTTCACGGCTTCCGCTATTTCGACCGTCGGGCGATGATCGGTTTCGTTGACGGTAGCGAAAACCCGCAGGGGCGCGCGGCGGCGGATTTCACCATTATCGGTGACGAAGACCCGGATTTCGCTGGTGGTAGCTACGTGATTGTGCAGAAATATCTGCACGATATGGCGGGCTGGAATGCGCTAACCGTCGAACAGCAGGAGCGTATTATCGGGCGTAAAAAAATGACTAACATCGAACTGGATGCCGACGTCAAACCCAGCTGTTCGCACAGTTCGCTGACCACCCTTGAAGAGAACGGCGAGGAGATTAAAATCCTGCGCGACAACATGCCGTTCGGCAAGCCCGGTATGGGCGAGTTTGGTACCTATTTTATCGGTTATGCGCGCAGCCCGGCGCCCATCGAACAGATGCTGGAAAACATGTTCGTCGGTCGCCCGGCCGGTAATTACGATCGACTGCTCGATTATAGCCGCCCGGTTACCGGCAGTTTGTTCTTTGTACCTTCCGCGACGCTACTTGAAGAATTATCCAGCCGCCAGGCTGAATAACCCTGCATAATATCGGCCATTAAGCCGTTACTGATAGTTTATTTCTCCGGCCTGCTTGCAGGCCGTATATTGCGTGGAAAATAAAAAGAGCCCATAATTAAACCACCATTAATTCATCGCTAATTAATGGCGGTTATCAACGCGATGTCGTGTTTGTGTACAATAAAATTAACCAATGGCTTAATAGATAATATCTATACCCTAAATAATTCGAGTTGCAGGAAGGCGGCGACGCAGGGAATCCCCAGGAGCTTACTCCAGTAAGTGACTGGGGTGAGCGAGGAAAGCCAACGCACATGCAACTTGAAGTATGACGGGTATATACCCATCATTTTTCATTAGGGTATGTACTGAGCATCATTGGGTCTTCAGGAAGTAATACAATGATCATCCGGCCAGAACAACACTGGTTTTTTCGTCTGTTTGACTGGCACGGTTCCGTGCTGTCAAAAATTGTTTTCCGCCTGCTATTGAACGTTCTGATGTCGGTCATCGCCATCATCAGCTATCAATGGTATGAACAACTTGGCATTCACTTAACCGTTGCGCCATTTAGCCTGTTGGGGATCGCGATTGCGATTTTTCTCGGCTTTCGTAATAGCGCGAGCTACAGCCGCTTCGTTGAGGCGCGTAATTTATGGGGAACCGTGCTGATTGCCGAACGAACCCTGGTCAGGCAATTGAAAAATATCCTTCCCGCTGAGGAGGAAACGCATAAAACGTTAGTCAGTTATCTGGTGGCGTTCAGCTGGAGCCTTAAGCATCAGCTGCGTAAAACCGACCCGGCGGTTGACCTCTATCGCTTGTTGCCGAAAGAAAAAGTGGCGGAAATTCTCGCCAGCTCAATGCCGACTAACCGAATATTATTATTGATTGGTAATGAGTTAGGTAAGCTGCGCGAGCAGGGTAAGCTCAGCGATATTACCTACGGCTTGATGGATAATAAACTCGATGAGTTAGCCCATGTTCTGGGGGGCTGCGAGCGTCTGGCGAGCACGCCGGTGCCGTTTGCCTACACCTTGATTTTGCAGCGTACCGTTTATCTTTTCTGCGCGTTATTGCCCTTCGCGCTGGTGGGGGATTTGCATTACATGACGCCGTTTGTTTCGGTGTTTATCTCCTACACCTTCCTGTCCTGGGATTCCCTGGCGGAAGAGCTGGAAGATCCGTTTGGCACCTCGGCCAACGACCTGCCGCTGAATGCAATGTGCAATACCATTGAACGTAATTTGATGGATATGACCGGGCAACATCCGTTACCGGAAAAAATGCAGCCCGACCGTTATTACAACCTTACATAAAAAAACGCCGGGCGGGGCTGCCCGTCCGGCGTTGAGTATTAGTGAGTGCGCATTCCTGCCGCCGTCATCAATAGCTTAAAGAAGGTGGCGACCACGCCGAGCGCCAGCACGCTGGCCCCCCAGATAATCACCAGCCACATCAGTTTGCGCCAGAACGGACGATGATGCGTCGTTAACGTTTTATCAGATTGAGTCGCCATCAATGATACCCCTCATCGGGTTTGATTTTGCCGCGGAACACGTAGTAGCTCCAGCAGGTGTACATCAAAATAACCGGAATGATCAGCAATCCGCCGACCAGCATAAAGCCCTGACTCTGCGGCGGCGAAGCGGCCTGCCAGATTGAGATTGCCGGTGGAATAATATTCGGCCAGATGCTGATCCCAAGGCCGCTGAACCCGAGGAACACCAGCGCCAGGGTGAGTAAAAACGGCCCATAGATGGCCTGACGATTATAGGCGCTACGGACAATCCCCCAGCAGCAAACCAGCACCAGCAACGGCACCGGCATAAACCAGATGATATTGGGGAAGGTAAACCAGCGGTGAGCGATTTCCGGGTGAGTCAGCGGCGTCCAGATGCTGATAATGGCGACCACTGCCAGCAATGCCAGCGTCAGCGGGATCGCCAGCTCGGACATTTTGCGATGCAGTGCGCCTTCGGTTTTCATTATCAGCCAGGTGCAGCCCAGCAGAGCGTAGGCAATCACCAGCCCGATGCCGCAAAACAGCGGGAAGGGCGCCAGCCAGTCGAGGGTCGAGCCGCTAAATTCGCGACCCGTGACGCTGAGGCCGTTGAGCAGGGTGCCTACGGCGATCCCCTGACTAAACGTCGCCAGTAGCGAGCCGCCGATAAACGCCTTATCCCACAACGGACGATGTTCCGGCGTCGCCTTAAAGCGGAATTCAAACGCTACGCCGCGGAAAATCAGCCCCAGTAACATGGCGGTTAACGGGATGCTGAGCGCATCGATAATCACCGCGTAGGCCAGTGGAAACGCGCCATACAGCGCCGCGCCGCCCAGCACCATCCAGGTTTCATTGCCGTCCCACACCGGCGCCACGCTATTCATCATCATATCGCGGTCGGTTTCATTTTTATTAAACGGGAACAGAATGCCGATCCCGAGATCGAAACCGTCCATCACAATATACATCAGGGTGGCAAAAACGATGATCGTGAACCAGATAATTGACAGGTCGATACCCATATTATTTTCTCCCCGAAGTATTCATAGGTTCGCGTACCGCGGACAGCGGGCGGGCTGGAGTTTGGTTCTGAGTCGGGTCTTCTGGCGTGTGCGCACTTTCCGGCCCTTTTTTTATCAGGCGAATCAGATACACGTAGCCGACGCCAAACACCGAGGCGTAGACCACGATAAAGGCCAGCAGGCTGAGGGACATATGCAGATCGCCATGGGCGGAGGCCGCATCCCGGGTGCGCTGAACGCCATAGACTACCCACGGCTGACGGCCAATCTCAGTAGTAAACCAGCCAGCCAGTAGCGCGACCAGCCCGGAAGGGCCCATCAACAGGGCAAAACGCAGGAACGGTTTTGAGGTGTAGAGCCGGCCACGCCAACGCAGCCAGGCGCTGACCACGCCGAGCAGTACCATTAACATACCGAGCCCGGCCATCACCCTGAACGACCAGAAAATAATGGTGGAATTTGGGCGATCTTCTTTCGGGAAACTTTTTAAGGCCGGAACCTGTTTATCGAGGCTATGGGTCAGGATGATGCTACCAAGATAGGGAACCTCAATTTTATATTTGGTGCGCTCCTCATCCATATCCGGCAGACCAAACAGCACCAATGGCGTGGCTTCACCCGGTTTATTCTCCCAGTGCCCTTCAATCGCGGCGATTTTTGCCGGTTGATGTTCGAGCGTATTCAGGCCGTGCGCATCGCCAATCATCGCCTGAATGGGGGCGACGATCAGCGCCATCCACAGCGCCATCGAGAACATCTTGCGGATAGCCGGCGTGTCATTGCCTTTCAGCAGATGCCAGGCTGCCGAAGCGCCGACGAAAAAGGCGCTGGCAAGGAAGGCGGCGGTAGACATGTGCAGCAGGCGATACGGGAATGAAGGGTTAAAAACGACCTTCAGCCAGTCTACCGGCACCACGATGCCATTCTCGATAATGTAGCCCTGGGGCGTGTGCATCCAGCTATTGGACGCGAGGATCCAGAAGGTGGAAAACAGCGTGCCCAGCGCCACCATACAGGTCGCGAAGAAGTGCAGGCCGCGGCCGACGCGATGCCAGCCAAACAGCATGACGCCAAGAAAGCCAGCTTCGAGGAAGAAGGCGGTCAGGACTTCATAGGTCAACAGCGGCCCGGTAATACTACCGGCGAACTGCGAGAACCCGCTCCAGTTAGTGCCAAACTGATAGGCCATCACCAGCCCGGAAACGACGCCCATACCAAAATTAACGGCAAATATTTTTGACCAGAAATGGTAGAGCTGGCGGTAGGTATCCTCTTTTGTTTTTAACCACAGCCCTTCCAGTACCGCAAGGTAGCTGGCGAGACCAATGGTAATGGCGGGGAAAATGATGTGGAAAGATACAGTAAATGCAAACTGTATCCTGGCTAAATAAAAGGCATCTAATCCGAACATGGCTCACCCCTGTACGACATTACTTCATTGTATTTATGGAATATTTTCTGCATAGCGGATACGGCTTTACCTGCGCAAAGCCTCCTGTTGATGACAATTAAATTACGGCATTGACGGGCATTGAAATATGTTAATGCCCTTGATAATAAAGTTTAAAAATAATTCTTTAATTATCAAATAGGTTAAATTTAACACCCGATAGATAACATCTATTATACAACACGAAATGAGATGTTATTATTTAGTTAACGAGTAAAGTTGCTCATTTCATTTTAACCAGACATTTAGTTAAAGATTAAAAACAACGAGTTAACCCTGTCATTTGCTATTCATTGGAAAATGAAATGCGGCATTTCCCGCTTAATTAATGTGGTTATTTAACATCGCCGCAAAAAACCGTGACCAATGTTGTTAATAACATCCGTTAGCTGAAGAGAGTATTCAGGAGTTCATATGAATAAGAAAAAACGCGCTGTCCCCGGTGTTCATCCCTATGATGGCCCAGCGGGTGGATGGGGGGCGTTAAAAGCGACCGCCATCGCCGTGCGTACGCAAATGGACGCGCTTGACGCCCCGGTCACGCTGCTGCGTACCAACCAGCCTGACGGTTTTGACTGCCCCGGCTGCGCCTGGCCGGATAAAGAACATAAATCAACCTTCCAGTTTTGTGAGAACGGCGCGAAAGCGGTCACCTGGGAAGCTACCAGCAAACGCGTGACGCCGGAGTTCCTCGCCGCCAATACCGTGACCTCGCTACTGGCGAAAAGCGACTTTGAACTGGAAGGTTACGGACGTATTACCCATCCCTTGTCTTACGATCGCGAAAGCGACACGCTGCGCCCGGTCTCCTGGGAAAGCGCGTTTGCCCGCATTGGCGAAGTATTACAGGGCATGCAGCCCGATGAAGTTGAGTTCTATACCTCCGGGCGCGCCTCTAACGAAGCGGCATATCTGTTCCAGCTTTACGCCCGCGAGTTCGGCACCAATAACTTCCCGGACTGCTCTAATATGTGCCACGAGGCAACCAGCGTCGGTCTGCCGCAATCGATCGGCATCGGCAAAGGCACGGTGTCTTTGGACGACTTTGATAAAACCGAACTGGTTATTTCCATCGGTCACAACCCCGGAACCAACCATCCGCGCATGATGGGTACGTTGCATGAACTGTCCCGCCGCGGTGTGCCGATTATCGTCTTTAACCCGCTGCGTGAAAGGGCGCTGGAACGTTTTGCCGACCCGCAGAACGTTATTGAAATGGCAACCTACAGTTCGACGAATATCGCCTCAACCTATTTCCAGGTGAAAGCGGGCGGCGATGCCGCGGCGCTGAAAGGGATCGCTAAAGCATTACTGGAGATCGAAGCGGACCAGGGCCAGGTGCTGGACCAGGCGTTTATTAACGAGCACACCCTCGGCTTCGAGGCTTTTGCCGAAGATTTACGTCAGACCAGCTGGCCGGAAATTGAGCGTGAGTCCGGATTAACCCGCGACGATCTGCAGCGCGTTGCCGTTGCCTACGCCAAATCCAACGCCACTATCGTGACCTATGGCATGGGGATCACCCAGCATAACAAAGGCACCTCTAACGTCCGGTTGATTGCCGACCTTCTGCTGATGCGCGGCAATATCGGCAAACCGGGGGCTGGGATCTGCCCGCTGCGCGGTCACTCTAACGTGCAGGGCAACCGTACCGTCGGCATTACCGAAAAACCGAGTGCGGAGTTTCTGAATAACCTCGAAAGCGTGTTCGGTTTTGTCGCTCCACGCGGACATGGCCACGATGCGGTGAAAGCGCTGCAGGCAATGGTTGCCGGCGACGCGAAAGCGCTGATCTGTCTTGGCGGTAATTTCGCGGTGGCGATGCCGGATCATGAACGGGCGTTCCCGGCGATGCGCGGGCTGGATCTTAGTGTGCACATCGGCACCAAACTGAATCGTTCGCATCTGCTGGTGGCGAAAGAGACTTTTATTCTGCCTTGTCTGGGCCGTACCGAACTCGATATGCAGGAGAGCGGACGCCAGTCGATTACCGTGGAAGACTCGATGTCGATGGTCCACGCCTCATCCGGCAAACTGAAACCGGCCTCTGACCGGCTGCGCTCGGAACCGGCTATTGTCGCCGGGATGGCGGCGGCGACGCTGCCGAACAGTAAGATCGACTGGTTATCGCTGGTGGCTGATTACGACCGCATCCGCGATCTCATCGAGCAGACTATCCCCGGGTTCGAGGATTATAACGAACGTATTCGTCATCCGGGCGGTTTCCGTATGCCGCTGCCGCCAACCGAGCGGATCTGGCCGACGCCGACCGGCAAAGCGATGTTCTCGGTATTCAAAGGCGTCCATGAGAATTCCCGCGTTGACGGCGACGACGTGATGCGCCTGGTTACGCTGCGCAGTCACGATCAGTACAACACCACGATTTACGCGATGGACGATCGCTATCGCGGAGTGTTTGGCCGCCGCGATGTGCTGTTTATGAATGAGCAGGATATGGCCGAGCAGGGGCTGGAGCATGGCGACCGCGTCGATATTTTTACCGCGCTGCCGGATAGCGATCTGCGCCTTGAGGATATCACCGTGGTTGCTTACAGCATCGCGCCGGGCACCGTGGGCGCCTATTACCCGGAAGCTAACGTTCTGGTGCCGCTGGATTACATCGATGAAGAGAGCGGCACGCCGTCGTACAAATCAGTTCCTATCCGCCTGACGCTGCGTTCGAAAGAGGTGCGCGCCGTCCCCGGTCTGCGTTAATTTGCTGAATATTGCCAGTGGCCTGCGATCGGGCCACTGGCAAATGGCATCTTGAAATCAGCCCCTACCGCAAGTAACATTTAAATAACATATCTTATCGCAGCTGTGTTCTGCATCGCGTCCACCACTGACCCGCGGACGTCACTATTCTGGAAGTTAAGATGGACATTAAACAGCTGAAATATCTGATCGCGCTCGATCAGACGCGCCATTTCGGCCAGGCCGCGGCGGCCTGCCATATCACCCAACCGACGCTTTCAATGCGCATTCGCAACCTGGAAGACGAACTTAATCTCACGCTGATTCAGCGCGGCCAACGCTTCGAAGGCTTCACCCCGGAAGGGGAACGCATCCTCGCCTGGGCGCGGGCGCTGCTGGCGGCGCACGATGGCCTGGCGGCTGAAGCGGCGATTTGTCGCGGCCAGATGGTGGGCCAGTTACGCGTAGGCATGGTGCCGTTAGCCAGCTTGAACCCGATGCAATTGATCAAACCGCTGGCGGAAAAATACCCAGAACTGCAGTTCAGTCTGCTGTCGATGACCTCTGAGCAAATTATTGACGGCGTCAGCCGTAACCAGCTCGATCTAGGCATCTGCTATTTGCACCACGTCGATAGCGCATTATTTAACGTCACCTGGCTGCCGAAAACGCGAATGGGCCTGCTGCACGACAGTCGCCATTTCCAGTTTGACGCAGGCATACCCGAGTGGGAGACATTAGCGGGGCTGCCGCTCGGTTTCCTTACCAAGGGAATGTATTATCGTGAATCGATTGAAATGAGCTTTAAAGCCAAAGGGTTAACGCCGAAATATGTCTTTGAAAGCGATTCGACATTTCAGATAATCCAGGCGGTACAGGCCGGGATCTGTTGCGCCATCATGCCGCTCAATAACGGCCTGGAAGCGCTGAGCGACAATCTGGCGATTATGCCTATTGGGGAAACCGAGGTTGATTCCACGCTTGCGCTTATCATGCGCAACCAGGAGCCGGTGTCGTCGTTGGCGGAAAAATGTTTCGCCGATGCGCAGATGATTTTTGGCGAAGCGCCGCAAATTTAATTGGCGGCCAAATGCTGCTGCATGAAATCGAGCCAGACGCGAGAGCGGGCAGGTAAAAAGTGGCGTTCGCGATACAGCGCCACTAAATGTAGCGGTGCCGGCGGTAGCTCCAGTTCAACCACCTTTAACTGACCTGAGGCGATAAACGGGCGGCAAGCCTGTTCAGCGAGGATGGCGAAACCTACGCCGGCGACGGCGGCATGAAGGGCGATCTCTCCGCTATTCACCCGAAAATGAGCCTGGACGTTCACTTTTTTAAACGCGTTTCGTGCGGTGATAAATTGCCAGGCTTGCCCCTTCAGCGCGCTGACGGTGGTGATGCAGGGAAGTGAGGCAAGCTGCTCGCAACGTACTGGCTGTCCGCATTTTTCCAGCAGCGAAGGCGCAGCGACAACACAACAGGGAAATGTCGCCAACGGCATGGCGATATAGCTGGCATCCTCCATTTTGCCTCGGACGATGGCGACGGCAATGTCGATATCTTCTTTAAGCGCGTCGGCTCCGGCAAGGCTGACCACACAGCTTACTTCGATTTTGGGATAACGCATGGCGAACTGCGCCAGCATGGGGCCAAAAAGCGTCGGTCCAATCTCGTTGGGAAGACATAAGCGCAACAGCCCCTCAGGATCGGCCTGCTGTTGAGTTAAGGCCGCTTCGGTTGCCGCGAGCTGATCAAGCAGGGGGCGCATACTATTAAAAAAAGCCTGCCCGGCATCGGTGAGATGCATGTGTCTGGTGCTGCGCTGGATAAGGCGCAATTGCAGTTTTTCTTCCAGTTGAGAAATCTGGCGACTGACATTTGACGAAGGCATACGTAATGCCCGCGCCGCCCCGCTGAAGCTGCCGTTTTCCACGACATTCACAAACACGCGTAGTGCATTCAAATCCAGTTTACTCACCGCTGATTATCCCATTTTTGATAATTAACCCGCCCATTTTTACCGACTTATGCGTTTTTTTACTAGCCGATAAACTGACGCTCCCCCTGATGAGAGGAAGTGTAATGACCATAAATCTACGGCGAATGGGCGCGATCATCGCTTTTATCCAATTTACCAACGCGCTCGAATATATGATTTTTAATCCGCTATTTGTCTACATGGCGCCAACTTTTCAGGTGCCGGTGAGCTGGGCAGGTTATGTCAGCGGTATTTATACGCTTGCGTCGGTCATTTCTGGAATCGGCGCGTGGCGCCTGGTGGGAAAGCTAAATCCGCGTAAGTTTCTACTGGTTAATATGGCCTTACTGGGAGCATTAACGCTGATGGTTCTGGCTACCCAGCACTTCATATTGTTGCTGATACTGCGTTTTTTGGCCGGGCTCCTCGGCGGAATGACGATGGGGGTGGCCAGCAGTTTACTGATCAACGCGGCGGACCAGGAACACCGCGCGCGATTGTTGGCAACGGTCATCTCTGCCTTTTCGCTGGTCAGTATTATCGGCATGCCCGGCATGTTGTTTCTCTGCGAACGTTTCGGCTGGCAGACGGCGCCGGCATTGATTGGCGTTCTCTGCCTGCTGGCGCTCATCATGATCTATGTTGGCCTGCCGAAGGCTTCCGGCGGCGCTGGCTCTGGTACAAAGATACGCATCACGCCAACGATGCTGTTATTTGCCAGCGGCAATGCGTTAACCCAGTTTAGCCCGATGCTATTACTGCCGATCCTGGTGCCTTTGCTGCTGGGCAATATGCGGGCAAGCAGCGAGGCGCTACCGTGGTTATTCTTTCTCGGCGGTATGGCGGGATTCGCGGCGACAAAGTTGAGCGGCAGCCTGTGTCAACGCTTTGGCGGCTATCGGCTGAGCCTGGCGGCAACCGCAGTTTTTATCATCAGTTTGCTGATGGTGCTGTGGCTGGACGGCGCGAGTTGGTTGTTTATGATTACCTTCCTTGGGGCATCTTATAGCCGGCTGGTTGCCTCCTCGGCGGTGGCGATTCGTTTCCCGGACGATAACTGGCGCGCGGGATTTACCACTCTGCAAGGCGGTGTCATGTCATTCAGTACGGCACTCGCTTTTATGCTCTGCTCACTGTGGCTGGCCGACGGCGAGATGAGTCAGCAGGCGTCTACGGGGTTGATTGCATTTAGCGGCGCTAGCGCCTTGCTGCTGCCATGTTTACTGCGCTATCAAGAAAAAATACTCGTACGCAACGCCGCCGAACGGGCAACCGGCGGCGTTGGTGAGCTTTAAATATTCTCCAGACGAATACCCCGGGTTCTTGGCCCAAATATGCCTACCGACAGCATGACCATCAGCATACTGGCGACGATAAAGCTAATCACGCCCGGCGTTCCGGCATATTGCAGGATCACGCCAATCATAATGCTGGTAACCGCGGTGGACAGACGGCTAAAGGAGTAACAGAAGCCCACCGCCCGGGCGCGGATGTGGGTAGGGAACACCTCCGCCTGATAGGCGTGATAGCTGATGGTGAGCCAGGCATTGGACCAGGTGATCATAAAGCCGCAGATAACCAGCAGTACCGGACTATTTTGTAAAGCGAACAGTGTGCCGAAGATCACCGTCATCAGCGCTGACAGAACAATTTGCCATTTGTTTTCAAAACGATGGACAAAGCGAGTACAGAACAGGCAGCCAAGCGGGTAGGCAAGGGTGATAAAAAAAGCGTACAGCAGGCTATGGGTAATACTGGCGCCCTGGCCGGAGAGCAGCGCGGGCAGCCAGTTACCGAAACCAAAGAAGCCGATGGCCTGGAAAAAGTTCATCACCATTAACATGAGGGTGCGTTGACGGTACTGCGGCGCCCAAATCTCTTTAAAATTGCTGCGTTGCGGCACCGCTACCGCCTGACTGGCATGGCGCCGGGAAGGCGATAAACCGCAGCGTTGTTCCATTTCACCCATAACCCGGTGCGCGTCATCGTGGCGACCTTTGCTTTCCAGCCAGCGGGCGGATTCCGGCAGCTTTTTGCGGATAACCCAAATGACCAGTGAACACAGTGCGCCGAGAATAATCACCCAACGCCAGCCGCTCAGGCCGAGAATGGTCATTGGCACCAGTAGCCAGGACATCAGCGCCACCGTCGGTACCGAGAGAAACTGAATAAAGAAGGCGTAAGCGAAGGCTTTATTACGTAAGTGCGTCGGCATCCATTCACTGAGATAAGTATCGATAGTCACCAGTTCAATTCCCAGGCCGATCCCCACCAGGAAACGAAAGAAAATAACCCCTTCAGCGCTATTTTGCAGCGCCATAATCAGCGAAAAGATGCCATACCACGCCAGCGCGAACATAAAGGTCAGGCGGCGTCCAAGTCTGTCCGCCAGCGGCGCGAGCAAACTGGCGCCGATAAACAGCCCCATAAAGGTCGAGGAAGCGAAGGCTGCCTGATCGGCAATACCAAATACCCCATCTTTCCCGGTATGGAAAATACCCTCGGCGAGCAGGCCGGTGCTGATATAACCGGTCTGGAACAGGTCGTAGAGTTCGAAAAAGCCGCCTAATGCCAGTAGGGTGATAAAGGACCAAAGACCGGGGGAGGAGGGCAGAGCGTCGATACGCGCGGTTAAGCTATCGGGATGTTGTCCTGGCGGGCTAAAGGAGGCGTCGCCGAGAACCTGGGTAGTAGACATATTATTATTTTCCTCAGGAGAAATGTTTGCCTGCTAATGTTAATTGGTTGTTAATGGTTTTAAATTTTTAATTGTGAGCGGTGTGGCGATTTAACAGTCGGAAATCATGTTTAATACGCTGATAGATGATAAATATGCTGCTTTTTTGTCAGCACAGACGGCAGAATTGAAGTAAACGACCAGCAGCGAGCAATCAGACTAAGAGAAATGGTGACTTCGGTGAAAATCACCTACATTTGCAGTGTGTATCTATGTCTACCAGGGAAAAGAATATGTTAAAGCGTCAGGCAATAAAAACGGCGTTGGCAATGGTGATGTCGGTAACGATGGCCGCGGCACCGGCGCTTGCTAATCCCGGGAACGGTAATGGCAATGGTGAACATGGCAATAGCGGTAAAAACATCTATCATGGCGATAAAGGTAATCATGGTCATAGCGCCAGCCAAAGCGATAACGGCGGCGGCAAGGGCCAGCGTAAGAATTACGGCAAACCGGATCACGTCGATAGTGATATCAGCTATACCACCGCTCGCGCGCTAGCGGTGAACTACGGCTTGACCGGCTATAAAGCGCTGCCTCCGGGGATTGCGAAAAATCTCGCGCGTGGAAAACCATTACCTCCGGGCATTGCCAAAAAAACGGTGCCTGCCTCGATGCTCAACCAATTACCTTATTATCCTGGCTATGAGTGGCGGGTAGTGGGTGACGATCTGGTTCTGATTGCGCTCAGTACCGCCGTGGTCACCGCGATCATTAATAGCGTCTTTGATTAACATAGAGGCCCCGTGATAAACGGGGCTTTGTTTTTCTAATAACATTTGATCTCTTTCTTAAACCAATCCTCACCGGGGAGAGTATTAAACTTTACAGCTATTATTGGCGGGCTATACTAAGCACAACTTTATACAGGAGAGATATGTTGGACAGTCACCCTTATTTAAACATCAAGGCAAACTGACGCTATCTATTCTGCGCTGTTTGCCAACCGGCAGGCAGCAATCCTTTCCCAATCCTGATTGCCTCCTGAGAACTGGAATTCGCTTTTTTGCGAGGTAATTCATCATGCTATTATTTTTGTACGCCCTGTTCCCTCCGCCTTTTACGCGGTAACACACGCTCACACAGGCCATTAAGGCTATCTCACTGCGGTTAATCAATCTACGCAGGAATATCTACTACGCGCAATTTGTGAGTGTAAAAAAATAACATCTAACTATGCATGATTTATTTATGCAGGGATTACCACATCTAAATTTGGGGATGAATCATGACTGACATGAAAGTAGAAAACCGGAATACCAACCGGTCTGCGTCAGAAAATGATAAGCAGCATAAAAAGAGCTTTGCGATTGAAACGGAGGCCTTTAATAGTCCGGACCATACGTTGGCACGTTTAAATAGCAGTCGGCAGGGACTAACGACCGCCGATGCACTGGAACGGCTGGACGACTATGGTCGCAACGAAGTGGCACGCGAAAGTGTGCCGCCGTTTTTTATTCAATTACTGCAGGCATTTAATAACCCGTTTATTTACGTACTGATGGCGCTGGCGGCAGTCAGCTTTATTACCGATTACTGGCTACCGCTGCGAAACGGTGAGGAGACAGACCTCACCGGCGTTATTATTATCCTGACGATGGTGAGCCTGAGTGGTCTATTACGCTTCTGGCAGGAATTCAGGACCAATAAAGCCGCGCAGGCGCTGAAATCCATGGTCCGTACCACCGCAACGGTACTGCGCCGCGGGCCGGGCAATATTGGCCCCAGCCAGGAGGAAATACCCATTGAAGAGCTGGTGCCGGGCGATATTATTTTCCTTGCCGCAGGCGATCTGGTGCCGGCAGATGTTCGTCTGCTGGAATCACGGGACCTCTTTGTCAGTCAGTCCATTCTTAGCGGTGAATCACTACCGGTAGAAAAATATGATCTGATGGCCAGCGTGTCGGGAAAATGCAGCGACCGTCTACCGACGCCGGATAAAAATAAAAGTCTGTTAGAGATGGGCAATGTCTGTCTGATGGGGACGAACGTCACCAGCGGCAGGGCGCAGGCGGTGGTGGTGGCGACCGGCGACCGGACCTGGTTTGGCTCGCTGGCAAAATCGATCGTCGGCACTCGCACGCAAACCGCCTTCGATCGCGGGGTGAATAGCGTCAGCTGGTTGTTAATCCGCTTCATGCTGATCATGGTACCGATCGTGTTGTTGATTAACGGTTTCAGTAAAGGCGATTGGGTAGAAGCCTCGCTTTTTGCCCTGGCGGTGGCGGTCGGTTTAACGCCGGAGATGTTACCCATGATCGTCAGTTCGAACCTCGCGAAGGGCGCGATTGCCATGTCGCGGCGTAAGGTGATCGTTAAGCGTCTCAATGCCATTCAAAACCTTGGCGCAATGGATGTGCTGTGTACGGATAAAACAGGCACCCTGACCCAGGACAATATCATCCTTGAGCATCATCTCGACGTTGGCGGCGCGGAAAGCAATCGAGTATTAATGCTGGCGTGGCTGAATAGCAGCAGCCAAAGCGGAGCGCGCAATCTGATGGACAGAGCCGTGTTGCGCTATGGGGAAGGGCGGCTGGCGCCGGCGGAAAAAGAGCGTTTCGTGAAGCTCGATGAATTGCCGTTCGATTTTGTACGCCGCCGCGTATCGGTCTCGGTGGAAGACAGCCGCTATGGCGATAAAAGCCTGATTTGTAAAGGGGCGGTTGAAGAGATGCTCGAAGCCGCGACCCATATTCGTGAGGGCGACAAGATCGTTGAACTGGACGCGCTGCGCCGGGAACTATTGCTGACGAAAACCGAAGATTATAACGCTCAGGGTTTTCGGGTATTGCTGGTCGCTACCCGCAAGCTGGATGATGCCGCGCTAAACGTGCCGCTCACCGCCGCTGATGAACAGGGGCTCACCGTCGAGGGCATGTTGACGTTCCTCGACCCGCCGAAGGAAAGCGCGGGCAAAGCCATTACCGCACTGCGTGATAACGGTGTCGCGGTCAAGGTACTTACCGGTGATAACCCGGTTGTAACGGCGCGGATTTGTCTTGAAGTGGGCATTGATGCGCACGACATACTCACCGGCCAACAGGTTGAGTCAATGACTGACCGCCAGCTTCAGCAGGAGGTCGAGAAACGCGCGGTGTTCGCCAAACTGACGCCGCTGCAGAAGTCGCGCATTCTGCAGATGCTACAGAAAAATGGCCATACCGTTGGTTTTCTGGGCGATGGCATTAACGACGCCCCGGCGCTGCGCGATGCCGATGTGGGTATTTCTGTCGATAGCGCGGCGGATATCGCGAAGGAGTCCTCGGATATTATTCTGCTGGAAAAAGACCTGATGGTGCTGGAAGAGGGGGTGATTAAAGGACGCGAGACCTTTGGCAACATTATTAAGTATCTGAACATGGCCGCCAGCTCCAACTTCGGCAACGTGTTTTCGGTATTAGTCGCCAGCGCGTTTATCCCGTTCCTGCCGATGCTGGCGATTCATCTGTTGATTCAGAATCTGATGTACGACATCTCACAGCTGTCGCTGCCGTGGGACAAAATGGATAAGGAGTTTTTGCGTAAGCCGCGCAAGTGGGATGCGAAGAACATTGGCCGCTTTATGCTGTGGATTGGCCCCACGTCGTCGATATTCGATATCACCACCTTTGCTCTGATGTGGTACGTCTTCGCCGCCAATCATGTGGAAGCGCAGGCCTTGTTCCAGTCCGGCTGGTTTATCGAAGGGCTGCTGTCGCAGACGCTGGTGGTGCATATGTTGAGAACGCAGAAAATTCCGTTCATTCAGAGCCGCGCGACGCTGCCGGTTTTGCTCACCACCGCCGCGATTATGGCCATCGGCATCTATATCCCGTTCTCGCCGCTTGGCGCCATGGTGGGGCTTGAGCCGCTGCCGCTGAGTTATTTCCCGTGGCTCGTTGCCACGTTGCTGAGCTACTGCCTGGTGGCGCAGGGTATGAAACGTTTCTATATCAAGCGCTTTGGCCAGTGGTTTTGATGACAAAAAGGAGGATGACGATGAATCGTTCACCGGAGGATCTCATCGCCTGGATGTTTTTACTGGCCGGTTTGCTGGTACTGGCGCTGGCGATACGGCAAATCTTTGAATAGCGGGGGGACTATGCGCAAAACGTCGTTAGACCCAATCTTTCTCCAGGCCGTGTTGATGATGGTGGTGATAGTCTTACTCACCGTCTGGATTAGGTAGTTTAAGGCCCGGGGCTTTATCGCTCCGGGCCTAAAGTCCCTGCGGTATTCCTGCAACATGGCAAATGGTACTTTCCACCACGGGGAACACGTCGATTAACTCAATAATGGTAGAGCTTCGAGCATATTCTTCAGGTTTAAGGTATCCCAGGGCAGGTGTTCGGCGACGGTGAGGCCGACCGGTTTGGCCTGAGCGGCGGCTTGATTGATAAGATTAACCACTTCGGCAATCGTCAGTTTCCCTTCGGCGACATCGCCAAAATCGTGTACGCCGCGCCCCGGACGAGCAAATAGCACTGCTCGAAACAGGGCCGGGTCGAGGACATCAAGATCGAGATGGATGGCCAGGTACTCAATACGTTCACGCGCTATCCACTCGTCAATCGCCTGCGGATTCTGACGCAGCTCTGATGGGCTTAAGGTGGCGATGCCGCGTTCACTAATAAACTGTTTTTCGACATCGAGCGGGCTATGGATCCCGGCAATGAGCGCTTTGCCAGGTGATAATGGCTTTCTGACCACCTGGGTTAATTCCGCGTCGCCATTGCCCATTAAAGCCCCAAGAACGTGGGCATGGGCATGTGGGAACTGCTCTGGCGTCATAACGTCCGGGTGAGAATCAATCCATAATACCCCCAATTTATCGCCATATTTTTCCACAAGCCAGGCGAAAGGAGCCAGGGAGACCAGGCAATCGCCCCCTAAGGTGACAATGGTCTCTGGCTGATTTCGAGTGATTTTGTCTTGTGCATCAAGCAACTGTTCAACGATCGCCCGGCGGCCGACAATTCCATCTTCATTTGCCAGTTGAGCGTGTCCTGGTTCGGGGACACAGACCTCCTCGACAACGCCTTGCGCAGGCGGCGCCAGCCAGGACAGCATCCGGGAGCCGAAGAAGTAGGGCGGATTGTTGCCGCCTTGCCATTGCGGAAAAAGCAAACGCAGACTGGATTGGGTATTTGGCATCATGGTTCTCCTCATATTTATCATCACAAATGAACGAACGTTCATTCATTAATAATGAGGCGCACTGTCGGTGATGGCAAGTAAAAACGGGTTATTTACCCTAACATTAGGCTGCTAGCCAAAAAGCGCTTGAAGCAGGTAGAATTGCCCATCGCCGGAGGTAGTTGAAATGTTAAATAATTCAGAAACGTACCATAAGCTGATTGTCGCCGCGGCGGCGTGCTTTGCCGAAAAAGGATTTAATGGAACCAGCGTGCGCGAAATTGCACTGCGCGCAGGTATTAGCCTCGGCGCGATGTACACCTACTTCAAAGGCAAAGATGAACTCATTGAGGCGATTATCCTTGAAGAGCAAAAATCGGCATTAGCTAAGCATCAGGAGCGCTTCGAAGGTTCCCATTTTGCGCAGATTTGCGCCTTAGCCGTTTCCTGTATAGAAGAAGTGGGGTATCCCTCTTCGCACCAGCTGTGGGTGGAAATTATTGCGGAATCGGCAAGAAAGCCGGCGCTGCGGCAGATTTTCGTCAATAGCGACAGGATCATGCGCGACGGAATGGCACAGATTATTGCTCAAGGAATTGCCGCAGGCGAGCTCAGCCCACACGTTAACGTCGAAGAAGCAACGCTCACCATCTTTGCATTCATCGATGGTCTGATTGGCCGTAAAGCGATGAATCCCGCATTTACCGTGGCTAAGGATCTGCCGCATTTTGACAACGTCATGGCGACCATTCTCAATAAAAATAGCGCTAGTGAATCCCATGCCACAGTACGCTGATTTCTGTTTTAGCGCCGTGATGGCTCAACGGGCGGCAAAAGAAAATCTCACCCTTGATGCCGACCAGCTCGCGTTGGTTGCCAACTTGCAAACGCTGAGCCATCAGTTATTCCGGCAGCAAACGGCAATACAAGGATTGTACGTCTGGGGGCGAACCGGGCGTGGGAAGAGCTTTATTCTCGATAGTTTCTTTGCCAGCTTGCCGCTGCGTGAAAAGCGGCGGGTGCATTTTCATCACTTTTTCCGCGAACTCCATCAGCGGCTGAACGCCCCTTCGGCGCCGCGGTTGCAAGAGGTCGTCGCGCAAATGACCGACAACTGTCGTCTGCTCTGTTTTGATGAGTTTCATCTTCATGACCCGGCTGATGCGATGTTGATAAAGGTGCTACTGGAGCATTTGTTCGCGCGAAATATCGTCTTATTAGCGACCTCCAATTATCCCCCCGACCGTTTGCTGGCGAATCCGCTCTATCACGAACGTTTTTTGCCTTCCATTAACCTCATTAAACGTCATATGACGGTAACGGCGCTCAACGGCGAACAGGATTACCGCGAGCGACATGCCTCGCTGGAGAATGATTTCTGCCAGGGAAAACTGTTGGTGCAGCCAACCCCCAGTACTCGCGCGGCGCTCGGTTTGCCGGCTATTGCCGCGCAGGCGCAGGCTCTGCAAGTAGGTTATCGAACCCTGCAAACGGCATCGCCGCAAGGTACCTTTCTGCATTTCACTTTCGACCAGCTCTGCCTTGCGCCTACCTCGGTCATGGATTACCTGACGCTATGTGAGCAACACCAGAACTGGCTCGTCGAGAAGGTTCCACCGTTGGCGCGAGTTAGCCCTGCGGCACAGCAGCGCTTTATCAACGTGGTGGATATTTTGTATGAAAAACAGTGCCGCTTAATTTTAATTACCGATTGCGGGCTGGAAACACTGGTGGCGGATGTGGAGCTGGATGATATTCAACGCACCTACAGTCGGTTACAGCAGCTCGCTCGGGAAGCATAAAAAAGCGCCACTCGATAATGAGCGGCGCTTTAACAGAGTAACCTGCCGCCGGTTATTCACCGGCGGGCAGGGGAATTACAGATCGAAACGATCCAGATTCATTACCTTGGTCCATGCGGCAACGAAATCAGTAACGAATTTCTGTTGCGCATCGGCACAGGCATAGACTTCGGCCAGCGCGCGCAGGACCGAGTTAGAACCGAACACCAGATCGACGCGAGTGGCGGTATATTTCTCTTCGCCGCTCTTACGGTCGTGACCGGTAAACAGCTCAGCCTGTTCATCCGCGGCTTTCCATACGGTGCCCATATCCAGCAGGTTGACGAAGAAGTCAGTGCTGAGGACGCCGACGCGATCGGTGAAGACGCCATGTTGGCTGCCATCGAAGTTAGCGCCCAGCACGCGCAGGCCGCCGACCAGCGCCGTCATTTCCGGCGCCGTCAGGGTTAGCTGCTGCGCTTTATCGATAAGCAGGGTTTCCGTTGATACGCCGCCTTCGATGCGACGGTAATTACGGAAACCGTCGGCCAGCGGCTGCAGCAGATCCATTGCTTCAACATCGGTCTGATCCTGGCGCGCATCTACGCGACCCGGCGCAAACGGCACGTTTACTTGAACGCCGGCAGCCGCTGCGGCCTGCTCAACCCCCACAACGCCCGCCAGAACAATGATATCCGCCAGAGACGCTTTACCCGATGCTTTCTGGATGGCCTGTAGCGTTGGCAGCACTTTGCTGGCAATGGCGTTGACCGGCCATTCTCTCTGTGGCAGCAGGGCCAGACGCGCGCCGTTAGCGCCGCCGCGTTTATCACCGCCGCGGAAGGTTGAGGCGGAAGCCCAGGCAACGGAGACCAGTTCGCTGACCGACAGGCCTGAATCCGCAATGGCCGTTTTCAGCGTAGCGATGTCGGAGGCGGTCGGGTTATGCGTCGGAGCCGGTAATGGATCCTGCCAAATCAGATCTTCTTTTGGCACTTCCGGACCGAGATAACGGGATTTTGGCCCCATATCGCGGTGAATTAGTTTGAACCAGGCGCGGGCGAAGGCTTCGTTAAAGGCCTGCGGATCGTTCAGGAAACGGCGCGAGATTTTGCCGAATTCCGGGTCGAAGCGCAGCGTCAGGTCCGTTACCAGCATGGTCGGCTTGCGTTTTTTATTCGGATCAAACGGGTCGGGAATAATCTCCGGCGCATCTTTCGCTTCAAACTGAATAGCGCCCGCCGGGCTGCGCGTCTGTACCCATTCGTATTTGAACAGGTTCTCGAAGAAGTAGTTGCTCCATTGGGTCGGGGTTTGCGTCCATACGACTTCCAGACCCGAGGTGATGGCGTCCGCGCCTACACCGCTGCCGTAAGTACTGCTCCAGCCAAGACCCTGAGATTCCAGCGGGGCGGCTTCCGGTTCCGGGCCAACGTGGCTTGCCGGTGCGGCGCCGTGCGTTTTACCCAGCGTATGGCCGCCGGCGATCAGCGCGACGATTTCTTCATCGTCCATCGCCATATTGCCGAAGGTCGCACGAATGGCTGCCGCGGCGGAAAGCGGATCGCCGCTGGCGTTAGGGCCTTCCGGGTTGACATAGATGAGACCCATTTCGGTGGCGCCCAGCGCCTGTTTTTCCAGGCTTTCCGGGTGGCGATGTTTCAGCCACTCTTTTTCATCGCCCCAGTCAACATCGAGGTCCGGTTCCCACACGTCTTCACGGCCTGCGCCGAAACCGAAGGTACGGAAGCCGGCGTTTTCTAATGCCACGTTACCTGCCAGCATATACAGGTCGGCCCAGGAGATTTTCTGACCATATTTTTGTTTCACCGGCCACAGCAGACGACGGGCTTTATCAAGGCTGACGTTATCCGGCCAGGAGTTAAGCGGGGCGAAGCGCTGCTGCCCGCGACCCGCGCCGCCGCGGCCATCGACGGTACGGTAAGTCCCCGCGCCGTGCCACGCCATACGAATAAACAGGCCAATGTAGCTGCCCCAATCGGCAGGCCACCACTCCTGAGAGTCGGTCAGTAGCGCGCGAAGGTCGGCTTTCAATGCGGAGTAGTCGAGCTTTTTGAACTCTTCCCGATAGTTGAAGTTTTCACCCAACGGGTTAGAACGATTGGAGTGCTGATTCAGCAGGTCAACACGAAGTTGGTTGGGCCACCAGTCACGGTTGGCGGTACCGCTGCCGGCGCTTTGCTTCGGCGTCCCGGCGTGGAAAGGGCATTTCCCTGCGGATGGGTTGTTAGTGGGATCATTTGACGTGCTCATATCAGGCTCCGTTTGCTTTTGTGAATGCCATTACGATATACACTGCTACCAATAAGCGATATTTGAATGAGTCTACGGATTTAATAGCTTTTACCGTTCAATAAACATAATTAAAACCAGTGTTTTAGTGTGTTTACTCGGCGAAATTCAAAACCACACCTTTAAACATAGTCGTAACGCAGCGGTAAAGGAAACGTTATGATGCGTTAACCGCTACGGATCGCTAATTGTTTGAGATATGACAATTTTACTGCGATGAAAGGATTAGCGTTGCCAGTAAAGCGGCGTGCCGAAAACGTCGGTAAAATAATCAATAACGGTGCGTACATTGAGCGACGGATGACGAGCATGCGGATAAATCGCGGCAATGTAAGAGGGCAAATGGTTAATGCCAACGCTGTAGTCATTCATCAGCGCTACTAATGTTCCCTGCGCCAGCGCGTCGCTCACCATCCAGTCCGGAAACAAAACAATGCCCATTCCGCCAATCGCTGAAGTGAGAAGGGCATCGGCGTTGTTTGAGATTAGCCGCGGTGTTTGCGGGTAATGGATCCACTCTTCTTCTCTCTGGCGAAAAAGCCAACGGTTAGCACCCTGTGAACCGCGATACACCAGCGTGCGGTGTTGATTAAGCTCAGAAGGCGATTGCGGCGCGCCGAAACGGGAAAGGTAACCAGGCGCTGCGGCGAGGTAATAGCGCTGGGCGCCAAAAACCTTTGCGTGATAGCTGGCGTCAGGCAGGGCGCTGATGCGAAAAATGATATCAGTCGCCTGGCGATGAGGATCGACAAAGTCATCGGTCAGGATTAATTCGTACTCCAGCTCGGGATAACGATCGGCCAGTCCCGCTAACCATGGCGCGATATGCCGTTGGCCAAAGTAGACCGGGGCGTTGATGCGCACGAGTCCGCCAGGTTGTTGGGCGCGATCCTGTAATTCGCGTTGCGCGTGAGCGAATTGCTCGGTCATCCCGCGGGCATAGTCAGCAAACAGGTTTCCGGCCTCCGTTGGAACGACCGCACGGGTATTGCGGTAGAACAGCTGCTGGCCAAGCGCATCCTCAAGTTGCTGGATGACTCGTGAAATCAGAGAAGGAGAAACGCCTTCACGGCGCGCGACAACGGAAAAACTATGGCTGTCATACACGGCGATAAACAGCTGGAGGGCGCGGAGATTGATGTTACCTACGTCGGCCATTAATGCAAATCCTGCAAAGGTGTTTGCAAAACTATACTATTTTTTACATTAGCGCGCCGTTCTATTCTCTTCCGCTCTTAACAACTGAAGAGTATTTAACATGCAGCGTGTGCTGATTTTTTTAGTGATTGCCGGCGGAATGGGGCTGTCCGTAGAGGCAGGTCTATTGGGGCCGCTGGCGGGTCAGGTCGGTGATTTATGGGCAACAATGAGTATTTTCGCCATTGGCGCGGCATTAACGTTTTTACTGATGATTTTTTTTAGCCCGCGACAGAGTCCCTCTTTTTTTTCGCTCCCCGGTTGGCAATTAACCGGTGGTCTATTGGGGCCAGGTTATGTGCTGATATTAACGATTGTTACTCCGACGATCGGTATCGCAATGACGATTACCGGTGTTCTCGCCGGTCAAGTATGTAAGAGTCTGTTAATCGATCATTTTGGCTGGTTTGGTAGCCCGCGGCGAAAAATAGATCGCCGCCGGGTTATTGCGCTGTTGTTCATCGTGGCGGCATTAGTGCTGATTGCCGTTGATTGAGGTGCTGATATGAATATGTTGATGATTATTTTGTCGCTAATTGGCGGCGCATTGCTAAGCGTACAGGCTGCGGTGAATGGCCGTCTTGGCGCGCAAGTCGGAATATTGCGTAGCGCCTTTTTGACCTTTTCCATTGGCGCATTGGTGACCGGTTTATTCATCGTTTTCTTTGCTCCGCAGCAGTCGATGACGCTGCTGGATGTGCCAAAGTGGCAACTGCTTGGGGCGTTCTGCGGGGTACCCTATATTGTCATCATGGTGCTGGCAGTACAGCGAATCGGCACGGCAACGGCGACGGTGGCGGTAATATTTGGTCAACTCGCGATGAGCTTGCTGATTGATAATTTCGGGTGGTTGGGAAATAGCGCTATTGCCTTTTCGCCACAACGCCTGGCAGCGGTGCTGTGTTTGGCGTTAGCACTGTACTTTATATACGCCTCTGGCGTATCAGGAGCAGTTGCACCTCCTAAACAGCCGGGAAAGGCGAAATGGTTGTCGACCGAACGGGAATAAGCTAATACTTAGACACCATGTGACTGGCGCTAAAGACAGAATACTGTTGGGGAGCATGGTCAAGTACGCCGCGCGCCTGGGCATTACCCCTATCTGGAGATAAGTTATGCCTGAATTAGCTTCATTATCGGCTTTTGCCGCGGTGGCGTTGGGGTTGGTGTTAACGCCTGGCCCCAACATGATGTACCTCACTTCGCGGTCGATTTGCCAGGGAAAACGCGCCGGCTTTATATCCCTTGCTGGCGTTGCGGTGGGGTTTTTCTTTTATATGCTGTGCGCGGCTTTTGGCATAACCGCGCTGGTTTTCGCCGTACCCTATGCCTACGATGCGTTGCGAATTTGCGGAGTGGCTTATTTACTCTATTTAGCGTGGCAGGCGATTAAACCCGGTGGGCGGCCGATTTTCGCGGTGCGCGACTTACCGGCTGATAGCGGGCGTAAGCTGTTTCTGATGGGCTTTCTTACCAGCCTGGCGAATCCTAAAGTGGCTATCTTGTATTTGTCTTTGCTGCCGCAGTTTATCACCCCCGGACTCGGTAGCGTGCTGAGTCAGTCCCTAATACTAGGCTGCACCCAGGCGCTAATAAGCGTGGCGGTTAACGGGCTTATTATTATGCTGGCCGGGCAGGTGGCGCTGTTTCTTGGGCGGCGACCGGGCTGGCAACACTTTCAGCGTTGGCTGATGGCGACGGTACTTGCCGGAATGGCGGTAAAGATCGCTTTTGAGGCCAGAAAATAATCGTTACCGCCTGACAACGCGTTCTTGTGCCTTTCTCTCGTTGAGAAAGGCAACTCACGTTCTAACATACTGATACATTTCTGCCAGTTCATTAGCAACCTTTCAGTAGGGCTAATGCGTCAATAAAGCTATTCTTCCCCGCCTTAAGTTTTTGTGCTTTCCAGTGACGCAGGTAAATTGCCGCCAATGGCCCTATTGAGAGATGAGATCCGCGACCACTCGGCAGAAGAGATGCTGTTTATCCGCCGCGCCGTTATTGCTTTCCTGTTGGTGGTGGTCTGCTTTGGGGTGTTGATTTTCAATCTCTACCATCTCCAGGTAGAGCAGCACGACTTTTATCAGACCCGCTCCAATCAAAATGACATTAAAATGTTGCCGATCGCGCCAAGCCGGGGGCTGATTTTCGACCGCAACGGTATTCCGCTGGTACAAAATATCACCCTGTATCGCCTGCAGGTGATCCCCAGCAAGATTGCCGATATGTCGGCGCTGCTGCAGGCGTTAAGCCCGATTGTCGACCTGACGGCGGATGATATCGCCAGTTTCCGCGACGATATGCACCACAATAGCCGCTATAAAGAAGTGACGCTGAAATCCGATCTTACCGATGTGGAAGTGGCGCGATTCGCGGTCAACGAATTCCGTTTTCCCGGCGTCACCGTCGAGAGCTACCAGCAGCGAAGTTATCCCTATGGCGCGGAACTGGCGCACGTTGTCGGTTACGTTTCGAAAATTAACGATAACGATTTACAACGGCTGGCGAAAAACGGCGAAGCAGAAAACTACGCGGCCGATCGCAATATCGGTAAACAGGGGATTGAAGGCTATTACGAGAAAGAGCTGCATGGCACCACCGGTTATCAGGAAGTCGAGGTAGACAACCACGGTCGCGTCGTTCGCCTGTTGAAAGAAGTCCCGCCGGTCGCCGGCAAAAATATCTATCTGACGCTAGACCTGCATTTGCAGCAGTACATCGAGTCGGTCCTGAAGGGCCAGCGCGCCGCGGTCGTGGCCGTCGACCCGCGCGACGGCGGCGTACTGGCAATGGTCTCCAGCCCCAGCTATGACCCCAACCCCTTCGTTAAGGGGATTGGCTACCAGGCTTACAAATCGCTGCTCGATAACCAGGATCGCCCGCTGATTAACCGCGTCACTCAGGGCTTGTATCCCCCGGCTTCCACGGTCAAGCCGTATATGGCGCTCTCAGCCCTTTCCGCCGGGGTGATTACGCCAAATACCACCTTCTTCGGCGCGCCGACCTGGACGCTACCCGGTACTCAGCGCCGCTATCGCGACTGGTTAAAAACGGGACATGGTATGTTGAATGTGACCAAAGCGATTGAAGAGTCGGCGGATACCTTCTTCTACCAGGTCGCTTTTGAGATGGGCATCGACCGTATACACGAGTGGTTGAGCAAGTTTGGTTACGGACAATCGACCGGCATCGATCTCAATGAAGAATACGCCGGGGTTTTGCCGAGCCGCGAATGGAAACAGCGGGTACATAAAAAACCGTGGTATCAGGGCGATACGATTTCCGTCGGTATCGGCCAGGGGTACTGGATCGCGACGCCAATCCAGATGGTGAAAGCGCTGACCACTTTAATCAACAACGGCAAAGTACAAAACCCCCATCTTTTGTACTCAATGAAGCAGGGGAATAAGGTCGTACGGTACCAGCAGCCAGCCAATTTACCGCAGGTCGGCGATCCGAAATCGCCATACTGGGGGGTTGTTCGCAATGGTATGTATGGCATGGCGAACCTGCCGAACGGTACGGGATATAAGCTGTTTCATACCGCGCCGTACCAGATTGCGGCGAAGTCCGGCACCTCGCAGGTGTTTAGCCTGAAGGAGAACCAGACCTACAATGCCAAAATGATCCCGGTACGTCTGCGCGACCACATTTTTTATACCCTGTTTGCGCCGTATCAGCATCCGAAAGTGGCGATGGCGCTCATTCTCGAAAATGGCGGCGGCGATGGCGTTGTCGCCGGCCCGACGGCGCGTGCGATTCTCGACCATATCTTCGACCCGGCGAATGCGCCGGCTGCGGATAGCGCGCAAAGTAACGTTCCGCAGGTCGAAAGCGCCGATGCGCAGTAACCACTTTAAGTGGCGGACGTCGTCGGCGCGCTATACAGGATTCGCCAGCTGCGGCGACGGCGAGTTATCTCACGCCATAGCGCGATGAGCTCGTCCAGCTGTAGGTCGTTAACGTTCTGCGGCGTGGCTACCGGTAGATGATAGCGCTGGCGCAGGGCGGAGAGTGCGGTGGCGCTGGCGTCCTGCGCCTGACCGTTCTGCTCAGCCAACTGTTGTTGTAACTGGCTGAACTCAGCTTGCCCACACAGCGTTAACTGGCGGAGAAAGGTTTTACAGCAGCGTAGCAGGTTACTGATGGAACGATCTGGCGATTGCAGCGCCAGCAGCAGGCCATTGCGATCGGCGATCCGCTGATAACGGCAGCTCACCACGTAGCCAATCTGCTGTTCGACCCGCAGACGCTGGAAGAATTGCGGCTCGCAAAGTAGCGCCAGCAGTTGCAGCGCGGCCAGCGACGCGCCTTCAGGCAATGGAATAAAAACCAGTAGCGCGTTATCCGAGCTGGCGTGAGGAATACGCTGAATACCGCGGCGACAGCCCACCGAAGAGTGAAGTTCGGCGTTGACCGGGGTATTGAGCAGCGTCAATTGACGGGCAACCTGCTGCGCCAGATTACCGCTGCCGCCCACCATCGCCGCCAGCCAACCCTCTTGCGCCGGGGCGATAGTCAGATGTTCAGGTAATTGTTGCAGAAGCTGGCGAATCGCAATGGTTTCAGACGCGAACGTCGTCCCCGGAGCGGGTTGGGCTAATCGGCGCATAAGTGCGGTGACGACGCGCTCCGCTACGCCGCCGGATTCCGGTAGCTGTAGGGTAAGCTGCCAGTTGCCGTCCACCGTTTGCCACTCGCCGCTGCCGCCAGCATGGCGAAGTTGCGCGAGCAAGGGACGGAGCTGCTGGCTTATCGCCATCCCCTGCGCCTGACTAAGCACGCTATAGAATGGCTTGCGAACGATCAGCGTTGGCGTTTGATTATCTGCAATGACATGCAGCAGCGGGCTGGTCGTTGGCGGCAGGTCAGGCGCTGCCGCGGTCGCCGCCTGCGGATAGAAGCTAAATGCCAGCGGATCAATCACGACTGTCCGTGGCTGCCTACGGCCGAGCGGCAAGGTAAAGCCCTGGGTTGCCACGCCATCGCCAGCCGCTATTTTGCGGCACACCAGCGAAGAGGCTGGCGCCGTCAGCAAGCTGGCGCAGAAACGGGCAAAGTCGATGGGCGGGGAATCGGGCGCAAAACCCAATGCCCGCTGACGTAACTGTTCGAGCGGGGTGAGTGCGTTAAAACGCCGCTGCGCCAGCCTGTAATAGTGCAACTGCTGTTCAGGCGAGGTGTGGCGCAATGCCTGCAGCCATCGCTCGAGATGCTGCTGGATGGCGTCGGGATGGTCGCTGCTGAATACCAGCGCCAGCCAGCCGACACGTTCATCCTGGTAAAGCCAGTTCAGCGCGACATCGTCCGCGAGCCCGCATTCACGTAGCCCGGCCAGCAGGCTGCCGGGCGCTTCATCCAGTAAGAATTCACGAAAAGTAGTGACGTTGTCACTTACTGCAATGAGCGGACAACGCCATACCGCCGGTTGGTCTTCAACGGCCAGTTGAAGATCCACATTGTTGCTAAAATACGCAGACGGCGGGCTTTCCGGCGGCAGGCCGCCAGGGAATCCCGCGGCAAAAAAATGGGCCAATGCGGCTAATTCATCAAGCGACTGCGGCCCCTGAAGCCATAGCTGCAGATGGCTGGCGACATAATAGCGCTGATGAAACTCGCCGAGCGCAACCTGCAGCGCAGGCAAGTTTCCGCCCAGAGAATCCATGCTGCCGACCTGAAAACGGCGAAAAGCCGCGGGCGCCGCTATCGCGTGACGGGCTGCGGCTTCACGGCGGGAGGGATCGTGCTGCTGGATAAGCCGGTTTTCCGCATCGATGACCGCCAGTTCCTGACGGATATCTTCAGGCGACAGCAGCGGCGCCTGGAGCGTATCCCGTAGACGGGTGATGCCCTCGGCCAGACTACTGGCGGCGACCTCGAAGAAATAGGCGCTGTGGCGGGCAAGGGTGGTGGCGTTGACGCTGCCGCCCTGGCGTTGGATCCACGCCATTAATCGCTCGTCTGCGTGATAGCGCTGGCTGCCGCGAAACAGCAAATGTTCCAGTAAATGGGCCAGCCCCGGCAGGGCATCGGTTTCGTGATGGCTTCCGGCACCCACCTTAACCAACGCCGCAGCACGCGTCGCCTGCGGCTGATGAACCAGCGTTGCGCGAATCCCGCCTGCCAGTTCCACGATGCGGGTGGCGGTGGTCATCACAATTCCCGGGTTTTATAGATCAGCTGTGAACGGGTGCGGTTACGGAACTGCAGCTGGCTGATTTTGATGTCGCTACAGGCCGCTTCGCGCCGCGCTTCAAGGATTTTATGGTGGTGCGGCGATTTGCTGCACACCGGGTCAGCGTTATCGGCATTGCCGGTCAGCATAAAGGCCTGACAGCGGCAGCCGCCGAAATCTTTCTCTTTTTCATCACAGGAACGGCACGGCTCCGGCATCCAGTCGAAGCCGCGGTAGCGGTTGAAGCCAAACGAGTCATACCAGATCGATTCCAGGCTCTGCTCCAGCACCGATGGGAACTCGACCGGTAACTGGCGCGCGCTGTGACACGGCAGCGCGGTGCCTTCCGGGGTCACGCTGAGGAATATCGAGCCCCAGCCGCCCATACAGCCTTTAGGGCGTTCTTCGTAGTAGTCCGGGGTGACAAAGAGCAGATTGGTCAGATTACCGTTAGCCGCCATTTTATGGCGGTAATCAGCAACGACCTGTTCAGCTCGGGCGATCTGTTCGCGGGTCGGCAGTAACCCCTGACGATTGAGGAACGCCCAGCCGTAAAACTGGCAGGTGGCGAGCTCAACATCATCCGCTTCCAGCTCGATACACAGATCGATGATTTTATCGATCTGGTCGATATTGTGGCGATGGAGGACAAAGTTCAGCACCATCGGGTAGTCGCGAGCTTTTACCGCTTTCGCCATCGCCAGCTTCTGCTGGAACGCTTTTTTGTTGCCCGCCAGCGCCGCGTTAAGCACTTCATCGCTGGCCTGGAAGCTAATCTGGATATGATCCAGTCCGGCCTCGCTGAAGGCGTCGAGTTTGCTCTCGGTGAGCCCAATGCCTGACGTAATCAGATTGGTGTAAAAACCGAGGTCGCGCGCGGCGCGGATAAGCTCCGGCAGATCTTTGCGCGTCAGCGGTTCGCCGCCGGAGAAACCCATCTGCACGCTACCCATGGCCCGCGCCTGGCGAAAGACCTCAATCCACTGTTCGGTGGTGAGTTCTTTCTCCTGCTGAGCAAAGTCCAGCGGGTTAGAGCAGTAGGGGCACTGCAACGGACAGCGATAGGTCAGCTCCGCCAGTAGCCACAGCGGCGGATTAACGGCGGGTTTATTCTGGCTCACGGAAGATAATCCACTTCTGTTGGTAAGCTATCTGCAGGAATTCGATGACGTCGTCATCGACGCCGCCGGCTTCCGGGAAACGGGCGTTGAGTTCGGCGATTATTTTTGCCGCGTCGCGTTGACCATCGACCAGTTCGAGGATCGCGGCGGCGGTCTCATTTAGTTTCGCCATTCCTTCCGGATAGAGGATCACGTGGCTATCCTGAGCAGCTTCCCACTGCAGGCGGTAGCCGCGACGAAAGGCGATGATTGCGCTTTTTTGCATAGTTATACCAGTCGGGTCGTGTGCCAGGCCGCCTTGTCGGTGACCGTATAATAGGGCGGGCGCTGCAACGCGTAGGCCATGGTCATGGCATCCAGCATCGACCACAGAATGTCGAGCTTAAACTGCAGGATCTCCAGCATCCGGTTCTGCTTTTCCGCGCTATCGCAGTAGATCTTCGCCAGTTCCAGCCCATGTTCGACGTCGCGATTGGCCTGGCTTAAGCGGCTGCGGAAGTAGAAATAGCCTTCTTCTTTGATCCATGGATAGTGCTGCGGCCAGCTGTCGAGGCGCGACTGATGAATTTGCGGGGCAAACAGTTCGGTCAGCGAACTGCACGCCGCTTCCTGCCAGTTGGCCCGGCGGGCAAAATTGACGTAGGCGTCGACGGCAAAACGCACCCCGGGCAGCACGTGGCGCTCGCTGAGTAACTCATCACGGCTTAGCCCCACGGCTTCACCCAACTGCAGCCAGGCTTCAATACCGCCTTCCTGGCCGTTACTGCCATCGTGGTCGAGGATCCGCTGCACCCATTTGCGTCGGGTGTGTGGATCGGGGCAGTTTGCCATAATCGCCGCGTCTTTTAGCGGGATATTGGTCTGGTAGTAAAAACGGTTCGCCACCCAGCCCTGGATTTGTTCGCGGCTGGCCTCGCCGTTATGCATCGCAATATGGTACGGATGATGGATATGGTAGTAGGCGCCTTTTTCCCGTAGCGCTTGTTCAAACGCTTGTGGCGATAGGGTTTCGCGTATCTGCATAGTTAGTCCTGAAGCGTGATAGGCATCCCGTCCCAGCTCACTTCAATTCCCTGTTGCGTCAGGGCCTTGCGCTGCGGCGATTGCTCATTAAGGATAGGATTCGTGTTATTGATATGAATCAGAATTTTGCGCTTTGCCGGGAGTGAGGCCAGCAACGCCATCATGCCGTGTTCATCGCCAAGCGCCAGGTGGCCCATATCACGACCTGTATTGCGCCCGACGCCGGCCGCCTGTAGTTCATCATCCTGCCAGACGGTACCGTCAATCAGCAGGCAGTCCGCTTTTTTCAGCCACGGCAGGAGCGCTTCATCCGGTTCGCCAAGCCCCGGCGCATAGAACAGCGTCTGGCCGTTACGGCGGTTTTCGATAAACAGCGCCACGTTATGGCCCGGCAGCGGGCGATCGCGAAACGGCGAGTAGGGCGGCGCATTACTGGCGATGGGGACGGCGGTAAACTGCAGATCGGGACAGGCGTCAACGGTAAAACTATTCAGCGGGGTGACAGGATGGTGAATCAGGCCGCCGTTCCAGTGCCGTAACATAGTAAAAATGGGAAAACCCGTGCTGAGATCCTCATGTACCTCCGGCGTGCACCAGACCTGATGGGGACACCCTTCGCGTAGGCTCAGCAGCCCGGTAGTATGGTCAATCTGGCTATCGGTAAGGATAATGCCGCCAATATGCGTGCCGCGCAGTACGCCTTGTTTGTTTAACTCTGGCGTGTGGGCAATTTGCTGGCTGATATCCGGAGAGGCGTTACACAGCACCCACTCTTTGCCGTTATCGCTAACGATAATGGAAGACTGGGTGCGGGCGGTGGCCTGAATTGTGCCATTGCGCAGCCCCTGACAGTTGGCGCAGTTACAATTCCACTGCGGAAAACCTCCGCCAGCGGCGGAACCGAGGACTTTTATAAACATGAAGACGGACCAGATAAAAAAACAAAATGCCCGCACGGACGGCGGGCGGAGCGATTAGCGGTTGGAAATGTACAGCGTCACTTCCAGACCCAGACGTAAATCAATAAAAGCAGGTTTCTTCCACATCGTTTTTTCCTCTATAAAAATGCGACATCAACGTCTTCGGTTGTGTCGGTTTTGTGATGGCCATCAAATATTGCCCCTCAGGGAGACAAAGGTCAACCGGCAACATGTAAGCATTTAACCTTATGTTTACAATATAACCTATTGTTGCCAAACATTTTTTAATACCTTTTGCCAGTTGCCCCAAAGCAGTTTATCCAGCACCAATTGTTCATAACCGCTATGGCGCAACGCGTTGATTAGCCGTGGTAAACCGCTAACATCGCCCAATTCGTCCGGCAGGGTGATGCCGTCAAAATCGGACCCCAACGCCACGTGATCGTCGCCGATAATGTTAATAAGATAGTCGATATGGTGAACGATGGTAGCTAATGGGGTGTCGCTGTCGCGTTTGCCGTCGGCGCGCAGGAAAGCGTTGCCGAAATTGACGCCGACCACGCCGCCGCTGTCGCGAATCGCCCGCAGTTGTTCATCGGTGAGATTACGCGGCTGCGGGCATAGCGCGTGGGCATTCGAGTGGGTGGCGACCAGCGGTGACGTCGAGTGTTGGGCGGTATCCCAGAACGCTTTTTCATTCATATGAGACACGTCAATCTGCATCTTCAAGGCATTGGCCTGCTTAATCAGATCGATACCTGCCGCTGTCAGTCCAGGCCCAGTGTCCGGGCTGCCGGGAAAGGAACCGTTAACGCCGCTGCCGAAGCGGTTTGCAATGTTCCAGAACGGACCAATGCTGCGGACCCCGGCGGCATAGAAGGCCTGCAGGTCGCCGCCCTCGCCATCAAAACCTCCGGCGCCCTCAATATGCGCCACCATTGCCAGTACGTTATCCTCGCGGCATCGTTCGATATCCGCCGCGCTCAGACATAATCGCAAGCGTCCAGCGGAGTGCGCGACAAGTTGCTTCAGGATGGCCAGTTGCTGCCAGAGGATATCGATCGGATCCCATCGTTGGCTGGCGTATTGCGGCGCCATACGGGCAATATATTCCTGCGGTGGCACGAATAGCGCGAATAGCCCGCCGGCAAATTCGCCTTGCAGCATGCGCGGATAGTCGAGATGACCGTTCTCAATCCCGGCAAAGAAAGCGGTTGAAGGATCCTCGCGATGGTGAAGCCATAAATTGAGCAGCAGGTCATTGTGACCATCAAAAATCGCCATAGCGCGCTCCATCTGGTGGTTGTACTGGAAATGCCTGACACGGTAACTGATTTGTTCGCGGCGGCAAGTGGTAACTCACAACTTAGCAACAATCGCCAAATCTGGCGTTTGTATCACACTGTATCAATCGGCAAACCTCATACATGGCGATGCAAAAACACGATAAATCCCACACATGCTGGATACACAGGCCTGATTAACTGTTCACGTACTTGCTTAACGCTTCCAGATAAAAGGTGAAATGAGGATGAACAGATTATCCGCAATCCGTCATGTCAGCGCGGCGGCGCTGTGTCTCTCCACGCTGTGGTCCGCCAGCGTGTGCGCTGCTGAAGACGCAGGCGCTTTCGACAAGGTGCAACAAATCAACGCCGGCGATTTGAATATCGGTTATGTCGATATTGGGCCACGCGATGGCCAGGCGGTAATTTTGCTGCACGGCTGGCCGTATGATATTCAAAGCTACGCGCAGGTAGCCCCGGCGCTGGCGCAGAAGGGTTACCGGGTCATCGTGCCGTATCTGCGCGGCTACGGCTCCACCCGTTTCCTGTCGGCTAAAACGCCGCGTAACGGTCAGCCATCGGCGATGGCGGCGGATATAGTGCATCTGATGGATGCGCTAAATATTAAGCAAGCGGATTTCGCCGGCTTTGACTGGGGCGCGCGTACAGCGGATATCGTCGCGCCGCTCTGGCCGCAGCGGGTTAAGTCGCTGGTATCGGTGAGCGGATATCTGATTAGCAGCCAGCAAATTGGCGAGAAGCCGTTACCGCCGCAGGCGGAACTGTCGTGGTGGTATCAATTCTACTTTGCCACCCCGCGCGGCGAGGCGGGCTACCGGCAAAATACCCATGACTTTGCCAAATTTATCTGGCATCAGGCTTCGCCGCGGTGGACATTCACGGATGCCACGTTCGCCAATAGCGCGAAAGCGCTGGATAACCCGGATCACGTTGCCGTCACCATCAGCAACTACCGCTGGCGCCTGGGGTTGGAGCAGGGCGAAGCGAAATATGCGGCCTACGAACAGCGACTCGCGAAACTGCCGGCGATTAGCGTACCCACGATTACCATCGAGGGGGAAAACAATGGCGCGCCGCATCCGGCGCCGGATAGCTATCGGGCGAAATTCACCGGTAAATATGAGCATCGGGATTTTAAAGGCGCAGTGGGACATAACCCGCCGCAGGAGGCGCCAGCGGAATTTGTTCAGGCGGTTATTGATGCCGATCGCTTATAAGCCTCACCACGCCGCAAGCGCAGAGTTGCGCTTGCGGAAAAGCCGCATATGCTTTTCATGAGCTTATTTTTCCGCAGGAGCCGCCTTTGGAACGTATTGACCACATCCTGGTTGTCGATGACGACCGCGATATCCGCGAACTGATCGTTGGGTATCTGGAGAAATCGGGCTATCGCGCCAGCGGCGCAGCTAATGGCAAAGCGATGTGGTCTGTACTTAAAAACCATCAAATCGATTTGATTGTCCTCGATATCATGCTGCCCGGCGATGATGGTTTAACCCTTTGTCGTCAGTTGCGCAATGATGGCCAACAGGATATCCCGGTGCTGATGCTGACCGCGCGTAGCGAAGATAGCGACCGTATACTTGGTCTCGAAATGGGGGCCGACGATTATCTGGTGAAACCGTTCGTGGCCCGGGAGCTACTGGCGCGGATCAAAGCCATCTTACGCCGCGCTCGCGCGCTTCCCCCCAATTTACAAATCAGCGAAGCCGGCAGGCTTATCGCCTTTGGCGACTGGCTGCTCGATACCTCGGCGCGGCATCTGATGGACGAGAGTGGCACAATTGTGGCGCTAAGCGGGGCGGAATATCGCCTGCTGCGGGTGTTTCTTGATCATCCTCAACGTGTGCTCAACCGCGATCAGTTGTTGAATCTTACCCAGGGGCGTGATGCCGAACTGTTTGAACGGTCTATCGATCTGTTGGTGAGCCGCCTGCGTCAGCGTCTGCGGGAGGACGCGCGTGAGCCCGCCTATATCAAAACCGTGCGCAGCGAGGGTTACGTGCTGTCAGTGCCGGTGTCGATCCGCGAGGCGCGATAATGAAAGTGTGGCCGGCGTCATTGCAGTCGCGCTTAATGATAATGATTTTTCTCGCTCTGCTGCTCGCTAATGCCCTGACGCTATCGCTTCTGCTCTACGAGCGCATGAGCAGTGCCCGTAGCGTCATGCTGGGCAACCTTGAATACGATGTCGCCACCAGCGTGGCTATCCTTGATCGTCTTCCTGCGCAAGAACGGCCGCATTGGTTGGCGCGTCTGGCGCGCGGTAACTACCGCTATCAGCTTTCTGCCGGACAAACTGGCGATTATCCCACCAGCTGGCGTACCCGTGATGCGGTACGCTCGTTACAGGAAGCCCTGAGCGGTCGCTATCCTGTGAGTATTATCGCCGTCCCTGGACCGCGCGAACATATTCAGGCCCACGTGACCCTGCGCGACGGCGCGCCGCTAAGCATTGACCTGTGGCCAAAGCTGCCGGCCATCGCACGTTGGCTACCGCTGGTGCTGGTCGCGCAGTTTCTGTTACTGCTATTTTGCGCTTGGTACGCCGTCCGCCAGGTGGTCGCGCCGATGACCCGCTTTACCCGCGCCATTGATACGCTGCAACCGGCTACTCCGGCTACAGGGCCGCTGGCCGAGAAGGGACCACAAGAGGTGCAGCGCGCGGCGCGCGCCTTCAACGCGATGCAAAAGCGAATACAGGACCATTTGCAGGAGCGCGCGCGGATCCTGGCGGCGATCTCCCACGATTTGCAGACGCCGATTACCCGTATGAAGCTAAGAGTCGAGATGGCCGACCAACCGGCACTCCGCGATAAGCTGTTACAGGATCTCGATAGCATGACCCGACTGGTTCGCGAAGGCATCGCGCTGGCACGATCGGCCGAACCGCTGGCAGAAGCGCCGCAGCGGATGAGTCTCAATGCGTTACTGGATAGCATCGCCTGTGATTATGCCGATATCGGTAAAGCGGTCAGTTTTCGTGCCGGTAAAGGGGCGGACGTCATGACGCTTCAGCCGCAGGCGCTGCGGCGGATCATGAGTAACTTAATCGATAATGGGCTGAAATACGCCGAAAAGGTGGAAATCAGCCTGAGTTACCCGCCGAATGGCGATGTTATCATTCACGTTGTTGATGACGGCCCCGGCATCCCGGAAGGAGAGCTCACCGCCGTACTGCAGCCGTTCTATCGCCTCGAGCAGTCACGTAATCGCGATACCGGCGGTACCGGTTTGGGGCTGGCAATCGCCGCCCAGCTCGCCGGGCAGATGCAGGGAAGTTTGACCCTGCACAACCTGCAACAGGGCGGTCTTGAGGCGCGGGTACGTCTCAATGCCGCCGTTTTGTATCCTTCTGTATCCATTCCAACTGCAGATAAATCCATATACTAAACCGCCGTTTCACGGACATATCCGCCATACAGTCGCCTGTTGTAATGCTGACGTTGCCACTTCGGCAACGTTGCAAAGGAGAATGATCATGGCTGTTGTGATTGCATTTTTGGCCGGTATGTTGACGCTGCTCAGCCCCTGCACCTTACCGGTGATCCCGCTGGTGTTTGCCAGCGTAAGCGGGCGTAAGGGGCAACTGATCCTGTTGTTGTTCGGTATGGGGTTGATGTTTACCGCTGTATCGCTGCTGGCCACGGCGGCAGGGGGATGGTTAGTCAATCTGACTATCGTCGGGCGTTGGCTGGCGCTGGGCTTTTTGGTCGTTGTGGCTATCAGTTTGCTGTCAACACGCGTTGCAGGCTGGCTCGGATCGCCAGCGGTTGCGTTGGGTAATCAACTTAACCAACAGAGCTATCGTTATGGCAGTGGGCTCGCTTCAGTATTCGCCGGACTGGCGATTGGACTACTTTGGGCGCCGTGCGCGGGACCGGTGCTGGGGGCGATATTTAGCCTGGCGTTGTTGCAAGGAAATTCAGTGACTACCGGCATCTTGCTGCTTTCCTATGCCAGCGGATGCGCGCTGATGTTGCTGCTATTGGGGTGGTTCGGCGCGCGGCTGATTTCCCGTTTGCGCGGTGGTCAGGCGATAAGTGGGCGGTTACGCCAACTGGCTGGCGTGGCAATGTTGGCCGCAGTGGCATTAATCGCCAGCGGTAGCGATCGTTATCTGCAGGGCGCCAGCGGTTTAACCCATCATCTGGAGCAGCGGCTCAGCGCGTTTATGCCCCAGGATCAACAACGGGTTCGGCTGGAGCCGATCGTTGCGCCGCGGCCAACCAGCGCTATGCCGGAATTGCAAGGCGGTACCGCATGGATTAATAACCCACCCCTTACCAATGCGGCGTTAAAGGGCAAGGTGGTGCTGATTGATTTTTGGACCCGCGATTGCATCAACTGTCAGCATACGCTGCCTTATGTACGGGCGTGGGCCAATAAGTATCGCGATGCGGGGCTGGTGGTGATTGGCGTACATACGCCGGAATATCCGTGGGAACGATCGTTGCCGCAGCTTCGTGAAGCGGTCAGCCAGCGGCAGCTAAACTATCCGGTTGTCGCAGATAACAACTACGCCATCTGGAATGCGTTTGGTAATCAGTACTGGCCGGCGCATTATATCTTCGACGCGCGGGGACAACTGCGCTATACCGCCTTTGGCGAAGGTGATTATGCCCGTCAGGAGCAGGTGATCCAACAACTGCTGCGCGAAGCGCGGACGTGAGGAGGAAATAAAAAAGCCGATAACAGCAGTTATCGGCTTTGCAGGACACGCGCTAATCGGCAGTGTCTTATTTCGCCAGCAGTTCCTGGGCGGTGCGTTCAACGAGGCTCAGCAAGACCTTCACATCGTCCAGCGTCACCACCGGGTTGAGCAGCGTCAGCTTCAGGCAGGTTACGCCGTTATGCTCGGTCACGCCGACGTTGGCGCGGCCGGATTCCAGCAGGGCGTCGCCCACGCGCTGGTTGAGCAGGGCGATCGCGGCGCTATCACTACCGGCCATTTGCGCCGGACGTGAGCGGAACAGCACGCTTGCCAGCTGCGGCTGCATGACCAGCTCCAGCGTTGGCTGAGACTTCACGAATTCCGCGACGTTTTTCGCCATCGTCACGCCATGATCGATGATTGAAGCGTATTGTTTCTTGCCCAGTGCCTCAAGCCCCATCCACAGCTTCAGCGCGTCGAAGCGGCGGGTGGTCTGCAGCGATTTGGAGACCAGGTTCGGAACGCCGTGTTCTTCATCAAACTCGGAGTTCAGATAGGCTGCCTGATAGCGCATCAGCTCGTAGTGGCGAGCATCTTTCAGCAGGAAGGCGCCGCAGCTAATGGTCTGGAAGAACTGCTTGTGGAAGTCCAGGGTAACGGAATCCACTAACTCCAGGCCGTCGAGGTAATCGCGATACTGCTCGGAGAGCAGCAGCGCGCCGCCCCACGCGGCATCAACGTGCAGCCAGATCTGGTGCTCCGCCGCAATACCGGCGATATCACGCAGCGGGTCAATCGCGCCCGCGTCGGTGGTACCGGCGGTGGCGACGATGGCCATGATCTGCTCACCGTTGGCCTGCGCTTGCGCAATCTTGGCCTTCAGGTCGGTGACGTCCATACGGGCGAATTCATCGGTTTTCACCAGCGTGACCGAGCGATAGCCAAGCCCCATCAGCGCCATGTTCTTCTGCACCGAGAAGTGGGCGTTTTCCGAGCACAGCACTTTGTACTGACGAATATCGCCCGGAATACCATCCTGTTGGATGGAATGCCCCTGACGGGCGAAGAAGGCGTCGCGTGCCAGCATTAGGCCCATCAGATTGCTCTGGGTGCCGCCGCTGGTGAAGACGCCGGCATCGCCAGCCGGATAACCGACCTGCGCACGCAACCACTCGATCAGCTTCATCTCAATGATGGTGGCTGAAGGGCTCTGATCCCAGGAGTCCATGCTCTGGTTGGTGGCGTTGATCAGCACTTCCGCCGCCTGGCTGATAACCAGGCTTGGGCAGTGCAGGTGCGCCACGCACTGCGGATGGTGCACCGACAGGCTGTCTTTCAGGAAGTACTCGATCGCACGTTCAATCGCCGCCTGGTTGCCCAGACCCTGTTCGTTAAAATCAAGGGTGATGCGCTCACGGAGTTCATCAACGCTTTTCCCCTGATACATTTCAGGTTGTTGCAGCCACTGCGCAACCGCCTGGCTGGCCTGGGAAATGACCTGCTGGTAAGCGTCAATGCTTGCCGCGGACCCAGCCAGAATCGGATTCAATTTGGACATTGCGGTCACTTACTCCACTCAGACCGGTTTAACGCCGGCGGCCAGCAAGGCCTGTTCAAACTTATCGAGGAACACTTCCAGCTCCGCGTCGCTAATCAGCAGGGACGGCAGCAGACGCAGTACGCAACCATGACGGCCGCCGCGTTCCAGGATCAGGCCCGCTTCGAAGCATTTTTTCTGCAGCAGCGCGGAGAGTTCGCCGTCAGCCGGGTAGCAGCCCATATGATCCTGCGCCTCGTTCGGCTTCACGATTTCGATACCGATCATCAGACCGAGACCGCGTACGTGACCGATAACCGGATAGCGTTTCTGCATTTCCGCCAGTTTGCCTTTCAGCCACTCGCCCTGGGCGGCGACTTTGTCGGCAATCTTGTTATCACGCAGGTGGCGCAGGGTGGTCAGACCGGTGGCCATCGCCAGCTGGTTGCCGCGGAAGGTGCCGGTATGGTGGCCAGGTTCCCAGGCATCGAACTCTTTCTTAATGCCCAGAACCGCCATTGGCAAACCGCCGCCGACGGCTTTCGACATCACGATGATGTCCGGCTCGATGCCGGCGTGTTCGAAGGCGAAGAATTTACCGGTGCGGGCAAAGCCTGCCTGAACTTCATCGATGATCAGCAGAATGCCGTGCTCTTTGGTGACTTTGCGGATGCGCTGCAGCCACTCAACCGGCGCCGGGTTCACGCCGCCTTCGCCCTGTACGGCTTCAAGGATAACCGCTGCAGGTTTGCGAACGCCGCTTTCCACGTCGTTGATCAGGTTTTCGAAGTAGTAGGTCAACGCCTTGACGCCCGCTTCGCCGCCGATGCCCAGCGGGCAACGGTACAGGTGCGGATAAGGCATAAACTGGACTTCCGGCATCATGCCGTTGACCGCCGCTTTTGGCGACAGATTGCCGGTCACGGACAGCGCGCCGTGGGTCATCCCGTGATAACCGCCGGAGAAGCTGATCACCGCCGTACGGCCGGTGTATTTTTTCGCCAGTTTCAGCGCGGCTTCAACGGCGTCAGCGCCGGAAGGACCGGTGAATTGCAGGCAATACTCTTTCCCTTCGCCCGGCAGGCAAGAGAGCAGGTATTCAGAGAAGCGATCTTTTAACGGTGTTGTCAGATCGAGGGTATGTAACGGCAAGCCGCTGGTAATGACACTTTGGATGCTCTGCAGTACTTCAGGATGGTTATGGCCCAGAGCGAGGGTCCCGGCGCCGGCGAGGCAGTCCAGGTACTGTTTGTTATCCGCATCGGTCAGCCAAACGCCTTCGGCTTTGGTGATGGCGAGCGGCAACTTGCGAGGGTAACTCCTGACATTCGATTCGAATTCAGCCTGACGAGCCAAAAAGGTTTCGTTGTTCGCGTCCAATAAATCTGCACTTAAAGTATCAATACGGACTTTATCCGTCATCATATCACTCCCACAACCAGCGTTACGTTTGAACTCTGGTTGAATAAAAAGGTTTAGAAAATTGAATCGGCATTCATAAAGCGCGCACAATATATGGCTTTTTAAATCCGCATTCAATCTTTAATTTATGTCGCTATTTTGACGTCATTATTACATACAGGGATGTCAATATAATTGGCTGATTTTAAAGCTAAATTTCGATTGTTTTTAAAACCATGAAAAGTGTAATTATTAGTGAGGAAGTCTATATATTTTTATTACCGCTTCGCTGAATGACTGACGGAAATACTTCCGTCAGTTTTATGGTTACTTAACGCAGTTCGATCGCATAATTTGCTAAAGGTGTTACTTTTTTCACCAACTTATTGTTATATAAAAATTGTTCATACGCGTCGTAGCGCGGCTTATCTAACGCTGCCGGATCGGTGGCGAACAGCGGCACGCTCTGCAACCACGCCTGCTGGTTCAGTTCGGTATTGAGTTCCGGATGCGCTTTGGCAAACCGCTGCCAGGTTTGCTGCGAATGCGCGCGCAAATAGCTCACTCCCTGCTGTAATGCGTCGAGGAATTTTTTGATTTTAGGGGCGTTGACCTCGGCTTTGTTTGCCACGATCACCAGTTCGTCGTAAGCGGGCACACCATAGTCTTCCACATTCATGACCACCGGTCTTTTGCCCTGCAGTTTGAGTTCCAGCGCTTCGATATTGCGATAACCGCCGATAACAGCATCGACCTGGCCGGCCAGCAGAGCGCTGGTGAGCTGGAAATTAACGTTGATCAGTTTAATGCTGTTAGGGTCGATGTTGGCGTGCTGCGCCATGGTGGCCAGCGTCGCTTGTTCAATACCGCTCACCGAGTATCCCACTTTTTTCCCTTGTAGATCGGCCGGAGATTTGATGCGCGGATCCAGCGCAATCACGGTATTCAGCGGCGAGTGGATCAGCGTCCCGACGCGAACCAGCGGCAGTCCTTCATCGGCGAAGAAGTGAACCTGCGGTTGATAGGTTATCGCTAAATCCGCCTGGCGAGCGGCAACCAGGCGCGGAGGGAGCGCCGGGTCGGAAGGGGGGATGATGTTGACATCCAGCCCGGCATCCCGAAAGGCGCCAATCTGTTCCGCCACCATAATGGGCGCATGATCCGGGTTGATGTACCAGTCCAGCACCAGGGTCAACTTTTCATTTGCCGATGCCTGGCCGCAGACCAGCAGAGTGAGGCCGGCCAACAGAGGTTTACGCATATCTCTTCCTTATTATCTGTTGATAAGTCATTCCGGCGACCAGTTGATCAGCCGGTGCAAAAAGGCATCGACCGCCAACCACAGCGCGATGGTCAGCAGCACTAAAATGAACAAGGCGGCGAAGCAGATATCGGTTTGAAGGCGAGCATTGGCATTCAGCATTACGTAGCCAAGCCCCTCGGCGGAGCCGACCCATTCGCCAATAATCGCGCCAATGGGGGCGACGGCGGCGGCCATCCGCAGGCCAGAACCGAGCGCGGGTAGCGCCGCCATCAGTCGAACATGGCGCAACTGAGCGCCAAAGGAGGCGCCCATGGTGCGGGCCAGATCGAGATAGTCGCGATTGACCCGTTGCAGACCGTCAAAGAAAGCCGAGGTGACGGGAAAGAAGATAACCAGCACCGCCATCATAACCTTGGCGCTCATACCAAAACCAAACCACAGTACCAGCAGCGGGGCGAGGGCGAATACCGGAATGGCCTGGCTGGTCAGTACCAGCGGCATTACCCACCGTTGTAATCGCGGAGACATGGTCATACAGAGCGCCAGCACCATACCGAGCGCGACGCCGAGCGCCATTCCGCTGAGAATTTCGCTCAGGGTGACAAGGGTATGGCTGGCCAGATAGCTACGGTTATTCCACAGCGCTTCAGCGACCGCCGCCGGAGAAGGCAACAAAAAAGTGGGAATGCCGCTGTAGCTCGCCAGCTGCCAGAGCAACAGTAGGCCACAAAATACGCTGCACCCGCGCAGTAACTTGCCCCTCATCCGTTCGCCCTCATCAATTGCTGCAGCAGCTGCGCCTGGCTTGCCAGCAGCGCGGGATCATCCGGGGCGCGAGGCGGGATTCCGCTTAAATGATGACTATCATCAATCCTGCCCGTCGGCGAAAGCACCAGCAGCCGATGGCTGAGGCGGCAGGCTTCCATCGGGTCGTGGGTAATGAGCACTACGGTACGCCCGGTGAGCAAGCGCGCGGCAAGGGTCTGTATCCGCGTTCGGGTAAGCGTATCGAGGGCGGAAAACGGTTCATCCATCAGCACAATGGGGCGATCCTCATAGAGGGTGCGTGCCAACGCCGCGCGCTGGCGCATCCCACCGGACAGCGTGGCCGGGCGTTCATCAGCGCAGGAGGCGAGCCCGACCAGCTCAAGAAGCTCGTTTACCCGCGTGTTATCGGCCTTCTCACCGCGCAGCCTGGCGCCGAGGGCGACATTTTCCCGCACGTTAAGCCACGGATAGAGCAGATCTTTTTGCCCCATCCACGCCAATCGCGTGGTAACAGGTAGGCCATCGCTGGCGACGACGGTTCCGCGGGTTGGCGCCGCCAGCCCGGCGATAATACGCAACAGGCTGGTTTTGCCCGCGCCGCTCGCCCCCAGCAGCGACACCCATTGCCCGGCGGCAATATCGAAAGAGAGATCGTGAAAGATCTCCCGCGAGCCAAAACGCAGACATAAATCGCGAACGTGAATACCTGGCGCCATCACGCCTTGTCCTGCCCGGCGGCATTCAGTCCCATTTGCCAGAAATTGCCTTCCAGCTGGGTAGCGGTAGTAAATATGTCGCTCAGCCCGGCGAACCGTGATTCCGCGCCGCGCTGTTGCCAGAGCGTTTCCAGCAGGTCGATCGCCGCGTTGACGCCCTGAAGATAGCTCTCGTCGCCGTAATTGCGGATCCACGGCGCGTAGGGGTTATCGTGCAAGTTGGTTTGTGGATTGTGCAGCAGACCAAGCCCGATCTCCGCATAGCCCGCGACGCAGGGCAGCAGCGCCGCCAGTAGATCCAACGCGTCGCCGGAGTGGCCGATATCCAGTACGTAGCGGGTGTAGTTGATGGTTTCCATCGCTTCGCTTTGCAGGGCCATAGCGTCTTCGCTCAACCCCCATTGCTCGCAATAGCCTACATGTAGCGGTAGCTCAGCAAGGATGGCATTCATCGAGGCGGCGGCGGCGCGCATCTCCGGCAACGTGCGAAGTTTGCTGACCAGCAGGGCATAGCTGCGGGCGAAATGGATTAAGAAAAGATAATCCTGAGTCAGATAGCGCCGAAAGGCTGCCTGCGGCAGCGTACCCGCGGCTAATTGCTGGAGGAAAGGGTGCGATACGTACCGTTGCCATTCGCCACCGGCCTGCTCGCGCAGTCGACCGTAAAGACCTTGGGTAAAAGCGGGAATCATCATGGGACCTCCTGAAAATAGGGGGAGATCCGGGCGTGCAGAAGTGTGAACAGGCAAAACTGAAAACTGGCGAACATGCCGACCCGTCCCTTCGCTGGCATGACCCAGATCAGGTTCAAAGGGTTCGGCTTTTACGCCATCTCAGCCCTCACGGGACACCCCTCGGTTGCGACATGTTATACGTCATTCACTTTTTGATTACAACGGCGGCGAACTAAAAACCATCGCACATGGTGACACTGTCACTTATTAATAGTCATGAACCAGAACGATAAATAACATTTATCAATTTGTGTGATTAACCACGCTTTTTTATCCAAAAATAAGCAAAGTAAGGAGAGGGTAAGTTGGCGAAGAACAAGGGCTTACGATATATTTTTAGCTCATTCCCTTAATATTCCCTTATGAATGCGTCAGTGCTGGAGACCGCATGAAGCTGGCAGGCCTTACTCTTTTACTGATGCTTGCTCTCGCGCCTGGCGCGTCTCGTGCCGCCCAATTGTTCGACCCTGAAGATGGCATGCTCGATATGAGCCAGTATCTGCAGGATAACCCGTACGGTTTTTTGCCGGTGCCGGTGATGATTACCGAACCGGCTATCGGCTACGGCGGCGGTCTGTTTGGTTTATTTCTGCATGGTAAAGGCTCCCGCGAGGGCGATCGTTTTATTCCACCGGCGCTGACCGGATTCGGCGGTGGTGGGACGCAAAATGGTACCTGGTTCATCGGCGCCGCGCATCGTCATACCTGGAATCATGACAGTATTCGTTATCTGGTTGGCGCGGGCTACGCCAATGTCAATCTCGATATCTATTCGGGTGACATTGCCGGGTTTAACAAAAATGTGGCGGTGCAAACCCATACCAAAGGCTTTGGCGGTTTACAAAAGCTGTTATTCCGCGTGGGGAATTCACCGGTTTTTCTTGGCGCCTCGCAATTCTATGCGCACACCGATGTGACCGCGGACAATCAGCTGATCAACAAGGTGTGGCAGCGGGTGCTGGGGGAAAACAGCACCTCTTCGGCCTTGGGCGTGGTGGCGGAATATGACACCACTGATAATTTTTTCTACCCTAAGAAAGGGTTATCACTGCAGGGCGAGTACCGTTTTTACCGCGCTCTTCTCGGCGGCGACTATCATTACAATCAGTTGTCGCTGGATGGTAAATACTTTCTACCGCTGGCGCCGACCTTAACCCTGGCGCTGGCGGCAAATTATCAGTCGCTGACTCATCATGACAAGCATCTAACGCCAATGGCCCGGCCTTACATCGAACTGCGCGGCATCTCGCGTTTTCGCTATCAGGGCGATTATGTCGCTGTCGCCCAGACGCAACTGGCCTGGCAATTTGCGCCGCGCTGGATCCTGCAAGGTTTTGTCGGTATCGGCAGTGCGAGCGATGAGGCGGGGTCGCTGTGGCAGCAAACCGAAGTGGCGTGGGGCACCGGTTTTCGTTATCTGGTCGCCCGTCAGTATGGTTTATTTACCGGCGTCGATGTCGCATTTAGCGAACACGAACAGGCGGTCTATTTTAACGTGGGTTCCGGACTGTAAAGGTACGAATAAAAATGAGATGGAAAATAACCGTCATGACGCTGCTGTTGACCTCTGGCGCCGTGTGGAATGCCTGTGCGGCGGAAAGTGACGACAGTGATAGCTACTTTCCCATCTGGGGAGACGAAGCCCGCGCCCGCGGTTATTCCATCCCGCTGCCGTTTGGCGTCAATCTCAGCTATATGAATATGCGCCAGGATATTATGGTCGACAGCATCACCTTTTCCGGACTGAAGCTGGGTAACCATCCGATCCCCAGCGACATGTTCGCCATCGATGCCGGGCACACGCGGGAGAAGAGCAAAACCGAGAATCTTCGTCTCGATATGTGGGTGTTTCCCTTCCTTAATGTCTACGGGATTTTAGGCCACACCCGCGGTTCGTCGGTGTCGAATGTGTCGGTCGATGCCGACCCAACGCAATACCGCGGCCTGGATCGCATCATCGCCGGCGCAGTGCATAACCTTAATCAAAGTGGCGAGTTGCAAAATATCGATTTTGTTCTCGATTTTAAAGGTACCACCTGGGGAGGCGGGTTCACGCTGGCTGGCGGCTATGAGAACTGGTTTGCCCTCGTCGATACAAACTACACCCGCACCGATTTCGATATTCTCGACGGCAGTATTTCTGCCGTGACAGTGTCACCTCGCGTTGGCTATCGCTTCAACCTTCAGGGGATTTCCGGCCCTTCGCATCTCAGCGTGTGGGTCGGCAGTATGTATCAGGATGTGCAGCAGGAATTTAAAGGCAACCTGGCCGATTTGCATATGCCGCCACAGCTGCAGCCATTGATTGCCGCGGTCAATAAAGACGGCGACGGCAAGTTTGATGTCAAACAGAAACTCACTTCACCATGGAATATGCTGATCGGCGCCCAGTACGAAATCACGCGTAACTTCAACGTTCTGACCGAATTTGGCTTTAACGATCGCAATAGTTTCTTTGTCGCCGGTGAATACCGTTTTTGACTTAACGGCGTGTAGCCATCGGCGAGTATGATGCGCGCTGTTTTTGTGTCATGGAGAACGCTTTGATGCGTAAGAGTTTGTGGTGGTTATTGGCGGCTGCTTTTTCGGTATTTGCCCAGGACCCGGTATTACCGACGATTCCCGTTAACCATGTCAGCCCGGTAGTGGGTGAATTATCGCCGCCGGAATCGCTGCGCCCATGCTGCGCCTTCGGTTTCGATCTGCGGGTGCGCGCCATTGGCGTGCCAATCCCGGTTTATCAGATTGGTAATATGCTGACGCTCGATACCTTAGGTGAGCATCATTACAACGATAGCGCGCTCGGCGCGGTCAAAAATCTGGTTGGCTTAAGCGATGAGCACAATGGCCTTATTTATACCCGCCGCGGCGGTTTTATTGATATTGCCCATGTGCGTGATACCGCTGATTACACCTTTTATTTATTCAGCCGAATTTACCCGACGCTGGGGCAGTCAGGACGCATCTTTTATAGCGAGGAACTGGGCGTACGCCGCGTCCAGTTAAATGCCTTTACGCCGCCGGCTTCAATGCCGAAGCGATATACGATTGCCGCCTGGCTTGCAGGCCATCTGGCCTTCGAAATTGCGCAATGGCATGAGATCGCCCAATGGTATGGTTTCCAGTCGGTTCCGGGTTTTTCAGAAGAAATTTCCGCTTTTTCACCGGAAGATCTCTATTCCAATCTTCTTGGCGCGCGTCTGGCGATTAACGTCATTTTGCAAGGGCAAGCCGGTTCAGTCGATGCTTATAACCGGGCGATGGAAGCGGCGTTAAAACAGGCGCTGGTCAAACTGTTGGTCGCGCCGCAAAGTGAGACCGAGAGGATGTTCCGTGAAGTCGACGGCGACTGGTGGAACAGTAAACGGCGAGTGCCGGATAAATTTCTGGTGCTGAAGCGGAATTACGATCTCAGCGAAAATCGCCTGCCAACGCCGGTTCCTTTTGAACGCACGCCGCCGTATCGCCTGACGATGCCAAAGGAAGTTGCCGGGTTTACGCTCGCGGAACTGGGTCAACTGCAAATCCATCCGGGGCAGGATATGCAGTCGCTGCCAGCGCCGCATAATTTTTATTCTCCGCAGCAGTTCCAGGAGCTCGCTGATAAAGCGCAGCAGGCGGATGCCATTCAGCTGCAGCGTATTGAAAAATAACTAACGTTTGGAAGCTGCTGGCTATACTCAATCAAACGAATTCCCCCGTTATTGATGAGGTAGCATCAGGCTATGGTATTTGGTGTTCCGCGTGCGTGCTGGCTGCTACTGACGGTGCTTTTAGTTAGTCAGGAAAGCTATGCCCTGGACGGCAGTCGGCTAAAGCAGCGCGCGGACGCGGTGCTCACCTTAATGAGTTACACCGTGGTACCTGACGTTACCGCCAGCGATCTGAATATTGGCTCCGGCGCGAATGAGAAAAACGAACTAACCCTCACGCAATTTGGCGGCGGCGCCACCTTGAGTGAGGATTTTCCGCTCTATCTGGAAGGCACCCTCGGTTACAGTCGCTACGATCCGCAATTTGTGGTCAGCGATGGTGCCCAGAGCCGTACCATTCCCACCAAATGGAACAGTCTGACCGCTACCGGCGGCGTCGGCTGGGACTTTCCATTGTATCAGGACCGATGGGGCGGAAAACTGGTGCTACGGCCTATCTTCAATATGATGCTGGGCACCATGGCCAGCGATGCGCGTCTTGGTCGCTGGGCGCTCGAACGTAAAACGGATGCCGATATTCGCTTCCTCGATGGTGGGCGACTGAACGCTTACGGGTTGGGCGGGTCGTTAATGCTTGATTATGAAATGTTTTCCAAAACGCAGGATATTGACATAGAAGCGCGCTATTCCGCGATGAATTTGCAAACTTTCGGTAGCACATCAGAAGCGGTCCAGGGGCAGGCCAGCGCCGAAAATCTGGGTATCTACCTTCGTCGACGCGCGCCGATAGCCGACTGGACGCTGCTGAAAAGCCCGGTGCGCTACGTGCTGGAAGGCGCTCATACTATCTATCTTGGCGACCAGCGCGGTGAACTCGGCTTTGATAGCCTGAGTTCGCTCGGCATTGGTCTGGAACTCGACAGCAGCCAGTATCCGGTATTTATCACCCGTACCCGACTGGTGGCCCGCTATATGTTCGGTAATAACACCGAAGGGTATGGCCTCGGTTTAGCGATGAGTTTCTGAGTCATTTACCCGTTTTCATGATTGCGCTATTTTTTTCATTTTTATTGGCAATATTTTCTTCGCTGATTCGTCTACCTCGATACATACATTTTTATGAGGTAATTGACGATGAGAGATTTTGAACGACACGGGCATCATCACCAGGGTTTTGGACGTCACAGAATGGCGCGGCCGCTGATTATCGGCGCGGTGATTGTTGTGGTGCTGAGTCTGGTCGTGATGTCGCTATGGAACGCATTGCTGCCAGCTATCTTCGGGGTGAAAAGCATCGGTTTCTGGCAGGCTTTGGGATTACTGGCGCTGTGCCGTATCTTGTTTGGCGGTTTAGGTTTTCATCGCGGTATGTTTGGTATGGCGCAGGCGCGTCGACGCATGCATGAACGCTGGATGACCATGACCCCGGAGCAGCGAGAGGAGTTTGCCCAACGTTTCGGCCGCCACGGACATCGCGGCCGTTGCGGCTGGCATGAACGTCGCGGTGGGCAACCGACTGACGATAACCCATCGGCGAAAGCGCCGGATGCCGAGTGAACGAGGTAAACAATGCGATGGCGGGGGAATCACGGCTGCTGTCTGCGCTTGCCGCCTGTCGTGCGCGTTTAAGCGCGTTTATTCGCGGTAGAACCGCCGTACGTGACGATGCCGATGACATCCTGCAGGAAGTCACCCTGCAACTGATGAAGGTCGAGCAACCGGTGGAGAACGTGGCGGCATGGTTATTCCGGGCGGCGCGTAATGAAATGACCGACCGGTCGCGTAAGAAGCGCGAGTTGCCATTAACATTCGATACTGATGAAGATGGCGATGGCGGCTTTGCCGAGGATGAGCTGGCGGAAACGCTGTTTGGCGTCGCGCAGACGCCGGAGGAAGCCTATCTTAAAGAACTGCTGTGGGAGGCTTTAACCGAGGCGCTGGCGGAGCTGCCGCCGCTGCAGCGTGAAGCCTTCGAGAAAACCGAGCTGCAGGGCTATAGCTACAGGGAGCTGGCGGCAGAGAGCGGCGCTAGCGAGCAGGCGTGGCTGTCGCGTAAACACAAAGCGGTGCTGTTTCTTCGCAGCCGTTTGCGAACGCTCTACGATGAACTTACCGCACCTTAATTCATGCCCGGCGGCAGATAGCGCCGGGCTTTATTTTATCTGTATTTCTATAACATTGTCGCCAGCCACTCGGCGAAGACGCGCACCTTGCGCGAAACATGACGATGGGGATAAATAAGCGATAACTTCCTGGAGGGAACCGGATTATTCGGCAGGACTTCAACCAGCTCGCCGCTTTTCAACCAGGGGTGAAGGAAAAGATCCAGACCCTGCATAATGCCGAGTCCAGCAAGGCCAGCGGCGATGTAAGTCTCTGAATTATCCACCACCAGTTTACCCGCTAGCGAAATGTTCTGCTGCCCGGCGTCAGTTTGAAACACCCAGCGCATGGTCTGATGATTACTGTTATTCAGCCAGTTGATCGCCTGATGATGCCGCAGGTCGTCAAGGGTTGCGGGAACGCCGTATTTCGCCAGATAGGCCGGGCTGGCGCAGGTTTTCATACCGACGGTACCGAGATGACGTGCGATATAGTCACCGTCTTCAAGTTCGCCAATGCGCAGGACGCAATCGAGGCCCTCGCGAAGCATATCCCGCCGCCGGTCGGAGCTGCTCAGCACAATTTCAATCTCCGGATGTTGCTGATAAAAGGCGGGGAGATTCGGCACGACCACTAACTTCGCCAGGGAGATAGGCATATCTATGCGCAGTTGACCACGTAGCGGACGCTGCGGGGCGAAAGATTCCATAAGATCATCGGCCTGCGCCAGCAGGGGTTTACTACGACGATAAAACGCCTCGCCATCAGGGGTGAGGTGGATCTGTCGGGTGGTTCGCTGCAGAAGCCGAACGCCGCAGTGCTGCTCAAGCTGCTGTAGCGCTTTCGTGACCGCCGGGCGATGGATCTGTAGATTCTCGGCGGCGCGCGTAAAGCTGCCAGACTCGATAATCTCGATAAAAATCTTAATAGATTCAAACAAATTTAAGTTCATTTGTACCAATGTGCTCCGATGACAACATCGTATTTCACTTTGATTATTACTTGTTTAATAACAGTGAAGGATAACTTTTACTATTTTTCCCAACAATAAAGCGGCCTACAGTGGCGTCATCCCAGCGCTAAGCGCCAGAAAACACACTAAGGAAGCCGCATCATGCAAAACCATTCTGTTAGCCATATTCTCGGTATTGAAAAACCTGTCATTCAGGGGCCGCTATCCTGGCTAACCGACGCCCGGTTAGTCGCCGCAGTCAGTAATGCCGGCGGGCTGGGCGTATTAGGGCCGAACGCAGGTTTAACCGCACAAACCGCTGTCTCGACGCCGCAGGAAACGGCAGAAAAGATGCGTGAAGAGATCCGTAAAACGAAACGACTCACCGAGAAACCTTTCGCTGTAAATCTCATTCCGACGGTTGAAAACGATATCTGGACGCCGCCGATTGTAGAGGCAGTCAAGGAAGAGGGGGTTAAAGCGGTGGTTTATACCGGCTATGGTCAAGGAGCTATCATTCCCTCGCTGTTTGCCACGCTTAAGCAGGCCGGGATCAGCATTATTTATCGTGATATTAACCCGACGCCGGAAAACAGCCGCGAGGCCGAGGAGATGGGCGCTGATGTTATTGTCGCCACCGGCTTCGACGAAGGCGGAACGCTTCCGGGAACGGCGCTAGGGACGTTTTCCATCGTGCCATTGATTGTTGATGCGGTGAAGCGTGTGCCGGTGCTGGCGGCTGGCGGGATTACCGACCGGCGCACCGCCAGGGCCGCCCACGCGCTGGGCGCGCAGGGGGTATTTGCCGGCTCCGTGTTTATCAGCACCACCGAGAGCCGCGTGCCGCCATCGGTGAAAGAGATGATCGTGCAAGCTAACGGTCTGGATTTGCAGCTATTTCGCACATTGCCAGATTACTATCGTTCGCTGCCGGGTAAATTAGCCGCCAGGCTGGTGGCGTTAGATAAATCCGGCGCCAGTAATGAAACCATAGCCGCGGAAATGGGCGGTTTACGCGGCCTGCGAATTGGTATGCTGGAGGGCAACACTGACGAAGGCTACATTTCACTGGGAACCGGCATCGGCAGTATTCAGCGGATCAAGAGCGTAGCGGAAGTGGTGGAGGAACTGACGGTTTAATCTGCCTTCCCGCGTTCTCATGCGGAAAACAGAAACTCCCCGTTGCGACAACGGGGAGGGTGATTAGCCGGAATTAGCTACCCCAGCGCTGCTGCAGATACTGAACCGCCTGCTGGGTTTGCGGCTGGTTAAGGTTGTTTTCACGAAACAGAATCGTCCCCTGAATACCCGGTGTGGTTTCATTGAGGTCGATCTGTTTTTTCAGCTCCGGCACGCCGCCGTCGACCATCCAGTCTGGTTCATTTTTTGACGGTTCGCCGACTTTATACAGCGCCACGCCGATATAGAGCCGGGTGTGAGTGGGTTTCACGACATCGGCCCACCACTTAGCCAGCACATCATAGCGCGCGGCGTCGCGGGCGAACGGCCAGTACAACTGCGGCGCGATATAATCCAACAGCCCTTGTTGTACCCAACTGCGGGTATCGGCATAGGACTCGTCATAGGCCGCCGCGCCACGGGTGTCAGAACCGGCCGGATCGTGGGAGCGGTTGCGCCATACCCCCGCCGGGCTGACGCCAAACTCAACCTGCGGATTGAGTTTCTTGATGGTCTGTGAGACCTGCGCTATCAACTGTTGGGTGTTGTGACGCCGCCAGTCGGCTTTCGAGGCATAACCCTGGCCATATCGCTGATAGGTTTGATTATCGTTCAGCGTCGATCCCGGCGTCTCAGTATAGAAATAGTCATCAAACTGCACGCCGTCGATGGGATAGTTTTGCACCACCTCCGCCACGATACTGGTGATCCAGTCACGGACTTCCGGGATCCCAGGGTCGAGCACAAAGCGATCGCTGGCAGTGCGTATCCAGTTGCGGTGGAGGACAAATACGCTGGCGGGGACCTGAGTCAGGGTGTGGTTAAGCTCGGCGATGGTAGCGGGTTTGGTATTAACCGAGACCCGATACGGGTTGAACCACGCGTGAACTTTCATCCCGCGTTTATGCGCTTCATCGAGCATAAACTGCAGCGGATCGTAGCCGGGATTTTCGCCAATTTTGCCGGTCAGCATGTCTGACCACGGCAAGATGTGGGAATCCCACAGCGCGGTGCCGTCCGGTTTGACCTGGAAGAAGACGGTATTGATGCCCAGGCGTTGCAGATTGTCGAGTTTGGCGATCAGCGCCAGCTTCTGCTGGCTGATGCGGCTTTCCGGGCTACTGGCGATAATTGAACCCACCGGCGGCCAGTCGAGACGGGAAACCGTGGTGATCCAAACGCCGCGTACTGGCTGCTGATTTTTTGCCGATTTTTGCGTAACGGGCGGTTTGCTGGCGGTCACCAGCGATTTTGGCGCTTTACTTGAGCAAGTCACGAGCAGCAGTACGGCGGCGGCAACCGCGCCGAGCCGGGTCATGCTGGTGACGGAGAGGAGGCGACGAGAAGCGATAATCATTACTCCCGTAGGCATGTAGACGCTTGAAAAATCACATTGTCTTATGATTCGCAGGTGAGGGCAAGGTGTGTAATTGGACGGAGAAAAATTACTGCCATGTTGCCAATTAGGATCGCCTCTAACATCCATACATAACAGTATCCTCCCAGTGATTTCCTGACAAAAAAGCAGAATTAACCTGGATAATTAGCTGGTCGGTTGTGTTACAACATATTACTAAACGCACAGCTAAGGAGAATCCGATGCGAAAAATATTATTGCTGGCCGCCGTTTTGCTGGCATCATCCGCACCGATCGTCACCCAGGCCGAGGAGATTACGCTTTTACCGGCTATAAAACTGCAGATTGGCGACCGTGATTCCTACGGTCATTACTGGGATGGTGGGCGCTGGCGTGACAAAGACTACTGGCATCGTCACTATGAATATCGTGATAAGCACTGGCGAAAGCTGGAGAAAAAGCAGCGAAAAGCCTATGAGAAAGGTTATCGTGATGGTCGCAAGGATTATAAGAAGCGCGAAAAAGAGTACAACAAGCACCACAAACACCATCATCACTAAATAAGATTGGAGCCATTATGGCTCCAATCTGCTATTACCTTCTGCCTTGTGTCTGAAATATTGTCTGATAATGTCTTCATCGCAGAAGTAAATTACCCCATCAATCTCCCTTTTCAGAATGAACTAATAATATTGCAAACGGCCTACCAACATTAGTGGGGGTAATATGCGTGTAAAAATTTTTAGGATAATTCCATCTTTTCAGTGAATGAAAAATCCGATTTATAAAACTGTATATTATATTCATTAAATCAATCAGTTAAATTTCACTTTCTTTTGTATGGTTTTTGCGATTACACTTTTCCGCCGTCAGAAGGTTTTTTCAGGGATTTCACCATTATAAGATTAGTCTGAAAAAATTAATTCCGCCAACTGCTCCTGATAATGGGGCGAAATTGCGTGTTGAATTGACTCGATCGATCTGTAAAATTGTGTGGTGATAGTTAATGAAATGTAATAAAGGGATCCACTGCGGTGAAGATTCGTGCGGTAGCTATGGCCATATCACAGCTGGAACCCTTTTACGCACAGTGATTAAGGATATTCAGACTTGTTATTCAAGCAGGGATAACCCTTAAGAAAATAATAGCATTGCAATGGAAAAGCATATGAAAACGCGAGTGTTTTTAGCCGCTATGATTGCGGTTTCACTGGCAGGGTGCGAAGCGCCGCCGAAGCCGCAAATTACCGATGACACCATTGAAACCACGCAGGTTAACGGCGTCAATTTGACCCATCGCCATATTGTTGTTCCTCCAACGGAATTTACCCCGATTAACGCAGAATATCGCGCGCTGTATTCCGCCGCGGTAATGAGCCAGGCCGGGTATGGCGGCAAAGTGATTGTGCAATTAGTTCCAGGTGCTAATTATATTGCATTGGGACAGGCCCAGGACGGCTGGATAGCGTTAGCCAATGAAGGTCAGGAAAATTTAATTGGCTATGCTCCGGCCAATGCCGTTGTCAAAAGTGAGCTGTATGATAAAACGGTTCGCGAACAGTCGAAGCGCCCGAAGGCGCGTAAGAAAGCGACCTGCGTGAGCGTCGACGGAAATACCAAAGCCTGCAAAAACGGCAATAACGGTACCTGGATTCTGGATTAATCCCGCCTTTACGAGCGACACCGTATGAATAATAACTCTCTTTTACGCCAGGTCATGCTGGCGTTTTATTTGTTTCTTTTTACGTTGGTTAGTGGATGTGGTTCGTCTTCACACAGCGACCCTGCCCGATACAATCTTCAGTTCCAGGCCCACCCGCAAATTAACCGTTCTGCGCCATTAAAGGTCAGAGTGTTAGTGCTGAAATCCGATGCGGAATTCATGTCCGCCGATTTCTACTCCTTACAAAATAACGCGCAAAAAGTTCTCGCCGGCAACTTGCTGAACAGCGATGAATTTTTCCTGATGCCGGGGCAACTGGCAAAAAAACTCAGCGGGCAAAGCTCGCCGGAGGCGCGTTATATCGGAGTGATGGCGGAATACCAATCTCTGGATGGTAAAAAGTGGCGCATTTCTCTTCCTCTGCCAACGCCTGGCGAAACCCCTTTCTGGCAGTTCTGGAAACTGTCGGCAGATCAACTGCAAGCCAATTTATATCTTGACGTTAACGGGATCCGCGTCGTGCAGCAATAGCGCGAGCCCTAACAGGAAATTTGTATGAATAAAGCAGAAAAGGTGGTCTGGACCGAGGGTATGTTTTTGCGTCCGCATCACTTTCAGCGGGCAGAAAGCTACCTGCAAACGCAAATTCGCGAATGGGGCGGATTACAGCGCTCCTGGCTGTGGGGTTTTCTTGAGATTGAACTTGATGATGCGATGCTGCGTCAGGGGTGCATTGCCCTGAGCTATGCCAGCGGCCTGCTGCCGGATGGGACTTTCTTCCAGTTTCGCGATGCTCGTCAGGGCCCGGCGCCGTTGCAAATCCCGGATAACGTCACGGGCGAAAAAGTCGTATTGGCCTTGCCGGTACGCCGCGGCGGTCGGGAAGAGGTTATCTTCAGCGAGGAAAAAGACTCGCTGGCGCGATTTACCGCGTTTGAACAGGATGTGGAAGATGACAATGCGCTGTCGGTTGGCGATGCCACCGTGCAGTTTGCCCGCCCGCGGCTCACCCTGATGCTGGAAAAGGATTTAACCGCCGAGTGGACGGCCATCGGCGTGGCGTTCATCGCCGAAAAGCGCAACGATAACGCCGTAAAACTCGATAATGGCTATATCCCGCCGATGCTTAACGGCATCAATCATCCTTTGATTTACGCGATGATCAACGACTTGCATGGTCTGCTGGCGCAGCGTAGCCAGCAAATCGGCAGCCGGCTCCGACAGCCGGGGCGTTTTAATACTTCCGAATTAATTGAGTTCACTCTACTTGCGTTGGTCAATCGCCATCTCGGCCATCTCTCACATCTCAAAACGCTGCCGTTAGTTCATCCCGAGTCATTGTGGAATAGCTGGCTGCCGTTCGCCGCCGAGCTGACGACCTGGATGGCGCAGCGCGGTCCGGATGCTGCGCTGCCGATTTACGACCATGACGATCTCGCGAGCTGCTTCGGCAAACTGATGCTGTTGCTGCGCCAGGGGTTATCACAGGTAATGGAAGACAATGCCATCCAACTGCCGCTGATAGAACGATCGCATGGGTTGAACATCGCAACGGTACCCGAGAGCAGCATGGTGCGTGATTTCGGATTCGTATTGGCAGTTAAAGCCAGCGTACCAGGTGATGTTCTGCAAACGCACTTCCCGGCGCAGATGAAAGTCGCGCCGGTGAGCAAAATTCGCGATCTGGTGCAACTACAGCTTCCGGGTTTAATTCTGCGCGCTATGCCCGCCGCGCCGCCGCAAATTCCGTGGCATGCCGGTTACAACTACTTTGCAGTCGAGAAGGGCGGCGAGCTGTGGAACGACATGGAGAAATCTGGCGCCTTCGCCCTGCATCTGGCAGGCGAGTTCCCCGGCCTGGATATGGAATTTTGGGCTATCCGTAGCCCGTCGGAATAAGAAAGCGAGCGTTGATGATGCAGGAACAACAGGCCGATGCCAACCATGGCGTGAGCGGCAATAATCCCCTGGTGACGGCCGCCAACCCATTACTTAATGCGATTCCCCAGATCCGTCATTCGGTATCGCACGATGACCAGGCCGGTTTGCGCCAGCGTTTGATTGATGAAATCCGCCGTTTTGAAGTGCGCGGTCAGCAGGCGGGGTTACCCTACGAAGTGATAGTCGGCGCCCGTTACTGCCTGTGTACCGCACTGGACGAGGCTGCGGCCTTGACGCCATGGGGGAGTAGCGGCGTCTGGTCGGGCAGCGGTCTTTTAGTGACCTTTCATAACGAAACCTGGGGCGGGGAGAAGTTTTTCCAGCTGCTTGCACGCCTGTCGCAGAATCCGCGCGAACATATCAATCTGTTGGAACTGATCAACTACTGCTTATTGCTCGGCTTTGAAGGGCGTTACCGGGTAATGGATAACGGCCGCACGCAGTTGGAAACCATCAAACAGCGCCTGTGGCAGATGATTTGCGGCGTACGCGGCGGCTACGCGCCGCCGTTATCGGTTCACGGCGAGGATCGCCCGGTGCTGCGTAAACTGTGGCGTCCGGTGGTGCCGCTGTGGGCCTGCGTCGCGCTGGCGGGGTTCGCCGCCTCTCTGTTCTATATCATTCTTAACTGGCGGCTTGGCGATGCTACCAACCCGGTGTTGGCGAAAATTTACCAGACGCCGTTGCCGGAAGCGTCGATTGCTCAGCCGGCGGAAAAATTGCCGGCGGTACTTAACCTGCGAGGTTTTCTGCGCCCGGAAATTGCCGAAGGGCTGGTTGCGGTCCGTGACGAAGCGGACCGCAGCGTGGTGATCCTCAAAGGCGACGGGCTCTTTGCTTCGGCCTCAACGGTGGTGCGCGATCGCTACGACCCGGTCATTGACCGTATTGCGCAAGCGATGAACAACGTCAGCGGCCGCATTCTGGTGGTCGGCTATAGCGATAACGTGCCTATCCGCAGCGCGCGCTTTGCCTCGAACTACGAGCTGTCGCTGGAACGCGCGCGTTCGGTACAAAAACAACTGCAAAATCATCTGACGCAGCCCGAACGCGTAAAAGCCGAAGGGCGAGGGGAAATGAACCCCATCGCGCCGAATACCACTCCTGAGAACCGTGCCCGTAACCGCCGTGTGGAAATTACTCTGCTGGTGTCGCCCGATAATACCCGGGCTGAGCTGAACGGATTGCCCCAAGGAAATTAAGGATGCTGACACTTCTGCTTTCCATACTGACCAACCGGCTGCTGTGGGGTTTTCTCGGCGCCACGGCGGTGGCGGCCGTCATCTGGATGATTGGCCCGCTATTGTCGATTGTCGATACCCGGCCGCTGGAATCGGAACAAAACCGCGTTATATCTATTGCGCTGGTCTACCTCATCTGGGCGCAAAGCCACATTCTGCCGCGCCTGTACAACGCCTGGCTCAACCGCAAGCTGATGGATAACCTGAAGGAAGAAACACCGAAGGGCAACGATCCGCAGCAGCGCCTCAATAGCGAAGACCAGATCCTCGCCGATCGCTTTGATGAAGCCGCGCAAATGTTGAAAAAAGCGCACTTCAGTAAAACCGGTAATGGTCAGTGGACCCAGCGCTTTAGCACCCACTATCTGTATCAGCTGCCGTGGTATGTGATTATTGGCGCATCTGGCTCCGGTAAAACCACAGCCTTAGCCAACTCCGGGCTGCAGTTTCCGCTAGCCGACCGCTTCGGTAAAACGGCGTTACGCGGTATCGGCGGCACGCGCAACTGTGACTGGTGGTTTACCAACGAAGCCGTGCTGCTGGACACCGCCGGGCGCTATACCACCCAGGAGAGCGAGCAGGCGCAGGACGCCAGCGAGTGGCTGAAGTTTATGGGGTTATTGCGGAAATACCGCCGCCGCCAGCCGATTAACGGCGTTATCGTCACGGTAAGTATCTCCGATCTGTTAACGCAATCGACGGAGGCCTCGCGGCAGCAGGCGGTTAATCTGCGCCAGCGTCTCTCTGAACTACATGAACAATTGGGTATTCGTTTCCCGGTATACGTACTGGTGACGAAGGCCGATCTGCTTAAAGGCTTCCGCGCCTGGTTTGCCGGTTACGACAAGGCGCAGCGCGATCAAATCTGGGGCTTCACTTTCCCGTGGGAGCAGGCAAGCCTTGCCGACTTCGATCTGATGGGCCGCTTTACCCAGGAGTTTGCGTTACTGCAACAACGGCTTGAAGCCGGGCTGCCGGATACGATGCTGCAAGAGCATGATGCCAAAACCCGCGCCGAAGCCTGGCTGTTCCCGCAAGAGTTTGCGGCGTTGCGACCGCTGTTAGCGGACTATCTTAGTACCGTTTTTGCCCGCTCTAACTTTGAAACCGAGTTTTCACCGCGCGGCATTTATTTCGCCAGCGGCACCCAGGAAGGGTTACCGTTCGACCGCGTGATGGGCGAACTCAATCGCGCGCTGTCTTTGCCGCAGGGAAATGAAAACGACAACTGGGACTCGGTCAGTAAAGAAGCGCCGATCCCCGGCGCCAAGGGCCAGAGTTATTTCATTAAAAACCTGCTGCAAAACGTGATTTTCCAGGAAGCCGGCATCGCCGGGCAGAACCGCTGGTGGGAACTGCGTAACCGCGCGGCGATCTGGTCAGGCTATGCGGCGCTCGCGGCGCTGTTAATCATTTCATGCGTACTGTGGCTGACCAGCTACGGCAAAAACAAGGCCTACCTGCAAGAAGTCTCGGCGAAGGTGCCGCAGGTTGAGCAGCAGAGCAAAGCGCTGCAAAACCCCGAGCAGCGCGATCTGTTCGCCATGCTGCCGCTACTCAACGGCCTGCTGGAATTGCCGAAGAGCGCCGATTTTGACGTCAACGACCCGCCGGTTAGCCGCCGGATGGGGCTCTACCGCGGGAATGATGTCAGCGACGCCTCGCAGACGCTGTATCAAAAAGCGCTGCAGCAAATGCTGCTACCGGATGTCGCCATGCGTATCACTACCTGGTTGCGCAACGACAACGGCAGTGACGCCGAATATAGCTACGAGGCGTTGAAAGCCTATCAAATGCTCTATCAGCCCAAGCAGTATGACGGCAAGTTTTTACTCTCCTGGGTGATGCTTAACCTGCAGCGTAACCTGCCGCAAAACGTGACGCAGGCGCAGCTACGACAGCTGGAAGGGCATCTGGTCCAGCTACTGGAACCGCAAATCCAGTCCTCGCCGTATGCCAAAGACGATGCGCTGATCGCCCGCGAACGGGCGTTGATTAACCAGCAACCGCTCTCCTCAAGAGTGTATGGTCGGCTGAAACGTCTGCTTGAGCATGACGACAATCTGAAAGCGGTCTCGCTGGCGACGCTCGGCGGGCCGCAGAGCGAACTGGTGTTCTCGCGTAAAAGCGGTACACCGATCGCAGAAGGCGTGCCAGGGCTGTACACGCCAGATGGCTACTGGCAGGTGTTCAATAAACAGATCGATAACGTGACCAGCGCGCTGCATGAAGATGATATTTGGGTGCTGGGCGCCGCCAGCGCGTCGGAAGATAAGCAGCAAACCGATAACGCCGTCCGCCAGCTCTATATGCGTGATTTTATCGCCAACTGGGATCGCTTCCTCGCCGATATTCAGCTCAACAATAGCGCCGATCTGTCATCGCGGATCAACACCGCGCGCCTGCTTTCCGCCAGTAACTCGCCGCTGCGCCGGCTGGTTATCAGCCTGAGCCAGGTGCTGAACCTGGCGCGCGCTGAGCCGGATACGGTTAAAAGCGAAAGTTCAGCCGAGCAGGGCAACCGTGCGACCCGAACGCTGGAAGCGCTTTTTCGCCATGATGAGGGCGGCGCAACCCAGGGCGCGGCGCTTAGCCAGACGCCGGAACAGCTGGTAACCGAACACTACGCGCCGCTGATCGAGCTGGCGCAGCCGTTGGAAAAGGGCGGCAAAACGATTGTGTTTGACGACTTCCTCAAACAGATCGACGAACTTTATCGCTACTTGACCGCGGTACAGGATGCCGCCAACAGCGGTATGCAACCGCCGGGCGGCGATGCGATTAGCCGTCTGCAGGCCAGCGCCGGGCGCTTACCGGGCGGCCTGCAAACCATGTTCAGCAAAATGGCGGTCGGCGCCAGCAGTGATACCCAGCGCCGCGATCTCGATAACGTACGTAAACGGATTAACGTGGAAGTCGGCGGATTCTGCCGCCAGGCTATCGCCGGGCGCTATCCGCTGGTTCGCAGCGCCAGAAGCGAAGTCACGCCGGACGATCTGGCGCGTATGTTCGCGCCGGGTACCGGCATGATGGATACCTTCTTCCGTGACAACCTGACCAATAAAGTCGATACCACGCAATCAAGCTGGCGTTTTATGCCCGGCATCGATGGCAAAACGTTGCCGGGTAGTGAAGGGTTATTAAGGCCTTTCCAGCAGGCGCAATCGATCCGCGACGCGTTCTTTGCCAATGGCGCGACCACGCCGTCATTTAAAGTGACGGTGCGCACCATCAGCATGGACAACCGGATCCTCAACCTGACGCTGGATGTTGATGGCCAGCAGTTGCGCTACAGCCACGGTCCGCAGGCGGTGCAAATGATGAGCTGGCCAGGGCCGGGCGGCACCAATCAGGTGCGTATGCAACTCGGTCTGGCCGATGGTACCACCTCGACGCTGGTGACCAGCGGCTCATGGGCGCTGAACCGCTTTTTTGATAAAGCGCGCACCGCGCCCGGCAGCAGCAGTTTGAGCCGTCAGGCAACGTTTAACGTCGATGGTTATCAGGTCACGCTGGAGTTTGCGCCGAACAGTATTCGCAATCCGTTCCAGCTTCCCCGTTTCTCATGTCCATAACCGCAAGGAAAGCCGAATGACTCACGCCCCTGCGATGAGCTGGTACGGGAAACTCCCCAGTACCGGCGATTTTTTACAACGTCGATTTCCGGACATGCTGGTTCGCCAGTGGTCGCAATGGTTTCAGGTGGGGCTGTTGGCCTGGCAACAGGAGCAACAGCGTAGCGGCGAACGCCAGTTCAGCAACGCGCCGGTGTGGAATTTTATCGTCCCGCCGATGTTGAGCGGCCAGATGGTACAGATGGGGTGTCTGATCCCCGGACGCGATCGGGTAGGCCGCCAGTATCCCATCTGCGCGCAAATGGCCTTCAACCCGCTGGAGTGGTCGCCTTCAATCCTCACTCAGGCCGGAGAGTGGTATCAGCAGGTGGGCAGAACGCTGCTGCATGCGGTACGTAATGGCTTTTCCGCTGAACAACTTGACCAGGCGCTACTCGCCATTCCGGCGCCAAAGCTGGTAGAGGCGGAAAAGCGTTCGGAAATACTCGACGTGATTGGCTATCAGCAAGATGGGCAAAGCTCCCTTGGCTGGCAGCAGGCGGCGGACTGTTTTGATCCGCAGCGTCAGACCAGTTTTTGGTGGACCAACCGCGCCGATGGTTATCCGCTCTATACCCACGTCCATAGCGGTAATTTGACCGGCCAGCTGTTCACGCTGCTGTTTGATCCCGCCGGGGGCGCGAGACCGGGCCGTCACGGTCTGTATCCGCCGATGTTTGAATAAGCAGGTAGGCCATGAATATTGATGAATTCCTTGCTCCGGTTAGCGCGGAGCAGCCCTGCGGTGAAAACCTCGAATATGACGCCGATTTCCAGGCAATGGAACAAGCGATGCAGGGTAAAGCCGAGCAGCAGTTCGGCGACACCATTATCCCGGCGGAACCCGCTGACTGGACGACGGTAGAAAAGCTGGCGGCTGGGCTACTTAGCCGCACCAAAGATTTACGCGTCATGCTGGCGCTGACTCAGGCGTGGACAAAACGCCGCGGCCTGAGTGGTTACGCGGATGGCCTGCTGCTGGTGCAACAGGCGCTGTCGCTTTACTGGCAGCCTATCTATCCGCTGCTGGAAGAGTATGGCGAAACTGATCCGTTTTACCGCATCAATGCGCTCGCGGGGCTAAGCGATAAATCAGCGCTGACCAGCGCGTTACGCAATGCCGTGCTGTTACGCAGTAATGGCGATGAACTGCTGCTGCGCGATGCGCAGGCGCTGCTCGATGGCAGTAAAACCGAATGCGCGGATTATCCCGGCGGCCGTTCGCGATTGATTGATGAACTGGCCCGCGGCGGACAGCCGGGGATAGACGCCATCCTCGCCATTCACCAGCGCTTGCAGACCATCCGCGAAATATTATGCGATTGTCTGGGTGAAAGCGGCGTGCCGGAAATGGAACAACTGCAGAAGACCGTCGGTATCGTCGCCGGCGCCTGCCAGATAACCGATATTTCGTCCTTTCACGCGTCCCGCGAGGAGAGTGCCGTGAGTGAACATCAAGCGATTCCCGACGCGCATGCGCCGTCAGCCGTTGACTGGCGCAGCGCGCAAATCAGCAGCCGCGCCGAGGCGCAGCAAATGCTGGAAAAAGTAAAACAGTACTTCGCCCAGCACGAACCGAGTCACCCTGCGCCGCTGATGATTGAACGGGTACAGCGGCTGATTGAGCTGGATTTTATGGACATCATCCGCGATTTAGCGCCGGACGGCGTTCATCAACTGGAAAACATTTTTGGACGTCGCGACTGACGCGTCCGGACATTATGGCGACAGGCATAAGGTCTGGCGCTCAACCTTTACCGCGCATCTTCGATGGAGAACATCATGGCAATAAGTAAAAGTGGGCAGAAATTTATCGCACGCAACCGTGCGCCCCGCGTACAGATCGAGTACGACGTAGAGATTTATGGTGCGGAACGCAAAATCCAGCTTCCGTTTGTAATGGGGGTAATGGCGGATCTGGTGGGTAAACCGGTCGACAACCAACCCGCGGTCGATGAACGTAAGTTCCTCGATATCGACATTGATAACTTCGACGAACGTATGAAAGCGCTGAAACCGCGCGTCGCTTTCCAGGTCGACAATACTCTGACCAACGAAGGCAAACTGAACGTCGACTTAACCTTCGACAGCATGGACGACTTCCTGCCGGATGCCGTGGCCCGCAAAGTGGAGCCGCTGAACAAACTGCTGGAAGCCCGTACCCAGCTTTCGAATCTGCTCACCTATATGGACGGCAAAAACGGCGCGGAAGAGCTGATTGCCAAAATTTTGCAGGATCCGACGCTGCTCAAATCGTTGAGCCAGATGCCGAAACAAGATGACAGTGCGAAAGGTAGCGAGGAGTAATCGATGAGCAACCCGACTCAACAACATGAGCAGCAGTCCAGCCAGGCCTTTAGCCAGGATGAATTCAGCGTGCTGCTGAACAAAGAGTTTCGCCCGAAAACCGACCAGGCGCGTTCCGCCGTTGAGAGCGCGGTAAAAACCCTCGCGCAGCAGGCGCTGGAAAACACCGTCACGTTTTCCAACGACACCTATCGCACCATCCAGAACCTGATTGCCGGTATCGACGAGCAACTGTCGCGTCAGGTGAATCAGATCCTGCATCATGACGAGTTCCAGAAACTGGAAAGCGCATGGCGCGGCCTGAGCTACCTGGTCAACAACAGCGAAACCGACGAGATGCTGAAAATCCGCTTTATGAGCATCTCCAAGCAGGAGCTGGGGCGCACTCTGAAACGTTACAAAGGGGTGGGCTGGGACCAGAGCCCGATCTTTAAGAAAATTTATGAGCAGGAGTACGGCCAGTTTGGCGGCGAGCCATTCGGCTGCATCGTTGGCGATTACTATTTCGACCATAGTCCGCAGGATGTGGAATTACTGGGCGAAATGGCGCGAATCGGATCGGCTGCGCATTGTCCGTTTATTACCGGTACCGCACCGGAAGTGATGCAGATGGAGTCCTGGCAGGAGCTGGCGAATCCGCGCGACCTCACCAAAATCTTCCAGAATACCGAATACGCCGCCTGGCGTTCGCTGCGCGAGTCGGAAGACGCGCGTTATCTGGGGCTGGTGATGCCGCGCTTCCTGTCGCGCCTGCCGTACGGTATTCGAACCAACCCGGTGGACAGTTTTGATTTTGAAGAGCAGACCGACGGCGCGGATCACAACAATTATGCGTGGGCCAACTCGGCGTATGCGATGGCGGCGAACATTAACCGCTCGTTCAAAGAGTTTGGCTGGTGCACCTCCATTCGCGGCGTGGAATCCGGCGGCGCGGTGGAAAATCTGCCTTGCCACACCTTCCCGAGCGACGATGGCGGCGTGGACATGAAGTGCCCGACCGAGATCGCCATCAGCGATCGCCGCGAAGCGGAGCTGGCGAAAAACGGCTTTATGCCGCTGATCCATCGCAAAAACTCCGACTTTGCCGCCTTTATCGGCGCGCAGTCGTTGCAGAAACCGGCGGAATATCATGATGCCGACGCCACGGCTAACGCCCGTCTGGCTGCGCGTCTGCCGTACTTGTTCGCCTGCTGCCGTTTTGCTCACTACCTGAAGTGCATTGTGCGCGACAAAATCGGCTCCTTCCGCGAGCGCGATGATATGGAACGCTGGCTGAACGACTGGGTGATGAACTATGTCGATGGCGATCCGGCTAACTCGTCGCAGGAGACCAAAGCGCGCAAACCGCTGGCGGCCGCTGAAGTACAGGTAGCGGAGATCGAAGACAACCCGGGTTACTACACCGCGAAGTTCTTCCTGCGTCCGCACTACCAGCTGGAAGGGCTTACCGTGTCGCTGCGTCTGGTTTCCAAGCTGCCGTCGCTGAAGACCAAGGAAGCGTAATATGATGCCGCCGGGAGGCGACTCCCGGCAGGTACAACGCCATGGAAGAAGGTAAAGAAATGAAATTATTACCACTCTGCACGCTGGGACTGCTCACGGTGCTGACGCCATTTACTGTCGTCCAGGCGGCTGATGATTCCGCAAATTTACTGCGCGATCCCAATCAACTATCACGTAATGATGTGCGGTTGAGCGGCGAAAAGTTTCTCAAGGCCTGGCTGGCGCAAGACAATACCCAGCAGCAGTTAAAGGCCAATATGTATCTGCTTGGCGTGATGGATGCAACAGAAGGTAAAGCCTGGTGCGGTTATCAGCAGGCACTGCCGGGATCGCTTCGAGAAAGCGTCTACAGCTATTTCAAAAAGCTGCCCGACGAGCGTAAAAAACAGCCTGCGGCGATGCTGATTACCGAAGCGTTGGCGAAGGAGTTGCCTTGCAAACAGGGAGCGACGTCATGAGACCTCTTTATGCACAGCTCAAAATGCAACATTATTCGGCGAATGAATCACGCCCAGGCTATGTACCTCGTGAAACGCTATTTAATGAGATTGGCTATGACGCCAGTGCGCTCATTAAATCAAATCCTGGTTATATGAATACCTGTGCGGTACGTATGAGCCTCGCACTGCTGAAATGCAATGTGAGCTTTAGCGGGCGTTTACCCATAAAAGCAGGCGCTTACAAGGGTAAAAAGATTGAACCGGGCGCCAAGCTATTGGCCGACCAACTGTATAAAAATAACCTGTTTGGGAAAGCTGAGATTTATCAGGAGATACGTCAGGCAGCAGAGAGTTTGCGTAATCGCAAAGGCGTTATCTTCTTTAATAGAATAACCAACTATAACGGTGGACATATAGATCTACTGGAACCCCTTGGCGACAACATGATGCAATGCAACTCTGATTGCTACACCGACTGCAAAGAAATATGGTTTTGGGAATTGAGGTAGCAACCAAAGTCAATTTTTGGGAGTTGCTATGAACAGAATCATTATCAGTCTGCTGCTTGCTAGCAGTGCGTCGGCTTATGCCGGGGACGACCCGGTATTGTTTGTTAAACAGCTACCTTATAAGCAGGTTGTTAAAGACGTGGTTTTATCCCGCTGTCTGGCGCAGGTAGCCGATGATAAAAGTCAGTTTTCTGTAGATGCTGCGCGCAGTAGCAATGCGTTGCTGGAGTGGGTGCCTTTCGATATTGAAAACGGTAATGACAAAATTAACGCCATTATTGCTCAATACAAAAGTGCCACCAATGGCTTTCATTCCGAAAGACAACCCGCAATTCAGGGCGTCACTTTGAATTGTTTGCGCCTTTATCATAGTACGGAGCTGGATAAATTAACTTCGCAGATAATCATCTGTGATCCTAATAAAACCTGGAGTCAGGATAACCCGCATTAATTTCAACTTTGCATTCCTGCTATTTCACAGCATGAGTGTTAAGACCAGCAATGGGCTTAAGCCTGTTGCTCTGAGGCAGAGGTAAAATATGGATGGTTTTATTCAGCCCCATGCTTTCCTGTTTGCCATATAAGTGCTTTTTCGAAAGCAATAATTTTCATTAACGAAGAGTAGATATTATGGCTATTGATATGTTTCTGAAGGTCGAGGGTGTAACCGGTGAATCAAAAGATTCTAATCACACCGGTTGGACTGATATTACCTCTTTTTCCTGGGGCGCATCCCAGCCGGGTAATATGAGCGTGGGCGGCGGTGGCGGTGCGGGTAAAGTGAATTTCAACGACCTGCACGTAAATGCGCTGATCGACAAATCCACCACCGCGATTCTGAAGCACTGCTCCAGCGGCAAGCACCTGACCAAAGTTGAACTTTCGGTCTGCAAAGCCGGTGGTCAGCAGGTTGAATATGCGCGAATCACCCTCGAAGATGTACTGGTGACTTCCGTTCAGTACACCGGCGCCGATAACGGCGACACTGTTGGCGTAACCTATGCCTTCCAGGCGGCGAAAGTGAAACAGCAGTACTGGGAGCAGACTTCCGCTGGCGGTAAAGGGGCAGAAAGCAGCGCCGGCTGGAATATCAAAGAAAATAAAGAAGCATAATTATATTGCTGTCACCGGGTTCAGGGAATAATTCCTGAACCCGGTTTTTACCGGTGAGCATTATATTCGCATAGAGATCATCGATTATATCAATAACTCGCCCGTAAACGCCGCCGTTCTTATTCCGAGAGCGGCAGCGTTTGTGCGCCAATCATATCAGCAGGAATAGGCTATGCGATTCACGATTATTTCGACCAAAGCCGGTCATCAGCCCCCGCAGGGCAGCTGTGACTTTTACGCGCCGGGCGGTACCATTGGGCGCGGTACGGACAATAACCTGGTGCTGCCGGATGACGACCGCGCCATTTCTCGCCTCCAGGCCATCGTTCACGTGGCGGCAGACGGCGAGTGCAAAATTACCAATCGCGGCAACGTGACGCGGGTGGTACTCAACGAGATCCCGCTGGAGCGGGGGCGTCAGGTTGAACTCCAGGATGGCGATATCCTCGCCATTGACGACTATCGCATCGAAGTCAGCGATCTGCTGCAGGATAGCCAACCGATAAGCCGAATGGCGGCGAGCGGTCAGCCGCCTGTCACTGCGAAACCGTCGACACCAGCTCCATCCGCAGCGGCCACCGTGGCGGAAGCCGCGCCAACCGCGGTACCGTCAGAAATCTGGGATAGCCTGATGCAGGAATTCTCGATTGCCGACAGCATCTCCAGCAGCCGGGCTAAGCCGCAGGCCGATAATGCGCCTAATCCCTTCGCCGAGCCGAAGCCTGCCGAACGTAATCCGGAAGATCCGCTGGCGATGTTCGCTGATAGTGAACCTCTGTTTGAGCGCCCGCCGGTGGCGACGGACGACCTGTTTGCCGATGACACCCCATTTGATCGCGACAGTATTTTTGCCGACGTTACGCCAACGACGCTGGTGCCGCCAGTTGAAAAACCGGCTCAGCCTGTCGCCGATGAGCCGCAGGCAGAATTGGATCCGCTGGCGCTCTTTGGCGGCGACGCCAGCGCCAAAACCGCGCGTCATGACGATCCGCTGGGGCTAATGGGCGGCGCGCCGCTGACATCGGTAGATGCCTTCAGCAACGAAGAGCCTGCTAAAACGGTTGCCGACGAGCCTGATGCCGCTTTTGATTCGCCATTATTGATGGCCCAGCCGCCGCAGGAGCCGCCCGCGGCAGCGCGCGAAGAAGCGCCGGAAATAACCTTACCGACGCCGCTGGCCGTGGCGCGGCAAGCCGCCCAAACGCCAAAAGGGCGCTTGCGTATCGATCCCGTACGTCATGAACATCAGGCGACCAGCACGCCGCAGCCGGGTAACGGCGAAGTGCTGCAGGGAGAGCTACTGGAAGCCTTACTGGAAGGCATGGGGCTCGGCGATATGCAGCCGGTCCCGCAGTTCGACAAAGAGAATATGCGACAGCTTGGCCAAATGCTGAGCATGTTCTCGCAGGGAACCGTCGCGCTGCTCTCTTCGCGTTCGATCCTCAAACGCGGCGTCAAAGCCGATATGACCATGGTACTGGACGACGCCAATAACCCGTTCAAGCTGTTGCCTTCCGGGAAAACCGTGCTGATGCAGATGTTCGGCGCGCGGATGCCGGGCTTTATGCCGCCGAAAAAATCGGTACGCGATGCGTTGATTGACCTGCAGGCCCATCAGTTAGGGATGATCTCGGGGATCCGCGCCATTATTGCCGCGATGCTGCAGTCCTTTAATCCCGAGCAGCTGGAAGAAGAGGCTAAGCGCGATGGCCATACCTCGCGCCTGGCGCTTCCGGCCAGCCGCAAAGCGGCGTTATGGGACTATTTTGTCCGTACCTACGGCGAAACCGCCGGGCAAATTGAAGACGATTTCCACACCCTGTTTGGCGAAGCGTTCCTCTATGCCTATGACATGGAAGTGAACCAGTACAAAGACTCACAGAGCGGATCGGAAGAATAATGGACATTACCACGGCTTCTCTTTCCCGCCAGGGAACGCGCGCCAGCAATCAGGATCAGACCGGCGAATGCGTCGGTGAGCGCTCCGCCTGCTTTGTGGTCTGCGACGGTATTGCCGGGTTGCCCGGCGGCGAGGTGGCGGCGGAACTGGCGCGCAACGCGATTCTGGATCGGTTTGACGGCGATAATCATCTGAACGCCCAGACCATTCGCCAGTATGTACAGCAGGCCAACGGCGCCATTCTCCAGCAACAGCAGGCGACGCCGGATTATCGGCGAATGGGCACCACGCTGGTGAGCCTGTTTATCGATCGCGATTATAAGCTGGCCTACTGGGCCCACGCCGGCGATAGCCGGTTATACCTGTTTCGCCGCGGCTGGCTGTACCACGTCACCACTGACCACAGTCTGGTCCAACAGATGAAAGATGCCGGACATCAGACCGACGATATTAACAGCAACCTACTGTACCGAGCGTTAGGCATGGCCAGCGACGGTTCGGAAGCCAGCTATAGCGATGTGGTGCCGGTCGAAGACGGCGATGCCTTTTTGCTCTGTACCGACGGTTTCTGGCACGGCGTCGGCGAAGAGCAGATGAAATCCTCCCTGCAGATGGTTAATACCCCGCAGGAGTGGTTAACCCTGATGAATCAGTATCTTCAGAGAAACAATGACGGCGACCAGGCTTCGCAAGACAACTACAGCGCCGTCGCGGTATGGATGGGCAGTCCGGAAGAGGCGACGCTGCTGCACTCGCTGGCCGACGCCGCGCAATTTTTCCCCCTGCGGGATTGAGACAGGCTAAGAAGGATTTTTATGAAACATTGGATATTGGGTGCGGCACTATTTGTCGCCACCGGCGTCGCACAGGCGGAAAACTACCGTATCGTGCAATCGCCTTCGCAAAAACTGGATGTCTGGATCGATAACATCAATGGTAATACCGCGCAGAGCTGGTGCGCTAATGAAGTGGCGCTACGCATCGTCGCCAACGGTAACAAGAACGTTAAGATACTGGATAACTTCCTGCCACGCGTCGGCGCGTTAATGGAGCATCAGTGTTCGCGTTTACAGCAGCTGAACTGGACGCTGGTTGATGCTAACAATGGGCATATTGCCCAGGGAAGCGCGGCGAAAAACAAAAAATGGGCGGTAAAAGTCGCGCCCGCCGAGACCGCCGAGGCGGCGGAAAAGCCCGTCGCGCCAGCCTGGCTGCCGCCGGAAGAGAAGGCGGAAAAACTGTCTCCCGCCGCCGACCGCACGCCGTGGCAGGAGTTCACATTGCAGGGCGGCTGTCGACTGCGCACCTTCTGGCAGGAAAACGCCGCCGCCTTATTCATCCCCGGCATTGAATCCGGTAGTTGCGAAAAGGGCGGCTGGCTGAGCGGTCGCACCGTCATCACTCAATCCGTTAACGGTAAAGAAAAGCAGAGCACCGTGACCTTCGTACATGGTTTCCCGGTCCTGGGTCTCAATGCCGCCGCTGACCCCAATAAACTTCTGATCACCGCGGTCAATAATCAACGCATGGTAGTCAGCAATGAAAACGCTCAACAAAGCTGGATGATCCTGCCCTATGTCGCCGGGCAAAACGGTTGGCAGATGACCGGCACGCTGGCTATCGAAATGTCCCAGGAACTGGCCAACGATCCGTCGCGTCTACAGGCGCGGATAGAGGCGGCGCGTAGCGTCTGGACGCCGTGGCTGGCGCCGGATATTAAACTCAACGTTGTGCTTATCGACGGCCTGCACCCGCTGCTGCGTAACCCGGCGGTCGGCGCATGGCGCGCGGCAAACTAAGGAGCGACGATGAACACGCTATATCAACAGCTGGCTGGCGAAAGCGTCGGCGCGGCGCTGCAACGCCTGGAAAGCGAGATCAAAAGCCGTCCCGCCGATGCCGATTTACGTGCGGCGTTCGTTCAGTTTCTATGCCTGAGCGGTAACTGGACGCGCGCGTTGGCGCAGCTAAAAAGCTGGCTGGCGCTGAAGCCGCAGGCCCAGCCAACGGTCACCCTGCTGGAACAGAGCATTCAGGGCGAGCAGCAGCGCGATGCGGTATTTGCCGGTAGCGCCCGCCCGCAGATGCCGGACAGCCAGTGGCCGTGGCTGTCTGCGCTGGCCTCCGCGCTTTGTTCCGATTCAGAAACCGCCCAGCGACAGCGGCTGGCCGCCTTTGAACAGGCGCCCCTTAATCCTGGTAATCTCAATCAGACGGATACCCCCGCGGTCGCTTTTCACTGGTTGATGGACGGCGACGCGCGTCTGGGCCCGGTTTGCGAACTTATCGTCAATGGCCGGTATTGCTGGCTGCCGTTCGCCGCTATCGCCGAAATTCGTTTTCAGGCCCCGGCGAGCGTCACCGATCTGGTGTGGCGCCATGCGCTGGTGCGCCTGACCGATGGAAGCGAGCAGGTGTGTCAGATCCCCGCGCGTTACCCTGTCACGCCGCAGGCGGAAGCACGCTTCCAGTTAGGCCGCGCCACCGAGTGGCAGCCGCTGGACGACGAAGGCGCGCTGTATCAGGGCCACGGGCAGAAAGTGTGGCTTAACGATAACGATGAATTCCCGATTCTCTCTCTCGACGTGGTGAGTTTTGCATGAACAAACCGGTACGCGACGGTGACGCGCTGCGCAGCGGCTGGCAGGCGCGTAGCAAACAAGAGACCATTGGTGCCCGCGATAAGATGCAGCCGTCGCTGCTCGACCGCCTGACCGATAATCAGCCGCAGAAAAAATCGGAGCCGCTTAACAGCAACCTGATCACCCACAGTACGCTGCGCCGTCACGTGCTGCGCGATCTGCAGTGGCTGTTTAATACCATCAATCATGACGATCCGCAGGCGTTGGACGCGCTGGCGCACGTGCGCCGTTCGGTGGTTAATTTCGGCGTCGCGCCGCTGGCCGGGAAACGGATGTCGGATATTGAGTGGCAGGATATTCAGCGCAAACTTACCGAGGCGATTATCAGCTTCGAACCGCGCATTCTGCCGCAGGGGCTGCAGGTCCGCTGTATTTCTGATACCCAGTCACTGGATTTACATAATGTCCTGTCGATTGAAATTAAAGGGCGGCTGTGGTGCGTACCGTATCCATTAGAGTTTCTGTTCCGTACCGATGTGGATCTCGAAAATGGCCACTTTGAATTGAAAGACGCGGGGTAACGATGGAAGGCAAACTGCTTGAATATTACAACCGCGAGCTGGCCTATCTGCGTGAGATGGGCGCTGAATTCGCCGAACGCTATCCGAAGGTTGCCGGCAGGTTGGGCATGCGCGGTATTGAGGTCGCCGATCCTTACGTTGAGCGGATGATGGAGGGGTTCGCCTTTCTGACTTCCCGCGTGCAGCTAAAAATGGACGCCGAATTCCCGCGTTTTTCACAGCGCCTGCTGGAGATGATCGCGCCCAATTATCTGGCGCCTACGCCGTCGATGGCGATTGCCGAACTGCAGCCGGACATCAATAAAGGCGATCTGAGTAAAGGTTTCGTGGTGCCGCGCGGTACGATGATGGACAGCCAGGTACTGAAGAAAAACGGCGTCACCTGTAGCTATACCACCGCGCACGATGTCACGCTGTTGCCGCTGCGTATTGAGAAAGCCGAACTTGGCGGGATCCCCGCCGATGTGCCGCTGGCCGCGCTTGGGCTCAGCCAGCGCGGCGCCGTCAGCGCTTTGCGCCTGCGTATAAGCTGTGAAGGGGCTCAACATCTTGGTCATCTGACCTTTGACCGGCTGGCGTTTTTCTTAAGCGGCCCGGATATTGAGGCGCTGCGCCTGCTGGAGCTGATTCTTGCCCACCAGGTCGGCGTGGTGTGCCAGACCACCGGGCGCGATCCGCTGCGTTTTTCGCTGAGCGAAGAGGCTATACAACAAGAGGGTTTCGCCGCCAAACAGGCGCTGCTACCGGAAGATCTTCGCAATTTTGACGGCTACCGGTTGCTGCACGAATACTTTGCCTTCCCGGCGCGCTTCCGCTTTATCAGTATTAACGGCCTCAGCAAGTTAATCGGCCAGTGCAAGGAAGAAAAATCCTTCGATATCATTATCCTGCTGGATAAAACAGACGACCGGCTGGAACAAGTGGTGGAAGCTAACCACTTCGCGTTGCACTGCACGCCGGTGATTAACCTGTTTCCGAAAATCGCCGCCCGCCAGTCGCTGAGCGACAGCCAACATGAATACCATCTGGTGGTCGATAACATCCGCCCGCTGGACTACGAAATCTATTCGGTGAGTAAAATTCACGGCAGCGCCGATGGCCACCGCGACGATCGCGAGTTCCGTCCATTCTGGAGTTCATGGAGCAAAGATGCCGGAGATTACGGCGCTTATTTTTCACTGCGCCGCGAACAGCGGGTGCTTTCCGAACACGCGCTGCGCTATGGCACGCGTACCGGCTATACCGGCTCTGAGACCTTTGTCTCACTGGTCGATGAGCAGCATGCGCCGTGGCAAGAAGATCTGCGTTACATCACCGCCGAGGTGCTGTGCACCAGCCGCGACCTACCGTTGATGCTACAACAGGAGCTGGGGCAATTCGTGCTGGCGGATTCGCTACCGGTAAAAACATTGAAAATGCGTAGCGGCCCGACGCCGCCGCGACCGGCGCTGGCGGAAGGGCTCAGCACCTGGCGGCTGATAAGCCAGCTGCAGATGAACTATCTCAGCCTGATGGACGGTGAAAATGGCGAAGGCGCAGCAGCGCTGCGCCAGTTGCTTGGGCTGTATGCCGGGCTGGCGGAGACCGCCGTGGCCCGCCAAATCGAAGGGGTACGCCACTGCGTGCTGGAGCCAGTTCATCGCCGGGTGCCGGAGCCGGGGCCGATCGTCTTCGCCCGCGGTATCGGCATTACCTTAACCGTTGACGAGCGCGCTTTTTCCGGCGCCAGCCCGTGGCTGTTTGGTAGCGTACTGGAACGGGTCTTTGCCCGGCTGGTGTCGCTCAACAGCTTTACCGAATTCACCTTATGTAGCCAGCAGCGCGGCGAAATCGGTTACTGGGCGCCGCGAATGGGGAAAAGGGCGCTGATATGAGTGACACGTTGGCTACCATTCATCGCCTGACGCCGCTGGCGGACGTTTTCTGGCGCGAGGTTACCGCCGCGCCCTGGCGCTACGACCTTTTTCATCTGCTGCGCCGCATTGACGCGCAAGGGGGCGAACGTTATCCGCTTGGGCGCGCGCCGCTGCCGAAATTCGAATCGCTGCGCATCGGGCAAACGCCATCAATGGGGTTTGCGCCCGCGACGCTGGCCAGCGCGCAGAAACGGGAAAATAGCGCGGTGCATGAGATATCGATTCTCAGCTTCGGTCTGTTCGGCCCCAATGGCCCGCTGCCGGTTCATATGACCGAATACGCCCGTGAGCGTATTCATCATCATCAGGACGACAGCCTGAGCGCTTTTGCCGATCTCTTTCATCACCGCCTGACGCTGCTGTTCTACCGCGCCTGGGCTGACGCGCAGCCAACGGTATCGTTAGACCGTGCGGACAACCGCCGCTTTGAGCGCTATCTCGCCTCACTCATCGGCATGGGCCAGCCGGGGCAACTGGAGAAGGGCGACCTGAGCCCGCATGCGCGTTTCACCCACGCAGGCCATCTCAGCCGCCATGGTCGGGATCCGGAAGGACTGGAGAAGATCCTGCGAAATTACTTCAAAGTCCCGGTCAACATTATCAGCAACGTGCCGCAATGGATGCCGCTGACCTCGCGAGAACAAGCGCAACTGGGGGCGGGAAGGCGTTTACCTCGCCTGGGCGTCTCGGCGTTTCTCGGCGTCGCGGTACGCGATGTTCAGCATAAATTCCGCCTTGAAATCGGCCCGCTTAGCGCCGCCGAATACGCCCGTTTTCTGCCGGGCGAAAACGCGGTAAACGAATTACGCGACTGGATCCGCCAGTATCTTGGGATTGAATATGCATGGGATGTCAGGGTACTTATCCGCGGCGATGAAATACCCGGTACGGTCCTCAGCGGCGACGGCAAACTGGGTTACAGCACCTGGCTTGGCCACCAGCCAGCCCCCGCGCCGCGTGGCGATTTAGTGTTTAGCGTGGAGCAGAGCGACGCTTGATGTCGTCTGCTCTCTGACACCTTTATTAATGTTATCAATGGAACCGAACATGTCAGAAATCAGCCGTGCCGTACTCTTCGGCAAACTGGATACGCTGTTGTTTACCTCGCTGGAAAGCGCAACCGCCTTTTGTAAACTGCGCGGCAACCCTTACGTTGAGCTGGTGCACTGGCTGCACCAACTGATGCAGCAGCAGGACGGCGATCTGCAACACATTATCCGCCATTTCGCCCTTGATGAGCAGGCGCTGACCCGCGATATCATCGCGGCCCTGGATGCGCTGCCGCGCGGCGCCAGCTCGGTCTCCGACCTTTCTGAGCATATCGATAGCGCCGTCGAACGCGCGTGGGTTTATGGCTCGCTGAAATATGGCGTCAACCGCATCCGCGGCGGCCATTTGTTAATAGGGCTGCTGAAAACCTGGAATCTGGCTAACGTTCTGAAAGGCATTTCGCCGCAGTTTAGCAAAATCAATGTCGATGCCTTGAGCGAGAGCTTTGAGACGTTGCTGGCCGCCAGTAAAGAGAGCCAGCAGGCGGCGGTGGAGGCGGCCAACACGAGCGCGACGCCGACGGCGCAGGGTACGCTGGCCCAGTACGGACAGAACCTGACGCTGCGGGCGCAGGAGGGCAAAATCGATCCGGTGGTTGGCCGCGATGAAGAGATCCGCCAGATGGTGGATATCCTGATGCGGCGCAGGCAGAACAACCCGCTGCTGACCGGGGAGGCTGGCGTCGGTAAAACCGCGGTGGTGGAGGGGCTGGCGCGGCGGATCGCCGCAGGCGATGTCCCGCAGCCGTTGCGTAATATTGAGCTGTGGCTGCTGGACATCGGTATGCTGCAGGCCGGTGCGGGCATGAAAGGCGAATTTGAAGCCCGTCTTCAGGCGTTAATTAACGAAGTGCAATCCAGCCCGACGCCGATCGTGCTGTTTATTGACGAAATCCACACCCTGATTGGCGCAGGCGGCCAGCAGGGCACCGGCGATGCGGCGAACCTGCTGAAACCGGCGCTGGCGCGCGGACAGTTACGCACCATCGGCGCGACCACCTGGGCGGAGTACAAAAAATATATTGAAAAAGATCCGGCGCTGACCCGCCGTTTCCAGACGGTGCAGATCCACGAGCCGGATGAAGATAAAGCGTTGCTGATGCTGCGCAGTACCGTATCGCCGCTGGAGAAACACCATCGGGTGCTGCTGCTTGATGAAGCTGTCAACGCGGCGGTGAAGCTGTCGCATCGATATATTCCCGCGCGGCAGTTGCCGGATAAAGCGGTAGCGTTGCTGGATACCGCCTGCGCCCGCGTCGCCGTCAGCCAAAGCGCGCCGCCGCCGCAGTTGGAAGATTGCCTGCAGCGCATTGCCGCCCTGGATGTGGAACTGGAGATTGCCCAACGCGAGAACCGGGTGGCGATTGGCGATGCCCAGCGCATTGAGCAACTCAAACAGGCGCGTCAGCAGCAGGAAACTGAACGCGATACCTTGAGTCGTCGCTGGGAGCAGGAACGCGCGTTGGTTGATGAAGTCATCGCGTTGCGCGCGCAATTGCAGGAGGCTGATGACGACGCCCAGCCGGCGCTGCGCCAGACGCTTAATGAAAAACAGCTGGCGCTAAAAACCCTGCAGGGTGAGATGCCGCTGCTGTTCGCGGCGGTAGATGAGAACGTGGTGGCGGCGGTGGTCGCTGACTGGACCGGCATTCCGCTGGGGCGGATGGTCAAAAATGAAATTGACGCCGTACTGAGCCTGGCCGACACGCTCAACCAGCGAGTGATTGGCCAACGCCACGGGCTGGATCTGATCGCCAAACGTGTGCGCACTTCACGCGCGCGGCTCGACGATCCCAATAAGCCGGTCGGGGTCTTTATGCTTTGCGGGCCATCCGGCGTAGGTAAGACCGAAACCGCGCTGGCGCTGGCAGAAGCGCTGTACGGCGGCGAACAGAACGTTATCACCATCAACATGAGTGAGTTCCAGGAGGCGCATACCGTCTCGACCCTGAAGGGCGCGCCGCCGGGTTACGTGGGTTACGGCGAAGGCGGGGTGCTGACTGAAGCGGTACGCCGCCGCCCGTATAGCGTGGTGCTGCTGGATGAAATCGAGAAGGCGCATCCGGACGTGCACGAAATCTTCTTCCAGGTGTTTGATAAAGGCTGGATGGAAGACGGTGAAGGCCGCCATATCGATTTCCGCAACACAATCATTATCTTAACGTCTAACGTCGGTACCGAGTTGATTAGCGCTATGTGCGCCGATCCGGATCTGATGCCCGAGCCGGAAGCGCTGAGCGGCGCGCTGCGTCAGCCGCTGTTACAGGTCTTCCCGCCAGCGCTGCTTGGTCGCCTGTTGGTGGTGCCGTACTACCCGCTGAGCGATGCGATGCTGGGGCAAATCGTGCGTCTGCAGCTGGCGCGTATTCAGCGCCGTCTGCAGGACAATCACAACATTGTCTGCGAGATTGACGACAGCGTCGTCGAGCAGGTGGTTCAGCGTTGTACCGAAGTGGAATCCGGCGGGCGTATGGTCGATGCGATTCTGACCAACACGCTGCTGCCGCAAATGAGCCAAATTCTGTTAACCGCCAACCGTAACGATGAGCAGTTTACGCAACTGCGCATCAGCTATGCGCAAGGCGAGTTTCATTGTCAGTTTGCCGCGTAACACCATCAGAAAGTGAGTCTTAAGATGACGGATCACGAAAACAATCGGACTGTCCTGAACGCGCTGCCGGTCGGGTATCGTTTTAACGAATTTGAAATAAAGGAAGTGATTGGCGGCGGCGGTTTCGGCATTGTGTATCGTGCCTGGGACCATCAGCTGGAACGTACCATCGCGATAAAAGAGTTTATGCCTTCGTCGCTGGCAGTACGTAACGAAGATATGACCCTGGTACTGCGTAGCGAGCGCTTCAGCAAAGCGTTCTCCGCCGGATTAAACAGCTTTATCCAGGAGGCGAGGCTGCTGGCGCGCTTTAATCATCCCAACTTGCTGCACGTGCTGCGCTTTTGGGTTCAGAACGACACCGCCTATATGGGCACGCTGTTTTATAGCGGCACCACCTTGAGCCGCCTGCGCGAACAGCAGCCAAACCTCATCGATGAGGCATGGATCCGCCGGATGCTGCCGATGCTATTCGGCGCCATTAAAACCATTCACGACGCCGGCTATTTGCATCGTGATATCTCACCGGAAAATATCCAGATCCAGGATAACGGCCTACCGGTACTACTTGATTTCGGTTCGGCTCGCCGGACCATCGGTAATCTCTCCGACGAAACCGAAACCATGCTGCGCCCGGGTTATGCGCCAATCGAGCAGTATACCGACGATAATGACAGCGAACAGGGCGCCTGGACCGATATTTATGCCGTCGGCGCGGTGCTGCATACGCTGATCGTGGGTTCACCGCCGCCGGTGAGCGTGGTGCGGAGTATTCAGGACAACTATCAGCCGCTGGCGGAACTGAAGCCGGCGGGTTACTCGCTGCCGCTGCTACAGGCGGTGGATAAAGCTCTGGCGCTGCGGGTGGAAGATCGTCCCCAGTCAATCGACGCGTTCGCCGAGCTGATTGAAATGCCGGTGTCCAGTATCGATGACGTCTTGTCGGTCAAAAAAACCGGCACCATGCTGGCGCTGGTCGAAGAGGAAGAACAGGCGCCGGCCATGACAGACTGGCGGCGTTATAAGGTTCCGGGGATGGTCGCCGCAGGCGTACTGGTCGGCATTATTGCCGGCGGTATGCTGTTCAGCGGCGGCGGCGGCGAGACGCAACCAGCACAGAGCGCCAGCACCCAGCCGCCAGCGGCGGTTACGCCGCCGGTAACAACGCAGACCGCTAACGCGCAGCCCGCTCCGCCCGTTGCTGTTCAAGAGAGCAAACCTGCCGCCGCGGCGGCGCCTGTTGCTCAGGTTTACGTGCGCATGCGGGAAGGGGAAAAGCTTAAACTCAATGGCGAACCTCATAATACGCAACCGGCCACAAACGGCTTCGCCTCGCTGAAACTGGCGCCGGGACATTATGAAATTACCCTGCAGGGTAATGGACAAACCCGCGAGCAGACGCTGGAGATCGCCAAACCGGGAACCTGGCTTATTAATCCATCGAGCTAGATGGCGCAATTGAGAGCGAAATCCACCCGCCAGAAATGCACGGCGGGTGGCTAATCACTGGTCAACAAGGAGTGTTTAATGACGCCAGGCTGGATTATCAACGCAGTATTGACGCTGGTTATTATTTTCATCAGCTTTTACCTTGCCAACCGCATAGTAAAAAACTCGCAACGGCGGGAGCAGCGGATTATCGAAAACGGGAACGATATCCAGGTTACGATACTCGCAATGCGGCAAACCGGATTATTTATCAATAACAATCCTGTCATTGATATGGATCTGCGGGTACAGGATTTAAATAATGGAAAAACGTGGCTTGTGGAAAAGCACCAGGAAACGGTTTTGCTCATTACCCTCGATGCCTGGCAGGTCGGAGTGACTTATGAGGCAAAACTAGATCCAAAAGATAACGCCATTGTGTTTGTAAGAGATATTAACGATAAGCCAAAACTGACGAGTGGAAAATGAGTGTTTTTAATAACGTAATCGTTCTGGCCGTGGTCCTACTGTTTATTTATATTTTTGCGTCATTACTGATTCGCGATGCGAAAAATAAAAAACTCAAAGCGGCTATCCACAATGATGGCGTTGCGGTATCTGGCACCATCACAAATGTGAGAAGCCGCTCGGGCGGTAATTCCGGGTTTATTAATATTAGCGTCGATTTTAATTACGTTAACGAAAAAGGTGAATTGCTGACCGGTCAGCGGGATATCGTTATTGATATTACGCGTATCCAAAACTTTCAACCGGGAAAGCCGATTCCGTTACGCTACTTGCGCCTTGACCCGCAACAGGTGCTGGTCGATCTGCCGAACCCACTGTTAACGCGCAGCTAGTGCTGCACAAACTGTATCCCCCTGAATGGAATAATATTATGTCTAACAGGATCACCGTTCAGCTCCCCGTTGAGGGGCTGCTTTTCTGGAAACTCAGCGGACATGAAGCCATGTCGGAAATGTTCGAGCTCAGCTTAACGCTGCTTGGCAGCGATGCGCGTCTGGATCGCAGCAAGCTGCTTGGCCAGCCGGTCACCGTGACCATTCCGACGCAAAACGCGCTGAGTTCGCGTTATTTCAACGGTAAAATTACCCGCGTGGCGGTGAGCGCCGTTGAACTGAGCGGTATCCGCTACGCCGCTTACCAACTGACCGTTGAACCCGACTTATGGCCGATGAAACGCGACCGCAACCTGCGTATATTCCAGGGGCAGACGGTACCGCAGATCATCAATACGTTGCTGAGTGAATACCAGGTCAACGTTGAGGATAAGCTGAACGGCAGTTACCGCGTCTGGGATTACTGCGTCCAGTATCAGGAAAGTAGTTTCGCCTTTATCAGCCGCCTGATGGAGCTGGAGGGGATTGCCTACCATTTCCGCCACGAGGCGGGTAAACATACGATGGTTCTGACCGATTCAGCCACCCAGCATCAACCGGTAAGCGGCTATGAAACCATTCCCTACCACCAGACGGCATCGGGCGGTATTACCACTGAAGAGGGGATCGGTCAGTGGGCGCTGGAAGATAGCGTGACGCCGGGGATTTACAGCCTCGATGACTATGATTTCCGTAAACCTAACGCCTGGCTGTTTCAGGCGCGGCAGAACCCGGCATCGCCCTCGCCGGGCAGTATCGACGTGTACGACTGGCCGGGGCGGTTTGTCGATCACGGACACGGTGAATTCTACGCCCGTATCCGCCAGGAGCGCTGGCAGGTAGAACATCAGCAGATCCAGGCGTCCGCCACCGCGGTAGGCATCGCTCCCGGCGCAACGTTTACCCTAACCAATGCGCCATTCTTTAGCGATAACGGCGAATATTTGACGACCGCCGCAGATTACTTGTTTGAAGAGAACAGCTACGCCAGCGGCGGCAATAGCGATATCTCGCACCAAATCCATTTTAGAGTGATCCCCTCTTCGGTGGTCTATCGCCCGGCGCAGGTAACCGACTGGCCGCGAACCTATGGCCCGCAGACGGCGAAAGTTGTCGGGCCTGAAGGGGAAAGCATCTGGACCGACAGGTATGGCCGCATCAAAGTGAAGTTTCACTGGGACCGCCACGCCAAAGGCGATGACACCAGCTCCTGCTGGGTTCGCGTGTCGAGCGCCTGGGCAGGCCAGGGCTTTGGCGGCGTGCAAATTCCCCGCGTCGGCGATGAAGTGGTCATTGATTTTATCAACGGCGATCCTGACCGCCCGATCGTCACCGGACGTGTGTATAATGAAGCCAGCATGCCGCCTTGGGATCTCCCCGGCGACGCCACCCGGATGGGCTTTATGACGCGGAGTAAGGATGGGAATATTGATAACAGCAGTTTCTTGTTCTTCGAAGATAATCCGGGCAATGAATCCGTCGAGATGCATTCAGAGAAAGATATGAAGATCTCGGTAGAGAATGATAAATATGTAACTATTGATGGTTCCCGTAGCACTGTCATTTCAAAGGACCAGAGTGATGATGTTACAGGTAAGGCAATTTTTAACTATCATAATTTACGAACTACCACTGTTGATATGAAGGAAACAGAAATATTTAAAAATGGGCAAAAAGTAGAAATTACCAATGGACGCGAGTTTGAAATAAAAAGTGGCGGCGATGATATGAAAATCAAAGGGAATCGAAAAACCACTATTACTGGCGATGAAGAACACCATGTAACAGGAGTGATAACTCAGAACTTTGATAATGGATTAATAACAAATATTAATAAAGGTGGGAAATCTGAAGTCATTACCGATGGTGGACTCTCCGTGCATGTGGATGGTGGTGACTGGGTGCAAAAGGTACAAAATGGCAAAATAGATATTTCGTCACCAAATGCAGTTCATATTAAAAGCGATTCATCAGTAACTATTGATGCGCCAACTCAATTGGTTACTGCAAAAGGTTATAATATTGCGTTTACAGGTATTTCTATTTCAGGTACAGGGAAAAGTATATCGATGAATGCTGTTAGTACATCAATTAATGGAGCAAGTTTCAGTTGGACCCCACTTAGTATATCCACATCTTTAGCAAGTGTCGTTCATGCGCCGATGAACTATCAGCGTTCATTAACAAAGATAGAAGATTCTATCCAAAACCTTGCAATTGGCGTAATCCATATGTTTATTTAAAAACGAATAGGTCTAACAATGAATTTTGTTTATCAACACTCTTTGCTAATTGTTATTGCATCAGTTGCATTAAGTTTCTTTCTAATTTTTAGTTCGTTGCGAAGCCTTAAGGGACAAGGAGGAGATCTTACTGAAATAAAAAACTGGCTAAGTCGTGAGCGCTGGCCCGGTGAGATAAAAAACGCATCTCTGGTAAGTTGGCGTCAAACTAACGCGACCAATAATTTTGATTATTATTTTGTATTTACCTTTGAGGCGAACATTGAGGGTACGACAAAACAGTATAATGCTGCTGCCGTAGTACGTGCTTCAGAAATCCCAAAATTAAAACCGGGACTTCAATTAACTATAAAGCATGAGGGCGTTCCGCCAAAACGAATGGCTGTTATGGATGTGGATTATGAATAAACAGGGCATCTCCTAGACTTCTATGCTCGTGGTCATTTAGGTGGCCACTTAAAAACACTCACAGAATTTATAATATGTGGTGAACTTCATTATTAATGGATCATTATGTTTGACTCTATGTGGGGAACATTAATACTAGCCATTGTGATTTTGTTTGGCTTGTTCTTATATTGTTATCGTTCAGGCTCCAATTATGATAAGTTTAAGGCAAACGGTATTCGCACAGAGGCTAAAATATTAAGCATGGAAAAAATTGGCGCGAGTGGCGGAGGGAGCACTAAACTTAAAATGGAATTATCTTTCAATACTGACTCAGGGTTGGTGACGGCAACGGCTAAACAGTATATTTCCCCGCAAAATATGGTAAAAATTATGAGGAATAATACTATCTACATCTACTACATGCCTGATAATCCCAAAGAGTTATTACCAACACCATGGGAAATGGAATAATAATATACTACTCATTTATTGAGAAAAGAGAAGGAGAATTGCGCGCTATTTCTTGAGATTTTATGAGGTTATGGTCGTGCGCTTAATGTAAGGTTTTAAGATGTCGAACTCAACAATGTGGTCTATCTTTATAACCATTTTAGTTGTGGGGTGGTTCTTATACAGTATAATGAAGTCAGGAAGTAATGATGAGAAGTTTCGTAAGGAAGGCATTAAAGTTGAAGCTAAAATCATTAGTAAACAACATATAAGTACCTCTGGCACCGGAAATATGAAATTTGATTTTGAATTGGAATTTATGACTCCCGATGGAGTTGTCGTCACACATGCTCGTCGTTTTATAACTCCGGAAGAAATGGCTAAAATTGGTAGGAAAAATACAGTTTGTTTATATTACCTCCCAGGTACCCCTGAAAAAGTCTACCTTGTTCCTGGGGATATGGAGTAAGCTATCGATGAGGGTTTTTGTTAATAGCACGGATGCAACCCTATGAATGTTATGACGGAACCATCTTTTATCTTTGGCATTGTGATGACATTCATAGCATTAGGTATATCATTTGCTGCATTCAAACCGAATAAAACTGAAGTTTCAGCACTTAAAAACTGGTTGTCGAGAGATAAGTGGTCCGGTCAAACAATCCAGGTTCCGGTAGAATCATGGCGTCAGACAGAAACAAAGTACGGCAATGATTATATTTATGATTTCTATTTTTGTGCAAACATAAACGGTTCTGTGAAAAAATACATTGCGAAAGGCATTGTGAGACCTAATGACATTCATAAATTAAAGAAAGGAATGTTATTATCAGTAAAGTACAGTAATGACACGCCTGTAAAGATAGCGGTTATTGCTGTCAATTATTAAATTGTAAGCCATGAGCAAATAAGGCTTGTCACAATGGATACACTCTTTTTTGTCGTCATGGGGCTGATTGTCCTGGTGTTTGGTATCTATCCCATGGCCCGTTTTCTTTATCAGGATGTTTACCCATATTTAAAGGATAGTTTCACCCACAGTGAGGTCCTGCAATCAGGGATTGCGGTCAACGCGGATATCATTGCCGCACACCAGACCAGCGCCTGGAGCGGAAGTAAACCGATCTATCGTCTCACCTTTAAATTTAAGACCCGCGAGCAGGTGGAAGTCCAAGCTAGCCTGAATCACACCCTGAATTTCAGCGACATTGAACGTTTTAAGCCGGGTAATGGCACAACGATTAAATACGATCCGGCGAACCCGCAGAGAATTGCGCTATACGACAGGCCGCTTTTTTTGTAATCCCGCTATTTTCCCATGCACGAGTCTCATTTCACTGATTACTCAGCAACGTACAAAGACCTCCTATGAAAATCATTAAACCCTTACGCCTGAGCGTACTGAACCGGCCATTTCGCTGGCAGGGCAAAAATTATCTTGGCGTTTCGGTGCTGGCGTTGGCGGATATGGGGCCAAACCCGCAGCTGCGCCCCGAGATGGAACTGTGGCAGCTTGCCGCCGACGAACTGCAAACCAGCGGCGGCGTGGTGGATATGGCCATCCCTAAAGTCCGCGCCGAATTTCTTGCCACCGGTTTTGCCTATACCCATCATCAGCAGGAAAAAAGTGCCTGCGTGGCGCGCATCGATATCGACAAACTGAGTAAGTCGTTGGTGGTGTTCGGCGATCGCGAGTGGACGGGGCAACGTATGACCCGACCGCAGCCATTCAGCGAAATGCGCCTCGACTGGAGCCGCGCCTTTGGCGGCGGTGATTATGCCGACAACCCGCACGGTCTTGGTGTCGCGCCGGTAAAACAGCAGGGGCGCGAACATCATCCTCTACCGAATATTGAACCGCTGGAGGGAAGAGTAAGCTCGCCGCAGCAGAAAACGCAGCCGGCAAGTTTTGGCCCGTTGGATATCCAGTGGCCGCGGCGCTTTAGCCGAATGGGCAAAAAATATGATGCTAGTTGGCTACAACAGGAGTTTCCCGGTTTTGCCCGCGATATTGACTGGAAAGTCTTTAACGCCGCCAGTCCGGACCAATGGTGGGAGGATCGGGATACCTTGCCGCCAGGGGCGAAATGGCGGATCTGGAATATGCATCCTGAGAAACCAATGCAGGAGGGCCAGTTGCCGCCGTGGCAGGCTCGCTGTTTTATTCATCGCCAGCGCGCGGATGAAACGCTATTTGAAGAAATTGCCTTACGCGCCACCACGGTATGGTTCTTTCCCCATCGGGAACAGATGATGCTTATCTGGCAGGGGCACATTCGTATCAATGAAGACGATGCCGCCGACGTCCTGCAGCTGATCCCGGCGCTGGAAAAAGAGGGCGCCGCCCGTTCGCTTAATCACTATCGCAAGGTACTGGCCCAGCGAATGGATAAAGAGAAGGGCGCGCTCTTCTCCTTTCGTGAAAAAGATCTCATACCGGAAGAGACCATCGGCCCGTGGATCGACAATGAAATTGAACAGTCGCCGAGTCCGCAGCAGGAGAATATGAAAAACCGCGCCCGTCTGCTGCGTGAACAGCACCGCGCCGCCATCGAAGCCAGCGGCGGTGATATCGATAGCCTGTTGGCGGATATCGACGAACCCACGTTGCCTAAGCTTGAAGACCTGCCGGAGTTTATCGCCGACATGGAGCGTCAGGCGCAGGAAATGGAGAATGATGCACAACAGCGCAAGCGTGAGATGGAGGCGCACTATCCGCAGTTGAATAACGATGAAAACCAACCGCGCGGCCCCGAATCCATGCACCGGATGCAGGAGATGCTGCATCAGCACCAGCACGAACTGAGCGAGAAAAAGCGCGCGCAAACGCGCGAGGCGCTACATCAGATGTACCTGGCCGCGGTGCAGCATCAGCCGCCGGCGGTCCGGCTGAAGGGCGATCTGGCGATGATCCTGCGCCAACGCGCCGAGCGTACCATGGCGCAGGGCGGCAATTTTAGCGGGATGGATCTGACCGGCGTTGATTTTTCCGGCATGGATTTTCGCGGCGCCAATTTTGAAAAGGCGTTACTGGAATGCGCGGACCTCAGCCACTGTCAGCTGGATAACGCCTCTTTTCAGGGGGCCGTGCTGGCCAGAACGGAGCTACAGCATTCGTCGCTGCGTAACTGTGATTTTAGCGGCGCCAGCCTGGTACTAGCGGAGTGCCATCAAAGCGACTTCACCGGCGCTCGCTTTGAAGATAGTCAGCTACAGAACGCGCTGTTTGCGCAATGCATTTTCGATAACGCGACGCTAAAAACGCTGATCCTTCGGGAAATCAGCCTGATTGACTGCCGTTTTCATCGCGCCGAGCTGGATGGCTGCGTCTTTATGGAACTGACGCTGGCACAACCTGATTTCAGCCACGCGCGGCTGCACAAATGCTCGTTTTTACAATCTGAACTGGAGCATGCCATTTTCCATCAGGCGACGCTGGAAAGCTGTTCGCTGGTGCAGACCATAGCGGAGCGCGCTGATTTTAGCGCTGCAACATGGCTAGCCAGCGCTGCGGTGTCGGAAAGCTCACTTATCGGCGCCGACTTCAGCCACGCGACGCTGCAGCAGAGCAATTTACGCCAGACGCCATTACAGGGCGCGCGCTTTGCGCTGGCAAAAATCGAAAACAGCGATCTGAGTGAGGCCGATTGCCGTGATGCCAGCTTTATACGCGCGAATCTGGTCGGCAGTCTGTTTGTTCGCACCGATTTTCGCGAGGCCGATTTTACCGACGCCAACCTGATGGGCGCGTTGCTGCAAAAAAGCCAGCTTGCCGGAGCCAATTTCGAAGGCGCCAACCTGTTCCGCGCCGATCTTTCACAATCCTTTACCAGTAAAACCACGCGGCTGGACGGCGCATGGACCAAACGCATGAAAACCCTGCCGAAGCGCGATGGAGAAGTGATATGACGATACTGAGCCCGGAGGAGATCGTGCAGCGCATCAAAAACGGCGAGCCACTCAATGAAATATCGCTGGATGGTATCAACCTGCAGGGCTGCGATCTCTCCGGCGGTCTGTTTCAGGAGGTGTCGCTACGCGGCGCTAATCTGCAAAATGCCAATCTGCATGAAGCCCTGTTTACCGAGTGCCAGCTGCAGAACCTGCAGCTGCAAGGCGCCCAACTTAAGCAGACGACCTTCAATCAGTGTGAAATGGCCCATCTTCAGGCCGCCGAAACCACACTTGATAGTTGCGTGTTTAATCAGTGCGACCTGCAAGAGAGCGATTTCTCGGCGACGACGCTGCAAAGCAGCCAGTTTATGCGTTGCCAGATGAGCAGGAGCCGTTTTCGCGGTTCAACGCTGGAACGCAGCGTGTTTTATGAGGCTGACCTGACTCACGCCAGCTTTGCGCAAAGCCGCGGCCGGTTGACCACCTTTTACCATATCGATTTGCGGGACACCGCGCTTGACGGAATCCAGTGCGACCGGCTGGTGTTTTTCCAGTGCGATCAGCGCGGCAAAGACTATTCAAGGCAGGGTTTTACCGGTTGCCAGTTCACCGATTGTCCGCTGGACGGCGCGAAGTTTAACGGCGCCCAGCTAACCCAGTGCAATTTCAAAGGCGCGTCATTGCGTGAAGCAGAACTCAATCAGGTGAACGCCAGCCAGGCGCTGTTTATGGAGGCCGATCTGCGCGGCGCCCAGTGTCGCGGCAGCCTGTTCGACCAGGCGATATTTGTCGGCGCGATACTGGAGCAGGCCGACTTTAGCCAGAGCAGGTTGTTCCAGAGCGTTTTACAGCGGGTTCAGGCCGCCGGGGCGCGATTCGCGCTCTGCGATCTGACGTGGAGCGATTTTTCCGCCGCCGACCTGCGCCAGGCGGATCTGCGCGGTGCGACCTTTTCCCGCACCCGACTGCATCGCGCCCGCCAGGACGAAGCGCTGTTTACTGGCCGCCAGGGGATCCTGGAATACGATGAAGAGTTATTAGCCGCTGAGGCGTGGAGCGCCCAGCGCCACAGCCGTTGTTAAGGAGACAACAGATGACAACCATTAATCACAAACTGGCCCAGGCGGTGATGCCGCCGGCGCAGGCTTCCGGCACGGTGACCCATTGCTTTGCCGACGGTAGCGTGACCGTCGAGAGCGAAGGGCGCGGCTGGCACTGTCGGCGAGCGGTCAGTTGTCTGATCGCGCCGCAGGCTGGGGATCGCGTACTCATCAGCAGCGTGGACAACCAGATCTGGCTGTTAGCGGTGCTGGAGCGTGATGAAAGCCGCCAGGCGGAGCTCAGCGTACCGGGTGACCTGCATATTCAAAGTCAGGGAGAACTCAGCCTCAGCGGTCAGCGCCTGTGCGTCAATGCCGCGCAGGGGGACTGCCATATCAGCGAGATGAACTACAGCGGCGATAAGCTCTCGGCATGGGTGACACTGTCACGTATTGTTGGCAAACGCGCCGAATCGGTCTGGCAAACGGTGACGCAAATTAGCCACAATCTGCTGCGCACTACCCGGCAGACCGAGCAGGTGCGCGCCGGGCAGTTGGATATGAAAGCGGAAGATTACGCCCGCCTGCATGCGCACAATACGGTTATCACCTCAAAAGCGATCACCAAAGTCGATTCAGAACAGATCCACATGGGCTAAGGAGCTAATTATGTTTGCTAACTGCCAGCTATTCGGTGTCGATTTAGCCTTCCCCGACGTCTGTCTGACCCCGATGCCAGCGCCGACACCGATTCCCTATCCGGACATCGCGCTGGGGCCGACGGCGATCCCTAACGCGCTCAATATTCTGTTTATGGGCATGCCCGCGCACAATATGGCGACGGTGACGCCGCTCACCAACGGCGATAACCCCGGCGTAGCGACCGGGGTGGCGTCAGGTACGGTAATGGGGCCGTCGCGTCATCTGACCGGCGCATTTACCGTGCTGTTAAAAGGCACGCCGGCGACGCGTCTAACCAGCGTTAGCCTGCAAAATTCGACAAATGCGGTCGGTATGCGCATCGTCCCCAGCCAGTTCAAGGTATTGATGCTGGCGCCGTAGGAAACACGTTCCAGATGCCATACCTGAACATCATTCTCGGGAAGCCTTTTTACGATCTCCTGCAGCATGGCCGGGAGATAGACCGCGCTATTGCGCGCCGGGACGCCAGCTTGCTGAATCACTCCACGCCAGAACTTGAACGCTACTTTTCGCGTCCACCTGGCGAACGTCCCCGGCAAAACCCATTTCCGGTCGCCGCGCTATTCCCACTGTTCTTAGTGGCTTTTGCATTCAATCTGCTACCATTTTTGCAGACTTTCCCGCCATTCTCTGCGCCGATACGGGTAGCGAGTTTCTTTGTACCAGCGCTAGTGGTGGTTATTTTTCTGTTGACCAGCGGCGTGTTGCTGGCTCGCGGTTATACCCTCGGGCTGAAGGGATTTCTGGCGCTATTTCTTCTTCTCTCAGCGTCAACGGCGGCGCAAGCGTTGAGAGCGATGGTCAGCGCAGGTGAAAGTCTCTGGCCGCTGGCGTTCGCCGCGCTGGCATTACTATGTTGCCGGCTAATATTTAACCGCCAGGAATTCGTGCTGTTCACGATTTATTGTCGTAGCCATCGGTTGGCTCTTCTCGCGGGCAAACTACGCCGGCAGCGCAAATAGGGAGTGGTAAAGGCGGTGAGCAACCCCTGACTATCAACGGATAGCCAGGGATTTTGTTTATTGCGGGTAATTAAACGCGTCAGGATGGTTTTCAAGGCTGCCGCTCAGCGCGGCAAACAACACGGTTTTACCATCAATCGACAGCGCATCGCTGACGTTAAGCCAGGTCAGTTTTTCTTGCGATGTTTTCTCATCAACCACTGAGAAGACGCCCGCCATCTGTTTGGATTTTTCAGACCAGATCACGGCGATACGTTCGCTTCCACAATCGTGTGGTTTACAGGCGCTTAATACCTGCCAGGATTCAGATCCCAGTTTCACGGTTTGTGCCGGGGATCCGGTACCACCACTGTTAACCCAAGCCGGGAGCTTATGGCCTTTTACCATCTGGCTGAACGACGTTTTGGTCGCATTATCTTTGGCAAGTGAAGTCAGCGTAACATCGCTTTGCGCCATAACGCTGGCGGATGCGGTGAGTGCGACGATGGCGGCAAGTGCTTTGAACATGTTTCCTCCTGGAGTTGATATGTCCTCATTTCGGGCCCCTTAATAGTGGGCGCAGAGCATCATTAATGCAAATGAACATATTTATACAATGAATGTGATCACCCGCGCAAAGCGTGGACTTATCCGGCTTGGACATGTCATGATGCACATTGGTTAAATTTTTGTATTAATAGCCGAGAGTGAAGGGCTAATACAAAAGGGCATATTTATTCAGGCGATAACGCATGGCGTATTTGAATCATCTGTTGACGTTTATTGAAAGTAATCCGGCATTAGCGATCGGCTTTAACCTTATTCTGCTGGTCGTCTCCGGCATCTTTGCCCATCTTTTGTGCAAGTTTTTGCTGATTAAAGTGATACGCAAGGTGTTCTTCGCCAGCCATAAACAGGACGTACCGCTGGAAAAAGACCGCCGTATCGCCGAGAAACTGTCAAACTTCATTCCGGTTATTATCGTCTACTATGTTCTGCAGTTTATGCCCAATATGCCGGCATCGCTGGTAACGGCGATTAATACCATCTGCGGAATTTTGTTTTTTATTTTTCTGTCGATCTTTTTCAACGAAATGCTGGATATCGTCAATAGCTCTTATCTGCGTAAGACCAAGCGCAAAAACCATTCCATCAAAGGCTATATCCAGATAGGCAAAATCTTAGTTCACATTCTGGCCGCGATTATGATCCTCGCCGTGATGTCGAATAAATCACCGGTGATTATCATTTCCAGCCTCGGCGCCGTCGCGGCGGTGCTGATGTTAGTGTTTCAACATACCTTGCTGTCGCTGGTGGCCAACGTCCAGCTATCGTCAAACGATGTCCTGCAACTGGGCGACTGGATCGAAATGCCAGACAAGAACCTGAGCGGGGAAGTGACGGATATCGCGCTGCATACCATTACTATCCGTAACTGGGACAACACCATTTCGCGTATTCCGACCAAGAATTTCCTTACAGAAACGTATACCAACTGGCAGGCGATGTTCTCGTCCGGCGCACGAAGGATCATGCGCAGTATAAATATCGATCAGCACTCGGTAACCTTCCTGAATCAGGAGATGTTAACCCCGATGCTGGCAATCCGCGGGGTGAGTGAGCCGCTCAGTAAATTACTGGATGGCCGGGATCCGGGCGGCGTCGCGGATCGCTGGTTTATTGATAACGGGTTGACTAACCTGACGCTGTTTCGCCATTACCTGATGAGCTATCTCGCCGAACGGCCAGATATCATTAAAGATATGTACATCGTGGCGCGAACGTTAAAACCGTCGCCGTCCGGGCTGCCGCTGGAAATCTACTGCTTTACCTCCTCGACGCTGTGGATGGATTACGAGAACACCCAGTCTGCTATTTTTGAATACATTACCGCCGTGGCCGGGCAGTTTTCACTGCGTCTTTACCAGTATCCCGCCGGGCATGATTTCTGGCGCTTATCGCAGGAAAACGCCAGCCGCGCCAGTTCACCGCCGCCAACTGAGGGGTGACCGGGAGATGGCAATCGTGTTGAGAAAAATGCGGGCCTCCGATATTAGCGGTGGCCTGATGCTTAGCCAGCAGATGGGTTGGCCGCATCGTCGTGAAGACTGGCTGTGCGCCTTCACGCTAGGTGAGGGTATTGTGGCGGAAGTAGAAGGCGAACTCTGTGGCACGACGCTATGCTGGCGCTGGGGTCAACATCACGCCACTATCGGCCTGGTGCTGGTGGCTAAACAGCTGCAGGGTAAAGGGCTTGGTAAGAAGCTCTTCGCCGCTCAATTAGAGAGGCTGGGCAGCCGCACTATCCAACTGCACGCCACGCCTGCCGGAGAACCGTTATATCGTAAGTTTGGTTTCCGTCCGGCAGGATTTCTCCAGCAATGGCACGCCCACGCATTACCTGCCGTTGCTTCTTCGGGCATCGGCATCTCTGCCGCGACGGTCGCCGATATATCACAGCTAGCTCTGTTGGATGGCAAGGCCTGGGGCGCCCAACGAGAGCGTCTTATCCGCTGGCTGCTGGCCAACGCGCACCTTGCCGTTATCCGCAATAGCCAGGAGCAGATTTGCGCCTGGGCCGCCTGTCGCCGCATGGGCCGAGGCTATGTAATCGGGCCGGTGGTGGCCAGCCGAAGCGATCATGCGCAGGCGTTATGCGCTAGTTTTCTGACGACGCTTGCCGGCGAGTTTGTGCGCCTCGATTGCCCGGAAGGCCAACATGAATCGTTTACCCACTGGCTTGGGCAAAACGGGTTCGCGCTGGCGGATCGGCCGTTGGCAATGGTGAAGGGGGATATTTGCCGCTACAGCTATGATGTACGTCTTTTTAGCCTGATGTCCCAGGCGATGGGGTAAGTGGAGTAACAACGGCCATTCGGAATAATCCTGAATTTTTATATTTCTATAGCAATTAACCTTTAGGGCATAAAATAGATGCCCATATGCATGGAGAGAATCAATGACAATGCCTGGAGAGTTTGCAAAAAACAATTTACCCGATTATGGATTTGCAAGGAGTCTGGGACTGACCTCAGGCAATGATTTTGATTTTAAGGCTCTGGCCAATCAATTGGATTGTTCCCGAGATTTTAACCATGCAGGTATTATTTATTCTGACGGTAGCCAGCAGTGGCTTGTTAGACCGTCCAGAAATATTGCTCAGGAAAATAAAAGCACCGTCACCCACGTTATCGTTACCCGAATAAATGCTCAACCTTCGGCATATAATGCCACCAAAGCACTAAATCATACGATTCAGACGCCATCCCTGGCAAACGAGATCACCTCAACGGCTATTTCATGCGGTGCGGCTGTCGTAACGGGAGTTTTGGCTGTCGGCGCAGGTGCCGCCGTTCCAATAACCGCAGGGGCATCCGGTGTTGTTGCTGCGATTATTACTGCGGGAACGGTAGCTACAGTCGCGCAATGTTTTATTGGTTTAGGTCGTATTACCCTGATTGCAACAGATCATGATGATGTAGTCACATGGCTCGACAGCGAATCATGGTATGTGGCAACAAGTACCGCATTAGATATTGTTTCGCTTGCGGGTGCCGGAGCTGGGCTGAGAAGCACGATAGAAACATATAAGATGATGAAAGCTAGCACTTCAACGAATGTGATAACCTGGCTTAAAGGGCTAAACCGTGCGGAACGTCGCCGAATTACGGAAGAAATTATTCGTGCGCAAAACCCTGGAATATCGAATACAGGAATGAAAGCCGCTATGCGTGCAGGGTTTTATCCCAAACGCTTTCCTTCTGATGCCTTACAGCGAAGCTTACAACGTGAATTAACCACGGCGGTAGTGAATACCTCCGCATTTGCGGGTAGCGCCATGACTGGAACAATCCGTAATCCGCAAAATATGAGGGCCTCAACACAATATGCCATTGGCCTTATTCAGTCATTCTCCTTGTTGGGAACTCATTAATAATAATCATGAAATATATTACCAGAAACCTTATTTTAAGTGCCGTTGTTTCTCGAAAAATGGACACTAACGATCCGCAGCAGCTTGAAAAGCTTAAAGACAGATTAAAAGACCGGATGGGTATTCCGGTCGGCTGGCATATGTCAGGAATACCGCTGGTAGGGGCTATGATTCTGAGCATGTTCGCTTTTGCCCTGGCTCAACCTTATCTCTGGTTGGCGGTGTTCGAGCTATTTGGGCTGCCGCAGTATGCCGTGATGGCGGCGATTGTGCCTGTATCGCTAATTTATAGTCTGATAATGGTACTGACGATGTACTTCGTTGCCAGAGGCAATTTTCTGGCGCTTAAATTATCACTGGCTTTGATGGCTTTTAGCGGTCTGGTTGCGATTGTTTATTTTCTTTCTGTTTGCCTGGGGGCATTATTCGGCGCCGGACTAAAACCAGGATTTCTCATTAGCGCCGTGCTGGGGCTAGTATTCATTTTAGGCGGTATCCGATGCATTAATAGCCAGACTTTTTACCGTGCAAACGCCCTTTATCTACATAACAGGGTCTGGCGAAAACAGCTTAATATTCAGCGCCAGACGCTGCGCCGCGCTTCACGTTAGAAAAGGGCGGCAATAGGCCAGTTTTAGCCTGGCCTTATTTTATAAATCAATAAGCAGATTCGTGCTGCGGCTGCGGGAGCAGCACAGCGCGACATGCTGCACGATGGCGCATTTTTCTGCTGCTGACTGCACCGTATCACGATGATCCACCTCTCCCTCAACCACCCTGGTCAGACAGGCGCCGCAAATCCCCATCTCACAGGAGAGCGGCACTGCCACACCATTTTCCTGCAATACCTGCGCGATGGTTTGATTGGCGGCGACAGGCCAGCACTGGCCAGAAGAGGCGAGCGTCACCGTAAACGTCTCTTCCTGCCGAACGTCGTTGGCGGGCATTGACGCCTGAAACGCCTCCTCATGGATCTGCTCAGCCTGCCAGCCTTGTAGGGCCGCCGCCTGGCGCGCGGCGGCCATAAATCCCGCCGGACCACACAGGTAAAGCCGATCCTCACGGTGAGGAACGCGCAATCTGCCAGCCAGATTTTCTCGCGGACTCTCGCCTTCAACTGAGCTATAAATCCTCACGTTTTCAGGTGCCAGCTTGCCGGCAATCGCGGCTACCAGGGCGCCGTTTTCCCGTCGGTTAAGGTAATACTGTAAGGTAAATGGCTTTCCTTGCGCCGCTAACGCCCGCGCCATGCTATACAGCGGCGTAATGCCAATCCCGGCGGCCAGCAGGGTGACGTGTCGCGCCGTCTGCAGGGCAAACTGGTTTCGTGGTAGCGAAATCATCAGCCTCTGACCCGGTCGCAGCGTCTCATGGATGTAGCGCGAACCGCCGCGCGACTCTGCCGATCGCGCCACGCAAATCAGATAACGTTCCAGCCTGCGATGGCTGCCGGTGAGTGAGTACTGACGGGTCACGCCGTTCGCCAGATGCAGATCGATATGGGCGCCGGGCTGCCATGCGGGTAATGGGTCGCCGTCAGGCGTCACCAGCCTGACCGCCAGATTATGTTTTCCTTCACGCCAGAGACCATCGACAACCACCTCAATTAGAGTACTCATCATATAACTCCTTGCTCAGACCAGGAAAAACTCACCGAAACCCAGCCGCTTCAAGCCGCGACGGTAGGCAATTGAGCTACGGTCGGCTGGAATATGTGCTTCCAGGGTAAGATCCAGAGGTAGCGTCTCCGGGCGCTGGCTCTCTACCATCAGCCGGTCTTCTTCAAAAACGCGAAGGTTGAAGGCGTAGACCTCCTCCACCGGCACATGCAGGTCGAAATTGCGGGCGATTGGGGCAAACATCCGCGTGACCCGTGATGAGACGGGCGAGGCGGCATTCATAATAACCAGCCGGGCTTCGCCGGGAAAATGAATCGTCAGGGTGGCGGTAAAGGGCAGATGCATCTCAAAGCGACGCAGCCATTGAAAACCCTCCGGAGCCCGGTAACCGGCGCTTGCCGGATAATTGCCGACCGTGCTCCAGTAGTCGACGACAAACCCGTTTTCCGTTTCCTCAGGCAGGTAGTCAGGAACCTGTTGATTCTCCGCATCGGCGAAGGTGTCGGTATGGATCCACGCAAAATGCGCCACATCAAGAAACCCTTCAACCTGACGGCCTGCAAAGCCATTGACCTCAAACGCCGGGCAGGTCAGTTGCTGGAATCCGTCGTCTGCCCAGTGCGGCATGGTCGGTAACCGCGGGGGATTGTCAGCATCATAATCGAGACACACCCACACCAGACCATAGTGTTCTTCCGCCGCGTAGCAGGTCAGATTTAATTTCGCTGGTATCGGCTGATTTGGGCTGGAGGGGATTCGGTTACAGCGGCCATCTTCCCCAAAGCGCAGGCCGTGATAAGGGCAAATAATGCCTTCTGCGTCATGAAAACCTAACGTCAATGGTACCCCGCGGTGGGGACAGACATCGCGGGCGACTACGACTCGTTCGTGCAGGCGATAGATAATCAGTTTTTCATCCAGCAGGGTGGCTTTCACCGGTTGCGGGCCGATATCAGCGCTGCGCGCCACCGGATGCCAGCATTTTGCCAGCCGCAGCCAGTCCTGGGGTTCAAAGGTGCAATGCGCGGGGGGCGCGAGCGGTTGTCTGTTCATCGTCTTGCTTCCTGATGGCTAAGTTGATTGTTTAATTGTTGTGAGTTTATTGTTGCCATAGTAGGGTGTTGACATCCATCAGCATTAATTCAGCTATCCGTTGCAAAAATCAGTACAGGTAACCGATGAGTCCTTTCTCGCGCTTTGCGCATTATTTTATGGAAGTGGCCCGCAGCGGCAGCCTGCGCCGGGCGGCGGAAAAACTGCATATTTCGGCTTCGGCGATTAACCGCCAGATACTGCAGGCTGAAGCGTCCTTCGGCACGCCGCTGTTTGAGCGGCTGCCGGAAGGTTTGCGGATGACCACCGCAGGCGAGCTGTTGTATGACAATCTGCTGCGCTGGCAAAAAGAGTTTCGCGTGACCCAACAGAAATTTGATGAACTGCAGGGGCTAAAACGCGGAACGGTGAATGTCGGTATGGTGCAGGCGCTGGCCGAAGGGAGTTTTGCCGCGGCGCTGGCAGAGATTATCAACCAGTGCGAGTGGCTGGAACTGATGTTGCAGGTCGCCGATAGCCAGAGCATCAGCGACAGAGTGCGTCAGGCCGATGTCGATTTTGGTCTGATCCTCGATCCTGAAGGTCAGGCGGGTCTCAACGTACTGGCGTTTATTGAAATGGAAGTCGGGGTGGTACTGCATCCGCACCATCCTTTTGCCGCCGCGCCCGCGATCTCGCTGGGGGAACTTAGCGATGAACGGCATATTATTCCCGGCGCGCCGTTAATAGTGCATGACCGGGTGGCAATGCTCTATCGCCATTATGATTTTTCGCCGCCCAACACCGTTAGCTGCAATGATATTCGTCTGATTAAATCGCTGGTGCTTAAAGGCGGCGGGGTGACGGTCCTGAGCCTGCTGGACGTGCAGGACGAGGTAAACAACGGTTCGCTGGCGTTTGTGCCGCTACGTAATAAGCTGCTACGGCCTTTGACTCTGGCGCTGTGCACCGCGCCATCGCGCCAGCTATCTCGTCCGGCGCAAATGGCGATTCAAAAACTAACGCTAGTGATGGAGGAGATGCGTAGCGCTGCTCACTCTCAGCCTAATGGCCCGCCCTGAATGGTTTCGCACAAGCCGTTGATAATACGCTCGCCGGTTTCCGTTTTCAGTTCCTGATACCAGGCTTTGGTTAACGCCATATCCTTACCGTGGGTGATATCACAGCGTTTACGCGCTTTGAGCACCAGGTCACGCACCCGTTCACAACGCAATGCTTCGTACTGGCGCAGCGCGGTGACAATATCGCTATTGTCGCGCAGTACATTACCCAGCACGACCGCGTCCTCCATCGCCGCGCAGCCGCCCTGGCCGATATCCGGCGTGGTGCTGTGCCCGGCATCGCCCAGTAGCGCCACCTTGCCACGCACCAGCTTATCAAAAGGTTCAATATCGTGAATTTCTATCCGGTTGGTAGTCTGCGGGTCGAGTACGGCGATAAGCTTTTGCACCGGCGGCGCCCAGCCGGCGAAGTAGCGGGTTAAATCGTCGCGCAGGGAGAGTCGATCTTCCGCTAACCCGGCCGGTAACGGCACATCGAAGAAGAAGTAGAAGCGTCCGCCCGCCACCGGCATCAGCGACACGCGTTTGCCTTCGCCGACAAACGTCGTCCACTGATCGGCGGGGGCAATGGACTCATCAATGTCGACCAGACCATTCCAGTTGACGTAACCAGCATAGCGGCGTTCCGGCGTATAGCCGAGCACATATGGCCGCAGTGCCGAATGGCTGCCGTCGGCGGCGATGACCATATCGCCGTGCGCCTCGCTACCATCGGTAAACCAGACGGTGACGCCGTCGGTATGCTCTTCCACGCGGGTGACCCGCTTGCCGAACTGCACCTGCTCACGCCCCCAGAAATCAAGCATCTCACGCTGAAGTTCCGTTCGCGACACTGGCGAAGGGCGGCCCTGCGTACGTTCAACCAGCGGCGCGAGACTGAACCGTGTGAGCGTTTCCCCGTGTTGATACTCCTTATACGCCAGATAATGCATCGGGCCGCCATAAGCGTCGATGATCTCGCCCATCCCCAGGCGGTTCATACACTTGACGCCGTTGGGCCAGATAGAGATCGCGGCGCCAACCGGCTTAATCTCTTTTACCGCTTCGAACACTTCGCAGGCGATGCCTGCATTACGTAGCGCCACCGCGGCGCTCAACCCGCCGATTCCCGCGCCAATCACGATTGCTTTCATTGTCTTCCCCTTAGGTGTGTTGTTTAAGGGGTTCAGCAATTTGCATACCAGGTAGCAGAACCTGCGAAATCAGCGGAAAACGGACGGGTGATGGCGGGGAGATGCACCAAAGGAGGGCAAATTTGCGATTATGTTGCCTTTTTATGAATCAAAGATTTCTTTTGATGAATTAAGGAATCAAAAGTTTCAGCGCCCCGCGCCAACGATCGTTACAGAATAGCCGCTCTTTAATTTAGCTATTTCACTGATAAATAAAAGATAAAGCGATTGTTACGTGGATAAAGATAGAGGGAATAAGCAATGTGGCCTGCTTTGTGCACTACATCGTGAACGCTTATCCACGACGAGACGGTGACCCCATGTCTGATGAAAAGAACAGCAACCTGCTTTATGGCCTGGAGCAGCGCATCCCGCCGCTGCCGGCTTTTTTTAGCGCCTTACAGCATGTGCTGGCAGGGCTGGTCGGCATTATTACGCCGCCGCTGATTATTGGCGCCGCGCTGGGGCTTGGCGAATGGCTGCCATATTTAATTAGTATGTCGCTAATGGCTTCCGGGATTGGCACCTTTCTGCAGGCTAACCGCGTCTGGGGGATCGGTGCAGGGATGATCTGTATGCAGGGCACCAGCTTCGCCTTTCTCGGCGTAGCGATTGCCGGCGGCATGTGGGTGAGAGCGCAGGGAGGCGGCCCGCAGGACATTATGGCCATGCTGTTTGGCGTCAACGTTGTTGCCGCGCTGGTACCGGTCGTCGTCAGCCGCTTTATCGAACCGCTGAAAAAACTTTTTACCCCGATTATTACCGGCAGCGTCATTGCGCTGATCGGCATTAGCCTGATAAAGGTCAGTATTATTAACTGGAGCGGCGGCGAGCACGCGAAGGATTTTGCCAGCCCGGGCAATATAGCATTGGGCGGCATAACGTTAGGGATTATCGTGGTGCTGAGCTGCGCGAAAAACCGCTGGCTGCGTTTATCGTCGGTGGTCATCGGCATGGCGGTGGGCTGTATCGCCGCCGCATTGAGCGGAAAATTTCATCTGGCGCCGATCGGCGATAGCTGGTTTCGTCTGCCGGCGATATTTCCTTTTGGCTTTCAGTTTAATAGCGCCATATTTTTACCGGTCGCGCTGGTATCGCTGGTTTGCATTCTTGAAGCCGTCGGCGATTTAACCGCCAACTGCCTGATCTCAAAACAGGCCATCGATGACGGCGCGTTTCGTTCGCGCCTGAAAGGCGGGATCCTCGCGGATGGCATTAGCTGCCTGATCGCCGCGGCGATCTGCGCGTTTCCCAATACCACCTTCGCACAGAATAACGGCGTCATCCAGATGACCGGCGTCGCCAGCCGCTATGTCGGGCGTTATATTGGCGTATTGCTGATTCTGCTTGGGCTGTTTCCGCCATTCGGCGAGGTCCTACGCCAGATCCCCACGCCGGTGTTAGGCGGCGCGACGATGGTCATGTTTGGCTGTGTCGTGGCGGCCGGGATCCGCATTATCACCCAGAACCCGCTAACCCGCCGCGATATGCTGATTGTTGGCCTGGCATTTGGTTTTGGCCTCGGCATTGAGGCGGTTCCCGCTTTCCTTGCCCATTTCCCGCCCATCATCGGTAACCTGTTTGGATCTGCGGCCACCAGCGGCGGGCTGGTGGCGATTGTACTGAATCTGATTATTCCGCAAGAGAAAGCCGCCATGACGGCAGCGGCAAGGAGCAATGATGATAACACTCAACCACTTTAATCAGTTGCCGCAGGCGGAAGCCATTCGCCAGCTTGAACCCTGCGTGGCGCTACCCGCCTGGCGCGAAGCGCTGGCGCTGGAGCGGCCCTATGCCACACTGACGGCCTTAACGGATCGCGCACAACAACTGATGCAGCACTGGGGAGAGGCAGAGCTGGCGCGGGCGCTCAGTGCCCACCCGCGGATCGGGGAAAAGCCGACGGGCGGGGAAGCGCATGCCGCGCTGTCTCGCCAGGAGCAGGCGGAGGTTAATGCCGACGATGCCGCTACCGCCCGGGCGCTGAAAGAAGGGAACGCCCGTTACGAAGCCCGCTTTGACCGCGTGTTTCTGATCCGCGCCAAAGGGCGCAGCGCCGCCGAGATCCTGCAGGCGCTGACCCAACGGCTGACGAATAATGACGCGCAGGAAATTGAAGCGGCACTGGAACAATTACGTGAAATCACCTTACTCAGACTGGCGGGAGTTATTAGCGAATGATCACCCTGAGCACCCATATTCTTGATATTTCTACCGGCAAGCCTGCACAAGGCGTGGTGGTTACCCTGTTATGCGAAGGGCGCAGCCTGGCGTCAGGCGTGACGGACAGCCATGGCCGCCTGGGAGAGCTGGCGACGGGACAACTGCGTCCCGGCAACTATCAGTTGGTGGCCGAACTGCAATCGTGGTTTGCGCGCGATGGCCGCGAGACCCTGTACCGGCAGGCGCAGATCGATTTTATGATCACCGCCGAGGACAAAGACCATTTTCATCTGCCGTTTTTAATTGCCCCCGGCGGCTGGTCGACCTATCGCGGAAGTTAAGTTGAGTCCGCCGCCCGGTCAGAATAAAGCGCCGGGCAGCGGTTCAGCCTTCGTTACACCATACCTGTTGGCCATTGACCCAGGTCTCACTAATGTTTCGTTCATCGCCTAAGGTCATCAATACGAACAGCTGCTCATAGACATCATGACAGCGTGCGCCGCGCAGCTTTTGTAGCGGCGTCACCGCCGGGTCGATAACCACCAAATCGGCCTCTTTTCCCGACTGGAAATTACCAATTTTGTCATCCAGGCGTAACGCGTGCGCGCCGCCCAACGTCGCATGATAAAACGCTTCGCTGGCGCGCAGGCGATAGCTCTGTAGCTGCGCCACTTTATAGGCCTCGCCGAGGGTGCGCAGTAGGCTGAAGGTGGTCCCGGCGCCAACATCGCTGCCGATGCCGATCCGGACCTGATGTTGCCAGCTGGCGGGCAGGCGAAATAGCCCGCTACCTAAAAACAGGTTTGACGTCGGGCAAAAGGCGATTGCCGAACCGGTCTCATGCAGACACCGCCACTCTTTCTCCGCCAGATGGATCCCGTGGGCGAAGATGCTGCGCGCTCCGGTCAATTGATAGTGATGATAAACATCAAGATAGTGCTCATGCTCCGGCCATAACTGCTTTACCCACGCGACTTCATTAAGGTTTTCACTGAGATGGGTATGCAGCCAGGTATCAGGAAACTCCTCCCGCAGCCGCTGAACTGCTTGTAGTAGTTCCGGTGTGGAAGTGGGAGCAAAACGCGGCGTAATAGCGTAGCCCAGACGGCCTCGCTTGTGCCAGCGCTGGATCAGTTCGCGGGTCTGGCGATAGCTCTGTTCGGCGGTTTCGGTTAAATACTCCGGCGTATGGCGATCCATCATCACCTTACCGGCCAGCAGGCGCATGTTCAGGCGCAACGCCTCGGTAAACAGGGCCTCCACGGACGCCGGATGAAGCGTACAAAACACCAGCGCGGTGGTGGTGCCATGGCTGAGCAACTGGTTGACAAAAAAACGGGCGATATCTGCCGCGTACCGTTCATCGGCAAACTGGCTTTCCACCGGGAAGGTATAAGTGGTCAGCCATTCCAGCAGCTGTTCGCCAAAGGCGCCGATCATTTCGGTTTGAGGATAATGAATATGGGCGTCGACAAACCCCGGCAGCAGCAGTTTACCGCGCAGATCGCGATAGCCTTTATGTGGATCGAGTAATGCTTCACCTTCCTGCCATGGCAGTAGCGCCTGAATCTTCCCGGCGTAAATAAAGAGCACGCCATCATCAATATATCGCGCGTAGCGGGCGATATCGTCAGCGCTGGCGGCGGGTTGGCTAATATCAAAAAACGCACCGCGTAGCGCGGTGTGGTATTCCAGCATGTTGCCGCCTTATATAAGTAGGTTGATAGCTATTGCGCAAATATGTGCAAATTTAATGCCAGGAGGCCGCGGAAGGCACCGCGGCCGGGCGGGATTATTCTTTCTGCGCCAGCGCGCCGGGGGTAAAGCGGGCGGAGGAAGCGGCCTGCCGCTCGTCGCGGGCAATCCAGCGATACAGGCTGCCGCTTAACAGCACGCCGATGAACCAGCTAAAATTGGCCACCTCATGCAGAGCGGGAATAAAGCTGATAATCAGGCCGACCGCCACCGAGGGCAGCAGCGCGGCGATGGCCTTCGGGTTAAAGCCGTTGCGGTACCAGTATTTGCCTTTCGGGGTATCATCGAAAAGATCGTCGATCGATACCTGTCCGCGTTTAATCAAATAGAAATCAACCAGCAGAATGCCGAACAACGGCCCGATAAACGCTCCCAATACATCCAGGGTGTAGTGAATAAGTTCTGGGGAGTTAAACAGATTCCACGGGGTGAGCAGTATCGAGCCGACGGCGGCAATCATCCCGCCGGTGCGGAAGCTGATTTTTTGCGGCGCGCAGTTGGAAAAATCAAATGCCGGCGAGACGAAGTTGGCGACAATATTGATGCCGATAGTGGCGGTGATCATGGTCAGCAGGCCAATGGCCACCGCCAGATCGTTACCCACATGGCTCACCGTTTCAATCGGGTCGGTGATCATCCGGCCAAATAAAGATTGCGTCCCGGAGACGATTACTACGGTCACTACCGAGAACAGCAGGAAGTTAAACGGCAGCCCCCAGCGGTTGCCGCGGCGAATTTCGCCCATGCTTCTGGCATAACGGGAGAAATCGCCAAAATTAAGCAGCGGACCGGAGAAGTAGGAGACCACCAGCGCGGTGGCGGTGATCATCTGCCAGCTTTGCTCGCCGGCGGTCAGCGTCTTACTGGCGAGGGTAAAGGAGATACCGTCGAGGCCTGTCTTGTATACAATCCAGCCCGCCAGCGCCAGCATCACCACATATACCGCCGGGCCGGCGATGTCGATGAAGCGCTTAATCGCGCTCATGCCGTGCCAGAACACCATCGCCTGCAACAGCCACATGGTGGCGAAACAGATCCAGCCAAGCGATGAAAGACCCAGCAATGACGTTTGCGTCATTGCCGCCAGCGAGGGCCAGAACTTCAGCAGCACCAGCATTAAGGCGTTCGCAGCCAGATAAGTTTGGATCCCGTACCAGGCGAAAGCAATCAGCCCGCGTATCACCGCTGGAATATTGGCGCCGAAGACGCCGAACGCCTGACGGCAGATGACCGCATAGGGCACGCCGGCAATCTGGCTGGGTTTGGCCACCAGATTGGCGCAAAGCTGGACGATAACAATTCCGGCCAACAGGCAGATAAGTACCTGCCAGCTCGCCAGACCCAGCGTAAAGAAACTCGCCGCCACCACATAGCCGCCCATGCTATGCACGTCCGACATCCAGAAAGAAAAAATGTTGTACCAGTTCCAGTTTTGCTCGCGCGTCGGCGCCAGATCCTCGTTGCAAAGACGCGGGCTGTAGCCTGATGCCGGGTCTCCGGCGTTGAGCTGATGCGTGTTTTGTGTATTTGGCATGGATCCTGCTCCTCTGAAGACAAACGTTGTGCCGTTGATAGCGGAAGGCGTTGCAGGATTCAGGCCAGAATGGTTAATCTTGTATACAAAATATTTATTTTATGTATATGATTTGATATCAAAATGGAAAGTGGAGTAGACCAATGGGCAATGAAAATCCGCTGCAGGCCGCAGCCGGACTGCATGACAGGGATGAGTCTATCTACGAGGCCTTGCTGACCGCGATTGTCGAGCAACAACTGCTGCCTGGCAGCAAATTGCCGGAAGAGGCGCTGGCGGAGGTGTTTGGCGTCAGCCGCACAGGAGTACGCAAAGCGCTGCAACGACTCGCCGCTGTGCAAATGGTGACATTAACGCCCAAACGTGGTGCACAGGTCGCCAGTCCGACGGTTGACGAGGCACGGGAAATATTCCGCACCCGTGCGCTACTGGAAGTAGCGAATCTGCCGGATGTACTTCAACGCTGCCAGCCTCCGCATCTTGCGGCGCTGGAAGCCATTATTCAGCAGGAGCAACTGGCGCATGAGGCCTATGATGGCCCGGCCGCTATCCGCCATTCCGCTAATTTTCATATTCAGTTACAGGCCATTTCCGGCAACCAGGTGCTAACGGAGATGGTCACCCGGCTCAGCCAACGCTCATCGCTGGTGATTGCCGCCTGGGGCGCGCCGTGGCGGCAAGGGTGCCGCTGCGATGACCACGAGCGCCTTGTCGGCCTGTTACGCGAAAAAGCGCTGACCGCGCTGACCGAGGCGCTAAACCATCACTTTGAACACATCGTCGCCAGTTTATGTTTTTCCCGCACGGGGGAGTCGGTTCCCGATTTCGCCCGGCTATTCGCCGGCTATAAGGAGCGGTAATGTCCACCATCTGTATACAAGTTATCAATCCCAATACCGATCCCGGTATGACGCAAACCATCGCCGAGGCGGCCCGCGCCGCGGCGTCGCCAGGAACCGATATTCTCGCGGTGTGTCCACCGGACGGCGTGCCGTCGATTGAAGGACATTTTGACGAAGCCATCGCCGCCGTCGGCGTGCTGGAGCAGATTAAAGCCGGGCGGCGGCAGGGCGTTTCCGGCCATGTCATCGCCTGTTTTGGCGATCCGGGACTACTGGCCGCCCGTGAACTGGCCCAGGGGCCGGTTATTGGTATTGCCGAAGCGGCGATGCATATGGCGACGCTGGTCGCTACCCGCTTCTCGGTGGTCACTACCTTGCCGCGCACGCTGATTATCGCTCGCCACCTGCTACATCAGTATGGATTCCATGACCATTGCGCCGGTCTGCATGCGATCGATCTACCGGTGCTGGCGCTGGAAGATGGCAGCGGCGTGGCGCAGGAAAAAGTACGCGCCCGCTGTATTCAGGCGCTAAAGGAGGACGGCTGCGGCGCTATCGTGCTGGGCTGCGGCGGCATGGCGACCCTGGCGCAGCAACTGACCCGGGAACTTCAGGTACCCGTTATTGATGGCGTCAGCGCGGCGGTGAAGATGGTTGAATCTCTGGTGTCGCTAGGACTGACAACCGGCAAGCACGGTGATTTAGCCTATCCGGAACGTAAAACGCTTAGCGGTAAATTTGCCGTGTTTAATGATTAAATGAAGGGGTGGGAGATGATACCAGCAGCAGAATCGTATCCGCGCGATTTGCGCGGCTATGCGGGAAAGCCGCCGCACGCGCAGTGGCCAAATCAGGCGCGTATCGCGGTGCAGTTTGTGCTTAATTACGAAGAGGGCGCCGAGAATCACGTCCTGCACGGCGATGCGGGTTCTGAACAGTTTCTCTCCGATATCATTGGCGCTGCCAGCTATCCCGACCGCCATATGTCGATGGACTCATTGTATGAATATGGCAGCCGCGCGGGTTTCTGGCGTATCCATCATGCCTTTCAGGAGCGGGGGTTACCGCTGACGGTATTTGGCGTGGCGATGGCGTTGGCGCGTCATCCGGATATCGTCGCGGCGATCAAAGCGGCCAACTACGATGTGGTCAGCCACGGGTGGCGTTGGATCCACTATCAGCATATGGCGATTGAACAGGAGCGTGACCATCTGCATAAAGCGGTGCAGGTGCTGACCGACCTGTTTGGCAAACCGCCCACCGGCTGGTATACCGGGCGCGATAGCCCTAACACCCGGCAACTGGTGGTGGAACATGGCGGGTTTGATTACGACAGCGACTATTATGGCGATGATTTGCCGTTCTGGACGGAGGTGCCTTGCGCCGACGGGCAACGTAAACCGCATCTCATCGTGCCTTACACGCTCGATGCCAACGATATGCGCTTTGCCACCGCTCAGGGGTTTAATACCGCTGAACAGTTTTATACCTATCTGAAAGACAGCTTTGATGTGCTGTACGCGGAAGGCGAAACGTCGCCGAAAATGATGTCTATCGGCATGCACTGCCGGTTGCTGGGCCGCCCTGGACGCTTTCGCGCTCTGCAACGTTTTCTTGATTACGTGCAGCAGCATGAGCGCGTGTGGATTTGTACCCGCCAGCAGATTGCCGACCACTGGCGGCAGGTGCATCCGTACCAGCCATAGCGGCAGGCCCATTGCGCCGTTATTTGTCGGGTGGCGGCTAACGCCTTACCCGACCTACGCCGACCTACGGTCCGTGCCATTGTGAGTTGGTAGCCCTGCTAAGCGCAGCGCAAGCAGGGGGCGACAACGGCATCAATGTCCCATCAAACTAACCTGTGCGGCAACGATACGCCAGCCACAGGCAAACCGAACCCAGGTTTGTTGCTGACGGCCGATACGTTCGCTGCCTTCACGGGTGAACTCGGTACTGCATACCGCATAATCCTCTCCATAGGTGGTGATCACCGTATGGCGTAACTCCCGCGCAAGCCCTGCGGCGGGGCGCGCGGCGCGGAAGGCGCGGATCTCATCAATACCATAAAGATTCTCCCCGGCGCCGAGGCGAACCGTGCGCGTATCGTGCCAGAACAATGCATCCAGCACCGCGATATCGTTACTCACCAGCGCTTGTTCATAGCGATAAAAGGCCGCCATTACTTCGGCGATCACCTGCGGAAGATTGATTTCTTGCGACGCGATCATGCGGCTACCTCCACCGGGCGGGAATCGGTCATTCCCATCGCTTCCAGCGCATAGGCGGCGCGCAGACAAGCCTGTTCATTAAACGGCGCGGCAATTAACTGCACCCCGACAGGCAGCCCCGTCGCGGTACGTAGCGGGACGGTCACCACCGGCAGACCGATAAAGGAGATTGGTTGAGTAAGCATGCCCATGCTGGCGCGTATCGGTAAAGACTCGCCGTTGATCTCCATCGTCTGCTCGCCAATAAGCGTGGCGCTGCACGGTGTTGCCGGGGCGATGAGCACGTCGGCATGGGTGAATAGCGACGCGACTTGCTGCTGAGCGTGGCGACGAAAGCGCTGCGCCTGCAGGTACCAGGCTGAAGGGATCATCGCTCCCGCCAGCAGACGTTCGCGCGAGTGCGGTTCAAAGCGCTCCGGCTCACGCCGTAAGGCTGGCAGGTACTGGTTTCCGCCTTCAGAAGCGCTAATGATAAAAGCAGAAGCGCGCGCCAGCTCCGCCTCGGGGAAGAGAAACTCTTCAGAGGCTTCGAGATAGCGGGCGACCCGAGCCACCGCCGCGCGGGCATCGTCATCGCACCAGCGGCTGAAATAGCCGCCTAAAACCGCGCAACGCAGCCCCTGGAGGCCATATCGCAGATGCGGCGTGGCGGGGGCGACGCCGCGTTCGGCCTGAAAACCGTCATTAACGTCTCGCCCCTGCAGAACATCGTAGACTGTGGCTAGATCCTCTACCGTTCGGGCAAACGGACCAATATGATCGAGGCTGGGAACAAAAGGGTGGCTGCCGGTACGCGACAGACGGCCGAAAGTTGGCTTGAGACCAAAAATCCCGCTCAGGGATGCCGGAACGCGGATTGAACCATTGGTGTCGCTACCGAGCGAGAAAGTAACCAGCCCGGCGGCGACCGCCGCCGCTGAGCCGCCGGAGGATCCGCCAGCAATGCGGTTAAGATCGTGCGGATTACGCGTCGCGCCATAGTGGCTGTTTTCCGTGGTAAAACCGTAAGCATAGGCGTCCATATTCAGCATCCCGCTGAGCAGGCCGCCTGCGCTTTGGATTTGACTTACCGCCCAGCTATCGACGCGGGCAGGTGGGTTATTACTGAACAGTTGCGCGCCGGCGAGTGTGGTTTCTCCCGCGACATCAAACAGATTTTTGACCGCGTAGGGAACCCCTGCCAGCGCAGGTAGCGGCTGATTCGTGCGCCGTAGGGCATCAATGGCGTCCGCTTCGTCGAGCATCCGTTTCCCGGTGACAGTCGTCCAGGCATTGAGCAGTGGGTTACTTTGCGCAATATCATCAAGCGTCTGGCGAGCCAGCTCTCTGGCGCTAAATTCACCGCGACTCAGCGACTGCTGGATCCCGGCAATGGTCATCTGATATAGCTTCATGCTTTATACACTCCGGCGATTTCCAGGCGCTGATCGAGCGGATAGGCCATCAGCGGTTCAGCCATATCGGCAATGCGGCGAAATTGCGCCAGCAGCTCAGCGCGGCGCGATTCATCCAGTTCCAGGGCAAGGATCTGTTCCATCTGTAGAAGCCAGTCGCGCCACTCTTTTTCGGTTTGTTTCATGCTTCTCCTCCTAATAACCAGCGGCGGTGCCGTTACTGCGCGGGTCAGACGCGCCTTCAAACAGGCCGTCAGGATGGCGGACAATGGCGCCGGCATGTCCCATGGCCTCGCTGAAGTCGGCCAGTACCTCAACTTCATGCCCCAGTTCCCTGAGTCGGGAGAGGGTTTGCGGCGCAAAGCGGCCTTCCACTTTTAGTGAGTCCGAGGTCTGCCCCCAGGTGCGCCCAAGCAGCCAGCGCGGACGAGAAATACTCTCCTGAAGCGGGACGTTCTGCAGGATATAACGGGTGAACAGCGCCGCCTGCGTTTGCGGTTGGCCGTCGCCGCCCATTGAACCATAAACCATCACCCGCCCATCGTTCAGGCGTGCGGCGGCGGGATTAAGGGTATGGAAGGGTTGCTTGCCGGGCGCCAGCGCCAGCAAATGCGCCGGGTCGAGGCTGAACGACGCGCCGCGGTTTTGCCAGACAATACCGCTGTCCGGAAGTACCACGCCGCTGCCAAACTCATGGTAGAGACTCTGGATAAAGGAGACCGCCAGCCCGCTACTGTCCATCACGCCCATCCAGACGGTATCGCCGGGGCCTTTGCCTGCGCCCCATGGCGCGGCGCGCTGGTCGTCGATCTTCTCCGCCAGCGGTTGTAACGCCTGCGGGGACAGCAAACTTTGAATATCCACATCCAGGTGCAGCGGGTCGGTAATATGTTTATCTCGCAGGCTGAAGGCCAGTTTTGTCGCTTCCACGATACGGTGGATGGTCTGCGCATCGTCGGCCTGCTCCATCGCCAGCCGGTCAGTGATGCCGAGAATGGCCAGCGATACCAGCCCCTGCGTCGGCGGCGCCAGGTTCCATAACTCACCGTGTTGATGCTGTAACCGCAGTGGTTGCGGGCGACGCGCACGATGCTGGCGCAGATCGTCAAGCGTAATAGGCAGGCCGTAACGGGCCATGCCAGCCGCCAGTTGTTCCGCGAGAGAGCCGCGATAGAAACTATCAAGCCCTTCCGCAACCAGCCGTTTTAGCGTGGAGGCCAGCGCAGGCTGACAAAAGCGGCTGCCGCTTTCAGGAGGGCGGCCATTGACCAGAAAGGTCTCAGCGAAGCCCGGCTGGCGCTGAAGTTCATCTAACTTTCCAGCGGTGGCGCTGGCTTGTGACGCGGTCACCGGAATACCGTTATCAGCATAGCCAATCGCGTCCTGTAACAGGCGCGAAAGCGGTAGTGATTTACCGGTCAGGGATTGTGAAACTTTCAGCGCCTCATCCCAGCCGCTGACGGTGCCGGCGACGGTCAGGGCGGATTGCGGGCCGCGATGCGGGATGTGCGTTAGCCCGGTATAGGCTTCCGGCGTCGCCAGTGAACCGGCGGCGCCGCTGGCGTCAATGGCGATCGGATCGCCCTGCGGCGGCACGATCAGCCAGAACCCATCGCCGCCTAAACCATTCATATGCGGATAGACCACCGCGATGGTTGCGGCGGCGGCGACCATCGCTTCTATTGCGCTTCCGCCTTCGCGCAGCACGGACAGCGCGCTTTGGCTAGCCAGATGATGGGGGGCGACCGCCATCCCCTGGGTCGAGAAATGACTCTGCATAACTTATCCTCGTAACGAATCATGCAGCCACTGCTGCAAATGCTGTCCGTGCAAAAGCTGTTCCACTTTGAAAAGAAAGTTTCAATGTTGTGGTTGTCTTTTTCTTTTCTCATTGTGGCATGCATTGTGAAGGGTGTTAGCGGTATAGTTCAGTGAAACAAAAGTTACAGAGGCGCTATGGAACAACTCGATGAACGGCTGAAGGCGCAATATGCGTCGTTGTCACCCCAGGAGCAGCGGGTGGCGGATTTCATTGTCGACCACTTTGATGACCTGATTAGCTACAACAGCGCCGAGCTGGCCCAACTGAGCGGGGTATCAAAAGCGACAGTAAGCCGTCTGTTTAAACGGCTGGGATATGAAAAGTATCGCGATATGCGCGATGAGCTGCGCACGTTACGCCAGAGCGGGATGCCGTTGACCGATCATCGCGAGGCGGTGCAGGGTAATACGCTGCTGGCGCGGCATTATAAACAGGAGATGGCAAACCTGACGCAGTGGGTAAACGCGCTGGATGCCCGGCAGTTTGCCGAAGCCATTAACGCGCTGGTCAAGGCCAGGCGCGTCGTCATTATTGGCATGCGAAACTCCTGGCCGCTGGCGCTGCATTTGCGCCAGCAGTTGCTTCAGGCGCGTGGGCAAGTGGTGGTGCTGCCGCAACCGGGGCAAAGCCTAAGTGAAGAGCTGGTCGATATAAGCGCGGAAGATATCGTGGTGGTGATGGCGTTTCGCCGTCGGCCGCGGATTATTCGTCCCCTGATGCAGCAACTGCAACAGCGGGGAGTTCCGCAACTGCTAATCTGCGAGCCTCAGGCGCATAGCCTGTTTCCGCTGGCGTGCTGGCGGTTATGCGCCCCGCTGGATAGCGTGTCGGCTTTCGACAGCTACGCGTCGGCCAATAGTCTTATCAACCTGCTGGCGAACGCCTTGCTACATGAAATTCTCGATAGCGGTCGCCCGCGCATTCATGACATCGCCACGTTATACCAGCAGTTGGATGAGCTTGAACAACGATAATGGGGAGCCAGTCTGGTGCTTTGCACCTTTTTGGTGCCAAAGTGCGGTAAGGAGAAGGGCGACTCTTCTTACCGCCATGGTTAATATTCGCGTCATTTCTCGCTAAAAGCCGATTAGGCAGCGCAAATTTCTTTTGTCCGTATCTGGCACATTAGTTGCAGAAGTTTATTTAAAGAATCTTTTGTTTCATACTAACGTAACGGGTAATGATGATGAAAAAACTGCTGATTGCGCTGACCGGGGCCGCTTGTCTGTTGACACAAATCACCGCCGCACACGCGGACCAACTCCAGGATATTGAAAAACGCGGCGTGATCCGCGTCGCCGTTCCCCAGGATTTCCCGCCGTTTGGTTCTGTCGGCACCGATCTCCAGCCACAGGGGTATGACATTGATATGGCCCGCTATCTGGCAAAGCAGATGAAGCTAAAACTGCAGCTGGTTCCGGTGAGCAGCGCCAACCGGGTACCGTATCTGCAGACCGATAAAGTGGATCTGGTGATCTCAAGCCTGGGTAAAAACGCCGAGCGGGAAAAGGTCATTGATTTCAGCCAACCCTACGCGCCGTTTTTCCTTGGTGTCTTCGGCCCGCAGGGCGCTGCCCTGAAAGACGCCGCCGAACTGAGCGGTAAGAGCATCGGCGTGACCCGCGGCGCGGTGGAAGATATGGTGCTGACCAGCATTGCGCCGAAAGCGGCGCAGATTAAGCGTTACGAAGATAACAACACCACGCTGTCGGCCTGGCTTTCTGGCCAGGTGCAATACGTGGCGACGGGTAATCTGGTGGTGGCGGCTATCTCGCGGCAAAACCCGGCGAAAGCCCCGGTCGCCAACTTTATGCTTAAGGATTCACCGTGCGTGATTGGCCTGAAAAAAAATGAACCGGCGCTGAAGGAAAAGGTGAACGCCTTAATCGCGCAGGGCATTAAGGACGGCACCCTCAATACGTTATCACAGCAGTGGCTGAAAGCGCCGTTGCCCAGCGACTTTGCCGCTTAAGGTACAGCGATGACGGAGCAATTACATTTTTCCGCGCTCTGGCCTTATTGGCCGGAGCTCGTGGCGGGACTCTGGGTCACTATCCAACTCACCGCGCTGGCCACGCTCGGCGGCCTGGCCATCGGGATTCTCGGCGCGGCTCTGCGTAGCGGGCGGGCAAGCTGGCTAAGTCGGATATGGGGGGCTTACGTTGAGGTTATCCGCAATACGCCGTTCGTGGTTCAACTGTTCTTTATTGTCTTCGGCCTGCCGAATCTGGGGTTGAAGATGACGGCGGGCGAAGCGGCACTGCTGGCGATGATCGTCAACCTGGGCGCCTACAGTACGGAGATCGTCCGCGCCGGTATCCAGGTGACGCCAAAAGGGCAGTGGGAGGCCGGCCGGGTACTGGGGCTCAGCCGGAGTCAGACCTTTATTCAGGTGGTTTTACCGCCGGCGTTGCAGCGTATTTACCCGGCGCTGGTGAGCCAGTGCATTATCGTAATGCTCGGATCGTCGGTGGTATCGCAGGTCTCTTATGAAGAGCTGACCTTTGCCGCCAACTTAATTCAGTCGCGAACGTTTTTGAGCTTCGAGGTGTATCTGGTGACCACCGGTCTCTATTTAGCGTTATCGATAGCGATGCGCCAGCTGCTAATGGCGGCTGGACGTAGATGGCTGAGGGTACAGGCATGATGACAACCTTTACCGACTGGGACATCGTACGCAACCTGCTGCTGGCCGGACGCTGGACCGTGCTGCTATCGCTGACGGCCTTTATTGGCGGCGCGCTGGTGACATTACCGCTGTTGCTGCTGCGCCTGCGGGGTAAATTGTGGGTGCAGCGCCTCATTCGCGGCTATATCGAGCTATTTCAGGGGACGCCATTGCTGATGCAGCTGTTTCTTGCCTTTTTCGGCGTGGCGTTATTCGGGATTGATGTGTCGCCATGGACCGCCGCCGCGCTGGCGCTGACCCTCTATACCAGCGCCTTTTTGCTGGATATCTGGTACGGCAGTATTCGGGCCTTGCCGAAAGGACAGTGGGAGGCATCGCGTTGCCTGGGATTAAATTTCAGCCAGACGTTATGTCGCGTGGTGGCGCCGCAGGCGGTGCGTATTGCCATCGCTCCCACCGTGGGTTTCGCCGTACAGGTAATAAAGGGCACCGCGCTGGCGTCGATTATCGGTTTCGTCGAGCTCACCAAGGCTGGCACCATGCTCACCAACGTGACGTATCAGCCGTTTAAGGTTTTCGCGCTGGTCGCGCTGGGCTACTTCATCATGTGTTATCCGCTGTCCCGTTACAGCCGCTATCTGGAGAATAAATTCAATGCCGCTCATCACCATTAATCAGGTGCAGAAATTCTACGGCGATAATCACGTGCTGAAGGGGGTCGATCTCGATATCAATATGGGCGAGGTGATCTCCATCATCGGCCGAAGCGGCTCGGGGAAAAGCACCTTATTGCGCTGCATTAACGGGCTGGAGGGGTACCAGGAAGGCAGTATTAAGCTCGGTGGCATGACCATTACCGACAGCGATTCGCAGGCGCGGAAGATTAGCCGCTCCGTTGGCATGGTATTCCAGAACTTCAATTTATTCCCGCATATGACGGCGCTGGAAAACGTGATGCTGGCGCCGCGGCGGGTATTGAAAAAAAAGCCCGCCGAGTGCCGCGAACTGGCGCAGCAAATGCTGGTTAAAGTCGGGCTTGGCGATCGGTTGGATTTCTATCCCTCCAGCCTTTCCGGCGGTCAACAGCAGCGGGTAGCTATCGCCCGCGCGCTGGCGATGTCGCCAAAAGTTTTACTCTGTGACGAAATCACCTCCGCGCTGGATCCGGAACTGGTGGGCGAGGTGCTCAAAGTGCTGGAACAGCTGGCCGCGGAAGGAATGACGCTGATTCTGGTTACCCATGAAATGAATTTTGCCCGTGAAGTCGGCGACCGGGTGGTGTTTATGCACCAGGGTCGAGTCTGGGAGCAGGGCGACAGCAAAACGCTGTTCAGCCAGCCGCAAACCAATGAACTCAAACAATTTATCTCCTCCGTGCGCGGACTGAATTAATAAAGGAATCTACGATGGATATCGCTCAATTTTCACCAATCAATCCTCCGCATCGTCTGCTGATGGGGCCGGGGCCGATCAACGCCGACCCGCGCGTCCTGCGCGCGATGTCCAGCCAGCTTATCGGCCAATACGATCCGGCTATGACGCACTATATGAACGAAGTCATGGCGTTATACCGCGGGGTATTCCGCACCAGCAACCGCTGGACCATGCTGGTGGATGGCACGTCACGAGCGGGGATTGAAGCCATTCTGATCTCCGCGATCCGCCCCGGCGACAAAGTGCTGGTGCCGGTATTTGGCCGCTTTGGCCATCTGTTATGTGAAATTGCCCGCCGCTGCCGGGCGGAAGTGCATACCATTGAGGTGCCGTGGGGGGAAGTGTTCTCTCCCGAGCAGATTGAAGATGCGATCAAACGGGTGCGTCCACGTATGCTGCTGACGGTGCAGGGAGACACCTCAACCACCATGTTGCAACCGCTGGCGGAGCTGGGCGAGATCTGCCGCCGTTATGATGTGCTGTTTTATACCGACGCCACCGCCTCATTGGGCGGCAATGCGCTGGAGACCGATGCCTGGGGGCTGGATGCGGTATCGGCGGGGATGCAAAAGTGCCTCGGCGGCCCCTCCGGCACCTCGCCCATTACCCTGAGTCCGCGGATGGAAGAGACTATCCGTCGACGTAAATGCGTCGAGCAGGGGATCCGTACCGCCGAGCACCTTGATGGCGTCGATGAGATGGTTTACTCCAACTATTTCGATCTCGGTATGGTGATGGATTATTGGGGGCCAGAGCGCCTTAACCATCATACGGAAGCGACATCCGCGCTGTTCGCCGCCCGCGAATGCGCGCGCCTGATTCTTGAAGAAGGGCTCGATAACGGCATTGCCCGCCACAAACTGCACGGCGACGCGCTGGTAAAAGGTATTCAGGCGATGGGGCTGGAAATCTTTGGCGACCAGCAACACAAAATGAATAACGTACTGGGCGTGATCATCCCACAGGGCATTAATGGCGACCAGGTACGCCAACTGATGCTGCAAGATTTCGCTATTGAAATTGGTACCTCATTTGGCCCGCTGCACGGCAAAGTGTGGCGTATAGGCACGATGGGTTACAACGCACGCAAAGATTGCGTCATGACCACCCTCAGCGCGCTGGAGTCGGTACTCAATTACCTGAAATTCCCCACCACGCAGGGGGCAGCCATGCAGGCGGCGTGGGATCATTATCGCAGCGAGAAACCGCTATGAACCTGGCCGCAGCGCGAGTGATGGCGCGGGCAGAGAGATTAGCGGCGATAAGCGAAACGCCGGAAGGCCTGACGCGGGTTTACCTTTCGCCACAGCATCTCGAAGCTAATCAGCAGGTTGCCCACTGGATGCGCCAGGCAGGCATGATTGTCTGGCAGGACAGCGTCGGTAATATTTGTGGGCGCTATGAAGGTAGAGAAGAAGGGGCGCCGGCGATTTTGCTCGGATCGCATCTCGATACGGTACGCAACGCCGGGCGATATGATGGCATGTTGGGGGTGTTAGCTGCCATTGAAGTGGTGCAGAGCTTACATAATCAGGCGCGCCGCCTGGCGCAGGCCATCGAAATCGTCGGCTTCTGCGATGAAGAAGGAACACGCTTTGGTATCACGCTATTGGGCAGCAAGGGTCTGACGGGAAGCTGGCCGCAAACCTGGCTGGCCCAACGCGATGCCGAAGGCATTAGCCTGGCGCAGGCGATGGTCAACGCCGGATTGGATCCATCACGCGTCCATTCAGCCTCGCGCCCGGCGGAAGATTTTACCGCCTATCTCGAACTGCATATCGAGCAGGGGCCGAGGCTGGAACAGGCCGGTTCGGCACTCGGCGTGGTCGAGGCGATCAACGGCGCGCGGCGCCTCAATTGCTGTTTTACCGGCGAGGCGGGTCATGCCGGCACGGTGCCGATGGACCAGCGCCGGGACGCGCTTGCCGCCGCCGCGGAGTGGATGCTGTATATTGAGAGCACGACGCGCCAGCAGGGAGGCAACCTGGTCGCCACCGTCGGGACATTGCGCTGCTCGCCGGCAGCGGTCAATGTGATCCCCGGCGAAGTCGCGTTGACTCTGGATATCCGCGGTCCGCAGGATCAGCCGCTGGATGCATTACTGGGTTCATTGCTGGCGGCAGCCGCAGAGATTGCCGGGCGTCGCGGCCTGCAGTTTGCCGCTGAGGAGTTCTACCGCATTGCGGCAACCGCCTGCGATCCGCGATTACAGTCGGTGATTGCCGAAGCGCTATGCGAGGTACAGGGCACGGCGTTGACGCTGCCAAGCGGCGCCGGACATGACGCGATTGCTATCGCGGAGCGCTGGCCGGTGGGGATGCTGTTTGTGCGCTGCAAAGGGGGAATTAGTCACCATCCGGCGGAATCGGTCAGCGAAGCCGATGTCGAACTGGCAATTGATGCCTTCAGCCGGGCGGTGATAAAACTTGCCGGGTAAATCACTAACGGGCGCATCCTCTTTTCGGGGATGCGCCGCAAACTTATTCCGCTCCCGCTGGAAAAGCTATTCTCCGCAGTCGGCTGGCGCTAACGGCCACCGACAACGCCGAGGCCGCGGCGGCGATCCACAGCGCAAGATGAACGGCGCTTTCGTCTTTTGCCAACAGTACGCCCATCACGGCGGCTCCCAGACACTGCCCGAACGTGCGCATGATGGATAAAACGCCCGAGGCATAGCTCGCCTGTTCGCGACTCACGTTTGACAGCATTTCCCGGTTATTCGGGCTCTGGAAGCAGCCAAAGCCAATACCGCATACCAGGCTCCGCAGGCAGATATCCCACGCGGCGGGCGTAGCGGGCAGCATCGCCAGAAGGATTAAACCCGCGACAAAAATCATCAGTCCCAGCGTCGAGATGAGCGGAGCGGAGATTGAGTCCGCCCAGCGGCCGGCGTGCGGTGCGATCAGCACTATCCCTAATGGCCACGGAGTAAACAGCAGCGCCGAGAGCACCGGGCTATAGCCATACTCGTTCTGGAACAGGAACGGCAGGGCAATAAAAGTGATCCCCTGGCTTACGAAGGCGATCAGCGACGTAAAGGCCGAAAGGGTAAAGCGTTCATTTTTAAACATCGCAGGCGGCAGCAGCGGGTTGTCCGTCTGCCGGATGCGCCAGATAAAGGCGGTGCCGCTTATCGCTGCGAGCAACGTCCAGTACAGACTATCGATATGCTGCGAAGCGCTCTGCATGCTATTCGCCGCCATGATCGTTGAACCCAATAGCAGCGCCGACAATATCGCTCCGGGAGTATCGAAAGCGGCTTGCCTGTCAACTGTCGGCCGCGGGAGCGCTCTCACCGCCAGCACTAAGGCGACGGTACCGGGGAGCACGTTTATTGCAAACAGCCATTGCCAGCTCAAAGTATGCAGGATCGTGCCGCCCAGTACCGGCCCGATGGCGGAGCTTGAAGCGATAAGCAGGGCGTGTATCCCGAGAATACGCCCCAGCAGTCGCGCCGGAAAAACGGAGCGCAATATGGCGGGCGCGATACTGAGCGTTGCCGCACCGCCGATCCCCTGCAGCACCCGCATGCCGATGAGCAGCTCAGGCGTCGTCGCCAGCGCGCAACCTGCTGATGCCAGAATAAATGCCGTCAGTCCGGCCAGAAACACCGGGCGGTAGCCGAAGCGCGCAGCCAGCGCGGCGAATATCGCCAGCGTCATCGCCGCCGCCAGCAGATACCCGTTGGCGAACCAGACGGCGGTACTGTCTGAGGCCTGTAGTTCCTGCGCCATCGATGGCAGGGCAATGTTTACCATGGTGCCATCAAAGACGCCCATTAAGGTGGTGGTCATTACCGCGGCCATAACCCGCGCTCGCGCCGGGCCTGGCAGCCCGTCGTCACCAGGTTGGCTGGAAAAAAGTGTCATCGTGTTGTCTCCTGCAGAGGATATCTGGATGACGAAACTATAAAGTTGGCTTTTACCGGGCGGAAGGCGCACCATTTACACTCTATAGTTGCATGAAACGCCTTATCTGAATGTTCCAGGAGTTGTGGTCATGTCAGACCCCGATTTTAATTTATTGATTGCACTCGATGTATTACTGAACGAAGCCAGCGTGGCGGGCGCGGCACGTCGTTTGAATCTCAGTACGTCAGCCATGAGCCGCACGCTAAGCCGGTTACGCGACGTCACCGGGGATCAGATATTGGTTCGCGCCGGGCGTAACATGGTGCTGACGCCGTGGGCGGAGGCGACCCGCGATCGCGCCCGTCGCGCGGTCTTCGAGGCGAAGGCGGTGCTGCAGCCAGCGGCCGAAGCGCTCAACGTACAAAATCTGGAGCGTCTTTTCACCATCAGGGCAAACGATGGTTTTGTGGTGGCGTTTGGCCCTTCGCTCATTGCGACAGTAGCCGAAGCCGCGCCCAATGTCTGTCTACGCTTTGCGCCTAAGCCCGAAAAAACGTCACGCTATCTACGGGAAGGGCTGGTCGATCTGGAGATTGGCGTCCAGAGCAATATGGGGCCTGAAATACGACTGCAACGGCTATTTGAAGATCGGTTTGTGGGGGTGGTGCGTAAGGGGCACCCGCTGGCCGCCCTGAGAGAGATAACCGTGGCGGATTATGTCGCCTGGGGTCATGTGGTTGCCTCACCAGAAGGTACGCTGCACGGTTCCGTCGATGATGTGCTGGCCGAGCTCGGCATGAAACGCAAAATCGCCAGCGTCGTCCCCGGATTTCCGACCGCGCTGTCCGTGGCGCTGCAATCAGATCTTATCGCCATGATCCCCGCTCTCTATTTAGTCAATCAGCAGGTCATGGAGCAGGTACATCTTTTTGAGCTGCCTTTTAAAAGCCGGCGGATTACCGTCTCGCAAATGTGGCACCCGCGAATGGAACGCGATCCCGCTCACCGCTGGCTCAGAGAGAAAATTTTGGCGATATGCCGCGTGGACAAGTCGTTACACCAGAAGCTGTAGAAGATTATTGGCATTGAGTTTCTTCAGGGCGTTACATTTATAGGTCGAGACCTGTTTTTCACTCATCTTCGTCATATGCGCGACATATCTTACCGACTGCCCCTTAACCAGCCTGTCGAGGACGTTAAATTCCATCTCGGTCAGGCAGCAGCGCAGGGTGCGGATCCGCCTTGGCTCTTTAGATAACAGCCAGGCGGCATCCGCCACGGAGATCCGGTCATCGATGATATGCAACGTTAAGGTTTCAAAACGCTTGCGCAGATAGGTGGCCAGCCCCCAGCTTTTTTCATTACACACCAGATAGCCCGTTCCTCGCCAGCCATGGGCTTCCAGGGTAAGCAAAATATCAACCAGCGACTGATGCGTGCCAGTGATAGAGAAACGGCAGCGAATAACCAACGTCGTGCTCTCTAACAGTAAGGGCTGCCACTGCACCGTGCCGCTATGCACTTCCATCATAACGTTACGACGGAGGAGGGCGTAGCGCAGCCCCTCCGCATAAAAGCGATTATTATCAAGAACAACGTAACTCACAGTGGCCTCTTTATAACGTACTGGGGGTATAGATAACGCGTAACGTACCGGTATAGTCACCCGCGTTTTTGCTGCTGGCGGCAAAGGCGGGCGTTTTCAGGGTAATGGGGGCCGGGATGCATAACACGCTTTCGCGGCCGCCCGGCAGCACAACCTGACGCAAATAGCGGCGATTGTTGGTACCCTCCCAGGTCAACGTTTTGCCGTTAGCGGCAACTTCAGTTGCGCCGGTGGTCGGGTTGGTCACCAGCACCTGATAATCGAGACGATCTCTTGGGTCCGTCTGGCTGCCTCCCCGTCGCCGGATAGAAAACGCCCCTTCGGCACGCCCGGTCGCGTCAAGCCCATCGTCTTCAAAGCGCAGAAATGCCCGCGTACTGGTGCTGTTATTGCCATCATAGAGGCACATATCCAGCGAGTTTTCGCCCTTAATTTCACTGCCGCCGGGTCTGCCCGGGAAATTGGTGAGGTTGAGGTTCACCACCGGCGTGGAGTGCGGAAATGCCGGTAAAAAAATCTGCTGGTTGCCCGGGTCAACCACCTCAATACGCAGGTTAGCCTGCCAGTTAGCGATGGTGAGGTAGCCTGGGCAGCCAATATTGACGTTATTAAAGTCGCCGCCGCAGTTGGCGGTGCCCCATTCGCGCAAATCCTGTCTCAGCGTTGCCGTCCAGATCCCGGCCTGATCGAGTTTGTTTAATTCGCTACGGACGATGTAAAAATCAAAATAGGGCGCACTGTTCCATGCGGGCAGATTTTCTGTCCCTCCACTCACGTAGCTAGCGAAAACAAAGGTTTTGTTATTGATAAACATACGGTGTTCGCCATAGACTTTTACGTCCACCGTTTTGTTGGTTATTGCGTGGGTAAAACGCAGGTTTATCGGATAGGGCGCGGCCGGGTTCGCCGAAAACCATACCGGCGCGGTCATGCAGGCGCCATAGGTTGTATCGGTACGCGACTGGCAGGTCAGGGTATTTCGTCCCCATTTTTGCGGATCGCTCGTATCATAACCGCCGGACTCGTGCAGCCAGATATCCAGGCGGGCAGGAGGAGACTGGCGATCGAAGGCAAACGCCACGCTGGTATTTCTGCCGGCAGGACTAGCGGCCTGAGCCTCGGTAAAACAGATGCAGGCAAGCAGTAAAATCAAAAGACGCGTTATCACATCATTTTCCTGTAGAGAGTGTAGAGTTATTCATCGCCGTTGGGCTGACCGCCGGCGTACGGCCAGCCAGCAGCAGTTGCGCCTGCTGCTGCACGGTTTCCGGTAACGCGGAATAAGTCAGTTCTTCGCAGGTCACCGTACCGACATAGCGCACGACGTCTCGCATGGTCTTCACCTTCAGCGCGCACTGGTAAAACTGCTGTTGTTTCACCAGGTAGAGCGACTGGATCAGGCTGTCGCTTTCCGCACTAAAGCCGCCATTACCTAAATCGCTCCAGCCGCTGACATTGAGCGGCATGCCGCCGATAAACGGCGTATGTTGTTCATCGGTCAACTGGCCAAGCCAGGTATAACGCGTGGTGGTTTGCACCTCTCTGTGCAGCATTTTTCCAGGCACCATAAATACCGTTCTGCTTCCCGACCCCTGCGTAATTTCACTGTTGGCGCCGTGGGAAATGTCCGTCGACTCATTAATAGTCAGCGTGGTTTGCTGATAGCCGGGCAGGGCGAACAGCGCACGGGCGTTTGCCGGGATATCGGCGCTACCGCTGTTATCAAGCGAAACGGCAATGCGGGAATCAGGTGACGCTTCCGGCGTTGCGACGTTGACCGCAATGGCTGACGCCGGGCGTCCGTCCCCCCAGCGGCCAAACCACAGGCCAGAACGAGATAGCGCCAGCGTAGAGCTGTAGTTGCCGCTGCTGCTGAACCGGTGGCGATGATCCTGGCGATCCCACGAATCGCTGACGGTCAAACTTCCGTTACCAAATCGGCCGCCCTGACGGGTATAGGCCGAAGTATTCAGCGAGTCGCTGTTAATCCCGGATGCGTTAAGACCATATTCGTTTTCACCGCGCGCATCGGTGTACCAGTTGTGCGCGAGGTTATAGTTGAGCTGATTTTTTTCATGCTTCTGCTGTTGCCACGTGGCCCCCACGGAGGTGTAGCTGGAGGCATCGCCCTGACGATTATGTGCCAGCGACAGGCTTACGCTGAGGAATCCGCCTTTATCCTTGCCATCGCCAGAATGGTCGTTACGCATAAACAGGTTTATGCTGCTGTTGATATTCAACCCGCGGGCGCTGAACGCGTTGCTCAGTCCGGCCTGCCACGCCTGCGAACGGGAGCGGGTCATATACACCGATTCCCAGGGCAAACCATTGTCGTGCCGATCGTCACTATTCGGTAATTCACGCCGCGAAACATAGCGACCTTCATTGCGGTTATCGGAATAACCGAGGTTGGCATACCACGAGCCGACCGGAACGGAGAACATTACCGAGAGGCTTCGGTAGCAACCATTCACCGCATCAAATCCGGTACTGCTGGAGTCACAGTTATCAGCCGATAAGGCGTTACGATAGAAGCTCAGTGAAAAGCCATCGTTATAGCTGATTTGCTGGATATTGCCGCGTTGGCCCTGGCTGCCATAAAGGTAGCTAAAGCGTGTGCTGAGTACCCCATCAATGGGGCCGGTATTGAAACCGCGACTCCAGTCGACCGCGCTCTCCACAAAACGCTGGTTCTTTTTCACCGTTGCGCCGCTGGTGATCGCCAGCGTAGAAGTTACAGGCAGGCGAATGCCCGCTTGCGCCACGGCGCTGCGTTCGTCGCTCATATCGTCGTTATCGGTTTCACCGGCCTGCATAAACCACTCGACGCGGTCGAATGGCGTGATGCCGGTGCGGGTAAACGGAACCTGCTCGGTACGGGTCAGGCGGTTGTTTTCATAAATCGCCAGCGTCACGGTATAGCTCCCGTCCGGAAACGAACGGGTATCCAGCGTTTGCGCCCCGGCATTAAGATAAAAACTGGCCAGCAGCTGATTGCCTCGGCGCGCATCGATACGCGCGTCATGGGAAAGCAGCACGGTAATGGGCGTTCCACTGGACTGCTGAACGGGGTTGATCCACGCTCGCGTCGAGCCGGTACGCAGACCGCGAATTTTTCCAAGCGGTAGCTGGCTGAGGTTGATATTGCCGCCGGCCGCGCTGAAGAGATCGCGCGTATCCATTTCACCTAACTGAACGTAATATTCATGCCACAGATCCTGACGGAACCAGGCATTATTGACCGTGATCTCCTGCTGCTGTTGATGGCGAGAGCGCTGCCCAAGCCAGGTCCAGTCGAGGTTAAAATACCCATTCTCAGTCATGGCCAGCGCGCCGTTTCCCTGCACGGTCATCGACTGATAGTCTTCATCGGCCACGAAGTTGATATTTTGCTGGTGGATCAGCGCGTTCTCAGTATTGCGCGTAGGCTGATACCACTGATTTTCCGCCGTTTGTTTCGGTAGATACCGCCTGTCGAAAAACAGGTTAATACGGGCGTTATTCTCGTCATAAATCAGGGCCACGCTTTTGGTGTCGATAAAATCGCAACCCGCCGCGGAACCATTGCTGCTGCAGGCGAGATTGCCGTTACGCGCAAGCGGAGAGGAAAGGGCGGCGGTCACAGAGGCGATCAAGGCAGGATCATCGTTGAACTGACGCTTAATTGCCGCGATGAGCGTTTCCGGCGCCACAAAGGTTACCGTTTCAAGCGTGATATCGGCTTCAAACAGGCCAAGCGACGCGCCATACAGACTGACTTCTGTCCACAGGCGCTGCGTTTTCGCCAGATCTTCAAAACCCGCAGGTACGACGATACTGGCGCTGGCTAATTGAACGGAAGCAGGTAACAAAACGACAAAAAGAAGAGCATTTCTGTGAAAAGCCATGAACGAGCCTCGACGTCATCCTGACATCAGAGGGCAGGCGCCCTCTGATGTACTTCCTTATACGTATTGTGGGGTTACGCGCCGCCTTCCGCGGTGGTCGCCTGAGTCAGCATCAGACTCACCACGCCGCTGTACTGACCGGTTTTCAGAATGCCTTTTGTGGTCTGAGAGATGGTCAGCGGCAGGACCGCAGAACCGTTTTCAACGCTGCCCGGGAACAGCTCGCTGCCGGTAAATTCTGCATCGGTAGTGTTCAGGGTTTTATCACCCAGTTTTACGGTCATCGGTACCGTCTCGGCGCCATCTTCATTGGTCAGATTCGCTGCGCTAACCAGACGGACTTTGACGTTGCTGGTGGCTGAGTTCGACCAGATTTTGGTATTGAGACGGTAGCTTTCCAGCCCACGGCCCGGCAGATATTGCATATCGATGCTGGCAGGTAACGGCGTATTATCGGCCTGGGTCATATCCAACTGGGAATCGACGTTGGCATTAACCGTAATATCCTTCTGAATAGCCATTGCGCTGAACGCAGTAGACATCGCAGCAACGATCATCAGAGGTTTAATATACTTCTTCATTGATATCTCCATATTTATAAACGAGCTCCATTAGCTCTTTAAACAAACCACATGTGGTTTTGACAGTGATGTCGTGTTATTGCACGACGGGCAAGTCTGCTTCTTCAGCTGTTTTATTAATCCAGTTGAAATAGCGGAATTTATATTTCTGGCCGTGATTCTGAGTGAGTGACTTTAATTTTCGCTCAGTATCCGGATAAATAGTTGCATCTTCTCTAATCCATCGGCATTTATCGCTTGTATCGCATACGCCAATTTCTTTCAGCGGTACTCGCAACGTGCCATCATTTTTTAAAGTTCCTGACGCGGGATTTATTCGCAGAGAAACCACCGGCTTTTCCGGCGCCAAATGAACCAATGCTCCCCAGATAACGTTAACACCGAGTTTAGCCGACGCCGGCGTCCCCGAAGATTGTACTGGCAGAATGCTATCCGGCTGTTTTACACCTTCAAAATAAACGCGCCAGGTACTCTCTTTTTCTGGCGGCGTCAGAGAAACGAGCCTTACGATACGTAAAGCGCCTGCCGCTAAAGCGAATTTTTCAGGGGTAACGACCACGCCTCCGTCTTTCCACGCTGCCATCTCAACTTCTTTTTCCTGTGGCGTACCCGGATTAAGAATTTTCTTTTGCCTCACCCGAATGAACTGAATATCATCGCTTTTAGAGGCCACTCTGATTTGGGCCGTCCCGGAACTGTTGACGTTAAGTTCCATCGGGTAAACGCTCATATTGGCCTGTGTCATTTCTGCGAAAAATGACATCGACAGGGCAGCGAGATAAAGCGCAGTGGACTTGTTTGCTCTGTTTTTTACTTTCACATTCATTCTGCCTGCTCTGAGTTCATGTACGACTTTAACACCACGACACCGTCTGCTTTCGTATCGCTTCAGGACAGGGAAACTTTAACCGGAACAGCGGGTTGTGAAAATTTGTATTAGTTAACTCAAAAAATACAGTTCTTTATCCTGCATTCCAGGCTTTAAAGTTGTATAGTTAAAAGAAAATGCCAAATCCTAAGGGGCTTAAGAAAATTCCCACTGATGAAAAAATAAGCTAATTCAGAAGGGCTTTCTTGCCTGCTGTTACAAGGATTAAAAGCAAGCAGCAACAGATGAGAGTGAAATATGTTTTTTATATGCAACAATTCGTTGTTATTTGATCCTGAAGCTCACACAGTTAGTGTTGTTGGACAACCTGAATCCGTATTAACGCTTTCGGCACCGGCCGTGCGTCTGTTACAGGAATTTATTCGTCATAAAGGAAGCGAACTTAGCCGTGAGGAGTTGATTACCCGCGTATGGCAGGAATTTGGTTTTACGCCTTCGGGAAATAATCTCAACAAAGCGATAAGTGAGTTACGCAAAAGTTTCCAGGCGTTGGGAGAACATCATGAGTTGATTGTAACCATACCGCGATATGGTTTTCGGTTTGATGCGGATGTTATTTTTCAACCTGCGCAAAACATTGACACCAGCGCACCCGAACCCCAGCTTCAAAAAGCTGAAAAGAGGAAGCAACCACCACGTCTGAAATGGTGGCTGATATTCACGGCATTATTAGCGTCGGTATTCGGTATTGGCATAATTATTCGCCAACAGCAGAATATAACAACGCCGGTAAGGCTAAAGCCGATTGAGCAAAAAATTGCTAAATGTAGCGTCTGGCTTATTAACGAGCATGGGCGACCGCTGGTGTTATCGAAATTAGCCGAGCTGCTGGATAAAAACGGCGTGGCGTGCCAGCGAGAGGCGTACAGTGTCTATTATTTCAGCGCTCGTTTTTCCCTCGTCGCGGCGGATGAAGTGTTTATCGGCGCATGCCCGGTCAATAAAGACAGCTTGTGTAAAACCATTCGCTATAAAAGTGGGGCTGAAAAATGAAAATTAAACTTATCGGCGGCCTCAGCCTTTTTCTATTAGGTGGCGCAATGGTGTTTTATTATTGCTCTGACGGGGTTGGTAAACGGGATGTACTAGCCTGCAGTACCATATTTAATTTTATACGCAACGAAGGTAAGGCCAGTGAAGTGCGGGTTAATACCGTTGCTCAGTTCTATTTTCACCGCGACGGCACTGGTCTGACAGCCTATAAAGGGGCCGCCTGGGCAAATGGCCAGAGCATGATCGTCGACAGAGACGTCGATTTTGTCTGGTCGCGGCGGGAGGATGATAAAGTGGTGGTATTGAGCTACACCAAAACCTGGCGCAGGCACAATGACAACACGCCGGATGCGCAATGGGGAAGCTTCGCCAATCCGACCGCGCGTTACTATCTGACCATCTCCGAGGTTTCGCCATCGGTGTGGCTGATCCAGGACCGACATTATCCCACTTATATATGTCGGGGTGATTAACGCATAAACGAAGGAGAATACCGTCGGTATTCTCCTTTTACGCTTAGAGAATCTGCCTACAAGGGAAGGGCGAGAATAAGGGAAAGCGAGAGCGTTAGCAGAAGGATCCCGCCCGGATTTTAAAACATACCGTTACCGCTGGCGGTTTTTGGCGGGACGTTTTGGGTAACATCCCAATGTTCAACAATTTTGTGCTGTTCGTTGAGGCGGAAGATATCCACGATAGCCCGCGTAACGCCAGGCTCACGACCGGTCACTTCAACGTGGAGAATCACGTTATTTCCGTCGACAAACGCCTGCTTAATTTCACTATGCGAGTCGGGATATTTACTCTTCAGAAAAGCGATAAACTGCTCGAAGCCTTCCACGCCATCTTTTGCCATCGGGTTATGCTGTACATAGCGATCCCCGAGATATGGCCTGGCGGCGGAGAAGTTTTTATCGTTCAAAGCTTTATTATAAAAATCAATGACATTCTTTTTATTCAACAGTTCGCTTTCACTATAGCCCGCAAAAACGGCGGGTGTCAGAACGAAAAACAATGAAAGGGCAACGATAGATTTTTTCAGCATACATCCTCCTGCGATGGTTTTGATGTCAGTTACCAGATCTGCCAGGTGACTCCCAATGAACTTAACAGCCAGTTGGGATGGCGGTTGATTGAGGTGATTCTCTCTGAACCAGATAGTATCTTGAATTTGATTGCATCGACTCGTTTTGATCAAGTTACTTGTTCAATTAAGGAGGGATGGTTCAAATCGTAGGTCATAGGCTGATGAGGACATCGGTATGTGTGATTGAATGCATTTAACTTATGTTGAGTGAGAATCAAGCTCATAAGCTTAAGTCATTATATCTTTTTGTTTTTAATGATGTTTTTAGTAAAGGGATGAGTTAACTTCTATAAGGCTTCATGAACTTACAGGCAATGCATCTCTTATGAGCACTTTCTGGCATTCATTTAAGAACCATTTCCCAGCGTACCTCTAACCCAACATCTACATGTTGACGGGCAAACGGATCAAAGACAGGGCGGGCATAGTGAGCCACCGCCACCGCGCCAGCTGCCACTCCCCAGAGTATCAGCATGGCCCGAATGTAATGCGTGGAGCAATAAACCTGCAGCCTTTCCGCCAGATTCCAGCTGAGATTTTTATGGTCCCGGTTGGCTTTGAGTTTGCGGCGCAGGTCAGATCTGATCTGCCAGGTCACGCTGTTAAGGAGCTTTCCAAACATAGATATCCTGAATTCCCTATATGCTAAGTGTAGAAATAATAAACATTAACCCACTTTTTATCGCGGATAACTTCACAATTAATTACCTGAGCCTGTCCGGGCCCCGTGGTTACTGCCAGAATGCTGAGATCAACGACACGGCCAGCACCAGGCATACCGTTACGCTAGGTTGTCAGCAAGACAGAAGGTGGTTCCCCGGCGACGTGCTTTATTTGAAAGTGATGGATGACCGCACTTTTCATCGGTCTTGGTAGGTATCTTTTCTCCACCCTTAAATCAACTACGAGAAAAGTATTTATATTGTGACGAGGAATATGAGTGCGGAGCTGGCTAGGGCGACCGTCATCTTCGAGTGGCCTATAATCCTTCGTCATGTAGTCAGACTGTCCTTGTGACAGAACGTGTACTCCTTAGGTTAAGTTATAGATTTTATAATCAAAAATAATAATTAAGCTAAAATACGTTTCCCACATCACAAATTACGGGTCAGTTCTTCGATGTTGTCGGAAAGCATATCCAGCAGGGATCTGACATAAATATTATTATTTCCCTGATGCCACATTGCGCTCAGTGGTAGCCCTTCAACATGCTTCATCGGCGAGAGAGCAAGATACTTAACACCGTCAGCATTCATATTTTTATAGGATGCTGGCACCAGGGCTACGCCCAGCCCGGCGGCAACAAAACTCAGGATGGTCTGCTTCTCTTCGGCATACTGCGCAATAATAGGCACGCAGCCGCCATCCTTGAATATATTCATCGTCAGATCATGGCTGTGACGCCGGGTACGTCTTTCCGGCACGATAACGGGTTCATTACGAAAATCAGCGATACTGACTTCGTCATAACTGACCAGCCGGTGGTCAGCAGGTACGGCAAGCACACAGGTCTCATTCGCGATAAAACGGGTAGTCAGCTTAGCATCAGTATGTTCAGGCGGACGCACAAAGACCACGTCCAGCCATCCGGAAATGAGCCGCGGGATAAGATTGTGAGATTTATCTTCCGTAATATGGATATCCGCATCAGGAAACTGCCTGACAAAAAGATTAAGTAATTCCGGCAGTAATCCTCTGGCCGCGCTGTCAATAGCACCGATCCGCAGCGTCCTCTTTTGCGGCAGCACATTTTTACGGAACCGCAACCGTAGCGCATCGAAATCAGCAATCACGGCTTTGGCCTCATTTAAAAACTCTGCGCCTTCAGGCGTCAGCGACACATTCCGGGTTGATCGATTCAGTAGCCTTATCCCCAGATCTTCTTCCAGCAGTTTGATGAAACGGCTGAGTGACGCAGGCATCATTTCGAGTTTACGGGCAGCCCGGCCAAAGTGAAGCTCATCACCTAACACCACAAAGCAACGCAGCTGATTTATATCCATTTTTTCACCAGAAATCGATTATCTAAATAATTTGTATAAAGCAGTGCTGATGATAAAACCGCACACCTCTCCATACTGGGTTTATTACAAAACGATAACAACCCTACACGACAATGGAGCATCCCCAAATGAATAATCACCTCGAAAAAAAGGTTATGCGCAAGGTTACCCTGCGCATTATTCCTTTTATCATGCTGCTGTATTTCATCGCTTTCCTGGATCGAGTAAACATTGGTTTTGCCGCCCTGACCATGAACCAGGATCTGGGGTTTTCGCCCACCGTTTTCGGGCTGGGCGCCGGCATTTTCTTCCTCGGCTACTTTCTGTTTGAAGTCCCGTCTAACTTAATCCTGCATAAAGTGGGAGCCCGTATCTGGATCGCCCGCGTGATGATCACCTGGGGCTTAGTCTCTGGCTGCATGGCTTTTGTGCAGGGTACAACAAGCTTCTACATTCTGCGTTTTCTGCTCGGCGTGGCGGAAGCCGGTTTCTTCCCGGGCATTATCCTTTATCTCAGCTATTGGTTCCCGGCAGCAAGACGCGCGCAGGTCACTGCCATCTTTATGGCCGCAGCCCCGCTCTCTACAGCACTGGGATCGCCTATTTCTGCCGCCCTGCTGGAGATGCATGGCTTCCTCGGCTACGCCGGCTGGCAGTGGATGTTTGTGCTGGAAGCCTTGCCAGCGCTGATACTCGGCGTTGTGGTTCTGTTCTTCCTTACCGATCGTCCGGCCAAAGCCAAATGGCTGACTGACGAAGAGCGTGCGTGGCTGGAAAACACCATGCAGGCCGAGGAGCTGGCCCGGGCGGCAAAACAGAGCCACAGCAGCGCATGGAAAGGACTGGCGGATAAGCGGGTACTGGCTCTGGCGCTGGTCTATTTCGGTACTTCTGCCGGCCTGTACACGCTTGGCATCTGGTCCCCGCAAATCATCCGCAGCTTCGGTGCTACCTCGCTGGAGATCGGTTTCCTCAACGCTTTCCCGGCCGTCATCGGCGTCATTGCCATGATCCTGTGGGCACGGCATTCCGACCGCACCAAAGAGCGCAGCTGGCATGTGATTGGCGCCTGTCTGCTGGCGGCAGTCGGTCTGATTTACGCCGGTAACGTCAGCACACTCTTTACCGTGATCGTCGCCTTAACGCTGGTCACCGTGGGCATCAGCGCATCCAAACCGCCACTCTGGAGTATGCCAACGGTGTTTCTTAGCGGCCCGGCAGCGGCAGCGGGCATTGCCACGATTAACTCCATCGGTAACCTCGGCGGCTTTGTCGGCCCGATGATAATTGATACCCTTTTCGAGACCGTAGCGGATGATGTCCCGGCTTGCTGTTTCGTCCAGCGTCCAGCGATGCTGGCCCGTTAACGGGTCGCCAAATCCCATACATCCCATACAGATGCGGGAGACCAGTAAGTCACTTTTACCGAGCCGGGTATACTGCATCTTTATTCTCCCTCTGGATTATTCACGACGGAATTGAGCAGATCGACAAGCCTTGAAGCGTGTTCCCGGGCAAGCGTTTTTTGCTGCGCGATTTTGTCGGCATCCCGATCGGCATAGCTGATACCGCAGGTATAAACCGGCTCCAGCAGCTCAAGATTGCACAGTTTTGCTGTGGTCTCGAACGGAATTAGATACTCTTCAATGGCATGGCCAAAGAAACCGTCAGCGGTATAGAGCGCCTGTGGCGCCCCTGTAGTGAAGGAGAGGAGCAGCTTTTTACCGCCCAGTTTCGCCGTTGAGCCATGCGCGAAGCCGTGGACAAAGACCTCGTCCAGCCATTGTTTCATTAACCCGGGCAGCCCATACCAGGAAAAAGGAAACTGCCAGACAATCACATCGGCCCTGAGCAGGCTTTCCTGCTCCGCAGCGATATTGAATTTGCCGTCCGGATAGAGCCAGTCCAGACGACGAATTTCAGCATCGGGAAGGGCGGTCGCCACTTCATCAAGGATCGTGGCATTGGCGACGGAATGGGTAAGCTCAGGATGGCCTGAAACAATAAGGATATTTTTCATTTCAATGAGTTAAATATATTTGGTGAATGTTTAACCCAGTATAGAGTGACACCATTATTTTTTTTAGAGCAGTAAAGACTCATTCACTTTTAGACAAAAACTAATAATGGTCTACTGTTCTCATTGTACCGGTCATCACGAACCCGTGAACTACGCCGTGATGCCTAGTAAACGTTCTGCATTGCGAAACGCGATGGCCTCTTTTTCAGCCTTGTTGACGGGCAGACTGTCTATAAAGGTTTTTACACCGTCCAGGGTCTGATAGGGATAATCGACGGAGAACAGGAGCCTTTCTGCCCCCATTAACTCGTAGATAAACTTGAAGTGCGGCAGTGTCAGCATACCTGACGGGGTAACGTAAACGTGCTCCTGGAAGGTTCTCGTTAGCGTGCGTGACAGACCCGTTGCAGCCAGTGGTAGGCTGTCATCAAGACGCTGGAGCCAGAAGGGTAACATCTCCCCCCAGTGGCCACTGATTACCTGCATGTTGGGATATTTATCAAATGCGCCCGATAACATCAGCCGCAACAAATGGATCCCCGCTTCGTGATGCCAGCCCCAGCCAAACATAGAAAGCCTGGCGTTGACCTCTGCGCTGAAGCCCGTGAAGTAGGCCTGCTGTACGCTTTTAAGCGGTAATCCGGGATGAAGATAGAGTGGCACATTCAGTTTATTAAAGCGGGAAAGCAGGGAGTCATAGTCAGGATGATCGAGAAAGCATGAAGAGGGTCTGCCATTCAGCAGCGCTCCTTTAAATCCTAGTTTTTCAACTGCGCGGACAAGCTCATTTTCAGCATCTTTCGGCTGTGCCCAGGGAAGTGTGGCAAATGCCGCGAAGCGATCTGGGTGATTTCTTACCGCCTCGGCAAGGCGATCGTTTGCCGCCGTATTTAATGTTACCGCTTCATCCTCGGGTGCCAGTTGGGGGAATCCGCCCACAGAGAGTATCTGCAGGGTAATTCCCGCCTCATCCATATCCCTGAGGCGGCGGCTTCCCAAATCAGCGCCTTTCGCGTTTATCAGCGCATTCTTTTCTATCTGCGGCCGGCTTCGGTCAGGATTATGACCATCAGCGACGGTTTTCCCCCAGTCGCCAAGGAAAGGTGCCTGCTCAAGCGCAACAGGCATACACGCTCGCCCTAACTCGCTGTCGAGATAATGTTCTTCGAGGCAAATGATTTTCATATTCTCACCATTCATACAAAGCAGTAAAATTGATACAGATTAGAATCACCCGGAACAGCCCGTTCGTGTGTGTCATTCATGACAGTCTGTTCCGGACGGGCTTTACACCATCGGTTTTTCCCAGGCGCCTCGTGTATCCACTCTGGTCTCTGCGGCGAGTTGTTCCAGCAGGATGATTTCCTCATCGCGTAACTGGATGTCTGAAGCGCAGGCGGCGTCCAGAACGTGATGGACTTTAGTCGCACCAACGAGGGGAAGGGTACCTTTCGCAATAGCCCATGCGATGGCTATCTGTGCCACGCTGGCATTCCTTTCGGCTCCCATTTTTTTCATGGCGGCGGTTAGTCTTTCTATCTGCGGCAGTACTGCGTTATAACTTTCGGCCCGGCCACTCCCGGCAGGCATGGGATGATTTGAATCATAACGACCACTGAGCGCGCCTTGCTCCAGGACCATGTAAGCAAAGAACGTGATGTTATTTTGTCGGCAATAATCAAGGATCCCGGCCTCTTCAGAAGCGCGATAGAGCAGGCTGTAGTGATTTTGTACTGCACTGAGGGAATAACCGGAAGCGTTAAGGATTTCATTGGCGCGTCTGATTTGTGCCAGATTGTGGTTGGAAACACCTACGCGTTTTACCTTACCGCTTTGTAAAAGTGGGATCAGTCCTGGCGTCCATTTTTCGACGTCGAGGGGATTATGGATCCAGTAGATATCAATCGCGTCCACGCCCAGGCGTCCGAGGCTGGCCTCAAGCATATCGCTGGCAGGCTGTGCAGACTGCTCGTTCGCAATCTGCGGCGTGAATTTGGTGGATAAAATCATATCCTCGCGGGGGAACTGACGGACTAATGTTCCCAGCGCTGCCTCGGAACTCCCCATGCCATATACTGCTGCGGTATCCCAGAGGTTGAGACCCTTACTCATGGCCGTGGTGAACACGTCTGCCATCTGAGTATCAGAAAGATGATTGCCGAAGACGGTGTCGCCACCGGCGAAGCCTGTGCCCCAGGACCATGTGCCGAGCGCGACTGGAGGAAGAGTTTTCATATTCAGCTCCTGAAAAAAGGCCGGAACGTTGCTGACGTAAACCGGCCAAAGAGGGTGAGTAACGATGAAAGACAGATGTATGAATTAAGTTGGCTAGCGGAGGGCATTTAACAGCGCCACACCGACACCGTGCGCTGAAGCGGGATTCTGCCCCGTGATAAGGCGTCCGTCGGTAACCACGTTTTCAGACCAGTTCGGGGCTTCATGATGAAGCGCGCCATGCTCGCGGAGTGCAGTCTCAAGCAGGTAGGGAACCACATCTGTGGTGTGAACTTCTTCCTCTTCCTTGTTGGTAAAGGCCGCCACGTTTTTGCCTTTCACCAGGTATTCGCCGCTGCTGAGCTTTGCGTCAACCAGTGCCGCAGGCCCGTGGCAGACGGCTGAGACAATCCCATCGCTTTCATACACTTCGCGGATAATACGCTGGGCATCATGGCTGTCGCGGAAATCCCACATGGTTCCATGCCCGCCCGCAAAGAAAACGGCGCTGTAATCGGAACCGTTCAGCTCAGATAACGCAGGCGTTGTGGCCAGGCGCTGCTGAAAATCGGTTTCGTTCCAGAACCAGGCGTTGACAGAGTCACTGAGGTCAAATCCATCCACCGGCGGCTGTCCCCCGCGAATGCTGGCTATCGTCGTTTTTCGTCCGGCATCTTCCAGTACTTTCAGCGGATGCGTCAGCTCAGCCAGGAAAAAACCGGTTGGTACACCGGATGCGCCTTTAATCGGATGACTGGAAACGACACACAGCACGGGTTTATCTGCAGGTTTCATATCGGGCCTCACTCTTTATTTTTAAATTCAGCGGCAAAGAGATTTTCCCAGTTAAGAAAGGAGCCAAGCGGAATGCACTCAAAGCTTAATAAGCCAGCTTTTGCCAGCGGGAATTCGGCCATTACGTTCATCGCTTCATCGACAGAGTCACATTCAAGAAAAATAGCGACGCCAGGTCTGTCCTGACGGAAGTAGATGTCGCGGATGAACCCGGATTTATACAATCCCCAGGCGTGTAGCGCTTCAGCGTTAAGGTGTGGAGCATATTTTTCCAGCGATGCTCCAGGTGCGGGGATATCCAGACATAAAATTCGCATCATAGTCTCCTGAACTCAGGTCGTTGTAGAAAGAGATAAAAGTATAAGAGGCGAATTTCACGAATATTAGAGGAGCATTGACTTAAGCATCTTTAGACTGTACTTAATAATCAGGCGGAGATTGCTTTAGGAACACATTATGAATAACGCCCTGTATAACCAGATACGCATCTTTCAGAGCATTGCGCGTGAGGGCAATATTTCGGCAGCCGCAAGAAAACTGGAAATTACGCCTCCCTCCGTCAGCAATGCGCTTAAGCTGCTGGAAGATCATATTGGCCATCCGCTTTTTGTGCGTACGACCCGGCGTATTGAGCTGACGGAGACCGGGCAGCTGTTGCTGGAACAGACCGCTGCGGCGGTGGAGTCGCTGGAACATTCGCTTGAAAGCATTCGCGACCAGAATCAGGAGCCCTCTGGTATCGTGCGAATCACGCTCTCGCGTTTTGCCTATCTGTTAATTCTTAAGCCTGCCATGGCGAAATTCTGTCAGCAATATCCGGGTATACAGCTTGAAATTTCGGTTTACGACGGCACCGTGAATGTTATCGAAGAGCGTTTTGATCTTGGGATCCGTTTTGGCGATATTCTCGAAGGTGGGGTGGTGGCGCGGCCGTTAATGAAACCCTTTCGTGAAGGGTTATATGCATCATCAGCTTATATTAGCGAGCATGGAATGCCCGAGGTGCCAGCTGACCTCAGTCAACACAAGCTGATTGGCTATCGTTTTATCACTAACAACCGCATCCTTCCGTTGATTCTGAACGATCGCGGAGAGCAGTTGACGGTTGAGATGCCCGGGCAGTTAATCAGCAACGATATTGACGTTATGGCAGACGGGATCCGTAACGGGCTGGGAATTGGACGCCTGTTTGAACCCATCTGGCAGTTACAGCCCGACAGGGAGCACTTTATCCCCGTGATGGAGAGTTACTGGAAAACCTACCCGCCAGTCTATCTCTATTACCCCAAAAACGCGGGTAAAACGAAAAGAGTGAAGGCCCTGATTGATTTTCTGATATCCGCTACGGGGCGATAAAGACGATAACGCATCGTCCCGTTTGGAAGCGCTATTTCACAACCCCAGCGGCCTGGCCTCCTGTATGAACTCAATCAGAAGGCGAAGCCCGGTCGGCAGTTGCCGGCGGCTTGAATAATAGATATAAAAACCTTCCTCCAGCGGGGACCATTCCGTAAGCACCAGGCGGAGCAGTCCATCCTTCACATAGGGTGCAACAAGAGGCTCCGGAAAATACATCAGGCCAGCCCCGCCTAATACGGCCACAAGACCCGTTTCAGCCTGATTGACCGTCACAGAGCCAGGCACACTGATTTGGTACGTTTCGCCGTCTCGCTCAAGTTCCCAGCGATAAATCCGATCGTCGCCGAGACGATTGCTTATACAGCGATGGTGTAATAAATCATCAGGATGTTCAGGCGTTCCGTAGCGTTCAAGATAGTCGGGGGATGCTGCGATAACCCAGCGAATATCGGCAGATAAACGCCGGGCAACCATGTCTTCCGGGACGGTGCCACCATAGCGGATACCGGCATCGAAGCCCGCATCAGTAACGTCAACCATACGGTTGCTGGCCACAATATCGATTTCAATATCGGGATAGCGATCCATAAACGCGGGCATAACTGGCGCAAGCAAAAGATTGGCCGCTTCAACGGCAGCATTGATGCGGATACGTCCGGTAGGGGTATTACGATACCGGTTAAGCGATTCAAGCGCGCCTTCTATCTTGTCGAAAGGCTGAAGGACAGACTGAACCAGTTCTTCACCTGCAGCCGTAGGGGTAACGCTCTTGGTCGTACGATTAAGCAGGCGAACCCCGAGCCGGGTTTCCAGTCCCTTCAGAGCATGACTAAGCGCTGATGCACTGACACCTAATTCAATCGCCGCACGGCTGAAACTGCGATGACGTGCAATAGCCATGAAATAAATGAGATCGGCGACATCAGCTCTGCTTATTTGCATACAGAATAGTTTTCCTTGTGCGTTAAGGCCCGAATGCGTTGATACGGAAATGATATACACCTTAGACCGACCAGGACTAATCCGTTGCTGAATTTTTTTCACAAGTCCATCCACTCATCGCCTCTCACTGAACACGCTGTGCTTCGTTATTCTTGAAAATTATGCGCTCTGGCCGTCGGTCAGGGCGGAACATTCACTTAACGGAGCCGTGTATGAACTATACGCATCTTGGCCGCACCGGCCTGAGAGTCAGCCGCCTTTGTCTCGGAACCATGAATTTTGGTGACGTCACCGACGAGAAAACCAGTGCCCGCATTCTGGATGAAGCGCTTGAGACGGGTATAAATTTCATTGATACAGCAGATGTGTATGGCACTGAACAATCACCCGATATCCAGCAAGGTTCGGGGCTGTCTGAAGAAATTATTGGTCGCTGGCTCCAGCAGGGTGGCCGCCGTGACCGTATCGTTCTGGCGACGAAAGCCTATCAGCCAATGGGACCGGGTCCGAACGATCGGCGTCTTTCTGCTTACCATATTCGCAAAGCCTGTGAGGACAGTTTGCGACGGCTTAAGACCGACCATATTGATGTCTATCAGATGCATCACATCGATCGCTGTACGCCATGGGAGGAGATCTGGCAGGCCATGGAACTCCTTGTTCAGCAGGGAAAAGTCCTTTATATCGGTAGCAGCAATTTCGCGGGCTGGGACATTGCGACTGCACAGTCAGTTGCCACGGCCCGTCATTCCCTGGGCCTGGTTGCTGAGCAAAGTCTCTACAATCTGACTGCCCGAACTATTGAGCTGGAGGTCATTCCCGCATGCCGTCATTTTGGGCTGGGACTGATTCCCTGGAGCCCACTTGCCGGAGGGTTGCTTGGCGGTGTACTGAAAAAGATGGCAAGCGGGCGCCGTGCCAGGCCCGAGTTTTCCCGTCTTATCGAACAGTATCGTCCGCAGCTGGAAGCCTACGAAGGATTATGTGAGGACCTCGGTGAAACACCTTCCGATGTGGCGCTTGCGTGGCTCCTGCAGAATCCTGTCGTTACTGCTCCACTTATCGGGCCACGTACGGTCGAACAACTCCGGGAGGCGCTTCACGCAACGACAATCACGCTATCAGACGACACCATGAGCTGCCTCGACGAAATCTGGCCCGGACCCGGGGGAGAAGCGCCCCAGGCTTATGCCTGGTAATGATCAAATTAATGAATCCTTTCTTCGCTTTAGGGAGTTCCAGTTTATGAGCAAGATGATGCATGACCAGCATTCTGCTTCTGTACCCGCTTCCCGGGATCGTCGCAATTTTCTGATCGCCGGCGCCGGTCTGGCGTTGGCCGCTACCACCCTTGGCAGGAGCGGAGCAGTGATGGCTAAACCGGCTGGTCAGGACACGTCGAACGACCCTTCGGATGCTGTTCCCGTCCAGAAGGAGACCTTAACCACGCGTAAACTCGGCTCGCTGGAGGTTTCAAGCATGGGGCTGGGGTGTCTGCCCATGGTGGGGTATTACGGCGGTGGTCCGCGCGATCGTAAAGCCATGGTTTCGCTCATCCGGGCAGCCTTCGAACAAGGCATCACGTTCTTTGATACTGCCGAGGTGTATGGCCCCCATCTCAGTGAAGAATTTGTCGGGGAAGCACTGGCCCCCGTTCGCGATCGTGTGGTGATTGCGACTAAGTTCGGTTTCGGCGTGGAGGAGGGGAAGCCAACCTCCCTCAACAGCCATCCTGACCATATCCGCCGCGCCGTAGAGGGCTCGCTAAAGCGTCTGAAAACGGACCACATCGATCTGCTTTATCAACATCGCCCCGATCCGAATGTGCCGATTGAGGATGTGGCGGAAACCGTGAAGACGTTGATCCAGGAGGGTAAAGTGAAACACTGGGGATTGTCGGAAGCGAGTGCCAGGACAATCCGCCGCGCACATGCGGTACTCCCTGTGACTGCAGTACAGAGTGAGTATGCCATGTGGTGGCGTGAACCGGAGACACGGATATTTCCAACGCTCGAAGAGCTGGGTATCGGCTTTGTACCTTACTGCCCGACCGCCCGGAGTTTCCTTGCCGGAGCAGTCAATCCAAGCCAGCGGTTCGACAGCACCGATCGGCGGCATAACCTGCCACGCTTCCAGCCCGATGCACTGGCCAAAAACATGGTACTGCTTGAATTCGCGCAGTCGTGGGCCCGTCGCAAAAACACCACTCCGGTTCAGTTCGCGCTGGCCTGGGTGATGGCGCAGCGGCCCTGGATTGTCCCTATCCCGGGTACGACGCAATATCCGCACCTAATAGAAAACAGCGGTGCACCGCAAGTCCGGTTGACGGACAGCGAGCTACGCGAAATCGATGCGGCGCTTGCCGAAATCCCATTGCAGGGCGGTCGCGCCGATCCGTTTACCGAAAGTCAGTTTGATAAAAGTTAAACGGTGATGGCCACCTTTATACTTACTGTCACAGGGAGACTGTAGATAATGTCTCCCTCTGTGTTATTGTCAGGGATAAACCACATGAATGGACTAAATCATAACGCGCTTAGGGCATTAACAGTCCTGTATTGCTGAAGGCGGCGTGAGTGAAGGTGGCGTATCCGGAAGTGGGGGGATGATCCCGTCGACGGGGTGCGGCAGATAGTGTGCCTCGAGTTCCATGATTTCGGCATCGCTAAGTGAAAAGTCCAGCGCGCTGATAGCCGTGGAAAGATGTTCTGGTTTCGTCGCGCCGATGATCGGTGCTGTGATGACCGTTTTTGATAGCAACCAGGCAATTGCAACATGGGCTCTTGGCACATCGTGCTTTTCAGCAATGCTGGCAACAACATCAATAACGGGCTTATCCAGCAGGGCTGCGTTCTCATACATTTTTAACGCAAAGGCATCGTTTTGCGTTCGTCGGGACGTGACACTCCAGTCTCGCGTGAGCCTGCCCCGCGCCATCGGACTCCAGGGGATCACACCAACGCCCTGGTCTTCACACAGGGGCAACATCTCGCGCTCTTCTTCCCGGTAAAGCAGGTTGTATTGCGGTTGCATCGTAATAAATCGGGTCCAGCCGTTACGCTCTGCAGTATGCTGCATTTTTGCAAAGCGCCAGGCTTCCATAGATGATGCGCCGATGTAACGTACTTTTCCTGATTTAACGAGGTCATGCAGAGCCTCCATGGTCTCTTCAACAGGCGTTGAGTGGTCAAAGCGGTGAATCTGAAAGAGATCCACATAATCCATACCTAAGCGCATCAGGCTGTCGTCAATAGACTGAAAAATGGCCTTGCGGGAAAGAAACCCGGTATTGGGTGAGTTGCGCCACGGAAAGAAGGTCTTTGTCGCCACAACGATCTCATCGCGTCTGGCCATTTCTCTCAGCGCTTTTCCAGTGATCTCTTCAGAACTTCCGCCCGAGTAAATATTCGCGGTATCAAAAAAATTAATGCCTGCTTCAAGCGCCTGGCGAATGAGCGGACGTGACGCCTTCTCATCCAGGGACCAGGGTTGAGGCAAGCGTTCAGGTTCACCATAGCTCATACAACCGAGACAAAGACGGGAGACTTGCAAACCGCTACGACCCAGATTCACATACTTCATTCTGTGTTCCTTCTTTTATTGCCAGCAATTCTGTATGTGACAGGGTATTGCACTGACATGAAGGGAACCAGCATGCGCCATCGAATGGTGTTATGAGTTTTTTTCACAGATGGGCGTAATCGTCAGTGGATTTTACATACAAGGACAGCGCCCACACACTGACATCATTAATTATTGTTGGGTGAGGTTTTCGGGCACGCCTGACCAACAGGAATAACATTTTTTTCACGGTGTTCCCCGCGTTCATAAACGCAGATTGTACCTTCATCTGTATTGACCTGTTCCTTCAGCGGGAGCTCTGGTTCCTGCGCAAAAATGCGAAAGGATGCGACCAAAATCAATGCCAGAGAACACAAAAGCTGGACTGCATTCATATCTTCACTCCTGAAAAATATTTAACTCATTTCCAGCACCGACTGGCGAGGCGTAAGCTTACCAATTATCGGTGGCAGTTCCGTTTCGCGAAGCGGACGACCCTCAACGATGCTTTTAATGCGCTGTACGCACTGGTGCAGGAGGGGTTCCATTGGCCATGAAATACAGGTCAGTTGCGGATATAACTGCGTGGCCAACGGTGAATCCTCAAGACTGAGGAGGGATACCTCCTGAGGCACGGCAATATTAAATTCGCGGAACAGGCGCATGGCCTCTGCAGCGTAAGCATCACGCTTAACTACGATGGAAGAGAACTTGCTCAGACTATTAATAAGCGTCAACAGCGCGCGTTCGACACTCTCATTGGCTGTTAATACCAACTGGCGATTAAACGGAAATGAGTAGTTCTGCAACACGTTGCGATAACCTTCAACCATTCGCTTGCTTGCGTCATCAGTCTCGTTATCAATAACCAGCGCGATGTTGCGATGGCCTTTACCTATCATGTAGCGGCAGGCGCTCTCCGTAGCAAAAGCGAAATCGTAGCCCTGACTTTTCGCGTCCACCACGGGTCGGTCGAAAGAAATCACGTTATCGCCACTGCCCGGTACAACTGGTCCGAACACTACAACGGCGGCGCATTGCCGTTGTAAATCATCTACCGAAGCTGCATGTTCGACGTCATTATCCACATACTGGACGATCAGCGTTTTGTTCAGCACTTTCATTGCGCGCGCAAGCGCGGGAAGAATACGTGCGCCACTGCTTTCCTCTCGTGAGGAAAGCACCACACCGATATGGCTTGATGACTGACTCGCCAGGTTTTGCGCGGCGAAGCTTGGGCGGTAGTTGAGTTCTTCTACAGCCCGTAATACCGCCTCACGGCTCTCTTCGCGAACACCCCTGGTCCCCGTCAGCACGCGGGAAACCGTTGCTCTGGAAACATTGGCTAATCGAGATACATCATCAATCGTTGGCATAGCGTTTTCTGCGTGGTGAGTTTTCATCATCTTAACATAACCCTCCCGAAGAATCGTCCCGTCGCCGGTCATGACGCTTATGTTTCGTTCGCGTTCAGCCGGGGAAGCCAGGCTGCGCCACGTACGCCGCTGGCGTCGCCAAAGCGCGCCGGAACAATGCGCGTATAGCAGGTTTCAGAAAAGAGATAAGAAATAATAGCGACAGGCAGATCATCGTAGATTCTGCTGACATTCGACAATCCTCCTCCTAACACAATGACCTGGGGATCCAGAATATTGATGACTGACGCCAGGCTACGGGCAAATGCATCAATAAAATGCCGCCAGTGTTCGCGCGCCTTCGGATCTCCCTGTTCTGCGGCGTTGATAATTTCCTGAGAGGTCAGGTTTCCCGGGAAACGACGGGCAAAACCGGTACCGGAAATAAAGGATTCAATACAGTTATGCTTGCCACAGTAGCAGGGCTGAGCGGGGCCATCAATCGCTGGTGCGTACCCCGGAAGCGGGTTGTGCCCCCATTCGCCGGCAATGGCGTTTGGGCCTTGTAACAAATGCCGGCGCACGGCGATCCCACCGCCACACCCCGTACCGATAATCACACCAAATACGGTGTCAGCCTTTGCACCTGCGCCATCTACCGCTTCAGAGAGAGTAAAACAATCAGCGTCATTGGCAATCCACACTGGCTGCCGGATACGTTCGGCAAGATCGGCTTTCAGATCGTGACCATTAAGAACCAGGCAATTGCAATTTTTGATGAGCCCCGTTTGCGGGTCAATTGCGCCAGGCAGACCGACCCCTACGGTGAAGGGTTCCGGGCTAGCCGCGCGGGCATCATCAATAAGGCTCACCAGATGCAGCATAAATTCAGCGTAACTTTCTTTCTGAGTCGGCTGGCGCTTACGCCAGAGATAATCGCCTTGAGCTGAAAGCAATACAGCTTCCATTTTTGTGCCACCGATATCCAGTCCAAGATAATGCATACAATCCTCTGTCATAAGAGAGGCCGCGGCCTCTCTGCTGTCGTTATGCCTGGTGCGGGCGTGTGCGGTAAATGTGAATAAGTTCGGTCACCAGCTCCCTGGCCAGAATGGAGGTCATCAGGTGGTCCTGCGCATGCACCATCACCAGCGTCATTTTGGTTTTCCCTTCGCCTTCATCAGCTTCAATGAGCTGGGTTTGAACAAGGTGAGCTTCGCGGGCAAAATGAGTCGCCTCTTTCATTAGTTGATCTGCGGCTTCAAAATCACCTTGCTTTGCGCAGCCGAGGGCTTCATAACAAAGGCTGCGCGACTGACCCGCGTTAATGATGATGCCCATAACTTGTTCTTCTAATTCCATGTTTTTTTCCTCTATGTTCTACTTTCAGGCGGATTGAGCCGCATCTTCTGCATGTTCAACCGCGTTTTCATGCTCTTGTTCCAGAAGCTGTTTTTCGTAGGCCTTCAGGAAGGGGAAGTACATGACGGCAGATGTCACCATGCATATCAGGCACAGGATCACAGGGCTGAAGCTCCAGTTGGCTGCCCATGATGCGCCAATGGGTGCAGGTGTTGTCCATGGCGTCATCGATACCACACGGCTGACTAAATCAAGATCCAGTGCAAACCATGCGAAGGTGGCATTGACCATCGGGACCAGCACAAACGGCAGGAAAAACAGAGGATTCATAATGATGGGCGCACCAAACAGAATGGGTTCGTTAATGTTAAACACCCCTGGTACCACGCCCATTCGCCCAATAGTCCGCAAATGGATGGCTTTGCTGCGCAGCAAAAGGAAAGCCAGCGGCAGCGTCGAGCCAACACCACCAATTAGCAGGTAATGGTCCCAGAAACCCTGAACGTAAATATGCGGGATAGCTTCACCCGCGGCGATTGCCGCCTGGTTTACGGACAGGTTTGCCATCCAAAAAGGGTTCATAATACCGGTGACGATCAGCGCACCATGGATACCGGCAAACCAGAGCACCTGGCACACCAGCACCGAGAGGAGCACTGCGGGGAGCGTATCGGACGCGGCAACCAGCGGTTTCACCAGCGACATAATCGCTTCGGGAATAATCATCCCCAGTTGCGCTTCAATAAGCAGGTTCAGCGGATGCAGCGTGATGACGATTGCCAGTACCGGGATGAGGATCTCAAACGAGCGCGCTACGCCGGTTGGGACCTCCGGCGGCAGGCGGATGGTAATATTATGTCGCTTCAGGAAGGCGTAAAGTTCCGTGGAGTAAATAGCCACCAGAATGGCGGTAAAGATCCCTTGACCGGAGAAGTAGGCCGTTGAAATCTGCCCGTCCTTCAATGGCGCAGCGACAAGCAAAAAGGCCATTAAAGAGAGCATCCCGGCGGTAAGTGCGTCGAGATCGTGGTGTTTGGCCAGACTTGCGGCAATCCCGACGGAAATAAAGATCGTCATAATTCCCATGCTGAAGTTAAAGGGCAGCATGAGAGCTTCACGGTGATCGAGCGAGAATTGCAGCCATGCCCTGGCGAAGCCCCAGGATGTGTCGGGCGAGAAGGGGGGGAAGATAAATACCAGCATAAAAGAACCCACAATCATGAACGGCAGAGCGGTAATGAAGCCGTCACGAATGGAGGTGACATATTTTTGCTGGCCGACGGCGCCCGCCATCGGAGTAATTTTCTTTTCGATAACCTGAATTAGTTTTGCGTACAGAGAGCTCATAGGGTTTCCCTTCTTTATTTGTTATCTATCAGGGAGAGGGCGAAATCGAGAACGGCGCCCCCTTTTTGCATGCCGTAATCCATCATGTTGATTGGCTCAACGCGGATCCCGTATTTATCGGCTTGTTTCTGTAGATCGCTTTGCATGTACTTCACCTGTGGTCCAAGCAATACCACCTGGTAGTGACCAACCTGCTCGGCAAATTCGGCAACGCCATACGCCTTGATTTCCGCTTCCAGGCCACGCTTGTGCGCTTCATCGACCATTTTTTTTACCAGCAGGCTGGTAGACATCCCGGCAGAACAACACAACATGATTTTTTTCATAACGTCTCCTTTGAATTTATGGCTGGAATATAGTCACCACGGAACAAAACGGAAAGCGCTTTCCGTTTGCGGATAAGGTAATTGTGACCACGATCACTTGAGAGCACCTTTCACTTTGTATGAATGTGCGCGATCATCCCTGCTATTCAAGAACTACTAAGGTCGACTTATGAACATTCATTTGATGAATGTTGCTGTGGATTTGATAGAGCAACGCCTCACGCCGGTGGCGAATATAATCACTAAAAATCAACATATTACAGCAATGCGAGACGGCTTTTCTCTTGCAATGCCTTTTGTCATCGTGGGAAGTCTGATGGTGCCAATGCTGTTTCCACCGTTCGCCATTTCAAGCACCTCACGATTCGGATCTTTTTATCTGCTGCTGCGTCCGATGCTGTTACCAACCTTTGAGCTGACGCTCGGCCTGGTGGCGTTGATTGTTGCATTTGGTGCAAGTGCCAGCCTTGCCAAGCAATATCAATTACCGGAACGGTTATGCGGGCTCACCGGATGTCTCGCCTTTCTGCTGTTTATCGGTTTTCGGGATAATGGCGCGACGAATGTTTTTCTGGGAGGGATGGGGCTTTTTACTGCCCTCATTTCAAGCGCATATTCGATTGAAATTATAAGGTTTTTTTATAATAAAGGGTGGTGCATTCGTTTGCCGGATGAGGTGCCGGTGATGACACGGAATGGTTTCCAGCTGCTGATGCCGCTGCTGGTGATTATGCTTTCCATCAGCGTGATGAATGCCGTGATGCTGCAGACGACCGGACAGATTTTTCCGCAACTGATTGGGGAAGCATTGCGCCCACTCATTGTAGCGTCAGATACTCTCACGGCTGTGCTTATCTCCTTGTTTCTGTGTAATCTTTTATGGTTCGTCGGTATTCACGGCGCGCTGATCATTACGGGGATCATGAACCCGTTCTGGCTCACCTATCTGTTTGAAAATCAGCGAGCCCTGGCCGCTGGAGAGGCTGTGCTGCCCCATATTTATTTACAGGGGTTCTGGGATTTTTATCTGTTGATTGGCGGTATCGGCTCTACGCTGCCACTGGTGTTTATGGCAATACGAAGCCGCTCAAGGCAGTTGAAGAGTGTGGGAAAGATTGGTCTTTTGCCTTCTCTGTTCAACATTAATGAGCCAATATTGTTTGGCTTCCCCGTCATCATGAACCCGGTTTTTTTACTGCCCTTTGTTTTTGTTCCGTTGATAAATGCCTGTATAGCCTGGTATTTGACGCAAATGGGTATCCTCGACAGGGCCGTTGCAATGCTGCCATGGTCAATGCCCTCACCGCTGGGTGCTGCATGGTCGGCCAACGGTAGCTGGAAGAATATGTGCATGTGCCTATTTGCCTTTTTCAACGCATGGATGCTTTATCGTCCATTCTTTAAGGTTCACGAACGCCAGCTGATGCAGCTGGAAAAATAACGCTCCTCTTGCTGTTTCTGCCCATTTCTCGTGGGCAGAAGCTTAATTAGTGATATTCATCACAAAAATATTCTCAAAGATCTCAAATTTGTGATTCAATCCGGCAAACACGGAAAGCGCTTTCCGTTAATGGATGTACATTTCCATTTTAGATCCTTACATTTCCCCTGCACGTTTAACCGTGAAAATAAAAATTCAAAGGGAACCTATGCAAACGTTATTTAAATCAATACCTCTGTCCTTGATTACCCTCACTGTCATCAGCGGCTATGCCAGCGCAGATGAGAAATATGATTTTGCACTCCACGGCTATTTGCGCTCAGGGATCCTCGCCAACAGTGACGGAAACCGGGTGGATTCAGTGGGACTGATGCCCGACGGGAAATGGCGTCTGGGGAACGAAGAAGATACCAAGATTGAGCTTATCCCGACAGTAACGCTGAAATCGGATACTGGCGCAGTTGCTCGTGTTCAGGCCAACCTGACGCATCAAACAAAATGTACCGCAGACTGGAACTGTACCGACGATGACGGTAAAGAAACCCAGTTCCGCGAAGGTTTTGCTGAGTTATCAAATCTCGATTTTGCGCCGGATATGACTTTCTGGGCGGGTAAACGTTACAGCAGCTCCAATCTTTCCAGTCACCAGTTCGACTGGGAGTATATTCAGTACAACGGAACCGGGGGCGGGTTTGATAACCTGGATTTAGGCTTCGCGCGCTTTGACGCCGGCGTTTATGCGTTTTCAACAACGGATGAAGCCAAAGCCTATCCCGTGGCTCTGGGGGATCAGGGATACCCTGACGATTACTCGCTTAACCTCTGGTTTAAAAAAATCGGCGGCACCGGGCTGGATGTTGAGCTTATTGGCCACCATATGAACCGCAACGAAAACCATCCCACTTCTGCTGAAAAAGGTTATGGCGTGACGGCGCTGTATAACGTCGACAGTTTTTATGGGCTGACAGGTGGCTATTCCCGCATTGTTTTCCAGTACGGCAAAGGGCTCGCTGCCGCTGACTCGCTGGGTAAAAACGGCTGGGGTTGGGCAAACCTGGAAGACACCCAGTCCTGGCGCGTGATTCTGGATGGCATGGCCAGTCTGGGCGAAGTGGACGTATCGACCTTTGCATTTTATCAGAAAGATAAAAACTACCGCTGGTGGACCAGCGATGATGACGGCTGGGGACGCTCCATGTGGGTGGCGGGTATCCGGCCGTATCATCAGATAACGAAGAATTTCGCCATGCAATATGAAGTGGGTTACGAATATCTGGATGATAAAAACTACATGGGGGTAAACGGCAAAGGAAAGGGGGGCCTGACCAAGGTGACCATTGCGCCAACGCTCACCTTCGATTCTGGATTCTGGAGCCGTCCACAGCTGCGCTTCTTTGCCACGTATGCCAAATGGGATAAAGGCGTCTCGGATGCGATAGACAGAAATTACGACTGGAGCACCGGTACCCTTAGCCCGGGGGGATACTCTCGCAGCGGGGATACCGATACGCTGAATTTTGGTGTACAGGCTGAAGTCTGGTTCTGAGGAGATAAGAGATGGCTTTCCCGATTCGAAAACTTCTGCTCGTCTCCTTACTGTCCGCGCTGGGAAGCGCGGGGGCGCTGGCGGCGGAACAATCCCATTTTGAACATTTTATTACTCGTGATGGTGCTGCGTTAAAAGACGGCGATCGGCTCTTTCGCTTTGCCGGGATCCATGCCCCGGAGCTGCATCGTATAGAGGATGACGCGAGAGGAACCTGCAAAGCGGATCCGCGCGGGTGGGGGCAATATTTCAAATGGCCTACTGCTGAAGAGCAAGAAAACTGGATTAAAGCCCTGGTGCAAACGGGTGCTAAAGCACAGCGCGTGTATGTGCTATCCGTTCAGCAGGAAAACGACGCGGCCTGCGGACGTGAAACGCATATCCTGTCGCCGGAAACGCCTAACGGCATGCCGCGGCTGAATGAAGCGGCAATGAAAGTTTATGACAACATGATTGCTGAAGCAGATAAGCAGGGGCTTCGCCTGATTCTACCGTTTATCGATCACTGGTGGTGGTGGGGTGGGAGAGAACAGCTTGCCTCATTTTATCATGAAAAACCTGAGGATTTTTATCGGACGGACAGTAAAACCTTCCAGGCTTATCTTGACGTGATTCGTCAGGTTATAACCCGGACGAACACCATTACGGGACGCCACTACTACGATGAAAAGGCGATTATGGCGTGGGAAACGGGTAATGAGCTGGAGGACACTAACGCCGATTTTCTTCATCAGACATCTGCCTGGATCCGTAAATGGGCACCCCATCAGCTTGTCGTAGATGGGACTTATAAAAAGGTGAATGATTTCGCGCTCAGCGATCCGAACGTCGACATCATCAGCAATCACTATTACACCAATGCCAATAACAACCACCCCGGGCAGGTTCGTAAAGATCTGGAGGCGATTGGTGGCAAAAAAGTCTATCTGGTTGGCGAATTTGGTCTCCTCGACCAAAAAGACCTTAACGCTATCATGCAGTCTATTGTGCATACTGAGGTCAATGGCGTGCAGGCCGCGGGCGGCTTTATCTGGGGTTTTCGCGGTCATCGGCATGATGGCGGTTTTTACTGGCACAAAGAGTATACCGGACACTATAGCTACCATCTGCCTGGCTTCCCGGATGAGGGGAAAGCGAATCAGGAGATGGAGGTTGTCAACCTGGTACGGACTGCCGCCGCACAAATGGCTGGTCTGAGCAAGGTGCCAGATTTGCCGGTACCAGAAGCACCGAGGTTACGCGAGAGCGATTCCCCCTTTGCCATTAACTGGATGGGGTCACCCGTTGGTCGTTATTACGACGTGGAAAGAGCTGTGCAGCCACAGGGCCCATGGACACGCGTCGGAAAGGACATTTCCGACGGCAAAAATTAATGGGATCCATCGAAAATGAGTCTTTTCCGCGATAATTATCGCAGCCTGACGCTCGGCCAGACTTACTACTATCGGGTAATCGCTAAGAATGAAAGTGGTCAGTCAGCACCTTCAAACGTGATTCGCCTGAAACATATGCAGAAAAACCTTCCACCGGTTATTACCCTGCAGGACATGCTTTCTACCACTGTCGATAAAGGCGTTCAACTCAATGCTGCCTGGCAGGATGACAATCTACCTGGCCCGAAAGTCAGCGTAGCGTGGAGCCATGACGGTAAGAATAACGTTCACTTCTGTAACAGCAGTAAAGAGGAAACCCGAGTCTGGTTCTCCGCGCCGGGCGACTATGCGTTGACCTTTACTGCTGATGACGGGTTGCTGGAAAGCAGCAAAACGATAAATGTCAGCGTGAAGCCCGCTGTGAGGCCTGTACCGGCAGATTATTGCAGCTTTGGCAGCGGGACTATGGATGTTAGCAAGGGAACACTTAACTCCATTAAAAGTGAAAAAGATACGTTAGCCATCGGAGAAGACGGTTTCCTCGGGCCTTTCGCGCATGACGGAGACAGCGTGAGCTGGCAGGTTAGCGCTCCCTGGGACGGTAAATTTACCCTACACGTGAAATTTAACGGCAAATGGGGAAGCAAGAAAAACTCGTTCATCGTGAACGACGGAACGCCAGTCAGCATTGAATTTCCGCAAACGGATGAGAAGGGCAAGACCATAGTCGTTCCTGTTTCGCTCAAAGAGGGGGGTAATACCATCAGTTTTGGAAAGTTTACCGGCGACTGGGGATATATGTTCATCAAATCAATTGAAGTTACTGCAGAGTAATTATTTGGCTGCCCTTTTGGGGCAGCTTTTTAACATTCAGGAGGCATTATGAATCGGTATCAATTTCCGGAAGGTTTTTTTTGGGGGGCTGCAGCATCAGGCCCGCAGACAGAAGGCTTCGCGAATAAGCCGCACCGTTCTATCTGGGATAGCTGGTATGCAGAACAACCCAACCGCTTTTTCCAGCAGATTGGTCCGCAGAAAGTATGTGAAACCTACAGCAAGTATAAAGAGGACGTTGCGCTAATGAAGCAAACGGGATTTAACTCGTTTCGTACTTCCATTCAGTGGTCACGGCTGATTGATGATTTTGAAACCGGTACCCCAAACGCAGAAGCTGTCCGGTTTTACAACAACTACTTCGATGAGATGATCGCCAGCGGCATTGAACCAATGATTAATCTTTATCATTTCGACATGCCGGAAATATTGCAAAAGCAGTATGGCGGTTTTGAATCACCCCATGTGACGGATCTTTTCGCAAGGTTTGCCCGCACTGCATTTGAGCTATTTGGTCATAAGGTCAAATACTGGATCACCTTTAATGAGCCGATAGTACCTGTCGAAGGAGGCTATCTTTATGATTTCCATTATCCTTGCAAAAAAGATGGCAAGCTGGCGGCGCAGGTTGCATTTAACATTATGCTGGCGCATGCAAAAGCGGTGCACCTGTACCGGAAACTTGAGCTACCGGGCGAAATAGGCGTGGTGCTTAATCTGACTCCCTCGTATACCCGAAACAATAGCGACGAGGATAAAAAAGCAGCGTGGTATGCCGACCTGTTCTTTAATCGCAGTTTCCTTGAACCGCTGGTTAAGCATGAATTCCCGAAGGAGTTATGTAAAGTCCTCGCAACCCATGATTGCTTGCCAGAAATAAAAAAAGCGGATGTCGATCTGATAACGAGTTCGCGGGTAGATTTCCTGGGGGTTAACTACTATGTTCCACGTCGGGTTAAAGCGCGCGAATGTCCCTATGAACTTGATTACTTCACGCCAGAGTATTACTTCGAGAACTACAGCGATCCCGAAGGGCGCTTCAATCCGTATCGCGATAATAACGAGATTTTTCCGCAGGCGATTTACGATATAGCCAGCAACATCCGCGATAATTACGACAATATGAAGTGGTATCTGGCTGAAATCGGTATCGCCATGGATATCCAGTCAGAAGGTCCTGTTCTGGCTGATGGGGTTATTGATGACACTTTCCGTATCGAATTAATGGAAGAACACCTCGAACAGCTCCATCGCGCCATCAGCGAGGGGGCGAACTGCTTTGGCGTACACCAGTGGACATTTATTGATAACTGGTCGTGGATAAATAGCTTTAAACGCCGTTACGGTTTCTGGCGACTGGATCTGGAAAGCGGGGAGCGACAGATAAAGCGTAACGCTCTTTGGTTTGCACAGTTGGCTGCCTCTAATGGATTTACGCCCGGAGCGTTTATAAAGGGCAACAAGTAATGGTCTCGTTCTATCGCATGATATTTAGGGGAACGGACGGTGGAGACAATCATGTTTAACGGCGTGATTTTATATTAGAAGAGGAAAATAGTCCGCACGGCATAGACTGAGCGGGCTATTAGGGAGTCATCCAACTCGTGAATCACCCATAACTAAAATCGAGTAGTTGGGAAACTGTCGCGGCAGCGAGTAATATTCGCGCTGCCGGCGCTGGATATTGTCATTGTTATTCCGTGAAAGAGGATCATAACGGACATCGTCAGGACAGGACCATAGTAAGTAAGTTAACAATCGACTACATTTAACATAATATACATTATGCGCACCAATGTGAATTGTGTCCGATAACGGCGTTTGCCGTGTGGATTTGCCTACGCTGATTCCAATCTCGTACTGACAGTCATCTATCGTTGTTCTTCCTGTTTCGAGTGACTTCTAGACTCATGATATCCTCACTCTGACATGTCGCTTTTTTCCCATGGCTACTGGCCAACGGTAATCTCCAGTTGTCAGATTAATCGCGGACAACAACTTTTGCTGACCGCGCTTAAAAATCGTTACCAACACCGCTCATCGTTCGCCATCGCTTTCGAGCGGCATGTCATCTCGATCAGAACACCTTAAATCGATATTCCATGATCACTTCCGACGACAGCGTGTTTGTACGTGTATAATGACCGTCCGTAAGGACTGGCGTTTTACCTTGCGTCTTATATGACCATCCCGGCCCGAACATCGCCCAAAAGGTGAAGTTTTTAAACATGGACTGCGTTGGAACCCAACGGCTAAAGGCATTGATTTCCCCGGTGCGCACATGATTCCCTTTATAGTTAAATTGCCCGATGTTTCCCGCCAGGCCAACGGCTAATTCTGGCGTTAATCGATATTCGGTGATGTTCGCCAGCACCAGTTCCCCATCCCGCATGTAATCATCGCCAGCGTAGGCCATAGAAATAAACGTTCCCCGGGAATTTTTACTCATGTGGCGTGGATAAAACCCGACTTCACCTGCTTTTTTAGCATTGGTGTAGCCAATGCCCATTTTGCTATTCCAGCGTTCGCCTTTCCAGGTCGCGTCCAGCGCAAAATGCCAGGCGTTATTGTCAAAATCCCGTTTGCTCGCAGGCATTGCGCGGTAACTTTCCATCGCGTGGGTGCCGTAGACTTGCGTTCCAATCGTTATCTGCGAATCCGCCCGAAACTGAGTAAACAGCAGGTGCCGTTGCAGGTAGTTTTTACTCTCACCATAAGCATACTGTGCATCAAATTTCTCTCCCCGCCAGAGAACTTCTCCGCTTGCCAGGTGGCTAATATATTTACCGGTATTGGTTTGAAATTGCTTTTTATCTGGTGAGTTTCTGTCCATGGAATTTTCAAGCCACGCCCCTCTTATGGTAAATGGGCCGTAGCTTACAGCACTGCTTACGCCGGAATATGTTGTTGGAGAAAGCCGGTTTGACGTTGAAATAACGCCATAATTTTTCAGCATCTGCCATCCCCAGCGCGCGTTTAACTGAGCCCCAGAAAGCGTATAGTTAAGCTTCACGTTACGTTGGCCGAACTTGGAATACCCTTCGGCGTTGCTTTTTTTGTTACCTGTACCATTATTATAAAGCACGCCGCGGGAGTTGAAATAGTCGCTGGCGCCCAACTTTATCGCACTATAATACGACACATCGAAGCCGATAATATCTGCAAAATAACCAGACTGGTATTCTGCTGAAAATCCCTGCCCCCAGGCGTTGTGTACATGTTTAGGATTGGCATTTTCCTCCTTAAGATATTTCCAGTAATTCTTTGCAGAGACAGTGAGCTGTGAGTCAGTAAAAAAAGGATCATCAGAAATAGCGTCTGTAGCGGCCCATACAGGCGTAACCAGCCCGCACGCTATTAACGCGGAAGTTATGTTCTTAAACATTTTTATTTCCTGAGAAAAGATCCGCCATAGCTTATTTATGGCGGAAAATTAAACTGTAATATTATTTGTGATTTAATGAATTCTTGCCTGCTTCAACGTATTTCATGGTGCCAATTTCTGGCACGCTGTATTTACCATCGTGATACGTGATTTTCACCACTGCAGCATTCGATAATGGCAAATTTTTGGCCGGGTCATCCGTCAGATCGGAAATCATTATCTGAATCGCCGTGCCTGAAGAAATGGCCAGAATATTGTTATCACCCTCTTTTTGAGCATTTTCTACAATAGTTGCCAGCGCAGCTTGTGTCCGCACTTTTACCTGCTCATAGTCTTCAGCTAGCTGTTTTGGATCGGACTTGGCCAGCGCGTTCTGGCTTTCCTTTACCGAGAGCGTGCCTGCTTTCATCGCTTTAAAAAGGGCTTTACTGTCCGTCATTCCTAGTGCGTGTGCGCCTGCATTGGCCATATCGACATTATAACCGCCTTCAAAACCACCAAAAAACGCCTCTCGCAGGCCTGTCATTTCTGTTAAATGATAATCCGTTACGCCAGCCTGTTTAAGAATCACTGCCATGGTTTCGCGCTGCCGTCCCGCATCACTGGAATAAAAACGATCAAATTTTATCCCTTTGAGTCCCTCACCTAAATATTGAGCAACCTGCACCCCATCCTTCGTCAATGGGGAATCAATCCAACCTTGCACGCGATCAAACGAATTAAGCAGCGTTTTCCCATGGCGCGCAAAATAAATATTGATGACCTCCTGCTGGTCATTTTTATCATTCGTGTTCGCCATCAGCAGTGGACTGGTAATGGCAGTAACTGCCATTAAGACACCCAGAAATAATTTTTTCATTTTAAATAATCCTTTTTCATAGCCAAAAAAAACCTACGTACTCTTCAGCCCCCTGGTATTGAGGTGGAGAAGAAAACGTAGGTTTTGCCTGTTGAAACAGTAACAATCCAGCTACTGTCGACCCTATCACTAATGTTTTTGAATTGCACCTAATCTATAGCGATGATTTATGTAATTGTGATCCTCCTCATATCAACCGTATTCCCATCTGGACGTTAATATCTGCAGTACGTATTTTAAACTCTCTTGGGATTGTTACTGTTTCAGGCAAAACCTAAGGCCGTTTCTGTACTCGTTGCAGGAGCGGCCTTAGGTTTTTTTTTGCATTTTAGTTACCCTCATGAATAACAGGAGTTACGATGAACAAGTCATGTATTGCCGCTGCGCTGATCTCTGCATTCGCTTTTACCACAAGCGCCGCACCGCTAAAAATTTTGATTGTCAACGACGATGGTTGCGAATCCACGGGCAGTATTTCGCTTCAGGAAAAACTCACGCAAAAAGGTTTTGATGTGTGGATGGTTGCTCCAGCCACCAATCAGAGCGGCATCGGTTCAGCCATTACCTTCAAAACGGGTAAAATCTTTGATGTAAAGAAGGCTGCTGATAAACGCTACTGCTTCCCGGGAACACCCGCCGATGCGGTTGATTTTGGCTTACGGGGAATACTCATTAATAATCCGCCGGATCTGGTTATCTCTGGCGTCAACGATGGCCCGAATACCGGAATGGCTCAGGTCAATTCAGGGACGGTAAGTGCGGCAGCCAGGGCTGTACGTTATGGTTTCCCGGCGATTGCGGCCAGCATTGGGTATATCTTTACCGAAGATGAAATGAAGAATAAATGGCCAAGTACACATAAATATTGGCCTGATGCGGTGGATTATGTGGTTGATGTTGTTGAAACGCTGAATCATAAACAGGTTTCTGGAACACCTTTATTGCCTAAAGGGTCGGGCTTAAGCATTAACTATCCGCCGCTGCCAAAATCAAAAATTAAAGGTGTGCACTATGTTGAAAATGAGATGTTCCCTACCCCACAGATTGGTTATGATATTTTGCCTGATGGACGCGCTAAACAAACCATCAATCCGGAATCGTTAAAGACAGTAGAGAACGATACCGATTCCGGCTGGCTTAATAAAGGTTATATCACCTATAGCCTCTTTGATGGGGCAATGAACGCCCCGCAATTCCAGGCGCAATATGAAGAACTGTTGAGTAAATAATTCGCCAGACTAACTCACAACCTTGCACTATCATCTTCACGCCTGCCAGCGTCACACTTAATCGCTGGCAGGCGACGTTTTCATTTTTATCGCCACACAATAATATTGTTAAAGCCTACATCTAAGTTGTACTATGCGTATCAGATAAACCATTAGGACGCTAATGCACGGCGTAATGAAATATATTAATGACAGCCTCAAACTGGGTACCATCGTTGAGCAAAGAATAAAGGAGCGGGATCTTAAGCAGCTAGAGTCCGCGAAAATGGACTTGATGGAGCGTATGGGAACGTCTGTCGGTTTGCATACCGCAGGTGTGCCTTTTATCTCAAGCGCGTTGTTAAGCGTGGTAAGTTTCGCTATGCCGCAGCTAACGCTTTGGGGGGCCATCTTTCAATGGTTTTCCTGGCCCGCGCATGCTGTTTTTGCTGGTATCATCCCCACAGGTTTACTCTACTGTCTGCTGATCTTCCCGTCGATGACGCTGTTCTCTCGAGGTTTTCTGGCTGCGCTTAAGTTTTATCTGGGTCTAATTTTCCTGACCGCCGCGCTAGCCGCGGGAAATCTTATTTACGCATTCACTTCGGTATTCATATTTAGCGAGCATACCGGTTTGCTTATAGGCGCTTTAGTTGGTGTATTATTTAGCGCTGGCAGCATCAAACTCGTTAACAGTGCTATGTTTGTAAAAACCTCAGCATTTTATTTGCATAATCGAATTTGGCGCTGGCAATTAAAACATCATGTAAAAAATACAGTATGATAAAAATCCTCTGCTGGCTCATACTCACACTGCTAAGCGCAACGGGGCTTGGCGCCTGGTTTCTTCAACAGCAATATGACGCGCGCTCCGCCGACTTCCGCATCCTGTATCGCGAAATCACGGTAAAGGTGTCGCAGCACGATGCCATCATCCCCCTGCTTCCGTCCGGTCAAAATGCCGCCGAAGTCCAGCAGATCCTGCCGCAGATCGTGCAATGGCGGCGCTATGATTCCCTGGAGCCGCGACGCCCCATCGTCGCGCAAAGCCCCGCACGCTACTGGCTGAATCTTCCGGGCATCTCCCTGCTGATTGATTTGAACACCCTACTTAACAGTCTCAATGAGAAAAAGACATTCAAACATCTTGCCATTCGTTGGGACGGTACCACGTTGTTTGAGGACGGTGCCGCATCTGCCAACACCTGGTGGCGCTGGGAGAAAACTGTTGCCAGCCCAACACAACCTCTGCTCATTAGCGCAGGTGATAACCCGCAATGGCATCAACTGCCGTGGTGGCTGATACTTTCACCGGCACTGTTCTGGGCGGTGATTATCTATCTTGTTAATCAGTATCGAACCAATAAACGCCGACGGGATATCGCCGATCTACGCACCCGCTATGGCGAACTGACTCGCCTTAACACCATGGGCGAGCTGGCCGCTGGTATCGTGCATGAGCTTAATCAACCTTTAACCGCCATTATGAGCTATAACCAGGCGGCAGTGCGCCTGATTAAAAAAAACGATCCCGTAAAGATCCCCGAACTGCTTGAGGCCTCAGTGTTGCAGATAAAACGCATTGACGCCCTGCTCAGCCAGTTTCGTCTCAAGCTAACCAGCAAGCGCGCCGAATATCAGCCGGTTGACCTTCCGTCGCTGTGGCTACGCGTGTGCGAATTACTGGATAATGAGATCCGCGCCGGTAAAGTTCGTATCTCCAGCCATTTTCCGTCGGACCTACCCGCGCTTCCTGCGCCGCCGCTGTGGGTAGAGCAAATACTGCATAATATCGTTAGCAATGCCATTCAGGCACAAAGCATAAATGTTCCAGGTAGTGCGTGGATTCATCTGCAAGCCGTGCGGGTAAATAACGGTATCGCTTTAACTCTTACTGATGGCGGACCAGGGTTATCATCTGAAGCGCTGGAGCAGGTTTTTATACCGTTTTATACCACCCGTACTGATGGTGTGGGACTCGGCATGGCCCTTGCGGATACCCTTGTTCAGCGTCTTAATGGCAAGATAGAAGCGAGCAATATCACCGGACAAGGCGCTTGCTTCCGGTTATGGTTTCCGCTGCGCAATGAGGAGAAGTAATGGAGCAGTACATCTGGTTAATTGATGACGATGCGGCAATACGCGATTCATTAAGTCTGCTGCTCTCAACCGTTGGCTGGCAGACGCAGGCGTTTGATAGCGCATACGCTTTTCAACATCAGGCAGGGAATCTAGCCGAATTAACCGGCTGTATGCTGCTGGATATCCGCATGCCGGGGAAAACCGGGCTGACGCTGCTCGATGAGTGGCGCCAGCTAGGTCTAACCTTGCCGGTTATTATTATGACCGGGCACGGTAATATTGATTTATGTCGTCGCGCCTTCAAAAATGGCGCATTTGAATTTTTAACCAAACCCATTGATGCCGACCTGTTATTCGAAGTGGTCGGCGAAGCGATGGCGCAGCAAAAAGCGCATCTTGAACGACAACAAATATTACTGCCGCTGCAGGAAAAACTCGCCACCCTTACCGCCCGTGAGCATGAAATGCTCCAGCAGCTGCTTCAGGGCTACTCCAGTAAAGAAATCGCCCGTTTATGCTCGCTATCGCCGCGTACCGTCGAAGCGCATCGCGCCAATATTTTTAGCAAACTTGAAGTTAACTCGCTGCCCAAACTGTTGAAGATTTACGCTGATATCGCCAGTGGTTCTAAGTAAAAATACCTGGTACGTTCAGTATTCGCGGCAATAGTCTCCATGCTCCTTCCCTCCTAGTATTGGCCTATCGCCACTCAACACGACGGAGCATCACCATGAAACGTATCCTTCTTAGCGCCATCCTGCTCGGCAGCCTGGTCACGACCGCTAGCGCCGCAACTGGCGTTCTCAGCCAGAAAAATTTGTCAGTGGAGCTCGCGGATAAAATCGCGCAAAGCACGCTACAGGCCTGCGCCAAAGACGGCTATAACGTTGCCGTCACGCTGGTCGACCGTTCCGGTACGCCGCTATTAATGAAGAGAATGGATAATGCCGGCCCACACACCGTCGAAGCCAGCCGCATGAAAGCATTCACCGCGCTAACCACTAAAAACGCCACCAGCAATGTCATGAAAGGTTCTCAGTCCAACGCCGGAGCCGCGAACCTGCGAGATATACCCGATTTTCTGCTATTAGCTGGCGGAGTGCCAGTTAAGATGGGCAACCAGGTCATTGGCGCGGTTGGCGTCGGCGGCGCGCCGGGGGGGAATTTTGACGAAGCCTGCGCGATTGCCGGGTTACAATCCGTTGAAAATGAATTGAACGCCAGTTAACTGGGCTCGCCAGTAGTCACGTTATCGGTCATCGCGGGTCGCCAGAGGTTATCCGCGATATATTCATATGTTAGAGAGCGCTCCCCCAATCCCATACTCATGTAGTGGTTAATGATGGGGTGTGTTATCATTCGCGCGTTTTATAACTCATCGTAACAGAGGTATTGATGCTGGAGAATGTAATCATCTGATAATCGGTATGCCCTTTCGATTCTGGGGTAGCTGATTACACCGCGCTTAAACATATATGCCAACGCTTTGTATTGGTACGTTTTAGTGCATGATGATTACGGATTGTAAACAGCATGAATGGCGTCTCGCCTCCACGTCTCCCCCAGTAATCTCATTCCAGAACGTTCAATCGAGCCATGGCCGCCAATCTACAACCACATGGTAATTTATTATGATAAATATTGATATTGAACGCCCCCAGGATATTCCCCTGGTTCAACAGGCCATTATTGAGGCTTTTGGCTCAGCCGAAGAGGCATTGCTGGTGAATAAACTGAGAGAGGACGCCGCCTGGATCCCGACTCTTTCACTGGTTGCGAGAGATAAGCAAGGAACAATCGTGGGGCATGCCGTTTGCACGCGAGCCAGTGTGGGTTTACATCCGGCGGTTACGTTAGCCCCAGTGTCGGTACATCCGGCATATCAAGGGGTGGGTATTGGCAGCGCCCTAGTCATTGCGATTATCGAAGCCGCACGCGACGCTGGCGAGAAACTCATGACCGTACTGGGACATCCTGACTATTACCCTCGCTTTGGTTTTCAACCAGCCTCTGCTTATGGAGTTATCTGCCAACTTAATGACGGCCCCGATGCAGCCAAAATGATCATGTCTCTCGATAACAGTGCTATTCCTGGAGGAAACATGGGATTTTGTAAGCCGATGACTGAATCTATTCAGGCCTGGCAACCAGACCACGCATAATAAAAAACTGGCGACTTGATCTTCAAGCGCCAGTTTTCTTTCAGCCACAGAGCATTACCGACTCACATGCTGCATGGCGTTTTGCTCAACCGCCCCGCTTATCTTCTTCGCCCGGCTTTCATGACCAAAGAAGGTCAGTATCGCGATAATGATCGCCACCGTACCGGCAACGATTGCCATGGCCAGCCCATAGTTTTGACCATGATGATCCGCGATCGTGGCCTGTAACGTCGCATTAACCGAAGCGATAAGATTACCCAGTTGATACACAAAGCCCGGCAGCACCGCACGGGTATTAGCTGGAACCAGTTCATTCAGATAGGTCGGCACTACGCCCCAGGCGCCCTGAACCATAAACTGCATCAGGAATGCCCCGATTCCCAGCATCAGCGAACCGCTAGCGAATGCCCACAGCGGTATAACCGGTAGTGCCAGCAGCGAGGCGGTTATAATGGCCTTTTTACGGCCAATCTTCTCGGAAAGCGAACCGAACAGCACCCCGCCGATGATCGACGCAATATTGTAAGTGACCGCGATAATACTGATCGTTTTCGGATCAAAGCCATGCTGCACTTTTAAAAATACCGGATACAGGTCCTGGGTACCGTGGGAAAAGAAGTTGAACGCTGCCATCAGTACCACCAGATAACAGCACAATTTCCAGTGCGTTTTCAGTACCGGCAGCAGCGCCGTGCTTTCCTTTCTCTCTCGTGACGCCAGCCATACCGGTGACTCCTGCACGCAGAACCAGATAAACGGCAGCAGTAAAATAGGCGCAGCGCCGATGACAAACATCCCGCGCCAGCCGAGTAATTCAAATAGCAGCCCATAAGCGACGGCGGCAATCAGATAGCCAAACGGATAACCGGCCTGGAAAATTCCGGACATCAGCCCTCGGGAACGATCCGGAATGGTTTCCATTGACAGCGACGACGCCACGCCCCAAATACCGCCCATCGCCACGCCATATAGCACTCTTAAGACCAGAAAAATCGTTAATGACGGCGCCGCAGCAGACAGCAGCTCGAAAATCGAAAAGAAGATGATATTCAACATCAGGATCGGCTTACGGCCATATTTCTCGGCGAGCCGGCCAAAAATGAGCGCGCCGATAGGCCGTACGGCAAGCGTCAGTAGTATCGCCAGCGTGACCTTTTCCAGCCCAACATGAAACGTCTGGGCAATGTCACTCAGTAAGAAGACGAGGAGGAAAAAATCGAAGGCATCAAGTGTCCAGCTTAAGAAGCTGGCAATGGCGGCATTGCGCTGTAGTGAAGTCCAGCCTAACATCGTGTTATCCCTATCCTGGCACAGCGGCCTGGAGATGTAGCAGCTAGCCGAAAGAACATGCAGGGCCAACTGCATATGTAAATGTAAAGTTTCTTAAGTTACCCATATGTTAAATACACCCAATAATCGTATGGCTGCAAGTTAATTAGCATGCTAATTTGTTTCAAATTAAGTATATGTCTCCTGATAGACCGTGCAGACAGAATGTATAGCATTTGCTATACGCCTGTTCTACAATGAGCTGTATACCAATTGCTATACGGGAAAAGAAGATGAAATCAGATATCCAACTCAACATCCGGGCGAAGGAGTCCCAGCGGGCGCTGATTGATGCGGCTGCCGAAATTCTGCACAAATCACGGACCGACTTTATTCTTGAGATGGCTTGCCAGGCGGCAGAAAACGTCATTCTCGACCGCCGGGTGTTTAACTTAAGCGATGAGCAATACGCCGAATTTATCGACATGCTGGATGCGCCGGTTGAAGCTAACTCCGCTCTCGATAAATTGCTGGCGAGAAAACCACAATGGGAAAAATAAGCGCGCCTGCACCGCTATCTTCACACCATCAGATCGCGGAATTTTGTTGTGGAGAAACGGTTCTCGATCAATGGCTGAAACAGCGAGGATTGAAAAACCAGGCACAGGGCGCCGCGAGAACCTTTGTGGTCTGCAAGGAAGAGAGCCATCAGGTGGTGGGGTTTTATTCGTTAGCAACCGGCAGCGTTAATCACTCGGAAGCCACTGGCGGCCTGCGGCGCAATATGCCCGATCCTATCCCGGTCATCATTCTCGCCCGCCTGGCGATCGACTGCGCGTTTCACGGACAGGGGCTGGGAGCTGATTTACTCCATGATGCGCTGTTACGCAGTTATCGCGTTGCCGAAAATGTTGGCGTACGTGCCCTGATGGTCCATGCCCTGACCGATAGCGCGAAACGATTCTATTTACACCACGGATTCAAAGCCTCAACCACCCAGGAACGCACTCTTTTCCTCGCGTTGCCTAAATAACTCCACCTTTCGTCATTTTCTCTACCACACTTATCTTTCAGTTCGGGAACCACACCAAAGGAAGGATAACGATGAAGAAAGTGGCGATTGTCGGCGTTGGGCCGACCGGTATCTATACTTTTCATTCCCTGGTTGAACGGGGTGAGCCGCTGGAGATAGTGCTCTATGAGCAGGGTGAAGAGGCTGGCGTCGGCATGCCTTATAACGATGAGCATAACTCAGCGCAAATGCTGGCGAATATCGCCAGTATCGAAATCCCCCCCATCTACATTACCTATCTGACGTGGCTACAAAGTCAGAGCGAAAACTGGCTCACCCGGTATGGCATTGAGCGTGAGGCCTTACATGAGCGGCAATTTTTACCGCGCGTGATCCTCGGCGACTATTATCGCGATCGGTTCCTGGCGCTGTTGGAGAAAGCCAGGTTAGCGGGTTTCAACGTTAGCGTGCGCGAATCCTGCGAGGTTACCGATCTCCAGGCGGAACAGGATGGCGTCAAACTGTGGATTAATCACGCGCCCACAGCGGAACGCGCGGATTTTGCCGTTATCGCCACCGGTCATCTCTGGCCGCAGGACGATGATTCTTCCCGCGAATATTATCCCAGCCCCTGGAGCGGTTTGATGCAGGCGCAGATAGCCCCCTGCCGGGTCGGTATCATGGGGACTTCACTCAGCGGCATTGATGCTGCCGTCGCGGTCGTCATTCAGCATGGCCATTTTACGACTGACGCCGATGAGAGCGTCCATTTTCGGCTTAATGACGCGAGTCATAAACTCCATATCACCCTGATGTCACGAAACGGCATCCTGCCCGAGGCCGATTTCTACTGTCCTATCCCCTATGAACCGCTGGAAATTGTCACCCATCAGAGGCTGGAAACGGCCATCGCTGAGGGTAGTGAGGGATTGCTGGATCGCGTATTCCAACTTATCGTCAGGGAGCTGGAACTCGCCGCGCCGCACTGGTGTAAGCAGATAGGCTTACGCCAGCTCACCGCGGATACGTTCAGCGACGCCTGGTTTATCGACAGAAAACGACACGATCCCTTTGCCTGGGCGCAAGCCAATTTGCAGGAAGTGGAACGCAACAAACAGCAACAGCATACCGTGCCGTGGCGGTATACCATTCTGCGATTGCATGAAGTGATTGAGATGATTACGCCGCATCTTAACGAACGCGACCGCGAACGCTTTAAAACAGGGCTCGCCCGGGTATTTATCGATAATTACGCGGCCATTCCATCGGAATCGATTCGCCGCCTGCTGGCGCTGCGTGAGGCCGGGGTGATTAGTATTTTGCCGCTCGGGGCCGATTATCAACTGGAAGTTCAACCACAACGGACGGTCATTCACCATCACAACCAACGCAGCGAATTTGACGTCTTTATTGACGCCAGAGGCCAAAAGGCGCTGAAGAGTAAAGACATCCCTTTCCCGACGCTGCGCCAGCAACTTCTCGCCTGCGGTGATGAGATCCCGGATATCGGTGATGATTACACCCTGCAGGCGCCGGCGTGCGCTCGCGGCCGCATTGCCTTCGGCGCGCTGCCGTGGTTGATGCATGACCGCCCTTTCGTTCAGGGCCTCGTCGCCAGCGCGGAAATCGGCGCCGCGATGGCGAGATCGGTTTCACAGCAGGCCAGCGGCCGCCGGCGCAAGCTGTGGTTCAGTCATGAAGAGTGGTGATCCATCAGCATGCGAATAACGACTAACCGCGTCTTAAGCGCAACAACGGAAAAGAGACCGCCATCCAGGCATGTTACAACTACAGGTTATCAGGTAGCACAACGCTTACGAGGTACATATGAGTCAACTATTTAGCCCTGCGCGAATTGGTAAACTGGCGCTGGAAAACCGGATTGTCATCGCCCCGATGTGTCAGTACTCCGCCGAAAACGGCAAGGCAACCGCCTGGCACCGCATTCATCTTGGACAGCTGGCTTTTTCCGGCGCCGGTTTGGTGATTATTGAAGCCAGCGCCGTTGAGCCCGCGGGTCGCATCTCCCCGGCGGACGTCGGCCTGTGGGATGATGAAACCGAAGCCGCCCTGTACCGGGTACTGGAAGATGTTCGCGCCTATTCAACAACCCGCATCGGTATCCAGCTGGGGCATGCCGGGCGCAAAGCCTCCGTCGCTGCCCCCTGGCTTGGCGGCGGTCAGTTGGCGCTGGATAACGGCGGCTGGCAAACCGTCGCTCCATCCGCGCTGGCATTTCATGACGGCGACCGGGCGCCGAAAGCGCTGAGCCATGACGATCTGGCGCGGCTTAAACAAGCCTTTGTTGATAGCGCGCGGCGCGCCGAACGCCTGGGAATTGAACTGATAGAGCTGCATGCCGCGCACGGCTATCTGTTGCACCAATTCCTCTCGCCGCTGAGCAACCAGCGAACAGATGAATACGGCGGTTCGCTGGAAAACCGCTTACGTTTCCCGCTGGAGGTTTTCCAGGCAATACGGGAGGCGGTCAGCGAAAATATCGCCGTCGGCGTTCGGCTTTCGGCGACAGACTGGGTAGAAGGCGGTTGGGATACGGCGCAATCCATCGTCTTTAGCCAGCAGCTTGAAGCGCTGGGTTGCGACTATATTCACGTCTCCAGCGGCGGGTTGTCGCCGCAGCAGGCGATTCAGGTCGGTCCTGGCTATCAGTTACCGTTTGCCCATGAAATCCGCCAGCAGATCAACGTTCCGGTCATTGGCGTAGGGTTAATTACCGAACCGCAGCAGGCTGAAGATGCACTGCAAAACGGCGACGCCGATCTGATTGCCATCGCCCGCGCAGCGCTCTACAACCCACACTGGCCGTGGCAGGCTGCGGCGGCTCTGGGGGCCCAGGTTAGCGTACCGCCGCAATACCTGCGTTCAGAACCGCATGGGCTGAAAGGCACGCTAAAATCTAATCGCTGAAGCTTCACGCTATGAACGATAGCGGCGCGAATGCGCCGCTAAATTATTGACAGTAATTAATCGCGGGTTTGTACCCAGAAGGCGTGAATAAGGCCAGGAATATAGCCCAGCAAGGTCAGAATTATATTCAGAATGAATGCCCAGCCGAAGCCCTTACCCAGCAGTACGCCCAGCGGCGGCAGGATGATAGTAAATACGATTCTCCAGAAACCCATACACTCTCCATACAAACAAAATTAACGACTTAAAAAAGAGACTTCGTCTCTAAGCATAGTAATTCTACCTGATGCCGCCACGTTAACCGCCCCCTTTACCCGATTTTACGCATCTTGTAATGAGCATTACGTCAGCGTGTGCAATTCATCCGATGTATGGTTTTGTGAGTTCGATCATGTCCCCCTCTCCGCATTGTCGTTATCCTTAATCCAACTTGTATGGTAGTAGACTATAAACAACGCGGTAAGGAAAAGTTTTCATGCAAATGACGATGCGCTGGTTTGGGCCAGACGAAGATAAAGTCACTCTTGAGCAAATCCGTCAGGTTCCGGGGGTGGAAGGTGTGGTCGGCGCGCTGTACGACGTTCCGGTTGGCGAAGTCTGGCCACGGGAGAAAATTAAGGCGTTAGTCGAGCAGGCCCACGCTAACGGTCTGACGATGGATGTTATCGAAAGCGTGAATATTCACGACGCGATTAAAATCGGGCTGCCGGAGCGCGATCGCTATATCGCCAACTATCAGCAAACTATCCGTAACCTCGCCGCCTTTGGCGTTAAGGTCATCTGCTACAACTTTATGCCGGTTTTTGACTGGATGAAAACCGACATGAACTACCGACTGGCGGATGGGTCGCTGACGATGGCTTTTGAAAAAGCCGGCATCGATAAAACGCTGGAACAGGTCGTCTCGGAAGTGCTCAGCAACGCCAACGGCTATGCCCTGCCGGGCTGGGAGCCAGAACGTTTAGCGCAGGTACAGACGCTATTCGACAGCTATAAAGCGGTCGATGATGACAAACTGCGAGAAAATCTGCTCTATTTCCTGGAGAAAATTATCCCGGTCTGCGAAGAGGTCGGCGTGAAAATGGCCATTCATCCTGACGATCCGCCGTATTCTATTTTTGGTCTGCCGCGAATTATTAAAAACCGCGACGACCTCGACTGGCTGTGTCGCGCGGTGGATTCACCGGCAAACGGTATTACCTTATGTACCGGCTCTATTGCCGAGGAGCCGCAAAATAACGTTTATCAAATCCTCGCGGAATTCAGCCAGCGCGGGCGCATTCATTTCGCTCATGTCAGAAATATTAAAATCATAAAAGACAAAGATTTCTACGAATCGGCGCACCCTACCCGCTATGGCTCGCTCGATATGTACCGGGTGATGCAGGCGCTGCACGACAACGGCTTCGACGGCTATATTCGTCCCGATCATGGCCGTTTTATCTGGGGAGAAACCGGCCGTCCGGGATACGGCTTATACGATCGCGCGCTCGGCGCCACTTACCTGCTGGGATTATGGGAAGCGCTGGAAAACCAGCACGCCTGATCCGCACGTCACCCAGGTGCCGGAATTCTCCGGCACTGAAAATAATAAAATCTCTGTTGGGAGGATGCCATGTCTCCAGCCCTGGCTCTGCTATGGGTGGTGGTCGGTATTGCGCTACTGGTCATCATGAATCTGAAATACAAAGTTCACAATATTTTCGCCTTATTAATTGCCGGCCTGTTCGTCGCCGTTATGGAAGGTGTGCCCCTCGATAAAATCGTCTCGATGGTTCAGCAAGGACTGGGCGGAATAATGGGACACCTGGCGCTGATCATTATATTCGGCGCTATCATCGGCAAATTCATGACTGAATCCGGCGCCAGCCAGCAGATTGCCGATACGGTCATCAGGCGTTGCGGCACCCGTTATCTGGCGGTCGGCTTGATGTTTATCGGCGTCATCTTCGGCATTGCCATGTTTTATGAAGTGGCGTTTTTGATTGCTATGCCGCTGGTTCTTAACATCGCCAGCAAAGCCAATATCCCGTGGATGAAACTGGTTATTCCGACGGTCGTCGGCGCCACCATGGGACATAGTTTATTTCCGCCACAACCGGGGCCGGTTGCATTAGTCAGCGCCTTCCAGGCGGATATTGCTCAGGTTTATCTGTACGGCATTATCGTGATCATCCCGGCGCTGTTCTGTGCGGGGATCCTGTTACCCGCCTGGCTTCCGGGTATCCGCGAGATGAAGCTGAATGCCATGATTAAACCGCAGGAGGAGAAACCTGCCGACGCGCTGCCGTCGTTTGCGGTCAGCATTGCCATTCCGCTGATCCCCGCGATATTAATGATTGCGTCTTCGCTGATTCAGTCGCTGTTTGGCGCGGCCTCTTCTGCGGCAAAATTCTTCCAGTTCCTCGGTAGCGCGGAAATTAGCATGCTGTTGGCTACCGGAGCCGCAATCTGGCTGCTCGGCTGCCGCCGCGGTATGAACGCCGTTCAGGTTAACCACTGCGTCACGGACTCGGTCGCCAGAATTGCCAACGTCCTGTTCGTCATCAGCGCCGGCGGCATTCTTAAACAGGTTATTATCGATTCTGGCGTCGGCGACCATATCGTCACGATGATGAGCCACGTCCCGCTGTCGCCGTTTATTATCGCCTGGCTGATTACCGCTATTATTCGTATTCTTACCGGCCAGGGCGCCGTTGCGGCAATTACTTCAGCAGGGATTGTTTCGCCGATGGTTACCGCATTTCATCTTAATCCAGCGCTGATGTGCCTGGCGGTGGCCTGTGGTAGCAATACCATTACTTTGATGTATGACGGCGGCTTTTTACTCTTTAAGGAAACGTTTGGTATCTCGATGCGTGATACCTTTAAGACCTGGGGCTTACTGGAGCTCATCAACTCGGTGGTGGGTCTGTTGATGGTGTTATTACTGAGTCTGTTTATTTCCTGAGAAACGCACCGCGGCGGCGACAATACCGCCGCGGTAAGCATTCAAATATTTACTGTTGGCCGGCCGGCGCCTGCTGCGCTGGCGCTTGCTCCGGCGCGATACTCTCTTTTATCTCTTTGGTCTTATTGGCGGCATCGGCGGAAAGTTGGTTGGCTTCAACGATGGCGTTATCTTTAATTTTTCCCGCCTCTTTCATGATCGCATCGCTTTTTTGCTGCGCATCCTGTTTTACCGCATCCGCTTTATTTTTCGCATCCTGGGCAATCGCGTCGGCCTTCTTGTCGGCTTCAGATTTTATACTGCTGGCCTGAGTTTTCAGGCTATCCGCTTCATTATTGGCCTGCGTTTTGATGTCGTCGATCTGCTTATCCGCTTCTTGCTTAATGGCCCGCGCTTTATCGGCGGCCGCATCTTTAATTTGTTCCGCGTTATCTTTGGCCTGATCCAGTTTATTGTCGACTTTCGATGAGTCATCGCAGCCAAACAACGCCAGGCACAATGCAGAGGTAATCAGCGTTTTATTCCACAGTTTCATCAGTATTCCCTTATCGGTCCAGGTGGTAATCCAGTGACGGTCATAGCCTTGCCGTATCGGCAGAGTCAATTTATTTATAATCGCTATGCCTGGAGAGTCAAGCTATCGATAATTTTCAGTAATGCTTTGCCGGAAAATGCATAGACCAGCCAACACCAGCGGCTAATTTGCTTAAAAACAAGGCAAAAAACCGCTATTCCAGCAATCGATACGCCCGGGCGGATAACCTGCTTTCCTTCTGGATGGCTAAAAAGCATCTTATATTCCATTTTGCGCTAAACGGCAGATTTATGTTCTTTAAAATGCCGTTTTTACAGTTCTACCATTCAGCTATCTCGATACGAATGGGTAAATGGTTATGTCACTCTTTCACTCTGTAAGCGACCTGATTGGTCATACCCCGCTGTTACAGCTGCATAAACTGGATACCGGCCCGTGCAGCCTGTTCCTGAAACTGGAAAACCAAAACCCCGGCGGTTCGATAAAGGATCGCGTGGCGTTGTCGATGATTAATGAAGCCGAGCGCCAGGGAAAACTGCGCCCTGGCGGCACCATCATTGAAGCCACCGCCGGTAATACCGGGTTGGGGCTGGCGCTGATTGCCGCGCAGAAAGGCTACAAACTGCTCCTGGTGGTGCCGGACAAAATGAGCCGCGAGAAAATTTTCCATCTGCGTGCGCTGGGCGCCACCGTGCAGTTAACCCGCTCGGACGTCAACAAAGGTCATCCCGCCTATTATCAGGACTACGCCCGCCGTCTGGCGGATGAAACGCCGGGCGCGTTTTATATTGACCAGTTCAATAATGAAGCCAACCCGTTGGCTCATGCCACCACTACCGCGCCGGAGCTGTTTGAGCAACTCGATGGCGACATTGACGCCGTGGTGGTTGGTGTCGGCTCAGGCGGTACCCTGGGCGGTTTGCAGGCATGGTTTGCGCAACACTCGCCGAAAACCGAATTTATTCTTGCCGATCCTGCGGGCTCGATTCTGGCGGATCAGGTAGAGACCGGGCAATACGGCGAAACCGGCTCCTGGCTGGTGGAGGGGATCGGCGAAGATTTTATTCCCCCGCTCGCCCATCTGGAGAAGGTACGCAAAGCGTGGCGCGTGACCGATCGTGAAGCGTTCGCCACCGCCCGGCAACTGCTGCAGGTGGAAGGTATCCTCGCCGGATCGTCAACGGGCACCCTGCTGACAGCAGCCCTGCGCTATTGCCGGGCGCAGTCCACCGCTAAACGGGTGGTGACCTTCGCCTGCGATAGCGGTAACAAGTACCTGTCGAAAATGTTCAACGATGACTGGATGCGCCAGCAAGGTCTGCTAAGCCGTCCGACGCGCGGCGATCTTAGCGATTTTATTGCCCTGCGTCATGACGAAGGCGCAACCGTCACCGCCGCGCCCGATGATACGCTGGCTGCCGTCCTTGCTCGTATGCGCCTGTACGATTTCTCCCAGCTGCCGGTGCTGGAAAACGGTCACGTGGTAGGCATCGTCGATGAATGGGATCTGATAAGCCACGTCCAGGGCGACAGCCAGCGTTTCGCGCTGCCGGTCAGAGAGGCGATGACCCGCCATGTCGAAACCCTGGATAAGCACGCCCCGGAAAGCGCGCTTAAAGATATCTTCGACCGTGGACACGTCGTGGTCGTCACCGATAACGATCGGTTTATCGGCCTGATTACCCGTAGCGACGTCCTGACCACCTGGCGTAACCGACTGGAACAATAAGGAACGAACATGAAAAACCTACAGACGCTCAGCGTCCATAGCGGCATTTTTAACGACCAGCATGGCGCGGTGATGCCGCCGATTTATGCCACCTCCACCTTTGCCCAGCCCGCGCCGGGCCAGCATACCGGCTACGAATATTCACGTAGCGGTAATCCGACCCGCCACGCGCTGGAGACGGCCATCGCTGAGCTGGAAAGCGGTAGCCGGGGTTTTGCTTTCGCTTCAGGCCTCGCGGCCATTTCCACGGTACTGGAGCTGCTGGATAAGGACAGCCACCTGGTAGCGGTAGATGATGTTTATGGCGGCACATACCGACTGATTGAAAATGTTCGCCGTCGTAGCGCCGGTCTGCAGGTGACCTGGGTCAAACCTGACGATCTGCCAGGCATCGAAGCCGCAATCCGCCCTGATACGCGGATGATTTGGGTGGAAACGCCGACCAATCCGTTATTAAAGCTGGCGGACCTTACCGCCATCGCCGCGATTGCCCGTCGACATAACATTATCAGCGTCACCGATAATACCTTCGCCTCACCGATCATCCATCGCCCTATCGAACTGGGCTTTGATATCGTGGTGCATTCGGCGACCAAATATCTCAACGGCCACTCGGACGTGGTTGCTGGTCTGGCGGTGGTTGGCGACAACCCCGCGCTGGCGGAGAAGCTGGGCTATCTGCAAAACGCCGTCGGCGGCGTACTTGACCCATTCAGCAGCTTCCTGACCCTGCGCGGCATCCGCACCCTGGCTCTACGGGTGGAACGTCATAGCAGCAACGCTCTGCTGCTGGCGGAATGGCTGGAGCAGCAGCCTCAGGTCGAGAAAGTGTGGTTCCCCTGGCTCGCCAGTCATCCCCATCACAATCTGGCCCGCCGACAGATGGCCCTGCCAGGCGGTATGATTTCCGTTGTGGTCAAAGGAGATGATGACTACGCCGGGCGCATCATCAAAAAACTACGGTTATTTACCCTGGCTGAAAGCCTGGGGGGTGTGGAAAGCCTGGTGAGCCAGCCATTCAGCATGACGCACGCCTCCATTCCGCTGGAACAGCGGCTGGCGAATGGCATAACGCCGCAGTTGATTCGACTCTCGGTAGGTATTGAAGATCCGCAGGACCTGATCGCTGACTGGCGAAACGCGCTACGTGAGTAAACGCTAACCCCGCGCGCGGCGCGGGGTTTCATTACCCTCAGCAGAAACATACCGCTTTGGCGTTTTCCGTCGGATGATAGGGATCGCTTCGGTGATCATCGCTATCATCCCGTTTCCGCGGGATCTCACCGTGTTTACCCGGCTCTTCTCGCGCCGGGTGTTTACCGCGTTTATCGAGTTCATGGTGATGCGCTCTGCTCATACTCAGGCTCTCCGGTTAATTGGGCGCTTGTTTGCGCAGCTTATCAACCCGCACCAGCGGCGGCGTCATTTTACTATCCAGGCTTCCGTTGATGCTCACCAGTTTGTCTGGCTTGATGTCCTGACCATCAAAAACGGCTGCCGGAATAATGGCCGCAATGGTGCCAGTTTTATCACGGAACAGATAACGGTCGTCGCCTTCATGCTTAATCACATTGCCGCGCAGGGAAATAGTCGCGCCGTCGTGCATGGTTTTCGCCTGCTCAATGGTCATAATCCGGCCATCCTCCATACCGCGATAGCCGTCGTCCAGCTGGTGCGGCGGCGGCGGTGCGGCATCGTTTTTAAAACCGCCCTTCTCTTCAGCCCAGACGCCAGCGGTGAGTAACAAACAGAGTGTCGCGATTAGCTTTTTCCTCATTATTTCACCTTTCATGTCAGCATGACTGTTATTAAAGTCTGGCCGCGGATAGCGATTTTAACAACGTCAATAATTCTGATATCAGCTAAAATAACAACGTCGCTATCGTATCGTTAAATATTAACATCATGCTGGAGCCGAAAGATGGACAATAATCAACAGGATCCGCCAGAGATAAACGAGAATCTACAGGCGTTACGCTTCGAGTATAACTTCCGGCGCTATGGGGTGGTTTTTCTCGCCATTATTATCATTGCTGCATTATGCGGTTTATTTTCATCTGGCTTCCTGAGCTCCGCCCATCATGAGAATTCCGCTTCATCGTTAACGGTAGACTATGACCGTTTTGCCAGGCTAATGAGCGAAACCGAAGTCAATGTTCAGGTAAAAAACAGTGGCCTCGCACATACCTCAGTGGATTTTTCACCCACGTTATTAAGCCATTACCAAATTGGTGATATTCGACCGCAGCCCGATAAAATGTACAGCGCTAACGGTCATCTGATCCTGGTTTACAATGAAAATAACAGTGGCGCGCCGCTTTCGCTGTGGTTATCTATCACGCCAAAAACATTTGGCAAACTTTCCACGACACTACAGGCGAACCGGCAATCTGCCGTCACCTTTAGCCAATTTGTCTTTCCTTAGGAGTCACAACGATGGAAATGGTGCTCAGAGCCGTCGCAATCTATCTTATCTTATTGATTATATTTAAAGTTGCTGGCAGAAGAACGCTTATGCAACTCACCAGTTTTGATCTGATTTTACTGTTGATTATCAGTGAGGCCACCCAGCAGGCCATGCTCAGCACCGACTATTCTGTTACCGGTTCAATGCTGACTATTGTCACGCTGGTCAGCGTGGATATTTTATTTGGCTATATAAAGAAGCGCTTTTCGCAGGCTGAGAATTATCTTGATGGTTCGCCGACGATCGTCGTAGAAAATGGCGTTGTCGCTGACGATAAAATGAAAATGGTCAATATCTCTGTGGATGACATATTGCTCGCCGCGCGACAGCACCATGGTATATATCAACTTGAGAAGATTAAATTTGCGATCCTCGAACGTAATGGACAGATTTCAATTATTCCGACCGAAGCGTAGAGACGTTACTTATCGCGTTCCGGTTGTTTATCACCTGACTCAGGAGCCCGTGTCGGGTCGTCCTCTTCTTTTTCAGTAACATAATTAATATACATACCACCTCCAACTTTGCGGCATTGAATTATAAATTGTAGCGTTATCATGAAATTTGGCCATTGCCATAATAAATAATGTCGTTTGTTAGCCATAATAAGTACTCTCGGATATTTCCGGCCACCGGCCAGCAATGAATCAATAATACTCAAGTACTCAGTGACCAATACACCATGGCGAAATGCCATGTTCAGACCAATTGAGGCGACTATGGCGGTAATGGTTATCACCGGCGGCAGCGCGGGCGCCGGTAAAGCGACGGCGCTACGTTTTGCTAAGGCAGGCTATGATGTGGCGATTATTGCGCGGGATGAAAGTGGGCTACAGGAGGCCGAAAACGCATGTCGACAGTACGGCGTCCGGACGCAGGTTATCAGCGCTGACGTCGCTGATGCTCGCTCGCTGCAGAAGGCCGCGGCGGAAATCGAAACCCAGCTCGGCGCCATTGAAGTGTGGATCAATAATGCCATGACCACGGTGTTAGCGCCCTTCCATTTGATGAGTGATGAGGAATTTCGCCGCGTGACGGAGGTGACCTATTTAGGTTATGTCAACGGTACACGCGCCGCGCTGGAAGTGATGAGCCCCAGAAACCGCGGGATAATAATCCAGGTGGGCTCCGCGCTTGCCTGGCGTTCCATCCCTTTGCAATCGGCGTATTGCGGCGCGAAGGCGGCGATTCGCGGATTTACCGATGCTGTGCGAACCGACCTGATGCATCAACGCAGCCGGATCCAATTAACCATGGTCCAACTGCCGGGAATGAATACGACGCAGTTTGGTTGGGCAAGAAATAAAATGGATAAAGAGATGCAGCCCGTTCCCCCGGTTTATCAGCCGGAGGTGGCGGCAGAGGCGATTTTTAGCGTCGTTCAGCGCCCCGTTCGCGAATTGTGGGTGGGTAAAAGCACCATTCAATCCATCGTTGGCCAATTTTTCTTCCCTTCACTACTTGACCGCCTGATGGTTAACAAAGCCTGGGAAGGTCAGCTGACAGCACAAGCGAAATGCAGCGAAAAGCCAGACGATCTCTATTCTGCCGTGCGGGGCGAGCATAGCACCCGCGGGACATTTAGCGCTGGCGCTCGCCAGCGCTCATTTAACGTCAGCGCCGATTTGCCTGGTAAAGTCGCCTCCGGCGTTGGGATCGCATTTGGACTGATGATATTACGCGGACTACTACGCCGCCCGCGCAAGCGCCGTTAATCGTGCTGGCGGCTAAACCAGCGATAACCATAATCGGCAAGCTGTAACCGGCAGACCTTGCCGCCGGTAAGGCTATCGCGATAACGGCGGTCCTCCAGCACGCAGGACCAGTAACCTGTCTCCTGACGCGGCAATCGTACCTCTACCGGGCGTTCGCTGAAGTTCGCCAGCATCATCAGATCGCGAGATTGACTGCGGTAGCGCAGCGCTAACACCGATGGCGGCACGCCGGATACCAGCTCAAAGGGGGTGGCCCCCGGCTCATGGTATTCGGCGCGCAGTTGAACCATCTGCCGCACTCGCTGCAGCAACGAGTGGCGTTGACGCAACGCCAGTTCGACGTTGACCTGCTGATATCGCCAGGGGCCGCTGGCAACCGGCCTGACGAGTAATTTTTCCGCCGCGGCGGTGGAAAAGCCCCCATTCACCCCGGCTGACCACTGCATGGGCGTCCTCACGGCATAACGCTCTTTCAGCGACAGATCCTCGCCCATACCGATTTCATCGCCATAGCGCATCACAGGCACGCCAGGCAGCGACAGTAACACCGCATGGCTAAGCGCCAGCCGACGGATATTGCCCTCCAGCATCGGCGCCAGGCGGCGGCGAATGCCACGTTGATAGACTGACATCGACTTCTTGGGGGCGAAACAGCGCAGCACAAACTGCCGGTCTGCGTCCTCAATACCCTCCAGGTCGAGCTCATCGTGATTACGTAGCCAGTTAGCAAAACAGCAACCGGGCGGCGGCTTAATCATCGCTTGCAGCGCGCTAACGAGCGGCTTCGCACTCTGCCGGGCGAGGCTGACGTAAAAAAATTTGTTCAGCCAGAAATTAAGCACCAGTTGCAGGCGATCGCTGTGGCCGAAATAGTGACGGTAATCGTTCACTGCCACGTCAACTTCACCGAGCAGAATGGCTTCAGGATTGGTCTGTTCAACCAGTTGCCGAAGATGGGCCAATATCCAGTACCCCTGCTCTTCGTCGCCATTTCCGGCTTGTTTAACCAGGTGTGAGGCGGCGTCTAGCCGAAAACCGCTCACCCCAACGCGTAGCCAAAAACGCACAATATTGTCAATTTCGTCTATCACCGGAGGGTGCACCAGATTGAGATCCGGCTCGTGGCGATAGAACATGTGACGATAATACTGTCCCGCCTGTTGATCCCAGCGCCAGACGCTCTTTTCGACACCGGGAAACATTGGCGGGTCGTCCTGTTCGGGCGGCGAATCGGCCCAGAGATAATATGGCCGGAAAGGAGAATGCCTGTTTTTACGCGCCTCCAGAAACCAGGGGTGTTGCGAAGAGGTATGCTGGATAACCAACTCAATGATAACGCGTATCCCCAGTTCCCGCGCGTCATCAATCAGTTGAATAACGTCACGGATTTGCCCAAAATGCGGATCGGGCTGCAGATGATCCTGCACGTCGTAACCGTCATCGAGAAATGGCGTCAGATAAAAGGGGGTTAACCACAATACCGTCACCCCAAAGCTACGTAAGTAATAGAGTTTTTGCCTTATTCCGGCCAGATCGCCACAGCCATCACCATTGGCATCATAAAACAGCGAGGTATCAACCTGATAAATTACAGCGTTTTGAAACCACGGTTGCTCTGCCATCTTCGTCCCCTCGTTTTAGACATGCAGCCCCGCCAGCGTCATAAAACCGCGCACCAGCGTACTGATGATTAACACCACCAGAACGCCGCAGCACCAGATCAACAGCAGCCAGCCCAGCCTTTTGGCGATACGCTTGCACATTAGTGATAGCCCTCATCTGCCCGCACCTTGCCGCGAAAGACCCAGTAACTCCAGGCGGTATAGGCCAGGATAACCGGAACAATCAGCAGCGTGCCGACCAACATGAACAACTGGCTGGCCACTGGCGCCGCTGCCTGCCAGAGCGTCACATTCGGTGGGATGATCCAGGGCCAGATACTTATCCCTAAACCGCTAAAACCAAGGAACAGCAACCCAAGCGTAAGAATAAAAGGCGCGGCGTGGCTGTCGGCGTGTTGACTCAGCCGCCATAACCAGAGGCTGAGGGTAAGGACCAGTAGCGGCACCGGTAGAAAATAGAAGACATTGGGGAGCGAAAACCAGCGCTCAGCAATTCGTGCGAGGGTAAGCGGCGTCCATAAACTAATGACAGCCATGGCAATTAGAAAAAGCAGCAGCAGTGTGCGTGTTAACCGACGCATCAAGCGTAACAACGCCCCGTCACTTTTTAAAATAAGCCAGGTCGCCCCCAGTAAGGCATAAGTGGCAATTAACGCTAATCCACAGAACAAATTAAATGGCGTCAACCAGTCAAGCGGCGAACCAGCGAATTGCCGCCCATGCAACGGAAAACCATGCAGAATGGCGCCGACGATGATCCCCTGGCTGAAGATGGCTAATAATGACCCCCACATAAACGCGCTATCCCAAAACCGGCGATGGGATTCCGCGGCTTTAAAACGAAATTCAAACGCCACGCCGCGGAATATCAGGCCAATAAGCATCGCGGTAAGCGGGATGGTCAGGGCGTCAACGATCACCGCGTAGGCCAGCGGAAAAGCGCCAAATAACCCGGCGCCGCCTAATACCAACCAGGTCTCATTTCCATCCCACACGGGCGCCACGCTATTGACCATGGTGTCGCGGTGCGCCTTATCGCGGGTAAATAAAAATAGCGCGCCGATGCCGAGATCGAAACCATCCATAACGATATACATCAGCGTGGCGAAGATGATTATCGCAAACCAGATGACTGCCAGATCCACTCCCATCAGAATTTCTCCTCACTCGGTAATTTATCCGGCGCCGATAAAGGACGCGCTGGCGTTCCGGAGGAATTAAGCGCTAATTCCGATTCAGGCTGAGGCCCCAGTTTGAGTAGACGAATAAGATAGAGATATCCCACGCCAAACACCGCAAAATAGACCACCACAAAGGCGGTCAGGCTGACGCTCATCTGCAGCGTACTATGCGCTGAGACGGCGTCCCGCGTGCGCAACAGACCATACACCACCCAGGGCTGGCGTCCGACTTCCGTCGTGATCCAGCCGGCCAGAATGGTCAGTAAACCGACAGGTCCCATCGCTAACGCAAACCACAAAAAAGGTCGCGAGTCGCATAAACGTTTATGGCGACGTAAATACCAGCCAATGACGCCAAGCGCGATCATCAAAAAACCGGCTCCGACCATAAAACGAAACGACCAGAAAACAATCGTCGAATTAGGCCGTTCGTTGGCGGGAAAGTCTTTCAGTGCTGGAACCTGGGCGCTACGGCTATGGGTGAGAATCAAACTGCCCAGGGCGGGGATAGCCAGCGGATATCGTGTGCGCTCTTCTGCCATATCCGGTAGGCCGAACAGTAGCAGCGGCGTAGCTTCGCCGGGTTTATTTTCCCAATGACCTTCAATAGCGGCAATTTTTGCCGGCTGGTGCTTGAGCGTGTTCAGCCCATGCATATCGCCGACTACGGCCTGAATGGGGGCGACAATCAACGCCATCCACAATGCCATTGAAAACATTGTTCGAATGGCTGGCGTATCGTTATCACGTAATAAGTGCCAGGCCGCCGAAGCGCCAACGAACAGCGCGGTACTTAGAAAGGCGGCGATAGACATATGTAGTAAGCGCCAGGGAAATGAGGGATTGAAGATTATCGCCAACCAACTATCTGGTATCACCTGCCCTTGCTCAATATGAAAGCCCTGAGGCGTCTGCATCCAGCTATTGGAAGCCAGGATCCAAAACGTTGAGGCCAGGGTTCCTATGGCCACCATACAGGTGGAAAAGAAATGTAATCCCGGCCCGACCCGGTTCCAGCCAAATAGCATCACGCCAAGAAATCCAGCTTCGAGGAAAAAAGCGGTTAAAACTTCATATGTCAGTAAAGGCCCGGTAATACTGCCTGCAAACTGGGAAAAACCGCTCCAGTTAGTGCCAAATTGGTAGGCCATGACCAGGCCGGATACCACACCCATACCAAAATTAATCGCAAAAATATTTAGCCAGAAATGATAAAGCTGGCGCCAGAGCAGGCGCCGTGTTTTTAACCACATGCCTTCCAGTACCACCAGATAGCTGGCAAGACCAATGGTTAATGCCGGAAAAATAATATGAAAGGAGATAGTGAAGGCGAACTGGATCCTCGCGAGATGAAATGCATCAAACTCAGCCATCAGGTTCCCCTTATTGACAAGATAGTCAGATTGATTGACCAAAGAAAGGGTAACCGCCAGCGGCTACCCTTTCTTTGACGGATGACTTTTATCCCGTGCAGGCGTACAACGTCTGGCCAGTTTATCTACCAGAATTTGCTGCCTCGGGGTCAATGACGGACACTGACAGTGCGCGTCAAAATTTATCTCTAATGTAATTTGCCGCCCTGCTGCCGTTAGCGGCGGCGCGCTATCGTTAATACGCGACAAGATAGCAAGGAGACGGATCATTTACAGACCTTTTGCCGCTAACGTTTGGCATCAAAACCCGGCGTTTCGGAGCGGATAATATATTGCTCCGTAATATCCGGAATATGTTGCAGCAACCATTCAGCCATACCTCTCTCTTCCGCCAAAATACTTTCTAAATCCGCAATCGAATCATGATCGTTGACCTTTTGCGCGGCGGTTAATAAGGAGGTATAACAGGCGACCTCAAACTGCTCGAAAACGTAACCGCTGATCACCCCTTTCACCACTTCATCTTGTGGAAACATTCCACCAATAGATTGTCCCATCGCGGCAATTTTACTCATTGAGTCTTTAAGAACCGAGCGGGAAATATTATTGCGCGCAATAATATCATCCAGTACGGTAATTTGCCGACGGGTCTCAAAAAGATGCTGCTCAAGGCGGGTGCATAATTCCGGGTAGCTGTCGATACGTTTGACCATCGATTCAAGCATCGATTCGGCCTGCTTTTCCATAGCGTGCGCGTCACGCAACCAATCGTGATAGTTTTCAATATCAGTCATAACAACCTCTTTATAAAAAGATAATTACTCTTCAGCCTTATCTTCATTTTCTTCTGCGGCCTGGTCGGCTCGTGCTGCGCTATACCCTGATAAGTGGCCGACAATATTTGCATAAATACTAATAATGATGACCCACAGGACACTGTCTTTCCACCATATTACCGACGGTATAGCCAGTACAAACCACATTATCGCCGCGACGAGATGACACCTTTTTATTACAACCGGACTAAGACTCATTTTTTTGCCTGATGCCTTAGATAGGATTAAGCGGACTGTTGGGCATCCTGATTGACGTGTCCAACGGCGATGTCCGTTAATTTCATATCAGCGTCTTTTTCTTCTTCCAACGTTTCCGCCAGCAGTTTCACCGCGGCTTTATAGCCGAGCTGCTCTGCCAGCGTACACAGCGTACCGTAGGCCGCAATTTCATAGTGTTCAACTTTCTGCGCGGCGGCTATCAGCGCAGCATCGCGGATCTCGTTCTTTTCCGTCGCTTCGATCACTTCGTTGGCCTCTTCGATAAGCCCTTCCATCGCCACACACTTCATCCGTTTCAGGCGAATTTGATCATTTTGTTCAAGGAGCTTATCAATACGTTCTATATGGCCCTGTGTTTCCTCAAGGTGAGCGCTGAATGCCGTTTGTAGCTCTTCACATGCGCTGGCGCGGGATAGTTTAGCCAGCGCGCGGGTTAACTGTTTTTCCGCGCTGTAGGTATCCGATAATAAATGAATAAAAATATCTTCAATGGTTTGTATTTTCATAAGTCACACCTTTTAAAAACTGCGGGTCGGATGACCCGCAGGGTATTTTTAACAGCAGTTACCAGATCAAATCACTTATATTCACAAGCTAGCTATCACCGGATTTACGGCCGCCGCCATGGCTGTTTTTACCGCCTTTTTTACCGGCTTCGGATGCACGTTCCGGGTCATTTTTAAAATTCCCGCCGCTGTGCTGTCCGCCTTTACGTCCGGCTTCAGATGCTTTTTCCCGGTCTTCTGCAAAATTACCTGAACCACCTCTGTGTTCTGCCATAACGTTTACCTTTTAGCTTGGTTAGTAAAAGATGATTTAACGCTCTAAATCATCGCCGTCGAGAATTAAGTCTGGAGCAATAAGTGAAAAATGCAAATTAAATAAAATATATTAACAGTTGCTATGAAATTAATTAAAAAATAAATAGCGGAGCGGAAAAAATAACCAGACCATCGCTAAGATCATATTAACCAGAAGAAATAAACGCAACGGCGCGGCCAAAATCCACAACGACTTGAGCATGAAAAAATAGAACTGTAAATAAAGTTAAATATTCTGTTTTTAAATATTTCGCTGAATAATCTGAAAAATAACCCAGCGAAAGGTTATATATAAATCGCCTTATATCAGTAAGTTGGCTAAGGAAAAGCGGGAATATGTCCATTGGGCAGGGATTTACATTTATCGTAGCGTCCGCATACCTTCTATCATTACTCTTTTCTGTGAAGGAGATTGCTATGGATAATGACAAACTGCGTACCAACCATTGGCCACAACCCCCTTTCCCCGATCAACCGCAAACGCCTCCCGGCCTGGCCGCCGAAATGGAACCCACACCGGATCATGGTGAAGTCAGCTACAGCGGGTCAGGACGGCTACAGGGTAAGAAAGCGCTGATTACCGGCGGAGACTCCGGTATTGGTCGCGCCGTGGCTATCGCCTTTGCCCGCGAAGGCGCGGATGTTGCCATTAACTATCTTCCGGAAGAACAGAGCGATGCGGACGCCGTCATCGCGCTTATCAAAGCGGAAGGCCGTACGGCGGTGGCGATACCGGGCGATATTCGCGTGGAATCCTTCTGTGAAACGCTGGTGGAAAAAGCGGTAAGCGGTCTTGGCGGTTTGGATATTGTTGTGAACAATGCAGGTCGTCAGCAATACTGTGAAAAAATTGAGCAACTTACCACCGCCGATTTCGATGCAACCTTCAAAACCAACGTCTATGCGCCGTTCTGGATAACCAAAGCCGCGCTGCCGCACCTCAAAGCCCAAAGCGTGATTATCAACACCTCTTCGGTCCAGGCTTTTAAACCGAGCCCTATTTTGCTGGATTACGCCCAGACCAAAGCCTGCCTGGTGGCATTCACCAAATCGCTGGCCAAGCAGTTAGGGCCGCGTGGGATCCGGGTCAATGCGGTCGCTCCCGGCCCGTACTGGACGGTGCTGCAGTCAAGCGGCGGACAGCCGGCGGAAAAAGTGCAAAACTTTGGCGGCGATACGCCGCTGGGGCGGCCAGGGCAACCCGTTGAGATCGCCCCGTTGTATGTGACTCTCGCCTCTGATGCCTGCTCGTATGCCTCCGGCCAGGTCTGGTGTTCAGACGGCGGTGACGGCGTACTTTAATAATGGAATGCCGGCAGCACCAGTTCGCCAATCTCCTGCATCGTCTCGGCCAGCGGACGCTGGTTGCGACGAAAATGCAGACCGATATGGTTCACGCCGGCATCGCGCATCGCGTTCAATTCCTGAATGAGACCATGGCGGCCGCTGCTGATGCCGAAACGATGGCGCTGAATCGGCGCATTGGCGTCATCTTGCAGATCCAGGTGGATAAAGCTGATATAGGGTTTCTCGCCCGCTACCCGGCGCCACAGCTTGACGCGGCTAACGTGCTCGTCAGGCTGGCCAGGGTAGGCAAGCCAGCCATCCATATTACTGCCTACCCATTGCGCCGTTTGTTGCGCCAAACCAGCAACCAGCAGCGGCGGGGTCGGTTTGGCTGGCAGCAACTCCAGGCCCGGCTCCAGCTGACGATCGGTCTCGCCCTTCAGCACGCTCACGCCGTGACGGAAACGCTCGCCGCGGCTGGCGTAGTCTTCACCAAATAGCGGGTATTCGACCGGCCTGTCGCCGCTGGCGATGCCCAGTAGCAGTCGGTCGCCGCTGAGCGCCTGCACCGTGGCGGCGGCTTTACGTACCAGCCATGGCTGACGTAACGGCAGCACAACCGCCGCCGTGCCCAGCAAAATATTTTGCGTCAGGCTCGATAAATAGCCGAGGTAGGTAAAGGCTTCAAAGACGTTAGCCGCATCGCCAAACTGCGGATCGTATAGCGGAACATCGCGGATCCAGGCAGCGCGAAACCCGAGCGTATCCGCCAGTTTAATGCGCTCCGCGTGCTCGCTCATATCCGGCACGCCAAACGGTCGCCCGTCGCGCTGCCGTTTTAGCTGTCCGCTTGTCGACCAGTCATTGTCCAGCGGCAGTTCCACGCCAATCGTTAGCGGCTGCTGGGTTAATTTTTCGATGCTCATGGGTCACTCCGTCAACCGCCGTGCGGTATCACGTTGAAAATATGAGCAAAGTGTTTCATGGAATGCTATTGCGATAAACAGCACTAATCGCAATAGATAATTGCTATTTATGGAATTATCTTTAGTTCTGATTTTGTTTTAATGGACCGCTCACCAACACCAGAGGAAGAAACAATGATAAAAACCGACGCCTGGCTGTGGAAAAGGCACGCCTCCCCGCTTCTGCTTGAACGCCATGAGAAAACATTAGTCACGCCCGCTGACGATCAGGTGCTGATCGAGAACCGCGCCATTGGTCTTAATCCGGTCGACTGGAAGCTGATGGCCGGTCTCTCCGACGCCTGGCAGGAGGATCAGATCCCCGGCGTCGACGGTATGGGGGTGATTACCGCCGTTGGCCGCAACGCCCGCCACCTTCGTCCCGGCACGCGTGTGATGTATCACACCGACCTGCGTTTTGACGGTAGCTTTGCCCGCCATACGTTAGTCAGCGCCCAGGCGGTGATTGCAGTTCCCGATCATATCAGCGACCTCACCGCTGCGGCGCTACCATGCCCTGGTCTGACGGCGTGGCAGGCAGCGCAAAAGATCCCCCTTCCGGCTGGCGAGAATGTACTGGTCAGCGGCGCCGGCGGCGCTGCCGGCAGTCTGCTAAGCCAATTACTGATTGAGAGCGGCGCTAACGTCTACGTCACGGCCAGCGCCACGCATCACCCGAAACTACTGGCTCGTGGGGTGATTCAGGCCTTTGATTATCACCATACTTCCTGGCCGCAGGAGCTAAAACGCGCGCTGGCGGGTAAATCACTGTATGCCGCTTTCGATACCGTAAATCAGCAAAATGCCCTTTCGCTTGCCGGGTTGCTCGGCTACTACGGCCATCTGGTCTGTATACAGGACCGGCTCGAGCACGCGCCGCTACCCGCGTTTACTACCAGTATCTCACTACATGAGGTCGCGCTGGCGGCAATCCATCCTTACGGTACCCAGAGACAGTGGAGTCGATTACGTCAGGCCGGGGAAAGCATGCTGCAGCAGATCGGCCGCGGCGAACTGGTGATGCCGCCGATAGAAAGCGTCAGCTTCGACGAGATCCCGCAGGCGCTGGAAAGGCTAAAACAGAACAATAACGGTATTAAGTACGTAGCGGTGCTGTAATATCCATCAGCACGATGAATAACCTCAATCCCAAAAACCGGGTAATCGATGCCACATCCAACGGGCCTCTTTCCGCTGGATGAGGCATTCATCGCTTCGCTTCCGTAGGTCGGTCTGGTGCTGAATGGTTACAATAGCCTGGGATTCAGCAGAGTGATTAGCAAAAATATAACAGCTAGATCGCCAACTAATAGTCACACACATCGATTAAAAACTCAGATTGAAAGAATCAAAAAAAGGAGTAACGTTAAAAAAACATTAACAAAGAGGTGCAAAATGTTACGCGATTATTTAAAACTGGATTCTGAAGACCAATTAGTTGAACAACAAAGCGGTCATCAACCTAGCCAGCAGTATACCGAAGTGACTGAGTGGGTGATCCTCAATAAAGAGGGTAAGAAAAAAGGCCGCGTCTCCCTGTTTGATAAATTTAATACTCGCCGCTCGTGGAACGTTAATTTTCGTATTACCCAATTTGATAACAGCGGTAAAGTTATCGTTGACCAACTGACAGACGCTATTTAATAGAATAATTAATAACATAGCACCCAATCTGTGATGGAAACCACCTGACAAAACGCTGAGGCCAGCAACCGCATTCACGCGGGAAAGCGTAAGAAGTTTTTCAACTCATCAATTAGTCGCTCGTTTTATAATAATAAAATGAGTACTCGCTGCGCCTTAAGAAAAATAAACGCGCCAGTCGGCGCGTTTAATCATTAATTGTTTCTGACCGGCGGCGTCACCCTGACGCCAATAAAGACAATCAGCATGGCGCTTAATAATAACAGCCCGCTGCCGGTAAATACGCCGCTGGCGCCGCTGATATCAAATATTGCCCCACCGCCGGCAGCCCCGGCGCTAATGGCCAGCTGGATCGCCGCGACTAATAATCCCCCCGCGCTTTCCGCTTCATCCGGTACCGTAGTGGCAAGCCAGGTTGACCAGGCCACCGGCACCAGGCCGAATGCAAATCCCCACAGGGCGACCAACAGGCCATCCAGTAGCGCAATATGACCATACAGCACCATCATCAGCGCCAGCAAGCTCATCGCCAGTGGAACCAGCGCCAGCGTCATCCGCAAACTGCGCGCCAGCAGATGCCCGGCAAGCGAGGTGCCAATAAAGTTGGCCACGCCGAACCCCAGCAAAATCAACGATACCCCTTCTACGCTTGCCAGCGCCACGGTTTCGAGAAATGGCCGCAGATAGGTAAAGAAAGCGAAGTGTCCGCCAAAAATCAAAATCGAAGCCAGCAGGCCGCCAACCATTCCCGGCCGCCGCAGTACCTTAAAGAGCGTACTAAAGCTGCCAGCGCTCTCCGGGCGCATCGACGGCAGTACCCATAGCTGCCACAGTAGCGCGACCAGGCTCGGTACGGCGCAGATGATAAAGACGTTACGCCAGCCAATGAGCGCGCCAAGATAGCTACCCAGCGGCGCCGCCACTACGGTGGCAATCGACACCGCCGAGAAGATGATCGCCAGCGCTTTCGGCACCATCGCCGCCGGAACCAGCCGCATCGCCGTCGCCGTCGACATCGCCCAGAAGCCGCCGATAGCGATACCAAGCAGCAAGCGCCCCAGCAGCAGGAACTCCAGTGAACCGGCAAAGGCCACGATCAGACTGGAGATGATTTGCAATACGGAAAAGAACATCAGTACCCAGCGACGGTCGATATTGCGGGTAGCGGAGGTAATCAATAACCCCGTCACCAGAGCGATTAACGCCGTGGCGGTCACCGCCTGTCCGGCCATCCCCTCACTTACGCCCAGGCTGCTGGCCATCGGCGTCAGTAAACTGGCCGGTAGAAATTCAGCGACGATCAGGCCAAAGACCCCCAACGCCAGCGCATACACGGCGCGCCACGCCGGACGGGCGTTAATCGCGCTCTCTTCAGCGACAATGCAAGAACTCATATACATCTCTCCAGAATCATTAACATTCGCCAAGCTTAGTGGCTTCCGTTAAGACGATATATGATACATACTCTGCAATTATTGATTATTCGTCCGGAAAAACGATGAGCCAGCAAACCTTAGATCTGACCAGCGAGCTGTTACAGGGCATGCGACTGTCGGGTGTGAAATACCGACGGATTGAAACCTCACGTCCTTTCGGCGTGGAGTTTAATTCGGTTCCTGGCAAAGCGCAGTTTCATTTTGTCAGCCGCGGCCCGCTGCTGCTACAAATGAGCAACGGTAAACAGTTCTCGCTTGAGAGCGGCGATGCGGTGTTTATTCCCAATAGCGATGCGCACGCTCTGCTCTCAGATAGCAAAGCCGCGCGGGTGAACGTGATGGAGCTCGACAGCAAACCGGTCTGCGGGACGGTTTCCTGCATCAAAAACGCAGGCTGCGTTAATACCGAAGAGAATGCGGTTATCTTCAGCGCCTGTATGGATTTTGAATTAGGCGGAATGCAGCCGCTGGTTCGGGCCATGCCGGAGGTAATGCTGGTGAGTAGCCTGTTAAGCGCCCGCCCGGAAATCCAGCCGCTGCTGGCGGCAATGGAGCGTGAATCCCTGACGCGTCAGGTGGGCTATGCCGGCATTCTGGCACGTCTCGCCGACGTCGTCGCGGCGCTGATCGTCCGCGCCTGGGTGGAATGCGGCTGCGGTAACGCTACCGGCTGGGTACAGGTACTGCGCGACCCGAAGCTATCGCGCGCGATATATGCTATGCATCAGCAGCCCGGCGTCAACTGGAAGGTGGAAGACTTAGCCCGCGAATCCGGCCTGTCGCGTTCGGTGTTCGCCGAACGTTTTCTCACCGCCACCGGTACCACGCCGGCCCGCTACCTGACAGAATTACGCATGCGCCTGGCGGTACAATACATCAGCCATGAAGGCGAAGCGCTGGAAAAAGTCGCCTTCCGCCTCGGCTACAACTCGCTCGCCGCCTTTAGCCGCGCCTTTAAACGCATTACCGGCAAAGCGCCGGGAGCGCTACGCAATGGGGTCAATGAACAAGCGGTAACCTGATAAGCGTTATTTCTTCTGCCAGTTGGCCCACGGGCCAGCGTCGGCGGGTTTGTCGATGAGCCCTTCCAGAGAATCGAGATAAAAGTTTTCGACTTCTTTACGCGCCCACGGCGTGCGGCGCAGAAATTTCAGGCTCGACTTAATGCTCGGATCGCTTTTGAAACAGTTGATTTTGATATGTCGGGCCAGTTCATCCCAGCCATATCTGGCCACAAGGTCAGTGAGTAACGCTTCGAGCGTCACGCCGTGAAGCGGATCTTTTGACGTGTGCATTGTCTTTCCTGCATGAAAAATTTCGCTCACCATACGGACCGCGGCGGCATCATGCAACATCCCGCCACTTTTTTTAAATAACGGCTACGCCGAAACCCCTCTCCTTATCTGTTTTTCGCAAAAGCACTGAACCCACCGCGGTCATAAATTAGAAAAGAACGTTATTGGTCGAAAAAATTGCGCTAAGGCAAGCTGAGCGCATCTACCCGACAGAGGAAATCATCATGCGCCGTTGTTGTTGCCGAACCCAGAATCACTTCATAGCCAATGACCCGTACCCCGTTCTCGGAGAACACAATGAACGCCACGACTTTGCCGATTCTCGATCTGGCCCGCTATACCAACCCTGCTGAAAAGAGCGGTTTTCTTGCCGACCTCCGCCATGCCGCTCGCGATATTGGTTTCTTTTATCTTATTAATCACGGCGTGGACGCCGGATTGCAAGCTGAAGTTCAACGCCAGGCGCGACGCTTTTTTGCTCTTGATGATAGCGAAAAGCAGCAGGTGGCGATGATTCACTCGCCGCACTTTCGCGGCTATAACCGCGCGGCTTCCGAGCTCACTCGCGGCCAGCCAGACTGGCGCGAACAGTTTGACATCGGCGCCGAACGCCCGGCTTTAACTCTCGCCGAAAACGCGCCACGCTGGCAGCGTCTGCAGGGACCGAACTTATGGCCCGCCGCGCTACCGTCGCTGAAACCGACCCTACTGGGCTGGCAGCAGGCGATGACCGGCGTCGGGATGACCTTGCTGCGCGCGTTTGCCGAAGCGCTACAGTTGCCTGCCGACGCCTTTGACGCGCTGTATGGCGATAAACCGAATGAACATATCAAACTGATTCGCTACCCCGGTCAGCGTGAAACCAAAAGCGCACAAGGCGTTGGGGCGCATAAAGATTCTGGATTCTTAAGCTTCCTGTTACAGGACGAGCAAAAAGGACTGCAGGTGGAAGTCGCGCCGGAGCACTGGATCGACGCCACGCCGCTGGCGGGCAGCTTTGTGGTGAATATCGGTGAGCTACTTGAGCTGGCGACTAACGGTTACCTGCGCGCCACCGTTCATCGCGTGGTCTCGCCGCCGGCAGAACAGGAACGCCTCTCAATCGCCTTCTTTCTTGGCGCGCAGCTCGATGCCGTGGTGCCGGTGTACCGCCTGCCCGCCCATCTGGCGCAGGAAGCGCTCGGCCCGGATAGCGATCCGCAAAATCCGCTGCTGCGGGATGTTGGCTGGAATTACCTCAAAGGGCGGCTGCGTTCCCACCCGGATGTCGCCGAACGTTATTACCAGGATGTTTTTCGCGAACGTACTGAGCAACTGATCGTTTAATTTAATAAGGATAACAATATGAAATATGCCGCATTCAAACTGGCAGGGGTCGCTTTATCTCTTTCTCTGGCATGGACATCCGCCCAGGCTGCCGCGCTGCGCGTTGCCGCTGACCCGGTGCCACACGCTGAGATCCTCAATTACATCAAAAAAATCGATCCCAGCCTCGATATCAAAGTGGTCGAACTCACCAGCGGCGTTAACGCCAACGAGCTGCTGGCGAATGGCGACGTTGATGCCAACTACTTCCAGCACGTTCCGTATCTGAAGGATCAGGAAAAAGCGCTGGGTAAGACCTTTGCCGTCGCCGCTACGGTGCATATTGAACCGCTGGGTATTTATTCCCGTAAGCACAAAGACTTTAATTCCGTCCCGGAAAACGGGACCGTCGCGGTGCCGAACAACACCACCAATCTCAGTCGCGCCTTGTTCCTGCTACAAAGCCAGGGATTAATCAAACTCGGCGCTAAATTCACCAACCCGGCGACCACGTTAGCTACCCCGAAAGATATCGTGGAAAACCCCAAACATCTGAAGATCCTCGAAATTGAATCGCCGCAGATCCCGCGTTCCTTAGACGATGTTGATTTAGCGGTCATTAACGGCAACTACGCGCTGGAGGCGGGACTGGTACCGGCGAAAGATGCGTTAGGGCTGGAGAGCGCGAACAACAACCCTTACGCCAATATCCTGGTGACGACGCCGCAATTGGCTAATGACCCACGCATTAAAGCGCTGGCCAAAGATCTCACCTCGCCGCAGGTTGCCGAATTTATTCGCAAAAACTATAACGGCTCGGTTATCCCGGTTGCGCCGCAATCATGATTGAGGTCGTCGGGCTGAGTAAAACCTATGCCGGAACAGGCCGACCGGCGTTAAACGGCGTGTCGCTGCAGATCCCGAAAGGCGCGATTTATGGCATTCTCGGGCGCAGCGGCGCAGGAAAAAGCACGCTGATCCGCTGTCTCAATTTACTCGAACGGCCCTCTGCGGGCCGAATTGTGGTGAACGGGCATGATATCACTCAGTTAGACAAAGCCGGTTTACGTCAGCACCGTCTGCGCACCGGAATGATCTTCCAGCACTTCAACCTGCTGCATGCCCGCAACGTGGCTGACAACGTCGCGGTTCCGCTGGAAATCGCCGGTGTCGACAAACGTGCGCGCCGCGAACGCGTGCTCGAGTTGCTGGAGTTAGTGGGACTGGCGGATAAAGCAACCGCCTTTCCATCCCAGCTTTCCGGCGGTCAAAAGCAGCGCGTCGGCATCGCCCGCGCGCTGGCGGCCGGCCCGGATGTGCTGCTATGCGATGAAGCAACCAGCGCCCTCGATCCGGAAACCACCACCTCGGTGCTGGCGTTACTGGCCGATATCAATCAGCGGCTCAATCTGACTATCGTGCTTATTACCCATGAGCTGGAAGTCGTCAAAACGCTGTGCGATCACGCGGCGTTGCTGGAGCATGGAGAAGTCATCGAGAGCGGGAAAATCGCCGACCTGCTGGTGGCACCGTGGTCCAGATTACGTCAGTCGTTACTGCATAATCCGCAGGCGGAGCAGGATTTCCTTGCCCGTCACGGCTTTCACGGGAGGCCTTTATGCGTAGTCGCATGAGTTGGGAAGATTTATGGCCCTTATTGTGGGAAGGCAGCCTGGAAACCCTCTATATGGTAGGTCTGGCGGCGCTGTTTACCATTTTAATCGGCCTGCCGGTCGGCGTGTTACTGTTTGTCTCCCGTCGCAACGGCCTGGCGCCGATGCCGAAACTGAATGCGTTGCTGGGGGCGATTATTAATTTTGGCCGCTCGCTGCCGTTTATTGTACTGCTCATTGCGCTGATCCCCTTCACGCGTTTGATTATCGGCACCACCTTAGGCAGCACCGCCGCCGTCGTGCCGATTACCATCGGCGCTTTTCCGTTCTTCGCGCGACTGACCGAAAACGCGCTCGACGAAGTGGATTACGGACGCATTGAAGCCATTCTGTCGATGGGGGGTAATCTGTGGCACGTTATCTTTAAATCGCTGCTGCCGGAGGCGCTACCGACCCTGCTTGCCGGGATCACCCTGACTATCGTGATGCTGATTGGCTTTTCATCGATGGCGGGCGTCATTGGCGGCGGCGGTCTTGGGGACCTGGCGATTCGCTACGGTTATCAGCGCTTTAACGATCAGGTAATGGTCGGTACGGTACTGATTCTGGTGGTGATGGTTCAGGGCGTACAAATGATCGGCGACAGGTTGGTACGACAGCTTGCCCATCGCCGCTAAGCTCTCATTCGCAGGCGGCTACTGCAGGCCGCCTTCCTCCACGAGAACCCTGACCAGTTCTGCCGCCGGCATTTCGCGGATCATCGCCACCCCTTGTCCCGCCCAGTGCGCGCCGAAACCATGATCGCCCTGCGCTTTTGCCGCCGTCGCCAGCGCTTTTCCGGCGTCATAAGCGAGCGGATAGGCGGGAATTTCTCCTTCGCCGATTTCGTGCCAGCTATTTTTAACGCAGCGTGCTGGCCGACCCGAAATAGCCGCTGTCAAAAATGTGACAACGTCACTATTTTGCGTGAGCGCCTGTCGATATCCACTATCTATACCCGCTTCCGGGCACAATAAAAATGCGGTTCCCAGCTGAACGCCCGACGCGCCGAGCTGCATCAGGCTGGCTATCGCCGCCCCATGCATAATGCCGCCGGCGGCGACAATGGGTAAATCGACAGCCTGCTTTAGAGCCTGAAGCAGAGTGAAGGTGCTCATTTGACGATCGTCGCCGTGTGGGTCAAAAATCCCCCGATGACCACCGGCCTCATACCCTTGCGCAATAACGACATCAATACCCACTTGCGCAATTAATCGCGCTTCGTCGACGCAGGTGGCGGACGCCATCGTCACCGTTCCCTGTTGCTGGAAGCGGCGAATAACCTCTGACGACGGCACGCCAAAATGAAAACTCACCACCGCTGGCTTCTGTTCAAGCAGCATATCGAGCATGGATTGATGTTGATGGAAGGTCTGATAAATCTCGTTAAGCTGTTTCGGCGGCGTGCCGTGATAACGGGCAAACGCCGGAGCCAACCGCGCCAGCCACTGCGCTTCCTGAACGGCATCGCGGCGCGACGGCGTATGACAGAAAAGGTTGACGTTAAAAGGACGATCGGTGAGCTGCCGGGTTTGTTCAATAAGCGCCTGCGCCTGCGTAACCGTCGACGCGCCGAGCCCCAGCGAACCCAATCCTCCGGCGTTGCTTACCGCTGCAGCCAGGGACGGCGTCGACACCCCTGCCATCGGCGCCTGAATAATCGGATAACGAATATTAAGTAATCGCGGTAAATGCTGATTCATTGGCGATCCTGTGCAATTTGCGATGTGAGGCATTAACCATCTCTTTTTAAGATGTTAAGATCAACAATATTGTCATATTGAGAAGAAAAATATGAACCACACCACATTACTGATCTTTAAACTGGTGGCCGAAACCCAAAGCGTCACTCAGGCGGCGAAACAACTTGGTCGCGCGCAATCCAATATCACCACGCGCATTCAGCAGCTTGAAGAGGAGCTGGAAGCCGAGCTTTTCGTACGCGGAAACAAGAAGATGCTGCTTTCTCCCGCCGGGCAAAACTTCCTCAGCTACGCGCGGCGAATTTTAAGCCTTGCCGAAGAAGCCAAACTGGCGCTGCACCCTGCACGGCCCGCGGGAACGTTAAAGCTCGGCGCGATGGAAGCCTGTGCCGCCAGCCGCCTGCCGGCCATATTGCCTTTGTTTCAGCAACGCTGCCCGGACGCCGACCTGACATTGCGTACCATGCCCACCCGTCAGCTGACTGAACTGGTCGAAAACGCAACGCTGGACTGCGCGCTGGTTTCACTGCCGGCCGGTCCAGACGGCAGCCTTCAATGCCCACAGACGCTTGAATATCTACCGCTTTTCATCGAACAGCTGGTCCTGATCTCCCCTGTTGATGGGCGCGACTACCGCTTTGCCGCCTTCCCGGCAGGATGTACCTACCGCCAGCGCGGCATCGAATATCTGCAGCAGACGGGAACGCACGTGGACATCGTCGAAGTCAGCTCCTATCACGCGATGATGGCTAACGTCGCCACCGGTCGCTACGCCTGTTTGCTCCCTGAAAGCGTCCTGCCCCTGCTCACGCTGCCCGCAGGCTGCCAGACGCAATACGTCACCCAGGCCGCCACCCAGCTTATCTGGCGCCGCGGGTATGTGTCGCCTATTCTCGACGCCCTGCGCCAGTTATTGCTGGCGCCGGCCGCAGGCAACCAGCCCGGCAGCTCCCAGCAACACGCCGCTGGCCGTCAATAGTGAAGGATTAAACGATCCCGTCAGGCTGTATAAACCATCGGCGACCAGCGGCCCGATTATCTGTCCGACGCCGTAAGTCGCCGTGAGCGCGGCGATCATATTAAATTTTACCGCCTGATTTAGCCGCTTGCCCTCTGACAAGGCAATGGTTACCGTCCCAAGGAAGGTCGCTCCAACCAGCAGCGCGCTCAACAGACAAAAGGTGAATGAGTGGCTCCATGCCGGTAAGGCCACGCCGAAGGCCTGAATAACGAGATTGCTACAAAATGCCCGCTGATAGCCAATTTTCAGCACGAGTTGGTGCCAGATAAAACAGGAAGGTACCGCCGCGAGACCAAATACCGCCCACAGGTGCACCGGGTCGATACCCGCGAGCGCGCCGTGCAAAAACAGCGGCAAATAGGTCGCGGTGATGATGTAGCCAAAGCCCGCGAGGCCATAAATCAGCAGCAATTTTACCGCATCGCTCGTGCGCCCATTGTCGCTCGGCATCGTTGTTGCGGGCCCGCTGTTTAACGCCAGCAGCGAATCCGCCGGGCTTAATAATCCGCGCAAGGCGCATAAAAACAGCATCGTCGCCGTGATGGCGCACAGTAGCCAGATTTGCTGACTGCTAAACGCCAGCGCTTTACCGGCGGCAATAAACTCCGCCGACAAAAAGATCCCCATCCCGACACCGGCAAACAGTACCGGCGCGCCGTTATGATGTTTCATATGTTGCAGTAGCCATAACGAGGCGGAGATAAGCGTTACCGCGCTGAGCACCCCGGCCAACCCGCGCAGGATAATGATAGCCAGCGGCGAACGCAGCCAGGCCAGTAGCGCCAGACAAATTAGCGTCAGAATGACCGAGACAATATTCATTCTGGTCGCCTGGTCCGGCTTTGCCTTCGCCAGTAACAATGCCCCCAGCAGGTACCCGGCATAATTAGCGGAGGCGGCCAGATTCCCCTGACGCAGCGTCAGGATCTGATCGCTTAACATCACCGGCAGGATCCCGGTGAAGGCGAAGCGGCCGTAACCCATACCAATCATTAATACCGTCGCCCCTGCCATCGCTAATAAGAAAGCATTTATCTCCGGCCTGATTTGTCGCATCTGCGTTACCCCTCGCACAGTTTAATCTTAAAAAGAGAATATTAATTAATTTTAATTCTCTTTTTATTATGTATTAGCGTGATGCGACGAGCAAGCCGCCGCGCCAGGGCAAAGAGTAAAAGCACCAACCAGAGGATACTTCGGTTAGCGACGAAGGATGGTTGTCAAAAGCGCACGGTCGTTAAACGCCGTACTCGATAATAGGCCGCATTATCTTCAGCGCAGCGCTCAGTTTATCGAGGCTCGGTGACGCCAGCGCCAGACGCAAAGCATGCGGCACATCACGACCGACGCTGTAAGGTTCGGCGGTGGAAATAGCGATATTCATGGTTAGCAGCTGTTTCACGACGCGATCGGCGCGGATCTCCTCGCCCAACGGCAGCCAAAGGAACCAGGCATTTTCATTGCCGATCATTGGTAAGCCAGCCAACGCCTGACGGGCGATGGCCTGCCGCCGCCGCGCATCTGCGCGCATTATGGTTTCGAGCCGGGCCAGCGTCCCATCCTGGATCCAGCCGCAGACCAGCGCCGTCGTTAAGGCCGGCGTATTCCAGCTGGTGGCGCGGATCGTCCGCTCTATCGCCGGCATTAACGCTTCGCGGCATACCACCATGCCAACCCGTAAACCGGTGGCGATGTTTTTTGAAAAACCGCACACATAGACCGTACGCTCAGGCGCCAGCGACATCAGCGGCGGCGGCGTGTTTTCAATCAACCACGCATAGGCGGCATCCTCAATGATGAACAAATCGAACTGGCGGGCAATATCAACCAGTTGACTACGCTGCGCCAGATTCATTACCCAGCCAAGAGGGTTATGCAGCGTCGGCATGGTGTAAATCGCTTTTACCCGCCGTTTTTCACACAGGCTGCGAAGCATATCGAGATCCGGCCCTTGTGTTGTGTGCGGAATAGCAACCAGTTCAAGTTGATAGAGCCTGGCGAGAGCGCGAAATCCCGGATAGGTCAAGGCATCTGCCGCAACCACATCGCCGGGACGCAGCAGGCCGCCGAGCGTGACCGCCAGCCCATGCTGAGCGCCGTTAACGATAGCGACCTGCCCGGCGCTGGCCGCCATACCCTGTCTGTTAAGATGCTGGGCCACTATTTCCCGTTCGCTCATGCGTCCGGCGTGCGGTTGATAGCGTAACAACGCTTCCAGATCGCCCGCGCCAGAGAGTTTTTTTAATGCCTCGCGCAGGAGAACGGTTTGTTCCGGCAACGCCGGAGAGTTGAAATTAAGATCGATCATGTCCGGGGCAATGGCGTGCTGATCGACACCCAGCCCCGGCGGCAAGCTCAGTTCACGCACAAAAGTCCCGCGTCCTGTTTCGCCGCTGACCAGCCCCATTAACGCCAGTTCACGGTAGACCCGCGTCGCGGTAGCCAGAGAAATTCCGTGTTCAACGACCAATTGCCGATGGGTCGGCAGCTGGCAGCCAGCCGCCAGCGCACCGCTGCGGATAGCTGCCGCATAGCGATCAACCAGAGATTTATAGCGGTTTTTCATCGTCATTGTATCCATGACAATTATTTGATTGTCATGGATTGTGCGACCTACTATCGACCCGGTCAACCACATTAACTATCACTACAAAGAGGTCACACGTGCACAACCGTCGCGCTTCCACTTCTATATCCGGTTGGATAAACGGTTTTATCGGCGTCGCTATTTTTAGCGGCTCGCTACCCGCCACCCGCATCGCCGTGCAGGAGTTCGATCCTTTTTTCCTGACTTTCTGCCGTGGGGCGATTGCCGGGGTGCTTGCGCTGGGCCTGATCTGGCTTTTACGCCTGCCGCGCCTGCAAGCGGGACAATGGCGTTCACTGGCGCTGGTTGCCGGCGGCGTGGTCATCGGTTTTCCGCTGCTGACGGCACTGGCGTTGCAGCGGGTGACGTCTGCCCACTCAATTGTTTTTATTGGGTTATTGCCGCTAGCGACGGCGATTTTCGCGGTGATCCGCGGCGGTGAGAGACCGCGCCCTGCCTTTTGGGGATTCTCGCTGCTGGGCAGCATACTGGTAGCCAGTTTCGCGCTGGCCGGTAACACCGGGATGTCCATTTCAGGCGACCTGCTGATGCTGGCGGCGGTAGTGGTCTGCGGATTGGGTTATGCCGAAGGGGCGCGCCTCACCCGAGAGCTTGGCGGGCTGGCGGTCATCTGTTGGGCGCTGCTTCTGTCCCTACCCCTGATGTTGATAGCCTGCGGTTTAACGATTCCCGTCAGTTTCCGTGGTATCAGTGCGTCTGCATGGACGGCGCTGGCCTATGTCTCGTTATTCAGCATGCTGATAGGTTTTATCTTCTGGTATCGGGGACTGGCAATCGGCGGTATTGCGGCGGTCGGTCAACTCCAGCTATTGCAGCCCTTTTTCGGCCTGGCGCTGGCGGCACTACTCCTTCATGAATCAGTGAGCCCGTTGATGGTTGCCGTCACGCTTGGCATCATTTTCTGCGTGATCGGTTCGAAGCGCTTTGCCCGTTAAAATAGTCGGCAGCCTGATTTGAGGCGAGTTCCTCTCTCAGGCTGTCTTTATCATCAATTAAACTGTGGCGCGACCGAATGGCCGCAGGCGCTGTTAGCGTCAATGGTGTCGTTCATGCAGGTCTGCGAATCAAGGCCCTGACCCGGCGCCATCCCCGAGGATGATGAGGAACCTCCTGAACAGGCGGATACAGCAAAAACAATGAGCAATATAAGTAATTTTTTCATCGCGATGACCTCCGGGAAGCAAATAGGTTGCCGTGCTCCATCCTAAGACTGGCCACTCATCCATTTCCCTTTCAAACTCAGGTATCACTCTAAGAAATAATATGGGCGTTATTTATCATCTGTATAGCTATATTATCGGTCATTTTGCCAATAAATGAACCGAGCGTTGGCATAAAATGCTCGCCCGCTCGCCGGAGCCGCCGCGCTTGCGCTATGCTTAACCTCCCTTTCGTTTTAAACACTTAGCGTTATGACTACTTCTGTCAGCACCACTCAGCTTAACCTGCGTATTATTTCCATCGTGGTTTTCACCTGTATCTGCTATCTCTCCATCGGCCTGCCACTGGCGGTGCTTCCCGGCTACATCCACTATCAGCTCGGGTACAGTACGCTAATCGCCGGAGTCGTTATCAGCCTGCAGTACATTTCAACGCTTGTAAGTCGACCTCACGCTGGCCGCTATACCGATATCTGGGGGCCGAAAAAGGTCGTTAGCCTCGGCATCATCTGCTGCATGTTAAGCGGACTCTTCACCCTCGCGGCGGTGATGTTGCAAGCTATACCACTTCTCGCCGTCAGCGCCCTGTTGATTGGCCGGATTTTCCTCGGCGTGGGAGAAAGCTTTACCGCCACCGGGGCGACGTTATGGGGCATTAAAACCGTTGGCGCGATTCACACCTCGCGGGTGATTTCATGGAATGGCGTCGCGACCTACGTGGCAATGGCCGTCGGCGCACCGCTGGGGGTGATGCTCAATAGCTATTTTGGCATCAGCGGTTTTGCCGTAGTGGTAGTGCTGGTTGCGCTAATTGGCCTGCTCTTTGCCCGCACGCGACAGGATGTCAGCGTAACCGCCGGAGTGAGAGCGCCATTCCATGTGGTAGTGCGCAGGATCTGGCCCTACGGGCTGGGGCTGGCGCTGGGTACCGTCGGCTTTGGCGTCATCGCCACCTTTATCACCCTCTATTTTTCGGCTCACCACTGGCAAGGCGCTGCATTCACGCTCTCTCTCTTCAGCATCGGTTTTATTTGTATACGCCTGATCCTTGGCAACACCATTACCCGCTACGGCGGCGTGCCGGTGTCGCTTGTCTGCTTCGTAGTGGAGTGTCTTGGATTATTGATTATCTGGCAGGCGCCGTCGGCGTGGGTCGCCGGTATTGGCGCATTCCTCACCGGTTCTGGTTTCTCGCTGGTCTTTCCGGCGCTGGGCGTCGAGGCGGTGAAACAGGTAGAAGAACAAAACCAGGGTACGGCGCTGGGTACCTATTCAGCCTTTCTCGATTTGGCGCTGGGTTTGACCGGCCCGGTGGCCGGTTGGGTGGCGGGTTATTATGCGCTTGATACGCTGTATCTGCTGGCTGCGGTGATAGTCGCCATGGCGTTTATCCTGCTGCTTCGGGTTCGTCTGCAACAGACCAGGGCGAACGTATGATGTATGCCGATTAATCATGATACTGGTAACAATTTAATCAATAATTGACGACGCTTTAATATCCGTGCCACCATTCCGCGAGCATCCAGTCCTGGATGCCGGGCGGTACGGGTGCAGTGATAGAGGTCGTCAACAAAACGATCCCCCCGTGACCTGGCTCCATTCGACTCGTCGCCTGATGCGGCGAGCGGCTTACCCTGGCGGGAAATACCGACATGCATCAAAGTTTCAACCAGCGAGTCCATTTTTACTACTGCATTCTGGTCGCGCTGAAAATCCACGTAAAAACGAAAAAATCGGGCGGAGCGAGAGGGAAAAATAACTTTCTTCTCAAATGGTTGCGTAAAGCGCAGGACAACAACATCTTTCACCCGGATATCACCAGCGAAATCGAATGGCTACGCGGTAAAATTATCCAGGCCGGTCATGATACTGACCTTGAGCCGATGCTGGAATTCGTCTATGCCACTGCCCGGCGCGCCGAAATGCTCAAAGATGCCGACTGATCCTTATTAAGCTAGCTGCAAAATATCGCCGGTAGCCGGTGCCTGCGCGCCGGCGAGCCACAGTTTTCCCCAGGCGCCGGTACAGTGGCAGGCCAAAATTTTCTCCACCTGCAGCTGATGTAAGTAACTTCTCACCTGCCAGACCCTGGCGACGGATGCGGCGCGCAGGTGTAGCCCGCCGATCAACGCGTGGACCCTCTCAATGCCGGTGATATTCTGACAATGCCGCACAATGTTCTCTACGCCGCGATGTCCGCAGCCGCAGATGATGACCAGACCGTGGTCGGAAAGATAGATAAGGACGCCTTCATCGACGATATAATCAGGCGTCAACGGCGAGCTGGCTAAAACGCCAAAGGATTGCGGACGGTTTACCACGATCTCGCCGGACCACAACAGACGTTCGCTGATGGCAAACGGCTGCCGGTAGCATTCCATGCGAAAGCGGGAATAGTCGAGCTCAAGCGAGAGTTTTTTGATTTTGCGTACGTGCCGGCCAAGGCTGATAGCGGCATAGCGCGGTTGGGTAAGCTGTGGATGACAAATAATTCGGCTCCCCTCCGGCAGCCAGGGGACGCCACCGCAGTGATCGTAATGGCCGTGTGATAATACCGTCGCGGTCAAGTTATCCAGTTTAATCCCCATCCGCTGCGCATTCTTAAGAAAACTGCCGTCAGGGCCGGTATCAAACAGCACTTTGCTGGTTTCATCCTCAAGGAGCAGGCTAAGTCCTGCTTTGGCTGTCAACGCCGGATCGTCGTGCGCCGCAAGGCGATTTTCCAGTAATACCCTGATGGTTAAGGCCATTATTTCATTCATCCCTGTTATATATGCACGACCAGTGTAACGAAGAAACCCTGCAATCTGTGTGATGAGCGCCGCACCCTTCACTCCGAAAAAAGTGACACCGTCACTAAAAAACAGCTTCACAACCGCGCTACGTCCTCTATGCTGATAGACGCGGATCGTTAACTTGAGGTTATCTATGGCAGACTGGAATCCCTCGCTGTATCTGAAATTTGCTGATGAGCGCACCCGACCGGCGGCTGAGTTAACGGCGCGTATTGCGCAACAGCCGGTCAAGCTGGCTGTGGATCTGGGCTGCGGTCCAGGCAACAGCACGGCCTTACTGCGTGCAGCGTGGCCTGAAGCGCGAATTATTGGCGTTGATAATTCCGCCGCCATGCTGGCACAGGCGGCGCAAGCGCTTCCCAATTGTGAGTTTATCACCGCAAATATAGAAGACTGGCAGCCATCTGAGCCCGCAGACGTGATCTATGCGAATGCCTCTTTACAATGGCTCACAGACCATCAAACGCTGTTCCCGCGACTGGCCGGCCAGTTAAGCGATGGCGGCGTTCTGGCGGTTCAGATGCCGGATAACTGGCAAGAGCCCTCTCATACCCTGATGCGTCAGGTCGCTGAAGAGCTGGGATTTCCGGAAAGTGGCCGACAGCCGCTCCCCCGCGTCCAGCAGTATTACGACATGCTGAGCAACAGCGGTTGCGAGGTGGATATCTGGCGCACCACCTATTATCACCCTCTGGAATCGCACCAGGCGATCGTTGACTGGCTGCAGGCGACCGGTCTGCGCCCGTATCTGCAAAATCTTGATGAAGCAGAAAAGAACGTGTTTTTAGAGCGTTATCTGACGCTGTTACAACAACATTATCCGTTACAGTGTAACGGAAAGGTACTGTTATTGTTCCCGCGACTGTTTATTGTCGCGCGACGCCTGGTTAACGCGTAGTCGCCAGTTCGACATCAACGTTAAGCGCATTCAGCTGATTTACCACGCTGCTACTAAGCCGGTCATCGCTGATGATGACATCAAGCTCGCTCAGCGGCAGGATCAGGTAATTCGCCATTTTTCCATATTTTGATGAGTCGCTTAGCAGGATACATTTTTCACTTACCTTCGCCACGGTCTGTTTCACGATGGCTTTATTTTCGTTGGGCGTCGACAGTCCGCGCAAATTCCATGATGACGCCGAAATAAACGCGACATCGATAAACAGGTTCTCCAGCATTTTTGCCGTCAGGTGGCCAACGGTCGACTGATTCTCACGGCATAAGCGTCCGCCGGTATGGATCAATTCACATTGCCCGCGTTCAATCATCAAATTGGCAATGGCGAAATCATTGGTGATGATCAGCAAGTCCTGACGCTCAACCAGGTTTTCGGCCAACGCGAGCGTCGTGGTCCCGGCATCCAGATAGACGGTGCTGTTCGCGGGAATATGCTTAAGCGCCGCCAGACCAATAGCCTCCTTTTCCTGGGGAAACATAAGCGTTTTATCGCGATGCGAAGGTTCATTCAGCAGGCGGGTTCGTTGCGGAAGTGCCACACCCCCCGATACGCTGGCCAGCACGTTAAGCTGCTCCAGGCGCTGAATATCGCGCCGGATTGTCATATGCGACACGCCCAGCGCCTCGACCAGTTCGACGACGCTGACCACCCCTTTGTCTTTAATGATTTCCAATATCTTCTCTTGTCTCTCCAATGGCAGCATCGATTTCTCCTGATGGTGTCTCGCTATCTCATATTTTCACATTTTATCACATCATCCAGGGCTGTACACCGGATTAACAGTGCCAGTTAATGTGAAAAATAGATAATAAATGTTATTTATTGTGATCGTCGTCGCTGTATTCATCACCTCAATCATTGATATTAACATTTAACAACAGATAATACCGTAAATTAACACTCGCTGTATGAGGGGACAGGATATGAGAGCAGGCATAATTGCCGATGATTTTACCGGCGCGACGGATATCGCCAGTTTTCTGGCTAATAACGGAATAGCGACCAGCCTGTTTAGCGGCGTCCCCGGTGAAGATTACCAGGGCGATGCTCGCGCATTAGTCGTGAGTCTGAAATCACGTTCTGTTTCAGCCAAAGAATCTGTGACGCTGTCACTGAATGCGCTGCGCTGGTTGCAACAACAGGGGTGCGATCGTTTTTATTTTAAGTACTGCTCCACCTTCGATAGCACGATCGAGGGGAATATCGGTCCGGTCACCGATGCCTTGATGGATGCGCTGGGCGTCGCAACCACGGTGATCTCTCCGGCCTTGCCCATTAATGGTCGTACGGTGTATCAGGGACATTTATTCGTTGAAGACCGCCTGTTGCAGGAGTCCGGTATGCGTAATCATCCGGTCAATCCCATGGATGACAGCGATCTGCGCCGTTTAATGGAACGTCAGTCACGCGGCACATGCGCCCTTATCAATGCGCAGATTCTGGAATCCGGCGAGGCGGCCGTGCGCGACGCGCTCCAAACCCTATCCGCCGCGGGCTATCGCTATATCGCGCTGGACGCATTAAACGAGAAACATCTGCAAATTCAGGGGCAAGCGTTGCACGATATGAAGCTGGTTACCGGTGGTTCCGGCTTAGCCGCGGGTCTCGCGCGTTGCTGGGCCAACGCCACGGAGCCTTCCCTTCCCTTTAGCGTCACCACGCCAGCGGCCTGTACGGTAGTATTATCCGGGTCCTGCTCTATGAGAACTCAGGTACAGGTGGAAAAATACCGCCAACAGGCGCCAGCGCTGGCCGTGGACGTGGCAGGTTTGCTTGATAAACGCTGGACGCTTGATGAGTATTGCGGTCAGATCGTTGAATGGCTGCACCAGCAGTCCGACGCGGCCACGGCGCCAATGGTTTACGCCACGACTTCGGTCGCAGAGCTGCACAACATCCAACAACGCTATGGCGCCGAGCCAAGTCGGTTGATCGTTGAGATGCTGTTTTCTCAATTAGCAAAACAACTTGCGCAGCAAGGCGTGAGCCGGTTCATCGTCGCGGGCGGAGAGACCTCCGGCGCGGTAACGCAAGCGCTTGATATTCGCCATTTCACTATTGGCGCCGCGGTCTCACCCGGCGTTCCATGGATCAAGGCAGATTCCCGGCCGCTTTTCCTGCTGCTCAAATCGGGTAATTTTGGCGATGACAATTTCTTTGCCCGCGCGCAGACCGCGGAGGCTTGCGCATGAACGAGTCATCCTTACGCCAACAGATGGTCTCTATCGCTCGCTCTTTCTTTAATCGCGGCTATGCAACCGGTTCGGCTGGCAATCTTTCCGTCCAGCTTGCTGACGGCACGATTCTGGCCACCCCGACAGGCTCCTGTCTTGGCGAGCTTAACGCCGAAGAATTGTCGCACGTGACTCTGAGCGGTGAATTGCTCTCGGGTTTAAAACCCTCAAAAGAGGTGAGTTTTCATCTCGCACTGTACCGCAACAATCCGCAGTGTCGCGCCGTCGTCCATCTGCATTGCCATTACCTGACGGCCCTATCCTGCCTGCAGAACCTGGACCCGGCTAATACCCTGCCGGCCTGTACGCCGTATGTGGTCATGCGGGTCGGCGAAATACCGCTGGTCCCCTATTTCCGCCCTGGCGATCCGCAGATTGGCCAATGGCTCGGCGAACGCGCCGCGCAGCATAAGGCTTTTTTGCTGGCTAATCATGGCCCGGTGGTGGTGGGCAAATCGCTACGCGATGCCGCCGACAATCTGGAAGAGATGGAAGCGTCCGCCCGCCTGTTCTTCACGTTGAAAAACAGCCCGGTGAACTATCTCGATCATCAACAAATGACTGTGCTTCGAGGAATGCAATAATGTTGAAACTTGCTGCCAATTTATCGATGTTATTCGGCGAAAATCCGCCTCTGGAGCGCTTCTCCCTGGCGGCCAGAGCCGGTTTTAATGCCGTTGAGATGTGGTTCCCTTACGAATATCCCGTAGAGACCGTCGCCCGCGAATTAGAGAAACATCACCTCAAGCTTATCGGCATTAATACTCCGGCAGGCAATACCGCACGCGGCGAATGGGGATTATCGGCTTTACCTGGCCGTGAAGAGGAAGCCCGCAAAGCCATTGATTTAGCCATTCACTATGCTGCGGCTCTGCAGTGCCCGGCGATACATGTTATGGCGGGCGTCACCGAAGGGTTCGATCGGCAGCACTGTGCGAACACGTTTATTGACAACGTACGCTATGCGGCGGATCTGGCCAAACCGCATAACATCACCATTTTGCTTGAAGGTTTATCGCCCGCCACCCGTCCGGGTTATTTATTTTCCAGCCAATATCAGGCGATGGAATATATTCGCCAGGCGGACCGCGACAATATTCGACTGCAGCTTGATGTTTTCCATGCCCAGCAGGTCGATGGCAATCTAACGTATTTATTGAAAAACTATAAAGAGTATATCGGCCATATTCAGATTGCGTCGGTACCGGCGCGCCAGGAGCCGATTGACGGCGAAGTGGATTATCAATGGATTTTCGCCGTACTCGAGCAGGAAAAATATGATGGTTACGTCGCCGCGGAATATAGTCCTCGCGCCGGAACGCAAGCCGGACTGGATTGGGCGCAAGCCTGGTTAAATAACTAAAACCTACATAATATCAATGCCTCAGTGAGCGCCGGTGCGCGCTCATTTTTCGGAGATAGAACTATGTCAAACCACTCTGCGTTGAGCCTGGAGGGCGTTGCGCCTGCCATAAATGAAGAGTTAGTGTGGAAGAAAGTCGTCCGCCGCACGCTGCCCTTATTAATGATTTGCTATATTCTGGCCTATCTTGACCGGATCAACGTCAGTATCGCTAAATTACAAATGTCGAGCGATCTGGCATTTTCCGACACTGTTTACGGTATCGGTGCGGGAATATTTTTCATCGGTTTTTTCTTTTTTGAAATTCCCAGTAATATGATCCTTCATCGCTTTGGCGCCAGACGTTTACTTGGCGGTTTACTTATTTCGTGGGCGCTCATTGCGCCGCTGACGGCATTTGTGCGCACGCCGCTGGAGTTTTATACCGTGCGCTTCTTTTTAGGCGTGGCGGAATCTGGCTTTTATCCCGGGGTAATTCTGTATCTTTCGTTCTGGTTCCCCAGCTATCGCCGCGGGCGGATGTTCGCCCTCTTTGCTACCGCCGTACCGCTTTCCGGGATCCTCGGCGCTCCGCTCTCCGGGTGGATTATGGGCCATTTTCATGAGTACGGCGGTCTCGCTGGCTGGAAGTGGTTGTACATTATTGAAGGCGCGCCATCTCTGCTCATTGGCGTGCTGGTGATATTTCTGCTGACCGACCGCATTGCGCAGGCGAAATGGCTGTCAGATGACGAAAAAGCGTTGCTCGAGGCGCGACTGCGTAGCGATGGCAGCCATAAGACCGAACAGCATGGTTCGATGCTGGCTGTTTTGAAGAATCCGAAGGTGTGGTTACTGACTTTTATCTATTTCTGCCTGATTGCCGGGTTCTATACCGTCAGTTTTTGGATGCCAACGCTGATTCATAACGCCGGTGAAGGCGATGTGCTGAAAGTCGGATTGTTAACCGCTATTCCTTATGCCGCAGCGATAGTCACCATGATTGCCGCTTCGCGCAGCGCCGATAAACGTAGAGAACGTCGCTGGCATCTCGCCGCCATCGCCGTCATGAGCGGCCTGGGGATGATTATTGCGGCGCTGTTCAGCCACGATCTGGTGATTGCGATGATCGGTTTAACAATTGGCGCCGCCGGCGGATTGAGCACCCTACCACTCTTCTGGAGCCTGCCGACGGCCTTCCTTGGCGGCGCTTCCGCCGCGGTCGGTATCGCGGTAATCAACTCCTTTGGCAATCTCGCCGGCTTTGTCGCCCCGTGGATTATGGGCCTGCTCACCGATATGACCCATTCGACGCTAACCGGCACCTTAATCATCTCCGCGACGCTGTTTATCGGCGCTGCGGCGATATTCCGTATTCCTGCCCGTATGGTTAACCATTAATAATATTGAGAAAATCACCATGAATAATAAATTAACGATTGCCGTCACCGGCGCCGCCGGATTTCTTGGCTCCCAACTGGTCAAGGCGTTACTCCAGCGTGGCTCATTGACCGGCCCGCAGGGCGAAACGCAGGAAATCGGTAGACTGATCGCTATCGACCGCGTGGCGTTACAGGGGATTGACGATAGCCGTTTACAGGTATTAACCGGCGACATCAGCGATAGCGAATGGTTACGTAGCGCGATTCCCGCTCAGGTCGATAGCGTCTTTCATTTAGCCGCCATCGTTTCAAGCCAGGCGGAACAGGACTTCGAGCTGGGGATGAAAATCAACGTTGATGCCTTCCGCCAACTGCTGGAGTACCTGCGTCAGTTGCCGCAGAGCGTCAAACTGGTGACCACCAGTTCGGTGGCGGTATTCGGCGGCGACTTGCCGGAAAAAGTGAGCGATTCACAAGTATGGTTGCCGCAGAGTTCTTACGGCACGCAAAAAGCCATTTGCGATCTGTTACTGGCGGATTACAGCCGTCGCGGTTGGCTTAATGGCAGAAGCCTGCGCATGCCCACCATCGTCGTGCGACCGGGGAGGCCCAATCAGGCGGCATCGAGTTTTGCCAGCGGTATTATCCGCGAGCCACTTAATGGGGAATCCGCCGTTTGCCCGGTCACGGCGGATTCCCGTCTGTGGCTGTTGTCGCCCCGTAACGCAATTAAGGCTTTAATTCACGGGCACGAACTGGCTGAGGCACAGTTGACGGACGGTCGGGTGATTAATCTCTGCGGGCTGTCGGTCAGCGTCGAACAGATGATCGTGGCGTTGCGCCAGGTTGCCGGCAGTGAAGTCGCGCAGCGTATCACCTTCAAGCCCGATGCCGCCATTGAACGCATTGTCAATTCGTGGCCCGGCGATTTCGACACGCGCTATGCTCAGCGTCTTGGGTTTAGCGCCAACCATAGCTTCAGCGAAATGATTGAAGAGTATATGGCGGATTACCTCAGCTAGGGTCAGTATCAGCGGCGCCCGAAGGCGCCGCTGCATGTTACCAGGGGAAGTCGTGAACCAGCGAAAGATCCCAGGCGGTGGCCAGTAACGACAGAAACATGATTAGATTAACGGTAGTTTCGATTCGTTTTTCCATGCTGCTTCTCCTGTGTCGCACTGCTAGAGCTTCATCAGATACCGAACATAATCGTCCGCAGGGGTGAATTCATCATACAGTCGGCGTGCAGGATTATCGTGACGGGTGTGCCAGTAGAGCCGCGACCATCCCTGAATTTTACCTTCAGCCTGCAGCGTTCGAATCAGCGTTCTCGCGACTCCCCGTCCGCGGGCTTTTGGTGCAACAAACAGGTCTTCCAGATAACAGATAGGCGTCGTTACCCAGGTGCCTTCGTGAAGTACGCAGATAGCAAACCCCAGCACCTCGCCATCAACCACGGCCACCCGGCCGATCACCGGAGACTGCGGATCCAGCAAACGCCGCCAGGTATGTTCGGAGACGCTGTCCGGCTGCGGGCTATTATAGAACTGCGTGTACCCCTCCCATAACGCTCGCCAGGCGCTGTAATCCCGGTCAGTAGGTTCACGTATGTCTATATTCATTGATGGGTTCTCCGCACGCTAAACGTCATCGTTAAGTCATTATTTTGCTTTCTGAAAATGACTTCAAGCGGCGAGTGCACATTTTATCTTTTTCCTCCCTACTAAGCGATGCAGGTACGGCGTTACTGCAACGGTTTATTGCTAACAACAACCAGAATGTTGTAACTAATGAAAGAGATTAACCCGGCAGCATGCCGGGTCACTTCAGTTGACGTGTTAGCACAGCGGTTTTACGGCGCTGCGCATGCCGTCACGTAAGATAGCATCCAGATTAGCCGTTACCTGCGCCGTCAGTCCTGGCACCTGCGTCAGATCCTGCTGCCAGTGCGATTCTACCGACAACACCGACGTTACCAGATCCTGCGTTGCAAGCTGGCCATCGCGATGCTGCGCCCACAGCGTCTGAAAGCGTGCGATCCACTCCGCGTCGTCCTGAACCGGGTAGACTTCACCGTTACGCTCGCCGCGGTAGAAGGCGATCAATGCCGCCAGCGCGAAAGTCAGGCGCGCTGGGAGCTTACCGCTCTGCTTCTGCCCTGCCAGCAGCTGCGGCAGGATACGTGTACGGAACTTGGTCATGCCATTGAGGGCGATGGATAACAGTTGGTGTTTGATATAGGGGTTGCGGAAGCGTCCTGTTACCGCGCTGGCGAATGATTCCAGCTCATCGCGCGGCAGATCGAGAACCGGGATAATCTCCTGATATATCGCTTTTTCGACAAATGAGCAGACTTCCGCGTCGTTCATCGCTTCACCGACGGTGTCCAGACCGGCCTGCCAGGCTACCGGCACCAGTGCGGTATGCGCGCCGTTGAGAATCGCTACCTTCCGTTCTTTATAGGGTTTGATATCGTCAACAATCAGCACATTGAGCGGTAATTTATCGAGGCGCAGTTCGGCGGCCAGCGATTTCGGCCCCTGGATCACGAACAGGTAAAAGTGCTCGGCGGTATCAAGAAAGGCGTCTTTATAGCCAAGCTGCGTTTCAATCTGCTCCGCTTCATCGCGCGGATAGCCGGTAACGATGCGGTCCACCAGCGTCGAACAGAAGGTGTTCGCCTCTGAAAGCCAGGCGGCGAAAGCAGCCGGCAGCGCCCATTCACGCGCATAGCGCAGCACCAGTTCACGCAGCGCCTCGCCGTTATAATCGATGAGCTCACATGGGATGATAACCCAGCCTTTATCGGCGGCGCCGGCAAAATGGCTGAAGCGTTCGAACAGCAGCCGGGTCAGTTTCGCCGGATAACTTACCGCCGGGGCATCGTCAAAACGGTCCCCGGCATGGTAGCTGATACCGGCCTCGGTGGTGTTGGAGAAGACAAAACGGATATCCGGATTGTGCGCCAGGCGCAGAAATTCATCGTAATCGTGGTAGGCGCTAATTTCGCGGTTTACCGAACGAATAAGACGCGCATCGCTAACCGCTTCGCCCTTTTCATTCAGTCCGCGAATAATCGTGGTATAGAGGCCGTCCTGAGTGCTCAGCGACGGCGGGAAATCGCTGGCGATGGGTCGGACGATGACCACGCCAGCATTCAGGTCAGTATGCTCGTTAAGCAGGTCAATTTGCCAGTCAACAAACGCGCGCAGGAAGTTACCTTCGCCAAACTGGATGATACGTTCAGGGTACTGCGCGCCGGGGAAATCACGACGGTTTAAGGTTTTCACAATGGGATCCCTCTTAGAGTAGTCATACAACCTGAGTAATTGGTCCAATAAGTTATCAGGTTTTATGCTTTGCAAAACCCCGTTTTGATCAAACCTCTTCGCATTATTCTGTCGCCGGGAGGATCTTATAGAACAGCGAGGTACCCGACATTTCCCCGTCAGGCATTAAGGCAAACTGCGGAATTTCCCCCGCTTTTTGCCAGCCGCACTGCTGATAGAAGCGCTCTGCGCCGCTGCCGGTGGCGGTATCCAGCACCAGCACGGTTTTCCCATGCGCCAGTGCAATAGCCTCAAGCTCGCTCATCAGCAACCCGGCGATCCCCTGTCGACGCGCATTTTGGTGAACCAAAAGCTTGGCGACATCGGCGCGGTGCGGCTGGTTTTCCGGCTGGTCGATAATCAACTGGACGGTCCCCACTATCTGCCGTTGTTCGTTTTCTGCCGCCAACACAATCCGCTCGCCGGCGGCGACGCTTTGCGCCATCCGCTGCCAGAAGCGCTCGCCGGTGTCCGGTGAAAACGGCTGCATAAAACTGACCGAAGCCCCGCTGTTCACGCAGCTGGCGAGGATTTCATTTAATTGCGGAAGGTATTCAAGAATAGATTCACGCGTCAGCGTGCGAAGAGAAAAGGATGTGGCCATAGATTGCTCCCTGAAAATGACCACATCACTATGTTTTTAACTAATATTTAACTCAAGCAAAAAGACCATCGGATTTTCTTATCACACGCCGTCAGGCAGCGCCTGCACGCAAACGCGATTGCGCCCGGCCTGCTTGGCGTTGACTAACAGGTCATCCGCTTCCATCAGCAGCTGATTAAACAGCTCGGCGATCCGTCCTTCACCGACTTCACGGCACTGCAGGCCGAGACTCACCGTCAGGCGAATACGCTGCTGCCCCCAGGTGAACGTTTCCGACTCAATCCCCTGGCGAATTTTTTCCGCCAGCAGATGGGATTGTTGAGCATTATCGAGCAGCGCCGCAACGGCAAACTCTTCCCCTCCGATACGCGCCACCATTCCCTCTTCGCCCGCCAGTTCACGTACGCGCTGGGCAAACTGGGTCAGCACGCAGTCACCGCATTCGTGGCCCCAGGTATCATTCACCCGTTTAAAACCATCGATGTCCAGCACCATCACCGAGAGCTGTTTATCCGGGTGCGGCGCCTGGCGTTTCAGCGCCTCGCCCAAACCGGAACGAGAGTAAACCCGGGTCTGAAAATCGAAGTCAGCGCGGAGCGCCAGCTGTTTTACCAGGTTGTTGATAGCTTCGACGCTGGTCGCCACGATCACCGGGCTAATCAGCATCGCCGCCATGCCGAGACGGGTTGAAAACAGCTGCCACGGCTGCGGACGCGCATCCGGCGACAGATGGATAAGCGAGTTCGCCACCAGCAGAATCTCAGTGATACCGGTAATAAACGTCAGCAGGCAGGTCAGCGGCAATGGATAGCGAATCGCGCACCAGATCAGCGCCGGCAGCGGGAAAGTCAGGCTTCCGGCGCCGCCTACCGCCACGCCGAGCGCCATCGATAGCACCAGCGCTATCACCGGCAGTAGTTGGCTAAAGCGAAAGCGGCCCAGCACCGATGGCAGCGTCAGGGTCAGAATAAACGGCAGGATGAGGACCGCGGTCGAGAACTGCTCGCTAAACCAGTCCGCCAGTTGCGGAATAAAAGTCGCCCGTTCAACATCAACCGAGCCCAACGCGCCAACCGCCGCGCACACCAACGCCGCCAGCAGGCAATAACAAAAAAGATTCAGAGCGTTAATTGGCCCCGGCATCGAATCGGCACGCCGCTTATCCCACAGCACCAGTTGCGCCAGAATGACGATGAAGACGATATTGGAGAAGTTAATCAGCAGCGACGCAAAACCCATGCCCCAACGGGAAGTCAGGCCGTCATAAACCAGCATCGCGGCAAAACAAATAGCGTAAAAATAGCTGCGATTTAGCCAGACGTAGCGTGCGAAAATACCTGCCATAACGGCGTTGAGCGGCCAAAAGAACGAGAGCTCCTGCACCAGACGCAACATAGCGCCCATAAAGTGCAGCAGGATCGTCAGCGTGAATAACACCAGCGCATCGCGCACCGGTTGATCCTCGCGAAATAGCGTGAATGACCGAATCGACAGTGAAGACATTCAGTAATTATCCGTCTAATTGTTTCAGGCAATTATTATGTAAATAATTAGTTAGCGGATTATCATAGCATGAGAATATTTGTTAGGCATACTGCCATGCCTGAGCGTTATCGGTTAACGGTTGGTAATCGCGTTCATTTCCATCACCAGCCAGTGGTGAATCACCTGTACGACGTAACGCTGCTCCTCGCCGCTCAGTTCACGCCCGCGCGGGATCGCATGCCACTTTTCCAGACATCCGCGGCAGCAGGTCGCCGTAGCGTGCTGGGCGATAAATACCGGGTGCCCGCGCATCGGCGTCTGCTTGCCGTCATTAGCAATCTGCGCCGGGGCCAGCCGTTTGGCGATAAAATCCGCCGCGTGGCTGTCGATAATCTCTGGCCCTTTATCATAACAATACTGCCGCTCTTTCACCCCGAGGTGGAAGCGAGAGCGGAATGTTGAACGCCCAAGCCGGGCGAACAGATTTTCCATTGCAGACATCAGAACACCGATCTTCCTAAACGTTGGGTGAGTTTTTCCAGTAAGGCGATCCCCGCCAGCGAGTTACCCGCTTCATCAAGTTCAGGACTCCACACCGCAATCGCCATCTCCTGCGGCACGATCGCCACAATGCCGCCGCCGACGCCGGATTTTGCCGGCAGCCCGACACGCCAGGCGAACTCGCCGGCGTTCTGGTACATGCCGCTGGTCATCATCAGCGCGTTAACCTGTCGCGACTGAATCGGTGCGATGACCGGGTCCGCCAGATGCGGGGCAATCCCCCGATCGGCGAGAAACAGGAAGGTCCGCGCCAGCTCAACGCAGCTCATCTCCAGCGAGCAGTAGTGGAAATAGTTTTGCAGCACCGTGGCGACATCATTATGGAAATTGCCGAAGGATTTCATCAGCCAGGCGATGGCGGCGTTACGCGCGGAGTGTTCGAACTCGGAGCGTGCGACCACCGAATCATAGGCGATATCGTCCACCCCGCTCAGCCGACGCACGATCTCCAGCATTCTCTGACGCGGCGCGCTCAGGCGGCTTTGCAGCATGTCGCAGACCACCAACGCCCCAGCGTTGATAAAAGGATTACGCGGTTTGCCCTGCTCGATCTCCAGCTGCAGTAAAGAGTTAAAGGGCTGGCCGGAAGGATCTTTACCGACGCGCTGCCAGATCTCCTCTTCCTGATAATGGTTCATCGCCACCACCAGACTGAGCACCTTCGAGATAGATTGAATCGAGAAACGTTCGTGGGCATCGCCGGCGCTATAGTGCTGGCCGTCAACCGTACAGATGGCGACGCCCAGTTTATTGCCGCTAACGCGCGCCAGGGCTGGAATGTAGTCCGCTACCTTGCCGCGCCCTATCAGCGGCCTGATTTCTGCCAGAACGGCATCCAGCATTGCATTATTAATAACCGTCGCCACACTCGGCTCCTTGCCCACCATCGAAATTCGGGTGGCGAGTATAGCAGAGCGCGGCGACGGACGTCAGGCGCTAACGTCGATTAGCGACGGTCTTTCCATACGGTTTGAATATTGCAGAACTCATGCAAGCCAAAATGCGACAGTTCCCGACCAAAGCCGCTTTTCTTCACGCCGCCGAACGCCACGCGAGCATCGCTGGCGCTATAGCCATTGATAAACACCCCGCCGCACTCCAGACCACGCGCAAAACGCTCCGCTTCCGCGCTGCTTGACGTAAAGACGGTTGCCGAAAGGCCAAACTCGCTATCGTTAGCCAGTTCAAGGGCATGGGCCGCGTCGCGGGCTTCGCTGATGGTAGCCACCGGCCCGAAAAGCTCCTGACGGAAACCGGTCATCTCCGGGGTCACGTTGGCCAGTACCGTAGGCGCGTAGTAGTTGCCGGCGCCAGCGATTTTCTCGCCGCCAAGCAATAACGTCGCCCCTTCCTTCAGCGTGGCTTCAACCTGTTGATGCAGTTCATCGCGCAAATCAAAACGCGCCATCGGGCCGATGTAATTTTGCTCGTCGCGCGGGTCGCCCATTTTCAGCGCTGCCACCGCGGCCACGAATTTTTTAGTAAAAGCGTCGGCGATACCCGCCTCAACGATAAAGCGTTTCGACGCCGCGCAGACCTGCCCGCTGTTCTGATAACGGCCGACAACGGCGGCTTTCACCGCTTCGTCCAGATCGGCATCGTTAAGCACGATGAAGGGATCGGAACCACCGAGTTCCAGCACGCATTTTTTCAGCGCTGCGCCGGCCTGAGCGCCGATTGCCCGCCCGGCGCGTACGCTACCGGTCACCGTGACCGCCGCGATACGATCATCATTGATAATTTGCGAGACGCCTTCATTGGTGGCGTTGATCCAGCCAAAGACGCCAGCCGGCAGACCCGCTTTGGCAAACAGTTCGCCCAGCAGCTGCGCGCTGCCCATCACGTTCGGCGCGTGTTTCAGCAGATAGCTATTCCCAGCCAGCAGAATCGGTACCGCGCCGCGCAGAACCTGCCAGACCGGGAAGTTCCACGGCATCACCGCCAGAATCGGCCCCAGCGGCCGGTATTCAATCACCGCCTTATTATCTTCTACCTGGGTGGCTTCGGTCGCCAGCATCGCCGGGCCATGTTCGGCATACCAGTCGCAGAGATTAGCCGATTTGCTCACTTCGCCGCGTGCCTGGGCGATGGGCTTACCCATTTCAAGGCTGATCATTTGCGCCAGTTCTTCACCGCGGGCGCGCATTGCGCCGCCGACTTTACGCAGCGCGGCGGCGCGATCGGCGACCGTTACCTGGCGCCACTGGCGAAAACCCTGTTGCGCCAGGGCAATGGCTGAATCCACTTGTTGTTCGGTTGACCACGGCAGAGACGACACGACTTCACCAGTGGTCGGGTTCACGGAAACCGCGTGGGTGGCAGATAAATTCATGGTTATTCTCTCTGTAGGGATTGCGAAGTGTGGATAGTGTGGCCTACTCTTCCTTTCATTGAAAATGAATAATATTAAGCAATACATTCACAAAAGAAGAATGCTATGGACCTTACCCAACTTGAGATGTTTAACGCCGTCGCCAGTACCGGCAGTATTACCCAGGCCGCGCAGAAGGTGCACCGCGTCCCGTCGAATCTGACCACCCGCATTCGCCAGCTGGAGGCCGACCTCGGCGTCGAGCTATTTATTCGCGAGAACCAACGGCTGCGTCTGTCGCCCGCCGGGCACAGTTTTTTACGCTACAGCCAGCAAATCCTGGCGTTAGTCGATGAAGCGCGGATGGTGGTCGCCGGCGATGAGCCGCAGGGGCTGTTTTCCCTCGGCTCGCTGGAAAGTACCGCTGCGGTGCGCATCCCCACCACGTTAGCCCTTTTCAACCAGCGTTACCCGAAGATCCACCTGGCGTTGTCCACCGGCCCTTCCGGCACCATGATTGACGGCGTACTGGAAGGCACGCTCAGCGCGGCGTTTGTCGACGGTCCGCTGGTTCATCCCGGTCTGGAGGGGCTACCGGTGTTCCCGGAAGAGATGATGATCGTCGCCCCTTATGGCCATGCGCCGGTAACCCGCGCCAGCGAGGTCAACGGCGCGAATGTCTACGCATTTCGCGCCAACTGCTCCTACCGCCGTCATTTTGAGAGTTGGTTTCACGCCGACCGAGCGACGCCCGGAAGGATCCATGAGATGGAGTCCTACCACGGTATGTTAGCCTGCGTAATCGCCGGCGCTGGGCTGGCGCTGATCCCACGCAGTATGCTGGAGAGTATGCCAGGCCATCAGCAGGTTTCCGCCTGGCCGCTCGCCGAAGAGTGGCGCTGGCTGACGACCTGGCTTGTGTGGCGACGCGGCGCGAAGACGCGCCAGCTGGAGGCATTTATTGAATTGCTGAACGAGGACCGTCAGGCGGCAAGCGCGACATGATGGCCGGACGTTAATCGGCGATAATCAGCCGCGGCGAGAGTTCCTGGAGCGCATCACGGGTCTCCCCTGGCAAATGCGCATCGGTGATGATGTCCGTGAGTGAGTCGAGGTGCGCGATATTGAACAGCGACCAGGCGCCGTATTTCGAACTGTCGGCCAGCAGGATCCGCCGCCGGGCGTTGGCGATCAGATCGCGCTTCAGCGCCGCCTTCTCTTCCGTCGGCGCGGTAATGCCCTTTTGCAAATCCCAACCGTTACAGCTGACGAATGCCAGATCCGGCCACACATTCTGCAGCAAGCGTCGCCCATGCTCACCAATACACGACTGGCTGCTGTCATCGATGCGCCCGCCGATAATCGTCACCTCAATCTGTTTGAATTCAGCCAGAAACAGCGCGATATGCAGATCGCTGGTGATGACCCGCAGCGGCAGATGCGTAATCTGTCGCGCCAGTTCAATCATGGTGGTACCGGCGTCCAGCACAATGGCATCGCCAGCCTTGATAAGCGACGCCGCCGCCCTGGCGATGGCGTACTTTTCCTGTGGGCTACGCTGCGCTTTTTCCAGCGTCGTCGGTTGCGTGGGAATAAATCGGTTGAGCGTCACGCCCCCGTGGGTACGGCTAATGACCCCTTCCTGATCGAGTTTAATCAGATCGCGACGGATGGTCGCCGGCGAGGCGTTAGTTACCGCAACCAGTTGGTCGACCGTTACCAGATTATGGCTTTTCAGGAAGTCCATAATCTGCTCTAACCGATTATATCCCTTCATGTTATTCCTGTGCGATTTGCATGGCGAGCTCAATGGAGGTTGCCATGCTCTCAGACTTCGCTTTACCTGTCCAGGCAATATCAAAGGCGGTGCCGTGGTCCGCGGAAGTGCGGATAAACGGCAACCCGGCGGTGATATTCACCCCATCATAAAATCCAAGCAACTTGAGCGGAATATGCCCCTGATCGTGATACATCGCCACCACCATATCGTACATGCCTTCGTGACACTGCATGAAGACGGTGTCCGGCGGGCACGGTCCGACAACATGGATACCCTGCGCCTCCATGGCGGCAACCGCTGGGGCGACGATACGGATTTCTTCATCGCCGAACAGACCGTTTTCACCGGCGTGCGGGTTCACTCCGGCTACCGCGATGCGCGGCTGCGTATACCCCACGCGGCGTAAAAAATCATCGGCAACCCGGATAACCGTCTCCACCCGCGATTGGCTTAGGGTATCGAGGAAACGCCGCAGCGCGATATGGGTGGTGACGTGGATCACCTTAAGCTTATCGGTGTACAGAACCATGGCATAATCTTTGGTCTGCGTCAGATGGGCCAGCAGTTCGGTGTGTCCAGGGAAATGGTGCCCGGCCAGATGTAACGCCTCTTTATTCAACGGCGCGGTGGCGATAGCTTTGACTTCGCCAGCCAGCGCCAGCGCGGTGGCGCGCTTGATGCAGCGATACGCCAAATCGCCGGCCTGAGCCTGGACTTCGCCGGGCCGCAGCGCCTGAGGGTCGCTTAACGGTTCATCAATCACGTTAATCGTCGCGGGTGAACACTGCGCTTCACGCGGGTGTTCAATAATCCGCAACTCCGCACGCGGGGTAATGTTCAGCGCCAGGATTCGCCGCAGCGTCTGCGCGCAGCCCACGACCACCACCGGCGCTCCGCTCAGTTCGCCTTCGCTCAGCGATTTAATAATAATTTCCGGACCAATGCCCGCCGGGTCGCCCATCGTTACCGCAATCATGTTAGACACTCAGTTTCTCCTCAATAAAATTCACGACATCCCGCAGCGTGGTCTCCGTACCGAATCCACCTGCTTTGGTCATCACCGGACGCGGCCAGCGACTTCCGAGAAAATGGCCGTACGGCACGCATTGCGCCATCCGGCCGGTTATATGAAACCCCTGCGCGCCGAGCGCATGAGCGACGGCGATAGCGACATCGCCGCCGGACAGATAAAGCGCCCCGGGCGCACGTAACTCAACGGCAAGTTGGGTGACCTGCGCGAGATAAGCGCAGATCCGTTCTCCCAGCGCAGCGCGGCTCACCCCGCGTTCACGGCACTGCGCCTCAATACCGTGCCGGGCAGCGCTGTCCGCGCAGGTGGTAACCACGCAATGATGATTTGCCGCCAGCACCGCGGCGATTCTCCGGGCATCGGCCAGGGCGTCGCCGTTAAAGGCGCGGGCGGCATCAATCCCGATCCGCTCGACCCGCGGATGACCGGCCAAAGCGGCGACCTGAGCCTGTGCTATTTCGCTCATGGAGCCGACCACCGCCAGCAACGGCCCGGCCGCATCCCGGCGCAGATAGCGCGCCAGCGCCTCGCAGATCCCCGCAGAGCCCACCAGCAGCGTTTGCCGCGCGCGGCTGGCTACCGCGGCGATAACCTCATCCAGCTGCTCGTCTTCTTCGGCATCAATAATCAACACTCGTGGTTGGTCGCTCTCTTCCGCAAGGGCGGCTGCCAGCTGTCGCACGTCAAGCGAACGGCACGGCAGTTGGCTCTGCATAGCGAGCAATTGCCCAATATCGGCGCTAGTGACCGGGGTTTTGGGGTCGCTGGCGAATTCTGTTTCATTAAGCGCTACGCCGTGGACATAACAGCGCCCCCCGCGGGTTATACGCCCTGCACCCGGAAAGGCAGGCGCGACAACCGCGACAGAGCAGCTCCGCGCACGCATCATCGCCTCCAGCTCCGCGCCGGGATTGCCGCGCAGGGTGGAATCGATTTTCTTCACCTGCCAGACGGCGGCGAAATTTGCCGCATCACGGAGCACTGTGTTCACTTTCTCTGCAGCCTGCGCCCCGGAAAGCGCCCGACTATCGCTATTGAGAACCAATGCCCGGGTGGTCGGCTGATGGCCAGCGTTAAACGCCACCTCAACCGCCAGGCCCGCTTCCGCCAGACTGACACCGGCATCATTGGCCCCGGTAAAGTCATCTGCCAGCACCAGAACAGGATTATCGCCGCAGCTCATTCTCTTTCCTTCATCGCTTATCTGAACCGCTAATGATTATATTCAATCATATTTGATTAAATGTGAGCAAGCTCAAGTTATTAAACGTCCGTATAAATTATAACTTTTGCTCATTGAAATGAGTGAACACTAAGCATGATGATTGAATTCAATCATAACAATAGAGGAGTGAGACGTGGCGACGATTAACAGTACGATTATCAGCGGCGCGGGCGCCATATCAGCCCTGAAGCCAGTGCTGGCAGGTAAAAAAAGCATTCTGCTGGTTACCGATGCGAATGTCGGTAAGCTGGAAGCGACCAAACAGATCCAACACCTGATGGGCGAGAATAACGTTGAGGTGAGGATCGTGGATTCCGTACCGGCAGAGCCCAGCCAACATGACGTGGCGCAAATTGTTGCCCAACTCGCGGGAGCGCAACCGGAGATGGTCGTCGGTATCGGCGGCGGCAGCGTCCTCGACGTGGCGAAGCTGCTCTCGGTATTACTTCATCCCGCCTCCCCTGCGCTCAACGCGCTGATCGACGGCGAGAAACCGCGCCTGCGTCTGGCATCGCTGCTGATACCCGCCACCGCAGGCACCGGCTCGGAAGCGACACCAAACGCCATCCTGGCTATTCCCGAACGTAATACCAAAGTGGGGATTATCTCCCCGGTACTGCTGCCTGATTTCGTGGCTCTGTTGCCGGAACTGACCACCAGCATGCCTGCGGCCATTGCCGCCTCCACCGGAATCGATGCGCTGTGTCATCTCCTGGAATGCTTTACTTCCACCGTCGCGAACCTGGTGAGCGATAACGCCGCCTTAATCGGCCTGTATAAGCTGGTACGGCATATTGAGCGTTCCGTGACCCACCCGCAGGATCTTACGGCGAAACTGGAGATGTTGTGGGCCTCGTACTACGGCGGCGTGGCTATCAATCATGCCGGTACGCATCTGGTGCATGCGCTCTCCTACCCGCTTGGCGGCACCTGGCATTTACCACACGGCGTCGCGAACGCCATTCTGTTGGCCCCCTGTATGCAGGTCGTACGCCCGCACGCGGTGGATAAATTCGCCCAGGTCTGGGATCTGATCCCGGACGCCGATCTGACTTTGAATAACGAAGAGAAATCTCATGCGCTGGTCTGCTGGCTGGCGCAACTGGTGAAACGCCTGGCGCTGCCCGACAACCTCGCCGCGCTGGGCGTACCACCAGAGAGTATTGAAACGCTGAGCGCCGCGGCGCTGGAAGTAAAACGATTAATGAACAATGCCCCATGCAGCGTGAACCAGGACGAAGTCCAGGCGATTTACCAGACGCTGTTTCCACAGTCATCTCATCAGGGAGAAGAGAAATAAATGCATCATTCCATTCGCGGCGTGTTAACCGCCATTGTTACCCCCTTTACCGCCAGCGGTGAACTTAATTTGACGGCGCTGCGCCAACAGGTAGAACGACAGCTGGCCGCCGGTAATGGCATTTTTTGCGGCGGAACCAACGGCGAGTTTTTCGTCCTCAATGAAGCGGAAAAAATAGCTGTTGCCGAAACCTGCGTCGAGGCGGTTGCCGGACGCGCGCCGGTGGTGGCGCATATTGGCGAAGTGTCGACGCGGGAAACCATTCGTCTTGGCCAGCAGATAGCAAAGTCAGGCGTCGACGCGGTGTCCGTCATCACCCCGTGGTTCGTGCCGCTAAAACAGGATGAGCTGGTAAGCCACTACACGGCAATCGCTGATGCGCTAAGCGTACCGGTATTTCTGTATAACATCCCGGCGCGCACCGGTAACACCATTGAACCGCAAACCGCACGTCAGCTGGCTGCGCATGGCAACATCATTGGCATCAAAGATAGCGCCGGTAGTTATGAGAGTCTTAAGGGCTTTCTTGATGCGGTGAAAGATATCGACGGTTTTAATGTTCTGAACGGGCCGGATTCGCTGATTCATCAGGGTTTCGTTGACGGTTGTTCAGCGTGCATTTCCGGGCTGGCTAACGTGGCGCCACGGGAGATTAACGCGATTTGGTCAACCTTCCAGGCAGGCGATATTGCGGCCTCAAGGCTGGCGCAGGAAAACGTCACCGGCCTGCGTACCGATCTCTACAAAGTCGCCTTTTCCCCCGCCGCGGTGAAAAAAGCATTGCAGCTGATGGGCCATGAGGTTGGCGATAGCCGCTACGCGGTGCAGTTTAGCGCATCTCAACTGCAGCAAATACGTGGAATCATCGCGCAGTATCTTAATTAAGCGCTGCGCTTCTTCAACAAAATAGACCGGGCACCTGCGTGCCCAGGATTCGTACGCCCAAAGAGAGGCTAAGATGAATCATTTTACCACTGAAGATACCTTTATTATTGTTGGCATTGTCATCGCCTATATCTTATTTACCACCTGGCTGACGTTCCGTATTAGAAGTAAAAACTCCGGGGATTTTATGGAGGGCTCGCGCGCGATGCCGGCCTTTATTGTCGGTATCCTGCTGATGTCGGAATATATCGGCGCCAAGTCCACTATCGGAACCGCACAGGCCGCGTTTGAGAGCGGGATTGCCGCCTCCTGGTCGGTGCTGGGCGCCGCCATTGGCTTTCCACTATTTGGCCTGATACTGGTTAAGCGCATCTATAACACTGGCAAAATTACTATTTCCGGGGCGATTGCCGAGAAATACGGCACCAGCACCAAGAATATTATTTCCATTATTATGATTTACGCCCTGTTGCTGGTGAACGTCGGTAACTACGTCAGCGGCGCGGCGGCCATTTCCACGGTATTAAAGATCAATTTACCCTTCGCGGCGTTTATTACCGCCATCGTCAGTACTTTCTATTTTGCCTTTGGCGGTATGAAAGGCGTGGCCTGGGTAACCATGCTGCACAGCGCTTTAAAATATGCCGGCCTGCTTATTATTATGGGTTTCGCGCTGGCAAAAACCGGCGGTTTTACGCCGATGATCGAGAAAATGCCAGATTACTACTGGACCTGGGATGGTAATATTGGCGCCGGCACGATCTGCGCCTGGCTTATCGGCACCATCGGCTCCATCTTCTGTACCCAGTTTGTCATTCAGGCCATCAGCTCGACAAAAAACGTAAAATCGGCGAAACGCTCTACCTGGATTGCCTTTTTCTTCTGCCTGCCTATCGCCTTCGCGATCGCCATTATCGGCGTGGCGGCGAAGTTTTTACACCCGGAAATCAACAGCCTGTACGCCCTGCCGGTGTTCCTGCAGGATATGAACCCGTGGCTTGCCGGGTTAGTGACAACGTCACTTGTAGCTTCAATTTTCGTTAGCGTCAGTACCGTTGCCCTGGCGATTGCCTCGCTGGTGGTAAAAGATTTTTACGTGCCGTGGCGCAATCCAACGCCGGAGCAGGAGTTTAAAGCCACCCGTTGGGCCTCGCTGATCATCGGTTTTCTGCCGCTTATTTTTGTGCTGCTGGTACCGGAAGTGCTGAAGCTCTCCTTCTTTACCCGCGCCATCAGGCTCTCTATCACCGTCGTCGCGGTCATCGCCTTCTATGCGCCGTTCTTTAAGAGCGCCCGCGGCGCGAACGCTGGCCTTATCGGCGCCTGCGTGGTGACTTCGGCGTGGTATTTGCTCGGCGATCCGTTCGGCATCAATAACATGTACATCGCGCTGATCACCCCGGCCCTGATTATGGTGATCGACCGCCTGATCCCCAATAAAGCGCAACAATCATCCCCGGCCCCCATTGAACAACGTGGAGTGTAAAAATGACCACCACCCCAACTTTTGACGGCGTAATTCGCCAACACCAACAGGATCCTCATCTGGCATGGGCAATGTTGCCCTCCGGCTGCCCGCAAAACCATGCCGCCAATCTTTTGCCGCTGCCCGATGGCACGCTGCTGTGCGTGTGGTTTGGCGGTTCGCAGGAAGGAAAAGCGGATATTTCAGTCTGGGGGGCGCGTTTAGCGCCGGGCGCCGCATCGTGGAGTGAAGCGACAAAGTTGTCCGACGATCCGCAGCGTTCGGAACAAAACCCGGTACTGTTTCAGGCTCCAGATGGCGTGCTGTGGCTGTTATGGACCGCGCAGCACGCCGGCAATCAGGACACCGCTATTGTGCGTTATCGCCAGTCGCGCGATGGCGGAAAACACTGGGGAGCAATCGCCACCCTGCTCGATGAACCCGGCACCTTTATTCGGCAACCCATCAGCGTGATGCCCAACGGTAACTGGTTGCTGCCGGTTTTCTATTGTCGTACCCGGCCGGGGGAGAAATGGGTCGGTAACGATGATGTGAGCGCGGTAAAAATCTCAGCCGATGGCGGCAAGAGCTGGCGCGACGTGGCGGTACCGCAGAGCCTCGGCTGCGTGCATATGAATATCACCCCGCTGGCCGATGGCTCGCTGGCCGCCTTCTTCCGCAGCCGCTGGGCCGATCATATCTGGTACAGCCGGTCGACAGATTTTGGCGAAAGCTGGTCAGCGCCGATCCCCACCACGCTGCCAAACAATAACTCGTCCATTCAGGTTACCACGTTGAGTAACGGCGATCTGGCGCTGGTGTTCAATAACATGAGCGCAGCAGGCGCCAGCGAGCGTCGGGCATCGTTATACGATGAAATAGAAGATGATGACGGTCGTAAAGAGCCTGAACGCACTGGCAAAACCGCCTTCTGGGGCGCGCCGCGTGCGCCAATGACCGTGGCGATTTCCGCTGACGGCGGTAAAAGCTGGCCATGGATGCGCAACCTTGATGAGGGCGACGGCTACTGTATGACCAACAATTCCGAACAAAAACTGAACCGCGAATTCTCCTACCCCAGTATTAAACAGGGTGAAGACGGTAATTTACAGATTGCCTATACCTGGTACCGACAGGCCATCAAGTATGTCCGCGTCTCGCCGCAGTGGGTTAAAGGAGAAATCGCATGATCATTGGTAATCTGAACGCCCTGCCTCAGGCGGGGTTGCCGCTGGCGTTACGACAAATCCTCAGCCGTCCTGAATGTTCTCTTGCCGCCCTGACAGCCCGTGAAGATGGTCGCTTTCAACCTGCTGATAGCGACTGGTACTGCACCATCGGCACCGCGCAAACCCAGGCGGCAGAACAGCGACATACCGAATACCACCACCAGTGGGCCGATATTCAGGTCATTTTAAGCGGAAAGGAGACTATTCATGCCAGTACGCTTTACAGCGGCCAACCCGACGATGAACAACGCAAACCAGATCTCTTTATCAGCCAGCAGACGCCGCAAAGCGTCACGCTGCATTTGCATGCCGGCGACTTCGCGGTCTTTCTGCCCGGCGAACCACACCAGGCGCTGTGCGCCTTTGCAACACCCGCCCCGGTGAGGAAAGCGGTATTTAAAGTACCGCGCAGCATGCTGGAGGCGCCATGAAGCAGGCACTGGTCACAGGCGCCAGTTCGGGGATCGGCGCGGCGATTGTGGGGCAACTGCTGGCGGAGGGCTGGCAGGTGCTCGGGCTAAGCCGCTCCGCGCCGCCGTTCGCTCGTGAAGCCTTCAGGCATCTGGCGGTCGATGTGAGCGACCGCCAGGCGCTGGTTGATGCTCTGTCGTCGGTACCGACGCCGCAGGCGATTATCCATGCCGCCGGTATGATGGCGGCGGCGCCGCTAGGAGAACTTGACGCACTGCGTGGCCAGACGTTATGGCGTCTGCATGTGGATGCAGCGCAGATCTTAGCCAACCGCTTTGCGCCCGTTATGAGCCGCGGCGGTCGGATTATCCTTTTGGGTAGCCGAACCTCTCGCGGAGCGGCAGGCCGTTCTCAGTATACGGCAACCAAAGCGGCGCTGGTGGCGCTGGCGAGAAGCTGGGCGGCGGAACTTGCCGCGGCGGGCATTACCGTTAACGTGGTCGCCCCCGGCGCCACCGATACGCCAATGCTGCGCCAGCCAGGGCGGGAGAGTTCGCCGCCGAAGACGCCGCCGCTCGGTAGATTGATTAAGCCACAGGAAGTGGTGTCGCTGGTGAGCTGGCTTCTTAGCGAAGAGGCCGCGGCCATGACCGGACAAGAGCTGGTAATGTGCGGCGGCGCCTCGCTTAGTTAGGATTGCCCGGCTAAGCGCTGCGTCAGCCGGGGAAACTATCGTTAACTTTCGCGCAAATAGACCGTGCCGCGCAGATAGGTGGTCGCCTGGCCGCTAATCAATACGCGGTCATCGCGCCACTGGCAGCGCAGCTCGCCGCTGCGCGCCGACACCTGGCGCGCCAGCAGGTCGGTTTTATTGAGCTTCGCTCCCCAGTAGGGGATCAGCATACTGTGGGTTGAACCGGTTACCGGATCCTCCGGCACCCCATCACCGGGACAGAAAAAGCGGCTGACAAAATCGTACTCCTCGTCGGCGGCGCTGATGCAAATCCGCTTATCCAGCGTCTCCAGCAGCGCCATATTCGGACGTACCGCTTCAACCTGCGCCCGGTCGCGTAGCACCACCAGGTAATCACGCCCTTCCCGCACCTCCAGCGCATCATCGATACCCAACCCGGCGAACAGTCCCGGCGGTACGTCATGCACCGGCGTCGTTTGCCAGGCCGGGAAATCCAGCGTCAGCCAATCGCCGCTGCGCGTCACCCGCAGCTCACCGACAAAACGGGTGCTGAATACGATAGTTGCCGAAGGGTGATCGAGATATTCAAAAATCACGTGCGATGCTGCGAGGGTGGCGTGACCGCAGAGATTAATCTCATCAAGGGTCGTGAACCAGCGCAGCTCATAGCCGCTGTCGGTACGAACAAAAAACGCCGTTTCGGATTGATTATGCTGCTGCGCCATTTTTAAAAGCGTTTCATCAGGCAGCCATTCGCTGAGCGGGCACACCGCCGCCGCGTTGCCGCCAAAATTGCGATCGCTGAAGGCATCGACCAGGTAAAAACTAATTTCTTTCATCGTGCTCCCCTTTTTTATCGTCTATCAACATGACACAGAAAGCGCGGGTGCACACTATTAGCTGAAAAATTAAGTTGTTAGCAGGCACAGGTGTCAGCATAAAATGAGACACAGATCACAAAGTGATTGTATTTTCAGCAGCATTCGTTTTAAGATCGCCTTCTCTTCTTCTCATTACTACCAGCCCGGAATTTATGCTTACAAATACGGTCTCACGCAGAGTCGCGTGGCTGCGGGTCGTCACGCTGGCAATTGCCGCCTTTATCTTTAATACCACGGAATTTGCTCCGGTCGGTTTGCTGTCTGATATCGCCGACAGCTTCGGCATGGAAACGGCCCAGGTCGGGATCATGCTGACCATTTATGCCTGGGTAGTGGCATTGATGTCGCTGCCGTTCATGCTGCTGACCAGCCAGATGGAGCGCCGTCGCCTGCTCATTGGCCTGTTCGTCTTATTTATCGCCAGCCACGTATTGTCATTTTTCGCGTGGAACTTCACGGTGCTGGTGGTGAGTCGAATTGGCATTGCGTTCGCCCATGCGGTGTTCTGGTCGATCACTTCCGCGCTGGCTATCCGTATGGCCCCTCCCGGCAAGCGCGCACAGGCGCTAAGTCTTATCGCCACCGGTACCGCACTGGCCATGGTGTTCGGCATCCCTATTGGCCGTATCGTCGGACAATATTTTGGCTGGCGCACCACCTTCCTGGCCATTGGTCTTGGCGCTTTAGCGACGCTGGTGTGCCTGGCTAAACTATTGCCGGCGCTGCCAAGCGAACATTCCGGTTCGCTGAAGAGCCTGCCGGTGCTGTTCCGCCGTCCGGCGCTGCTCGGCATTTATCTGCTGACGGTTATCGTGGTGACCGCCCACTACACGGCATACAGCTATATTGAACCCTTCGTTCAAACCGTCGCTGGTCTTAGCGGTAACTTCGCCACCCTACTGCTGTTAGTGCTCGGCGGCGCAGGTATTATCGGAAGTATTATCTTCGGCAAGCTGGGCAATCAACATGCTTCAGGGCTGATTACCACCGCTATCGGCCTGTTGCTAATATGCCTGCTGTTGCTGCTACCCGCCTCACGGAACGCCAACCAGCTGATGCTGCTCAGCGTGTTTTGGGGGATCGCGATAATGGTCATCGGCCTTGGCATGCAGGTGAAAGTGCTGGCGCTGGCTTCGGATGCTACCGATGTCGCGATGTCGCTGTTTTCGGGTATTTTCAATATTGGTATTGGCGCCGGCGCGCTGGTCGGCAGCCAGGTGAGTACGCAGCTGTCGATGTCGGCGATAGGCTACGTTGGCGCAGTGCCGGCGCTGGTGGCGCTGGTCTGGGCAGTGATGATTTTTCGCCGCTGGCCAACGCCGCTTGATGAACAGCAAGCGCATCACTCATGATAACGACGCGGGCGGTCAATGCCGCCCGCGGCGCCGACATCCTATCCCCAAAAGGCCCGAAACAGACACGTCGCCGGGCCTTTCAGAAAGTTATCGCGATCAGGCGTGATAGTTGGTGATAATCTCCAGCACGCCGTTAATGATGAACTGAACCCCCATACAGACCAGCAGGAAACCCATCAGGCGGGAAATCGCTTCTATGCCGCCTTTCCCCACCAGCCGCATGATTGCCCCGGAACTTCGCAGGCAGCCCCACAGAATGATCCCCACCAGCGCGAAGATAATCGGCGGCGCCGCCAATACTACCCAATCAGGGAAATCGACGCCGTGCTTCACCGTCGAGGCGGAGCTGATAATCATCGCAATGGTGCCCGGCCCGGCGGTGCTAGGCATCGCCAACGGCACGAAGGCGATATTCGCCGTGGGTTCATCCTGCAGTTCTTCCGATTTGATCTTCGCTTCCATCGAATCATGGGCTTTCTGCTGCGGAAACAGCATACGAAAACCGATAAAAGCCACGATCAGCCCGCCGGCGATACGCAGACCGGGAATGGAAATACCGAAGGTATTCATGACCACCTGGCCGGCATACCACGCCACCATCAGGATCGCGAAGACATACACCGATGCCATCAACGATTGCCGGTTACGCTCGGCGTTGTTCATATTGCCCGCCAGACCAAGGAACAATGCCACGGTGGTGAGCGGGTTCGCCAGCGGTAAAATCACCGCCAGACCGATCCCTATTGCTTTAAAGAGTTCCAGCATAGTGAGTCAACATCCCGTTAAGTATCATTTTTTCAGTACAGTTTCACCCCGTGAGTATATCGACAGCAGCAGCGCAGATGCCACACCCCATGAAAAAATCACGCTTATAAAAAATAACAAGCGTTAGTAAAATGGAAAAAAGTGACCACCATCAAATTATCGTTCTTTAGCAAATCGTGGCATCGGCGAATTCATAATGTTGACTTATGATTGCCACGGCAATAATATCCATCGCAACTAAATAATTGCCTGGGCAACTATCATGGAAAACACCAACAATCTGTTCAACGAGATGATCCCTCTCGGCCGATTGATCCAGATGGTTAACCAGAAAAAAGATCGACTGCTCAACGACTACCTTTCACCCATGGATATCACCGCTACCCAATTTCGGGTGCTCTGTTCCATTCGCTGCGAGGTATGTACGACACCCGTTGAGCTGAAGACCGTTCTGTCGGTCGATCCAGGCGCAATGACGCGCATGCTCGACAGACTCGTCTGCAAAGGCTGGATAGAACGGTTGCCCAACCCCAATGACAAGCGCGGCATTCTGGTGCAACTGACTCCAGAAGGCGCAGCCCTTTGTGAGCACTGTCATCAGGTTGTGGGTCAAAAATTGCACCAGGAACTAACAAAAAATCTAACGGCAGACGAAGTGGTCATGCTTGAGCAACTGCTCAAGAAAGTCCTGCCGTAATAAGAAGAGGTAAGATGATGTCCAGACGCAATAACGACGCCATCACTATCCATAGTATTTTGTCGTGGATCGAAGAGAACCTGGAATCTCCATTGTCGCTGGAGAAAGTTTCGGAGCGCTCAGGTTACTCCAAATGGCACCTGCAAAGAATGTTCAAGAAAGAGACCGGCCACTCGCTGGGCCAGTACATCCGCAGTCGTAAGCTGACGGAGATTGCGCAAAAACTCAAGCAGAGCAACGAGCCAATTTTGTATCTGGCTGAACGTTACGGTTTTGAATCGCAACAGACGCTGACGCGAACGTTTAAAAACTACTTCGATGTTCCGCCGCACAAATATCGCATCACCAACGTTCCGGGAGAATCCCGCTACCTGATGCCGCTAAATAATTATTGTTGTTAATCGCCTGCATAAAGACGTATCGAGGAAATCATGAAATTATTCGCTACCGCCGCCATCGTGCTAATGGCGCTGGCTGCAGGCCAGAGTTACGCGGAGCAAACCACCACTCCGGTTCGCCACAATAACCGGGATGCGATGATTATTCCTTCGGAACATAACGACTCGCCGTTTGATTTTAATCACATGGCTGCCGGCAATGATAAATCGGATGAGCTGGGCGTACCGTATTACAACTAATGCTCCACTTGTTCTGATATCTCCTGGGCCCCGCTAACGCGGGGCTTTTTTATCCCGCGCCGCGCCCGGGTGCACCAGCCGCAGACCAAACACGTTAATGTAGAGCCCGCCCATAATCAGCGCCGCCCCCAACAGCTGCAGGCCATTGAGCCGTTCACCGAGTAGCAGAGCCGCGCTGGCCATCCCGACCACCGGCACCAACAGCGACAACGGCGCCACCCTCCAGGTTTCATAACGTCCCAGCAGCGCTCCCCAGATACCGTAACCAACAATAGTGGCGACAAACGCCAGATACATGAGCGATAGCACGGTCGTGGCGTCGATATTCACCAGGCTTGCCGCCATCGCCTGCGGCCCATCAACAATACCCGACGCCAGCATAAACGGTAAAACCGGAATCAACGCGCTCCACACCACCAGCGACATAATCGGCGGCCTGTGCTGCTGAGACATAATCTTCTTGTTGAAAATGTTACCGCAGGCCCAGCTAAACGCCGCCGCCAGAGTCAGCATAAAACCGACCAGCGGCACGTGCTGGCCACCGAGGCTGGCCTCAACCAGTACCAATACGCCAAAAATCGCCAGCGCGATACCGGCAACCTGCTTTCCCTGTAACCGCTCGCCAAAGACAAAAGCGCCCAGCACGATTGTGAAAAAGGCCTGCGCCTGCAGCACCAGAGAAGCCAGCCCGGCCGGCATACCGAGGTTAATCGCGCAGAATAAAAAGGCGAACTGGCCGAAACTGATGGTCAGGCCGTAGCCCAGCATCAGACGCAGCGGTATTTTGGGCCGCGCAACGAACAGCAGCGCCGGAAACGCCACCAGCAAAAAACGTAACCCCGCCAGCATCAGCGGCGGCATATTGTGTAACCCGAGCTTAATCACCACAAAGTTAAGCCCCCACACCACCACTACCAGCATTGCCAGCAGTCCATCTCTGCGCGTCATACGAAGCCCCTGTCTTCCTGGTCAACGATGACCACCGTCAAAGTAACCAAATTCCCGCCGCTCGAACAGATCATTATTTTTAGCAGGTGCTGAAGGCACTTTCCGACACGGAGCCCGCTATACAAGGCTCAGTTAGCATGCTATTTGTGATCGGGCACAACAAAAATAAAACACTTCATCGGGCAAGGAAAAAATGACAACCACCATCAGGCGCTCAACGGTAGCGCTGTTGGCGTCGTCGTTGCTGTTAACCATCGGCCGCGGCGCAACGCTTCCTTTTATGACGATTTATCTCACCCGTCGGTTCCAGCTGGAAGTCGATGTCATTGGCTATGCGCTCTCCGTCGCGCTGGTCGTCGGCGTTATCTTCAGCATGGGCTTCGGTATTCTTGCCGATAAATTCGACAAAAAACTCTATATGCTGATCGCCATCGTGGCGTTTATCGTGGGCTTTATCGCCATCCCCGCGGTCAATAGCGTGGCGCTGGTGGTGTTCTTTTTCTCATTGATCAACTGCGCCTATTCGGTTTTCTCCACGGTACTGAAAGCCTGGTTTGCCGACGTGCTGACGCCGGAGAAAAAAGCGCGCATCTTTTCGCTCAACTATACCTTCCTCAATATCGGCTGGACCGTTGGGCCGCCAATAGGCACCCTGCTGGTAATGCAGAGTATTAACCTGCCTTTCTGGCTGGCCGCGCTGTGCGCCGCCTTCCCGCTGGTGTTTATTCAGCTCTTCGTCGAGCGCACCTCTGCCGCCAGTGCGGAAGGCATCACGCCGCAGTGGACGCCGTCGGTGCTTTTGCGCGACCGCGCCTTGCTGTGGTTTACCTTTTCCGGCTTGCTGGCGTCATTTGTCGGCGGCTCTTTCGCCTCCTGCATTTCGCAGTATGTGCTGGCCGCAGGCACCAGCGACTTCGCGGAAAAAGTGGTCGCGGTAGTGCTGCCGGTCAACGCCGCGGTGGTCGTCGCGTTGCAATATGCCGTCGGGCGACGGCTTTCGGCGCGAAACATCCGCCCGCTAATGACCTTCGGCACCCTGTGCTATGTGTTGGGTCTCGGCGGGTTTATCCTCTCCGGTAATAATCTGCTGATGTGGGGCATTTCCGCCGCCATCTTTACCCTTGGCGAAATTATTTATGCGCCGGGCGAATATATGCTGATCGATCAGATTGCCCCACCCGGTATGAAAGCCAGCTACTTTTCCGCCCAGTCGTTAGGCTGGTTAGGCGCGGCGTTCAATCCGATGCTAACCGGGATAATCCTCACCCATCTGCCGCACTGGTCGCTATTCTTCATTTTAATGCTGGCGATAGTCGCCGCCTGGCTGATGATTTTCCGCGGCATGAACGTGCGTCCGTGGCAAACCGTACAGGCGTAAACCGCGCGTCATGCGGCTGTCGGGTTGCTGTCGTCTGTCTGTCGGGTGCCTGTCGTGGCGCCCGGCAGGCTAAAAAACCACACTGGTCTCAGGTTCCCATCCGGAGATTAACATCATGAACAGCAGTACCCGCGTCAAACAATTACGTCTGCAGCGCGCCTGGTCCCAGGAACAGCTTGCCGAACTGGCTGGCGTCAGCGTTCGCACTATCCAGAGGATCGAAAACGGCGATCGCCCGGGGTTAGAAACCCTGAGCGCCCTGGCGGCAGTGTTTGAGATAAATGTGGCCGAACTCAGCGACGATGCGCCTGTCGGTCACGAAGCGTCGCTCGATTTACGGATCGAAGAAGCGAAAAGCCGCCTGCATCAGGAGAGCCGTTTTTTCCGCTCGCTAAGCGTGGCGGTCACGGTTTGCGTTTTGTTGCTGGTGATTAATCATTTCACCCAACCGGATGTCTACTGGTCAGTGTGGGTGGCGATCGTCTGGGGTGCATTATTGCTACTACGGGGATTACGTCTGTTTGTCTTTGCCGGGTGGATCCGCCACTGGCGACAGGCACGCCTACAGCGCCTGCTGCGCAAATAGAAAAAGCCCGCTTAATGCGGGCTATCTCTTTACCAGACCTGGGCGGCGATCCCTGTGACCAGCCGCACTTTATCCCACTGCTGGGCTTCGCTTAACGAATTGCCCTCTTCGGTGGAGGCAAAGCCGCACTGCGGGCTCAGGCAAATCTGCTCCAGCGGCACATACTGCGCCGCCTCCTGCAGGCGCGCCTTCACGCCTTCCGGGTTTTCCAGTTCACCATTCTTGGTGGTAATCAGCCCCAGAACCACCTGCTGATGGCCTGGTCGGATAAAGCGCAGCGGGGCAAAATCACCGGAACGGTCATTATCATATTCGAGGAAGAACGCATCGATGTTGACGCCGCCGAAGAGAATTTCCGCCACGGGCTCGTAGCCGCCTTCTGAAATCCAGGTCGAACGGAAGTTACCGCGACAGACGTGCAGACCAACGGTCAGATCCTGCGGTTTCCCTTCCAGCGCTTTATTCAGCACCCGGGCATAGGTACGCGCCAGTTCGTCCGGATCGTCACCGCGCTCGCGTACCTGCTGGCGTTGTTCGTCTGAACATAAATAGGCCCAGACGGTGTCATCGAGTTGCAGATAACGGCAGCCAGCGTCATAGAAAGCGCGGATCGCGTCACGCCAGGTGGTTGCTAGATCGTCAAAGTATTCGGCCAGGTCCGGGTATACGGTGCTATCGATATCTTTACGCCCGCCGCGGAAGTGCAGCACGCTGGGGCTGGGGATGGTCATTTTCGGCTGCGCATTGCCGCTGACGCTTTTCAAAAAGCGGAAATCTTCCAGCATTGGATGGTTGCCGAAGCCCAGTTTACCGGTCACGCGCACGCCGTGCGCTTTAGTCTGCACGCCGTTGAACTGAATACCTTTCTCTGAATCGTAACGTTCCACGCCTTCCAGACCGTCGAAGAAGTCGAAGTGCCACCATGCGCGCCGGAACTCACCGTCGGTCACCACGTGCAGGCCGCAATCGCACTGCTGCTGAACCAGTTGGCGGATGGCTTCATTCTCAATTTCACGCAGATGGCCGGCATCAATATTGCCTTCCGCCAGCTGCAGGCGCGCCTGCTTAATGGCGTTAGGACGTAAAAAACTGCCGACAATATCTGCGCGGAACGGGGCCTGGTGACGTTGCATGTTCTCTCCTTAACGGCAGGCAGGTAGTTGCCCGCCGTGATAATTCATTATTTGAATTTTTAGACTTCTGGATGTCTATATGTCCGGATACTGTCATGCGGAGAGAGCATCGGCAAACGAGAAAAATTCATGGCTGTTGAATTTATTTCATGTTGCTCGTTTCGCTGACGCTAAATGCGAACCCCTCATCCGCCCAACCGGTCAGGCCGCCGAGCATCATTTTTACCGGTCTGCCAAGCTGCGCCAGCTTTAAGGCGGCAATATCCGCGCCGTTGCAGTGCGGCCCGGCGCAATAGACAACAAACAGCGTTTCCGCGGGCCACTGCGCCATTCGCGCGGCATTGATCTCGCGATGCGGCAGATGCAGCGCACCAGGCAGGTGGCGACGGGCAAACACATCATGACTGCCAATCACGTGCAGTAGCACAAAGTCCTGTTCGCCGTGCTGCATGGCGTGATGGACATCCGCGCAGTCGGTTTCGAAACTCAGTTTATGGGCAAACCAGGCAGCGGCATCGACCGGGGCGGCTGGTGTAAATTGGCTTACAACACTCATGGCGTATTCTCCTTGTCTGTGGTTACACTACTTTAACCACCACCGTACCCGGACCACCGCCCCCATTGATGACAGAAAACGCTGAAATCCTGACAACCCGCAATGTGACACTGTCACCACCAAAAGTCGTCGTTCTGGCCTATGACGGCCTGTGTACCTTTGAATTCGGCGTGGCGGTGGAGATTTTTGGCCTCCCGCGCCCGGAAATGGGGGAAAGCTGGTATCGGTTCGCGGTCGCCGCCGTCGATGATGGCGAGCTTCGCGCCACCGGCGGTATCCGTATCGTCAGCGATGGCGGGCTGGCGCTGCTTGATGAAGCGGACACCATCGTGGTGCCCGGCTGGCGTGGCATAGAAAGCGATGTTCCTCAAGCGTTGTGCCAGGCGCTGGCGGCTGCGTACGCGCGCGGCTGCAGAATCGTTTCTATCTGTTCCGGGGTGTTTGTGCTCGCCGCCGCCGGATTGCTCAATGGGCGGCAGGCCACCACCCATTGGCGTTATACTGCCCGGCTGCAGCAGCGTTTTCCGTTGATTGAGGTGGTGGAAGACGTGCTGTACGTTGGCGATGCGCGGCTGATGACCTCTGCCGGCAGCGCCGCGGGTATCGATCTCTGTCTGCATCTGGTGCGCGAAGATTTCGGCCATGAAGCGGCGAATATCGTCGCCCGGCGGCTGGTGGTGTCGCCGCACCGTGACGGTGGGCAGGCGCAGCAGGTGATTCGCCCGGTGGCTACAGCGCGTGAAAGCCAGCGCCTCGGGCAGCTGTTTGATTACCTGCATCAGCATCTCGCTGAGAGCCATACCCTCGCCTCGCTGGCGCAACGGATGGATATGAGCCCGCGCACTTTCTTGCGCCGTTTTCAACAGGCGACCGGCAAATCACCGGCCCGCTGGCTGCTCGATGAGCGGTTGCTTCGCGCCCGCCAGCAGCTCACCGACAGCCGCCTCAGCATCGACAGAATCGCCGAAATCTGCGGTTTCGCTAATGCCAGTACGCTACGTCATCACTTTCGCCAGCATTTCGCCGTGAGCCCGCTGCAATATCGAAAAAAGTTTTCCACCGGTCAGCGGTAATATTAAGATGGCCAGCGACAATAATTCGCGTCGTTGATTTACACCTGCAAGGATTAAGCTGATGAAAAAAGAGTGTCGCGTCGTTATCTATAAAGAGGGGCTGCTGGGCAGTATGTTTTTTGGCGAAGCGAAAGCCGACCCCGATAAAATGAGCCGGTTCCTCACTGAGTACACGCAGCAGGGCTGGGAAGTCAAAACCATGGCAGTCGAACGCCGCCGCAGCGCACTGTTCTGGTCGCGCGAAGCGTATTTATTTGTGCTTGAACGCGCCATCTGATGCGTTAATTTATTTCATATACCCTAACGCCATTCTGGTTAATCGTTTGTTTAGATTGACCAGGATATTATCTATTCAACAACCGTAAACCCTGTTCAATGAGGACAACATTAGCGCATAAATAAGATGGAGGTAAACCATGCTGGGAAACATGCATGTTTTTATGGCCGTACTGGGAACAATCCTGTTCTTTGGTTTTCTGGCCGCGTATCTAAGCCACAAATGGGATGACTGATGAACGACGATAATCCCCACCCGTAAGCGCCCCCTGCTGCTGTTGCACCAGGGGGCGTTCTGTTTTAAGTCACTTCTTTGAACGCCTGCCACATCATCCCCACCGCCTGTTTACTGCCGCTTATAAGGTCTTTCTACGCTTGCGCGAATACATCACTTCATCGCTTTGTTTTAGCATATCCCCGAGCATCGGATAACGGCTGACATCGCTCTGTAGCTCGCCGTAAGAGTAATTAATGTTATAGGGTTTTCCTGACGTCTGGTTGTAATGATCGACACTCTCACGCAGCTTTTGCAAGAATGTGTCGGCACGCCCGTTGCGGGTAATGATGGCGGCGAACTCATCGCCGCCTAAACGGCCGACAACCTCGCCTGGCAGTAGATGTTGCGCCAGAAACGCCGCGAAGGTTTTTAGCACCTCGTCACCTTCCGCATGCCCCCACAGATCGTTAATGGGTTTGAATTTATCGAGATCAAAAAAGACCAGGCTAAACGGGGTTGCATTGCTGGTAAGCGTACGGAAACGTTTATCGCCGATGCGGTAAAAGCCGCGCCGGTTAGCGATGCCGGTCAGACTGTCGGTCATCGCCATGCCAATCACCTGGAACTCATCCTCGACGATATACGCCAGATCCTTGAGGACGGCGATCTCTTCATCGTTAAACTCGCGCGGCGTGGTATGAATCAGGCATAGCGTACCGGCCACGGCGCCATCGGGCAGATGGACAGGATAGCCCGCGTAGAAGCGGATATAGGGTTCGCCCGTCACCAGCGGGTTATCATAAAAACGATCGTCATTGACCGCATCGTTAACGATGAAGGCGCCGTCCTGCAAGATGGCGTGGGCGCAAAAAGAGATATCGCGCCGGGTCTGGCGAATCCCCAGCCCCTGACAGGCGAGCAACCACTGCCGTTCCCGGTCGAGCAGGCTGATAAGTACCACCGGCACCTGAAAAATTTTTTTAGCCAGCCGGGTGAGACGTTCGAAACGCTCATCATCACGGGTATCGAGCAGGTCCGCCAGATACAGCGATTTCAGTCTTTCTTCTTCATTTTCCGGTACGCCAGGGAATTTCATAAAGCCTCATTGCACTAAAGCGAAAAAATCAGGTGGCGGGATTAATGCGCAGCCGATGAAAAGCGCGTCAGCGCCCCATACCAGTCATAGCTGCCCTGGGTGCCAATTTCGCGTTCCCCCTCTTCCAGCTTCAGCAGAAAACGTCGTTTGTTAAGCTGATCGAGGTTGTGGAAGTAAGTTGCCAGCCGTCGGGCTAAATCTTCATACATGGCAAAAGCCACCGCGGTCCCTTGCGTCGCATCGGCATACTTCGCAAATTCGTTCTTAATCGCCTGAAAATCATCGTTCATTGAAAGCACCACCTCCTGTCACAATGTCATCAGTATGGTTAGCCCTGGCCGTTTTTTCCATCCCGATAGCTATCAGCATTTTATGCTGCCTTAAAAAATACAGCCCTGGGAATCTCCGAGACCCACGCTATGAAAAACAACGTATTTATGCTGCCATCAGCGCAAATTATCAACAACCAGCAGAAGATAATAAAATCGACAAGCGACGAGACCGGGGGAATGGGCAAAAAAAAACCGCCATGTGACTGGCGGTGAATAAATGCTTGCATGGATAGATCGTAGATTGTATTTAGCGTTTTCGTAGAAAAGCGTCGTGAGTTCCTACGTCTGACTCGCAGGCTAGCACGCCCTTGTTCAATAAATCTTAAACCGCAGACGTACTCATAGCTTCTCTACCAGCGCTTTGAGTTCAGCGATCAGCGGCGCGGTATTGTCCTGCGCCGCGAGCGGCCACGTCGACTGGCGTACCACCAGCCGCGCCGGCAGCAGTTCGCGCAGGCGACCGGTCGGCGCCGCCATCTGCTGCATCAGTAATTCCACCGCCCGGCGGCCTAACAGATCAAAATCCTGGGCGACGGTGGTAAGCGGCGGCTGAAAGTAAAGGCTATCGGCCGTATCGTCATAGCCGGTCACCGAAATCGCCTGGCTGCCGCGCCGATTAAGCTGCGCCAGCGCGCTTAACACCCCGAGCGCCATCTGATCGTTGGCGACCACGATCGCGCTTAATTTCGGGTTTTTATGCAGCAACTCAAAGGTTTTTTGCCAGCCGCTGGCGGCGCTCCAGTCGCCGAACACCGTAATCGATTGACTGACCCCCAGCCGGTGCAGCGTCTCGCGCCAGCTGCCAAGGCGCATCCGCGCCGATACCGAGCTTTCCGGCCCGGCCAACAGGCCAAACTCGCGATGCCCTAATTCCCAAAGATGGCGCACGCAGGCGCCGCAGCCATCACGATGATCAAAACGCACGCAGGAGACATCCGTCTCCGGCGAGACATCGAGAAACAGGCAGGCGATATCCGTATTTTCCGCCGCCAGCCGTTCGGCGACGCTGCTCTCCAGCGGCAGGCTGATAATGGCGCCTCGAATATGCTGGGCGCGAAATTCATCCAGCCGCGCCTGCAGTGCCGGGTAATCACTTTGCGCCGGCATGGCGATGGCGACCTCCAGCCCCTGCTCACCGGCATACCGTTTCACCGCCGCGGCAATTTGCGACGGCGCGTGTAAGGTCAACGACGCCGTGATAAGCCCTATCGACGCTGCCGCTTTGCCCGCCAATAGCTGTGCTGACCGGTTAGGTACATAGTGCAGCGTCTGCATCGCGCGCAGCACCTTTTCACGGGTGCGCTGCGCCACTATCTGTGGGTTATTCACCACCCGCGAAACCGTCTGCTGTGAAACGCCCGCCTCGCGGGCGACATCTTCTAAAGTGGCTGAACGACGCTGCATCGCATACTCCTGTCAGTGAAAATGGCTTAATGTCTTACGCTAACATTTTATGTCTTCCTTACGACAGAAATCTGCTATTTGCGCCGTGATTCGTGATCGTGAATGGGTTTCATTTTCGCCAACGTTGCGGGCCTGCAAAAAATACCCGATAACCCGATGAGATTGTTTAGCGAATAACATTTATTACCATTATCCGTCAGGTATGCGTATGCAACGATATGATTCAGGCGCCGCTCGCGGCCCCGCTTTTCACGAAGTCCTGGCCCGCGAGGACTGGCAGAACCAGACTATCACCCACCTCAACCGCCTGCCCGCACATCCCACTTTTGCCAGCTGGCGCGATGCCGATGCGGCGCGCGACAACCGCCATTCTGACCGCCGTCGTCAACTGGACGGCGAATGGCAATTTTCCTATGCCCGCAGTCCGTTTCAGGTGGATGCCAGCTGGCTGCAGCATGACCTGCCCGACAGTCGCCCGACGCCGGTGCCCTCAAACTGGCAAATGGAGGGTTATGACGCGCCGATATACAGCAACGTCCGCTATCCGATTGATACCGTGCCGCCGCGGGTGCCCGAAGACAATCCTACCGGCTGCTATTCGCTGCAGTTGACCGTCGATGAGGCGTGGCGGGCCGAAGGGCAAACGCAAATTATCTTTGACGGCGTCAACTCCGCCTTTCATCTGTGGTGCAACGGCGAATGGGTTGGCTACTCCCAGGATAGCCGCCTGCCCGCCGCCTTTGATTTAAGCCCGTATCTGCAGCAAGGCGCCAACCGCTTGTGCGTGATGGTGATGCGCTGGAGCGCGGGCAGTTGGCTTGAAGATCAGGATATGTGGCGCATGAGCGGTATCTTCCGTTCGGTCTGGTTGTTGCATAAACCGCAGGCCCGCCTCAGCGATGTGCAATTAACCCCGCAGCTCGATGCGCGCTATCGCGATGCGCAATTGCAGGTCAAACTTAGCGTCGAGGCCGCGTCTGAAGCGCTGGCGGCGCTGGAAGTGGAGGTTGCGCTGTGGGATGGCAAAACGCGCCTTGCCAGCCAGCGCCAGCCGCTGGGTACGCCGATTATCGATGAACGCGGCAGCTACGGCGAGCGGGCAATCATCAATCTCGACGTCGAACGCCCGCGACTGTGGAGCGCCGAGCAACCACATTGTTACCGCGCGGTGGTATCGCTATGGCGCGGCGAGACGTTGCTTGAAGCGGAAGGCTGGGATATTGGTTTTCGCCAGGTAGAAATCCGCGACGGGCTACTGTTGCTCAACGGCAAGCCGCTATTGATTCGCGGCGTCAACCGCCACGAACATCATCATCAGCGCGGCCAGGTGGTCAACGAAGAGGATATGGTGCAGGACATTCTGCTGATGAAGCAGAACAATTTCAATGCCGTGCGCTGTTCGCACTACCCCAACGCGCCGCGCTGGTACGAGCTATGCAACCGCTACGGCCTGTACGTGGTGGACGAAGCCAATATCGAAACTCACGGCATGGTGCCGATGAATCGGCTATCTGACGATCCGGCCTGGCTTGCCGCTTACAGCGCGCGCGTCACCCGTATGGTCCAGAGCAACCGCAACCATCCCTCGATCATTATCTGGTCGCTGGGTAATGAGTCCGGCTGCGGCGACAACCATCAGGCCATGTACCAATGGTTGAAGCACAACGATCCTTCGCGTCCGGTACAGTATGAAGGCGGCGGCGCCGATAGCAGCGCCACCGATATTATCTGCCCGATGTACGCCCGCGTCGAGCGCGACCAGCCCTTCCCGGCGGTGCCCAAATGGTCGATCAAAAAGTGGATCGGTATGCCTGGCGAACAACGCCCGCTGATCCTCTGCGAATACGCCCACGCGATGGGCAATAGCCTGGGCAATTTCGCCGATTACTGGCAAGCCTTCCGTGACTATCCTCGCCTGCAGGGCGGTTTTATCTGGGATTGGGCCGACCAGGCAATCGAAAAAACATTCCCGGATGGTAGCGTCGGCTGGGCCTATGGCGGCGATTTCGGCGATAAGCCTAACGACCGGCAGTTCTGCATGAATGGCCTGGTATTCCCCGACCGGCGCGCTCATCCTTCGCTTATCGAGGCCAAACATGCGCAACAGTATTTCCAGTTCGCCTTGCTGGAACAAAATCCGCTGCGCATTGCTATCACCAGCGAATACCTGTTCCGCGCCACCGACAACGAAACGCTGCGCTGGCAGGTTCAGTGCGCCGGAGAAACGATAGCCAGCGGCGACTTAGCGCTGACGCTGCCGCCGCAAGGGCGGGCGGAATTGATTCTTAGCGAAAGCCTGGCCCTGCCGCGCGGCGCCCGCGATGTCTGGCTGCTGCTCGAGGTGATCCAGCCGCAGGCGACGTCATGGTCTGAGCCCGGTCACCGCGTCGCCTGGCAGCAGCTAGCGCTTACCGCGCCGCTGGCGCTTGCTGAGACCTCCGCCGAAGGCCCGGCGCCGGTCCTGACCATCAAACCCGCGATCTACGAGGTTAGCGTCGGATCCCAGCGCTGGGTTATCGATCGCCAGAGCGGGCGTTTAAGCGAATGGTATTGCGCGGGAGAACAGCAGCTGCTGACCCCGCTGGAGGATCAGTTTGTCCGTGCGCCGCTGGACAATGATATCGGCGTCAGCGAAGTCGAACGTATCGATCCGAACGCCTGGGTCGAACGCTGGAAGAGCGCCGGTCTGTATTCGTTGACGACCCGCTGCGTGAAATGCGAGGCGCAACAGCTGGCACGGGAGGTGATCGTTGATAGCCACTGGCACTATCTGCGCGGCGAGGAGACGGTCATTGCCAGCCACTGGCGCATGACCTTCACCGCCGACGGCAAGCTCCAGCTCACCGTTGATGGCGAACGTGCCGCCACGTTACCGCCGCTGGCGCGCGTCGGGCTGCGCTTCCAGGTCGCCGAACAACACGCTGAGGTCAGTTGGTTGGGATTAGGGCCGCACGAAAACTATCCGGATCGCAAAAGTAGCGCCTGTTTTTCACGCTGGCGATTGCCGCTGCGCGAGATGAGCACGCCCTATATCTTCCCCAGCGAAAACGGTCTGCGCTGCGATTGCAAAGCGCTGGACTGGGGATGCTGGCACGTCGCAGGCCAGTTCCACTTTTCGGTGCAGCCGTACAGCACGGAACAGCTGATGAGGACCGATCACTGGCATCGCATGACGCCGGAAAAAGGCGTCTGGATCACGCTCGACGGCCAGCATATGGGCGTTGGCGGCGATGATTCCTGGACACCAAGCGTTCTGCCACAGTGGCTGCTGCTCGAAGCCCACTGGCACTATCAGGTTACGCTTCATTGTCAATAATAACGGGGGCCTCGGCCCCCACCGCACAGGTATAATAAGATATGAAACTCTCTGAACTCACGCCCCGCGAACGGCACAATTTTATCTATTTCATGCTGTTCTTTTTCTTTTACTATTTCATTATGTCGGCTTACTTTCCATTTTTCCCGGTATGGCTGGCGGAAGTAAACCATTTAACGAAAACCGAAACAGGGATTGTTTTCTCCTCCATTTCGCTATTCGCGATAATTTTCCAACCGGTGTTTGGCCTGATTTCGGATAAGCTCGGGCTGCGTAAACATCTGCTGTGGACCATTACCGTACTGCTTATTTTATTCGCCCCGTTCTTTATTTTTGTCTTCTCGCCGTTGCTGCAAATGAACATTATCGCCGGCGCGCTGGTGGGGGGCATTTATTTAGGCGTGGTATTTTCCAGCGGTTCCGGCGCGGTCGAGGCCTATATTGAACGCGTCAGCCGCGCCAACCGTTTTGAATACGGCAAAGTGCGCGTCTCGGGCTGCGTCGGCTGGGCCCTGTGCGCGTCAATTACCGGCATCTTGTTCGGTATTGATCCTAATATAACCTTCTGGATAGCCTCCGGTTTTGCGCTGGTGCTTGGCGTGTTATTATGGCTATCGCGCCCGGAAGCCAGCAGCAGCGCGCAGGTTATTGACGCCATCGGCGCCAACCGCCAGGCCTTTTCTCTGCGTACGGCGGCCGAACTGCTGCGAATGCCGCGTTTCTGGGGATTTATTATTTATGTTGTGGGCGTCGCCAGCGTATATGACGTTTTTGACCAGCAGTTCGCAAACTTTTTTAAAGGCTTTTTCGCCACGCCGCAGCGCGGGACCGAAGTTTTTGGCTTTGTCACCACCGGCGGTGAATTACTCAACGCGATGATTATGTTCTGCGCCCCGGCAATTATTAACCGCATCGGCGCGAAAAACGCCCTGCTGATCGCCGGTATAATTATGTCGATGCGCATTCTCGGATCTTCATTTGCGACTTCGGCGGTGGAAGTGGTCATTTTAAAAATGCTGCACATGTTTGAATTACCGTTCCTGCTGGTCGGGACCTTCAAATATATTTCTTCCGCATTTAACCCTAAGCTTTCCGCCACCCTATTTTTAATCGGCTTTAACCTGTCGAAACAGCTTTCCGGCGTAGTGCTTTCGGCCTGGGTCGGGCGGATGTACGACACCGTGGGTTTTCACCAGGCCTACCTGATCCTCGGCTCAATCACCCTGAGCTTTACCCTGGTATCGCTATTTACCTTAAAAGGCGGTAAGACGCTGCTACCCACGGCAGAGTATAACAACGCGGCCTGAGAGATTAACGTTCCGTCAGGGATGACGGCAACGCCGCTTTAATTTGCGTTTGCCCACCGTTATTTTCCAATTCGTAGATGCGGCTCTGCGCACGCGCCGAGATCAATTGCGCCAGTTCCGCCGAGTGGCTGGTGAGCCAGATCTGGCTATAGCGTGATGCTTCGACAATCAGTCGCGCCAGCGCCGGGAACATCTGACGATGCAGGCTGTTTTCCGGCTCATTAATGGCGAGAAAGGCCGGTGGTCGTGGGCTGAGTAAGGCAACCGCCAGGCATAAAAAACGCAGGGTACCGTCAGACATCTCCGCCGCCAGCAGAGGCCGATAAATCCCCTCCCGGCGCATCTTCATCACGAACCGCGAGTTGTCGTTCTCACAGAAAAAGGTACAGTCGGGGAACGCTTCGCCGAGGATTTCATGCAGCAACTCCTCAGCGCCAATTTCGACGATAGTCTGAAATGCCGCCGCCAGATTGCCGCCATCGCTATCGAGCACCGGCGAACGGTAGCCGACCGTCGGCTGGCGCAGCGGTGAAAGCCTGCCGATGGCAAACTCATGGTAAAAACGCCAACGGCGCATGGTCTCCCGCACGCGCGATACTTCCGGAAAACGATGCGGCTCGCCAAGCTGGCCGAAAATAGACTCGTTTTCGTAAATGGTATCGGTGAAGGTACTTTTTTCACCATTGACATCGACCAGGAACGCCGCCTGGTTTTTCCGCTGCAGTACACGCGATGATGGCCGGCGGTTAAAGCCCGACAGCCAGATATTCTCTTCTTTAACGATCGGATCGAGCATGAACTGCGTCGGATACGGCAGTTTTTCCGGAAACCCGACCTGCAGTTCATATTCAAATTCATCGGTCAGGCAGGCGATTTGCAGACGCCGTGGGTGGCGGTCGGTCGGCGCCTGCTTGCCTGACCACATGATGTTCTCCAGCCCGCCCTCCTCGCTGACATAGCTGGAGAACTGGCCGTTAGCCGAGGCGGTTAACAGATGGATTGCTTTGTAGATATTCGATTTTCCGCAACCGTTAGGGCCAAACACAATATTCAGCGGCCCCAGTTCCAGTTCAATCGCTCTGACTGAACGGAAATTATTGATACGAATACGGTTAATCATGCCATTCCTCAGGCGTGCCGACGCTCAACTGAGCGATTTTTTCATCCCGCGCGTCAGCGCGACTCTGGCGAGCTTATCGGTATCCAGGTGTGTATCACTAAACACGCCGAAAAACAGGCGTTCATTATCAATAACCTGCGACACCACCCGGTAGTTCAGCGGAAGCCCGGATGGCGCGCCGTACTGCGCAGGCGTGACGGAAACTTCCGTCGCGGTGTCGGCGACGCTGACCAGCAGACCATCTGCTTTGCCGCCCACCAGCATGACCTTAATTAACGGGTGCACTGTGTTCCTCCCGAGTGGGGTCAAAAATGTCATTGAACAAGTCCCTGGCCACGCCCAAGCGCCGCAGGAAAAAACATCATCGTAAGTACTTTTTTATAGTTCATAGCGGCCAGGAATATAAAAAAAACAAATTGCACTTTGTAAGTACGCATTATTAGTAGTAAAGGCCGACAAATGATGAAGGAAAAAAGTGGAATTGTGAATCTTAACAACTCTTATTTGTTGCTCCGGGCGTTGAGAATGGTCGCAAAATGTACATTGGTGACAGTAGCATGCCGTGCGTTTTGGTTGCCCGAACAAGGCGCAATGCGCCGCCGCCGGGAAAAACCCTGGCGGCGGCGGGTAGCACAGTATCTACAAACCGCGATTTTTCAACATCGGCTCGATCAGCGGATCGTGCCCGCGCCAGTCGCGATACAGCGCTTCGAGATCGCAGCTGTTACCGCGCGATAAGATCGCCTCGCGGAAACGTTGACCGTTTTCCCGGGTTAATCCCCCCTGCTCGACAAACCACTGATAACCGTCGTCGGCAAGCATTTGCGTCCACAGATAGGCATAATAGCCCGCCGCATAACCGCCGCCGAAAATATGTGAGAAATAGCTGCTGCGATAGCGCGGCGGAACCGCCGCCAGATCCATCTGCTCCTCGCGCAGAGACTGCTGTTCGAAAGCATCGACATCCTGCGGCAGCCCCTGCGGGGTGACGCTGTGCCAGTGCATGTCCAGCAGCGCCGCCGCCAGCAGTTCGCTCATGTCATAACCCTTATTGAACGTTGAGGCGCGGAACATGCTGTCTCGCAGATCGTCCGGCATGGCTTCGCCGGTCTGGTAGTGCTTCGCATAATGGGCGAAGACCTGCGGCTCGCGGGCCCAATGTTCGTAAATCTGCGACGGAAATTCGACGAAATCGCGCGGCGTATTGGTGCCTGAAAGGCTCGCATAACGCTGGTTAGCGAACAGGCCGTGCAGCGCATGGCCAAACTCGTGGAACAGCGTGATGACGTCATCCCAGGATAGCAGCGCGCAGCCGCCGGCTTTTGGTTTCTGGTAGTTGCAAACGTTGTAAATCACCGGATGCTGGGCACGCAGCGTCGATTGCTCGACAAATACGTCCATCCAGGCGCCGCCGCTTTTGCTATCACGCGAGAAATAATCGCCATAAAACAGCGCCATGCCTTCGCCGTTGGCATCAAAGATTTCCCAGACCCGCACATCGGGATGGTAAAGCGGAATATCAAAACGTTCGACAAAACGGATGCCAAACAGTTGGGAGGCGGTCCAGAAAACGCCATCTTCCAGCACCCGGTCCAGAGCGAAATAGGGTTTTAGCTGCGCTTCATCGATGGCGAATTTAGCGCGCCGCACCTGCTCGCCGTAATATAACCAGTCCCAGGCCGCGGCCTGAAAATCACCGCCCTCTTCATCAATAACCTGCTGGATGTCGGCAAGCTCCTGTTCGGCGCGTCGGCGGGCCGCAGGCGCGATGCGGCGCATAAAGGCAAGCGCCTCAGACGGCGTTTTCGCCATTTGATCGGCCATCGACCAGCTCGCGTAATCGGCGACACCGAGCAATGCGGCCTTACGCGCGCGGATTTCCGCCAGCCGCAAAACCAGTTCACGGGTGTCGTTGGCATCGCCCTTCTGGTTACGCGTCCAGCCCGCGGCGAACAAATTGTGCCGGGTCTGGCGATCGGCAAGTGCCTGCAGCGCCGGTTGCTGGGTGGTATTGGTCAGCGCCAGCAGCCAACGGTCATGCAGGCCTTTGTCGCGCGCGGCATCGGCGGCGGCGGCAATCTCATCCGCGGCCAGTCCGTCAAGCTGGTGTAGATAATCAACAACCAGACCGCCGGACTTCACTGCCGCCAGCAGACGCTGCTGGAACTGACTTTGCAGCAACGCCTCCTCGGTATTCAATGCTTTTAGCGCGGTTTTCTGCTCTTGCGCCAACGCGGCTCCCGCCAGCTGAAAACGCTGCCAGCTCACTTCGAGCAGACGACGCGACTCCGGATCCAGACTCAGGGCATCGCGCTGCTGCCAAACCTGTTTGACTCGCTGGTACAGCGCATCGTTGAGCCAGATATCGTTGCCAAGCTCGGCGAGCTCAGCGGAAAACTGTTCGTCCAGTTGCTGTATCAGCGGATTGGTATTCGCCCCGGCCATCGCGAAAAAGACCCGGGTCACCCGCCCCAGCAACTGACCGCTCTGCTCCAGCGCGACCAGGGTATTGTCAAAATCCGCCGGCGCCGGGTTATTGATTATCGCCGCGATCTCCTCGCGCTGGCGCCGTACGCCCTCATCAAAAGCCGGGCGATAATGACTATCTTCAATCAAATCAAAATGCGGCGCCTGGTACGGCAGTAGGCTGACGTGTAAAAAGGGATTATTGTCCGTCATCATTCTCTCCTGAACGCGGGTATCCACTAAGATTAGGCAACTCGTTGATTGGTCGCAATGATTTATCCTGCCAGCGCGTTATACCAACAGATGACGATACGATTTTCCTTTACCGCGCGGCGTTATCGCATGCTATGTTATGACAACACAAAAAGCGTTGAGGAACAGTAAGATGATTATTCTGGTGACTGGTGCAACTGCTGGATTTGGCGAATGTATTACTCGTCGTTTTATTGCTAACGGCCACAAAGTAATCGCCACCGGGCGTCGTGAAGAACGCCTGAAGGCGCTCAAAGAGGAGCTTGGCGATAACCTGTATACCGCGCAACTCGATGTGCGTAATCGCGCCGCCATCGAAGAGATGATCGCCGGGTTGCCTGCACAGTGGCAGGCTATTGACGTCCTGGTGAACAACGCCGGCCTGGCGTTAGGTCTGGAACCCGCCCATCGCGCCAGCGTTGAAGATTGGGAAGACATGATCGATACCAACAATAAAGGCCTGGTTTACATGACCCGCGCGGTGCTGCCGGGGATGGTTGAGCGTAATCGCGGCCATATTATTAATATCGGTTCGACCGCCGGCAGTTGGCCCTACGCTGGCGGTAACGTCTACGGCGCGACCAAAGCGTTCGTGCGCCAGTTCAGCCTGAATCTGCGCACCGATTTGCACGGCACTGCGATTCGCGTCACCGATGTCGAGCCGGGCCTGGTAGGCGGCACCGAATTCTCCAACGTACGATTTAAAGGCGACGATGCGAAAGCCGGTAAAACCTATGAGAACACCCAGGCGCTGACGCCGGAAGATGTCACCGAAGCGGTGTGGTGGGTCGCGAATCTGCCGAAACACGTCAACATAAACACGCTGGAAATGATGCCGGTCAGCCAGAGCTTTGCCGGTCTCAGCGTCCATCGTCAGGGCTAACGTCCTCTGCGGCCTGGCCTGCGGGCCAGGTCTGGGCGGAACGGTAAAAAACGAGTAAAATAATGCTCATAACCCATTAAAAAGTAATCATCAATGGCCGCAGAAACGCAACTGAATCCGACCCAGCCCGTCAATCAGCAAATCTATCGCATCCTTCGCCGGGATATTGTCCATTGCCTGATCCCGCCGGGAACGCCGCTGTCGGAGAAAGAGGTGTCGGTGCGATTTGATGTCTCTCGCCAGCCGGTACGCGAAGCCTTTATCAAATTGGCGGAAAACGGGCTGATTCAGATCCGCCCACAGCGCGGCAGTTATGTGAATAAAATCTCGATGACCCAGGTACGCAACGGCTGTTTCGTGCGTCAGGCCATTGAGTGCGCGGTAGTACGCCGCGCAGGTTCGATGATCAACGATGAACAGCTCTATCAGCTGGAGCAAAACCTCAACCAGCAGCGGGTGGCGGTAGAGCGTCAGCAGCTCAATGATTTTTTCCAGCTCGATGACGAATTTCACCAGAAATTGTCTCTTATCGCCGACTGCCAGCTGGCGTGGGACACCATTGAAAATATTAAAGCGACCATCGACCGGGTTCGTTATATGAGTCTCGATCACGTGACCCCGCCGGATATGCTGCTGCGTCAGCATCTCGATATTTTTCATGCGCTGGAAAAACGCGATCTTGATGCCGTCGAACAGGCGATGAATATCCACCTGCATGAGATTAGCGAGTCGGTATTGTTAATTCGTCAGGAAAATAGCGAGTGGTTCAGCGAAGAATAATGGGATAAGCGGCAGCCAACGTTGCGTCAGCTGCCGTAAAATAGATTACCGCACCACTAACACCGGAACGTTGGCATAGCGTAAAACGGATTCAGCGTTTGAACCAAGAAGGTGGGTTGAAATACCCGGTTTACGTGAGCCAATAACGATAACGTCAAACTTTTCTTTTTCGCTCAGCGCTAATATTTCATCACGCACATTACCAAAAACAATGTGGGTATGGATCCGCGAAGCCGGGGTAGAAAACAACCGCGAGAGATCGCGCATTTTCTTTTCCGACTCCTCTTTCATATAGGCTTCAAATTTACGAATATCCGCCGTAAAGCCGCGCAGCAAAGAACTGGTGCTGTTAGGCAGCACGTTCAGCAACGTGATTTCACCCTCTTCGGCAGATGCTAAAAAATCGGCGTGACGAACGGCCTTATCGCTTAAATCCATTTCAAAAACATCGACCGGCAACAGTATTTTTTTGTACATAGCCTGAGCTCCTTAGTCCTGAAGAAACCGTTGGGATGATTTTATTCTGCCATATTTAAACGTATGGGAATACGATCAATCACCCAAATAAATACTTCAGAGATAAAAATAAATTTCAGAAATGTATAATTAATTATAGATTTTTAGAGTGATGTACAGGCGGGAAATATCAAAAGGTATTCGTATTGCTAATACAAAAATAGCCCGGCACGCTATACGTTGCCGGGCTACTAATGGAATGATGGTTTTTTACTGGGCTTTAGCCCATTCGGCAACGGTCGCCTTCGCGCCGTGAATCTGTAAAGAGAGATACGCCGCCGTCACCGCATCGACAAAACGCGCTTCCTGCGGCAGGCTATCGCCGAAAATGGCCTTAATACCCAGCAGCGCCTGCACGCGTTCGCTACCCTCTTTACTGCCCTGCACCGCCTGTTGAATTACCGGCAGCAGCGGATCGCTGATTTCAATCGCCTGCCCCTGATCATCGACGCCGCTCACGTAGCGCATCCAGCCGGCAATACCCAGCGCCAGCAGGCTGAAATCACTGTGATGCGCCAGGTGCCAGCGCACGGAATCAAGCATACGCTGCGGGAGCTTCTGACTACCGTCCATCGCAATCTGCCAGGTGCGATGCTTAAGCGCCGGATTGCTATAACGCTCAATAAGCAAACCAGCATAACGCGCCAGATCGACGCCCTGTACTTTTAGCGTCGGCGCTTGCTCTTGCAACATTAACGCCTGCGCGGCGCGGCGGTAGTTATCATCCTGCATGCAATCATTGATATGCTGATAACCGGCGAGATAGCCCAGATAAGCAAGGAACGAGTGGCTGCCGTTGAGCATACGCAGCTTCATCTCTTCAAACGGCACCACGTCAGTGACCAGCTCCGCACCGGCTTTCTCCCACTGCGGACGACCAGCCACGAAGTTATCTTCGATAACCCACTGGCGGAACGGTTCACAGGCCACACCAGCCGGATCGCGCACCCCGGTGAGTTGTTCAATTTTATCCAGCGTATCTGCGGTCACGGCCGGAACGATGCGGTCGACCATTGTGGAAGGGAACGTCACGTTCTGCTCAATCCACTGCGCCAGTTCGTCATCAACGGCGCGGGCATACGCACAAACTACGTTGCGCATTACGTGGCCGTTTTCCGGCATATTATCGCAGGACATCACGCTGAAAGCCGGCAGACCGGCGGCGCGACGGCGCGCCAGCGCTTCTACCACCACGCCCGGCGCCGATTTCGGCTGGTGTGGAGTTTGCAGATCGGCGGCAATCAGCGGGTTATCGAGCTGCAGCTGGCCGGTGGCCGGAGAGTGGCAGTAGCCTTTTTCGGTGATGGTCAGCGAGACAATCGCCACCTGCGGTTCGCACATTTTCGCCAACACGCTTTCCAGGCCATCGACCTGCGCATGCATCGCCTGCTTCACCACGCCGACGACGCGCGCGGTCCAGGCATCGGCGGACATTTCAGCCACCGTATAGAGCAAGTCCTGCTGTTGCAAATCGGCAATCTGCTGCTCACCGCCAATGAGGTTCACTTCGGTATAGCCCCAGTCGCTGCCGTGTTCGGCGGCAAGGATATCGGCATATACCGCCTGATGGGCGCGGTGGAAAGCCCCAAAACCGAGATGAACGATGCGAGAAACCAGCTTGCTGCGATCGTAAGAAGGAAGCGTTGCCCTGGCGTTTAAAAGCGTGTTTTCCATGGTGTCTCTCATTTTTATGATGACTGATAAATCATTCTCAAACAGAATGTTTTGGTGAGGTAAACCATCGCACGCAATTGGTATGACATCTTTGATTTCCATCAACTACCATACAAGAAGATCCGGCGCTGTCGCGTTTCGTGATCCTGCGCGCAATGGTGGGAATGAGCCGGGAATAAACCCGGCTGGATAGCGTTAACGATGAGATTAGGATTTCGCGTATTGGCCGTTCGCGCTCAGCGCCTGGCGCGTACCGGCGTCCGCCGCATCGTGGTCCAGACTCAGGTCACGGTCGCACACTTCCGGCATCAGCAAGGACGAGATGAGACCGATAGCTGAATAGCAGATCAGCATCGCGACAATCGGCCACCACGAACCGGTTACGTTACAGAAGATACCGGCCAGCACCGGCCCGAATCCCACCGCCACCAGACCGCCAGCCTCTTTTGAGATAGCCATTCTGGTGAAGCGATTACGCGATCCGAACATTTCCGCCATAGTAATATTTTCCAGCGCGAACAAGCCCAGCACCGCCACGTTATGAATGACAATCAGCGATAGCATAATTGTGCTGGCGCTATAGCTTTTATCGACAATAATGGCCAGCATCGGCCAGGCCAGAATAATGGCCGAAATATTCACGATAATATAAGGCAAACGGCGCCCAACTTTATCTGACAACCAACCTAACAGCGGAATAGTAATAAAACCAATTACTGAGCTAATCATTAAGGCATCGGTCGGAATCGCTTTATCAAATAATAGGGTTTGAACCAGATATCCCGCGAGAAATGTTTGTAGTAAACCGGAATTACCGGCCTGTCCAAAGCGTAAACCGGTCGCCAGCCAGAATGATTTACTTTTTAACATTGCGCCGAACGTGTTTTGCGCGGCGGCGGCTTTAGCCTGAATTTCATCGGCTTCGTTGACCTGTTCAAATACCGGGCTCTCTTTCAGATTCAAACGCAGCCAGATGGCAAAGATCATTACCACGACGCTCGCGAGGAACGGAATACGCCAGCCCCAGGCGATGAGTTGTTCGCGATCGAGCAGGAAGAACATTATCGCCCAGATGGCCGTGGCGCTCAGCGTCCCGCAGTTGGTGCCCATCGCTACCAGAGAAGAGATGATGCCGCGTTTGCCTTTTGGCGCATACTCCGCCAGCATGGTTCCGGCGCCGGAAATTTCAGCGCCCGCCCCCAGTCCCTGGATAATACGCAGGGTCACCAGTAACACCGGTGCAAAAATGCCAATCTGCGCGTAGGTAGGTAAAACGCCAATCAACGTGGTACAAATTCCCATCATGGTGATGGTAATAAACAGAACCTTTTTACGCCCGATGCGGTCCCCCATTTTACCGAATATGAAAGCGCCAACGATCCGCGCAATATATCCTGCGCCATAGGTTCCCATCGCTAATATCAGCGCCATAGCCGCCGACTGCTCCGGGAAAAATATCTCATGAAAGACCAGCGCGGCGCCTAAAGAATAAAGCTGAAAATCCATAAACTCCAGTGCCGTGCCAAGCCAACCGGATACCGCGGCGCGAATTAGATCCGAGGTGCTTCTCTCTTTTTTAGCTGTCGTCATAATAATAATCTCTAAAGTAGGATACAGCGAGGTTATTTATATTTATGCGTTGAAGGTTAATAACACCTTACAACAATGCTTGCGATCTTCTTCAAATAACGTCATGGCATCGACAACATCCTCAAAGGCAAACTGATGGGTGATGAGCCGATCCGGATTTATTAATCCGTTTGCCAACCATTCAAGAACCAGCGGGAATTTATTGGCATTGAGTCTGGAAGAATAAATAGTGAGTTCTTTGCCGGTAATCCCCTGCTGCGCCACCATTGAAGGTTCGGTAGAAAAGCCCATCAATACGATCCTGCCCGCCGGCGAGGCCAGTGCGATGGCCTCTGCGAAAATCGCCGGATGGCAGGCGGCGTCGATAATCAGCGTCGGCCGGATACCCTGCGATTCCAGCGCCTGCGCCAGCGGCTGTTCCTTATTATTGATGGTCAAGTCGGCGCCGTTTTGCTGCGCCATCTGCAGCCGCTCGGGGATCTGATCGGCAACGATGACCTGCCGCACGTTATAGACGCGCTTGAGCACCTGAATGGTGGTCAGCCCCATCGGCCCGGCGCCGTAGACCAGCGCGATATCCTGTTCGCGTGGTTTAGCCTGCCCGGTGACATTCGCCGCAATGGTAAAGGGCTCCACCATTACCGCATGATGGTCGCTCACGTTCTCCGGCACCGGCCAGGCATTTTTGGCCGGTACCACCGCGTATTCGCTAAAACCGCCATCGCGATGGACGCCCAGCACCACCAGCGAAGCGCAGACGTTGGGCTTACCGACCGAACAGGGATAACAGTGGCCGCAGCTGATAACCGGATCAACCGTCACCCGCTGGCCCACGACTTTATCCGTCACCCCCTCGCCCACGGCATCAATCACGCCGAAAAACTCGTGGCCGATGACCCGGGGATATTTGGCGAACGGGTTATGTCCACGATAGATGTGGCTATCTGAGCCGCAAATTCCCGCCAGTTTCACCTTTACCCGCACTTCTCCATTTCCCGGCTGCGGCAGCGGCCGTTCTTCAATCGCCAGCGCGTTTGGCTGTTGGATAACAATGCTCTCCATTTTTCTCTCCTTACCAATTCCACAGCGTGCCATCTTCGAGGCGCGCCACCGGCAGACAGGCGGGTTCATAGGGATATTTCGCCGCCAGCTTCTCGTCGAATTCGATGCCCAGCCCCGGTTTATCGCCCGGATGCATATAGCCATTGTCAAAACGCCAGCTATGCGGGAAGACCTCCAGCATCTGTTCGGAATAGCCCATGTACTCCTGTACACCGAAATTTGGTACCCACAGGTCGAAATGCAGCGCCGCCGCCATACATACCGGAGAGAGATCTGACGGCCCGTGAGAACCGGTGCGTACCTGGTACAACGAAGCAAAATCGGCGATGCGCCGCATGCCGCTGATCCCGCCAGCGTGGGTAATGGTGGTGCGGATATAATCAATGAGCTGCTCTTCAATCAGCTGTTTGCAATCCCAGATGCTATTAAAGACTTCGCCCACGGCAATCGGCGTGACGGTATGCTGGCGGATTAAGCGGAAGCACGCCTGATTCTCTGCCGGGGTCGGATCTTCCATCCAGAACAGGCGATACTCCTCAATGCTTTTACCAAAGCGCGCCGCCTCGATTGGCGTCAGGCGATGGTGCATGTCGTGTAGCAGGTGCTCGTTAAAGCCAAATCTTTCGCGCACGGCGGCAAACAGCCGCGGGGTAAAATCGAGATATTTTTCCGTTGACCACAGCTGTTCTTCCGGCCACACGCCTTTGGTCGCCGGCTCGTATGCCTGACCTTTGCCCTTGGCCATGCCGTAGGTGGTCTTCATCCCCGGAATACCGCACTGCACGCGGATCGCCTTAAAACCCATTTCCTGATGGCGGGCGTAGTCGTCCAGCACTTCATCAATGGAATGACCGGTGGTGTGGCAGTAGACCATCACCCCTTCGCGCGAGGCGCCACCCAGCAGTTGGTAAAGCGGCATTCCGGCGGCTTTGGCTTTGATATCCCACAGCGCCATATCAACGGCGGAAATCGCCGACATGGTCACCGGGCCGCGGCGCCAGTACGCGCCTTTGTAGAAGAACTGCCAGATATCTTCGATGCGGTGAGCATCACGGCCAATCAGCTGCGGACAAAGGTGATCTTTCAGGTATGAGGCGACCGACAATTCACGGCCGTTTAGCGTGGCATCACCGAGGCCGACAATCCCTTCATCGGTGGTGATTTTTAAGGTGACGAAGTTACGCCCTGGACAGGTAACGAACACGTCGGCGGCAACGATCTTCATGGGTAATTCCTTACATCTGTGCGGTTAGTGATCAAAATTAAATCACCAGACCTACTACCATACAAGTATGATATTTAAAAAAGATGCGAAGGATCACAAACGGATGTGGTTGCGGGGGGCGCCTGGCGCCCCCCGTTAGCGATTAATTGATGCAGTCTTTTACGATGAAGAAATAACACAGCGCGCCGGCAAAGGTCACGCAGGCGGCGATAACCAAGGCCAGGTTGAAGGAGTGCGTAGTATCCACCACCCAACCGGTGACGACCGGTGCAAAAGAGGCGAAAACAAAGCTGCCGAAGTTCTGAATCGCCGCCACCGACGCGACTTTATTCTCGCTGACCATCACCTGTACCAGCCCCCAGGCCGAGGTCCCGGCAAAGTGGACGCAGAATAGTGCCATGGAGATAAAAGCCACCGCCTGGGTCGGCGAGTTTGATTGCACCACCAGCAGCGTGCCGAGCGCAGAAAGCGTCAGGCCAACCACAATGGCCGTTTTGCGCGTTTTTGCCAGATCGTAACCGCGGCGCGCCAGCGCATCGACCACCAGCCCATTGACCCACATGCCCACCGCCGCGGCCAGGAACGGGATCGCCGCCACCCAGCCGGTTTTCGCAAGGCTCAATCCCTGCTGCGCCTGCAGATAACCCGGCAGCCACGCGATATACAGCCAGCCGGTATAGTTAACCCCGGAGAAGCCTAAAATCATTCCCCAGGTGGTGCGCCGTTTGAACAACGCCAGCCACTCGCTGAATACCAGCGTTGGGCGCGCTTTTTCCGGCGCCGCCAGATACTGGCGCTCCTCCTGCTGCAGATCGAATTGCGCGCGGTTGCGATACCACGCGTACCAGCACAGGCCCACAACGATCCCGGCAAGGCCGATAACCACGAACATGGTGCGCCAGCCCCAGGCTATCTGCATCAGTACCAGCGCTGGCGGCGCAATCGCCTGGCCAAGCACCGTTGACGAGTTAAAAATGCCGACCGCGGTACCGCGCTCTTTTTGTACGTACCAGTCGGTAATGGATTTTACCCCCGCCGGCATAAACGGCGCTTCGCCAATTCCGAGGCCAATGCGTAGTAAAATAAAATGGCTAAAGGAGTTCACTACCCCGGTCAGCGCCTGCATCAGCGACCAGAAAATCAGCCCCGCCCCCAATACGATCCGCGGGCCGAAGCGGTCGAGCAAAATCCCCGAGGGCAGCTGCGCGAAACCATATGATAGCGAGAAGGCGGAAAGCAGTACGCCAAATTCGGTCGCGCTGAGCCCGAGATCGCCGCGAATAGCCTCACCGGCGACGCTTAATGACGAACGATCGAGGAAGTTGACGATACCGGCGATAAACAGCAGCGTCAGGGTGACTTTTTGCACCCGGCCAATGCGCACGGGTTTGGCGCCAGCTTCGCTGGCAAGGGTTTGTGTAGCCATAATTGCCTCTTACGATAAACAGCATGATGCGGTTAGAGTAAGTAAGGCAACTAGTCGGCTACCATACAAGAATCAAGGTTAAAATTAGCGTGGAAGATCACAAAGGGCGATTTTTTATCCTGATGCGCGACGTTAAGCCCGCCCCCAGCCTGCAACGATGATCAGCATGCCGCATAGCGCAATCGCCGCCCCCGCCCAGTCAAAGTGGCTTAGCTTCACACCATCGACGAAACGCAGCCACAGCAGCGCGGTGCAGACGTAGACGCCGCCATAGGCGGCATACACCCTGCCGCTGGCCTCCGGGTGCAGGGTCAGTAGCCAGACGAACATCGCCAGCGCCATCGCAGTCGGGATCAACAACAGCGGCGAACCGCCCCGCTTCAGCCATAGCCACGGCAGGTAACAGCCGATGATTTCACACAGCGCGGTAGCAAAGAAAAGTAACGTGGTTTTCAGCATTAAAGTTTGGTAAATGAGACAATTTGTTGCACTAGTGTACGCGATAATGCGCAGGCACCCATGCCATTTTGTCCGGTAGGCGCGGGTAGCGAGTTGTAGTAAACTTGTCCAACTGGTTAACCCTTTTTATCACTCAAAGGAAATCGTGATGAAAATGACACGCAATAAACGCTGGTGCCTGACCGCCCTGCTGGCGGCAAGCGCAATGGTCTATACCGCTTCGTCCTTCGCGCAAACCGACAAACTGGTGATCGAGTCCGGCGACAGCGCGCAGAGCCGTCAGCAAGCCGCAATGGAAAAAGAGCAGTGGAACGATACCCGCTCGCTACGGCAGAAGGTGAATAAACGCGCGGAGAAAGAGTGGGACAAAACCGACGTCGCCTTCGATGCGCAGGATAACTGCCAGAAGAGCGCCAACGTCAACGCCTACTGGGAACCTAACACCCTGCGCTGTCTTGACCGCCGTACCGGTCGCGTTATTACGCCATAATTCCCCGGCGCCCGTGGGCGCCATCCTCTATTTCTATTCATGCACACAGGATTTCCCATGTCTGACGCCCCTCACGTCAAACTCCGCCCGCTTGAGCGCGAAGACCTGCGCTTCGTCCACCAGCTTGATAATAACGCCAGCGTAATGCGTTACTGGTTTGAAGAACCTTACGAGGCCTTCGTCGAACTCTCTGACCTTTACGACAAACACATTCACGATCAAAGTGAACGCCGTTTCGTTATCGAATGCGATGGCGAAAAAGCCGGGCTGGTTGAACTGGTGGAGATAAACCACGTTCACCGTCGCGCCGAGTTCCAGATTATCATCTCCCCGGAATATCAGGGCAAAGGGCTGGCGACGCGCGCCGCTAAGCTGGCAATGGACTACGGCTTTACCGTTCTGAATCTGTATAAGCTGTATCTGATTGTCGATAAAGAAAATGAAAAAGCGATCCACATCTACCGCAAACTCGGTTTTATGGTCGAAGGCGAGCTGATTCACGAGTTCTTTATCAACGGCGAATACCGCAATACTATTCGCATGTGCCTGTTCCAGCATCAGTACCTTGAGAAACATCGTCCTCAAGGCCAGACGCTACTCAAGCCCACGGCTCAGTAATAGTCGATACTGTTTTTGATGCTGTAGTGTCGCGTCACCGCCGGCTGGACGCTTTCATCGACAACCTGCATCTCGCAGCGGATCGGGTTGTCATGATCGTCATAGTCGCAGGTTTGATTGACCTTGCCTAACGCGCGGTCGTTAAATACGCTCACCGCGCTGTAATCGAGCTTTTTACGCGGATCGGTGGACGGCGTCGATACGACGCTGAAGCGCTCATCTTTCGCGGTGGTGGTTTTGCCCAGCGGATAACCTTCGCTGTCGTAGCGATAGCTGGAAGTACTCTCTTTCCCGCGAGCCGTCACCACAAAGCCGTTGTCATCGGTCTCCCAGCTGACGCCCGCCGCCGGCATCTCGGCGAGCTGGCATTTCCCCTGCAGCCGCAGGCGTTTCTCCTGCGTTTGCGCATCCAGATAGTAATTCGCGTCAAGTACCAGCGTCGCGCCGGTTTTGTTTTCGAGGTCGGTAAAATCCAGCAGATCAAAACAGCCTTCTGCCGACACCTGGGCACGCACCCGTTTCACCATTTCGCCCTGGTCGTCGAACAGGATCTGAGTAAAGGTTTTAACCGGGCCGCGCAGCGGATCGAACTCAAACTCATTGGAAAAACTGGCCATCTCCGGGGTAAACGCCGCCGGCGCTGACGGCTTATCGCAGGCGCTGAGCAGCAACGCCGCCGGGATCAGCAAAAACAGTTTATTCACAGCCGCTACCTTTTTGGGAACATTCCAATCATTTTAGCAAATACAATTGTTTACACCAATTCTGCTATGCTTAAAACTGGATGACATCAATAAGGAGCTTATGATGAAACTATCCTCATGGTTGTGCGCGGCCCTGCTGCTGAGTTCGGCATCCGCACTGGCAGCGCCGGACTCCTGCGAGCGGGTAAAAGGCGAGATCCAGCAAAAGATCATCAACAACGGCGTTCCGGCTTCTGGTTTTAGCCTGGCCATTGTACCGAACGATCAGCCTGACCAACCCGGCGCTCAGGTGGTGGGCCACTGCGCTAACGACACCTTCAAGATAATCTATACCCGCAACGGCGACGCGGCGGCCACCGATTCAGACGGGCAATAACCGCCGCTTTCGAGTGAAGGATCTTATCTCTGGTTGACCGGAGATAAGATTCGCCTACCCCTATTTAAGTATTATTCCTCACCCATGCGCCAGCAACCACGCTGTTGCCAGCGGCATTTCGCATAATAAAAATCATGGAGTGAGCACAATGTCCTACCCAGAACATCCCGGCGGCGTCAGCCGTCGCAACCTCATAAAATCCTCAGCAATCGGTTCACTGGCCCTGGCTGCCGGCGGTCTGTCGCTGCCGTTCAGTCTACGCGCCGCGGCCGCCGCCGTGCAGCAAGCCACCGGAGCAGAAGAAAAAACCGTATGGGGGGCCTGCTCGGTTAACTGCGGCAGTCGCTGCGCGCTACGCCTGCACGTCCGCGACGACGAAGTGGTGTGGGTGGAAACCGATAATACCGGCCACGATATCTACGGCGATCATCAGGTTCGCGCCTGCCTGCGCGGGCGCTCTATTCGCCGGCGTATCAACCACCCCGATCGTCTAAACTACCCAATGAAACGCGTCGGCAAACGCGGCGAAGGAAAATTCGAGCGCATTAGTTGGACCGAAGCGCTGGATACCATCGCAGAAAGTCTGAAACGCGTGGTAAAAGAGTACGGCAACGAAGCGGTCTATATTAACTACTCTTCCGGAATTGTCGGCGGCAATATGACCCGCTCTTCCCCTTCCGCCTCGCCGGTAATGCGGCTGATGAACTGCTACGGCGGATCGCTCAACCAGTACGGCACCTACAGTACGGCGCAGATCGCCTGCGCCATGCCCTATACCTACGGTAGCAACGACGGCAACAGCACCTCGGATATTGAAAACAGTAAACTGGTGGTGATGTTCGGCAATAACCCGGCGGAAACCCGCATGAGCGGCGGCGGCATCACCTGGTACCTGGAGCAGGCGCGTGAGCGCTCTAACGCCCGTATGATCGTCATCGACCCACGCTATACCGATACCGCGGCCGGGCGCGAAGATGAGTGGATCCCGATTCGTCCCGGTACCGATGCCGCGCTGGTCGCCGGTATCGCCTGGGTATTGATTAACGAAAATCTGGTCGATCAGCCGTTCCTCGATAAATACTGCATCGGCTACGATGAGAAAACCTTGCCGGCCGATGCCCCGGCCAACGGCCACTATAAAGCCTATATTCTCGGCCAGGGGGACGACGCTACCGCCAAGACACCGCAGTGGGCCTCGCGTATTACCGGTATTCCCGCCGATCGCATCATTAAGCTGGCGCGTGAAATTGGTATGACCAAACCCGCCTATATCTGCCAGGGCTGGGGCCCGCAGCGCCAGGCGAACGGCGAACTCTCCGCGCGCGCTATCGCCATGCTGCCGATTTTAACCGGCAACGTCGGCATTAACGGGGGTAACAGCGGCGCCCGCGAATCGACCTATACCATCACCATTGAGCGCCTGCCGGTGCTGGAGAATCCGGTAAAAACCGCCATCTCCTGCTTTAGCTGGACCGACGCTATCGCTCGCGGGCCGGAGATGACCGCCACCCGCGACGGCGTGCGCGGCAAAGAGAAGCTGGCGGTCCATATTAAATTCCTGTGGAACTATGCTGGCAACACCATCATTAACCAGCATTCCGACATCAATAAAACCCACGATATCCTGCAGGACGAGAGCAAATGCGAGATGGTCGTGGTTATCGAAAACTTTATGACCTCGTCGGCAAAATATGCCGATATTCTGCTGCCGGATCTGATGACCGTAGAACAGGAAGATATCATCCCTAACGACTATGCCGGCAATATGGGCTATCTGATTTTCATCCAGCCCGCCACCACGGCGAAGTTCGAACGCAAACCTATCTACTGGATCTTAAGTGAAGTGGCAAAACGCCTTGGCGACGATGTGCATCAACGCTTCACCGAAGGACGAACTCAGGAGCAGTGGTTACAGTATCTGTACGCCAAAATGGTCGCCAAAGATCCGGCGCTGCCGGGTTATGACGAGCTCAAGAAAATGGGCATTTACAAGCGTAAAGACCCGAACGGCCATTTCGTCGCCTATCGCGATTTCCGTCGCGACCCTGAAGCGAATCCGCTAAAAACCCCCTCCGGCAAAATTGAGATTTACTCCAGCCGCCTCGCCGATATTGCCGCCCGCTGGCAACTGGAAAAAGACGAAGTCATTAACCCGCTGCCGGTCTATGCCTCCACCTTTGAAGGCTGGGACGATCCGTTGCGCAGCCAATTCCCGCTGCAAATGTTTGGCTTCCATTATAAGGCGCGTACCCACTCCAGCTACGGCAACGTCGATGTCCTACAAGCGGCCTGCCGCCAGGAAGTGTGGCTTAACCCCCTCGATGCCGAAAAACGTGGGATTAAAAACGGCGACATGGTGCGCGTCTTTAATCAGCGTGGCGAACTGCGTATTCCGGCAAAAGTTACGCCGCGTATTATGCCAGGGGTAACGGCGATGGGTCAGGGAGCGTGGCACGATGCCAATATGGCTGGCGACCGCGTCGACCACGGCGCCTGCATGAACACCCTCACCACCCACCGGCCTTCACCGCTGGCGAAGGGAAACCCGCAGCATACCAACCTGGTCGAAATCGAGAAGGTTTAAGGAGTAAACCATGAGCGCTCAATACGGATTTTTTATCGATTCCGCCCGTTGCACCGGTTGCAAAACCTGCGAGCTGGCCTGTAAAGACTACAAGAACCTGACGCCGGACGTCAGCTTCCGTCGTATCTATGAATATGCCGGCGGCGACTGGCAGGAGGACAACGGCGTCTGGAGTCAGAACGTTTTTGCCTACTACCTTTCCATCGCCTGTAACCACTGCGAAGACCCGGCGTGCACCAAGGTCTGCCCGAGCGGGGCGATGCACAAGCGCGAAGATGGTTTTGTGGTGGTCAATGAAGAGGTGTGCATTGGCTGTCGCTACTGCCATATGGCCTGCCCGTACGGCGCGCCGCAGTACAACGCCGCTAAAGGGCATATGACCAAATGCGACGGCTGTCACGAACGCGTCGCACAAGGCAAGAAGCCGATTTGCGTCGAGTCCTGCCCGCTGCGGGCGCTGGACTTCGGGCCGATTGCCGAACTGCGTGAAAAGCACGGCCAACTGGCCGCCGTGGCGCCGCTGCCGTCGGCGCACTTCACCAGGCCGAGCATTGTGATAAAACCAAACGCCAACAGCCGTCCGTGCGGCGATACCACCGGCTATCTGGCCAATCCGCAGGAGGTCTAAAATGGGAAATGGATGGCATGAATGGCCGCTGGTTCTGTTTACGGTACTGGGGCAATGCGTAGCTGGCGCGGTTATTGTCAGCGGCCTGGGCTGGGTGTCGCTCTGCGATCAGCGCGAAGCGCGAGAGCGGCTGGTGCGCAGCATGTTCTTTATCTGGCTATTGATGGGAATAGGTTTTCTTGCTTCTGTCATGCATCTCGGCTCGCCGCTACGGGCATTTAACTCATTGAACCGCGTTGGCGCTTCAGCGCTCAGTAATGAAATCGCCAGCGGCGCCCTCTTCTTCATCGTCGGCGGATTCTGGTGGCTATTGGCGGCGGTGGGAAAAATGCCCTCGGCACTTGGCAAAATCTGGTTGTTTCTCACCATGTTGCTGGGGCTGCTATTTGTGATGGCGATGACCCGGGTCTACCAAATTGACACCGTGCCAACGTGGTACAATGGCTACACCACCAGCGCGTTCTTCCTGACGGTACTGCTCGCCGGTCCGCTGTTCGCTGCCCTGCTGCTAAAGCTGGCGAAAGTCGATTTCAACGGCTGGTTTTTTGCCGCTATTAGCGTGGCCGCACTCATCATCAGCGTGGCCGTTGTTGTCTTGCAAAGCGCGGATCTCGGCACGATCCACAGTTCAGTACAACAGGCGAACGCCCTGCTACCGGATTACGGCAGACTACAGGTTCTACGGCTGATCCTGCTGGCGCTCGGTCTCGGCTGCTGGCTGTGTCCGCTGATCCGCCGCCAGCCGCCGCGCGCCGCCGGGTTATTGATCGGGCTGATAATGGTTTTAGTCGCGGAGTGTATAGGCCGCGGCCTGTTTTATGGCCTGCATATGACCGTGGGTATGGCGGTTGCGGGTTAACAAGACGGCGCGCCTGTGCGCGCCGCAGTAAGGAATAGGGTAATGATGCAGATCCCAAATCGCGACGCCGTCGCACTAAGCGCCCGCACGTTGGGCGCGCTGTTCTCTTATGCGCCGAATAGCGAGCAAAACGCGCCGCTGGTCGCCGCTTTTCTCGATGGTAGCTGGCAGCCGCAGTGGCCGTTCCCGGTCTCCGATTCACTGGCAATGGAATTCGCCGCCAGCAGCGACGAGGCGCTGCCGCAAGCCTGGCAGCGTCTGTTTATCGGTCCATGGGCGCTTCCCGCTCCGCCGTGGGGTTCGGTGTGGCTGGATAAAGAGTCGGTGTTATTCGGCGACTCAACGCTTGCGCTGCGCGAGTGGATGCGCACCAGCGGTATCGCGCTGGATCTTGAGCGCAACGAACCCGAAGACCACTTCGGAACACTGCTGCTGCTGGCCGCATGGCTGTGTGAAACAAATCAGGATGAGTTGTTTGCGCAACTGCTGGCCTGGCATCTACTGCCGTGGTCCGGGCGTTTTCTGAGCGTCTTTATGGAAAACGCCGGGCATCCGTTCTATCGGGCGCTGGGCCTACTGGCGCAGTCGACGCTGGCTAGCTGGCAGGAATATTTGCCCATCGCGGTGGCGGAAAAGCAGCTGTATCGTTAACTCACCGGCCGCGTCGATCCCCGGCGCGGCACTTATAGCTTTTGCATCTAAGGTTATTCCCTATCACAATAACGCTATGAATCCCAATTTCACTTCCGCTAATGCATCGTCTTCATAACTACCCTGATGTGCAGGTGATGTTTCGTCGCCTGATCATCGCCACGCTCGTCGGCATCTTTGCGGCGCTGGCCGTGGCGCTGTTTCGCCACTCGATGGTGGCACTGGAAACTTTATTTCTCGGTAATGATAGCGGCAGTCTGGTGAACGCCGCGCAGTCGATGCCGTGGTGGCGTCGGCTGCTGACGCCGGCGCTTGGCGGAATCACGGCGGGGACATTGCTCTGGTTATGGCAACGGCGTAGCGTCTCGCGTCCGCACGCCCCGACCGATTACATGGAAGCGCTGGAAACCGGCGATGGCTGTTTCGATACGCCGGCAAGCCTCGTCAAATCGCTGGCATCGCTGCTGGTGGTCGTGACCGGCAGCGCCATTGGCCGCGAAGGGGCCATGATCCTGCTGGCCGCGCTGGCCGCCTCGCTGTTTGCCCGCCGTTTTACCCCACGCGCTGAATGGAAGCTATGGGTCGCCTGCGGCGCCGCCGCCGGGATGGCCAGCGCCTATCATGCGCCGCTGGCGGGGAGCCTGTTTATCGCCGAAATCCTCTTCGGCACCCTGATGCTGGCCTCGCTCGGGCCGGTGGTCATTTCAGCGGTGATCGCCCTGCTGCTGACCAATTTACTCAATGGCGGCGCCGCGCCGCTGTACCACGTCGTCTTTCAGCAAAACCTGACCGCGCTGCATTACGGTTTAATGCTGGCGACCGGCCTGCTGGCCGGGTTGTGCGGGCCGCTATTTATCTGGCTGATGGACTACAGCCACCGTGGTTTCGTCCGGCTGAAACTGTCGCCGCCATGGCAGTTGGCGCTGGGTGGACTCATCGTCGGCATGTTATCGCTTATTACCCCGGCCGTGTGGGGCAATGGTTATAGCGTGGTACAAAGCTATCTGCTATCGCCGCCGCTATTTAGCGTCATTATCATCGTCTTTGTCTGTAAGCTGTTGGCGGTGCTGGCCAGCAGCGGCTCCGGCGCGCCGGGCGGCGTCTTTACCCCGACGCTATTCGTCGGGCTGGCAATAGGAATGCTATTCGCCACTTTTAGCGGGCTGTGGTTAGATAACGATCAGAACATAGCGATTATGATTGGGTTAACCGGAATGGCGGCGTTTCTCGCCGCGACAACGCATGCGCCAATGATGTCGACGCTGATGATTTGTGAGATGACCGGGCAGTATGTGCTGCTGCCCGGTTTATTGATCGCCTGCGTACTGGCTTCGGTAGTGTCGCGGACGTTACGCCGGGATTCGATCTATCGCCATCACGTTGCCGAGCACGTCTAAGTCAACATACTGGCTGAGTTCGCGCTGTTCGGCGCGCGGCAGATAAGGCAGCTCGCCAATCAGCGGCGCAGGCAGCTTTTTGCTCAACACATCGATGATTTCAGCGTAGTGCGCAAGGCCAGGGTTAATGCGGTTGGCGACCCAGCCGATTAACGGCAGACCGTCGTTGGCGATCGCCTGAGCGGTCAACAGAGCATGGTTGATACACCCTTCCTGAATGCCCACCACCAACACTACCGGCAGTTGTTCCTGCACTACCCACTCGGAGAGCGGGCGTAAGTCGTTCATCAGGCTGCGCCAGCCGCCGGTACCTTCCACTACGACATGATCCACTCTGCCGCTGAGCTGCTGCAGGCCGTCACTGAGTAAGCCGTAGTTGATCGGGCAGCTGTGCGCCACGCTGCTTTCTTCTTCGCTTAACGCGATGGGATTGACAGCATCATACGGCAGCGACAGCGTCGACACGCTCTGTAATACCAGCGCATCTTTGTTACGCAGTCCTTCCGGCGTCTCTTTGCTGCCCTTCGCCACAGGCTTATACCCGGCGACGCTTTTACCGCTGGCAGCAAGTGCCTGCAGCAGCGCGCGGGATACTACCGTCTTCCCGACAGCAGTGTCAGTACCTGTTATAAAGAAACGCTTAAACATCACTAACCCCAAAGTTGTGTATACGAAAAATACATAAGAGAAATAATCAACAGTGGGAAAAGTCTACGCGAAGCCGTCGGGGCCCAGATTGAGATAGCGCAATTTTTGGTGCGACTATGAAAAAATGTTAACCCTGTAACAGTCGGATAAGGAGCGATCCGTTATAGAGGGCGTCTTTCACCAAAGCCGCGCCAGCCATCGTTCCGCGGTTTGAGAACTGGGTACTCTCAACCGCGATATGACGACTATATGCCGGTAGCGCCTGTTGCCGAATACAGTCAGAAATTGCCGGAAACAAAATATCAGACGCCTGATTGAACGGCGAACCAATAAGGATTTTTTGCGGGTTAAACAGATTGACCATGATAGCCAGAATACGCCCTACATGAGCGCCAACGCCGGTAATGATATCCCGCGCCAGTAAATCACCCTGCTGCGCCGCCTGACATAACCATTCAACGCTCAACTGCTGTTGATGCAGCATAGAGCTCATGGATTTTGCCATGCGCATCTGCGCCAGTTCCAGCACGCTTTCGACGCTGGCGATGGTTTCCAGGCAGCCGTGATTGCCGCAATAGCAGCGTTTACCATAAGGGTCAACCTGGGTGTGGCCGATCTCCACCAGGCTGCTGCTGCCGGCGTGCAACAGGCGGCCATCGGTGATCACTCCCGCGCCGACGTTGTGGTCGATTACCACCTGGATGACGTCGCGCGCCCCCCGCGAGGCGCCAAACAACGATTCGGCCATAGTCCAGGCGCTAATATCGTGCTGTATATAGACCGACACTCCGGTGTGATTAGCCAGAGCCTCACCGAGCGGCATATCTTTCACGTCATCATAAAACGGCATCCGGTGGATGATACCGTTTTCAGTATCAATGATCCCCGGCAAGGTGATGGCGATTGCGGTAAGTCGTTCGAGCTTGTGCTGATGGCGAATAAAAAACTGGTCGATATGCTCGATGATCCGCGTCAGCAGCGGTTGCGCATGCTGCAGCGGCAGTTCCAGTTGTTCTTCCACCACCAGCTTGCTGCTCAGATCGCGCAGCGCCAGGTGGATTTCCCCCCGGCTGATGCGCAACGACAAATAATGCCAGGCTTCCGTTTCAACCATCAGCCCGACCGCCGGGCGGCCGCGGCTCCCCGGCTCCTGGATTTCGGTCTCCTGCACCAGGTGCGCTTCCAGCATCTCGCGAACAATTTTGGTAATGCTGGCCGGCGCCAGTTGCGCAAATCGGGAAAGGTCGATACGCGACACCGGGCCAAGCTGATCAATCAGGCGATATACCGCGCCAGCATTAGTCTGCTTTATTTGATCGATATGGCCTGGTTGACTGTCCGCTACCACCGTTGACTCCCTTTATTTTCGCGCTTCGAAATAAACTTTTGGCTATGGTGAAGCACTTCGATGGTGCACGTCAAATTTTTACTTAGCCTTGTGATTTGCCGCACATTTTTACCTCGTTTTTGTCTTAATTCGCCAGGGCGGCGGCAGCGAGAAGATAATCGCGAAAGCGCTGCGCCGCCAGACCCTGTTCACGGTGTTTGGCCCACACCAGCCACATTTCCGACACCGCATCGGGTTCACTAATCGGCAGCCAGCGCATTTCATTTAACTGCACCCGCTTAAACGAGGCCGGTAGGATCGATACCCCAAGACCTGAAGCCACAAGGCCAATGATGGTCATTGCCTCGCCGACCTCCTGGGTGATAACGGGCGTGGTACCGTAGCGGCGCATCAACCCGAGAATATCGTCATACAGGCCGGTACCAACGTGCGGATCGAAAAAGACAAACGGCTCGCGCGCCAGCTCAAGCAGACTGACCGATTGCTGACGGGCCAGGGGATGATCGCTGGGCACCATCGCCAGTAGCGGTTCGCGCAGCACCCTTTCCCAGCACAAGGTATCCGGCAGCTGCGTGTTGCGCATCAGGCCAAGGTCAAGCGCCCCTTCATTCAGCGGCACGATCTGTTCGCGGGTGTTGGTTTCGCGGGTCTGGATATGGACATCGGGAAAGCGGCGACGAAAAGTGGAAAGCGTATCGGAAACCGCTTTGATAAATGGCGCCGACGAGGTGAAGCCGATACGCAGTTCACCGGTTTCGCCGTGGTGCAGGCGCCCGGCGCGAGCGGCGGCATCTTCAACCTGCGTCAGTATTTGTCGGCTATCGGCGAGGAACTGCACTCCCGCCGCCGTCAGGCTGACGCTGCGATTAGTGCGGGCAAACAGCCGCGCGCCAATCTGTTGTTCGAGAATCTGAATTTGCTGGCTTAACGGCGGCTGAGAGATATTCAGGCGCGCCGCCGCGCGGCCAAAATGCAGCTCTTCCGCCACGGCGACAAAGTAACGCAGATGACGCAGCTCGATATTCATATTTAAAACGTCTTATTTGAGATTATTAATATATTAGACGGAATATTTACAATTTTATACCCTAAAAATGTGAGCTGAATGGTCACATCAGTTTGTTTGTAATCCAGCTGTATATAAGCAAGGAATTCTCCGTGAGTAACACAACAACCGCTGACACCGCGCCGGCGAGCGATGTCAGGGATAAGGTCGCTTCCCAGCCAAATCAATTTATTAAACGCGGCACCCCGGCGTTTATCCGCGTCACCCTGGCGCTATTTTCCGCCGGACTGGCCACCTTCGCCCTGCTCTATTGCGTGCAGCCCATTCTGCCGGTGCTGTCAGGCGAGTTCGGCGTAAGCCCGGCCAGCAGCAGTATTTCATTATCGATTTCCACCGCGATGCTCGCCATCGGCCTGCTATTTACCGGCCCGCTGTCGGATGCCATTGGCCGTAAACCGGTAATGGTCACCGCCTTACTGTTGGCGGCGTGTTGCTCATTATTATCAACGATGATGACCAGCTGGCACGGTATTCTGATCATGCGCGCGTTGATCGGCCTGTCGCTCAGCGGCGTAGCCGCCGTAGGGATGACTTATCTCAGCGAGGAGATCCACCCAAGCGTGGTGGCGTTTTCAATGGGGCTTTATATCAGCGGTAACTCGATAGGTGGCATGAGCGGCCGCCTGCTCACCGGGGTCTTTACCGATTTCTTCGGCTGGCGCGTGGCGCTGGCGGTGATAAGCGCCTTCGCCCTCGCTGCGGCAATCATGTTCTGGCGTATTCTTCCCGAGTCGCGCCACTTCCGCCCTATTTCGTTGAAACCGAAAACGCTGCTGATTAACTTCCATCTGCACTGGCGCGATCGCGGCCTGCCGCTGTTGTTCCTCGAAGGCTTCCTGCTGATGGGCGCATTTGTGACCCTGTTTAACTATATTGGCTACCGTTTGATGATGTCGCCATGGTCGCTGAATCAGGCGGTGGTTGGCCTGCTGTCGGTTGCTTACCTGACCGGGACCTGGAGTTCGCCAAAAGCCGGCGCGCTGACAGTGCGTTATGGCCGCGGTCCAGTAATGTTGTTCTTTATTGCGGTGATGCTGTTTGGCCTGCTGATGACGCTATTCTCGCCGCTGTGGCTGATTTTCATCGGCATGCTGCTGTTCTCCGCCGGCTTTTTTGCCGCGCACTCGGTCGCCAGCAGTTGGATCGGACCACGGGCGCGTCGCGCGCGCGGCCAGGCATCTTCGTTATACCTGTTCAGCTACTATCTTGGCTCAAGTATTGCGGGGACGCTCGGTGGAGTCTTCTGGCATCATTACGGCTGGAATGGCGTCGGCGGCTTTATCGCCCTGCTGTTAATGGCCGCGCTGCTGACCGGCGCCTGTTTGCACAACCGCCTGAAATAATCGTTAAACGACGTGACCTTATTGGTCACGTCCGTTCACCACAGCCCGAGTACCGATGGTAACCCCAACAGTTCTCTGAGAGCATCCATAGAAAGCAGTGCGAAAAACACCCACGTGAACGGATTCATACTCGCCTCCGCTGACAGCCAGCGCCTGTTTTCAGTGTAGCCGCTGGTGAAGCGCACCGTCCGTTATGGTTATCACATGCGCATTTTTCGATACACGCAAAATGTCGTTCCAGCGACTCGACCAAATCACCCCGACGCGCTAGTGTACCCACTGACAACAGATTTATTTCACTCGCCACAGGCCAGCAGATACTATGACTGACAACAACAACTATCAGCAGCTCACCCGCACTTTCCAACGGCTCTCCCGCTTCTCTCACCTTGCCGCCATCGCCGGCTGGGATATGTTCGCCATGATGCCGCCCGGCGGCAGCCGCGCGCGCGGCGAAGCGATGGCGGAGCTCGGGGTGCTGCAGCACCAAATTTTGACCGATAAGAAGGTCGGTGAATGGCTGGAAAACGCCCGGCAGGAAGATCTTAACGATCTGGAACAGGCTAACCTGCGCGAAATGACCCGCCAGTACCAGCAAGCGGCGCTACTACCGGAAAGCCTGGTGGAAGCGAAATCGCTGGCCGGCAGCCGCTGCGAACACGCCTGGCGCAGCCAGCGCCCGGCTAACGACTGGCATGGGTTTGCCGAAAACCTGCGCGAGGTCGTTAAGCTCAGCCGCGAAGAGGCGCAGATCCGTGCCGATGCGAAAGGCTGTTCACGTTATGATGCCCTGCTGGATATTTTCGAACCCGATATGACCAGCGCGCGTCTTGACGTGCTATTCGCCGATCTGAAATCCTGGCTGCCGTCGCTGCTGGCAAACGTCGTCGATAAGCAAGCGCAGAAGACGCTGCTCGAGCCACAGGGGCCCTTCGCCATCACCGACCAGCGCGAGCTGGGGCTGGAAGCAATGCGGGTTTTAGGCTTTGATTTTGATGGCGGCCGCCTGGATATTAGCGCACACCCCTTCTGCGGCGGCGTGCCTGAGGACGTTCGTATTACCACCCGTTATAACGAAAACGATCTACTCAGCGCGCTATTTGGCGTGATCCACGAAACCGGCCACGCGCGCTATGAACAGAACCTCCCGCGTAACTGGCTCGATCAGCCGGTTGGGCTGGCTCGTTCAACGGCGATTCACGAATCTCAAAGTCTGTTCTTCGAAATGCAGCTTGGCCGCAGCGAAGCCTTCCTCAACCGCCTGCTGCCCGCTGTGCGTCAGCGCTTTGGCGACCAGCCGGCGTTCAGCGCGGAAAACTTTATCGCCTGGAACCAGCGCGTGAAGCCGGGCTTCATTCGCGTCGATGCCGACGAAGTCAGCTACCCGGCGCACGTCATTCTGCGCTATGAAATCGAGCGGGCGCTGATCGACGGCGATATTGAAGTAGACGATATTCCCGCCCTGTGGGACGAGAAAATGCAGAGCTGGCTGGGTATTTCGACCCTCGGCAACTATCGTGACGGCTGTATGCAGGATATTCACTGGACCGATGGCGGTTTCGGCTATTTCCCTTCCTATACGCTGGGGGCGATGTACGCCGCACAGTTAATGGCGGCCGCCAGACGCGCGTTACCGAATCTCGCACAGGATATCGCCGGCGGCGATTTTAACGCTCTGTTCGACTGGTTGCGGCAAAATATCTGGCAGCACGGCAGCCGCTTTACCACTTCGCAGCTGATTAAGAATGCCACCGGCGAAGATCTCAACAGCGAGTATTTCCGCCAGCATCTTACCGCGCGTTATCTCTAAGCCTGCGCGCCGGGGCCTGCTCCGGCGCGTTATACCCGTTCGCTTCGCGTTGTACATATGGTTACACGCCGATACCAAACACTCACGGAAAGCTCGAAAAGACAAGCATATAGTTACTTCAACGGCCCCGCAGTGGGGTTGAAATGAAGAAACCTTTTCGAGGATATCAGAATGAAAAAAGTATTAGCTCTGGTCGTTGCCGCTGCTATGGGTCTGTCTTCCGCTGCTTTCGCTGCTGATGCAGCAAGCACCACTCAGGCACCTGCTGCTGCAACTCACAGCACCACTGCCAAGACAACTCACCATAAAAAACATCACAAAGCTGCCGCCAAACCGGCTGCAGAACAGAAAGCCCAGGCTGCCAAGAAACACAAAAAAGCCGCGGCGAAACCCGCTGTAGAGCAAAAAGCTCAGGCTGCGAAAAAACACCACAAAGCCGCCACTAAACCGGCTGCACAGAAAGCCCAGGCTGCCAAAAAGCACCACAAAACTGCCGCTAAACCAGTAGCGCAGAAAGCTCAGGCTGCGAAAAAACACCACAAAACCACTAAACACACCGCAGCTAAACCTGCTGCTCAGCCGGCTGCATAATCGTTTCGGTTAGTCTGGTATTGTATAAATCGGCGCTGTTTCAGCGCCGTTTTTTTCTGGAGAGCGCTATGCTGCGACGCTATCGTTTTGAGCTCATCCTGATACTGCTGATAATATGCGCGCTGGTGGCAACCCGCTTTTTCCTCTATTAGGCGCCGCTAATCATCCCCCTCAATAGGAAAACCGGCTTCACGAATTGCCTGACGGCAATCGCTGACGCCCGCAGCATATCCCGCTTCAATTTCGCATACCGGGCTCGCACTGGAGAAAGGTAAGCGAATCGGCGTCGCCAGTTGACGTTCCAGCTCGCCAATTTTTACCCGCGCCGCCAGCAATTCCTTCGCCAGTTCTGGGGGCGACACTTCGGTTTTTTCCCCCGTAATGATCGCCCGCAATTGCTTCTCATCGATAGTCATCATATCCGCCAGTTTGCATTCATTGACAGATATTATAGCCAACGCCACCTCAGTGGCGCTGGCGTGACGCTACATGGCACGTACCGCCTCAATCACGAGATAGCCCATCGCTCCCCACATAAAAAAAGAAACCAGCGAAACATAAACTAATGCGCGAATACCTTGTTTAGACATACACCCTCCCACTACGGGAAATGACATTGCGCTTATGATGGCCGGGTCAACCTCACATTTCACTCAACGGGAATCGCCAATGACAATGTTTACAGTGAGAAAATGTTTCGTAGTGAAAATAATTGAGAAGATGGTAAAAAAACGCCAATGACCATGAACTTTTGCGATCTTAAGGCGACTAAAACACCCTCGAAAAATTGCGCTTTGCGAATGTCCTGTAAGGCAAAGTGATTATTTTGCCGTCGTTTTACGTACGTTCCGATACACGAATTATGTTGCGTTGCACGCCGCTTTCTGCGGAAATGACAACAGCAGAGATAATGCGTTAACCATCTGAATTAACATGGTTCTTGCATAGATGAAATGTCTTCAGGAGTCATTTTAACTGCCGTTTGGCTTAATAAAAATTATTCTTAACTTTCATAAACTTAAATCTCCTGCTACTTTCAATAGACATAATTATCTCCCCAGAGAGTGATATGCGTAGAGACGTACTGTTATTACTGTGTTCGTTTTGTGTATTTCCCCTGTTTGCTCACGCCGATGATGACGGCATGAGCGCGAAAGATATCAAAACGCTTTTTTTCGGCCATGACGATCGTAAAGCGGTCAGCGATCCGGCCAGTTCCCCCTGGGATGCCATCGGCCAGTTAGAAACCGCCAGTGGTAATCTGTGTACCGCAACGCTGATTTCGCCGCATCTGGCCCTCACCGCCGGTCACTGTTTGCTGCAGCCGCCGAAAGGAAAGCCGGACAAGGCCGTTGCGTTGCGTTTTATCTCGCGTAAGGGCAGTTGGGTCTATGAAATTCACGGGATTGACGGCCGTACCGACCCATCGCTAGGCAAACGGCTTAAAGCGGACGGCGATGGCTGGATTGTCCCCTCTTCCGCAGCCCCCTGGGACTTTGGCCTGATCGTCCTGCGCTACGCGCCCGGCGGCATTACGCCTGTTCCTGTGTTTCGCGGTGATAAAGAAGCGCTGACCGCGGCGCTGAAAGCAACGGACCGCAAAGTGACGCAATCCGGCTACCCGGAAGATCATCTGGATAGCCTCTATAGCCACCAGGATTGTCTGGTGACGGGATGGGCGCAAGCCTCAGTTCTATCACATCAATGCGATACGCTACCGGGCGACAGCGGTTCTCCGCTGCTGTTAAAAACGGACAACGGCTGGCAGGTCATTGCAGTGCAAAGCTCGGCGCCGGGACCGAAAGATCGCTATCGCGCCGATAACCGGGCTATTGCCGTGACCGGTTTTCTCGACAAGCTGGAAGCGCTGGCTAACGAGTGATTATCCCTGCTGCTGGCGCAGTTGAAGCAATGAATCGATCGGCATCGGTTGGCTGAAATAATATCCCTGAAGTCGATCGCATCCCGCCCGCCGCAGCAGCGCCAGCTGCTGCTGAGTTTCTACCCCTTCAGCAACCACGGTGATCCCCAGCGCATTAGCGATACGTACCGTGCCGCGCACCAGTTCTGCCGCCTGCGGGTCGACATCCACCACCCCGGCTAACGACTTATCAATCTTGAGGCTATCAAAACGACAGCTGCGTAGATAACCAATACTGGAATAGCCAATGCCAAAATCATCCAGCGCGACGGCGATACCTAACGATTTCAGGTTCTCGATAGCCACGCGAGCGCGCTCCGGGTTTTCCAGTACGTAGCTTTCGGTTACCTCAAGCTGCAGGCGGCGGGCAGGAAACTGACAGCGTCCCAGGGTTTGGATCACCCGAGTTTCGAATTCCGGGTCGCGGAACTGCGCCGGGGATATATTGACGGAAAGGAGTAAATCCCCCATCGTCTCGAGATCGTAACAGGCTTGCGACAGCGCAAACTGGCCCAAGGCATAAATCAATCCGCTGCTTTCGGCAATGGGGATGAAAGCATCCGGCGCCAGCGGGCCTTCAGGACGTCGCGGCCAGCGCAGCAAGGCCTCTACGCCTTCCATCACCAGCGTTTCGGCATTGACGATCGGCTGATACCAGACATCAAATTCGCCTTTTTCGAGACCTTCGCGGATACCATTTTCAATGTGCAGCTGGTGCTGACGCGTTTCGTTAAGGGTGTCATCATACCAGGCCGCTCTTCCCTTACCGCTTTTCTTCGCGTGGTACATGGCCATATCCGCACGGCGAAACAACTCAGTACTAGAACACTGCGTCGGCACCCCGCTGGCAATACCAATACTGGCGCTGATATATATTTTCCGGGCGCTGAGCGCAACGGGAGTTTTTAATAATTCGAGCACCGCCAGGGCGAATGCTGAGGCCTGATTAACCGCATGTTCGCCGCTCATGGTCATGGCGAATTCATCCCCGCCCATCCGCGCCAGCATCGCCCCCGCCGGAACCCGATCGCGTAATTCGCGGGCGATATGGGCAATCAGCGCGTCGCCAGTATCATGGCCGTAGTTATCGTTGACGTCTTTAAAACCATCGAGATCGATAAATACCACGCTCTGCATTTCATTCTTACCGCATTCGCCCATCGCATTTAAACGTTCAATCAATGCCCGACGGTTCGGCAAAAGGCTCAGCCAATCGATGAGCGCATTTTTTCGCGCCTGCTGTTCGCCGCGCGCCAGCTTGTAAAGCCCCAGGCTACTCAGCATGATAAACAGCAAAATTAAACTTGCCGCCAGAATGGCGATGAGCCTGATGCTGTTTGACGCGGCGCGCGCCGCTTCCGCACCAGGAAGGCGCGGTTGCCAGCTCAGATAGGCCAGCGTCTCCCCGCCCTCTGTGCGTAATGGTACGCTGTATTCGCCGGCAAACTGCGTCGTATGCAGACGATTAATCTGGAAAGTGTTCCCCAGGGTTTCCAGCATGGTTGGATTAATGTGGCGGGTAATCACCAGATAGCGACGGGTTTTATCATAAATCGGTAAGCGGCCGATTGTCGGGCGAATCAAGCCGATACCGACAAACGCAATGCCCGCGCGGGTACGGGTGATTCCGGCAAAGGCATTTTTACCGCGTCTCAGCGCATCCGCGTGCTGCTCGATAAGGGTTTGTAACCCGCTGCCGAAAAAACCAATATCGGATTCGGTAAATGGCTCGCTGCGAAAAGCCCCCCACAAGATGCGATAGTTTTCATCCAGGATAAAAGTGCCGTCGTAGAGATTATTAATCTTAAAACCCGATCCCCACGAATCATACAGCCAGTGTGCATCAAGATGGGGCGTATAGGTTTGTTTAACCGCATCATCCCAAATCGAATTATCCAGTACCAATGACAGCACCCGGTTCACCGATGTCTGCACGGCGCCTTCTACCGAAAGCATCGAACGGTGTTTATCTATTTCATTAGTTTTAATACTGACCAGATGTTGCGACAAATAGAAAAGAGAAATCACAGAGACGACCAGGCCCAGGCCGGTAAGAAATACCAGAATGGAAAGGATTTTGGCAGAGGGAATATTCCGCCAGCCAGGCAAAGGAATCATGTGCTGTCCTCATAGCGGCGTACAGAAAGATGCCGAATCTGCTTTTTTAAGCGTAATACAGAGAACAGAATTTGCCGCCTGCGAACGCAGGCGGCATCATATCAGGCCAGTTTTATCAATACCATACCGGCCACCAGCAGCACGACGCCAACCCAACCTTTATGGTTCAGACGCTGACCAAAGAGGATCCAGCCAGCGGCAATGGTGGCCGCAATCCCGAATCCGCCCCACAGCGCATAAGCGACGGACAGGTCGATACCTTTTACCGCCTGCGACAGGGCGCTAAAGGCCCCTAACACTGCCGCCAGCGACAGAATACCGTAGATCTTACGACGGAAGCCGTCGGAAAATTTCAGCAATACGTTCGCGGTTATTTCCAGTACGATAGCCAGCGCCAGCCAGGCGCCGTGAATCCACTCAAACTGTTGCATGAGCTGTCTCCTCATGCTGTTTTACCGCCTTTTTTGTGCCGGACTTAATCAGTATGATCCCGGCGACCAGCGTTGCCAGTCCGGCGAGTTTAATGACTGACAGGCTTTCATCGAACAGCAGCACGCTGAATACGGTAATCAACAAAATACCGATACCTTCCCATAGCGCATACGCCACACCGAGAGCAATTTTTTTAACGGCGAAGGCCAGGAAAATATAGGAAAGCGCAATCATTGCCAGCATTAAAATATAACCTGTATGACCGCCGCTGACGCTTGCCCATTTCATAGACAACGTGCCGGTAATTTCAGCGACGATAGCTAAGGCTAATAAAATCCAATAAAACATAATCCCTTCTCCTGCTTGAGAATACAATCCATGACGGCTTACGAGAGTAAACCGAAAAAATTCTGACGTAGTTTTAGCCGTGCGCGGTGCGCCAGCTCAGGCAGAGAGAATGGGACTATAGCGCGGAGCGCCAGTGCTGTTCGCCAGCAAATCGGGAAAGGATGAAGGGTAATGCGTGATGAGTCGAAAAATAAAGGCTGAACTGATTGTTCATAAAATTACAATTATCCGCGGTGTTGCTTCTCGTCATTGCGGAAAAAAATTGTCCTCGGTAGTTAAACACAAGTAAATTTGTACCATAGTGTTAATATTAACTCAAAGAATTTGCAATTCTTTACGTCTAATGCGCGATTTCAATTAGTATTTTCTCAAACTGATCTCCATCATAAACGTGTATAGCAAAGTCGCTATGATCAAGGACGTTTTCATCTTCACCGTAAGGAACCCAATGGCCAAACCCATCATCACCCTAAATGGACTCAAGATCGTCATCATGCTGGGCATGTTGGTTATCATCCTTACCGGCATCCGTTTTGCCGCCGACATTATCGTCCCCTTTATCTTAGCGCTATTCCTTGCGGTGGTGATCAATCCGCTGGTCCAGTTGATGGTACGCTGTCGGGTGCCGCGAGTGCTGGCGATTTCGCTACTGGTGGGCGCTATCGTGCTACTGGCGGTGGTACTGCTGGCGTCGCTTGGCACCTCGCTTAACGAACTGGCGCGCACCCTGCCGCAATACCGCACGTCGCTGGCCGAACCGCTAAAGACGGTCACCCCATGGCTACAGCGCTTTGGTTTTACCGTCTCCGCCATTGAGCTGAATAAGTATATCGATCCCAACGCGGTGATGACCCTGGTTACCAGCTTGTTGACCCAGTTGTCGAATGCGATGTCGTCCATTTTTCTGTTGCTTCTCACCGTAGTATTTATGCTGTTGGAAGTGCCGCAGCTGCCCGCCAAGCTTCAGCAGCTAATGTCGCGGCCGGTTGAGGGAATGGGCGCCATTCAGCGGGCGATAGATAGCGTCTCACATTACCTGGTACTGAAAACCGCGATTAGCCTGGTCACCGGGCTGGTGGTCTGGGGTATGCTGGCGCTGCTGGACGTCCGCTTCGCCTTTATGTGGGGGCTACTGGCCTTTGCGCTGAACTATATTCCCAATATCGGTTCGGTACTGGCGGCCATCCCGCCGATTCTGCAGGTGATGGTATTTGGCGGCCTGTATGAGGCGCTAATCGTCACTGCCGGTTACCTGATTATCAACCTGGTGTTCGGCAATATTCTCGAGCCACGTATCATGGGCCGTGGGCTGGGGCTCTCCACGCTGGTGGTGTTCCTGTCGTTAATATTCTGGGGCTGGCTGCTGGGCCCGGTCGGCATGCTGCTGTCGGTGCCGTTGACCATCATCGTGAAAATCGCCCTTGAGCAAACCAACGGCGGGCAGAGTATTGCCTTCTTACTCAGTGACTTAAGTAAAGAATAATCGGCAATCTGGCTGGCCTATCCGCCAGCCTTCCCTCCTTTCATCTTTTCCGCTTAGACCGTTACTCCTTTTTTATTATTGATCCCCATCACAAATGGGCACATCCAATCATTACTCTAAAGCTAACGATTAGCCGGCGTGCTTAATTGATGCACAGCGCCGCGCATCGCACACTAACTTCCACCAGGACAAACGAAACGATTTGTCGAATCAGGAGGTTAACAATGAATGCTGAACAAACGACGGGACGGGTCTGGAACCGTCGCCGGACGGAAAAACAGCGGCGGCTGGCCGAAACAAAGATTGCCGGCAAAGTCATCCCCACTGACCAACTGGTCAGCGTACTGGAAAATCTGCTCGCCCCTGGCGACCGGGTAGTACTGGAAGGTAACAACCAGAAGCAGGCTGATTTCCTCTCCCGCATGCTCGCCGAGGTTAATCCGCAGAAAATCCACGACCTGCATATGATTATGCCAAGCGTCGGGCGCAGCGAGCATCTGGACCTGTTTGAAAAAGGCATTGCCCGTAAACTGGATTTCTCTTTCTCCGGCACGCAAAGCCTGCGCATCTCGCAGCTGCTGGAAGATGGCCTGCTCGAAATCGGCGCCATCCATACCTATATTGAACTCTACTCCCGCCTGTACGTCGATCTGTCGCCAAACGTCGCGCTGATCGCCGGCTATAAAGCGGACCATAAAGGCAACCTGTATACCGGACCGAGTACTGAAGATACGCCAGCGCTGGTGGAAGCCGCCGCCTTCCACGACGGCATTGTGATAGCCCAGGTCAACGAACTGGTGGACGACGAATGCGATCTGCCGCGCGTCGATATTCCCGGCTCGTGGATTGATTACGTGGTGGTCGCCGACAAACCGTTCTTCATTGAACCGCTCTTCACCCGCGACCCGCGTCTGATTAAGCAAGAACATATTCTGATGGCGATGATGGCGATCAAAGGCATCTACGCGGAACATCAGGTGCAGTCGCTTAACCACGGCATCGGCTTTAATACCGCCGCCATCGAGCTGTTGCTGCCTACCTACGGCGAACAGCTCGGACTGAAAGGCAAAATCTGTAAACACTGGACGCTGAACCCGCATCCGACCTTAATCCCAGCCATCGAAAGCGGCTGGGTGGAGAGCGTGCACTGCTTCGGCGGCGAACTGGGGATGGAAGAGTATATCCGCGCCCGCCCGGATATCTTCTTTACCGGCCCGGACGGGTCGATGCGTTCTAACCGCGCCTTCTGCCAGCTGGCAGGTCAGTACGCGGTAGATATGTTTATCGGTTCGACCCTGCAGGTTGATGGTCTGGCCAACTCCTCCACCGTCACCCGCGGCCGCCTTTCCGGCTTCGGCGGCGCGCCGAACATGGGCCATGACCCGCACGGTCGCCGCCACGCCACCCCGGCCTGGCTCAATATGATCACCGAACCAGACCCGATGCAGCGCGGTAAAAAACTGGTGGTGCAGATGGTCGAAACCTTCCAGGCCGGCGTAAAACCGACCTTCGTTGAAACGCTCGATGCGGTCGAGGTCGCCAAAACCTCCGGCATGCCGCTGGCGCCGGTGATGATTTACGGCGATGACGTGACCCACGTGCTGACCGAAGAGGGTATCGCTTACCTGTACCGGGCGGAGAGCCTTGAAGAGCGCCGGGCGATGGTCGCCGCGGTGGCCGGGATCACCGATATTGGCCTCGGTGTGGACGCCAAACGCGCCGCCGCGCTGCGCCAGAGCGGCAAAGTGGTGTACCCGGAAGATATCGGCATTCGCCGCAGCGATGCCACCCGCTCGCTACTGGCCGCCGGCAGCGTCGCCGAGCTGGTGGAGTGGTCCGACGGGCTGTACAACCCACCGGCAAAATTCCGGAGCTGGTAATGAAAAATCTCTCCCCCCTACACGCAGAAAGCCGCGTCAGCTGGCTGGCGCATACCGCCAGCGCGTGTCTGATTGACGAAGCCCGTCTGAGTCCGAAACCGGGTCTGGTCGATAGTCGCGGCAACGGCGCGCATCAGGATCTCAATCTGGACCTGATGGAACGCTCCGCCCGCAGCCTGCAGCCAACCTTTCACGCACTGGCGCAGCAAAGCTGGCAGCGTCCTGCGGATATCGCCCTGCGCGAAACCGTCGGCCGCCTCGGTCGCGAAGGTGAAGCGCAGATGATGATGGCGACAGGCGGAGTTAACACCCACCGCGGCGCCATTTGGGCGCTGGGCCTGCTGGTCAGCGCGGTGGCGATGTTGGGTGGAGAGGGTCAATCACAGGCGATCGCCGGGACCGCCGCCGCCCTTGCCCGCCTGCCTGACGGTTTCGCGCCGAAAAGCTTTAGTAAAGGGCTGCGCGCCAGCCGTCGCTGGCAGGTGCCGGGCGCACGCGAGGAAGCGCAGCGCGGATTTCCGCATGTTACCGCCCTGGCGCTGCCGCAACTGCAACAGAGCCGGGCGCGAGGCGCCAGCGAGCAGCAGGCGCGCCTTGATGCGCTGATGGCCATCATGACCTCGCTGAGCGATACCTGCGTGCTGTCGCGCGCCGGCATGAACGGGCTGCATGCCATGCAGCAAGGCGCCCGCGAGGTTCTGGCGGCGGGCGGTTGCGCCAGCGTCGCCGGTCGCGCCGCGCTGGCGCGCCTTGATGCGCAGATGCTGGCGCAAAACGCCTCGCCGGGTGGCGCGGCCGATCTCCTTGCCGCCACCCTGTTTCTCGACCGGGTTTCCGGCTAACGCATTCAGAGGATGTTATGGAACAGATTACATTGTCATTTCCTGCCAACCGCGCCCTCAGCGGCAAAGCATTGGCAGGAGTCGTAGGTTCAGGCGATATGGAAGTGCTTTATACCGCCGCACAGGGCGCCACGCTCAACGTACAGATCACCACCTCAGTGGATAACAGCCAGGCGCGCTGGCAGGCGCTGTTCGACAGGCTGAACCTGATCAACGGTCTGCCCGCCGGGCAGTTGATTATCCACGACTTCGGCGCCACGCCGGGCGTCGCTCGTATTCGTATTGAACAAGTATTTGAGGAGGCCGCTCATGCGTAACGATCGCAGCTTTATCGAACTGCGCGCTCGCGAACGCGCCCACGCCCTGCTGGACGACGGCAGCTACCGCGAACTGCTGGATCCGTTTGAAGGCATTATGTCGCCGTGGCTCGGCGCGCAGGGCATCGTCCCACAGTCCGACGACGGTATGGTGGTCGCCAAAGGCACGATCAACGGCCAACCTGCGGTGGTGATTGCCATCGAAGGCACCTTCCAGGGCGGCAGTATGGGCGAAGTCTCCGGCGCCAAAATGGCCGCCGCGCTGGAGCTGGCGGCGGAAGATAACCGCAACGGTATCCCGACCCAGGCGGTGCTGTGCCTCGAAACCGGCGGCGTACGTCTGCAGGAGGCCAACCTCGGTCTGGCCGCCATCGCCGATATTCATGCCGCGATTGTCGACCTGCGCCGCTACACCCCGGTGGTCGGCATTATTACCGGTACCGTCGGCTGCTTCGGCGGTATGTCCATCGCCGCGGCGCTGTGCAGCTACCTTATCGTCACCCGTGAAGCCCGTCTCGGCCTCAACGGCCCGCAGGTTATCGAGCAGGAAGCCGGCATTGAAGAGTACGACTCCCGCAACCGTCCGTTTATCTGGAGCATGACCGGCGGCGAAATTCGCGCCGCCAGCGGGCTGGTCGACGCGCTGGTTAACGATGGCGTTAACGCCGTTAAAACCGCAATGAACGAGGCGATCGCCAAAGGCGTACCGGCACAGCACCGCAGCGACAACTATGACGATTATCTGCGTCGCTTGAGCCAATTCGATACCCGCCAGCAGGCGGATACCGCGCAGATTAAACAGCTTTTTGCCCGGGAGGATAAATAATGAGTCAGTTCCCAAACCGCGCCGCGCTGTGGCTGAATAAACTGGCGCCCGACGCGCCGCTGATGAGTGGTCTGTGCCCTTCGGTGCAGGTCGCAGATGGCCAGATTGATGGCGAAAGCGTCCGCTTTATCGCCGTGGTGCCTGACGCTAACAACCACTACCCGCGCGCCGCCGGCGGCGAAGTCGGCCTGCTGGAAGGCTGGACGCTGGCGAAAGTGGTCAACGAAACCATCGCCGCCGACGCCGATCGGCCTGTCAAACGGCCGATCGTCGCGGTAATTGATGTCCCGAGCCAGGCCTATGGCCGCCGCGAAGAAGCCTTTGGCATCCACCAGGCCCTGGCCGGGGCGGCAGGCGCCTACGCCAAAGCCCGTCTTGCCGGCCACCCGGTGATTGGCCTGATTGTCGGAAAAGCGATGTCCGGGGCGTTTTTGGCCCACGGCTATCAGGCCAACCGCCTGATAGCCTTTAACGATAGCGGCGTGCTGGTTCACGCGATGGGTAAAGAATCGGCAGCGCGCATTACGCTGCGTACCGTAGAGGCGCTGGAGAAACTGGCGGCGACGATCCCGCCGATGGCCTACGACGTCAGCAACTACGCTACGCTCGGCCTGCTCTCCGCCCTGCTCGATATCAACCATCCGGATGCGCCAGACGAAGGCGATCTGTCACTGGTCAGCCGTACCCTGCGCGACGCCATCGCTGACGCGCGCACCGATACCTCACTGAAGTGCCGTCTGGGCGCGGAAAACCGCCGCAGCTCGCAACTGGTTCGCGATCGCATGCGCGCCAGCTGGTAAGACGTTCGTACGTAAGTAGTAGAAGAAAACCTGCCGGAAGCAGTCTCCCGGAGCGCGGAATAAACGCTCCGGGAAGGGACGGCTTTTAGAAAAAATAACAATCGCGCCAGTACTCTATTTTATTTACAGGTGATTTATGACTTATGTGATTATTCATGCTCTTGCCCCGATTTTCGTCATTATGCTGCTGGGCTTCTGGGCCGGTAAGGCCGGGATGGTAGATAACAAAAACGTCTCGCTGCTTAATATTTTTGTAATGGATTTTGCCTTACCCGCCACGCTGTTTAGCGCGACGGTACAAACGCCGTGGGCCGGTATCGTCGCCCAGTCGCCGCTGGTGCTGGTGCTGACCGGGGCGATGTGGATCACCTATGCCGCGATCTACTTCCTCGCCACCAGCGTGTTCAAACGCACGCCGCAGGATGCCGCGGTGCTGACCCTCACCGTCGCCCTGCCAAACTATGCCGCGTTAGGTCTGCCGATCCTCGGCAGCGTGCTGGGTGAAGGCGCGTCAACCTCGCTGTCGGTGGCGGTCTCTATCGCCTGCGGCTCGGTACTGATGACCCCGTTCTGCCTGCTGATTCTGGAGCGTGAAAAAGCCCGCGCCGCGGGTGAAAACAGCGGTTCTACGCTGGCGATGCTGCCGGTGCTGATGTGGCGTTCGGTGAAAAAACCGATCGTCTGGGGCCCGCTGCTTGGGGTGGTGCTTTCCGCGATCGGCATTAAAATGCCGGACCTGCTGCTGGCGTCAATCAAACCGCTGGGCCTGGCCGCCACCGCCGCCGCGCTGTTCCTCACCGGGGTGATCCTGTCGGCACGTAAACTGCAGCTCAATGCGCTGATCGCTACATCAACCATCGTAAAACTGCTGGTGCAGCCGTTTATTGCCTGGGGTCTGGTGATGTTACTTGGTCTGCACGGTTCTATCGCCATTACCGCGATCCTGATGATTGCGCTGGCCGCCGGCTTCTTCGGCGTGGTCTTCGGCAACCGCTTCGGCGTGCAGTCTCCGGATGCTGAAGCCGTGCTGCTGTTAAGCTCGGTTCTGTGTATCCTGTCGCTACCGCTGTTTATCTCTTTGACTTCAGGACTGTAAACCATGTCATCAACGCCGCGTCCCCACGATTTAGTTTGGTTAAACCACGCCAGCGCCCTGGAAGACATTGCCGAGCCATGGGTGGCTCAACAGTGGCGAGCCGCGCTGCCGGTGGTGGTGAGGCGCGACGTTGACGGCCAGGCCCGCATCCCGGTTGGGGTGCGGGGCATGAAGCGCGAACAGCGCGCCGCCGGCTGGGTTCAGCCGCGCAATATCGTGCGCAGCGTCACCCCGGAGATTCTTGTCGAGCGCGAAGCATTAATCTGCTCACCGTTTGTCTCGCAGCCGCCGGTTCAGGCGGCTATCGCCCTCACCTTACAACGCTGGCCCTGGGGCTGGGGCGTCACCGGCAGTACCGGCTACGCGCTGGCAACCGAAATCCCGGTGCTGCATGCGGCAAGCGATCTGGATCTGCTGATCCGCGCGCCGCAGCCGCTGGACCGCGAGGCATTGCTGGAATGGCAGGCCCGGGTGGCCCAACTACCGTGCCGCGCCGATACCCAGATAGAAACACCGTACGGCGCCTTCGCCCTTAATGAGTGGCTGCGCGATGGCCGCGCGCTGCTGAAAACATCCCGCGGCGCGCGCTTAACCGCGACGCCGTGGCACAGGGAGGACTGATGAAGATTATATTTACTTTTCCCGGTCAGGGCGGCCAGCGCCCCGCAATGCTGGCGGCAATCCCCGATCGCGAGGCTATCCTCACCCAGGCGCGCGCCGTGCTGGGGGATGAAGTCGATACCCTCGATAGCGCCGACGCGCTAAAGCATACCCGTGCAGTACAACTCTGTCTGCTGATCGCCGGGGTAGCCTGGGCGCGCGAACTACAGCGCCAGGGCGTGGATCCGCAGATGGTCAGCGGGCTCTCTATCGGCGCGTTTCCGGCAGCGGTGATTGCCGGCGCGCTCGATTTCGCCAGCGCGCTGCGGCTGGTGGCGCTACGCGGCGATTTAATGGAGCAGGCTTATCCCGAAGGTTACGGGCTGACGGCGATTACGGGGCTGACCCGCCCGCGGGTTGAGGCGCTGATGCAGGGCCACGAGGTTTATCTCGCCAACCTGAACGCCGAAACGCAAATCGTGATCGCCGGGCGCGATGAAGCCATGGCCGAGGTGGCGCAGCTGGCGCTGCAGGCTGGCGCCAGTAAAGCCCAACGGCTGGCGGTCAGCGTGCCGTCGCACTGCGCGCTGTTGGATAAACCTGCCGCAGCCCTGACAAAAGCCTTTGCCGACGTCACCTTAACGCGCCCTCAGCGCGCCTATTTAAGCGGCTCGACGGCGCGCGTGCTGTGGGATCCGCAGCGGATCGCCGACGATCTGGCGATGAACATGGCGCGCACCGTGCATTGGCAGGAGGCGATGATCGCCGCTGATGAACGCGACGCGAGGCTGGCAATCGAGATGCCGCCCGGCGGCGTGCTCACCTGCCTGACCCGCCAGGCGGGCTGGCGCGGCGAGACAATTTCGCTGGAGCGCAGCGGCGTAGACGTCGCCCGCCATCTGGCGCAGCGGCTTAGCGATTAATACTGCGGGCGTACATGCGCCCTTCCGCCGCCAGCGCCAGCAGGTCGGCATCGCGCTCGCGATGGTGTGAATAGACGATAGAGATCAGCTGGCGCATCTGATAGGGTTCCGCCAGCTTTAACAGCTGCACATCGTTTTCGTAAACCTTCTTCATGCGCCCCGGCAGCAGCGCAAACCCGACGCCCGCCTGCACCAGGCTTATCATCGAAAAGATATCATTCACCCTGGTCACGATTTCCGGCTCAAAACCGGCTACATGAAAGGCCTCCTGAAATCCGGCATACGTCGCAAACCCTTCCGCCAGCGAGACAAATTTACGATCGGCGTAATCGCGCAGGTCGGCGAGCTGAGTGGTATCGAGCTGTTCCGTCGCCGGCGCGGCGAGGAAGATATCATCTTCAAATAGCGGCACCACGTCGAAGGCCGAATTATTGTACTCGCCTTCATTGGTGGCGATTAAAATAGCGTCAAGGGCATCGTCTTCCAGCATATCCAGCAGCATCTGATTGGAGCCCATCGTCAGATCCAGTTCAAGCTCCGGGCGACGCAGCTTCATCCCCATGATGATGCGCGGAACGGTTTCCAGCGTCAGAGAATAGAGGGTACCGATGCGCAACCGTCCCTGACCGACGCCGGCGACTTTACGCGTCGCCTCAAGCCCGCGGCTCATCAGACTCATCACATCCTGGCAGTATTCGAGCAGCGTCCATGCCGCCTGCAGCGGCAGCAGGTTGCGCCCTTTGTGAACAAACAGCGGGCAGCCGACTCCCTCTTCGAGCGTATGCAGCGCGCGGTGAACGCTAACGCTGCTGAGCTTCATGGCTTCGGCGGTTCTGGCGATATTGCCCTTCGCCATAAACATCATAAAGACCGATAGCTTGCGGAAGGTGATCTCCTGGTTGATATCGTCTTTCATAACCCTTCCACACCCCTGGTTTAATTTTCTTATTTCAATTCAAACCAGTATATCTTTTATGAGGCCAAAGTTGCAGGCAGCGCGCGGCCTCAGCCGGTAAAAAACGCAAAAAGGGAAGACCATGGTCTTCCCTTTTGTTCACTGCCTGGATGCGTCGTTACAGCGCCATATCGTGCTGCGGCGAGGCCTCGCGCGGCGTCTCTGCCGGTTTGGCGGTCGCGGTCGGCGCCGTCTCTGGCATCTGAATGACCGGAGGCTTGGTCAGTTGCAGCGCCGCGGCGGTGTCATCCCAAACCTGCTGGGTCAGGGCCACGTTGCCGTTTAACTTCTCGCCGTAGCTCGGCACGATAGCGCGAATGCGGCTCTGCCATTCCGGCGAGTTAAACTGCTGCGGGAACATCTGCTTGAGAACGTTCAGGGTGATCGGCGCGGCGGTGGAAGCACCTGGCGATGCGCCGAGCAGCGCAGAAATCGTTTTCTGCTGATCGACCACCACTTCGGTACCGAGCTTCAGCACGCCGCCCTTCTCCGCGTCTTTTTTGATGATCTGCACGCGCTGACCGGCCTGAATCAGTTTCCAGTCTTCTTTACGCGCGTTCGGGTAGTACTCTTTCAGCGCCGCAAAGCGGTCATCATCGTTGAGCATAACCTGGCTAATCAGGTACTTCACCAGATCGAAGTTGTCGAGACCAACGTGGGTCATCGGCAGTACGTTGCTGGTGGTGGTGGTACTCAGCAGATCGAAGAACGAGCCGTTTTTCAGGAACTTGGTGGAGAAGGTGGCGAATGGCCCGAACAGCACCACGCGCTTACCATCGAGGTAACGAGCATCCAGGTGCGGTACCGACATCGGCGGCGCGCCAACTGAAGCCTGACCATAAACTTTCTGCTGGTGCAGTTTTGTCAGCTCCGGGTTCTCGGTCATCAGGAATGAGCCGCCTACCGGGAAGCCCGCATAGTTGTCCGCTTCCGGAATACCGGTTTTCTGCAGCAGCTTCAACGCGCCGCCGCCGGCGCCGATGAAGACATATTTGGCGTCGATAGCCTGCTCTTCACCGCTCTGCACGTTCTTAATCGTCACGTGCCAGGAGTTGTCGGCATTGCGTTTAAAATCGGTGACTTCAGAGGAGGTCTGCAGCGAGAAGTTGCTGCTCTTTTTCAGGCTACCGATCAGCTGACGGGTAATTTCACCGTAGTTCACATCGGTACCGACCGGCGTCCAGGTCGCGGCCACTTTTTGCTGCGGATCGCGTCCTTCCATCACCAACGGCGCCCACTGTTTAATTTGCGCGTGATCGGTGGAGAATTTCATTCCCTGGAATAAGGTGGTCTGCTGCAGCGCGTTATAACGCTTTTGCAGATAATCCACATTATCGCCCCACACGAAACTCATATGCGGCGTGGAATTAATAAACGAGTGCGGGTCGTGCAAAATACCGCGTTTGACCTGCGCCGACCAGAACTGGCGCGAAATCATAAACTGTTCGTTGATATCCAGCGCTTTGCTGACATCAATAGAACCGTCTGCACGCTGCGGCGTGTAGTTCAGTTCCATATTCGCCGAGTGACCGGTACCGGCGTTATTCCAGCCGTTGGAAGACTCCAACGCGACGCCGTCGAGTTTCTCCACCATCACCTGTTTCCACTCCGGCTGCAGCTCCTGCAGCCAGGTGCCCAGCGAGGCGCTCATGATGCCGCCGCCGATCAGCAGAAAGTCAGTTTTTTTCGAGGTATCGCCATTTGCGTAGGTCGCCGTACTGACGAACATCGCTAATGCGGTCATAGATATAATCGTTTTTTTAATTGCAGGCATAATAGAAATATCGCGTAGCAAAAGTGTAATAAGAGCCGTCATATTAACGCACTTTTACTTTATTTTAAAATATCATTTACACTTCGATATTTTAATCAAACAGTTTTTTAACTTAAAAAATCAGCTTATTTATTTCGCTGGCAGTTATTGTGAAAAATAGCGACGGAAAATCAGGATCAATCGGGCGATAAGAAATATAGCGCCGGTTTATTTAGTTATTTAACAAACCGGCGCGGCGAGGAGATTAATTAACGTTACTGAGCGTTTTCTCTTGCGCTTCAGCCAGGGCGACACGCAAATGGTTGTTGTTTTCGCTGAGCAGATCCCGCGCCTGCCAGGCATCGAGCCCCGTCATTAGCATCAGAATCGCCGTCCGACAATGCTGATTGCAACTGGCCAACGCGGCTTTAGCTTGCGCGCGCGTACACTCTGCGGCGGCCATCACCATGGCGATTTGCCGCTCCTCCCAGCGCGGGCTGGTTGCCTGTAGATCAACGCGCAGATTGCCGAACACTTTGCCGCTGCGTACCGCAAGGCCGGTGGTTAACAGGGTGAGGATCTGCCGCTGCGCCATTTGCGCTTTCGGATTGCCATAACCCGCCACCGCTTCCGGCCCGGTCTGCGGCGCAATCATAATATCCGCCAGCTGCGCGGCTTCGCTATCAGGCTGCTGCGTCAGGATCGCAATCGGCGTCCCCAGCGACCAGGCGTGACGCATGGCTCCCCACACCCACGGCGTTTTGCCGCTGACGGTGAGCGCCAGCAGCATATCATTAGCGCTCAGGGACAATAGCTGCATATCCCGTAAGCCCGCGTCATAATCGTTAGCCGCCCGCTCGGCGGCCTGCAGCGCGCTCCCTTCGCCACCGGCGATCATCGCCACCAGTGAGTGATTGGCTTCAGGGGAATAGTCATTAACCGTTTGCAACGCCGCCTGCCCGGATGCCCCGGCGCCAACGATCACCAGCCGTCCTCCCCGGCTCAGGGTCGCCGCGGCGTTATCCACCAGCCGGGTAATCTGCGGCAGGCAGGCATCGATGGCGACGGCTATCTGTTTGTTATCCTGCTGCAGCAGGGTCAGCATATCGAGGGTGGCGAGCGTATCGATATGGCGCGTTTGCGGGTGGCGTCGTTCCAGCATTGATGCGGTTGGCTTACTGCTCATAAAACCTCCATTTAAAACCGAACTCACTGCGGCGAAATCAATAGCGGTGACATATCCATTCATTCATCACGGCTATTTGATTGATGCAGCCAGTGTAAAGCCTTCATTCACGGCTTTACCGCCACGGGGGTCACAGTTTGTTCACCCGACACCTAATCGCAGCGCGATTGCGCGTTATCCGAGCATGAGGGCTACGCATGTCAGGCAGCGGATACCCGGTACGCCGGTTTTACTGTTATTACACGGCTTTATGAAAGCCGCCCTATCGGCGATAATGATCGTTCAACGAATCGATCGGGGTTGTCATGAAGGAAGCCGAGCTACAGCCGCCCGCCCGCAAGCGCGCCCGCAGCCTGAAATTAAGTACCGCCGTCACGCTGATGATTGGCAGCGTTATCGGCGCGGTGCTGCTGCTGGTCTACGCGCTATGGTTTATGCAAATCAGTAACGCCACTCGCGACGGCTTAAAAGAGACGGCGCTGGCGGTGGCGCGCACCATGGCCGATATGCCGCAGGTGAAGCGCGGTCTCGGCGAGCCGCCGCAGAGCAATATTATTCAGCCGTTGGCGCAGGCCATTACCCGGCGTAACGACCTGCTTTACGCGATTGTGACCGACATGCGCGGCATTCGCTATTCGCATCCGGATAGCGCCATCATCGGTAAACCCTTTATCGGCGAGGATATCCGCCCGACCCTCGCCGGCCGGGAAAACGTGGCGATTAACCACGGCGTACTGGCGCCGGCGCTGCGCGTGTTTACCCCGGTATTCAATGAACAGCATCAGCAGATAGGCGTGGTAGTGGTAGGTATTTCGCTGAGTAAAGTTGACAAACAGATCGCCAATAGCCGCTGGGACGTTCTGCTGACCATTCTGTTCAGCGCGCTGGTCTGCGCAATCGGCACCTGGAGCCTGGTGCGCGGCTTGAAGCGTATTTTGCTGGGGCTGGAGCCGCAGGATATCTCCACCCAATTCCAGCAGCGACAAGCGATGCTGCACTCGCTGAAAGAAGGCGTGATCGCGGTGGATAGCAGCGGCCAGGTCACGCTGATTAACCCGGCCGCCCGCGGCATGTTACTTAGCGGGCCGGATAAAAGCATCGATCGCACCCCGCTGCTGGCGGACCTGCAGGAAGTTTTGCGCAGCGGCGTGCCCATCTATGACCGTGCGCTCGGCTGTAATGGCCTGTTGCTGATCAGCAATACCGTCCCGGTGCGCAGCCAGAACGCCATCGTCGGCGCGATCAGCACCTTCCGCGATAAGACCGAGATGAGTCAACTGGTGCAGCGGCTGGACGGCATGATGAGCTACGTCGATGCCCTGCGCACCACTTCGCACGAGTTTATGAACAAGCTGCACGTGATCCTCGGCCTGCTGAATATGAAAAGCTATGACAAGCTGGAAGAATATGTGCTGCAAACCGCCCATGCCTATCAGGCCGATATCGGCGAAATTCAGCACCGGATAAAATCGCCGGTGGTCGCCGGCTTCCTGATTGGTAAAATCCAGCGCGCCAAAGAGCGAGGCTTCACGTTGAACCTCGCCGAAGAGAGCCTGGTGCCGGATTGCCCCAATGAAAAACAGGTCACCGTACTGGTGACGGTGTTAGGCAATCTGATTGAAAATGCGCTGGACGCGATGAGCGGCCAGGAGGAAGGCGAAGTGAGCCTGCTATTGCACTATCAGGATGGCTGGCTAAGCGGCGAAGTGAGCGACGATGGCCCGGGGATCCCGGCGGCCAATATTGACGCCATCTTTAATAAGGGCTTCTCCACTAAAGGCGAAAATCGCGGCGTCGGCCTGTTCCTCGCCAACCAGCAGCTCCACGAACTCGGCGGCACGTTGTCCGTCGAGTCCGAACCTGGCGTATTTACCCAATTTTTTGTTCACCTGCCCTGGGATAGTAAAAGGAAAAAAGCGTGATAAATGTATTAATTGTTGACGACGATGCGATGGTTGCCGAGCTGAACCGCCTGTATGTGGCGCGCATCCCCGGTTTCAGCTGCTGCGGCACCGCGTCGACGCTCGGTAAAGCCCAGGAGATGATTAACGACCCGCAGATGGCGATCGATTTGGTGCTGCTGGACGTTTACATGCAGCAGGATAGCGGACTCGATCTGCTGCCGACCATTCGCGCCAGCGGCCGCGCCATCGACGTGATTATGATTACGTCCGCCGCCGATGCCGCCACCGTTCAAACCGCCATGCACTATGGCGTAGTGGATTATCTGATTAAGCCTTTCCAGTTCCCGCGCTTTGAAGAGGCACTGACCGCATGGCGTGAAAAGCGCAAACTGATGACCGGCCAGCCCTATTACGAGCAGGCGGATGTCGATCGTCTGTTGCACGGCGGCACGCCGGAAGCGGCTGACGCGCGTAAGCTACCGAAAGGCTTAACGGCGCAAACTCTACGCACGCTATGCCAGTGGATTGATAGCCACCCTGATGTGGAATTCTCTACCGATGAGCTGGCGGCGGCGGTGAATATCTCACGCGTCTCATGCCGCAAGTATCTGATCTGGCTCGCGCAGATCAATATTCTCTATACCACCATCCATTACGGCGCGACCGGCCGACCAGTGTATCGCTATCGGCTGGTCGCCGAGCAGTACGGCCTGCTCAAGCAGTACAGTCAGTAATCTGGTAGCCGCTGTCGAGCAGTTGAAAGCGGATGCGCTGCGGTGACGACAGAATCACGTCGCGGTTTTTGGTGACAAAAATCGCTTCAATGTCGTCCCGCTGGCGCAACGCCGCGCAGCCCTTCTCCACGCCAAGGCCATACAGCAGCGTGGTCCAGATATCGCCGTCCAGTGAATCCGCGGAAATAACCGTTACGCTGTCGAGTTCGTTATCCAGCGGATAGCCGCTGCGCGGATCGAGGATATGGTGCCAGCGTTTGCCATCCTGCTCGAAATAGCGTTCATAGGTGCCTGAAGTGACAACCGACTGCCCGCTAACGGCAATCGAGCCGATAAGTTCCTGCGCCGCGGCAAAGGGTTTTTTCAGCCCAATCGCCCATTCCCCTAACGTATGTACATTGCCGCCGAGATTAATCAGCGCCTGTTCGATCCCCTGCTGGCCCAGGTAATCGCGTACCCGGTCGGCGATATATCCTTTGGCGATTGCGCCAAGGTCGATTTCCATTCCGGCCTGCGCCAGCCACACGCTCTGCTTTTCGTCATCGAGAATGACATCCTGCGGGCGGGTTAACGGCAGCCGGGCCGCTATATCCGCCGCCGACGGCACGCGATGCCCCTGAAAGCCAATGCGCCACAGTTTAACCAGCGGGCCGATAGCCAGATTAAAGGCGCTGTCGCGCACCATACTGGCGGATTTAGCGCACTTAATCAGCTGATACACCGGACGGCTAACGGTAACGGGATGACGCCCGGCGGCATGGTTGATATCCATCACCTGCGACTGCGCCCGGTTCACGGTGAGCAGATCTTCGTAGCGTTTAATTAACTGAAATACGCGGGAGGCCAGCGCCTCATCGTGGGAATAGAGTTTGAGCAGGATGGGCGATCCCATCAACACGGCGGAGTAGCTATAGACGCGGTTATCGGACATTGGGCTCTCCTTAGAAGGGATAAGCCGGGCGGCTAAGCCAGCCCGGCATCAGCAATTACCTATTATCCTCTGGCACGTTTCGCCGCCTGATGGCCCGCGAGGGTACCGAAGATGATGATATCCGCGACCGCGTTACCGCCGATGCGGTTACCGCCATGGATACCGCCAACCACTTCACCCGCGGCGTAGGCGCCGCGAATCGGCTGCTGCGCCACATTCAGCACTTCGCCATCGGTATTAATGGTCACGCCGCCCATAGTGTGGTGCACCCCTGGGGCAATACGAATGGCGTGGAACGGGCCTTCGTTAATCGGCGCGCGCAGCGCGGTTGTGCGGCCAAACGCTTCATCGTGCTGTTTTTCCACCGCGCCGTTGTAGCATTCCAGGGTAGCGAGGAACGCATGGTAATCCATCCCCAGCTTCTCCGCCAGTTCACGCGGCGAGCTGGCGCTGGTGACGAAGCCTTTGGCGATATACTCGTCGGCGGCTTTGTTTTTCGCCCGCACATGCTCGTCGAAGACGATGTAAGCATAGTGTTCCGGCAGCGCGATAATCGCCGCAGACACTTTATCGCGGGTCTCCATCTCGTTGAAGAAGCGGTTCCCCTGCTGGTTAACGAGAATAGCGCCACCGCCGCGAATCGATTCGGAAATCAGGTACGAGGTCTGCTGCTCGACGGTCGGGTGAATTTGAATTTCGCCCATGTCCACGGTGCCGGCACCAATACGTTCCAGCAGCGCGATCCCGCTACCGGTCGCCCCTTTATGGTTGGTGGTCACGAAGCCTTCGAGGTCAGGACGATATTTCACCACCATCGCGCTGTTGGCGCTGAAGCCGCCGGTTGCCACGATGATGCTTTTGGTCTGCACGTCGATGATCTCTTGTTCATCGTTGATAAGACGCACGCCGCTCACTTCGTCGTGGCGCATCAGGATCTCTTCTACCGAGGTATCCAGCAGTACATCGATACCGCGTTTGGTGATATTACGCACCAGACCGCTAATCAGGTAGCCGCCAACCGCCGATCCATCGCGCGGACGGTGGGTACGGTCGATACTCATCCCGCCGGTAGTGGTGATATCGTTAAGCATAATCCCACGGTCCGCCAACCATTCAATGGCTTGCGGCGCGTTTTCAACGAAACGGCGCAGCAGCTGCGGGTTGTTTTTGTTGTGGCCGCCCTTCAGGGTTTCCTGATAGAACAACTCTTTACTGTCCTGAATACCTTTGACGCGCTGGAAGCGGGTTTCCGCGGCGTTCATCCCGGCGGAAGCTTTGATGGTGTTGCCGCCAATAGTCGGCATTTTTTCGACGATCAGCACGCTGGCGCCTTCGTCGTGGGCCTGAATCGCCGCAGCCAGACCGGCGCCGCCGCTCCCCACCACCACAACGTCATAGCTTTTCGGCGCGGCATCGTTGCCGCCCTCTTCCGCAGCCAGCGCTTTGCTGGATTTCAGCATCGCTTTGGACACGGCTTTTTTCACCGCTTCGCTCTGGCTGGTCGCGCCGGAGATAGCGTCGACGTGCGGCGTGTTGGCGGTCAGAATACGTTCGCGGATCTCTTCGAAGCTGGTGGTAAATTCAACGCTCTGCACCGGGCTTGCGGCCAGCTCAATATCCGCAATGCGATCGTTTTCGAGGCTGACGTTAATGACCAGTTCGTTGGCATCGTCCTGAACGGTTTCGACAAACATCCCCGGTTTAAATTTCGCGTCGCCCATGCTCATGTCGCGGATCATCGCCTCAACCAGCGAGAAACGCCACAGCGGTTCCGGAATATGCAGCGCCTCGCGCTGGGTGCTGTCGATAAAGAGTTCCAGCTCTTCGCCGGCGGCGATACGTGAAGCCCAGTCCGGATAGGCGATGCAGGCGCGGCCGACGGCCATCAGATCATAACCGTGATCGAGGCCCTGTTCGGCATCAGCGGCGTTAACCACCCCGCCGACGCCCATCACCGGCACCTGCGCCAGCGTTTCAGAACGCATGGCGCAGTATTTTTCAATCAGCGGCGTCGGATCGCTGGTATCTACGATAGACGGGCGCAGCGTCGCGCCAACCGAGAAGTGCAGGTAATCGACGCCGCGGGCGGCTAGTTTTTCCAGCAGATACATGGTGTCGTCGAAGCGGATCCCCGGGACTTCCATCTCTTCCGGCGAGAAGCGATAGCCGATAATAAAGGCATCGTCAGCGTACTGGCGGGCCATTTTATGCGTGATGTCCAGCACCGCCAGTGGGAATCTGGCGCGGTTGTCGCGGCTGCCGCCCCACTCATCGTCACGCTGGTTGGAGTTCGGCGAATAGAACTGTTGAATAAGATAGGTGTTGGCGCCATGGATTTCGACGCCGTCGAAACCGGCGAGAATGGCGCGGCGTACGCCGTCGCCAAATTTGGCAATCATGCCTTCGACTTCTTCACCACTGAGGGCGCGCGGCATGGCGGCGCCGTCGCGCGGCGCGGCAATGGCGCTCGGCGCCACCGGCTGGCGACCACCAATCAACTGTGGGTCAACCATGCGGCCGCCGTGGTAAATCTGCAGAATCGCTTTCGAGCCTTCCGCTTTTATCGCTTCGGCGATTTTCGCCAGTCCGGCGATTTTTTCATCGTTATCAATGCCAATAGCGCCCGGGAAGGCCAGACCATAATCATCAATAAAGCAGCATTCAACGATGATAGTCCCGATGCTGCCGGCGCGGGCGCGATAGTATTCAACGAGCTCGCTGGTGACGGTACCATCGAAATAACCGGTGCAGGTGGTCATTGGCGCCATTAGCAAACGGTTTTTCAGTTCAGTCCCATTCGGTAAAGTAAATGGCTGCAGAATTCGTTCGTTACTGGTCATATTAATACTCCAGATTTTAAATATTGAAATTCAGAATTGAGTGACGGAAATTTTATTGTTTGTTTATTTTCATTCCTGTTGTCATGCCAATAATATAGCGTGTTTTTTAGTTACTAAATTAATTACGTTAGTTAAAAAACTATTTAATACCCGCAATAACAGCAATACCTCCATTGTATTATTAAATTTATATATCGCATTTACATAATACAAATGAATAGTAACATTTCGGTCACTTTTGTTAATGCTGGCAAAACACACAAAATGAAAATAAAACCAATAATTTCAATTTGTTAAATGAGAAGTTGGTTTGACTATTTATTATTATTTAAGCGATACTTTAACAATTATCGTTTTTACGGATAATAACCACATCATCATATGTGGTTATTGCCAAACGAAAAAAAAATCCAGATCACCTGTTTTTTTTGATCTCGATCAATTGCAATGCAACGTGAAAGCGCAATATATAAATACCCAATGAATTTAATTTAACGCCGCGAAAAACGCGTTAAATAACCGTTTAAGCAATAAACAATCTCGACCATTAATAATTAAAGAAACTTTCGCAACTAAAAAAAATCGAGTGTTGTAAGCGAAGACGGAACCGTATTTTCAACTACTAGCAGATACTCATTATGAAAGAGAAAAAGACAACCATACCGCCTGCCGGTGCCGCGTCTAACGCGGCGTATAAACGTCTGATCATGATGGCGTTGCCCATTATCGTCGCCGTACTGCTGCTGTTCGTCCCGGTGCCTGACGGCTTACCGCCATTCGCCTGGCACTATTTTGCTATCTTCGTCGGCGTTATCGTCGGCCTTATCTTCGAACCGCTGCCGGGCGCCGTTATCGGTATCACCGGGGTGGTGGTGATTGCTTTATGTAGCCAGTGGCTGCTGTTCAGTCCGGAACAGATGGCGGCGCCGAGCTTTAAGCTGGCCGGCGCGTCATTTAAATGGGCGGTCAGCGGCTTTGGCAACTCTACCGTGTGGCTCATCTTCGGCGCGTTCATGTTCGCCGCGGGCTATGACAAAACCCAGTTCGGCCGCCGTCTGGCGCTGATTCTGGTAAAATATCTTGGCCGCCGCAGCCTGACGCTGGGCTACGCCATTACCTTCGCTGACCTGCTGCTGGCGCCGTTTACCCCGTCCAACACCGCACGTAGCGGCGGGACCATCTACCCGATTATCGCTAACCTGCCGCCGCTGTACGGTTCTAAACCTAACGATCCGAGCGCACGCCGCATTGGTTCTTATCTGATGTGGGTAGCCATCACCGCCGCCTGTATCACCAGTTCCATGTTCCTGTCGGCGCTGGCGCCGAACCTGCTGGCGCTGGCGCTGGTAAAAAGCATCGTCGGTATCAACATCTCCTGGGGTACCTGGTTTATCGCCTTCCTGCCGCTGGGTATCCTGCTGATTCTGGCCATGCCGCTGCTGGCGTACTGGTTCTATCCACCAGAAGTAAAAATCAATAACGAAGTGCCGCTGTGGGCCGCTCGTGAACTGGAAAAACTGGGCAAACTGTCGCGCAATGAAATCCTGCTGTTGGTATTCGTCTGCTTCGCGCTGATGATGTGGATCTTCGCCGCCGACTGGATTGAACCGGCGCTGGCTGCCCTGCTGGTTATCGTGCTGATGCTGTGGACCGGCGTGCTGTCCTGGAGCGATATCACCAACAACAAAGCGGCATGGAATACCTTTGTCTGGTTCGCCACGCTGGTCGCGCTGGCTGACGGTCTCTCTTCCACTGGCTTCATCGCCTGGCTGGGTAAAGAAGGCGGCGCGCTGATGAGCGGTATTTCTCCGGGCGTTGCGACCATCGTCCTGCTGCTGGCGTTCTATCTGCTGCACTACCTGTTCGCCAGTACCACCGCGCACACTACCGCGCTGCTGCCGGCCATGCTGACCATCGCTTCGACTATCCCGGGCATGAATATGCAAGTCTTCGTCCTGCTGATGGTGACCTCGCTGGGCGTGATGGGCATCATCACCCCGTACGGTACCGGTCCGAGCCCGATTTACTACGGCAGCGGCTACCTGCCAACCAAAGACTACTGGCGCCTCGGCACCATCTTCGGCGCCATCTTCCTGGCCGCCCTGCTGCTGATTGGCTATCCGTGGATGTCCATGATGTTCTGATTCATAACCGCCGGGTCTTCCCCCGGCGGTTTTTATCTTTATGGAGTATGTGAATATGTCGACGAAACCCTTTGTTTATCAAGACCCGTTCCCGATGGCGCATGACGATACCGAATACTATTTGCTCAGCAAAGAGCACGTCTCCGTCGCCGAATTCGCGGGCCAGGAAGTATTGAAGGTTGAACCGCAGGCGTTAACTCTGCTGGCGCAGCAGGCCTTCCACGATGCCGCTTTTATGCTGCGCGTCTCTCATCAGCAGCAGGTCGCGGCCATTCTGCTCGACCCGCAGGCCAGCGAAAACGACAAATACGTCGCGCTGCAGTTCCTGCGTAATTCCGAAATCGCCGCCAAAGGTGTGCTGCCCACCTGCCAGGATACCGGCACCGCCATCATCATGGGTAAAAAAGGCCAGCGCGTTTGGACCGGCGGCGGCGATGAAGCCGCGCTGGCGCAGGGCGTCTATAACACCTATACCGAAGACAACCTGCGTTACTCGCAGAATGCGCCGCTGGATATGTATAAAGAGGTCAACACCGGCACCAACCTGCCGGCGCAGATCGATCTCTACAGCGTCGACGGCGACGAATATAAATTCCTGTGCATGGCGAAAGGCGGCGGTTCCGCCAACAAAACCTATCTGTACCAGGAAACCAAAGCGTTAATCACCCCGGCGAAGCTGAAAAACTACCTCGTCGAGAAGATGCGTACCCTCGGTACCGCGGCCTGCCCGCCTTACCACATCGCCTTTGTGATTGGCGGCACCTCTGCGGAAGCGACGCTGAAGACCGTTAAGCTGGCTTCCGCCCGCTATTATGACGACCTGCCGACCGCAGGCAACGAGCACGGTCAGGCCTTCCGCGATGTGCAGCTGGAGCAAGAGCTGCTGCAGGAAGCGCAAAATCTCGGTCTCGGCGCGCAGTTTGGCGGGAAATATTTTGCCCACGATATCCGCGTTATCCGTCTGCCCCGCCATGGCGCTTCGTGCCCGATCGGCATGGGCGTCTCCTGCTCCGCCGACCGCAATATCAAAGCAAAAATCAACCGCGACGGCATCTGGATTGAAAAACTGGAGAGCAACCCGGGGAAATATATCCCTGAACACCTGCGCCAACAGGGCGAAGGCAAGGTGGTTAGCATCAACCTGAATCAGCCGATGAGTGAGATCCTGACGCAGCTGTCGGCGCACCCGGTCTCCACGCGTCTGAGCCTTAACGGCACGATTATCGTGGCCCGCGACATTGCCCACGCTAAGCTGAAAGAGCTTATCGATAACGGCGAAGCGCTGCCGGAGTACGTGAAAGATCACCCTATCTACTATGCCGGCCCGGCAAAAACGCCTGCCGGTTACGCCTCCGGCTCTCTCGGCCCGACCACCGCAGGACGAATGGATTCCTACGTCGATCTGCTGCAATCGCACGGCGCCAGCATGGTGATGCTGGCCAAAGGTAACCGCAGCCAGCAGGTGACTGACGCCTGCCATAAACACGGCGGTTTCTACCTCGGCAGCATTGGCGGCCCAGCGGCAGTACTCGCCCAGCAGAGCATTAAGAGCCTCGAGTGCGTGGCTTATCCGGAGCTGGGAATGGAAGCTATCTGGAAAATCGAGGTGGAAGATTTCCCGGCCTTTATCCTCGTTGATGATAAAGGTAACGACTTCTTCCAGCAGATCCAAAATCAGCAGTGCGCCGGTTGTAAACAACACGGCTAATTCCCTCCACGCCCGGCGGCTCATCGTCGGGCGTATTCTCCCCCTTTATTCTTGAATTCACCTGACGCTGAACTATGCTCAATCCAGCAGCCGCACAGAGTTTGACCGGCTGAAAAATAACAATAATTCCTCTTTTCTGGTGTCGCATATGAACAGGATCCAGGCGTTGTTAACGACGTGTTTTCTGCTATGGTTGGCCTTCCCGCTTTCCGCGGCAGAACCTCGTCAGCAGCCCACCGCTCGCGAGCAGGCGCGAACCGTCGCGATTTTCCATCAACCGATCGTCATGCTACAGGCGACATTCGGCCAGACCACGCCGGAAGAACGGGTTCTGCGCATCCGCAATACGCTACGCGCCTTCACCGAAGCCGATATCAGCCAGCCGCTGCAGGTGGTGCCAGTCACCCGCTACAACCAGCCGGGGCGGCTATTTCTGATGAATGGCAAACCTATCATGTTGCTAAGCCAGGCTGACCTCGATGAAGGCGACGATCTGACATTGGATCAGGCGGCGCAGCGCGTTCTTGCCCGTATGGAAGCGCAACGGACGTCGCTGCGTGAACAGTACAATACCCGCTATCTGTTGTTGGCAGCGCTGAAATCCGTCGCCGGCGCGCTGCTCCTCGCCCTGGCCTGCTATCTCGCTTTCCGTTCGTGGCGGCGAGTGAGGCGCTTTTTCCATCTGCGGATCCTCGAAAAGCGCAGCCTGATCCCGCATAACTGGCGGCGTTTTCTCGGCAACATTGAAAGCCGGTTATACGCGCTATTGGTCATACTGCTAGGGATACTGGCGGGTTATGTCTGGCTGAGTTGGGTATTTAGCCTGTTTCCGTGGACCAGGGTATGGGGAGAATCGCTCGGTGAGTGGTCGGTAGGCGTGATTCGCGATATTTCGCTGTCCATCGTGTCGGCGCTGCCCGGATTGATGATCGTACTGCTTATCTTTCTGATTACGTGGTTTATCATCCGCCTGCTGAAGGTGGTGTTGGATCAGGTCGCCGCCGGGCGTCTGCAGATCCCCGGTCTGCATCCGGAAACCGTCGGCGCCACGCGAAAGCTTATCGCCGTGGTTATCTGGCTCTTTGCGCTCTCCGCCGCCTATCCTTTCTTGCCTGGGGCAAACTCTCTGGCCTTCAAGGGAATTAGCGTGTTCTTCGGCCTGATGTTGACGCTGGGCTCAGCGGGGGTGATGAATCACGCCATGAGCGGACTGGTGCTGATTTATACCCGCGCGCTGCATAAAGGCGACTGGATCCGCATCGCCGATAACGAAGGCCAGGTCAGCGAGATCGGCATGCTGGCGACCAAAATCCTGACCCGCGAGAACTATATTGTCACCCTGCCGAACGCGGTGGTGGTCAGCGGTAAAATCACCAATCTCAGCGCTAGTGACCCGCAGCAGGGAATCAACCTCACCACCGGTGTGACCATTGGTTACGACACGCCGTGGCGGCAGGTACAGGCGATGCTGGAACTGGCGGCCCACCGCGCCCAGGGAGTGGATCATCAGGTGGCGCCGGTGGTTCGCAAACTGGGATTGCTTGACTGGTATACGTCGTATGAACTGCAGGTGCGGCTGTTACCGGAAACGACGCTGCCGGAGGGGCGCAACGCGCTGCACAGCAGCATTATCGATGTATTTAACGAATTTGGCGTGCAGATTATGTCGCCCAATTTTGTCATGCAACCGAAAGGCGCGGTGGTGGTCGCCAAAGAGGATTGGTATACCGCCCCGGCCGTCGCGCCGCAGGAGCGCGACAGGTAACGTCGTCCCACGCCGACGCAGCGTCATCAGGCAATGCCGGATGGCGCTGCGCTTATCCGGCCTACAACTCAAAATCCCCGGTGGCGCTATCGCTTACCGGGGCTACTGCGCGGCGTCGATCTCGGCAAACACCTGCTGCGCAAGGTGCAGCGTGGCGTTTGCCGCCGGTAAACCGCAGTACAGCGCCGAATGCATAATCAACTCTTTCAGCTCATCACGGGTCACTCCGTTATTAAAGGCGGCGCGCAGATGCATCTTAAGTTCCGCCTCGCGGTTGAGCGCAATCAGCATCGCAATAGTGATCATGCTGCGGGTATGGTGATCGAGCCCCGGACGCGTCCAGGTTTCTCCCCAGGCGTAACGGGTGATGAAATCCTGAAACTCCTCATTCAGCGGCGTGAGGTTCTGCAGCGTACGGTCAACGTGAGCATCGCCTAATACCTTGCGGCGAACCTCCATTCCCTGCTGATAACGTTGTTTATCTTCCATTTTGCTCCCCCAGCAAAAAGCCGTTCAGCGCGGCGTTAAAGGCAGCAGGCGCTTCAATGTTCGACAGATGCGACGCCTTCAACACCACCACCTGTGAAGTGGCGATCTGCTGATGAAGGAAGTTAGCGTCGGCGACAGTCGTGACAGGGTCACTTTCTCCGGCAATAATCAGCACCGGAATCGCAATTTGCCCGACCTCTCCCCGCAGGTCTGCCGCCGCCAGCGCTTCGCAGCAGGCGGCGTAGCCTTCGGCGTCGCTATGAGTCAGTTGATGGCATAATGCCTCGACCACCTCCGGCGCGCGCTGGCGGAAAGCATCGCTGAACCAGCGATCCGCCGCCCCCGCGGCAACCACATCCATCCCTTCCTGACGCACCGCGCGGGCGCGAGAAAGCCAGCCCGACTGATCGCCGATCCGCGCCGCGGTATTGGCCACCGCCACCGCATAAAAACGTTCCGGCGCAAAGCGCGCCAGCCATAATCCCGTCAGCCCGCCCATCGAAATACCGCAAAACAGCGCTTTGTCGATATTTAGGTGATCGAGCAGCGCAATCACATCTTCACCCAATTGCGCCAGGGTCACCTTGCCGTTTTTCGTCGTTTTACCATGGCCGTGGGTGTCATAACGCAGTACGCGAAAATTCGCCGTCAGCGCATCCAGCTGCGGCTGCCACATGGCGCACGTGGTGCCAAGCGAGTTCGACAGCACGATAACCGGCGCGCCTTCCGGCCCGTCGAGTTGATAATCAAGATTCATGATGTTGCTCCTGATAACGCGCCAACACCTGGCGCACAAAGCGTTCGGCGCTACCGGTAGCCGTTGCAGGATCCAGTAGCGCGCTTAAACGTTCGCGGGAAAGATACTGACTGACCAGCGGGTCGGCCGCCAGCAGATCGACAAGCAAGCCATTGCGATCCAACGCCTGACGACACAGCGCTTCTACACGGTGATGCGCCTCGGCTTTGCCAATAAACTCCGCCAGCGCAAGGGTTACCGCTTCCGCCATAATCAGCCCGTGAGTGATATCGAGGTCGGCACGCATCTTATGCACGAAAACCTGCATCTCGCGCACCAGCATGTCAGTTTGCGCCAGCGCCCCGCCCACCAGCATAATCAGCTCCGGTAGCGTTTCCCATTCCGCCTGCCAGCCGCCGAGCGCGCGCTCATGCTGTTGGATTTGGCCGGCGTAGAGGGTGGCGACCAGCCCCGGCGTGCGCTGCGCCGCGGTTAGAATCGCCGCGCAGGAGACCGGGTTACGTTTGTGCGGCATGGTCGATGAGCCCCCGCGCCCTTCCGCCAGCGGCTCGCCGACTTCCGCAACCTCGGTTTGCATCAGCAGCGAAAAATCATTGGCGAATTATCCCAGAGTACCGCAAACGCCGGCGAACCAGGCGCCGACTTCGAGGAAACGGTCGCGCTGGCTATGCCATGGCGTATCCGGCAACTGCAGGTCGAGGGTTTGCGCCAACGACTGCGCCACCTGCGGCGCCTGCTTTTTCAATGAATCAAGCGTGCCCGCCGCGCCGCCAAACTGCAGCGCCAGCACCCGTGGGCGCATCTCAATCAACCGCTGTTGCCAGCGCAGCAGCGCATCCAGCGTCCCCGCCAGTTTAAGGCCAAAGGTGACCGGTAGCGCATGCTGCATCCAGGTGCGCCCCGGCATCACCGTATGTTGATAGCGCTGCGCCTGTTCGGCGAACGCGTCAATCAGGCTTTGTAGCAGGCTATCCGTCGCCGCCAGCGCGCCCCGCAGTTGCAGAACAAAGCCGGTATCGATAGCGTCCTGACTGGTAGCGCCCCAATGGACATAGCGCGCGGCGTCCGGATCCTGTGCTTTCACCCGCGCAGTCAGCTGTTTAACCAGCGGAATAGCCAGATTGCCGGCGCTGGCCGCAGCCTGTCCCAGCGCGTCGAAATCAATAAGCGCATGCCGGCAGGCGTTGACTATCGGCGAGACTGCTGCCTGCGGCACCAGCCCGCAGTCGGCCTGCGCCTGCGCCAGCGCGGCTTCGAAATCCAGCATACCCTGTACCCGCTGCGCATCGCTAAACCAGTCGGTTAGCGGACTGCTACGCAACATGGGGGTCAACAAACTCATCGCGACTCCTTAAACGCGTTCAATAATCAGCGCAATCCCCTGGCCCACGCCGATACACATCGTGCACAGCGCATAGCGGCCGCCGGTACGCTTCAGCTGATAAGCGGCGGTCATCGCCAGACGTCCGCCGGAAGCCCCCAGCGGATGACCCAGCGCAATGGCCCCGCCGTTGGGGTTAACGTGGGCAGCATCATCCGGCAGGCCTAAATCACGGGTAACCGCCAGCGCCTGCGCGGCAAAAGCCTCATTCAGTTCGATGACATCCATCTGCGCCAGCGTCAGCCCGGTTTGCGCTAACACTTTGCGCACCGCCGGCGCCGGGCCGAAGCCCATAATCCGCGGCGCCACCCCTGCCGTCGCCACGCCGACAACCCGCGCCAGCGGCTGTAAATCATTCGCCGACATGGCCTGTTCACTGGCCAACAGTAGCGCGCAGGCGCCATCATTGACGCCGGAGGCGTTACCGGCGGTAACGCTGCCGTCGGCACGGACCACGCCGCGCAGTTTAGCCAGCGCCTCCAGCGAGGTACTGCGCGGGTGTTCATCGCGGCTGAAACACAGCGGCTCACCTTTGCGTTGCGGTACCGATACGGCGATCAGTTCATCGGCGAAACGCCCCGCTTCCTGCGCCGCCGCGGTACGCAGCTGGCTACGAAGCGCAAAAGCGTCCTGGTCGGCGCGAGAAATGGCGAACTCATCGGCGACGTTTTCCGCGGTTTCCGGCATCGAGTGCACGCCGTACAGCGCTTTCATCTGCGGGTTAATAAAACGCCAGCCAATGGTGGTATCTTCCATCTGCATCGAGCGGCTAAAGGCGCTCTCGGCTTTACCCATCACAAACGGCGCGCGCGACATACTCTCCACCCCACCGGCGATCATCAGCTGGGTTTCGCCGCTTTTAATCGCCCGCGCCGCGACGCCGATCGCATCGAGACTGGAACCACAGAGGCGGTTAATCGTGCTGCCGGGAACGCTCTGCGGCAGCCCGGCCAGCAACAGCGCCATGCGCGCCACGTTACGGTTATCTTCTCCGGCCTGGTTGGCGCAGCCGTAGATCACATCGTCGATCAGCGCCGGATCGAGTCCCGGGTTACGCTCCAGCAGCGCTTTCAGCGGCAGAGCCGCCAAATCGTCGGCGCGCATACTGGATAATGCGCCGCCAAAACGGCCAAACGGCGTACGCACCGCATCACAGATAAATGCCTGATTCATCATAGGTTCCTTACGCGCTTTCCGCCAGTTGTTCAAAAGTCAGCGCCACCGGAGTGATGCGCTGTAGCTCTTCAAAGGAGAGGCCATTAAAGATTTCGCGTACCACCGGGCCGCGGTCGGTAATATCGATGACCGCCAGATCGGTATAGATACGGCTGACGCAGCCGACGCCGGTTAGCGGGTAGCTGCACTGCTCGACCAGTTTGCATTCGCCATCGCGGGTCAGATGGTCCATCATCACAAACACCTGGCGGGCGCCGATAGCCAAATCCATCGCCCCTCCAACCGCCGGGATCGAATCCGGCGCGCCGGTGCTCCAGTTAGCGAGATCGCCGCTGGCGGAAACCTGATAGGCGCCCAGCACGCAGATATCGAGATGCCCGCCGCGCATCATGGCGAAGGAGTCGCCATGATGGAAAAAACAGCCGCCCTGCAGCAGGGTGACATACTCTTTACCCGCGTTGATCAGTTCCGGGTCCTCTTCGCCGGGCTGCGGCTTCGGCCCCATTCCCAGTAGCCCGTTTTCACTGTGCAGGAACACCTCTTTATCGGCAGGTAGATAGTTGGCGATACGGGTCGGCAGGCCAATACCAAGGTTGACGTAAGCGCCTTCTGGAATATCGCGGGCGACGCGCTGGGCCATTTCGTCACGAGTCAGTTTTTGCATGTTCGGCTCCTCAGGCGCTTTGCGCGGCGGACAGATTTTCCAGCGAGAATACGCGCTGGACGAAAATCCCCGGGGTGATGATGTTTTCCGGGTCGAGTTCGCCAAGGGCGACCAGCTGCGAGACTTCAACAATGGTGGTTTTGGCGGCGGTCGCCATAATCGGGCCGAAGTTGCGCGCCGCTTTGCGGTAGACCAGGTTGCCCCAGCGATCGCCCTGATGGGCTTTAATAAGAGCAAAATCGGCTTTAATCGGATACTCAAGCACATAATGGCGGCCATCTATTTCCCGGGTTTCTTTGCCTTCCGCCAGCGGCGTGCCGTAGCCGGTCGGGGTAAAGACCGCGCCGAGCCCCGCGCCAGCGGCCTGGATCCGCGCCGCCAGATTGCCCTGCGGCACCAGTTCCAGCTCAACCTTACCGCGGCGATAGAGGTCATCAAAAACTTGTGAATCCACCTGGCGCGGGAATGAGCAGATCATTTTGCGCACCCGCCCGGCTTTGAGCAGCGCCGCCAGCCCCACTTCGCCATTACCCGCGTTGTTATTAATAATGGTTAGGTCGCGGGCGCCCTGTTCAATCAGAGCATCAATCAGATACGTCGGCTGCCCGGCGGGGCCAAAACCGCCAATCATGATGGTCGCGCCGTCGTGGATCCCGGCAATGGCCTCACTCAGCGTCGACACGCTTTTATCAATCATCAGGTCGCTCCTTAACGTGCGGTAATCGCACTTATATGCGTTGTTCGCACAAAATGTGACCCGCTTAACGATGCTGGTCAAGGGCGATAATCGAAATATGGTGCGATAATCGAACATCGTATATCTTTAGCGAAAGAATGTGATCGATGGCAAATACGGAGAACAAAATGGACAAGCATCCAGATGATGTAGTGGCGGGCGACGGCGATCCGTTTAAGGGCGACCCGAACTTTATGGCGTCGCTGGCGCGGGGGCTGGAAGTGATTCAGGCTTTTACCCCGCAGCGCCCGGTACTGTCGATTTCGCAGATCAGCCAGAAAACCGGCATTCCTCGCGCGGCGGTACGGCGCTGCCTGTATACCTTAAGCAAACTGGGATTCGTCTACGCCGAAGACGGTAAGAATTTCCAGCTGCGTCCGCGGATCCTCGCCCTCGGTCACGCCTGGCTGGCCTCAACGCCGCTGGCGCGCTCGGCGCAGCCGGTGCTCAAGCATCTGAGCGAAATGCTCAATGAATCCTGCTCAATCGCCACCCTCGATGGCGACGATATCCTGTATATCGCCCGCGCCTCCAGTTCGCGAATTATGACGATCGATCTTGATATCGGCAGCCGCCTGCCGGCGTGGGCGACCTCCATGGGCCGCGTGCTGTTAAGCCATCAGCCGGAAGAACGGCTGAACGACATGCTGGGCCGGGTGACGATGATTCGCTACACCCCGCAAACGGTAGATTCGGTGAATAAGCTGCGCGCGGAGCTAAAACGCGTGCATCAGCAGGGATATGCGTTGAACGATCAGGAACTGGAAATGGGGCTGCGTTCGCTGGCAGTGCCGCTATATAACCCGCAAGGACAGGTGGAAGCGGCGCTGAACGTCGGGGTTCACGCGGGCCAGATGTCGACCCGCGAAATGCTGGATCGGGTGCTGCCGGAATTACAAAAAGCCGCCCGCGAGCTAACGCTGCTGCTGCGCTAGCGGCTGCGTTTGGCGTGTAGCTCCCAGTTCTCCTGCTTAGCCTGTTCGGATTTACGCAGCGCCACGTAACAAGCGCCGCTGCCGCCGTGGTGCGGTAGCGCGGCGCAAAACGCCTGTACCTCGGGCAACTCTGGCAGCCAGCGCGCCAGGTAGCTGCGAATAATATTGGCGTGGGCCTGGTCATCACGGCCTTTGCCGTGGATGATAAGTAAATTACGCAGCCCCTCTTTTTGCGCCTGTATCACGAAGGCGAACAGCATTTGCCGACACTGTTCGACCGGCTGGCGCAGTAGCGACAGGCTTGCCTGCTGGCTGTATTTTCCGCGCCGCAGTTTTTCCAGCACTCCGCTTTGCAGCCCTTCCCGTTTGAACTCCAGCGGCACGGCGAGCGGCACAATATCGAGGTAGCCGGTGGTCAGATAATTATCGAGCTGCAGGGTATCGATACGCTGCGGGGCGCGCACGTTGCGCTCACGGTGCCAGTGTACGTCATTATTGCGTTTCAGAGGCTGGACATCCTCCATGGCGTCAAGAAACAGGGATTTGTCGTCAAGGTTCATGGTCTCTCCTCCAGCGGCTATCGCCTGCTACTATAGCCGCCTCGCGCCTCCCCCTCAACGCGTTTAGCCGCCACTGCCGGCAAATAGCCCCACGCAGGATTTTTAAGGAAACAATTGACGGCTTTGACGACGAAACAAGGTGATTAACGAAGCCGTTAACGGCGTTGGTCGCGTATCGCGCCGCTGAATCAGGTAGTAGGTTGCCCTGGGCAACGTTTCACGTATGGGAATCATCACCAGTTTATCCGCCATCATCGGATCGTTTCCGAGCTCTACCGGCAGAATGCTGAGGAAATCGCTCTTCACCACCAGACTGATGCACGAAGAGAAGGTTTCACACACGATATCGACCTTGGGCGCCAGCCCGGCCTGGTTAAACATCTCCTGCAGTTGTTTAAAGTAGCTACCGCGCGGCGTTGGCATCGTCCAGTGGTGATCGAGCAATTCAGTGAGAGAAGTGGCGCGCGCCGCCGGATGTCCGGCGCGGGCGAATACCGCGAACGGTTTCTCAAACAGTTTTTCAAAGCTGAATTCATGGTCGTACGGGCCGGGATAGTAGGTGTTGATAGTGAAATCAAGCTCACCCTGACGCAGTTCATTAATCATCGCCAGAAGTTGCCCTTCCATGATCCGCACCTTCACCAACGGATGCTGCTGATGAAAGCGGCAGATCACCGATGGCATCAGCGAACGGGCGACGCTGGCGCCGAGACCAATATTAATCTGCCCGGCCTGCTCGCCCTGACGCTGCAGCAGTTCATCCTGAGCCGCCCGCAGCTCTTCAAGGATCAGGCTCGCATGTTGGTAAAAACTTTCGCCGTTTTCCGTCAGCGCCACCCCCTGGCTGCGGCGGACAAACAGTTGGGCGGAAAGCCCCTCTTCCAGCTCTTTAATCGCCTTGGTCAACGCAGGCTGCGAGATCGCCAGCGCCCGGCTGGCGCCGCGAATACTCCCCTCGCGGGCAACCTCAACGAAAGCGCGAATTTGATGAAATTTAATCTGAAATGACATGCTTTAGGTGATAACCATTGTTTATCAAACAGAAGAAAATGACATCTACTGTAATCGAACATGCTGTGGCAGGTTAAGGGTGAGATTGCATGAAAGGCGTATGTGATAAGCAAAAGCTATCACTTCGTGAACGCCGTCACACTTTTTTAATATGACAGGAAGGGTTATGCCGCAACTTCATGAATTCATCAGCCAACTGGCGCCGGAAATGACGCAATGGCGTCGTGATTTTCACCTGCACGCGGAGTCCGGATGGCTGGAATTTCGTACCGCCAGCAAGGTTGCCGGGATCTTAGACGGACTCGGTTATCAACTGGCGCTGGGTCGCGACGTTATCGATGCCGACAGCCGGATGGGGCTGCCCGACGACGCCACCCTGGCACAGGCATTCCAGCGCGCCCGCGAACAGGGAGCGCCGGAACGTTGGCTACCGGCTTTTGAAGGCGGATTCGCCGGCGTCGTCGCCACCCTGGACACCGGCCGCTCCGGCCCGACGCTGGCGTTTCGCGTCGATATGGACGCGCTCGATCTTAACGAACAACACGACGATTGCCATCGCCCGCATCGCGCGGGTTTCGCCTCCTGCAACGCCGGAATGATGCACGCCTGCGGTCATGACGGCCATACCGCCATTGGGCTGGGTTTGGCGCATGTGCTACAGCAGTATGCCGATCGGCTCAACGGGATCATCAAGCTTATTTTCCAGCCTGCCGAAGAAGGCACCCGCGGCGCGCGCGCGATGGTGGCGGCGGGAGTTCTCGATGACGTGGATTATTTCACCGCCATTCATATCGGCACCGGCGTCCCCAGCGGCACCGTGGTCTGCGGCGGTGACAACTTTATGGCGACCACCAAATTCGATGTGCAATTCGAGGGCGTCGCCGCTCACGCCGGCGGTAAACCGGAAGATGGGCGCAACGCGCTACTGGCCGCCGCGCAGGCCGCCCTCGCCCTGCACGCCATCGCGCCGCACAGCGCCGGCGCCTCACGGGTTAACGTCGGTGTTATGCAGGCCGGCACCGGGCGCAACGTGGTCCCTTCTTCCGCGCTGATAAAAGTGGAAACCCGCGGCGAGACGGAAGCTATCAACCAGTATGTGTTTGAGCGGGCGCAAAACGTGATTGCCGGCGCCGCAGCGATGTATGAAGCCCGCTATGAACTACGGCTCATGGGCGCGGCGACCTCCAGCGCCCCCTCTCCGGCGTGGGTGCAATACCTGCGTGAGCAGGCAGCACAGGTGCCAGGTGTGATAGAGGCGGTGGATCATATTGCTGCGCCGGCGGGATCCGAAGATGCCACTTTGATGATGGCGCGGGTACAGGAGCGCGGCGGACTGGCTTCATACATGATTTTCGGTACTGAACTGAGCGCCGGACATCACAATGAGAAATTTGATTTCGACGAAGGGGTCATGACCATCGCGGTCGAGACGCTGGCGCGCATCGCGCTCAACTTTCCCTGGCAGCGAGGTGTGTGATGGAAAAGATCTATCAATTTGTTGATGACATCATTGAATCGCGACGCGACGATTTTTGCGCTATTGCCGATGATATCTGGGATCATCCGGAAACCCGATTCCAGGAATTCTGGTCCGCCGCGCGGTTGGCCGACGCGCTGGAAGCGGAAGGTTTTCAACTAAGCCGTCACGCTGGTGGAATCCCCAATGCGTTTATCGCCAGCTTTGGCGAGGGTAAACCAGTCATCGCCCTGCTCGGCGAGTTTGATGCGCTGGCAGGACTCAGCCAACAGGCGCACAGTGCTGAACCAACTTACGCGACGCCGGGGGAAAATGGCCACGGCTGTGGGCATAATCTACTTGGCACCGCAGCGTTCGCCGCTGCTGTCGCTGCGAAACAGTGGCTGCAGCAGCATGGCGGCTCGGGCACCCTGCGCTTTTATGGCTGCCCGGGTGAAGAAGGCGGCTCGGGTAAAACCTTTATGGTGCGCGAGGGGCTATTCGATGATATCGACGCCGCCCTCACCTGGCATCCGGAAGCCTGGGCCGGGATGTTCAGCACCAGCACGCTGGCCAATATTCAGGCGGCGTGGCGCTTTACCGGAACCGCCGCCCACGCGGCAAACTCACCGCATCTTGGGCGTAGCGCGTTGGACGCCGTCACGCTGATGACCACCGGCAGTAACTTCCTCAATGAGCATATTATCGAGAAAGCGCGTGTGCACTACGCCATTACGGATACCGGCGGCGTGTCGCCCAACGTGGTGCAGGCGCAGGCTGAAGTGCTGTATTTGATTCGCGCTCCGGAAATGGCCGACGTGCAGCAAATCTTTGCCCGTATTGAGAAAATTGCTCAGGGTGCCGCGCTGATGACCGAAACCAGCGTCAGCTGTCGTTTTGAAAAAGCCTGTTCCAGCTATCTCCCCAATCGCACGCTGGAAGCGGCAATGTATCAGGCCGTATGTCATTACGGTACGCCGCAATGGAGTAACGAAGAGCGCGCTTTCGCAGCGGATATTCGCGCCACGCTCGGCGTGAACGATATACAGAACAGCCTGAAGAATATTGCCGGCACCAGCGGTGAAGAAGGAAAAGCGTTTGCCCGCCGCCATCACGACACGGTGCTGATTGATGAAGTCGCGCCGTGGGCGGCAACGGAAAACGTGCTGGCGGGATCTACCGACGTCGGCGACGTGAGCTGGAAAGCGCCGGTGGCCCAGTGTTTTAGCCCCTGTTTCGCCATCGGTACGCCGCTGCATAGCTGGCAACTGGTGAGCCAGGGAAGAACCTCCATTGCCCATAAAGGGATGCTGCTGGCGGGTAAGATACTGGGAGCAACGGCAATTCGTTTGTTCAGCGACAGGCCGTTGCTTGAAGCAAGCCAGCAGGAACTGGCTCAGGTACTGGCGGTTAGCCCATATCAGTGCCCGATCCCGCGTGACGTCGTACCATCAATTTTAAAATAAGAAAAACTAGCCTCTGGAATAGCGTACAGCGCATGGCAATCGCCAATAAAAACAACAGCTGACAACCCCTGAGGCATGCCGCAACCAACACAACAACGACAACTGAGGAACGCCCATGAGTATGTCATCCATACCGTCGCATTCCCCCACCGGTAAGCTGTATGGCTGGGTTGAAAAAATAGGTAATAAGGTTCCGCATCCATTTTTGCTGTTTATCTATCTGATAGTGGCGCTGATGGCCGCTACCGCCATCTTGTCGGCGCTAAACGTCGGCGTACAGAACCCCACCGACGGTTCGCGAGTGGTGGTAAAGAATCTGCTCAGCGTGGAAGGGCTGCACTGGTTTCTGCCAAACGTGATTAAAAACTTTAGCGGCTTCGCGCCGCTGGGGGCGATTCTGGCGCTGGTGCTCGGCGCCGGTTTTGCCGAACGCGTCGGCCTGCTGCCATCGCTGATGGTCAAGATGTCATCGCACGTTAGCGCGCGTTACGCCAGTTATATGGTGCTATTTATCGCCTTTTTCAGCCATATCTCTTCCGACGCGGCGCTGGTCATTATGCCGCCGCTAGGGGCGTTGATGTTTCTCGCCGTCGGTCGTCATCCAGTGGCGGGGTTACTGGCGGCAATCGCCGGCGTTGGCTGCGGATTCACGGCAAATTTACTCATTGTCACCACCGACGTATTGCTCTCCGGTATCAGTACCGAAGCGGCGAAAACGCTCGATGCCTCGCTGCATGTTAGCGTCATCGACAACTGGTACTTCATGGCTACCTCAGTCATCGTACTTACTCTGGTCGGCGGATTGATTACCGATAAACTGGTCGAGCCGCGGTTAGGAAAGTGGCAGGGTAAGAGCGATGAAACCCTACAGACGCTGACGGCGGAACAACGCTTCGGGCTGCGCATTGCCGGTATCGCGGCGCTGTTGTTTGTGGCGGTTATCGCACTGATGGTGGTGCCGGACAACGGCATTCTGCGCGATCCCATCAAGCATACCGTGATGCCCTCGCCCTTTATTAAAGGCATAGTGCCGCTGATTATCTTTTTTTTCTTTGTCGTATCTTTAGCTTACGGCATCGCCACCGGCAAAATTCGCCGTCAGGCTGACCTGCCGCAGTTAATGATCGAGCCGATGAAGGAGATGGCCGGATTTATCGTGATGGTCTTCCCGCTGGCCCAGTTTGTCGCCATGTTTAACTGGAGCAATATGGGGAAATTCATGGCCGTTGGTCTGACCGATGTGCTGGAGAGCGCCGGGATGAATGGGGTGCCGGCATTTGTCGGCCTGGCGCTACTGTCGGCGTTTTTATGTATGTTTATCGCCAGCGGTTCGGCTATCTGGTCGATTCTGGCGCCCATTTTTGTACCAATGTTTATGCTGCTGGGCTTTCACCCGGCGTTTGCGCAGATCCTGTTCCGAATCGCTGACTCTTCCGTGCTGCCGCTCGCGCCGGTATCGCCGTTTGTGCCGCTGTTTCTCGGCTTTTTACAGCGCTACCGGCCCGATGCCAAACTGGGCACCTACTATTCGCTGGTATTACCCTACCCACTCATTTTCTTAGCCGTCTGGCTACTGCTGCTGGTGGGCTGGTATCTTGTCGGGCTGCCGATAGGTCCCGGCATCTATCCGCGTTTGCCCTAACGCAGCGACAGGCCAGGGAGGGCCTGCGTGAGTTAACGAATTGTGGTGCGGTTCAGGAGCGTTTTACACAGACTTTCGATGGCCAACGACAGCAAATTGATAGCTAACCCACTGATAATCAACACAACAACTCCCGTTAATATGTATTGCATATCGCCACCTTTCTGTTGGTTAAAAAAAACCAGCGCCAAAGCGCTGGAAAAATAATTGACTCAAGGAATGCCTGTATATTTATCTGCGACGCCGGGTGCCTCCCGGTGAATTAGCCAGTTCACGCTAATTCGCGTGCGTATGACAAACTGCATAGAGATTTGAACTGAACGCTCCTCCGCACAGGGGAATTCGCCGCCAGACAAAGGTAGCAAAATGCTCTTTCTGCCGCGCCTGCTAGTTAATGCAAAAATAAACATTGCTCCCCGTCCCTTTATTCCGGCAATTTGCGATTGGGCAATCGAATGACGGAATTTAAATGACTGCGATTCGTATTTATAAATTAATAGTACAGCCTTTCATTATTTGCTGACCTTTCGGAGGTATAGTTGGCAGAGCGCACGTCATGATATGGTGTGCTCTTGCCGAAATAACCTCGTAGAAGGAAGACCGATGCTGACGCTACTGCAAGATAAAATCGATACCCCGCTGGGGCCGTTGTGGGTCATTTGCGATGAACAATTTAACCTGCGCGCCGTGGAGTGGGATCAGCACCGTGACCGTATGGAGCAACTGCTCGACATCCACTACCGCCATGAGGGTTATGAACGTCTTGATGCGCGCGATCCGGGCGGGCTGAGCGCGAAGCTGCGGCAATACTTCGATGGCGATCTCGCGATTATCGATACTCTGCCGACCGCCACCGGCGGGACGCCGTTTCAACGTCAGGTCTGGCAAGCGCTGCGCACGATTCCCTGCGGGCAAGTCATGCACTACGGTCAGTTAGCCGAGGCTCTCGGCCGCCCAGGCGCGGCCCGTGCGGTCGGCGCGGCAAACGGTTCCAATCCGGTCAGCATTGTGGTTCCCTGCCATCGGGTGATTGGCCGTAACGGCACCATGACCGGCTACGCCGGGGGCGTACAGCGCAAAGAGTGGTTATTGCGCCATGAAGGCTATTTGCTGCTTTAACAGATAATGCCTTTTTTGGAAATTACAGGTAACTTTACAATAATTGATCGCTTAATAAATTTCTTGTTATCAAAGAGATAGGGTGAAAGGTATATTTCCCCTTCTAATATTGCGTCTTTCCGGGTTTCGAGACTTACTTGCTCCTCAAAAAGATGTTAAAATTGACCAATATCAATTAAAGCTTGAGCAGACATATGATCCCGGAAAAGCGAATTATACGACGCATTCAGTCTGGTGGTTGTGCAATCCATTGTCAGGATTGCAGCATTAGCCAGCTCTGCATCCCCTTTACTTTGAACGAACATGAGCTGGATCAGCTTGATAATATCATCGAGCGTAAGAAGCCTATTCAGAAAGGGCAAACCCTGTTCAAAGCGGGTGATGAGCTGAAGTCGCTGTACGCTATCCGTTCAGGGACCATCAAAAGCTACACCATCACCGAACAAGGCGATGAGCAGATTACCGGCTTCCACCTGGCGGGTGATTTGGTCGGTTTTGACGCCATTGGCACCGCCCTGCACCCAAGCTTTGCGCAGGCGCTGGAAACCTCAATGGTTTGCGAAATTCCGTTCGAAACGCTGGATGATCTTTCCGGTAAAATGCCGAACCTGCGTCAGCAAATGATGCGCCTGATGAGCGGCGAGATCAAAGGCGATCAGGACATGATCCTGCTGCTTTCCAAAAAGAACGCAGAAGAACGGCTGGCGGCCTTTATCTACAACCTGTCCCGCCGTTTCGCGCAGCGCGGCTTCTCACCGCGTGAGTTCCGCCTGACCATGACGCGTGGCGACATCGGCAACTATCTGGGCCTGACGGTAGAAACCATTAGCCGCCTGCTCGGTCGTTTCCAGAAAAGCGGTATGCTGGCGGTGAAAGGGAAATATATCACCATCGAAAACAGCGATCTGCTGGCGCAACTGGCAGGCCAGGCGCGCAACGTCGCCTGATTTATCTCCGCTATACTTTCTTCTACCTTGTGCCGGATCGACATTTTTTTCTAATTTGTTGATCTGGCCAGGGTCATCCCCTGTTTCAATTCATCCATATAGGTTATCTTTTTAATGACTGACTGTAGCTACAGCTGTAAGGAGACCCTGTATGGCGAAGTATCAGAACATGCTGGTAGTAATCGACCCTAACCAGGACGACCAGCCTGCATTACGGCGCGCGGTGTATCTGCACCAACGGATTGGTGGACGCATCAAAGCCTTTTTGCCGATCTATGATTTTTCCTATGAAATGACCACCCTGCTGTCGCCCGACGAGCGGACGGCGATGCGCCAGGGCGTGATTAGCCAACGCAGCGCCTGGATCCGTGAACAGGCCAAGTTTTACATTGAATCCGGGGTGCCAATCGATATCAAAGTGGTGTGGCACAACCGCCCCTTTGAAGCCATCATTCAGGAAATCATCAGCGATAAACACGACCTGCTGCTGAAAATGGCCCATCAGCACGACAAACTCGAAGCCGTCATCTTCACCCCGACCGACTGGCACCTGCTGCGCAAATGTCCATGCCCGGTATGGATGGTTAAAGATCAACCGTGGCCGGAAGGCGGTAAAGCACTGGTGGCGGTTAATCTGGCCAGTGAAGAGAACTATCACAACGCCCTCAATGAAAAACTGGTGCGGGAGACCATCGCCCTCGCCGATCAGGTTAACCATACCGAAGTACATCTGGTTGGCGCCTATCCGGTGACGCCTATCAACATCGCCATTGAATTACCTGATTTTGACCCGAGCATCTATAACGATGCGATTCGCGGCCAGCATCTGCTGGCTATGAAAGCGCTGCGCCAGAAATTCAGCATCGATGAAAACCGCACCCACGTAGAGAAAGGGCTGCCGGAAGAGGTTATCCCTGATTTAGCTGAACATCTGCAGGCCGGGATTGTGGTGCTGGGCACCGTTGGCCGCACCGGTATTTCTGCCGCATTTCTCGGCAATACCGCGGAACAGGTTATCGACCACCTGCGCTGCGACCTGCTGGTACTGAAACCGGAAGCTTATCAAACCCCGGTTGAACTGGACGATGAAGACGACGACTAACGGCGTCTCATGAGGTTTGAAATTATATCTAACATCCCCCGCCCGTCGGGGGATTTTTTTGTCGGCCCGCTAAAAAAGAAAAAGGGCCATACGGCCCCGGATATCAACGCTAATTGAACAAGCTTACAGAATGCGTTAGTGGATACCTAAACGCCAGGCCAGGTCGATCTCTTCTTTTAGTTCCATCGACGAAAGCGACATCAGATCGGCAAACTCGAGCTCGAGGAGTTTGAGCTTCTTCAGGTACTGCGCGGGGGTCATAACAGCGGTATCGCGGCGCAGGTACTCGATGGCCATCTGCGTGGGGGTTAACTCGGTATCCATAATATCCTCAGTGTGGTGAAAAAACAGGCATAGTATAACACCCATCGCCGTTCACTTTATGAGCAAATCATGGTTTCACTGTCTATATAAAAAAGCCGTCTCAACAGAGACGGCTTAGAGCGTTGCGCTATTACAGCGCTTTCAGAATGGCATCCACGCTGGCTTTAGCGTCGCCAAACAGCATGTGGGTGTTCTCTTTGAAGAACAGCGGGTTCTGCACGCCTGCATAGCCGGTGTTCATCGACCGTTTAAAGACCACCACGTTTTGCGCCTTCCACACTTCCAGCACCGGCATACCGGCGATCGGGCTCTTCGGATCGTCCTGCGCCGCCGGGTTCACCGTGTCGTTCGCGCCAATCACCAGTACAGTATCGGTATCGGCGAAATCATCGTTAATTTCATCCATTTCCAGCACCACATCGTACGGAACCTTCGCTTCCGCCAGCAGCACGTTCATGTGCCCCGGCAGTCGTCCGGCGACCGGGTGGATACCGAAGCGCACCTTGATACCGCGCGCACGCAACTTCTCAGTGATTTCCGCCACCGGATACTGCGCCTGCGCCACCGCCATCCCGTAGCCCGGCGTGATGATCACGGAATGCGAGTTTTTCAGCATTTCCGCCGTCTCTTCAGCGCTGATTTCACGATGCTCACCAACTTCTTCATCGCCGCTGGAACTGCCGCCATCGGTGCCGAAACCGCCGGCGATAACGCTGATAAACGAACGGTTCATCGCCTTACACATAATGTAGGAGAGGATGGCACCGGAAGAACCGACCAGCGCGCCGGTCACGATCAGCAGGTCGTTGCTGAGCATGAAGCCCGCCGCCGCCGCCGCCCAACCGGAGTACGAGTTCAGCATCGATACCACCACCGGCATATCCGCGCCGCCGATAGACGCCACCAGGTGCCAGCCGAACGCCAGGGCGATAATGGTCATCACCAGCAGGCATAGTACCTGCGTTCCGGTGCTGTCGGTACGCACGAAGGCCACCAGCAGCAGGAAGGAGATGACTAACGCCGCCAGGTTCAGCTTGTGGCGATTCGGCAACATCAGCGGTTTTGACGAAATTTTGCCGCGCAGCTTACCAAAAGCAACGATCGAGCCGGTGAAGGTCACGGCGCCGATAAAGATGCCAAGAAACACTTCAGTCAGGTGAATATTCGCCAGCACCTGATCGAGCCCCGGTCCGTGGTCGAGATAACTGTTGAAGCCGACCAGCACCGCCGCCAGACCAACGAAGCTATGCAGCACCGCCACCAGCTCCGGCATCTCGGTCATTTCGACTTTCTTCGCCAGACGAATACCGATCGCGCCGCCGATAACCATCGCCACGATGATCCAGCCGACGTTATCGCTGTCCGGCCCAAAGATGGTGGCAATCAGCGCAATCGCCATCCCGGCGATGCCGTACAGGTTCCCCTGCTTCGACGTTTCGTGCTTTGACAGCCCCGCAAGGCTAAAGATAAACAGAATAGCGGCAACAATGTATGCAGCTGTAACTAATCCTCCAGACATGTGCTACCCCTTAGTTTTTGCGGAACATTTTCAGCATGCGCTGAGTGACGGTGAAACCACCAAAAATATTAATGCTGGCGATCAACACCGCGATAAAGCTTAAGAAGCTGACCCAGCCGCCGTGCCCTATCTGCAGCAATGCCCCAACGACAATAATCCCTGAAATGGCGTTGGTTACCGACATGAGCGGCGTGTGCAGCGCGTGCGACACGTTCCACACCACGTAGTAACCGACTACGCAGGAGAGCGCGAAGACGGTAAAGTGACCCAGAAACTCTTTCGGCGCGACGTTCGCCAGCCAGCCAAAGAGGATAATCGCCAGCGCCATCAGCGCGTATTTACGCCACGGCGAAGCTGGTTTAGCCTCTTCTTTTGGCGCTTCGACGGTTTTCGCCGCCGCCTGCGGCTGCGCGGAGACCTGAATCGGCGGCGCCGGCCAGGTAATTTCGCCCTCGCGGACCACTGTGACGCCGCGCACCACTACATCGTCGAAATCGATGGTGATATTGCCGTCTTTTTCCTTGCACAGCAGCTTCAGCAGGTTTACCAGGTTGGTGCCGTAGAGCTGAGAAGATTGCGTCGGCAGACGACCCGGCAGGTCGGTATAGCCGATAATTTTCACGCCGTTGGCGGTGGTCACGACTTCGCCCGGCACGGTGTATTCACAGTTGCCGCCGTTTTGCGACGCCAGATCGACCACCACGCTGCCTGGCTTCATGGCGTCAACCATTTCGCGGGTAATCAGCTTCGGCGCCGGTTTACCCGGGATTAAAGCCGTAGTGACAATGATATCGACATCTTTCGCCTGCGCGGCGAACAGCGCCATCTCGGCTTTGATAAAGGCTTCAGACATGACTTTGGCGTAACCGTCGCCGCTGCCCGCTTCTTCTTTAAAATCCAGTTCAAGGAACTCGGCGCCCATACTCTGCACCTGCTCTTTCACCTCCGGACGGGTATCGAAGGCGCGGACGATGGCGCCGAGGCTGTTCGCCGCGCCGATCGCCGCAAGGCCGGCGACGCCTGCGCCGATTACCATCACCTTCGCTGGCGGCACTTTACCCGCCGCGGTGATCTGGCCGGTGAAGAAACGGCCGAATTCATGCGCCGCTTCGACAATCGCGCGATAACCGGCGATGTTGGCCATCGAACTCAGGGCATCTAACGACTGGGCGCGGGAAATACGCGGTACCGAGTCCATCGCCATGACGTTGATACCGCGAGCGGCCAGCTTTTCCATGAGATCCGGATTCTGCGCCGGCCAGATGAAACTCACCAGCGTGGTGCCCGGATTGAGCTTCGCAATCTCCGCATCGTTCGGCGCGTTAACCTTGAGGATAACGTCGGAGTGCCAGACGTTATCCGCGCTGACGATTTCCGCGCCCGCCTGTTCGAAGGCTTCATCGTCGAAGCTCGCCAGTTTCCCGGCCCCGCTCTCGACCGCCACGCTAAACCCGAGCTTAAGCAGCTGCTCGACCGTCTTCGGCGTCGCAGCGGCCCGGGTTTCCTGAGCTAAGCTCTCTTTTGGTATCCCAATTCGCATAGTTTTCCCTTCCATCGGTTTTTGATGATGGTTTATTTTTTTCACAAATGCGCCAGCGGCGGCGCAAAAAACGCCACTCAGGTATTCATCTGGAAAATGAAACAGTAACAAACTTTTTATAACCTACTGAAAATACCGATTGTGATCTACATCGTTAAAACAGAATTTTTGATTTTATTGAGAAAAATTAGTCCTGACTGCGTCAGGCAGCAATATTTGCCTTAATTTTATGCCAGAACCTGATAATTCGCTTACCTGAGGGATTAATTCGCCATTTATTACCGTCAGTATCATTGCATTAACATTACGTTAACTTATAAAAGTGATATTGATTATCGATTTTGCTGTTCAAGGGGCTGTTTTTTCAACATATCAGTATTTGTTATATTTTTGTAACGAACGATTCGGGCGGGAAGTGAAAAATGACGCAGACAGTTACGTTGTTTAAATGCAATAATCACCTGTTTTCAGTCAACAACAATACCAGTACATGGTTTGCGCAAGGCAAAGGATTATTTTTATGAAGCTTAAGAACACACTCCTGGCGTCTGCTCTTCTGGCTACCACCGCGTTGTCTGCCCATGCAGCGACCGAGCTGACTCCGGAGCAAGCGGCAGCGCTGAAGCCCTATGACCGCGTCGTCGTCACTGGCCGTTTTAACGCGATTGGCGATGCCGTACAGGCGGTTTCCCGCAAGGCGGATAAAGATGGCGCAGCTTCCTTTTATGTTGTCGACACCTCAGATTTCGGCAACGGCGGCAACTGGCGCGTAACGGCGGATTTCTATAAAGAAAACGCCCCGCAGGCGGATACCCCGAAAAACCGTATCATTAACGGCGTGATGGAACTGCCGAAAGACCAGGCCGTCACGCTGATGCCGTATGACACTGTGACCGTACAGGGCTTCTACCGCAGCCAGCCGGAAGTCAACGACGCCATCGCCAAAGCGGCGAAAGCCAAAGGCGCGTATGCCTTCTTCATCGTCCGCCAGGTTGACGCCAACCAGGGCGGCAACCAGCGCATCACCGCTTATATCTATAAAAAGGATGCGCAGAAGCGCGTACTGCAGAGCCCTGATGCGATTCCAGCGGATTCCGAAGCCGGCCGCGCCGCTCTGGCGAAAGGCGGCGAAGCGGCTAAAAATGTCGAGATCCCAGGCGTGGCCTCCTCTGCGGCCGTCGGCGCCGGCACCGGCGTAGGCCTGTTCTATGAAACCCAATCGTCGAAAGGCGGACGTTACACTGTCACCCTGCCGAATGGTACTAAAGTCGAAGAGGTGAACAAAATCACCGCCGCGCAGATGGTGCCGTTTGATAGCATCAAATTCACCGGTAACTACGGCAATATGACGGAAATCTCCTACCAGACTGCGAAACGCGCGGCGAAGAAAGGGGCAAAATACTACCACATCACCCGCCAGTGGCAGGAACGTGGCGGTAACATCACCATTAGCGCCGACCTGTATAAGTAATCGGTTTCAGCTGCTCAAAAAGGCGACATCGGGTCGCCTTTTTACATTTTTTCGCCCGCCGCCATTGCATGCGTTCAAGACACTCCGTAAAATCCCGCGCCTTAGCGTAATCCTCCATTTTTATGCGATTTCGCCAAATAAATATTCTTGATTCACTGTTGTCACCTCGGGAATACAATGGAAAAGAAACTGGGCCTTAGCGCCCTGACCGCACTGGTACTCAGCTCCATGCTGGGCGCGGGCGTTTTCAGTTTGCCGCAAAACATGGCTGCCGTCGCCAGCCCATCCGCTCTGCTTATCGGCTGGGCCATCACCGGCGTCGGGATTTTGTTCCTCGCTTTCGCCATGCTATTGCTGACCCGAATCCGCCCGGAACTGGACGGCGGAATCTTTACCTATGCCCGTGAAGGTTTTGGCGAACTGATCGGTTTCTGTTCTGCCTGGGGTTACTGGCTGTGCGCGGTGATTGCCAACGTCTCCTATCTGGTTATCGTCTTCTCCGCCCTGAGTTTCTTTACCGATACGCCGGAGATGCGTATTTTTGGTGACGGTAACACCTGGCAGGCGATCGTCGGCGCGTCAGTGCTGCTATGGGTGGTGCATTTTCTGGTGCTGCGTGGGGTCCAGACCGCGGCAGGCATTAACCTGGTGGCGACGCTGGCTAAACTGTTGCCGCTCGGCGCATTTGTGGCGCTGGCCGCTATCGCGTTCCGGCTCGATACTTTCCGCCTCGACTTCAGCGGCATCGCTCTCGGCGTACCGGTATGGGAACAGGTGAAAAACACCATGCTGATCACCCTGTGGGTATTTATCGGCGTGGAGGGCGCGGTCGTGGTTTCCGCCCGCGCCCGTCATAAGCGCGACGTTGGCCGCGCGACGCTGCTGGCGGTGGTCTCGGCGCTGGCGGTTTATCTGCTGGTCACCCTGCTGTCGCTGGGCGTTGTCGCCCGCCCGGAACTGGCTGAAATGCGCAACCCGTCGATGGCTGGCCTGATGGTCAAAATGATGGGGTCATGGGGCGAAGTAGTAATCGCCGCGGGATTAATTATCTCCGTCTGCGGCGCCTATTTAAGCTGGACCATTATGGCCGCCGAAGTGCCGTATCTGGCGGCGACGCATAAAGCATTCCCGCGCCTGTTCGCCAAAACCAATAAGAATAATGCGCCTTCTTCCTCGCTGTGGTTGACCAACATCAGCGTGCAGATTTGTCTGGTGCTGATTTGGCTTACCGGATCCGACTACGGTACCCTGCTAACCATCGCCTCAGAAATGATTCTGGTGCCCTATTTCCTCGTTGGCGCTTTCCTGCTTAAGATTGCCGTACGTCCGTTACATAAAGCCGTGGGTGTCGGCGCGTGCGTTTATGGCTTATGGTTATTGTATGCGTCCGGTCCTGTGCATTTGTTATTGTCGGTGGTACTTTACGCTCCGGGTCTTCTGGTTTTCCTGTACGCCCGCCGTACGCACCAGCACGATCGCATGCTCAAACGCCGTGAAATGGCATTAATTGGTTTTTTGCTGGTTGCCGCCGTTCCGGCAACGTGGATGCTGGTGGGGTAAGCGGTTGCCCTACCGCTGAACTTGAAAGGAGATACCCATGGCTGAACCACAGCCTCGTCCGGTCCTGATCACAGGAGCAGGCCGCCGTATCGGCCTCGCTCTGGCACACCATTTTTTAAACCAGCAGCAACCGGTGATCGTCAGCTATCGCCAGCATTATCCTTCGATTGACACCCTGCGCGAAGCCGGCGCGGTGTGTCTGCAGGCCGATTTCAGCAGCGACGACGGTATTCTTACCTTCGCGGAAGCGGTGAAGGCGCAGACCAGCGGGCTGCGTGCGATTATTCATAACGCCAGTGATTGGATGGCGGAAAAACCCGGTGTGCCGTTATCCACGGTGATATCGCGGATGATGCAGATTCACGTCCACGCGCCCTATCTGCTTAACCATGCGCTGGAGAGCCTGCTGCGTGGTTTTGGTCACGCCGCCAGCGATATTATTCACATTACCGACTACGTGGTGGAACGCGGCAGCGATAAGCATATCGCCTATGCCGCCAGTAAAGCGGCACTTGATAATATGACCCGCTCTTTCGCCCGTAAGCTGGCCCCGGAAGTGAAGGTCAACGCCATCGCGCCATCGCTAATTATGTTTAACGAGCATGATGACGCTGAATATCGTAAACAGGCGCTGGATAAATCGCTGATGAAAATCGCGCCGGGTGAAAAAGAGATAATCGACCTCATCGATTATCTGTTCACCAGTTGCTACGTGACCGGCCGCTCTTTCGCTGTCGACGGCGGCCGACCGCTGCGCTAGTGGAAACGGCTCCAGCCGAGGATGAGCAGCCAGGCCGCCAGACTCCAGCAGATCACCGCGCCTGCCAGCGCGTAAGGCAGGCGCATTACGCCAGTGAAGTACCATAATGAAAGTAAGTAGATAAAATACGGGATGATTGACCACATGCCGAAGACAATAGTCGTGCGCAGCGCTTCAATGCCGCGCTCGCTGGCGACGATATAATGGGCAATCAGCGCGAAGGTCGGAAATAACGGAATTAAACCGGCAATATAGTAATTTTTGGTTTTTGACAGTACGCCTATCAGTACCACCACCAGCGCTCCCAGCAGCGCTTTAATCAACAGCCCCATTTTATGCCTTAACATTTGAACAACAATTTCCACCAGCATAACGGAAGAACATTTGTTTATGAAAGATTAATGGCAGGCAATTTGCTGGCGGTGTATGTTAGCTTTTTAATTTATACGCGTAAGATATGAATAAGATCGTTTTTGTTGAGGATGAGCCCGAAGTTGGCGCGCTTATCGCCGCCTATCTGGGAAAGCATGATATGGACGTGGTTGTTGAGCCGCGCGGCGACCGGGCCGAAGAGGTTATTGCTCGTGAACAACCCGATCTGGTACTGCTGGATATCATGCTGCCTGGCAAAGACGGGATGACGCTGTGCCGCGACCTGCGCAGCCAGTGGCAGGGTCCGATCGTGTTGCTGACCTCGCTCGATAGCGATATGAACCATATTCTGTCGCTGGAGATGGGCGCCAGTGATTATATCCTCAAAACCACCCCGCCTGCGGTGCTGCTGGCCCGCTTACGTTTGCATCTGCGCCAGCACGTGGCTTCGCCGTCGATGCCCGCTCCCGCAACCCTGACGCCGCATAAAGCCATTGTTTTCGGTTCGCTGTCGATCGACCCGGTTAACCGTCAGGTATTGCTCGGCGGCGACAACGTTGCTTTGTCCACCGCCGATTTTGACCTGCTGTGGGAGCTGGCGACCCATGCCGGGCAGATTATGGATCGCGATGCGCTGTTGAAAAATCTCCGCGGCGTCAGCTACGACGGCATGGATCGCAGCGTCGATGTCGCGATTTCACGCCTGCGTAAAAAGCTGCTCGACAACGCCAACGAGCCCTACCGTATCAAGACGGTGCGCAACAAAGGTTATCTGTTCGCCCCGCACGCCTGGGATAATTAATCGGCGTCAGGAATAGACCGACATCACGCCGTGTAGTCGGTCTTGAAATTCAGCGTATTTCTCTCTGAATGCCTTTTCATCGTTTTCGTCATACCAGCGTACGACCTCACGGCTGGCAAGGAAATGATCCAGTAATTCACCGCTTGCCAGAATCCATTGCGGTAAACCATCGACCTGTAGGCTCCAGCCCCCTGGATGATAGTGAATGAAATCATTGCGCAACTGGTGAAGCTTGTCCATCGCCACCGTACAGTCTTCGCTGGGTGTGAATCCGCTGCTCTTCCTCGTCGCACGGTATAGCGTCATGAAGGACGGCAGCTGCAGTTTATTGATGTTGGTGAAATCGTCGTTGCAAATTTGCTGGTAAATATCTCGAGTCGACGCTTTACCGTCGGCCAGGTAGACCTGAAAGTCATCGCCCTGACACAACGCCAACACCATCGCGTTCTGCAGGATGCTGTGCCAGCCGGTAATCACCCACTTCCACTGATAAGGGTCGGCGATCGCCTGCATATGGCTAAGGACCATATCGAAGGTTTTTAAAATCTCAACATCATTATCAGTATGCAAATACACGGGCTTAGTCATCTGGCGCTCTCCATCATTTTTGGGGCGCTTAAATTAACAGAGAGGCTGGCACGTGACAGGACGGGCAGTCGACTTAAAATGGCTCTCGGTCATTCGGCCTGGCGACTCTGAGAGAACTTTGCCGAGCGGGATCCTTCTCCTGTAGAATCTTTTGTTGCGAGATAACCCAGTTAATGACCGGTGATGATTAATGAAAAAACTGTTTGTGCAGTTTTACCTTTTGCTGTTCGTCTGCTTCCTGGTCATGACCATGTTGGTCGGCCTGGTGTATAAATTCACCGCCGAGCGCGCCGGACGCCAGTCGCTGGACGATCTGATGAAAAGCTCGCTGTATCTGATGCGCAGCGAACTGCGCGAGATCCCCCCGCGCGACTGGAGCAACACGCTGAAAGAGCTGGACCTCAACCTCTCTTTCGATCTGCACATTGAACCGTTAAGCAAATTCAAGTTGTCGGAAAGCTCGATGCAGCACCTGCGCGCGGGCGATATCGTGGCGCTGGACGATCAATACACCTTCATTCAACGCATCCCGCGCAGCCATTACGTATTGTCAGTCGGCCCGGTGCCCTATCTCTATTTTTTGCATGAGATGCGCCTGCTGGACGTCGCGCTGATGGCGTTTATCGCTATTTCACTGGCGTTCCCGGTGTTTATCTGGATGCGTCCGCACTGGCAGGATATGTTGCGAATCGAAACCGCCGCACAGCGCTTCGGCGAAGGCCATTTTAGCGAGCGCATTCATTTCGATAGCATGTCGAGCTTCGAGCGACTCGGCGTAGCCTTTAACCAGATGGCCGATAATATCAACGCCCTGATAGCCAGTAAAAAACAGCTTATTGACGGTATCGCCCATGAATTGCGCACGCCGCTGGTGCGCCTGCGCTATCGCCTGGAGATGAGCGAAAATCTGACCGAGGCGGAGTCGCAGGCTCTCAATCGCGATATCGGGCAACTGGAAGCGCTGATTGAAGAACTGCTCACCTACGCGCGCCTCGATCGCCCGCAGAACGAACTCAACCTGACCACCCCGGATTTCCCGGCCTGGATCCGCGCGCACGTCGAAGATATTCAGCTGGTCAATCCGCAGCGTGAAGTCGGGTTGCGCCAGCTTACGGCGGGCGACTACGGTGCGCTGGATATGCGTTTAATGGAGCGCGTGCTGGATAATCTGGTCAATAATGCCCTGCGCTACAGCCATCAACATATTCAGATCGGCCTGTCGCTGGCCGGTTCACGGGCGACGCTGCGCGTGGAAGATGATGGCCCGGGTATCGCCCTTGAGGAACGCGAACGGGTATTCGAGCCGTTTGTCCGTCTCGATCCCAGTCGAGATCGCGCCACCGGCGGCTGCGGCCTGGGGCTGGCCATCGTACACAGTATTGCTCAGGCGATGGCCGGTGAAGTCCGCTGCGACGAAAGCTCGCTCGGCGGCGCGGCGTTCATTTTCAGCTGGCCTATTTACCACCAGCTTCCCGCTTTTACTTCTGCTTAGCCGAACTTGCGCAGGCGTTACGGCCTGCGTATAGTTTATACTCAAATAGTATGTTGTAACTAAGGCGGTAAACATGGCAAGCTACGACCTCGTTGCGCGCTTAAATGACACCTTTCGTGAGCTTGAGCGCGAGCTACAAACCTTCAAAGCATCGCTGAGCCGCTGCCGCCTGCTGGCGGCGCGGGTTTTCGAATTGCCGGCGGTGAGCAAAGAGGCGGAGCACGCGCCGCTGGATACCATTCAGGTCACGCAGCACGTCGGCCAAAGCGCGCTGGAGATGGCGCTCAGGCACTACAGCCATCTGTTTATTCAGCAGCAATCGGAAAACCGCAGCAGCAAGGCGGCGGTACGCCTCCCCGGGGCGATTTGCCTGGCGGTTGATACGCAACAGCAGGCAGAGCTGCTGGAGAAAATCAGCGCCATTAACGCGCTGAAAGCGGCGTTTGAGAGAATCGTCACCGTCGATTCCGGATTGCCGGCCGCCGCGCGTTTCGAATGGGTTCACCGCCACCTGCCCGGCCTGATTACCCTCAGCGCCTATCGTACGCTGACGCCGCTGTGCGACCCCAGCACCATCCGCTTCGGCTGGGCCAATAAGCATGTGATTAAAAATCTGACCCGCGATGAAGTATTAATGCAGCTAGAGAAGAGCCTGCAATCGCCGCGCGCGGTGCCGCCCTGGACCCGCGAACAGTGGCAAAGCAAGCTGGAACGGGAATTTCAGGATATCGCCGCCCTGCCGCAGCGGGCAAAATTGAAAATCAAACGCCCGGTCAAGGTACAGCCGATTGCCAGAGTGTGGTATGCCGGCGAGCAGAAGCAGGTGCAGTACGCCTGTCCCGGCCCGCTGATTGCGCTTATCTCCGGCACGCGTGGGGTAAGCGTGCCGGATCTTGGCGAACTCTTGAATTACGATGCTGATAACGTGCAGTATCGCCACAAACCGCAGGCGCAGTCGTTACGATTACTGATCCCGCGTCTGCATTTATGGCTGGCTAGCGAGTAGCGAGGCTGCCAACCATATCCTGCGGGCGCACCCAGCTATCGAATTCCGCTTCCGTCAGGTAACCAAGCGATAGTGCCGCGGCTTTCAGCGTCAGCCCTTCATGGTGCGCTTTTTTGGCGATCTCCGCCGCTTTATCGTAGCCGATATGGGTATTGAGCGCGGTCACCAGCATCAGCGACTCATTAAGCAACTGGTCTATCCGCTCGCGGTTCGGCTCAATACCCACCGCGCAGTGCTCATTAAAGCTCTCCATGCCGTCCGCCAGCAGGCGTACCGACTGCAGGAAATTGTGGATGACCATTGGCCGATAGACGTTAAGCTCAAAGTTCCCTGACGCACCGCCGATATTCACCGCCACGTCGTTACCCATCACCTGGCAGCATAGCATGGTCAACGCTTCGCACTGCGTCGGGTTGACCTTGCCGGGCATAATGGAGGATCCTGGTTCGTTCTCCGGAATGGCGATCTCACCGATGCCGCAGCGCGGCCCGGAGGCCAGCCAGCGCACATCGTTGGCGATTTTCATCAGCGAAGCTGCCAGCCCCTTCAACGCGCCGTGGGCATGAACCAGCGCATCCACGGTGGCCAGCGCTTCAAATTTGTTGGGCGCGGTGACGAACGGCAGTCCGCTAAGCGACGCCAGTTCCGTCGCCACCCGCACCGCATATTCCGGGTGCGTATTCAAGCCGGTACCAACCGCCGTACCGCCCAGCGCCAGCTCTGCAAGATGCGGCAGGCTGTGTTCAATATGGCGGAGATTATGTTCCAGCATCGCGACCCAACCGGAGATCTCCTGCCCTAACGTCAGCGGCGTAGCGTCCTGCAAGTGAGTGCGGCCAATTTTAACAATGTCACCGAAGGCCAGCGACTTTTCCTGTAGCGTGGCCCGCAGCGCCTGTAACTGCGGGAGTAGCTTTTCGCGCAACGCGATTAGCGCCGCGACGTGCATGGCTGTTGGAAAAACATCATTCGAGCTCTGGCTTTTATTGACGTCATCATTGGGGTGAATTTTGCGCGCCATGCCGCGCTCGCCGCCAAGCAACTCACTCGCACGGTTAGCCAGCACTTCGTTCATATTCATGTTGCTTTGGGTACCGGAGCCGGTTTGCCAGATAGCTAACGGAAACTCCTGCGCATGCTTGCCGGCGAGAACTTCATCGGCGGCGGCGACGATAGCGCCCGCTTTGTCCGCCGCCAGCAAGCCCAGGTCCTGGTTAACCTTCGCCGCCGCGCGCTTGGTCAGCGCCAGCGCATAGATCAATTCATCAGGCATTTTCTCCGTTGAGATACGGAAATGCTCAAGCGAGCGCTGGGTCTGCGCGCCCCAAAGTTTATCGGCCGGGACGTCGATTGCGCCCATCGAGTCTTTTTCACTGCGATGCGTTGTCATTACTTTCTCCTTGGATTCAAAGTGCGTCATAGCGACAAAGCTCACCTGCTTAAAGGATTAAGTATTAACCAGATTTATTAGTTGTTTTGGTCGTTCGTGCCGCTAAGCGGCCCAAACAAAAACCGCCCCGAAGGGCGGTCTCGTTTACTTCACGCAGCGCGAGCACTGCGACGTCTGGATCTGCTGGAAGAAGTCGTTACCTTTATCATCAACGAGGATAAAGGCCGGGAAATCTTCCACTTCGATTTTCCAGATAGCTTCCATTCCCAGCTCCGGATAAGCCACGCACTCAAGGCTGCGGATACTCTGTTGCGCGAGAACCGCCGCCGGGCCGCCGATACTACCGAGATAGAAACCGCCGTGTTTATGGCAGGCATCGGTCACCTGCTGGCTACGGTTACCCTTAGCCAGCATGATTTTACTCGCCCCGTGCGATTGCAGCAGATCGACATACGAGTCCATGCGGCCAGCGGTCGTCGGCCCCAGAGAACCGGAGGCGTAACCATCCGGCGTCTTCGCCGGGCCGGCGTAGTAAATCGGATGATCTTTGACATACTGCGGCAGCGCTTCGCCGTTATCGATAAGCTCTTTCAGCTTGGCATGGGCAATATCGCGGGCCACGATGATCGTGCCGCTCAGCGACAGACGAGTCGACACCGGATACTGCGACAGCAGCGCCAGAATCTCGCTCATCGGCTGATTGAGGTTCACCTTTACCGCTTCGCCTTCACCGGCCTGACGCAGGTGCTCAGGGATATATTTGCCTGGGTTGCTCTCCAGTTTTTCCAGCCAGATCCCCTGACGGTTAATTTTGGCTTTAATGTTACGGTCGGCGGAACAGGAGACCCCCATCCCCACCGGACAGGAAGCGCCGTGACGCGGCAGGCGGACTACGCGGATATCGTGGGCGAAGTACTTGCCGCCGAACTGCGCGCCGAGGCCGAGGTTCTGCGCTTCCAGCAGCAGCTCTTGCTCCAGCTGCACATCGCGGAACGCCTGGCCATGTTCGTTACCTTCGGTCGGCAGACCATCGTAGTATTTGGTCGAGGCCAGTTTCACCGTCTTCAGCGTGGCTTCCGCTGAGGTGCCGCCGATAACAAAGGCGATATGGTAAGGCGGACAGGCTGCGGTACCGAGGGTGCGCATCTTCTCGACGAGGTAGTTTTTCAGCTTCGCCGGGGTGATTAACGCTTTCGTTTCCTGGTACAGATAGGTTTTGTTCGCGGAGCCGCCGCCCTTGGCGATACAGAGGAACTTATACTCATCGCCATCGGTTGCATAAAGATCGATCTGCGCCGGCAGGTTGGTACCGGTGTTGACCTCTTTATACATGTCCAGCGGCGCGTTCTGCGAGTAACGCAGGTTGTCCTGGATATAGGTGTTGTACACGCCCTGCGCCAGCGCGGCTTCATCGCCGCCGCCGGTCCAAACGCGCTGTCCCTTTTTCCCCATGATGATCGCGGTACCGGTGTCCTGACAGGTCGGCAGAATGCCTTTGGCGGCGATATCGGAGTTACGCAGGAATTGCAGCGCGACGTATTTGTCGTTTTCGCTGGCTTCCGGGTCGTTGAGGATATCCGCGACCTGCTGCTGGTGTGCCGGGCGGAGCATAAAGGAGGCGTCGTGAAACGCGTGTTGAGCCAGTAAGGTTAGCGCCTGAGGTTCAACCTTCAGAACTTCCTGGCCGGCGAATTCGGCGACGGAGACGTAATCACTGCTGAGGAGATAATACTCGGTGTCATCCTTTTTAAGCGGAAAAGGATCCTGATAAACAAACGGTTTGTTCGACATTGTACTCTCACTTACTGCTTGGCTGATTATGTTTCAGGCAGACACTCCATTTGCCTGTAGAAAAGCGAGTCGATCAATCTTACACAATTTTTTAACAAAAACTGAGACAAGGACGACTTTTTCTTTCAGCAGTTGCTTCTCGACGATTTGTTGGTTTAATAGAGCCAACATTTTTATGTGGAAACAGGGATTGAGAATGCAAAAGCTCATTAACTCAGTGCAAAACTATGCATGGGGAAGTCACACCGCGTTAACCGACCTTTACGGTATCGCCAATCCGGACAACCTGCCGATGGCGGAACTGTGGATGGGCGCACACCCGAAAAGCAGCTCGCGGATCCTTAACGCCGACGGCCAGCCGCAGTCGCTGCGCGAGGTCATTGAAGCCGATAAAAATGCCCTCCTCGGCGCTAACGTCGCCGAGCGTTTTGGCGAACTGCCGTTCTTGTTCAAAGTACTGTGCGCCGCCCAGCCGCTCTCCATCCAGGTTCACCCGAATAAACGCGCGTCGGAAATTGGCTTTGCCAAAGAGAACGCCGCGGGTATTCCGCTGGATGCCGCCGAGCGCAACTATAAAGATCCCAACCACAAGCCGGAGCTGGTCTTCGCCCTGACGCCGTTCCTCGCCATGAACGCGTTCCGCGAATTTAATGAAATTGTCGCGCTCCTGCAGCCGGTTGCCGGGGCGCATCCTGCCATCGGCGAATTCATTCAACAGCCGGACGCCGGGCGTTTAAGCCAGCTGTTCGCCAGCCTGCTGAATATGAAAGGCGAAGAAAAAGCGCATGCGCTCAGCGTGCTGCAAAGCGCCCTCGACCGCGAACAGGGCGAGCCGTGGCAGACCATTCGTCTGATCGCTGAATTCTACCCGGATGACAGCGGCCTCTTCTCTCCGCTGCTGCTCAACGTGGTGAAACTGAATCCTGGCGAAGCGATGTTCCTGTTTGCCGAAACCCCGCACGCCTACCTGCAGGGCGTCGCGCTGGAAGTGATGGCCAACTCAGATAACGTACTGCGCGCCGGTCTGACGCCGAAGTACATCGATATCCCGGAACTGGTGGCAAACGTGAAGTTTGTCGCCAAACCGGCCGCTGAGCTGCTGACCAAGCCGGTACAACACGGCAGCGAGCTGGATTTCCCAATCCCGGTCGACGATTTCGCATTCTCGTTGCACGATCTGACCAGCAATGAAGCCTCTCTGGCGCAAGAGAGCGCCGCGATTCTGTTCTGCGTGGAAGGCGAAGCAACGCTGCGTAAAGGCGAACAGCGTCTGACCCTGCAGCCGGGTGAATCGGCGTTTATCGCCTGCAACGAATCACCGGTACAGGTCAGCGGCCAGGGTCGTCTGGCGCGCGTGTTCAATAAGCTTAAGTAAGTTACTGAACTTTTAATCCGCAGTTGCTAGACTTCCCCCATCATGACAACACCACCAGGCGGCATGTTCCGCCTGGTTTCATTTATGGACAAATGCTATGAAAAAAACATTGGTCGCTGCGGGAGTTATCGTCGCGCTCGGCGTCGTCTGGACAGGCGGGGCCTGGTTTACCGGTAAGCAACTGGAAAACCGTATTGCCGAAATGGTGCAGCAGGCGAATGCCCAACTACAGAGCAACGCGCCGGAAGCTGGCGTAGAGCTGAGCTATCAGGACTACCAGCGCGGGTTATTCAGCAGCCACCTGCAATTGGTGGTGAAGCCGCAGGCCGGTAAAGACCACAGCCTGTTGGCCGCCGGTCAGAGCCTGATTTTTGACGAAAAGGTCGATCATGGTCCCTTCCCGCTTGCCTCGTTAAAATCTTTTAACCTGGTACCGGCAATGGCCTCGGTCAACACCACTCTGGTGAATAACGATGCCAGCAAAGCGCTGTTTGATATCGCCAAAGGGCAGTCGCCGTTTAACATCGACACCCGTATTGCCTACAGCGGCGATACCCAGTCGGCCATCTTCCTTAACCCGCTGGATTACGCTAAAGACAATGAAAAAGTTATCTTTAGCGGCGGTCAGTTCCAGCTCAATGCCGATCGCGATGGCAAAACGATCAGCCTGAGCGGCGAAGCGGCCAGCGGGCAGATCAACGCGGTCAACGAATACAACCAGAAAGTCCAGCTCAGTTTTAGCAACCTGAAGGCTGACGGCGCCACCGAAATGACCGCCTTCGAAGAACGTATCGGCAAGCAGAAGATTTCCCTTGATAAACTGGCTATCGGCGTTGAAGGTAAAGAGCTGGCGCTGCTGGAAGGCATGAATATCGACGGCCGCTCGACGCTCTCCGATGACGGCAAACGTATCAATAGCCAGCTTGATTACAACCTTAACAGCCTGAAACTGCAAAACCAGGATATGGGCCGCGGCAAACTCACCGTTAAGCTGGATAATCTCGACGGTCAGGCGTGGCATCAATTCAGTCAGCAGTATAACGCCCAGGCGCAGGCGCTGATGGCGAAGCCCGAGCTGGCGCAGAATCCGGAGCTCTATCAGCAGGCGTTAACCGAGATCTTCTTTAGCTCGCTGCCGATTCTGTTGAAAGGTAATCCGTCGCTGACGATTTCCCCGCTGAGCTGGCAAAACGCTAAAGGCGAAAGCACCCTGAATCTGTCGGTGCTGATGCAGGACCCGGCGCAAACGACCGCCGCGCCGCAGACCGTCGCCGATGAACTGGACCGCAGCGTTAAATCGCTGGACGGTAAGCTGGTGATCCCAGTGGATATGGCCACCGCTCTGATGACGCAGATTGCCGGGCTGGAAGGCTATCAGCCGGAGGATGCGGCGAAACTTGCCGATCAGCAGGTTAAAGGGCTGGCGGCGATGGGACAGATGTTCCGTCTGACCACGATGGAAGATAACGCGATTACCTCCAGCCTGCAGTACGCCGACGGCCAGGTAACGCTAAACGGGCAGAAAATGCCGCTGGCTGATTTCGCCGCCATGTTCGGCCTGACGCTCCCCACCGCCGAACCGCAGCAGTAAAAAACGTCCCGGGCTGCGGTCAGGTAGCCCGGGAATCACCTTAATCGATGGCGGCCCCTACTTTCTGATAACCAGCCGCGGCGGCATAATCTGATTACGCGCGCTGCCTTGCCCCTCCTCGAGGCGGCGTAAAATACACTCCGCCAGGCTGTTCCCCATCTCACGCGCGGGGGTAGTCACCCAGGTCAAGGGGACATCATCGAGCGCCGCTTCCGGCACTTCGGCAAAGGCCGCCAGCGCGATGCGTTGCTCAAAATAACTTTCCACGCTACCCTCGCCGCTCTGCCGCCCGGCGCGCAGCAGACCAAACCACGCCCCGGTGGCGATGACGCTGTTATAGCAAAGTACCGCGCTGATGGTCGGGTTTTGCCGCAGCAGCGCGATCATGGCTTCCGCCGCCTGCTGCTGACTGGAGCCACACTCGACAACCCATTCACTATGAAACGGCAGGCCGTACTTCAATAAGGTGGCGCAATAGCCGCCCACCCGTTCGGCGCGGGTCAAGGACGCGCTTTGTCCGCCAAGCCAGGCGATGCGCTGATGACCGCGGCGAATCAGATGTTCCGTTACCATTTGCGCCGCCTGCATGTTATCCGGGCGGATCAGGTCAATATCGTCCAGATAGCTGGCGCGGGAGGCAAAAACCAGCGGCATCCCCACTTCGGCGGCACGATCGCGCAGTTCGCCGCCCTTGTCGATAGCGCCAGCGATAATCACCCCGTCCACGCCCTGTGAGACCAGGGTTTCGAAGCGCTGAAGCATTTTCTCACCGCGATGCCCGCCCTGGGTGAGAAATACCATTTTACCCTGTGATTCCAGCGCATCGGTCAACCCGGCGGTTAGCTCGGCATAAAACGGCTTCGACAGATCGCTAACGATAAGGCCAATTACCCCGCTTTGCCCGCCGCGGAGCGACGCCGCCTGGCGATTACGCACAAACCCGAGCTGCTCAATGGCCTGATTGACGCGCTCGCCGGTGGCCGAAGAGATGCGCCCTTTACCGCTGAGCACCAGCGATACCGTACTGACCGAGACGCCAGCCGCCAGCGCCACATCATTGATGGTTGTCTTTTTTGCGATAGCCATAACGACTGGCTGACTCCCTTTGCCTTTCGATAAAACGTTTTATCAGTATGTTATCTTTATAAACCTTATTATCGCTTGATTATGTGATTTTTATCGCACTAAAAAATGGTAAAACGTTTTATCTTGCCGCTACGTTACATCCTATCGACCCTTTTCAGAACCAGGATTCGTGAATGACGGCGAAAACAGCACCTAAAATTACCTTATGGGAGTTTTTCCAGCAGTTAGGAAAAACCTTTATGTTGCCCGTGGCGTTGCTCTCGTTTTGCGGGATCATGCTGGGGATCGGCAGCTCGTTAAGCAGCCACGATGTGATTACGCTGCTGCCGTGGCTGAACGTGCCGCTGCTGCAGGCGATTTTTGTCTGGATGAGTAAAGTCGGCTCCTTCGCTTTTAGCTTCCTGCCGGTCATGTTCTGTATCGCAATTCCGCTCGGCCTGGCGCGTGAAAACAAAGGCGTCGCCGCTTTCGCGGGCTTTGTCGGCTACGCGGTAATGAACCTCGCGGTCAACTTCTGGTTGACGGCGAAAGGCATCCTGCCGACCACCGACGCGGCGATCCTCAAGGCCAACAACATCCAGAATATTATCGGTATTCAGTCGATCGACACCGGGATCCTCGGGGCGGTGATCGCCGGGATTATCGTCTGGATGCTGCACGAACGCTTCCACAACATCCGTCTGCCGGATGCGCTGGCCTTCTTTGGCGGCACGCGCTTTGTGCCGATCGTTACCACCGTGGTGTTAGGCCTGGTCGGGCTGGTCATTCCGCTGGTGTGGCCGGTGTTCGCGATGGGTATCAACGGACTGGGCCACGTTATCAATAGCGCCGGCGATTTTGGCCCGATGATCTTCGGTACCGGAGAACGCCTGCTGCTGCCGTTCGGCCTGCATCATATTCTGGTGGCGCTGATCCGCTTTACCGAAGCGGGCGGCACCATGGACGTTTGCGGCCACAGCGTTAGCGGCGCGCTGACCATCTTCCAGGCGCAGCTGAGTTGCCCGACGACGCACGGCTTCTCTGAAAGTGCGACCCGCTTCCTGTCGCAGGGTAAAATGCCCGCCTTCCTCGGCGGCCTGCCCGGCGCGGCGCTGGCGATGTACCACTGCGCTCGTCCGGAAAACCGTCATAAAATTAAAGGGCTGCTCATTTCCGGCGTCATTGCCTGCGTGGTCGGCGGTACCACTGAGCCATTGGAATTCCTGTTCCTGTTCGTCGCGCCGGTACTGTACGTCATCCACGCCCTGCTGACCGGCCTTGGTTTCACAATCATGGCGGTACTTGGCGTCACCATCGGCAACACCGACGGCAACATTATCGACTTCGTGGTGTTTGGCATCCTGCACGGTCTGGCGACCAAGTGGTATATGGTGCCGGTTGTCGCCGCCATCTGGTTCGCGGTGTACTACGGTATCTTCCGTTTCGCCATCACCCGCTTCAATCTGAAAACGCCGGGCCGCGATATCGAAACGGCGGCTAACATCGAAAAAGCGGTTGCCGGAACGATTGGCAAATCAGGTTATAACGTGCCGGCGATTCTGGCCGCGCTCGGCGGTGCTGATAATATTGTCACGCTCGATAACTGTATTACCCGCCTGCGCCTGTCGGTGAACGACATGAGCAAAGTCGATACCGCCGCGTTAAAAGCCAACCGCGCAATCGGCGTGGTCCAGCTTAACGATCACAACCTGCAGGTGGTCATCGGCCCACAGGTTCAGTCGGTAAAAGATGAAATGGCCACCCTGATGAATACCGTTCAGGCCTAAACATACGCCCCCTCTCACCCGGAGGGGGCTCTCGCGAAGGACGTTCAGATGTTTGATTTTGCCACACCAGTTGACCGCCACGGGACCTGGTGCACCCAATGGGACTATGTTGCCGACCGTTTCGGCGCCGCCGACCTGCTGCCGTTCACTATCTCCGATATGGATTTCGCTACCGCCCCTTGCATTATCGACGCCGTCAGCCAGCGACTGGCGCACGGCGTTTTTGGCTATAGCCGCTGGAAAAATGACGAGTTTCTCGGCGCCATCAGCCACTGGTTCGCCAGCCGTTTTCATAGCCCCATTGACCACGAGGCCATCGTTTACGGCCCGTCGGTTATCTATATGGTGGCCGAAATGATTAGGCAATGGTCCAATTCGGGCGACGGCATCGTGGTCCATACCCCGGCTTACGACGCGTTTTACAAAACTATCGACGGCAACCAGCGCCGCATTGCCCCGGTGGCGCTCAAGCTTGATGAGGGTGAGTGGCGCTGCGACATGAACGAACTGGAAGCCGCGCTCGCCCGTCCCGACAACCGCATTTTGCTGCTATGCAGCCCGCATAACCCGACGGGCAAAGTCTGGAGCCGCGACGAACTGACCACCATGGCGCAGCTGTGCGCGAAGCATAACGTCCGGGTTATTAGCGATGAAATTCATATGGATATGACCTGGGGCGAACACCGTCATACCCCCTGGTGCGCCGTTGCGCAGGGCCCCTGGGCGCTGTTCACGTCGGGCTCAAAAAGCTTCAATATCCCGGCATTTACCGGCGCCTATGGGCTCATCGCCGATACTGCTTCGCGCGATGGCTATCTGCAAGCGCTGAAAGGTCGCGATGGTCTCTCATCACCTTCGGTTCCGGCGCTGGTCGCGCATATCGCCGCCTATCGTCAGGGCGCGCCCTGGCTGGATGCGTTACGCGATTATCTGCAGGAAAACATGCGCTATATCGCCGGGCAGCTGAATCAGGCCTTCCCGCAGCTACGCTGGCAGCCGCCGCAGGCCACCTATCTGGCATGGATCGATCTGCGCCCGCTCGGCGTCGACGACCGTGCGCTGCAACGCGCGCTAATTGAAGAGCAAAAAGTCGCGATTATGCCGGGTTATACCTATGGCGAAGAGGGTAATGGTTTCATCAGGCTAAATGCCGGCTGCCCGCGGGAGAAGCTTGAGAAAGGGGTGCAAGGATTGATTGCCGCTCTGCGGTCATTACGCCCTGACTTAAAATAATTTTGATATATCTCAAAACTTTTTTAACCACGGAGGAGTATTAAAACAGCGCTGAACTATCACGTCCGAATGACAATGCAGAGGAGGAAATGATGAAAACCTACGATCGTAACCGTAATGCTATTGATGCCGGCAGCCGGGTCATGGTGGCCGACAGCGGCGCGACGGGAGTGATTAAGGCCATTCATGGCGCTAATAAAAACAGCGAACAGCTGCGCCGCAGTAACTGCGTAGAATTAGACGGTAGTCATGAATTGTATTGCCCATTGAATCTTATTCGCCTGGGCTTTAATTAATTCCGGCGTTGTTGATTTAAGGCCGCCCTGACTGGCGGCCTTTTTCATGAGGCATTCTTCCCGCTTTTGATCTCGTCGAGTGATTCTCAAAGCTAAGCGGCGTATTATCGCGGCTCTTCACGCCCTTTCGGGGCGAATTACCTTCTGAGTTCAGAGGCATTTCTATGACATGGCAACAATTCAAACAAGCCTGGTTAATCAAATTTTGGGCGCCTGCGCCCGCGGTGATCGCCGCCGGTATTCTTTCTACTTACTATTTTGGCATTACCGGTACTTTCTGGGCAGTCACCGGCGAATTTACCCGCTGGGGCGGCCAACTACTGCAGTTGATGGGCATCCCGGCCGAAAACTGGGGTTACTATCAATTAATCCATCTCGAAGGCACGCCGTTAACGCGTATCGACGGTATGATGATCCTTGGCATGTTTGGCGGCTGCCTGGCCGCCGCGCTGTGGGCGAATAACGTCAAGTTGCGGATGCCGCGTAGCCGCATCCGCATTTTCCAGGCCCTGGCCGGCGGGATTATTGCCGGCTTCGGCGCCCGGCTGGCAATGGGCTGTAATCTGGCGGCCTTCTTTACCGGGATCCCACAGTTTTCCCTGCACGCATGGTTCTTCGCCATCGCCACCGCCATCGGGACCTGGTTCGGCGCGCGCTTTACGCTGCTGCCTGTTTTCCGTATCCCGGTCAAAATTGAGAAAGTCTCCGCGGCCTCACCGTTAACTCAAAAACCCGCGCAGGCCCGCCGCCGCTTTCGTCTGGGAATGCTGGTATTTTTCGCTATGATCGGTTGGGGGCTACTGACAGCCGCCAATCAGCCTAAATTGGGTCTGGCCCTGCTGTTCGGCGTTGCTTTTGGCCTGCTCATCGAACGGGCGCAAATCTGTTTCACCTCCGCCTTTCGCGATATGTGGGTGACCGGGCGCACCTATATGGCGAAAGCGATCATCTTCGGGATGGCGGCCAGCGCCATCGGTATCTTTAGCTATGTACAGCTCGGCATGGAGCCCAAAATCATGTGGGCCGGGCCGAACGCGGTGATTGGCGGCCTGCTGTTCGGTTTCGGCATCGTGCTGGCCGGTGGCTGTGAAACCGGCTGGATGTATCGCGCCGTTGAAGGTCAGGTTCATTATTGGTGGGTCGGGTTAGGCAACGTTATCGGCTCCACCCTGCTGGCTTACTTCTGGGATGATTTATCGCCGGCGCTTGCCACCCACTGGGATAAGATTAACCTGCTGACGACCTTTGGTCCGTTCGGCGGCCTGCTTATCACCTACCTGCTGCTATTTATCGCGCTGATGTTGGTCATCGCCTGGGAAAAACACTTCTTTCGCCAGAAAAACACTTCGGCGACCCGTATTAAGGAAACCGCATGAAAGAGATCGTTCCTGATTACCGCCTCGATATGGTTGGTGAACCTTGCCCCTACCCGGCCGTGGCCACGCTTGAAGCGATGCCGGCACTCAAAAAAGGGGAAATACTTGAAGTGGTGAGCGACTGTCCGCAGTCAATCAACAACATCCCGCACGATGCTAAAAATCACGGCTATACCGTGCTGGATATTCAGCAGGATGGGCCGACGATCCGCTATCTGATTCAAAAATGACGCGAAGGGCCGGTAGCGCGCTACCGGCTGTCATTACTTGCCCGCCATCCAGCGCCGATAACGTTTAGCCTGCCGTTTTGCTGTCAGTTGCGCCGTCAGCAGCGCCCACAGCGGTGAGACCTGTGGCCGCACCGCGCGGTGGCGGCTTAGCCGCTGCAGCTGATATTTCACCGCCGCCATATGCGCGGTGGCGGCAATAGCCTTGTTCTTCCAGTTACCCTGACGCAGCAGTGGCGCATCATACTCCCCCTCACGCCAGTACTGCGGCAAGCCGGGGACTATCGCCATTGCCGTAGCGATGCCCACCAACGCAATCCCGCTATTCACTACCCTCTCCGCCACTTCACGCCGCCGCACGCCGCCGGTAACCATTAAAGGAATCGTCGCGACGTCGGCAATTTGCTCGGCAAACTGCAGGAAATAGGCTTCCCGCGCCAGCGTCCGTTCATCGCGCATGGCGCCCATCATCGCCGGCGCTTCGTAGCTGCCGCCGGAAAGTTCGACCAGATCGACGCCGCTTTCCGCCAGCAGTTGCACCACCGTCTTCGCATCGTTAATCGAAAAGCCGCCGCGCTGGAAATCTGCTGAATTGAGTTTAACCACCACGGTAAAACCCGCCGCCACCGTCTCGCGAACGCCGCGCACAATATCCAGCAGTAAACGGGCGCGATTTTCAATGCTCCCGCCATACCGATCGGTGCGCTGGTTACTGAGCGGCGAGAGGAACTGGCTCAGCAAATAGCCGTGGGCGGCATGGATTTCGACGCCGTGAAATCCGGCGCGCTCCGCTAACCGGGATGTGGTGATGAACCGTCGTGTCACGTCGGCGATATCCTTATCATTCATCGCCCGCGGCAGGCGAAAGCGTGAAGACTGCGAGCCAAGATCCAGCGCCAGCGCCGAAGGGGCCAGCGTCTCCTGCCCAAGGCCACCGGGCATCTGCCGCCCAGGATGGTTTATCTGCATCCACACCTGTGCACCCTTCGATCGCGCCGCCTGCGACCAGGCGCGGAACTTATCCAGATGCCGTTCATCTTCCAGCACCACGCCTGCCGGGCCGGTCATCGCCCGGGCGTCCACCATCACATTACCGGTAATAATCACCCCGGCGCCGCCCTGCGCCCAGGCCTGATAAAGGGTGAGTAATTCCGTTGACGGCGCATGATCGGCATCGGCCATATTTTCTTCCATCGCCGCTTTAGCGATGCGGTTGTTAATGACCACGCCAGAGGCCAGTCGCAGAGGAGTAAAGAGGGTCATGTCAGGGCTCCAGTCAGTGAACTGGACAAACCATAACCTTAAAGTTAAGTTTAAGGTCAAGCAGCTTATGAGGAATAAAAATGAACATCGGAACTCTGGCAAAACGCAGCGGCCTGGCGCCTTCGCGGATCCGTTATTACGAGCGCGCGGGGATCCTCAAAACCGTGCAGCGTAAAGCCAATGGCTATCGCAGCTATCCGGAAGAAACGCTGGTGGTGCTGGGGCTAATTACCACCGCTCAGGCAGCGGGTTTCAGCCTCGAAGAGATATCATCCCTGTTGCCGTCAGACCTCAATCACTGGGATCGACAAACGCTACTCACCACCCTGCAACAAAAAGTCGCGGATATCGAAAAGCTGGAACAGAAACTCGCGCACAGTAAAGCGCAACTGGTCAACGTTATCCATGAGATACAACAGAAGTCGGATGACATTGACTGCGCCGCGAATGCGCGGCGCGTATTAACTGAGGTGCTGGATGTACAGCACCAGACGGGGAAGGAAGAATAACTACCAGCCTTTCACCGCATCGCCTTTATACAATTCGTCGGCGGCGTTGGCGACTTCGTCGGTCTGGTAGGCTTTCACCAGATTCTTCACTTTTTCGCTGTCTTTATTATCTTCGCGGCTGGCGAAAATATTGACGTACGGCGAATTTTTATCCTCGATGAACAGACCATTGCGCGTCGGCGACAGGCCAATCTGGCTGGAGAACGTGGTATTTATGATAGCCATGGTCACCTGTTTATCATCCAGCGCACGGGTCAGCTGCGGTGCTTCAATCTCGACGATTTTCAGCTTCTTCGGGTTATTCACGATATCCAGCGCGGTTGGCAGCAGGCCAACCCCCTCTTTCAGAGTGATCAGCCCCTGCTGCTCCAGCAATAACAGAGAACGCCCAAGGTTGGTTGGGTCATTAGGCACCGCTACCTGGGCGCCGTCCGGAAGCTGTGAAATGGCGGTGATTTTCTTTGAATAAGCGGCAATCGGATAGACAAAAGTAGTACCAACATCTACCAGCTTATAGCCGCGCTCCTGGATCTGTTTATCAAGATAGGGTTTATGCTGGAAAGCATTGATATCGAGATCGCCATTATTCAGCGCCTCATTGGGCAGAACGAAATCATTAAAAGTCACCACTTCAACATCAAGGTTATATTTCTGTTTAGCGACTTTTTGCACCACCGCCCAGACTTGCTGATCGATACCCGCGCTAATCCCCACCTTAATATGATTAGGATCCTGATCTTTTGGCCCACAGCCCGCTAGCAGCAACGCGCTAACGAGGGCCAATGAATGAGTTAAACCTTTAAGTGAAAAAGCCATTTTCCCGGCGTCCTTTTAATATAGCCTGCTAACGATGGCAGGAATGTCAGTCCGGGACACTATATAAAAGCATCTTTCTAAGATTAAATACTGATTCACTATGACTAATAGCGAAACGCTATTGATAAGTCGCCACGCTGCTTATACTCACCCGCCAGTGGAACTGCTGATTTCTTGCGCTAAAGCAATACTTTGTAACACTTGAAACACTGTTCCAATACCATTACACACATTAAAATTAAGATTATATTATTAGCATTATAATAAATAGATAAGTGAACGTTTCGTATACATCAGCTGTATAGGAAGCCGTTTCGCACGCACACACGACCCACAAGGAAAATCATGGAGCTTCTGGATTTGCTCAGGACCATTTTTGAGCGAGTACGCACTGATGCGGATTTTATTTCATTTACTGAAGTACTTCTGGAGAACAATGTCTCTTATTACATCTATTTTGTCGCTACAGGGAATGTGAATTTTGTTATGTCATCAGATACTTTCGTTTCCCTGAAAAGCAACAGAAAGTTGTTGCGGGTTAATTCCCAGTCCTGCAGAGCGCTCACCCGAGATGCCGCCCGGCGCCACTTTAGCGGTATTACCACTTTTGATAACTATTGCGCCGAACTGGCAAATGCCGGGGTATTCAAGTGGGTGGTTGATCTCAATGAAAAAACGCGACACTACTGGTCAAAAGACAATACGTTATTGCATATGGAAAATATGATTCTCCCCTTTTAATCGCAGAAATTATTAAACGCTCATCCAGATATTCAGACGGCCCGGAAGTTAGTTTACGCTTGGGGCCGCTCAACACCTCAATTTGCGCAACAAAAAAGGGAAATGGCTTTCTATTTGCGCAAAAACAGACTTTGCACCAGCCATCTCCCTGTATCCATAGGATTTTTTCCGTACTTTTAAACGGTTACGCTACTGATGTATAATATCGTGCACTTCAACTAAAAAATGAGTGCGACCATGATTGATTCAGCTTTGCCTTTAACAGACATTCACCGCCATCTTGACGGCAACATCCGTGCCCAAACCATTCTCGATCTTGGCCGCCAGTTCAATATTACTCTCCCGGCAGATACCCTTGAAACGCTGCGTCCGCATGTGCAGGTCACCAGCAATGAACCAGACCTGGTTAGCTTCCTGGCGAAACTTGATTGGGGCGTGAAGGTGCTGGCTTCTCTGGAAGCCTGCCGCCGTGTTGCCTGGGAAAACGTTGAAGACGCCGCGCGCAACGGCCTGCACTACGTTGAACTGCGTTTTTCTCCGCGTTATATGGCGATGACCCATCAATTACCGGTCGCTGGCGTCGTCGAAGCGGTGATTGCCGGGGTACGCGAGGGCTGCCGTGATTTCGGCGTCGAAGCGCGTCTGATTGGCATCATGAGCCGCACCTTCGGCGAAGCGGCCTGTGAAGAGGAACTCGACGCCCTGCTGGCCCATCGCGATGGGATCACCGCGCTGGATCTGGCGGGCGACGAGCTGGGATTCCCCGGCGCGCTGTTTATGGATCATTTCCGTCGCGCGCGTGACGCGGGTTGGCGTATCACCGTCCACGCTGGTGAAGCCGCCGGGCCGGAAAGTATCTGGCAGGCCATTCGTGAACTGGGCGCCGAACGCATCGGTCACGGGGTGAAAGCCGTGCAGGATCCGAAGTTAATGGACTTCCTCGCCGCTGAACGTATTGGCATTGAATCCTGCCTGACGTCGAACATCCAGACCAGTACCGTCTCCTCACTGGCGCAGCACCCGCTGAAGACCTTCCTCGATCACGGCGTGCTGGCCTGCATTAACACCGATGATCCGGCGGTACAGGGGGTGGATATTATTCACGAGTACAATGTCGCCGCACCGGCGGCGGGCCTCAGCCGTGAGCAGATCCGTCAGGCGCAAATTAACGGTCTGGAACTGGCATTCCTCAGCCGTCAGGAAAAAGAGGCGCTGATCCAACGCGTGCTGCAGGCTAATTAAGCCAAAGCTCCGCCGCGCAGGCGGAGCATGCTGTTAAAACAGGCACAGCGCCGCCCGGTGCCGTGCCGATTCAATCCCTAATTCAATCAGCTCCATAATCTGAATCGCCTGGCTTGCAGGTACCGGATTTTCCCCGCTGCCGTTGAGCGCATCGCGGATCGCCGCATAATAAGCGGGATAGTTCCCGGGCAGCGTTAGCCAGGATTCCTCGACGCGCTCCTCGCCTTCAACGCGGGTCAATATGCCGTCGCGCATATCGTAGCCCCAATCCTCCTGCGGCAGTCGCTCGCCGCTTTTCAATCGCTCTTCCTGCGGATCGAGACCGTATTTTACATAGCTTCCTCGTGAACCATGGACGATATAACGCGCCGTTTCCGCCGCCGCCAGCAGCGTACTGTGCAAAATCACTCTCCGTTGCGGATAAACTAACACCGCGTGGAAATAATCCGTCGCCTGCGCACCGGGGCGCTGCTGCGCCAGATCGACGGCAATACTTACCGGTAGGCCAAACAGGTTGACCGCCTGATCCAGCAGATGGGGGCCTAAGTCATACCAGATACCGCTGCCAGGGCCACCCTGCTCACGCCAGCGGTCACGAACCTGCGGGCGAAAACGATCGAAATGTGATTCAAAATAACTGACCTCCCCCAAATCCCCTGCAGCAATCAAGGCCTTCAGCGTGAGAAAATCGCTATCCCAACGGCGATTATGGAACACCGATAACAGCCGCCCGCGGCTTCTGGCGATAGCATCCAACTCACGCGCCTGTGACAGTGTCACGGTAAAAGGTTTGTCAACAATGACATGTTTGCCCGCCTCCAGCGCCGCTCGCGCCAGCGGGAAATGAGTATCGTTGGGAGTTGGAATAACAATCAGATCGATATCAGGGTCAGCGTATAGCGAATTCGCGGAAGTCACCACCTGGGTCGCCGGCCAGTCCGCCAGCACTTTCTGCGCATCGCTACTGACCACGGTCGTCAGGGCCATGCCCGGCGTACCGGAAATCAATGGCGCGTGAAATGTCTTGCTTGCATAACCATAACCTATCAGCCCTACCCGTATAGCATCACTCATGACCTCATCCTCGTACGCAACCATGACTTCAACTATAAACCGCAATCTTCCGCTTATCCGTGCACGCTGTTTATCTTTGCGCCAGTTGCGCAATCTACGGGCGGTAATACTTGCGTTGTTTCCGCGGTTTAGTAACATTTCAATCCATTTTAACTTTCCGCTTTAGAATTATGACGACTGTTTTTACCCGCATTGTAGAACTTATTGGCTGGGTTGTTTTTGGCGTTTCGGCTGTGCTGTTGGTGGTTGCGCATCAAATTGATGATTACCAGTCCCCGCCTCCGGCCAGCACTGTACAGGCGAAATAACGGCAAAGAGTGATGCTCGCCGCAAATCTGCAACCGGTTTCAGAAACCGGTTGCAGATTTGTCGCGCCATTCAATACACTCTCTTTATCACTTGATAAGGAGTTTTTTTGATGGCCGCATTTCCGCAAGATTTTCTCTGGGGGGCAGCAACGGCCGCCTACCAGGTTGAAGGCGGGCACGATGCCGATGGCAAAGGCCCTTCTATTTGGGATATCTACTCGCACCAGCCGGGAACCACCTTTCAGGGCACCAATGGCGATATCGCCGTCGATCACTATCACCGCTTTCGTGAAGATGTCGCCCTGATGGCTGAAATGGGGCTCCAAAGCTACCGCTTTTCTATCTCCTGGCCTCGGTTATTGCCTCGTGGCCGTGGCGAAGTCAATGAACCAGGCGTGCAGTTTTACAGCGATCTGATCGACGAACTGCTGGCGCACAATATTGAACCGATGATCACCCTTTATCACTGGGATTTGCCCCAGGCATTGCAGGACGAAGGGGGTTGGGAGGCTCGCAGCACAGCGGAAGCCTTCGCCGAATACGCGCGACTGTGCTATCAGCGCTTCGGTTCCAGGGTCAAGCTGTGGGCAACCTTTAACGAAACCATTGTATTTATTGGCCACGGTTATATTAATGGCTGCCATCCACCGGCGGTACGCGACCCGGCTCGCGCCATCCAGGCTTGTCACCATGTCTTTATCGCCCACGCGCTGGCCGTTAAGACCTTCCGTGACATGAACATTAACGGCCAGATTGGTTTCGTTAACGTACTGCAGCCCCATACGCCGTTGACGCAAAGCGCCGAGGACATTGAGGCCACCGCGTTGGCCGATGCTATCCATACCCACTGGCTATACGATCCGGTACTCAAAGGCGCCTATCCAGACGCTTTACTTCAACAGGCTCAGGCGCTGTGGAACGTACCGCGCTTCGCACCGGGCGACGACGCGCTGCTCAAGGAAAACCGCTGCGATTTTATCGGCCTGAATTATTATCGTCGGGAGACGGTCTCCGCCACGCCGCAGGATGGTCCAGGCGTTGGCGAGTCCGGCGTGGATGGATTATTTTATTTTGTCCGCAATCCGCAAAGTACTTATACCGAATGGGGTTGGGAAATTTGGCCGCAGGGATTAACCGACGGCATCATGATGATAAAAGAGCGTTACGGCGATATCCCAATCTATATCACCGAAAATGGTTTGGGGGCGAAAGATCCGATTATTGACGGTGAAATAGTCGACGATCCGCGAATTGACTATTTGAGTAGCCACATTAATGCGCTGGAAAAGGCAATAGCATTAGGTGCGGATGTCCGCGGTTTTTACCCATGGTCCTTTATTGACCTGCTAAGCTGGCTCAACGGCTATCAGAAGCAGTATGGCTTTGTCTACGTCGATCACCAGCAGAACCGCGCTCGCAAACGAAAAAAGAGTTATTTCTGGTATCAAAACGTTATTGCCAGCCGAGGCGAACAGCGTTAATCTTCCCTCCCAGGCGCCGTCCGGCGCCTGATCTGGTTGTAGAATATTCTTAAATTTCTTTTTACGATGCCAGGATCCTAATCAGTTCTTGTTTTTAGTATTGGCAACCGAAATAATTCCGCCGGCCCATCAAGAAGGCGCTGTTAGTTGAAACACGGTTTACAGAAAATTGGTAATATTCGACTTAATTCCGATTATTAAATGGATACACAAATGACCGTACAGGATTATTTATTAAAATTCCGCAAAATTAGTTCGCTGGAAAGCCTGGAAAAACTTTTTGATCATCTTAACTATTCTCTCTCTGACACCAATGAAATCGTCAACATGTATCGCGCCGCCGATCACCGCCGCGCCGAGTTAGTCTCTGGTGGAAAACTGTTCGATGTAGGCCAGGTGCCGAAGTCGGTGTGGCGTTACGTGCAATAAAGACTGTTATCATTCACGCCAGTTGCTTATACTTCCCGCCCTGAAATTAACTAACTGGCGTTGAATCCGGGGGTTAGGATGTCCTCTCAATCTGCAGAACGTATCGGCGGATGGCTACTGGCGCCGCTGGCGTGGTTACTGCTCGCGTTGCTCAGCACCTCCTTATCATTAATACTGTACGCGAATGCGCTGATGGCGCCGCAGACCTGGGCATTGCTGAAAGCCATGAGCTTTGGCCATCTGGCGCTCTGGCTGGCTTCGCTGCTGTTCGCCGTCGCGATGTGGTATTATACCCTGTGGCTGACGATAGCGTTTTTCAAACGCCGCGCGGTGGTACCCAAACACTACATTATCTGGCTGCTTATTTCTCTGCTGCTGGCGATTAAGGCGTTCGCTTTTTCGCCGATTTCGGATCTTCTGGCCATGCGCCAGCTGCTGTTTCCGTTGCTCGCTGCGGCACTGTTTGCGCCCTATTTTCGACGCTCTGCGCGGGTTAAGCGGACCTTCGTCAATCCGTAATAACCACACAGTTCACCTGTTGTCGCCGGTATCGATTTATTCGATAATAGGCGGCTTTTTTTCGTTTCAGGTCCAATAATGGCTGATTATTTACTGCTCTTTGTCGGTACTGTCCTTGTTAATAACTTCGTGCTGGTGAAGTTTCTTGGATTGTGCCCGTTTATGGGGGTTTCCAAAAAGCTGGAAACCGCTATGGGGATGGGACTGGCCACTACCTTTGTGATGACGCTGGCCTCAATTTGCGCCTGGTTGATTGATACCTGGATCCTTATCCCGCTGAACCTTGTTTATCTGCGCACCCTGGCCTTTATCCTGGTCATCGCGGTGGTGGTGCAATTTACCGAGATGGTGGTACGTAAAACCAGTCCGGCGCTGTATCGCCTGCTGGGGATCTTCCTGCCGTTAATCACCACCAACTGCGCGGTGCTGGGCGTGGCATTGCTGAATATTAACCTCGGGCATAATTTCCTGCAGTCCGCGCTGTACGGTTTCGCCGCCGCCGTTGGTTTCTCGCTGGTGATGGTGTTATTCGCCGCGATTCGCGAACGTCTGGTGGTTGCCGATGTTCCCGCGCCGTTTCGCGGTAACGCGATTGCGCTGGTGACCGCTGGATTAATGTCGCTGGCATTTATGGGCTTTAGTGGTTTGGTGAAGTTGTAATGAGCGCTGTCTGGATAGCCGTGATCGCCATCAGCCTGCTCGGGCTGATTTTCGGCTTAATACTGGGGTACGCGTCGCGCCGTTTTGCGGTGGAAGACGACCCGGTGGTAGAAAAAATTGATGAGTTGCTGCCGCAAAGTCAATGCGGCCAGTGCGGCTTTCCTGGCTGCCGTCCCTACGCGGAAGCCGTGGGCACTCAGGGTGAAAAAATCAACCGCTGCGCCCCCGGCGGTGAAGCGGTCATGTTAAAAATCGCCGCATTATTGAACGTCGACCCGCAGCCTATTGACGGCGATGAGCAGCAGCAAGAGCCGGTTCGCATGTTGGCGGTGATTGATGAAGCCAACTGCATTGGCTGCACCAAATGTATTCAGGCCTGCCCGGTTGATGCCATCGTTGGCGCGACCCGCGCCATGCATACGGTGATGAGCGACCTGTGCACCGGCTGTAATCTCTGCGTTGCCCCCTGCCCGACTCAGTGTATTGACCTGCGTCCAGTCGCTCAGACCACCGAAACCTGGAAATGGGACCTGCAGGCCATCCCGGTACGCAATATTCCTGTGGAACAACATGTTTAAGTTATTTTCCGCTTTCCGAAAAGACAAGATCTGGGACTTCAACGGCGGTATTCATCCGCCGGAAATGAAAACTCAGTCCAACGGCACGCCGCTGCGTCAGGTTCCTCTGCCGCAGCGTTTTGTCATTCCGCTGAAGCAGCATATCGGTGCTGAAGGCGAACTGTGCGTACAACCGGGCGACAAAGTTTTGCGCGGTCAGCCGTTAACCCGCGGCTTTGGCAGGATGCTGCCGGTTCATGCCCCGACTTCCGGAACGGTGACGGCTATTGCCCCCCATTCCACCGCCCACCCTTCCGCGCTGGCGGAACTCAGCGTTATTATCGACGCCGATGGCGAAGACTGCTGGATCGAGCGCGACGGCTGGAGCGACTACCACAACAAGTCGCGTGAAGAGCTGATCGAGCGTATTCACCAGTTTGGCGTCGCCGGACTCGGCGGCGCCGGCTTCCCCACGGGAACAAAACTGCGCGGCGGCGGCGATAAAATCGATACCCTGATTATCAATGCTGCAGAATGCGAACCCTATATCACCGCAGACGATCGCCTGATGCAGGATTGCGCGGCGCAGGTTGTTGAAGGGATCCGCATCCTTGCGCATATTCTGCAACCCAAACAGGTGCTGATTGGTATCGAAGATAACAAACCGCAGGCCATTTCGATGCTGCGCGCGGTGTTATCCGATGCCCACGGCATAGCGCTGCGGGTGATTCCAACCAAATATCCCTCCGGCGGCGCGAAGCAACTTACGCAAATTCTCACTGGTAAGCAGGTGCCGCATGGCGGCCGCTCCTCCGATATTGGCGTCCTGATGCAGAACGTTGGCACCGCTTATGCTGTTAAACGCGCGGTGATCGACGGCGAGCCGTTAACCGAGCGCGTCGTCACGTTGACTGGCGAAGCGATTAGCCGGCCGGGCAACGTTTGGGCGCGCCTGGGTACGCCGGTGCGCCATCTTCTGAGCGATGCCGGTTTCTGCGCCAGCGCAGAGCCGATGGTCATCATGGGCGGCCCGTTGATGGGCTTCACTCTGCCCTGGCTCGACGTTCCGGTCGTGAAAATCACTAACTGTCTGCTGGCTCCGTCGGTAACTGAGATGGGCGAAACACAGGAAGAGCAAGGCTGTATCCGCTGTAGCGCCTGCGCTGATGCCTGCCCGGCAGATCTCCTCCCCCAGCAGCTGTATTGGTTCAGTAAAGGCCAGCAGCACGACAAAGCCACTACCCATAACTTAGCCGACTGCATCGAATGCGGCGCCTGCGCCTGGGTCTGTCCGAGTAATATTCCGCTGGTGCAATATTTCCGCCAGGAAAAAGCGGAAATTGCCGCCATCCGTCAGGAAGAACAGCGCGCCGCCGAGGCGAAAGCTCGGTTTGAAGCGCGACAGGCGCGTCTTGAACGTGAAAAAGCCGCGCGCCAGGAGCGGCACAAAAAAGCAGCCGTACAACCGGCGGCGAAAGATCAGGATGCCATTAACGCCGCGTTGGCCCGCGTGCGTGATAAGCAGCGTGATGCGGCGCAGCCGATTGTCATTCAATCCGGCAGCAAACCAGACAACAGCGAAGCGATTGCCGCCCGCGAAGCGCGTAAAGCCGAGGCCAGGGCGCGCAAAGCTGAACAGCAAGCCGCTGTTGAATCGACAACCGATGCAAGCGATCCGCGTAAAGCCGCCGTTGAGGCCGCTATCGCCCGCGCCAAAGCGCGTAAAGCCGCACAGCAGGTTGAAAACGCCGCTCCCTCTGCCGAAAGTGAAACCACCGCTGAAGCTGCGCCCGCGGTCGATCCGCGTAAAGCCGCCGTTGAGGCCGCTATCGCTCGCGCCAAAGCGCGCAAAGCCGCGCAGCAGGGTGAAAACGCCGCTCCCTCTGCCGAAAGTGAAACCACGGCTGAAGCTGCGCCAGCGGTCGATCCGCGTAAAGCCGCCGTTGAGGCCGCTATCGCTCGCGCCAAAGCGCGTAAAGCCGCGCAGCAGGTTGAAAACGCCGCTCCCTCTGCCGAAAGTGAAACCACGGTTGAGACAGCGCCCGCGGTCGATCCGCGTAAAGCCGCCGTTGAGGCCGCTATCGCCCGCGCCAAGGCGCGTAAAGCCGCCCAACAAGCAGAACAACAAACCGCGCCGGACGCCGCCAATGACGATCCGCGTAAAGCGGCCGTCGCGGCAGCTATCGCTCGCGTTCAGGCACGTAAAGCAACACAGCAGGCAGTTAACGAGGAATAAATGGTTTTCAGAATCGCAAGCTCCCCTTATACCCACAACCAGCGCCAGACCTCGCGAATTATGCTCCTGGTGCTGCTGGCGGCGATCCCTGGCATTGCCGTCCAGAGCTGGTTTTTCGGCTGGGGTACCCTGTTGCAGATTATCCTCGCGGCCTTCACCGCATGGGGAACCGAAGCGGCTATTCTCAAGTTGCGCAAACAGAATATCGCGGCAACCCTTGCGGATAACTCTGCCCTGCTGACCGGGCTGTTGTTGGCCGTGAGTATTCCGCCGCTGGCGCCGTGGTGGATGGTGGTGTTGGGCACCGCCTTTGCGGTGGTGATTGCCAAGCAACTGTACGGCGGATTAGGACATAACCCCTTTAACCCGGCAATGATCGGCTATGTCGTTCTGCTAATCTCTTTCCCGGTGCAGATGACCTCCTGGTTACCGCCGCACGAAATTGCCGCTCAGGTTCCTGGCTTTATGGATGCGCTGCAGGTCATTTTCAGCGGCCATACCGCTAGCGGCGGCGATATGAACAGCCTGCGCATGGGAATCGACGGTATCAGCCAGGCCACGCCGCTGGATACATTTAAGACTTCGCTTCATGCCGGGCACAGCGCAAAAGAGATCCTGCAATATCCAATTTACGGCGGCCAACTGGCTGGCCTTGGCTGGCAATGGGTTAACCTCGCCTGGCTGGCTGGCGGTCTGTTCCTGCTTTGGCAAAAAACCATTCGCTGGCATATCCCGGTGAGCTTCCTGCTAAGCCTTGCCGTCTGCGCCACTCTCGGCTGGATTTTCTCGCCGGAAAGCCTGGCATCGCCGCAAATGCATCTGCTTTCCGGCGCCACCATGCTCGGGGCGTTCTTTATCCTTACCGATCCGGTGACGGCATCCACCACCAACCGCGGACGCCTGATTTTCGGCGCGCTGGCAGGTTTACTGGTGTGGCTGATCCGCAGCTTCGGCGGTTATCCGGACGGCGTCGCCTTTGCCGTGCTGCTGGCGAATATAACCGTCCCATTGATTGACTACTACACGCGTCCGCGCGTGTATGGCCACCGTTAAGGAGTCGTCATGTTAAAAAGCATGCGTAAACACGGCATCACGCTGGCGCTCTTTGCCGCTGGCTCTACCGGACTAACGGCCGCCATCAATGAGTTAACCAAAAACACCATTGAGCAGCAGGCCGCGCTGCAGCAAAAGGCCCTGTTCGATCAGGTCCTGCCAGCGGAGAGTTATAATAACGACCTGCTGCAAAGCTGTTATCTGGTGACCGCGCCGCAGTTAGGCAAAGGTCAGCATAAAGTATGGATTGCAAAGCTGAACGATGCGCCGGTCGGCGCGGTGATGGAAGCCACGGCGCCAGATGGTTATTCCGGGGCGATTCAACTGCTGGTAGCAGCCGACTTTAAAGGCACCGTTCTCGGTTCACGTGTCACCGAGCATCATGAAACACCCGGGCTCGGTGATAAGATCGAACTGCGTATTTCTGACTGGATCACCCACTTCAGCGGCAAGGTTATCCATGGTCAAAATGATAGCCACTGGGCGGTGAAAAAAGACGGTGGCGATTTCGACCAATTCACCGGCGCGACCATTACCCCGCGCGCGGTGGTAAATGCCGTTAAACGCGCGGGTCTGTATGCGCAAACGCTGCCCGCGCAGATCCCTGAATTCACCGCCTGCGGAGACTAAGCCATGAGCGAAGTAAAAGACGTCATTGTTCAAGGGTTGTGGAAGAATAACTCGGCGCTGGTTCAGCTGTTGGGTATGTGTCCCCTGCTTGCGGTTACCTCAACGGCTACCAATGCCCTGGGCCTCGGCCTGGCGACCACGCTGGTACTGACGCTAACCAACCTCACCATCTCCAGCCTGCGCCGCTGGACGCCGGCGGAGATCCGTATTCCGATCTACGTGATGATCATCGCCTCGGTAGTCAGCGTGGTACAAATGCTTATCAACGCCTACGCTTTCGGCCTGTATCAATCGCTGGGTATCTTCATTCCGCTTATCGTCACCAACTGTATCGTGGTGGGGCGCGCCGAAGCGTTCGCCGCCAAAAAAGGGCCGGCGCTGTCGGCGCTCGATGGTTTTTCCATTGGTATGGGCGCGACCTGTGCCATGTTTGTGCTGGGGTCGCTGCGCGAAATAATCGGCAATGGCACACTGTTTGATGGCGCCGATAGCTTATTAGGCAGTTGGGCGAAAGTCCTGCGCATCGAAGTTTTCCATACCGATACGCCGTTCCTGCTGGCGATGCTACCGCCGGGCGCTTTCATTGGCCTCGGTATGATGCTGGCGGTAAAATACCTCATTGATGAGCGTACTAAGCAGCGTAAGGCGAAAGCGGCGCAGGCCGTCTCCGTCGCCCCAACTGATGTGACAGGGAAAGCGTAAGATGAATAAAGCCAAACGCCTGGAGATCCTGACCAGGCTGCGGGACAACGACCCGCACCCAACGACCGAACTCAATTTCACCTCACCGTTCGAGCTACTTATAGCGGTGCTGCTGTCGGCGCAGGCCACCGATGTGAGCGTCAACAAAGCGACGGCGAAGCTCTATCCGGTCGCCAATACGCCGGCGGCGATGCTGGAGCTTGGCGTTGACGGCGTGAAGTCCTATATCAAGACCATTGGTCTGTTTAACAGTAAAGCCGAAAACGTCATCAAAACCTGCCGCATCTTACTGGAGAAACATAACGGTGAGGTGCCAGAGGACCGGGCGGCGCTGGAAGCGCTACCAGGAGTCGGACGTAAAACCGCTAATGTCGTGCTGAATACCGCCTTTGGCTGGCCGACTATCGCCGTCGACACCCATATCTTCCGCGTTTGCAATCGGACACAATTTGCTCCCGGCAAGAACGTTGAACAAGTCGAAGAAAAGTTGTTAAAGGTGGTGCCGGCGGAGTTTAAAGTTGACTGCCACCACTGGCTTATTCTTCACGGCCGTTACACTTGCATCGCGCGAAAACCGCGCTGTGGTTCCTGCCTGATTGAAGATTTGTGCGAGTATAAAGAGAAGGTAGAGTCCTGATTTCTGCATATCTTGTGAATATGACCGCTCCCCCCCGTAGTCGCCTTTTTCATCGTCGCCAGCCTGGAGCCATAACCTAACCTGTGGTTATGGCTCTATGTTTTACCAGCCACACCGATAATCACTCCATAGTTTTGCCATTTAGATGGATAATTATGCGGTTATATAACGAACGATCAGCGCATTCGTTTTTTACCGTCGAAAATTTTCTATGTATTTGTGATCAAGATCATCCATGCAACTCATCGTTAAATAACTGTTGCGAAAATGATGCAAAAAGCCAGCAATTTCAATATCAGAGCCTTAGACAACAGGACAATAGCCTGCTTATTTTTCGGAATATAGGCCATCCCACTACCTTCAAGGTCAAAAAGCAGAATATATCGCCTTTATCCCCTCAGTAGCCGCCCGCCACAGATTAAAATATCAGGTTTAACGAATAGGTGAAATTTAACTCTGTATAACATTTGCATGACTGGCTAATTATAGTGGCTTAGTTATGTGTAACAGAGTATTACAAAGCTATTGCCTGATGGGGCAGGATAGTGAACATTACTTGCCGTTTTCCCTCCAAGAATAACTATAAAGGCGGCGGTCCTTCGCGATTGCGCCCCAAACAGCCCCCGTTAATATGGGATGTAAAAAAAGAGGTATATGTGTCAACTGCAAACAATAAACCAGCAGAAAGCGTGAGTCTGAACGCTTTCAAACAACCAAGAGCGTTTTATCTCATCTTCTCCATTGAGTTATGGGAGCGTTTTGGTTATTACGGCCTGCAAGGGATCATGGCCGTTTACCTGGTAAAACAGCTGGGTATGTCGGAAGCGGATTCTATCACCCTGTTCTCTTCCTTTAGTGCACTGGTTTATGGCCTGGTCGCTATCGGCGGATGGCTCGGCGACAAGGTACTTGGCACCAAACGCGTCATCATGCTTGGCGCGATTGTCCTGGCTATCGGCTATGCGCTGGTTGCCTGGTCCGGTCACGATGCCGCCATCGTCTATATGGGTATGGCGACTATCGCCGTCGGTAACGGCCTGTTCAAAGCTAACCCGTCCTCCCTGCTCTCTACCTGCTACGACAAGAACGACCCGCGTCTGGACGGTGCATTCACCATGTACTACATGTCCGTCAATATCGGTTCCTTCTTCTCTATGCTGGCTACACCGTGGCTGGCAGCGAAGTTCGGCTGGAGCGTGGCGTTCGCGCTGAGCGTCGTGGGCATGCTGATTACCGTGGTTAACTTTGCCTTCTGCCAGAAGTGGGTCAAACAGTACGGTTCCAAACCTGACTTCGCACCGGTGCATGTCGGCAAACTGCTGGCGACTATCGTCGGCGTAGTCGTGCTGGTCGCGATTGCCACCTGGCTGCTGCACAACCAGGGCATCGCACGTATGGCGCTGGGCGTCATCGCACTGGGTATTGTTATCATCTTCGCTAAAGAAGCCATGGCGCTGCAGGGCGCGGCGCGTCGTAAAATGATCGTTGCTTTCCTGCTGATGGTTGAAGCGATTGTCTTCTTCGTACTGTACAGCCAGATGCCAACCTCGCTGAACTTCTTCGCGATCCGTAACGTTGAGCACTCGATTCTGGGTATCGCGTTCGAACCGGAGCAGTATCAGGCGTTGAACCCGTTCTGGATTATGATTGGTAGCCCGATTCTGGCGGCGATTTATAACAAGATGGGTGACCGCCTGCCGATGCCGCATAAATTCGCCATCGGTATGGTACTGTGCTCCGGCGCTTTCCTGGTGCTGCCGCTGGGTACCAAATTCGCCAGCGATGCTGGTATCGTCTCCGTCAACTGGTTGATCCTCAGCTACGCGCTGCAGAGTATCGGCGAACTGATGATTTCCGGCCTCGGCCTGGCGATGGTGGCTCAACTGGTACCGCAACGTCTGATGGGCTTCATCATGGGTAGCTGGTTCCTGACCACCGCAGGCGCCGCCATCATTGCAGGTAAAATCGCTAACCTGATGGCAGTACCGGAAAACGTGACCGACCCGCTGGTTTCTCTGGATGTTTACGGCCACGTGTTCCTGCAGATTGGTATCGCGACCGCAGTCATCGCCTTCCTGATGCTGCTGACCGCGCCGAAGCTGAACCGCATGACTCTTGACGACGACGCTGTCGCCAAAGCGCGCGAAACCGCAACCGCTTAAATGCTCCGGGAAAACCAATAAATTTAGGCCGCTAACGTTTGTTAGCGGCATTTTTTTTTGTCCCTGGGCGGACTAACATACAGAAAACTGCAGCCACGAGGAGTTACTGATGAAACTGTTCTACAAGCCCGGCGCCTGTTCCCTTGCCTCTCATATCGCCCTGCGCGAAAGCGGCCTCGACTTTACCATCGATAGCGTCGACCTGGCGAAGAAACGCCTCGAAAATGGCGATGACTACCTGCTGATTAACCCTAAGGGTCAGGTTCCCGCGCTGCTGCTTGACGACGAAGTGCTGCTGACCGAGGGCGTGGCCATCATGCAGTACATTGCCGACCGCGTACCTGACCGTCAGCTGCTGGCGCCAGTGGGTACCATTGCCCGCTACCAGACGCTGGAATGGCTGAATTACGTCGCCACCGAATTACATAAAGGCTTCACCCCGCTGTTCCGCCCGGATACGCCGGATGACTACAAGCCAACGGTGCGTGCCCTGCTGGAGAAAAAGCTGCAGTATGTCGATGAGGCGCTGAAAGATAAACAGTGGCTGAATGGGCATCGCTTTACCATAGCTGATGGCTATCTGTTCACGGTACTGCGCTGGGGCTATGCGGTGAAACTGAATATGGAAGCGTACGCAAATATTGGCGCCTGGATGGCGCATGTCGCGGCGCGTCCGTCCGTTGCGGCGGCGCTGTCGGCGGAAGGTCTGAAGTAAACCATTGGCATGCCCGCAAGCGGGCATGCCATCGCGCTTACAGTTGCGTAGCGCTGAAGTAATGCTCCGGTTTGGCGATGCGGTCCTGTGCCGCCACCACCTGCAGTTCATACTCCTGCATATTTTTGGTTGCCAACATGATTTCATACACTGCCGCAGTGACGTGCTCAAGGGCATCGCGCAGGCTGGCGCCCTGCAGTAGCTTAACCAGCAGCAGGCCGCTGGTCACATCGCCCACGCCGACCGGCTGACGGCTGCCAAAATCGACCAGCGGGCGACTGATATGCCAGGCTTCATCCGCTGTCACCAGCAACATCTCAAAGCGATCCATACTCATCCCCGCCCGCGCCAGATGCTTCACCAGCACGACCTGCGGCCCTTGCGCTATCAGCTCACGCGCTGCGCTAACGGCTTCATCAACGTTAGCAACCGGATGGCCGCACAGGATCTCCAGCTCGACAAGATTCGGCGCGATAATATCGCTGGCCGGCAGCGCATAGCGTACGTGGAATTCAGCCACCCCAGGGGCGACGATACAGCCTTTTTCCGGGTGGCCCATCACCGGATCGCAAAAATATTTCGCTGCCGGATTCGCCGCTTTAACCTGACGCACGATGCCGAGAATATGTTCGCCCTGCTCGGCGGAACCCAGATAGCCGCTCAGTACCGCATCACAGCTCTGCAGCTTATCGATGTCGGCAATCCCCTGCACGATTTCGGTCAAATGCGAAGGCGGCATGACGCAGCCGGTCCATTTGCCGTACTGCGTATGGTTGGAGAACTGAACGGTATTGAGGGGCCAGACGTTGGCGCCGAGACGGCGCATCGGAAATTCAGCGGCGCTGTTGCCCGCATGGCCAAACACAACGTGAGACTGAATGGCGAGGATGTTCTTCATTTTCTTACCACAACCCTAAAAAGAAAAAGGGCGTGGTTTCCCACGCCCTGGTTTTATTTTTTATTTCCAGCAGATCAGGCAGTAATTCTTCTTACCGCGACGCAGTAAGGTATAGCGGCCGAACAGGCGGTCGCTATCGCTGAATACATATTCCGGATCGGACTGCTTTTCACCGTTAATGGTCACCGCGTTGGAGGCTACGGTTTTACGCGCCTGGCCGCGGGACGGCTGCAGCTCGGAATCTACCAGCGCTTGCAGAAGATCGGCGCCCTTTTCCATTTCGATCATCGGCACGCCGTCTTGCGCCAGCTGTTCAAAATCCGCTTCGCTCAGATCGCTCAGATTGCCGTTGAACAGGCTTTCAGTAATACGTTTCGCTGCTTCCAGGCCTTCTTCGCCGTGGACCAGACGCGTCACCTGCTCTGCCAGCACGTACTGCGCGCGCGGCGCTTTACCGCTGTTCTTATCTTCTTCTTCCAGCGCATTGATCTCTGCAATGTCCATGAAGGTGAAGAACTTCAGGAAGCGATAAACGTCCGCATCCGCGGTGTTGATCCAGAACTGGTAGAATTTGTACGGGCTGGTTTTCTTCGGATCCAGCCATACCGCGCCGCCTTCGGTTTTACCGAACTTGGTGCCATCGGCCTTGGTGATCAGCGGAACGGTCAAACCGAAGACCTGATTCTGGTGCAAACGACGGGTCAGGTCGATACCAGATGTGATGTTGCCCCACTGGTCGGAGCCGCCGATTTGTAGCGCCACGCCGTGCAGTTTATTCAGGCAGGCAAAGTCATAACCCTGCAGCAGGTTATAGGAAAACTCGGTGAAAGAGATACCCTGATCGTCACGGTTCAGACGCTGCTTCACCGCTTCTTTGTTGATCATCTGGTTCACAGAGAAGTGCTTACCGATGTCACGCAGGAAGGTCAGCACGTTCATGCCGCCGAACCAGTCGTAGTTATTCGCGGCAATCGCCGAGTTGTCGCCGCAGTTGAAATCGAGGAATGGCGCAACCTGTTTACGGATTTTGTCCACCCACTGCTGCACGGTATCTTCGGTATTGAGTTTACGCTCAGCGGCTTTGAAGCTCGGGTCGCCAATTAGACCGGTCGCGCCGCCCACCAGCGCCACAGGCTTGTGGCCTGCCTGCTGGAAGCGTTTCAGGCATAACAATGGAACAAGATGCCCCAAGTGCAAGCTGTCAGCGGTAGGATCGAAGCCGCAATAGAGCGCGATCGGGCCTTGCGCCAGTCGCTCTGCTAACGCTTCTTCGTCCGTCACCTGGGCTACCAGCCCCCGCTCTTGCAATTGTTTAATCAAGTTACTGCTTGCCATCAAATTCTCCATGTATAAACGACTGCACCTTTGCCGGTACACGACTTTTCGCCAGACGCGAAAGGTACATAGAATAAAGCGCCGGAGCACGTAGCACCAGCGCTTAAAACAACATTTTGCGTCCTTTATGGCGCCAGACGGTCGATTTGCCAGCCATCATTTTGCCGCTGGTATAAAAAGCGGTCGTGTAGACGATGTTCGCCGCCCTGCCAGAACTCCATCTGTTCGATGCTGACGCGGAAGCCACCCCAGAAACTCGGCAACGGCACTTCGCCTTGCTGGAATTTCTGTTTCAGCTCAAGGAATTTACTTTCCAGGATCCCACGCGCGGAGATACGGCTGGACTGTTGGGAGACCCAGGCGCCGATCTGGCTATCGCGCGGCCGGCTGTGGAAATACTTAACCACTTCCAGCGTCGACAGACGCTCTGCCTGACCGATTACCATCACCTGCCGCTCCAGCATATGCCAGGGAAACAGCAGGCTGATATGGGGATTTTTTTCGATTTGATGTGCTTTGCGACTACCCAGGTTGGTATAAAACACCAGCCCTTTTTCGTCATAGTGCTTTAACAATACGATGCGTTGATAGGGCTGGCCGTTTTCATCAACGGTCGCGACCACCATTGCCGTCGGGTCGGCAAGCTTAGCGTCGCAGGCCTGACGCAACCAACGTTCAAATAACGTCAGGGGTTCAGCGGGAAGATCGTGGCGACGAAGGCCGCCACGGGTGTATTCACGGCGCAGATGCGCGATTTGCTGCAATTCGTCGTTGTCAGACATAACCATTGAGATCGTTGTCATAGGGTGGCGTTATTGTGCGCCCCCGCTACGGAAATCTCAACGTTTCGCGGTCTGCAACTGGCAGTTGTCCAGTACGACGCGGTCGCGCTTATAAACGGTGGCGCTGTCGCCCTTCGACCAGAAGACATAAACGCCATCAGTATAACGAGCCCCGGAAGCCGAGAGCCCCTGGGTCAGGTTTAATTGTTGATTATCATAGATAAAGCTTACCTGCTGACGCGCGTTGTTCAGATGGACGGTCAACGGTTTTTGATCGCACTGATATTCAAGGGTGTCGGTCTGCATCCGTTCAACGAATTGGTTGTAATAGCTACACCCCGCCAGCATGAAAGGAACTACCGCAATAAGAATTTTTTTCATGAGTATGCCTTCGACTTTCCCGGTCAGGAGAGCAAACCGCCCTCCCGGAATTTCGTCCAGTTTACCGGTAAATAAAAAATAGCGACTTCAGTTAACTCTGATTCTGCGCTCGATTCGCGGGATAGATGGCACCAAGAATGGTCGCTTCGCTGGCGCCGGTAACGGAAGGAAGATTACCCGGCAGGCCAGCAAGCGTACGCCATGCCAGCCACGCAAAGGCCAACGCTTCCATATCGTCGCCGCTGATGCCGGCGTCATCGGTGGTCGTGACTTCAGTACCTGGCAGCAGCGCCGCCAGACGCGCCATCAACAGCGGATTTCGCGCCCCGCCGCCGCAAACTAACAAACGCTCGCAGCCGCCGCTTAACAAAACCTGCTCACTGATGGTCACTGCGGTCAGTTCTGTCAGCGTAGCCTGAACATCCTGCCCTCGCAGATTGGCGTAGCGCGCCAGATGTTTTTCCAGCCAACCATAATTGAAATACTCGCGACCGGTGCTCTTCGGCGCGGGTAACGCGAACCACGGGTCGCTTAGCATATCCTGCAGCAGCGGTAGCAAGACTTTGCCTTCACTGGCCCATTGCGCGTCTTTATCGTAGGGTTTACCACACTGGCGCCAGATCCAGGCGTCCATCAGCATATTCCCCGGCCCGGTGTCGTAACCGCGTACCGGCTGCCCCGGAACCAGCAAGGAAAGGTTGGCTATGCCGCCGATGTTAAGCACCATGCGCCTTTCAACCGGGTGCGCCAACAGAGCCTGATGGAAGGCAGGGACTAACGGCGCGCCCTGGCCGCCAAGCGCCATATCGCGACGGCGGAAATCCCCCACCACGGTCACGCCGGTATGCGCTGCGATCTGATTGTTATCGCCTATTTGCATCGTGTGCGGCGCATCGCCGGTCGGCTCATGCCACACCGTCTGGCCATGGCAACCGATAGCGACGATATCCTCAGGTTGAAGATTCTGCTGGCGCATCAGCGCTAATACTGCGTCAGAAAATAGCCGGCCCAAACGGGTATCGAGTCGCCCCAGTTGCGATAAGGTCAGCTGCTGCCCCTGGCAAATCGCTAAAATATCTTCTTTCAGATTGACCGGGATGGGGTACGAGAGGCTCGCCTGCTGCGCCACTATGTTTTCATTTATTGCCGCCAGAACAACATCAACGCCATCAAGGCTGGTGCCAGACATTACGCCAATAAAACGACCTGATTTCATACGCCTACCCTCATTCCATGACTTTTGCAGTACCATCAGTGCATCATAAAGCAGCGTTCAATGCTATGGCGCACTAATACTTTTTAACAATAGTTCTGCCGCAAGAATTTGTTAGGTAAAGTACTTACGTTTATCCGTCGTTAAAGCGAACCTTATTATTTTTAAACGGTCCATAAGGAAGCTATGCCAGCGAACGCTTAAATGCCATATAATTGACCACATGGAAGTTCACTGGAACATTTTGGTACACAGGAGATTCATAGATGATTTTACGTGTTTTGGCTGTCTCGATGATTGGCTTAACCCTGGCGGGTTGCGTCAGCAGCAGTGGCCTATCCGGCGATGTTTACACAGCCTCAGAAGCCAAGCAGGTGCAAAGCGTGACCTACGGTACCATCGTACATACCCGTGCGGTCCAGATCCAAAGCGGCGATGACAGCAATGCCATCGGCGCGATTGGCGGCGCGGTACTCGGTGGCTTCCTTGGTAATACCATCGGCGGCGGTACTGGTCGTTCTCTTGCAACCGCTGCAGGCGCGGTTGCCGGTGGCGTAGCCGGTCAGGGCGTACAGGGCGCGATGAACAAAACGCAGGGCGTTGAGCTGGAAATCCGTAAAGATGACGGTAACACCATCATGGTAGTTCAGAAACAGGGTAACACCCCATTCTCCGTCGGCCAGCGCGTAGCCATTGCCGGCAGCGGCAGTCAAGTGACGGTTTCCCCGCGTTAAGCCTCTCTAATGCGGCCTTTATTGGCCGCATTAATCCCTCATAATTATTATTTAGCTCCAAATAATTTATCATACATATATCAATTTTATTGATATTTCTCCGCGACAACTTGCGTTTGCGCAATATTTCCCGTTGATTAATTCGTTAGCCTGAAGTGGTCTTTCTCATTTAGCGACCTGCACGTCGTTTTTATCCGCCCTTTTATCGCGGGAGTTTGCCTGTGCCTCTGAAACTAAACCGGTTATCACACCGCTTATTTGCTTATATTATTGCCTGCAGCCTGGCAATTATTACGATCGATTTATTATCTAATTCAGTTGTTAATCGTATCCCTACGACTTCATCACCACTTTTCCCTTTACTGACAATAATATTAATGATTTTTCACATTACTATTTCTTGTTTTATGAGCATGAAGTATTGGTGTGATAAAAACCGCCTGTATCTGATGCCCATCGCCTTCGCTTTTGCCAGCTCTGCCCTGTTGATGCTGGGCACCCTGAGCAGCTATCCCGGCTGGCTACTGTGCAACAGCGAATATATTGTTAAACAAAATGACGCGCTGATCTTTTATTCGTTCCGCAATATTCTGATGGCCGTGTTATTTATCACTGCCATTATAATATATCGTTTTCGCCAACATCTTAACCAGGCTGCTGGCGCACATGCTATAATATTGACGGTATGCTTTCTATTCAGTGCCGCCATTCTTATTTTATCCTGGCTACACTCCAGTAATAGTCCGTTATTAAGCATCGATTTTATCGACGATATCACCAGCACTTTTACTCCGTTATGGCATTACTGGATGGGCTGGCTGCTATTTTTAGCCTGGGTATGTACGTTGATATTATTGATTATGCTAACCCGGCTACGTAATATCTTCTGGTACAGCGGCGCATTTTTCTGTGCCGCCTATATATTTACGCTAAACGTATTACTCACAGCGACAGGTAGTCAGCATATTATCGCCTGGAATCAGGCGCGCCTGTTCGAAACCTTAAGTACCTTATTTATGCTGTTCGTCCTGTTAAGCGACGTTTTTCTTCTCTATCGCGACTCTAACAACAAATACATCAATTCATATCAGAACTCTATCCGTGACCCGTTAACCGGGCTGTACAACCGCAGCTACTTTTACGACACGCTGAATGGACTATTGCCGCATACTTCAGCAGCACAACCGCTTTCCGTCATCGTCAGCGATCTCGATCACTTTAAGCGTATCAACGACAACTACGGTCATGTCCAGGGTGACAAGGTGATTCAGTTTGCCGCCAGCGTATTACAAACCTATGTCCGTCGTGAGGATATTGCCGCGCGCATCGGCGGCGAAGAGTTTGCCCTGTTGTTGGTAAATACTGATGCTGATGATGCGCTGGCGATAGCCGAGCGAATTCGCCAGATGGTCAGCGCCGGGCAGGATTCACTGCCGGAACAAATGACCATTAGTATGGGTGTCTACACGGCGACAAGCTCGCTCATTGAGGCTGAAGAGTGCGTTAAGCGCGCGGATACGGCTATGTACGCGGCGAAAAACGGTGGCCGCAATCGCGTGGTGGTCTGGCAGAATAAATAATTGAAAGGGCTCTGCAAGCGCAGAGCCCTGTTCCTGGCTAGTCTTTAGCCTGAAGATCGAGGATATTGTTTTCAAGTTTACGGATTAAGTTGAGCAGCGTTTCGACTTCCTGCTTTGATACACCTGCAAGGATTTCATCACGCGTTTTGCCGATCACGTCTTCCATTTGGTTGATCAGCGGTTCAGCCTTTTCCGTTAGCTTGATACGTTTCGCCCGGCGATCGTTTGCACAAGTCTGGCGAGAAATAAGCCCTTTCTCCTCCAGTTGATCCAGCGTGCGCACCAAAGAGGGCTGTTCAATACCAATTGCCTTGGCCAACTGGATTTGCGACTGCTCAGGAGGTAGCTGATGTATGTTATGCAGCGTGACCCAGTGCGTCTGCGTTAACTCCAGAGGTTTCAGGCGATGGTCGATCAGCGCGCGCCAAACGCGTACCAAACGTGCCAGATCAGAACCAAGTGGCGATTCCAATTTCATCTCCTTATAATTAGCTTGCTAAGTTATTATACTGCTTTTAGAATAGTGTGCAGCATTTAAATTACCAAAACAAATGAATTACTTGATTCACTAAATTCAAAACAATGATTTACAATGTGAACTAATTCATCACCAAGAACATTATCCCTGCAACGGCAAAGGATTTTTGCTTGTGAAACTGAGTCTTAACACTCCCGGATTGTCGCTACAGGACCTGGTGTTCGGCGCTTCTATCTATTTTCCCCCGTTATTTAAAGCCGTCGTGCTTGGTTTCTTTATTTGGCTAATAGTTCATCGTCAGTTGCGCGACTGGATGTACGCCGGCGAAATCTGGCATCCCCTGCTGATGGACCTTTCCCTGTTTGCGCTGGCCGTTTGCCTGGCGCTGGTTCTCCTGACTCTCTTGTGATACTCATTTCATGAAGAAACTAAAATATCTCTCAACCTTAATTATCGCCGCCTGCGCAATCATCGCCGCCTGGCTGGTCTGGAACTACTACACTCAGTCGCCATGGACCCGCGACGGTAAAATCCGCGCCGAACAAGTCGGCATCACCCCGCAGGTCTCCGGCAGTATTTTGCAGTTGAATGTTAAAGATAACCAATTGGTCAACGCCGGCGACGTGCTGTTCCGTATTGACGATACGCCTTATCGCATTGCGGTATTAAACGCTCAGGCGCAGTTGGCAAAAGCCAAAGCGGAACTGGCAAAAGCCAAAGCCGAGCAAACCAAGGCCGCCAGCGACGTTACTCGCCGCCGCAGTCTGTCGCAAAACTTCATCTCCGCTGAAGATATGGAAACCGTCAATACCGCGCTGAATACCGCCAATACGACTTATGAGGCGGCTAAAGCGGTCGTTGGCGTGGCGCAAGCCGCGCTGGAGCATGCGCAGTGGCAGCTGTCGCAAACCGTGGTTAAAGCCCCGGTTGATGGCTGGATAACTAATTTGTCAACGCGGGTCGGGGACTATGCCTCCGTCGGCCATCCCGTATTTGCCCTTGTCGACAGCCACTCTTTCTATGTCCTGGGTTATTTTGAAGAGACCAAACTACGTCACATCCGCGAAGGTGATAGCGCCCAGGTCGTTCTTTACAGCAGCAAACAAACGTTACAGGGTCACGTTTCCAGCATTGGCCGCGCTATCGTCGACCAGAGTGTCGAAGGCGGTTCGGCGTTGGTCGCTAATATTAAACCCAATATTCCGTGGGTGCGCCTCGCGCAACGTGTACCGGTACGTATCGAGTTCGATAAATTGCCTGCGGATGTCACATTGGTTTCAGGTACCACCTGTACCGTGTCAATTGGCGGACAATAATGAAGCTGCAGGCTCTGCGCTGGCAATCACTGCCGTGGTTTAAAGCCAGCCGCCCGCAATGGCGCTACGCATTGCGCAATGGGATAGCCATGTGTCTGGCGCTTAGCATCGCCTATGCGCTGGATCTTGATGAGCCCTACTGGGCAATGACCTCAGCCGCAGTCGTGAGCTTCCCGACCGTCGGCGGCGTTATCAGTAAGAGTTTTGGCCGTATCGCCGGCAGCCTGCTCGGCGCCTGCGCCGCCCTGCTACTTGCGGGCCATACCCTTAACGACCCGTGGCTATTCTTATTCAGTATCTCAGCCTGGATTGCGCTCTGTACCTGGGCCTGCGCGATGTTTACCAATAACGTCGCCTACGCTTTTCAACTGGCGGGCTATACCTGCGCAATCATCGCCTTCCCGGTTATAAATGTTACCGACGCGAATGAACTGTGGACTATCGCTCAGTCGCGGGTCTGTGAAGTGATTGTGGGGATATTGTCCGGCGGATTCATGATGATGATCCTGCCCAGTACCTCAGATGGCGTCACACTGCTGACGGCGTTGAAGAATATGCACTCACGGTTATTAGAGCATGCCAGCCTGCTGTGGGTGCCGGAAACCACCGATGCGATTCGTAGCGCTCATGAAAGCGTCATCGGTCAGATCCTGACTATGAATCTACTGCGTATCCAGGCCTTCTGGAGCCATTATCGTTTCAGACGGCAGAACCCCTTGCTGAATTATCTGCTGCATCAGCAGTTGCGAATGACCAGCGTCATCTCCAGCCTACGGCGAATGTTATTGAACTGGCCGGATGCGCCTGGTAATACGCGGGCGGTGCTGGAAACGTTACTTAGCGAGCTCGCCAATCCGCACGCAAATGTTTATAGCGTGGCGCGAATTCTGGTGCCGCTAGCCCCCGGCCCTAACGCCGACTATCGCCATCTGGCGTTCTGGAAACGGCTGCGTTATTTCTGTCGTATCTATCTCGAAAGCAGCCGCTGGATCCGCCGCATCGAGAACGCCAGCGCTATCACGGTGTTCAATGTCCCTTCGGCGCCCGCGCTGTCGCGCCATACCGATCAGGCGGAAGCGTTATGGAACGGCTTACGGACCTTCTGCGCGCTGGTGGCCGTGGGCGCCTGGGGTATCAGCACCCAATGGCAGGCCTGCGCCGCCGCGCTCACCCTCGCCGCCATTAGCTGCGTACTCTACTCGATATCGCCTTCGCCCTTTAAATCGCTCACCTTATTGATGCGTACGCTGGTGCTGTTGTCGCTGTTCAGCTTTGTGGTGAAGTTTGGCCTAATGGTGCAGATAACCGACCTGTGGCAGTTTTTACTGTTTCTCTTCCCGCTGCTCACCACCATGCAGTTATTGAAACTCCAGATGCCGAAGTTCGCAGGGCTGTGGGGGCAGTTAATCGTCTTTATGGGATCGTTTATTTCGGTCACCAACCCTCCGGTTTACGATTTTGCCTCGTTCCTTAATGATAACCTCGGCAAAATCATTGGTGTCGGTCTTGCGTGGCTTGCCTTTGCGATTATCAGCCCCGGCTCGGATGCGCGGAAAAGCCGCCGCCATATTCGTGCGTTACGGCGTCACTTTGTCGATCAGTTGAGCCGACGCCCGCAGCACAGCGAGCATGAATTTGAGTCACTGGTGTACCACCACATTAGCCAGTTAAGCAGCAGCCAGGACGCACTGGCGCGACGTTGGCTGCTGCGCTGGGGCGTGGTGCTGCTCAACTGCTCGCATGTCGTGTGGCAACTACGTGATTGGGAGACACGCTCCGATCCGCTTTCACAAGTGCGCGACTTGTGTATTAGCCTGCTACGCGACGTCATGAGCGAACGCGGCGTCCAGCAACGCCCACTTGCCTCGACGTTGCTGGAACTGCAGCGGATTTGCGACACCCTTAATCACCATCATCAGCCGGCGGCTAAAGAGCTGGCGGCGATTATCTGGCGGTTATACTGCTCTCTATCGCAATTAGAACAAGCGCCGATTGCCGGCACCATTACCGAACGGACTACTTAATCACCCCGCAGGCAAAACGCTCGCCGCCGCCGCCCAGCGGCTGCGGGCTATCGGCCATATTATCGCCTCCGACATGCACCATCAGCGCTTTGCCCTTCACTTCCGCGAGCGTTTTCAGGCGCGGGGCAATAACCGGTTGGTTAGCCACGCCATCGTCGTTCACCACCAGCAAAGGAAGATCACCAAGATGCCCTGCCCCTAATGGCCCTTCATGTTTGCCGGTATGTTGTGGGTCGAAATGACCGCCCGCCGCGCCAGCGGCGACCGCCTTACCGTCTTTTATCGCCGGTTGGCAGCTCCCTTCTGCGTGGATATGAAAGCCGTGTTTGCCCGGCGGAAGCGCGCGTAAATCAGGCGTAAACTCAAGACCCCTGTCGGTTTCAGTGATTTTAACGCTGCCGACGGCCTGGCCAACGCTCTGGCTGGTGACAAGATTAAGGGAGACATCTTCACTGGCGGCCTGAGCGCCAGCGCAAAATGCGAGAGTGAAAATAGCGAGTAAACATCGTTGCATAACACCTCCGGATTAGCCGTATCCCTGATAAGTGTAAACCAGGTAGCGGCATCCGGAGGCGTAATCTGGCTTACGGGACGTCGTAACCCAGCGCCGCTTTACGAATGCGGAACCACTGCTGGCGCGTCATATGCAGTTTTTCCGCCACAATAGCTGAGCGCACGCGCTCGATTTTCCCCGAGCCAATAATCGGCAGCGGTTTCGACGGCAAGCGCAATACCCAGGCGTAAACCACCTGTTCAATGCTTTCTGCGTTAAGCTCCTGGGCGATTTGCGCCAGCTCGTCGCGCAGCGGCTGGAAGCTTTCGTCGTTGAACAGGCGTCCGCCGCCGAGGCACGACCAGGCCATCGGACGGATACGCAACTGCTGGAGTTGATCGAGGGTGCCGTCCAGCAGCAGCGGCTGATGTACCGGCGAGAGCTCGACCTGGTTAGTGGCCAGGGTGAAAGGCAGGCGCGATTGTAAAAGCGTAAACTGCGCCGGCGTAAAGTTAGATACCCCAAAGTGGCGCACTTTCCCACTATGATGTAACGCGAGGAAAGCCTCAGCGACCTCATCGGCATCCATCAGTGGATCCGGGCGGTGAATCAGCAGTAAATCGAGATGATCGGTCGCCAGATTACGCAGGGATTGCTCGGCGCTGAGAATAATATGGTCGCGATCAGTAATATAGTGGCCAATAGTATTTTCCGCGCGCGCCTTGGTCGCAATACCGCATTTGCTGACGATTTCCATACGCTTACGCAGGTGCGGGGCGCGTTTAAGCGCTTCGCCAAACGCGGCTTCACACTGATAATCGCCGTAGATATCGGCGTGGTCGACGGTCGTAACCCCCAGATCCAGGTGCTGCTCAATAAAGCCAACCAAAGCGTCGGTGGACATCTTCCAGTCCATGAGACGCCAGTAGCCCATTACAAAACGTGAAAATTCCGGCCCTTGCGGAGCCATAGCAATACGCTGAACCATAAACGCTTCCTCGACAAAAAAGTGTTCTGAGTATACGCATATTTGTCGTCAAAACAGTGAGGGTTGCTGCGGTTCTTCCGCCGGCTCCTGCTTAGTCGCGCGAATTTTACGCAGTAAACGCTGGCGGCACAGACGTAGAACCTCCTGCTTTTGCGCGTCGGTCAGCTTTTGCCAGTTAAAGCGCTCATCCCGGCTACGAAAACAGCCGCGGCAATACCCGCGTTCGTCGGACTGACATATTCCCCGGCACGGACTTTGTACCGGGAAAAACTCCAGCTGCTCTGCCACCACCGCTCTCCTGTATTTTCTCTCTGTCTCTCATTGAAGACGTTCCACCGCCAGTGCGCAACTTTTGTTGTCTTCGTATTCGCGCTAACGATCATTTTGCTTGCATTAGACCAATCGGTCTACTACAGTGTGCTCCATGAACAGACACAGCGAATGCGATACCCGAGAACACATCCTCATCACCGGCGAGCAACTATGCATGCATCGTGGTTTTACCGGCATGGGCTTAAGTGAACTTCTGAAAACGGCGGAAGTGCCGAAAGGCTCTTTCTATCACTACTTTCGCTCAAAAGAAGCCTTCGGCGTCGCGCTGCTTGAACATCACTACACCGGCTATCTGCAGCGCCTGGTTGATCACTTTGACCATGGCGAAGGCAACTACCGCGACCGACTGCTGGCCTACTATCAGCACACGCTGAATCAGTTTTGCCAACAGGGCATTATCAGCGGTTGCTTAACCGTGAAGCTGTCGGCGGAGGTGTGCGACCTGTCGGAAGATATGCGTACCGCCATGGATAAAGGCGCCAGCCAGATTATCGCCCTATTGGGCGAAGCGCTGGAAAAGGGCCGTCTGGAGGGTAGCCTGTTGTTTGAGGGGGAAGCTATCACCCTTTCACAGGTGCTGTACTCGTTGTGGTTGGGAGCCAATTTACAGGCCAAAATTACGCGTAGCGCAACGCCGCTGGAAAGCGCCCTTGCTCACGCCAAACAAATCATTGCAGCGCCTGCGGTTTAACAGGCGTTTTATTTAACCAGTTACAAGACGACCGGTCTACTCAGGAGTCATTATGTCAGAATCTAAATTGTTCAGCCCGTTAAAAGTCGGTGCGGTGACCGTACCTAACCGCGTATTTATGGCTCCGCTGACCCGTCTGCGCAGCATCGAACCAGGTGACATCCCTACTCCGCTGATGGCTGAGTACTATCGTCAGCGCGCCAGCTCCGGCCTGATTATCACCGAAGCGACGCAAATTTCCGCCCAGGCGAAAGGCTATGCCGGCGCGCCGGGCCTGCATAGCGCAGAGCAAATGGCCGCATGGCAAAAAATCACTGCTGGCGTTCATGCTGAAAACGGTCATATCGCCGTGCAACTGTGGCACACCGGGCGTATTTCCCATAACAGCCTGCAGCCGGGAGGCGCGGCGCCGGTTGCGCCATCGGCGCTGAGCGCAGGTACGCGTACTTCGCTGCGTGATGAAAACGGTCATGCCATTCGCGTCGATACGTCGATGCCGCGCGCGCTGGAAACAGACGAAATCCCAGGGATCGTGGATGACTTCCGTCAGGCGGTAGGCAATGCCCGCGATGTCGGCTTCGACCTGGTAGAGCTGCACTCCGCGCATGGCTATCTGCTACACCAGTTCCTGTCGCCTTCTTCTAACCAGCGTACCGACCAGTACGGCGGCAGCGTTGAGAATCGCGCCCGCCTGGTGCTGGAAGTGGTCGATGCCGTCAGTAAAGAGTGGAGCGCCGATCGTATCGGCATTCGCGTGTCGCCAATCGGTAGTTTCCAGAACGTCGATAACGGCCCGAACGAAGAAGCCGATGCGCTCTATCTTATTGAGCAGCTGGCAAAACGCGGTATCGCTTATCTGCACATGTCCGAACCAGACTGGGCCGGCGGCCAGCCGTACAGCGACGAATTCCGTCAGAAAGTTCGCGATCGCTTCCCGGGCGCGATTATCGGCGCTGGCGCCTATACGGTGGAGAAAGCCAACGACCTTATCAATAAAGGACTGATCGATGCCGTGGCCTTTGGCCGCGATTACATCGCTAACCCGGATCTGGTGGCGCGTCTGCAGAAGAAAGCGGCGCTTAACCCGCAGCGCCCGGAAAGCTTCTACGGCGGCGGCGCGGAAGGTTATACCGATTATCCAACCCTGTAATCCCTCCATTGATAGCGGCGTACCAACGCCGCTATACTCAAGACTCTGATGTATCAAAACAAACTGCATAGGGGAAATTATGCGCTTACTTCACACCATGCTGCGCGTTGGCGACCTGCAACGTTCTATTGAGTTTTACACCAACGTGCTGGGCATGAAGCTGCTGCGTACCAGCGAAAACCCTGAATATAAATACTCGCTGGCTTTCGTCGGCTACGGCGAAGAGAGCGATACCGCGGTTATCGAACTGACCTATAACTGGGGCGTGGATAGCTACGAACTCGGTACCGCCTATGGCCATATTGCGCTGAGCGTCGACAACGCGGCGCAAGCGTGCGAGCGTATTCGCCAGAATGGCGGCAATATCACTCGCGAAGCTGGCCCGGTTAAAGGCGGCAGCACGGTTATCGCCTTTGTTGAAGATCCGGACGGCTACAAAATTGAGCTGATCGAAGAGAAAGATGCCGGAAAAGGTCTCGGCAACTAAGTTAATTCGGGCGCGTTCGCGCCCGATGTTTTCTCCCTTCCTGCTGCAAGCCGCGGCAAAATTTGCCATAATGCGCGCTACTTTTTTCCAGCTAAGAGAATCTGATGTCCGAGAACGCTCAACTTAATGGTCTGTGCGGCCGTTTTCGCGGTTTTTATCCTGTGGTAATTGATGTTGAAACCGCCGGGTTTAATGCCAAAACCGACGCCCTGCTGGAGATCGCCGCTATTACGTTGAAGATGGATGAGCAGGGCTGGCTGATGCCGGACGAAACGCTGCATTTTCACGTGGCTCCCTTCGAAGGGGCCAACCTGCAGCCGGAAGCGCTGGCTTTCAATGGAATTAACCCAAACGATCCGGAGCGCGGCGCGATAAGTGAATACGATGCGCTGCACGCCATTTTTAAAATGGTTCGCAAAGGAATGAAAGAGAGCGATTGTAGCCGCGCGATTATGGTGGCGCATAACGCGACTTTCGATCACAGCTTTACGATGGCCGCCGCCGAGCGCGCCGGGTTGAAACGCAACCCGTTCCATCCTTTCGTGACCTTCGATACCGCCGCGTTGAGCGGGTTGGCCTTAGGGCAAACGGTATTGTCTAAAGCCTGCATCGCCGCCGGCATGGAGTTTGATGGCAGCAAGGCCCATTCTGCGTTGTACGATACCGAGCAAACCGCCCAGCTATTCTGCGAAATCGTCAACCGCTGGAAGCGCCTTGGCGGCTGGCCGTTACCTGTACCTGAAGCGTAAGCGATAAAAAAAGCGACTTCCGGAGAAGTCGCTTTTTCTTTTGCAGCAAAGAATTACTCTGCTTTCGGCTCGTCAGCGTTGTGCTTTGCAGCCGTTTCTTTGATCAGCTGCTGCAGTTCGCCGCGCTGATACATTTCGATGATGATGTCGCAACCGCCAACCAGTTCACCGTCAACCCACAGCTGCGGGAAGGTCGGCCAGTTAGCGTATTTCGGCAGTTCAGCGCGGATATCCGGGTTCTGCAGGATATCAACGTAGGCAAAACGTTCGCCGCAAGCAGAAAGCGCCTGCACTGCCTGAGCGGAGAAACCGCAGCTCGGCAGCTTCGGAGAGCCTTTCATGTACAGCAGGATCGGGTTTTCAGCGATTTGACGTTGGATCGTTTCTAGAGTGGTGCTCATTGTCGTGCTTCCTTAAACATCTTTACGGCAGTAATTTGTCATTGTAGCGTCCTGGACGCAGGACCGATAATAACATTTTTTTCACTCGCCACATTTTATCTTCTGTCGTCTGAAGTTGCCTTAAAAATATCACTTTGTAACGTCACCGCGGGGCGAGTTGCGCACTTTCTGTACGAGGAGGTGATTGTCTGACTCATTTTTTTGCAATCGTTAACCAAACGACATTTTAGATACAAAAGAGTATTAACTTTCTGGCTTTTTATGCTTTAGAATCATTCCGGTTTGTCATTCACCGTCAGGCATTAGTATATGTCTGTAATTTAATCAGGGGATTGCTCAGTGGCGCGGCTCAATAAAATCGCGATATCGCTCTGTGCATTACTGTTTACATCTATCTCGCTTACGCCATTGGCGCATGCTTCAGGGCATACGCACGCTTCGGCTACGCCGAAGGCGCACCCGGCGAAAGGCTCCACCGCCGAGCGTAAGAAGAAAGCAACGCAAAATAAATCCAAATCCACCACTAAAACTACCCGTAAAAAAACCTCAAGCGCGAAGTCCCCTACTCGTACTACCGCAGCAAGCCAAACCGCGCTTAATCGTCAAGTCGCCGGCGCCACTAAAAAATGCGTGTTGCGTAAAGGCTATAAAAAGCAGTGTGCGAAAACGGTAAAATCCAGCGAAGCATCGACGCTGGCGTTGAACAGCGTGAAAAGCAAATGCGTGGTGCGTAAAGGCTACAAAAAACGTTGTAAACCTGTCGCTGATGAACCGAATCTGACGATTGCCGATGCGCACAAAGCCCGAGTGCAAAAAGCGCAAAGCACTGCCATGAATAAACTCATGGATCAGCTAGGCAAACCTTATCGCTGGGGAGGCTCCTCACCGCGTACCGGTTTCGACTGCAGCGGGCTGGTTTATTACGCCTATAAAGATCTGGTAAAAATTCATATTCCGCGCACCGCTAACGAAATGTACCACCTGCGCGATGCCCGCCCGGTTGACCGCGATGAACTGCAAAGCGGCGATCTGGTCTTCTTCCGCACCCGCGGACGCGGCACCGCCGACCACGTAGGCGTTTACGTTGGAAACGGTAAGTTTATCCAGTCGCCGCGTACCGGCCGTGATATTCAGATAACCTCCCTGAGCGAAGATTATTGGGTTCGCCACTACGTCGGCGCGCGCCGCGTAATGACGCCAAAAACCATTCGTTAAGAGGCACAGACCCCGGTTTGCCGCTGCGCCGGCAAACCGCTCTTCTGTACATTCCCCTCCTCTTCCAGATTCAGCGGATACTGCATTCGCTCCTCCAGTTGCGCGGGGTGACGGCGGTAGCTGGTCGGCGACATACCAAAATGACGACGGAAAGTACGGCAAAATGTCGCCTGGCCTTCAAACCCGAGCAGCAATGAGATACTCAACGCCGAATCCTGCGTCTGTTTGAGAATACCGGCGGCAATGGTCATTTTGCGTCGGCTAACATATGTTCCCAGCGTATAACCGGTAATCAGCGCGAACTGGCGCTGAAAGTACCAGTGCGAATAACCCGATTTCCTTGAGATTGCGGTGACGGGTAGCGCGGTAAAGATGTTGTCTTCGATCCACTCGATGATATCTATGACGATCGGAATAATATGTCCGCTGACCATTTCATGTTTATGCGCCATCTCTTCTCATCCATCAATTATGAGCTTTATGCTTGTTCAATAAGGATTTCTTACTCCGAGGTCCGTTGCCTGCAGAGACAATTATATTTGTCATACAATTAAAATTAATCCTAATGATTATTGGGCATGAAAGTCATTCCCATTACGCATTATGCTCGCAAGCTAATGTTTTATATCGATCTAAAAAGATAACAGGTGATGAAGATACGCAGCGTTTTAGTCGTAGGCAGGAGCGTCGATGGGGAATTTGCGAATCATATCGCTCGCCATGCGCCAGACTGGCGAAGGCTTAATCAGTCGCGTTAGCAATAAATAACCTTTGTTGTTGTAAGTCTTTTAACTGACTTCAGCAAATGTTAACATTCTCAACACAATAACATGTAACACTCGCGACAGCGTTACACAGTAAATACGATATTCAGGTGAACATTCACCTAATTAATGTGAGAAAAAACAAAAAGTTATAAGGAGAGTAGCAATGTCGTTCGAATTACCTGCATTACCATATGCAAAAGACGCCCTGGCGCCGCACATTTCCGCAGAAACCCTGGAATACCATTACGGTAAACATCACCAGGCCTACGTGACCAACCTCAACAACCTGATCAAAGGCACCGCTTTTGAAGGCAAATCTCTGGAAGAGATCGTTCGCTCTTCTGAAGGCGGCGTTTTCAATAACGCAGCGCAGGTCTGGAACCACACTTTCTACTGGAACTGCCTGGCGCCTAACGCCGGCGGTGAGCCGGAAGGCGAACTGGCCGCAGCGATTAACAAATCTTTCGGTAGCTTCGCTGATTTTAAAGCGAAATTCACCGATGCCGCGGCGAAAAACTTCGGCGCAGGCTGGACCTGGCTTGTTAAAAACGCTGACGGCAGCCTGGCTATCGTCTCCACCAGCAACGCCGGCACTCCGCTGACTACCGATGCGACGCCGCTGTTGACCGTTGATGTCTGGGAACACGCCTACTACATCGACTACCGCAATGCCCGTCCTAATTATCTGGAACACTTCTGGGCGCTGGTAAACTGGAAATTTGTTGCCGCCAACCTGGCAGCATAAAAATAAAACCGCAGCAGGGTTACCCCGCTGCGGTTTTTTCTTAGTGCGACTTAGTTATTCGCTAACGCTTCTTCTGGTTGTGAACGCCCGCCAAACAGCACCACCGCTAATGCCAGCCCGGCAATAATCGCCCCCATCACCGGCACAAAAGCATAACCGAGGCCGCCGGATATCACCGCGCCGCCCGCCGCCGCGCCCAACGCATTACCGAGATTGAAAGCGCCAATGTTAACCGACGATGACAGGCCCGGCGCTTCGTGCGCCACGCGCATTACGCGCATCTGCAGCGGCGGAACCACCGCAAAGGTTGCCGCGCCCCACACGACCATGCTGACGGCAGCACCCAGTTGCGATTGTGCCAGCAGCGGAATGGCCAACATGATGGCAATCAGTAACAACAGGAACCCTTTCAACGTTCCGGAGACTGAACGGTCGGCAAACTTACCGCCCAGATAGTTGCCAAGCGAGAAACCGACGCCGATTAATACCAGCATGGCGGTAACAAACAGCGGTGAAGCGTTGGTAATGGTATGCAGTACCGGAGAAATGTAGGTATACAGCGTGAACATCGCCCCGGCGCCCAGCACGGTGGTTAACAGCGCAGAGAGTACCTGAGGACGCATCAACACTGAAAGCTCGCGCTTCACGTTCGGACGTTCGCCGGCGCTACCCTTCGGCAGGGAGAACCACAGGCTGACCATCGCAATTAATCCCAGACCCGCCGTGGCGAGGAAAGACATTCGCCAACCGATGGTTTCGCCAAGCCAGGTGGCAGCCGGTACGCCGCCGATATTGGCAATGGTCAGCCCCATAAACATGGTCGCGACCGCACTGGCCTGTTTGTGTTTTGGCACCACGCTTGCGGCAACGACCGAGCCAAGGCCGAAGAACGCGCCATGATTGAGGCTGGTGATAATACGCGACAGCAGTAGCGTCGTGTAATCCGGCGCAATAGAAGAGAGCACGTTGCCGAGGGTGAAGATCCCCATCAGGAAGATCAATGCATTGCGGCGAGCGCGATGCGATAGCAGCAACGTCATTAACGGCGCGCCGACCATCACGCCAATGGCATAGGCGCTAATCAGCATCCCCGCGGCCGGAATAGAAACATCGACGCCTTTGGCGATAACCGGCAGTAATCCCATCGGGGAAAACTCGGTGGTACCGATACCAAAGGCACCGATCGCCAACGCGAGTAAGGGAAAGTTGATTTTCATTCAGAGACTCCATCAGGCCGATTCAGGACACGGCATTACATCAGAAGCCAAAAGCATGACATCAATCACAGAAAAACAGAAGTAAACGAAATGACAAAAGATTTTTGCAGATTTGCTAATAATGGCGGGATGGGAGGGGAAGCCCCCTCCCTGCTGGAATCAGTGCAGTACCGCGGTCAACGCGGCGGCGACGATCAGACCCAAAACAATAACCGTCGTTGTCAGCGAAAACTTTAAATTTGTGTCCATCAATTTTCTCCCCTGATTATCCCCACATAGAAAGTGAGCTTGCTCATTTTTGCACAAAAATATGCAAAAATCTTCCCGGATTTAGAGTGATGCACATTTTTGCTCTTCCCCTTTGCCGCGAGATAGGACAAAATCCCACGCTAATTTGAAAGCGTATCGGCCATTGACCCCTTCCTGTCGTTCTGTGTCGTTTTCCCAGGTGTTGCAATGTTGAGCATTGTATACAGGGTGTGTATAGGCAAACGTTTACGTATCGATAATCAGACGATCAGGTCAAGGTCTGGAGTGAGAAGTAATGGCAACTATTAAAGATGTAGCGAAACGCGCAAACGTTTCCACTACAACTGTATCACATGTGATTAACAAAACCCGTTTCGTGGCGGAAGAGACGCGCAATGCGGTGTGGGCGGCAATTAAAGAACTCCACTATTCGCCAAGCGCCGTGGCTCGCAGCCTGAAAGTCAATCACACTAAATCGATCGGTCTGCTGGCCACCAGCAGCGAAGCGGCCTATTTCGCTGAAATTATCGAATCCGTAGAAAAGAGCTGCTTCCAGAAAGGCTATACCCTGATTCTGGGCAACGCCTGGAACGATCCGGAAAAACAGCGCGCCTACTTGTCGATGATGGCGCAAAAGCGCGTTGACGGCCTGCTGGTGATGTGTTCCGAGTACCCTGAGTCGGTGCTCAGTATGCTCGAAGAGTATCGTCATATTCCGATGGTGGTGATGGACTGGGGCGAAGCCAAAGCGGACTTTACCGACTCGGTTATTGATAATGCCTTTGAAGGCGGCTATATCGCCGGCCGTTACCTGATTGAACGCGGCCATCGTGAAATTGGCGTTATTCCGGGCCCGCTTGAGCGCAACACCGGCGCCGGGCGCCTTGCCGGCTTCATGCAGGCGATGAAAGAAGCGCATATCAATGTGCCGGAAAACTGGATTGTTCAGGGCGACTTTGAACCGGAATCCGGCTACCGCGCCATGCAGCAGATCCTTAATCAGCAGCATCGCCCAACCGCCGTGTTCTGCGGCGGCGACATCATGGCGATGGGCGCTATCTGCGCCGCCGACGAAATGGGCCTGCGCGTGCCGCAGGACATTTCGCTGATCGGCTATGATAATGTGCGCAACGCCCGCTACTTCAGCCCGGCGCTGACCACAATACATCAACCCAAGGACTCACTCGGAGAAGCGGCATTCAATATGCTGCTCGATCGCATTGTTAATAAACGCGAAGAGTCGCAGTCCATCGAGGTGCATCCACGTCTTATCGAGCGCCGCTCGGTTGCCGACGGCCCGTTCGTCGATTATCGTCGTTAACACCCTCCTCCGGCGCCGGTTATTCCGGCGCCCGCAACCACTCCCGATTCAACGTTTCGCTGTCGCCAAGATAGTCAAGCAGCCAGCTTAAAGCGGGTGAAGCATCGCTTTGTTGCCAGGTCAGGCAGCAGGCGGCATCCGGGAATGGGTTTTCCAGCGTCAAGGCCGTCCACTCCCCGCTATCGATATGCGGGCGGGCGAAATGGCCTGGCACCATCCCGACGCACAATCCTGCCGATAGACAGGTGGCTGAAGATTCCCAATCCGGCACCACCACCCGCTTCTGGTTATCAAGCAGCCAGGTTGTGCGCTTCGGCAGCGAGCGCGAGGTATCTTCGCGCACCAGGGACGGCCAGTTGCGCAACACGTCATCACTGAGCGGCCCTTCCATCTGCGCCAGCGGATGACTGCTGGCGACGACACAGTGCCAGTTCAGCATCCCCATATCGCGAAAAGCGTAACGCCCTCCCACCGGTATCGAACGCGTCGCGCCGATAGCGAGTTCTACCCGCCCATCGGCTAACGCATCCCAGACGCCGTTGAAAACTTCCTGAAAAACGATCAGTTCGACATCGCTAAAATGGCGATAAAAATCAACGATCATCTGGCGCATCCGCGCCGGTTTAACGATATCGTCCACCGCAATGGACAGCTGGCCGCGCCAGCCGTTAGCAATTTGCTGGCACTGCTGGCGGGTGATCTGCATTTTTTTGATAACAGAACGCCCTTCCTGCAAAAACCAGTGCCCGGCGGGGGTCAATTCAACATCACGATGGCGACGTTCAAAAAGCGGAACCGCCAGCCACTCCTCCAGCTGTCGCACCGTATAGCTCACCGCCGAAGGTACGCGGTGTAGCTCCTGCGCCGCGGCGCTGAAACTCCCGTTACGCGCCACAGCATCAACCACTTCTAAGGAATATTCAGACCACATATTCTGCCTGCAAAATTTTTGAATGCATGTGACAAATAATAGCGTTTCACAAGGCGGATTACACTCCCTACACTCTGCGGCATCGTACCTGCATCAGTAGAAAGAGAACGTTATGCAACAACCTGGGAAAGGATTTTTAGTGTGGCTGGGCGGCCTGAGCGTGCTTGGCTTTCTGGCCACCGACATGTATCTACCGGCCTTTGCCGCCATTCAGCAAGACCTCAACACCTCTGCCGCATCGGTTAGCGCCAGCTTGAGCTTATTCCTCGCGGGCTTCGCGATCGGCCAGCTGTTCTGGGGGCCGCTGTCGGACCGCTATGGTCGGAAACCGATTCTGCTCGCCGGGCTGGCTATCTTCGCTCTTGGCTGTCTTGGGATGCTGTGGGTACGCGATGCGACGCTGATGCTGGTACTGCGTTTTGTCCAGGCGATTGGCGTATGCGCCGCCGCGGTGACCTGGCAGGCGATGGTGACCGACTACTATCCGGCCCAGCGCACCAACCGCATTTTCGCGACGATCATGCCGCTGGTCGGGCTCTCTCCGGCGCTGGCGCCGTTACTCGGCAGCTGGCTGTTAGTCCATCTGGAATGGCAGGCTATCTTCGCCACCCTGTTCGCTATCACCATACTGTTGATGCTGCCGGCTTTTCGTCTGAAGGCGGTCGTCAAACCTGCTGGCGAAACCCAGCAGAAAATTACCTTTATGTCCCTGCTGCGTTCACGTGAATATAGCGGTAACGTGCTCATTTATGCGGCGTGTTCCGCCAGCTTCTTCGCCTGGCTCACCGGTTCGCCATTTATCCTCCATGAAATGGGCTATGGTCCGACGGTGATTGGCCTTAGCTACGTGCCGCAAACTATCGCCTTCCTGATTGGCGGTTACGGCTGCCGCGCGGCGCTGCAAAAATGGCAGGGTCATCAGATGCTGCCCTGGCTGCTGGTTGTTTTTGCGCTGAGCGTAGCCGCGACCTGGCTTGCCGGAATACAGGATCATCCGTCGCTGGTTGCGTTAATGGTTCCGTTTTGCATCATGGCGATTGTGAATGGCGGGATTTACCCTATCGTCGTCGCCCAGGCGCTGAAACCTTTTCCACAGGCAACCGGGCGCGCCGCCGCCCTGCAGAATACGCTGCAGCTTGGCCTCTGTTTCCTGGCAAGCCTGCTGGTCTCAAGCCTTATCGCCACTCCGCTTCTGACCACCACCAGCGTGATGCTGATTTCCATCGTCCTGGCAGGCATCGGTTTCTGGATGCAGCAACGACGCGTGCAGTTAGTGAACGAATCGTCTCACGCTTGATGATTTTTTAAAGGATCTCCCGGACCAGTAATTAGCCTGCTAATATATTTTTATTGAAAGGCGGTTTTTAGCGGCCTATACTGGATCCGGCATCACATAAATAGAAAGTTTTTTAGATATTAACGGGGGCAGGAAGCAGCCCGTTTCACCATGGAAGGCCTTTCGGCAAGGGTTATCTCCCTTCCTCTGTTCTACGTCGGATAGCACCCTCACGATTTTTTCGTGAGATTTCTCACAAAGCCAAAAAAGCGTCTACGCTGTTTTAAGGTTCTGATCACTTGGGCGTGATGGAGAAGCTATGAGTTCATCGTGTATAGAAGAAGTAAGTGTACCAAACGATGATTGGTACCGGATTGCAGCTGAATTATTGGGCCGTGCCGGAATTGAGATCAATGGTTCCGCACCCTCCGATATCCGGGTAAAAAACCCGCTCTTTTTTAAACGCGTGTTACAAGAAGGGTCTCTCGGATTAGGCGAAAGCTATATGGACGGCTGGTGGGAATGCGAACGCCTGGATATATTCTTTCACAAGGTATTGCGCGCCGGGCTGGATAAGCAACTCCCCCACCACTTCAAAGATACGCTACGTATCGCTGGCGCTCGCCTGTTTAATCTGCAAAGCAAAAAACGCGCCTGGATTGTTGGTAAAGAACACTACGATTTAGGCAACGACCTTTTCCACCGCATGCTCGATCCCTATATGCAATATTCCTGCGGATACTGGAAAGAGGCCGAAAATCTGGAACAGGCGCAGCAGGATAAATTAGCTCTTATCTGTCGCAAACTGCAGCTTGAGCCAGGAATGAAAGTGCTGGATATCGGTTGCGGTTGGGGCGGACTGGCCTATTACATGGCCAAAAACTATAACGTCAGTGTGACGGGCGTGACCATTTCGGCCGAACAACAAAAAATGGCACAGGAGCGCTGTGCAGGATTAGATGTCAATATTCTGCTGCAGGACTATCGCGATCTTCACGAAAGTTTTGACCGAATCGTCTCCGTCGGGATGTTCGAGCACGTTGGGCCTAAAAATTACGCCACTTATTTTGAAGTTGTCGATCGTAATTTAAAACCAAACGGTCGTTTTCTGCTACACACCATTGGTTCAAAGATTACCGATCACAACGTCGACCCGTGGATTAATAAATATATATTCCCTAACGGTTGCCTGCCGTCGGTACGCCATATCGCCGATGCCAGCGAGAAGCATTTTGTGATGGAAGATTGGCATAACTTTGGTGCCGATTATGACACCACCTTGATGGCCTGGTACGAGCGTTTTCTTGCCAGTTGGCCGGATATTGCCGATAACTATTCAGATCGTTTCAAACGCATGTTTACCTATTATCTGAATGCCTGCGCGGGTGCTTTCCGCGCCCGCGACATTCAGCTCTGGCAAGTCGTCTTCTCGCGCGGTGTTGAACATGGCCTGCGCGTAGCCCGCTAGACTCGCTAAAAAAAGCCCGCAGAATACATTCTACGGGGCGTTTTTTATTATTCTTCCGCGCTTTTTTGCGCCGCTTCTTTTGCCGCCAGCACGCGTTCCACGGTATCCACCACCGCCTGAGTCTGCGGATCGATTTCGATATTTACTTTATCGCCGAGTTTTTTCACCCCAAGCGTGGTGCGCTGCAGCGTTTCCGGAATCAGGTGCACACAGAAACGAGTCGGGGTCACTTCACCAACCGTCAGGCTAATACCATCCACGCCGATGAACCCTTTATACAGGATATATTTCATCAGCGCCGGGTCCTGCACCTTAAACCAAATCTGGCGATTGTTTTCCGAGGTGAGGATTTTAACGACTTCGGCGGTGGTCATAATATGGCCGGACATCAAATGGCCGCCGATTTCATCACTGAATTTCGCCGCTCGCTCGACGTTGACCATATCGCCTTCATGGATAGCGCCAAGATTGGTGATACGCAGCGTCTCTTTCATCAAGTCAAAGCTGATTCGCGGGCCGTCAATTTCGGTAACGGTCAGGCAACAGCCATTGTGCGCCACCGAAGCACCGGTCTCCAGGCCATCGAGCATATGCGCCGGCAGCTCCACCACGTGGGTGCGGAAATTCGGTTTCTCATCGATGGACACCACTTTCGCAGTCCCCTGTACAATACCAGTAAACATACTTTGCTCCTGTTGAGAATCGTGACGGTATCATTACCGTTATATATACGCGGAACAATAACAGTTGACCAAACAGGTTGCCAGCGCGCATCGTGCCCCCACCATTTTTTCACTGGCTTAATGGCTAATCCTCGCTACAATAGACTGGAAATTCCTCCTGTTTTTTCTTCTTGCTGCCATTCAAGGCGGCTTTTTTAGTCTCAAAATAACAACAATATAAAGGTGTTCACGTGCAGAAGTACTTTATAGAAGCGCGTCAGTTATTAGCATTGGCTATCCCGGTCATTCTGGCGCAGGTCGCCCAGACGGCGATGGGCTTTGTCGATACGGTGATGGCCGGCGGCTACAGCGCAACCGATATGGCCGCCGTGGCTATCGGCACCTCGATCTGGCTACCTGCCATCCTGTTTGGCCACGGTCTGCTGCTGGCGCTAACGCCGGTTATCGCCCAACTCAATGGCTCCGGTCGCCGCGATCGTATCGCCCAGCAGGTACGCCAGGGCTTTTGGCTGGCGGGCTTTGTCTCCGTACTGGTGATGGTGGTGCTGTGGAACGCAGGCTATATCATCAGCTCGATGCACAACATCGACCCACAGCTTGCCGACAAAGCGGTGGGGTATCTGCGTGCGCTGCTATGGGGCGCGCCAGGCTATCTGTTCTTCCAGGTCGCGCGTAACCAGTGCGAAGGGCTGGCAAAAACTAAGCCCGGTATGGTGATGGGTTTTATCGGCCTGCTGGTCAACATTCCAGTGAACTACATTTTTATCTATGGTCATTTCGGTATGCCGGAACTTGGCGGCATCGGCTGCGGGGTCGCGACCGCCTCGGTCTACTGGGTCATGTTTGCCAGCATGCTGACCTGGGTGCGCCGCGCGCGCTCAATGCGCGATATCCGCTGCGCTGAGCGTTTCAGTAAACCTGATTTTTCGGTATTAAAACGGCTGGTACAGCTGGGGTTGCCAATCGCGCTGGCGCTGTTTTTTGAAGTCACGCTGTTCGCGGTTGTGGCGCTGCTGGTTTCGCCATTGGGGATTATCGATGTCGCAGGGCATCAAATCGCCCTTAACTTCAGTTCGCTGATGTTCGTTCTTCCGCTCTCGCTGGCGGCGGCGGTAACAATACGCGTTGGTTTTCGTCTCGGCCAGGGCTCGACGCTGGATGCACAGACCTCCGCGCGTACCGGGGTCGGCGTGGGCGTCTGCATGGCAATGATCACCGCGATTTTCACGATCCTGATGCGTAAGCAGATTGCCCTGCTGTACAACGATAACCCTGAGGTGGTGCTACTGGCCTCACAGCTGATGCTGCTGGCGGCGATTTATCAGATTTCCGACTCCATTCAGGTGATCGGCAGCGGTATTCTGCGCGGTTATAAAGATACGCGGTCGATCTTCTTTATTACCTTCACCGCTTACTGGGTACTTGGCCTGCCAAGCGGTTATCTGCTGGCGCTGACGGATATTGTGGTGCCGCGGATGGGGCCTGCGGGCTTCTGGTGCGGCTTTATCATCGGCCTGACCTCCGCTGCCATCATGATGATGCTGCGCATGCGCTTCCTGCAACGTCAGCCGTCAAGCGTGATCCTGCAGCGCGCCGCGCGTTAACCAGAAACGCTAAAGAAAAGGGCAAGCCGTTAAAACGGTTTGCCCTTTAATAGCGCTACTTCGCAAGCCATTTGCGCTGCGGCGGCGTATAGCGATGGAATGCGGTTAAAATCTCCTGTACATCATCGCTAAAAGTCAGCATCTCAGCATAGCGGCGATGCATAAACCCTTCGGCGGCCATTTTTTCCGCCATCGCCTGCAGCGGGTTGTAATAGCCGTTCACGTTCAGGAAAGCACAGGGCTTTTCATGAATACCGAGCTGCGCCCAGGTCCACTGTTCAAAAATCTCTTCCAGCGTTCCGGCTCCACCCGGCATGGCAATGAAGCCGTCCGCCAGCAGCGACATTTTGTTTTTGCGCTCATGCATATTCTCAACGACATGCAGCTCGCTTAATCCGCTATGCGCAATCTCACGCTCCACCAGCCCGCGCGGCATCACGCCAATGACCCGCCCGCCGTGTTCTAATGCAGCATCTGCCACGGCGCCCATGAGTCCTACTTTACCGCCGCCATACACAAGCTCCACCCCGGCTTGCGCCAGCGCCTTGCCAACCTGTTGCGCGTAAACCTGATAAATCGGGTTTTCCCCGGTAGAAGAACCACAAAAAATGCCAATTGCTTTCATTACTGCGCTCCGTCGTTTATTTGCCGCACACTCTAGCATAAAGTCGGTGAGCGTCTCCCCTGCCAATCCGGGCAGAAAAACGCAACGGAGCAGGACATTGTTGAAGAAATATCCTTTATCATCAGTAAAATATGGGCGATATGGATAAAAGTTCTGCAAACGCGTCTATTCTGCAAGAAAAGTGACGTTTGCCTCTTGCCACACGGCCTCCCTGCCGTTAATATGCGTCCCCGTTGTCACCACAACATTGCGTTCATAGCTCAGTTGGTTAGAGCACCACCTTGACATGGTGGGGGTCGTTGGTTCGAGTCCAATTGAACGCACCATTCGCGTTTATAGCTCAGTTGGTTAGAGCACCACCTTGACATGGTGGGGGTCGTTGGTTCGAGTCCAATTAAACGCACCATATGCGTCCGTAGCTCAGTTGGTTAGAGCACCACCTTGACATGGTGGGGGTCGGTGGTTCGAGTCCACTCGGACGCACCATTTCAATCATTATTGATTTGGTGCGCACTTCTCTTCTTTCCTCTTGCTTTTATCTATAACGACATCAGTCGCTGTACCTGAATACTCTCCAGTTTCCCCTCCAGAATCGCCAGAAAATCGTCATGATACGGCATCGCAACGTGCTGTTTTAGATCGTCTTCCGAGCGCCAACGCTCAATAAACACAAATGAGATCTTTCCTTGCCGGGAAAGCTGCCTGACATCAGGGATCTCCCGGCTTTCGTGCAGGTCATATTGCAGGCACCCTGCTTCTCTGTGCGTCGGCGGCACCATGGCTAATGCCGCCTCTCTGATGGTATCGATATATTCAGGATAGGGGGTCAGCGTGGCAACAATTTTGACTTCACTCATAAGGCTTCCTCTGGCTCACCGTATTCCCCTGGAGGCTATATCTATCCAGGGCGTGAATTATTCAGCGTAGTGGTGAAGCCAGAATTACGCCAGAGTCCGCGTCAGCGCCCTTTCTCATACACGGTCATGGTAAAGACGACGGGCAACTGACTGAAATTACAATATTCATGTGGCACATCGGTACGTGCTACCGCAGAACACCCTTCAGCCACCTGATATGGGTCATTATTCACCGTCAGGGTGAGTTCTCCCTCGGTCACGTATAGCAGTTCCCAGGTGTCGGCCGGATGCCCCGGCGAACGGAACGATTCGCCAGGCAACATCCGCCACTGCCAGAGTTCAAGCATATCCGGTCCGCTGGTGCCGGCCAGCAGCCTGGCACTGCCGCCCTGCTCGCCGCGCCATAATACCGGAATCGCATCACGGTCGATAAGATGAACCATCGGCTCACTGGCAACGTTGACAAACTCCGCCACCGACACCCCCATCGCCGCAGCGATTTTGCACAACAGCGCGATACTGGGATTCGCCCTACACCCTTCGATATCCACCAGCATCCCTTTACTGACGCCGGCGCGACGGGAAAGCTCGTCGAGAGAGATCTTCTTTTCGCGTCGAAACTGCTTAATACGCCGCGATACCGCCTCATTAATGCGGCTTAGATCGTTACCGTTATCGGTCGTTATATTGACTTTATCATTCATCGGTCGATATTATGCTCTAAATCAGTCATTACAGGATTATGCAATGTCTCACCCATTACCGTCAATTAGCCCACAGTTAGCCGGGATCGCTCCTGGGTTTCGGGCACTGAGTATTACCGTCAACGCTGCGCCGCTAAGTGATGCTTCTATCGGTGAAGCCGCGCTGGCGTCAGCCTGTCAGGCAGTATTAGCCGGAGAGCCCGCATGGGCGGAGGACCATCTCGCGGCATGGTCTACGGTATTCAAAGCGTTTGGCGCTAAACCGAAACGTACGCCCTGTTCCGCAGAGGCGTTGCGTAAACGCGTACTTCGCGATGGCGCCATGCCGGCAATTGACCCGGTCGTTGACCTCTACAATGCCGTCAGTCTGCGGTATGCCATTCCCGTCGGCGGCGAGAACATCGCCGCCTATTGCGGCGCGCCGCGTCTGGTCATCGCCGACGGCTCTGAGCCCTTTGATACGATGAAGGAAGGCTTAGCCGCCGTTGAATCACCGGAACCGGGAGAAGTCATTTGGCGTGACGATCGCGGTGTGACCTGCCGCCGCTGGAACTGGCGACAGGGAGTTCGTACCCGCCTGAGCGCTCGCGATCGACAGATGTGGTTTATTCTGGAAAGCCTGCCAGAGATGCCGCTCGAAGCGCTGCATGAGGCCGGCCGCATGCTTACCGGGGGGCTGGAGCAGATGATGCCCGGCTTGAGCCACCAGTCCACGCTAATCAGCCTATAAAGTCAGACACAGGAGCAGGTAATGTCACTATTTTTAACCAGTTTTATCTTTGAGAAGAAAGAGTACGACGATGACTTTTATCAACTGGACGGCGAGATCGAGCGCTATACCCAGTCGCTGGAGGGATTTATCGGTATGGAGAGCTATCATGATGCCGCCAGCGGCCGAATCATCAACAACTACTACTGGCGCGACCGACAGTCTATGGAAATGATGATGAACCATCTGCAACACCAGCAGGCCAAAGCTCAGGGGCAACGCTGGATCGCCGGGTATCAAACCATCGTTGCCGAGATTGAGGGCAGCCACAATATGAACCTGCCCCATCCACTTGCGGAGTATCCACTACGCTACCAATCAAAACATCAGTGATTTTGAACAAGATAGGCAAATTGTTTCGATTTTAAACAATCATCATTGGTTCTATTCTTATCACATCGGAGCAACAGCGCTCCTCGCCAAACAAAATCTTTAAGGAATATGACCATGAAATCCATCAAAACTTTTGCTGCAGTTACCGTGCTGTCCCTGATGTCATTCGGTGCTTTCGCCCAGAGCGTGACGGCAACCGCTTCAACCCTCGACCGTGCGGAAGCGAAAATTGCCGCCCAGGCTGCGGAGCAAGGCGCGTCTTATAAAATTACCAGCGCCCAGTTCAATAACCGCGTCTATATGACTGCCGAACTGAGCAAATAATAGTGCGAGTGTGACGCGCCAGGCTTTATCTCTGGCGCGCCGCGCTGCTTTTCAGCGAAGACAGTGTCGTTGTCCTCTCCACCGATGCTTCAACTACCTGCCACTTGCTCCAGCACCGCCGAGGCCTTTGCCGCTATTTCGGCGCTGACTTTTGTCGCTAGCACGTCAATAAATCCACGCAGTTGCTGCGCCGTCAGGCCGTTGTGCAGGCTAATCGCGTAATGGCTCTTCAGCTGGCTTTCCACGCCCGATAATGCGGCCAGCATTGAAATCGTCGCCAGCTCGCGCGTCGGCCAATCCAGGACGTCACGCTGGAAAATATCGCCAAACAGATGCGCCTTCAGATAGCAGTCGATAGCTGGCGCAAATTCAAATAGCGGTCCGCTGACCGTTTGCCCGACCAGTTGTGTCTGATTACGGCTACCGGCCTGCAGGCTATCCCAATTCTCCGGTAACGGGGTCGCTGTCGCCCCCTCGTTATCAATAACGCCTCGCGCCTGACGCTCGGTTATCACCTTCATCAGGCAGGAGAGCGCATTCAGGCTACGCGGAAAGCCGCAGTAGGCGTACAGCTGCACCAGCGTCTCTTTTAACTCATTTATCGTCAGGCCGGTGTCCAGCGCGGTATCCAGCGCATGGGCCAGCGCCGCGATATTGCCTTCGGCGGCCAGGGCGGCAACCGGGATCAGCGCCTGTTGGCGCGCGTTCAATGGGTTTTGCATCGTTTGTTCTCCAAACGGAAAGTATCGACAGGAGAAAAAGATTATAGAAACTTGGCAGGGGGTTGATTAGCCAGGCAAAAACGAACAGACCTATGAGATGGGCTCATGAATTATCTATTACGATGCACAGGGCTTCCTTGCCCTGGGGAATATTATTCGAAGTAGACTTCCGGATTTTCCGACAGTGAAACGAAGGTTTTGGTGTCTTTATCCAGCGCGCGAATATCGCCGCTTTCGATATCATAGAACCAGCCGTGCAGACGCAGGGTTTTGTCACGCAGGCCAACCGCGACCGATGGATGCGTTTTAATGTTGTTCAACTGGGCAATGACGTTTTCCTGCACCATACCGTTCACTTTATCGGTCTCGCTGGCCCAGGTTTTCTTCTCAACCACCGCTTTCGCCGCGTCCGAATAACGCAACCAGTGGGAAACGGCAGGCATTGGTTCCAGACACTGGCAGGTGGCGATGGCTTTCATCGCGCCGCAGTTGGAGTGGCCGCAGATGACAATATCCGTCACACCGAGGGCGACAACCGCATATTCAATGGTGGCTGACACGCCGCCCGGCTCCGGCCCGAAAGAGGGCACAATATTACCGGCATTACGAATAACGAACAGCTGCCCTGGCTCCTGCTGGGTAACCAGCTCCGGGACCAGGCGGCTATCAGAACAAGAGATGAACAACGCTTTTGGATTCTGGCTCGACGCCAGGCTGCGGAAGAGCTCTTTGCGTTGCGGGAAAATCTCTTTCTGGAAGTTGAGGAAGCCCTCAATGATATGTTGCATAGCAGTGTCTCTTTTCTCTGTAGTAATTACGATATGACAAAGATCACATTTAGCTAGTGTATCACCGAAGCGCAGAATGGGAATCGTTATTGATAATAGCTGTGCAATAAGCACCCAACCTGTCCTTTGGGTGCTTGCCTCTGTGGGTCTACATAAAGAACTTCACCGCTTGTTGCAAGGTGGTGCCCATTCCCCACAGCAAGGGTATACCGACGGCCAGCCAGCTTAGCGTCAGCAGCAGCGGCGCGGGCGTCGGTTCCCAGCTCAGCTGCGCATCTTTATTGATAGTATACAGACCCCTCGCCTGCTGCTGTTGCTCCGCGGTCATGGCATATTTCTGCGGAATCGGCCGAACCAGCTGATTACAAATAAAGCCGATGATAAGCAACCCGGTCAACGCCAGCAGCGTGATGTCATAAATTCTCGCGGGTTCCACCCCCTGCGCCAGCTGGTACTCGCGCAAATAGTTGACCAGCACCGGGCCGCTGATCCCGGCCGCCGACCAGGCAGTCAGCAGACGGCCATGAATCGCGCCAACCATTTGTGAGCCAAATACGTCGGCAAGATACGCCGGGATGGTCGCGAAACCGCCGCCGTACATAGAAATAATCACACAGAGCGCACAAACAAAAAACGCCACGTAGCCGCCGTGGTTAATCAACGGCAACGTGCCGTAAAGTAGGGTTCCCAGAAAGAAGATCAGCGCGAAGGTGGCTTTCCTGCCGCACATATCGGAAACAGAAGCCCAGAAAAAGCGCCCCAGAATATTAAACAGGCTGAGCAGCCCGGTAAATCCCGCCGCCATCGTCGCGATGCGCTTCAGCTGTTCTGTATTAAGTTCCTGCCAGCCCAGATCCAGGGATAGTAGCTTACCGGCAAAAATCTCCTGCAGCATCGGCGAGGCCATGCCGAGAATGCCAATCCCGGCGGTAACGTTGAGCCACAGCACCAGCCACAGCAGCCAGAATTGCGGCGTGCGCCACGCGACGCTGACGTGAACCTGAACGGTTGGCTGTTTGCTGATGGCTTGCTGCGCCTTCGCGCCGACCGGATGCCAGCCCATAGGCGGCAGACGGTAACCAAAAGTACCGCAGAGCATAAACAGCGCATATATAACCGCCAGCGCCAGAATGCTCTGCCATACCCCACTTCCCTGACCATCGGCGAAAAAATTAATCAGCCAATTAGCCAGCGGCGCTCCCACCAGCGCCCCGCCGCCGAAGCCCATGATCGCCATTCCCGCGGCCATCCCTCGCTTATCGGGGAACCAGCGCAACAGCGTTGAGACCGGCGAGATATAGCCAAGCCCCAGGCCAATGCCGCCAATCACACCGGCGCCCAACCACAGTAGCCACAGCTGATGAAAATAGATTGCCGCGCTCGCCAGCACCAGGCCGCCACACCAGCAGAGGGTGGCGACAAAACTCACCAGACGCGGGCCAACCTTCTCCAGCCAGCTCCCCCAAAGCGCCGCGGAGCAGCCGAGAAAAACGAAGAACAGCGTATAGGTCCAGCCGAGCAGGGAAATTTTCCAGTCGCACTGGCGGGTCACCAGTTGCTGCCAGAATGACATATCGACCGGACACTGCAGCGGCGCGCTGCCGCCGATAAGCTGCGACATTGGCAGCCAGTAGACGGAAAAGCCGTAGGCCATGCCAATGCACAAATGCACCGCCAGCGCCGCGGGAGGGACCAACCAGCGGTTAAATCCAGGTTTAGCAATAATGCGGGGCTTAGCAAAAAAACGACTCAACGATGAAACGGGCGGAGTCGCGAGATTCTCATTTATCTGCACCATATTCCTGTCCTTATCATGTTTGTTTGCCGACTATCGCAGTAGCCGACGGCAAACGGTAAAGGCAAGAACAATGCCATCTGCTGAAAAAACGAACAGAAAATGGCGACTGAAGCGAGCAAGCACAACCCATAAGCCATGAGGAGAGGGAGTTGAAAGCTGTAAAAAAAGAGAAAATCATCGGTAGTGATTTTCTCTTTTCCGGACATCGGGGTATTTTCGTTGCCAGATCAATAACGATCGGCGATTTTGATAAACGTTGCTCTCAGAGTGATACGGCTTATCAGACCCCGACCAGTTCATACTTTTTAATTTTGCGATATAGCGTCGCAATGCCGATCCCGAGCTCATCGGCGGCCTGCTTTTTATTGCTATAGCGCGTCAGCGCATCGCGGATCATCTGTTTTTCCATCTCCTCCAGCGCCGTACCCCCCTCTTCTTCTTTCGCAACGCTGGCTGGCGCCGCCCGGCTGCTTTCGCGCTCGTTGACTTTGCCGCTGCTGATAAGATTTGGCGGCAGCAGCGACAGATCAATCACCTCGCCGGAGGGAACCACGTTAACCAGATACTCCATCAAGTTACTCAGCTCGCGAATATTGCCCGGCCAGCGGTAGTTCTTCAGTAAGGCGATGACTTCTGGGGACACGCCGGGATAGACCAGCTCCAGCCGACGGGTGTGCAGATGCAGGAAATAGTGAATCAGCAGTTCGATATCATCCTGACGCTCGCGCAAAGGCGGCAGGCGCAGTGGGATGACATTAAGCCGATAGAACAGATCTTCGCGGAATTTCCCTTCGGCAATGAACTGCTCAAGGTTCTGGTTAGTGGCCGAAATGATGCGGATATCGACCGGCACCGGATGGCTGGCGCCCACCGGCTGAATTTCGCGCGATTCAATCGCCCGCAGCAGCTTGGCCTGTAGGGTTAATGGCATATCGCCGATTTCATCAAGAAACAGCGTGCCGTGATTAGCCGCCTGAATCAGACCGGTCTTGCCGTTGGCCGAGGCCCCGGTAAATGCGCCTTTGACGTAACCAAAGAGTTCGCTCTCCAGTAGCTGTTCGGGAATGGCCGCGCAGTTGATCGCGATGAAAGGCTTCGCCTGACGGTCGCTAAGCTTATGCACCGCGCGAGCGACCACCTCTTTGCCGGTTCCACTTTCGCCGACAATCATCACGCTCGACGGGCTTGGCGCCACGCGGGTAATCAGTTTTTTCAGCTGACGCATTGGCCGACATTCGCCAACCATCTGTTCAATCTGCGGGCCATCCTGCGGCGGCGCCAGATCGGCCGACGAATGCGACTGATGGAAGGCCATTAAGAACAGCCATTGATCCTGAATAGCGTGCAGCTGACCGATAATAAGCTCTTTCTTATCATCAAAAGAAATGACGTGCTGTACGTGACCGCGAATAAAGTTTTGCGCAAAAGTCAGCGGACGAAAATGAATAGTTTTGCCAATCATACTGCCATGATTCGCGCCAAGGATTTTCATCGCCGCCTGATTGGCAAATTTCACTTTTTGATCCTGGCTAACCACCAGCACGCCCTGATCCATGTTTTCAATCATGGTGGAAAACATTTTAAGCATATTATCTCCCCCGCCCTGGTCCTCTAACAGGCGGGAGACAAATATTGAAGAAACGTGGCGTACATAATCTGAAAACTCGTGGAGGTTGTCATTAATGCGCTCCTGCTGCTCGCGAGTTAAGGCGACCAGGCTAATAACCCCGACACACTGTTCCTGATAAATCACCGGGGTACCCAGAAATGCCTTCTCTTTACAGTTCTCTTTATTGGTACAGTCTTTACACAAGGGATCAAAACGCGAATGAGTCACGACCTTTTCTTTTTTTGTTTCTATTATGTAACGTAAAAGTCGCGAATCTGTATTTAATTTTCGCCCCAGAAATTTACCGTAGGCGCCGGTACCGGCGACCCGGCACAGCGTATTGTCGACAATCTCGACTTCGAGTTGTAACACGCTGGAGAGCATGCGGGCAAAACGTTGAATCGTTGGCTGAATCTGCATTAAAACGGATAGCGAATTGGAGGGAATCATAATTGACCTTTTAATATCAGTAGCCGAAAGAAAATGCTGAAGATCGACTCTTTTTATTCTGCGTTTATCATACTACCGCCGCCCAGGTTGAAAAAAGGTGCCAACCCTGCGCTTTTTTACAGCTTAAAGAAAATATGGAAGAGGTATCACATTTTCCTCTCAATATGATAATCCGCAGGGCAAAATTATCATTTTGGTGTTGAAATCACCGTCGCAGAACGATATCCACGCTTGTCTGACGGCTCAAAGTAAATTTACCGTGACAACTGGCAAATGAATTTCATTTCCATCAGTTGAGCGTTACAAGCCATTTTTCGTGACCCGCCTCGCATAATCCCCGACTTTTCCACTCACCCACCGCGACTGAATTATAACTGGCACGCTTATTGTTAGTGGTAATACAGCGCTGGCCGTCGCCACTTACATCAATGTCATTTCGACTGCACAGCAATCAATAAGCCGTCATTCACTACCAGGATCGAAATATGAAAACTGTTAACGAACTGATCAAGGATATCAATAAGCTCAACTCTAACCTGCATGAAAAAGATTTCCTGCTGACGTGGGAGCAATCGCCGGACGAGCTGAAGCAGGTGCTGGATGTCGCCGCAGCGCTGAAAACGTTACGGGCGGAAAACATCGCGACCAAAGTTTTTAACAGCGGACTGGGTATTTCGGTCTTTCGCGATAACTCCACCCGCACCCGCTTCTCTTATGCCTCGGCGTTAAACCTGCTCGGCCTGGCGCAGCAGGACCTCGACGAAGGTAAGTCGCAGATAGCCCACGGTGAAACGGTGCGCGAAACCGCCAATATGATCTCCTTCTGCGCAGACGCTATCGGTATTCGCGACGATATGTATCTCGGCGCCGGCAACGCCTATATGCGTGAAGTCGGCGAAGCGCTGGATGACGGCCACAAACAGGGCGTACTGCCGCAGCGCCCGGCATTAATAAACCTGCAGTGCGACATCGACCATCCGACGCAGGCGATGGCCGATCTGGCCTGGCTGCGTGAACACTTCGGCTCGCTGGAAAATCTGAAAGGTAAAAAAATTGCCATGACCTGGGCCTACTCGCCAAGCTACGGCAAACCGCTTTCCGTCCCGCAGGGAATCATCGGCCTGATGACCCGCTTCGGTATGGATGTCACCCTCGCCCATCCAGAGGGCTACGATCTGATCCCGGACGTTATCGAAGTGGCGAAGAAAAACGCCGCGGCTTCCGGCGGCAGCTTCCGTCAGGTCACCGATATGGCGGAAGCCTTTAAAGATGCCGATATTGTCTACCCGAAATCCTGGGCGCCATACAAAGTGATGGAACAACGCACCGAGCTACTGCGCGCCAACGACCATGACGGGCTGAAAGCGCTGGAAAAAGCCTGTCTCGCCCAGAACGCCAATCACAAAGACTGGCACTGTACCGAAGAGATGATGAAGCACACCAAAGACGGTGACGCGCTGTATATGCACTGCCTGCCGGCGGATATTACCGGCGTCTCCTGCGAGGAAGGCGAAGTCACCGAAGCGGTGTTCGAAAAATACCGTATCGCCACCTATAAAGAGGCCAGCTGGAAGCCGTACATCATCGCCGCCATGATCCTCTGTCGCAAATATGCCAAACCCGGTCAGTTGCTGGAGCAACTGCTGCAGGACGCGCAAAAACGCATCAAATAACCTCGCGAGCCGGTCTGCGGGCCGGCTTCCCCGACTCCAAAGAAGGATAAGGACAAAATATGTCTGCTTTTTCGCTGAAAATGGATATTGCCGACAACCGTTTCTTTACCGGTGAAACCTCGCCGCTGTTCTCTCGTCAGCAGGCACAACAGGCGCGCCATTTTCATCAAAAAATCGCCGGTTACCAACCGACGCCGCTGTATGCCCTGAAGGAACTGGCGACGCTGTTCGGCGTAAAGAACATCCTGGTAAAAGATGAATCCCAGCGCTTTGGCCTCAACGCCTTCAAAATGCTCGGCGGCGCCTACGCCATCGCCCAACTGTTGTGTGAAAAATACCATCTCGATATTAACGCCTTCTCGTTTGAGACCCTGAAATCCACCATCAAAGAGAAGATGACTTTCGCCACTACCACCGACGGCAACCACGGGCGCGGCGTCGCCTGGGCCGCCCAGCAGCTTGGGCAAAACGCGGTGGTGTACATGCCGAAAGGTTCAGCGCAGGAACGCGTGGACGCCATTTTACGCCTCGGCGCGGAATGTATCGTTACCGATATGAACTACGACGATACCGTGCGCTTTACCATGCAAACCGCACAGAAAAACGGCTGGGAAGTGGTACAGGACACCGCATGGGAAGGCTACACAAAAATTCCAACCTGGATTATGCAAGGTTACGCCACCCTCGCCGATGAAGCGGTAGAACAAATGGCGGCGATGGGCATTGCTCGCCCTACCCACGTCTTCCTGCAGGCCGGTGTCGGCGCGATGGCAGGCGGCGTGCTCGGTTATCTGGTCGACGTTTTCGGCGCCCGCGATTTGCACTCGGTGATCGTGGAGCCTGAACTGGCGGACTGCATCTATCGCTCCGGGTTAAAAGGCGACATCGTCAACGTCGGCGGCGACATGGCCACCATCATGGCAGGACTGGCCTGCGGCGAACCTAACCCGCTGGGCTGGGAAATTCTGCGCAACTGCACCACCCAATTTATCTCCTGCCAGGATGCCGTTGCCGCCCTCGGTATGCGCGTACTCGGTAATCCTGTCGGCAATGACCACCGGGTTATCTCCGGAGAATCCGGCGCCGTCGGGCTCGGGACGCTGGCCGCCGTCCACTTCCATCCGCAGCGCCAGGCGCTGATGAACAAACTGGGGCTTGATAACCACTCCGTGGTGCTGGTCATCAGCACCGAAGGTGACACCGACGTGCAGCATTACCGTGAGGTCGTCTGGGAAGGCAAGCTGCCGGCAGCACAATAAACGTTCAACTTATTCAACATATTCATCCCGCGAAGCGGGAAACCAGGATCGGAGAGTTAATTCATGGCTAAGCACATTCCTTTCAAACTGATTGTCGAAAAAGCAAACCACTACCAGCAGGATATGACCCGCTTCCTGCGCGATATGATCGCTATCCCCAGCGAAAGCTGTGACGAAAAACGCGTCGTGCATCGTATTAAAGAAGAAATGGAAAAAGTCGGCTTCGATAAAGTCGAGATCGACCCGATGGGTAACGTGCTGGGCTATATCGGCCACGGTCCGCGACTGGTCGCCATGGACGCGCATATTGATACCGTTGGCATCGGTAACATCAAGAACTGGACTTTCGACCCCTATCAGGGGATGGAAACCGATGAGCTGATCGGCGGGCGCGGCGCGTCCGACCAGGAAGGCGGGATGGCGTCGATGGTCTACGCTGGGAAAATCATCAAGGACCTCGGTCTGGAAGATGAATATACCCTGCTGGTGACCGGTACCGTTCAGGAGGAAGATTGTGACGGTCTGTGCTGGCAGTACATCATCGAACAGTCCGGCATTCGCCCGGAATTCGTGGTCAGTACCGAGCCGACGGATTGCCAAATCTATCGCGGCCAGCGCGGTCGTATGGAGATTCGCGTCGATGTTCAGGGGGTAAGCTGCCACGGCTCGGCGCCGGAGCGCGGCGATAATGCCATCTTCAAAATGGGGCCGATTCTTAACGAACTGCAGGAGCTCTCCCATAACCTGGGCAATGATGAGTTCCTGGGTAAAGGCACCCTCACCGTTTCAGAAATTTTCTTCACCTCGCCAAGCCGCTGCGCGGTTGCCGACAGCTGCGCGGTCTCTATCGACCGCCGTCTGACCTGGGGCGAAACCTGGGAAGGCGCGCTGGATGAGATCCGCGCCCTGCCTGCCGTACAGAAGGCCGGCGCCGTGGTCTCAATGTACAACTATGAACGCCCGTCATGGACCGGGCTGGTTTATCCAACGGAATGCTACTTCCCGACCTGGAAAGTTGAAGAGGATCATTTCACCGTACGCGCGCTCAGCAGCGCTTATGAAGGACTGTTCGGTAAAGCGCCGGTGGTCGATAAATGGACCTTCTCCACCAACGGCGTTTCCATCATGGGCCGTCACGGCATCCCGGTTATCGGTTTCGGGCCAGGTAAAGAGCCGGAAGCCCATGCGCCAAATGAAAAAACCTGGAAACAGCATCTGGTGACCTGTGCCGCGATGTACGCCGCAATCCCGCTGAGCTGGCTGGCCACAGAGTAAGTTTGTACGGTTATTCCTCCCGCCGCGCGTCGGCGGGAGTCTGGAGTTTTTATGCGCGTACTGATTAAAAACGGCATCGTGGTCAACGCCGACGGCCAGGCAAAACAGGATCTGCTGATTGAAAACGGCCTGGTCAGCCAGCTCGCCGAACGGATAACCCCGACCGAACCTTGTCAGACTATCGATGCCGCAGATTGCTATGTCATGCCCGGCGGCATTGATGTTCATACTCATTTTAATATCGATACCGGGCACGCTCGCAGCTGCGATGATTTCTTCACCGGCACCCGCGCCGCCGCCTGCGGCGGTACCACCACTATCGTCGACCATATGGGCTTCGGCCCCGCCGGCTGCCGCCTTCGTCACCAGCTAGAGGCCTATCACGGCTATGCCGCCTACAAAGCGGTGATCGACTACAGTTTTCACGGCGTTATCCAGCATATCAACCATGCCATCCTCGATGAAATCCCGATGATGGTTGAAGCCGGGATTAGCAGCTTCAAGCTCTACCTGACCTACCAGTATAAGTTGAACGATGATGAAGTGCTTCAGGCGATGCGCCATCTCCATCGCGCTGGCGCGCTAACCACCGTTCATCCGGAAAACGACGCCGCTATCGCCCGTAAACGGGCCGAATTTCTGGCGGCCGGCAAAACCGCGCCGCGCTACCACGCCCTTAGTCGCCCGCTGGAGTGTGAAGCGGAGTCTATCGCGCGAATGATCAATCTCGCCCAGCTCGCCGACAACGCGCCGCTGTATATCGTTCATCTCTCCAACGGTCTGGGGCTGGATTATCTGCGTCTCGCGCAGCGGCGGCACCAGCCAGTGTGGATTGAAACCTGTCCGCAATATCTGTTGCTTGACGACCGCTGCTATGAACGCGAAGACGCTCTGGGATATCTGTTAAGCCCGCCGCTGCGCAACGCCAGCAACAATGATGCGCTGTGGTGTGGTATCGCCGATGGTTCGATCGACGTGGTGGCGACCGATCACTGCGCTTTCTCGATGGCCCAACGCCAGCAGCTCTCCGGCGGCGATTTCAGCCGCTGTCCGAACGGCCTACCGGGGGTGGAAAACCGCCTGTTGCTCATGTTTTCCCACGGCGTAATGACCGGGCGGATTTCAGCGCAGCGTTTCGTCGCGCTCACCAGCGCCACTCCCGCGAAGCTATTTGGCCTGTGGCCGAAAAAAGGACGATTGGCGCCCGGCGCAGATGGCGATGTCGTCATTATCGATCCGCAGCGCACCACCACGATCCGCCATGAGATGTTGCATGACAACGCCGACTATTCACCCTGGGAGGGCTTTATTTGCCAGGGCGCGATTCGCCAGACCTTATCGCATGGCCGGGTCATTTTTGATAACGGCACCTTCACCGGCAGCGCTGGTCAGGGACGTTTTTTACGCCGTGATCCCTTTTCTACCGCTCACCTTCCGGTCAGCGGAATCACATCTTAAGTGAGGTATTCATGAGTAAGAAAATTGTACTCGCCCTCGGCGGTAACGCGCTCGGCGAGGATCTGGCCGGACAAATGCAGGCCGTCAAACAAACCGCGCAGGCTATTGTCGATCTGATAGCCCAGGGCCACCAGGTGGTCGTAACCCACGGCAACGGCCCTCAGGTTGGGATGATTAACCTGGCCTTCGAAGCCGCTGCCAAAACCGAGGCCCATACCCCGATGTTGCCCATGTCGGTCTGCGTGGCCCTAAGCCAGGGTTATATCGGCTATGATCTGCAAAATGCCCTGCGCGAGGAGTTGCTGTCGCGATCGATGCATATCCCGGTGGCAACAATCATCACCCAGGTGGAAGTCGACGCCAACGATCCGGCGTTCAAAAATCCGACCAAACCTATCGGCTCTTTTTTCACTGAGCAGGAAGCAGAACAGCTGACGCGTCAGGGGTACGCCATGAAAGAAGATGCCGGACGCGGCTATCGCCGGGTTGTCGCCTCGCCGCAGCCGGTCGATATTATTGAGAAAGAGACGGTCAAAGCTCTCATGGACGCCTGCCACGTAGTGATCACCGCGGGCGGCGGCGGGATCCCGGTAATCCGCGAAGGCAATCATCTGCGCGGCGCCAGCGCGGTAATTGATAAAGACTGGGCCAGCGCTAAACTGGCGGCGATGATCGACGCCGACATGCTGATCATCCTGACCGCGGTCGAGAAAGTGGCGATCAACTTTGGCAAACCCAACGAACAGTGGCTGGATAAGCTGTCGCTCAGCGATGCCGAACAGTTCATTCGTGAAGGTCACTTCGCTAAGGGGTCAATGCTGCCGAAGGTTGAGGCCGCCGCCTCATTCGCCCGTTCACGTCCGGGGCGCAAAGCGCTGATCACCGTATTAAATAAAGCCAAAGAAGGGATTGAAGGAAAAACCGGTACGGTCATTGAAGGGTAAAAAGGCACCGAATGTAGCCCCGGTAAGCGGTAGCGCCACCGGGGATTTTGAGGCCATCAACACCGGCTTCGTGCTGCTATCTACGCCACCGACAATAACTCACTCTTCTCTTTTATTCTTTTATTCATCAGCGTCATCAGCGCCTCAAGCACCCCACCGCCAATGGCGCGCGCCTTATCGGAGACGCTGGTAAAATCGGCGCTGGCGCCGCGCGGGTCGATATCGCCAATTTTAAAGCCGCTCTCGACCACTAACCCATCGCTGAGCAAACCGCGCACCATACCGCTTAATGGCGCAATAATCTCGGCCTCGCCGACGGTGGCGATGATATCGCCTTCGTTCACAATATCACCCAGCGCCACCTTCGCGCGCATCACCCCGGCTCCCGGCGCGCGGATCACCCGTCGTGAAGTATGGCCAAGAATATTACCAGGAACCCCGGTGTTCTCCTGCGCTTTGCCATCGTAAATCACCTGCCCCAGCCAATGGCCGCGATTGGTTTCAATCACCGCATGGCAATCCACACCGGCGCAAAAACCAGGGCCTAGCGCAATTACCGCTGGCGCCATCTCTCGCTGCGTACCAAAATTCTCTTTCGCCAGTATGGCATCCACGACGCAGACAGGGCGCAGTTCATTCAGCGATTCGCATAGCGGATCCACCAATACCGGGATCGCGCCATTTTCAATTACCCGGATGGCCTCCTGAGCGGATGACACCCGCTTCGCCACCACCCCTTCTACCGTCATTTCACCGTCGAAGACTGCCTGGGCAAACGCGACGCTGCGGCGGATAACCGTCGGTTTAGCGACTTCCAACATCACCACTTTGAACCCCGCATGCCACAGACGCAGAGCCACGCCGCTGGCGATATCGCCGGCGCCGCGGATAGCGACCAACTGCTGCTGCGCAGGCGTGGCTGCCGCCATCAGCAAGCCACCTGGCGCGCGATTTTTTACCTGCAGGATTTCCGCCAGAATGCTAATCGCTATCTCATGCGGCGTTTCGGCGCCAATGTTATAGCCAACCGGCGCATGCAGGCGGGCAATATGTTCTGCGGCAACGCCGTTTTCCCGCATCTGGCGTAAAAACACCTGGACTTTACGGCGGCTGGCCAGCAGCCCAAGCCAGGCGACCGGCCGTTCAATCAGTTTATCCAGCGCTTCACGATCCTGGTTATTGGTGGCGATTAACACAAAGTCATCGCCGCGGATCGCCAGATTCTCCACCGCCTCGCTGAAGGTTTCAGCATGCAGCAACTGCGTTGTCGGCGGAAAATAGTCGGGGTTCAGGCTCTCTGGATAGATATCGGCCACCGCCACCTCAAAACCCAGCAGCGCCGCGCTTTGCGCCACCGCGCGGTTCACGTGCCCGGCGCCGATCAGCACCAGACGCGGGCGCAGGCCATGTACGCTAATATATACCGACATCGCCCCGCCGCAATCGGAGCCGACCGCATCGCTGCCGCTACGCGCCATCCGCCCATGAAACATGCGCGACGCCTTTTCGCTGAGCGCTTCCAGCGCCTGTTCAATCACTTTGCGCTCAACCATGCCGCCGCCGATGGTGCCGACTATCGAACCATCTTCACGAATTAACATCTGCGCCGAATGGCGCGGTGTTGAGCCGCGGCTATCGACAATCTGCGCCAGCGCAAACGGGCGATTCTGTGCTTCGAGTTTTGCCGCTTCAGAGAAAATATTCATAACAACCTCAATGGATATCCGCTATGCGCCCAAGCCGGGGCGTCACTCTGTTGTTCGTCGTCGCGTTATCGCGGGCTGCTCTTGTACTGCTCCCGCCCACAGTGCGTTAACTCCCCACTGCTGCAACAGCGCCTGCTCCGGTAAATTCTCATTTTGAGAAAGCTGATTCAGCAGCAGGATCCGGCGACTGGCGGGCGGAACGCCTTTAAACGCTCCCTGCGGATGCGTAATTAAGCGATGCAGCATTGGCCAACTCAGCGCCGTATCCGGCGCCGCACCGGTGATCCGGGAAAAAAGGGGCCAGCGATGAATGGTCGCTGGCCCAACGTTTTGCCCGAGCCTCCAGGCCCCCATGACGGCAATAACGCAGCAACAGGATTGAGGTATGCAAGGTTCGTGCTCAGCTGGCGCTTTTAAGGCGAAACCGTGAGCCCCGTCAGCTTCTACCAGCACCACATCCACGCGCCCCGCGGCAACCAGCGCATCAAGCTGTTGCGGGCTAAACCCACGAACCTTACCCGCAGGGGCGAGCCACGAGGCGTAGCAGGCCTGCAGCGGCCGCTGCCAAACCTCGACAGGCAGCGCCAGCGGTTCGCGGCAAATCACCACAGGTAGTGATGCCGGGAGATACATATGGGTGGTCGTGGTGATCAGAACCCGCCGGCCAGCCTCCAGAAAACGCTGCGCCAGCCACATTAAGGTACTGGTTTTGCCTCCCGCGCCGACGGCGGAAATGAGCAGCGGACCATCATTTACGCCTAAATCACAAAACAGCGATTGCAGATGCGGTATATTTTCCATGCGCTGGTCAGGATTCCATTATTCAGGGAGGAGTATGAAACAGGTCGATTGTATTATTACCGCCGCCGGATTGTCCTCCCGGATGGGACAGTGGAAAATGATGTTACCCTGGCGCGGAACGACAATACTTGATGCAAGTATAAAAAACGCCCTGCAATTCTGCTCGCGTATTATTCTGGTGAGCGGTTTTCGCGCAGAGGAGCTACATCAACGCTATTCGGCGCATCCGCAAATAACCCTGGTTTATAATCCCAACTATCAACAGGGTCTGTTTACTTCTGTTTGCGCTGGCGCGAGCCAGGTGCGAAACAACTTCTGTTTTATCACCCTCGGCGATTTACCCTGCCTGCCGCCAGCGCTTTTCCAGCGGCTTTGGCAACAACGCGGCGACAGCGCCCTTCTTCCGCAATATCAAGGCGTACCGGGTCATCCCATCCTTATTACCGGCACACAGCTGCGCCAACTTATCACTTACGATGGACCTGACTCAATGCGCAAACGGTTATTACAGAGCCGCCATCGCTGCCTGGAGTTAGATTTTCCGCAAATGGTCTGGGATATCGATACCCCTGCTGATTTTATTCGCCTGCAAAACCAGTATTAATCATGTCTTTGTCGGGAAATTATCATTGTGATATTTCGCCGTTTATTTTGAGAAATCCCGACGGATAAAAATATAGAGTGATTTTAATTCTCATTACCATAGCGTGAGCCCATTCACATAGTCCGGCGTTCTTTAGACCTCTCTCACATTTTTAATTATTTCTTCCTCCTGTCTTTAATAACTGGTTCGATTGTTGCTCCTCCTTAACTATCCGTCGGAATAAGCACCACTAACCGGCAAATTTGATTGCACAAATAAAGGAGAGGGTTATGGGGGATATCATGCGTCCCGTCCCGTTTGAGGAATTATTGACGCGCATTTTCGATGAGTATCAACAACACCATTCCATTTTTGGTATTCCTGAGCAGCAGTTCTATTCGCCTGCCAACCAACGCCGGGTAAGCGTCTTCGGCGAAAGCTGCGCCACCCCAATCGGCCCCGCCGCCGGGCCACATACCCAACTGGCGCAGAATATCATCACCGCCTGGCTCACCGGTGGGCGATTTATCGAGTTGAAAACCGTACAGATCCTCGACCGGCTTGAGCTGGACAAACCCTGTATCGATGCCGAAGACGAATGCTTTAACACCGAATGGTCTACAGAATTTACGCTGCAAAAAGCGTGGGATGAGTATCTTAAAGCATGGTTTATTCTGCATCTGTTGGAAGAGGTTTTCCCGTTCACACCGGCGAAGAACGGTAAGTCCTTTATTTTCAATATGAGCGTCGGTTATAACCTGGAAGGCATTAAACAACCGCCGATGCAGCAGTTTATCGATAATATGATGAACGCCGCCGGGCAGCCAAAATTTACCCAGTACCGCGACACGCTGAACCGCTGGCTGCATGATGACGCCTTCCTCACCCGCTTGTCGCTGGATGATATTCGCCCACGGCTGGCGACGCTCGCGGAACGCATTCCTGCAAAACTGGTACAAGGGGTTACCCTCTCTACCATGCATGGTTGCCCGCCAGATGAAATCGAAGCGATCTGCCGCTATATGCTGGAAGAGAAACAGCTCAACACCTTCGTGAAGCTCAATCCGACGCTGTTGGGCTACCCGCGCGTACGCGAAATTCTCGACACCTGCGGCTTTGACTATATCGGTCTGAATGAAGAATCTTTTGAACACGATCTTAAAATCGGCCAGGCGCTGGAAATGTTGACGCGCCTGATGGCGTTGGCGAAAAGTAAACAACTTGGCTTCGGCGTGAAGCTGACCAACACCCTCGGCACGGTCAACAATAAAGGCGCGCTGCCCGGCGATGAGATGTATATGTCCGGCCGCGCGCTGTTCCCGCTCTCCATCAACGTTGCGGCGCTGCTCTCGCGTGAATTCGACGGCAAACTCCCGATCTCCTACTCCGGCGGCGCCAGCCAGCTCAATATTCGCGATATCTTTGAAACCGGGATCCGCCCCATTACCATGGCGACCGATCTGCTAAAACCCGGTGGTTATCTGCGTCTTAGCCAGTGCATGCGCGAGCTGGAGCAGGCCGATGGCTGGGAGATGAATCAGGTCGACGTCAAGCGCCTGAACGCGCTGGCGGAAAAAGCGGTCAGCATGGAGTACACGCAAAAACACTGGAAGCCTGACGATCGCATCGACGTTGGCGAGCCGCTGCCGTTAACCGACTGCTACGTCGCCCCTTGCGTCAGCGCCTGCGCCATCAAACAGGATATTCCGGAATACATTCGCCTGATGGGCGAGCAGCGCTATGCCGATGCGCTGGAGCTTATCTATCAACGTAACGCGCTGCCGGCGATTACCGGTCACATCTGCGATCACCAGTGCCAGTACAACTGTACGCGTCTTGATTATGACAGTGCGTTAAATATCCGCGAGCTGAAAAAAATCGCCCTTGAGAAAGGCTGGCCGGAATACCAACGCCGCTGGCATAAACCGGCGGGTTCCGGCAGCCGAAACCCGGTGGCGGTGATTGGCGCAGGCCCGGCGGGGCTGGCGGCGGGCTACTTCCTCGCCCGCGCCGGCCACCCGGTCACGCTCTTTGAGCGCGAAGCCAACGCTGGCGGAGTGGTAAAAAATATCATTCCGCATTTCCGCATTCCCGCTGAACTTATCCAGCAGGATATTGAGTTCGTTGTTAATCACGGCGTCAACATTGTCTACGGCTGCGAACCGCATCTCACCGTCGAAAAACTCTGTCAGGAGGGTTATCGCTATGTACTGATCGGCACCGGCACCGACAAAAACAGCGGCGTGAAGCTTGGCGGCGATAACCCGCATATTCATAAGTCGCTCAACTTCCTGCGCGCGTTCAACCGCGGCGATCGCCTGAACGTGGGTAAACATGTGGCCATTGTCGGCGCGGGTAACACCGCAATGGACTGCGCCCGCGCGGCGCTGCGCATCCCCGGCGTTGAGAAAGCGACGGTGATTTATCGCCGCTCGCAGCAGGAGATGCCGGCATGGCGCGAGGAGTACGAAGAAGCCCTCCAGGATGGCGTTACGTTCCGTTTTCTCAGCAACCCGGAATACTTCGCCGCTGACGGCACGCTAACCGTCCGCACCATGGCCCTCGGCGAGCCTGATGAACAGGGTCGACGTCGCCCAATACCCACCGATGAAACCTGGACGCTGCAGGTCGATACGCTGATTACCGCTATCGGCGAACAGCAGGATGGCGAAGCGCTGGCGGCGATGGGGATCCCGCTCAACGATCGCGGCTGGCCTGAAGTCAACGCTGATGGCGAAAGCCGGCTGGCTAATGTATTCCTGATTGGCGACGTACAGCGTGGCCCTTCTTCTATCGTCTCGGCGATAGGCAACGCCCGTCGCGCCAGCGATGCAATTCTCAAACGCGAGAATATCCGCAGCCACTTCGGCGATAAACAGTGGAATAACGTCGATCCCGCGGACATCTACCGCCGCAAAGGGACCATTGCTATCGCTCAGGTTGATAAAGACGACCGCGATGCCTTTGTCGCGCAGGAGGCGGAGCGCTGCCTCGAATGTAATTACGTCTGCAGCAAATGCGTTGATGTCTGCCCGAACCGCGCCAACGTCTCCATTGCGGTACCGGGGTTCGACAACCGCTTTCAGACGCTGCACCTCGACGCGTACTGCAACGAATGCGGCAACTGCGCGCAGTTCTGCCCATGGCAGGGAAAACCCTATAAGGACAAGGTCACCGTTTTTAGCCTCGAACAGGATTTCAACAACAGCAGTAATCCGGGTTTTCTCGTGGAGCAACAGCGCGTCCACGTGCGTCAGGATGGCATGACCTGGCTGCTGGATATCGACCAGCGAGGTCAGTTCGCTGAAGTACCGCCGCAGCTGGATGCCATGTGCCGCATCATCAGCCACGTTCATCAACATCATCACTATTTGCTGGGAGTCGTCGAAGTATGAGTATCTTAGTGCTTAAAAATGCCACCCTTGCCCAGCTTCATCCGGCAAAAGTGGAAGAAGGTGTCGATATCGTCATCGAAAATGACAGAATTATCGAAACAGGCGCGAACCTGAGCCCGCGTTACCCGCAGGCGCGTATTAAAGAAATGCACGGCCGACTGGTGATGCCGGGAATGGTCTGCTCGCATAACCATTTTTATTCCGGACTGTCGCGCGGAATTCAGGCCAATATCGCGCCGAGTCCCGATTTTATCTCCACGCTGAAAAACCTGTGGTGGCGCCTGGACCGCGCTCTGGATGAGGAGTCCTTATACTACAGCGGGCTTATCTGTTCGCTGGAGGCCATTCGCAGCGGCTGCACCGCCGTCATTGACCACAGCGCGTCGCCGAACTATATCGCTGGATCATTAAGTCAGTTACGTAACGCTTTCATCAAGGTCGGCCTGCGTGGCATGACCTGCTTTGAAACCACCGACCGTAACGGCGGGTTGCAGGAACTTCAGGCAAGCGTCGAGGAAAATATCCGCTTTGCCCGCGAAATCGATCGGGCGCGGGAAAGCGGCGACGAACCGTATCTGGTAGAAGCGCATATCGGCGCTCATGCGCCGTTTACGGTTCCTGATGAGGGGCTTTTAATGCTTCGCGAAGCATTAAAAACAACCGGGCGCGGCCTGCATATTCATATGGCGGAAGACCGTTACGACGTTTCTCACAGCCACCATCACTACGGTAAAGATCTGCTGGTACGCCTGGCGGAGTTCGATCTCATCGATAGTAAAACGCTGGTAGCGCACGGGCTGTATCTGTCGGAAGCTGATATTGAACTGCTGAACGCGCACGATGGTTTTCTTGTCCATAACGCCCGCTCTAACATGAACAACCACGTTGGTTATAACCAGCAGTTGACGGCGTTTCGCAACCTGGCGCTGGGCACCGACGGCATCGGCTCCGATATGTTTGAAGAACTCAAGTTCGCTTTCTTTAAACACCGTGATGCCGGCGGGCCACTGTGGCCGGATAGCTTTGCGCGGGCATTAAGCAACGGTAACACGCTGCTTAGCCGCAACTTTAACGACCGTTTTGGCCGTATTGAGGCAGGCTATAAGGCGGATTTAACCATCAGCGATTATATTCCGCCGACGCCGCTGCTGGCGGCGAATCTCGCCGGGCACATCGCCTTCGGTCTGGGGGCCAGCCACGTTCATAGCGTGATGGTAAATGGCGTCATGGTCTATGAGGATCGGCAGTTCGCTATTGATTGCGATACGATTTTCGCCGAAGCGCGGAAGGTGGCGAAGAAGATGTGGCAGCGGATGGATGCGTTGCCGTAAACCCATCACGCAAAAACAAAACCCGGTCGCTGTACCGGGTTTATTTTTTGGCTTCTACCGGGGCTATAAATAGCACAGAAACATCGATCGGGTAGCCCGGATAAGACGCAGCGCGTCGCCATCCGGGACTCTCCTACAAGCTCAACAAGCTGGCGCTGGCGATCGTTCTCTGTTTCTGCAGCGCCGCCAGGGCCTCACCGGTCATCAGCGATATTGCCGCCGTTGGGCACACCGATACGCAGGCCGGGCCACCATCTCGCTGCTCGCAGAGATCGCACTTCACAATAACCGGCGGATGCGCCGCCGATGTTTCGATAGTAATCGCGCCAAATGGACAGGCGACGACGCAGCTCTGGCAGCCAATGCAGCGCCCGGCATCGGCTTCTACCCGCTCGGCGCCCATCGCCAATGCGCCGGTCGGACAGACCCCGACGCATGGCGCGTTTTCACACTGATGGCACATCACCGGCACGCTCAACGTGTCGAGTCGCATCACCTTCAATCGCGGATGAAACTCCGCCCCTTCCGCCACATGCTCCAGTGCGCAGGCGACTTCGCAGGTACGACAGCCGATACAGGCCTGTGAACTGGCAAGAATAAAATGGGTCATCACCGCTCCTTATGGTCAAATCGCGCCAGCATTTCGCTTGCGGCCTGGCGCCCGGCAACCATAGCCGTCACCACCAGATCGGCGCCATGTACCGCATCGCCGCCGGCATAGATTTTGTCATGGCTGGTCTGTGTGGTGCCGCGACCTTTGCCGCCCGTTACAATCTGCCCCCAGCGGTCAAGTTTGATGCCATGCCCCCGCAGCCACGGCATGTCGTGAGCCTGGAAACCAAACGCCAGCACCAGCACATCGGCCGGGAGTTCGAATTCTGAACCGGCAATTGGCCGCGGGCGCCGGCGGCCATCCGGCCCTGGTTCACCCATTTCGGTACGGATCATCCCGACGGCGCTGACCTGGCCTTTACGGTTACGCAGGATATATTGCGGCTGAACGTTAAACTGAAACGCCACGCCCTCCTCCCGCGCGTTCACCACCTCTTTTTTCGAGCCTGGCATGCTTAACTCATCGCGACGATAGGCGCAGGTTACGCTCTCGGCTCCGCGACGCACCGCGGTGCGCAAACAGTCCATCGCCGTATCGCCGCCGCCCAGCACCACCACCCGCTTACCCTTAATGTCGGTTAACGGATATTCGGCGCTCTCTTCAAGACCCATCACCTCACGGGTATTGGCAATCAGGAACGGCAGCGCCTGAATAACACCCGGCGCGTCTTCGCCATCAAGACCCGCGCCCATCAGCCCATAGGTGCCGACGCCTAAAAAGACCGCATCGTAGTTAGCCAGCAGTTCGCTAAAGTCCACGTCGCGCCCCACTTCCTGATTGAGATGGAAACGAATCCCCATATCGCTGAAGATCTCGCGCCGCAGCGCCATTACCGTTTTTTCCAGCTTGAAAGACGGAATGCCGAAAGTCAGCAGCCCGCCAATTTCAGGATGTTTATCAAAAACATCAACCTGTACCCCGGCGCGCGCGAGAATATCCGCGCAGCCCAGTCCCGCCGGGCCGGCGCCGATAATAGCCACGCGTTCCTGACGCGGGGCAACCTCGCCTGTAGTTGGCCGCCAGCCCATCGCCAGCGCGGTATCGGTGATATAGCGTTCCAGATTGCCAACCGCCACCGCGCCGCCTTCGTTTTTCAGCGTACAGGCACCCTCGCATAGCCTGTCCTGTGGGCAGACCCGGCCGCAGATTTCCGGCAGCGAACTACTTTGATGGCAGAGTTCTGCGGCCTCAATAATCTTGCCCTCACGCACCAGTCGGATGAAATCAGGAATATGGTTGTGTAACGGGCAGGTCCAGTTGCACCAGGCTTTTTGCGCACAGTACAGGCAACGCTCGCTTTCATATTCGGCATCACATTCGCTAAGGCGCTGGTAGATCTCGGCAAAATGCCCTTTTCGGTCCTCCGCGGCAAGCTTCTTCGCCCCCACCCGCGGCGCTTTATCCAGTATCGCTTCGCGCCTTGCGCCACGACGCTCGGCCAGCGGCTGCCCTTGGGCGGAGCGGATTTGTCTTTCCCGCTGCAACCGCTTCAGGGCGCTCTCGTCCATTACGCGCAGCGCCTGAGTCGGGCAACTGGCCACGCAGGCCTGCTCTGCGGAGGGACGATCGCGACAAAGATCGCATTTTTGCGCCAGCTGCGGGCCATCTTCCCCGCTGGCGACCATCTCGATTGCGCCAAATGGGCAAGCGACAACGCAGTTTTTGCAACCGATACACTCGGCCTGGGTAAACTGGATGCTGTCGTTGGCGACATACAGCGCCTGGGTCGGGCAGGAGGTGACGCAAGGCGCGTCGTTGCAATGGTGGCAAGTGGTCGCAGTACTGGTATTCCGGTGGAAGACAACATGGATGCGCGGAACAAACGCGCTGCGCTGTGCCGGCCAGGCATCCTGATGATGCGCCGTGACGCAGGCTACTTCGCAGGCATGACATCCAATACAGTTCGCAACATCGGCCACAATAAATCGATTCATTTGCTTCCCTTTTATTCTTCTGGAATAGTCTTAGGGATGGATTGCAATATTCGGGCGATATTTGGCGCTCAACTTATGTAGCCATTCATTTTTGCGAGTCAGCTCAAATTATTACTCTCCTGTGGCTCTCGAATAAATAAAACCTCATCAAATCACCGGGATGGCATCTCAATTCCGCCCTGACTTTTTATCATTTTTATCTTCTTAGCGCTTATTTTGCCTACCAAAATGAGACGCTATATATCTCAAACTGATATTCGCCATTTTTATTTCTGATGCCCGCTCGCAACGTTAAACCGGCCAGCAAGAAATAGACAAGCCAACCCGTGATTGATTTCACAAATATATTACTCCACTGCCGCATCGCTCATTTTTGGCACAGCTTACGCATAACCCTCCTAACGCATAAGCAACTCCGTGCGCGTTATACGCTGGTGAACATCATCAGCAGAGGGAGGCAATGGCCTTCGAATCGTAACTTCCCCCCTTTCAGTTCGGCACGGGCGGAAGTCGTAAAGGAGACAACTACTTCATGAAAGATTTTGCCATTCCGGCCTCACGCAATACGGCGACTGTCGCGCCGGTCGATGAGGTCCTGCCAATTACGCAAATGATTCTCTATGGATTGCAGCACGTGCTGGTGATGTACGCCGGGGCGGTGGCGGTACCGCTGGTGGTGGGTAACGCGGTCGGTTTGCCTGCGGAGCATATTATTTTGTTAATCAGCTCCGATTTGTTTATTTGCGGCGCCGCGACCATCGTGCAATCGATGGGCATCAAGCAGTGGTTGGGCTGCCGCCTACCGCTGATCCAGGGCTGTACTTTCGCCGCGCTGATCCCGATGGTGCTTATTGGTAAAGAGTACGGTATCGGGGCGATCTCCGGCTCGGTTATCGTCTCCGGCATTTTTATCCTCTGCTGCGCGCCGTGGATTAGCCGCCTGATTCGCTTCTTTCCAAAGGTGGTGATGGGCGGCATTGTAACGCTGATCGGCCTCTCTATTATGCCGGTCGCGGGAGGATGGATTGGCGGCGGCAGCAGCGAGATGGCCGGTTTCGGCGATCTCTTCTCGCTGCTGATGGCGGCCATCACGCTGGTCATTATTCTTAACCTGTATACCTTCGCTACCGGCGTGGTCAAAAACACCTCGGTGCTGATTGGGCTGGTGATCGGCACTATTTTATGGAGCTTCTTCAAGCCGCTGGATTTTAACCTCGTCAACGCTACGCCGTGGCTACATCTGCCACAGGTGATGCAGTTCGCCCGGCCTGAGTTTCATATCGTGCCCGTCGCCCTGCTGTCGATGGTAATGGTGGTGGTGATGGTCGAAACCATGTCGTCCATCATGGCGACCGGCGATATCGTCGGTAAACAGGTCACGGCCAGCATGCTGCGTAACGGCCTGAATACCTGCGGACTGGCGACGACGATCTGCGGCTTCTTCAACCTGTTTCCCTACGCGGCCTTTGCGCAAAACGTCGGCCTGATTGGCCTGACCGGCGTACGCAGCCGTTTCGTGGTGTCGGTCTCGGGCGTCATTCTGATGCTGATGGGCATTTTCGCCAAAATGGCGGCGCTGGTGGTACTGATTCCGAAACCGATCCTCGGCGGCGCCGGTATCGTTATGTTCGGCATGGTTGCCGTTTCCGGTATTCGTACACTCGGTCAGGTCAACTATCGCAACAATAACAACGGGATGGTGGTCGCACTCACCCTTGGTCTCGGCATGATGCCGGTATTGGTGCCGAATCTGTTTACCCAGTTCCCGCCGATGATGCAGCTGTTTCTGCACAGCGGCATCACTATCGGCACCCTGACGGCGATTGTCGCCAACCTGACGCTGAACGGCAGCGTGCCGTTCCGTATTTCTCACGATGTCCCGGAACCGGACCCGGCGCCGCCGAGCGCGGCTGCCCGCAACATGGCCGTGCGTACGGTACGCATGTGGCTGCTGCTGCGCAAGGTACAGAAAGGTCAAACCGCCGCTGACGGCCAGGAGTGATTGATGTCTATGTCGCAACGTCTGCTTTTTGCACTGTTGATGATGGCCCTGATGGCGGTTCCCGCCATCCAGGACGCCATTACCCTCGGAATTAACAGCCGTTTTATCTATCTGTTGCCGTACTATTTTTAAGGAGTCACACGATGGAAAAAGTCACCACCGTCTGTCCCTACTGCGCCGCTGGCTGTAAGCTGCGGCTGGTGGTGGACGACGGCATGGTCGTCGGCGCCGAAGCGGCCATGGGGAAAAACAATCAGGGCACCCTGTGTCTGAAAGGCTATTATGGCTGGGACTTCATTAACGATACCCAGATCCTGACCCCGCGTCTCAAAACCCCCATGATCCGTCGCCAACGTGGCGGCAAACTGGAAGCCGTCTCCTGGGATG